>Ga0315903_10000003_pt1 | contig 749086 bp, 714 predicted proteins | sample LakEriMetagenome_7_FD_203524 | JGI IMG/M metagenome (GOLD analysis project Ga0315903, IMG submission 203524) | Freshwater fungal communities from buoy surface, Lake Erie, Ohio, United States - Buoy 2 MA119 | ecosystem: Environmental > Aquatic > Freshwater > Lake | place: USA: Lake Erie, Ohio...
AGGGCAGCCAAAGCAACTAGAGATTTTTTCATGCAAGTTTCTCCAAGGTTAAACAAGAGGCGCCGGTGCGAAAGGATTGGATACCGACAGTCAACCGAGCCCCGGGCCGACCTCCATTACGGAAGTTGCTGCTATTGAAGCAGAGGGACTTTTTGCACGCAAAGGATTTGAGCGCTGTGAGCTTGTTCCGTTGCACGGGGACAACAAGGCCCTGAATCAGCCCTTTTCGGCCCCTCCCAGCCCATCCATTAATGGCGCGAAGTATTTTGTATTCATTTGTATCCCGGGGCTGGCCCCCGGGGTTTACCGCCCCGCGTAAACTGGCTTGACCATGGATGCCTTCATCGGAGCCCTCGACAGCGCTCTGCGCACGCTTTTCGCCCCCGCCCGCGCCAGCCGCCCCGACCCTTCCCAGGGCTGCCGGGGCGACGGCCCTGCCGACGCGGTAGACCGGCGCGAATCCATCGGCCTCATGCGGGTGAACCACGTGGGCGAGGTCTGCGCCCAGGCGCTCTACACGGCCCAGGCGCTGGCCACGCGTGACCCGCAGCTGCGGCGGCATTTCGAGCACGCCTCGCGCGAGGAAACCGACCATCTGGCCTGGACCCAGGCGCGCCTGCAGGCGCTGGGCGGGCGACCTTCGCTCCTGAACCCCCTGTGGTACGCCGGTGCCTTCGGGCTGGGCCTGCTGGCCGGGCGCCTGGGTGACCGGGTGAGCCTGGGCTTTGTCGTGGAGACCGAGCGGCAGGTCGAGGCCCACCTGGACAGCCATCTGGATCGCCTGCCGGCGGACGACCATGCCTCACGCGCCATCGTGGCCCAGATGAAGGCCGACGAGGCCGAGCACGCGGCCCAGGCTCTGGGGGCAGGGGCCGTGCCGCTGCCCGCGCCGGTGAAGGGGCTGATGCGCGCGGCAGCCAAGGTCATGACGACCACCGCGCACCACATCTGACCGCCTCCACAGGGGAGCGTGGTTCTCAGGCCTCGGCCAGCTCGAAACTCGTGGTGATCTGGGCTGTCTTGCCCAGCATGATGCTGGCCGAGCAGTATTTCTCGTGGCTCATGGCAATGGCCCGCTCAACGGCCGCCGCCGGGATGCCCTTGCCCGTGACGCTGAAGTGCATGTGGATCTTCGTGAACACCTTGGGGTCCGTCTCGGCGCGCTCGGCCGAGAGCTTGACCGAGCAGCCCCGCACGTCGTGGCGGCCCCGCTTGAGGATCAACACCACGTCGTAGGCCGTGCAGCCCCCAGCGCCCGCCAGCAGCGTCTCCATGGGGCGCGGCGCGAGGTTCTGGCCCCCGTTCTCCGGCTTGGCGGCGTCGGGCGCGCCGTCCATCACCAGCACGTGGCCGCTGCCGGTTTCGGCCAGAAAGCCCATGCCCGAGCGCGCGCCCGTGGCGCCTGTCCAACTGACTGTGCAATCCATCACGAACTCCTGGTTTCCTGGCGGTTGCTGCAACGCAGCACGCCTTGCGTTATACTGAAAACAAGCACAAAACGTCCGATCACTGTCAGACTTCTGGTGCGCCGATTGTCTCCTCCACCTCTTCTTTGGTGGATTCAGCCCTCGGATCGCAAGATCCGGGGGCTTTTTTCTTACTTGACGGGGGTGTGGCGGGGGGGCCTGTGCGAGGATTAAAACTCGAGGGGTGTCGCACAGTCCGCCGGGAAATGCTGGGCACAGGAGTGCGGCGCAAGTGCTTGACGGTAAAGGGAAATTTAATTTCCGAGGGTGTCCGGGCGTTCCCTAGCGGGGTGTGTCGAACTGCCGGGACCCCAACTCAACCGGCGAGACGCTGAGTTTTCCCAGCGAAGCGGCTCAACAGATGGCCCCGCTCATCTGTAAATAGGCTAGCTGCTTTGACCGCCCTGTTTGCAACAGCGGCATTCGCCCAATCCACCGTCACGCTGTCCGGGCAGGTGGATGTCGGCGTTGTCAACCCCATCGGCGCCGACAAGCTGCGCATCGACCAGAGCGGCAACGGTGCCAACCAGATCGTCTTCAGCGGTTCCGAGGACCTGGGCGCCGGCCTGCGCGCCACCTTTCGCCTGGCGCAGCGTTTCAGCCCCGAGTCGGGTCTGAACGATGGCTCTCTGGGTAACCGGCCCATCTTCCAGGGCGAGACGACCATCGGCCTGGCGGGGCCCTTCGGCACCCTGCGCCTGGGCCGTGCCCTGAGCGCCCTGCGCGGGCCGGTGGACAACACCGACCCCTGGGGCACCCTGCAGCAGGCGTCGGTGGCGGTAGTGGCGACGGGGTATGCGTCCAGCCCGGACAACATTGCCTATGCCGGTGCGGGCACCGTGACCGGCACCGTGGTTGCCCTGACGCCCGTCGCCACCGGCGCCGGCGCCGGCCGTATCGACGGCATCCACTACGCCACCCCCAGCTTCAGCGGCTTCACCGCCGCCCTGACCTATGGGCCCAAGAGCACCCAGATCACCGGGGTCACCACCACCGGTGCCAACCAATTCGTCAGCGCCTGGCTCCAATACGCCGGCGGCCCCCTCACCCTGGGCCTGGGCGCCGAGGAAAACCGCGAGGGTGACCGCATCAAGGCGGCGCAATTGAGTTACGACCTGGGTGTGGCCAAGGTCGGCACCACCTACGGCATCGTGGACCGTACGGACACCGCCTCGGACCGCAAATCCTTCAACGTCAGCGCGATCGCGCCCATGGGGCCGATGACGTTCAAGGTAGGCTACGGCCGCAGCCGGCTGGACGGCGTTTCGGCCTCCCTCAAGAAAGTCGGCGTGGGCCTGGACTACGCCCTGAGCAAGCGCACCATGGTCTACACCTCGTACGGGCGTGACACCGGCACCGGCACTGCGGGTACGGCCCGCTCCGGCTACGACCTGGGCGTGCGTCACACCTTCTGAGCGCATCGCACCCCGCTCTGCGCAGAGGCCGCCCCCGGGGCGGCCTTTTTCATTGGGATGTGCGGATCCATTAGCATCCCGGGTCATCCGCAAGCCTCCGATGCCCTGCCTGCCTGCATTTCTCCCCCGGCTTGTCGCCGCCGTCCTGTGTGCCAGCCTCACGGGTTGCGCGCTGCTGCGGCCCTCCGCGGACGACACGGCGGCTGCAGCGCCGGATGCTGCGGCCGGTGCCTGGGCTGGCGTGGAGGCCCCCGCCGACGCGGCGCGCGCTCCGGCCTGGGAGCACATGACCTTTCCTGGCAAGGCGCCCACCCAATTCAGCTACGAGCGCAAGGACGGCCGCGACGCGGTCGCCGCGGTGGCCAAGTCCTCGGCCAGCATGAAGCGGCTCCGGCTGGACGTGCCGCCCGAGGCGCTAGGCGCCCTGCGTTTCTCATGGAAGGTGCCCGCGTTGATCCAGCAGGCCGACATGGGGCGCCGTGACCGGGAGGATTCCGCCGTACGCATCGTGCTGGTCTTCGACGGCGACCGCTCACGCCTGTCCCCTGGCGACAACCTGCTCTCCGAAGTGGCCCGTACCCTCACCGGCGAGGAGATGCCCTACGCCACCCTCATGTACGTCTGGTGCAACCGGCGCGCCCCTGGCGAGGTGATCGTGAACCCGCGCACCAGCCGCATCCGCAAGCTGGTGGTGGAATCCGGCAGCACCAACCTGGGCCGATGGATGGATTACGAGCGGGACATCCGTGCCGACTACATCCGCGCCTTCGGCGAACCCCCCGGGCCGCTGCGCGGCGTGGCCCTCATGACCGATAGCGACAACACCCGCTCCCTGGCCCGCGCTTGGTACGGGCCGGTGCGCCTGTCGTCCAGCGCCGCCTCTTACGGGCAGTGAAGGGCGGCTCCCGGATCCGCAGGATCCGCGGGGTCTTGGGGCAATCCCTTTTGACGAGCCCGGGCCTCTTGTTCCATATTAGCCTTTTAAGCATTCGAGAGGCCGCAATGAAGTTCAAGTTCTCCCTCCTGGGTCTGGTGGCAGCCGCTGCCATCGCCGCCGCCCCCCTGGCCCATGCCAAGACCTTCCGCTGGGCCAGCGCCGGAGAGATCTCCACCTGGGACATCCATTCTCAAAATAACGCGCTGCAAAACGGCATTCACGCGGCCGTCTACGAGTCGCTCGTCTACTACAACAGCCGCACCTTCAAGATCGAGCCGGTGCTGGCCACCTCCTGGAGCCTGGTCACGCCCAGCCAGCTGCGCCTGAACCTGCGCCAGAACGTGAAGTTCCACGACGGCAGCGCCATGACTGCCGACGACGTGGTGTTCTCGCTGCAGCGCGCGATGGCCCGCACCTCCAACTTCACGCCCTACGTGTCCGGTTTCGACCGCATCGTCAAGGTCAATGCCAACACCGTGGACATCTACACCAAGGGCCCGAACCCGGTGCTGCTCAATCAGCTCACCGAACTTCGCATCATGAGCAAGGCCTGGGCCGAGAAGAACAACTCGGTTGAACCCAAGGACCTGCGCAACGTGAACCAGGAGACTTACGCGAACCGCAACGCCATGGGCACCGGTCCCTTCATCCTCAAGCAGTGGGTGGCCGACCAGCGCATGGTCATGACTGCCAACCCGAACTGGTGGGGCAAGCTCGAAGGCAACCTGACCGAGATCGTCTACACCCCGATCAAGTCCGAGGCCACCCGCGTGGCGGCCATGCTCTCAGGCGAGATCGACTTCATGCTCGACCCGAGCCCGCAGGACTTGCCGCGCCTGCGTAACAACGCCAACCTGAAGGTGATTGATGGCGTGGAAAGCCGCACCATCTTCTTCGGGATGGACCAGCACCGCGACGAGCTGCCCGGCTCCAACATCAAGGGCAAGAACCCGCTGAAGGACCTGCGCGTGCGCCGCGCGCTGTACCAGGCCATCGACAGCGACTCCCTGCACCGCGTGACCATGCGGGGCCTCTCGCAGCCCACAGGCACCATCGTGGCGCCGCAGGTGGCCGGATGGACCGAGGCCGTGCACAAGCGCATGCCCTACGACGTGGAAGGCGCCAAGAAGCTACTGGCCGAAGCCGGCTACCCGCAAGGCTTTGAGGTGGACTTCGCCTGCCCGAACAACCGCTACATCAACGACGAGGAAATCTGCCAGGCCGTTACCGCCATGTGGGCGCGCGTGGGCGTGAGGGCCAAGCTGCGCACCATGCCGCTGGCTACCTACTTCCCGATGATCCAGCGCTACGAGGCCAGCATCTACATGCTCGGGTGGGGCGTGCCGACCTTCGACGCGCTGTATAGCCTGCAGTCCCTCACGCGCACCGTGGGCACCGGCGGCGACGGCAACTACAACGTGGGCCGCTACAGCGACGCGCGCATGGATTACATCGTGGACCGCATCAAGACCGAGACCGACGCCCCGGTGCGCGCGCGCTTCCTGACCGAAGGCCTGCAACGCAGCAACGATACCGTCTCGCATATCCCGCTTCACAACCAGATCATTCCCTGGGCGATGAAGAAGAACATCGAGGTGGTGCACCGTCCGGACAACCGGATCGACTGGCGGCTCGTGAAGGTGAACTGACCGGGGCCGTCCGCCTGCCGGGGCGTGTGCCCCGGCTTTTTTTCTGTCTGCATGTTCGTCTTCATCCTGCGACGCCTCGCCCAAGCCGTGATCGTGATGATCTCGGTAGCCCTGATCGCGTTCCTGCTGTTTCAGTACGTGGGCGACCCGGTGGTCTTCCTCCTGGGACAGGACGCGACGCCGGAGCAGATCCGCGAGCTGCGCGCCGACCTGGGGCTGGATCAGCCCTTCGTGGTGCAGTTCTGGCATTTCCTGATGAACGCGGCGCAGGGCGAATTCGGCCTGAGCCTGCGCCAGGGCGCCAAGGTCTCGCGCCTGATCGCCGAGCGCTTTCCCGCCACGCTGGAACTGGCGCTCATGGCCGCGGGCCTGGCCCTGCTGCTTGGCATCCCCATGGGGGTGTATTCCGCGCTGCGCCGGGGCAGCTTCCTGAGCCAGGTGTTCATGACGATCTCGCTGCTGGGGGTGTCGCTGCCGACCTTCCTGATCGGGATCCTGTTGATCCTGGTGTTCTCCGTGGGCCTGGGCTGGTTCCCCAGCTTCGGCCGCGGCGAGACGGTGCAGGTCGGCTGGTGGAGCACGGGGCTGCTCACCGCCAAGGGCTGGCACCACATCATCCTGCCGGCGCTGACGCTGGCGGTCTTCCAGCTCACGCTGATCATGCGGTTGGTACGCGCGGAGATGCTGGAGGTGCTGCGCACCGACTACATCAAGTTCGCGCGGGCGCGCGGCCTGTCCGACCGCGCCATCCACTTCGGCCACGCCCTGAAGAACACGCTGGTGCCGGTGATGACCATCACCGGCCTGCAACTGGGCGGCCTGATCGCCTTTGCCATCATCACCGAGACGGTGTTTCAGTGGCCCGGCATGGGGCTGCTGTTCATCCAGGCGGTCACCTTCGCGGACATTCCGGTGATGGCGGCCTACCTGTGCCTGATCGCCCTGATCTTCGTGACGATCAACCTGATCGTGGACCTGCTGTATTTCGCCGTCGACCCGCGCCTGCGCGTGGAGCGGGCCGGGGGGCACTGAAGCCATGGGCGCCGTCGCCGACCGTACCGACGTCACGCGTGCCGCGCCGCGGCTGCAGGCCGGCGGGCGCGCCTTCGCGCACATCGCGCAGTTCCATCCGGAGCTCACCGCGCTGCGGCGCGACCTGCACGCCCACCCCGAACTCGGCTTCGAGGAGGTGTACACCGCCGGCCGCGTGGAGCAGGCGCTGCGCCTGTGCGGCGTCGATGAGATCCACACCGGCATCGGCAAGACGGGCGTGGTGGGCGTGATCCGCGGGCGCGGGGCTGGCACGCGCATGGTGGGCCTGCGCGCCGACATGGACGCCCTGCCCATGGCCGAGGCTGGCGAGATGCCCTGGCGCTCCACCCGCGCCGGCCTGATGCATGGCTGCGGCCATGACGGCCACACCGCGATGCTGGTGGGCGCGGCCCGCTACCTGGCCGAGACCCGCCACTTCGACGGCACCGCGGTCCTGATCTTCCAGCCCGGAGAGGAGGGCTACGCCGGCGCGCGCGCCATGGTGAACGACGGCCTGTTCGAGCGCTTTCCCGTGGAGTCGGTGTATGCCATGCACAACTGGCCCGCCATGCGCCCCGGTACCATCGGCACCCACCCCGGCGCCATGATGGCCGCCGCCGACCGCGTGACCATCGAGATCACCGGCAAGGGCGGCCACGGCGGCCATGCCTACCTTGCGGTGGACCCGGTACTGGTGGCGGCGCACATCATCACTGCGGCCCAGAGCATCGTCTCGCGCAACGTCCGCGCCATCGACGGCGCGGTGATCAGCCTGTGCGCGATGCAGGCGGGCGACCTGCAGGCCTTCAGCGTGATCCCCGGCAAGGCCGTCCTCTCGGGCACGGTACGCAGCTTTCGCCCTGAGGTGCAGGACCTGGTGGAGCGGCGCCTCACGGAGTTGTGCAACGCGGTGGCCCTGGGCTTGGGCGCCACGGCCACGGTGCATTACGAGCGCATCTACCCCGCCACCATCAACGCCGCGCGCGAGGCGCATTTCGCGGCCGACGTGGCCGCCAGCCTCGTCGGGCCCGGGCAGGTCGTGCGTGACCTGGAACCCAGCATGGGCGCGGAGGATTTCTCATTCATGTTGCAGGTCAAGCCCGGCGCGTACCTGCGCATCGGACAGGGCGGGGAGGGCAGCTGCATGCTGCATAACAACCGCTACGACTTCAACGACGACATCCTGCCCCTGGGCGCGGCGCTGCACGCCAGCCTGATCGAGCAGTCCATGCCCCTGGCGCCGGCCTGATAACCCGCCGCCGGCCCGATCCACTTTTCACACACGAGGAGAGCAACCCATGAAAACCGGAATCCGTACCCTGCGCATGGCCCTCATTGCAGCCGCCGCTGCCGCCAGCCTGGGCGCTGCGGCCCAGACCGTACGCATCGCCAACCAGGGCGACGCGCTGTCGATGGACCCGCACTCGCTGAACGAATCGCTGCAACTGAGCGTCACCGGCAACGTCTACGAGCCGCTGGTGGGCCGCAACAAGGACCTGTCCCTCGCCCCGATGCTGGCCACGTCGTGGAAGCAGACCTCGCCCGTGGTGTGGCGTTTCGAGCTGCGCAAGAACGTGCAGTTCCACGACGGCACGCCCTTCACCGCCGACGACGTGGTCTTCACCTTCGCCCGCGCCGCCGGCGAGGGCTCGGACATGCGCAGCTACACCAACGACCTCAAAGAGGTGCGTAAGGTCAATGACCACGTGGTGGAGATCGAGACCAAGGCGCCGTTTCCCATCCTGCCGGACGTGATCTCGCTCGTGTACATCATGAGCAAGAAGTGGAGCGAGGCCAACCAGGCCACGCGCCCCGTCGACCGCCGCCGCGGTATCGAGAACGCCGCCTCCTTCCGCGCTAACGGCACCGGCCCCTTCCGCGTGCGCGAGCGTCAGCCCAATGTGCGCACCACCTTCTCCCGCAACGGCAACTACTGGGGCAAGATCGAAGGCAACGCCACCGAGGTGATCTTCACCCCCATCGGCAACGACGCCACCCGCGTGGCAGCCCTGCTCTCGGGCGAGGTGGACGTGATGGAGCCGGTGCCGGTGCAGGACGTGGCCCGCGTGAACGCCAGCCCCAACGTGCGCGCCATCACCGGCCCCGAGCTGCGCACCATCTTCCTGGGCATGGACCAGAAGCGCGACGAGCTGCTGTATTCCAACGTGAAGGGCAAGAACCCCTTCAAGGACAAGCGCGTGCGCCAGGCCTTCTACCAGGCCATCGACATCGAGGGCATCAAGCGCACCGTGATGCGCGGCGCCTCCAATCCCACCGCGCTGATGGTGGGCCCTGGCATCAACGGCTTCGCCGCCGACCTGAACACCCGCCTGCCATACAACGTTGACGCCGCGAAGAAGCTGCTGGCCGATGCGGGCTACCCCAACGGCTTCGAGGTGTCCCTGAACTGCCCGAATGACCGCTACGTGAACGACGGCCAGATCTGCGAGGCGGTGGCTGCCAACCTCTCGCGCGTGGGCGTGAAGGTGAACCTGGTGGCCGAGACCAAGGGCACCTACTTCCCCAAGGTCCTGCGCCGCGACACCAGCTTCTACATGCTCGGCTGGACCCCCGGCACCTATGACGCGCACAACGCGCTCAACGCCCTGATGCGGTGCGTGGACGACAAGGGCACCGGTCAGTTCAACCTGGGCAGCTACTGCAACCCCAAGGTGGACGAGCTCACGGTGAAGATCCAGTCCGAGACCGACAAGGCCAAGCGCGACGCGATGATCAAGGAGGCCTTCAAGCTGCATTCGGAAGACATCGGCCACCTGCCGCTGCACCAGCAGGCGCTGGCTTGGGGCGTGAGCCGCAAGGTGGACCTTGTGCAGCTGGCGGACAACTTCATGCCGTTCAAGTGGATCACGGTCAAGAAGTAATCCCCTGAGGTCGCGGCACGCTCCATGAAGTCACTGATCGCGCGCTGGCTCGACAACGATGTGGGCTACAGCTTTCGCACTTCGCCGGTGGCGATGGTGGCGGCGGCCATCGCACTGGTGTGCGTGGTCAGCGCCGTCTTCGCCCACTGGATCGCGCCGCACAACCCCTTTGACCTCACCACGCTGGAACTGAGCGACGCGCGCCTGCCGCCTGCGTGGGAGGCCGAGGGGCGGCTGAAGTTTCTCCTGGGCACCGACGACCAGGGCCGCGACATCCTGTCGGCCCTGATGTACGGTGCGCGCATCTCGCTGGTGGTGGGCGTCACCTCGGTGCTCCTGTCCATGGTGATCGGCGTGGGCCTGGGCCTGCTGGCGGGTTTTCGTGGCGGCTGGATCGACGCCTTCCTGATGCGTCTGTGCGACGTGATGCTGTCCTTCCCGCCTATCCTGGTGGCCCTTCTGATCGCGGGCGTGGGGCGGGCGCTGTTCCCGAACGCGCACGATTCGGTGGCCTTCGGCGTGCTGATCGTGTCGATCACGCTCACGGGCTGGGTGCAGTACGCGCGCACCGTGCGCGGCTCCACGCTGGTGGAACGAAACAAGGAGTACGTGCAGGCCGCCCGCGTGACCGGCGTGGCGCCGATGCGCATCATGGCGCGCCACGTGCTGCCCAATGTGCTGGGGCCGGTGCTGGTGCTGGCCACCATCCATGTGGCCACCGCGATCATCACCGAGGCCACGCTGTCCTTCCTGGGTGTGGGCGTGCCGCCGACGTCGCCGTCTCTGGGCACCCTGATTCGCGTGGGCAACGACTACCTGTTCTCGGGCGAGTGGTGGATCACGCTGTTTCCGGGGCTGATGCTGGTGCTGATCGCGCTGTCGGTGAACCTGCTGGGCGACTGGCTCCGCGATGCCCTGAACCCAAGGCTTAGATGATCCCCCCCGAAGCGGCCTGCGGCCGCCTCCCCCCGAGGGGGCGCCGCTGGCGGACCGGCAAAGCCGGATCCGCGGCGGCCACTGGCCCTCTGATGCGGTACTCGCTATGACTCTCCTCTCCGTTCGTAACCTCGTCGTCGAATTTCCCAGCCGCCGCGGCACGCTGCGCGCGCTGGATGGCATTTCCTTCGACATCGCGCCCGGCGAGGTGCTGGGGGTGGTGGGCGAATCCGGCGCGGGCAAGTCGCTCACCGGCGCGTCCATCATCGGCCTGCTGGAGCCGCCGGGGCGCATCGCCTCGGGCGAGATCCTGCTGGAAGGCCAGCGGATTGATAACCTGCCACACGAGGCCATGCGCCATATCCGCGGGCGCAAGATCGGCGCGATCTTCCAGGACCCGCTGACATCGCTCAATCCCCTCTACACCATCGGCCGGCAACTGACCGAGACCATCCGCGCCCACCTGCCGGTGGATGTCAGCGAGGCACGCCGGCAGGCCATCGCCCTGCTGGAGGACACCGGCATTCCCGCCGCCGCCGAGCGCATCGACCACTACCCGCACCAGTTCTCGGGGGGCATGCGCCAGCGCGTGGTGATCGCCCTGGCCCTGGCTGCGCAGCCTCAGCTGATCGTGGCCGACGAGCCCACCACCGCGCTGGATGTATCCATCCAGGCGCAGATCATCCAGCTGCTCAAACGCGTGTGCCGCGAGCGTGGCGCCGCGGTGATGCTGATCACCCACGACATGGGTGTGATCGCCGAGACCTGCGACCGTGTGGCGGTGATGTACGCCGGCCGAATCGCCGAGATCGGACCGGTACACGAGGTGATCAACCAGCCGGCCCACCCCTACACCGCGGGCCTGATGGCCGCCATTCCAGACATCGGCGAGGCGCGCGAGCGGCTGAACCAGATCGACGGCGCGATGCCGCGCCTGAACGCCATCCCCGCGGGCTGCGCCTACAACCCGCGCTGCCCGCGTGCGTTCGAGCGCTGCACCACGCAGCGCCCCGAGCTGCTGTCCGCTGGCGCGACCCGTGCAGCCTGCTGGGTGCACGACGCCACCGCCCGGGTGCCCGCATGACGCGTGCCGCCATGAACACCGCCACGAACACGGTGACCGACACCGCCGCGAGCGGCGATCAGGGCCCCCTCGTGCAGGCCCGCGACCTGGCCAAGACCTTCGACGTCTCCGCCCCCTGGCTCAATCGCGTGATCGAGGGCAAGCCACGCCAGCTGCTGCATGCGGTGGACGGCGTGAGCTTTGACATCGCCCGCGGCCAGACCCTGGCCCTGGTGGGCGAGTCCGGCTGCGGCAAGAGCACGGTGGCCCGCTTGCTGGTGGGCCTGTACGCGCCCACGCGCGGCGGCCTGACCTTCGACGGGCAGGACGCCCATGCGGCGTTCAAGACCCCTCAGGGGCGCCAGTTGCGCCGGCGCATCCAGATGATCTTCCAGGACCCGTACGCCAGCCTCAACCCGCGCTGGCTGGTGGAGGACATCGTGGGCGAGCCGCTGCGTGAACACGGCCTGGTGACCGATCCGGCGGCGCTGCGTGAGCGCGTCGACGCGCTGCTGCAGTCGGTGGGCCTGTCGCCGCAGGACCGCGCCAAGTACCCGCACCAGTTCTCCGGCGGGCAGCGTCAGCGCATTTCCATCGCCCGAGCCCTGGCCACACGACCCGACTTCCTGGTGTGCGACGAGCCCACGTCCGCCCTGGACGTATCGGTGCAGGCGCAGGTCCTGAACATCATGAAGGACCTGCAACGCCAGCAGGGCCTGACCTACCTGTTCATCTCGCACAACCTCGCGGTAGTGCGGCACGTGAGCGACCATGTGGGTGTGATGTATCTGGGCCGCCTGGTCGAAGTGGCGGACAAGCGCGAGCTGTTCTCGAACCCGCGCCACCCCTACACGCGCATGCTGCTGGAGGCCATCCCGAAGATGCGCGATACGGGACGCGCGCGCACGCCGGTACAGGGCGAGGTGCCCAATCCGCTGAATCCGCCGGCCGGCTGCGCCTTCAACCCGCGCTGCCCGCACGCCAACGACCGCTGCCGCGCCGAACGTCCGGCCCTGCAGCAGTTCCAGGGCGTGAAGGTGGCCTGCCACGCAGTGGCCGAAGGCCGTCTCTGAGCCTGAGCGCCAACGTGGCCTGGTGCAGGCCCGTGCGGCTCACGTGTAGCGCTTGCTGCGCAGGTTGTCCTTGACCTCACGGAGCATCGGCTGAAGGGTATCGCTGCCGATACGCAGGGCCACGCAGGTGGCCAGTACGTCCACGATCACCAGGTGCAGCAGACGCGACACCATGGGGCTGTAGCGGTCGTAGCCCTCGGGGTGGTCGGCGGCCAGGTGGATGTGGCAGGCCCCCGCCAGGGGTGACCCGCTGGCGGTGACCGCGATGGTGGTCGCCCCCCGGCGGCGCGCGATGTCGCAGGCGTCCATCAGGTCGCGGGTGCGCCCGGAGTTGGAGAAGATCACCACGCAGTCCCCGGGGCCCAGAAGCGATGCGCTCATGACCTGCAGGTGGCCGTCGCTGCACGCCGCGGTGTGCACGCCCAGGCGGAAGAACTTGTGCTGCGCGTCTTGCGCCACGATGCCAGAGTTGCCCACGCCGTAGAACTCGATGCGCCGCCCGGCGTGCCAGGCGCCGGCCAGCGCCTCGCTGGCCCGCTCGATGGCCTGCCCGGAGGCCTGGTTGCGGTACTTCAGCAGGGCAGCCACGGTGTTGTCCACCACCTTCACCAGCACGTGTGCGGGCGGGTCGTCGGCGTCGACGCTGCGGTGGATGAAGGGCACGCCCTCGTTGAGGCTGCCGGCCAGCTTCAGCTTGAAGTCGGACAGGCCGTCGTAGCCGATGCTGCGGCAAAAGCGCACCACCGTGGGCTTGCTCACGTGGGCACGTGCGGCCAGTTCGGTCACCGGCAGGCGCGCGAAGCTGCGCGGGTCGCCCAGCACGAGGCGGCCCACCCGCTGTTCGGCCGGTGCCAGCGAGGGCAGGCAGGCCTCGATCCGATCAAGCATCAGCGCTCCTCGCTCCAGCAGTGCCCGTCACGCGCGATCATGGCGCTGGCAGCGCTGGGCCCCCAGGTACCGGCGGTATAGGTGCGCAGGCCGTGGCCGTGGCCCTGCCAGTGACGCAGCAGCGGCTCCACCCAACGCCAGGCGGCCTCCTGCTCGTCACTGCGCACGAACAGGTTCAATCGCCCGTCGATCACGTCCAGCAGCAGGCGCTCGTAGGCGCCCACACGCTCGGCGCCGAATCGCTTGTCGAAATCCAGGTCCAGTTGTACCGGTGTCAGGGCATGGGCCGCGTTACGTTCCGCATGGCGGTGGTCCTGGCCTTGTGCCATCAGGTGCAGGGCCAGGCCGTCACGTGGCTGCAGGTGGATCACGAGCCGGTTGGCTGCGCCCGGCGGCGCGTCGAAGATGGCGTGCGGGGTCGGTCGGAAGTTCACGACGATGTGCGCGTCGCGCGCGGCCAGACGCTTGCCGGTTCGGATGTAGAACGGCACGCCGGCCCAGCGCCAGTTGGCGATCTCGGCGCGCAGGGCCACGAAGGTCTCGGTGGGGCTGTCGGCTGCCACTCCGGGTTCCTGCAGGTAGCCGGGCACAGCCTCGCTGCCTACACGGCCCGCGGTGTACTGCGCGCGGATCGCGTGTTGCTCCAGGGACTGCGGCGTCCAGGGCTGCAGGGACCGCAGCACCTTGAGCTTCTCGTCGCGGATCGCGTCGGCGTGGGCGTTGATCGGCGGCTCCATGGCCAGCGCACACAGCAGCTGCAGCGCGTGGTTCTGCACCATGTCACGCAGCGCGCCGGTACTGTCGTAGAAGGCGCCGCGCCGCTCCACGCCCAGTTCCTCGGCGATGGTGATCTGGATGTGATCGATGTGCTCGCGCCGCCACAGCGGCTCGAAGAGGGCATTGCCAAAGCGCAGCGCGAACAGGTTCTGCACCGAGGGCTTGCCCAGATAGTGGTCGATGCGGAACACCTGCCGCTCGGGCAAGGCGCGGCGCACGGCTTCATTGATCGCACGGTTGGAGGCGAGGTCGTGGCCCAGGGGCTTTTCCAGTACGAGGCGTGTGCTCGGCGTGTTCAGGCCCGCCGCTGCGAGCTGCTCGCACACGGTGGTGAACAGGTCCGGCGCGGTGGCCAGGTACATGACCACGGTGGCGGCTTGCCGCCGTGCCAGGACCTGCGACAGGTGTGCGTAGTCGGCAGACTGCGAGAGGTCCATGCGTACATAGGCCAGCAGCGCAGCGAAGCGGTCGAACTCCTGCGCGCTCGGACGCTTGGCCAGGTCCACCTGGTCGAAGCGCGCGCGGATCAACTCGCGGTACTGCGCGTCGCTCAGGGCATCGCGCGCCACGCCGATGATCCGGCCGTCCGCCGGCAGGCTGCCGTGACGGAAGGCCTGGAACAGCGCAGGCATCAGCTTGCGCCAGGCCAGGTCGCCGGTGCCGCCGAAAAGGACAAGGTCAAAGCTCATGGGGCCGCTCGCGGGAAGGGACGGGGTGCTGGAAGGAAGACCTGAATGTAACTTGATTTCAGCTCGACGGGCCTTGCTGTGGCGTAGGCATGAGAGACAAAGTGCATCCGTTGAGTAACCAAATTACGTCTCATGGGTCATAATTGACGGGATGAATCCCCTGGAGTCACTCAAGCAGTTCACGACCGTGGTGGCCGACACCGGCGACTTCCATCAGCTGGCGCAGTTCCGTCCGCAGGACGCCACCACCAACCCCTCCCTCATCCTCAAGGCGGTGCAGAAGCCGGACTACGCCCCCCTGCTCGCGCAGACCGTGGGGCGTCATCGCCAGCAAGCGCTGGACGAGGTGATGGACCGGCTGCTGGTCCGATTTGGCGTGGAGATCCTGCGCCATGTGCCCGGGCGCGTGTCCACCGAGGTCGATGCCCGCCTGAGTTTTGACACCGCTGCCACCGTGGCTCGCGCGCAGCGTCTGATCGACTTGTACCAGGCCGAGGGCGTGCCGCGCGAGCGGGTCCTGATCAAGATCGCCGCCACGTGGGAAGGCATCCAGGCCGCGGCGCATCTGGAGCAGGCCGGCATCCGCACCAACCTCACCCTGCTGTTCTCCTTCGCGCAGGCGGTGGCCTGTGGGCAAGCGAAGGTGCAGCTGATCTCCCCCTTCGTCGGGCGCATCTACGACTGGTACAAGAAGGCCGCTGGCGCCCAGTGGGACGAGGCCGCGAATGCCGGTGCCAACGACCCGGGCGTGCGCTCGGTCCGCCAGATCTACCAGTACTACAAGCACTTCGGCATTGCCACCGAGGTCATGGGCGCGAGCTTTCGCAACGTCGGCCAGGTGCTGGCCCTGGCGGGCTGCGACCTGCTCACTATCAGCCCCGAGCTGCTCGCCCAGTTGCAACAGGGGCAGCACACTGTCGTGCGCGCGCTCGACCCCGCGCAGGCCCGTGCGCTGGACCTGGCACAGGTGCGGCTGGATGAAGCGAGCTTCCGCTTCGCGCTGAACGAGGACGCCATGGCCACCGAGAAGCTGGCCGAGGGCATTCGCGCCTTCGTCGCCGACGCCCTCAAGCTCGAGCAGTTGATGAAGGCAGCCTGAGATGGTCGCTGCCGCGGCTTCCTTCATGCGCTGTGATGAGGCCGCCGCCTGGCCCGTGTTGCACGCCCACTTCGACAGCGCCGGCCGCGACTTTGACCTGCGCCGCGCCTTCCAGGAAGACCCCGAGCGCTTTGACGGCTTCAGCCAGCGCGCACCGCATGTCTTTGCGGACCTGTCCAAGAACCTGATCGACCGCCGCAGCGAGGCGCTGCTGATGGACCTGGCCCGCCAGTGCGGCCTGCCGGCCCAGCGTGACGCCATGTTCCGTGGCGATGCGATCAACACCACCGAAGATCGCGCGGTGCTGCATTACCTGCTGCGGTACCCGGCCTCGGGTGCGCGCTGGGAGCCGTCCGGGCTGGCGGGGCTGTCCGCGCAGCGTGCGCAGGTGCAGTCCACGCTGGAGGCCATGCTGGCCTATGCCGAGCGGGTGCGCGCCGACGCGGCGCTCACCGATATCGTCCATATCGGCATCGGCGGCTCGGACCTGGGCCCGCAGATGGCGGTGCGCGCGCTGGCGCCGCTCGCGCACAAGGACCGGCGGCTGCACTTCGTCTCCAATGTCGACGGGCACGAACTCGAGGAGGTGCTGCGCGGATTGGACCCGGCGCATACCCTGTTCCTCATCGCTTCCAAGACCTTCACCACGCTCGAGACCATGACCAACGCGCGTTCGGCACGCGCCTGGTTCGAGGCGCGCGGCGGTACCGACGTCGCGCGGCACTTCGCGGCCCTCACCACCAACGTGTCGGCGGCGCGCGAGTTCGGCATCACCACGACCTTCGGCTTCTGGGACTGGGTGGGTGGGCGCTATTCGCTGTGGTCGGCCATCGGCTTGCCCATTGCCATTGCGGTGGGCGCGCACCATTTCCGCAACCTGCTGGGGGGCGCGCACGCGATGGACGCGCACTTCGCCACCGCGCCCCTGGAGTCCAACCTGCCGCTGCGGCTGGCGCTGCTCGATGTCTGGTACCGTAATTTCCACGGCTTCGCGACCCGCTGCATCACTGCCTACCACAGCGGGCTGGCGCGGCTGCCGGCGCACCTGCAGCAGCTCGAGATGGAAAGCAACGGCAAGCGCGTGGACCGCGCGGGCCGTGTCCTGCCGCTGGCCACCGCACCCGTGCTCTGGGGTGAGCCCGGTACCAACGGCCAGCACGCGTATTTCCAGATGATCCACCAGGGCAGCGACATCGTGCCGGTGGAATTCGTCGCGGTGCGCGAGGCCTCGCACCACCTACCGGATCATCAGGCGCAGTTGCTGGCCAATGTGCTGGCGCAGGGCCAGGCCCTGATGCAGGGGCGACCCGATGCGGGCGGCCACCGTCACTTTCCGGGCAACCGCCCCAGCACCCTGCTGCTGCTCGATCGCCTCGACCCGGCCAGCCTGGGCGCGCTGGTCGCCTTGCAGGAACACCGTGTGTTCTGCAGCGGCGCGCTGTGGGGCATCAACAGCTTCGACCAGTGGGGGGTCGAGCTGGGCAAGGTGCTGGCGCAGGACATCGGCATGCGCCTGGAAAGTGGCGACACACGCGGCCTCGATGCGTCGACCGCGGGCCTGCTGAAGATGGTGCATGGGCAGGGTTGATCACCACCCCGGACATCTGGCAGGGCTTAAAGGAAACCAAGCAACAAGGCGCGCAATGAAAATGGCCGGGGTGACCCGGCCATTTTCATGTGTGCGTGCGCACTGCACGGCGACCCCCGCCTGGCGCGCGAGGCGCCTTCCGGGGTACAGGACTTACATGCCCATGTCGCCCATGCCACCCATGCCGCCCATGCCACCCATGCCGCCAGGCATGCCGCCGGCACCGGCTTCATCCTTGGGGGCCTCGGCCACCATGGCTTCGGTGGTGAGCATCAGGGATGCCACCGACGCGGCGTTCTGCAGCGCGGTGCGGGTGACCTTGGTGGGGTCCAGGATACCCATCTCGATCATGTCGCCGTAGGTGTCGTTGGCGGCGTTGAAGCCGTAGTTGCCCTTGCCAGCCAGCACCGCGTTCACGACGACGGAGGCTTCGCCACCAGCGTTGTAGACGATCTCACGCAGGGGGGCTTCGATGGCCCTGAGCACCAGCTTGATACCGGCGTCCTGGTCGGCATTGTCACCCTTGATGGCGCCAGCAGCCTGCTTGGCGCGCAGCAGGGCGACGCCACCGCCAGCGACGATGCCCTCTTCCACCGCAGCGCGGGTGGCGTGCAGGGCGTCTTCCACGCGGGCCTTCTTTTCCTTCATCTCGACTTCGGTGGCAGCACCCACCTTGATGACGGCCACGCCGCCAGCCAGCTTGGCCACGCGCTCTTGCAGCTTCTCGCGGTCGTAGTCGGAGGTGGCTTCTTCGATCTGAACGCGGATCTGCTTGACGCGCGCTTCGATGTCAGCGGCAGCGCCGGCGCCGTCGATGATGATGGTGTTTTCCTTGCCCACTTCGATGCGCTTGGCCTGGCCCAGGTCGGTCAGGGCGACCTTCTCCAGGGACATGCCGACTTCTTCAGCGATCACCTTGCCGCCGGTCAGGATGGCGATGTCTTCCAGCATGGCCTTGCGACGGTCGCCGAAGCCGGGGGCCTTGACGGCCACGACCTTCAGGATGCCGCGGATGGTGTTGACCACCAGAGTGGCCAGGGCCTCGCCCTCGACTTCCTCGGCGATGATCAGCAGCGGACGGCCGGACTTGGCCACCTGCTCGAGGGTGGGCAGCAGGTCACGGATGTTGCTGATCTTCTTGTCGTACAGCAGGACAAAGGGGTTGTCCAGGATGGCGGCCTGCTTGTCCGGGTTGTTGATGAAGTAGGGCGACAGGTAGCCGCGGTCGAACTGCATGCCCTCGACCACGTCGAGTTCGTTCTGCAGGGACTTGCCGTCTTCCACGGTGATCACGCCTTCCTTGCCGACCTTGTCCATGGCGTCGGCAATGATCTTGCCGATGGACTCGTCGCTGTTGGCGGAGATGGAGCCGACCTGGGCGATCTCTTTCGAGGTGGTGGTGGGCTTGGAGGCCTTCTTCAGCTGCTCGGTCAGGGCCGTGACGGCCTTGTCGATGCCGCGCTTGAGGTCCATCGGGTTCATGCCGGCGGCCACGTACTTCATGCCCTCGCGCACGATGGCTTGAGCCAGCACGGTGGCGGTGGTGGTGCCGTCACCGGCGTTGTCCGAGGTCTTGGACGCGACTTCCTTGACCATCTGGGCGCCCATGTTCTGGAGCTTGTCCTTGAGCTCGATCTCCTTGGCCACGGACACGCCGTCCTTGGTCACGGTGGGGGCGCCGAAGGAGCGCTCGAGCACCACGTTACGGCCCTTGGGGCCCAGGGTGACCTTGACCGCGTTGGCCAGGATGTTCACGCCCTCGACCATGCGGGCGCGGGCGTCGCCGCCGAAAACAACGTCTTTAGCTGCCATGTTTCAAATCTCCGAATTCAGTAATAAGAGGGGAGGGAGTGCGATCACTTTTCGACGACTGCGAACAGGTCGTCTTCCTTCATGACCAGCAGCTCGTCGCCGCCGACCTTGACGGTCTGGCCGCTGTACTTGCCGAACAGGACGCGGTCGCCAACCTTGATGTTCATGGCGATGAGTTCGCCCTTGTCGTTCTTGCGGCCGGGGCCGACGGCCAGGACTTCACCCTGATCCGGCTTCTCGGCGGCGTTGTCGGGAATGACGATGCCCGAGGCGGTCTTGGTCTCGTTCTCGAGGCGCTTGACGATCACGCGATCGGCGAGGGGACGAAGTTTCATGGGTTCTCCTTGACTTCTGGTTCGTGGGGACATCAAAAAGCGCCACCGGAATGTAGCGCTTTGGTATGTACGTGAGGGGTGCTAGCACTCGACCTCAGCGAGTGCTAATCATACGGGCTTTCGCGCGGGTTTCAAGACCCTTGTCTTTGGCCCGGGGTGAGGAAGGGTGAAAACGGTTGCGCACCGCCTATAGTCGTCAGCCATGCACCTTCTGCGGCGCCACCCCCTGCTGCGGCGCGCCGCCGTCGCCCACTGGCGGCTCGGGCGCCTGCCCCCGACCGTCAAGGGCATGCTCTGGTCGGCCGCGGCCGGTGCGATCTTCGTGGTGCTCAACGCCCTGATGCGCCAGCTCAGCCTGGAACTCAGCGCCTTCCAGACGCAGTTCCTGCGCTACATGATGGGGCTGGTGGTGCTGGCGCCGCTGTTCCTGCGTTCGGGCCTGGCCAGCCTCTGGCCGGTGAGCCCTGGCGGTCAGTTCCTGCGCGGCGCGGTGCACACCCTGGGGCTGGTGGTGTGGTTCGCGGCGGTGCCGCACATCACGCTGGCCGACACCACCGTGATCGGCTTCACCACGCCGATCTTCATCATGCTGGGGGCCGCCCTGTTCCTGTCCGAGCCGATGCGCTGGTCCCGCTGGATCGCGGCGGGCCTGGGCATGACGGGCGTGCTGATCGTCGTCGGGTCGCGGCTGTCGGGCGAGGGCGGGGTGTACCTGCTGGTCATGCTGTGCTCAGCCCCGATCTACGCCGTGTCCTTTCTGCTCACGAAGGCCCTCACCCGCTACGAGCGGCCCGCGGTGATCGTGCTGTGGCAGGCGATCACGGTCACGATCCTGAGCCTACCCCTGGCCCTGGCCGACTGGCAGTGGCCCAGCGCCTGGCAGTGGGGCGCCTTCGTGGTGTGCGGCATCCTGGGCTCGGGCGGGCACTACTGCCTGACGCGCTCGTACGTGGCGGTGGACATCTCGGCCACACAGTCGGTCAAGTTCCTGGAACTGGTGTGGGCTGCCGCGCTGGGCTGGCTGGCCTTCGGCGACACCCTCAGCGGCTGGACGGTGGTGGGCGGCCTGGTGATCTGCGCCTCGACGGTGTGGATCGCGCGGCGTGAGGCGCGCGCGGCGAGCTGAGCGCCGTGTGCGAAGGGCGGGCCCGGCTCGCGCGGCGGGCCTTCAGTTCCCAGCGTTGGTGATGCCCCCCGCCACGTGGCCCGCGGGCACATGCCGCGCGGCGTGGTTCACGTGGCCGGTCTGGTCGTCGAAGAAGAAGTCGGGCTCGAACTCGCGCAGGAACTCGCCCTTGGGCAGGCCGCCCAGGAACATGGCCTCATCGACCTGGATGTTCCAGTCCATGAGCGTGCGGATCGCGCGTTCGTGCGCGGGAGCGCTGCGCGCTGTCACCAGCGCGGTGCGTATGCGCATGCCAGGCCCGCCGGCCTGCTGCAGCCGGTGCAGGGCCGCCAGCAGGGGCTTGAATGGTCCCTCGGGCAGCGGGTGCGTGGCCTTGCTCAGTTCGTGCTGCTGGAAGGCGTCCAGGCCCTGCGCCTGGAACACGCGCTCGGCTTCGTCGGAGAACAGCACCGCGTCGCCGTCGAAGGCGATGCGCACCTCCTGGGGGTAGTTGTTGCCCGCCAGAACCGACTCGGTCAGCACGCGCGCCGCCGGAAAGCCCGCATTGAGCGCCTCGCGCACGTCCTCGGCATTGGCCGAGAGGAACAGGTGCGCGCCCAGCGGCTTGAGATAACGGAAGGGCGGACGCCCCTGGGTAAACACGCCGCGCTGCAGCTTGATTTCGTTGGCATGGCCCGAGCGGAAGATGCGCATGCCCGAGACCGGGTCGTTGCGCGAGAGGATGACCACCTCCACCCGCTGCTGCCCGGGTTCATTGAAGGCCAGCAGCTTCTTGATCAGCGAGAAGGCGATACCCGGCCGCGCGGGCAGGTCCAGGCGCTGCAGCTGCAGCGCCATGTACGCGCCAGGGTCGCCGCTCTCGAAGATGCGGTTCTCTTCCTCGAAGTTGAACAGCGCGCGCGAAGAGATCGCGACGACCAGTTTGTTTTCGAGTGAGACGCCCATCGCGCTACCTTAACTTACCTGACCCATTGGTTCAGTTGGATGATGGGCAAGAGTACCGCAAGCACGATGAGCATGACCACCAGCCCCATGGTGACGATCAGCAGCGGCTCCAGGATGGTGGCCAGGGTGAGGGCGCGGCGCTGTACCTCGGCCGAGAGCTGGTGGGCCGCGCGGTCGAGCATCGTGGGCAGCTGCCCGGTCTGCTCGCCCAGGCGGGCGAACATGGCCAGCAGCCCCGGAAAGCGCGTCTTCTGGGCCAGCGCCGAAGCCAGGGGCGCGCCTTCGCGCACCAGCACCAGCACGTCCATGCCGTCAGCGCGCATGGAGCGGTTGCTCAGGGTCTCGCCCGCCGCCTGCAGGGCCTTCAGGATGGGAACGCCCCCTGCGGCCAGCATGGCCAGGGTGCTGGCAAAGCGCGCCGCGTTGTAGCCGCGCGCCAGCCGTCCCACCAGCGGCAGGCGCAGCCAGGCCGCGTCGAAGTGTTCGCGAAAGCCGGGGTTGCGCAGGGCCAGGCGCAGGCTAGCCACCCCGGCGGCCAGGCCCGCCAGCATCCACAGCCCGCCTTCACGCACTGCGGCACTCAGGGCCAGCATGGCTGACGTAAGGAAGGGCAGGGCGCGCTGGCTGCCGGCGAAGACGGCCGCGACCTGCGGCACGACATAGGTGACCAGAAACAGCACGATGGCGATGGCGACGACGGTGACGATGGCCGGGTACAGCGCTGCGCCGACCAGGCGGGCCTTGAGGGCCTGGCCGGCCTCGAGGTCTTCGGCCAGGCGCTCGAGCACCACGCCCAGCTGGCCGCTGTGCTCGCCGGCGGCCACCACCGCCATGTAGACCTCGGAGAATTCGCGCGGGTACTGGGCCAGCGCCTTGGCGAAGGGTGATCCTGCATTTACCTCGGCCCGCAAGGTGGCGACCAGCGCGCGTTCGCGTTCGTCGCCGGCTTCGTCGGCCAGCGCGGTGAGGGCGCGCTCCAGCGGCAGTCCCGCGCCCACCAGTCCGGCGAGCTGGCGAGTCCAGACCGCCAGCCCGGTGGCGGAGAACACGGGACGCGCCCCCCAGGCCCAGGCGCCTGCGCGCGAGCCCGCCGCGCCGCTGGCGACCGGCCGCACCTGCAGCGGCACCAGCGACTGCGTGCGCAGCATGCCGCGTGCGGCCCGGGCGGTGTCCGCTTCTACGATGCCCTTGCGGGTTCCGCCCTGGCTGTCCAGGGCCTCGAAGGAATAGGCAGGCATCGGTGGATTATGGGCAGCCGCTTGCTGCCGCGTTGACACGTGAACGGCCCGGGCGCCCGGGCCCACGCCCTTGTCCTACTCGATCTCAGACCGGGCCGGCAAGCGGGCGTGCAAGAACACCGCGAACAATGCGCGCATGAAATCCCTGGTGCGCAGCATCGCGCCGCGCGTGGAGACGCTACCGGTGCGGGTGGCCCTGAGCCTGCCGGGGGGCACCCGCCTGGGCGCCCGCGACCCGGAGGTGACGCTGGTGCTCTCGCACTGGTCGTCGCTGGCGGCACTGGCCGCCGGGCGCATCGGTGCGCTGGCCAGCGACATCGTCGAGGGCCGCGCGGCGCTTGAAGGCGCGATGCGGCCAGTGATGCAGGCCGTGGCCGGCCTGCTGCCCGCGGTGCCCGCCGCGCCCGGGGAGCGGGTGCCGCACGACGCGCCGCGCGGATGGAGCAGCCTGCTCGCGTACCTGCGCTCGTTCGCTGCACATACCCGCCAGCGCGACGCGCAGCAGGTCCGCTTCCACTACGACGTGGGCGACGCGTTCTACGCGCTGTGGCTGGACCCTCGGCGCGTGTACTCCTGCGCCTATTTCAGCGGCGGCCAGGCCACTACGCTGGCCCAGGCGCAGGAGGCCAAGCTCGAACTGATCTGCCGCAAGCTGATGCTGCGTCCCGGCGAGCGCCTGCTGGACATCGGCGCGGGTTGGGGCGGGCTACTGCTGTGGGCGGCGCAGCACCATGGTGTGCAGGCCCACGGCATCACGCTCTCGCGCAACCAGCACGCGCATGTCATGCGCCTGATTGAGGCGCAGGGCCTGGCCGGGCGCGTGCGCATCGACCTCATGGACTACCGCGACCTGGACGAGTCACGGCCCTACGACAAGATCGCCTCGGTCGGCATGTTCGAGCATGTGGGTCAGGCGCGCATGGACGGCTACTTCGCCAAGATCATGCGCCTGCTGCGCCCGGGTGGCCTGGTGATGAACCACGGCATCACCGCCACCCGCACGCCGCCGGGGCACATCGACCCGGGGCTGAGCGCGTTCATCGACCGTTACATCTTTCCGGGCGGCGAGCTGCTGCCGATGCACGCGGTACTGCGGCATCTGGCGGGGTCGGGCCTGGAGATGGTGGACGTGGAGAACCTGCGACCGCACTACGCGCGCACGCTGTGGGCCTGGTCCGACGGGCTGGAGTCGCGGCTGGGCGAGGCGCGCAGGGCCTTGCAGGCGTGCGTGGACGGGGATGGCGCGGCCCGCGTGCTGCGGGCCTATCGCCTGTATCTGGCCGGTTGCGCCATGGCCTTCGAACGGGGCTGGCTGGCGCTGCACCAGATCGTCGCGGCCCGGCCCACAGGGGATGTGGCGCAAGGGCGACTTCGTGGCGCACAATCGGACTACCCCTTCTGCCGCGACCACCTCCACACACCGCCATGCTTTACAAGTTCAAGTCCAAGGCCGCCGGCGACCTGATCATGCTCGAGCCCAATGGCCGGCGCATGCTTCAGATCATCGGCAAGGAGCCTGGGCTCCAGGGCATCGTCCAGGTCCACGAGATGGCTGCGGCCGCCACCGCCCTGGAAAGTGCCATCGCCGAAGACGAGGCGCAGCGCCAGGCCGAAGCCGAGGAGGCCCGCCGTCAGGGCCACGAGCTGCAGGTGCAAGAGGCGATCACCCTGCGCCATCGGGCCACGCCCTTCATCGAGATGCTGCGCCGCTGCGAGAAGGCGGGCGCCGACATCGTCTGGGGCGTATAGGAACTCCCCTCAGTCCACTTTCGCGCCGGAGACCTTGACCACCTGCGCCCACTTACGGTGTTCGGCGTCGATGAAGCGCACGAACTCTGTGGGCGTGTTGCCGCTGGCGATCGCGCCCTGGGCCGCGAGCTTTTCCCTCATGGCGGGCGTGGCCAGGGCCTTGGCCGTCTCCTGTTGCAGGCGGTTCACGATGTCGGCTGGCGTGCCGGCCGGGGCCAGCAGCCCGAACCAGGAGCTCGCGTCGAAGCCCTTGAGGCCGGCGGCCTCTTCCACCGTGGGCACGTCGGGCAGGGCCACCGAGCGCTCCAGGCTGGTCACCGCCAGCGCCTTGAGCTTGCCCGAGCGGATATGCGGCATGGACGAGGGCAGGTTGTCGAACATCACGTCCATGTTGCCCGAGAGCATGTCCAGCAGCGCGGGGCCCGAGCCGCGGTAGGGGAAGTGCACCATAAAGGTCCCGGTCATGCTCTTGAACAACTCGCCGGCCAGGTGGATGGAGGTGCCATTGCCGCTGGAGGCCATGTTCATGCGGCCCGGGTTGGCCTTGGCATGGCGGATGAAGTCGCGCACGTTGTTGATGTTCAGGGCGCGCGCCTTGTCGGCGTTGACCACCATCACGTTGGGCACGCCCGCCATCATGGACACGGGCACGAAGTCCTTGATCGGGTCGTAGGGAAGCTTGTCGTACAGGGCGCGGTTGATGCCATGCGTGCCCACGGTTCCCATCAGGAGCGTGTAGCCGTCGTTGGGTGATTTGGCGACGACCTCGGCGCCGATGTTGCCGCCGGCGCCCGCGCGGTTTTCCACCACGAAAGACTGACTGAAGGCGCGCGCGAGCTCCGGGGCCAGCGCGCGCGCCAGGATGTCGGTGGTGCCACCCGGCGGGAAGGGGACCACGATGCGCACCGGCCGGTTGGGCCATGCACCCTGGGCGTAGACCAGCGGGCTGGCGAGGCTGGCGCCAAGGGCGGTCAGGACGTGGCGGCGGCGGGGCTGGAAGGCTTCGGACATGCGGTACTCCTTGAACAGGCTGGAACCGAACCATGCTGCCAGCGCCTGGGCCGGCTGCCTATGAGGGGTAACGGCAGGTCGACGCCCGCCCTGGGTGCGCCACGCCCGAAGAAAAAGGCCGCCCGGGGGCGGCCTTGGGGTCACGGGGTGACGCGATCAGTCGGCGTAGACGCCAGCGGCCTTGATCACAGGGCTCCACTTGGCGATCTCGGCGGCGACGAACTTCTTGTGTTCGGCCGGCTCGGTGCGGCGGTCGGTCACGACCACGGCGCCCAGGCTTTCCTGCTTCTTGACGAAGTCCGGGTCCTTCAGGGCGACTTTCAGGGCTTCGTTCAGCTTCTTCTGGACGTCGGCCGACGTGCCCTTGGGCGCGTACAGGCCGTGGAAGATGGTGACCTGGAAGTTCTTCAGGCCGGACTCGTCCAGCGTGGGCAGGTCCTTCAGTGCCGGGGGCGTGAGGCGCTTGGTGGTGGTGACGGCGTAGGCCTTGACCTTCTTGCCCTCAATCTGCGGTGTGGTGTTGGTGGTCTGGTCGCACAGCAGGTCGATCTGGCCACCGATCAGGTCGGCCAGGGCCGGTGCCGTGCCCTTGTACGGGACGGACGTCATGTCCACCTGCACGGCAGACTGAAACAGCAGACCGCACAGGTGCGAGGCCGAACCGACACCGGCGTTGCCCAGGTTGATCTTGCCCTTGTTCTGGTTGATCCAGCCCACCAGATCCTTGTAGTTGTTGGCCGGCATCGTGGGGCGGGCGATCAGGGTCATGGGCACGTCGTTGACCATGCCCAGGTATTCAAAGTCGCTCTCGACCTTGAAGGGGATGTTGCGCACCAGGGTGGGCATGGTGGCCATGCCGATGTGATGCAGCAGCAGGGTGTAGCCGTCGGGGTTGGCCTTGGCGACCTTGTTGGCGCCGATGGAGCCGCCGGCACCCGCCGCGTTGTCGATCACGATGGTGGCGCCGCCCAGGGGTTTGCGCAGGGCTTCAGCCAGGTCGCGCGCGACGCGGTCAGTGGGGCCGCCGGCGGTGAAGGGCACGACGATGGTGATCGTCTTGTCCTTGGCCGGGAAGTCGCTGGTCTGGGCGGTCACCGCCGTAGCGCCCAGGGCTGCCATGACGGCCAGCGGGAGGAATTTCTTGAACGAACGCATGCGTGTCTCCTGAAAAATGACAGCATATGGTATGGCACCAGCCCCCCAGGCCCTAGCGGCATCAGCTATGCCCGTCCGGCTGCAGGGTGAACCTTTGCCGTACCTCCCGGGCGCGTGCGACGGTGGCCAGGAGCAGGGTGGTGCACAGCCAGCCTTCGTCGTCCGCTGCGGCGAGGGGCAGGCAGCCCTTGGCCACGAGGTGATGCGACTGCGGATGCAGGGCCAGGATGATCCCCGGCATGTCGCAGGACAGCGCCTCCTGCATCAGCTGTTGGCAGATCTCGGCCTCCTGCCACGGCTCGGGGCGGCCGCAGTCGGCGTAGAACTCGCCCAGTTGCGCGCTGGGGTTCAGGTGCAGGGCAAGGCCGATGCCGCCGACCTGGACGGCTTGATCCTCGATGACGCGGTCGGTGTCTCGTGCCTCGATGCCCAGGTGCTGGCAGGTGTTTCGCAGCTGCCGCTGCCAGCGCGTGGCCTGCTCCCCGTCCAGGGGCGGACGGGGAGGTGTGCCCGCTTCATCGGCAGGCGTGCCGTGAGGCGTCAAGATTGCGCCCCGTCTGTCAGGCAACGGGGATTTCGTACACCGGGAATGGCAACGCCGGCGCTGCGTCTGCACGATCGTGCGGACTCTCGGTTTCAGGAGGCTGTGATCCCCCGGGAGTGGAGGTCTCCGGCGGGATCAGGACCCTGCGGAAACACCAGCCCCCCGTGACGAGCGTCATCGGCAGGAGGGACAGCCCGGGCGGGAGCGTCTTGCCCGTGAGTGCCAGGCCGGTTTGAAGTGCGGCCGCAGCCGCCTGGCTTTTCACCCGGCCGGTGGCCTTGCGGGGGTTGTCGATGTGCGGTGGCGGCTCGGGCGGTGTGTCCGCCTGCCGATCCCGATGGTTCATCCACTGGCTGCTGAGCTCCGTGGCGCTCCCTGCGAACAGGGAGGCCGCCGTGACCTGCAGCATGGTGGCCGCAGCGCCCGCCCACGAGTTGGCCGGGGGCTTCGGGATGAACTTGCTGCGGGCGCAGGTCGCGTTGAACACGAACAGGGCCGCTCCGGCGACCGCGTCGTGTGCCAGCGAGGGCTTGAGCGGGTAGGTGGCGGTGGTCCCCAGCGCATCGCGCATGCGGTCTTCCACCCAGGGGGTGGGGAAGACACCGGCCGACGGCAGCAGCCCGGTGAGGACCTTCAGCGCGGTGGGCATGCCCGGTGTGGCGCGCACCGCATTGTTCAGGGCTGACATGGTGCCGAAGCAACTGCCCAGGGCCACCGCGCTGGAGACGGCGTTCTTTGCGACTCTTTCGATGTCGTAGGCCGCGCCGGGCGGCTCGTTGGACCCGTGGGGCAGTGTGCGCTCCCGGGTGGCCGCCGGATTCTGGGCGGGCCCGGGCTCGTGGGCGTGCGGCACTGCACAGGAGGGATCAGGACGGGGTGACGCGGCCTGCGGTGGCTGGCCCGTTACGCCGCCCCGGTGGGTGCTGCTTCTGGTTGTTTCCATGAAAGCGCTCCTGGGTGTGTGAGGGAGGCCGATGCTAGGGACGGCCTGTTTTTTAGGCTGTCAAAACGCCCCGACCTCGGGAAAACGATAATCCCGCTCGCCATGAATGAATCCGCTGCGCCTTCGACCGTCCGCTTGAACAAGCGCATGGCCGAACTCGGTCTGTGCTCGCGGCGCGAGGCGGACGAGTGGATCTCCCGCGGCTGGGTGCGGGTCGACGGCGCCGTGGCGGCGGTGGGCCTGCAGGTCGGGCCGCAGGCGCGTATCGACATCGACCCCGCTGCGCGCGGGCAGCAGGCGCAGCAGGTGACGGTGCTGCTGCACAAGCCGGTGGGCTACGTGAGCGGCCAGGCCGAGGACGGCCACGAGCCTGCCGTGGTGCTGGTGCAGGGGCGCACGCACTGGCGTGGCGACGCTTCGCGTCTGCGCTTCGCGCCGTCGCAGCTGCGCGGGCTGGCGCCGGCCGGGCGGCTGGACATCGACTCCACCGGTCTGCTGGTGCTGACGCAGGACGGACGCGTGGCCCGCCAGCTGATTGGTGAAGACTCGGGCGTCGAGAAGGAATACCTGGTGCGCGTGGCCTATGGCGAGGTGACCTGCGACGTGCAGCGCGCCTTTCCTGCGACGTCGCTGGCGCGCCTGCGCCACGGGCTGAGCCTGGACGGGCAGGCGCTCAAGCCCGCGCGCGTGGACTGGCAGAACCCCGAGCAGCTGCGCTTCGTGTTGACCGAAGGCAAGAAGCGTCAGATCCGACGCATGTGCGAACTGGTGGGCCTGAAGGTCGTGGGCCTCAAGCGCGTGCGCATCGGCCGCGTGCTGCTGGGGCAGCTGCCGCAGGGGCAGTGGCGTTACCTCGGGCCGTCCGAGCGGTTTTGAGGTTGCGCGGCGGGCGTGCACACCAGCGCGCCCAGGTCGGTCACCACTTCGCGGGTGTCTGGGACCTGCAAATGGAAATGGCACGGGCCCGCGTGGCCCCGCGCCTGGCCCTCGTGCGAGCCGGGTGCAAGGTCCTCGAGGTACACCTCGCCCCGCAGTCCCGTCATCGCCTCCATGGCCTGCGCGCCCGAGCCGATTCGGATGCCAGTCAGCGGTAGCGGCAGGTACCCTTTCCCTGAGGGCGCGACCACCTGCGCCGTGACCGCGCGCAGGGCCCGGGCTTCGAAGCGGATCACCGCGGCGCCGCGCTCGGGCAGCACCGCGAGCTGCTGCAGCTGCGCTATCCGGCGGTCGATGGGGATCGCGTCGGGGTCGATCTCGAAGAGGGTTTCGTGGTGCGCGCCGACGCGCGTGACCAGCCGCTGGCCGCGCGCGTCGGTGACGCCTGCCGGCAGGCCGTTGACCTTCACCGGCACACCAGCCAGGCCGTCGACCTGCACGAGGGCGAAGCTGTCGTCGATGGGGCGGCTGATGTGCCACTGCCCACCAAGGTAGGACAGGGCACCAGCCGCCGACAGGCGCAGGGTGCCCGAGGACGGTCCGCTGCCGCCGCTCCAGTCGGCACGCAGGCGCGCGGTGTCTGCTTCCAGCTGGCTGGCCATCCGCCACTGGACGGACTCGCCCAAGCCGTCCGCTTGCCGCGAGGCGCTCAGGTCGTGACCCCAGCCGCCCTCGAAAGGCACCGGCCGGCTCCATTGCAGCGACTGGACCGGTCCATCCGGACCGTGGCGCGTCTGCAGTGACGCAAGGCCGCCGCGATCGAGCAGGAACACGAGGCTGGCGCTCCATTCGTGCCAGGTGGTTGCGGCTTGCGTGGACCGGCTGGCCGCCAGGCGCAGGCTGGCGCCCCAGGGTCGTATCAGCGCGGCGTAGCCGATGGCCGTCGTGCGGCGCGGCAGGTCCTGTGCGACCTGCCAGCCGGAGGGAGCGCTGATACGCGCCGCCGGGTGCAGGTCCCGCTGGCTGTGGCTGACCCACATGAAGCTGCCCTCGCCGAGGGCGCGGCTGGCATGGGCCTGCACCTCACGGCGCAGGCCGCCCAGCACCTGCGTCTGCCCCAGCGCGGCGTAGCTGGGGCTGTCGGCCCGCACGCCCAGGCCGACGCCCCAGCGCGCGGACTGGTAGTCGTGGCGCACGAGGACGGCATGACCGCGCAGGCCCGACGCGCGGCTTGAGGCCACGTGGGCGGAGAGCAGCCCCTTGCCGGCCACCTGCAGGACCATCGAGCTGCCGGCTGACACCAGGCCCTCGCGTGCCTGGGCGCGCAGGCCCAGCGTGAGCCCCGCGTTGGCTCCCCAGGCATGCCGCGCGCTCAGTGCCGTGGGCCCGTAGCCCGGGCTGCCGGCACCGGTGTCCTGCCGCAGGCCGCCCAGGGCGTACTGGAAGTCGTGCAGGCCCCGCGCCAGCAGGCGCGGGGTGGCGTAGATCGATTCGTCGAAGCGCTGTACCCGCCCGTAGGGGTCGCGCACCAGCACCTGCACCGGGCGGGCGCCCAAGGGCGTGGCCAGGTCGCGGATCTCGAAGACGCCCGCCGGCACGCGCTCGGTGCGCACGCGCTGGCCGTCCACGTAGACCTCCACCTCACTGGGCAGGAACGCCTGCCCCTGGATCACGCCGAGCGGGTAGCGGACGCGGTAAGGGTCCAGGCGGGCCAGTGTGGCGACCGAGAGACCTCCCAGCAGCACGCCCTGGTCCAGGTCGTCGGAGCCCGTGGCCAGATCGCCGGCGGTCCAGCGCAGCAGCCGATCGGGCTGGTCGAGGTTCCAGGTAGTGGCCAGGCGCGCCAGGCGGCGTTGGCCCTGGGCGTCGGTGACGCTCTGGCTGCGATGCAGCAGCAGGGACGGGCCCAGGTGCGCGCCCGCCTCGAGGGCCAGCGCGGTCCGCGCGGGCGACAGGCTGTCGCCCAGAGCCTGCTCGATCGCCCAGTTCAGGAAGACGCCTTCGCCGGCCACGCGGCGCGCGCGCGGCGGGGGCTGGGGTGCGACGGCCACATGCCGCGACAGCAGCTGCGGTTCGGCCGTGATGGTGAGGGTCTGGCCGGGTGCGTCCATCCGCAGGTCCACGCCTGCGATGCCATCGAGCGCCACGTGTTCGATGCCGTCGATCACGGCGGCGGTGGTCGGCGCCAGCGACAGACCGGCCGCAGCCAGGTCCTGACGGCGCAGCGCGATCTGCCCGGCCTGCGTGCGGTGGACGAAGAAGTCTCCGCGTGCGGTGCCGTTCACGGTGATCGCGATGACCGCGGGCTCGAAAGCGGCGGCGCCAGGCGGCTGTGGTCCTGCGCCTTCCCCGAGCGCGGAAAGGGCCTGCCATGTGGCGACCCAGACCAGGGCGCGGCGTCCCGTGCCCAGCCACCGCTTGCGCGCAGGGCTCACCTTCGCGCGTCGGCCGGCGTGACCGGCGGCGCACACGCGCAAGCGCCAGCCTCGAGTTGACGCGTCATATGGCCGCGATCAGTCTTGACCTCGAGCTCCAGCTGGTAGACGTACGGACAGGCCAGCGCCGGGATGTTGGCACGGAACTGGCGGGTTGCTGCGGCCAGGAAGTAGCGGCCGGTGAACTCCTGCCTGAAGACCTCGGCGCCTGCCGTGTCCAGCCCGCGCAGGGCGATGGACTGGAACACCTCGTGGCGGGAGCCTTCGTTGTGCAGTGTCCAGCGCACCTGGTGCTGCGCGACCTCGAAGGTGGACAGCGTGAGCTGCTGCCGGGGCGCGAGGGGTGCTACGAACACCGGCGCACCCAGGCGTACCAGCACGCGCACGCGTGCGGACGACGTGTCCTCTGAGGGGCCGGACGTGGCGAGTTGCTCGATGAAGAGCCGGTAGGCCTTCTCGACAGCGCCTGCCGGGTGGCGCAGGCCGACCCGGATGACGGCGCTCTGGCCCGGCGGTAGCGTGAGCAGGCGGGGAAAGTAGATCAGGTCGTCGGTGCCGGCGTAGTGTTCCTGGCCCTCATCGTCCTGGGTCCAGTGCATGCCCGTGATCTGGAAGGCCAGGGGCGATGCGCCCTCGTTGCGCACGACCAGCGCCCCGCTGGGCCGGGTGGCCCCCAGGTCCAAGCGGGTGGGGTGGACGACGAAGGGGCCTGCATGGACCAGGCTGGCAGTCAGCATCGAGACCGCGGCCAGCACGTTCAGACGGGCAGCACCCAGGCGCGCAAGCACGCGCAGGACAGTCGGTACCGAGGGCATCGCGGCGGCAGGAGATCAGGGGAACACGCTGATGCGCAAGGTGTCGTGGTAAGTGCCGCCGCGCGCGACAGCGATGTCCGCGGCCTCCAGGCGCCCTGCTAGCGCGAAGCCGACGTAGTGCTGGTTACCCGGACCCTGCCGCATGACGGGATCGACCTGCACCGCGTAGGGCAGGAAGGCGTCGGGACGGATCGCGTGACGCATGCGTAGCCGGCCGCCAGCGTCGTGCAGGCCGCCGTCGACCTGTATGCGCATCTGTACGCCGGGCGCGCAGTCCCCGGCTTCGAGGTCTTCGCTGCGTACGGCGGTGGCGCGCTGCTGGACGGCCCGCGCAGCACTGGGGTCGAGGACGCCGAAGGCCAGGATCGGCGATGTGCCGGTGCGGAAGGCGCAGTCGTTGCCCCGACCCCATGCTGGCGAGCTCAGGCCGGCCGCGAGCAGCAGTCCGATACCGGCGAGCAGGTGGATCCCGCGCGGGTTGGAACCCGCCTGCAGCCCGTCTGCGCTCATGGCCGCAGTTCGACGACCACGGTGTCTTCGTAGGCGCCGCCCCGCGCATTGGCGTAGTTGCCTCCGATGACCTGCGCCCGCAGGCTCAGCGAGAGTTCGTTCCCGGGGCCGAAGCCCTTGCCGGTGAAGCTGCCGGGGGTGGTGATGGAGAGGACGTAGGGCACGGTCTGGGCGCGGTCGGACGCGTGGGTGAGGTTGCGTGGGTAATCGGTCTGCGTGGGTTCTCCGGCCAGGCCGACCGATACGGTGTAGCCGTTGGTGCATGAGAATTTCACGGCCTGGCTCTGGGTGGTGCTTGTGGTGGCCGAGGGGTCCAGGACGCCCAGACCGAGGGTGATGGCGGTGCCGGATTGCTCGAACCTGCAGGTGTCGAGCACCGTGGCCTGGATCAGGGCGGACTTGGTGGAGTGGGCGGTCTGGGCGTACGCGCCCACGCACAGGGTGCAGGCAGCCAGGACGAGGGCAAGTCGGTTCTTCACGGTGGACTCCGAGGGGGCGGGACGAGTGGGATGAACCGCAACGCGGCCCAATGCTGGCACAGAATTGGGTCCAAAGAAGTATAAAAATCGTAAGCGTTTTACTGTCTGACGGCCCCCTGAGCGGCGGCTCGCGCTTGAAAGCGCGCTGTGCGCCCCCATGTTTTGTGGTTCCCTCCGTCCGAGACCTAACGAAGACATGTCCGCCAAGCAAACCCTGTCCTTCCAGGCCGAGGTCGCGCAACTGCTGCACCTGGTCACCCACTCGCTCTACTCGAACAAGGAAATCTTCCTGCGCGAGCTCGTCTCCAATGCCTCTGACGCCTGCGACAAGCTGCGCTTCGAGGCCTTGGACAACAGCGCCCTCTACGAAGACCAGCCCACGCTGGAAGTGACGGTGGCCTTCGACAAGGCCGCGCGCACCCTGACCATCACCGACAACGGCATCGGCCTGTCCCTGCAGGAAGCGGTGGACAACCTGGGCACCATCGCCAAGAGCGGTACGCGCGATTTCATGAGCCGCCTCTCGGGCGAGCAGAAAGCCAACGCCACCGAGCAGGGCCAGCTGATCGGCCAGTTCGGCGTGGGCTTCTACTCGGGCTTCATCGTGGCCGACCGCATCACCGTGGAGTCGCGCCGCGCGGGCCTGCCCCACGACCAGGGCGTGCGCTGGGCCAGCGGCGGCAGCGGCGACTTCGAGGTGGAGGCCATCACCCGGGCCGAGCGCGGCACCTGCGTGATCCTGCACCTGCGTGACGACGCCGACGAATACCTCAATACCTGGAAGCTCAAGTCCGTCATCGCCAAGTATTCCGACCACATCGCGCTGCCGATCCGCATGCGCAAGGAGGAGTGGAAGGAAGGCAAGGACGACCAGCCCGGCGAGATGGTGCTGACCGACGAGTGGGAGACCGTCAACCAGGCCAGCGCCCTGTGGAGCCGACCCAAGAAGGACATCAGCACCGAGCAGTACCAGGAGTTCTACAAGCAGATCAGCCACGACCACGAGGCGCCGCTGGCCTGGGCCCACAACCGGGTGGAGGGCAGCACCGAGTACGTGCAGCTGCTGTACATCCCGGCACGCGCGCCCTTTGACCTCTGGAACCGCGACAAGAAGGCGGGCGTGAAGCTGTACGTGAAGCGCGTGTTCATCATGGACGACGCCGAGGCGCTGATGCCGGTGTACCTGCGCTTCGTCAAGGGCGTGATCGATTCGTCCGACCTGCCCCTGAACGTGAGCCGCGAGCTGTTGCAGGAAAGCCGCGACGTACGCGCCATCCGCGAGGGCAGCACCAAGCGCGTGCTGTCCATGCTGGAAGACATGGCCAAGCTGGAGAAGGACGAGTCCGCCCCCGAAGAGGACAAGGGCCGGTACGCGAAGTTCTACGCCGAGTTCGGTGCGGTACTCAAGGAAGGCCTGGGCGAGGACCATGCCAACCGCGAGCGCTTGTCCAGGCTGCTGCGATTCGCCTCCACCACGCACGACACGACCAGCGTGTCCCTGGTCGACTACAAGGCCCGCATGAAGGAAGGCCAGGAGGCGATCTACTACATCACCGCCGAAACGCTGGCCGCCGCGAAGAACAGCCCGCAGCTGGAGGTGTTCCGCAAGAAGGGCATCGAGGTCCTGCTGATGGCGGACCGCGTGGACGAGTGGGCGCTGAGCTTCCTGCACGAGTTCGACGGCACGCCGATGCAGTCGGTGGCCAAGGGCGCCTTCGACCTGGGCAAGCTGCAGGACGAGGCCGAGAAGAAGGCCGCGGAAGAAGCGGCCGAGGCCTTCAAGCCGGTGCTCGCCCGCCTGAAGGACGCGCTGAAGGACCGTGCCCAGGACGTGCGCGCGACGACGCGCCTGGTGGACTCACCCGCCTGCCTGGTAGTGAGCGACGGCGGGATGAGCCTTCAGCTCGCGCGCATGCTCAAACAGGCCGGCCAGGCCGCGCCCGAGACCAAGCCGGTGCTGGAGGTCAACCCGGAGCACGCGCTGGTGAAGAAGCTGGACGGCTCGGTGCATTTCCATGACCTGGCGCACATCCTGTTCGACCAGGCGCTGCTGGCCGAGGGGGGGATGCCCGAGGATCCGGCGGCCTATGTGAAGCGGGTGAACGCGCTGCTGGTGTGAGCGTCACACCACCAGGGGCGGCTCGTCCATCGCCTCGAGCTGTTCCTCGAGCATGAGGATCTGGTCCTTCCAGTAGTCGCTGCTGCCGAACCAGGGGAAGGCGATTGGAAAGGCCGGGTCGTCCCAACGCCGAGCCAGCCACGCGCTGTAGTGGATCAGGCGCAGGGTGCGCAGGGGCTCGATGAGGGCAAGCTCACGGCGATCGAATTCGCGGAACTGCTCGTAGCCGTCGACCAGTGCGCCCAGTTGACGCTGGCGCTGCGCGCGCTCCCCCGAGAGCAGCATCCACAGGTCCTGCACCGCAGGGCCCATGCGCGCATCGTCCAGGTCTACGAAATGCGGGCCCTGGTCCGGTGTCCACAGGATGTTGCCGGGGTGGCAGTCGCCGTGCAGGCGCAGGCGTTGCGGCTCGAAGGCCGACAGGCGCGCGTCGATCGCGGCGATGACCTCATTGCACAGTCGCTCCCAGCGCGAGGCGACGTCCAGGGGAATCGCCTCATTCGACAGTAGCCAGTCGCGCGGCTCGAGGGCGAAGCTGGCCAGGTCCAGTGCGGGTCGGTGCGTGAAGGGCCGTGCCTGGCCGACCGCGTGGATGCGGGCGAGGAAGCGGCCGATCCATTCCAGCACCGCCTCGTCGTCCAGTTCGGGCGCCCGCCCGCCGCGGCGCGGACTGACGCTGAAGGCGAAGCCGCCGTGGTGATGCAGGGTGCGGCCGTCGATGACCAAGGGTGGCACGGCCGGCACTTCAGCGGCGGCGAGCTCGAGGGCGAAGTCGTGTTCTTCGAGGATGGCGTCATCGCTCCAGCGGCCCGGGCGGTAGAACTTGGCCACCACCTGCGCATGGCCCTGTACGGACTCGTCCAGCGGGATCTGGTAGACGCGGTTCTCGTAAGAGCTCAGGGCCGTGAGGCGCCCATCGCCCCACAGGCCGACGGACGCGAGGGCGTCCAGCACAGCGTCAGGGGTGAGGGTGTCGTAGGGATGCGGGGCGTCGGCCATGCCACGATTGTCTTCCTTCGCGGCACGGACCCGCCTGAGGTCTCTCAGGCCCTGAAGCGCCGGCGCGTGAGGCCCAGGGCCAGCCAGAAGGCGGCCACCGCGTACACGGCCAGCACCGCCAGATGCTGCAGCGGCGCCTCGGGCCAGCGGTCCATGAACAGGGGCCGCACCAGTTCGACCACGTGGGTCAGGGGCAGGCATTCGGAGACGGCACGCAGGAAGGACGGCAGCTGCTCGCGCGGGAAGAACACGCCCGAGAGGAACATCATCGGGGTGAGGAACAGGGTGAAGTAGTAGTTGAAGAAGTCGTAGCCCTGGGCCAGCGCGTTGAAGATCAGGGCCAGGCTGGCGAAGGTCATGCCCGCGAAGGCGAGCACGCCCCAGGCCACCAGCAGCTTGGGGCTGGCGCTGATGCCCAGGGCCACCATGACCACCAGGATGGCCGTGACGGTGAAGACGGCCTTGTAGGCGGCCCACAGCATCTCGGCAACGACCACGTTGTCCAGGGAGACAGGCGCGTTCAGGATGCCGCTCCAGGTCTTTTGCACGTGCATGCGCGAGAAGGCGGAGTACAGCGCCTCGAAGGACGCGGCGTTCATGGCGCTCATGCAGATCGAGCCGCTGGCGAGGAACACGAGGTAGGGCACCTGCGTGTCCCCCAGCTGCACCTGGCCGACCAGGGCGCCCAGGCCGTAGCCGAAGGCGATCAGCCAGATCAGGGGTTCGGCGATGTTGGCCAGCAGGCTGGGGATGGCGAGCTTGCGCCACACCAGCAGGTTGCGAAGGAACACCGGCCACCAGCGGGTGGACAGGTCGGGGGCGTGCCAGAGGCTCGTCTGCATGGTCATCCCTCTTCTCTTATTTGACGGCCAGTGAGTTTGAGGAACAGGTCCTCCAGGTTGGCCGGGCGGTGCAACGTGCGCAGGCCGGCTTGCCCGGAAAGGGCCTCCAGCAGCGGTCGCGCGTCCTGGGTGTAGAAGAAGACGGTCTCGCCGCTGACCTCGATACGTGCGGCCAGCGCGCGCAGGGGCGAGTCGGCCAGGGCCAGCGCGCCCTGGCCATAGGCCTCGACCACGTCGGGCTCGAGGTGGCTGGCGATCAGGTCGCGCGGGCGGCCTTCGGCGATCTTGCGGCCATGGTCCATGACCAACAGGCGCTGACACAGACGCTCGGCCTCGTCCATGAAGTGCGTGGTCAGGAGGATGGACTTGCCCTGTTGCAGCAGCAGCTGCAGCCGCTCCCACATCAGGTGGCGGGCCTGCGGGTCCAGTCCGGTGGTGGGTTCGTCCAGCAGCAGCAGGTCGGGGTCGTTGACCAGGGCGCGCGCGAGGCTCAGGCGCCGACGCATGCCGCCGGAGAGTTCACCGGGGCGGGCCCGCGCCTTGTGCGTGAGGGCGGCGAACTCCAGCAAGCGCGGGATGCGCGCACGCACCTCGCGCGCGGGCAGGCCGAAGTAGCGGCCGTACACGAGCAGGTTCTCCTCGCAGGTGAAGTCGGGGTCCAGGGTGTCGAACTGACTCACCACGCCCAGGCGCGACTTGATCGCCATGGCGTCGCGGGGCATGGACAGGCCCAGGGCCGTGACCTCGCCGCTGTCGGGGGCGGTCTGGCCCAGGCACATGCGTACGGTGGTGGTCTTGCCCGCGCCGTTGGGGCCGATCACGCCCAGGCATTCGCCCGGGGCGATGTGGAAGGACAGGTCGTCGACCACGGTGGCCTCGCCATAGTGCTTGGTCAGGTGGCGGGCGCAGAACAGCGGGTCGGTTACATCCATGGCGGCGGGTATTGTGGCCCACCCGGCGGCCGCAGACCTGCCCCCGTAGAATTCCGGCCGATCTATTGAACGAACGGCAGTACGTGTTCCCCCCCCTGTCCATCCAGACGCAGCACCTGCTGCCCAAGCAGCTGCTGACGCGCCTGGCAGGCACCTTCGCGGGGTGGGAGGGCGGCGCTTTCACGCAGGCGGCGATCCGCCGCTTCATCGCCCGCTATGGCGTGGACATGACCGAGGCGGCCGACCCGCGTCCCGAGGCCTATCCCACCTTCAACGCGTTCTTCACCCGCGCGCTACGTCCGGGCACACGGCCCCTGGCCGATGCGGATTTCGTCTGCCCGGTGGACGCGGCGATCAGCCAGTTCGGGCTGATCGAGCACGACCAGATCTTCCAGGCCAAGGGCCACAGCTATTCGACGACGGCCCTCGTGGGGGGCGACACGGCGCTGGCGCGTCAGTTCGACCACGGGCACTTCGCGACGCTGTACCTCTCGCCGCGCGACTACCACCGTATCCACATGCCCTGCGACGGGCGCCTCACCCGCATGGTTTACGTGCCGGGCGAGCTGTACTCGGTGAACCCGCTGACCGCACGCCATGTGCCGGGGCTGTTCGCCCGCAACGAGCGGGTGGTGTGCGTGTTCGATACGGCCGACGGCCCCTTCGTGAACGTGCTGGTGGGGGCGACCATCGTGGGCAGCATGGCTACGGTGTGGCATGGCGTGGTCAACCCGCCGCGCACGCGCGAGGTGCGCGAGTGGCGCTACGACGACCAGGACATCGTGCTGCGCAAAGGGGAAGAAATGGGTCGCTTCCTGCTCGGATCGACCGTGGTGATGCTGTTCCCGAAAGGCGTGGTGACCTTCAACCCCGACTGGGCTGCGACGCGCCCCGTGCGCCTGGGCGAGACGATGGCGGTGAAGGCGAAGGCCTGAGCCCCAAGTCCGACAGCTTCCTTCACCGCAGCCAAGACGGCGCACCTACCCCGAATCTCGAGGCCAGCGCGGAACCGGCTCCGCCGGTGGCGCCCCCTGGGGGGAGGCGGCCGCAGGCCGCATTGGGGGGGCTATCTGAACCCGACTTCGTCGAAGCTACGTAGTTTGCGGCTATGCAGGCGGCTGCTGCCGCCCTCGCGCAGGATCTCGATGGTGCGCATGCCGATGCGCAGGTGCTGGTCGACCCGCTCGCGGTAGAAGTGGTTGGCCATGCCAGGCAGCTTGATCTCGCCGTGAAGCGGTTTGTCGCTCACGCACAGCAAGGTGCCGTAGGGCACCCGGAAACGGAAACCGTTGGCGGCGATGGTGGCGCTCTCCATGTCCAGGGCGACGGCGCGGCTCTGGCTGAAACGGCGCTGGGCCTGGTTGCCAGGCAGCAGCTCCCAGTTGCGGTTGTCGGTGCTGGCCACCGTGCCGGTGCGCATGATGCGCTTGAGGTCGGCGCCCCCGCAGCGGGTGACGTCGGCCACCGCCTTTTCCAGGGCCACCTGGATCTCGGCCAGCGCCGGGATTGGCACCCAGGGCGGCAGGTCCTCGTCGAGCACATGGTCCTCGCGCACGTAGGCGTGGGCCAGCACGTAGTCGCCCAGTTGCTGGCTGTTTCTAAGGCCCGCGCAGTGCCCCAGCATCATCCAGGCGTGCGGGCGCAGCACCGCGATGTGGTCGGTGATGGTCTTGGCATTGGCCGGGCCCACGCCGATGTTTACCATGGTGATGCCGGTGCGGTCAGGGCGCACCAGGTGGTAGGCGGGCATCTGCGGCAGGCGCGCAGGCGCCACGCCCGGCGTGGCCGGACCCGCCACGGTGCCCGCCTGTCCCGCGTGTGGGGTGATGAGGTTGCCCGGTTCGATGAAGGCGGCGTAGCCGCTGGCCGGATCGGCCATGGCCTCGTGACCCAGGCGCACGAACTCGTCGATGTAGAACTGGTAGTTCGTGAACAGCACGAAGTTCTGGAACCAGTCCGGCGCGGTGCCCGTGTAATGGCGCAGGCGCTGCAGCGAGTAGTCCACACGGGGCGCCGTGAACAGCGACAGGGGTTGGGGATCGCCGGGGCGCAGGCGGTGCGTGCCGTTGGCGATGCCGTCGTCCATGGCCTCGAGGTCGGGCAGGTCGAACAGGTCCCGCATCAGGGCGCGGCGGTCAGGGGGCATCACGCCCTCGACATGGTCGTCCTGCGCGAAGCCGAAGTGCACGGGAATCGGCTGCGTGCTGGTGCCGACCTCAAACTCCACGCCGTGGTTCTGCTGCAGCAGGCGCAACTGCTCCAGGTAGTAGTCGGCAAAGAGATCGGGCTGGGTGAGGGTGGTCTCGTAGCGGCCGGCGTCGGCCACGAAGCCGTAGGACAGGCCCAGGTTCTCGGGAACCTGCTTGCGCGCGGTGGAGTCGACCTGGATACGCACGTAGGGGTAGCAGCCCCGCATGCGCCCCGGCAGGGTCTGGCCTGACGCGAAGTGCTGGACGGCTTCTCGCAGATGCTGGACCTGCTGACCGTAGATCAGGCGGATCTGGTCGAGGGCAGCCTGGGGCGTGGCGTGGTGGGTGGGGGCGATGAAGGGTGGCGGGTGCAGCATGGCTCATTGTGCAACGCGGGCTGACCCGGTCGCCAGCGGCCGGGCGATCAGCGCGAGTCCTACAGGCCGTTAGGACTCCCCCTGACGCCTCAGCCGAGAGCCCGTCTGCGACATTGGCCTTCGCGTCCGGCGGCCCGGCCCCATAAAGGCCGTATCCGGCGGCGCGATACGTCACCACAGAACGACTTCAAGGAGTGCCTGCGAATGAGAGCCGACATCTCGGTCAGTAACCCGTTTGCCCTGATGACAGATCCCGAGGCCGTGCGCCAGGTGGTCGAACATTCGGACCAATTGAGCCGTTTGAGCCAGCGGCGCTGCCACCCCCTGGATCGCGCCGTGATACGTAGTGCCAGCGCGGAGCTGGCCGCCTTCGATGCCAAGATCGACCGCACCACCATCTACCTGCCGCCCGAGGAGGACAAGTCGGCGGCCTATGCACGCGCGTACCGGCAATCGGTGAACTGACGCCGCGCGGCGGCGCCCTCCATGAAAAAACCCGGCATCGCGAGATGCCGGGTTTTGAGTTTGCGCGAATCGCGCTGCCTGCTCAGGGCTTGCTGGCCGTCGGGAACGGCCAGGCGGCTTGCGGGTTCAGAGTGGTCTGGGCCGCAGGCGCCGCCGGGGCAGCAGCAGGCTTTTTCGCTGCTTTCTTCGCAGCGGGCTTTTTCGCAGCTTTCTTTTTCGCAGCAGGCTTCTTGGCAGCCTTTTTCTTGGCAGCCGGCTTCTTCTTGGCTACTTTCTTGGCAGCCTTTTTCGCAGCAGGCTTCTTGGCAGCCTTTTTCTTGGCGGCCGGCTTCTTAGCGGCCTTCTTGGCTGCGGGCTTCTTGGCCGCGGCCTTCTTCGCAGCCGGCTTCTTGGCGGCTACTTTCTTGGCTGCGGGCTTCTTGGCCGCGGCCTTCTTGGCGGCCGGCTTGCGGGCGGCTACCTTCTTGGCTGCCGGCTTGCGGGCAGCGGCCTTCTTGGCGGCCGGTTTCTTTGCAGTTGCCATCACTATCTCCTGTTCAAGTTGATCAACATCAACGAAGAAGCACCCCGCACCCGTTGTGGGCGTCGGAGCGATCCATGCGGTTGGACCGGAAGGTCCAGCCACATGAACACCGTGACCCGCGTGCTGCCTGGCTCTGCGGCCGGTCAGCGTCGCGGGTGAATCTCACATCTCAAGCCACTATCGCAGTTGCCTTCAATCCCAGGAAAGCGCGCCACCCGACTGGTATTCGATCACGCGGGTTTCGAAGAAATTGCGCTCTTTCTTCAGGTCGATCATTTCGGACATCCAGGGGAAGGGGTTTTCCTCGTTGGGGAAAAGCGCTTCCAGGCCGATCTGCGTCGCGCGGCGGTTGGCGATGTAGCGCAGGTAGCCCTTGAACATGGAGGCGTTGAGGCCCAGGACGCCACGCGGCATGGTGTCCTCGGCGTAGCGGTATTCAAGCTCGACGGCCTTGAGGAACAGGGCCTTGATCTCGGCCTTGAACTCGGCGGTCCACAGGTGCGGATTCTCGAGTTTGAGCTGGTTGATCAGGTCGATACCGAAGTTGCAGTGCATCGACTCGTCACGCAGGATGTACTGGTACTGCTCGGCGGCGCCGGTCATCTTGTTCTGCCGGCCCAGCGCCAGGATCTGGGTGAAGCCGACGTAGAAGAACAGGCCTTCCATCAGGCAGGCGAAGACGATCAAGCTCTTGAGAAGCTTCTGGTCGGTTTCCGGGGTGCCGGTTTGGAAGTTGGGGTCCATGATCGCGTCGATGAACGGGATCAGGAAGTTGTCCTTGTCACGGATCGAGGGGACCTCGTGATAGGCGTTGAAGATCTCGGACTCGTCCAGGCCCAGGGACTCCACGATGTACTGGTAGGCGTGGGTGTGGATCGCCTCTTCGAACGCCTGGCGCAGGAGGAACTGGCGGCATTCAGGAGCCGTGATGTGGCGGTAGGTGCCCAGGACGATGTTGTTGGCGGCCAGGGAGTCGGCCGTCACGAAGAAGCCCAGATTGCGCTTGATGATGCGGCGCTCGTCCTCGGACAGGCCGTTGGGGTCCTTCCACGTGGCGATGTCGCGGGTCATGTTGACCTCTTGCGGCATCCAGTGGTTGGCGCAGGTGGCCAGGTACTTCTCCCAGGCCCACTTGTACTTGAACGGCACCAGCTGGTTGACGTCGGTCTGGCCGTTGATGATGCGCTTGTCCGCGGCGTTCACGCGGCGTGTACTGGCGGCGTTGGCGCTCTGCGAGGGGGCCTGCGGCGCGCTGGGGCGGACGGACGCCGCAGTGGCTGCAACGGGAACCGCTACAGAGGCCAGTTGCGGCTCGGAGAAGGAAGGAGTGAAGGAAGCGAAGCCCTCGCGGCTGCCAGGCAGTGCGCCGGGGGGAGGCATTTGCGGTGCGGGTTTGACGTCTTCGTCCCAGGTCAACATACGTTTTCCAATGCTCGGATTATGAGAGCAGCGACATGAAATGCAAAGTGTCCATTCACATCACCGCCTGATTTTGTTGTTCGTTTGCGTCGGCGACCTGTCGGAGAACTCCGTCAGATCGACGACGCGGTGCGTCACTGGCAGGCTTCGCAGGTCGGGTCGTCCACTCCGCAGAACTTGATGTCGGTGGCGGGCGTGGCGGCGTCCATCTGCGCGCGCGCCGCGGCAGCGGCGGCGTCCAGGGCGCTCATGCCCTGGGGTGCGTCGCCTGAGGACACCGCGTTCAGGCGGCCCGAGGTTACGGTGGATTTCTCGGTCTGCGTAGCGCTGATGGTGCGCAGGTAGTAGGTGGTCTTCAGGCCCCGGATCCACGCCAGCTTGTAGGTGTCATCCAGCTTCTTGCCCGAGACGCCAGCCATGTAGATGTTCAAGGACTGGGCCTGGTCGATCCACTTCTGGCGGCGGGCGGCGGCCTCGACCAGCCAGGTGGTCTCGACCTCGAAGGCGGTGGCGTACAGGGCCTTGACGTCCTGGGGCACGCGGTCGATGGGGCGCAGGGACCCGTCGAAGTGCTTCAGGTCCATGACCATGACGTCGTCCCACAGGCCCAGGCGCTTGAGGTCACGTACCAGGTAGTGGTTGATGACGGTGAACTCGCCGGACAGGTTGGACTTGACCGAGAGGTTGCCGAAGCACGGCTCGATGGAGGCGTCCACGCCGATGATGTTGGAGATGGTGGCGGTGGGGGCGATGGCCACGCAGTTGGAGTTGCGCATGCCGTCTCGGGCGATCTTCTTGCGCAGGGCGTCCCAGTCGAGGGTGGCCGAGCGGTCGACCTCGACATAAGACGGGGAGGGGGTCCCGTCTTTCGACAGGCCCGCGCCACGGGCCTTGGCCAGCAGGTCCAGCGTGTCCAGGGGCAGGATGCCGCGGTCCCACAGCGACCCCTTGTAGCTGGAGTAGCGCCCGCGCTCCTTGGACAGCTCGGTGGAGGCCCAGTAGGCGTAGTAGCAGACGGCCTCCATGGACTTGTCGGCGAATTCGACGGCCTCCTGCGAGGCGTAGGGCACGCGCAGCTCGTACAGGGCGTCCTGGAAGGCCATGATGCCCAGGCCCACCGGTCGGTGGCGCAGGTTGGAGTCGCGGGCCTTCTTGACGGCGTAATAGTTGATGTCGATGACGTTGTCTAGCATGCGCATGGCCGTGGAGATGGTGCGCTTCAACTTGTCGTGGTCGATGCCGCCGTCCTTCAGGTGCTGACGCAGGTTGATCGAGCCGAGGTTGCAGACAGCCGTTTCAGCGTCGCTGGTGTTCAGGGTGATCTCGGTGCACAGGTTGGACGAGTGCACCACGCCCACGTGCTGCTGGGGCGAGCGCACGTTGCAGGCGTCCTTGTAGGTGATCCAGGGGTGGCCGGTCTCGAACAGCATGGTGAGCATCTTGCGCCACAGGTCGGCTGCCTGGACCGTCTTGGAGGGCTTGATCTCGCCGCGCTTGGCGCGCTCTTCGTAGGCCAGGTAGGCCTTCTCGAAGTCGGCGCCGAACAGGTCGTGCAGGTCGGGGCAGGTGGAGGGGGAGAACAGGGTCCACTCGCCCTTCTCGATCACCCGGCGCATGAACAGGTCGGGGATCCAGTTGGCCGTGTTCATGTCGTGGGTGCGGCGACGGTCGTCGCCGGTGTTCTTGCGCAGCTCGAGGAATTCCTCGATGTCCAGGTGCCAGGTCTCCAGGTACGTGCAGACCGCGCCCTTGCGCTTGCCACCCTGGTTGACGGCCACTGCGGTGTCGTTGACGACCTTCAGGAAGGGGACCACGCCTTGCGACTCGCCGTTGGTGCCCTTGATGTGGGAGCCCAGGGCGCGTACGCGGGTCCAGTCATTGCCCAGGCCGCCGGCGAACTTGGACAGCAGGGCGTTTTCCTTGATGGATTCGTAGATGCCATCGAGGTCGTCGGGCACCGTGGTCAGGTAGCAGGACGACAGCTGCGAGCGCAGGGTGCCCGAGTTGAACAGGGTGGGCGTCGACGACATGAAGTCGAAGCTGGAAAGCACCTCGTAGAACTCGATGGCGCGGGCTTCGCGGTCGATCTCGTTGAGGGCCAGGCCCATGGCGACGCGCATGAAAAAGGCCTGCGGCAGCTCGATGCGCGCCTTGCGCACGTGCAGGAAGTAGCGATCGTAGAGGGTCTGCAGGCCCAGGTAGTCGAACTGCAGGTCGCGCTCGGGCTTGAGCGCCGCGCCCAGGCGCGCCATGTCGTACTGGAGCATGTCGGGGTGCAGCAGCTCGTTGTCCACGCCCTTCTTGATGAAGCCGGGGAAGTAGTCGGCATAGCTGGCGGCGGCCTCGGCCGGGGTGAGGTCGCGGCCCAGGATCTCCTTGAAGATCGTGTGCAGCAGCAGGCGGGCCGTGGCGTAGGTGTAATCGGGGTCTTTCTCGATCAGGGTGCGTGCGGCCAGGATGGATGCCTTGTACACCTCGTCGATCGGTACGCCGTCGTACAGGTTGCGCATGGTCTCGGCGACGATGGGCTCGGGCTTGACGTCGGAGCCCAGACCGTTGCAGGCGCTGGTGATCAGGTTCTTCAGGTAGGCCACGTCCAGCGGCACGCGCTGGCCGCGGTCGGTGACATGCAGCACCGGCTCCTGGGAGGGGGCAGCCTCGGCCTGCTTGGCGGCACGCTCCTGCGCGCGGCGCTCGCGATAGAGCACATAGGCGCGGGCGATCTCGTGGTGGCCGCCGCGCATCAGGCCCAGTTCGACCTGGTCCTGCACGTCCTCGATGTGGAAGGTGCCGCCGCCCGGGCGCGAACGCACCATGGCGCGCACCACGGCCTGGGTGAGGGCGTCCACCGTCTCGCGCACGCTGGCAGAGGCGGCACCCTGGGTGCCGTGCACCGCCAGGAAGGCCTTCATCATGGCGATGGCGATCTTGTCTGGCTCGAAGGGGACGACGGCGCCGTTGCGGCGGATGATCTGGTAGTGGGCCAGGGCGTGACCGGTGCTGCCCGCGTGGGTGGTGGTGCCCGAGGTGGGAGGAATGGCGCTGGCGAGGGGGCGCGCGGCGGGGGTGCTCTGGGCAGTCTGCATGGGTCCTCTTGTCGGTGTTGTCTTTGTCTCGGAAGCGATGCCGGGAGCGCTGCGCCCGGGGCCGGAGGCTCCGTTTTTTTGAATCTACAGGTGTCGGCTGGGCACTATATCTAGGGTCTGGGGCCATGACAAGCCACTAGATGTAGTGTTCGCGCTATTGACTCCGGAATATTTCCCCACCCCGCCGCGGGGGTGGAAAACCAAAGTTCATCCGGGGAAACAGTCGGGGGGCCAGCCCAGGCTGCGGCGCAGGGCCGGCCAGTCGAAGGCCGCGCCCGGGTCGGCCTTGCGGCCCGGGGCGATGTGCTCATGGCCGGCGACATGGCGTATGGGATAGGCCTGGGCGATGGCGGCCGACACGCTGGCCAGGGCTTCGTACTGCGCGGGCTCGAAGGGCTGCCCCTCCAGGCCTTCGAGCTCGATGCCGATGGAGAAGTCGTTGCAGTTGTCCCGCCCGCCGTGGCGGGAGGTGCCCGCGTGCCAGGCGCGCTGCTCGCAGCTGACGAACTGCCACAGCTCGCCGCCGCGGCGTACGAAGAAGTGGGCGGACACCTTCAGCCCGCGGATGGACTGGAAGTAGGGGTGGGCGTCCCAGTCCAGGGTGTTGCAAAACAGCTGGAGGACCTCGTCGCCGCCGTACTGCCCGGGCGGCAGGCTGATGGAGTGCACCACGATCAGGTCGACCTGCGTGCCCTCCGGGCGCGGTCCGAAATTGGGGGAGCCGGCGCGGCGGGCGTAGCGGTACCAGCCGTCCTGCCAGAGGACGTCGCTGCGCGGGGCCTCAGGCGCATGGTTCATGGGGGCTGGCCTAGCGCCGAGCGCTGGCGCGGTGCTCGGGAGAGCAGAAGAGACGACCCTGGGGGTCGGCCACGGCCTCGTTACGCGGCAGGTGCAGCGCGCACACCGGGCACTGCACCATGTCCTGCGGCAAGGCGGGATCGGCCTTCGGGGGTGCGGCGGGACGCGCGCCCGGTGCGCCCTGCCGCCGCTGCTGCGCCCGCCACAGCAGGTAGATCACCGCGAGGACGGCGAACAGGACCAGGTACTTCATGCGGTGCGCCCCAGCATCACTTCCAGAACGAAGCGGGAACCCACATACGCGAGCAGGAGCAGCAGGGAGCCGGTGTAGAGGATGCGCACCGCCTTGCGGCCCCGCCAGCCAAAGCGCGCCCGCCCCACCAGGAGGAGGGCAAAGGCGAGCCACGCCAGCACGGAGAAGATGGTCTTGTGGTCCCAGCGCCATGCGGCACCGAAGACCACGCCGGCCAGGAGCGTGGCCGAGAGCAGCACGAAGCCGCCGGTCACGAAGCGGAAGGTCAGGCGCTCCAGGGTGAGCAGGGGCACGCCGGCATGGGCATCGGTGGCCTGCCGGATGTGGCGCTCGGCGCGCATCATCAGCCAGGCGTGGGCGACGGCGGCCCCGAACAGGCCGTAGGAGGCAATGCCCAGCGCCCAGTGCAGCGGCAGCCAAGGCGAGGCCGAGACGTGCAGGGGCGCGCCGGGAAACACGAGGGCGAGCAGCACGGCGGCAGTGCCCAGTCCGGCCAGCGCCCAGCGCACGCGCAGCTGGGGGAACATCTGGCGCTCGATGGCGTAGACGGTGAGCACCAACCAGGCCGTGACGGACAGGGCGGGCGCGAAGCCGAAGCGCGGTACGTCGCCGAAGAGCGACCAGACCAGGACCAACCCGTGCAGCACCCAGGCGGCCTGCAGCGCCAGGCGGGCGGTCGGGTCGGACAGGCGTGCCGCCGCCGCCGCAGGGATCGCGTAGGCCGCGGCCGCAGCCAGCGTGAGGGCGAGGCCCGCCGGGGAGGCGCTGGATAAAATCATGGTTTCGCAGTTTATCTTCATGGCCTCCGCACTCACCGACAAGCTCTCCCGCCTGGTCAAGGAAATGCGGGGCCAGGCCCGCATCACCGAAAGCAACGTGCAGGACATGCTGCGCGAGGTGCGCATGGCGCTGCTCGAGGCGGACGTGGCGCTGCCCGTGGTGCGCGACTTCATCGCCCGGGTGAAGGAAAAGGCCCTGGGCCAGGAGGTGGTGGGCTCGCTCAATCCAGGCCAGGCCCTGGTGGGCATCGTGCACCGCGAGCTGGTGGCCACCATTGGCGAGGGCGTGGCCGACATCAACCTGGCGGCGCAGCCCCCGGTGGTGATCCTGATGGCCGGCCTGCAGGGCGCGGGCAAGACCACCACCACCGCCAAGCTGGCGCGCCATCTGATCGAGAAACGCAAGAAGAAGGTGCTGACGGTCTCGGGTGACGTGTACCGGCCCGCCGCCATCGAGCAGCTCAAGACCGTGACGGCCCAGGCTGGCGCCGAGTGGTTCCCGAGCACCCCCGACCAAAAACCCCTGGACATCGCGCGCGCGGCGCTGGATCACGCGAAACGCCAGTATTTCGACGTGCTGCTGGTGGACACCGCCGGCCGCCTGGCCATCGACGAGGCGCTGATGCGCGAGATCCAGGAGCTACACGGCGCGCTGAACCCGGTGGAGACGCTATTCGTGGTCGACGCCATGCAGGGCCAGGACGCGGTGAACACCGCGCGGGCCTTCAAGGAGGCCCTGCCCCTGACCGGCATCGTGCTGACCAAGACCGACGGCGACTCACGTGGCGGCGCGGCGCTGTCGGTGCGGCAGGTGACGGGCGTACCGATCAAGTTCGCCGGCGTGTCCGAGAAGATCGACGGGCTGGAGGTGTTCGACGCCGAACGCCACGCCGGACGCATCCTGGGCATGGGCGACATCGTGGCCCTGGTCGAACAGGTGCAGGCTGGCGTCGACGTGCAGGCCGCGCAGAAGCTGGCGGCCAAGGTCAAGAGCGGCGAGGGCTTCGACCTCAATGACTTCCTCGCGCAGTTGCAGCAGATGAAGAAGATGGGGGGCCTGTCGCAGCTGATGGACAAGCTGCCCGCGCAGATGCAGGCCAAGGCCGGTCAGGTCGACATGGACAAGGCCGAACGCGACATTCGCCGCAAGGAAGGCATCATCTGCAGCATGACGGCCCTGGAACGGCGCAAGCCCGACCTGATCAAGGCCACGCGCAAGCGCCGCATTGCCGCCGGCGCGGGCGTTCAGGTTCAGGAAGTCAACCGCCTGCTCAATGAATTCGAGCAGATGCAGGGGATGATGAAGAAGATGAAGGGCGGTGGGCTGATGAAGATGATGAAGCGCATGGGGGGCATGAAGGGAATGCCCAAGTTTTAAACCGTCACCACCTCACCCCGCAACGAATGCGGGTAGGCCTGCGTGATGGTCATATCCACCATCTGCCCCACCAGCCGCTTGGGAGCCTTGAAGTTCACCACGCGGTTGCACTCGGTTCGGCCGGAAAGCTCTGAGGGGTCCTTGCGGGACGGTCCTTCCACCAGCACCCTCTGCACCGTCCCCACCCGGCTCTCGCTGATACGACGCACGTTGTCCTCGATCGTGGCCTGCAGGTGCTGCAGGCGTCGCAGCTTCACCTCGTGGGGCGTGTCGTCGTGCAGTTGCGCCGCAGGCGTGCCGGGGCGGGGGCTGAAGATGAAGCTGAAGCTGTTGTCGTAGCCCACGTCCTCGATCAGCTTCATCATCTTCTGGAAGTCGTCCTCGGTCTCGCCGGGAAAGCCCACGATGAAGTCACTGGACAGGGCCAGCTGCGGGCGGATGGCGCGCAGCTTGCGGATCGTGCTCTTGTACTCCATGGCGGTGTAGCCGCGCTTCATGGCCATCAGGATACGGTCGCTGCCATGCTGCACCGGCAGGTGCAGGTGGCTCACGAGCTTGGGCACGCGCGCGTAGGCGTCGATCAGTCGCGGCGTGAACTCGTTGGGGTGGCTGGTGGTGTAGCGGATCCGCTCGATGCCGGGGATCTCGGCGACGTATTCGATCAGGAGGGCGAAGTCGGCAATTTCGGACGTGTCGCCCATCTTGCCGCGGTAGGCGTTGACGTTCTGCCCCAGCAGGGTCACCTCGCGAACGCCCTGGGCGGCCAGTCCGGCGACTTCGGTGAGCACGTCGTCGAAGGGGCGCGAGACCTCCTCGCCGCGGGTGTAGGGCACCACGCAGTAGCTGCAGTATTTGCTGCAGCCTTCCATGATGCTCACGAAGGCGGTCGCGCCCTCGACGCGTGCGGGCGGCAGGTGGTCGAACTTCTCGATCTCGGGGAAGCTGATGTCCACCTGCGCGCGTTGCTCGCGCTCGCGGCGGGCGATCAGCTCGGGCAGGCGGTGAAGGGTCTGCGGGCCGAAGACGAGGTCGACATAGGGCGCGCGCTCGACGATGGCTGCGCCCTCCTGGCTGGCGACGCAGCCGCCCACGCCGATGATCGCGCCGCGCTCCTTCAGGTGCTTGACCCGGCCCAGGTCGGAGAAGACCTTTTCCTGGGCCTTCTCGCGGACCGAGCAGGTGTTGAACAGGATCAGGTCGGCTTCCTCGACGTCCTGCGTGGGCTCGTAGCCTTCGGCCGCCTGCATGACATCGGCCATCTTGTCCGAGTCGTACTCGTTCATCTGGCAGCCGAAGGTCTTGATGAATACTTTCTTGGCCATGCGGCACTCTCTTTCAGCGGTTCGTGGTGTGGATCCAGAGGCTGAAGCACCGCGCGGTCCCGGCCGGTGGGGGCAGGTGCAGGCGCGGTGCAGCGGGGGCCCGAAGTCTAACGCGTGCCCCTCAGGGCCTGACCCAGCCCGCCTGCAGCCAGTGCCAGTAGCCGGGCGTGAGCTGCCAGGGAATCAGGGTGGAGGCGGCGCCCGCAGGCAGCACCTGGCGCGTGAGGTGGTCGCGCCAGGTGCCCTGCCCGCCGATCTGGGCGAGCAGGCGGTCGTCGGGCCAGGGGGCGCCGGGGGGCAGGTTCAGGGCCTCGGGCTGCGTGCCGGCGGCCAGGCGCTGCCCCGGCCCCGACAGGGCGTCGTGGATCGAACCCCAGGCGCGGCCTTTCAGCCGGGCCTTCAGCGCGCCCAGCGTGCGTTCGGCGCGCCCGATGTCGCGGCAGGTGAGGGTGTACTGCCCCAGCACGTTGTCGAACAGCACCAGCGCCTGCGGTCGCAGGGCGAGCAGGCGCTCCAGATGCTCGAGGGCCTCGGTGCGGTGGAAGGTCACGCCGATGCGCCGCGCGAGGATCACGCCCGCGTGGCGCAGGCGGAACAGAGGGGACGCGGCCCACTCGAAGTCGACGGCTTCGATGCGCCGAAAGCGCGCCAGGAAGGCGTCGTCCATCATCCAGCCGGCGCTGGCCCCGAACAGGAGCAGGTCGTCAAAGCCCGTGGGGGCCTGGGCCAGCCAGGCGGCGATGTCGCAGCGGGTGCGTGCCCAGCGCTCCTGGGCGAGCAGCGCCCGGGCATGCCAGCGCAGGTCGAAGAGAACCACGCCCGCCGCCGCGCGTCAGAACGGCGGCTTGATCACCTTGGCGCAGGTGCCCTTGATCAACTTCACCGTGCGGCCGTCGGTGATGCCCAGAGACTGCTCGAAGGCGCCGGTGGTGCGGTCGACGGTGAATTCTTCCTTGTTGATGCTCACGCCGAAACGCTGGAACATGGCCGGGCGGGTGACCACGAACTTGTTGCCCTGCACGGTGAGGGTGCCGGCGCGGCTCTCGGAGATGGACAGCTTGCCCTGGTACCAGCCGGCGCGCTTGTCCACGTCGACCTGGGCCATGGTGATGCGAGGCGGCTCGTTGCCCTGGATGCCCAGGGCGAGCTGGCCTTCGATGTCCAGGTGCAGCTCGCAGATCAGGTCGATCACGCCGGCGCTGGCCCCGGAACCCGATCCGCCGGCCCGGGCGGCAGGGGCCGGCACGTCCACCGGCCTGGCCTGGCTGGAGAACAGCTGCTGCATGCCCAGGACGCCCCCTGCTGCCACGAGGGCGCCGACCACGATGCCGATGATCAAGTTCTTCATGTTGCCCTCAAGACCTGCCGGGATGATCCGATCATACTGGCAGCTCTCGTGAATAATTTGCCGTTAATACGGGGTTTCGCACGGTTCTGGACTGCACCCGCGACTCACCTTTATTCGGCACAAACCCGATTTTCTTGAGGACATCATGTTTCTACGAATTCTGGGCGGTGGCATCGTCTTCATCCTGTTCGCTGTCCTGGGCACCTTGTCCGTGGTCACCCTGACCAAGACCTCTGACGCCGACAAGCGCCTCTATGTTGCGGAAAAGACACTGAAGGACCACGAGAAGGAGCTCAAGCGTCTGCACGAGGAAATCCTTGCCTTCGAAAAGAAGATGAAGGGCGGCGGCTCCGATAGCAAGAGCGTCCAGTGGGGCTATGACGGCGAACTCGGTCCGGACAAATGGGGCAACAACTACGCCACCTGCGGTAACGGGAAGGCACAGGCGCCCCTGAACATTGCCGGCCCCTTCGAGAAGTCTGCTGTCGTCCTCAAGACGGAATACAAGCCTGGCGTGCTGCGCATCGTCAACGACGGCCGGGGCGTACAGGTCAATGTCCCGCCGGGGAACATCCTGAAGGTGGGCGCCGAGTCCTACGAGCTGCAGCACGTGACCCTGCATCGCCCCAGCCAGGAGCAGGTGGACGGCAAACCCGCGGCGATGGGGCTGCACCTGGTGCACAAGAACGCCAACGGCAAGGTGGTCGTGCTGGCGGTGATGATGCGCGAATCCGCCGCCCAAAACCGTGCGCTGTGGTCGATCTGGAAGAACATGCCGACCAAGGCTGGCCCCGAGGTGACGGTATCCAGTGTGTCCGTCAACCCGACCAACCTGCTGCCGGAGTCCATGGCGCACTATGCCTACGAGGGTTCGCTGACCGCGCCGCCCTGTACCGAGGGGGTGCAGTACTTCGTGATGAAGACGCCGATCGGCATCCAGAAGGAAATGCTGGACAAGTTCCCGATCAAGATGAATGCGCGCCCGGTGCAACCTCTGAACGACCGCAAGATCAGCGCGTCCTGAGCCGCCAGCGTCTGCTTACCCCGGGCGGGACGGCCGTGGGTTAGCGGCCGCAGTGGATCACGAAGCTCAGCGTGAACGGGCTCAGGCCGCCGACCTTGCGCCACAAGCCCTTGGTGTCTACGTCGAACAGCTTCTGGCCCGTGAGCATGGGGCCCGAGTAGCTGGTCATGCTGCTGATACGGTACATCTGGTACTTGCAGTCGTATTCGTTCATGTAGCGCCGTGAGCGCACGCCATCCGCATCGGGCGCTTTCAGGTCCTGGATCTCCCAGACCCGCACGACGTTCTCTTCGCGTTGGATGGTGCTGCGGTCCATGTACAGCGTGGCCAGTTCGCTTTCGCCGACCTTGGCCAAGTTGGCCCAGGCCAGCGCAGGCATCAGGAGGGCGGCCACGCCCGCCGCCACGGCGCGGGTCCCCCTGCGTGGCGCACCGCGCGGCGCAGGGCTTGCGGCAGTATCGGTTTGCTGCGCGATGGCGTGCGTCATGTCGGCGGGGCGTAGTGGTTCAGAAATAGGTGCCGGCCAGGGTCAGGGGCTGTCCGCCTGCCCCCAGCTTGAAGCGGGAGATGCCGGGCAGGTCGCGGGTGTTCACGCCCCCGAGGTCCAGCCGCTCGATCCCCAGCTTCTTGAGGTATTCGATACCGCGCCACAGCAGCAGGTTGTGCGCGTTGGCTTTTCGCCCCGCCTCATCGGACCAGCCCACGTGGTAGGTGGCGCCGCTGCCGTGAACCAGGAACAGCATAGCCGCGGAGGTCTCCTTGCGGGCCTGGGCCCAGGCCACCGCAAAGCCCTGTTCGCGCGAAGTCGCGGCATCGATGTAGGCCTGCACGAAGGCGGTGGGCAGCCCGTGGAACTTCTTCTCAGACCGCTGCTGCGTCTCGCGTTCGAGCAGGCGCAGGCACTCGGGCAGGTTGGGCTCGACGCGGGCGGTGAAGGGTGCCTCGTTTTCGGCCTTGACCAAGCGGTTGCGCCATTTGCCCTCAAGGTCGCCGCGAAGCTGCGCAAGCGGCTTGCGCAGGTCCAGCATGACGGTGGAATAACCGGTCATGACGCGCCACAGGTTGGCGGTCTCCTGGTCGACCTGCTGCGAGGCCGGAGCGTCGGGCGAGATGAGCGCCACCCGCAGGGGCCGCAGGGGCAGGGTCCTCTTCAGGGCCCGAAGCGCCCGGGCGCGGTCGGCGGCAGGCAACTGCGGATGCCACAGGGGGCCGCGGCTGCAGGAGGCCAGCGCGATGTAGCCGGCAAGGCGCCGGACCATGAACTGGGCGATACCCGCGAGGTTGGTGCCGTCCAGGATTGCGGCGCGCAGGATACGTACTTTGAGGGTTTGAAGGGCCCGTCCGTAAGCCCATGATTGCTGGAGCGATCCGCCGTGGTCCTTGTGAAATAGATCCCAATTATTTCGGGTTACCTCATCCCAGGCGATATTCATAGCACCATAATATGCGAACGCTAAGGACCGAGGTTCAAGTTACGGCCGCTTGTGCCGATTAGACACCGGGGATACGGCAAATGGCCGACCGAAAGAAGAACGCTCAGAAGGCGCTGGCCCTGGACATTCCGGGAGCCAGACCAACCCCCGTGGGGCTGCTCCTGTGCGTGCTTTACCTGGGGGGGCCGGTGCTGATCCTGGGCAATCTGGTCGATCTCCTGTTCCAGTTGGTATTGGGCTGGTGCATTGGCCTGTGGTGCGTGTTTTAGTTCTAAGGGTCCGTCATGTTTTTCTTCATTGGCCTGATTGTGGTGTTCGCAGCTGTGTTGGGCGGCTACATTGCGGCCGGCGGCAAGATGGCGCCCATCATCAAGGCCGCGCCCTTCGAGATCGTGATCATCCTGGGCGCCGCGATCGGCGCCTCCCTGATGGCCAACAGCTTCCCGATCTTCAAGGCGGCGATGGGCGGCATCGGCAAGTGCATCTCGGGCCCGAAGTGGAAGCAGGCCGATTACCTGGCCGTGATGGTGCTGGTGGGCAAGCTGCTGGGCGTGATGAAGAAGGAAGGCGTGGTGGCCCTGGAGGCCCACGTCGAGAACCCCGACTCCAGCCCCATCTTCGGTGAGTTCCCGAAGCTGGCGAAGGACCACTTTGTGGTGCAGATGATCTGCGACCCCCTGCGGCTGGCGGTGATCTCCCAGGGCAATCTGGAGGCCGACACCGTCGAGGACATCATGAAGACGGCGATCAAGACCCATCATCACGACGCGATGAAGGCGTCTGCGGCGCTGGCGGCGATCGCCGGCGGCCTGCCCGCGCTGGGTATCGTGGCCTGCGTGCTGGGCGTGATCAAGACCATGGGCGCCATTGACCAGCCCCCGCCGGTGCTGGGCGCGCTGATTGGTGCGGCGCTCGTGGGCACCATGCTGGGTGTGTTCATGTCCTACGGCATGTTCGATCCCTGGTCGGGGCGCCTGGCGCAGATCATTGACGAAGAAGGCCAGATCTACAACGTGATCAAGGAAATGATCGTGGCCAACCTTCGGGGCTTCCCGCAGCCGGTGATGATCGAGACGGCGAGGGCGTGTATCAGTCACGACAACCAGCCAAGCTTCGCCGAAGTGTTTGACAGCTTGCGAGGGTCCTGATGGCCGAAGCCGCAGTCGCCGAGGAAGAAAAGCCGGCCGCCGCGCCGGCACCCGCCGCGGACGCGGCGGCGGCGCCTGCGCCCGAAGCGGCGCCTGCGGAAGGTGCTGCGCCGGCCGAGGAGCCGGTACGCCCCATCATCCGCAAGATCATCCTCGAGGAGGGGCATGGCGGGGCGCACGGCGGCGCCTGGAAGATCGCGCTGGCCGACATGATGACGGCCATGATGGCGTTCTTCCTGCTGATGTGGCTGCTGGGCGCCTCCAACGAGGACCAGCGCAAGAGCGTGGCCGACTACTTCCGGCCCTCGTCCCACAGCCAGATCCAGTTCGGTGAACTCGCCGGCTCCAACGGCCTGCTCGGGGGGCGTTCGGTGATCGATCCCGACGGCTTTCCCTTCACCGCCAAGCAGACCGCCTTGCTCGAACGCCTCACGCCTGAATCGCAAGGCGGCACCCAGGAGGGAGAGTCCGGGCAGGACGGCAAGGGCCAGGCCGGCCAGGGCGAGTCCGGCAAGGCCAAGCAGGATCGCGAGAACTTCGAGAAGCTCGAGAAAGAGCTCAAGGAAAAGCTCTCCGAGAACAAGCAGCTGAAGTCGATGCAGGATCAGGTGAACATCACCCGCGAGGCGGACGGCCTGCGCATCGAGATCATCGACAAGGCCGACTACTCCATGTTCAGGCTCGGGACCAACCAGCTTGAGCCGAAGGCGGCCCAGCTCCTGGCCGAAGTGGCCCGGTCGATCAAGGACCTTCCCAACAAGGTGACGATCCGCGGGCACACCGACAGCCTGGGCTTTGCCGCCGACAGCGGCCGCAACAACTGGACGCTGTCCACCGAGCGCGCCGACGCCACCCGCCAGTTGATGCAGGGGGCGGGCTTGGCCTACCAGCGTTTCCAGCGCATCGAGGGCGTGGCCGATACGGCGCCCTTCATCCCGGCCAATCCGGCTGACCCGCGCAACCGCCGCGTGAGCATCACGATACTGAATCAGTGAACATCGGGGCGATCGCCCCGGGCTGCGCTGCGGAATGCCGGGCCCCGCACAATGGCGGGCCGACATGCCACCGGAGCCCGCGATGACCGAACGACTCACCCAACTGGCCTACGAGGACCTTGCGCCCACCGTCAAGCCCCTCGCCGACGACATCCTGAAGGTGTCCAGCGCGGCGCTGGGTGGCCCCTACAACGCCCTCCTGCGCAGCCCCGACATGGCGCGGCGCTGCTTCGATCTGCTGGATTACCTGCGCTTTCGCACCTCGGTGAACAAGCGCCTGAACGAATTCGCGATCCTGATCCAGGCGCGCATTGCCAATGCGCAATACGAGTGGTGGGCCCATGAACCGATCGCCCGCCGCGCCGGCCTGGCCGATGCGGTGATGGACGAACTGCGGCAGTGCCGCAGGCCTGCGTCCATGCAGGACGACGAGCGGCTGGTGTACGACTTCTGCGTGCAGCTCACGTTGAACCACCGCGTGCCAGACCCGATCTGGCAGGAGGCGGTCACCCGCATGGGTGAACAGGCGGTGATCGACCTGACGGTGCTGTCGGGGACCTACGTGATGGTTTCCATGCTGCTGAACGCCACGCAGGTGGGTATCCCGAACGGGGGAACTGCGCCCCTGAGGGAGCTCGCCCCCGAGGAAATCCGTAGACTGCTACTGGCCTGATCCATCAGGCCCCGCCTTCAAGAACCACAAGGAGACCCCCATGTCTATACGCTCACTGCGCCTGCTGCTCGCGTCCTGTCTTGCGGTGATCGCCCCGCAGGTCCTGGCACAGGACTTTCCCAACCGGCCCATCACCATGGTCATGCCCTATGCCCCGGGCGGTCCGGGTGATGTCATCACGCGCGTCTTTGCTGGCGCGTTCCAGAAGATCCTGGGGCAGCAGGTGCTGGTGGAAAACCCCGCCGGCGCCTCCGGCAGTATCGGGACGGCCCGCGTGGCGCGCGCGCGCCCCGACGGCTACACCCTGCTCATGATCCACGTGAGCCACGCCACCAACTCGGTGATGTTCAGGAACCTGCCGTACAACCCGGTCGACGACTTCGAGCCGATCGGCTCGGCTACCAGCGGTCCGATGCTGATTGCCACCCGTGCCAACTTCCCGGCCCGGGACCTGGCCGAGTTCATCGCCCACCTGCGCACCAACCAGGGCAAGGTCAGCCTGGCGCATGCGGGCGTGGGCTCGGCCTCGCACCTGTGCGGCCTGATGATGATGAATACGCTGAACGTGAAGCTCAACGAGATCCCGTACAAGGGCACCGGGCCTGCCCTGAACGATCTCCTGGGCGGACAGGTCGACGTGCTGTGTGACCAGACATCGGGGACGGTGCCCTCGGTCAAGTCCGGCCGTATCAAGGCCTATGCCGCGGCGGGCAGGGCGCGCCTGCCGCAGCTTCCCGAGGTGCCGGCGATTTCCGAGGCTGGCGTACAGGGTTTTGACATCAACATCTCCTTCGGGCTGTATGCGCCCAAGGGCACGCCCAAGCCGGTTCTGGACCTGCTGACCGCCACGTTGCAGAAGGCGGTGGCCGACCCCGACGTGCGACAGCGTCTGGAGGGCATGGGGGTTGCGGCGGTGCCGCCCGAGCGCGCCCGGCCCGAGGCCCTGCGCGCGCACCTGAAGCAGGAGATCGACGTGCTGGGCGGCCTGCTGGTGAGGGCTGGCGTGAAGCCCGAGTGAAATCCGAGTGAAGGCACGGTGACGCGACACGACCCCGGAGCGACGGGCGGCTGGCTGCCGCTGGCGCTGACGCTGATGATCCAGTCCATGGTGGCCATGGCGCAGATCACCGTGCCGGTCATGGCGCCTCAGGTGGCTGCAGGTCTGGGCGTGTCGCCGGCGCTGGTGGGTGTCTATGTTTCCATCGCCTACGTCGGCGCGACGATCGCCAGCCTCACCGGTGGCGTGGCGGTGACGCGCTGGGGCGCGATCCGCGTGAGCCAGTGCGGCCTGGTGATCTGCGCGCTGGGGTTGTCCCTTTGCGCCTCGGGCTGGCTGCCGATGCTGGCGCTGGGAGCCTTGATGGTCGGATTCGGCTACGGGCCCATCACTCCGGCCAGCTCACACGTGCTGGCGCGGACCACACCGGCGCACCGGATGTCGCTGGTTTTCTCGGTCAAGCAGACGGGCGTGCCGGCAGGGTTCATGCTAGGGGGCGCCATCGTGCCCTCGCTCACGCTGATGGCGGGCTGGCAGGCCAGCCTGCTGGTCGTCGCTGCCGTCTCCGTGCTGTGTGCCGTCCTGAGCCAACCCTTGCAGTCGGTCTTCGACGTTGACCGCAACCCGGCGCAGGCGATCCGCCTATCCAGCCTGCTGCAGCCCATACGGCTGGTGCTGTCTCACCGCTCGCTGGCCACCATGGCCGCCTGCTCGTTCATGTTCTGCATCGTGCAGATGTCGCTGACCACCTACCTGGTGACCTTCCTGCACACCGAACTCGCTTACGGCCTGGTCGCTGCCGGTCTGGTGCTGTCCTTCTCGCAGATGGGTGGAGTGGCCGGGCGGATCCTGTGGGGCTATGTGGCCGACCGCGGACTGGGGGCCTTTCGCACGCTGGTGATGCTGGCCGGCCTGATGGCGCTGTGCGCCCTGGCCACCGCAACGTTCACGCCCCAGGTGCCACGCGCGGTAGTGATCGCGGTGCTGGTGGTGTTCGGCGCTTCGGCCATCGGCTGGAACGGCGTGTACCTGGCTGAAGTGGCGCGGCGCGCCCCGCCTGGGCAGGCCAGCCTGGCCACCGGTGGCACGCTGGCCTTCACCTTCCTGGGCGGGCTGGTCGGGCCCTCGGTGTTCGGCGGCCTGTCCTCGCTGCTCGGGACCTACCGCGCGGGCTACGCGGCGCTGATGGTGATCGCGACGGCCAGCGGCTCGCTGCTTCTGTGGAACCACCTGCGCGGGCGTTGACCCGCGGCCCGGTCTTCGCTCAGTCTTGCAGGTGCGCGCTGGCCTGCATCGCGAGGCACCCCTCGTGGTCCTGCGCCCAGAGGGACACGGTGCGGCCGTCCGCCGAGGGCGAGCCGTGCACCTGCAGCGGGCGGCCGTCGAAGGCGGGGCGCAGGGCCTTGAACTCGAAGCGGCGCGTGCGCGCCTGGGGCCGGGCGCGCGCCATCAGGTCGGCCAGCAGCGTAGCGATCAGCGGACCATGCACCACGAGGCCGGGATAGCCCTCGACTTCTGTGACGTAGCGGCGGTCGTAGTGGATGCGGTGGCCGTTGAAGGTGAGCGCTGAGTAGCGAAACAGCAGTACATCGTCCGGCGTCAGTTCGCGCTGCCAGGCACCGGGCGCGGGCGCCCTGAGCGGCTCGGGTGCGGCGTCTCCCGGCTGCGGTGCGCTGCGGTACACGATATCGTGTTCCTCGGTCAGGGACAGGCCACGGCGGTTGCTGATCTCATGACGCACGAGGACGAACAGCAGGTCGCCGCTGCGGCCCGCCTTGTGCGTGACCGACTGGATGCGCGAGATGCGGTGTACGGGGTCGCCCACACGCAGCGGGTTGTCGATGTCCCAGGCCAGACGCCCGCCGGCCCACATGCGCCGAGGCAGTGGCACGGGCGGCAGGAAGCCGCCGCGGCGCGCGTGGCCGTCGGGGCCGATCTCGCGCGCCTTGTGCATTGGCAGAAAGAAGAGCCAGTGCCACAGCGGGGGCAGCGGCGTGCCCGCGTGCGGCGGGTCGTCGTCCCGATCGAGCGTGGCCGACAGGGCGCGCAGCGGCGCGGGGGTGACCAGGTCGTCGAGGGTGGCGCTGCGTCCCACCCAGGTCTGCAGGTGGGCGATCAGGGCAGGGTCAAGGCGTTCGCCGGCGGACATGCTTCGGGGCGGCCCGCTAGCGCACCCTGTCCAGGGTGTGCAGGGTCAGTTCACCCGGATGCAGCGAGGTGCCTGATCGCCCTTCGGCCATGAGGCGGGTGGATATGCCATTGCCGGGTGTCGCGCCCGGGGTCCAGGTCAGGCGCGCAAAGATGCGGCCGCTGTTGTAGTTGTCATTGGAGCGGCCCACCTCCATTGACCAGGCAGTCGACAGGTTGCCTCGCAGCATGAACGCGTCGCCGCGCAAGTCCGGGTAGCCGGCGGTCGCGACGGTCCAGCGGAATCCCACGGCCGAGACCCGCAGCCAAGGGACGTAGGGCACCGACGCCTCGATCTCGTAGTCCATACCATCGAGCGCTTTTTCCAGGTAGGCGGATCTGCCGGCGGCGGATAGCGGGCGCATGCGGAGCAGGCCGTCGTGGTAGTTGGCACGCAGGGTCACGTACTGCCCGATCGCCTCCAGGCCCAAGCCCGCGCGACGGGGACTGTCCGCAATCGCCATGCCGTAGGAGGCGTTGATCCCCAGGACCCACGACCTGTCATCGAGCAGGCGGCGCCACCCCAGGCCCAGGCTGTAGGCGTCGCCGGCCTCGCGCCGTCTCCATGGGCGCTGCAGGAGTCCCGTGTCGGCGGGCCTGAGCCAGGCGGGCGCGTCGTGCGCCGTTAGACCGGGTCGGACGGGGTCGGGCGGGCCGACCTGCGCCTGGGCCTGCGTGGCGACGCAGGCCAGGGCCAGTGAATTAAGAAGCAGACGTTGGCGTTGCACGTGCCCGTCCCGGGGGATTGAGGAAGGTTGAGAGCCACTCCATTGAACGGGGGCGGGCTCACAGGTGTCAATCAGTCTTTCATATGATCGAACTGCGGCATCGTTAAACCCAAGCGCCTATTCTGGTGTCGGGCGCCGATGCGGCACCAGGGGTCGGCGGGCCGGCCGGCAGGGGCTGCCGTATCATCACGCCGCCCCGCAACGACGGGCCCCGGCCCCCCGCAGGCACGCAGGCCGAGGAACGAAGGAGAACGCATGACCCTGCGCCGACGCGAACTGCTCTCGGCGGGTGCCGGCCTGCTGGCTGGCGGCGCCGCCCTCTCGCAATCCCCCTTTCCCGCGCTGGCGCCGGCACCGCCTTCGCCGCAGATGTATGCGCGCCTGCAGGGCGGCCAGCCCCATCACCTTACCCCGGAGCAGGAGGCCCAGCGCTCGCTGGCCAGCACCGCGCCGGCGGGGGCGCCGGGGCGCTGGGTTGCGCGCGCGGCCCTGCCGATCCCGCGCAGCGAGATGGCCTGGGCCACCGAGTGGGCCGGCCGCATGCACGTGATCGGCGGCTACGGCGAGGGCCGCGTGGACCGCGCCTACCACCACGTCTACGACCCGCGCGAAGACCGCTGGTACCTGGGCGCGCCGCTGCCCCGGGGCGCCAACCACGTGGCGGTGGCCGCGCACGCGGGGCGCGTCTATGCCTTTGGCGGCTTCCTGGAACAGAACCGCAATCCGGACACGCAGGCCTATGCCTATGACGTCGCCGCGGACCGCTGGACGCCGATCGCGCCGCTGCCCCGACCACGCGGTGCCGCGGCCGCCGTGGTCCTGGGTGGCAGGATCCACCTGATCGGAGGCGCCTCGTCGCCCACCGAGGAACGCGCCAGTGTGGGCTGGCACGAGGTCTACGACCCGCAGGCCGACGCCTGGACGCGCCGCAAGGCCCTGCCCGGCGCGCGCGACCACGTGGGCTGCGTGGCACACCAGGGCCGCATCCATGTGGTCGGCGGGCGCTTCAACACCTTCGAATACAACACCGGCCTGCACCACGTGTACCTGCCGGACCGCGACACCTGGGAGCTGCGCGCGCCCCTGCCCACGCCGCGCTCGGGCCATGGCCTGGTGATCTACCGCGACCGCCTCTTCGCCATGGGCGGCGAGGGCGGCATCATCAACCGCGCGGGCCAGCAGATCGTCTTCGGACAGATGGAAAGCTATGACGCCGCCAGCGACAGCTGGCAGTCGCACGCGCCCATGCCAGTGCCGCGTCACGCGGTGGCAGCGGTGACGATCGGTGACTGGGTGTACGTGGCCGGCGGCGGCGCCGTCCTGGGCGGCGCGGTGCAGTCGGCGGTGCACGAGGCGTTCACGCTGGCGGGGGCGTGAACAGCGCGCGGGTCATTCGCCCGCTATCTTGCGGTCACGCACGATCTGGCCCCACTTGGCCGATTCCTCGCGCATGAAGTCCTGCAGCTCCGCGCGGCTGGTGGGGTGCGGGGTGAGCCCGTGCTTGTTCAACTGGTCGCGCACTGCCGGGTCGTTGAGGACCTTCACGATCTCCAGGGCAGCGCTGCGGAAAGGGAGAAGGAAATCGGTGCGGGGTGTCAGTCGAACCGCACCCCGATCCGTCCCAGCCACCCGAAGTCCGCCTGCACCGAGTGCCCGGGCTCCACGGGAATGGGCGTGACGCAGGCGCCGGTGGTGAGGAAGTGGTCGGCCTCGACACGCTGGCCAGTGGCGCCCATCTCATTGACGAACCACAGCAGGGCCTGCAGCGGATCGCCCAGCGCGTTGCTACCGACACCCTGGGGCGTACGGCCGTCGCTCACACGCGCCTGTACCTGCAGGTTAGCGAGGGACGCCAGGCGGCCGGCGGGGTCCAGGGGAGTACCCAGGACCATGCCGTTGCAGCAGGCGCAGTCGGCGATCAGCTGCGCCTCGCCGGCGCGCTCGAACTGCAGGAAGCGGGAGTCGGGCACCTCGATGCCGGGCATGACCTGTGCCACCTCGGTCAGCACCTGTTCGAGGGTCCATCCTTGCGGGCGCGGATCGAGCGCGCGCCGGAACGTGAACACGATCTCGCATTCGGCCACGCGCATGCGGTTGTTCGCGAGGGATACCGTGGCGCCGTCACGTACCACCCGGCTGGCGAACACCGGTCCGGCCAGCGGGCCGCTGACGGCGATGTGCTTCTGGCCAGCCACGCTGGTGGCAGCGATCTTCCATCCGCCGATGCGACCGGCGATGGCGGGCCACTGGGCCTGTACGGCGTAGCCGTCGGCGCGGTTGGCGGGGCGACTGTCGGCGGGAAGTTCCTGAAGGTGCTGGCCGGAGAGCCAGGCGCGGGCAAGGAGAGAGGCGGCTTGGGTGGTGGTGTCGGTCATGGAGCAAGAATCGGTGTGGGCGCAGCGCGCATTGTGCCGTCCGGGGTCAGCGCCCGCCTGCCACGTCCAGGACGGCGCCGTGCACGTAGGAGGCGGCGTCGCTTGTGAGCCAGAGCACCGCCTCGGCGTTGTTCACGAGGGCATCGACGCGCCCGAGCGCGGTGTCCAGGCGCCAGCCAGGCCGCCTGCGAGCAGCGCGCCCGCAGCCAGAGTCTTGAGCAAGTAGCGTAATTTCATGGTGTCTCCTTGGTGGTTAGGGGCGTGCCCGGCGCCTCGATGGACATCTCGAGCAGGTGGAAGGACAGGGACTTGCCGTGCATGTCCAGGTTCAGGGAATCGTTGACGCCGCCATCGAGCACGTCGTCCAGCACGAAGTTGATCGCGCCCAGCAAAGGCAGGAGGTAGCGGCGCACCTGCGTGGGACGGCGCGTGCCGAAGTGCTGCGCGACGCGTTCGCAGGTGACCTGCTGCGCCAGCAGCGGGTAGTCTTCCTCGCGGTAGGCGATCAGGGCGATGTTGGCGTGGTTGCCCTTGTCGCCGGTGCGGGCATGGGCGAGGTCGTAAAGGCGGATCTGCGTCATGGGCATGCGCCTCAGGTCAGGATGTAGCGGGCAGGAATATGCTCGCGCGTAACTAAGCAAGCGCGATTCGACAGGCGCTGCCGCTTGGCGGTGCGCACGCCACCGCCGCCCGCGGGGCCGCAGGTCCACAAGGCGGTAACTTCGCGTAGCAGCAGGTCGATCTGGCGGGCGTCTTCGTGACGACTGGCCGCGCGCAGGCGCACGTCGCTCGATTCGCCGGCCGGCAGCACCTGCAGCATGCGGTTGCCGTCGTCGCCCAGGACGCTCAGGACGCCGATCAGGTCCAAGCGCAGGGGCATCTGCCCGCCCAGGCGGCGTTCAAGTACCTGCATCGCCAGGCGCGCGCGGGCCTGCGCATTCGGACCCGCGTAGGAGATTTCCGCTTCGCCCAGCCAGCCTCCATCGAAATACGCCAGCACCTTGAGCGCAGCCGGCCGTGGATGCCCCCGCACCCCAGCCAGACGCACCCGGTCGGGACCGAGCGCCGTGACGGTGGCCTGGGTGATGTCGGCCACCACGTCGGGCGTGAGGTAGGCCGCGGGGTCGTGTACTTCGTACAGCAGTTGTTCCTTGACGGTGCGGCAGTCCACCAGGCCGCCGGTGTCCGCCGCCTTGGTGATGACGCAGCTGCCGTCGGCGGCGATTTCGGCGATAGGAAAGCCCACGTCCTCCAGACCGGGAACGTCCTTGCGACCGGGATCGGCGAAGTAGCCACCACTGACCTGCGCCCCGCATTCGAGCAGGTGGCCGGCCATCGTGGCGCCCGCCAGGGCATCCCAGTCGGTGGCGGACCATCCGTAGTGGGCGATGGCCGGACCCAGCACCAGCGAGGGGTCGGCCACGCGGCCGGTCACCACCACCTGCGCGCCCGCGCGCAGGGCCTGCGCGATCTCGAAGGCGCCCTGGTAGGCATTGGCGCAGACGAAGCGCGCCTCGTCGAAATCCTGACCCAGTTGCTCGCGCACCAGCGCGCGCCCGCGCGGGTCGGACAGGTCGTCACCCTCGACGATGCCGATGCGTGGGGCGGGTAGTCCCAGTTCAGCGGCCAGGCCCTGGATGGCGCGGGCGGCGCCCTGCGGATTGGCGGCGCCGAAATTGCCGACGATGGCAACGCCATGGCGCAGGCAGTCGGCGAGTACCGGGCGCAGGTAGTCCAGCAGCAGCGGCTCGTACCCGCGCGAGGGGTCGGCGCGTCGCGCCAGCTGCTGGTGGGCCAGTGTGCGCTCGGCCAGGTTCTCGAAGATCAGGGCGGCGGGACCGCCGCGCTTGATCAGCGTGCGCACCACCGGGGGCGCTGCGTCGCAGCGGTCGCCGGAAAAGCCGGCGCCGCAACCTACTGCGAGGGTCTCCATCCTCATTCCTTTTGTTCTGTCCGCGCACCGTGTGCGGCGCCGTGTCGGGATTATTCAATGAGTCGCCCCGGGCGCCCGATCGATGCCTTCTCGGCCAGGGTGTGCGACCTCTTCCTCCCCTGTAGGTTCGACCGAAGCCCCTTGCGGCAGGAGCGCCTACATGAGCTCAGCGCCATGAGCGACGAGCCATCCCGGTTCACCTCCTACCAAATCGAGCCCTCACCCATCGACGGCCAGCCAGGAGGGAGTTTCCAATGTTTGGCGTTCCGATCTCGACACGCCCGCGGGGCGGGCCGCTGGCCTGCGTGCTCGGCGACATCGATCTGGTGCGGCCCCTGGGTCTGGGGGGTATCCGCTGCGCGGTAGTCGCTCCTCGCGAGAGCAGCTTGGCGCATTCACGTTACACCGAGCGGATCCTGCCGTTCGAGGGCATGGGTGAGGACGACCTGGTCGAGGCGCTGGTGCGCTTCGGGCGGGGTGAGGCGCAGCCGCCGGTGCTGTACTTCGAGGAAGATGACCACCTGCTGATGGTGTCCCGTCATCGGCACAGGCTTGCAAAGGCCTTCCACTTCATCCTGCCGGACGCCGGACTGATCGAACAGCTGGTGGACAAGGCCCGCTTCCAGCGGCTGGCGCAAGCACTCGCGCTTCCGGTGCCGCGCGCCCGGGTGCTGCGCCCGGGGCCGGGCTCTTTGCCGCCGGATCTCAACCTGCGTTATCCGATGGTGGTCAAGCCCCTGGTCCGTCGCGAGTCCTGGGCAGCGATCGAACGAGGCGGCAAGGCAGTACGTATCGATGGCGAGGGCGATCTGCACGCGCTGTGGCCGCAATTGATTGCCGCCGGGATCGACCTGATCGCACAGGAGCTGATTCCAGGCCCCGAATCGGGAATCGAGAGCTACCACGTGTATGTGGATGAACGCGGCGAGGTGGCCGGTGAATTCACCGGGCGCAAGATCCGGACCTCTCCGGCGGTGTACGGTCACAGCACGGCGCTGACCGTCACCGACATCCGCGGGCAGGCAGCGGACGTGGCCGCGATCGGTCGTGAGGTCGCGGCACGGATCGGACTGCGCGGAGTGGCCAAGTTCGATTTCAAGCGCGCTCCCGACGGCCGCCTGTATCTGCTGGAGATCAACGCCCGGTTCAACCTCTGGCATCACCTCGGGGCGGTGGCGGGCGTGAACCTGCCGGCCCTGGTCCATGCAGACCTGACCGGGCGTGAGCGGCCCCTCGCCGCCGTCGCGCGGCCCGGCCGCTGCTGGTGCCGCCCGAGCCAGGACCGCCTCGCCGCGCGCGAAGCCGGCCTGTCTACCCTCGCGTGGCTGGCGTGGGTGGCGCGATGCGAAGCCGGCCCGCTTCACTGGGACGACCCGATGCCTTTCCTGAAGCCGCGGCTGCGTCGGGTGATGCATCCCTTGATGCGCCTGTGGCCCGGCGTGCGCGATGACCCCCAGGCGGCCGTGAAGACATGAAGTACGCCGTGATCTCGGACATCCACGCGAACTTGCCTGCGCTGGCCGCGGTGCTGGATGCGGCGGCAGCGGCGGGGGCGGACCGCATCGTGTGCCTGGGTGACATCTCCGGCTACCACACGCAGACGGCTGCCTGCGTGCGCCTCCTGCAGGAAGCCGGCGCGCTGTGCGTGGCAGGCAACCACGACCGCGCCGTGATCGGGGCCCTGGGCAACGAAGGCTTCAACCGCCAGGCGCAGCGCGCCGTGGCGTGGATCCGGGAGCGGCTGGAAGACCCTGCGCGTGACTTCCTGGCGGCGCTGCCCTTGAAGCGGTCAGTCGATGGTGTGATGGTGGCGGTGCACGGGGCGCTGCATCCGCAGGTGGGCTGCGAGTGGGTGCGTCTGGACGATGACACCAAGCGGGCCCTGAGCCTGGATGCCCTGGTAATACACCCCGGCGGCGCGCGGGTGTGCGCCTTCGGGCACACCCACCGGCCGGGTGTATGGGAGCGCCGTGCCGGCGAGATCCGCCGCCTGGTGGGCGGCACCGTCACGCTCAGGCCCGATGCCTGGTATCTGGTCAATCCGGGGTCGGTGGGCGAGCCGCGCGACGAGGATCCACGGGCCAGTTTCCTGGTGTTCGATTCGGTGGCTTGCAGCATCCGTTTCGAACGGGTGGCCTATGACCGGGCGTCTGTGCTGGCAAAGTCGCGCGAGGCAGGACTGATTCCGCCGCAGCGACTGGCATGGATGCCGCAGCCTCAGCGCGTGTGGCTAAAGCAGCGCCTGCGGCGATGGGGGGTCGATGGGATTGCGGTTGCGGTTCTGGAGGTGCTTGACTGGCGGCCTATCTCGACGCGCACGGTACGCACTGCGAAGCCCAGGGCTGAACCTTGAGGCGGTCGAAGCAGATGCCGATGCCGCAGGTACGGCCGGCGGGGTGGTGATTCCAACTCAGGGAGTAGTTGGTTAAGGTGAATGGCGGTGCTTGACGTATTCAATAAGAATTTATATCAATCACTATTTTCGAAAGCATTTATCTTTAAGAGCTAATTTCAACAGCTTGCGCCTCCCAGAAATTCGGTGTCTAGGCCGCAAGCGATCCCCTGCGTGCACCGCCAAAGCCCTGCGATACGCAGCTTGCGTCATCTCTGGGCTCATTGGGGTAAGTCAGGAGCAAAGGCGCTGAGGCCCCCGTCTACATTGCCGGGTCGAAATCCGTACGATCCCTCCTGAGACCCGCCAAGCGAGAACCCCCCCCATGAAAAAGCAACTGACCCTTCTTGGTGCTGCCGCGCTTCTGACGAGCGGCGCCGTGTCCGCCCAGACGGTGTTCACCGTGTCCAGCTGGGTGCCGCCCACCCACGGCCTGAGCACCGCACAGAAGGAGTGGTGCGACATCCTCGAGAGGAACTCGAACGGTCGCATGAAGTGCAACATCCTGCCTCGCGCGCCGGTGGCCGCGCCGGGCACGCTGGATGCGGTGAAGAACGGCGTACTCGACATCTCGTTCACGGTGCAGGGCTACACCCCGGGCCGCTTCGTGCTGACCAAGATGGCCGAGTTCCCCTTCCTGGGTGAAAGTGCCGAGGCCACCTCGGTGGCCTACCAGCGCGTCGCTCAGAAGCACCCCGAGTTCGTGGCCGAGCATGTCAAGCAGGGCATCAAGCCGCTCGCCTTCTTCACCCACGGACCCGGGATCGTCTTCAATACCAAGCGCCCGATCACCCGCGCCGACGACCTGACCCGTCTGAAGTTCCGCGTCGGTGGCGGTTTCATCAACGACATCACCAAGCAGCTCAACATGAATGTGACGCTCAAGCCAGCGCCCGATTCGTATGAGCTGCTCTCTACCGGCGTGATGGACGGCACCCTGTTCCCGGCCGAGTCGCTGGACTCGTTCAAGATCGATAAGGTCATCAAGCATGCCACCACCTTCCCCGGTGGCCTGTACAACACCAGCTTCGTCTTCATGATGAACCCGGCCAAGTACGACCGCCTGAGCGCCGAAGACAAGAGGGTGATCGATGGCATCTCCGGAGAGTTCGTCGCGCGCATGTTCGGCAAGTCGTGGGACCGCGTCGACCGCATCGCGACCGAGAACATGAAGAAAAACAACATCGCCGTCACCAGAGCCGACGGGGCCTTTGTGAGCGAGGTGACGGTGGTCATCAACAAGCTCGAGCGCGACTGGGCCGCTGAGGCCGCTGAAAAGGGTGGCCTGAAGAGGGCGGCATCGGTGCTGGCCGAGTTCCGGGCGGAAGCGGCCAAGCTCAAGTGAAGTAAGCTCCCGAACGAGTCTCCCGCCTGCCTGCTAGCCGATCTGGCGCGTGGGCATCCGGCGGGGCTTGCGGGGCGGTACCGGCTTCGTGCCCGTACCGCCTTTTTTCTGGCTTGAGGAGCAGCACACCGTGAGGGTGAGAAAACCGCTTGAAATGCTGTGCGGCAGCGTGGCCGCCGCGGCCCTGTTCGCCACCATGGTGCTGACCTTCTTTGATGTCGGCGGCCGCAAGCTGCTGTCGAGCTCCATCCCCGGTTCGCTGGAGCTCACCGAGATGCTGATGGTGCTGGTGATCTTCGCCGCGCTGCCGCTGGTGTCCCTGCGCGGCGAGCATGTGGTGTTCAATTCCCTGGACAGCCACTTGGGGGCCACGGTGCGCCGCATCCAGCGCTTGCTGGTCAACCTGCTGTGCGCTGCTGCGCTGATGGGCATAGGCTGGCTGATGTGGGGCCAGGCCGGCGATATCGCCAGCGCCGGCGAAACCAGTGCGCAGTTGCAGATTGCGCGCTATCCGTTCGTGTACGTGATGGCGCTGATGTGCGCGCTGACCGGCGTGGCCCACGCGGCGCTGGCGCTGCTGCCCCATGACACAGAGGAAGGCGAAGGGAGCGCGCTGTGACCGTCGCCATGCTGGGTTTCCTGGCGATCTTTGTGCTGGCCCTGCTGGGGGTACCGCTGGCCATTGCCATGGGCGTGGTCGGCGTCACCGGCCTGGGGCTCACCCAGGGCTGGTTACCTGCTTTTGCCGGCGCCATGCAGGTCGTGCAGGAAACGGGTTTTGCCTACACGCTGTCGGTGATTCCGCTGTTCGTGCTGATGGGCAACTTTGTGGCGCGCGCCGGTCTGGCACACGAGTTGTTCCACGCGGCCTACACCCTGGTGGGGCACCGGCGCGGCGGCCTGGCGCACGCCACCGTGGCTGCCTGCGCGGGCTTCGGCGCGATCTGCGGATCGTCGATCGCCACCGCAGCCACCATGAGCAAGGTGGCCTACCCGTCGATGCAGCGCCTGGGCTACAGCGACTCGCTGTCCACCGGCGTGATCGCCTGCGCAGGCACGCTGGGCATCATGATTCCGCCGTCGACCATCATGGTGATCTACGGCATCGTTACCGAAACCAATATCGGCCAGCTGTTCGCCGCGGGCGTGATCCCCGGCATCATGACCGCGCTGCTGATGATGATCACCGTGGTACTGATGGCCGCGCACGATCCCGAGCATGCGCCCGCCGGTGAGAAGTTCAGCTGGGCAGAGCGGCTGCAGGCGCTGCGCGGCATTTGGGGCGTGCTGCTGTTGGTGGTGGTGGTGCTGGGCGGCATCTACGGCGGCTTTTTCACCGCCACCGAAGGCGCGGGCATGGGTGCGTCGGGCGCCTTCCTGTTCGCGCTGGCCCGCAGGCGACTGACCTGGCGCATCCTGTTCGAGGTGCTGGTGGAATCGGCCCGCACCACCGCAATGCTGTTCACGCTGCTGATTGCAGCCACCATCTTTGCCAACTTCATCAACTTCACCAGCCTGCCGCGTGATCTGACAGGCTGGATCACCGGCATGGGCCTTTCGCCCATCATGGTGGTGTGCGCGATGATGGCCATCTACGTGCTGCTGGGCACAGTGATGGAAGAGTTGACCATGGTGCTGCTGACCATCCCGCTGTTCTTCCCCATCGTGTTGCAGCTGGGGTTCGATCCGGTGTGGTTCGGCGTGCTGATCGTGATGGTGATCCAGATCGGCCTGGTGTCGCCACCCGTGGGCATGAACCTGTTCGTGGTGAACACACTGCTGCCCCAGGTGGGCCTGCGCGCCATCTTCAGCGGCGTGTGGCCGCTGGTGGTGGCAATGATCGTGGCGATGGCGCTGCTGATTGCATTTCCGCAGCTCAGCCTGTGGTTGCCGTCGAAGATGGGTTGACTTGCGGGCAGGTCCGCGATGAACGAGGCAAGCAGAGAAAAAAGCCCTTGGCGTTGTTGCCAAGGGCTCGGATCTGGTGGCGCTTCAGGCCGTCCAATTCAAAAGTGATGCTTGATGCCCGCCTGCCGCAGGATGGCGTTGGCGGTATGTCGTGAATAGCAGTTGGTCGAGACGGTGACGTTGCGCGATCCATCAGACCAGATCTGGTGAGAGCCACCCGCTTGCCTCAGCAGGGTATAGCCGTGTGCCTTTAGCTGTTTGACTACCAGCTCGTAGTAGCCATTCATGCAGGCACAGGACTGTGCAGGATGAAGTCGGTTTGTGCGTGCGACTTGGTGTGAAGTTTGAGTTCCAGCAAGGCCGCTGCTGCAGCAAGCGCCTCGTCCTTGACTTCATCAAGGGTATGCGCCTCGACCACCAAGCCTTCCAGGTCAGGGCTTTCAGCCACGTAAACATTCGCTTCCAGGTCGTGGTGAATGTTGACGCGAAGGCGCACCGTCATGCCCAGCTTGGCAAGGAGCGTCCATCCTGGAAGTCCTACGCGGTACATGGTCAGTCTCCTGGGCAAAAGTAAGTCGAGTCAGCCGGGCCGTCGAAGTGTGCTGATTCTGGCAGACGAACCGCATCAGTGTCTCAAGAAAAAGCCCGTTGTAGCGGGTACGACGGGCTTCAATTTGGTGGCGCTTCACGGATTCGAACCGCGGACCTGTGGATTATGATTCCATCGCTCTAACCGACTGAGCTAAAGCGCCGAGCCCAAAATTATAGCAGCGCGCCGGCCGGCGTCAGGCCCGGGTCTTTCGTGCCTCGGCCAGGTCGTTCCAGACCTCCTGGCGGCGGATCCGCCCGCCCGCCAGCTCGAAGCGGTCCACGAAGCGCACCCCCTCGAACGGCGTGCCGTCCAGCCAGCGCCCCTGCAGGGTGCCGCTGCAAAAGACCACCGTCACCTCCCCTTGCCAGGCCTGATCGAAGCGCTCGTAGTGCTTGCTCACGGACTGGTAGCGGCCGGCCGCCCAGGCGGCGAGCTCGGGCAGTTCGCGCATCACCACGCCCCCGGGAAAGACCATCTCGAACCCCGGCGCCAGCCAACGGCGGGCGGCGTCAAAGTCGCGCCGACCCACCGCATCCAGGAACTCGCGCACCACCTCGCTCGCATCGGGCAGGGCCGCCGCGCCATCGCCCCTGGTGAGAACGCGGCCGTCGCGCCGATAGGTGCTGGCCTCGTTCACGTACACCGTCGTGCCAGCATCGGAGGCGGGCACCACCGAGCGCGCCGCTGCCGCCAGGTGCGTGACCAGCCGCGCCTGTGCCTCGGGCGCATAGCCGGGAACCAGGGTGACAGTGATGACCGGCACGGTGCGATCGCGGCGTCAGCGGTTTGTGAACTGCGGCTTGCGCTTGTTCACGAAGGCGTCCATGCCTTCCTTCTGGTCGGCGGTGGAAAAGAGGGCGTGGAACAGGCGCCGCTCGAACATCACGCCGTCGGCCAGGCCGCTTTCAAAGGCGCGGTTGACCGATTCCTTGGCGGCGATGGCCGCCACACGCGGCATGTCGGCGATCAGCAGCGCCGCGCCCAGGGTTTCTTCCATCAGCTTGTCCAGGGGCACGACGCGGCTGGCGAGGCCCGAGCGCTCGGCCTCGGAGGCGTCCATCATGCGGGCCGTGAGGGCCATGTCCATGGCCTTGGACTTTCCCACCGCGCGCGGCAGGCGCTGCGTGCCGCCCGCGCCGGGGATGATCCCCAGCTTGATCTCGGGCTGACCGAACTTCGCGTTGTCGGCGGCGATGATGAAGTCGCACATCATGGCCAGTTCGCAGCCACCGCCCAGGGCAAAGCCCGCGACCGCGGCGATCACCGGCTTGCGGATGGTGCGGATGGTTTCCCAGTTGCGGGTGATGTAGTCCTGGCCGTAGGCGTCGGCGAAGGTGTAGGTGGCCATGGCGCCGATGTCGGCGCCGGCGGCAAAGGCCTTCTCGTTGCCGGTGATGACCATGCAGCCGATGGCGTCGTCGGCGTCGAAGGCCTTCAGGGCGGCGCCCATTTCGTCCATCAGCGCGCCGTTCAGTGCATTGAGCTGTTTGGGGCGATTGAGCTGGATGATGCCGACCTTGCCGGCTTCGGTGCGCACGTCGATCAGTTCGTAGGCCATGGGACTCCTGCGGGGTTCGTGGGAAAAAGTCTGCCGGGGACTATACCGAAGGGCCTGGCGCCCGGGCGCGGCCCGGGCGCGACCCGCACTCAGCGCTGCTCAAGGGTCTCGACCTTCAGGTCGATCTCGGCTTCGTCGGCCAGGGTGATGCGGATACGCACCGGCAGGTGACGCAGGCTGGGCGCAAACCAGATCTCCGCGCTGAGGTTGTCGCTGCGCTGGGTCATGGGCCGCGGGCGCAGGCGCCATGCCGCCACCTCGCCCAGTCGCGGGATGGCCACAAGGTCCTGGGCGATGACGTCGTAGGTCCAGGTGTCCACATGGCCCGGGCGGGCCAGCGGCAAGGTCACGACTTCGCCCAGGGCCAGCCTGTGCACGCCGGTGGAGAAGCGGTGCCCGAGCTCGACGAACTGGCTTGCGGTGTCCTGCACCCCCGCGGGGCGCGGCACGCTGCGGCCGTCGGACAGGGTGATGTCGGCGTCTCCCATTTGCATGGCGCGGCGCCTTGTGCGTGAGCGCTCCTCATACACCCGCGGGACGAGCCCCTGCGGCGTGACGTCGCCCTGGCTGGTGAGGGAGCGATGCACGAAGGGTGCGATGTCGATCTCCACCTGCGCCTGGTAGCGCGCGCCCTGGCGTTGCCATTGCACGCGGGCGGTGCCGTACAGGGGGCCGGTGCGCCAGCGGCCCTCCAGGCGGTAGGTCAGGCGGGCGTCGGGTGGCCAGGTGTCGATCTCCGCGGCGGATGCGGCGCTGGCGGGAGCAGCGGGCGCAGGGGCAGCCACCGAAGATGCCGGTGGATCGGGTCTGGCAGCCATGGTGTCCGCAGAGCCCGAGGTCTGCGACGCAGATGCGGCCGCCACGGCGGGCTCGGCTTGCGGGGTGTCCACCCGCGGCTCGGCTACGGGTTCAGGTTCGGGCGATGATGCCGCCGCGGCTGGTGCCGGGGTCATCACGCCGGGTGCGGCCTTGCGGGGTGCCGGCGGCGCGGGCGCCATCGCGACAACCGGCACCGGCTCGACGGGCGCGATCAGGCGCGTGAAGAGGGGTTCGGGCAAGCCTCGAAGCGCGGGACCGCCAACGGCCTGCTGCGTGTCCCACCAGGCCAGCACCGCAACGTGGCCCGTGATGGCCAGGCCCAGACACAGGGCCAGGGCCGTCAGCGCACGCCGGGTCAGGTGTCCCCCGCGAGCCATGCGCGCACCCGCTCCGCCTTCCCGATGGACAGGCGCCAGGTGGTAGCCGCCGCCGGCAGGGCCAGCTCCAGCCGCAGCAGTCGCCGGTCGCGCGCGACCACTGCTGTGAGCTTGCGATGCGGACCGGCGTACAGCGACAGGTCGTCCAGCTTCGTGATGCGCCAGCCCTCGCCACCGACCTCGATCCCCAGCCACTCGTCGCCCGCGGCGAAGCCGGCCTGTTCGGCAGCCCCGCCCCGCAGCACGGTCTTGACCTGCAGCACGCCGCCACTGTCGGCGGTACGCAGGCCCAGCGACTGCTGCACGGCCGCCGCATCCTCCTGCACCTGCACGCCCGCGCCTTCCAGCAGCGGCTGCAGCGGCAGCTCGCGGGTCCCGTGCACCCAGGCCGTCAACTCGCGCGTGTAGGCGCGTCCGCCCAGCTCCTTGAGCGTGGCGGACAGGTCGGCCTCGGTCATGGGCCCGCCCTTGCAACGCGCCCACAGCGCGCGCATCACGTCGTCCAGCGTGGCCTTGCCTTGCGCGCGCAGCGTCAGGTCCAGGCACAGCGCCACCAGCGCGCCCTTGGTGTAGTAGCTGATGGTGGCGTTGGGCGTGTTCTCGTCCTGGCGGTAGTACTTCACCCAGGCGTCGAAGCTGGCCTGGGCCACCGACTGCACCTCGCGGCCCGGCGCCTGCATCACCTGGTTGACGGTCTTGTTCAGGAGGCGCAGGTAGTGGGCGTCATCGACCAGCCCGCAGCGTCGCAGCAGCAGGTCGTCGTAGTAGCTGGTGAAGCCTTCGAAGAACCACAGCAGCTGCGTGTAGTTCTCGTGGTCGTAGTCGTAGCGCGCGAATTCGGCGGGCCGCAGGCGCTTGACGTTCCAGGTGTGGAAGTACTCGTGGCTGATCAGGCCCAGCAGGGTGGTGTAGCCGTCGGACTGGCGCGCGTCTCCCAGCCGGGGCAGGTCGCGGCGGCCGGCGATGAGTGCGGTGCTGTTTCGGTGTTCGAGGCCGCCGTAGCCGTCGTCCACCGCATTGAGCATGAAGACGTAATGCTTGAAAGGCGGGCGCTTGCGTTCATGCCAGAAGCGGATGGCCGTCTCGCAGATCTTCTGGGTGTCGGCCACCAGGCGCTGGCCGTCGAAGGAGCGCGGCGCCCCGGCCACCACGAAGCGGTGCTCCACGCCTGCGACCTTGAACTGCGCGCTCCAGAAGGCGCCCAATTCGAAGGGGCAGTCGACCAGTTCGTCGTAGTCGTCGGCCAGGTAGGTGCCAAAGCCGCGCCGGTCCACCTTGTGCGGCGTGAGACCGGTGGCCGCCTCCCAGTGAGGCTGCGGTGAGATCACCTCGATGGCGTGCGGGCGCTTCTCCTGGCCGTGCACGCGCAGGCACAGGCTGGTGCCATTGAAGAAGCCACGCTGCGTGTCCAGCCAGGCGGTGCGCACCGAATTGTCAAAGGCGTACACCTCGTAGGTCAGCATCAGGGGGCTGCTGGCCACGCAGTCGGCTTCCCAGTGGTTCTTGTCGATTTGGCGCAGCGTGACCGGCTTGCCGTCCTGGCGCGCCGCAAGGTGCTGCAGGTTCTTGGAGAACTCTCGCACCAGGTAGCTGCCCGGGATCCACACGGGGAGCGCCAGCCGCTGCGTCGCGGACGGCTGTTCCACCGTGAGCGTGACGCGATACAGGTGCGCGTGCAGGCTGGCGGCCTCGACGCGGTAATGCACGGGAGCGATGGCCTTCATCACTTGGCTTCGGCCAGTTGCTTCTCGACCTGGGCGGCAGGGATGGCGCCGGGCACGCGGCTGCCGTCGGCGAAGACCAGGGTGGGCGTGCCGTTGATGCGGTGCTTGCGCCCGAATTCGGTGTTGCGCGCGAGTGCGCCCGAGTCGCAGCTGGCCTTGGGCGGTACCTGGTCGCGGACCATCCAGTCCTGCCAGGCCTTTGCCTTGTCCTTCGCGCACCAGATGTTGCGTGACTTCTCGGTGGAGTCCGCGCCCAGGATGGGGTAGAGGAACATGTAGATGGTCACGTTGTCCACGTTCTGCAGGTCACGCTCGAAGCGCTTGCAGAAGCCGCAGTTGGGGTCCTGGAACACGGCGAGCTTGCGCTTGCCGTTGCCCCGCACCACGGTGAAGGCGTCGGCCAGGGGCAGGCTGTCGAAGTCGATGGACAGGAGCTTGTCCATGCGCTCCTCGGTGAGGTTGCGCCGCTGGCGGGTGTCGTACAGGGAGCCCTGGATCAGGAAATGGCCCTGCGCGTCGGTGTAGTAAAGGTCGGTGCCCACGCGGACCTCATACAGGCCCGCCATGGGGGTGCGGGTGATCTCGTCGATCTTTGCCAGCTGGGGGATGCGCTCGGCGAGGTTCTTGCGGATGGCGGCTTCCTGCGCGTGTGCGGCGGCCGGTGCGGCCAGCGCCAGCAGGGTGAGGGCGGCCAGTACCAGCATGGCGGCCAAGCCGCGGTGCGTGAGGCGGGGCAAGGCGCGGGTGTTCGTCATCGATGGCTTTCGTGGGGTGGTGGCGTTGTTCGGGCGCGCAACATCGCAGGTGAGGGTCAGAGCCGGCCGGCGGCCTGGCGCGCGGCCCACTGCTTGAGGGGGGAGAGGCGGTCGAAGCCGCGCAGCCCCCACTGGCGCAGCCAGCCCACCGCCGGGGCGTCGTGCGCGAACAGCTGCTGCAGGCCGTCGGTGGCCAGCTGCATGGTCGCGACCTGGGCCTTGCGCGCGCGCTCGTAGCGCCGCAGCAGGCGTTCGTCACCCACGCCGCGCCAGTACTCGCGTGCCTGCAGGACGCGGGCCAGTTCACGCGCGTCGGCCAGGCCCAGGTTCAGGCCCTGGCCCGCCAGCGGGTGCACGGTGTGGGCCGCGTCGCCTGCCAGGACCCAGCCGGGGCCGCACCAGCGCGAGGCCTTGGACAGCTGCAGGGGCCAGCCAGCGCGCTCGCTGGCCAGGGTGAGGCGGCCCAGGCTGTGATGGCTCGCGTGCGTGAGGCGCTCTTCAAACTCAGGTGCAGACAGCGCCAGCAGCGCGCCCGCGCGGCTCTGCGGCGCCGACCACACCAGGGCCACGGCGCGGCCTTGCGGGCCGTCCAGTGGCAGCAGCGCCAGGACCTCGCCGTTGGCGAACCACTGGCGCGCCACCTGGCCGTGCGCAAGCTCGCAGTTCAGGCGCGCGGCGATGGCGTGCTGCCCGTAGCGGGTGACGTCGTAGTGCACGCCCAGACCGGTGCGCGAGACGCTGGCCTTACCTTCGCAGACGACAGTGAGCGTGGCATCGTCCGGCGCGGACAGCAGCTCGATACCGGGCTGGTAGCGGACGGCCTCGTGCAGGCGGTCCTGCAAGGCAGTCGCGCCGGCGATCCAGGCCAGGGCCTGCCCGCCCTGCTCGTGCGCATCGAAGCACACGCGCGCGCCTTCGTCGGCATGGACCTCCATCCGAAGCACGGGGGTGATGGCCGTATCGGCCTCGTCGGGCCATGCGCGCAGTTGCGAAAGCAGCTCGCGCGAGGCGGCGTTCATGGCATAGGCGCGCACGTCACCGGCGGCGGCGGGGTCGGGGGTGTCGACCAGGCCCACGCGCAGGCGGTCCCGCGCCAGCAGCAGGGCCAGGGTGCGGCCCACCACGCCGGCGCCGCGGATGCAGATGTCGTAGGGCGCTGCCATCCGGGGATTGTAGGAGCCGGGCACAATCCCGGGCGCAGTCCACTTCCCCGAAACCCCACGCCATGAGTACCTCCGCTCCGTCCGCCACGCCCGAAGTCCAGGCCCGGATCACCCGCCTGTTCATCTACCCTGTCAAGTCCTGCGCCGGGATCGAACTGCGTGAGGCCGAGCTGACCGAAGCCGGCCTGGACCTGGACCGCGCCTGGATGGTGGTGGACGCGGACGGCGAGTTCGTCTCCCAGCGCGAGCTGCCCCGGATGGCCCTGGTGCAGGTGCAGCTCAAATGGAACGAGGTGATCCTGCGCGCCCCGGGCATGCTGTCGCTGCACCTGCACGTAGACCGCGTGGAGGCGCCCGCGAAGGTACGGGTCTGGGACGACGAGGTGCCCGCCTACGACATGGGCGACACCGCCGCCCAGTGGTTCTCCGATTTCCTGGGACACAAGCTGCGGCTGGTGCGCTTCGACCCCGAGCATCGGCGCCTGTCGGACCTGAGGGCGACCGGGGGCGTGCAGGCGCCCAACGCATTCAGCGATGGCTTTCCCCTGCTGGTGGTGAGCGAGGCCTCGCTGGAGGACCTCAACGCGCGCCTGGCCAAGGGCGGCCATGCGCCCGTGGGCATGGAGCGCTTTCGCCCCAACATCGTGCTGGCCGGCCTGCAGGCCCATGACGAAGACCGCCTGGGCGTGATCCGCGTGCAGGCCGACGCGCCTGTCCAACTGCAGCCAGTCAAGCCCTGCGCGCGCTGCCCGATCCCCGACATCGACCCGGCCACCGCGCAGGCGGGCACGGTGGTGGGCGACACCCTACAGGCCTACCGCCGCAATGACAGGCTGGGGGGCGCAGTCACCTTCGGCATGAACGCCATCGTGCGTGAGGGCGATGGCGTGGTGCTGCGCGTGGGGCAGGCAGTGACGGCGCACTGGGCGTTCTGACCGGGTGGTGCCCAGGCCGGCCTCAGCGTCGCGCCGCGGCCAGCGGCCGGAACACCAGCACGCCCAGCACCGGGCCCAGGGCCATGGGCACGAACCACCACGCGGGCGGCAATGCCTGCGACAGCAGCGCCATGAGCTGCAGGCTGGCTACGCTGATGGTGAAGCCGATGCAGTTGACGATGGTGAGCGCAGAGCCCACGTAGGCCCGCGGCGCGGTGGCTGCATTGAGCGCCGAGAACTGCGGTGAGTCCGCGGCCACCGCCACGCCCCACACGATCAGGAACGCCAGGAAAGCCGCGGGCGGCAGACTGAAAGCCAGGGGCAGCAGGAGGCAGCACAGGCCCGAGGTACCCAGGGCGCCGAAGGCCACGCGGGCACTGCCCGTGCGCCGCGACACCAGCCCGCCGCCCATGCAGCCCAGGCCGCCCGCCGCGATCAGGCAGAAGGTCCAGAAAGACGCGTCCAGCGCCGCGCCATGGCGAGCGTTGTAGGCGGCGACCAGCAGCGGCGCGAAGGCCCACAGCGAATACAGCTCCCACATGTGCCCGAAGTAGCCGCTGGCGCTGGCGCGAAACTCCGGTGCGCGAAAGGCACGGACCACAGCCGCGGGGTCCAGGCGCGGCGCGGGCGCGAGGTAGGGGCCCTCGGGCACCGTGCGGTGCATCAGCACACCGCCGGCTGCCGTGAGCAGCGACACCCACAGCGCGGCGTCGCGCCAGTCCGCGCCCGGCGCGGCGCCAGCCAGCAGGTGCGGCAGGGCGGTGCCGATCACCAGTGCCCCCACCAGGTAGCCCAGCGCCATGCCCAAGCCGTCGCGGTACCAGCTGGCTGCGATCTTCATGCCCACCGGGTAGATGCCCGCCAGGAAGAAGCCGCTGGCAAAGCGCAGCGCCAGCAGCCAGGCATAGGGGGCTGGCAGCTCGGGCACGACAGCCATGGCGGCATTGGCCAGAGCGCCCAGCACCGCGCAGGCCAGGAACACGTCGCGCGGGCGCCAGCGGTCGGCGACGTTGAAGATCGCGAAGATCAGCGTGCCGGCGATGAAGCCCAGGTGCACCGCGGACGTGATGCCCGCCGGCGCCTGGCCGTCCATGCCCAGGGTCTGGGCCAGCGCCGGCAGGATGGCGTTGCCGGAAAACCAGGGCGAGGTGCCCGCGAACTGCGACAGCACGATGACCGGCAGGATGTGCCGGGGTACGGGGAGGGCGGGGGCCGGTGCGTTCATTCGGTTCGCCGTGCCGGCATCTTAGCCGCGGCCCCGGAGGCCCTTGAGCCACAATCGAACGGACCGGCGACTGGCCGGACGCCGCAGGCCTGCGGCCCGGCATTGCAAGCACCAGACCCAGGGAGCCAATGGGCGCGGGCCACGGGCTGCTGATGCCGCCCACCCTGGGCGGCGCGGTGGGGGTGATCCCCGCGCTGGCCGGTTCCGCGGCGGCGGTGGCCGGCCTGATGCAGCAGTTCGTGGGGGCGCTGGGCGGCTACGCGGTGGGCCTGGTGTCGCACCACGACGCGGTGAATCTCGCCTTGCAGATGCTGGGCCTGGGCCTGCTGGGCGCGCTGTCGCTTTGGATGCTGCCTCGTCCTTCGCGGGTGTAAGCTCGTGGACTGTCCTCGCCGACCATGTCCTTCCTGCGCCCCACCTCCCGCCTTGCCCGCCTGCCTCTGGTGCTGGCGATGCTCGCGCTCGTGCTGGCCCAGGCGCTGGGGGCCTGGCACCGGATCCGTCACGGTACCGGCGGCGCGGCCCCTGCCAGCATCGTGGCCCAGGCCGTCCGCGACGCTGGGCATGCGCATGTAAATGCGCATGCAAATGCGCACTCGGCTGTCTCAGCGCATGCCCACGTCCACGACGCCTACACGCACGAGGCCGGCTCCGAGACCTGCCGGTTGCTGGATGCCATGGGGCAGGCCGGTATACCGCCCGCCGCGCCCTGCGCCCTGCCGCCTGCGCCCGCGACGGCCGTTGCGGTACCGCGCACCCACGCCGTCGTGGTAGCGGATGCCGCGCCCTTCGACGCGCGCGGCCCGCCGGCCGCTCACTGAAACACCGTCCCGGTCCCCCGACTGCCTGGCGCAGTGCGGGGCGCGCAGTCTTTTTCAGTGAGTCACCATGATCCCGTTTGCTTCGTCCGCCCGCGCCGGCGTCCCGCGCTACGCGCTCCCGCTGGCCCTCCTGTGTTTCCAGCTTCACGCCCAGGCCCAGACCGCGCCTTCCGGCTGGCAGGTAGGCGCCGCCCTCGATGCGGCGGCCACGTCCCGAGAACTGGCCCTGGGTTCGCGTGATCGTGGCTTGGGGCTCGGTCACAGCGACATCAGCGCCGCAGGTCCCCTGGGTTCATTGCTGGAGGCACGGATCACCGCAGCCGGCCACACCCGCCACGACCGACTGGAGACCGAGATCGAGGAAGCCTGGGTGCAGACTCGCCAGCTGCCTGCCGGCTGGCAGGTACGTACCGGGCGCTTTCGGTCGCAGATCGGTTACCTCAACGAGCAGCATCCGCACGCCGACGATTTCGCGCAGCGTCCGCTGCTGCATCGCGCCTTCCTCGGCGGGCACTGGTATGACGATGGCCTGCGCCTGAATTGGACCGCGCCCACCGCCACCTACCTGCGGCTGGGCCTGGAGGCACTGCGCGGGCGCACCCTGGTGCGCGAGACCGCTGCGGCCAGCCGCCCCGGCGCCTACACGCTGTCCGCGCGCACCGGTGCGGACATCGGCCGCAGCCAGAGCTGGCAGGCGGGCCTGTCCTACCTGCATAACCGGCGCGAGGCGCAGGTCGAGGACCACGACGAGGCGCACGACCACGCCCACGGCGCCGTCTACAGCGGCCGCCGCATGGCGCTGTTCGACCTGGCCTGGAAATGGGCCCCCGAGGGCAACAGTCGCCAGGAGCAGGTGCGCATTTCCTACGAGCACGCGGTGGTGACGCGCATCAACCGCTACGCGGCGTCCAGCGACCGCCACCAGGCGGGCTACCTCAGCGCCGTCTGGCGCTTCGCGCCCTCCTGGGAGACCGGTGTGCGCGCCGACGTGCTGCGCGCACGCGCGCCCCATGAGGAGTCTTTCGAGGACCAGCGCCTGCGTGAGAGGACAGTGATGCTGGCCTACAAACCCACTCACCAGCAGACCCTGCGCCTGCAGTTCACGCAGCAGCGCGATCGCGGCGGCTTTGCCGACGCCACGCACGCGGTGCAGCTGCAGTACATCCTGAACTTCGGCGCCCATGCTGCACATGACTTCTGACACCCTCGCACGCGCGCTGCGTGCCGCCCTGGGCGCCGGCCTGCTGCTCGCAGCAGGCGGTGTACACGCGCTGACCGTGATGACCTGCGAGCCCGAATGGGCCGCCCTCGTGCGCGAGCTCGCGCCGGCGGCGCAGGTACGCAGCGCCACGCACGCGCGCCAGGATCCCCACCACATCGAGGCCCGTCCCAGCCTGATCGCGCAGTTGCGCGGAGCCGACCTCGTGGTGTGCACCGGCGCAGGCCTGGAGGATGGCTGGCTGCCCCTGCTGCTGCAGCGCGCGGGCAACCCTCGCGTGCAGGCCGGCATGCCCGGACTGTTCCTGGCGGCCGACCACGCCACGCTGATCGATGCGCGGCCTGCGGGCGGCCCCTTCGCCGGTGACGTGCACGCGGGTGGCAATCCGCACCTGCACCTGGATCCGCGCCGCCTGCAGCAGGTGGCCGCGGCCCTGGCCCTGCGGCTGGCGCAGGTCGATCCCGCGCAGGCCGAGGCGTATCGCACCCGCTTTGCGCGCTGGCAGGCCGAATGGACGGCGCGCATCACCCAGTGGGAGCAGCGCGCCGCGCCGCTGCGGGGCCAGCGCGTGGCGGGCCAGCACGCCACCTACGCCTACCTGTGGCGATGGCTCGGCATCGAGCAGGTGGCCGATCTGGAGCCCAAGCCCGGCATCGCGCCCACGCCGGGCCACCTGCAGTCGGTACTGGCGGCCACGCGACAGGCCCCGCCCCGCGCGGTGGTGGTGGCGTGGCACCAGGACGTCCGCTCCGCGCAGTGGGTCACGCGTCAGCTCGGGGGCGGCACCACCCTGCTGCAGCTGCCCTCGACGGTGGCCGACGAGCCGCCGGCGGATTCGCTGGCCGGCCTGTTCGATCACCTGATCGCGCAGCTTCTGGGGGCCGCGCGGTGAACCCCGCCGCCGACCTGGCCTGGCTGGCTGCGCCCGCGGCAGCCCTCGTGGCCGCCTGTGTCTTGCTCGTGCCCCTGGGCCGGCAGGTGCTGGCGCGCGGCGTGGTCTTCATCGACCTGGCCGTGGCCCAGGTGGCTGCCCTGGGCGTATTGGTGGCAGGACACGGCCTGCACGACGCGCCCGCTGCCGCGGGCTGGCTGGCCAGCGCGCTGGCGGCCCTGGCGGGCAGCGCCTTCGTGTGGTGGCTGGCACGGCGCTGGCCTGCGCAGCGAGAGGCCCTGATCGGCCTGGTGTACGTGGGCTCGGCCAGCGCCTGCGTGGTGGTCGTGGCCGCCGACCCGCACGGGCGCGAGCGCCTCGCGGCCTTGCTGGCCGCCGATGTGCTGTGGGCCTCCTGGGGCGCCGTGCTGGCCTTGGCGCTGGCCGCCCTTGTGGTCCTGGCGCTGGCGCGCCGTGGCGGACTGGCGCGCGACGCGTTGTTCTATCCGGCGTTCGCCGTGGCACTCAGCGTCGCGGTGCAGGCCCTGGGCCTGTACCTGGTGTTCGCGCTCCTGGTCGGGCCGGCGCTGTGGGTTCGCCGGGGGCTTCCTGTGTCGTGGGCTACGTCGGCGGGCATCGCGGCCAGCTTCACGGGCCTGGCCCTGTCGTGGGCCCTGGACTGGCCCAGCGCCGCGACGGTGGCCCTGGCGGCCAGCGCGCTCGGTTTGGCGAGCCTGGCAGGACGAGATCCGGTCCTCCTGGAACAGTGAACAATGTCGGCTTGCGGAGACTGTCCCATGCCTCTCGAACGACTCGGCCCCTTTGTCTATCAACGCTACCAACCTCACCTGCCTGCGCTGGAGGCGGGGCAGGAGCCGCAGCTGCATGACGTGCTGATCGCCGGCGGCGGACCCGTGGGCTTGTCTACTGCTCTCGGCCTGGCCCTGCGCGGCGTGCGCAGCGTCATCATCGAAGCCGACGACTCCGTCTGTGAGGGTAGCCGTGCCGCCTGCACCTCGAGACGCAGCCTGGAGATCCTGGACCGCCTCGGGGTGTCGCGAACCTTTCTGGGCAAGGGCCTGCCCTGGACCACCGGACGCAGCTACTACCGCGAGCGCGAGGTACTGGTGTTCTCGATGCCGCACGACGAGACCCAGAAGTTCCCGCCCATGATCAACCTTGAGCAGTACTACATCGAGCAGTTCCTGCTGGACGAGATCGCCCGGGTCAATGCGGCCGCTGCAGACGGCAAGCCCCTGGTGGAGATGCGCTGGGCCAGTAAGGTCACCGCCTTCACGCAGCACGCACAAGGTGTACGCCTGACCGTGGAAAACGCTCTGGGCCACTACGAGACGCGTGGTCGCTGGCTGGTCGCCACCGACGGCGGCCAGAGCTTCATCCGCCACGCCCTGGGTCTGGAGCTCAAGGGCGCGGCATACAGCGGGCGCTATGCCATCGTCGACATCGAGCTGGCCAGCGCCTCGCCCACCGAGCGGCGCGCCTGGTTCGATCCGCCCTGGGCCCGCGGCACCACCATCCTGATGCACCGCCAGCCGGACAACCTCTGGCGTATCGATTACCAGCTGCGCAAGCACGAGAACACCGACGAGTCGCTCACCCCCGAGCAGATCCAGGCTTTCGTGCAGCGCCATCTGGACGCTATCGGCGAGGGCCACCTGCCCTGGACGCCGGTGTGGGCCTCCAACTACCGCGCCGGCGCGATGACGCTGGACGCCTACCGCCACGGCCGCGTGCTGTTCGCCGGCAACTCGGCGCACGCCATGCCGATCTTCGGGGTGCGGGGCTTGAACTCGGGCTTCGACGATGCCGACAACCTCGCCTGGAAGTTGGCCGCCGTGGTGCAGGGGCAAGGCGGTGAGGCGCTACTCGATTCGTATTCGCACGAACGCGTGCAGGCCTTTCACCTGAACGCCGAGGCGGCGATGCGCAGCACCGAGTTCATGTCGCCCCCCAGTCGCGGCTTCGAGCTGCTGCGGGAAGCGGCGCTGTCACTGGCGGGCGAACACCCACCGATCGCCAACCTGCTCAATCCGCGCCAGACCTCGGCGCTGACCTACCGCGGGTCACCGCTGTCCACGCGCGGTGAGGACCTGCGTGCCGGACCGGTCGAGGGTGCGCCGCTCATGGACCTGCGTCTGGACGACGCGTCGCACCTGACCGACCACCTGCACCGCACCGGCTTCACCCTCCTGGGCTTCGGTGCAGCGGCGGCACGCGTGCAGGTGCTGGCGCAGGGGTGCACGCGCGATGCCGCGTCGCTCCCGGTGCGCGGCGTGCCGGTGAAGGATGCTGGAGCGGCCTCGGCCTACGGCGCCGCCCCCGGGGCCGTTTACCTCGTGCGCCCCGATGGCCATGTGGCTGCGCGTTGGCGCGATCCTTCTCCCGCATCCCTTCTGGCCGCCCTGCGCACCGCCTGCGCCCGCTGAGACGCTTCGAAAGTTCCGACCATGTCACTCGAATCCTCCGCCCAGGACCGCGTTTACCAGCGCTGCGCCCACGCCATCACCGAGGCCGGGCGCGAACGTGAATCGCTGTTCCTCGCCCGCCTGGCCCTGCTCCTGTTCCAGGAAGTGGGCGACGAGGCCCGTTGCTTGCGGGCGATCGAACAGGCGCTGGCCGAACTGCCCACGCCCTCGCTGTCATGAATGCGCCCCTGAACGCGCCCGCCTGGCGCGTCGCCACTCGGCGCAATGGCCGCCGCGACGGTGAGCTGATGCTGGTGAGACCCGACGGCGCGGCCTGGGTTGCGCTGTCGTCCGTCGCCCCCACCCTGCAGGCGCTGCTGGACGACTGGCCCACGCTGGCGCCGCGCGTCACGCAGTTTCAGGCGCAGTGCGAGGCGGCCGGCTGGTCGGGCGCGCAGCGCCTGGACTCGGCGCAGTGCATGGCGCCCCTGCCGCGCGCCTTCCAGTGGGTCGATGCCTCGGTCTATCGCAACCACGCGCGCCTCATGTACCAATGGCGCAAGGAGCCGATTCCTGCGCGCTACGAGACCGAACCGCTGGTCTATCAGGGCGGCTCCGACATCCTGATCGGGCCCACCGATCCGATCGAGGCGGTGGACGAAGCCCATGGCGTCGATCTGGAGGCCGAGATCGCCGTCATCACCACCGACGTGCCCATGGGCACCCGCGCCGACCAGGCGCTGGACCATATCGCGCTGGTGGTGTTGCTCAATGACGTGTCGCTACGCGGGCTGATCCCGGACGAACTTTCGCGCGGCTTTGGCTTCTACCAGAGCAAGCCGGCCACCAGCTTCGCGCCTGTCGCGGTCACGCCCGGCGCGCTGGGCGCGGCCTGGAAGGACGGCATGGCCGATCTGCGGATGGACGTGGCCCTGAACGGAGAGTGGTTCGGCTCACCGCGTACCGCCGAGGAGACGGTGTTTCACTTCGGACAGATCCTCGAGCACCTGGCGCGCACTCGCCATCTCGGGGCGGGCACCATCGTCGGCGCCGGCACGATCAGCAACGCCTCGCAAGCGGTTGGCAACGCCTGCATCACCGAGGCCCGCGTACGCGCCCTGCTCGCCGGACGCCCTGAGCACGAACTGCGGCCCTACCTGCGTGACGGCGACCGGGTCACGATCCGCGCGGTCGACGCCCAGGGGCGCGACGTGTTCGGGACGATCGACCAGCGCGTGGTGGTACGTCGGCCTGAGGCCTGACGTCAACCCGTGCGCGTGCGGATTGCTTCGAGGGCGCGCTTACGCGCCGGCGTGTAGCCCCCCGAGGCTTGCCAGTCTGTCGCGGCGATCTCGGCGTCCAGGCCCGCGGCCCGCGTTGCGTCTCCCACCGCCTCGCAGGCCTGAGCCATCAGCGCCATCGCGCCTGCAGCATCGACCAGGGTGCCAGGGCGCGCGGGGTCCATCGCCGCGCGAAAAGTCCCCAGGGCCTCTTCCAGATGCGGCTGTGCGGTATCGGCCTGGCCCTGAGCGATCAGAACGCGACCGAGGTTGACCTGGGCCAGCGCGAGGTCGCGTTGCCAGCCCGCGCGCTTGCCGCCCCGAACCGCCAGGTCGCGGCTGATCTCCAGGTCGGCCTGGTAGTGCGCCAGCGCCTGCGCAAGTTCGCCGCGGCTTTCGCGGATCCACCCCAGTTCGGCGTGCAGGTCGCTCAGGGAGTCCAGCCAGCCAGGATGGCGCGGATCTTTCTCCAGCAGCCGGGTGTAGATCGCGTAGGCCGTCTCGAAGCCTGCCTGGGCCTGATCGAGCTCGCCCTGCTCGATCTGCACCATGGCCAGGCGGGTATGCGAGGTGGCCAGGTTCTCTTGCCAGCTGGAGTTGCTGCTGTCTCGTTGCACCAGTCGCTCGGCGATCGTCAGTCCCTCGCGGGCGTGGCGGGCGGCGTCGCTCCAGGCGCCTTGCGCGCGCAGCAGGGAGGCGATCCAGTTGTTGGCGCTGGCCAGGCCCGCCTGCCACGAGGTGTTTTTGGCGGAGCGGGCTACGGCCTCTTGCTGGATTTCCAGGTTGCGCGTCGCCAGCGCCAGGGCCTCGTCCATCTGCCCCAGATCCCGCAACACCGAACTGAGGCTTCGACATTTCAGGCCCAGGGAGCGTTGCCAGCCCGGGTTCCCGGGATCCTGCGCGATCAGGCGCTCCAGGATCGTGACGCTGCGACGCATGGGCGCCACTGCCTGTGCCGGGTCGCCCATGGCCTGCAGCAGCCGTCCCATCGTGGCGCAGGAGTCCGCCAGGTCACGCTGCCAGGTGGCATGGGCTGGATCCATGGCGGCCAGGCGTTCGCTCAGCGCCATCCCGCGTTCGTAATCGACCTTGGCCGCGTCCATCTCGCCGCTTGACTGCAGCAGGGACCCGCGTCGCTCGTAGGCGTCGCCCAGGCTGCGCAGGTAGTCGGTGTTCTCTGGGTCCTGTTTGACCAGGCCTTCGCGCAGGAGCACGCTCTGGCGCGCGCTTTCCAGGGCTTCGTCCGCCCGCCCCATGTTGTCCATCAGGAGACTGATGTTGTAGTAACTGGTCGAGAGCGACCGCGCCCATTCCGCCACGTCCGGCTCCGCGTCGTGCAGGCGCTGGAGCAGGACGCGGAACTTCTCGTAATGAACCAGTGCGCCCTCCAGGTCGCCCTTGGCCTTGAGCAGGACGCCGATGTTGTTGTGGCTACCGCCGACATGACGCTGGTACACCGTCACGCCGGGGGCGGCCTGCATCAGTTCTTCGCGCAGGGACAGGGCCCGCCGGTGGGAGGCCAGAGCCTCGTCGATATCGCCCAGGGCACGCTGGATATTGCCCACCGCGTTCAGGCTCTGACCCACCAGGCTCTTGTACTCGGGGTTGCCCGGCTCGCGAGCGAGCAGGGATTCGCGCAGGTCCAGCGCGACACGCTGTTCATCCAGTGCAGCCTGCACGTCGCCCTGGTCGCGGATGATTTCGGCGATGCGCACATGGGTCTCGCTGCGGGCCTGGGTATGGGCCGGATCGTCCTGGGCGCTTGTCGCCAACCGCTCCCACAGCGCCAGCGCCGCACGCAGCTCCAGTAGCGCCGCCGCACTGTCGCCGCGCTGGCGCAGCACCATTCCGAGCAGGTGCCGACTGCTCGCTGCGCGGGCCAGGTCCTGCGGATGGACATCGCCGCGCTCGGCCACCTGCGCCGCCCAGCGTGCAGCGTGCGCCGCGGGCGCGAGGGCCAGCGAGAGCGAGCGCTTCTCCCAGTGGCGCGCCACATCCAGCGCGATCCGGTCTTGTGCGGCGGCGTCTTTCACCTGGACCTGAAGGCCGAAGACGTGGCGTTCCACGAAGGCCGGCACGGGAGCCTGGCCGCGCGCATCCCAGACCCGAAGCAACTCGGTGGCGAGGCGGCAGATGCCATCGGCAGCATCCGTGGCGAACGTTCCGGCTACCGGCTGTCGGGTGCGCTCGTTGATCGAGGTGAGCCAGCTTCGCAGGCTGGACTGCGCGAAGCGCACCGTGTCCCAGGCCGGATCGTGGGCGCCCTGCGCGGACTGGATGGACACCATGGATCCCAGCTGCCCCAGGCGCCGTCGCACCTCCGTGACCGTGATGCCCACCGCGTCAGCCAGGACCGCCAGCGGCGTGGGATCGGGCGAGGCCAGCATCAGCGCCAGCAGGGGCTGGATCTGCGCCTCGAACACACCGGCTTGAACGAAGCGTCGCTTGAAGGTCTGCAGGTAGGCAGCCTGCATGCCCCGCGGCAGCTCGATCGCGTCCTCGGGGTTGCAGCGGCCCTGGCGGATTTCCTCCAGCAGCAGCACCGCGTACTGAAAGGCGCCCTCGCTGCGCTCGACGATCTGGTCCAGGACCTGGGGCATGGTCGTGCGCCCCTGTTCGGCCAGTTCACGTTCAAGGTAGGCGCGCACATCGGCCCGCTGCTCCGCGTCCTCGCCATCCAGCAGGATCACCGGCACATCGGACATCCACGCCTGCACCTCGACATCCGGCTGGCTGGTTACCGCCAGCCGCAACCACGCAGGCAGCTTGCGCCATTCCTGGCCCACCAGTTCGGCCAGGTCGTTGCTGCCATCGGCCTGGGTGGCCTCGTCCAGTGCGTCGATCACCACCAGCCAGGCCTGGTCCGGTACCGGGAAGTCGCCGGCCAGCGGGCCGACCAGCAGCGCGTCGAACAGCGCGCGTGCGTCCTTCTCGACCTCGCGCTCCAGGTCCAGCGCCATCAGGCGCGCCCGGTAGGTGTCCAGGTAGGTGGACAGCTGGTAGGCGATGGAGAGGACGGCGCGGCGCGGGTCGCCCTTGTCCACATGGCCGGCCACGCAGAAATGGACCGCCCCCGTCTCGCCCCACTGGTGGGCCAGCATGGCAGCCACCGCGCTCTTGCCCAGGCCCGAGCCACCGCAAAGCCACAGCACCTGGCTGCCGCGCGGATCGTCCAGCCACTGGCGCAGTCGCTCGAACAAGGCCTTGCGGCCATGGAAACGCGCGACATGGCGCTCGATGTCGCCCAGGTAATTCAGGGGCTGCAGGATCCGCAGCAGGCGCTGCTGCCCGCCCTCGAAGTCGAGCTTGTCCTGTTCGATCGCCTCGCACAGGCGCGCCATGCGCACCTGGAAGCGATCGGGCTTCTGCGCCGCGGGCACCGCGTCGCGCCAGTCCAGGTACTGGATGCGGCAGATCGAGGTGGGCGCGCCGCCGGGTACGTCCGTGAGCAGCACCGGGATGATGGTCTTTTGCCGCTCCAGCGCCTTGGCCAGTTCGTTCAGGCAATAGCCGTCAGGGCGTCGCACGGAGTGCGGGGTCATCGTAAGGACCACGCGGTCGCACCAGTCCAGCCCGCGCTCGATGCGGTCCTCCCAGTCCAGGCCGATGCCCAGTTGCTCCTCGTCGAACCACACCTGGTGGCCGCGCGCCTCCAGGGCGGTCTTGAGTGCACGGACTTCCATGACATAGGCGTCGCGTCCGTAGCTGAGAAAGAGCTTGAGTTGGCGAGCCGGTTCACCCGTCGTGGGCAAGGCGGGTGCAGCGGCGGGGGCAGGAGCCGAGGCTGGGGCAGGGACAGGGACAGGGACAGGGACAGGGACAGGGGCTGGCGCCGATGCCGTTGCAGGAAAGCGCTGCGCGATCGCCGCCATCAGCCGCTTGCGGTGACCCACCGAGATCACGCCGATCTCACGCAGGTCGGCCTCGTCCAGGCGGGCCAGCGCCCACTCGTCGATGTGATGCGCACGCAGGGCGGGCACATAAGCGTCCAGGCCCAGCGAATGCAGCCAGGCACTCACGGCATCCAGGTCGGCATCGTCCGGTAACTTCATCTCGATATCACCCGTTTGGCCTCAGCGGGCCAGTTGTGTCCAGCGGCGTGCCCACGCCAGCATCTCGGCCAGCGCATGCAGGATCGATTCACGCGCTCGGTAGGCATGACCCTCCCGTGGGAGCATCACCAGGCGTGCCGTGCCCCCGTTGCCTGCCACCGCCGCGTACATGCGCTCGGATTGCATCGGGTGCGTGCCTGGGTTGCCGTCCATGTCGCCGTGTATCAGCAGCAGCGGCGCCCGGATCCGATGTGCGTGCGAGAACGGCGACACGCGGTGGTAGGTGTCGGGCGCTTCCCAGTAGGTACGGCGCTCCTGCTGGAAGCCGAAGGGCGTCAGCGTGCGGTTGTAGGCGCCGTTGCGCGCGATACCCGCGGCCAGCAGGTCGCTGTGTGCGAGCAGGGTGGCCACCATGAAGGCACCATAGCTGTGACCGCCCGCGACCACGCGGCGGCGGTCGATCAGGCCCCGTGCATCCAGAGCATCGATCGCCGCCCGTGCCGACTCGACCACCTGTTGCACGAAGGTGTCATTCATGGTGCGCGTGTCACCCACCACCGGCATGGCTGCATCCATCAGCACGGCCCAGCCCTGGGTCGCGAAGTAGACCGGTGAAGCGCCCACCGGCCGGACATGCGCGAGATCCGATCCGCGTACCTGTCCGGCGGTGGCCGCGTCCGAGTAGTCGACCGGGTAGGCCCAGATCAGGAGCGGCAGGCGTTCGCCGGGCTGGCGGTTGCATGGCAGGTACAGCGTGCCAGTCAGCGGCACCTGGTCGCGCCGCGCGTAGCGGAAGATCTCGCGCGTCACGCCGTCCATGCGCACCGCGCCCTGCGAAGGCCGGGTCAGCCTGCGCCGCTCCCCTGATGCCGTGTCCAGCCGCCACAGCGAGGGCGGGTCCTGCGGGGTCTCGTGCTGCAGCAGCACCGCGGGCTGCTGCGGGGTCCCGATGCCGGACTCCAGCACCGCGATGACGCGCTCGAGCGCGTCATCCGCGCTGCGAACTACCCGTTGCCGTTCACCCGTGGCCAGGTCGATGCGATCCAGGAAAGGACGCAGGCCCTGCGGTGTCGCGCCTTCGCCCACCAGCCAGGCGTGGTTCCCTGCCTGCAGCACGGACCGGGTACCCGCTTGCATGACGAAGTCGCCGGGCAGGGCATAGGCGTCGCGGTCCCCATGGTCGAACAGCACTTTCGGCGGCTGTCCGGGGTCGTCCAGCGAGACCAGGGACGTGGTGCGCCAGCGCCGGTCGCGATCGAGCTCGGTCACCAGGGCTTGCCCCGGGGTGGCCGTCCACCGCAGGGCGGTCAGGCGGTGCCGCAGGCGCCGGGCCTCGCGGGGCGTGCCGGTGAAGGGCGCCTCCAGGGCCCACAAGCTGTCGCGGTACTCGGCGGCCTGTCGCGGATCGCCACCATCCAGGGCCTGCACGCCGCACAGTGCGGCGGGCTGCGAGGCCTGCCACATGACGGCCCGGCTTCCGGTGCGCACGCCGAATCGCGGCGTGTCATCGGCCAGCGGCAGTTGCGCGATCTCGCGCACCGGCTCGCCGCGGGCCGAGAGCACCTCCACCACCCGGGGAAAGCCCCAGTGGCCGACGCGATAGGAAAACGGTGGTACCAGCCGGGTCGACAGCAGATAGCGCCCGTCGGGCGACGGCTCGATCGCATCGAGCAGTCCCGGTTCCCCAATGGGCGTCCAGCTGCCGGTGGCCACCTTCACGCAGGCCCACTGTGAGGTGGCGTAGTGCGTGAACAGGGCCTCGTCGTGGGCATCGCGCAGCAGGTCCTGGAAGGTGGCCACCGGGGCGGCGCGCGCGACGCTTTCCTGCACGGACGGACCGAGCGGGGCGGGCGGCGAAGGCGGCGCGTCGCCCCGGCCCGCGGGTATGCAAGACACCCACAGCTGCTCGCCATCACTGGAGAACACCAGCGGCGTGTCCGTCAGCACGTCGTTCACGCGCAGACCCGGCACCTGCTTCAGGCTGCAAGTGGACGCATCTCCCAGCCAGAGCTCGGTGCCTTCTGGCGTGTCATGGGTCAGTGCGAACACCGAGCCGCCGGGTGCGAACACCGGCAACCCGATCCGTGCATCCGCGGGGAGCGTGAAGGCCGTGCGCGTACCGTCCTCGCAGCGCACCCATTCCAGCCGCTTGCCGTATTGCAGGTGCTGGCGCGAGCCTCGCGCAGGGGACAGCCGGATTCCGGCCAGGCGCAGGACCGGTTCCGCGACATGGACCAGGGGCGGGTGGGACTCCACCTCGACGAGCAGCACCCCGAGGCCGCAAGGGCTGGCGACGGCCAGCGGCGGGCGCGCCGCATCGACCAGCGCCACGATCTCGGCTGGCGGCTCGCTGTAGCCGTGTGCCGCAGGCTGCGGCGGGTTCGCGCTGGGACGATCTGCCACCGGGGCCCCTGGTCAATATGAACAGCCAGTTTAGTGGAGGACCGATGACCCTCCCGGCGCGTCTAACATCGGGGGCTTTCTGAATCCCGGCCTGCCGTATCCCCACCATGAAGATCGTCGAAATCCGCGAAAAAACCGTCCCTATCAGCTCCTCGATCCGCAACGCGTACATCGACTTCAGCAAGATGAACCTGAGCCTCGTGGCCGTCGTCACTGACGTCATTCGAAATGGCAAGCCGGTGGTCGGCTATGGCTTCAACTCCAACGGCCGCTACGGCCAGGGCACCCTGATGCGTGAGCGCTTCATCCCGCGCATCCTCGAGGCCAAGCCCGGGTCCCTGCTCGACGAGGCCGGCACCAACCTGGACCCGCACAAGGTCTGGGCCGCGATGTACACCAATGAGAAACCCGGCGGCCACGGCGAGCGCTCGGTGGCCATCGGCACCATCGACATGGCGGTCTGGGACGCAGTCGCCAAGATCGCCGGCGTCCCGCTGTTCCAGCTGCTGGCGGACCGCTATGGCGATGGAAAGCCCGATCGCAAGGTCTTCGTCTATGCCGCTGGCGGCTACTACTACCCCGGCAAGGATGACCGCAAGCTGCAGGACGAGATGCGCAGCTACATCGACCGCGGCTACTCGGTGGTGAAGATGAAGGTCGGTGGCGCCTCGCTGGATGAAGACCTGCGCCGCATCGACGCGGTGATGGAGGTCCTGCAGGACGGCCAGCGCCTGTGCGTGGACGCCAACGGCCGCTTCGACCTGGACACCGCCATCGCCTACGCCAAGGCCCTGTCGCAGTACGACCTTTTCTGGTACGAGGAGGCCGGCGATCCGCTCGACTTCGAGCTGCAGGCCACCCTGCGCAATTACTACAAGAACCCGATGGCCACAGGCGAGAACCTGTTCTCCATGCAGGACGCGCGCAACCTCATTCGTTACGGCGGCATGCGCCCCGACCGCGACTGGCTGCAGTTCGACTGCGCCCTGAGTTACGGCCTGGTGGAATACCTGCGCACCCTGGACATGCTGCGCGAACACGGCTGGTCTCCCAGCCGCTGCGTGCCGCACGGCGGTCACCAGATGTCCCTGAACATCGCCGCCGGCCTAGGCCTGGGGGGCAACGAGTCCTATCCCGACCTGTTCCAGCCCTTCGGCGGTTTCCCGGACGGCGTGAAGGTGGTGGACAGCTACGTCACCCTGCCGGACCTGCCCGGGATCGGCTTCGAGGGGAAGTCGGACCTGTACCGCGAGATGGCCGCCCTGTCCGCGTGAGCCCGTATAGTCGTGTGCAAAATGGAAAGGGTTGTCCCAGGCTGCCCCAGCAGGAACTCAAGTCATGAAAAAACTCTTGTCGGCGTGTGTCGTCGTGCTCGCTGCAGTAGGCGCCTACTGGTACTTCTCGCCCTACCTGGTCTTGCGGGACATGGCGGCGGCGGCGAAGGCCAAGGACGCTGACGCGTTCAATGAAAAAGTGGATTACCCCCGGGTCCGTGAAAGCCTGAAGGGCCAGTTCTCGGCGCAGATGGCCAAGAAGATCGGCGACCCCGCCAGCAATCCTTTGAGCGCCCTGGGCTCCATGATCGGCATGGCGGTGGTGGGCCCGATGGTCGACGCGCTGGTGCGCCCCGAGATGGTCATGCAGATGATGAAAGAGGGCAAGGTCAAGACGGACAAGCCTGCTTCGGATCCGGCGCAAGGCGCCGGCGACAGCGAGCCCCGATGGGTCATCGAGCGGAGCGGCGTCGACCGGGTCATCGCCACGCCCCAGAAGGGCGCGGTGCCAGTGGCGGGCGACGACCTGGGTTTCGTCTTCGAGCGTTCGGGCTTCGCGACCTGGAAGATGACCGAGATCCGGATCAAGTTCGGCGGTCAGTGAAGGCTGCCCATCGCCCTGCGCGCATCGCAGTCACCTCAACGCAGGGACATGCCGGTTAGTACAATCGGTGTCAGTTTCCTCCCCGGCCCGTCGCGCGCCCGGGGAGCTTCATTCCAAAGGCTCTCCCCATGTCCCTCAAATGCGGCATCGTCGGCCTGCCCAACGTCGGCAAGTCGACCCTCTTCAACGCCCTGACCAAGGCCGGCATCGCCGCCGAGAACTACCCCTTCTGCACCATCGAGCCGAACACCGGCGTGGTCGAAGTGCCCGATCCGCGCCTCACTCAGCTGGCCGATATCGTGAAGCCCGAGCGCGTCGTGCCCGCCATCGTCGAATTCGTGGACATCGCGGGCCTGGTCGCCGGCGCGAGCAAGGGCGAGGGCCTGGGCAACCAGTTCCTCGCACACATTCGCGAGACCGACGCCATCGTCAACGTGGTGCGCTGCTTCGAGGATCCCAACGTCATTCACGTGGCCGGTAAGGTCGACCCCATCGCCGACATCGAGGTGATCCAGACCGAGCTGTGCCTGGCCGACCTGGGCACCGTGGACAAGGCCCTGCAGCGCTACACCAAGGCCGCCAAGAGCGGCAACGACAAGGAAGCCGCCAAGCTGGTGCAGCTCCTGGCCAAGGTGCAGGCGGTACTCAATGAAGGCCGGCCCGCGCGCACCCTGGACCTGTCCGACGAAGAGCGTGCGCTGATGAAGCCCCTGTGCCTGATCACCGCCAAGCGCGCGATGTTCGTGGGCAACGTGAGCGAGGACGGCTTCGAGAACAACCCGCTGCTGGAGCGCCTGCGCGAATACGCCGCCGCCCAGAACGCGCCTGTGGTGCCGATCTGCGCCAAGATGGAAGCCGACATGGCCGACATGGGCGACGAGGACAAGGCCCTGTTCCTGGCCGAGATCGGCCAGACCGAGCCGGGCCTGAACCGCCTGATCCGCGCGGCCTTCACCCTGTTGGGCCTGCAGACCTACTTCACCGCCGGTGAAAAGGAGGTGCGCGCCTGGACCATCCGCATCGGAGACACCGCGCCCCAGGCCGCGGGCGTGATCCACGGCGACTTCGAGCGCGGCTTCATCCGCGCCCAGACCATCGCCTTTGGCGACTACATGCAGTTCAAGGGTGAGACGGGCGCCAAGGATGCCGGCAAGATGCGCAGCGAAGGCAAGGAGTACGTCGTCAAGGACGGCGACGTGATGAACTTCCTGTTCAACGTCTGAGCGCCTCCACCGCGCCGCTGGCCAGCCGCTTGTGCGCCAGCAGCGGCACCAGCGCGCCGGCGCCCACCCCCAGGGATGCAGCCAGCAGCCCGGGGCTGGGCACCTCGAAGCCGAAAAGCTCCCGCAGCAACGGTATCGCGATCACGATCGCCAGCAGCGCCAGGGTCGCCAGCACGATGCGCCACAGGACCTGGTTACGCCACCCCAGCATCTCGCGCCATCCCGGCCCAAACGAGCGATTCACCAGGATCAGGGCGATATTCGCGGTAACCAGCGCGATGAAGGCCGCGGTCCGCGCGGCTGCCGCAGACACCTGCACTTGCTGCATCGCGGCGTAGAAAAGCCCCACCATCGCCAGCACCAGCCCGCCCTGGATCAGGCTGTGCGCGATCGCAGCAGGCGAGAACAGCGACGCCCCAGGCGTGCGCGGGGGCCGCTCCATCACGTCCCGCTCCTCCTCCTGCGCCTCGAAGGCGATCGAGCACACCGGGTTCATCACGATTTCCAGGAAGGCGATGTGCATCGGCGAGAACAGCAGGGGCCAGCCGAACACCAGTGGAATCGTCGCCAGTCCGGCGATGGGCAAGTGCACCGCGAACACGAAGCGCATCGCCTTGCGCAGGTTGTCATGGATGCGGCGACCCAGGCGCACCGCCTGGACCAGGCTTGCGAAGTCGTCGTCCAGCAGCACCAGCGACGACGCCTCGCGTGCCACGTCGGTGCCGCGCCCGCCCATGGCGATGCCGATATGCGCGGACTTCAGCGACGGCGCGTCGTTCACGCCGTCGCCCGTCATCGCCACCACCTCGCCGTTCGCCTTGAGTGCCTGCACGATGCGCAGCTTCTGCTGCGGCGCGACCCGGGCGAACACTGCGGTCTGCGTCACGCGCTTGCGAAGCGCTGTGTCGTCCAGGGTTTCGATCTCGTCGCCAAGCAGCACGCCGCCGCGCACGTCGATCCCGGCCTGGCGGGCGATCGCCAGCGCGGTGGCAGGATGGTCACCGGTGATCATCGCCACCCGGATGCCCGCACGCTGGCAATCACGGATCGCCTGGGGCACCTGCTCGCGCAGTGGGTCGGCGAAAGCCACCAACCCCAGAAGCTCGAACTCGAAGCCCTGCTGGTCCACCGGCCATGCGGTGCCCGCCCAGGTCGCGCGAGCCACCGCCAGCACTCGCATGCCCTGACCCGCCAGGGCCGCGGCCTCGGCCAGCACCTGCGCGGCTGCCTGCGGGGACAGGCGGCACAAGCGTGTCACGCTCTCCGGGGCCCCCTTGGCTGCCACCGCGTGTGTGCCATCGCCTGGCGCCTGCCAGACGTGCGACATCACGGGCCACTGCGGGCTCAGTCCGTACTCGTGAACCAGTGTCCACTCGCCGGGCGCCGGGCCCAGGCGGTCCTGCGCCAACTGGTGCAGGGACCGCTCCATCGGGTCGACGGGTACCGGCTCGCTGGCCAGCACTCCCTCTCGCAGCAGGTCGTGAAACGCCGGCGGCAGCTCGCCGTCGCCCGCGCGCCAGGACTGTAGCCCCCGCGCGTCGCAGCGCACCAGCGCCTGGATGGCCATCCGGTTCTGGGTGAGCGTTCCGGTCTTGTCAGTGCACAGGATGGTGGCCGCCCCCAGTGTCTCGATGGTGGCGGCGCGGCGCGTCAGCACCCGTCGCTGCGACAGTCGCCACGCCCCCATGGCCATGAAGACCGTGAGGATCAACAGGAACTCCTGCGGCAGCATGGACATCGCCAGCGTGATGCCCGCCAGCGCGCCGCCCAGCGCGTCGCCGAGGGTCCAGGCATAGAGCACCCCGACGGCCAGGCTCACCGCGAGGCCGGACACCGACACCCATCGCACCAGTTGTCGCGTCTGCCGCGTCAGGGGCGTCGCCTCGGCCTCGATCGCGCCCAGCACCTTGCCGATGCGTCCGATCTCGCTGCGCGCGCCGGTCGCGGTCACCTGAGCGAGCGCCTGCCCGGCTACCACCATCGTTCCGGCCCGCACGAGGCCGACAGTGGCTGCGAGCTCCCCGGCCTCGGCGGCCTTCGCTATCGGCAGCGACTCGCCGGTGAGCAGCGATTCGTCCACCGCAAGGTCGTTGGCCGCCAGCAGGCGGGCATCGGCTGGCACCCGGTCGCCTTCGGTCAGTTCGATGATGTCCCCGCGCACCAGCGCCGTACCGGCCACGCGCTGGCGTGTCGCGTCGCGCCACACGACGGCGCGCGGGCTGGTCATGTCGTGCAGGGCTTCCAGCACCCGCTCGGTGCGCCGCTCCTGCACCAGAGTGATGGTCACGATCATCACCACGAAGACCAGCAGCACGCCGGCTTCCGCAGTGTTGCCCAGTGCGAGGTATAGACCCACCGCCGCCACAAGCAGCTGCAGCATTGGCTCTCGAGCCGCCTCAAGGAGGATGCGCCAGGCCGTGCGCCGGGGCGGTCGGGGCAGTTCGTTCGGCCCGTCCAGGGCCCGTTGGTGCGTAGCTTGTTCCTGGGTCAGACTGGGGGGCGGTTCGGTGCGGGCGGCGCTCATGGCCGCATCATCGCGCCGGCACGCTGCGCCGAGCGTGCGGTTTCCTCAGCAAGAGACGGCGTTGCGGCCTCGAACCGGTCTCAAGGCGTGAACCCCGGGATTGCGCCGGGAAACACGAACAGCAGACCGAGTGTCATGACGACATAACGCACGAGCTTGCCAACCAACATGTACATCGCGCAGGGCCATAGCGGCATGCGCAGCCAGCCCGCCACCGCGCACAGGGGGTCACCCACCAGGGGCAGCCACGACAGCAGGCAGGCCTTGGGCCCCAGGCGCTCGAGCCAGTCCAGCGCGCGTACGTGCACCGGCGAATCCTTCCACTTGTCCACCGCCTGATGCGCGCCGTAACCCAGCCACCAATCGAGCATGCCGCCCAGCGTGTTGCCGACCGTGGCCACCGCGATTGCGGGCCACAGCAGGTCCGGATTGAGTTTGACCAGTCCGAACAGGGCGGGCTCCGACCCCATGGGCAGCAGCGTCGCCGACAGGAAGGAAATGACGAACAGCGTGCCCAGACCGTACTCGGGCAGGGCCAGGAGCGAAAGCAGGGATTGCAGCCAGGCGTCCATCCGGGTCGAGTATAGGCAGCCCCCGTGAATACCCGGGCCGAGGGGGGTTGTCGAGCCACTACAATCGTGCCTCATTTTTCAGCAAGCCCTGCCTCCCCCGCACCATGAAGATCGGCCCGCATGTCCTGGCGAACAACCTGTTCGTCGCGCCGATGGCGGGCGTGACTGACCGGCCCTTTCGCCAGTTGTGCCGGCGCCTGGGGGCTGGGTATGCGGTCAGCGAGATGGTCACCTCGCGACGGGACCTGTGGCACACGCTCAAGACCTCGCGACGCGCGGACCACACCGGCGAACCGGGCCCGATCGCGGTCCAGATCGCCGGCACTGACGCCGTCATGATGGCGCAGGCTGCGGTCTACAACGTGCAGCGTGGCGCGCAGATCATCGACATCAACATGGGCTGCCCCGCCAAGAAGGTGTGCAACAAGTGGGCTGGCTCCGCGCTCATGCAGGACGAAGCCCTGGCCGTGTCCATCGCGCGCGCCGTGGTGCAGGCCTGCGAGCCGCACGGCGTGCCGGTCACGCTCAAGATGCGCACCGGCTGGTGCGCCGCCCAGCGCAACGCGCTGACGTTGGCGCGCGCCTTCGAGGACGTCGGCATCCGGATGCTCACGGTGCATGGCCGCACGCGCGAGCAAGGTTACACGGGGCATGCGGAGTACGACACCATCGCTGCGGTCAAGGCCGCCGTGCAGGTGCCGGTGGTCGCCAACGGCGACATCGACTCCCCCGAAAAAGCCCGCGACGTCCTGACCTACACGGGGGCCGACGCGGTCATGATCGGCCGCGCCGCCCAGGGCCGGCCCTGGATCTTTCGCGAGATCGCCCATTTCCTGGCCACGGGTACCCACCTGGCGCCGCCCCTGGTGGCCGAGGTGCGCCGCCTGCTGCTCGATCACCTGCAGGACCACTACGCCCTGTATGGCGAACACACCGGCGTGCGCAGCGCGCGCAAGCACATCGGCTGGTACGTCCGCGACCTGCCGGGAGGCGAGGCATTTCGCGAGCGCATGAACGCCCTGGAGGATTGCCAGACCCAGTGGCAGGCGGTGGCAGACTTCTTTGACCAACTCGCCGCCTCCAGTGACCGCCTGCCCGTGGCGGCCCGCAGGGCGCATGGCGAGACAGAACAACACGATCCCTCGGATCGCATCAGCGCGGAGGACGCGTGAGCAAGAAGCACATCGAAGAATGCGTGCGCACCAGCATCGAAGGCTATTTCCGCGACCTGCGCGGCACCGAGCCTGATCGCATGTACGACATGCTGGTCAAGGCCGTTGAGAAGCCGTTGCTGGAAGTGGTGATGGCCAAGGCCGAACAGAACCAGTCGCGCGCCGCCGAGTGGCTGGGCCTGAACCGCAACACCCTGCGCAAGAAACTCATGGAGCACCGGCTCCTGAAATGAATCCTTCCATGAACGCACTCCTCTCCGTCTCGGACAAGACCGGCATTGTCGAACTGGCCCGCGCGCTGCACGCCCTGGGCATCGGCCTGCTGTCCACCGGCGGAACCGCCAAGCTGCTGGAGGCCGAGGGTCTGCCCGTCTCCGAGGTGGCCCAGGTCACCGGCTTTCCCGAGATGCTCGACGGCCGGGTCAAGACCTTGCACCCCAAAGTGCACGGCGGCCTGCTGGCGCGCCGCGATGTCCCCGAGCACATGGCGGCCCTGCAGGCTCACGGCATCGGCACCATCGACCTGCTGGTCGTCAACCTCTACCCCTTCGAGGCCACCGTGGCCAAGCCGGGCTGCACCCTGGAAGACGCCATCGAGAACATCGACATCGGTGGTCCCGCCATGGTGCGCAGCGCCGCCAAGAACTGGAAGGACGTGGCGGTGCTCACGGACGCCTCGCAGTACGGCCCGGTGGTCGACGAGCTGAAGGCCCAGGGCAAGATCTCTGACAAGACCCGCTTCGCCCTGTCCGTCGCCGCCTTCAACCGCATCTCCAACTACGACGCCGCCATCAGCGACTACCTGTCCAGCCTGCAGGACGACGGCAGCCGCGCGCTCTTTCCCGCGCAGTCCAACGGCCGCTTCGTCAAGCTGCAGGACCTGCGTTACGGAGAGAACCCGCACCAGCAGGCCGCCTACTACCGCGACCTGCAGCCCGCCCCCGGCTCGCTGGTCACCGGCGTGCAGCTGCAAGGCAAGGAGCTCTCGTACAACAACATCGCCGACGCCGACGCAGCGTGGGAATGCGTCAAGAGCTTCGAAACGCCCGCCTGCGTGATCGTCAAGCACGCCAACCCCTGCGGCGTGGCCGTGGGCGCCCATGCCCTGGAGGCCTACGACAAGGCCTTCAGGACCGACCCCACCTCGGCGTTCGGCGGCATCATCGCCTTCAACCGCCCGCTCGATGGCGCGGCGGCGCAGGCGGTAGCCAAGCAGTTCGTCGAGGTCCTGATTGCCACCGACTTCACGCCGCAGGCGCTGGAGGTGTTCAAGTCCAAGGCCAATGTGCGCCTCATGAAGATCGCGCTGCCTGCGGGTGGCGCCACACCTTGGGACAAGGGCCAGAACGCGATGGACATCAAGCGCGTGGGCTCGGGCCTCTTGATGCAGACCGCCGACAACCACGAGCTGCAGCTGTCCGACCTCAAGGTCGTCACCAAGAAGCAGCCCACCGCGCAGCAGCTGCAGGACTTGCTCTTTGCGTGGAAGGTGGCCAAGTACGTCAAGTCCAACGCCATCGTCTTCTGCAAGGAAGGCATGACCATGGGCGTGGGCGCAGGCCAGATGTCGCGCCTGGATTCAGCGCGCATCGCCAGCATCAAGGCGCAGCACGCCGGCCTGTCGCTCAAGGACACGGCGGTGGCCAGCGACGCCTTCTTCCCCTTTCGCGACGGCCTGGATGTCGTGGTGGATGCCGGCGCCAGCTGTGTCATCCAGCCCGGGGGCTCCATGCGCGACCCCGAAGTCATCGCCGCTGCCGACGAGCGCGGCGTGGTGATGGTGTTCTCGGGCGTGCGGCATTTCAGGCACTGAGGTCCGGCACTGAGGCCGCAGCTGGTCTTGAGCGCCTCGCGTGGCTCAGGCGCCAGCCAGCCAGTGAAACATCAGCGGCACGCCCACCGCCTGCATCACCACCTGCAGCCCCAGCGCCAGACCGGCATAGGCACCGGCCTCTTCGTCGACCTGCAAGGCCCGCGCCGCGCCGATGCCGTGTGAGACGGTGCCCAGCGCGTAGCCGCGCGCCAGCCAGCCCTCGGCATCGGTGGGAATGCGAAGCAGCGCATACAGGTACTTCGCGCTGATGGCACCGACCAGCCCCGTGAGCACCGCGAACACCGCCGCCAGCGCCGGCACACCGCCGATTTGTTCGGCAATGCCCATGGCCACCGGCGCGGTGACCGACTTGGACACCAGCGAGAGCAAGATGTCGGGCGGCAGCCCCAAGGCCCATCCCATCGCGACCGACGAGGCGATCGCCGCCGACGCCCCCAGCGCCGATGCAGCCAGCAGCCGCAGCCACCGCCTGCGCACCACCTCGCGTCGCTGCCAAAGCGGCCAGGCCAGGGCCACCACCGCCGGCCCCAGCAGAAAGTGCACGAACTGCGCGCCCGCGAAATACACCGGATAGCTCACCCCCGCCACCAGCAACCCCGCGCTGAGCACGACCACCGCCCACAGCACCGGATTGGCCCAAGGCGCCTGATCGACCCGTGTGTAGAAGGCGAGTGCCAGCACATACACGCTCAGCGTTGCGGTCAGGCCAAACAGCGGCGTCGCCGACAGATACACCCACAGCTCGACGAAATTAGCCATGATCGGCCTGCTTCATCTGCGGGGTGTCGTGCGCGTCTGGGGGCGGTGCGAACCGGCGCAGGGCCAGTACTGTCACTGCCAGCCCGATCCAGGTCGACACGACGATCACCAGGAGCAGTCGCAGCCAATGAGTCCCGAGCAAAGGCAGGTAGCTGGTGATGCCCACCGCCACCGGGATGAACAAGAGCGACAGGTGTGACAGAAGAAAGGGCGCGCAGGCGGCCACCGGCTCACGCACCACCCGCCAGTTCAAGGCGACCAGGAGCAGCAGCATACCCACCACCGGGCCTGGCACAGGCAGGCTCAGGCCGCGCGAGAGCAACTCGCCGATCGATTGCAGAACCAGAAGAAGCGCGAAACCCTGGATCGCGGCCATCAGGGCTTCGCGCTGGGGCCTCAGGCCCGGGCCATCTGCGCGAACGCCTCGCGCGCCGCCGCCACTGTCGCCTCGATGTCCTGCGCATTGTGCGCCGCGCTCACGAAGCCCGCTTCATAGAGCGCCGGCGCGATGTACACACCGCGATCGAGCAGCCCGTGGAACAGTTTGTTGAACTTCGGCGAATCGCTGGTCATCACCGTCTGGTAGTTCTGGGGCAACTGCGGCAGCAGGAAGAAGCCGAACATGCCCCCCTCGCAGTCGGCACTGAAGGGAATGCCTTCGGCCTTGGCCGCCGCCGACAGGCCGTCCACCAGCGAACGCGTGCGCGCCGACAGCGCCTCGAAAAACCCCGGCTGGCTGATCTCGGCCAGCGTGGCCAGGCCGCAGGCGGTGGCTACCGGGTTGCCCGAGAGTGTGCCCGCCTGGTAGACCGGCCCCAGCGGTGCGAGTTGTTCCATGATCGCGCGCGGACCGCCGAAGGCTGCCAGCGGCATTCCGCCGCCGATCACCTTGCCCATGACGGTGATGTCCGGCTTGAAGCCGGGGATCTGCTTGGCATACACGCTTTGCGCGCCGCCCAGCGCCACGCGGAAACCCGACATCACCTCGTCGAACACCAGCAGCGCGCCGTGCTGCGTGCATAGCTCGCGGCAACGCTTCATGAACGGCACGCTGGCGCGCACGAAGTTCATATTGCCGGCGATGGCCTCGATCATCAGGCAGGCGATGTCCTTGCCGTGCAGGCTGAAGGCCTCTTCCAGCTGCGCGAGGTTGTTGTATTCCAGGACCACGGTGTGCTGCGCCACCTCGGGCGGCACGCCCGCGCTCGTGGGGTTGCCGAAGGTGGCCAGGCCCGAGCCCGCCTTCACCAGCAGCGCGTCGGCATGCCCGTGGTAGCAGCCCTCGAACTTGATGATCAACTTGCGCCCCGTGGCGCCGCGTGCCAGCCGCAGCGCGCTCATCGCGGCCTCGGTGCCCGAGCTGACCAGCCTCACCATCTCCAGGGAGGGCACGGCGTCAACGATGGCCTGCGCCAGTTCCACCTCACGCTCGGTGGGCGCGCCGAAGGAGAAGCCCTCCAGCGCCGCCTTCTGCACCGCCTCGAGCACCGCCGGGTGCCCGTGGCCCAGGATCATCGGGCCCCAGGAGCCGATGTAGTCGATGTATTGCTTGCCGTTGGCGTCCCAGAAGTAGGCGCCCTGGGCCCGCTGCACGAAGCGCGGCGTACCGCCCACGGCGCGGAAGGCGCGCACCGGCGAGTTCACGCCGCCTGGAATGAGCGCCTTGGCGCGGTCGAACAGGACTTGATTGCGGTCAGTGCTTGGTGTCATGGGCAGGCATGTCCAGGACCTGCAGGGCCTGGGCTTCTTCTTCGGTCAAGGAATCGGGTTCGCCGGCTTCGGGCTGGGCCCAGAACAGGCGGTCAGGGACCACATGGCCCATGCCGGGGCGGAACCCGGCATCGAGCGCCTCGTCCAGGTAGCCCAGCGCCTCGGCGGTCGCGGCGGTGAGGTCGTTGCCATTGGCCACCAGGGCGGCCAGAGCCGCGGCCAGCGTCTCACCCGCGCCGGTGAAAACCGCCTCGAAGCGCTCGAAACGCTGGCTGGCCAGGACGGCCTGTGGCGTGGCCAGCACGTTGTCGATGAACTGCTCCGGCAGGGGCAGGCCGGTCACCAGGGTGTAGGGCACGCCAGCATCGGCCGCGGCCTTGGCCAGGTCGCGCGCGCCGGGGCTGCGCGAGCCGGTCCAATCGGGTAGCAGCCATCGCCACAGGGTGCTGTGGTTGCCCACCAGCACTGTGGTCTGCGGCAGCATCAGCTCGCGGAAGGCGTCGAGGTAGGCGTCCGCCGGGTCCTCGTCCCACCACGACAGGTCGGGCATGTAGGCGATCAGGGGCACGTCGGCATAGTCGGCGGCGACCTCGGCGATCACGCTCACGTTCTCGGGCGAGCCGACGAATCCGACCTTGATCACCTGCACCGCCACGTCCTCGAGGATGGCGCGGGCCTGCTCGGAGACCGCGTCCTCGTCAAAGCTGAAGTGGTTGAACACCTCGGCGGTGTCTCGCGCGTAGGCGCCGGTGACGACGGGCAGCGCATGGGCCCCCACCGAGGCCATGGCGGCAACGTCCGCCGCCAGCCCGCCCGCGCCGCTGGGATCGCTCGCGTTGAAGGTCAGTACGCAGGGCGGACCGCTGTCGATGTCAGCCTCGTCGGCCGCTGCGTCAGGCGCTGGGGGGGAGGTGGGCTCGGTCATCGTGCAAGCTTACTGATGGGCCCAGTTGACGTTCATCTGGCTGACGGCATGGATACAATCGTTGCATTCTATTGGAAGCACCCCTTAAGCTGTGACTGAAGCGAAAACCTGGATGTGTCTGATTTGCGGCTGGATTTACGACGAATCCGCCGGCCACCCGGACCCGGATCCTGCGGTCAACATTGCTCCCGGCACCCGCTGGGAAGATGTTCCCATGAACTGGACCTGCCCCGAGTGTGGCGCCCGCAAGGAGGATTTCGAGATGGTCCAGATCTGAGCGGGTCCGCGCCGGTCAAGAAGTAGTGCCACGTCGCGACCCGGCCCTCACGGGCAACAAGGGAGCGGCGCCAAGTGAGCACGAATTCAAGCACGGGGGGCACCCCCCTGAAGGTGTTGGTCATCGATGACAGCAACACCATCCGCCGCAGCGCGGAAATCTTCCTCAAGCAAGGCGGCCACGAGGTCCTGCTGGCCGAAGACGGGTTCGACGCCCTGTCCAAGGTCAACGACCACCACCCGCACCTGATCTTCTGCGACATCCTGATGCCGCGCCTGGACGGCTACCAGACCTGCGCCATCATCAAGCGTAACCCGCGCTTTTCCTGCGTGCCCGTGGTCATGCTGTCCTCCAAGGACGGCATCTTCGACAAGGCCCGCGGCCGCATGGTCGGCTCGCAGGACTACCTCACCAAGCCCTTCACGAAGGACCAGTTGCTGCAGACCGTGCAGCAGTTCGGCGCCGCTACCGCAGGAAGCGCCTGATATGCCCGTCTCCAAGGTCCTCGTCGTGGAAGACTCCAAGGCCGAGCGCATGTTCCTGTGCGACCTGCTGCAAAAGAACGGCTATTCCGTGCGCACCGCCGAGAACGCCGAAGAGGCCCTGCGCCAGCTGGCCCAGGAGCGTCCTGACCTGATCCTCATGGACGTGGTCATGCCAGGCCAGAACGGCTTCCAGCTCACACGCAGCATCACCCGTGACCCGCATTACGCCGGTGTACCCGTCATCATCTGCAGCAGCAAGACCCAGGAAACCGATCGCGTCTGGGGCATGCGCCAGGGCGCCTGCGACTACCTCACCAAACCAGTCGACGCGCAGGCGCTGCTGGCCAAGATCGCGGCACTGGCCTGATCGCACCCGGGCAGTCCTCTCATGGCCGAGCGCGAAGCCCTGCGTGACTTCCAGCGACGGCTGGCCGACCGGCTGCAGGCCGCGCCTGCCGCAGGCGTGCAGGTCTCGTGGCTGGCGGTGCAGGCCGGCGGCGCGGGCTTCCTGATCCCGCTGGCCCAGGCCGGCGAGATCTTCCCCGAAGCCGCGGTGCACCCGGTTCCCTACACCCGGTCCTGGTTCCTTGGCGTGGCCAGCCTGCGTGGCGCCCTCTGCGGCGTGGTGGACCTTGCGCGACTCCTGTCGATCGGGCCGGCTCCTGCGCCCGGTGCGTCCGCGGCCTCGCCTGCAGCCCGTACGGCGACCGAGGCTCAGTGGATCACCTTCAGCGCCGGCCTGGACGTGCAATGCGCCCTGCGGGTCGACCGCCTGGCCGGGCTGCGGGGCCGCGACGCCTATGCCACGTCCCGGGCCCCGCCGCAGGACGCGCACGGCTGGCTCGGCGCTGTCCTCCAGGACGCGGGCGGGACATCCTGGCAGACCCTGAACCTGCACCGGCTGTCCCAGCTGCCCCAGTTCCTGCAGATCGGTGTCCGGGGCGCGTGACGGATCTCCGCTGCCGCTTCCTCGCTGCGCATTCCTTTTCCGTTTCCTTCTTCCCGGCTCCTTCCAAAGGTCTCACCATGAACCTGGTCGCCTCCCTCAAGGCCTGGCTCGCCCCGGCGCTGTCCCGGCTTGGCCGCTCACGCGCCCCGCACGCCGACCGCCCCATGCGGCCCGCCCCCGAAGCCGCAGCGCGCGCGCAGGGCCGCACGGCGCGATGGGCCAGCGCACCGGTCGAGTGGCGGGTGCGTGTCCTTTCGTCGGCCCTGGCCCTGTCCCTCGCCGCGCTGTCCGTCTCGGCGGTGCTTTCCCTGCGGCGGGCCGACCAGGTGGCGCAGCAGGTGGCCGGCACGGGCCAGGCGCTGATGCAGTCGCAGCGCCTGGCCAAGGCCGTGTCCCAGGCGCTGGTGGGCGATCCCCAAGCCTTTCTCGACGTACGCGAGAGCTCGGATGTGCTCGCGCGCAACGTGCGCGGTCTGATCTCGGGCGATACGGGCCTGCGCCTGGAGCCGGTGGATGCCATGGGCCAGGCGGAACTCGCCCGCAGCCTGCCGCTGACCCTGCGCACCGAAAAGAACGCCGCCGTCATCCTGGGCCAGGAAAGGATCCTCACCCAGGTGGGCCATGCCCTGCGCACCATCAACCGCCAGTCCTCCGACCTGCTGGAGCTCGCCGAGTCCGTGTCGGCGCTCAAGCTGCAGCAGGGCGCCCCGCCGGCAGAGGTTTCGGTCGCGGGACAGCTGGTCATGCTCACGCAGCGGATCGGCAAATCGGCCAACGAGTTCCTCACCCTGGAGGGCATCAACCCCGAAGCGGTCTTCCTGCTCGGGAGAGACCTCAACACCTTCCGGCAGGTAGGCCAGGGCCTGCTGGACGGCAGCCCCGAACTGCGGCTGGCCACCACGCGCGACCCCCAGACCCGCGAGCGGCTGCAGGCGCTGCTGGCCCTGTTCGACGACACCCGGTCCCAGGCCGGCGCGATCCTGGGCAACCTTCAGCGGCTGGTCGCCGCGCGTGAGGCGCAGGCCACCATCATCACCGACAGCGAGCCCATGCGGCGCTCACTGCAGTCGCTGCAGGCGCAACTGTCCGAGCAGGGCGGGCTGGGCTGGGTCGGGGCCGTGGCCCTGTCCCTCTCGGGCCTGGCCAGTCTCGGGTGCGCGATCGGCCTGGCCTACGTGCAGCTGCAGGACAGTCGCCGCCGGCGTGACATCGCCGAGCAGCACCGCCTGGAGGCAGAGCGCCAGCAACAGGAGGCCCGACGCATCAACGACGCCAACCAGGCCGCCATCCTGCGCCTCATGAACGAACTGCAAAGCGTGGCCGAGGGCGACCTCACCCAGGAGGCGACTGTCACCGAGGACATCACCGGCGCGATCGCCGACTCGGTCAACTACACCGTCGAGGAATTGCGCCAACTGGTGGGCCACGTGCACCGCACCGTACGCCGGGTGACGCAGACCACGGCCCAGGTCGAGGGCACCTCCACCCAGCTGCTCACCGCGTCCACCGAACAGCTGCGCGAGATCCGCGAGACCGGGCAGTCCATGCTGGACATCGCGGTGCGCATCAACCACGTCGCCGGGCAGGCCCAGGAGTCGGCGCAGGTCGCCCGACAGTCCTTGGTGGCGGCCGAGTCCGGACTGCTGGCCGTGCGCAACGCGATGGGCGGCATGAGCGCGATCCGCGACCACATCCAGGAGACCTCCAAGCGCATCAAGCGGCTGGGTGAGTCGTCGCAGGAGATCGGCGAGATCACCGAGCTGATCTCGGATATCACCGAGCAGACCCATGTGCTGGCCCTCAACGCTGCCATCCAGGCCGCCGCGGCGGGGGAGGCCGGCCGCGGCTTTTCCGTGGTGGCCGAGGAGGTGCAGCGCCTGGCCGAGCGTTCTGCGGATGCGACCCGCCAGATCTCTGCGCTGGTCAAGACCATCCAGACCGATACGCAGGATGCCGTCGCCGCGATGGAGCGTTCCACCGAGGGCGTGGTTGCGGGCGCGCGCCTGTCCGACTCCGCCGGGGTGGCCCTGGGCCAGATCGATCAGGTCTCGCGCCGCCTGGCCGACCTCATCGAGCAGATCGCCCAGTCGGCGGCGCGCGAGGCGCAGGCAGCCAACGGCGTCGCTGGCAATATCCAGCACATCTTCACGGTGACCGAGCAGACCGGCGAGGGCACGCGTTCGACCGCCACCCAGGTGCGCGAGCTGTCCCGGATCGCGGACGAACTTCGCCAGTCCGTGGAACGCTTCAAAATCGCCTGAATCCGTCCCTGCCGTTTTCCGACCCGGTCCTGCCCCTGCCGCCGCCCATGCACCTGAACGCTTCCCGCTCGCTGCCCCCCGAGGGCCCGGCCACGCCGGCTGATACGTCGGGCGACCTGGGGCCCCTGGCCTGGGTGATGGAGGAACTGCGCAAGTGCCTGGAGCTGGCCGGCACGGCCTTGCGCCGGCAGCTGCGCGACCTGGCCACTGCGGGTGGGGCTGCCGATACCGGCTCCCTGCCCATGGCCCGCCTGCAACTGCACCAGACCGCGGGCGCGCTGGACCTGGTGGGCTTACCCGCACCGGCCCGCGTGGTGCGCGCGATGGAGTCGGCGGTGCAGGCCTTCATCGATCGGCCCCTGGCGTGTACCGAAGGCGCGGCGGCGCGGGTCGAGCGTGCGGGCTTCGCGGTCGCCGATTACCTGGACGGCCTGCTCGCCGGCAAGGTGCTGTCGGCGGTGGGCCTGTTTCCCCAGTACCAGGCGGTGCTCCAGGCGCTGGGCGCCGACCGCATCCATCCGGCTGACCTCTGGGACGCGGGGGGCACGGCGGATGCGCAATGGGCCTGGCACCTCGTACCGGGCGGCGGCGGCCACTTGCCTGCCGGACTGCCCCCGCCCGGCCCCGCGCTGCGTGAGCGCCTGGACCAGGCGGTCCTGCGTATCGTCAAGTCGGCAGACGCGGTCGCGGCGCGCGAGCTCGTCGACTTGTGCGTGCACCTGTCCCAGCATGCTGCTGCCGCAGGCGACACACCGGCGCGCAGCCTTTGGCACCTGGCCGCGGGCTTCTTCGAGGCGCTGGGCCTGTCGCTGCTACCCATCGACCTGTACGTGAAGCGCACCGCCTCCCGGGTGCTGGTGCAGTACGCCCAGCAGGGCCGGGGCGCGCCTGAAGTGCCCGAGCGCCTGGGGCGTGACCTGGCCTTCTTCTGCGCGCAGGCGCAGCTGGCTGATGGGCAGCCAGCCCCTCACCTTGCGGCCGTGCGCCAGGCCTGGGGCCTGGCCGGCCATGTGCCTGTGTGCTACGAGCTGGAGCAGTTCGGTCGCTTCGACCCGCTGCTGCTGGCACAGGTGCGCAAGCGCCTCGTGGCCCTGCGCGAGAGCTGGGCGGCCTTGACCGGCGGCGACGCCAGCCGTCTGCGCAGCACCTGCGAGCAGTTCCTGCAACTGCGCGAAGCGCTGGTGCGCCTGCATCCGCCCCTGTCGGGCCTGGCCGACGGCCTGTCTGCCCTCGCGCGCGACCTGTCCGGGCGGGCCGAACCGCCCCGCCCCGAGCTCGCCATGGAGGTGGCGACGTCCATCCTGTTCCTCGAGGCTGCGTGCCAGGACTTCGATCCCGCCGATCCGCAGCTGGGCGGCCGCATGCAGCGCGTGGCCGACCGCCTGCAGGCGGTCCTGCAGGGGCAGGCACCGCAGCCGCTGGAGCCTTGGATCGAGGAGCTGTACCGGCGTGTCAGCCACCGGCAGACGATGGGCAGCGTCGTCGACGAACTGCGCCAATCGCTGGCCGCCCTGGAGAAAGAGCTCGACACGTTCTCGCGTGACTCCGCACAGGCCGCCCTGTTGCACACGGTACCGGGACGCCTGAACCAGATGCGGGGCGTGCTGTCGGTGCTGGGGCTGGACCATGCGGCGCAGGCCGTGCTCCATATGCGTGATTCGGTGCAGGCGCTGCTGCAGGTCCCGCCTGGGGAGGCTCCTGCCGATGTCAACATGCTCGGCCACAACCTGGGCGCGCTCGGCTTCCTCATCGACATGCTCGATCACCAGCCAGCCCTGGCCCGCAAGCTCTTCATCTTCGATGCGGTGCGCGGCGAGCTCACGCCGGTGATGGGACGGGCGGGGCCCGGGCTCGAGCCTGTCGCTGCGACGGTGGCTGCCCCTGTCGCAGCCTCAGAACCCGGCATCGATACAGTGACCGAACCAGAGCCGCAGCCGCAGCCAGAGCCGCAGCCGGAGCCGCAGCCGCAGCCAGAGTGGCCGACGCCGCCAGTGCATGCGTCCACGCACGGGATCGAGCCGCAGCAGCCCCCGGTCGTCAACGTGCAATCCGTTCAATCCGTTCAGCCCGTCCCCGAGGATCGCCTCAAGGTCGTCGGTCCGCTGCACATTGACCAGGCCCTGTTCAACGTCTACCTCAACGAGGCGGATGAGTGGTCGCGCGCCCTGCAGGCTGAGGTCTCGGAGTGGGCCCTGGACACCCGCGGTGACCTGGCGGATTCGGTGGTGGCCTGGGCCCATTCGCTCTGCGGCAGTTCGGCCATGATCGGCTTCACGGCCCTGGCCGACCTCGCGCGCCAGATGGAGGCGTCCCTCCAGCGCACCGTGGCCGATGGCCGGGGCACGCCCCGCCATGCGCAGGTCTACGCCGAGGCCACCGAGGAAGTCCGCCGCCTGCTGCACCAGTTCGCGGCCGGCTTCCTCCCCGAGGCCAGACCCGAGGTGGTGCAGGCGCTTGTTTGGCTGGACGATCCTGAGGCACCGTTGGCCGAGTTCGCAGCAGTTGAAGTCCCGTCGGCCGAAGCCTCGCCGCAGGCCGGCCGGGTTGCGCCGGTATCCGCGGTTGCCGATGACGAACTCTTCGCCTTTTTCGAGGAGGAGGCGCTGGAGTTGCTGCCGCTGCTCGGAGGCGCGCTGCGTCAGTGGCATGCCCGGCCCGACAACCAGAGCGCCCGCGACGAGGTGCTGCGCACCTTGCACACCCTCAAGGGCAGCGCGCGGCTGGCCGGCGCGCTGCGCCTGGGAGACCGGGCCCACGCCCTCGAATCCCTGGTCGAGGGAATCAACGCCTTGGCCTGCAGTGTCGACATCGAGCCGCTGCTGCAGGAGTTCGACGCGTTCCAGTCGGCCTTTGATGCCTTGCGTGCAGCCATGACGCGGGGTGCGAAGGTGTCCGAGATTCTGGGATCCGGGCAGGCGCTGCCCCTGGCAGAACCCCCGGCGGCCGAGGGGCTGGCAACCGCAGTGGCAACGCCCCCGGTGGAAACGGTGGCCGCGGAAACACCCGCAACGCAGATCCCCGCAGGCGATCCGCCCGCAGCCGACCCGCCCTCAGGAGATACGCCCTCAGGAGATGCGACCGCACGCCCCGCCCATGCCGTCGTGCGGGTACGGGCCCAGCTGCTGGACCGCCTGATGAACCAGACCGGCGAGGTGATGATCACTCGCGCACGCCTGGCGTCCGACATCGGCCAGCTGCGCCAGGCCTTGCACGAGCTCACCGCCGACCTGGAGCGCCTGCGCGTACAGCTTCGCGACCTCGAGCTGCAGTCCGAGTTGCAGATGCAGTCGCATCGCGCCAAGGACGTGGTCGCCGACTTCGATCCGCTGGAGTTCGACCGCTACACCCGCGTGCAGGAGCTCGCCCGCCTGATGGCCGAGACGGTGGGCGACGTGGCCTCGGTGCAGCGCACCCTGCAGCGCACGGTGGAGTCCTGTGAAGACGGCCTGTCGGCCCAGGCCCGCCAGACCCGCGAGCTTCAGCGGGACCTGCTGCGCACGCGCATGCTCGAATTCGACGCTATCGCCGACCGCCTGCACCGCGTCGTGCGCCTGGCGGCCCAGGAGTCGGGCAAGGCTGTCCGGCTGGACATCCAGGGCGGCGTGATCGAGATCGACCGCGGCATCCTGGACCGCATGACCCCCGCCTTCGAGCACCTGCTGCGCAACGCCGTGGTCCATGGCATCGAGCCCGCGGCGGTACGCGCAGCGGCGGGCAAGCCCGCCACCGGCCAGCTCACGGTGCGGCTATTGCAGGAGGGTAACGACGTTTCCATCCGATTCGAGGACGACGGCGGCGGCCTGGACCTGGTCCGCATCCGGGACAAGGCCCTCGCCCTGGGCCTGTTGCCGCCCGGGGCCGAGGTCACGGCAGCCGACGCGGCCCGCCTGGTGTTCACGCCGGGCTTCTCCACCGCGCCGCAGGTCTCGCAGCTGGCCGGCCGCGGCATCGGCATGGACGTGGTGCGCGCCGAGGTACAAGCCGTGGGCGGGCGCATCGACACCCGAACCCGGACGGGCCAGGGCGCCTGCTTCGAGGTCGTGCTGCCGCTGACCACTGCCGTCACCCAGGTGGTGATGCTGCGATGCGGCGACCTGGCCTTCGCAGTGCCGGTGCCGCTGGTCGAGGGGGTCATGAATCTCGCCGGGCCGGCCCTGGAGAGCGCCCAGGCCGCGGGCCAGCTCCAGCACGACGGACAGGACGTGCCCTTCTTCTGGGGCGGAGCCCTGTTGCAGTCCTCGCCCCGAAGCGCCGAGGCCGTGGGGCGGTCGGTGCCGGTGGTGATGCTGCGCAGCGCTGCCCAGCGCCTGGCCCTGCAGGTCGACGAGGTGCAGGGCCGGCAGGAGGTGGTGGTCAAGCACCTGGGGCCCCAGCTCGCGCAGCTGCCGGGCCTGGCCGGAGTGACCGTGCTGCCCTCGGGCGCGGTGGTCCTGATCTACAACCCGGTGGCCCTGGCCACGGTGCACGGCGAGCAGGCCCGCGCGTATGCCGCAGGCCGCCTGGCCGGTCCGGCACCCTCGCCCCTGCAGGCGGCGACCGATGCCGCGCCATCCACCCTGGCGCCCCTGGTGCTGGTGGTGGACGACTCCGTCACCGTGCGGCGAGTGACCCAGCGCCTCCTGCAACGCGAGGGCCTGCGCGTCGCGCTCGCCGGTGACGGCCTGCAGGCCCTGGAGCAACTGGCCCTGGAAACGCCGGCGCTGGTGTTATCCGACATCGAGATGCCGCGCATGGACGGTTTCGATCTGGTGCGCAACCTGCGCGGCGACGCGCGCTGGCGCGAGCTGCCGGTGGTGATGATCACCTCGCGCATCGCGGACAAGCACCGCGACCACGCCAGCGCGCTGGGCGCGAACCACTACCTTGGCAAGCCCTACGCCGAGGACGAACTCCTGGCCCTGGTGCGGCGCTACGCCGCGGCCTGAGGGCCGCGCGATCGGCCGCGCGATCAGGCCGCGCGATCAGGCCGTCTTCTTCACCACCGCGTAGCGTTGCAGCGTGATGGCGCGTGCCTCGTCGTGGCGCACCACGGGCAGCGGGTAGTCCTTGCCCAGTGCCAGGCCGGCCGAGGCCAGCTCCATCGGAGAGGCGGTCCACGGCTCGTGCACGGCGGCCGGCGGCAGACCCGCCAGCTGCGGCAGGTAGCGGGTGATGAACTTGCCTTCGGGGTCGAACTTGCGGCTCTGGCTCACGGGGTTGAAGATGCGGAAGTAGGGCTGTGCGTCGCAGCCCGAAGAACTCGCCCACTGCCAGCCGCCGTTGTTGGCGGCCAGGTCGAAGTCGTTCAGGTGCAGCGCGAAGTACTTCTCGCCCCAGCGCCAGTCGATACCCAGGTCCTTGGTCAGGAAGCTGGCGGTGACCATGCGCAGGCGGTTATGCATGTAGCCGCTCTGATTGAGCTGCAGCATCGCCGCATCGACCAGCGGGTAGCCGGTGCGGCCCTCGCACCAGGCGGCAAATAGCTCCTTGGCGCGCTTGCCGTGCTCCCAGGCGATGGCGTCGTACTCCGGTCGGAAGCTGTGGCTGTGGCCCTTGGCGTCCACCACGTGCGGGAAGTTGGCCAGCACCTGGAAGTAGAAGTCGCGCCAGATCAGTTCACTGAGCCAGGTGGTGGCGCCGGCGCTGCCGGCCTGCATCTGGGCATGGGCCGCACGTGCGAGCTCGCGGATGGACACCGTGCCGAAACGCAGGTGCACGCTCAGGTAGCTCGGGCCGCGCACCGAGGGGAAGTCGCGGGCCTCATGGTAGGCGTCGATGCGCCGGCGAAAGTCCTCGAACAGCTGCTGCCCGCCGCTCAGGCCCAGCGGCAGGGCGAGCTCGCGCAGGTTGGTGGGCTCGAAACCGATCTCGGCCAGGGTGGGCACCGGCCGCCGATACACGGGCGGGCGTTCGGCCAGCGCGCGCGCATGGGCCCGCACCTCGTGCGCCTGCAGGTCCTGGGCATCCACCTTGGCCAGCCAGGCGTTCTTGTAGGGGGTGAAGACGGCATAGGGCCGGCCCGCCTGCGTCACGACCTCGGTGCGCTCGAAGACGACCTGGTCCTTGGTGGTGTGCAGGGCGATACCGGCATCGGCCAGGGCGCCGCGCACCGCAGCGTCGCGGGCCAGGGCCTGGGGTTCGTAGTCGTGGTTGGCAAAGACGGCCTGCACGCCCAGCTCGCGGGCCAGCCGGGGGATCTCGTCCTGGGCGACGGCGTGGCGCACGATCAGGCCGGCGCCCGCCTTGCCGGCGAGCTGGCGCAGGGCTTCATCCAGCTGCACCAGGGACTCCCAGATGAACTCCACCCGCCGGTCGCGACGGGGCAGATCGTCCAGGATGGCCCGGTCGAAGACGAACACCGCGTGCACCTGGCGGCAGGCGCGCAGGGCGCGCGCGAGGGCGGCGTTGTCGTGGGCCCGCAGGTCGCGGCGCAACCACATCAGGCCGGCCGGGTAATGCGTGGTGAGGGGTTTGTCCGGGGGAGCCGCTGTCATGGCCGGGCGGGGGTGCGTAAAATCGCCATCATGCCCGCGGATGCCGACCCCATCAATCTGACGCATCATTTCCTGATCGCCATGCCGGGCTTGCAGGACGAGACCTTCAACCGCAGCGTGGTCTACCTGTGCGAGCACAGCGCCCGCGGCGCCTTGGGGCTGATGATCAACAAGCCCAGCGACATCAGCCTGAAGAACCTGTTCGACAAGGTCGAACTGCCCCTGACCCGCCCTGACCTGGTGGGCGCGCCCGTCTACCAGGGCGGCCCGGTGGCCACCGAGCGGGGCTTCGTGCTGCACGAGGCGGTCTTCACTGGCGAGGACAAGCCCGAAGAGTCAGTCTACGCCTCCACCCTCACCATTCCCGGCGGCCTGGAGATGACCACCTCCAAGGACGTCCTGGAGGCCCTGTCCACCGGCGCTGGCCCGCGCAAGGTGCTGGTGTCACTGGGCTATGCGCAGTGGGGCGAGGGCCAGCTCGAATCCGAAATCGGCGAGAACAGCTGGCTCACGGTGGGTGCCGACGCGGCCATCATCTTCGACACACCGGCCGAACAGCGTTACGACAAGGCCCTGGCCCTGCTGGGGTTGCAGGCCTGGATGCTGTCCTCCGAGGCGGGGCATGCATGACGCATCCCGCGCCAGCCCTGCTCGTACCCTCCCACCTCCAGACCTTTCTCGCTTTCGACGTCGGCCGCAAGCGCACCGGCGTCGCCTCAGGCAACCGCCTGCTGCCCCGGGCCACGCCTCAGCGCACCATCCGCGCCGAGTCCAACGAGGCGCGCCTTCAGGAGGCCGCAGCCCGGGTGCGCGAATGGCAGCCCGACGCCCTGGTGGTGGGGGTGCCGTTCCATCCCGACGGCGCCAGCCACGAAAATACCGCGATGGCCCGCAAGTTCGCCCGCCAGCTCGGTGCGCGGGTGCCGCTGCCGGTGTTCGAGGTGGACGAGCGATACAGCACCACCGAGGCCCTGGCCGACGGCGCGCGCGATCCCGATGCGGGCGCGGCCTGCGTGATCCTCGAACAATTTCTCAGGAGTATCGGATGACCGCTGCCCCCGCCGGCAACCTGCTGCTCGACGCCGAGGCGCTTTATCAGGAGCTCCTGCGGGGTGTGCGCCAGATCATCACCCCTCAGACCCGCCTGGTCGGCGTGACCTCCGGCGGCGCCTGGCTGGCCGAACGCATGCAGAAGGACCTGGGTCTGCCGGACCCGCCCGGCGTGATCTCGTCGGCTATGCACCGCGACGACTTCGCGCAGCGGGGCCTGGCGGGCAGCGGGCGGCAGACGCAGCTACCCTTTGACGTGCGGGACGCCCGCATCCTGATGGTCGACGACGTGCTGTACACGGGCCGCACCATTCGCGCGGTGATCAACGAACTGTTCGACTACGGGCGCCCGGCCGCCGTGCAACTGGCGGTGCTGGTCGATCGCGGCGGGCGCGAGCTGCCGCTGCAGCCTGACCTGTGCGCCGCGCGCGTGTCGCTGCTGCCCACCCAGTCCCTGTCCCTGGCGCGCGACGCGCAGGGGCGATTCAGTTTCCAGGTGGAAGGGGCCTGAGCGATGTTGTCCAAGCGCAATCCGCAGCTGAACAAGCACGGCGAACTGATCCACCTGCTGTCCACCGAGGGCCTGCCCCGGGACATCATCACCCACATCCTGGACACGGCCTCGAATTTCGTGAGCGTGAACGACCGCGAGGTCAAGAAGGTGCCCCTGCTTCGCGGCAAGAGCGTGTTCAACCTGTTCTTCGAGAACAGTACCCGCACCCGAACCACCTTCGAGATCGCCGCCACGCGCCTGTCGGCCGATGTGATCAACCTGGACATTGCGCGGTCGTCCGCGGCCAAGGGCGAGTCGCTGCTGGACACCATCGCCAACCTCTCGGCGATGGCCGCCGACATGTTCGTGGTGCGTCACAGCGAGTCAGGCGCGCCTTACCTGATCGCGCAGCACGTGGCGCCGCACGTGCACGTGATCAACGCCGGCGATGGTCGCCACGCGCACCCCACCCAGGGCCTGCTGGACATGTACACCATCCGGCACTACAAGAAGGACTTCTCCAACCTCACGGTGGCCATCGTGGGCGATGTGCTGCACTCGCGCGTAGCCCGCTCCGACATCCACGCCCTGACCACCCTGGGCTGCGCCGAGGTGCGGGTGGTGGGGCCGCGCACGCTGGTGCCCGGTGACATGAGCCACATGGGCGTGAAGGTGTTCCACACGCTGGAAGAAGGCATCCGCGGCTGCGATGTGGTGATCATGCTGCGCCTGCAGAACGAGCGCATGTCGGGCGCCCTGCTTCCGAGCTCGCAGGAATTCTTCAAGAGCTTCGGCCTCACGCCCGAGAAGCTGCAACTGGCCAAGCCCGATGCCATCGTGATGCACCCGGGGCCGATCAACCGCGGGGTCGAGATCGATTCGGCGGTGGTCGATGGCAAGCAGAGCGTGATCCTGCCGCAGGTGACCTTCGGTATCGCGGTCCGCATGGCCGTCATGAGCATCGTTGCCGGCAACGAGGCATGAGTGAGGGAGAACAAGGCATGAAGATCCTGATCCAAGGCGGCCGCGTCATCGACCCCGCGGGCAAGTTCGACGAAGTCTGCGACCTGGCCCTGGCGGCCGGGCGCATCGTTGGCATCGGCCGCGTCCCTCAGGGCTTCGTTCCCAACAAGCTGATCGAGGCGCGCGGCTGCATCGTCGCCCCCGGCTTCGTCGACCTGGCGGTACGACTTCGCGAACCCGGCTACGAGCATGAAGGCATGCTCGAAAGCGAGATGGCGGCGGCGGTGGCAGGCGGCGTGACCAGCCTGGTGTGCCCGCCCGACACCGACCCGGTGCTCGATGAACCCGGCCTCGTCGAGATGCTCAAGATGCGCGCCGAGAAACTGCACCAGGCGCGTGTGTTCCCGCTGGGCGCCCTCACGCGCAGCCTGGCGGGCGAGGTGCTCACCGAGATGGCCGAACTCACCGAGGCGGGCTGCGTGGGCTTCAGCCAGGCCGAGGCGGGCCTGGCCAACACCCAGGTGCTGCAGCGCGCCTTCCAGTACGCCGCCACCTTCGGCTACACCGTCTGGCTGCGCCCGCAGGAGGTACACCTGGGCAAGGGCGTGGCCGCCAGCGGCCCGCTGGCCACGCGCCTGGGCCTGTCGGGTGTGCCGGTGGCCGCCGAGACCATTGCCCTGCACACCATCTTCGAGCTGATGAAGGTCACCGGCGCGCGCGTGCACCTGTGCCGCCTCTCCAGCGCCGCCGGCATCGCGCTGGTGCGCGAGGCCAAGGCCCAGGGCCTGCCCGTGACCTGCGACGTGAGCATCAACTCGCTGCACCTGACCGACACCGACATCGGCTACTTCGACAGCCGCCTGCGCCTGTCGCCGCCGCTGCGCCAGCAGCGTGACCGCGACGCGCTGTCCCAGGCCCTGGCCGACGGCACCGTCGATGCCCTGGTCTCCGACCACATGCCGCTGGACGAGGACGCCAAGGCCCTGCCCTTCGCCGAGGCCGAGCCCGGCGCCACCGGTCTGGAACTGCTACTGGGGCTGGCCCTGAAGTGGGGCCAGCAGAGCGGCGCAGGCCTGGTGCGCGCGATGGGCGTCATCACCAGCGAACCGGCCCGCGTGCTAGGCGCTTCGCTGGGTACCCTGCAGGCCAGTTGCGGGCAGCTGGTCGAGGGCGGCGTGGGCGACCTCTGCGTCTTCGACCCGCTGGCCCATTGGCAGGTTCAGCCCTCCAACCTGCGCAGCCAGGGCAAGCACACGCCCTTTTCCGGCTACGAGCTGCCGGGGCGCGTTCGCTACACCTTCGTGGGCGGTCACCTCGCCTACGACGCCTCCCAGACGTGAAGCCCCTGCGGGTGGCCCGGGCCCTGGTGCGCGTGCTGTGGCACGCGCTGGGGGGCTACCTCACGATCGTCTTCGTCTTCCCGCGCCTGTCGGCCGCACAGCGCCAGGCGCGCGTGCAGGCGTGGGCCCGGGGCATGCTGGGCGCGATGGGGCTGCGGCTGCAGGTGCATGGCCAGCCCGTGGGGCAGGGGCCGGCCCTGATCGTGTGCAACCACATCTCCTGGCTGGACATCCTGGCGCTGCATGCGGCCCGCTACTGCCGCTTCGTCTCCAAGGCCGACGTGCACCACTGGCCCCTGATCGGGCGTATGGCCACCGGCGCGGGGACGCTCTACATCGAGCGCGAGTCGCGGCGCGACGCCCTGCGCGTGGTGCACCACATGTCCGACAGCCTGCGCGCGGGCGACGTGCTGGCGGTGTTCCCCGAGGGCACGACCAGCGAAGGCGTATCGCTCCTGCCCTTTCACGCCAATCTGCTGCAGGCCGCGATCACCGCCGACGCGCCGGTGCAGCCGGTGGCCCTGGGCTTCCTCGACCATGCCACCGGCCAGCGCTCGCTGGCGCCCTGCTACATCGGCGACGACACCCTGGTCGGATCCGTCTGGCGCACGCTTTCCGGCGGACCGGTCACGGTGGTGGTGCGTTTCGGCACCCCGCAGGCGTGCGCTGGCCGTCACCGCCGCGCATGGGCCGCCGACCTGTACGCGGACGTCGACCGCCTGCGCCAGCTCCCTCCGTCCTGACCGCGCCATACGGTTGCAGCGCTTACCCCGGCACACGTTTGCGTGCAGCCCGGGCTCTGCCATCCCCCCACACAATTTGAGCAGTCCGGATGGAAGGAACTGTCCGGCCCCATTCCATTCCGGAGCGAAAGACCCGTGATGACCGAGCCCCGCCCAATTCCACGACGCGCCTCGATTCCCATCCTGTCCTACCACCAGACCGATGCCGTGCCGCCCTGGGGCATGCCGTACCGGGGGCTGGTGCTGCCGCCCGCGCGCTTCGCCCGCCAGATGCGCGCGTTGAAGGCGCTGGGTTACCGCGGGCTGTCGATGCGTGACCTCATGCCCTATCTGCGCGGCGAGCGTACGGGCAAGGTGGTGGGCATTACGCTGGACGACGGTTACGTCAACAACTTCGACCATGCCTTGCCGGTGCTGTGCGCGCTGGGCTTCACCGCCACGTCCTTTGTCGTGAGCGGACAGCTGGGGGGCTCCAACGTGTGGGACGCGGCGGCAGGCGTACCGCGCGCGCGCCTGATGAACGTGCATCACCTGCGTGAGTGGATGGACGCGGGCATGGAGGTAGGGGCGCACACGCGCAGCCACGTGGATCTGCCCCGATGCGATCCGATCCTGGCCCGCGCGGAGATCACCCATTCGCGCGACGACCTGGAGCAGGCGCTGGGCGTGCCCGTGCGCAGTTTCTGCTATCCCTATGGCCAGTACCGCGACCACCATGTGGAGATGGCGCGGGCCGCGGGCTTCGAGGCGGCCACCACCTCGGACAGCGCGCGGGCGCGATGCCCCGGTGACCTGCTGCGCCTGCCGCGCCTGACGGTATGGCTCTCGACGCCTCTGCCCTATCTGCTGGCGCGCGTGTGCCTGGATGTCGAGGGCTGGCGCCGCCGCCGGGCGCCGCGGCAGTCGGCGGTGTATCCGGCGCAGCCCGTGGCGCGTTCCGCAGCCACGGGGGTTCAGGTCGCGGAGCGAGCGGCCGTCGGCGAGCGCCTGTCCTGAGTGTGGTTTCAGGCGTGTGAGGCTGGCGTGCCGCAGCCGCGTATGCGGCGCAGCCAGGGGCGCAGCGGCTGCGCCCAGGCCGCGGACCGGACCCAGCGCAGGGCACCGGTGCGCGCGGCCAGCCACGCGGTGGTCGGGGACGGCCGGTACACCCAGCCTTCGGCCAGGGGCAGGCCGCTGTCGGCAAAGCTTTGCTTGTAGGCGTCCGCGCCCTTGCCCAGATCCAGGCCATCGTGGCCTTCATCGGCCGCGGCCTGCGCCACCTGCAGGAGCAGCAGCGCGCCGGGCGAGTAGGGCGCGTACGCATGCTCGTACACCGGAAACCACCAGTGCCACACGCGCCGGGTCCGCATGCCCAGGTGGGCGGCGACCAGCGCATCGCCGGCGTACAGGGCGGACAGGCGTCCGCCGAATTGCGGCTCCTCGGTGGCGGCGATGCGTTCGGCCAGTGCCCGTGCCCAGGGCTGGGCGAAGAAATCGCGTACGCCGGTGCGGCGGCATTGCTGCGACTTCAGGCGCAGCACGGTCTCCAGCGCGCGCGGGTCGCGGGTGTGGGCCTCAAAGCGTAGGGGCCCGACTTCACGCGCGAGCTTGCGCGCCTTGCGCAGGCACTCGTCGAGGCGGCGGATCCCGCAGGCGCGGCGGCCCGCCAGGTAGGCTGCCATCCCCCGCGAGAGGTCCAGCGCGGGCGAGACTGCGCAGGTGCAGCTTGTGGCGGGGGCCTGTTTGCGTGGCAGGTGGTCAAAGCGCCACGAGGACAGGCGCGCCGCGCGCAGCAGGTCCGGCCAGTGCCAGCGCGCGCCGGGCGCGCACACCACGCCGTGGTGGTCTGACAGGCTGCCACCCACTGGCAGGCCCATGCCCCAGCGCGCCTGGAAAGGAAAGAAGCCGGCGATGCGGCCCGCCTGTTCCATCACCGCGATGCGCACGTCGCCGCGCACCGCCGCAACCGACAGGGTGAATTCGGGGGCGAAGTACGGGCTCTGAAGCGCGGGGTTGTCCGCCTGCAGCGCGCGCCAGGCGGCCTGCAGCGGCGCATCGAGTTGCGAGGCGGTGATCAGCGAGATGTGCATGGGGCTCCCCGTCTTGGGCAGCGATCATGCGCGGGACAGCCACCCCTGCGGTGGCATGGTGAGAAAGCGTAAGGCTCAGGCCTCGCCTGCCGGCAGCGGCATGGGCGCGGGCGCCATGGGCGGGGCCGAGGCGGCGCTGCCACGCTCGAAGGTCACCACATGGTCCACCTGCGCGCGGATGCCGATCCACTCCCCCACCTTGTGGTCGTGGTGGCTGGGGACATGGGCCATCACGGTCTCGCCCGTGCCCAGGCGCAGGGTGTAGAGGAAGTCCGCGCCGCGGAAGGCCTTGCGCACGATCTGCGCCTTTACCGGCGCGTCGTCGTCGTGAATGATGTCGTCGGCACGCAGCAGCACCTCGCACTGGCCGGCCTCGAAGGCACTGGGCAGGGGACATTCGGCCACATCGGTGAGTGCGCCCAGGGGGGTGTCCACCACCACCTGGTCGCCAGCCTCGCGCAGGGTGGCAGGCGCGAACACGCCATGGCCGATGAAGTCGGCCACGAAGCGCGTGGCCGGCCGGTGGTAGAGGGTGTAGGCCTCGTCCCACTGGTGCAGCTTGCCCTGGTGCATGACCCCGATCACGTCGCCGATGGCAAAGGCCTCCAGCTGGTCGTGCGTGACGAAGAGGGCGGTGGCGCCCGCGGCCTTCAGGATGCCGCGGATCTCGTGGGCCAGCCGCTCGCGCAGGTCGATGTCCAGGTTGGAGAAGGGCTCGTCCAGCAGCAGCAGTTCGGGCTTGGGCGCGAGCGCGCGCGCCAGGGCCACGCGCTGCTGCTGCCCGCCGGAGAGTTCGTGCGGCATGCGCCGCTCGGTGCCCGCCAGGCCCACGAGCGTGAGGACCTGCGCCACGCGCTGCGCGCGCTCGGCACGGGGCAGGTGCGCGATGCCGAAGGCCACGTTGCGGCCCACGTCCAGGTGCGGAAAGAGCGCGTAGTCCTGGAACACCATGCCGATGCGCCGCGATTCGGCGGGCACATGCACGCCGTCGCCGCTCACGAGCTCGCGCGAGATCCGGATCTGGCCAGTGCCAGCCGCCTCCAGGCCCGCGATGGCGCGCAGCAACGTGGTCTTGCCACAGCCCGACGGGCCGATCAGCACGCCAATGGCGCCGCGAGGCAGGCCGAAGGACACCGCGTCCACTGCGGGCCGCGGCGACCCGGCGTAGCGCACGCCGACATCGACCAGTTCCAGATGCATGAGGGTTATTCTAGATGCTTACAATTCTCATTTGTATTTTCAGGGCTCTTCGAGGCCCTGCCCTCGACCTGACTCATGCGCCGGCTCCATGACCTGCTGCTCCTGACGCTCGGCCTGCTGCTGCTGGTGCCGGTGGGCGGGGTGCTGGTCTCCTGGTTGCAGTGGGATGCTCAAAGCGCCTCCATCCTGGCGGGCCTGGCGTCCACCGTGCTGCCCTCCTATGCCGTGGCCAGCCTGGTGCTGTGCGTGGCGGTAGCGGCGGGCGTGGCCCTGGTCGGGGTCGCCACGGCGGCGGCGGTCACCCTGTTTGACTTCCCCGGCCGGCGCACCTTCGAGTGGGCGCTGCTGCTGCCTCTGGCCATGCCGGCCTATGTAACGGCCTATGCCTACACCGACTTCCTGCAGTTTGGCGGGCCGCTGCAGTCCTGGATCCGCGCCACCTTCGGCCTGCAGGGGCGGGTGTTCCCGGAGGTGCGCAGCCTGTCCGGCGCGGCCTGGGTGTTCGTCTTCTCGCTTTATCCCTATGTGTACCTGCTGGCGCGCACGGCCTTGGGCGAGCGCGCCTCGCACCTGATGGAGGCGGCGCGCCTGCTGGGGGCGCCGCTGCGCCGGCGCATCCTGCAGGTGGCCCTGCCGCTGGCGCGGCCGGCGGTGGCGGCGGGCGTGGCGCTGGCGCTGATGGAGACGCTCGCAGACTTCGGCGTTTCCAGCTACTTCGGCATCCAGACGTTCTCCACGGGCATCTACAAGGCCTGGCTGGCCATGGACAACCGCGTGGCCGCCGCGCAACTGGCCACCATGCTCCTGGCCGTGGTGGCGGTGCTGCTCTGGCTCGAACATCGCGCGCAGCAGCGCATGCGCTTTGCTGCGGCGCGCGCAGACCGCGCCGGCTCGGCCGAGGCGCAGCCCATCGCGCTGCACGGCGGGCGCCGCGTGGCGGCCTGGGCCGTGTGCGCCGTGCCCGTCCTCATGGGCTTCGTGCTGCCAGTGGCCTTCATGCTGCGGCCGCTGGCGGCCGACTGGTCCGTCCTGCCCTGGGACCGCTTCGTGCAGTGGGCCCTGAACAGCGTGCGCCTGGGGGCGCTCAGCGCGGTGCTGGCGGTGAGCGTGGCGGTGCTGCTGGTTTTTTCGCTGCGACAGCGCGGGGATGCGCTCACCCGCGGCGTGGTGCGTGTGGCCGGCATGGCCTATGCCGTGCCCGGGGCGGTGATCGTGGTGGGTCTGCTGCTGCCCGTGGGCTGGTTGCAGCAAGTGGCACCGCAGGCGCCCACCGTGTACTGGGTGACCGGCACGGTGCTGGGTGTGGTGTGGGCCTACCTGGTGCGCTTCATGTCGGTGGCGCTTCAATCGGTGCAGAGCGGTTATGCACGCATTCCGGCCAGCCTGGATGACTCGGCGCGCATGCTGGGAACTTCGGGCTGGCGCCTGCTGGCGCGGGTGCACTGGCCGCTGCTGAAACGCTCCACCATTGCGGCGGGCCTGCTGGTGTTCGTGGACGTGATGAAGGAGTTGCCCGCCACCATGGTGCTGCGCCCCTTCAACACCGACACCCTGGCGGTGGTGGCCTATCAGCTCGCGCGCGACGAGCGCCTGGGCGAGGCGGCCCTGCCGTCCCTCGCGCTGGTGCTGGTAGGCCTGATACCGGTGATGCTCCTTAGCCGCACGCTGCGGCGCTAGGGTGTCAACCTAGCTGGGACTGCCCTCGTCCGCCTGCGGGTCGGTGTGCTTGCGAAAGACGATCTCGCCGGTTGGCACGTGCACCACGCGGATCTCCTGGCCCCCTGCATCACGGAAATTCTTGGCGGCCAGTGACACGGCCAGCGCGCGGTTGCCCATCACCCAGGGCTGGTTGCCCGCCAGGGGCAGCCATCGGCCCGACAGGGGGCGGTCGCTTTCGATACGGTATTCGGCCAGGGGCATGCAAAACCTCTTGGATCTGTCTCTTTCGTTGTGGGACTGCCAGGTCCTGCGCGCCGTGTTGCGCGGGTGCAGGCCTGTGTGGGAGACATGGTCGATCGGTGCTGCGGGCTTGTATGTAGGACGGCGGCGAAAGGGCCGTGCGTGTCCGTAGCAATGCGCCGCTGGATATGATGACGGACAGCTTCGCGCAGTCTCACCATGTCCCCTCTTGTCCTCGTTCCCGGCCTGATGTGCGATGCCGCCGCCTGGCAGCCCCTGTTCTCGCATTGGCCGCAGGACCTGCAATGCCAGGTCATCGACCCGGGCGCGCGCGACAGCCTGGTGACCATGGCCAGGCGCGTGCTCGAACAGGCGCCGGAGCGCTTCGCGCTGGCGGGGCATTCGATGGGCGGGCGGGTGGCGCTGGAAGTGGTGCGCCTGGAACCCCAGCGCGTGGAGCGCCTGGCGCTGCTCGATACCGGCCACCTGCCCCTGCCGCACGGCGCTGCCGGCGCGCAGGAGATCGCGAAGCGTCTTGCCTTGCTGCAGGTGGCGCGGGAGCAGGGCGTGCGCGCCATGGCCACCCAGTGGGTGCAGGGCATGGTGCATCCGGCGCGTCTGCCGGATCGCGGCCTGATCGAGGCCATCCTGCAGATGTTCGAGCGGCGCACCGCCGATACCTTCGCCGCCCAGTTACAGGCGCTGATCCAGCGGCCCGACGCCAGCGACGTGCTGCGCGAGCTGCGCGTGCCTACGCTGATCGCCTGCGGCCGCGAGGACAGCTGGTCCACCGTGTCGCAGCACGAGGCCATGCAGCGCCTGGCGTACAGGGCCACGCTGCGCGTGGTCGATGACGCCGGTCACATGGTGATGATGGAGCGCCCGCGGGAGACGGCCGATGTGATGCTGGCCTGGATGCAGGGCGGTGCCTGACCGCGGGCCCTGCGCCAGTATCCGGTACCCTCAGCGCTCGACGGGGCGGTCCGAGAAGCGCATCGAGAAATCGACCGCCTTGATGTCCTTGATCAGGGCGCCCACCGAGATGCGGTCCACGCCGGTCTCGGCCAGCGCACGCAGGCCCTCCAGCGTCACCCCGCCAGAGATCTCCAGGCTGCAGCGCCCGCCCGCGATGCGTACCGCCTCGCGCAGGGTGGGAAGGTCCATGTTGTCCAGGAGCACCATGGTCACGCCGGCTTCGAGCGCCTCCTGGAGCTGCTTGAGCGTCTCGACTTCCACCTGGATGAAGGCCACCGGCGCTTTCAGCGCCTGCGCGGCGCGCACCGCGGCGGTCAGGCCGCCGGCCGCGGCGATGTGGTTTTCCTTGATCAGGACCGCATCGTAGAGGCCCATGCGGTGGTTCTTTCCGCCACCACAGCGCACCGCGTATTTCTGGGCCACGCGCAGGCCAGGAATGGTCTTGCGCGTGTCCAGGATGGCGGCGCGGGTGCCGCGCACTGCGTCCACGTACTGCGCGGTGCGGGTGGCCACCGCGCTCAGGGTCTGCAGGAAGTTCAGGCAGGTGCGTTCGGCGGTGAGCAGATCGCGCGCGGGGCCTTCGATCGTGACCACGGTGTCTCCGGGCGCACAGCGCTGGCCATCGCGCACCCGCCACTGCGCGCGTGCCTCCGCAGCGACCTGGCGCAGCACCTCGTCCACCCAGGGCTGGCCGCAGATGACGGCGGACTCTCGGCAGATCACGGTGGCCGTGGCGCGCCGGTCGGCCGGTACGAGCGAGGCGGTGAGGTCGCCCGCCCCGACGTCTTCGTCGAGGGCGCGGCGCACGTCGGCTTCGACCTGGTCAGGGGAGGGGGTGTCGGTCATGGACGGCTCAGGCAATGCGGTGCGGGCCCGTATTGGAGCATGCCCGACGCGCGCTCCCCCGAGACGCTCTGATCCCGCAGGGGGTGACACGCCTGGCGCCCCCGACAGGAATCGAACCTGTATCTAGCGCTTAGGAGGCGCTCGTTCTATCCATTGAACTACGGCGGCGTGGGCGCGATTCTACGGCGCGCCCCGCGTCCCGGGCGCTGCGCCCGGCGCCGAGGCAGATTCCCGCTCCATCACTTCAAGTTGATCGCGAGCCTCGATCAGGCGCGGGATCACGAACCGCAGCCACTCGATCACCAGCGCGTTGAATTTCTCGGTGGACTGGAATTCCTTGAGCCGCTGGTCCTGCGCGTCACGCGACAGATGGATCCAGCCATCGGATTCGAGATTGCGAAGCAGCAGGCGCGCCGTGCTCTCCGCGCATGGCAGCGAGAGATAGATTTCCTTGAGTGTCTTGCGGCCGTTGCTGGAGGCGAGCTCCAGGAACAATGAACGTCCTGCGTGGGAGCCATAGATCGGAAGGTGCGTCTCTTCCCACTCCCTGATTTGCTTGATCTGGCGGATAAGGATCTCTAGTTTCTGATCGACAAAACTCAACCGGCTGCAGAAGGTACCTATAAGCCTGCAAATTCACAACCATAGAAGTCAATGAAATTCGTTGATATCTGTTTTTGTGCATTTATTCACGCTACCGTGAAACGTCCATCGACCGCGCCTCGGGTGTGGGCGAGTGGCTCCCCTCGATATCTCCCGTCCGGAATTCCTGTTGTCTTCAGACCTGATTCGATCGCACGACCTGGGCTTGGCCGTGGCGGACGATCAATTGGATTTGCTCTACCAGCCCGTGATCGAGTTGTCGACGCGACGCATCGGGAAAGCGGAGGCGCTCCTGAGGTGGCGCCACCCCGAGCTGGGCTACCTGCGACCCGACAACTTCATAGCGCAAGCCGAAAGCTCGGGACTGATCGACCGGGTGGGTAGTTGGGTGTTGCACAGGGCGTTGCGCGACCTCGCGTCAGTGCGAGCTCGGCACCCCGATTTCGAAATGTGCGTCAATGTGTCGCCCATGCAGATCGAGAGCGGCAGCTTCAGCCCCGCGGCGGTTCGCCAGGCGCTCGAGGCGCACGGTGTGCCGGCTTCAAGCCTGATCATCGAGATCACTGAGGGAATCTCGCTGCAAGGCAGCGAAACCAACCGCAAACGAATGGCCGGCGTGCGGGCTGTGGGCGTGAGACTGGCGATCGACGATTTCGGAATGGGAAATTCAGCCCTGACCTCCCTGATCTACTTTCCCTGCGATTTCATCAAGCTGGACCGGCAGTTCGTGAGCGCCGCGTCCGACGATCCGACGCGCCGCGCCATCGCGCGGCTGATCGTGGACATGGCCCATGTGCTGGGCCTACAGGTGATCGGAGAAGGGGTGGAAACTGAGGATGACCTCTCGCACGCCGCTTCGCTCGGATGCGACCATGCCCAGGGGTATTACTGGGGGAGACCGCTGAAGCTCGAGGAACTGCACGCCGCCCTGGACGGCGGTGCCTGACCCGGACGCCTACTTGGTCAGCAGGCGCATGGCGTCCTCGAGTCCGCGCAGCGTGAGCGGGTACATGCGCTGGTTCATCAGCTGCTGGATGACGCTGATGCTTTGCCGGTATTGCCACACGCCCTGGGGCTCGGGGTTGATCCAGGCGAACTTGGGGAAGGCGTTCGTGAGGCGTTGCAACCACTGGGCGCCGGGTTCCTCGTTGTTGTATTCGACGCTGCCCCCGGGCTGCAGGATCTCGTAGGGGCTCATGGTGGCATCGCCCACGAAGATCAGCTTGTAGTCCTTGTTGTACTTGCGGATGATGTCCCAGGTCGGGAACTTCTCCGAGTAGCGCCGGCGATTGTTCTTCCACATGAAGTCATAGACGCAGTTGTGGAAGTAATAGAACTCCAGGTGCTTGAACTCCGCCTTCGCGGCGGAAAAGAGCTCCTCCACCCGCTGGATGTGTTCGTCCATGGTGCCACCGACGTCCATCAGCAGCAGCACCTTCACGTTGTTATGGCGCTCGGGCACCATCTTGATGTCCAGCCAGCCGGCGTTGGCGGCGGTGGAGCGGATGGTGTCGTCCAGGTCCAGTTCTTCCTGCGAGCCCTCGCGCGCGAAGCGGCGCAGGCGGCGCAGGGCCACCTTGATGTTGCGGGTGCCCAGTTCCTGGGTGTCGTCGTAGTCTTTGTAGGCGCGCTGGTCCCAGACCTTGACCGCGCTGCGGTTGCGGCCCTTTTCCTGGCCGATGCGGATGCCCTGAGGGTTGTAGCCGTTGGCGCCGAAGGGCGAGGTACCGCCGGTGCCGATCATGCGGTTGCCCCCTTCGTGGCGGTCCTTCTGTTCCTCGAAACGCTTCTTGAGCGTTTCCATCAGTTCGTCCCACCCCATCTTCTCGATGCGGGCCTTCTCCTCGGGCGTGAGTTCCAGCTCGAGGTTCTTGCGCAGCCACTCCAGCGGGATGTCCTTGGTGAAGTCGGTCACCAGCTCCACGCCCTTGAAGTAGGCGGCAAAGGCGCGGTCGAACTTGTCGTAGTGCTTTTCGTCCTTGACCAGGATCGTGCGGGCCAGGTGGTAGAAGTCGTCGATGGCCCAGCCGGCCTCGCTGCGCGGGCCGACCACGCCCGCCTGCAGCGCCTCCAGCAGGACGAGGTATTCCTTGACCGAGACCGGCAACTTGGCGCTGCGCAGGGTGTAGAAGAAGTCGATCAGCATGGCGCGGCTCCCCGCGCCAGCAGGTGTTCCAGGTGCGCGCGCACTTCGGGCCATTCGCCGGCAGTGACGCTGTACATCACGGTGTCGCGCACCGTGCCGTCGCGGCGCAGCGCATGGTGGCGGATCACCCCGTCGCGTCGCGCGCCCAGACGCTCGATGGCGCGCTGGCTGGCGAAGTTGAAGTTGTCTGTACGCCAGCCGACCACCTTCGCACCGAGCGTGTCGAAGGCATGCCGCATCAGGAGCAGCTTGGCGGTGGTATTTACGTGGGTGCGCTGCGCGCGTCGGGCGTACCAGGTGTAGCCGATCTCCAGGCGCCCGATAGCCTGCACGATGTCGTGGTAACGGGTGCTACCGATCACCTCGTCGCGGGCGAGGTCTATCACCACGAACGGCAGCATGTGACCCGCGCGCTGGCCTTCGAGGGCGGCCGCCACGTAGGCGGCGGTCTCGCCGGGCGCGGGCACCGAGGTCACCCGGATGTTCCAGAGCTCACCGTCACGCGCGGCCGCCTCCAGCGCACCGGTGTGGCTCTCGGCCAGCGGCTCCAGGCGCAGGCCGGTCGTTTCGAGGGTGACGGCAGTGGGCTGGATCACGGGCGACCCGTTGCGATCAGCGGTTGTGCCGCTGCATGAACACCAGCTTCTCGAAGAGGCTCACGTCCTGCTCGTTCTTCAGGAGGGCGCCCACCAGCGGCGGCACGGCGACCTTGTCGTCCTGGCTTTGCAGGGCCTCCAGCGGGATCTCCTCGGCCACCAGGAGCTTGAGCCAATCCAGCAGCTCGGAGGTGCTGGGCTTTTTCTTGAGGCCCGGCAGGTTGCGCACGTCGTAGAAGGTCTTCATGGCCGCCGAGAGCAGGTCCTGCTTCAGGGCGGGGAAGTGCACCTTCACGATCTCGCGCATCGTGTCCGCATCGGGGAACTTGATGTAGTGGAAGAAGCACCGGCGCAGGAAGGCGTCGGGCAGCTCCTTCTCGTTGTTGGAGGTGATGAACACCAGCGGGCGGTGCTTGGCGCGCACCATCTCACGGGTTTCGTAGACATGGAATTCCATGCGATCGAGTTCGCGCAGGAGGTCGTTGGGGAATTCGATGTCGGCCTTGTCGATCTCGTCGATCAGGAGGGCCACCGGCCGGTCGGCGGTGAAGGCCTGCCACAGCACGCCCTTGACGATGTAGTTGTGGATGTCCCGGACCTTCTCGTCCCCGAGTTGCGAGTCGCGCAGGCGGGACACCGCGTCGTACTCGTACAGGCCCTGTTGGGCCTTGGTGGTGGACTTGATGTGCCACTGCAGGAGGGGCATCTCCAGGGCCTGGGCCACCTCTTCGGCCAGCATGGTCTTGCCGGTGCCGGGCTCGCCCTTGACCAGCAGGGGGCGTTGCAGCGTGATGGCGGCGTTGACGGCCAGCATCAGGTCCTGGGTGGCGACGTACTTCTCGGAGCCTTGGAATTTCATGGGGCGGGCGGGTGTCAGGCCGGCACAAGTCCCAGCCCTATAATCCCGGGTTGTTTCGACGATTGTGCTTGCAAAATGACCCAGTTGATCCGCCCGTTGATCGCCCTTGCCATCGCCGGTGTCGCCTGCGTGACCGCCCCGGCTTTCGCGCAGACGCCCGCGGCGCCGGCCGCTGCCCCGGCCCCCGCTTCCGGCGGCGCCAAGACCATCGAGGCCAAGGTGGCCATGTGCATCGGCTGCCACGCCATCCCCGGCTACCAGTCCAGCTTTCCTGAGGTGCATCGCGTGCCCATGATCTCGGGCCAGAACGCCAAGTACATCGTCGCCGCCCTCAACGCCTACAAGACCGGTGAGCGCAAGCACCCGACCATGCGCGGCATCGGTGAGGGCCTGTCCGAGCAAGACATGGCCGAGATCGGCGCGTACTACGAGAAGCAGGCCAAGCCTGCGGTGGCTGAAAAGGCCTCGCGCGAGCCCAGCCCCCAGGTGGCCGCCCTCCTGACCAAGGCCGCCTGCGCCTCCTGCCACGGCGCCAATTTCTCCAAGCCGGTCGACCCCAGCTACCCCAAGATCGGCGGTCAGCACCCCGACTACCTGTTCGTCGCCCTGAAGGCCTACAAGAACGAACCGAACAACGTCGTCGGCCGCGCCAACGGCGTGATGGGCGGCATCGCCAAGCAGTTCACCAATGCCGAACTCAAGGCCCTGTCCCAGTACATCGGCTCGCTCCAGGGCGAGATGCAGGTGCAGCCGCAGAGCCGCTTCCGCTGAAGCCCTCCGATCGCCTGAAAAAAGCCCCGCGCTGCGGGGCTTTTTGTTTGGCGCGCCTCCTGGGTGCTCGCGAAGAACCCTCAGTCCTTCGTCGCCCGCCGCTGTACGCCGTCGATGTACACCTGTCCGTCCGGTGGCCGTCCCGAGCGCTGGCTTTCCCAGAGCATCTGCCCCAGGCATTCCATCGCCTCGTGGTGCGCCTCGTGCAGGGAGTCGCGCCGCGCTGCGAGCAGTTCCACCGCCTGCCGGATCCCCCGGGGCTGGTCGATTGAACACTGCTCGCTGATCGAGAGGTGCATGGACAGGTGCAGGAAGGGGTTGCTGCGGCCGTCGGACGCGTCATACACCCGTGATACCGCGGCCTGTACATCGGAGAAGTCAGCGTGGTACTCGGGATGTTCGGCAATCCATTGGCTGGCCAGCGTCTCCAGGGCGTCCAGTGGCTGGCCGGCGCGGGCCTTCGCGTGCACGCCGCAGAAGAAGCGGCGCACGTCTTCCTGGGAGGGGTTGAACATAGGCGCGGGAGGTTAGCACGCGCCAGTGTCTAATCCACAGGTGATCGACGACCTGTACTTCTACGCCGTCGCCGTGCCCGCGGTGCTTCTGCTCGGGGTGAGCAAGAGCGGCTTCGGCGCCGGCTTCGGCTCTCTGGCCGTGCCCCTGATGGCGCTGGCCGTGCCCGTGCCGCAGGCTGCGGCCATCCTCATGCCCCTGCTGCTGGTCATGGATCTCCTGGGCTTGCGGGCCTTCCGCGGGCATTTCGACTGGCCCCTGCTGCGGTTCCTGCTGCCCTTCGGCCTGCTCGGGTCGGTGATCGGCTTCCTGATGTTCAAGTTGCTGGACGCCCGCGCGGTGGCCGGCATCGTGGGCGTGCTCACGCTCCTGTTCCTGGCGCAGCGCCTGGTCTTTCCGCCCCGCCCCAATAGCGCCCCGCCACCGCGCTGGATCGGCGCCATCCTCACCACCGCATCCGGCTTCACCAGCTTTGTGGCCCACGCCGGCGGACCCCCGATCAACGCCTACGCGATCCCGTTGCGGCTGTCCCCGCTGGTGTTCACCGCCACGATGACCGTATTCTTCTTCGCGGTGAATCTGAGCAAGTGGGTGCCCTACGCCTGGCTGGGCCTGCTCGATACGCGCAACATGTACACCTCGCTGGTGTTACTGCCCCTGGCGCCGCTGGGTGTGTGGGTGGGCGTACGCATCGCCCACCGCATCGACCCGGTCCTGTTCTACCGCTTCATCTATGCAGGCATGCTTCTCACCGGCCTGAAGCTGGTGTGGGACGGATTCTTCACCGCAGGCGCTTGACACGGCGCACGCTCTCCGAGGCGCCACCGCGCTAAAGTGGCTCGATACACCGGAGGCCCCCTGTGAGTATCCGAAACCTCGACGCCCTGTTCCAGCCCCGCGCCGTGGCCGTCATCGGCGCTTCGGACCGCCCCGGCAGCGTCGGTTCGGTGGTGTTGCGCAACCTGCTCGAGGGCGGTTTCTCCGGGCCGGTGTGGCCTGTCAACCACCGCCACGACAGCATTGCCGGCCGTCCCGCCTGGCGCGATGTCGCCGCCCTGCCCGGTGTACCCGACCTGGCCGTGATCTGCACTCATGCCGCCACGGTGCCCGCGCTGATCGAGCAGCTCGGGGCCCGCGGCACCCGGGCCGCCGTGGTGCTGGGCGCCGGCATGAAGCACGCCCCGGCCGAGGGCGGTCCGACCCTGGAGCGGCAGATGCTGGATGCAGCGCGACCTCACCTGCTGCGCGTGCTCGGGCCCAACTGCATCGGCCTGCTGGTGCCGGGCGTCGGCCTGAACGCCAGCTTCGCGCCCTCGCAGGCCAAGGCGGGCTCCATCGCCTTCGTGAGCCAGTCAGGCGCGCTGGCCACCGCGATGCTGGATTGGGCCTCGCCCCGTGGCATCGGCTTCTCGCATTTCGCCTCGCTGGGCGACAGCGCGGACATCGACTTCGGCGACATGCTTGATTACCTGGCCAGCGACCCGCACACCCAGTCCATCCTGATGTACGTCGAGTCCATCCGGCAGGCGCGCAAGTTCATGTCGGCGGCGCGCGCCGCGGCCCGCAACAAGCCGGTCCTGGTGGTCAAGTCCGGGCGGGTGCCCGAAGGCGCGCGGGCCGCGGCCTCGCACACCGGGGCGCTGGCGGGGTCGGACGCGGTATTCGACGCCGCGGTGCACCGCGCCGGCATGCTGCGAGTGGACACCCTGGAGGCACTGTTCGACGCGGCGCAGACCCTGGCCCACCGCCGGCCCCTGAACGGCGAGCGCCTGGCCATCGTCACCAACGGCGGAGGCGCGGGCGTGCTGGCCGTCGACGCCCTGGTGCGCGCGGGCGGCACGTCGGCCCGCCTGTCCGACGTCACGCTGGCGGCGCTGGACGCCAGCCTGCCGGCCACCTGGTCGCGGGGCAATCCGGTGGACATCATCGGCGACGCGCCCGTCGAGCGCTACGAGGCGGCCTTGCGCGCGCTGCTGCATGCGCCCGAGGCCGACGGCGTGCTGTTCATGCACGCGCCCACCGCCCTGGTGCCCGCACCCGAGATCGCGATGGCCACCTTGCCCCTGCTGCGTGACGCCACCAAGCCGGTGCTGGCCTGTTGGCTCGGCGGCGCGGTGGTGGAGCCGGCGCGCGCGCTGTATGCGGCCGGTGGCATACCGTGCTACGCGACTCCCGAGCGCGCCACCGATGCCTGGCTGCAGCAGGTGCACCATGCGCGCAGCCAGGCGCTGCTGCGGCAGCTGTGCCCCGCGCAGCCGGCGTCGATGCGGCCCGACCGCTCGCGCGTGGCCAACCTGCTGGCGCAGGCGCAGCGCGAGGGCCGCCGCTGGCTGGACGCTGTGCAGGCCAGCGAGGTACTCGGGGCCTACGGCATCCCGGTCGTGCCCTCAGGCGCCGCGCAGGGCGAGGACGAGGCCGCGGCGCTGGCCGCCCACATCGGCTTTCCGGTGGCCCTGAAGATCCGCTCGCCCCAGATCGTGCACAAGACCGACGTCGGCGGCGTGGTGCTGGGGCTCAACTCGCCCGAGGCGGTACAGGCACAGGCCCGCACCATGCGCGAACGGGTACTGGCCCTGCAGCCGCAGGCGCAGGTCGAGGGCTACACCGTGCAGGCCATGGTGGACCGTCCGGGCGCACGCGAGCTGATCGTGGGCATCGCCGCTGACCCGGTGTTCGGGCCGGTGCTCCTGTGCGGTGCGGGTGGGGTCGATGTCGAACTGCGTCCGCAGCACGCCGTCGGCCTGCCGCCACTCAATGCCAACCTCGCCGCCGAACTGCTGGCGCGTACCGGTCTGGAGCCGCTACTGACGGCCCATCGTGGGCGTGCGGCCCTGAACCGCCAGGGGGTGCTGGACACGCTGCTGCAGGTGTCGCAGCTGGCGTGCGACCACCCGGCGCTGGCCGAACTGGATATCAACCCGCTGCTGGTGGACGCCCGCGGCGTGCTGGCCGTCGACGCCCGCATTCGCGTGCACCTGCCCGGTGAGGCCGCCGCGCCGCTGGCCATCCTGCCCTACCCGCAGCAGCTTGAGGCGCGCCTGCGCGTGCAGGGCGAGCAGGTACCGGTGCGCCCGATCCGACCTGAAGACGGTGAGCGTCTGCGCGATTTCTACGCGCAGGTCTCGCCGGCCGACATGCGCCTGCGTTTCTTTTCCGTGCGGCGCGAGGTGCCGATGTCGGAACTGGCCCGCTACAGCCAGATCGACTACGACCGCGAGATGACCTTCGTCGCCCTGGCGCCGCAGGTCGGCACGGCGCCCGAGCGCATCGTCGCCGAGGTGCGCGCCGCCTGCGACCCGGATAACCGGCAGGCGGAGTTCGCCATCCTCGTGGCGCAGCCCTGGCGCGGGCGTGGGCTGGGTCATGCCTTGCTGGAGAAGATGGTGGCCTACCTGCGTGCGCGCGGCACCGGTGAATTGGTGGGGCAGTGCGAGGCCGGCAACCGTGCGATGGTGCAACTGGCGCGTCGCCTGGGCTTCGAGGCGGCCGCTGCTGACGCGCCGTCCGGCCTCGTCGACCTGCGGCTGGACCTGCAGGCCCCCTGAGCCACCGTTTCACCCCGGAGACAGCGGCGTGCGCGGCCAGGGCCTAGGATGGACGCATGAAAACCTTCGAGACCCTCGCCGAGCTGCCGCCCCTGGTGGGCCAGGAGGTCGCCGTGAGCGACTGGATTACCGTCACCCAGGACCAGGTGAACCAGTTCGCCCAGGCCACGCACGACCACCAGTGGATCCATGTCGACGTCGAACGGGCGCGCAGCGGCCCCTTCGGCGCGCCGATCGCACACGGCTTTCTCACGCTGTCGCTGCTGCCCCAATTTTTTGAGATGTGCGTGCAGGTTCGCCAGGTGCGCATGTCGGTGAACTACGGCCTGAACAAGGTGCGCTTTCCGGCGCCAGTGCCTGTGGGCAGCCGCCTGCGCGCGCGCATGAAGCTGCTGGCCTGTGACCCGGTCGAGGGCGGTGTGCAGATCACCTGGGGCGTGACTGTAGAACGCGAAGGCAGCGACAAGCCGGTATGTGTGGCGGAATCGCTGGCGCGCTGCTACCCCTAGAGCGGAGTCCGCCGACCCTCAGCGTGTGGGGTCCTGGCGCAGGCGCGCCAGTCCTTCAGGCCCAAGCCCGCTGAAAATGCCTTGCCCGTGCCGGTGTGTTCGTGCAGGAACTGGATCACGACGATGGCGAAGCGACTGCCACCATGAAGATCAAGCGCAAGAGCATCTACGAGAAATACGCGGACGTGATCGAGGCCCTGTACGGCCAGGGCTCGCCCGCCTGAGACCCCGCCGTGTGCGGGGCGCTTCAGCCCGCTGCGCCGAAGCCGTTCTGCCGCCAGGCCTCGAACACCGTCACCGCCACCGCATTGGACAGGTTCAGGCTGCGCTGACCCGGGCGCATCGGCAGGCGCAGACGCTGCGCGGGCGCGAACGATTCGCGCAGTTGCGGGGCCAGCCCGCGCGTCTCGGCGCCGAACACCAGCCAGTCCCCCGGCCGGAAATCGACCGCGTGCACCGCGCGCGTGCCGTGCGTGGTCAGCGCGTACATCCGTTCGGCCGCGGGCTGCTGCGCCTGCAGGAAGGCCGGCCAGTTCGCGTGCCGCCGCACGTCGGCCCACTCGTGGTAGTCCAGTCCCGCGCGCCGCATCAGGCGGTCCTCCATCGAGAACCCCAGGGGCTCGACCAGATGCAGGGTGCAGCCGGTGTTGGCCGCCAGGCGGATCACGTTGCCGGTGTTGGGCGGGATCTCGGGTTCGACCAGGACGATGTGGAACATGGGGGTGTGATCGCTCGGTATCAGTCGTCGGTGCGCGCCAGCACCAGGGCGCAGACGCGCGCGGCGCCAGCCTGGTGCAGGGCCCGCGCTGCGGCAGCCAGCGAAGCGCCGCTGGTCATCACGTCATCGACCAGCAGCAGGTGCGCGCCGCGCAGCGCCGCGGCCCGCGCCGGGTCCACGAGGAAGGCGCCGCGCAGGTTGGCCAGCCGCTCGTCGCGGCCCAGGGTGGTCTGGGGCGCGGTGTCCCGTACCCGCAGCAGGCTGCGCGCGTCGGCCTTGGCCGGAGCGAGTCGGCGCGCCAGTTCGTGGGCCTGGTTGTAGCCCCGCTCGGCCAGCCGGCGCGGGCCCAGCGGCAGGGGCAGCACGCGATCAGCGGACTGCAGGGCCTGCGCGATGCCGGGTACCGCCCGCATGATCGCGGCGAAGGTGCGGGCCCAGCCCGGCTCGCCCTGGAACTTGAAGCGCGCGATCAGGTCCGGCCAGGGAAACGCATAGGACAGCGCCGCGTGGCAGGCGTGCAGCGCAGGGGGCGCGCGCAGGCACTCGGCGCAGTTGATCGCTGCATCCGGGGCGGTATCGCCGCAGCTCGCGACATGCGGCAGCCTGCGCGCGCAGCGCCCGCAGCGCGCCACGGGGGTGGCAAAGCGCTGCGCGCAGTCATCGCACACCGGCCGCGCGGGCCAGGTCCGGCACACCTCACAGCGGGCGGGCAGGCAGGCGGCGAGCGAGTCGAACCAGGCGTGGGGCATGGGGCTCAATATACTGGCGCGCCTTGCGCGGCCTGCTTGCGCGAGCCTCTACCAGCGTCCCGCCCCGTGCCCCAACGCCCGCCCTCCATCGACCCCACCGCCGCCCGTGCCTGGCAGCGCCGCGCGCCCGGGCGCACGCCCTGGCTGCACGAGGAGGTGGCCCGGCGCATGCAGGAGCGGCTCGAGTGGATCCGGCTGCAGCCCCAGGCCTGGGCGCACTGGTGGCCGGTGCGCGGGGGGCTGGAGACGCACGCGCTGCTCGCGGGCCGCTACCCCAAGGCCGCCTGCCACCTGGTCGAGGACCGGCCCGAGCGTGCGCGCCAGGCGGCCCGCACGCTCGCCCCGCCGTGGTGGCGGCTGTGGGGCCCGGCCCGCCCGCAGGCGGTGAGCGAACTGCCCGAAGCCGGCGTGCAGATGTTGTGGGCCAACATGGCGCTGCACCTGGCCGCCGACCCGCAGGACCTGATTGAGCAATGGCATCGGGCGCTGGCCACCGACGGCTTCCTGATGTTCTCCTGCCTCGGCCCGGACACCCTGCGCGAGTTGCGGGCTCTGTACGCCGCCCTGGGCTGGCCGCCGCCGGGGCCGGATTTCACCGACATGCATGACTGGGGGGACATGCTGGTGCACGCCGGCTTTGCCGAGCCCGTCATGGACATGGAGCGCCTCACCCTCACCTGGGCCACGCCGGGCGCCCTGCTCGACGAACTGCGAGAGCTGGGCGCCAACCTGCATCCGGCCCGATTCAGCGGCTTGCGGGGGCGGGCCTGGCGCCAGCGGCTCGAGGACGAACTCTCACGCGCCCTGACCGCAGCGGACGGGCGCCTGGCGCTCACCTTCGAGGTGATCTACGGCCACGCCCTCAAACCCGCGCCGCGCGTTCGGGTGGCGGCCGAAAGCCGTCTCTCGCTGGTAGACATGAAAAGATTGCTCCAAGCTGACAAAAACGCCGATTGACGGCGTCGATCTGACATTTTTGTGTGTTGACACACGTTGGTGTCAGGCACAGCTGCCTCGTCGTCGAGGGGGACTTGGCGGCGGGCGGCCCCCGGGGCCACGTTACAATGCGGTGTTCAATTTGTCAGCCGCCACTGGGCATGTCGGTATTTCGTTTTGCCACCGTTCAGGGCCAGTCGGTCCAATGGGCTCTCAAGCGCAATTGCTCGGTGACCCCGAGCCAATTGGGCTGGTTCTATGCCTCGCTGTGCGTGTTGTCCCTCGGGATCGCGACGTTCTTCTGGATGCAGGGCGCCACTCTGATCCTGCCGATCGCCTGGCTGGAGCTGGCGGCGGTCGGCGCGGCCCTCCTGGTCTACGCGCGCCACGCCACCGACGGCGAGCGCATCAGCCTGCAGGGCGGGCGCCTGGTGGTCGAACTGGAAAGCGGCGGCCGGACCGAACGGGCGGAGTTCCATCGCGACTGGGTGCGCGTGGAGCCGCGGGCGGACCAGCGGTCATTGATCGAGGTCTCGGGCCGGGGGCAGTCGGTGCAGGTGGGCCGCTTCGTGCGCCCGGAACTGCGGCCGCAGCTGGCCCAGGAGATCAGGATGGCCTTGCGTGCAGCGGCGTGAGGCTGGCGCAGATACACACGGGCGGCCTGCGGGCGGTCCGGGGCGACGGGATTGTCATTGAGGTAGATACGAAGTGAAAACGATGAAGAGTGTTTCCCAACGGGCGGCTACCTTGCTGCTCACCGCCGCCGCCGCAGGCGGCGCCCACGCTGTCGAGGATCTGCCAGGCGGCCCGGCCGTGCGCCAGCTGAACCTCCACACCGCCGCCACGCGCATCGCCGCCGAGATCTCCTGGCTGCACTGGTTCATGCTGATCACCTGCACCGTGATCTTCATCGCCGTGTTCTCGGTGATGTTCTATTCCATCTGGAAGCACCGCCGCTCGCAGGGCGCCAAGCCCGCCAACTTCCACGAGTCCGTGACCGTGGAAGTGATCTGGACCCTGGTCCCCTTCATCATCGTGATCCTGATGGCGCTGCCGGCCACCAAGGTGCTGGTCGCTTCCAAGGACACCTCCAACGCCGACCTCACCATCAAGGCCACCGGCTATCAGTGGAAGTGGGGTTATGACTACCTCAACGGCGAAGGCTCCGGCATCTCTTTCCTGTCGGCCCTGGATACCGCCCACCGCGAGATGTCCGACTCCGGCAAGACCGCCAACGCCCCCAGCAACTACCTCCTGAAGGTGGACAACCCGCTGGTCGTGCCGGTGGGCAAGAAGGTGCGCATCATCACCACCGCCAATGACGTGATCCACGCCTGGGGCGTGCCGTCGCTCGGCGTCAAGCAGGACGCCATCCCCGGCTTCGTGCGCGACACCTGGTTCCGCGCCGAGAAGACCGGTGACTTCTACGGCAACTGCTATGAGCTGTGCGGCAAGGAGCACGCCTACATGCCGATCCACGTGAAGGTGCTGTCCGCGCAGGACTACGCCGCCTGGGTGGGCGCCGAGCAAAAGAAGATGGCCGCCAAGCTGGATGATCCGAACAAGGTCTGGCAGCAGGCCGACATCGTGGCCCGCGGCGAGAAGGTCTACGCGGCCAACTGCGCTGCCTGCCACCAGGCCAACGGCAAGGGCGCCGGCCCGATCAAGGCCCTGGACGGTTCGGCCCTGGTGCTGGATGCCGACAAGTCCAAGGAAATCGACATCCTGCTCAATGGCCGCAATGCCATGCCGGCCTGGAAACAGCTGTCCGACACCGACATCGCCGCGGTCATCAGCTACACCAAGAACACCTGGTCCAACAAGACGGGCCAGGTTGTTCAGCCGGCCGAAGTCAAGGCCCAGCGCAAATAAGTTCCTGAGGTATCCACCATGAGCGCAGTTCTCGACCACCACGACCACGCCCACGACCACGCCCATGACCATCCGCACGGATGGCGCCGCTGGGTCTATGCCACCAACCACAAGGACATTGGCACCCTGTATCTGCTGTTCGCGTTCGCCATGCTGATGTTCGGCGGCGTGCTCGCCCTGGGCATCCGCGCCGAGCTGTTCCAGCCTGGCCTGCAACTGGTCAACCCCGAGCTGTTCAACCAGCTCACCACCATGCACGGCCTGATCATGGTGTTCGGCGCCATCATGCCGGCCTTCGTGGGCTTCGCGAACTGGATGATCCCGATGCAGATCGGCGCGGCCGACATGGCCTTTGCCCGCATGAACAACTTCAGCTTCTGGCTGATGGTGCCTGCCGGCCTGATGCTCGGGGCCTCGTTCTTCGTGCCCGGTGGCGCGCCCGCCGCCGGCTGGACGCTCTACGCGCCCCTGACCCTGCAGATGGGCCCCTCCATGGACATGGGCATCTTCGCGCTGCACATCCTGGGCGCCTCGTCCATCATGGGCTCGATCAACATCATCGTCACGATCCTGAACATGCGCGCCCCGGGCATGACGCTCATGAAGATGCCGATGTTCTGCTGGACCTGGCTGATCACCGCCTACCTGCTGATCGCCGTGATGCCCGTGCTGGCCGGCGCGATCACCATGACGCTGACTGACCGCCACTTCGGCACCAGCTTCTTCAACCCTGCCGCCGGTGGCGACCCGGTGATGTACCAGCACATCTTCTGGTTCTTCGGCCACCCCGAGGTCTACATCATGATCCTGCCGGCCTTCGGCATCATCAGCCAGGTCGTGCCCGCGTTCTCGCGCAAGAAGCTTTTCGGCTACGCCTCCATGGTGTATGCCACCTCGTCGATCGCCATCCTGTCGTTCATCGTGTGGGCCCACCACATGTTCACGACCGGCATGCCCGTGACTGGCCAGCTGTTCTTCATGTACGCCACGATGCTGATCGCGGTGCCCACCGCCGTGAAGATCTTCAACTGGATCGCCACGATGTGGCAGGGGTCCATGACCTTCGAGACCCCGATGCTGTTCGCGGTCGGCTTCATCTTCGTGTTCACCATGGGCGGCTTCACCGGCCTGATCCTGGCGATGGCCCCGGTCGACCTGCTGCTGCAGGACACCTACTACGTGGTGGCCCACTTCCACTACGTGCTGGTGGCCGGATCGCTCTATGCGCTGTTCGCTGGCTTCTACTACTGGGTGCCCAAGTGGACCGGTGTCATGTACAACGAGACCCGCGGCAAGATCCACTTCTGGTGGTCGCTGATCTCCTTCAACATCACCTTCTTCCCGATGCACTTCCTGGGACTCGCCGGCATGCCCCGCCGCTACGCCGACTACGCCATGCAGTTCGCCGACTTCAACGCGTTGGCCTCTGTGGGCGCCTTCGCCTTCGGTATCGCGCAGGTGTACTTCTTCTTCCTCGTCGCGCTGCCTTGCATGATGGGCAAAGGCGAGAAGGCGGCGCAGCGCCCCTGGAACGACGCCGACGGCAAGGGTGCCGAGGGCCTGGAGTGGGAAGTGCCGTCGCCGGCTCCCTTCCACACCTTCGAGAACCCGCCCAAACTGGACGCCACCGCCTCCCGCGTGGTGGGTTGAACGCCAGGAACGCAGGAGCATGGCCGTGTCTGAGCCCGATGACCGCAAGAAGTCCAACGTACGCCTGGGCCTGATCCTGGCGTCCATCGTGGCGGTCTTCTTCTTCGGGTTCCTGGCCAAGATGGTCCTGCTGGGGCGCTGAGGCGCCTGCGACCCGGAGACAAGCCAAGTGAGCATTGCACGCGCCAACGTCCGCATGGTGGGCAAGCTGGCCGTCGTGGCCGGCGGCATGTTCGCCTTCGGCTACGCGCTCGTGCCGATCTACCAGCACGTGTGCGAGGCACTGGGCATCAACATTCTTGCCATCGGAGAGCGCCAGGTGCCTGGTGGCTCTACTGCCAAGCCGACGAACACCCAGGTCGACACCAGCCGCACCATCACCGTCGAATTCGACGCCAACGCGCGCGGCCCCTGGCAGTTCAAGCCGGCGCAGGCCTCCATGCAGGTGCATCCGGGCCAGTTGGCCACGGTGATGTACGAATTCCAGAACGTGCAGGACCGCGCCATGTCGGCGCAGGCCATCCCGAGCTACGCGCCGAAGCAGGCCGCAGCCCACTTCAACAAGCTCGAGTGCTTCTGCTTCAACCAGTACACCCTCGCCCCCGGCGAGAAGAAGCAGTGGCCGGTGGCCTTCGTCATCGACCCCAAGCTGTCCAAGGACGTGACCACCATCACGCTGTCATACACCTTCTTCGAGGTGGGCGCGCGCACCCCGGCCGCCCCGACGGCCGCAGCGCCAGCCACCGTTTCCCCGGAGCCGCGTTCGTGAGCGGCGCGCAGCAGGCCATGGCCGAAGAAGTTTCCTCCGGCGCCCGCAAGGGCGCCCTGCTCCAGACCGTTCGGGCCGTGGCCTGGGCGTTCCTGGGCATCCGCAAGAACAGCGACTACCAGTCCGACCTGGGCAAGCTCAACCCTTTCCACCTCATCGCCGTGGCCCTCGCGGGCGTGGCGCTGTTCGTGGGCGGGCTGATCGCCCTCGTGCACTGGATCGTGCCCTGACGTTTTGTCTTTCAGTTTTCACAAGAGTTTTCGGAACCAGGAGTTGAGATGAGTACCAGCGCCCCCGGCACCACGCCGTACTACTACGTGCCCCAGCCGTCGCGTCACCCGGCCATGATGGCCATTGGCCTGTTCTTCGTCATCCTGGGCGCCGGCCAGTGGGTCAACAGCGTCGAGTGGGGCAAGTGGTCCCTGTACTTCGGCCTGGCCTGGGTGGCCGTGGTCCTGTTCCAGTGGTTCCGCGACGCGGTCAAGGAAAGCGAAAGCGGCCTGTACGGTCACAAGGTCGACCTGTCCTTCCGCTGGAGCATGAGCTGGTTCATCTTCTCGGAGGTGATGTTCTTCGGCGCCTTCTTCTCCGCCCTGTGGTGGATGCGGGCGCACTCCGTGCCCGCCCTGGCCGGCCTGGAGAACTCGCTGCTCTGGCCTGAATTCAAGGCAGCCTGGCCCAGCACCGCGCCGGGCGTGACCGCCTCGCCCGCCGGCATCGTCGAGCCCTTCCAGACCATGACCCCGTTCTGGCTGCCCACGATCAACACCGCGCTGCTGCTGTCATCGGGTGTCACCCTGACCATCGCGCACCACGCGCTGCAGGCCGGCAACCGTGCCAAGACCATCACCTGGATGTGGGCCACCGTCATCCTGGGCCTGGTCTTCCTGCTCGTGCAGGGTTACGAGTACGTCCACGCCTACCGCGACCTGAACCTCAAGCTCACCTCAGGCGCCTACGGCTCCACCTTCTTCATGCTCACGGGCTTTCACGGCTTCCACGTGTTCGTGGGCATGCTGATGCTGCTGTTCATCACCCTGCGCCTGCAAAAGGGGCACTTCAGCAAGGACCGCCACTTCGGCTTCGAAGGCGCGGCCTGGTACTGGCACTTCGTTGATGTGGTCTGGCTCGGTCTGTACGTGCTGGTCTACTGGCTGTAATCGCGACGCCCAGTACCCACGCCAGGCGCCATGACGCAAGGGCCGCGAGAGCGGCCCTTGTTCTTTGGGGGAAGGCAGATGATCAGGCGCCGGCCGGGATCCCCGTCGGCTTCAGGTAACCCAGCTTCCAGGCCACCAGGATGCACACGAACAGCAGGATCGAAAAACCCACGCGGAACGCCAGCGCGCGCGCCATGCGGGCGGACTTCTGCGCGTCATCCTCCTGCGACCGGTTGCCCCGCATCATGAAGTACAGCGCCGCGCCGAGGCTGCCGAGGATGGCCACGAAGGCCAGCGAGATCAGGAGGGCTTTCATGGGCGGGATTATCCCGTGCCTCGCATGACGACCGCGGCCCGCCGGTGGCTGCTGACCCTGGCCGCCGCCGTGGGCATGGCGGTTACCTTCTCGCTGGGGCTGTGGCAGTGGGGCCGCGCGCAGGAAAAGCTGGCGCTGCAGGCGGACCTGCAGTCCCGCCAGGCCCTGCCGCCCCTCGGGCCCGAGGCCATGGAGAACCTGCGGACCCCAAGGGCTGACGCGCCTGCACCCCGCCCGGCCGACCTGATGCACCGCACCGTGGTCCTGCGCGGGCAGTGGCTGGCGGACCGCACGGTGTTCCTGGACAACCGCCAGATGAACGGGCGCGTGGGCTTTTACGTGGTCACGCCCCTGCGCTTGGCTGGAGCCCCCGGCGGGCCGGTGGTGCTGGTGCAAAGGGGCTGGGCGCCGCGCAGCTTCACCGACCGACAGCAGCTACCCGCCATCACCACGCCTGCAGGCGAGGTCACGGTGACCGGGCGTATCGCCCCGGCGCCTTCCAAGCTATATGACTTCGACGGCGCGGCCACCGGAGCCATCCGGCAAAATCTCGACTTGGCGACGTTCCGGGCCGAGACCGGCCTGCCGCTGGCCGACGAGTCGGTGCAGCAAACCGGCGCGCCGTCCGACGGCCTGCTGAGGGACTGGCCAGTGCCTGCCCTCAGCGCCGACAAGAACTACGGCTACGCCTTCCAGTGGTGGGCGCTGTGCGGCGCGATCTTCATCCTCTATGTCTGGTTCCAACTCATCGCCCCCCGACGGCGTCCAGCCCCCCCGGCCTGACCACCCGCTGGACCTCACGGTGCACTCCCTGCCCAGCCCCGAGGGCGCGGCGCAGGATGACGCGCGCCGCACGGTCAGCGGACGCTGGAAGATGCTGGCCGTGCTGCTGGTGTGCGCCGCGCCGGTCATCGCGTCCTACTTCACCTACTACGTGGTGCGGCCCGAGGGCCGCCGCAACTTCGGCGAACTGATCGAGCCGCAGCGGCCCGCGCCGGCCCTGGCCGCCACGCCGCTGCAGGGTCCGCCCACCAACCTGGCCAGCCTGCGCGGGCAGTGGCTGCTGGTCACCGTGGCCGGTGGCGCCTGCGACGCGGCCTGCGAGAACCACCTTTACCTGCAGCGCCAGCTGCGCGAATCCCTGGGCAAGGACAAGGACCGCCTGGACCGCGTCTGGCTCGTGAACGACGCCGCGCCGGTGCGCGATGCGTTGCTCCCCGCGCTGACGGGCGCCACGGTGTTGCGCGTGGATGGCGTTGCACTGGCCCAGTGGCTGCAGCCCGCCGCGGGCCAGTCACTGGCCAGGCACCTGTACGTGGTCGATCCCATGGGCAACTTCATGATGCGGTTCCCGGCGGGCCTGGACCGCGAGGGCGCCGCGCGCGCCAAGCGGGACCTGGAGCGCCTCATGCGCGCGTCCGCGTCCTGGGACCAGGCGGGGCGGCCATGAGAGCGCAGTGCCGAGCGTGGGGGCGGTCATGACCGAGACCGTGGCCCTCTACGACCTTTCGCCCATCGTGCGGCTGATGCTGCTGGGGATCGTGCTCGCCCTGGGCCCGCTGGCCTGGGTGTGGCTGCGCAACAAGCAGCGTCCGCCCGCGCAGCGCCTGGCGGCACTGACCGCGCTCACGCTGTTCCTCACTTTCGACCTGGTGCTGTTCGGCGCGTTCACGCGGCTCACGGATTCCGGCCTGGGCTGCCCCGACTGGCCCGGGTGCTACGGCAGTGCCAGCCCGGTAGGCGCCCGCGCGGAGATCAGCGCCGCACAGGAGGCCATGCCCACCGGGCCGGTGACGCACACCAAGGCCTGGATCGAGATGATCCACCGTTACCTGGCTACCGGCGTAGGCGTCCTGATCCTGGTCCTGGCCATCACGAGCTGGCTGCGCCGGCGCGAGCTTCCGATCCATCCGGCCTGGCCGCTGGCCACGCTGGTGTGGGTCTGCCTGCAGGGAGCCTTCGGCGCGCTCACCGTGACCCTCAAGCTGCAGCCGATCATCGTGACCCTGCACCTGATCGGCGGGCTGGCGCTGCTGGCGCTCCTGTGCCGGCAGGCGGTGGCCTATTCACAGGCCTGGCGCCCGTGCGCGCCGGTGGCGGTGACGCCCGGCTTGCGCACGCTGGCCGTTGCTGTCTTCGCGCTGGTGTGGATGCAGGTGGCCCTGGGCGGCTGGGTCAGCACCAACTACGCGGTGCTGGCCTGCACCGATTTCCCGACCTGCCACGGCCGCTGGTGGCCGCAGATGGATTTCGCGCAGGGCTTCGAGATCTGGCGGCCCCTGGGCTACAGCGGTACGGGCGAGCCGCTCACCTTCGCGGCGCTCACCGCCATCCACTACGTGCACCGCCTCATGGCTTACGCACTGCTGCCCCTGCTGGCGGTGGTGGCCTGGCGCCTGCACCGTGCGGGATGGGCGCGCGCGGCGGGGTGGGTGTTTGCGCTGGCGGCCTGGCAGTTCCTCACCGGCCTGTCCAACGTGGTCCTGGGCTGGCCGCTGGTCGCCGCCGTGAGCCACACCGGCGGCGCGGCGGGGCTGGTGGTGGTGTTCACCTGGATCCTGTTCGAGCTGCATCCGCACAGGCAGCCAGCGCGCGCGCCTGCCGCGGCCGGGACACCTCCCGCGCAAAGCATGCAGGAGGCCCGCGGATGAACCGCTACGCCCAGTTCTATGCGCTGACCAAGCCGCGCGTCGTGCAACTGATCGTCTTCTGCGCCGTGATCGGCATGGTGCTGGCCGTGCCCGGGCTGCCCTCCCTGGACAACCTGCGCGTGGCGGCCCTGGCGTCGCTCGGTATCTGGTTGGTGGCCGGCGCCGCGGCGGCCTTCAACTGCCTGGTCGAGAAAAGCATCGACGCCAAGATGAAGCGCACCGCCTGGCGCCCCACCGCCCAGGGCGAGCTGTCCGACTGGCAGACGCTGGGGTTCTCGGCGGCCCTGTGCGCGCTGGGTTCGTGGCTGCTATGGGTGTCGGTCAATCCGCTCACCATGTGGCTCACGTTCGCGACCTTCGTGGGTTACGCCATCATCTACACCGTGGTCCTCAAGCCGCTCACGCCGCAGAACATCGTGATCGGCGGCGCCTCGGGCGCGATGCCACCGGTGCTCGGGTGGGCCGCTCTCACCGGCGACGTCGGCCCCGAGGCCCTGATCCTGTTCCTGATCATCTTCCTGTGGACGCCGCCGCATTTCTGGGCGCTGGCCCTGTACCGGGTGGAGGACTACCGCAAGTCGGGACTGCCCATGCTGCCCGTCACCCACGGCAACGAATTCACCCGCCTGCAGATCCTGCTGTACACGCTGGTGCTGTTCGCCTCCTGCCTGCTGCCCTTCGTGATCGGCATGAGTTCGTGGCTGTACCTGGTGGCGTCCCTGGTCCTGAACGGGATGTTCGTGGCCTACGCCTTCAGGCTTTGGCGTGCGTATTCGGACGCCCTCGCGCGCCGCACCTTCCGTTTTTCCCTGATCCACCTGAGCGGTCTGTTCGCGGCCCTCCTGCTCGATCACTACTTGCTGTGAGGTCCCGCGCCATGCAACGCCGATTCGTTCTTCATGCGACCGCGGCGAGCCTGCTGGCGGGTGCCCTGGCCGCCTGCGGCAAGGCCAAGCCGCCGTTCAAGTCCGTCGACGTCACCGGCGCGGATCACGCGAAGGACTTCCAGCTCACCGACCACCTGGGCCAGCCGCGCAAGCTCGCGGACTTCCGGGGCAAGGCGGTGGTGGTCTTCTTCGGCTTCACGCAGTGCCCTGACGTGTGCCCCTCCACGCTGATGGAGCTGGCCCAGGTCAAACGCGAACTGGGCGCCGACGGCGACAAGGTGCAGGGCATCTTCATCACCGTCGATCCCGTGCGCGACACGCCTGAAGTCCTCAAGGGCTACATGGCCCTGTTTGGCCCGGACTTCCTGGCTCTGCACGGCACGCCCGCGCAGATCGAGGCCACCGCCAGGGACTTCAAGGTGTTCTACAAGAAGGTCGAGGGCAAGACGGCCACCAGCTACACCATGGAGCACTCCGCGGCCAGCTTCGTCTACGACACGCAGGGCCGTCTGCGTCTGTACGTGCGCCCGGGCTCGGGCCCGCAGGTGCTGGCCGACGACCTGCGCCTGCTGCTCTCGCAGTCCTGAAGGCACGCCGGTTTTCGCCAGGCCTCCGGGCGGTGGTGCATGTCGACCGCCACCACAGGAATTTGCAGATTTATTTCAATCACAACAGCCCATGAGAATGAAATAAGCAGTTCCTAAAACTGCTTGTTCGGGGTGTGGCGTGAACCTGCTGCGGAGTGCGGCGAGGTGCGGGTGGATCCGCTTTTGCATGGGCTTCGCTTTCGCTGCAGGGGCCTGCGGTGTGACCCCGGCAGGGGCCGCAGATCAGGGCGAAACGGCGACTTTCGCCCCCAGCGCGGCGCTCGCGAAAATCCGCTCCCGCGGGGAGGTGGCGGTCGGCGTACGCACCGACTTCCCCCCCTTTGGCACGCTGGACGCCAAGGGCCGCCCGCGGGGCCTGGAGGTCGACCTGGCGCGGATGCTGGCCGATCACCTGGGGGTGGACCTGCGCCTGGTGCCGGTCACGATGGACAACCGTCTCCAGCGCTTGCAACAGGGTGCCATCCAGATCCTCATCGCCGGGGTGGGGGACCCTGCGTCACGGCACCTGGAGGGCGTTGAGGTGCAGCCCCATTACTACGGATCCGGGGTGAACGTGCTCATGCGGCCCGAGCGGACCGAGACGCAATGGCGCCAGCTGCGCGGCAGCACCCTGTGCGCCGTCGAGGGCGCTGGCTTCAACGCGTGGCTGGAGCAGCGTCATCGCGTGTCGCTATACACGATGCCTACGGTGGCGGAGGCCCTGTACCTGATGCAGCAGGGACATTGCGTGGGCCTGCTCTATTCCGAGGCCGCCTTGCAGCACCTGCTGCGGTTTTCGCACTGGCGCGAGTACAGGATGCCGCTGGCTTCGGCCCTGGTGGTGCCCTGGTCGATGCGCGTCGCGCCCGGCGAGCAGGGCAGCGAGCTCGAACGCGAGATCGGCAACGCCGTGGCGCGCTGGCATCGCGAGGGAACGCTGATCGCGCTGGAGAGGAAGTGGGGGCTCAGGCCGAGCGCCTTCCTGTGGCGGGCGCAGCTTCGATGGAGCGAGCGGCGCATGGACGGCCGCCTGCTGTGCGCGCGCGATGCACAGGGGCACTGGCCGGCGGACTGCCGCAGCGCAGCGTGGGCGAATTTGCGGCAGGGGAGCGATCGCGCGCTGGACCCGCGGTCCCTCGCATGGGCCGGCCTGCTGGCTGCCGCCTCGATCGCGGGCGGGGGGGTTCTGCGCGCGGCACGCCGGGGCAGTGAGACCGTTCGGGCCAAGCTCGGCTTGCGCCCGCGAGAGGCACGTCGACCGCAAGCCCCGCTGTCGCCGCCGATGTGGGCCTTGCTGGCCACGTGACCGCCTGCGCGCCGCGGGCTGTGGCCCCGGGTGTCAGGCGTAGGCGGCCAGCGTCTGGCGCATCTTCTTCATGGCCGCCACCTCGATCTGGCGGATCCGCTCGGCGGACACGCCGTATTCGGCGGCCAGTTCGTGCAGCGTGAGGCCGCCCGAGCCGTCGTCGTTCACCTTGAGCCAGCGCTCCTCGACGATGCGGCGGCTGCGCGGATCGAGCACCTCCAGGGCGGCGGCGATGCCGTCGGTGGCCATCACATCGCGCTGGTGCGACTCGATCATGGCGGTGGGTTCGTGGCTGGCGTCGGCCAGGTAGGCCACGGGTCCGAAGGCCTCCTCGCCGTCGTCGCCCGGGGCCGGATCGAGCACCACGTCGCCACCCGCCATGCGGGTTTCCATCTCGATCACTTCCTCGCGCTTCACATTCAGCTCGCGGGCCATGATGTCGATCTGGGCGTCAGTGAGCGTGTCGCGGTGGGTGGGGGCATCGGCCTCGTCCTTGAAGCCCTGCTTCATGGAACGCAGGTTGAAGAACAGCTTGCGCTGGGCCTTCGTGGTGGCCACCTTGACCATGCGCCAGTTCTTCAGGATGTACTCGTGGATCTCGGCCTTGATCCAGTGCAGCGCGTAGCTCACGAGGCGCACGCCCTGGTCGGGGTCGAAGCGCTTGACGGCCTTCATCAGGCCGACGTTGCCCTCCTGGATCAGGTCGCCATGGGGCAGGCCGTAACCCAGGTACTTGCGCGAGACCGATACCACCAGACGCAGGTGCGAGAGCACCAGCTTGCCGGCGGCTTCGAGGTCGTTGTGGTCACGCAGCCTGCGCGCGCAGGCCTGCTCCTCTTCGGGGGTGAGCAGGGGCAGGCGGTTGACGGCCGAGATGTAGGCGTCCAGGTTGCCCAGGGCAGGCACCATGGACCAGGGGTTGGCCATGGTGAGGGCAGTGGCAGAAGTTCCGACGGAAGGGGTCATGTTGACAGTTCCTTTCATCACAATGACGTAATGTTAGCACTCGATTGGAGAGAGTGCTAATGACGGGGTTCCCCGCCCTGGGCGCCTGTTGACGCCTTTTCCCTCTGTCCGGGCGGTCAGCGCACCTGCAGGCGCGGACCCGGACCCGCTGGGGCGACCTGGCCGACGACCGCCGCCTGCCCGAAGCCGTGGCGGGCGAAGGTGGCCAGCACCGCATCCACCGCCTCCGGCACGCAGGAGACCAGCAGGCCACCGCTGGTCTGGGGGTCGCTCAGGAGCGCCTGGTGCACCGGATCGAAACCGGCCGGCAGACCGACCTCGGGGCCATAGCCCGCCCAGTTGCGGCCGGACGCCCCGGTGACGCAGCCGGCACGCGCCAGGTCCACCACCCCGGGCAGCAGGGGCACCTTCGCCCAGTCCAGGATGATGGTGGCGTTCGCGCCGCGTGCCAGTTCCAGGGCATGGCCCGCCAGCCCGAAACCAGTGATGTCAGTGAGCGCATGCACACCAGGAAGCCTTGCCAGCTCGGGGCCAGGCGTGTTCAGGCGGGTGGTCACCTCGATCATCTGGGCGTAGCCCTCGGAGCTGAGCGTCTCCTTCTTGAGGGCGGCCGAGAGCACGCCCACGCCCAGGGGCTTGCCCAGGACCAGCACGTCGCCGGGCTTCGCGTCGGCGTTGCGCTTGACGTGTTTCGGGTGCACCAGGCCCAGGGCCACCAGGCCATAGATCGGTTCGACCGAGTCGATGGTGTGGCCGCCCGCGATGGGGATGCCGGCGGCGCGGCACACCGACTGGCCGCCTTCCAGGATGCGGCCGATGGTCTGGGTGGACAGCACGCTGATCGGCATGCCCACCAGGGCCAGGGCCATGATCGGCTGGCCGCCCATGGCGTAGACGTCGGAGATGGCGTTGGTGGCGGCGATGCGCCCGAAGTCGTACGGGTCGTCGACGATGGGCATGAAGAAGTCGGTAGTGGCGATCAGCGCCTGTTCGTCATTGAGCTGGTAGACCGCGGCATCGTCCGCGGTCTCGATGCCCACGAGCAGCTGGGGCGGGATCGGCATGGCGGCGGTGCCCTTGAGGATCTCGGACAGGACGCCGGGGGCGATCTTGCAGCCGCAGCCACCGCCGTGCGAGAGGGAGGTCAGGCGCGGTTCGGTAGCCGTGGCGGGGGCGGTGGGGGCGTTCATGGCATCAGGTCCTCGAGCAGTTTCAGCAGGCCGGCGCGTTCGGCTTCGGGGGCAAAGAGCGGCGCGCGGCGTTCGCATTGTGCGCGCAGGCACTCCAGCAGGCCTCCCGCATGGTCATCGGTGGCTTCATCGCGGCATTGTTCCAGCAGGCGCGACAGTTGCCCAGCGTCGCCATGGTCGAAGTAGCCCGCGTAGTCCACGCCCAGCATGCCCACGTTGCCGTCCACCCGCGAGGCCAGCACGGGCGTGCCGCTGCGCACGGCCTCCATGATCACGTGGGCGCCGCCCTCCATGGCGCTGGTGTGCACCAGCACGTGGGCGCGCTGGATCGCCTGGCGGGTGCGGGCGTGGGGCAGGGCGCCCAGCCAGCGGTAGGCGGGAGCCTCGCGCTCGGTGGCACGGGCCTGTACCACCCAGCCGTCCTCCATCGCGGCGCCGATGTGGTCGATGCGGATGTCGGCGCGGTGCGCCAGCCGGCGCGCCGCCTGCATCAGTGTCTGTGGGCTCTTCACCTCGCGCAGGTGGCCCACCATCACCGCGCGCAGGTGGCGGCCGGTCTTGGGCAGGGGCTGGCGCGCGGGGGTGGACTGGAAGATCACGCGGGCCTTGGCGCGGTGCGCGTCGGGCAGGGCGCCGATGCCGCGCTCCTGCAGCACCACGAGCCGCTGGGCGCAGGCCAGGGAGGCCTGGGCGGACACGTCGTGGCGGATGTCCTGGTACAGGTCGGTGCCGGTGAGGACCACGCCCAGGCCGCGGCCAGGGTGAGCGCGGGCCCACGCCGCGATGGCGGGCGCCGAGCGCCGGGCGTGCAGGGCGAGCATGGCGTCATCGTGCTGCGCGCCGGCGTCGGGCCATTCCTGCACCAGCCGTGGTGCATGCGTGTCCGCCAGCAGCCGCTGCCAGCGCCGGGCGGTCTGCCAGTTGCCGTTGTTGGCATCCGCCAGGTAGGGCGTGACGATGACGAGGCGGGGGCGCTTCACCCCTCGTTTATAGGCGCAGGGCGATGGCCTTGCGCGCAACCCGGCTCCTGGGGATGGGGTGTAATCACCCGCTGCCCGCGCTTGTCTACGCTGAACCTTCACAGGAGCACTGTCCCCATGGTTTCGAACTTCCCGCGCCGCGCCGTTCTGGCCGCGCTCCTCGCCGCCGGCGTGTGTCCCCTGGCCCAGGCCCAGGCCCGCCCGTTTCGCATCACCGCCATTCCCGACGAGTCCCCCACCGAGCTGGCCCGCAAGGCCGCGCCGCTGGTGAAATACCTGGAGCAGCGCCTGGGGACCAAGGTCGAATTCACGCCGGTGACCGACTACGCCGCGGCCGTAGAGGCCCTGGCCAACCAGCAGGTCGACCTCGCCTGGTTCGGCGGCTTCACCTTCGTGCAGGCCCTGGTCCGCTCGGGCGGCAAGGCCATCCCGCTGGTGCAGCGCGAGGAGGATGCGCAGTTCCGCTCGGTGTTCATCACCACCGAGGCCGGCATCAAGTCGCTGGCCGACCTCAAGGGCAAGACCCTGAGCTTCGGCTCGCAATCGAGCACCTCGGGCCACCTGATGCCGCGCAGCTTCCTCAATGCCGCGGGTATCGACCCCGACAAGGACCTGCGACGCGTGGCCTACTCCGGCGCGCACGATGCCACCGTGGCCGCCGTGGCCTCGGGCAAGGTCGATGCGGGCGCCCTGAACATCTCGGTGTGGGAGAAGCTGGTGGCCGACAAGAAGGTCGATGCGTCCAAGGTGCGCGTGTTCCACACCACGGCGCCCTATTACGACTACAACTGGACGGTGCATGCCGACATGCCCGCAGCCCAGCGTGAGCGCCTGACCAAGGCCTTCCTGGATCTGTCCAAGGCCACGCCCGAGGGCCGCGAGATCCTGGAGCTGCAGCGTGCGACGCGCTTCGTGCCGACGCAGGCGTCCAACTACAAGGGCATCGAGTCGGCCGCGCGCAACGCGGGACTGCTCAAGTAAACCGGAGCCTGCTGCGTGCAGATCGAACTCGGCGCCCTTGCCGCTCGGCACCCGGCCTCGGCAAGGGGGGCCGCGCCGGCGCTCGGCCCCCTGGACCTGCGCATCGCGCCGGGCGAGCAGGTGGCGGTGATCGGCCCCTCGGGCGCAGGCAAGACCACGCTGCTGCACACCCTGGCTTGTGCGCTGCGGCCGTCCGCGGGCCAGCTGCGCCTGGACGGGCGCGATCCGTGGTCACTTTCCGCGAGCGCGCTGCGCCGGCTGCGCGGCGAGTTGTTCCTCGCGCCCCAGGTGCCGCCCCTGCCCCCCCGCCAGCGCGTGGTGACGGCGGTCCTGGCGGGACGTCTGCCGCACATCAGCCTCTTGCATAGCCTGCGTAGCCTCTTTTATCCCACCGGCATTGCGCAGGCGCAGGCGGCGCTGGCGCATTTCGACCTGGCCGACAAGCTCTTTGACCGCGTGGACCGCCTCTCCGGGGGCGAGCGCCAGCGCGTGGGCCTGGCGCGCGCGCTGGTGGCGCAGCCGAGGCTGGTGCTGGTGGATGAACCGCTGTCGGCCCTGGATCCCGCGCGCGCGGCCCAGGCCATGGACTCGCTGCTGGCTGCTGCGCGTGAGCGCGGCGCCAGCCTGGTGTGCACGATGCACGACGTGCCTCTGGCGCTGCGTCATTTCCCGCGCATCGTGGGCCTGCAGGACGGCGCGCTCGCCTTCGACCTGCCCGCCGCCGAGGTCACGCCCGAGCGCCTGCACGTGCTCTACGCGCGCCACCTGGACGAACTCAAGGGCCAGACGCCGACGGCCCCGCCCGTGCCCGCGGCGGCACCCGCGCCGGTCGTGATGCATTGCCGCTGAACGCGGCGCCCTCGTCGCACGCGCCGCACCCACCGATGTCCGAGCCGCTCGCCTTGCCCGACCTGCACCCCCGCCTGCGCGATCCGGCGTGGGTACCGCGCGTGGGCTGGATGCTGTTGGTGGCCGTGGTGCTGTGGCCACTGCTGGTGCTGTGCGAGTTCAAGCCCTGGGTACTGCTGTCGCAGGACAGCCTCAAGCCCACGTTGCGTTTCCTGGCCGACTTCGTACCGCCGCGGCTGGACCCAGAGTTCCTCGCCCTGGTGGCGCGCGAGACCTGGCGCACCGTGGCCATCGCCACCGCGGGTCTGGCCCTGGCCCTGCTGCTGGCGGTGCCCCTGGCGCTGGTGTGCGTGCGCGTGCTGTCGGTGTCCGCGCTGGCCGGCCGCATGGCGGCAGCACCTGCGGCCCTGCGATGGGTCGCGCGCGTGGTACTGGTCATCCTGCGCAGCGTCCCCGAGTTGATCTGGGCGCTGGTCTTCGTGCGCGTGGTGGGTCTGGGCCCGACCGCCGGCGTGCTGGCCATCGCGCTGACCTACGGCGGCATGCTGGGCAAGGTCTATGCCGAAATCCTCGAGAGCGGCGACGCGCACGTCACCTCCAACCTGCTTCGCAATGGTGCGGGCCGTCTGCAGGCCTTCTTCTACGGCCTGCTGCCGCAGAACGCGGCGGAACTTACCAGCTACACCGTGTACCGCTGGGAGTGCGCGATCCGTTCCTCGGCGGTGCTGGGCTTCGTCGGCGCGGGCGGCCTGGGGCAGCAGATGGACAACTCGATGAAGATGTTCAACGGCTCCGAGGTGGCGACGCTGCTGCTGGTGTTCGTGATCCTGGTGGCTTTGACCGACCGACTGAGCGCCTTCCTGCGGCGCGTGCTGGGGTGATGCCATGAAGCAGGGCGAGACCTCGGCGGGCAAGGAGCTGCGTGCAGCGGACGGACATGCGGGCCAGGCCCCGGCCGCGAACGAGGTGTACCGCTTGCCTGCGCGTCTTTTTGATGCGCGCTGCAAGGCGTGCTGGTTGACCGCCGCGGCCCTGGCGCTGGTCGTGGCCAGTTTCGTCTCGCTCGACCTGCAGTGGGCGCAGTTCTTCTCGGCCAATGCCCTCGCGCGCATGGGCCGATTCCTGGCGGAACTGCTCTCGCCGGAACTCGATCCGCGCTTTCTGTCCAGGCTGCTGCCCGCAGCCCTGGAGACGCTGGCGATGTCGGTGGTAGGCACGCTGCTGGCCGCGGTGTTCGGGTTGCTGCTGGCCCTGCCCGCGAGCCGCACGCATGCCCAGGACCCGGCGCGCTGGCGCGCGGCGAGCCGCCTCCTGCTCAACGCCCTGCGCAGCGTGCCCGAGCTGATGTGGGCCGCCTTGCTGCTGATCGCCGCAGGACTGGGGCCGCTGGCCGGCACGCTGGCCCTGGCCCTGCACACGACCGGCGTGCTCGGGCGCCTGTTCGCCGAGGCCATCGAGAATGCACCCGAAGGACCTGGCTTCGCGCTGCGCGTGCGCGGCGTGGGCGAGGGCCGGGTGCTCGTGTACGCGGTGCTGCCGCAGGTGCTGCCGCAGCTTCTGAGCTACACCCTGTACCGGTGGGAGAACAACATCCGCGCCGCGGCGGTGCTGGGGGTGGTGGGCGCTGGCGGGCTGGGGCAGATGCTGGCCTTCCACCTGGGGCTGTTCCAGATGCCCGAGACCAGCTCGGTGCTGGCGGCGATGCTGGTGCTGGTGCTGGTGGTGGATGCGGGCAGCTACGCGGCGCGCTGGGCGATGCAGCGCTGAGCGCGCAGGCCTATTGCTGTCCCAGCAGCGCCAGCGAGAACTCGCGGGCGTTGAAGGTCTCGAGGTCCTCGAGCGTCTCGCCCACGCCGATGAAGTACACGGGAATCGGCTTTTCCTGCGCGATGGCGGCCAGCACGCCGCCCTTGGCCGTGCCATCGAGCTTGGTGACGATCAGACCCGTGAGGCCCAGGGCCGCGTCGAAGGCCTTGACCTGCGCCAGCGCGTTCTGGCCGGTGTTGCCGTCGATCACCAGCAGCACTTCGTGCGGGGGCGCCGCGCCCTCGCCGCCTTCGTCTGCGCGGGCGATCGTGCGCTTGATCTTGCGCAGTTCCTCCATCAGGTGCAGCTGCGTGGGCAGACGCCCGGCGGTGTCCACCAGGACGACGTCCTTGCCGCGCGCGCGGCCCGCGCTGACCGCGTCGAAGCTCACCGCCGCCGGGTCGCCCCCCTCCTGGCTCACGATCTCGACGGTGTTGCGGTCGGCCCAGACGGCCAGCTGCTCGCGCGCCGCGGCCCGGAAGGTGTCGGCCGCCGCCAGCAGGACCGAGGCGCCTTCGGCCGCCAGGTGGTGGGTCAGCTTGCCGATGGAGGTGGTCTTGCCCGCGCCGTTGACCCCCGCCACCATGATCACCGTGGGGCTGTGCTGGCCGATTACCAAGGGCTTTTGCAGGGGCAGCAGCAGCTGTGCCAGGACGTCGGCGAGAATGTTCTGTACCTGCACCGGGCGGGTCGCGCCGGTGGCGGCCACCTTGCGCTTGACCTCCTGGAGCAGCCACCCGGTGGCCTGCACACCGGCGTCGGCCATGAGCAGGGCGGTCTCCAGTTCTTCGTACAGCGCGTCATCGATCTGGCCGCCGGTAAAGACCTGGGACAGGCCCGAGCCCGTCTTGCGCAGGCCGGCGCGCAGCTTGCGCAGCCAGGTTTGGCGCTCGGGGGCCATGGGCGTCTGTGCCGGCACCTCCAGGGCGCGGCCCAGGGCGCTGCCGATCAGGCCGCCAGCCTCCGGGGCCGGTGAAGCGGATGCGGGCGTGGCGGCGCCGGGGGTCGGTCCGGGTGCGGGTGCCGGGGATTTTTTGCGGAAGAAACTGAACATCGAGACGCGAGGGGAACTCGCCTGATTCTATGAAACTGTCCATGCACAGCCGCCTCCTGTCCTGGTTGCTGCCCGCCCTGGTGGCATGCAGCCTGCTGGCGCCCACGACCTGCGGCGCACAGACGGGCGCCCGCGTCGAGCGCTACACCCTCTCCAACGGCATGACCCTGATCGTCAAGCCGGACCGGCGCGCGCCCACCGCGGTGCACATGCTGTGGGTGCGGGTGGGCTCCATGGACGAAGTGGACGGCACCAGCGGCGTGGCCCACGTGCTCGAGCACATGCTGTTCAAGGGCACCCGCACGCTGGGCCCCGGCGAGTTCTCGCGGCGCGTGGCTGCCCTGGGTGGACGTGACAACGCCTTCACCTCGCGCGACGCAACCGGCTACCACCAGCAGATCCCGGCCTCCCGCCTGGAGGACGTGATGCGGCTGGAAGCTGACCGCTTCGCCAACAACCAATGGCCCGACGAGGAGTTCCGCCGCGAGATCGAGGTGGTCAAGGAGGAACGGCGCCTGCGCACCGAGGACTCACCACGCGCACGCCTGTTCGAGACCCTCAACGCCACCGCCTTCACCGCCTCGCCCTACCGGCGCCCCATCGTCGGCTGGATGAACGACCTGGACGCCATGACCCCCGAGGACGTGCGCGCGTTCTACCGTCTCTGGTACGTGCCCGCCAATGCCGCCGTGGTAGTGGCGGGTGACGTCGATCCGGCGCAGGTGCTGCGCCTGGCCGAGCGTCACTACGGGCGCATTCCCGCCGGCGCCGTCCCCGCGCGCAAGCCGCGCGAGGAGCCGCCGCAGTCCGGTGCCCGCCGGGTGGAGCTGAAGGCGCCTGCCGACCAGGCCTACGTGGCCCTCCTGTTCAAGGTGCCGCGACTGACCTCGCTGGATCCTTCACCCGCCAATGACGACGCGCTCGCGCTATCCGTGCTGGCTTCGGTGCTCAATGGCTATTCAGGCGCGCGCCTGGACCGCGCCCTGACCCGGGGGCCGGACCGCGTGGCCGACTCCGTGAGCGCGGGCAATGGTCTGTGGGGCCGGGGGCCGCAGATGTTCTCGCTGGCGGCCGTACCCGCGCCGGGCAAGACCGCGCAGCAGGTGGAGGCGGCCCTGCGCGCGGAGGTGGCACGCATCGCCCGCGAGGGCGTGCAGGAGGCCGAGCTGCAGCGGGTGAAGACGCAATGGGTGGCCAGCGAGGTCTACAAGCTCGACTCGGTGTTCAGCCAGGCGCGCGAGCTGGGCGCCTTCTGGGTCAGCGGCTTCGAGCCCGATAGCAGCGAGCGCCTGTTCAAGCGCCTGCGCGAAGTGACCGCCGCCCAGGTGCAGTCGGTGGCGGCGCGCTATTTCAGCGACGACCAGCTCACCGCCGGCGTGCTGCATCCCCTGCCGCCCGAACCCGGTCGCGCGCCCCGCACGCCGCCGGCCGGCGCGCGCCATTGAGCCGGATATCGCCCGAGTTCCCGACATGCCTCAATTCAACGCTCCATTTACCGCCACCCTGCGCGCCGCGCTCCTCGCCCTGGCGCTGCTGGCCCTCGCCCCCTGGGCCCGTGCCACCTTGCCGATCCAGCACTGGGTCCAGCCCAGTGGCGCGCGCGTCTACTTCGTCGAGAGCCCGGCCATCCCCATGGTCGACGTCCAGATTGACTTCGACGCGGGCACGCGCCGCGACCCGGCGGGCAAGCCCTCGCTGGCCAGCGTCACCGCCGACATGACGGAGGTGGGCATCCTGCCGCGTGACCCGCGGCGCGGCGGCCCCGGCACCGTCACGCGCTACGACGGCGCGATGGACGAGAACCAGCTGGGGGAGGCCTGGGCCGACCTGGGCGCGCAGTTCGGCGCGGGCGCGAGCAACGACCGCATGACCTTCTCGCTGCGATCGCTGACCGAAGCCGACCTGCTCGCACGGGCCGTAGCCCTGGCCGCGCGCCAAATCGGCGAATCCTCCTTTCCGCAGGCGATCTGGGCGCGCGAGCGGGCGCGTCTCGTCGCGGCACTGCGCGAGTCCTACACCCGACCAGGCACCGTCGCGGGCCGCGCCTGGATGCCCGAGGTCTATCGCGGCCATCCCTATGGCTGGGAGGCCACCGAGGCCACGCTGGCCACCCTCACCGTGGACGACATGCGTGCCTTTCACGCACGCCATGTGCAGGCTTGCCGCGCCAGGGTGACGCTGGTGGGCGCGATCAGCCGCACCCAGGCTGACGCCATCGCCACGACGCTGCTGTCGCGGTTGCCCGCCAGTGCGGACGGCCGCTGCGAGGCCTTGCCCCCCGTGCCGGAGGTCACGCCGCTGGCGGCGCCGGTCACGCGCGAAATTCCCTTCAACTCCGCGCAGGCCCATGTCCTGATCGGGCAGCCCGGGTACCGGCGCAACGACCCGGACTACTTCCCGCTGCTGGTGGGCAACTACATCCTGGGCGGCGGCGGATTCGTCTCGCGCCTGTCCACCGAGGTGCGCGAGAAGCGTGGCCTGTCCTACAGCGTGTACAGCTACTTCGCCCCGGGCCTGCACGCGGGTGCCTTCACCCTGGGCCTGCAGACACGACCTGACCAAGCGCAGCAGGCGGTGCAGGTCGCGCGCGGCGTGGTGGCGCGCTTCGTCAGCGAGGGGCCGACGCAGACGGAACTGCAGGCGGCCAAGGACAACCTCGTGGGCGGCTTCGCCCTGCGCATCGACACCAACCGCAAGCTCCTGGACAACGTGGCCTCCATCGCCTGGCACGAGCTGCCGCTGGACTACCTGGATACCTGGCGTCGGCAGGTGCAGGCGGTCACGCTGGCGGACATCCGAGAGGCCTTCGCGCGCAAGCTGCAGCCTGATCGCATGGTCACCGTGATCGTGGGCGGTAGCACCGAGCCCGCGCGCTGAACGCCACGATCCGCGCAGGCTCACGACAGCCGCCCTTCAGGCATTGCGCCCGGCCCGTTTGCAGAATCTTCCCATCGCTGTCGCACAAGGTCCTCGCCAGGGCCGGTCAGGGAGCAAGGAAGAAGAAAAGTCGAGGGAAGAAAAGTCCAGGGAAGAACGGGAGAGAAAACAAGGTCAGTCCATCACGCAGCTTCGGCTGCGTTTTTTTTGCTGACGTCTCAGCGTGCAGAATGCGCGTTTTTGCAAGCCATTCATGCAGACAGATTCCCGGGCGGCGCACCCACAGACGGTCGTCATCGCCGACGACCTCTCCGGCGCAGGCGAATGCGCCTCGGAGTTCACCCCTCGCGGGGGGAGCACCTGCCTGCAATTGGTGCCCGGGCCGGCTACCGGGTTGTCGCTCCCGGGGCCTGGCGTCCTCGTCTGGGATCTGGACACCCGTGACACCGCCCCGGTGCTGCATCCCGCCGTGACGGCTTCCATCGGCGCCTCCCGGCGCACCTACCTGAAGATCGATTCCCTGCTGCGCGGAAACTGGCCCCTGCTGGTGGCTGCCGTCGTGCGCGCCGCGCAGCACCCGGCCCTGATGTGCCCGGCCCTGCCACGCCTGAAGCGCGGGCTGCACGAGGGCCGGATCGACATCCCGCCGGAGCAGACGCTGACGCACTACACGGCGTCGGCCGTGGAGGGATTGCGGCAGGCGGGCCTGCAGGCCGGTCATCACCGCCTGGACACCACGGGCGAAGGCGCCATGCGCGAGGGCCTGCGGGCTGCGCTCGCGCGCGATGCAGTCACCGTCGTCGACGCGCGCACGGACGCCGAGCTGGACGCCATGGCCCGCGTGCTCGAGTCCCTGCCCACGCCCTACACCGCCATCGGCTCGGCGGGTCTGGCCGGGGCCCTGGCGCGCCAGAGGGGTATCCTCGCCGCTGCGTGCACCCTGGGTGCGCCAGACCGCATGGCGGTCCTGGTCGGCAGCCTGACCGGGCCCGCGCGGCAGCAGCTCTCGCAACTGGCGCAGGCCTCGGGTGAGGCCGTGCGATGGTGGCACCCTGGGCAGGGCCTGCAGGCGGGTGGCGAAGCAGGGCACAAGCCAGCGCCCCGGCTGCGCCTGTACGCCACCCGCTGCGAAGGCCAGCCCGCCCCGGCGGGGCGCGAGTTGGCGCGGCACTTCGCGCGGGACGTAGCGCCCCACCTGGAAGACGCGGATTGCATCGTCGCCACCGGTGGCGAAACCGCCCGGGCCCTGTGCGACGTGCTGGGTATGGAGCATCTGCAGGTGCTGGGGCAGCTGGAGCCCGGTATCTCGCTGGCGCGCCTGCCCGGGCCCGGCCGTCCCAGGTATCTTGCGATCAAATCAGGCAGCTTCGGCGATCCCGACACCCTGGTGCGCCTGGCGCGCAGCGGCGGCCTGCTGCCGGCCATCCCATGAAGGAAAGAAAAGCATGAACGCACCTGCCATCGGCATCACCCTGGGCGATCCTGCGGGCGTCGGCGCCGAGGTCATCGTCAAGGCCCTGCACAAACGCCCGCCGCCCGTGTCCACCGTCGTGATCGGAAGCGTCGAGCGGCTGCAGGAAGCGGCGCGGCGTGCGCGCGTCGACGTGACCGTCGCCGCGGTCGAGCGGCCGCAGCAGGCCGCGCGAGGCTCGCGCGTGATCCACTGCATCGACCCGGGCGTTCCCACCCGCGACATTCCCTTCGGGCAGGTTCATGCGGGGGGCGGCGAGGCGGCCTTCCGCTACCTGGAGCTGGCGTCCCGGCTGGCGATGCAGGGCGCGCTGCAGGCGGTCGTGACCGCACCCCTGAACAAGGAGGCCCTGCACGCCGCTGGCCATATCTTCCCGGGGCACACGGAGATGCTGGCGCATTTCTCCGGCACGCCCGAGGTCAGCATGATGCTCATGGCCCCCGGGCTGCGCGTGATCCACGTGACCACGCACATCGGCCTGCGCCACGCCATCGAGCGCATTGAGCCCGGCCTGGTGGAGCGCACCATCCGCCGTGGCCACGAGGCCATGGTCCGCGCGGGCATCGTGCAGCCGCGCATCGCGGTGTGCGGCATCAATCCGCATGCCGGCGAGAACGGCCTGTTCGGCGAAGGTGAAGAGGCGCAGAAGATCGAGCCGGCGGTGGCACGCTGCCGCGCCGACGGCCTGCAGGTGCACGGTCCGCTGCCCGCCGACACCCTGTTCTTCCTCGCGCGGCGCGGCGACTATGACCTGGTGGTGGCGATGTACCACGACCAGGGACACGGTCCGGTGAAGGTGCTGGGCCTGGAGGCGGGCGTGAATGTCACGGTGGGCCTGCCCTTCGTGCGTACCTCTGTGGACCATGGCACTGCGTTCGACATCGCGGGCAAGGGCATCGCCGACGAACAGAGCCTGCTTGAGGCCATCGGGCAGGCGCTGCAGATGATGGGCGTGGCGGCATGAGGCCGTCCCGCGCCCCCCACGAGGTCCGCATCATCGGCGGCCAGTGGAAACGCACGAAGCTACCCGTGGCCGACCGGCCCGGCCTGCGCCCCACGCCTGACCGCGTACGCGAGACGCTGTTCAACTGGCTGGGGCAGGACCTCACCGGCTGGGAGGTGGTCGATGCCTTTGCCGGTACCGGTGCGCTGGGCCTGGAGGCGGCCTCGCGCGGCGCGGCGCGGGTGCTGCTGGTCGAACAGGACGGCGCGCAGGTGGATGCCCTGCGCGCGCTGGTGCGCAAGCTGTCTGCGCATGGCGTGACCGTGGAGAAGGGCAACGCCATCAGCACGCTGCAGCGCCTGGCCTCTGCCAGCTGCGACCTGATGCTGCTCGATCCGCCCTTTGACGCCGGCCTGTACGACAAGGCCTTGGCCGCCGCGGCGCCCGCGCTGCGCCCGCAGGGGTGGCTGTACCTGGAGGCACCCGTGGCCTGGGCGGACGAGACCCTGGCCGCCTGGGGCCTGCAGGTGCGCCGTTACCTCAAGGCCGGAGCGGTGCACGCCCACCTGCTGCAGCGGTTGGACGCCGCAGGCACCGGGTCATAATTCCGGCACCGCCCGCTGCGGCGGGCCCAGGAGAACCCCATGGCCAATTCCGTGACCGCCGTCTATCCCGGTACCTTCGATCCCATGACACTGGGCCACGAGGACGTGGTCCGGCGTGCGTCGCAGCTGTTCGACAAGCTGATCGTCGTCGTCGCCGCAGGCCATCACAAGAAGCAGACCCTGTTCACGCTCGAAGAACGCATGGACATGGTGCGCGAACTGGTCAAGCCCTACCCGAGTGTCCAGGTGGAGAGCTTCGGCGGTCTGATGCGCGATTTCGTGGTGTCGCGCGGTGCCAAGGCCATGGTGCGGGGCCTGCGCGCGGTCACTGATTTTGACTACGAATTCCAGCTGGCAGGCATGAACCGAAGCCTCATGCCCGACGTCGAGACGGTCTTTCTCACGCCGGGCGACAAGTACCAGTTCATCAGCAGTACCTTCGTGCGCGAGATCGCCACGCTGGGTGGCGAGATCGACAAGTTCGTCTCGCCGCTGGTGCAGGAGCGGCTGCTGGCAAAGGTGCGCGGGGGTTGATTCAGGCTGGCTCGGGCCAGACCCGCTGCGTCTCACGCAGCTGCTCGTAGGCCCGCGCTACCTGCAGCACCCCGAGGTCGTCAAAGCGCTGGCCCGCGATCTGCAGCCCGATCGGCAGGCCCGATGCGGTGTAGCCGCAGTTGATCGACGCCGCCGGCTGCTCCGACATGTTGTACGGCACCGTGAACCCGATGTGCTCCAGCGGCCGCAGCGGATCGTTGGTGGGCGAGGGCAGCTGCGCGTCGAATGCCGGCACCGGTGAGACCGGCGAGATCACGTAGTCGTATGCGCGGCACGCAGCTACCGCCGCCACCCGCGTCGCATGGAACTGGCTGAAGGCCCTGAAGACGGCCTCGCCGCCCATGTCCCCGGCGCTGCCGGCCCAAGCGCGTATGTAGGGCAGCACCGTTTCTCGTGCTTCGGGCGCTAGCGCCTGCAGGTCGATGTGCGAGCGCATGCGCCAGGCGTGGTCCATGCCATCGAGCATCGCCTGGGTCATGAAAGGTTTCATGGGCGTCACGTGTGCGCCCGCGCGCTCGAACAGGCGCGCAGCCGCCTCGACCGCCCGAGTCACCTCGGATTCCACTGCCAGGCCGCAGCCGGCTTCCAGCAGCAGTCCGATGCGCAGCCCCTTGAGCTTGTCCACGCCCGCCTCGTAGCGCTCCCAGTCAATGTCCTGCCAGGGCAGGCTCATGCTGTCTCGCGCATCAGGTCGACTGAGCACCCGCATGAACAGGGCGGCGTCGCCCACGCTGCGGGTCATCGGGCCGGCGGCGCGCCCGATGTAGGGCGGGTCGATGGGGATGCGCCCCAGGCTCGGCTTGAGGGTGAAGATGCCGCACCAGCCGGCGGGCAGGCGCAGCGAACCGCCGATATCGGTGCCCACGTGCAGCGGGCCGTAGCCCGCCGCGGCAGCCGCGCCCGCACCCGAACTGGATCCGCCCGGCGTCTTGCGCAGGTCCCAGGGATTGCGCGCCAGCGCGTGGTAGCTGGAAAGTCCCGAGGACAGCATGCCGTAGTCGGGCATGGTGGTCTTGGCCAGCACCACGCCACCGGATTCACGCACGCGCGCGGCCGGCGGGGCATCGGCCGCTGCGGGCGTCAGTGGCACGGCCCGCGTGCCCAGGGGCGTGGGATCTCCCTGGGTGACGATGTTGTCCTTGAGGGTGACGGGTACGCCGTCGATCGGGCCCAGCGGCTCGCCGCGCTGCCAGCGCACCTCACTGGCGCGGGCCTGCTGCAGCACGCGCTCGGGCCGCAACAGGAACAGGGCCTGCAGCTGCGGCTCCCAGCGATCGACCCGGGCCAGCACCGCTTGAGCCACCTCGACGGGCGATAGCGTACGCGCCCGGAAGGCCGCCACCATCTCGGTGGCGGCCAGGGCATGCAGCGGCGCGCTCACGCCCAGGACAGGGCCGAGAGGTCGTTGACGAAGACCGGGAAGTTGTTCCACAGCCCGCGCACGTTCCTGTTCGCGACGGTGACCCACTGCGGCTGGTACAGGAAGGCGTGCACGCTGTCTTCAGCGATCAGGCGCTGGATGTCTCCAAGCAGCTTGGTGCGCTCCTGCGCGCGCGCGGTGTTCTTGTACTTCGTGTACAGCTCGTTGAACTTGGCCGACTGGTAGTTCCAGTAGTAGTCCGGCTTGGCGAAGTTGCCCAGGTCGAAGGGCTCGACGTGGGAGATGATGGTCAGGTCGTAGTTCTTGTTGGTGAAGGTGCCCGAGAGCCACTGCGCCCACTCGACGTTCTGCAGCTTGGCGTTGATGCCCACCTTGGCCAGCATGGCGGCGATCACCTCGCCGCCCTGGCGCGCGTAGGGCGGCGGGGGCAGGGTGATGGTGAGTTCCAGCGGGGTGGTGATGCCGGCTTCCTTGAGCAGTGCGCGTGCCTTGTCCGGGTTGTAGGGGTTCAGGCCGGTGGTGTCGACATAGCCCGGGGCGCTGGGCACATAGTGACTGCCGATGGGGGCGCCGTAGCCGTCGCCTGCGCCCTGGATCACCGCCTTGCGGTCGATGGATGCGGCGATGGCGCGGCGCACGCGCACGTCGTCCAGGGGCTTCTTCTTGTTGTTGATCGCCAGGATGGTCTTGGCGCGCGAGCCCGAGACCATGACCTGGAACTTCGCATTGCCGTTGAACTGCGCCACGCTGCGCGGGGTCACGCGCGGAAAAGCGTCGATGTCGCCGGCCATCAGGGCCGCCACCTGGGCCGCCGGGTCCGAGATGAAGCGAAAGCTCGCGCGATTGAGCTTGATCGCCGCGGCGTTGCGGTACTCGGGCCACTTCTTGAGGGACACCGAGGAGCCCTTGACCCAGTTGTCCAGGGTGTAGGGACCGGTGCCCACCGGGCGTGTAGCGTTGGTGTCGGCGGACTTGGGTTCGACCATGATGGCCGTGGCCTGGCCCATAAGGAACAGGAAGTCGGGGTCCAGCTCCTTGTTCACGACGACCAGGGTGTATTCGTCCACCGCGCGCACGGTCTCCATGGTGGCGAAGGTGCGCTTGTCCTTGTTGGTGCTCTTGTCCGAGCCGGCCCGCACGAAGGAAAAGCGTGCGGTCTCGGCGTTGAAGACCTCTCCGTTGTGGAACTTCACGCCCTTGCGCAGGCGGAAGGTGTAGGTGCGCAGGTCGGGCGAGACCTCCCAGCTCTCGGCCAGCAGGGGAGAGACGCTGCCATCGGGGTTGATCTTGGTGAGGGTCTCGTAGATGTTGTAGTGGGTGATCTCGGCGATGGCCGACGCCGCGCCGGCGGTAGGGTCCAGGCCCGGAGGCTCCAGCGCCATGGCCAGCGTCATGCTGTCCTTGCGGCCCTGGGCCAGGGCAGCGGTGGGCAGGTTGGCAAGGGCCGCGATCGAGGCGGCGTTCGTGAGCAGGTGGCGTCGTTTCATGATTCGTGGGTTGTCAAGACAAAGACGGGTGGATCATCCCCGAGATCTCCGTGGCCCGGCAAGAGGCAGGAAGTGCTCATTACGCGCCCGTTACCGGTCAGGCCGTCGCGCGCGGGACGGCCTCGAGCAGGGTGCGCGTGTACGGATGCTGCGGGTCGCGAAACAGCTGCTGCGGCGGACCCTGTTCGACGATACGGCCTTGCCACAGCACCGCCACCTCGTCGCACAGGTGGTGCACCACCGCCAGGTCGTGGCTGATCAAAAGGTACGTCACGCCGAACTGCGCCTGCAGGTCCTGCATCAGGTTCAGGACCTGGGCCTGCACCGAGACGTCCAGCGCGCTGACGGGTTCGTCGGCCACGATCAGGCGCGGGCGCGTGACCAGGGCACGTGCGATGGCGATGCGCTGGCGCTGGCCGCCAGAGAACTCGTGCGGATACTTGTCCAGGTCGGTGGTACGCAGGCCGACCGATTCGATGACCTCGGCGGCGCGTGCCCGCTGCTGCGTGCGCGTTCCCTCGCCCTGCGCGTGCAGGGGCTCGGCCACGATGCGGGCCACGGTCTGGCGCGGGTCCAGGGAGCCGTAGGGATCCTGGAACACCATCTGGAAATCGCGCCGGGCCTGGCGCAGTTCCCCCGGGGGCAGGGCGTGCAGGTCGCGGCCCTGCATCAGGACGCGGCCCGCGGTGGGCCGGTCCAGCGCCATCACCAGACGCGCCAGCGTCGACTTGCCCGAGCCGGATTCGCCCACGATACCCAGGCTGCGCCCGGCCTCCAGGGTGAAGCTCACGCCCTGCAGGGCCTTCACCGTCGGTGGCGCCTGCAGCAGGCGTTCGCGCGGGAGGGTGTACTCCCGCGCCAGGTCCTCGACCTGCAGAAGGGGCGCGGGCTGCGGCGTCATACAGAACTCCCCTGGGGCGCGGGCGCGGACGTGGCGGACGCGATGGCGTCCAGCTGCAGGCAGCGCACCGCATGGCCCTGCCCCAGGTCGATGGGCGCCGGAGTCGAGTGGTGGCAGGTCGGCGCGGTGTAGGCGCAGCGCCCCGAGAAGGGGCAGCCCACGGGCAGGTCCACCAGCTCGGGCACGGTGCCGGCGATGGTGGCCAGGCGCTGCCCGCGCGGGGCCAGGAGGGCGGGGCGCGCCCCGAACAGGCCCTGGGTGTAGGGATGGCGCCGCTGCGCGAACACGCGCGCCGTGGGGCCGCTTTCGACCACGCTGCCCCCGTACATCACCATCATGCGCGCCACGCTGCGGGCGATCACGCCCAGGTCGTGCGAGATCAGGAGCATGGCCATGCCGCGCTCGGCCACCAGGTCCTGCATCAGGTCCAGGATCTGCTTTTGCACGGTGACGTCCAGGGCGGTGGTGGGTTCGTCGGCGATCAGCAGGTCGGGGCCGCAGGCCAGGGCCATGGCAATGGTGATGCGCTGGCGCTGGCCACCGGAGAACTGGTGCGGGTAGGCGTCGGCGCGCCGCGCCGCGTCCGGGATGCCCACGCGATCGAGCAGGGCGATCGCCTCCTGGCGTGCCTGCTTCGCAGACAGACCCCGGTGCAGGCGCAGCGGCTCGGCAACCTGCCGGGCCACGGTGTGCACCGGGTTGAGCGCCGTCATCGGCTCCTGGAAGATCATGCCGACGCGATTGCCTCGCAGCGCCGACCAGCCTTTCTCGTCCAGGCCTATCAGCTCCTGGCCGTCCAGGCGGATGCTGCCGGACACGCGTGCGCCCTCGGGTAGCAGGCCCATGAGGGCCATGGCGGTGAGCGACTTGCCGCAGCCGGATTCGCCCACCAGGCCCAGGGTGTCACCGCGCGCCAGCGAGAAGCCCACGTTGAGCACCGCGATCGCGGGCCCGCGGTGGGTCTGCAGCTCGATGCGCAGGTCTCGGACGTCCAGCAGGTTCATGGCGGGGTCAGCGTTTGCGCGCGAGTTTCGGATCGGACAGGTCACGCAGTCCGTCACCCAGGAGGTTCAGGCCCAGTACCGCCAGCGCGATCGCCACGCCGGGATACACCGCCAGCATCGGCGCCTGGAACAGGAGGGTCTGCGCCTCACTGAGCATGCGACCCCAGGAGGGCTGGGGCGGCTGCGTGCCCAGGCCCAGGTAGGACAGTGCAGCCTCGGCCAGGATGGCGATGGCGAAGCGGATGGTGGCCTGCACGATCAGCACGGAGGCGATATTGGGCAGCACGTGCTCCCAGGTGATGGCCAGCGGACCCTTGCCGCTGGCACGCGCGGCCAGCACGTACTCGCGTGCCCACACCGCATTGGCGCTGGCGCGGGTGATGCGCGCGAAGGTGGGAATGTTGTAGATGCCGATGGCGATGATGGCGTTGACCATGCCTGGCCCGAAGACCGCGGTGAGCATGATGGCCGAGAGGATGGCAGGAAACGCGAAGCCGAAGTCCGACACGCGCATGATGGCTTCTTCCACCCACCCGCGCCGCGCCGCCGCCAGCAGGCCCAGGGCGACGCCGATCACGAGGCCGATGCCCACCGCGATCACGCCCACCAGGATGGACGCGCGCGCGCCCACCAGCAGCAGGGACACGATGTCACGGCCATAGGGATCGGTGCCTAGCCAGTGGATCGCGTCGGGCGGACGCAGGCGCAGGGCCATGTCGATCTCGTAGGGCGAATGTGGCGTCCATACCAGCGACACCGTGGCGGCCAGCGCCAGCAGCAGGCACAGCACCAGCCCGATGGCGAAGCTGGGGTGGCGCAGGGCGCGGGCCAGGGGGTGCTTCATGCCGGAGGACATCACAGGTCGCTGGACTTCACGCGTGGATCGATCACCGCATAGAGCACGTCGACCACGAAGTTCACCACCACCACCATCACCGCCAGCAGCATCACGCAATTGCGCACCACGATCAGGTCGCGGTTGGCAATGGACTGGAAGATCAGCCGGCCCAGGCCCGGAAGGTAAAACACGCTCTCGACCACGATGGTGCCGGCCAGCAGCTCGGCGAACTGCAGCCCCATGACGGTGATCACCGGGATCATGGCATTACGCAGCACGTGGCCCCACATCACCCGGCGCGCGCTGGCTCCCTTGGCGCGCGCAGTGCGCACGAAGTCCTCTCGCAGCACCTCCAGCACCGCGGACCGGGTGATGCGCGCCAGGATGGCGGCCTGCACCACGGCCAGCGAGAGCGCGGGCAGCATCAGGGCGCGCAGGCCGCCCAGCACGCCGTCCTCCCAGCCCGGGAAGCCTCCGGCGGCAAACCATTTCAGGTGCACCGAGAACAGCAGGATCAGGAGGATGGCGAACCAGAAATTGGGGATGGCGATACCCACCTGCGTGAGCCCCATCACGCCCACGTCACCGAGCTTGTGATGGCGCGAGGCGGCGTAGACGCCCGCGGCCAGGGCCAGCACCAGGGTCAGGGCCATGGCCATCATCGCCAGGGGCACGGTGAGCGTGAGGCGCTCCAGCACCAATTCGCCCACCGGCGTGCTGTAGGTGTAGCTCAGACCCAGGTCGCCCGTGAGCAGGCCGGCGATCCAGTGGCCATAGCGCACGAGGGCGGGCTGATCCAGGCCCAGCTTGGCGGTGAGGGCCGCGACCGCCTCGGGCGAGGCATCGGGTCCCATCAGGACCTGGGCGGCGTTGCCCGGGAGCACCTCCAGCACCGCGAACACCACGACCGAGGTGACAGCCAATGTGGCCAACAGGGTGATGAGGCGCTTGAAAAGAAACAGGGCCATTCAGGCGCGGGATAATGCCAGAACTATGGCAGCGAGGAATCCGGCATGGCCCTGATGATCACCGACGAGTGCATCAACTGCGATGTCTGCGAGCCCGAGTGCCCGAACGAGGCGATCTTTCTGGGCCCGGAGATCTACCAGATCAACCCGGACAAGTGCACCGAGTGCGTGGGGCATTTCGACACGCCGCAGTGCGTGCAGGTCTGCCCGGTGGCGTGCATCCCGGTCAACCCTGAGCGGGTGGAGGACAAGGAGACGCTGTGGCAGAAGTACCGGCGCCTGACCGGGCAGGCGGCTGGTGCGTCAACGCCCGCGGCCAGCACGCACCCAGAGGGCGACCCGCCGCCCGCCGCCTAGACGCCCTCGGGCCGTGGCGGTTTCGGCCGTGGCGGCTTGTGCGTGTGCACCACCAGCGTGGCCCTGGGCATGTCGCCTGCCAGCATGTCCGGCGCTGCCTTGAGCGTGCGCGCTACGCAGGCCTCGATGGCCTCGCGCTGGTCGGGGGCGGGTTTCTTGAGCACCCAGTCGGCCACCTGGTCCTTGTCCCCCGGATGCCCGATCCCGATGCGCAGGCGCCAGTAGTCACCGGTGCCCAGTTGCGCGTGGATGTCGCGCAGGCCGTTATGGCCGCCGTGGCCGCCGCCGAATTTCAGCTTGGCCTGGCCCGGGGGCACGTCGAGTTCGTCATGCACCACGAGGATGTCCTGCGGCGCGATCTTGAAGAAGCGCGCCAGCGCCGCCACCGACTTGCCCGAGAGGTTCATGTAGGTCTGGGGCTCCAGCAGCCACACGGTCTGCCCGTTTACGTTGCCGCGCGCCACCAGCCCGTGGTAGCTGCGGTCTGCCACCAGCGAAAGCTTCAGTTCGCGCGCGAGCGCATCGACCCACCAGAAGCCTGCGTTGTGGCGCGTGGCCTCGTACTCGGTGCCCGGATTGCCCAGGCCGACGAACAGCTTGATCATGGGGGTGTATTAAATGCGAAATTGAGAATGAAAAAGGCCCGCGTAAGCGGGCCTTTGGGGCAAGGTGCCAGGATAAGCGTGGCTTATTTCTTGGCAGCCTTGGCGTCGGCAGCCGGCTTGGCGTCGGCAGCGGGTGCCGCAGGAGCAGCAGCCGGCTCGGCAGCTTCTTCGGCAACGGTGGCAACGACGGACACCAGCACCGGGTTCTTCTTGCCGCGGGTGACGGCGCTCACCCCCTTGGGCAGGGTGATGTCGTCCAGGTGCAGCGAGCTGCCCTTCTTCAGGCCGGACAGGTCGACCTCGATGAACTCGGGCAGGTCGGCGGGCAGGCAGCTGATATCCAGTTCAGCCATCACGTGGTTCACCACACAGTGCTCGAACTTGACGGCCTGTGATTCCTCGGACTTCACGTAGTGCAGCGGCACCTTCATGTGCAGCCTGGTGGTGGCGTCGACCTTCTGGAAGTCCACGTGCAGCACGAGCTGCTTGAAGGGGTGGTACTGCACGTCACGCAGAAGGACCTTGCTGGTCTGGCCGGCCAGTTCCATCTCGAGGATGGACGAGTGGAAGGCTTCCTTCTTCAGGGCGTGCCACAGCGCGTTGTGATCGAGTTCGATCAGCTTGGGCTGGCCTTCGCCCCCGTAGACGATGCCGGGCGTCTTGCCCGAGATGCGCAGACGGCGGCTCGCACCCGTTCCCTGCTTGGCACGCTCAAAAGCGACGAATTTCATGTTGCTACTCCGATATCCGGCATCCACCGCGACCAGTGTGATGCCAGGTTGAAAAAGGCCCGCCCCGGCATGACGCCAGAAGCAGGCCGCCACAGCCTCAGAACAGGTTTTCCTGCTCCGAGAACAGACTCATGACCGACTCGCCCTTGGCAATGCGCTGGATCGTCTCTGCGATCAGCGGCGCCACGGTGAGCTGGCGGATCTTGCCGCAGGCCTTCGCGCCGTCGGACAAGGGAATGGTGTTGGTGACGACCACTTCATCGAGGGCCTGGCCCTTGGCGATGCGCTCGATGGCCGGACCCGAGAAGATCGGGTGCGTGCAGTAGGCGTAGACCTTCTTGGCGCCGCGCTCCTTGAGCACCTCGGCGGCTTTGACCAGGGTGCCGGCGGTGTCGATCATGTCGTCCATGATGACGCAGTTGCGGCCTTCGATCTCGCCGATCACGTGCATCACTTCGGACACGTTGGCGCGTGGGCGGCGCTTGTCGATGATGGCCAGGTCGCAACCGAGCTGCTTGGCCAGCGCACGCGCGCGCACCACGCCGCCAACGTCGGGCGAGACCACGATGAGGTCTTCGTAGTTCTGCTGGCGCAGGTCGGTCAGGAGCACCGGCGAGGCGTAGATGTTGTCCACCGGGATGTCAAAGAAGCCCTGGATCTGGTCGGCGTGCAGGTCCATGGTGAGCACGCGCGAGACCCCGACGGTCTGCAGCAGGTTGGCCACGACCTTGGCCGAGATCGGCACGCGCGAGGAGCGCGGGCGGCGGTCCTGGCGGGCGTAACCGAAGTAGGGGATGACGGCGCTGATGCGTTCGGCGGAGGCGCGCTTGAGCGCGTCGACCATGATCAGCAGCTCCATGAGGTTCTCATTCGTGGGGGCGCAGGTGGACTGCACCACGAACACGTCGCGGGCGCGCACGTTGGTGTTGATCTCGACGGTGACTTCACCGTCGGAGAAACGGCCCACGGTGGCCGCACCCAGGCTGATGCCCAGATGTCCGGCGATCTCCGCGGCGAGCGCCGGGTTGGCGTTGCCGGTGAAGACCATGAAATCGGAGTGCGGAGCAGCCTGCATCAGCGTAACCAGCGAACTGGGGGTTTGGGTTGGGCCAGTGCCCAGAATCTTTGGCAGGGGAGGAAGGACTCGAACCCTCGCATGCCGGAATCAAAATCCGGTGCCTTAACCAACTTGGCGACTCCCCTACACAGGAGGGCGGCCCGAAAGCCACCCACCGATCAACCGTCGCTGTTCGCCCAGCCCACCAGGGGATGTGCGTCCAGGTTGCTGCACTCCCGCAGTGTCCAGCCCTCTGGGGGCCGGGCCGCAAAGGGCTCCGGGTGGGGCCACCGTGCGAACACTGCGCTGCCCGAGCCGGTCATCCGGGGCGCAAGGCCCTGCGATTCAAGCCAGGCCAGGGCCCGGGTGACGCCGGGACAAAGCCGTTGTGCAACCGGCTGCAGGTCATTACATCCGAAGTCGTAAGGACGTACAGCAAAACCCGAGATTGTAGCAGGTTGCGTGTCGCGACGAAGCCCGGGGTCGCAAAAGATGCGGGCGGTGTCCAGGCCCTGGTCCGGCTTCAGGACCACGAAGCGTGCCGGTGGCAGGTCGATGGGGGTGATCTGCTCGCCCACGCCCTCCACCCAGGCGTTGCGCCCCCGTAGAAAAAAGGGTACGTCGGCTCCCAGTCGCAGGCCGATGGCCTCCAGTGCGGAGCGGGACAGCCCCAGGTCCCACAGGCGGTTCAGGGCCAGCAGGCAGGAGGCGGCGTCCGACGAGCCCCCGCCCATGCCAGCTTGAGCGGGCAGGCGCTTGACCAGGGTGATGTGCGCGCCGTGCGAGGTGCCGCTGGCCTGCTGCAGTGCCCGGGCGGCGCGCATGCACAGGTCGTCCCCGGGCAGGACGTCGGCGCCGTGGTCCTCCCGGTGGTCCTCTCGGCTCAGGCGTCCTGCCGGCCGCATCTCGAAGTGCAGGGTGTCCTGCCAGTCGACCAGCATGAAGACCGACTGCAGCAGGTGGTAGCCGTCGGCGCGTCGGCCGATGACGTGCAGGAACAGGTTCAGCTTGGCCGGCGCCGGGACGTCGTGCAGGGTCTTGATGCCGCTCATGGCCGCTCCAGCACGATGCGCAGGTCAGCGGCCGGGTCGGCCAGGCGGCGCGCGCGCAGGCGGCCCTCGGCGTGCTGCGACAGGTCGGCCTGCCAGCCGGAGGCTGCAGTGGGCACGCCGGCCAGCCAGTCGAAGAGGGCCGCCACCGGGACCGCGGTGCCCAGGGCCTCGGACAGCAGCTCGTCCAGGGACCCGGCTTCGCGCGCGGGCTGACCGGGTGCGCGCAGGGTGGCACGGCCAGCGTCCCAGACCAGGAGCGCCGCGCTCGCGCCCAGCGGGGTGTAGAGCGCCAGTTCGCCTGCGGCGGGCGATCCGCGCAGGTCGAATCCGGCGCTGAAACTGCCCTGCGCGCGCCCCTGCACCTGCAGGGCCAGGCGCCCGCTCCAGCGCGGGCCGCCCGCAGCGGGGGCGGATGGCGTGAAGGCGCAGCCCGCCAGGTACAGCGCCAGCGCGCAGGCACCGCCGCCGGCAGCGCGTAGGCAGGCCCGCCGCGTCACAGCCTCACGCGCAGGCGCTTGAGGGTGTCCTGCAGGGTCTCGTTCTCGCGATTGAGCAGGAGGCCCTCCTTCCAGATCGCGCGGGCCCGGTCACGCTGGCCCAGGGCCCACAGCACCTCGCCCAGGTGGGCGGCGATCTCGGCGTCGGGCCGGCCCCGGTAGGCCTGTTCGAGCAGGCGCAGGGCCTCGGGCAGGTTTCCCATGCGGAACTCGACCCACCCCAGGCTGTCGGTGATGAAGGGGTCGCCCGGCGCGCTTTCCAGGGCCTTGAGGATCAGGGCCTTCGCCTCGGGCAGGTTCACGTTGCGTTCGGCCATCGAGTAGCCCAGCGCGTTGTAGGCGTGGTGGAAGTCCGGCTTGAGGGCGATGGCCTGGCGCAGCAGGCGTTCGAGGTCGGCGTAGCGCCCGAGCTTGTCAGCGACGGTGGCCTGCTCGTACATCAGCTCGGTGTCGGTCGGCTGGCGCCGCGCGGCATCTTCCAGCAGCTCGTAGGCGGCCTGGTACTGCCTGTGATCACGAAGCAGCTGCGCCTCGGCCAGGAGCTTGGATCGGGCCTCGCCGGGATTGCGTTCGGGCAAGGCGCGTATCAGCCGGCGTGCCTCGTCCATGCGGCCCTGGCGGGCCAGGATGGAGGCCCGCCGGTTCTGGGTGGTGACGAGGTCTTGCGGGTTCGTGATGCGGTCCAGCCAGGCGTTGGCCTGGGCCAGGTCCCCGCGCTTCTCGGCCACCTGCGCCAGGGCCAGGTAGGCCTGCGCCAGTCCCCGGTTTCGGTCGGCGCTGTCGCCGCCGGAGGGCACCAGCGCGAGGTAGCGTTTCAGCGAGGTTTCGGCGTTGTCCAACTGGCCTTCCTGCGCCTGCAGCACGCCTTGCACCAGCCACGCCTCGGCCAGGTCGGGCTTGGCCTGCGTGATGGCTGCAAGCTGCGCCCGGGCATCGGTCTGGCGCTGCGCGTCCAGCAAGGTGCGTGCGTAGGCCATGCGCACCTCGGGCAGGGGCCGGCCTTCGAGGTAGCGGCGTACCAGGGCCTCGGCCGGGGGCTGGTTGGCAGCCATCAGGTCCAGGGCCAGCAGGGCCGGCCCCTCGGAAACGGGCTCGGCCGCCTGCGCGCGGGTAGCGGCCTCCAGTGCACCGGCGCCATCGCCCGCGGCGAGCCGCGCGCGGCCTACCGCCGTCCAGGCCGGTGCGGCGGTCTCGGGCCGCGACAGCGCCTCGGCCAGGCCCTGTTCGACCACGCCGGCCGCCAGGCGCTTGTCGCTGGCGCGGGCATACAGGCGCGGCACCAGCGCGATTGCGGCGCTGCGCTCAGGGACGGGCGTGAGGGCGACCAGGGCCTTGAGCGCCTCGGTGGATTCGGCCACGCGGTTCAGGGCGAGCAGCAGCTGCAGCACGTAGCGGTTCGCGTCTCGCGAGGTCGGCTGGGCCTGGCGCCAGGCCCGCGCGGCCTGCAGCGCGGATTCGCCGGCCCGGCCTTCCAGTGCGATCTGGACGGCGCGCTGGTACAGGTCGGGGTCGTTCGTCTTGCGGGCTGCGTCGAGCATGAGCGAGAAGCCCGCACCCGGATCCTGGCCCCGCGCGGCGAGTTCGCCCACGAGCACCTGGTAGAACATCTCGGCGCTCAGGGCCGAGGGCCGCGGCGGCGGGGTGCTGGCGGGGGCCGAGGCGGCAGGGCGGGCCGGCGCCGGGGTTTGCGCGTGGCCTCCCTGGACCGCCGCCAGGAGCAGCGTAACGAGGGCGGCGGCGCGAGGGAACAGCTTCATGCGGGCCATCATAATCGTCGGGTTGCGCCCATGCCCGAACTGCCCGAAGTCGAAGTCACGCGTCTGAGCTTTGCCGATCGCATCGCGGGCGCCCGCATCCTGTCGGCGCGTACCGGCAAGCCCCTGCGCTGGGCTCTTGGGTGCGACCCCGGGAGCCTGGCAGGACGCACGGTGCGCGGCGTGCGGCGCCGGGGCAAGTACCTGCTGGTGGACCTGGACGAGGGCCTGCTGCTGGTGCACCTGGGGATGTCGGGCAGCCTGTCCTTCGCCCCGTCGCTGCCCCCGCCGGGCCTGCACGACCACTTCGACCTCGCCACCACGCGTGGCCTGCTGCGCCTGAACGACCCGCGCCGCTTCGGTGCGGTGGTGTACGCCCGCCACGAAGCTGCGCCCGAGGCGGTCAAGCTGCTGGGGCGGCTGGGCGTGGAGCCGCTGGGACAGGACTTCGACGCGGCCGCCTTCCACGCCGCGCTGCAGGGTCGCCACGCCCCGATCAAGCAGGTGCTGCTGGCGGGCGACATCGTGGTGGGCGTGGGCAACATCTACGCCTCGGAGGCGCTGTTCCTGGCCGGTATCCGGCCCACCACGCGCGCCTCGCGCATCAGCCTGGCGCGCGCCACGCGCCTGCACGCAGCCGTGCGTGACGTGCTGGCGCGTGCGGTGGAAAAGGGCGGCAGCACCCTGCGCGATTTCTCCAATGCGCAGGGCGAATCGGGCTACTTCCAGCTGGAGGCGCACGTGTACGACCGCGAAGGCGAACCGTGCCGCGTGTGCGAGACCCCGGTGCGCCGCATCGTGCAGGGCCAGCGCGCGACCTACTACTGCGCACGGTGCCAGCGTTGAAGACATCCTCTGCCACGGGCCTGTCCGCCGCGGCGGCCGATTTCCCGGCGCGCGTCGTGCAGTGGCAGCGGACCCAAGGCCGCAGCGGCCTGCCCTGGCAGGCGACGCGCGACCCGTACCGCGTCTGGCTGTCGGAGATCATGCTGCAGCAGACGCAGGTAGCCACGGTGCTGGCGTACTACGCGCGCTTCCTCGAACGCTTTCCGCACGTGCGGGCCCTGGCCGACGCGACGCAGGACGAGGTGCTGGGGCTGTGGAGCGGTCTGGGCTATTACAGCCGCGCCCGCAACCTGCACCGCTGCGCGCAGGCGGTGGTGACAGCGCATGGTGGCGAATTTCCGCGCAGTGCGCAGGTGTTGCAGTCGCTGCCAGGCATCGGACGGTCTACGGCGGCGGCCATTGCCGCCTTCTGCTTCGGCGAGCGCGTGGCCATCCTGGACGGCAACGTCAAGCGGGTGCTGGCACGCGTGCGCGGCTTCGCCGGTGACCTGGCGCAGGCCCGCGAGGAGCGCGCGCTATGGGACCTGGCGCAGGGCCTGGTGCCACCAGACGCGGCGGACATGCCGGCCTACACCCAGGGGTTGATGGACCTGGGTGCGACGGTGTGCACGGCGCGCGCACCGCAGTGCGCCGCGTGCCCGGCCCAGGACCTGTGCGCGGCGCACCGTGAGGGTGAGCCCACGCGCTACCCGGTGCGCACGCGCAAGCTCAAACGCAGCGCGCAGTCGCTGTGGCTGCTGCGGGCCCAGCGCGCCGACGGTGCAGTCTGGCTGGAGAAGCGCCCGCAGCAGGGAATCTGGGCGGGCCTGTACTGCCTGCCGGTGTTCGACTCGCACGAGGCGCTGCGTGCAGCGGTGCCGGCCCGCCTGGGTCTGGAGGACCGCACACCTTTCCTGCACGTGCTCACGCACAAGGACCTGCACCTGCATCCGGTGGCTGTGGCCTTCAACCGCGGCTCGCCCTCGGGCGCCGGTGCCTGGTTCGGCGCAGGCCAGTGGCCGGCCCTGGGTCTGCCCGCGCCGGTGCGCAAGCTGCTGGAGGGCTGAGGGAGGGCTGAGCGAGGGGCCGGGCGCGGCTAGTGCGACGGCGCGCGGCCCTCGAGCTCGCGGTGGCGGCGTAGCGTCGTCCATTGCGCGCCGAACCGTGCGGCAAGTTTCTCGACCAGGTAGACGGAGCGGTGCTGCCCACCCGTGCAGCCCAGGGCTACCGTCACGTAGCTGCGATGGTCTCGGGCCAGCGCCGGCAGCCAGGTGGAGAGAAAGCCCTCGATGTGCGCGTGCATCTTCGCTACGTCGGCTTGGGCCTCAAGGTAGGCGATCACGGGTGCATCAGTGCCGGTGAGGTCACGCAGCGCGGGCTCGTAGTGCGGGTTGGGCAGCATGCGCACGTCGAACACATAGTCGGCGTCCACCGGGATGCCGCGCTTGAAGGCGAAGGACTCGAAGACCAGCGTGAGTGCGCTGCCCGGGGCCGAGATCAGCGACTTCACATGGGCCTGCAACTGCGCGGGCCGGATGACGCTGGTGTCGATCACGTGCGCGCGTTCGCGCAGGGCCGCGAGCAGCTCGCGTTCCAGCTCGATGGCATCCACCAGCGCGCGTTGCAGGTCGGCGGGGTCGGATGCGCCCTGCAGGCGCCCGGACAGCGGGTGGCGGCGGCGCGTTTCGGAGAAGCGCCGCACCAGGGTGTCGGTGGTGGAGTCCAGGAACAGCGAGCGCACCGCGATGCCGCGATGGGCCAGCTCGGCCAGCTGTGCGGGCACTTGCGGCAGCGACGCAGCGCTGCGCACATCCATGGCGATGGCCACGCGCTGCGCGGCGGCCTGCTCCTCGAGGTTGACAAAGGACAGCAGCAGCTCGGGTGGCAGGTTGTCCACGCAGTAGTAGCCTGCGTCCTCCAGGGCGCGCAGGGCGACCGACTTGCCCGAGCCGGACATGCCGGTGATCAGGACCAGCTCCAGCCCGCCGGGCGCGGCGTCTGGCGCGGTGCCCCGGGGCGATGCGGTGCCAGCGCTCATGCCTTCGCTCCGCCGCTATGGGGCCGCGTTGTCGCCGAGCATCTCCTTGGCGTGGGCCAGGGTGGTGCCCGAGAGGCGTTCGCCGCCCAGCATGCGGGCGACCTCGGCCACGCGCTGCTCGCCGGCGACCGGCGCGACGGTGCTGGAGGTGCCCTGGGCGTCGGCGCGCTTGGCCACGACCAGGTGGTGGTCGGCGCAGGCGGCCACCTGGGGCAGGTGGGTGACGGCCAGCACCTGGCGGTCGCGACCGAGCTGCTTCATGAGGCGGCCCACGGTCTCGGCGACCGCGCCGCCTACGCCGGAATCGACCTCGTCGAAGATCAAGGTCTGCGCGCTGCCCAGTTCGCTGGTGGTGACCGCGATGGCCAGCGCGATGCGTGAAAGCTCGCCGCCCGAGGCCACCTTGCCCACCGGGCGCGGCGTGCTGCCGGCGTGACCGGCGACCAGGAAGGCGATGTCCTCCAGCCCGTGCTGGGCCGGTGCGGCCAGCGGCTCCAGGGCCACCTCGAAGCGCCCGCCTTGCATGCCCAGTCCCTGCATGGCCCCGGTGATGGCCTTGGCCAGCTTGGGGGCGGCCTCGGTTCGGGCCTTGGAGACGGTGCGTGCTTCGGCCAGGTACGCCTCCTGCGCCTTGCGCTCGGCGGCGGCCAGGCCTTCCAGGTCGGTGGCGCAGTCCAGGCGTGCGAGTTCTTCCTTCCAGCCCGCCAGCAGCGCCGGCAGCTCGGGGGGCGTGCGCTTGTAGCGGCGCGCCAGCGACATCCACAGCGACATACGCTCGTCGAGTTCTGCCAGGCGCGCAGGATCCAGGTCGGTCCTGCGCAGGTAGGTGTGCAGGGTGTGCGCTGCGTCCTCGGCCTGGGCCAGGCTGGAGGCGATAACTTCGGCCAGTGCGGTGAACTCGGGCTCCAGGTGCTCATGGCCCTGCAGGGCGGCGCGGGCCTGGGCCAGGCGTGTGGTGGCGCCGCTGTCTTCGGCCTCGAGGGCGTCGATGGCCGACTGCCCCGCGTCCAGAAGGCTCTGCGCGTGGGCCAGCCGGGTGTGGCTGGCGTTGAGGTCGTCCCACTCGTCGGCGCCGGGGGCGAGCTTGTCGACTTCGCCGATCTGCCAGGCCAGGCGCTCTCGTTCGCGCTGCAGGGTGTCCTGTGCCGCCTGGGCGTCGGCCAGCGTCTTCTGCGCGGCGCGCCACGCCTGCCACGCTGCAGCCAGGCCCTGCGTCGAAGTGCCCGCATAGGCGTCGAGCAGTGCGCGTACCGCGTCGGGCCGTGTCAGGCTCTGCCAGGCGTGCTGGCCGTGAATGTCGACGAGGCGGTCGCCGGCCTCGCGCAGTTGCGTGGCCGTGGCGGGGGCGCCGTTGATCCAGGCGCGGCTCTTGCCTTGGGCATCGACGCTGCGCCGCAGGAGCAGGGTGTCGCCGTTCTCGAAGCCGGCCTCTTCCAGCCACGGCGTGAGGTCGGGTGGCGTGTCGAATTCGGCGCTGATGTCGGCCCGCGCCGCGCCCTCGCGCACGGCGCCGGCATCGGCGCGCGCGCCCAGGGCCAGTTGCAGGGCGTCGATCAGGATGGACTTGCCCGCGCCCGTCTCGCCGGTGAGTACAGAGAATCCGGCGGACAGGTCCAGGTCCAGTTCGCGCACGATCACGAAATCGCGCAGGGTGATGCGACGTAGGCTCACGCAAGCCCCCCGTGAATAGCGGCGCTCACGCCACGCCCCCTTCGTTCCAGTGCATCTTCTTACGCAGGGTGTCGAAGTAGCTCCAGCCCTGCGGGTGCAGGAAGCGCACCTGGTGTTCGGAGCGGCGCACCGTGATGCGGTCGCCGTGCAGCAGCGAGGCCAGCGACTGCATGTCGAAATTCGCGCTGGCGTCTCGGCCTGCGACCAGTTCGATGGTGACCTCGCCGGCGTCGTTGACCACCAGCGGCCGGATGGACAGCGTGTGGGGGGCGATCGGCACGAGCACCCAGCCGGGGTTGGACGGGTGCAGCAGCGGGCCGCCCGCGGACAAGGCGTAGGCGGTGGAGCCGGTGGGCGTGGCCACGATCAGGCCGTCTGCGCGCTGGTTGGCGACCAGGTGGCCATCGACCTCGACCCGCAGTTCGACCATGCCCGAAGTGGCGCCGCGATTGACCACGACGTCGTTCATGGCCAGCGCGTCGAACACGCAGCGGCCGTCACGCAGCACGCGGGCATGCATCAGGCTGCGGCGGTCTTCGTCGTAGGCGCCGGCCAGCATGGGCGCGAGCACGGCACGGTAGCCGTCCAGGGCGATGTCGGTGATGAAGCCCAGGCGGCCCTGGTTGATGCCGACCAGGGGCACGTCATAGGGGGCGAGCTGGCGGCCGATGCCAAGCATGGTGCCGTCACCGCCGACGACTAGCCCCAGGTCGCACTGCACGCCGATGCCCGCCACGTCCAGGGTGGAATGCCCCTGCAGGTCGGCGTGCAGGGCAGTCTCGCGTTCAATGGAGACCTCGCAGCCTTGCGCCGACAGGAACTGGGCAATATCCTCCAGGGCTGCGCGGGTGGTCCCGCCGGTCGCGCCGGAAGCCGGGTACTTGCCTATCAGCGCGACGTGGCGAAACTGGGGACTCATTCTCAAATTACATCATTAAAATCGCGCCAAAGCCGTTCAAGATGCTCGATGACCGTGCCAAGCTGTTGTTGAAAGCCCTGGTCGAGCGATACATCGCCGACGGGCAGCCGGTGGGCTCCCGCACCCTGTCGCGGGCCTCGGGCCTGGAGCTGTCGCCCGCCACCATCCGCAACGTCATGTCCGACCTGGAGGAACTGGGGCTGATCGCCAGCCCCCACACCTCCGCCGGTCGCATCCCCACCGCGCGCGGCTATCGCCTGTTCGTGGACACCATGCTCACGGTGCAGCGCGACGACCTGCCATCTGCCAGCCTCGCCCCTGACCAGCCGCAGCGCGTGATCGCCAACGCGGCGCATCTGCTGTCCAACCTCTCGCAGTTCGTAGGCGTGGTGATGGCGCCGCGCAGGTCCTCGGTATTTCGGCACATCGAGTTCCTGCGCCTGTCCGAGCGCCGCTACCTGGTGATCATCGTCTCGCCCGAGGGCGACGTTCAGAACCGCGTGGTCTTCACCGAGACCGACTACACCCAGGCGCAGCTGGTGGAGGCGGCCAATTTCCTGAACGCGAACTACGCGGGCCTGGCCATCGAGCAGGTGCGCGAGCGGCTCAAGGGCGAGGTGGAACAACTTCGCACCGAGATCGGGCAGCTGATGCAGACCGCGGTGCAGGCCACCTCCGAGGCCCTGAGTGAGTCGCAGGACGAGGTAGTGATCTCCGGTGAGCGCAACCTGCTGGCCGTGAGCGATTTCTCCAGCGACATGACGCACCTGCGCCGCGCCTTTGACCTGTTCGAGCAGAAGACGCAGCTGATGCGCCTGCTCGACATCTCCAGCCAGGCCGAGGGCGTGCGCATCTACATCGGCGGCGAGAGCCAGGTGGTGCCCTTCGAGGAACTCTCGGTGGTGAGCGCGCCCTACGAGGTGGACGGCCACGTGGTGGGCACGCTGGGCGTGATCGGGCCCACCCGCATGCCCTACGACCGCATGATCCAGATCGTGGACATCACCGCGAAGCTGGTGAGCAACGCGCTGAGTCACCCGAAGTGAACGCGGGAGCGGGTCTTCGCGCAGCGTGCTGGCCCTAGAATCGCCGGCTCGGGGGGCGTTAGCTCAGTTGGTCAGAGCAGGGGACTCATAATCCCTTGGTCGCAGGTTCAAGTCCTGCACGCCCTACCACGAAGATACTCACCTCCCGTGGACCTGCGGCTCCCGCCGCACTCATCAGTCCGTCAGGTGGCTCACACGAATGAGCCTGCATCTGTCCCTTTCCCGCATCAATTCCCCATCTTCTATCGCTAAATTTTCAGTCCTGCGCTGGCTTGCCCCTCTTGAAGTTGTCACTTGCCTGTAACAATATGGTCCTCATAAAGAAAACAGTCAGGAAAGATCAATGGGAGTGTGCTTGCGGAGGATTTTTCCGCATCAGCCTGTAAGGACCTTATTCGCGCTGACCTTGTTGGCGCTGACCGGCTTCGTACGCGCGAAGGAGCCTGTCCACATTGCGGTGGACGACGCCTACAGCATCCAGACCAACACCACGTCCAGGGCCATCGAGCGCGGCGTGCTCGCAGCGATCGAGGAGATCAACGCGCGCGGCGGGGTCCTCGACGGGCGGCCGCTGAAGCTGCTGGCCACCGACAGCCAGGGCCTGCCTGCGCGCGGGCGCGACAACCTGATCAGCCTGGCGGCCAAGCCTGACCTGATTGCAGTACTGGCCGGCAAGTACAGCCCCGTCACCTTGGAAATGATGGCCGAGGCGAACCGCCAGAGGATTCCCCTGATCAGCGTCTGGGGTTCGGCCGACCCGATCATCGATGGCGCGGGCAATCCCTCCTTCGTGTTCCGACTCTCGCTCAAGGACAGTTGGGGCGTGGAGGCCCTGATCAAGCGGGGCAAGACCGCCCACGCCGCGTCGCGCCAGTGCGTCCTGCTGCCCAACACGGCCTCGGGGCGTTCGGCCCAAGCGGTACTGGGGTCGCACGCCTTGCTCCACGGCGTGAGCATCGTGCATGCCCACTGGTACAACTGGGGCCAGAACTCCTTCCTGGATGCCCTGGCCCAGTGCCGCAAGGCCTTCGCGCAGTCCCTCCTGATGGTGGCCCACGAGCGCGAGGCGGCCATCCTGCTCACCGAGCTGTCTGAAATGCCCGCCACGGCGCGCCTGCCAGTGATCGCGCACGGGGACCTGACGGGCGGCACCCTGCACCAGCTGGCCGGCCCGGCCCTGGACAAGGTGGACATGCAGGTCATACAGACCTTCACCTTCATCGGCAACAGGCGGCCGGCCGCCATGCGCCTGGCGCAATGGATCCTGAAGGACGCGCAGTTGACCTCGGTCGATCAGATCCCCGCCCCGGCGGGCTCGGCCCATGCCTACGACATGACCCATCTGCTGGCCCTGGCGGTGAACAAGGCGCGCAGCACCCGCGGCGACGACATCCGCAAGGCCCTGGAGAACCTGCCGCCCCACGAGGGGGCGGTGCGCCGCTATGCGCCAGCCTTCACCGAGACCTCCCATGACGCGCTCACGCCGCGGGAGGTGCTGTTCGTACGCGTTGGCCGGGGCGGCCAACTGACGCCTGTGCGCTGAGCGCGGGCCGCTGCATCGTATGTCCCGGCCTGCGCCTACATCCCGTTTCAGGGATCGAATCAGTGGCCCGCTGATCCGGATCCTGGGCCTTCACGTGGCGTTGGTCACCGGCTTCGTGATGGCCCTGACCGTGGCGGCGATCTACCTGTACCAGAGCTCGCGGCTCGATTACGTTCGGGAGAGGGTGCTGACCCGGGTGGTGGCGGAAGTCACCAACCAGGCGAGCGAGCTCTATGCGCTGGCGACCTCGCCCCTGCTGTGGACCGGTCTGACCGACAGCAAGGGGCGTGAGGTGTACCTCGCGCCCCTGATGGAGCGGTTCAACCGCGGCCCCTTGCGTCAACTCTACGTGCTGGACTACGTTGGCCGCGTGTTCATCGCGCCGCAGTCACAGCCGGCCACCGTCGCTGCCGCTATCGCTGCCGATCCCATCGTGACCGCGTCGGTCACGGCCTTGCGCGAGGGTTTCGGCCTGCGCACCACCGAAAACGGCGGCACGCAGATCCTGCTGGTGCGGCCTATCCAGAACCCCGCAGCGGAATCGGCGGTCGGTTTCATCGTCGCGGCGATCAACGTGCCCCCGCTCCTGTCCCAGCTGGGTATCGGCCAGGACTTCGCGATCTCCCTGGCCCTGGGCGAGCAGCCGCTGTCGCCCACGCCGCAGGACGCGAAGATGTTCACGACCGAGGGGTCGGCCGTCGCCGCCACGGCTGAACTGGACATGCCCGTGCGCATCTGGGTGGGCCACCCGGTACAGGCCAGCGTTGTCTTCACCGTTTGCGGCGTCCTGGTGACCTTGATGCTGGGGATGCTGATGATCCATCGGGTGAAGGCCTGGGTCGAGCGCTTTGCCACGACCATCACCCAGCGCCTGGACCGCCTGCTGCTGGAATGCCAGAAGGTCCTCGCCGGCGAGCGTCTCGAGGCCATCGAGCCCGCGCCCGACGACGAACTGTCGCAGGTGACGCAGGCGCTCAATGTCATGATGGTGCAGCAGAAGAAGTTCACCGACGATCTGCGCACCACCTCGCTGGTGTTTTCAATGGCGGCCGAAGGCATCCTGGTGACTGACCCCAAGGGGCGTATCGTGCGGGCCAACGACGCGCTGCTGGCGATGACCGGCTATGGGCGTGACGAACTGGTGGGGCAGCGTGCAGGAACCCTCTACCGCGACGAGCGCACCGAGGAACTTCGCAGCACGGTGGCGACGGCCTTGCGTGAAAGGGGCCGCTGGAGCGGAGAGACCACCTTCATCAGCCGGGACAAGCGTCCGATCCAGGCCACCGTGGCCGTCTCGCGCATCCTGGCCGACGATGGCGAGGTGCTGGGCAACGTGGCCGTGATCACCGATATCGCGCGCCTGAAGAAGATCGAGAACCAACTGCGCGACCGCGCGAACCAGGACGCCCTGACCGGCCTGATGAACTTCCGGCACATGACGGAGCAGGTGCGGCAACTGCTGGACGAGGCGCAGGCCGATGGCCGGCGCATGGCCGTCCTGTTCCTGGACCTGGACAACTTCAAGGCACTGAACGACGAGTACGGCCATGCGGTCGGAGACACCCTGATCAAGGCAATGGCTGCACACCTGGCGCGGCACCTGCCGGCCGGGCACCTGCTGTGTCGGCGGTCGGGTGACGAGTTCATGGCCGTGGTCGTCCGTGATTCCACGGACGACCACGCCCTGGGTCGCCGACTGAGTCGCCTTGTTCCCCTGCAGGTGCCGACGGAGGCCGGTCCGCTGACCGTGACCGCCACGATCGGCGTGAGCCGTTTCCCAGAGGACGCGACCCAATGGCACGAGCTGCAGCTGTGTGCCGACGTGGCCATGAACGAGGCCAAGCAGGGCAAGCGCGGCGGCCTGGGCTGGTACACCGCCGACATCGGGCGCCGGCTGTACCGTCGGCGCCAGCTCCAGGGCCGGCTGCGCGAGGCGATCCGAACCGAGGCCTTCGAGGTGCATTACCAGCCGGAGCTGGACCTGCTCGATGGACGTGTCGTCGGCCTCGAGGCCCTGGCGCGCTGGAATGACGCCGAGCTGGGTGAGGTCAGCCCCGACGAGTTCATCCCGGTCGCCGAGGAGATGCGGGTGATCGACCTCCTCACCTTGTGCATCGCGGACAGGGTGTTGCATGACAAGCCCCTGCTGCAGGCCCGCTTTCCGGGGGCGGTGGTGGCTTTCAACGCCTCGCCCCAGGTGTTTCACCGCTCCCGCCTGCTGGAGTTTCTCGCCGAGCGCAGCATGCGCGATGAGGGCTTGCTGGCCGGACTGGAGATCGAGCTGACCGAAAGCGAGGTCTCACGCATCGACCCCTCTGTGCAACTGCAAGTCCAGGCGCTGGTGGGCATGGGCATCCGGCTGGTGATCGACGACTTCGGCACGGGCTATTCGTCCCTGAGCCGCCTCACGCAGTTTCCGATCAGCCGCATCAAGGTCGACCGCTCCTTCGTCCAAGGCCTGAACCGCCCGCGCGAGATGCGCATCGCCCGCCTGGTGATCGACCTGGCCAAGGTGCTGGGCTTCGAGGTCACCGCCGAGGGCGTCGAGACGCATGAACAGCGGGAAAACCTCTTGGCCCTGGGATGCCGGCGGGGTCAGGGCTGGCTGTTTTCGCAAGCCCTGCCCGCCAGCGAACTGGTCGGTGAACGGTTCCCTGTGAAATTCCCTGTGGTCCCGAGGCTGGCCCGGATTCCCTGACCCGCCACCCTTCATGAAACCGACCAATCCCCCAGGCCACTACATCGACCTGACTGCGCGTGACGGCGCTGCGGCGCGCACCTACGTGATCGAGCCGCGGCAGGCGCCGCGGGCCGTCGTCGTGGTGCTGCAGCCCAAGGACCAGCGACGCCCCGGCAGCCCGCACAAGGACCGATCGCTTGACGCCTGCGGCGAGAGCCGACCAGGTGTCGGTCCGCACGCCCGCCACATGTGCGAGGCCTTTGCGCGAGAGGGCTATCTGGCGCTGGCGCCGTCCACTTTCGGGCGCGGGATCTCGGGCACGGACTATGGTTACCGCACCGAGCAGGCGTACTGGACCACCCGCCTGGTGGCACCCCTGGCCGCGCTGCCCTCGCCCCGGGTGATGTTCGACATCGAGGCTGCGGTCCTGCACGCTGCCCGCTTGGCACCCAACCTGAAGGTGGGGATGGCCGGTTTCTGCTGGGGCGGCCTGCTGGCCTGGCGCGCCGCCTGCGAAATCAAGGGCCTGTGCGCGGTGGCTTGCCATTACCCCGGAGGCATCGACGGCGAGGACGACCGGCACCTGCAGCCCCTGTGTCCGGTGCTGGTGCAGTTCGCCACCGACACCCGCTGGATGCCGCAGGAGCGCTCGGACAGCTTCATCCGGGCGCAGCGGGTGCGGGCGGAGCTGGCCGGCTCGCCGCAGGCCGAGGTGCAGTTGCAGGTCCATGCGGCGCGCTACGGCTTCATGCAGCCCCAGCACCCGGCCTATGACGAAGCCGCCTTCGGCGTGGCCTGGCGGCATACGCTGGACTTCCTGGCGCAGCACCTGGCCATGACTTGAGCCACGGCGCCCGGGCGTATCCGCCAGGCCTGTTATACTTGTGGGCTCAGCGGCTGTAGCTCAGTTGGATAGAGTACTTGGCTACGAACCAAGGGGTCGTGGGTTCGAATCCTGCCAGCCGCGCCATCCACGAATAAGCCAGTTCCGAAAGGAGCTGGCTTTTTTCTTTGGCGCCCGCTTGGCGCTTCCTGCGCACCTCCCGGGCACACCGCTTGCCGCCCGCCTTGAGGCGCCCCACCCGGGCGGCGCCCCAAACCCAGGAGGTATCTCTCATGCCCCAGCAGTCCACACCCAAGCAGCGCCTGGCCGGCCTGGCCAGCCTGTCCCTGTGCCTGGCCGCCGCACTCAGCGGCTGCGCCCAGGGCGGGCGCAGCACCCTTGGCGGCCCCGCCGATCCGACCTTGCGCGAGGAGGAACAGCGCGCCCGGGGCTCCATGCACCCGATGCCGCCGGGTCAGAACATGCCCGGGGGCGGTGACGCCGCGGGAAGCGGCGGTTCGGGAGGTGGCGCCGCTGAAGGCGATGCGCGCAGCAGCGGCCCGGGGCAGTGACCCTGGCGCGGGACGGCCTCAGGCCGTCCGCGCAGTAGCCCCCGCGCCGTGGGCGGGAGGCCGATCGGGCGGCCCGCCGTCCGCACCGACGGCGCGGTCCGCCAGCGCCTGCTCGCGCAGGAAGCACAGGCGTGCGCAGTAGTCCACCAGCGCGTCGATCTCGGTGGCCTTGTCGAACACGGCATCGACTCCCAGCTGCGCGCCGCGCTTACGCACGCCGGCGCTCACGTAGTTGCTGAAAAGCACCACCTTCTGCCAGGGCGCGCGCGGACCCAGGCCCTCCACCAGGTGCAGGCCGCTGCCACCGCGCAGGAACAGGTCGACCACCAGCAGGTCCCACGCAGACGTGTGCTGCGAGAGCCAGGACGCGGCCTGGGCCTCCGTTTGGCCAGTGCCGATCACGCGCACGCAGGTCAGCTCCTGCAGGGTGCCGACCAGGGTCTCGCACAGGCTGGGGTTGTCCTCGACCACGTAGGCGTGAAGGGCGGTCGGATCCATGGGCGGTCCGTCAGGGCAGTCCGTTAGCAAACCGTTACCACTCTACGCCGCAGCGTGTTGAGTCCGCGGGGCACACGGGCGTCAAATCGCGTCGGACAGTGCAGACACCCCGTGTGCCGTGTCCCGACCTGCCCATGACCCTCGAGCGCAAAGCCACCCATCTGCCGACCGGCCATGCCGATGCGGACCCCGATGCCGGCATGACGGTACCTCCCAGTGCCATGACCCTGCTGGAGCAGGCGACCGAGGCCAGCCTGTGGCGCCTGGACCTCGCCACTGGCGCGCTGCGGGGATCGGAGGGCCTGTCGGCTCTCCTGGGGTGGCCCCTGGACGCCGTGCGTGGTCTGGAGTTCCTTGCCCCCGGATGGCGCGAGGACCTGCAGGCCCGCGTGGACGTATGCGCGTGCCAAGGCCGACCCTTTGACACCCAGGCGCAGGTCGTCACCGCCCAGGGGCGCCTGCGATGGGTGCGCGTGCTCGGGCATGCCGTGCGCGACGCGCTGGGGCAGATCGAGGCGGTCGAGGGCGCGATCCAGGCGATCTCGCCGCGCGCGGTGACTGCGGGCGCGCTGGCCACCGTCGACGGCGAAGGCCGGTTCACCTACCTCAACCCCGAGGCCGAGCGGCTGCTGGGGCGGGCGGCGCTCAGCCTGCAGGGGCGGGCGGTCTGGGCCCTGTTCCAGAAGACCGCGCGCCTGCCGGTCGAGGAGCAGGTGCGCGCGGCCATCCTGCAGGGCCGGCCGCTGGAAGTGGAGGCGCTCGATGCGCGCCAGAGCCAGTGGCTGGAGCTGCGCGGCGAGCGCTTCGCCAATGGCCTGGCCCTGCAGCTTCGCGACGTGACCGCGCGCCGGCAGTCGCAGGAGCAGCTGCGCCTGCTCGAAGGCAGCATCGCGCGCCTGAATGACCTGGTGATCATCACCGAGGCGGGCCCCTTCAACGAGCCCGGACCGCGCATCGTCTTCGTCAACGACGCCTTCGAGGCGCGCACCGGCTACAGCCGCCAGGAGGTGCTGGGCCGGTCGCCGCGGCTGCTTCAGGGCCCGCAGACCCAGCGTGACCGCCTCTCGCAGATCCGCAGCGCCCTGGAGCAGTGGCAGCCGGTACGCGTGGACCTGATCAACTACCGCCGCGACGGCGAGCCGTTCTGGGTGGATCTGGACATCTCGCCGGTGTGGGACAAGTCGCGCCGGCTCACGCACTGGGTGGCGGTGGGCCGCGACGTCACCGAGCGCAAGGCGGCCGAACAGAAGATCCGCTACCTGGCCTTCTACGACGCGCTCACCGGCCTGCCCAATCGGCAGCTGCTGCTGGACCGCCTGCATGCCACCCTGGACCGGTCGGCCGGCGCGCAGGGTGGTGCGCTGATGTTCATCGATCTGGACAACTTCAAGGTGCTCAATGACACGCTGGGCCACCAGCGGGGCGACCAGTTGCTGCAGCAGGTGGCCGGGCGCCTGCGCACCTGCATCTGCCCCGAGGACACCGTGGCGCGCCTGGGCGGTGACGAGTTCGTCGTCCTGCTGCAGCCGCCTGCCGAGGCACGCGCGCAGGACGCCGCCGACCGGGCCGCCGCTGTGGCGGACCGCATCCTGCGCGCCCTGGGCGAGCCCTATCCCTTGCCGGGGACCCTGCACCACAGCACCTGCAGCATCGGGGTCACGGTCTTCGGCCCGCAGCAGGTGGCGGTGAGCGAACTCCTGAAGCAGGCCGACCTGGCCATGTACCAGGCCAAGCGCGCCGGCCGCAATGCAGTGTGCTTCTTCGACCCGCAGATGCAGGCAGTGGCCAGCGCGAACGCTGCGCTCGCGGCCGACCTGCGGCAGGCCTGGCGCGAGGCGCAGTTCCTGCTGGATTACCAGCCGCAGGTAGACCGGCAGGGGCGCATCACCGGGGTGGAGGCCCTCCTGCGCTGGGCGCATCCCGTTCGCGGCCGGGTATTGCCCTCGCAGTTCATCGCTACGGCCGAAGAAACCTCCCTGATCCTGGACGTCGGGCGCTGGGTCCTGGAGCAGGCCTGCGCGCAGCTGGCCCGGTGGGCGCGCCGACCAGAGCGCCGCCATCTCTCGATCGCGGTGAACGTGAGCGCACGCCAGTTTCGTGACCCACAGTTCGTTGACGGAGTGATGGAGGCCATCGCGCGTGCAGGCGTCGCCCCCGACAGGCTAAAGCTGGAGCTGACCGAGAGCCTGCTGGCCGACGGCATCGAGGTCACCGTCGCCAAGATGGGGAACCTCAAGGCCATGGGTGTGGCGCTCTCGCTGGACGACTTCGGTATGGGCTATTCCTCGCTGTCCTACCTGAAACGGCTGCCGCTCGACCAGCTCAAGATCGACCGCGAATTCGTGAAGGACCTCCTGACCGATGCCAACGATGCCGCGATCGCCCGCACCATCATCGGCCTGGCGCAGAGCCTGCGCCTGGACGTGATCGCCGAGGGCGTGGAGACCGAGGCCCAGCGTGACTTCCTGCTGGGTCACGGCTGCGAGGCCTTCCAGGGGCACCTGTATGCCGGGCCCCTGCCGATCGAAGCGCTGGAGGCGTATATCGACCGGCCGGGCCACCTGCCGGCGTGAGCCGCCTCACACTGGCGCGATCTGCAGCGGCGAGGTCGCCATCAGGCGCGGCAGGCGGATGAAGACGCGGCGGTCTTCCAGCTGCAGGTCGATCCGCCCGTCACGGGCCAGCGCGCGGACATCCCCGGCATGTACTGGCCTGTAAGGCGCGTCAGCATCGTGCGTTGCACCGGCGCGGTCAGCACTGCCCGCAGGTGACCGTGACAAGGCCAGCGTCGCGTACCCGGCATCCTGGCTGGTATCGATTCCGGCATCCAGGTGCGCGCACACCGTCAATTCGCCTGGTGCAGCTTCCCGGTCCGCCAGGTACAGCAGGCCGGCCAGGAGCAGGGGTCGGAGCGTGGCGCTAGACACCTCGAAGTCCGGGGGGGGCTGCAGGTCAGACCGCAGGACATGGCCACGAAACTCGAGCCCGCTGCGCACCAGCGCGAGGCACTCCTGAACGCCCTCTTGCAGTCCGATGCTGTCGTCCTCCGGGGGTGCCAGCCAGCTCGCCACGCGCAGCGAGTTGGCGATCGCCTCGCGCGTGCCGCGGTGGATGCGCGCGAGCTGCTGCCGCAGGTCGGCCAGCGGCGGGATCGCGTGGTCCAGCCTCGCGGCGGCCACCTCGGTCATCATGCCTACGGCCTGAAGGTTCACGATCAGGTCGTGCCGCAGTGCCGGCCCGATGCGACGCAAGACGGCGTACCGTGCGGCCTCGGCCGCCTGCCCAGGGGGCGCGTCTGCATGCATCGCGCGATTCTGGGCAGCGCCCCTCGGGCCGGGCTGTCAGGCGGGGGCCGCGGCCCCTGTAGGAGCGCTCTGCAGACGCCACCCGCCGCGCCCGCTATCCTGCGCGGAGTCCCTGTGCCCCGCTTGGAACATGAACAAGGCCTTCACCCGCGAAACCGACGCCGACGACGACGATCTGCCCCCGGGCGTGCCGCCGGTGCCGGCAGGCGCGCGCAACTACATCACGCCCGCAGGCTATGCCCGCCTGCGCGCCGAATTGCTGCAGTTGATCGATGACGAGCGACCGCGCGTCGTCGAGGTGGTGCACTGGGCCGCCAGCAACGGCGACCGCTCCGAGAATGGCGACTACCTCTATGGCAAGAAGCGACTGCGCGAGATCGACCGCCGTATCCGCTTCCTCACCAAGCGCCTGGAGATCGCTGAAGTCACGGACCCCAGTGCGCACCACGGGCGTGACCAGGTGTTCTTCGGTGCGTCGGTGCGTTACGCCGATGAGGCCGGCCAGGAGCGCGAGGTCACCATCCTGGGCATCGACGAGGCCGACAGCCGCCAGGGGCAGGTCAGTTGGATCTCCCCCATTGCGCGGGCGCTGCTGAAGGCGCGCGAGGGCGATGTCGTGAAGCTGCAGACGCCTGCGGGCCCGCAGGAGATCGAGGTGCTTCAGGTGCGCTACCCCGCGCCCTGAAGCTGGATGTTCAGGTGGCGCGGCGCCCGCGCTGCACGCGCAGCACGTCGGGAATGCGCTTGATCGCGCGCATCACGGTGTCCAGGTGGCTGCGGTCACGCACCGCCACCAGGAAACGCAGGTCCGCGGCGTCCTGGGCGCGGTCTTCGTCCATGTCCAAGTGGGTGATGTCGGCCTCCGCGCCGGCCAGCGCCGATGCGACGCGTGCGAGCACGCCCTTGCCGTTGCCCACGGTGACCACCAGGTGGGTCTCGAACGAGCGCACTGGTTCGTCTGACCATTCCACACCGATGAAGCGCTCGCTGTCCTTGTTCAGGAGGCGCCGCGCGCTGGCACAGTCCTCGGTGTGCACCACCAGGCCTTCGCCGCGGCCCAGGTAGCCCACGATGCGGTCCCCGGGCACCGGGCGGCAGCAGCTGGGATATTGCACCGAGGCGTTCTCGCTGCCGTCGAGGATCACAGCGCCGTGCGCGGGGTTCTCGTGCGCGGTGAAGCGCTCGCGCGTCATGAGCAGGGCATCGGGCTTCTCGCCGCTCTCGGTCAGCAGGGCCACCAGGCGCTTGGCCACGATGCCGGCAATGCGTTTGCCCAGGCCGATGTCCATCAGCAGTTCGTCGCGGTTGCGGTTGCCGGTGAACCGCAGCAGCTTGTCCCACACCCCCTGGTCCGTGTCGCCGGCCGCTGGCAGCCGCTCGATGCCCTCGGCTCGCAGGGCCTGTGTCAGCAGCTTCTCGCCCAGGCCCAGGGACTCGGCCTGGGCCATGGTCTTGAGGTGGTGGCGGATCTTGGAGCGCGCGCGACCGGTGCGCACGAACCCGAGCCAGGCCGGATCGGGTGCGGAGGCGGGTGCTGTTTCCACTTCGACCACGTCGCCGTTTTTCAGTTCGGTGCGCAGGGGCACCTGCGCACCGTTGATGCGGCCGGCTACCACGTGGTCACCGATGTTGCTGTGGATCGCGTACGCGAAATCGACCACGGTGGCCCCGCGGGGTAGGGCCAGGATCTGGCTCTTGGGGGTGAACACGTAGACCGCGTCGGGAAACAGATCGATCTTCACGTGGTCCCAGAACTCGGCGGCGTCGCGGGTCTCGTGCTGGATGTCCAGCAGGGACTGCAGCCAGGTGGCGCCCGTGCGGTCCGCAGCCTCAGCCTGCGAGGGGTTGGCCTTGTACAGCCAGTGGGCCGCCACGCCGGATTCGGCCACCACGTGCATGGTCTCGGTGCGGATCTGGAATTCCACATTCACGCCCGAGGGGCCGACCAGGGTGGTGTGCAGCGACTGGTAGCCGTTCACTTTCGGGATGGCGATGTGGTCCTTGAAGCGGCCCGGCACCGGTTTGTACATCTGGTGCACGATGCCCAGAGCGGTGTAGCAGTCGATCAGCGTGGGCACGATGACGCGCAGGCCGTAGATGTCGGTGACCTGCGCGAAGCTCAGGTGCTTCTCGTCCATCTTGCGGTAGATGGAATAGAGCGTCTTTTCGCGCCCCGCCAGACGGATCTTCAGGCCGGCCGCCTCGAAGGCCGTCTCGACGTCGCGCTGCACCTTCTGAATCAGGTCGCGCCGGCGGCTTCGCGCCTTGGCCACCGCCTTCGACAGGACCGCGTGGCGCCAGGGCTGCAGGTGGCTGAAGGCCAGTTCCTGCAGCTCGCGGTAGGTCTGGTTCAGGCCCAGGCGGTTGGCGATAGGCGCGTAGATTTCCAGCGTCTCGGCGGAAATCCGGTGCCACTTGGCGCGCGGCACGTCGGCCAGCGTGCGCATGTTGTGCGATCGGTCGGCCAGCTTGATCAGGATCACGCGTACGTCACGCGCCATCGCCAGCAGCATCTTGCGGAAGGACTCGGCCTGGTTCTCCTCGCGGGTGTTGAACTGCAGCTTGTCCAGCTTGGTCAGGCCGTCCACCAGTTCGGCCACCGGGGCGCTGAAGCGCTCGATCAGTTCGGGCTTGGTGACGCCGCAGTCCTCGATGGCGTCATGCAGCAGGGCCGCCATCAGGGCCTGGGCGTCCAGCTTCCACTGTGCGCACTGGGCCGCCACCGCGATCGGGTGGGTGATGTAGGGATCCCCGCTGGCGCGGATCTGGCCCAGGTGGGCCTCGTCGGCGAAGCGGTAGGCCTGTCGCACCTGCTCGATCTCGCCAGCGTCCAGGTAGTCCAGTTTGGCCATGAGCGCGGCAAAGCTGGCCGCTGCCGCCTTGGCTTGCGCGGAACTGGGGACGGCAGGGGCCGAACGCTTGCGTTTGCCTGAAGAGGGGTCGAGCACCGCACTCATCCCTCAAATGTAGCGCGAGGCCCCTGGGGTGGGAAACGGCCAAGAAAAAAGCACCGGCTCGCGGTGCTTTTCATGGGGGGCGGGCCGGGCGGGCCGCCGCAACGTCAGAGCGGGCGGCTCAGCCCGGGACTTTCTTGAGCATCTCCAGCCCGATCTTGCCATCGGCGATCTCGCGCAGGGCGGTGACGCCAGGCTTGTTCTTGCTCTCGATCTTGGGCGCGTGGCCCTGACTGAGCATGCGGGCGCGGTAGGTCGCGGCCAGCACCAGCTGGAAGCGGTTGGGGATCTTCTGCAGGCAGTCTTCAACGGTGATGCGGGCCATGAAAGCTCTCCGGATTCAGGTGATGTGCAGGGCCTTGAAGGTGTCGGCCCGGGTCCGCCGCTGGGCCGAAAACTTCAGCCGCTGGGCGTGGACGATGGTCTTGAGGTCGAACAGCGCGCGCTCAAACAACTCGTTGATTATAACGAAGTCAAATTCCCTCACCTGGGCCATCTCCTCGGCGGCGTTCTTCAGGCGCAGCTCGATGACTTCGGGCCTGTCCTCGCCCCGGCGCTCCAGGCGCGAGCGCAATTCTTCCAAGCTGGGGGGCAGGATGAAGATCAGGACGGCGTTGGTGAAGATGCGCTTGATCTGGACGGCGCCCTGGTAGTCGATTTCGAGGATGACGTCGGCGCCCGAGGCGATGCGTTCCTCGATGGCCTTCTTGGAGGTGCCATAGCGGTTGCCGTGCACATTGGCCCACTCGACGAAGGCATCGGCCAGCACCATGGCGTCGAATTCCTGGGGCGAGACGAAGAAGTACTCGCGCCCGTGCTTCTCCTGGCCGCGCGGGGCCCGGGTGGTGTGTGACACCGAGGGCTGCACCTGCGCGTCCAGCTCCATGAGCGCCTTGACCAGGCTGGATTTGCCCGCGCCGCTGGGCGCCGCGACGACGAAGAGGTTGCCTGGGTAGTCCACGGAAAAAGCCTTTATTCGATGTTTTGGACCTGCTCGCGCATCTGCTCGATCAGCACCTTCATGTCCACCGAGATGCGGGTCAGCTCCAGGGCGGCCGACTTGGAGCCCAGGGTGTTGGCCTCGCGGTGCAGTTCCTGGATCAGGAAGTCCAGGCGCTTGCCCGACTCGCCGCCCTTGGCCAGCAGGCGCTCGATCTCGTCCAGGTGGGCGGCCAGGCGGGTGAGTTCCTCGGCCACGTCGATGCGGATGGCAAAAGCGGTGGCCTCGGCCAGGGCGCGGTCCTGCGCCGCGTCCGGGGCGGCGCCCGCGCCGGCCTGGGCACCCAGACCCATGGCGTCCTGCCAGCGCTCGAGGAAGCGCGTGCGCTGCTGCTCGACGAGTTGAGGGACCAGCGGCCGCGCCTGGGCGGCCAGGGTCCGCAGCTGGGCCAGGTGACCGCGCAGCATGTCGGCCAGGCGGGCGCCCTCGCGCGCACGCGCCGAGAGCAGGGCCTGCAGCGCCTGCTCGGCCAGAGGCATCAGCGACGCGCCCGCGTCGGCCGCGCCGGCCTGGCCTGCAGCGGACAGCCGCAGCACGTCAGCCACGCCCAGGGGGCGCGCATCCGGCAGCACCTGCCGCACCTGCTCCTGCAGGGCGCGCAGGCGCTGCAGCAGCTCGGTATCGGGTTCGCGCAGGTCGCTGGCGCTGGCGGCCTCCAGGCCTGCGCGGACTTCCACCTTGCCGCGCTTGAGCCGGGACTGCAGCAGTTCACGCAGCGCCGGCTCGTGCTGGCGCAGGTCTTCGGCCAGGCGAAAGGAGAGGTCCAGGAAGCGGCTGTTGACTGCGCGGATCTCCACGCCCAGCCTCGCCGTGGCAGGACCGGTCCCCTGCGCGGCGCCGCTGGACTGGGCGCTGGCATAGCCGGTCATGCTGTAAACTGGCATTTTGTTACTTTTGTACTATTTATCAGGGCTGTGCGGGAACTTTGAGGCGGCATCGCCTGCGGCCTTCTTCATTATGTCAAAGCTCACACCTGCCGCCCTCCCGGCTGGCACGCTCGTCGGTGGTTATCGCCTGCTGCGCAAGCTCTCGGCGGGTGGCTTCGGCATCGTTTACCTGGCGGTTGCGCCCGATGGCCAGCAGGTCGCCATCAAGGAGTACCTGCCGGCGTCGCTGGCCACCCGAGAGCCTGGCCAGTGCCTGCCCCAGGTCCCGCCAGACAAGCTCTCCCTGTACCGCCTGGGCCTCAAGAGCTTCTTCGAGGAGGGCCGTGCCCTGGCCCAGATCTCGCACGCCTCGGTGGTAGGCGTGCTCAATTTCTTCCGCGAGAACGACACCGTCTACATGGTGATGAACCACCTGGAGGGCGCTACCCTGCAGGACTTCATCCTCGCCGCACGCGACCTGCGGCAGGCGCGCGTGCTGGGTGAGGCCACCATCCGCTCGCTGTTCGACGAGGTGCTGCGGGGCCTGCGCATCGTGCACCAGCGCAAGATGCTGCACCTGGACCTCAAGCCCGCCAACCTCTTCATCACCGACGACGACCGCGCCGTCATGCTCGATTTCGGCGCGGCCCGCGAGGTGCTGGCCAAGGAGGGTCAATTTGTGCGGCCCATGTACACCCCGGGCTTCGCTGCGCCCGAGATGTACCGCCGGGACCAGGACCTCGGCCCCTGGACCGACATCTACGCGATCGGCGCCAGCCTCTACGCCTGCATGCACGGTGCGCCGCCGCCTGACGTGCCGCAGCGGCAGGCGGGCGACGGCCTGCCCGCGGCGCTGGAGCGCCTGCGCCCGGCCTACTCCGACTCCCTCATCGACGTGGTGCGCTGGTGCATGCAGCTGGACGCACTCGCGCGCCCGCAGTCGGTGTTCGCGCTGCAACGCGCCCTGAGCCGCGAGCCCGAGCCGCAGCCGGTGCGTCAGACCCTGGCCGCGCGCCTGGGCCTGCAGCTGGCGCCGGCGCGGAACGCCCGATGAAATTCTCCGTCTTCCAGGTCAGCCGCCGGGGCGGTCGCGCCCGCAACGAAGACCGTATGGGCTACTGCTACACCCGCGAGTCGGCCCTGTTCATCCTGGCCGACGGCATGGGAGGACATCCCGGCGGGGACCTCGCCGCGCAGATCGCCCTGCAGACCCTGGCCGTGCGCTTCCAGCGCGAGGCTGCGCCGCAGGTGGCCTGCCCGACCACCTTCCTGGGGACCGCGCTGCTGGCGGCGCACCAGGCCATCACGCGCCACGCGCAGGCCCAGGGACTGGCCGATCCGCCCCGCACCACGCTGGTGGCGGCCCTCGTGCAGGGGGGCGCGCTCACCTGGATCCATTGCGGCGATTCGCGCCTGTACCTCGTGCGTGACGGGTGCCTGCTCGCGCGCACGCGCGACCATTCCTACCTGGCGCACCAGGTAAAGGCGGGCCGGGGCGAGGACGCCCTCCACCGCAACCTGCTTTTCACCTGCCTCGGATCGCCCTCGAAACCCATTCACGACCTGGGTGGCCCCCTGCGCCTGCGTCAGCAGGACAAGTTTCTCCTGTGTTCGGACGGGCTCTGGGACAGTCTGCCCGAGCCGGTGATCATCCAGCGGCTGCAGGCCCTGCCGGTGCACGAGGCCGTGCCGCAGCTGGCCGAAGAAGCCCTGCGCGCGGGCGGGCCGCAGGGTGACAACGTCACGCTCGTCGCGGCCGAATGGGAGACGCCGGCCGCTGCCGATTCGCTGCATGGTGTGTCCACCGAGGGTCTGGGCCAGGGCGCCTTCGCCTCCACCATCCAGTGCGCCCGCCCGCCGGCCCCGGACCTGGCAGTCGACGACCTCGACGACGCCGCCATCGAGCGCTCCATCGCCGAAATCAACGAAGCGATCCGCCGCCTTCGGGGCCGCTGACCACCCGCCCCGTGGGGGGCCGGGTGGCACGTTGTTAGCATTCCCCTCCATGACCTCCTTTCAACGAAGCGCCGGCCGCCGCGCCGACCAGCTGCGCCCGGTGCGCATCACCCGTGGCTACACCATCCATGCCGAAGGCTCCGTCCTGATCGAGTTCGGTCAGACCCGCGTGCTGTGCACCGCCTCCGTGGAGGACAAGGTGCCGCCGCACAAGCGGGGCAGCGGCGAGGGCTGGGTCACCGCGGAATACGGCATGCTGCCGCGCGCCACCCACACCCGCGGCGACCGCGAAGCTGCACGCGGCAAGCAAAGCGGCCGTACCCAGGAGATCCAGCGCCTGATCGGCCGTTCGCTGCGCGCGGTGTTCGACCTCAAGGCCCTGGGCGAGCGCACCCTGCACCTGGATTGCGACGTGCTGCAGGCCGACGGCGGCACCCGCACCGCCGCCATCACCGGCGCCTTCGTGGCCGCCCAGGACGCGGTGAACCTGCTGCTGGCACAGGGCAAGCTGGCCGCATCGCCTGTCACCGGACCGGTGGCCGCGATCTCGGTGGGCATCGTGAAGGGCACGCCGCTGCTGGACCTGGAGTACATCGAAGACGTGGCCTGCGACACCGACATGAACGTGGTCATGACCGGCGCCGGGCACTTCGTGGAGGTGCAGGGCACGGCCGAAGGCGTGGCCTTCACCCGAGCCGAGATGGACCGCCTGCTGCAACTGGCGGAAAAGGGCATCGCCGAGCTCGTGACGCTGCAGGCGCAGGCCCTGCAATCCCCGCGGCCGGCAGCGGCCTGAGCGCCCGATGATCGATACCCTCGTGCTGGCCTCCAACAACCGGGGCAAGCTCGCCGAGCTGCAGGCCATGTTCGCGCCCCTGGGGGTAAAGCTGGTGCGCCAGGCCGACTTGGGGCTAGGCGAGGCCGAGGAGCCGCACCGCACCTTCGTGGAGAACGCCCTGGCCAAGGCGCGCCATGCGGCGCGCGAGAGCGGCCTGCCGGCGCTGGCCGACGACGCCGGCCTGTGCGTGGACGCCTTCGGCGGCCTGCCGGGCGTGGATACCGCCTACTACGCCACGCAGTTCGGCTACCCCAAGGGCGACGACCACAACGTGCGCGCGCTCCTGGAGCAGATGCAGGGCGTGGAGAACCGCCGCGCCGCGCTGGTCAGCACCCTGGTGGCGATGCGCAGCGCCGACGATCCCGAGCCGCTCATCGCGGTGGGCCGTGCGGCGGGAGAAATCACCCGCGCCCCCGTGGGCGAGCACGGCTTCGGATTCGACCCGGTGATGTACATCCCCGCCTTCGGTCAGACCTTCGCGCAGCTACCCCCTGACGTGAAGAACGCGAACAGCCACCGCGGACTGGCCGCGCGCGAGATGCTGCGGCTGATGCAGGAGCGCTGGTGATGGCGGATGCGGGCCCGGGCGGGATGCGCCGGGACCTGACCCACTACATGCGCCCCGGCACCCTGCAGCTCGGGGCGCCGCCGCCGCTGTCCCTGTACGTGCACCTGCCCTGGTGCCTGAAGAAGTGCCCGTACTGCGACTTCAACTCGCACGAGTCCGTGGGCGAGTTGCCCGAGCAGGCCTACCTGGACGCGCTCGTGGCCGACCTGGAGCAGGCCCTGCCCCTGGTCTGGGGGCGTGGCGTGCACAGCATCTTCATCGGCGGCGGCACGCCCAGCCTGTTCTCGCCCGCGGGCATCGACCGCCTGATCAGCGACGTGCGCGCCCGCCTGCGGCTCGAGGCCGACTGCGAGATCACGCTGGAGGCCAACCCCGGAACCTTCGAGAAGGAGCGCTTCCGTGCCTTCCGTGCCGCAGGCGTGACGCGCCTGTCTGTCGGCGTGCAAAGCTTCAACGACGCGCACCTGAAGGCCCTGGGGCGGGTGCATGACCGCGCGCAGGCGCTGGCGGCCTGCGAAGAGGCCGCCTCTGCATTCGACACTTTCAACATCGACCTGATGTACGCGCTGCCGGGCCAGACCCTGGAGCAGCTCGAGGCCGACGCGCGCCAGGCCCTGGCGCTGGCGCCGCCGCACCTGTCGATCTACCACCTCACGCTGGAGCCCAACACCTACTTCGCGAAGTTCCCACCCGAGCTGCCGCCGGACGACACGGCCTATGCCATGCTCGATCGCATCACCGAGCTGACGCAGGCCGTGGGGCTGCAACGCTACGAGGTGTCGGCCTACGCGCGGGAGGGCCACCGCTGCTGGCACAACCTGAACTACTGGCAGTTCGGCGACTACCTGGGCATCGGTGCGGGCGCGCACACCAAGCTCAGTTTCGCGCACCGGGTGGTGCGGCAGGTGCGCTATCGCGAGCCGCGCCTGTACATGGACCACGCGCGCGGCGGCGACGCAGTGGCCCAGCAGCACGAGGTGGCGCGCGCCGACCTGCCCTTCGAGTACATGCTCAACGCGCTGCGACTGCGCGAGGGCTTCCTGCTGCGCGATTTTTTCGAGCGCACGGGGCTGCCGGTGTCGGCGATCGATCGTGCCCTGTCACAGGCCCAGGAGCGCGGTCTGGTGCTGCGGTCATTGGACCGGGTCCAGCCGACCGAGCGTGGCTTCGATTTCCTGAGCGACCTGCAGGCCTTGTTCCTCGCAGAGTGACCTGGCCTCACTCCATGGCGACGATGCGCACGCGCCGGTTCTCTGGCGCCTCGGGCTGGTCCTTCAGCAGCAGCTCGTTGAAGCCCTTGCCCTCGGTCTGCAGCCGGCTTGCGGCGACGCCCTTGGACTGCAGGAATTCGGCCACCGCCTGGGCGCGGCGGGCCGAGAGCGCCTCGTTGTAGGCGGCGGTGCCCTTGGCGTCGGTGTGTCCCTGCACCAGGAAGCGGGTCCCGGACAGGCGCGAGGTGGCCATGGCCTCTGCGAGGTTCTGCAGCAGCGGGCGGCTGGCCGCCTGCAGGCGCGCCGAGTCGAAGTCGAACTGCACCACCAGGTCCAGCTCGCGCTTCTGGGGCACGAGGTTGCGCATGCTGCGCGTCGTGGCCGCGCCCGCGGGCGGGGGCGCCAGGCGCTCGACCATCTCGTTGACCGAAGCGTCACGCAGGGGCGCCTGCTGGGCCCAGGCCGGGACCAGGCTGGCGATGGCGGCGATGGCGACGCAGCTCAGGGAAGCACGGAACATCAGCGAACCTCCTTGATGGTGACCAGCTTGGCGCCGAAGGACTCGGAGGATCCCGTCACGCCGGCGCCGGAGAAGAAGTCGAACAGCGCCGCGCGCCCGGGCAGGTCGTTCAGCGCAAAGGTGAAGGGCGCCTTGGCATCGGGCGGCGAGAGCGTGAGCGCGCTCAGGTCGCGCGGCGTGTCGGATACCACCACCAGCATGTGGTCCAGGCCGGCCGGTCCTTGGGCCACAACCTTCCAGTCGGGACGGGGCAGCGTCATGGGCACGTTGGCGCGGATGGCGTTGTCGCGGTCCAGGCCGTTCGGGAACAGGACGTAGAAGCTCTTTCGGTCACTGCCAAGCAGCACCAGGTAGACATAGCCGTCACGCGCTGCTCGGATCTTCAGGTTCAGGGGATCCTTGCCGATACGCAGCTCGCTCTTGTCCAGGGTGACGTCCACCCGGCGCTTCGGATTGCGCTGGGCCTCGATCTCCTTGAGCGTGGCCAGCGAGGCGAGCGCGGGCTCCACCGGGGGCGCAGGCGGTTCGACCAGGGGCGCGGGTGCCGGTGACGGCGCGGCCACCGGGAGGCTGGAGGGCGCGGGCGCGGCAGGAGTGGGCGGTGCAAGGGGCGCCGGGGGCGCCACGGCCACCACCTGCGGCGGCGCCAGGGGCTGCACCGGTGCGGGGGGCGCAGGCACGGCGACCGGCGTGGGTGCGGGTGCGGGTGCGGGCGCGGGCGCGGGCGCTGCAACAGGCGCTGGTGCAATGGGCGCAGGTGCCGGCGGCGTGACGGCCACGGGAGCCGGCGCTGGTGTGACGGGTGCAGCAGGCGTGGCCACGGGCGCCGCCGCCGGCGGGGGGCGGACCGGTGCCACAGGCGCGGGCGGGCGCACGGGCGAGGGTGCCGCGACCGGTGCCGGTGCTGGCGGCGCCGCGGCCACCATGACCGGAGCAGCGGGGGGCGCAGGGGGCGGCCGCACGGTGGATACCGGCACCAGGTTGCGGTTGCCGGAGACGCTCACGTGATGGCGCAACTGCGGCTCGGCCTTGAACTTCTCGTCGATGAAGGTCTGTGCGCACTGCTCGATCTCGGCCATCGAGACGGCGCCGGAGGCGTCGCGGTCGCGGGCCCGTCCGAGCAGGCAGTCACGCACGCCCTGGGTGGCCATGCCACCCTTGCCGGGTTCGTCGTAGCTCACCTCGTTGGCGCGCGAGGACGTGATCTGCACGAAGTTTTCGCTGAGCGCGCCCAGGCGGGTCGAGGCATCCAGCAGGCTGCGCGTCGGCACGTTGTTGGCGGCGCATGCGTTCTCGCCCGCGCCGGCCTTGAGGAAGAACTTGGGGGTGAGCTTGCCTTCCGCGATCGAGCGCGTGGTGGCCGCGCGCCGGGTCACACCCTCGGAGTGGCAGGCGTCGAACATCACGATCACCTTGTCGGCCAGCTCGCTCATGCGGCGGGTGCGCTGGGCGATCTCTTCGTTGGTCAGGGTGTCTCCGTCATAGGCCATCAGGCCTTCCTTGCAGCCGCCGCCGCGTTCCGGCCAGCGCGTGCCGTGTCCCGAGAAATACACCAGGACCCGAGAGCCCTCGCTGACGGTACGGCCCAGGTTTTCCAGCGCCTGCAGGATGCCGGCCTTGGTGGCCTGCGCGTCGCGCAGCACGGTAATGCGCTGGTCCGGGATACCCATGGCCTGCGCGATCGCGCGGGCGCTGGTCACGTCGTGGGGTACGCCCTCCAGCGTGGGGATATTGGGCGGGCCGTACTTGGAGATGGCGATGATCAGGGCGCTGCGGGTGGCGCGTTCCGCGGGAGCGGCATACGCCAGGCCCGAAAACAGCGCCAGCAGGCCGGCGGCGTACGCGGACAAGCGCGCAAAACGGATAAGGAGTGAGGGCATGTTGACTACTTTAGAAGGATTCATGAGGGGTGTAGGCAGATCCCTGTGAAGCGGCCAGAATAGGCTCCAAATTGATGTCATCTTAAACAAGAGTCGGTTCGTCCACCCGGCGTCCACCCGGCGTCCACCCGATTCCCGATGTCGGCACTGGCCGGCAAGCACCACACCGCAGGAGATGGCCATGGCCCCAAGCACCCCGGACCGAACGCGTCGACGCCTCTTCGCCGGCATTGCGCTCGCATGCGCGTGCGTCCTGAACGTCTCACCCGTGCGGGCGCAGGCGCCTGCGCCCGCCGAGGATGCCGCGCGCCAGCGCCTGCAATCCCTGCAGGCCGCCACAGTCGGTGTGGAGGTCAGCGTGATCGACGACGCCGCTTCGGCCCGAACCCTGGGCCGTCGGCGCGAAGGCACCGGCGTTGTCATCGCGCCGCAGGGGCTGGTCCTGACCATCGGCTATCTGGTGCTGGAGGCCGAGCGGATCGAGATCGTCACGCGTGACCAGAAGCGCCTGCCCGCGCAGCTGGTGGCCTACGACTTCGTGAATGGCCTGGGCTTGCTGCGGCCGCTGTTTCCCCTGGCCGGGGTCGAGCCCGTGCGCCTGGGCTCGGCCGCGGCGCTGTCCAAGGGCAGCCCACTGCTGTTCATTACCGGCAGCGACCCGCGACAGGCTGGCGCCGTACGCCTGGTCGACGCGCGCTCCTTCACCGGCTACTGGGAGTACCACCTGGAGTCCGCTCTGTATACCTCTCCCCTGGTTCCGATCAACCACTCTGGCGCGGGCCTGTTCAACCAGGCCGGCGAGCTGGTGGGCGTGGGCAACCTGGCGCTGCGCGACGTCCTGCCCGACGACAGCCCCAACGTGCTGCCCGGCAACCTGTTCGTGCCCGTCGACGTGCTGGCGCCGGTCCTGGACGACCTGCTTCGCACCGGCGAGAACCCGCAGGCCAAGCGGCCCTGGCTGGGGGTCAATGCGGCCGAACTGGGCGGGGGTGTACGCATCACGCGCGTCAACCCGAACAGCCCCGCCGAGGCTGGTGGCGTGCGCCCCGGCCACTGGGTGCTGGCGGTGGACGATCAGCCGGTACGCACGCTGGAGGCGTTCTACAAGCAGGTGTGGGCGCGCGGGCTGGCAGGCAGCCCCATCCGCCTGAGCGTGCGTGAGGGCAGTGCGGTGCGCGTGCTGGAACTGCCGGTGCGTGACCGCGGCATGAGCGTGGCCCGGCCCAAGGGCATCTGAGCGACCAGTCCGCTGATAATGGTTAAACTGACCAACGAACAAGAACTTGCGGAAGGCCATTGTCGTGAGTAATCGTTTCATGGCTCGCCTGGCGACGGCTTTCATGCTCTTTGCCGGTCTTGCGGGCGCAGCCCTGGCTTCCGGTGTGCAGGAGGTCGGACCCCGCCTGGCGCTGGTGATCGGGAACGCCGATTACCGTCATGCTCCGAAGCTTCTCGGCTCGGCCGCTGACGCTGATGCCATGGCCGACGCGCTGCGTGCGAGGGGGTTCAAGGTGACCAAGGCCAATAACCTCGAACGCGAGGCGATGCTGTCTCTGGTCGCGCAGTTCGAGCAAACGCTGGCGGCGCGTGGCGGCATCGGTGTCTTCTTCTACTCGGGCCACGCTGCCCAGGTGAATGGCGACGAGATCATGCTTCCTGTCGAAATCGGCGGTGCATCCGGGGCGGACATCGTCAAGACAGGCATCAACCTTTCCCAGTTGCGCCGGTCGATCACCCCGCCTGCGGGTGGCTCCTGGCGGGACAACGGCAGTGTCACCCTCTACGCGTCGTCCAAGGGACAAGTGACCCTGGACAGCCTGCCTGGCCAGAGGAACTCTCCTTTCACGACCGCCTTGCTCGGCGCCTTGGGGCAGGGGAGTGGCGATGTCCCGACGGTATTCGAGCGCGTACGCAACTCGCTCGAGGTGGCGTTTCGCGCCCCTGCGCTGCGAGACTTCAAACAGACCCCCGACCTCAGCGGGCGCCTGAATCAAGAGATCTTCCTCAACCAGCCTGATCGTGATCCAGCGGGCACCCTGACCCGGATCCTGTTCTTTGACTCTGACCGGAGCGAGTTATCTGCGGGGCCTGTCAAGCGTTGAGGTCTCAGGGGCTGACGGCGGACTCGCGACCGAAGCCGCCGCCCTGCGTAGGAGCGTGATCAACGCTGTGGCATGTCCTTGTACGAATAGCCCAGGCTCACGCCGGCGTCCTGCGGAATCTGCGGCACCGTCTGCGCCCAGTCGAGCCAGGCGCGGCGCATCGCTTCGAAGCGATCGGGCTCGCGTACCGCCAGGTTCGCGCGCTCGCGCGCATCGGCTGCGAGATTGAACAGATATTCGTGGTCGTCGACCTTCAGGTATTTCCAGTCTCCCGACCGCAAGGCGCGCTGCTGCCGGTGGTTCATGCGCCAGTACAGCGGCCGCTCGAAGGTGGCGGACGGGTCCTGGAGCACGCCCGCCAGGGAAACGCCATCCAGCGGGTAGTCCGGATGGGCCTGCCCGCCGCCCAGCGCCAGCAGGGTGGCTGACCAGTCCATCGTCATGCACAGTTGCGCGCTGGTGCGGCCCGGCGGAATCACGGCCGGCCAGTGGGCGATCCAGGGCACACGGATGCCGCCTTCGGTCAGGTCCATCTTGCCGCCCACCAGGGGCCAGTTGTCCGAGAAGCGCTCGCCGCCGTTGTCACTGGTGAACACGATCAGCGTGTCCTGCAGCACGCCGTTGCGGCGCAGGGCCTCGACCACCCAGCCGATGCCCTCGTCCATGTGCTGGATCATGCGGTGGTAGGTGTGGATGTTGCCGCCATCCAGGTGGAACAGGTTGTCCTTGACCTGCTGTGCCACGTGCGCATCGTCGCGCGTCTCCCAGGGCCAGTGCGGCGCGGTGTAGTGCAGGCTCAGGAAGAAGGGCCGGCCATCCTTGGCGGCGGCTGCCTTGCGCTGCACGTAGTCGACCGCGCGTTGCGAGAGCAGGTCGGTCAGGTAACCCGGCTCGCGGTGCTCGGCCTCCCCGGCGTACAGGTCGTGGTCGCCCTTGCTCGAGCAATGGGTGAAATAGTCGACACCGCCGGCCATGATCCCGTAGAACTCGTCATAGCCCGAGCGCAGCGGGCCGAAGGCGGGCGGGTAGCCCAGGTGCCACTTGCCCACCAGCGCCGTGTCGTAGCCGGCCTCGCGCAGCAGCGAGGGCAGGGTCGGAGTCGAGGGCGGCAGGCCCAGGGTGGTGCTGCCCTTGCTCTTGCTGCTGATCGGCTCTTCCATGCCGCCACGGATACGGTACTGGTAGCGCATCGTCATCAGGGCGAAGCGCGTGGGCGAGCAAACCGGAGAGTTGGCATAGCCCTCGGTCAGGCGCAGCCCGTTGGCGGCCAAGGCATCGAGCTGGGGCGAGACGGGACCGTGCACCGAGTCGCGGCCGCCGTAGCAGCCCAGATCTGCAAAACCCAGGTCGTCAGCGACGATGTAGAGAATGTTCGGGCGCTTCATGAGGTCAGGATAGGACCCGCCTGCGCATTTGTAAATTCGGTTTTCCCGGCTTGAAATCAGGTTTTCGGATCGATCATTCAATCCCCAGCCGGGAAGGCGCTTGGCTTGTCGCTGTCTGGCGCAGGCGGTGTCAACCTAAGTCTTGTGAGGTCTGGGCCTGCCCGGGTCATGTGATGCCTTTGCAATGCGAGAGCATGGCATGCAGCAGGACATTGCAACCAGCGCTCACATGTTCGGGCAAGGCATCTTCGACCTCGTTGTGGCTGATGCCGTCCTTGCAGGGAATGAAGATCATGCCGGCCGGTGCGCAACGTGCGGCATACACCGCATCATGGCCAGCACCCGAGACGACGCGCATGTGAGAGTGTCCGAGCAGTCGTGCAGCGCGCTCCACGGCCTGCGTGCAATCAGGATGAAACTGCTGGGCCGTGAAGCTCGACACCAGCGTCAGTTCGATGGGCAGCCCGGTGCGGGAGCTCAGCGCCCGGGCACAGTCGCGCACCTCCTGCGCCATCTGCTCGACCGACTCGTCGGTGTGGTTGCGCAGATCGATCGAAAACCGCACCTCGCCGGGGATCACGTTACGGCTGTTCGGATGCACATGCACCATGCCGACCGTGCCGCGACCATGGGGCGCGTGGCGCAGGGCTGTGGCCACAACTTCCTGCATCAGATGGGTCGCCACCTGAAGGGCGTCGCGGCGCAAGCCCATGGGCGTGGGGCCGGCATGCGCCTCCATGCCCCTGACCACACAATCGAACCAGCGGATGCCCAGCACGCCCTGGACCACCCCGATGGTGATGCCGGCATCCTCAAGCACCGGCCCTTGTTCGATATGCGCCTCGAAATAGGCGCCGATGGGGTGTTCGCCGGGCACCTCCGCACCGATATAACCAATGCGCTCGAGCTCTTCCCGAACGGAGCGGCCGCTGGTGTCCGTGGCGGCATAGGCATGTTCGAGCGAGAAGGCGCCCGCAAAGACACCCGAGCCCATCATCACCGGGACAAAACGCGAGCCCTCTTCGTTGGTCCACACGGCCACTTCGATGGGTGCATCGGTCTGAATGCCGTGATCGTTGAGGGTGCGTACCACCTCCAGGCCAGCCAGCACCCCGTAATTGCCGTCGAACTTGCCCCCGGTGGGCTGCGTGTCAATATGGCTGCCGGTCATTACCGGAGGCAGTCGAGGGTCCCGGCCCGGCCTGCGCATGAAGATGTTGCCGATGCGGTCGACCGTGACCTGCATGCCAGCCTCGCGGGCCCATTGCACCACCAGGTCTCGTCCTTGCCGGTCCAGGTCGGTCAGTGCCAAGCGGGCTACGCCACCTTTGGGGGTGGCGCCGATGCTCGCGAGGGTCATCAGCGATTGCCACAGACGCTTGCTGTCAATGCGCAGGTCGTCGATGCGGGATGTGACAGTGGTCATGCAGGCTCCTTCGAATCGACAGTGGGGCCTGCAGCCAAGGGCGCCCCTGGCTCCTCATTGTCGCGGTAAGACGCAAAAACATCACGCAAGGGTCGCGGACTGACCGGCCCCTGGGTCAGGGAGCTTTCAAGCTCACCCAGGTGCCGCCGCATTTCCGCAGCCGCAGGTGCACCGCCACGGGCCAGGGCCTCGATCAGATCCACATGGCGGTGTGCCACACACACCTGACCACCATGCATCTTGAAGCGTGCCATCAGCAAGGAAGTGGTCGGCAGCAGGCCCGACAGCAGGCGGGTGTACACCGGGTTGCCGTGCATGCGTGCCAGGGCCAGGTGAAATTCGCCCGAGCAGCGAATCGCCTCGGCGCGGTCAGCTCGGGCGTCGGCATCGGCTTCAGCCTGAGCGATTTGTTCGAGTTCGGCGTGCTGGGCAGGCGTGAGCCGGCCGCCCAGCCGGCGCGCGATTTCGCACTCCACCGTGCGTCGCGCATCGAACACATGGGTAGCATTTTCCAGGCTGGGCATGGGCACGCGAGCGCCACGGTTGTGCATCAGCTCGATCACTTCCTCCTGGGCGAGCCGCTGCAAGGCCTGTCGGATCACGGTGCGAGAGACCCCGAATTCGGTGGCCAATTCCTCTTCGCGCAACCAGGCTCCCGGGGTCAGCCGGTGTTCCAGCACCGCCTGGCAGATCGCCTGGTAGACACGGTCGGTGGCTGTGGGCATGCGATTCTTGCCAAAGCCGGGCCGGGCGTTCATCGGCGCGCTCCGCGCCTCAGGCGCACAGGGGCTATGCCATCATGCGGGGGATGAATGACAGCCCTGAACCCCGTGTCGAATCGGCCAGCGCAACGCCTGAGCCCCGCAGACTTCAGGCCCAGCCACTGAGCGCCCAGCCACTGGCCGACTACGGCTGGATGATGGACATCGACCAGGCTTTTGAAGGAAATGCAGGTCATCCGATCAATGCAGGGACCAGCCGGCGGGTGGACATGCCCGGCACTCTGTCCTTGCACGCCCAGGGGGGACAGGCACAAATGACTGTGTTTCGTGCCAGAGCCCAGGCGGTCGACGGCCCTTGGCGTTTGATGGAGCGACACCAATGGGGCAGCCAGACCTTCGTGCCGCTGGGCCAATCCCATGAGGGCGGCCCGGCCTGCATTTTGCTGGTGGCCCTTGGGGCATCGAGCCCGGATGAAACCACACTCAAGGCTTTTGTGGTGGGAGATCGGCAGGCCTTCACGCTGCGACCGGGCACCTGGCACCACCCGTTGATCGCTTTGCAGGAACGCGACTTTCTTGTCATCGAAAGACGCGGTCCGCAAGAAGATTGCGAGGTGATGCATCTGTCGCGTCCCGTGCAGGTCTGGCTCTAGACAGTCTCAGGTGCGGGCAGCGCCGAGCCTCTCTGCCAAGGCAATCAGGCTGCGGTCACTGCCGGCGGGTCCCAGCAGGGAAATGCCAAAGGGTGCACCTGCACGCGAGGCCATGGGCAGGGAAATCTGGACGCATCCGGACAGACCGGCAATGCACAGCATGCGGATGGCGCGGTTGCGGTAATCCTCCAGCGAGGCCTCGCTGTCGGTTCGCAAGGGTGCCACATCGGGCATGGTGGGCATCAGCAATACGCCATCACGGCCCAGCAGCGTAGCCAGATGGGTCCGGTAGCGCTGGCGATAGGTGTGGGCCTGGGCGACCTGCTCGTCGGTCAGGGTCCGTGACCAGGCAAAGCGGTCGGCCACGCCTGGCCCCAAGGGAGGCGAAAAGCGTTCGATCAGCGGCCCATCGGTCATCCAGGCTTCTCGCCCCTGGATGTAGCGGAAATTCCAGTACATCGCATCGAAGTCATCGAGGACCACCCGCGTAGCCTGACTCGAACCAAGCACCGATTCGATGTGCTGGCGGGTCGGGGCCAGGGCCTGTCGCGCGGGCTCATCGAGCAGCCCCCACACATCCTCGGGTAAAAGCAGGCGCACCCGATCGGGCAAGGGCTGCGGGTCCGCACCAAGTAGCACATCGGCAGCGCGGGCGAAGGTCTGCATATCTCGCGCAAACCAGCCACAGGTATCAAAGCTGGGCGACAGGTCCATGCAGCCCTGCAGACTGACCCGCCCGTGGGTGGGTCGGATCCCATACAGTCCGCAATGACTGGCCGGGGCCCGGACCGAACCGCCGGTGTCGGTGCCCAGGGCGATATCGGCCAGCCGGTTGCTGACCGCTGCGGCTGAACCCGAGGACGAGCCCCCGGTGATCCGGTCGGGCGAGCCGCCATTGATCGGCGCACCGAAATGGGCATTGTTGCCGTTCATCGAAAAAGCCAGCTCATCGGTCACCACCTTGCCGACAAAGCGCGCACCGGCGTCCAGCAGCTTGCCCACGGCATCGGCATGGCGGGTCTTGATCCCCGACATGGCCAGCACAAACGGCTGACCTCCACTGGTGGGATAGCCCGCCACGTCAAACAGATCCTTGACAGCAAAACTCAGACCGGAGAGCGGCCCGGTGGCCGCCTGGGCTACCGGAACTTCGGGGTAGGGCATGAAGGCCCTGGCGGTGTCGTGGACCCATGGCATGTTCAGTCTCCAGTCGATGGCGTGTTCAGGCTCAGGCCGGTTGGGTGGCGCTGGCGGTCAACTCGGTGCGCAGGCACCGGGCCTGGTGGCCGGGGCCCAGCACCACTGCCTCGGGGCGTGCCTGCAGGCAGGCCTCGCTGGCCAAAGTGCAGCGAGGGGCGAAGGCGCAGCCCGGGGGCAGGGCAGACAGATCAGGTGGTGCGCCGGCAATCGTATGAAGCCGCGCGCCCTTGGCCAGCGCGCCATGGGCACGGCTGGCGAGCAGGGCCCGGGTGTAGGGGTGGCGGGGTGCGCGAATCAGTGTGCGTGCGGGCCCCTCTTCGACAATCCGGCCGGCGTACATGACAGCAATCCGGTCCGCCACTTCGACGGCGGCACCGATATCGTGGGTGACAAAGATAACCGACAGGCCCAGGTCACGCTGCAATTCGCGCAGCAGCAACAGGATCTGGATCTGCACGGTGGCATCCAATGCAGTGGTCGGTTCATCGGCCAGCAACAACTGGGGGCGGCAGGCCAGGGCCAATGCAATCATGCCGCGCTGACGCATGCCTCCGCTCATCTCGTGCGGGTAAGCCTGCAGGCGACGCTCCGGGCTGGGGATGCGCACACGCTCGAACAGTTGCAATGCCCTGTGCTGCGCCTCGGAGGCGCTGACCGGCTCATGCCGGCGGATCGACTCGACAATCTGAGCACCCACCGAGTAGACCGGATCAAGGGCCAGCAGGGGTTCCTGAAAAATCATCGAAGCCACGCGACCGCGGTAGTCGGCCAGTTCGCGGGCCGACAAGGCCATCACATCGTGTGTGCCCACACGCATCTGACCGTGCATCTGGGTGCGTCGCGCCGGGTGCAGGCGCAGCAGTGAGCGCAGCGTCACACTCTTGCCCGAGCCCGACTCGCCGATCAGGGCCACCACTTCGCCGCGGGCGACCTGCAGGTCCACACCATCGACAGCGCGAACCGGCTGACGACCGCCGGTGAAGGTGACACGCAGATCGCGTACATCAACCATCAGGTCTGGGGTGTTGTCAGGACTCATGCGACCTCCGCCACCGGATGGACCCCGGGGGTGTGACCGCTGCCGGACTCGAACATCAGGCAGGCCACCGGATGCCGTCCGTCGGGCGCAATCAGGGCCGGAACGCGTTGCGAACACACCGGCTGGGCCTGCGGGCAGCGGGTGTGAAAGCGACAGCCTGAAGGGGGGTTGATGGGGTTGGGGGGGTCGCCGGCCAGGGGCGGTACCTCGGTGCGCCGGTCCGGATCCATGGAGGGGATGGAGCTCAGCAGGGCCCGCGTGTAGGGGTGCTGGGGATGCTTGAACAGGTCTTCGCTGGCACCGATTTCCACCACCTGACCGAGGTACATGACCATGACACGGTCGCTCATGTACCGCACCACATTGAGGTCGTGGCTGATGAAGATGTAGGTCAGATCGAAGGCTTCCTTGAGGTCGAGCAGCAGGTTGAGCACCTGGGCCTCGACCGACTTGTCGAGCGCGGAAACGGCCTCATCGAGAATGATCAACCGGGGCTGCAAGGCCAGAGCGCGCGCAATGTTGACCCGCTGGCGCTGCCCGCCCGAGAGCTCGTGGGGATAGCGCTCGGCAAAGCGCTGGGGCTCGAGGCCGACACGCGAGAGCAGGTCGCGGGCCCGGCTCACGGCTTCGCTTCGCGGCACTCCATGCACCTGCGGGGCAAAAGCAATCGAGTCCTCGATGGTCAGGCGAGGGTTGAGCGAGGCGTAGCTGTCCTGAAACACCATCTGGGTCTGACGCCGGAAGGCCTTGAGGGGCAGATCACGTCCCCCTACGGCAGCGCCATCAAAGACGATTTCGCCCTGGTCCTGGACGATCAGGTTCATGAGCAGGCGCGCCGTGGTGCTCTTGCCGCACCCGGACTCGCCCACCACCCCCAGGGTCTCGCCTTCGCGTACGGCGAAGTCCACGCCATCGACGGCCCGAACCACGCCACCACCGCGTCCGAACACATCCTTCTTGAGCGGGAAATGCTTGACCAGGCCACGCACTTCGAGAAGATTTTTGTTGACCGCCATGATCAGTGCTTGATTTCCATGGCCGAGCGCAGACCGTCGCTCAGCAGGTTGAAGGCGATCGAGGTGATGAAAATCATCATCCCGGGCAGGGCGGCAATCCAGGGCTGGGTGTAGATGGCCGTGCGCAAGGTGTTGAGCATCAGGCCCCATTCAGGCTCGGGTGGCTTGACACCAAGGCCCAGGAAGGACAGCCCGGAGGCCAGAATCATGGCCACTGCGATCAGGCTGGTGGCATACACAAAGATCGGCCCGAGCACATTGCCGAGCACGTGCACACGCACGATGGTGAGGGCCCCGGCGCCGGAGGCCCGGGCGGCCTCGACAAAATCCCGGGTCCGGATCTGGGTGGTCACGCTCTCGGCCACGCGTGCAATCGGGGGAATGAAGACCACCGTGAGCGAAATCAGCGAGTTGGTGATGCCCGCACCCAGCGCACCCGACAGGGCGATCGCCAGCAGCACCGAGGGAAACGCGTAGAACACATCGATGGTGCGCATCACCACCGAGTTGACAGCGCCGCCTGCATAGCCGGCAGTGATGCCGATGATCGAGCCCAAGAAAAAGGCGCAAATCACGGGGGTGATGCCCATGAACAGGCTCAGCCGCGCACCGACCATCAGGCGCGAAAGCATGTCGCGACCGAGCTCGTCTGTGCCCAGCAGGTAGCCGGGCGTGCCGATCGGCTTGAGGCGCGAGAGCATCGAGGACTTGTAGGGATCGGCCGGCGTGATCATGCCGCCAAGCACGACCAGTATCAGTAAGGCCAGGATCACCAGCGCAGCGGCCATCGCTACCTTGTCGCGAAGCAGGCGTCGCAGCACCGTCTGCCAATAGCCGGGCGAGCGCTCGACGTTGAGCGCGGGTACCTTGGCGGGGTCGACCGTGATGTTCAAGACCATCGCGTCAGCCCCTTGCGATGCGGGGGTCGAGCAGGGTCTGCACCACATCCACCACCAGGTTGAGAACCACAAAGAACATCGCCAGTACCAAAATCGTGCCTTGCAGCAAGGGCAGGTCGCGCTGGAAGATGGCCGAGTTGAGCAGGAAGCCGGTGCCTGGCCATGCGAACACCGTCTCGATCAGGATCGAGCCGCCCAACAGGTAGCCCAGTTGCAAGCCCATCACCGCCAGGGCAGTGGGCGCGGCATTCTTGACCACGTGCAGGAAGACCCCGAGATCGGTCAGCCCCTTGGCCCGCAATCCGACCACGAATTCCTGGGCCAGGATTTCGGCCACCAGCGCACGCACCGTACGGGAAATGATGCCCATGGGAATCACACTCATGGTCAGGGCCGGCAGGATCATGTGCTTGACATGTTCCCAGTCCCACTTCCACAGGTCCGAGCCGCCCGGGCCGGCCCCGCTGGCCGGCAGCCACATCAGCTGGGACGAGAAAATGATGACCAGCACCATGCCCAGCCAATAGTGCGGCACGCTCACGCCCAGCACGGCGGTGAAGGAGGCGGCCTTGTCGACCCACGAGTTCTGGAAATAACCGGCCACAAAACCAAACAGGCAGCCAAACAAAAAACCGATTGCGGTGGCCATGGCTGCCAGTCGCAGGGTGTTACCCACGGCCTTGAGCACCTCGGCAGTGACGGGGCGGCTGGTGGCAATCGACATGCCCAGATCACCCTGCAGGGCGCGCCAGACCCAGCTGGCAAATTGTTCGGGGTACGAGCGGTCAAATCCGTAGAGCGTGCGCAGCTGCATCTGCAATTCCTGGGACGCGTCCGGCGGAAGAATCGACACCAGCGGATCGCCGGGTGCCAGGTGGACCAGAGCGAAACACACCAGCGCCACCCCCAGCATGATGGGCAGGGTGTAGAAAATTCGGCGAACCAGAAACTGCAGCATGAAAACACCAGCTCAGGACTTGGAGAGATGACCTGGCCCCACGCGGTTGCAGGGCAGGTCGGTGTTTAGCCGTGCACGGCGACACGCATGGCGCCGTGCACGGGGAGCGCGATCAGTCGATCGACATCGGCGCAATGTCGATGAACCAGCTGCGCGGCTGCACCACCCCCTTGACCTTGGCGCTCATGGCACGCGGGCCCACATCGTGAGCAATCCAGATGAAGGGCGCTTCTTCCACGATGCGGGCATGCAGCTTGGCCAGTGCAGCGTCCCGACCCCGGTCATCAAAGGTGCTGCGTGCATCGCCGATCAGTTTGTCAAACTCGTCGTTGCCAAAAAAGCCCCAGTTGTTGGAGACCGGCGGGAAGGTTTTGGTGCTGGTGAAGCGGACCATGGCAAAGAAGGGGTCCATGGCCGCGTAGCTCACATTGATCGCGTGCGCGCCGCGTGCGGTGGCATCCTTGGCCCCCAGACGCCAGTTGGTGAACAGGGTGTTCCACTCGATCACGTCAAACTCGATGTCAAAGAAACATTGCTTGAGGGACTGCTGGACGAATTCGTTCATCGGAAGGGGCTGCATCTGCCCCGAGCCTGAGGCCGAGATCTGCACCTTGGCCTTCATTGGCCGGGCGGCCGAGAAGCCCGCTTTCTGCATCAGGGCCTGGGCGGCCTTGACGTCGTACTTGATGTCGAATTTCGGATTGCCCCACCACGGATGGCCAGGCGGCACCGTGCCCTTGGGAATGCCCATCATGCCGCCCAGCAAGGTGCGAAGCCCCTCGCGGTCGACACACAGGTTGGCGGCATGGCGCACATCCTTGTTAAGCCAGGGCGAGCCCGGCAGGAACGACAGTTGCCACGGCCAGACATGGGGCTGCGGATTGCTGTAGATGGTGAAGCCGCGCTGGCGGATTTGCGCCATCGCGTCCGGTGCCGGGGCCTCGATCCAGTCGACCTGGCCTGAAAGCAGGGCCGCCGTGCGGGCATTGGCCTCGGGCATGGGCAGCATCACGACGCGGTCCACCTTGGGACGGCGCTTGGCGTCCCAGTAATCCTTGTTGGCGGCCAGTTCCAGGCGTTCACGCGGTACGAAACGGGTCATGCGGAAAGGACCGGAACCCGAAGCATCGCTGGCGAAGGCGGTCCAGGCGGCCTTGGCCTTGTCGGCCGGTGTGGCGCCCTGGGCGGCTTCAAACTTCTTTTGCCAGTGAGCCGGGCTGGCCATGAACAGGTTGGTCAGGTTCAGGGGCAAGAACGAGTCCGGCTCGCTGGTGGTCAGCTCCACCGTCAGGTCGTCGATCTTGCGGGCGCTGCGCAGTGTTGGCATGCGTGAAGCCGTCACGCCCACCTGACTGGCGTCAAAATGGACCGCATCCTTGTCGAGCACCTTTTGCACATTCCACACCACCGCATCGGCATTGAAGGCCGATCCGTCATGGAATTTCACGCCAGGACGCAGTTTGAACGTCCATTTGGTCTTGTCGGTGGCACCGACGGCCCAGCTGGTGGCCAGTCCCGGGATCAGCACGCTGGGCTTGTCGCTGCTCGACAGATCCCAATGGGTCAGGGCGTCGTACATCGGGATGCCCGTGAAGCGGTTGCCCTCGAAGCCCTGATCGGGTTGTCCGAGAGTGCGTGGAATGTCGGCTGCAGTCATCGCAATGCGCAACACCTTTTCCTGAGCAAGGGCGGGGTGGGCGGCAGCAACAGCCAGGGCGCCAGCAGCCAGCGCCATGCGCCAGGGTGAGCGGGCAATCCGGGACGGGTTCGAGATGTCTTTCATCATGGCTCCAGGTTAGCGTGGGTGGATGGGGGGCCGCGGCCCGACAGCAACTAGATCGCATACAAAGAATGCAATCGGGTCAGACATTTGGCAAGATTTTTGAATGCAACGGCCATGCCACAAGAGAATGTCAAGCATGGTCAAACTCCACTAAGTCCTTGAATAGAAAAGAAAAAATGCACCTAGCTTGTCAATTTCAGTGTTTTCCCGCCCCCTTGGTGTGCCGCCTCAGTCTGGGGCGTGAATCACTGTTTTAGAGCACGAGGTCGTTGTTTGTATACAAAGCAGGATCTCTCTGGCGCACAATCAGAGTGCGGAACCTCCACCTTCCTAACCATGAAGCTTCTTGTCATCAACCCCAACACCAGCTCGGCCATGACCAGCGCCATTGCTCAGGCAGCTCGGGCTGTGGCAGCGCCTGGCACTGAAATCGTCGCGGTCCAACCCGGTTTCGGGCCGCAGTCCATCGAGGGTCATCACGAAGAGGCCTGGGCGGCGGCCGGCGTGGCCGAACAGGCGCGCCTGGCCAGCGAGTGGCAGCCAGAGGCCACTGTGGTGGCCTGTTTCGGGGATCCGGGGCTGGAGGCGGCGCGCGAGGCGCTGGACGGCCCGGTCATCGGCATCGCAGAAGCCGCTTTCCAGGCGGCCAGTCTGCTGTCCAGCGGTTTTTCAGTCGTCACCACCATGACACGCACCTGCATCATGGCCGAGCGGCTGGTTCAACGCTATGGCTTTGAACACCAGTGCCGCGGCGTGCATGGCACCGACATTGCTGTGCTCTCGCTCGAAGACTGTCCGCCGCAAACCGTGGCCCAGATCGAGGCGGCAGCCCGTGAGGCGCTGGCACGCGACCGCAGTGGCGCCATCGTGCTGGGCTGCGCGGGCATGGCCCCGCTGTGCAGACAGTTGACCCGAACGCTGGGCGTGCCTGTCATTGACGGCGTGGCCGTTGCGGTCAAATGGGGCGAGGCACTGGCAGCGCTGGGCCTGACCACCAGCAAGCACGGCGACTACGCGCGGCCCCTACCCAAAACCTACACCGGCTTTGCCCAGAAGCTGGGTTGGTGAATCTGCGGCCCTGGCGGAGGCGGTGAGATTCGAACTCACGAACGGTTTCCCGTTGCCGGTTTTCAAGACCGGTGCAATCGACCACTCTGCCACACCTCCGCGGCAGCGGGCATTGTAGGCCCGGTGCCCTCGCACCCGGCGATCTGTCCGACGAAGACTCCCCGCGGCCGCTCGTGGCCAGAAGTGAGTCCTGATCACTGCGCCCCAGTCTGCCCCAGCATCCCCTTGCGCTCGATGAACTCGATCACCTGTCCCAGGCCCTCGCGGGTCTTGAGGTTGGTCATCACGTAGGGTTTTCCCTGGCGCATGCGCCGGGTGTCGGCTTCCATCACGGACAGGTCGGCACCCACGTGCGGGGCGAGGTCGGTCTTGTTGATCACGAACAGGTCGCTCTTGGTGATGCCGGGGCCGCCCTTGCGCGGGATCTTCTCGCCAGCGGCCACGTCGATCACGTAGATCGTGAGGTCGGACAGCTCCGGGCTGAAGGTGGCGGCCAGGTTGTCGCCACCGGACTCCACAAACACCACATCCGCCTGCGGAAAGGCCTCGAGCATGCGGTCGATGGCCTCCAGGTTGATGGAGGCGTCCTCGCGGATGGCGGTGTGGGGACACCCGCCCGTCTCCACGCCCATGATCCGTTCGGCCGGCAGCGCGCCGCTGACGGTGAGCAGGCGTTGATCTTCCTTGGTGTAGATGTCGTTGGTGATGGCAATGAGGTCCCAGTGCTCTCGCATGGCCTTGCAAAGCATCTCCAGCAGGGTGGTCTTGCCCGAGCCGACGGGGCCGCCGATGCCCACGCGCAGGGGCGGAAGTTTCTTGGTGCGGTTCGGGATGTGATGCAGGGTCATGATCTGAAGAGGCGGGAGTACTGGTGTTCGTGCCGCGACGAGAGGATCGCGAGCAGCGGGGAATAGGCCTGCCGCGCCTCGTCGTCCAGGGACAGCGCGTGGTCGGCGGCAGCAGGAATGTCGTGCGCGAGGCGCGCGAGGATGCGTTGGCCCGCGCTCTGGCCCAGGGGGACGGACTTGATCGCGGCCTGCATCATGTTCTCGGCCCAGCCGAAGGCGAAGGCCAGGACGATGGCGCGTTCGGACGCCGCGCTGGCCGAGGCGGCGAGGGCGAAGGCCACGGGGTAGGTCAGATGGCCCATCGTGCCCGCGACGCAAGCCAGGTCCGGGTGTACCGATTTGAGCCACTCGACGAATGATCGGCCCATCTGCTCGGTCTGCAGGCGCAGCTCGCTGGTTTCCCGTGTGCGCAGGATCCAGGTGTTCAGGGTGGCGATGCGCGCGGTGTCGCCGGCACGCCAGGCCTGGACCGCCTGGGCCACCACGGCCAGGTCAGAACGCGCAAGGGTCAGGTGCAGTTGGTCGGTGAGCCAGTCGGCGGCGGTGGCCTCGTCAGAAACGCGGCCCGCATCGACCGCCGCCTCCAGGCCCTCCGAATAAGAAAACCCGCCCACCGGCAGCGCGGGCGACGCCAGCCAGATCAGGCGCAGCAGGTCGGCATCGCCCGTTTCAGTGGCTGTGGCCGTGGCCGTGTGCATCGTCGTCATGGGAGTGGCCGTGTCCGTGGGCGTGGCTGTGCCCGTGGGAATGCCCGTGGGAATGCCCGTGCGCATGCTCATGCCCGTGTCCCCCATGACCACCATGCGCGCTGTAGGCGCCACCCTCGGGTTCGAAGGCGGCCTGGGTCTGGTTCACGATCAGGTGCATGGCCCGCAGCATGTCGGCCAGCACGTGGTCGGGTTCGATCTTGAGGTGGTCGGGCTTGAGCTCGATCGGCACATGGCGGTTACCCAGGTGGTAGGCCGCGCGCGTGAGGTCGAAGGGCGTTCCGTGCTGAGTGCAGTGGGTGATCACCAGCACCGGCTGCGGCGCGGACACCACGCGCACCAGCGAGCCGTCTTCGGCCACCAGCACGTCGCCGCCGCGCACCACGGTGCCACGGGGCAGGAAGACACCCAGCATGCGGCCCGTGGCGTCGGTGCAGTCGAAGCGGCTTTTCTGGCGCACGTCCCAATCGAGTTCGACGGTGGCAGCGCGCTTGACCAGCACAGGGGCCAGGCCCTGGCCGGCGGGCAGGCATTTGTTGACGATGATCATGGGACGCAGTGTCGCAGACGTGCGGCGCGGCCACTCAGAACAGGAAATAGCGCTGCGCCATCGGCAGCACCTGGGCCGGTTCGCACGTGAGCAGCTGGCCGTCGGCGCGCACAGCGTAGGTCTGGGCGTCGATCTCCATCTTCGGCAGCCACGCGTTGTGCACCATGTGCTGCTTGCGCACGCGCCGGATGTCCCGGGCGGCACTCACCACCTTGCCCAGGCCGAAGCGTGCCGGTACGCCTGCATCCAGCGCCGCCTGCGAGACGAAGGTGATGGACGACTTGAGCAGCGAGCCGCCGAAGCTGCCAAACATCGGCCGGAAATGCACAGGCTGGGGCGTGGGGATAGAGGCGTTGGGATCGCCCATGGCGGCCATGGCGATGGTGCCGCCCTTGACGATGACCGAGGGCTTGATGCCGAAGAAGGCCGGCTTCCAGATCACGAGGTCGGCCCATTTACCGGCCTCGAGGCTGCCCACTTCATGGCTGATGCCGTGCGCGATGGCGGGGTTGATGGTGTACTTCGCGACATAGCGCTTCGCGCGCGCGTTGTCATGGCGGTCGGTGTCGCCGGGTAGCTTGCCGCGTTGCAGCTTCATCTTGTGCGCGGTCTGCCAGCAGCGCAGGATCACCTCGCCCACGCGTCCCATGGCCTGCGAGTCCGAGGAGAACATGCTGATGGCGCCCAGGTCATGCAGGATGTCCTCAGCGGCGATGGTCTCCTTGCGGATGCGGCTCTCTGCGAAGGCGAGGTCCTCGGCGATGGCCGGATCCAGGTGGTGGCACACCATCAGCATGTCGACGTGTTCGTCGAGCGTGTTGACGGTGTAGGGCATGGTGGGGTTGGTGGAGGAGGGAAGGAAATTGGCCTCCCCCACCACGCGAAGGATGTCGGGTGCGTGGCCGCCGCCCGCGCCCTCGGTGTGGAAGGCGCAGATGCCCCGGCCTTTCGTGGCGGCGATGGTGTCCTCCACGAAGCCCGATTCATTGAGCGTGTCCGAGTGCAGGGCCACCTGGATGTCCATCTCGTCGGCCACGTCCAGGCAGTTGCTGATGGCGCTGGGCGTGCTGCCCCAATCTTCATGCAGCTTCAGGCCGATGGCGCCGGCTGCGATCTGTTCGCGCAGGGCCTGGGGCTGGCTGGCGTTGCCCTTGCCCATGAAGCCCAGGTTCATCGGGAAAGCGTCGGCCGCTTGCAGCATGCGCTCCATGTGCCAGGGGCCGGGCGTACAGGTGGTGGCAAAGGTGCCGGTGGCCGGGCCGGTACCGCCGCCGAACATGGTGGTGATGCCCGAGGCCAGGGCTTCCTCGATCTGCTGGGGGCAGATGAAGTGGATGTGACTGTCGATGCCGCCGGCGGTGACGATGCTGCCCTCGCAGGCAATGATCTCCGTGCCAGGGCCGATGACGATGTCCACGCCGGGCTGGGTGTCGGGGTTGCCGGCCTTGCCGATGGCGGCGATGCGCCCGTCCTTCAGGCCGATGTCGGCCTTCACGATGCCCCAGTGGTCGATGACGAGGGCGTTGGTCAGCACGGTGTCCATCGCGCCTTGCGCGCGGCTACGCTGGCTCTGGGCCATGCCGTCGCGGATGGTCTTGCCGCCGCCGAATTTCACTTCCTCGCCGTAGCCGCCGGCGCGTAGGGTGTAGTCGTCCTCGACCTGGATGACCAGGTCGGTGTCGGCCAGACGCACCCGGTCGCCTTGGGTAGGTCCGAACATCTCCGCGTAGGCGCGGCGCCCGATGGTTGCCATGTCGCGATTCCTTTTACAGCGTGCCTTGCACCAGCCCTCGGAAGCCGAAGACGGCCCGGGCGCCAGAAAGTTCGACCAGTTCCACCGTGCGTTGCTGCCCGGGCTCGAAACGCACCGCGGTGCCGGAGGCGATGTTCAGGCGCATGCCGCGCGCCGCGCCCCGGTCGAATTCCAGCGCGCCATTGGTCTCCGCGAAGTGGTAGTGCGACCCCACCTGGATCGGCCGTTGCGAGGTGTTGCGCACGACGACAGAGGCAGTGCGCCGCCCCGGGTTGAGCGCGAGCTCGCCGGGTTCGGGCAGGATTTCCCCGGGCGTCATCACTTGCCACCCCGCGTGAACGAGATCACGGCGGCCACAGCCGCCGCGCCAATCAGCAGCCCCAGCGTGTCGGTGGCATGCCAGTGCGAGGCGCCCTCCAGACCATGCCCTTCGTGGGCCAAGGCGAGGCAGGACGTCCATGCCAGCGAGGCAGCGAGCGAGCGGCGAAGCGAAAGAGAGTTCATACAAGCCGTCCAAAAAGAAAAGGGTCGGAGAAAAACAAGACCAGAGAACCACACCTCAATCCCAGTGCCCGCGTGGATCCGGCTTCGCCGGTCCACAGAGGGCGCCCCCTGGGGGGGAAGCGCCGCAGGCGCTTCGGGGGGATCAAGTGATCGGCTGATGGACGGTGACCAGCTTCGTGCCGTCCGGGAAGGTGGCCTCCACCTGGATGTCATGAAGCATTTCGGGCACGCCTTCCATCACGTCCTCGCGCGTGAGCACGCTGCGGCCTTCGCTCATGAGGGCAGCCACCGACTTGCCGTCCCGGGCGCCCTCCATGACGGCCGCCGAGATCAGGGCCACGGCCTCAGGGTAATTGAGCTTGAGCCCGCGCGCGCGCCGGCGCTCCGCCAGCAAGGCGGCGGTGAACAGCAGCAGCTTGTCCTTCTCTCGGGGGGTGAGGTCCATGCGGTCTCCGTTTTTGAATCTGGTCTTGCAATCGGCATGCCCGGGCGTGGAATTTGCAGTACTGCTCCCGTGCCCCTACTCCAACCCTACCCCATTTCGCGTCCATCCCGGCACTTCGCCGGTGCGCAAATCGCGCGCGCACCCCACTTTGGGGTGCGCGAAGGGCGCCAGGCCCCGGGATGGGGCGTGGAAACGCCCCGGCCCGAGGACGATACTTCCGGGGACGACCGCGAGGCGGCACTCCAGAGCGCCAGGCGCCAGGCCCGCCGGGCGGGCAACGTGCTGGATGCCTTCGGCCACGCCTGCATCACCCTGCGCGCCAGCGACGGCCGCATGCTGTGGCAGACACCACTGGCGCGTGACCTGCTCGTTTCCTGGTACCCCGACGAGACGGCGCGCCGGCCGCTGCATGCGCCCCAGCCCGTCATCGACTGGCTGCAGCGGCACCTGGCCGACGCGGCGCGGCAGGTCGAACCACCTGGCCTGTCCTTCTCAAAGGGCGCCCGCCGCCTGACCTTTCGGCTGCACCGGCGCACCGACGACGAGGAGGCCGACAGCGCAGGGGGCGGCGAATGGCTGGTCGTCATGCGCGAGGAGTCCGATGCCGCGGTGATCGAGGCCATGAGCCTGTCGCTGAGCCTGACCGCCCGCGAGGCCGAGGTGCTGTACTGGGTGGTCAAGGGCAAGATCAACCGCGACATCGCGGACATCGTGGGCGCCAGCCCGGCGACGGTGAAGAAGCACCTGGAGCATGTGTATGCCAAGCTGGGTGTGGAGACACGCACTGCGGCCGCGGGTATGGCCATGGACCGCATCCGCCAATGGCAGCCCGCGTTCCAGGGCTGACGGGGCTGGCCGATAATCCGGCCCCATGCTGCCTGGACCGTCCTCTTCGTCCCCTTCACCCGAGTCGCAGCCCCCGCGTGTCGTGGCCTGGCTCGGTTATGGCGGGCTCGTTCCCTTCGTCGGTCTGGCGGCGGCCAGCCTGATGGGGGTGGCGCCCGCAGCCGCCGTGCAGGCGATGCTGGCCTATGGCGCGGTGATCCTGAGTTTCGTAGGGGCCCTGCACTGGGCTTTCGCGATGGTGTTGCCCGGCGTGCCCGAATCGCGCCGCAGCTGGATGTATGCCTGGAGCACGGTGCCGGCCCTCCTGGCCTGGCCCGCGCTGTTGCTGGAGCCGGGCGTGGGGGCCGTCATCCTGGTGGCGGCTTTCGCCATCCACTACCTGCAGGACCGGCGGCTTGTGGCGCTGGCATCGCTGCCCGCGTGGTACCTGCCGCTGCGGCTGCGCCTGTCGACCGTGGCGACCCTGTGCCTGCTCGCGCCGGGGCTGAAGTCGGCTGCGCTCGCAGGCGGCTGAAGGCGGGCGGTGCGGGCGTGCGTGCATCGGCCTGCGTGATCAGCGTGGCCATGGCCTGTGCCGTGGCATCCCACGAGGTGCCGCGCACCACCTGTGACAGCGCCTGCGCGTGACGGATCCGTTGCGCTGTGTCCCGCGTGAGGATGGCGTCGCAGGCGGCAATGAATCCGGCGTGCGTGTCCGCGATAGCCACCCACTGCCCGTAAGGCTCGCGCACGTCCTGGATCGGTGTGCTCACCGACGGCCGGCCGCAGGCCATGTATTCCAGCGTCTTCGTCGGGCTGATGTAGCGGGTGGCCTCGTTGAGTGCGAATGGCAGCAGGCACACGTCCCAGCCCGAGATGAATTCGGGCAGGTCGTCGTAGCTTTGCTGCCCGAGCCAGTGGATGTTGGGCCGGTGCGGAACGCTCGCCGGGTCGATCTTGGCGATCGGACCCACCATCACCAGCTGCCAGTGCGGGCGGGCGTCGGCCAGCGCCTGCACCAGGGCCAGGTCCACCCTTTCGTCGATCACGCCGCACCACCCCAGCCGGGGCCGGGGCAGGTGCGACTGCATCGGGTGGTCCTGCGCGCAGTGCGAGAAGTGGCGCGCGTCCACGCTGCTGGGAAAGCAGTGCACGCTGGGATGGCGCGCCCTCTTGGCGTTGAACAGGCTGGGCCCGCCGGTGAACACGAGGTTCGCCGCCTTGAACAGGGCGATCTCGCGCTGTATCAGCTGGCGCGGAGCGTTCTTGAACGCGCTCAATTCGTCCATGCAGTCGTAAACCACGCCGCGCGGTGACAGGCCTGCAGCCAGCGGGTAGGCCATGGGCGTGTAGAACCAGGTCCAGTAGTCATGGACCCTCTCTTCGCGCAGGGCCGTGGCCAGGAGCTGGTACAGCGCCGGCAGGTGGTCATCATGGAAGCCCGGGGCCTTGCCCACCACGTGCGGGCGCCAGACCTGCACGCCGCGGCAGGGCGCCGCCCGCTCCAGCCAGGGGCCGCGCAGGGCGCTCTCGCCGGTGACGGGCTCCTCGATGAATACCGTCGGCCAGCGCGTGGCCAGCCGGGACATGAGGTGCTGCGGCCGCTGGTAGACGAAGTCCCAGCGCAAGTGGGAAAAGACGATGAGGTGGTCCACGGGCGGTTCCTTCGCAGGGCCGAAAGGGTATCGCGCAGCGATCCGAAAACTCTATCGAAAGCGAGAACCTTCGTGGTGCTGCGCGCCGGTGCGTCCGACACAGGTCAGCACGCCTTCCTACAGCGGACGGCCCTGCGCATACGCCACGTGGCGTATTGGCCCGCCCGTGCATGCTGCCTAGCATCGATTCCATCGCAAAACGCCCGGCACCGGTGCGTGCGCGATGTTCACTACAACCTGGAGTTCGCATGCAACGTCGATTCACCCTCAAGGCCCTGTCCGTCGCCGCCGCCCTGGGCGCGCTGGCCAGCGTTTCTTCCGTCCACGCCCAATCGGGCAATACCATCAAGGTCGGCATCCTCCACAGCCTCTCGGGCACGATGGCGATCTCCGAGACCGTCCTGAAGGACACGGCCCTCATGGCCATCGAGGAGATCAACGCCAAGGGCGGCGTCCTGGGCAAGAAGCTCGAGCCGGTGGTGGTCGACCCGGCCTCCAACTGGCCGCTGTTCGCCGAGAAGACCAAGCAACTCCTGACGCAGGACAAGGTGGCCGTGATGTTCGGCTGCTGGACCAGCGTCTCGCGCAAGTCGGTGCTGCCGGTGGTCGAGGAACTCAATGGCCTGCTGTTCTACCCCGTACAGTACGAGGGCGAGGAGCTGTCCAAGAACGTGTTCTACACCGGCGCGGCGCCCAACCAGCAGGCGATTCCTGCTGTTGAATACCTGATGTCCAAGGAAGGCGGCGGCGCCAAGCGCTTCGTGCTTCTGGGCACCGACTACGTCTACCCCCGTACGACCAACAAGATCCTGCGCGCCTTCCTGAAGTCCAAGGGCGTGAAGGATTCGGACATCGACGAGAAGTACACCCCCTTCGGCCACAGCGACTACCAGACCATCGTCGCCGACATCAAGAAGTTCTCCGCTGGCGGCAAGACCGCGGTGATCTCCACCATCAACGGCGACTCCAACGTGCCGTTCTACAAGGAACTGGGCAACGCGGGCCTCAAGGCCAAGGACGTGCCGGTGGTGGCCTTCTCGGTGGGCGAGGAAGAACTGCGCGGCGTGGACACCAAGCCGCTGGTGGGCCACCTGGCCGCCTGGAACTACTTCATGTCGGTCAAGAACCCGACCAACGACGAGTTCACCAAGAAGTGGGCCGCCTATGCCAAGGCCAAGAACATCGCCGGCCACAAGGACAAGCCCCTGACCAACGACCCGATGGAAGCCACCTACATCGGCGTGTACATGTGGAAGCAGGCCGTCGAAAAGGCCAAGTCCACCGACGTGGACAAGGTGATCGCCGCCATGGCGGGCCAGACGTTCAAGGCGCCCTCGGGCTTCACCGCCAAGATGGACGAGAAGAACCACCACCTGCACAAGCCGGTGTTCATCGGCGAAGTGAAGGCCGACGGCCAGTTCAACATCGTCTGGAAGACGCCCGGTCCGGTGAAGGCCAAGCCCTGGTCGCCTTACATCCCTGGTAACGACAAGAAGAAGGACGAGCCGGACGGCAAGTCCAAGGTCTGATCAGGCACTGTCCTTGCATGCACAAAGGTGGGGCGCTCCCCACCTTTGTGCCTTGCGGGTCCTGCAGGCTGGGTGGCGCGCCGTCCAGCCTACAGGTTCCGAATGATCACCAAGAAGATATTGCTATTGATGGCCCTGGCTTGGTGTGCGGCCTCGGCCCATGCCCTGACCGCCGCGGAAGCTCAGGCCATCGCGCTGGGCGAGACCGATGCCCGCATCGAGGCGCTGGGCAAGGCCGTCGCCAATGCCGACGACAGGACCATCACCTTCCTGCAGGCCCTGGCGGATGACGCCGTGAAGACGGCGGGCGGCAAGGTGTACATCGTTCGCGAGGGCAAGGGCATCGACCCGGTGACTGGCGCGAGCGCTCCCGTGCCCGCCGATGCCGAAGACGTCGTGAGCAACAACCGCATGCGCGGCGAGATCGACACCGCGCTGGGCGCGATTCGCCTGTTCTCACCCGACGACAAGCTGCGCGCCGCTGCCGTCAAGGCCCTGGCCGCAGAGCCTGATGTCGCGCGGCTGCCCTTGATCGAAAAGGCCCTGGCGGCCGAGAAGAATCCCGGCATCCGCCAGCAGCTTGTGCTGGCGCGCGCCGCGGTGCAGCTGGCCAGCGAGGACGCGCTGCAACGCACCGAGGCCGCCCGCGCGCTTGCGGAAAGCGGCGAGGCCGCCACTCGTACCCTGCTGCTCGAACGCCTGCGCGCCGAGCCCGACCCTGCCACGAAATCCGCGATCGAGCTGGCTCTGCGCAAGGTGGAAGGCCGACTGGCCTGGGGTGACCGCGCGGGCCAGGTGTTCTCCGGCCTGAGCCTGGGATCCATCCTGCTGTTGGTCGCCCTGGGCCTGGCCATCACCTACGGTCTCATGGGCGTGATCAACATGGCCCACGGGGAGCTGATGATGATCGGTGCCTACGCCACCTACGTGGTGCAGGCGGCTTTTCGCCAGTACCTGCCCGGTGCCTTCGACTGGTACCTGGTCGCGGCCCTGCCCGTGGCCTTTGCCGCTTCGGCCCTGATGGGGGCGATCCTGGAGCGCAGCGTGATCCGCTTCCTCTATGGCCGGCCGCTGGAAACACTGCTGGCCACCTGGGGCATCAGTCTGATGCTGATGCAAGGGGTGCGCACCGTGTTTGGCGCGCAGAACGTGAGCGTCGAGAACCCAAGCTGGATGAGTGGTGGCATCGCTGTCCTGGGCAACCTGCAGCTTCCCTGGAACCGCATCGTCATCATTGCCTTCGCCTTCGCGGTGCTCGCGGGTATGGCCTGGCTGATCGCGCGCACGCGGCTGGGGCTGTTCGTACGCGGCGTCACGCAAAACCGACCGATCGCCTCGTGCATGGGCGTGAACACCGCGCGCGTGGACACCTATGCCTTCGCACTGGGTTCAGGGATCGCCGGCCTGGCTGGCTGCGCCCTGAGCCAGATCGGTAACGTGGGACCGGACCTGGGCCAGAGCTACATCGTCGACTCCTTCATGGTCGTCGTGCTGGGCGGGGTGGGACAGCTGGCCGGCACCGTCTATGCGGCGTTGGGCCTGGGCGTTTTGAACAAGTTTCTTGAAGGATGGGCCGGCGCGGTGCTGGCCAAGATCGCGGTGCTGGTGTGCATCATCATCTTCATCCAGAAGCGGCCCCAGGGTCTGTTCGCGGTGAAGGGCCGCAGTGCCGAGGCATGAGCGCCCAACGCACCCCTTTGCTCACTCGCACGGGCTGGGCCGCCTTCCTCACAGCCCTGATCGCCGTGTGCGCCATCGCTCCAGCCTTGAACCTGCTGGTCCCCGCGGACAGCGTCTTCCATCTGAGCGACTACGCGGTGTCCCTGATCGGAAAGATCATGTGCTACGCGATCTGCGCCCTGGCGATGGACCTGATCTGGGGCTACACCGGCATCCTGTCTCTGGGGCACGGACTCTTCTTCGCTTTGGGCGGCTACGCCATGGGCATGTACCTGATGCGCCAGATCGGCCGCGACGGCAACTACAAGAGCGACCTGCCTGATTTCATGGTGTTCCTGGACTGGAAGGAACTGCCCTGGCACTGGACCTTCAGCGACAGCTTCCTGGCCACCCTGGTCCTGGTGGTGGCGGTGCCCGGGCTGATCGCCTTCGTCTTCGGCTTCTTCGCTTTCCGTTCGCGCATCAAGGGCGTGTATTTCTCCATCATCACCCAGGCCCTAACCTTCGCGGCCATGCTGCTGTTCTTCCGTAACGAGACGGGCTTCGGCGGTAACAACGGCTTCACCGACTTCAAGCGCATTCTCGGGATGCCTCTGGCCACGCCCTCCATGCGCATGACGCTGTTCGTGATGACGGGTCTGGCGCTGCTCGGGTTCTTCCTGTTCGCGCGCTGGCTGGTGAACGCCAAGTTCGGACGCGTGCTGCAGGCGATCCGCGACGCCGAGTCGCGCGTGATGTTCTGCGGCTACTCCCCCATTGGCTACAAGCTCACCATCTGGGTGATCTCCGCGATGATGTGCGGCGTGGCGGGGGCCCTGTACGTGCCGCAGGTGGGCATCATCAACCCAGGCGAGATGAGCCCCGCCAACTCCATCGAGATCGCGATCTGGGCCGCCGTCGGCGGGCGGGCCACGCTGGTCGGTCCCATCGTCGGCGCCTTCCTGGTCAACGGCGCCAAGAGCTGGCTGACCGTGGTGGCGCCGGAGGTCTGGCTGTACTTCCTGGGGGCGCTGTTCATCGCGGTCACGCTGTTCCTGCCCCAAGGCATCGTGGGCTGGCTGCGCAAGGATGGCGGCCTCTCGGTCCTCGTGCGTCGACTGCGAGGCAAGGCATGACACCCGACCTGATGGAGCAGGGCACGCGCCGCATCGAGGCGCACCGCGAGCGCGCCACACCATCCGGTGCCTCAGGCGGGCGGCAGGCCGCATTTGCCCGCCTGGCCATACCGGGCGAGGTCGATGTGACCCACGGGCGCATCCTGTACCTTGAGGATGTCAGCGTGAGCTTCGACGGCTTCAAGGCAATCAACAACCTCTCTCTGGACATCGCCCCCGGCGAGTTGCGCTGCATCATCGGGCCCAACGGCGCGGGCAAGACTACGATGATGGACATCATCACCGGAAAGACCCGGCCCGACTCCGGGACGGTCTACTTCGGCAGCACCATCGACCTGCTTCGCTACAAGGAAGCCGAGATCGCCAAACTGGGCATCGGGCGCAAGTTTCAGAAGCCCACGGTGTTCGAGCAGCTGACGGTGCTCGAGAACCTGGAGCTGGCGCTCAAGACCGACAAGGGCGTGCGAGCGTCCATGTTCTTCCGCATGGACTCGCTCCAATCCGACCGGCTGGCTGAGGTCCTGCGCACCATCCATCTGGCCGACAGCGTGCACCGCATGGCGGGCACCCTCAGCCACGGCCAGAAGCAGTGGCTGGAGATCGGCATGCTGCTGATGCAGGACCCCAAGCTGCTACTGCTGGACGAGCCTGTGGCGGGCATGACCGACGAAGAGACAGCGCGCACCGCCGAACTTTTCCTGTCCCTCAAGGGCAAGCATTCGCTGATGGTGGTGGAGCATGACATGAGCTTCATACGCACCATCTCCGACATCGTGACCGTGCTCTGTGACGGCTCCGTTCTGGCCCAGGGGACCCTGGACCAGGTGCAGAGCGACGAGCGCGTGATCGAGGTTTACCTGGGACGTTGAGCGCCATGCTGTCTGTCAAGAACATCCATCAGTACTACGGCGGCTCGCATATCCTGCGTGACATCAGCCTCGAGGTGCCTGCGGGTCAGGTCACCGTGCTCCTGGGACGCAACGGCGTGGGCAAGACCACGCTGCTGAAGTCGCTGATGGGGCTGGTGCCAATCAAGTCCGGTTCCGTCGAATTCAACGGACAGGCGATCACGGGCGCCACCCCCTACCAGCGTGCGCGTGCAGGGATCGGCTTCGTGCCGCAGGGGCGCGAGATCTTCGCGCGGCTCACGGTCGAAGAGAACCTGCGCATGGGACTGGCTTACAAGCCGGCTTCCACGCCGGTGCCGCCGCAGCTGTTCGAGCTGTTTCCGGTACTCAAGCAGATGCTGCACCGTCGCGGCGGCGACCTCTCGGGCGGGCAGCAGCAGCAACTGGCGATTGCGCGCGCCCTGGCGGCGCAGCCCCGGCTCATCATCCTGGACGAACCCACCGAGGGCATCCAGCCGTCGATCATCAAGGACATCGGCCGGGTGATCCGCATGCTCGCCACCGAGGGCCTGAACGGTCAGCGCGTCGCGGTGCTGCTGGTGGAGCAGTACTACGACTTCGCCGAGGAGCTGGCCGACAGCTACCTGGTGATGGAGCGCGGCGAAGTGATCGCGCGCGGCCCGGGCAGCGAGATGCAGGCCAAGGGCATACGGCAACTGGTGGCGATCTAGGCCTCAGGGCTTTTGCCTCAGCTGGCGCATCTGCTCCAGGGTGTTGCCCGAGTGCTCACCCCGGTCGCCGGCCTCGAATTCGTCACCCAGGTTGGGTTCGCGGGCTTCTTCCTCGCCCCGGTTGGCGTAGGGCTGGCGGCCCAGGCCGCCCTGCCAGCGCACTTCGTTGGCGTAGCCATGACCGGCCCGCACCTTGTTGCCGGCAGGTTTGGCGGGCGCAGCGGCCGGCGACCTGCCCCCGGGCGCGGCACCGCCCGGGCGCGGTGTGGGGTCGATCGCAGTCATCGAGGGTGACCGCCTACTGGCCCTGCGCAGGCACCACCAGTACCGGCGTGTCGCCCTTGGGAGCGACGTTGACCGAGTCCTGCCCCGGCTGCATTTCCACCACATCCAGCTCGCGCAGCATGCCGCCGCCGGCGACGCTGCCGCTGGTGCGGCCGTATCCCATCATCCGTGCGTGGCAGGCTGCCATGTCCGCGTCTTTCATGCCCTCGCAGCGCGCCATGGCGTTGGCGCCCATGGACTGCGTGGGCGTGTCCAGTCCACCCTGGCGGCGCGCCTTGCGGGCCTCGCGCGCTTCCTCCATGCAGGTGGTGCGGTTCTGCGCGGTACGGCCCTGGCGGCAGGCCTGCATCTCCTTGTGGTAATCGCCCGAGGCGTCGATGCCGGTGCTGCCCGGCGCGGCGACCGGCGCGCCGCCACTGGCTCGGGCTGGTGTCAGCGGCGCCAGGGCCAGCAGGCCCGCAGCGGCGGCCGCGGTGATCAGGTTGCGCAGGCGGCGGGGGCGCAGGGCATGTGCCGCAAAGGGAAGGAGTCGGTGCATCGCAGTCTCTCGTGGAGGGTGATGCACGCCAGTGTTCCGACGTGCGCGCCTTCCTGCGCGCCAGAGGGCGCTGCGTGTGGTGCGCGGGCATCACCCCTGCCTGGCGTAGGACGCAGGCGATCGCGGCGCGTGCGGGCCAGTCAGAGCGCCCAGGTGCGCGGCGGGTTGGACGCCAGGTCCCACAGCGCCGCGCGCCAGGCATGGCGCACGGACTTCAGCAGTTGCATGGCCGGCTCGACCACCGGGGCCAGCACCCGCACCACGAGCACCGTGGGGTCCGGCGAGGTGGCGCCGGCCTGCACCCGCAGGGGATGGTCCTCGATCAGTTCGCGTGCCAACTCCAGAGCGCGCTCGCGCAGTGCCGCGTCGATCGGCGTACCCGCCGCGAAGAACAGGGTGGCCATGCAGCGCTGGCCCGCCAGACCCAACGGACCATTCATCAGGCGCGCGTCACCCGCATCGATGTGTCCGCGCTCCAGCCAGCCGCCCTCCACCTCGAGGTGTTGCAGCAGGCTACCGCTGGCAAAGGGCTGGCCGGCCTCGGGCAGGCCCAGCGCGGTCACGTCCCAGCCCAGGGCCTGGGCACCGGAGGCGAGCGACAGCGTGAGCCGGTTCTCGGCGCGGCAACCGCTGTAGCACAGCGCTTCCATCGGCAGCCACTCCAGGCGTGCGCCATCGGCCACACGCACGCGGGTGCGCTGCACGGCGGCTTCGCCCTCGGAGCGGTAAAAGCGCGTCGCGCCCGGCGTGGTCACCAGGCCGTGGCAGCCGGCCTCCAGGCGGATGTCGATGTCCAGGATGTCGCCGCCCACCAGGCCGCTGGGCGGGTGCACCAGCACGTTGTGGCAGATGGCGTCCCCCTCGGGGTAGAGGCTCTGCAGGATGCGCAGCGGCCCCTCGTGGCGGTGGCGGGCTACGGTACGCGCGCCCTGACGCTCGTAGTGCAGCGCCAGGTGCGCGTGCCAGGCCATCGCGGTGCGAGACCTGTCAGTGGTTCTGCGAGCCGCGGTGGGCCCAGGCGGTGGTGTGCTTCTCGACGTAGCTGAAAAGCTCGTACATCACCATGGCCATCGCCCCCACCACCACCAGGCCGGCAAAGGCCAGACCCATCTGCATCGCAGAACCCGCGGAGATCAGCAGGTAGCCGATGCCCTCGTTGGCTGCGGTCATCTCCGACACCGTGGTGCCGACAAAGGCCAGCGTGATCGCCACCTTCAGCGAACCGTAGAAGTACGGCATGGAGCGGGGCAGGCCTACCTTCACCAGCACGTCCCAGCGCTTGGCCCCCAACACCCGCAGCACGTCCTCCAGCTCGGGTTCGAGCGTGGCCAGGCCGGTAGCGATGTTCACCATGATCGGGAAGAAGGAGATCAGGAAGGCGGTGAGGATGGCCGGGCCGATGCCGATGCCGAACCAGACCACCAGGATAGGCACGAAGGCGGCCTTGGGCAGGGCGTTGAAGGCCGTCATGAGCGGATAGACCGCCGCATAGGCCAGGCGCGAGCTGCCGATCAGGAAGCCCAGCATCACACCCACCACGATGGCGATGCCAAAGCCCGCCATGGTCACCCAGAAGGTACGCCACGCGTGACCGGCGATGACGCCGCGGAATTCCACCATCTGCGACCAGATCCGCGTGGGGCTGGGAAAGACGAATTCGGAGACGTTGAAGGCGGTGCACAAGAACTGCCAGATCGCGATCGTCGCCACCAGCAGCACCCAGGGCGACCAGCCTTCCAGCCGCTTTTTCGATGCGTTGTTCATTGCGCCACCTCCGCCCCTTGCTTGCGCATGGCACCGATGTGCCCGCGCAGGTCATGGACGATGTCCGTGAACTCCTTGGTGTAGGTGATCTCCAGATCGCGCGGGCGTGGCAGTTCGATCTCCTTGCGCACCACGAAGCGGCCGGGGCTCTTGCTCATGACGTAGACCGTATCGGCCAGGAAGACGGATTCACGCAGGTCGTGCGTGACCAGGATCACGTTGAACTTTTGCTCGGTCCACAGGTCACGCAGGATGCACCACAGCTCCTCGCGGGTGAAGGCGTCGAGCGCGCCGAAGGGCTCGTCCAGCAGCAGCATCTTGGGCTCGTGGATCAGGGCGCGGCAGATGCTCGCGCGCTGCTGCATGCCGCCCGAGAGCTGCCAGGGGAACTTGTCCTCGTAACCGCCCAGGCCCACCTTCTGCAGCAGGGCGCGGGCCCGCGCCTCGTACTCGGGGCGTTTCTGCTTGAAATTGGAGCGATAGGGCTCGACGATCTCCAGCGGCAGCAGCACGTTGTCCACCGTGGTGCGCCACGGCAGCAGCGACGGCGCCTGAAAGGCCATGCCGGAGATCTTCAGCGGCCCGGTGACCGGCGCACCCCCGATGCGGATGCTTCCGCGCGAGGGCATGCGCAGGCCGGTGGCCAGCTTCATGAAGGTGGACTTGCCGCAGCCCGAGGGGCCCACGATGGCAATGAATTCGCCCTCACGCACCTGCAGGTCGATGGCCTCGACCGCAAAGTGGTTCTGGGCGAGGAGTTCGTCGTTGTAGGCGAGCCAGACGTCCTGGAAGTCGACGAAGTAGGGACTCGTCATTTACTTCTTGGCGGGGGCAGCGGCCTTGGGCGCAGGCAGCACGTTCAGTTCGGCCTTGGAAGGCAGGAAGGACCCGTTCCAGACGACGTCGGGGTTCACGCGGGTCTTGGTTGCGAAGGCGTCCGAGACCTGCGAGGCCATGAGCGCCAGACGGCCTGGATTGAGCTGGCCGAAGCCCTCGGCGCGCGCGTCGGCGCTGTTGATCACGGTGTCGATGGCCAGCTTTAGGCGGCGGGTCTCCAACTCGGTGTTGATGATGCCGTCACGCTGCTTGACGTACTCGATGGCCGCCGCGGGGTTGGCGATCACGTCCTTGGCGCCCTTGGCGAAGGCCGAGAGGAAGGCCTTCACCGCCGCCGGGTTCTCGCGCAGGATCTTGGGCGTGGCGATGATCACGTTGCCATACAGTTTCACACCGTAGTCGGGGTACTGCAGCACGGTCACGTCTTCGGCCTTCACGCCGCGTGCTTCCAGGTTCAGGAGCGAGGTGAAGGTGAAGCCGGTGATGGCGTCCACGTCGCCGCGGGCCAGCATGGTCTCGCGCAGCGGCGGGTCCATGGCGGTCCAGGTCACGGCGCCGATGCCATTGGCCTTCTGGAAGATGGGGAAGGCGCGGCGTCCGGCGTCGAACACCGGGGCGCCCATCTTTTTGCCGGCCAGGTCGGCGGGTGTCTTGATGCCGGTCTTCTTCAGCGCCATCACCGAGGCGGGCGTGTTGTTGTAGACGACCATGATCGCCACCGGCTTGTTGGGGGCGTCAGGGTTGTTGGCATGGAACTCCATCAGGGCCGCCATGTCGGCGAAGCCGATGTCGTAGGTGCCCGAGGCCACGCGCGTGACGGCGGCGCCCGAGCCGTTGCCGGCGTCCACCGTGACGTCCAGCTTGGCGTCTTTGAAGTAGCCCTTGGCCACCGGCGTGAGGAACAGGGCCGAAGGGCCCTCGAAGCGCCAATCGAGCTGGAACTTGATCGGGGTCAGCGCCTGCGCGCCTGCGGTGCCGAACGAGGCGGCAAGGGCAAGGGCGGCGGTGGTCTTGAGGAAAGTGCGCTTGGTCATGGCTGCTCCTGAGAGGGGGTGGTTATGAACTGAACCTTACATGCAAAAAGGGTGCCGCCTTCTGAGCGGATTCCCGGTGAAACCCTTGATCGAGGGGGTGAAGTCGAAAGAATTCGTGATGGGCTGGTAGGGGCCGTCCGACGCGCCGCGTCGCGGGCGCCGCACGACGCCCGCTCGCGGACGACTACGCCCGCAGGCCGGGCGGCTGCCGATATTGCGCGTGTCGCAAAGGAGTGTCGTCATGAACTTTCTGATCTGGCTCATCGTCGGGGGTGTTGTCGGCTGGCTCGCCAGCCTGATCATGCGCACCGACGCGCAGCAGGGGATCCTGTTGAATGTGATCGTCGGGATCATCGGCGCCTTCATCGGCGGCTGGGTGATCTCGCCCATGGTGGGCGTGGGTACCCTCAACGAGGGCCTGAGCATCGGCTCCTTCCTGGTGTCGCTGGTCGGGGCAGTGCTGCTCCTGGCCATCGTCAACCTGTTCCGGCGGGGGCGGGTGCGCTGAGTCATCACAGTCAGGTGCCGGACTCAGGCGAGCAGGTCCCGCAGGGCCCGGGCGATGACGCGGGTGGCACGGCGCAGGTCCTCGAGCTCAAGGCGTTCGTCGGCCCGCTTGGCGTGCGATTCAAGGACGGTGCGCGGGCCAGCGCCATAGATCACGCCGGGGATGCCGGCCTCACCATACAGGCGCACGTCGGTGTACAGGGGCGTGCCCATGGCGGGGATGGTCTGGCCGAAGACGGCCTGACCGTGCTTCTGCAGGGCCTCGACGAGGGGCTTGTTGCCCGCCAGCGGCTTGAGCGCGCGCGCCAGCAGGATGCGGCGCACGTCCACCTGTACGCCCGGCGATTGCGCGGCGGCCTGGACGATCACTTCGCGGATGGAGGCCTCCACCGTCACAGGATCCTCCTCGGGGATCATGCGGCGATCAAGCTTGAAGACCACCTTGCCGGGAATTACGTTGGTGTTGGTCCCGCCTTCGATACGGCCCACATTCAGGTACGGGTGCTTGATGCCCGCTACCTGGGAGGTCACCTGCCTGTAGAGGGTGTTCTGCGCGTACAGGGCGTTGAGGATCTTCACCGCGGCCTGCAGCGCGTCGATGCCGGTGTCCGGGATGGCGGCGTGCGCCATGCGGCCGTTGACCGTGACCTCCATCTGCAGGCATCCGTTGTGCGCGGTGACCACTTCATAGCTGAAGCCTGCCGCGATCATGAGGTCGGGGCGGGTCAGGCCTTTTTTCAGCAGCCAGCCCGGGCCGAGCTCGCCGCCAAATTCCTCGTCGTAGGTGAAGTGCAGCTCGATGCCGCCCTGCAGCGGCAGGCCCAGCGATTCGAGCGCGCGCACCGCGAAGGTGAAGCTGGCGAAGTCGCTCTTGCTCACGGCGGCGGCGCGTCCGTACAGGCGGCCGTCCTCGATCTCGCCGCTGTAGGGGTCGTGCGTCCAGCCCTCGCCCGGGGGAACGACGTCGCCGTGGGCGTTCAGGGCCACTACGCGCCCCCGGGCCGGCCGGCCCTCGGCGGTGCGCTCCTTCGTGTAGTAGCGGCGCACGATCAGGTTGGTGATGGACTCCATGCCGGCGGCCTTCACCTCCTGCGCGGGTACCGGGTGCTTCTCGGCCTCGAAGCCGAAACCGGCCAGGAGCTGGGCGGTGCGGTCGGCGTGCGGCGCGTTGTTACCAGGCGGCGTGTCGGTGGGCACGCGCACGAGTTCCTGCAGGAAGCGAACCTGCTCGTCAAAGTGGGCCTCGATCCAGGCGTCGAGTCTGTCGTAGTCGGTCATGAGGTCTTTTCTTGGGCCAATTGCTCCAGCAGGTGCTGGAAGGCGCGCACGGCCAGGTCGATGTCGTCGCTGGTGGAGCTCTCCAGCGGGTTGTGGCTGATGCCGGAGTTGAGCCCGCGTACGAACAGCATGGCCTGCGGCATCACTTCGTGCAGCTTCATGGCGTCGTGTCCGGCGCCACTGGGCAGGTGGAACAAAGGCGCGCCCAAGGCCTGCACCGCGCGCTCCCAGCGCTGTTGCCAGGCGGGGGCGCTGGGTGCGGCGGCGGCGCGCATGGTTTCCTCGGTGCTGGCGTGCACGCCGCGTCGCTCGCAGATGGCGCGCAGTTCAGCCAGCACGTCGCTCACCAGGGCGTCGCGTTGGGCGTCTGTCGGCGCGCGCAGGTCCAGTGTGAACTGGCAGCGCCCGGGCACCACGTTGGTGGAGCCGCCAGGTACCTGCAGGATGCCCACCGTGCCCACGCTGTCGCCGTCCTGTGCGGCGCGGCGCTCGACGTACAGCAAGACTTCGGCCACGGCAGCCGCGGCGTCGCGGCGGCGGTCCATGGGCGTGGTGCCGGCGTGGCTGGCCATGCCCGTCACTTCGCACAGATAGCGCACGCTGCCGTTGATGGAGGTGACGATACCCAGGGGGATATCCATTTCGTTCAGAACGGGGCCCTGCTCGATGTGGACCTCCACGAAGCCCAGGTAGCGGGCCGGGTCGCGTCGCAGGGCGTGGATCGCCTCCAGCGTGGCGGGCAGGCCCGCGGCCTTCATGGCCTCGCGCATGGTGATGCCGTCCGCGTCCTTCTGGTCCAGCCAGGCGGGGTCGAAGGCGCCGGTGAGTGCGCCCGAGCCCAGGAAGGTGGCCTTGTATCGCTGGCCTTCTTCCTCCGAGAAGCCGACCACCTCGATGCCAAATGGCAGGCGGCGACCGGCGCGGGCGAGCTCGCGCACGCAGGCCATGGGCGCGAAGATGCCCAGGCGTCCGTCGTACTTGCCCCCGTTGCGCACAGTGTCGTAGTGCGAGCCGGTCAGGAGCCGCTTCGCATCGGGCTTGACGCCGTGATAGACCCCCACCACGTTGCCCACGGCATCCGTGCTGACCTCGTCGAAGCCGCAGCCCTTCATCTCGCGCGCGATGAACGTCGCCGCCTGGATGTGCGCGTCGGTCAGGTAGGTGACCGTCAGCTGGCCCTTTTCCTTGAAGCCCGGATCGCTGTAGACGGCCAGGGCCTCCTGCCAGTCCCACACGAGGTCGCCCAGCGCGGGCGACACGCCGAACTTGTCGTTCAGGCGGATCTCGGCGATGCGGTGGATGTTGCGCAGGCACTCGGTCAGCTCGAAGGCCGGTGGGTTCGCCAGGCGGCGCGCGAAGGTCTCGATGATCTGTGCGCGTGTCAGGCCCGTGCCGCGCGGGCCGCGCACCGCCAGGATGAAGGGGAAGCCGAACTTCGCGTTGTAGTCGGCATTGAGTTTCTGCAGGGTCTCGAACTCGGCGGGTGTGCAATCCGTGAGACCCGCGCGGCTTTGCTCGCCGGTGGATTCGGCGGTGAGCCTCTTGCTCACCATGGCCTTGCCTGCGAGCTCGGGGTGGGCGCGAATCAGGCCCAGCTGCTGCTCGCGCGTGGCCTGCGTGACCACCTGCGCGCAGGCGTGTTTGAGGGCGGCCAGCGAGGCGAAGGGCCGTTGGGCCAACGCCGTGCGCGTGATCCAGGGCGAGTGCTCGTAGAGGCCGTCCAGCATCGCCTGCGCCTCGTCCTGCGAGGCGGCATTGAGTTGGGTCAGGGTGAGGCTCACGCGCGGGTCCCCGGGTAGGGATGGACCTGCTTCCAGTGCCGCGCGATGTCGATGCGCCGGCACACCCACACGCGGTCATGGCGCGCGATGTGGTCCAGGAACTTCTGCAGGGCCACGATACGCCCCGGGCGTCCGAGCAGGCGGCAATGCATGCCCACGCTCATCATCTTGGGCGCTTCATCGCCCTCTGCGTAGAGCGCGTCGAAGGTGTCGCGCATGTACTGGAAGAAGGGGTCGGCATGCGAGTAGCCCTGGGGCAGGGCAAAGCGCATGTCGTTGACGTCCAGGGTGTAGGGGACCACCAGGTGCGGGACCACCTGACCGTCGGTGCGACGCACCTTCATCCAGAAGGGCAGGTCCTCGCCGTAGTAGTCGCTGTCGTACACGAAGCCGCCATCGTCGGCGACCAGGCGGCGGGTATTGGGGCTGTCGCGGCCGGTGTACCAGCCCACGGGGCGCTCGCCGGTCATTTTCTGGAGGATGTCCATGGCCAGGCGCATGTGTTCGCGCTCGGTGGCCTCGTCGATGTTCTGGTAGTGGATCCACTTCCAGCCGTGGCAGGCGATCTCGTGGCCCATCTCGCGCAGGGCGGCAGTGAGCTCGGGGTGGCGCTGCAACGCGGTACTCACGCCGAAGACAGTGAGGGGCAGCTGGCGTTTCTCGAACTCGCGCAGGATGCGCCAGACGCCCACGCGCGAGCCGTACTCGTAGATGCCCTCCATGCTCATATGACGGTCCGGGTAGGCCGCCGGGTTGAACATCTCGGAGAGGAACTGTTCAGAGCCTGCGTCGCCGTGCAGCACGGCATTTTCTCCACCCTCCTCGTAATTGAGGACGAACTGCACGGCCACGCGGGCCTGGCCGGGCCAGCGCGCATGCGGCGGATTGCGGCCGTAGCCAACGAGGTCGCGGGGGTAGGGGGCGGTGCTGTCGTAGATCATGGCAAGGTTTCATGCGGACAGCGCCTGGGCGATGTCCTGGCTGGGAATGGTCCGGTCGAAGTCCAGGCTGGCTTCCACATGGTCAAGGTGTTCGATGATCAGGCGCGCCGCGCGGTCTTCGTCGCGGGCCGCCATCGCACGCACGATCTGCAGGTGTTCCTCGCTGGAGTGCTGCGCCGCGCCTTCGCGCTGGTACATGAGCGATATCAGCGAGCTGCGCGAGGCGAGCTCGCGCAGGATCTGCGCCAGCACCTCGTTCCCCAGGAGTTCGGCCATGCGCACGTGGAAATCCCCGAGCAGTTCGTTGCGCCGGGTGCCGTCGCCAGCCTCGGCCGCCGCCTGCTCCTGGGCGATGTGATCGCGCAGGGCCTTGATGCGTGAGGGGGTGGCCTCGCGGGCGAAGCTGCGGGCCATCTCGCCTTCGAGCATGCGGCGTACCGCGAACAGCTGGCGCGCCTCGTTCACGGTGGGGGCGGCCACGAAGGCGCCGCGGGCGGGCTCCAGGCGCACCAGGCGGTTCTGCGAGAGCTGAAACAGCGCCTGCCGCACCAGGGTGCGCGAGACGCCGAAATGGTCTGCCAGCTTCTGCTCCGCCAGCTTGGCCCCGGGCTGCAGCCGGTGCGCCGCGATGGCCCGCGTCAGGGCCTCGGCGATCGTGCTGGTCGTGGTCTCTGTCGCGTGCATGAGCCCATATTACGTGCGAAGACACAAACTGTATACACTGGTGTCTACCAATTTGGGAGCGACGCCATGGGATTGAGCACGCACGTTCTGGACACGATGCACGGCACGCCGGCAGGCGGCATGTCGGTAGCCCTGTACCGCACTGACGGCGGGCAGGCGCAGCTGGTCAAGCGCTTCACGCTGAATGCCGACGGCCGCAACCCCGATGGACCGCTGTATGACAACGCCAGCCTGCAGCGTGGAACCTATCGCCTCGTTTTCGAGGTTGCGGCGTACTTTCGTGCGCGTGGCGTGAATCTGCCCGATCCGCCTTTTCTCGATCAGGTACCGCTGGACTTCGGCGTGGCCGACACGGCGGCCCACTACCACGTACCCCTCCTGTGCAGCCCGTGGAGCTATTCGACCTACCGGGGTTCCTGAGCGCTGGGGGCGTGAGGTGTCACCCTATTTCTGGCCCTCGGTGAGCGTGTCCAGCTGGAAGCGGCCGCTGCGGTCCCAGAGCCAGGTGTCGGTGTAGGTCACGCGCCCCATGCGCGCAGGCGCTGGGAAGGGGGCGGCGGCGCGCACCGTGCGCTCGATCTCGGCGATCACCTCGGGTGCATGGCGCGGCGCACGCATCCAATTGAGCTGGCGCACCTGACCGCTGGCATCGACCTCCACCTCCAGCACGCCGATCGCATAGAGCATGGGCGGCAAGCGGCCGGGATAGATGCGTGCGCGGTTCTGGGTGTACAGGTGCTGGGCGGCGTCGCGCCGGTACTCGCGCGGCGTGGCGGCGGCCGACGCGCGCACGCCAGACGCTGGCGCGGGGATTGCCGCGGGTGCGGGTGCGGGTGCGGGTGCGGGTGCGGGTGCCGCCTGCGGCCTGGGCGGCGGGCGGACGTCGGTGACAGGTGGTGCGGGGCGTACGGTGCCGGCATCGGGCGGCGGGGTGGCGCAACCGGCGAGGAAGGCGGCCAGGGCCGCGACCCCGAACCAGGCCAGGGTGCCAGTGCTGCGGCCAGGGGTGTTCGTCTTGCGCATGCTGTCTCCTGAGGTAGGCGCAAGCATACTTCTCCCCTCACGTTCCGGCTCCACGATGCTTGTGTCTCTCCCTGATGCCCTTGTCCGCCTGGCGCGCCAGGACGCTGTCCTGGTGCAGGTGGCCGCCACCGAGGGTTCGGTGCCGCGCGAGGTGGGCGCCTGGATGCTGGTGTGGCCGGACGGCCTTGCGGGGACCGTAGGCGGGGGGCAGCTGGAGTTGCAGGCCATAGCGCAGGCGCGCGCGCTGCTGGTGCAGGCGCCGCCACCGGGGCATGAAATGGTGCATCGCTATCCGCTGGGTCCCAGCCTGGGTCAGTGCTGCGGCGGCGTGGTGCACCTTCGCTTCCAGCGCGTGGGCGCCGCCCACGCGGGGGCGTTGGCTGAACGCCTGATGCCTGCGCGTGCACCCCTGGCCCTGTTCGGAGGCGGGCATGTCGGGCACGCGCTGGTGCAGGTGCTGGCGCCGCTGCCCTTTGACATCACCTGGATCGACAGCCGTGACGGGATCTTTCCCGAGGGTGTGGCGCCGCACGTGCGCTGCGAGCATTCCGACCCGGTGCAGGCGGCGGTGGCCGATCTCGCCCCCGGCAGCCGGGTCCTGGTCATGAGCTTCAGCCACGCGGAGGACCTGGATATCGTGGCCGCCTGCCTGCGCCGCCAGCGCGAACGCGGCGACCTGGCCTTCATCGGCCTGATTGGCAGCAAGACCAAGTGGGCGACCTTCCGTCACCGGCTCGCGGACCGGGGCTACACGCAGGCGGAACTCGCGCAGGTGACCTGCCCTATCGGCCTGCCGGGGATCACGGGCAAACAGCCCCAGGTGATCGCGGTGGCGGTGGCGGCGCAGTTGCTGCAGCTGCCCTGAACCTGCTTACACTTCCCTCCTGTGTCCGGGCCCGTCGTGGCCCCTGTGGCCGCAGCGGTGCCGGGCTTGGCCATCAAGCCCTCGGTTCGCGGTCTTACCTGCTCAGAGCGCCCGCGGTGGTGAGCAGTCCTGAAGGTATTCGTTGCCATGGAAAGCTACCTCCTCGACTGGGCCAACCTGATCCTGCGATGGCTGCACGTGATCGTTGCCATTGCCTGGGTCGGGTCCTCGTTCTATTTCGTCTTCCTGGACTCCAGCCTCACGCCCCCGGTCGATGACGACCTGAAAAAGCAGGGCGTGAGCGGCGAGCTGTGGGCTGTCCACGGTGGCGGCTTCTATCACCCGGTGAAGTTCGCGCTATCGCCGCCCAAGCTGCCCTCCCACCTGCACTGGTTCTACTGGGAAAGCTACAGCACCTGGCTCTCGGGCTTCGCGCTGCTGGCGGTGTCCTACCTGTGGAATGCGCGGGCTTACCTGATTGACCCGGCGCGCATGGACTGGGCGCCATCCGCCGCCATCGCGGCAGCCCTGGCCTTCCTGGTGGTGTTCTGGCTGCTGTATGACGCGGTATGCCGCGTGTTCGGCGACCGCGAGAACGGAGATACCGTGGTGGGCGCGCTGGTGGCGGTGCTGGTGGTGATCGCGTCCTGGCTGGCGTGCCACCTGTTCGCGGGGCGCGCGGCCTTCCTGCTGGTGGGGGCCATGATCGCCACCGCCATGAGCGCCAACGTGTTCTTCTGGATCATCCCCGGCCAGCGCAAGATGGTGGCGGCCATCCAGGCAGGCCAGCCGGTGGACCCGGTGCACGGAAAGCGGGGTAAGCAACGCAGCGTGCACAACACCTACTTCACGCTGCCGGTGCTGTTTGCGATGCTGTCCAACCACTACAGCTTCACCTGGAGCCACCCGCACAACTGGGTGGTGCTGGTGCTGATGATGTTCGCCGGCGCGGCGATCCGACAGTTCTTCGTGCTGCGTCATGGCTGGAAGCTGGGACGCAACCGGCACCCGCTGCCGTATGCGGCGGTGGGGGTGGCGGTGATCGTGGGGGTGATGGTCTGGCTGGTACCTGCAGCGCCTGCACCCAAGGCCGCCGCGTCGTCTTCTGCCGTACCCACGTTCGCGCAGGTCAATGCGGTGATGGAGCAGCGTTGCCTGTCCTGCCACGGCGCGCAGGTGCAGATGAAGAACGTGCGGCTGGATTCCCCCGAGGCGATCGCGCAGCACGCGCAGGCGATCTATCAGCAGGTGGTGGCGGCGCGGCTGATGCCGATGAACAACGCGACGGGGATCACCGAGGACGAACGGGCCCTGGTGGGGGCTTGGTTCCGGGCGGGGGCGAAGGGGCCCTGAGACTTTTGCGCCGGAATTTTTCCGGTTGGACTTCGCTTTCTCCGGCTACGACGCGCTGCGCGCCTGGGGCGGACAGACTCCTCCCTGAGGCTTCGCCTCCAAAGGGAACCCTCCGCCTGTCCGCCCCAGGCACGCAGCGCTCCATGCGTGCGAGGGGTTACAGGCCATACGAAAAAATCACCCCATGGTCTTGGGCAGCCACAGCGAGATCGCCGGGAATGCCACCAGGATCGCCAGGCGGATCACGTCGGTGACGATGAACGGCGAGACACCCCGGTAGATGGTGGAGAAGCTGGTTTCCGGCAGCACGCTCTTGATCACGAACACGTTCATGCCGACCGGCGGCGTGATCAGGCCCAGTTCCACCGTCATCACGATGATCACGCCGAACCAGATCGGATCGAATCCGAGCTGCACGATGACCGGGTAGATGATCGGCACGGTCAGGATGATCATGGCCATGGCATCCATCAGGCAGCCCAGGATCAGGTACATCACCAGGATCATGATCAAGACGCCGTAAGGACCTATGCCCATGCCGGTGAGGAAGCCAGCGATCTTCTGGGGCGTCTGGGTGATGGTCAGGAAATAGCCGAACATCAGCGCGCCGATCAGGACTGTGAAGACCGCCGCTGAAGTGCGCGTGGAAGAGAGCAGGGCCTCCTTGATCTTGGCGCGATCGAGCTGGCCCCGCACCAGCCCGAGAATGAAGGCACCGCAGGCGCCCACGCCACCGGCTTCGGTGGGCGTGAACAGCCCGCCGTAAAGGCCGCCGATCACGAAGAGGAACAGCACCAGCGGCGCCCAGATCGCCTTGAAGTCGCGGGCGCGCTCGCGCCAGGGCCGCAGTTGGCCGGCGGGCAGCCAGTCGGGGCGCGCGCGCACGATCACCCAGATCGTGAGCACGTACATCAGGATCGCCAGCAGGCCAGGGACGATGCCGGCGACGAACAGCTTGCCGATGTCCTGCTGCGTGAGGATGGCGTACACCGCCAGCACCGTGGATGGCGGGATCATCACGCCCAGCGTGCCTCCTGCGGCGATCACGCCGGTGGCGAAGGACTGCGGATAGCCGTAGCGACGCATCTCGGGGTAGGCGACGCTGGAGAAGGTGGCTGCCGTGGCCACCGAGGAGCCGCAGATGGCGGAGAAGCCGCCGCAGGCCAGAACGGTGGCGGCGCCCAGGCCGCCGCGCACGTGGCCGACCAGGGAGTTGGCCGCCTGGAACATCTCGCGGCTCAGGCCCGAGACCGAGACGAAGGCCCCCATCAGCATGAACATCGGTATCACCCCGAAGTTGTAGTCGGTGACGGTGCGCAGCGAAGTCTGGCCTACGAGCTTGAGTGCGGGACCCGCTCCGGAGAGGACCGCGTAGCCGGTGATACCCACCAGGCCCATGGCCATGCCCACCGGCACGCGCAGGAGCATCAGGGCAAAAAGGGCAAGGAAGCCGAGGACGGCAATGAGGTCTGGATCCACGATGTTCTTATTCTTGTTTGGCGGGTACGGAATCGAAATGCTCGTCGTGCAGCGCTTCGGGGGCGACCACCAGGCGCCAGGCGCGCAGGCTGATCAGGAGCACGGCGACCACATCGCCGGTCCACGCCAGCGCGTAGAAGGGCCAGGTCGGCATGTTCAGGTCGTAGGTCAGGACGTTGTCGAAGTAGGTCTGAGCGACCTTGTCGAACAGCATGACGGTCTGCACGATCACCACGAACAGCAGCACCAGCGTGGCGAAGATGTCGATCGCGCGCCTCGCGCGCGGGCTGGCGGCGCTCCACAGCAGGTCCACGGTGATATGACCGCCCCGGTAGCTGGTGGCGGCGATGCCCCAGAAGATCAGGATGCCCAGGAGCATCCGGCCTAGGTCGTAGTGGTCGGGGATGGACGTGCCGAAGAACTTGCGCAGCAGCACGTTGACGAAGATGTTCAGGGCGACGATACCCACGAAGAGCGCCGCGATCCACTCGATGCCGTTGATGAACCGGTCCGAGAAATTCTGTTTTTTCATGGGGCTTCAATGCGCGAAACGGGGCGGGGGGCGCTCTCGCGCCCGCGCCGCCCCGCCGGGGATCAGGCGATCAGAGTGACGCCTTGAACTTCACCAGGCTGGACTTGAGCGAGTCCAGCACGGCCTTCGGGTCCTGGCCAGCCTTGCGCACGCTGTCGGCCCAGGCCTGCTCGCCGCCGGCCGTGGCCTGGCGCCAGGCGTTGATCTGGTCGGGCGTGAGCTTGACCAGCTCGTGGCCCGGGGTGCCTTGCAGCTTGGTGCGGCCCGCGGCTTCGACGTCGGCCCAGGGGCCGGCGACCTTCTCGGCCCACTCGGAGGTGCAGTGGTCGTCCACCGCCTTTTTATGGGCAGCGTTCAGGGCGTCGTACTTGCCCTTGTTCATCACCCAGACGAAGGGGGTGACGTAGATCGGCACGTCCATGTGGAACTTCACCACCTTGTCGATGCCGAACAGAGTGATCGAACCCCAGGGGAAGGTGATGGCATCGGCCACGCCACGCTCAAGGATGTCGCGGGCTTCGGGGGCCGAGGACTGCACGTTGGTACCACCCAGCGCCGTCACCATCTGGCCGACGGTGCCGTTGGCGGGGCGCACCTTCATGCCGCGGATGTCGGCGGGGGAGGTGATCTTCTTGCGGCTGTGGAAGGTGCCGGGGTCGTGGACGAAGGCGAAGCAGAACTTCACGTCCTTCATCTCGGTGGCGGCGTAGCGGCGGTACCAGTCGTCGATGGCGGCCGAGCCCGACTTGCCGTTGGAGAAGAGGAAAGGCAGCGAGGCGCCGGCGATGATGGGGAAACGACCGGGCTGGTAGCCGGGGTTGACGAAGGCGAAGTCGGTGATGCCGTCACGCGCCATGTCGTAGTGGTCGAAGGCCTTGCCCAGTTGCTCCGCGGGGAACAGCGTGGGGTTGATCGTTCCGCCCGAGGCGCGCTTGAGGCTCTCGCCCCAGGCCTGCAGACCCGGGTTCAGGGAGTGCTGCGCCGGCACCCAGCTGGACATCTTGACGTTGACCGTCTGCGCCTGGGCGCCCAGGGTGGCGGCCGCCAGGACTCCGGCAACGGTGAGGGCACGCAGTGCGAAGGGGATCTTTCGGGTCGTCATGGTTGTTTCCTCAGGCCGTGGTTTGGAATTGTTGAAAAAGTCGTCGGGTTCTATCGGTAAATAGCCGCTGGGGCCATGCTGGTTTTCCTCAGTGGGACATGGCCCCCGTGCGGGTATCGGGTTTGCGCATCCACCGCACCGGTTGTGCCTTCACCGGGCGTGGCGGCGCGCCGTGAGCGCGCAGGGCTGCATCCAGCGCGGTGCCGGCCTCGTCGGCCAGGGCGGCCTGGCGGGCGGCTGCCACGGCCTGGGCCGCAGCCGCAGGGTCGGCGTTTTGGGCCACGTGGTCCAGCACGTGCAGCAGGTTGTCCTTGCCCCGCTCGTTGGTGGCGCCATAGCCCTTGATCAGGCGGCCGCACAGGGCGATCTCGTGGCCCAGAGCCCAGTGCCTGCGCGTGCCCTGCACCACGCCCTCAAGCCAGCGCTCGATCATGGCCTGTTCGTTCGCGTAGCGGCTGCCCCGCACCCGCAGCCACTTGAGCGAAGCCAGGGCGCGCAGGGCCAGGATGCCGCGCACCGAGTGGGTACCGACCTTCAGGGGCAGGGCCCAGGCCGGCTTGCCAGCTGCAGTGCGGCGACGGTCCCAGGCCTGCAGGCGCGCGGCCAGGCCCGGTGGCAGCAGGGCGGCGAATTCGGGCACGCCGGGTTTGAAGTGGTCCCAGACCTGCAGCAGGTCGTCGTCCTTCGCGCGCACCTCGTTGCGTACACGACGCCAGCGGCCCTCGCGGCTCTTGAGGTCGGCCACCCGCACGATGTCGTCGAATGCCATCCACAGGGCCAGCCAGCGGGCCATCTCATTCGTGATCGCGAAGCCGTGCGCGCCGGCCGGGTCGGTAGCGCGTTCGGCCTCAAGCACACGGGCCAGTCGCTGCGCGTAGAGCGCTGCATAGCCCGGGCCCTGGTAGTCGGTCAGGCGAGCCAGGCCCAGGGCCATCATCCGGTGTATCGGGGCGGGGAAGGCCGCCAGGGTGTTGGCGTGCGACGCCGCGGCGGGGGCGGGTACCTCGTCGTCGTTCTCCATGAGGGCCTGCACCAGCGCCGACTGCGCCTGCGCGCCGCTCACGATCTCGAAGGCGCGTGCGAAGCCGCGCAGGCTGGCCTGGGCCGAGGCGCCGCCGCCCGCGCCCACCACCGCCTCGTAGTCGGCGCGCGCGAAAGGCAGCAGGCCGCTGCCCGCGATCGCGCCCAGCATGACGGCGCTCACCACCGTGCCGCACTCCCTCGCCAGGGCTGACATGTCGAACACGTGATGCTCGCGGCTGAAGGACTGCACGATACGCGCCAGTTCGGCCGCATCCAGGCGGCCGTCGCCCAGTTGCATGCGCTCGAGCGTGGTCAGGCTGCGGCTGGAGGACGTGATCACGCGCGTGCGTTCCGGCGAAGCCATGCCGTTGCCCACCTGGCGCACCGTCTCCAGCAGTTCGGAGGAGACGATGGCGTCGAGCGCGCCGGGCACCGGGTTCAGGCTGAACACCGGACGGCGCCCGCCCAGGCGGGCCATCGGGACCGGAAAGACTTCCAGGTAGTACGTAGTGGCGCCGGTGCGCTGCGCGACGCCAGGGATGGAGGTGGCCTGCGCGGCGTAGCCCGCGTGACGCGCGGTCTCGACCAGCCACTCGGTCAGCACACCACCGCCTTCGCCGCCCAGGGCGCAAAGCAGCAGGGTGAGAGGCTGGGCGTTGTGGTCGTTCATATCTCGCTGTTTGCTCAAGCGGGTTGAAGGGTGCGAACCACCGCGCTGCGCACGCCCGCCCACAGCCGCTCATGCCAGCGCGGGTTCTGCACCACCTCGGCACGGTAGAAGCTCGGGCACAGCGTAGCCGCGTGCGCGTTGGCACCGCACAGGCCGCAGCCCACGCAGCCGTCGATCACGGTGGCCACCGGGTCCACCTTGAGCGGATCGGGGTTGTCCTTCAGCGTAAGGGTGGGGCAGCCCGAGAGACGGATGCAGGCGTGGTCGCCGTTGCAGACGTCTTCGTCCACGCCGTACTTCACGCGCACCACACGCTCGCCCTGTTTGAGCAGGCTCGCGATCCAGGGCTTGATGCGGCGCTGGCGCTCCAGCTGGCATTCGCCTTCGGCGATGATGACCTTCAGGCCGTTGAAGTCCGAGGTGAATGCTTCCTTGAGCGTGCTGCGCATGGTGTCCACCTCGTAGGTATGGACCTTGCGCATCCACTTCACACCCAGGCCCTCCAGCGTGGATTCGATGGTGCGGTCTGTGTGCACCAGGCTGTTGCCCTTGTCCTGGGCCAGCGCCTTCGCGGCGTCGGTGGGCGTGGAGATCAGTTCCTGCGTGCCGGTCGCCGAGGTGTAGCCGTTCTTGAAGATCAGGAGCACCGCGTCGTCGCCGTTGAACAGGGCCGACTGCACGCCCGTGAGCAGGCCGTTGTGCCAGAAGCCGCCGTCGCCCATGATGGCCAGGGTGCGCCGCTGCATCATGGGCGAGACGCCTGCGCGGCTCGCCAGGCTCATGCCGTAGCCCAGGATGGAGTGGCCGGTGGAGAAGGGCTCGAAGGTGCCCAGCGCATGGCAGCCGATGTCAGCGGCCACATGCACCGGGCCGATGTCCTGCTGCGCGAGCTTGAGCGCCGAGAACACGGGACGCTCGGGGCAGCCGATGCAGAAGCCCGGGGGGCGTGGGGGCAGGGGCTTCGTGAGTTGTGCGCTCACCGCGGCACGGCGCTCGCGGTTGGTCGCCAGCCACCGGGTGGCCGAATCGGCGGCGGCTTCGCCCAGGTAGTTGCGGGTGAAGGGCACTAGGCCCCCCGCGATCACCTCCACGCTGTACTCGCCCCCGAGGGGCAGGAAGTCCTTGCCATGCAGGCGCGTCTGGATGTCGCGCCGGCGCAGCATCGTGGCGATTTCCTGCTCGATGTATTCGGGCTGGCCCTCTTCCACCACCAGCACTGCACGCTTGCCCGCGCAGAAGTCGGCGACCTGTTCGGGCACCAGCGGGTAGGTGACGTTCAGCACCAGCAGCGGGATGTCGCTCTCGCCAAAGGCATCGGCCAGCCCCAGCTGCTGCAAGGCGCGTATCAGCGCGTTGTACAGGCCGCCCTGCACCACGATACCCAGGTCGGCGTGCTGGCCGGGCATCAGCTCGTTCAGCTTGTTTTCGACGATGTACTGGCGTGCCGCCGGAATGCGCTTGTCGTGCTTGATTTTTTCCTGCACGAAGGTGACCGGCGGGTGGGCCAGGCGCATGTAGTCGAACTTGGCTGGGTCCGCCATCCATTCGCGGGTGGAAATCTTGGGCGGCAGGTTGTCCTTGGCTTCGAAGCTGCCCCGCACGTGGCAGGCGCGGATGCGAAGCTCCAGGATGGCCGGCATGTTCGAGGCTTCCGAGAGACAAAAGCCATGTTCCACCATGTCCACCATTTTCGGCAGGTCGGGGCGCGGATCCAGCAGGCACAGGGTGGACTTCAGCGCGTAGGCGTGCGTGCGCTCCTGGATCACCGAGGCGCCCTCGCCGTAGTCCTCGCCCACCACGATCAGCGCGCCGCCCACCACGCCCGGCGAAGCCAGGTTGGACAGGGCGTCGGAGGCCACGTTGGTGCCGACGATGGACTTCCAGGTGACGGCGCCGCGCAGCGGGTAGTGGATGGATGCCCCCAGCATGGCCGCGGCCGAGGCCTCGTTGGCGCAGGCCTCCACGTGCACGCCTAACTCGCCCAGGTAGTCCTTGGCCTGGACCATCACGTCCAGCAGGTGCGACACCGGCGCGCCCTGGTAGCCGCCGACGTAGGACACGCCCGACTGCAGCAAGGCCTTGGTGATCGCGAGGATGCCCTCGCCGTGGAAGGTCTGGCCCGCGCCGAGGCGCAGCGACTCGATCTCGCGGCTGAATGAAACCTCCACGGCGCGTGTCTCCTGCTTCTTTCTCGGGGGTGTGGGGTGGCGAAGGTATGCAGTTTCGACGCAGGAGCCGCATCAATCAATAAAATGAAGTCGCTAAGCGAAATAAGTGAAATGCATATTAATGAGATCGACCTCAATCTGCTGCGGCTGTTCGACGCGGTCCATCGCCATCGCAGCGTGAGCCGGGCGGCGCGGGCCCTGCAGCTGACGCAGCCCGCGGCCAGCCAGGGTCTCACCCGGCTGCGCGGGCTGCTGCGCGACCCCCTGTTCACGCGCGCCCCTGGGGGCGTGCGCGCCACGCCCCGCGCCGACCGCCTGGCCGAGCCGGTGCGCCAGGCCCTGGCCCTGATGGAAAGCGCAGTCGCCGACGCGGACACTTTCGATCCAGGCCAGTCGCGACGGGTCTTTCACCTGCATATGAGCGACATCGGCGAGAGCCGCTTCATGCCGCCGCTGATGGGGGCGCTGCGCCAGCATGCGACGGGCGTGCGCATCGAGGTGAGGCCCTGGCCCCGCGACGAGATTGCCGAGGGCCTGCACACGGGCCGCATCGATTTCGCCTTCGGCTTCCTGCCCATGGTCAAGGACACCCGCCAGCTGCGCCTGCTGGACGATCGCTACGTGCTACTCCTTCGGCAGGACCACCCCTTCCTGGCGCGCAGGCGTAGCGGGCGGGTCTTGCTTTCCGCCCTGGGCGACCTGGAGTTCGTGGCGGTGCGCACGCACGCCGACACTCGCCGCATCCTGCAGTTGCTGCAGCTGGAGGATCGCCTGCGCCTGGTGACCGAGCACTTCCTGGTGCTGCCGTCCATCGTGCAGGAAAGCGACCTGGCGGCCCTGGTGCCGCGCAACATCGCGCGCGGATTCGGCGACGGGTGCATGATCGTCGAGCCTGCGTTCCCGGTGCGCGATTTCACGGTGTCGCTGCACTGGAGCCGCCGCTTCGAGACCGACCCCGCCCACCGCTGGCTGCGCGAGCTGATCGCCCGCGTCTTTCGAAAGGCCTGATCAGCCGAAGGCTTCGGGCCGCAGCGCGCGCAGCACGTTCTCGGGCGTGGCCGGGGCCTGCATCACCACGCGCTGGTCCGGGCGCGCCGCGGCCACTGCGTCGCGGATCGCCTCCCAGGCGCTGATCCCGAGCATGAAGGGCGGCTCGCCCACCGCCTTGCTGCCGCCCACGTTGTCCTCTCGGTTCGCCTCGGGCCAGAGGTCGACTTTGAAGTGCTCGGGTATGTCGCCGGTGGCCGGGATCTTGTAGGTGCTGGGGGCGTGCGTGGCCAGGCGCCCGCGCTCGTTCCACACCAGCTGCTCGCTGGTGAGCCAGCCCACCCCCTGGATGTAGCCGCCCTCGATCTGGCCGATGTCGATGGCCGGATTGATGGAGGTGCCGACGTCATGCAGGATGTCGACCGCCACCAGTCGCGTCTCGCCGGTGAGGGTGTCCACGGCCACTTCGGTGCAGGCCGCGCCGTAGCTGAAGTAGTAGAAGGGCCGGCCGGTGAGGGTGGTCTTGTCGTAGTGGATCTTTGGGGTGCGGTAGAAGCCGTCGCTCCACAGCTGGATGCGGTTGGCATAGGCCAGGCGGACCACCTCGTCGAAGGCGCGCATGGCCTTGGGCGAGATCACCTGCCCACCCGCGAAGTGCACCGCGCCCGCGCCGCAGCCGTCCAGGCCCGCGACGAAGGCGGCGAGGTTGTCGCGGATATTGCGCGCCGCGAACTGCGCCGCCCGCCCATTGAGATCGGTGCCGCTGGAGGCGGCGGTGGCCGAGGCATTGGGCACCTTACCGGTCTCGGTGGCGGTGCAGCGCACGCGCTCGAAGGGCACGCCCAGTTCGTCGGCCACCACCTGCATCACCTTGGTGTGCAGGCCCTGGCCCATCTCGGTGCCCCCGTGATTCAGTTGCACGCTGCCGTCGGTGTAGACGTGCACCAGCGCGCCCGCCTGGTTGAACAGGGTGGCGGTGAAGCTGATGCCGAACTTCACCGGGGTGATGGCGATGCCGCGCTTGATCACCGGACTTTGCGCGTTCCAGGTGGCCAGGGCCTCACGCCGCTGCCGGTAGCTGCAGGTGGTCTCCAGCTGCGAGATCAGCGGATGCAGGATGTTGTCCTCCACCTTCATCTGGTAGTGGGTGACGTTGCGATCGTTCACGCCATAGAGGTTGCGCCGACGCACGTCCAGCGGGTCCAGCCCGAGGTGGCGCGCGATGTCGCCCAGGATCGCCTCGATCACGATCACGCCCTGCGGACCGCCGAAGCCCCGGAAGGCGGTATGGCTCTGGGTGTTCGTCCTGCATCGGTAGGAGGCGATCTGGACGTCGGACAGGAAGTAGGCGTTGTCGGTGTGGAAGATGGCGCGGTCGGCCACCGGGCCAGAGAGGTCGGCCGAGAAGCCGCAGTGCGCCAGCATCGTGAGCTTCAGGCTGGTGATGAGGCCCTGCTTGTCGAAGCCCACCTGCCAGTCGTAGGAGAAGGGATGGCGCTTGCCCGTGACCATGAAGTCGTCGTCGCGGTCCAGGCGCATCTTGACCGGCGCGCGGAACTTGCGCGCCGCCAGCGCCGCCCACACCGCCATCTGGCCGGCCTGGGTTTCCTTGCCGCCGAAGCCGCCACCCATGCGCCGGCATTCCACCGTCACCGCGTGGCTGGCCAGGCCCAGGGCATGCGCCACCCAGTGCTGTACCTCGCCCGGGTGCTGGGTGCTGGAGAGGATGCGCCACTGATCCTGTTCCAGGGGTAGGGCGTAGGCGATCTGACCTTCCAGATAGAAGTGCTCCTGGCCACCTACTTCGAGCTGGCCGGATAGCACATGGAGCGACTTCGCAAGCGCCGCATCCGGCTCGCCCCGGCGCACCACCACCGGAGGCAGCACGTAGCTTTGCGCGGCATGCGCGGCGCGTGCATCGAGCAGCGCGGGCAGGGGTTCGATGTCGGGCTTGACCAGGCGCGCGGCGCGGCGGGCCGCCATCACGCTTTCGGCAACGACCAGGCCGATCACCTGGCCCACGTGCTGCACGGTGTCCAACGCGAAGATGGGTTCGTCGTGCACGAAGGTAGCCAGGAGCGGGTCGCCGGGGATGTCGGCGGCCAGCACCAAGCCGCGCACGCCCGGCGCGGCCAGGGCCGCCGCGGTATCCACGCCGCGCAGGCGTCCGTGGGCTACCGGCGAGAGGATGGGGGCCGCGTGGAGGGTGCCGCGCGCTTCGGGGATGTCGTCGATGTAGGTGGCGGCGCCAGCCACCTGCGCCCGCGCGCTCTCGTGGATGCGGGAGGCGCCCATCGCAGGTGAGGCGGGTGAGGCCGACGACGTGGGAGCGAGCGGCGTGCGCGCGTTCATGGCGCCACCCCCTGCAGGTCAGGTCGCTCCAGGTTGATGCCCTGCACGCCCTGGCTTTCCAGCCAGAAGCGCCGCATCAGGTTGCCCAGCACCTCGCGGCGGTAGGCCGCACTGGCGCGCATGTCGCTGATCGGGTTGAACTGGGCGCGCAGGGCGTCGGCGGCGCGCAGGGCCGCATCCTCGGTCCAGGCCTGTCCCTCCAGGGCGGTCTCTGCCTGTCGCGCCCGGGCCGGTGTGGCCGCCACGCCGCCCGCGCCGATACGCACGCCCGTGACACGGCCGCCTTCCAGATGCATGCGCACCGCCAGGCACACCGCGGAGATGTCGTCGTCGTAGCGCTTGGAGACCTTGTAGACGCGCAGGAATTCGCCGGGCGCGGGCAAGGGCACCAGCAGGTGGGCCACGATCTCGTCGGGCGCCAGTACCGTCTGCCGGTAGCCCGTGTAGAAATCCTCCAGGGCCAGGGTGCGCTCGCCGCGCGCGCTGGCCAGCACGATGCGCGTGTCCAGCGCGATCAGCAGGGGCATGGAGTCGCCGATGGGGGAGCCGTTGGCCACGTTGCCGCCCAGGGTGCCCGAGTTGCGCACCGGCAGGCCAGCAAAGCGCTGCGCGAAGGTGACCAGCCCGGGGCGCGCGGCCATCAGCGCCGCGTAGGCGTCGGCCAGGGGCACCGCCGCGCCGATGGACAGCACGCCCTGCGCCTCTTGGATGCGGCGTATCTCGGCGACGCGGGTCAGGTCCAGCACCTGGGCGTAGCGCCGGTGCTGCTTGGTCACCCACAGCCCGACATCGGTGCATCCGGCCACGACCTGCGCCTGCGGATGGTCCCGGCGCAGTGCCAGCAGCTGCGACAGGGTGGTGGGCTGCAGGTAGCCACCGCTTGTCGGGTCCCGCGCGGGCAGGGCACGCAGCTTGGCCGCCAGGTCGGCCTGGTCGATGCGCGCCGGGGGAAGTTGCGCCATGCGCTGCGCCGCATCCAGGATCGGCCGGTAGCCTGTGCACCGGCACAGGTTGCCCGACAGGTCGGCCTGCGCCACCTCCCGGGTGACCGTGCGGCCGGCGCAGACGTGGTTCTGGTACATCCCGAACAGGCTCATGACGAAGCCCGGGGTGCAAAACCCGCACTGCGAACCGTGGCATTGCACCATCGCTTCCTGGGCCGGGTGCAGGGTGCCGTCCTCGCCCGCGAGGTCTTCGACCGTCCACAGGGCCAGGCCGTCCACCGAGTGCGCCAGCCGGATACAGCTGTTGATCGCCCTAAAGCGCAGGCCCGCGCCCTCGGGTTCTGCCACGACCACCGTGCACGCGCCGCAGTCGCCTTCGCCGCAACCCTCCTTGGTGCCGCAGGCGCCCAGGTCCTCGCGCAGCACCTCCAGCAGGGTCCGGTCGGGTGGTACATTGCCGAGCGTTGTCAACTCGCCCCGGCGCAAGAAGCGAATGGTCTGGGTCTGCATGGATCCAAGTATGGCCGGATTCCCGCTGGGCGAAATGATGGAAGACCCCGGGGGCGCCCGTCTCGCATGACCGACCAGGCTGTATTCGACAAGCTGGATTTCCACTTGATCAGGGTGCTTCACACCGTCCTGACCGAGCGCAGCGTCTCGCGCGCCGCCTTGCGCCTGGGGATGCACCAGCCCGCGGTCTCGGCGGCCCTGCGGCGCCTGCGTGACATCGCGCGCGACCCCCTCCTGGTGCGCTCGGGCGCTTCCATGGTGCCCACGGAAGTCGGGATGCGCATGATCGAGCCCAGCGCCGCCCTCCTGCGCGCCGCGCAGGCGCTGTTCGCCGACGCTCGCGGCTTCGACCCGGCCACCGACACCCACACCTTCCGGATCGCCGCCAGCGACTACCTTGGCCCCCAGTTGCTGCCTGACCTGGTCGCGACCATCAAGGCCCTGGCGCCGCGCTGCCGGGTCGAGGTCTGCCCCCTCGTGGACCGCGCCACCAGCTACCACGACCTCGCCCAAGGCGACGTGGACGTGCTCCTGATCAACTGGTTCGACCCCACCGGCGACCTGCGCGGCACGGCGCTCTTCGACGACGAGATCGCCTGCCTGGTCTCGAACGACCACCCGGCGGTGAAGCAGGGATGGACCGTCGAGTCCTGGCTGGCGGCGGAACATGTCCTGCCCCTTCCCGTATCGCCTTACTCCCGCGCCGTCATCGACAACCACCTGGAACGGCTGGGGCTCGTGCGCAATTGCGTGGTGCATTGCCCGCACTTCAGCCTGTTGCCGCAGATGGTGTCCAAGAGCAAACTGATCGTCACCGCTGGCCGTCGCTACTTCGCGCGCTACACCGACAAGCTGCCCCTGACCGTGCTGCCCTGTCCCGTCGAGTTTCCGCGCATGGCCTTCTACGAGGTGTGGCATGCGCGCACCGACAACTCCGGTGCGAACCGGTGGCTGCGGGAACGGATCTACGAAGCCGCCGCTGAATTGCGCACGCCTGTGACATGACGCTCGCCCGGCTTCAGCTTTCCGGCATCTCCAAGCGTTATCCGGCGGTGCTGGCCAATGACCGCGTGGCACTGACGGTGCGCCCCGGCGAGATCCATGCGGTCCTGGGCGAGAACGGCGCGGGCAAGTCCACGCTGATGAAGATCATCTACGGCAGCGTCAAGCCCGACGAGGGCCAGGTGCTGTGGAACGGCCAGCCCGCGCACGTGCGCAATCCTCAGGAGGCGCGCGCCCTGGGCATCAGCATGGTGTTCCAGCATTTCAGCCTCTTTGACACGCTCACGGTGGCAGAAAACGTCTGGCTGGGGCTGGACAGGCGCCTGTCGCTGGCCGAGGTCACGCAACGCATCACCGCCAAGGCGCAGGAATACGGCCTGGACATCGACCCCACGCGCCCGGTGCACACGCTCTCGGTGGGCCAGATGCAGCGGGTGGAGATCATCCGCGCGCTCCTGACCGACCCCCAGCTCCTGATCCTGGACGAACCCACCTCGGTGCTCACGCCGCAGGCCGTGGAAAAACTCTTCGTCGTCCTGCGCCAGCTCGCGTCGCAAGGCTGCAGCATCCTGTACATCAGCCACAAGCTGCACGAGATCCGCGCCCTGTGCAGCGCCTGCACCGTGCTGCGCGCCGGGCGCGTGACCGGCACCTGCGACCCGCGCGAGGAAAGCACTGCGTCCCTGAGCCGCCTGATGATCGGCGCCGAGCCGCCGCAGTTGCAGCACCGCGAGTCCGCCCTGGGCGATGCGGTGCTGCGGGTGCAGGACCTCACCTTGCCGCGCGAATCGCCCTTCGGCGTGGACCTGGAGCGCCTGTCCCTGCAGGTGCGAGCGGGCGAGGTCGTGGGCATCGCCGGCGTCTCGGGCAACGGCCAGCGCGAGCTCCTCTATGCCCTCTCGGGCGAAGACACCCGCGCCGAACCTGCCATGGTGCAGGTCGCCGGCCAGGACGCCGGGCGCCTGGGCCCGGGGCGGCGGCGCGCGCTGGGCCTGCACTTCGTCCCCGAGGAGCGCCTGGGCCGTGGCGCCGTGCCCTCGCTGGGGCTGGCCCACAACCTGATGCTCACGCGCCGCGAGGCGGTGGGCCGGGGCGGCTGGATCCGCATGCGCACCTTGCGCCAGCAGGCGCGCGGCATCATCGAACGCTTCGACGTGCGCACCGGCGGCCCGGACGCCGCCGCCCGCTCGCTCTCGGGCGGTAACCTGCAGAAATTCATCGTCGGCCGCGAGATCGACGCCCGCCCGCGCCTGCTGGTGATCTCACAGCCCACCTGGGGCGTGGACGTGGGCGCTGCCGCCCGGATCCGCGCCGAGATCCTGGCCCTGCGCGACGCGGGTTGCGCGGTGCTGGTGGTCAGCGAGGAACTGGACGAACTGTTCGAGCTGAGTGACCGCCTGCACGTCATCGCCAAGGGCCGCCTGTCGCCTGCGCTGGCCCGCGCCGAGGCCACCGTCGAACTCATAGGCGAGTGGATGAGTGGTCTCTGGGACCATGACCACGCCGAAGCCGCCCGGGAGGCTGCCCGTGTTTAAGCTGGAATTGCGCCCGCAGGCCTCGCCGGTCTGGAGCATTGCATCGCCCCTGCTGGCGCTGGTCATCACCGTGGTCCTGGGGTCGCTGCTCTTTCTCGCACTGGGCAAGGACCCGGTGCGCGGGCTGCAGATGTTCTTCTGGGAGCCGGTGAAGTCGGCGTACGCCCTGGGTGAACTGATGGTCAAGGCCACGCCGCTGCTGCTGATCGCGCTGGGCCTGGCGGTGTGCTTCCGCTCCAACGTCTGGAACATCGGCGCCGAGGGCCAGTTCGTCCTGGGCGCGATCTGCGCGGGCGGTGTGGCCCTGATGGCAGACAAGGAGTCCACCCGCTGGATCGTCCTGGCGATCCTGCTGGCGGGCGTCGCTGGCGGCATGGCATGGGCCGGCATCACCGCCCTCCTGCGGGACCGCTTCAACGCCAACGAGATCCTCGTGAGCCTGATGCTGGTGTACGTTGCGGTGCAACTCCTGATGTGGCTGGTGTTCGGCCCCTGGAAGGACCCGGGCGGCTACAACTTTCCGCAGACCAAGACCTTCGACGCCGTGACGCAGGTGCCGCGCCTTATGAAGGGGTCGCGCGTGAACGTCGGCCTGCTGATCGCGCTGGCCGCGGCCGCCGCGCTGTGGATCTTCCTGTTTCGTACCCGCGCGGGCTTCGCGCAGCAGGTGGGCGGCCTGGCGCCGGCGGCGGCGCGCTATGCGGGCTTCTCCTCGCGCAAGGCACTGTGGGTGGCGCTGCTGGTCTCGGGTGGCGCGGCGGGCCTGGCCGGCGCGCTGGAAGTGGCGGGACCGGTGGGCCAGCTCACACCCTACATCCCGGCAGGCTACGGCTTCGCAGCCATCATCGTGGCCTTCGTGGGGCGCCTGCACCCGGTGGGCATGGTGTTCTCCGCCATCCTCATGAGCATGTTCTACATCGGCGGCGAGCTTGCCCAATCGCGCATGGGCCTGCCCAAGTCCATCACTGGCGTCTTCCAGGGGCTGCTCCTGTTCGCGCTGCTGGCGTGCGACACGATGATGGTCTATCGCCTGCGCTGGGGCAAAGGCGCAGATACCGGCCGCAAGGCGGTGGCGTGATGGAAGCCTACGCCCTGCTCCTGGCTTCCACGCTGAACGCTGGCACCGTGCTGGCGATCGCGGCCCTGGGCCTCTTGATCAACGAGAAGGCTGGCATCGTCAACCTCGGGGCCGAGGGGATGATGCTGTGCGCCGCACTGGCCGGTTTCGTCGCCGTGGTGCACACCGGCAGCGACCTGGCCGGCTTCGCGGCGGGCGCCGCGGCGGGTGCGGTGATGGCGCTGGCCTTCGGCGTGCTGGTGATCTGGCTGAACACCAACCAGTACGCCACCGGCCTGGCCCTGAGCCTGTTCGGCGCTGGCTTCTCGGCGTTCGCGGGAATCCGCTACGTGCAGGAGAAGCTGCCTGAGCGCCCGCGCTTTTCCATCCCGGGCCTGGGCGACATTCCGCTGGCGGGTCCGGCCTTCTTCCAGCACCACCCGCTGGTGTACCTGGCGATTGCCCTGGCGGCGGGCCTGGTCTGGTTCCTGTACCGGTCACGCACCGGTCTGGTGCTTCGCTCGGTGGGCGAGTCGCCCGAATCGGCGCATGCCCTGGGCTACCCGGTGCGACGCATCCGGCTGGCGGCGGTGGTGGCTGGCGGCGCGCTGTGCGGGCTGGCCGGCGCCTACCTGTCGGTGATCTACACGCCCCTGTGGGTGGAGGGCATGGTGGCCGGCAAGGGCTGGATCGCCCTGGCGCTCACCACCTTCGCCACCTGGCGCCCGGGCCGTGTACTGCTTGGGGCTTACCTGTTCGGGGGCGTCACCATGCTGCAGTTCCACTTCCAGGCCTCGGGCGTGGAGGTGGCCAGCGAGTTCCTGAACATGCTGCCGTACCTGGCCACCATCGTGGTGCTCGCCCTGATCTCGCGCAACCCCGCCTGGATCCGGCTGAACATGCCCGCGTCGCTGGGAAAGCCTTTTTATCCGGGCTCATAATCCGCCGTTTTCCCGCGCTTTTCCTTCCCTTCTTTCCAACCAGAGGAACCCATGACTGACCTGAAGAAACGCTCGATGCTCCAAGTGGCGGCCCTGTCCGCCGTGGCTGCCGTCGCCCTCGTGGGCTGCGGCAAGAAAGAAGCTGCCGCACCGGCCGCGGCGCCCGCTGCATCCGCTGCCAAGCCCGCGCCGCTGAAGATTGCCTTTGCCTATGTCGGCCCGGTGGGCGACGGCGGCTGGACCTTCGCCCACGACAACGCGCGCAAGGCCATCGAGAAGGAGTTCGGTGACAAGGTCGTCACCAGCTTCGTCGAGAAGGTGGCCGAGTCCGCCGACGCCGAGCGCAACTTCCGCGAACTGGTCTCGCAGGGCAACAAGCTGATCTTCGGCACCACCTTCGGCTACATGGAGCCCATGCTCAAGGTCGCCGCCGACCACAAGGACGTGAAGTTCGAGCACGCCACCGGCTACAAGCAGGCCGAGAACCTGCGCACCTACGACAGCCGTACCTACGAAGGCGCCTACATGGCCGGCGTGATCGCGGGCAAGATGACCAAGACCAACGTCCTGGGCGTGGTCGGCTCGATCCCGATCCCCGAGGTGGTCCGCAACATCAACAGCTTCACCCTGGGCGCCCAGTCGGTCAACCCCAAGATCAAGACCAAGGTGGCTTGGGTGGGCGAGTGGTTCAACCCGCCGAAGGAGGCCGAGGCCGCCACCGCGCTGCTCAATGGCGGCGCCGACGTCCTGATGCAGAACACCGATTCCTCCGCCGTGCTGCAGACTGCCGAGAAGGCCGGCAAGCGCGCCTTCGGCTGGGACTCCGACATGACCGCCTATGGCCCCAAGGCCCACCTGGGCTCGGCCATCATCAACTGGGCCCCGTACTACATCAAGGCCACGCGTGATGCCCTGGAAGGCAAGTGGACCGGCAACAGCGGCATCTGGTGGGGCGTGAAGGAAGGAGCGATCGACATGGTCTCTATCGCCGCTGACGTGCCTGAAGACACCAAGAAGCGCATCGAGGAGATCAAGGCCGGCCTGAAGGCAGGCAGCTTCGCGATCTGGAAGGGCCCGATCGTTGGCCAGGACGGCAAGCCCGTGCTCGAAAAGGATGTCGTCGCTGACGACAAGTTCATGAGCGGGATCATGTTCTACGTCAAGGGCGTCGAGGGCAAGATCCCGGGCGCGGACAAGAAGAAGTAAGCTTCCAGATCGCTTCCGACCAGGGGCCTTCGGGCCCCTTTTTCATGGACCAGGAGCCCTCTATGACTGTCATGACCGCCATCGCCGCCGACCGCCTGCCCGACCTGCTTCGCGGCATGCCCAAGGCCGAACTGCATATCCACATCGAAGGCTCCCTCGAGCCCGAGCTGATCTTCCAGATGGCGCGACGCAACGGCGTCACGCTGCCTTATGCCAGCGTGCAGGACCTGCGCCGCGCCTACGACTTCACCAACCTGCAAAGCTTCCTGGACATCTACTACGCGGGCGCCAGCGTGCTGCTGCAGGAGCAGGACTTCCACGACATGGCCTGGGCCTACCTGGAGCGCGCGAAGGCCGACAACGTGGTCCATGCAGAGATCTTCTTCGATCCCCAGACCCACACCGCACGCGGCGTGAGCATGCAGACCGTGATCGACGGCCTGTACCGCGCCTGCGAGTCGGCGCGCACGAAGCTGGGTGTGAACGCCAGCCTGATCCTGTGTTTCCTTCGTCACCTCAGTGAGGAGGAAGCCTTCGAGACCCTGGAGCAGGCGCTGCCCTTTCGCGACAGGTTCATCGGCGTGGGCCTGGACTCCAGCGAGGTCGGCCACCCGCCGGAAAAGTTCGCGAAGGTCTTTGCACGCTGCCGGGAACTGGGCCTGCGCCTGGTGGCCCACGCGGGCGAGGAAGGACCGCCGGCCTATGTCTGGTCGGCGCTGGACGTGCTCAAGGTCGAGCGCATCGATCACGGCGTGCAGTCGGTGAAGGATCCCGAGCTGATGAAGCGCCTGGCACGCGAGCGCATCCCGCTTACTGTGTGCCCGCTGTCCAACCTGAAGCTGTGCGTCTTCCCGCGGCTGGCCGACCACAACCTGCGCCAGCTGCTGGACGCGGGCCTGGCCGCCACCGTCAACTCGGACGACCCGGCCTATTTCGGCGGCTACATGAACGTCAACTTCACCGAGACCTTCGCCGCTACCGGCCTGACCGCGGCCCATGCCTACCAGTTGGCCCGCAACAGCTTCGAGGCCAGCTTCATCGACGCCTCGGCCAAGGCCGCCCACATCAGCCGGCTCGACGAGTACTTCGCGACTTTCCGCTAGCCCGGGCGGGGCGGTCCCCGCCACGATAAAATCAGGCCCGCGCCGCTGTGCCCCGCAGCGGCGCTTTTCTTTGCCCCGGGGCCATGTAGAGGACCACCATGTACAAAAACCTCGCCATCGCGCTGTGCTGCGCGGTCGCCAGTTCTTTCCCCTTCGTCTCCCAGAAAGCCCAGGCCCAGACACCGCCGCTGAAGGTGGGCTTCGTCTATGTCGCTCCCCTGGCCGACGCGGGCTGGGTGCGCCAGCACGAGGAGGGCCGCAAGGCCCTGCAGGCTGCCCTGGGGGCGCGGGTCGAGACCCGATACGTCGAGAACGTGCCTGAGGGTGCCGACGCCGAGCGCGTGATCCGTGACCTCGCGCAGCAGGGACACAAACTGATCTTCACACCCAGCTTCGGCTACATGGAGCCCACGCTGAAGGTGGCACGCGACTTCCCCGACGTGAAGTTCGAGTCCGTCACCGGCTACAAGACCGCGGCGAACGTGTCTGCCTCCAACGCGCGCTACTACGAAGGCCGCTACCTGGCCGGCATTGCCGCAGGGCGCATGACCAAGACGAACGTCGCGGGCTATGTGGCGGGCTTTCCCATTCCCGAGGTGCTGCAGGGTCTGAACGCCTTCACCCTGGGCATGCGCTCGGTCAACCCGGCGGCGCAGGTGCGCGTGGTGTGGCTGGGGGAATGGTTCAACCCGCCGCGCGAGCGCGACGCGGCGCTTACCCTGTTCAACCAGGACGCCGACATCATCGCCTTCCATACCGGCTCCAGCGCCGTCATGGCTGCCGCCCAGGAACGTGGACGCCTGGCCGTGGCCTACCACTCCGACATGCGCAAGGTGGCGCCCGACGCGCAGATCCTGGCCGTCACCCACGAGTGGGGCGACTACTACACCCGCCGCGCCCGTGCGGTCCTTGATGGCACCTGGAAGCCGGGCAATGTCTGGGGCGGGGTCAAGGAGGGCATGGTGCGCGTGGGCGACTTCGGCCCGCGCGTGCCGCAGGCGCTGCGCGACGAGGTGCTGGCCCGCCAGCGTGACATCGCCGCCGGCCGCCTGCGGCCTTTCCAGGGGCCGATCCAGGACAACGAGGGCAATGCCATCATCCCCAAGGGCGCCACTCTCACCGACGAACAGATCCTGGGCATGAACTACCTGGTGGCGGGCGTCATCGGCAAGGCCGCAAAATAGCGCGCATGCCCGCCTACCGCGCTGCCCTCCTGCGCTTTGCCGACGACGGCACGCCCGTCTACGACGAGGACGGCCTGCTGGTCGTCGGCCCGGGCAGCGGCGGTGTGCAGGTCGTGCAGGCGGCGGGCCCCTACGCTTCGCTGGCGCCGCAGCATCCGGGGCTGGAGGTCCTGCACCTGCCGGGCCGCATCCTGGCGCCTGGGTTCGTCGACCTGCATGTGCATTTCCCGCAGACCGATGTGATCGGCTCGCCCGCCCAGGGCCTTCTGCCCTGGCTGGAGAACTACACCTTCCCGCACGAATCGCGCTTTGCCGACGCCGTCTATGCGCAGGGCGTCGCCGAAGTGTTTCTCGACGAACTCCTGCGCCACGGCGTCACCACGGCGCTGACCTTCGCCACCTCTCACCCGGCGTCGGTGGATGCCCTGATGGCCGCGGCCCGGCGCCGGGGCCTGCGCCTGATCGGGGGCAAGGTGCTGCAGGACCGCAACAGCCCCGACGGCGTACGCGACGAGACCGAGCAGTCGCTGCTGGACACCGAGGCCCTGATTCGCAAGTGGCATGGCCAGGATCGCCTGGGTTACGCCATCACTCCGCGCTTCGTGCCCAGTTGCTCCGATGCCCAGTTGCGCGGCGCCGGCGAACTCGCAGCCCGCTACCCGGACGTGTGGATCCAGTCGCACGTGGCCGAGAACGCCCAAGAGGTTGCCTGGGTGCGCGAACTGCATCCGCACGCGCGCAGCTACCTCTCGGTGTACGGCGGCTTTGGCCTGCTGCGCGAACGCGCCGTCTACGCGCATTGCATCCATTTTGACGACGCCGACCGTGCCCTCATGCGAGAGACCGGAGCCGCCGCCGCCATCAGCCCCACCAGCAATCTGTTCCTGGGCAGTGGCTTCTTCGACTACGCGGGTGCCGATCGCGTGGGTTTCCGCTACGGCCTGGCCAGCGACGTAGGGGGCGGCACGAGCTTCAGCCCCTTTCACACCATGCTGGCCGCTTATTGCGTGGGCCGCGAGGGCCGCACCAAGCCAGGGGTCTCGCTCTGTGCGGGCCACTTGTGGTGGCAGCACACGGCGGGCGCGGCGCAGGCCCTGGGCCTGGCGGGCGTGATCGGCAACCTGCAGCCGGGGTGCGAGGCAGATTTCCTGGTGCTCGATCCCCAGGCCACACCGCTGCTGGCGCGCAAGACGCAGAGCGCGCGTAACCTGGATGAACTGCTGTTTTCGCTGATCGTGCTCGGGGACGACCGGGTGATCGAGCGCACGCATATTGCGGCGGCCTGAGGTCCTCCTGCAGGGCGCAGTCTGCGCAGCGCCACACGCCCGGAAGGCTCGAGGCCAACGCCGCCGTCAGGCCCCTGCGATCGCTCGCGCCACGGCTTCGCCCAGCTTGATCCCGTCCACCCCCGCCGACAGGATGCCGCCTGCATACCCCGCACCTTCGCCGCCGGGGTACAGGCCCCGCACGTTCAGGCTCTGGAAGTCCTCGCCGCGCGTGATGCGCAGGGGCGAGGAGGTGCGTGTCTCCACCCCCGTGAGCACCGCGTCGTGCCGGTCAAAGCCCGCGATCTTGCGGCCGAATGCGGGCAGGGCCTCGCGCATGGCCTCGATGGCGTAGGCGGGCAGGGCAGGGTGCAGGTCGCCCAGCTTCACCCCTGGCTTGTAGGAAGGCTCGACTTCGCCCAGCTGCGTGGACGGCTTGCCCGCGATGAAGTCGCCCACCAGCTGCCCGGGCGCCTCGTACGTGCTGCCCCCCAGCACGAATGCGCGCGACTCCAGCTCCCGCTGCAGCCGCATGCCTGCCAGCGGGTCGCTGCCCGGGTAGTCGTGCGGGTCGATCCCCACCACCATGCCGGCGTTTGCGTTGCGCTCGTTGCGCGAGTACTGGCTCATGCCGTTGGTCACGACGCGATTCGGCTCGGATGTCGCCGCCACCACCGTGCCGCCCGGGCACATGCAGAAGCTGTAGACGGCGCGTCCGTTGCGCGCGTGGTGCACCAGCTTGTAGTCGGCAGCTCCCAGCAGCGGGTGACCGGCGTGCCTTCCCCACCGGGCGCGGTCGATCATGCCCTGCGGGTGCTCGATTCGGAAACCCACGGAGAAGGGCTTGGCCTCCAGGTACACGCCGCGATCGTGGAGGCGCTCGAAGGTGTCGCGCGAGCTGTGGCCTAGGGCCAGTACCGCATGGTCGGCGCGAAGTTCGTGCGAGGCGCCGGTGGCCTGGTCCAGAATCACCAGCCCGCGAAGACGCCCGTCTTCGATCAGGAAATCGGTCACGCGCTGCTGGAAGCGCACCTCGCCGCCCAGGGCGATGATCTGCTCGCGGATGTTCTCGACCACCTTCACCAGCTTGAAGGTGCCGATGTGCGGGTGCGCGGCGTACAGGATCTCGGCGGGCGCGCCCGCCTGCACGAACTCCTGCATCACCTTGCGCCCCAGGTGGCGCGGATCCTTGATCTGGCTGTAAAGCTTGCCGTCCGAAAAAGTGCCCGCGCCGCCTTCTCCGAACTGCACGTTGCTCTCGGGGTGCAGCACCTTCTTGCGCCACAGGCCCCAGGTGTCCTTGGTGCGCTCGCGCACCGGCTTGCCGCGCTCGATCACGATGGGGCACAGGCCCATCTGCGCCAGCGACAGCGCCGCGAAGATGCCGCAGGGGCCAAAGCCCACCACCACCGGTCGCACCGCGGGTGGGACCTTCGTGGTGACGGGCGGGCGCCAGACCATGTCGGGCGTGGGTCCGACGTGGGGCTTGCCCGCCAGACGCGCCAGCAGCGGCGCCTCCTGCACGGGGTCAGCGAGGGTGATGTCCACGATGTACACCGCCAGCAGGTCCGCCTTGCGCGCGTCGAAGCTGCGCTTGAAGATGTCCAGCGTGGCGATGGCGGTGGGTGGGGTGCCCAGGGCCTGGGCGGCGGCGGCGCGCAGGGCGGCGTCTGGCGCCTCGGCCTGGGCCAGGGGGAGCTTGAGTTCGGAGATCCGGATCATGGTCTTGCGGGTTCGTGGCTATCGAACCAAAGACGAGTGAACAAGCGCCGATAATACGTCCCGTGAAGCGCGCCAGACCGCCGCTGGTGCAAGGCCCGAAAGGGTGCACTGGAGGAACGTCCGGACTGCAAAGGGCAGCGTAGCAGGTAACACCTGTCCACCGCGAGGTGAGGATCAGAGCAACAGAGACGAGTCCTCGTGGCAACACGAGGGGTGAAACGGGCAATCTCTACGTGCAGCAATACCAAGTAGGCCAGTGTCGACCTGTGTCCCGGGGAGCTGGCGGGTAGGTAGCATCGAGCCGCTTCGGCAACGGGCGGCCCAGAAGAATGGCGGTCACGTCACGGGCAACCGCGACGCACAGAATCCGGCGTACCGGCGCGCTTCACACTTATTTTTCGTGCAGGCCCAGGGCCTGTATGCGGTCCACGTGGGCCCGCAGCGAATGCAGGGCCACCGGCCGGATCGATGCCGGCACGTCGTCATAGGCCTGCGGAAGCCAGTCCTGCAGCGTGCCCTGTGGCATTGACTTCATCACCATCAGCACCTTGGCCTCGCGCGCCAGGCGGTGCGCCTTGAGCTTCGCGATGGCCCCCGCTGCATTTCCTAGTACATAGCCGTGCGCGGGCAGGATGAACTCGATGCCATGCGGCGCACACAGGCCGGCCAGCCGGTCCAGCGAATCCAGGTAGGCCGTCATCTCACCGTCGGGCGGGGCCACCACCGTGGTGCTGCCATTGAGGATGTGGTCACCCGAGAACAGCAGGCCGTCCTCCAGCAGCACCAGGCACAGGTGGTTGGCCGCATGGCCCGGGGTGTGGACCACCTGCAGCCGGTGCACGATTCCGTCGCCTTCCAGCGCCACCACCTCGCCGTCGGCCAGGGCCCGGTCGGGCGTGAAGCCGCTGTCGGCGCGCGCCGAGGGGCCGGAGGGCAGGCCCAGCACTGGCGGATTGCCCTTGCAGCGCGCCTGCAGCGGGCGCGCCGCCGGCGAGTGGTCCGGGTGCGAGTGCGTGCACACGATGACACGCACGTCACCGTTCGTAGCCTGCACGATGCGATCAACATGCGCCGCATCGTCTGGGCCAGGATCGATCACCACATAGCCGCTGGCGGCGTCGCCCACGATGTAGGTGTTGGTGCCTGGGCCGGTCATCACGCCGGGATTGGGCGCGGTCAGGCGCTGCAGGTGCCGCAGCAGAGGAACAGGCCGCTCGGTCTGCCACTCCAGGGGATGCACGATCTGCCCGTCGGGGCAGACCAGCGCCAGTTCGCCGTACGGCGGTTCGTGCTCCATGAAGCGCGCTTCCTTCCCGTGGTGCAGACCCGCGCGGGGGCAGCTGGTCCACAAGGGCTGCTCGCTGGCGCAGGCATCCAGCACCGCCTGCACGCTGGGAAAGTCCACCAGCCGCTGCAGCGTGCGCACGGTCGGAAAGATCATGAAGAAGCTGCCTGCCTCATGGCGCTGCAGGGCCACTGCCGGGCGTACCCACACCGGCTCGAACTGCTCGGACTCGTCGGCTACAGGCTCCTGGTCCTGTGGCATTCGGGCCACGAGAAAGGGCACGTCAAAGCGCCGGAACATGTCGCGGTCAGTGATCCAGTGCGCCAGCACGAACACGCCGTCGGCCGCCAGCGTCAGGCCGCGCGCGCGGCACTGGGGTGCGAAAGGGGCGCTGCGGTCCATCGCGGCGATGTCTGCGTCCGTGGCCGGGCTGCCGTCCGCGTGACGCGCGAGCAGCACGCCCAGTTCCTCGAAGCTCTCGCGGATGGCGGCGATCGCCTGGGTCAGGCGCAGGTCGTCCTGGGTGGCGCGGCGTGCGGAGATGTCGTGCGTGTCCGCATCCGAAGCGTCGATACCGCCGCCCGGGAACACGTAGGCCCCGGGCGCGAAGCTGGCGGTCTGCGACCGCCGGGTCATGAGGACTTGGGGGCCCTCGGGGGCGTCCCGCATCAGGAGCACGGTGGCGGCGGGTCGCAGGGGCGCGGGCTCGCGCCAGGGGTATAGCAATTGGGTGGCTCGGACCATGGACCGGATTACATCACGCAGTCCGCAGGGCCCGCCCCCTGGACGTCCCTGACCGATAATGCGCCGATGCGCGTTCGCTTCACCAAGATGCAGGGCGCGGGCAATGACTTCGTCGTCCTGGACGAAACCCGCGGGCGCCTGAACCTCTCGCCGCAGCAGTACCGGTGGCTGGCCGACCGCCACTTCGGCGTCGGTGCCGACCAGATCCTCACCGTGCGCCCCTCGCCCGAAGCGGGTATCGACTTCGAATACGTGATCCACAACGCCGACGGCGGCGAGGTCGAGCATTGCGGCAACGGCGCGCGCTGCTTCGTACGCTTCGTGCGAGAGCGGGGTCTGACCGACCGGTCCACGGTGCGGGTCAAGACCATGAGCAGCGTCCTGGAGCTGCGCATGCTCGAGGATGGTCGCGTCACTGTGGACATGGGCCCGCCAGTCTTCGACCTTGCGGCCATCCCCTTTGACCCCATGGGCCTCACGCCCCAAGCCAGCGGCTCCTGGCAGCTGTGGCCCCTGCCGGTGGACGCGGCGGCGGTGTCGGTGGCCGTGGTCTCCATGGGCAACCCCCACGCGGTGCTGCTGGTGCCGGACGTGGAGACCGCGCCCGTCACCTCCCTGGGCCCGCGCCTGGAGCGCCATCCCTGTTTCCCGCGCAAGGTGAACGTGGGCTTCCTGCAGCTGGTGGACCGTGCGCAGGTGCGCCTGCGTGTCTGGGAGCGCGGTGCGGGCGAGACCCTGGCCTGCGGCACGGGCGCCTGTGCGGCGGCCATCGCCGGCATCCGCCTGGGACACCTGGACCGCCGGGTCGACGTGTACACCCGCGGCGGCACGCTCACCATCGAATGGGACGGCGGCGACACGCCCGTGCGCATGACCGGCCCGGCCCTCACTGTCTTCGAAGGCGAGGTGGAGATTCCGACATGACCCTGAACCGCGACACCATGAACCCCATCACCGAAGATGACCTCGCCAATTACCTGGCGAACACCCCCGATTTCTTCCTGCGTCACGCCGAGCTCCTGGCCAGCGTGCAGCTCACCAGCCCGCACGGCAACCGCGCGGTGAGCCTGCAGGAGCGACAGGCCGAGATGCTGCGCGAGAAGATCCGCGCCCTCGAGCTGCGCATGATGGACATGATCCGCCACGGGGGCGAGAACATGGTCATCTCCGGGCGCCTGCACCGCTGGGCGCTGCAGCTGCTCACCGTCACCGGTGACGATGCGCTGCCCCCGGCCATCGTCTCCGAGATCCAGGAACAGTTCCTGGTGCCTCAGGCCGCCCTGCGCCTGTGGGGCCTGCCTGAGCGCCATGCGGCGCAGCCCTTCGCCCAGGGCGTGAGCGAGGACGTGCGCAGCTTCGCGTCCTCCCTCACGCAGCCCTATTGCGGCGTGAACTCCGGCTTCGAGGCGGCGCGCTGGCTCGAGGACCCTTCCCAGGCGGCTTCGCTGGCCATGATCCCGCTGCGCGAGGGCGCGATCAGCAACACCACTCCGGCCTTCGGCATGCTGGTACTGGCCTCCCCAGATCCGCAGCGCTTTTCCAGCGGCATGGGCACCGACTTCCTGGAGCGCATCGCCGAACTCGCGAGCGCGGCGCTGGCCCGGCTTTTCAAGCACTGAGCGGTCCACCATGTCGTCTGATGCGGACCTCGTAGAGAAATACCTCGAGCATGTCCGCGTCGGCAAGCGCCTGGCTGCCCGCACCGTCGAACTGTATGCGCTGGACCTGGCGCGCCTGCAGTCGAACGCGCAGGCTGGCGGCGTTGGCCTGCTGCAGGTGCAGACGGCCCATGTCCGACGCTGGGTGGCCCAGATGCATGGCGGCGGCCGCAGCGGGCGCGGCATCGCCCTGATCCTCTCGGGCTGGCGCGGCTTCTACGCCTGGCTCGGGCGCGAGGGCCTCATCGCGCACAACCCCGTGGCCGACGTGCGAGCCCCCAAGTCGCCGCGGCCGCTGCCCAAGGCCCTGAGCGTGGACGACGCGGTGCAGCTCGCCGCCTACCAGGACACGCAGGCTGATCCCTGGCGCGAGGCGCGGGACGCGGCCCTCGTCGAACTGCTCTATGGCGTCGGCCTGCGCGTGGGCGAACTCGTGGGGCTGGACGTGGTAGCCAGCGCCGGTGCAAAAGGCTGGGTGGATGCCGACGCCGGCCAGGCCCATGTCCTGGGCAAGGGCGGCAAGCGCCGCACGGTGCCGGTGGGCGCCGCGGCCCTGCAGGCCCTGGCGCGCTGGCAGTCCGTGCGCAACGGACCGCAGGCGCCCGCACCATGTCGCAGCCCCCAGGCCGACGCGGCGGCGCTCTTCACGGGTCCTCGCGGCCAGCGCCTGACGCCCCAGGCCGCCTGGAAGGCCCTGCGTGAGCGTAGCCTGCGTGCCGGCCTGGCGGCGCCCGTGCATCCGCACATGCTGCGCCACTCCTTTGCCAGCCACGTCCTGCAATCCAGCGGCGACCTGCGCGCGGTCCAGGAGATGCTGGGGCATGCCAGCATCGCCACCACCCAGGTCTACACGCGCCTGGACTTCCAGCACCTGGCCCAGGCCTACGACGCGGCCCACCCGCGCGCGCGCCGCAAGGGCTGATGTCGCCGGGGCGACGGCCCCCGCCGCGCGCCCACCATTTGGCGTATGGACGCGCCGCACCGCCGCTTCCCATAATCCCGCTCTTCCTGGCTGCGCCCCGGCGCCCGATCTCTCATGACGTCTCCTGCGTGGCAACGTTCGGACGGTGAACTGCTCAAGGCCTTGCGCGAACAGGCGGGCCTGGATCGGGTTGTGCTCGCGCGCATGGGGACCATGACCGTGCACCAGCTGCGTGGACTGGAGGAGGGCGACGGCGGAGAGTTCTACAGCCCGGAGATCAAGGCTCATATGGGCCGGACCCTGCTGGCCAAGCTCGGGCATGTCGCGCCCGCATCACCCGCATCACCCGCATCACCCGCGCGCGACGCAGCGCCGGGCGAGGACGCGGGCCGTTCCGTGACGGCGCAGTCCGGGCCCCTCACCGCGACCCTCACCGCACCCGCCACCGTCTCTCTGGCACGCGAGCGGGGTGAGGCCAGCGCGAGTTCGGTCCTGGCGACGCGCAAGTCCGCGGGCAGCGGCCGGACCGCCCTGATCGCCTTGGGCCTGGTGGCGCTCACCGTGGGCGCCTGGGCCCTGATCGGTCCGCGCCCGCGGGCCCCGGTGGTGGCTGCCGCCGTCGAGGTCCCGCGTCCGGTCACGGCAGTCCCTGCCGAGACGGCGCCTGCCGCCGCGGTTACCCGTGCCGAGCCGGCTCCAGCCGCTGCCGTCGCCGCTCCCGCCTCCATGGCGACTGTGGCCGTGCCGGTGTCGGCCCCCGTGGCCACCACCGCCGCATCGCCCGCGCCGCCCCCTGCGGCGGATACGGCGTGCGTGGCCGACCCCGGCGCGTCTGCGGTGGCCTACACCCCCAGCGAGCCGCGCAAGGCAGGCAATTTCGTCTACCTCGTCGCCGACAAGCCCGCCCGCCTGTGCGTGGTGGACGCCACCCGCAAGGCCACCCGCGTGGACCTGGACGCCGGTGGCGGACGCAGCGTCTATGGCGCGGCGCCCTTCGTGGTTCAGGGTGACCTGGGCCACCTGCGCATCTTCTTCCAGGGGGTGCGCGTGCAAGGCGAGATGGGCGCCGGCACCCGGGTCGTCCTGAACGAAGCCCCCGTCCGCTGAGACGCCCGGGCCACCCGCGCACGCCCGGCGACAATCGGGCGATGAAAACCATCCGCCTGAAGGAAGGCAAGGAGCGCTCCCTGCTGCGGCGCCACCCCTGGGTCTTCGAATCTGCCATCGCCAAGGGCGGCGGCGACGCGGGCGAGACCGTGCGCATCGAATCCCACGACGGCCGCTTCCTGGCCTGGGCCGCCTTCAGCCCTGCGTCCCGTATCCGGGCCCGCTGCTGGAGCTTCGACGAGGCGCAGCGCATCGACGCCGCTTTCCTGGCGCAACGCGTGCGCCGCGCCGTGCAGGCCCGCCAGCGCATGGCGATCGACAGCGACGGCGTGCGTCTGGTGCACGGCGAATCCGACGGCCTGCCCGGCGTCATCGTTGATCGCTACGGCGACACCCTGGTGGCGCAGTTCCTCTCGGTGGGCGCCGAGCGCTGGAAGACGGCCCTGGCCGACGCCCTGCTGGCCGAGACGGGCCTGGCGCGCCTGTACGAGCGCTCGGACGCCAGCGCCCGCCAGCTGGAGGGCCTGGCTTCCGCCACGGGCTGGCTGCGCGGCGAAGGCCCTGTGGAACTCACGATCCGCGAGCACGCCTGGCGCCTGTCGCTGGACATCGCCACCGGGCACAAGACCGGCTTTTACCTGGACCAGCGTGACAGCCGCTACAAGTTCAGTGCGTACGCGCGGCGCCTGGGGTTGCGGCAGGTCCTGAACACCTACTGCTACACGGGCGGCTTCACGGTGGCGGCGCTGGCTGGCGGCGCGGCCCACGTCACCTCCATCGATTCGTCCGGCCCGGCGCTGGAGCGGGCGCGGGCCAACGTCGCCCTCAACGGTTTCGACGCCGCCCGCGCCGAGTTCCTGGACGCCGACGTCAACGCCAGCCTGCGCCGCTTGATCGCCGAAGGCCGGCGCTTCGACGCCATCATCCTGGACCCGCCCAAGCTCGCACCCACCGTGGCCCATGCCGATCGCGCGGCGCGGGCCTACAAGGACATCAACCGCCTGGCTCTGAAGCTGATGGCGCCCGGCGGCGTGCTGTTCACATATTCCTGTTCAGGCGGCATCTCCGCCGACCTGTTCCACAAGATCGTGGCGTCGGCCGCGGTCGACGCCGGCGTGGACGGCGACATCGTCGAGCGCCTGGGCGGCGCCCCGGACCACCCCATGACGCTGATGTTTCCCGAGGGCGAATACCTCAAGGGCCTGGTGATTCAGACCCGTGCGGAAGGCGCATAGGACGCCACCGACACCGGGAGCCGGAGGAACCCCTTACACTCCCGCACCTTAGAAAAACAGCCTCGACCATGAGCCTCATCCCCGCCACCATCCTGACCGGCTTCCTCGGCTCGGGAAAGACCACCCTGCTCAAACGCGTGCTGCACGAGGCCCATGGCCAGAAGATCGCCGTGATCGAGAACGAATTCGGCGCCGAGAACATCGACAACGACATTCTGGTGTCCGAGACGAACGAGCAGATCGTCCAAATGAGCAACGGCTGCATCTGCTGCACCATCCGCGAAGACCTGCGCGCCACCCTGCAGCTGCTGGCGGCCAAGAAGCGCAAGGGCCTGCTCGATTTCGAGCGCGTCATCATCGAGACCACCGGCCTGGCCGACCCCGGTCCGGTGGCCCAGACCTTCTTCATGGACGACGAGATCGCCGAGACCTACCTGCTCGATTCGGTCCTCACCCTGGTCGACGCCAAGCACGCCGCACAGCAGCTCAATGACCGCCAGGAGGCGCGCCGACAGGTGGGCTTTGCCGACCGCATCTTCATCAGCAAGTCCGACCTGGTGGCCAAGGACGAACTCGACGCCCTGATCCACCGCCTCAAGCACATGAACCCGCGGGCTCCGCAGCAGACGGTGCACTTCGGCGAGGTGGCCCTGTCCAGCGTGCTGGACCTGCACGGCTTCAACCTGAACGCCAAGCTCGAGATCGACCCTGACTTCCTCGCGGCGGACGGCCATGCGCACCATGACCATGACCATGACCACGCGCACGGCGAGCACTGCGACCACCCGTCTCATGCCCACGAGGGCCACGGACATCACCATCACCACGACGACGACGTCAAGAGCTTCGCCTTCAGGTCGGATCGTCCCTTCGACCCGGCCAAGCTCGAGGACTTCCTGGGCGCCATCGTCAACATCTACGGCCCCCGGATGCTGCGTTACAAGGGCGTCCTGAACATGAAAGGAACCGAACGCAAAGTGATCTTCCAGGGGGTGCACCAGTTGATGGGAAGCGACCTGGGCCCGAAATGGGCGGACGGCGAAGCGCGCACCAGCAAGATGGTCTTCATCGGCATCGACCTGCCGCGCGACATCCTGCTACAGGGTTTGCAGCAGTGCCTGGACTGACTTAGGGTCGCGGTCTGTGATGCTTGCCTCTTTCTTGCAGTTGATTGGCTTTCCGTCCGGGCAGGAGCGGGCGGGTTTCGGCCCCGCCGTGAGTCAGGGTATAAAGCGCAGTGATGCAGGCCCAGCGCCTACAGATAACAAACGATGGCCCGGGGGCGGCGAGCAGCGTCCTGTCGGGGCCGCAGCCGCGAGGAGGCAGGAAGTGAAGCCGCAACCCAAGGCCGCCGCAAAGGCCCAGAAAAACAAGCCCGCAGCCAAGGCCAAGCCCGTGAAGGCCGCCGTGAAGGTCGCCCTGAAGGCCAAACCCGCCGCCAAGTCGGCTGCCAAGGCCAAACCCGCCCCCAAGAAGGCCCCTGCGAAGCCCGCCAGGCCCGCCACCAAACCTGTTGCAAAACCAGCCGCAAAACCAGTCGCAAAACCGGCCGTGAAAGCGTCTGCAAAATCGGGCGCCAAGCCCGCGAAACCCGTGGCCAAGTCCGCATCGAAGCCCGCCGCCAAGGCCGCCAAACCCGCAGCCAAACCGACGGTCAAAACCGCCAAGCCCGCAGCCAAGGCAGTCAAGCCCGCCGCCAAACCCACTCCCAAGAAAGCGGCCGTCAAACCGGCGGCGAAACCCGTGGCGAAAGTCGCTGCCAAACCCGTGGCCAAAGCATTACCCGCCGCCAAGAAGTCCGCGGCGGCCCAGCCTGCCAAGGCTGTCCCGAAGGCATCCGCCGCGCCCGCCGCCAAGAAGTCGGCCGCAGGCCCGTCGGTTGCCGCCTCACCCAACCCTGTAGCTGCCGCCCCCGCGGCCGCAGTACCCGGCTCGACGCCGCCGCGTGCCACCCGGCCTTCTGCCAGGCTGGCCCAGATCACGGTGCCGTCCATGGCCCAATCGGTCGCCTCGACCGCCGCCAAGGCCAGCTACATCCAGACCCCCACACCACCCGTGCCTACCCCCCCACCCAGTGTCCCGGTCAAGAAAGACCCCAAGCTCGCCAACAACTGGAAGACCAAGCAGGCTGACCAACTGACCGACGCCGAAGTCCTTGCCATGCCCGATGGCGAGTACATGAACGACAAGCAGATGGCGTTCTTCCGCCTGAAGCTGCTGCAGCTCAAGCAGGACATCCTCAATAGCGCCGGCGAAACGACCGAGCACCTGCGCGAGGACACCGTGATCGTGCCCGACCCGGCCGACCGCGCCACCATCGAGGAAGAACACGCCCTCGAACTGCGTACCCGTGACCGCGAGCGCAAGCTGCTGAAAAAGATCGAGCAGTCGATTGCCCGCATCGACGCCGGCGACTACGGCTACTGCGACGAAACCGGTGAGCCGATCGGTGTGGGCCGCCTGCTGGCCCGTCCCACCGCCACCCTGTCCCTCGAGGCGCAGCAGCGCCGCGAGCTCAAACAGAAAATGTTCGGGGACTGAAGTCCTCCCGCCTGCCAGGCGTCCCATGCCCACGCGTCCTGGCGACCCCGAGGGTTCGCCCGCCCGGCCCGGTGGCGGGTGGTGGGGCGGCGTCTGGCGGCGTCTGGCGCAGGCTGTACCCACTGACGCTGCGGCGAACGAGGGCCCCTACTCGCGGGAGGCCGTGCAGGCCATGATCGAGCGCAAGCGCCGCAACGACCTCCTGCGCCGGCACGAGTTCGGCACGCTGCGCAAGGTGCTCCGGCAGGAAGCTGCCACCGCGACTGCGTCCCTGCCCCTGCCTGCGCCCCAGGCCTTCCAAAGCTCGCTTCCTGCCTCGCCGGGCGAGCGCGCCACCACCCTGCGCAAGATCAACGAGATCGAGGCGCAGATGTCCGGCCAGTGGCGGCCGGTCAAGGCCCGTCACACCGTGCGGCGATCCGCGCTGGCGCGGCTGTCCCGGGCCGCCACCGTCTCCCCCGAGGAGTCGCCGCCGGGCCCGCAGGCCTCACCTGCGCCGGCGTCCATGCTGCTGCGAACCGCCGTGCCCTTGGCGCGCATGCCCGAGCCGCCGCAGTCCCTTTGCGCGCACGCCGGCATGGACTTCATCCACGATCCTGAGTTCGAGGAGGCCGCCCTGCGCTTTGCCAGCGGCGACACCGCCGGGGTCGAAGCCGTCTTGCGCGCGATGCTGGAACCCGCGCATCCTCTCGCGGCGCATGCCGAGACCTGGCTGTACCTGTTCGACCTGTACCGGGCCACCGGACAGCCGGATCGCTACGACGACCTCGGCGCCGAATTCGCCCGGCGCTTGCAGCGCTCCGCGCCCCAGTGGCGGGACCTTCAGGCCAGCCTGCCCCCGGACATCGGTGACGTTACCCGGACCTTCCCGGCGTCGGCCCTGGGCGAACCGGCTTTCGACTGGGCCTGCCCGCCGGTGCTGGATACCGCCGGCGTAGCCGGCCTGCAGCAGGCCCTGGCCGGTCTGCCCCAGCCCTGGCGCCTCTCCTGGGGCCCGCTGACGCGGCTGGAGCCGGATGCCGTCGCGCCCCTGGCGCTGATGGTGGCCCACTGGTCCCGCCGGCCGGTACGCCTGAGGCTTGCGGGTGCGCAGGCACTGGAGCGCATCCTGGATGCCCGCACCGCCTGCGGCGACCGCGGCGTGGACCCGGCGTGGTGGGCCCTGCGGCTGGACTGGCTGCGCGCCACCCGGCGCCCGGCGGAATTCGAACTCGTGGCCCTGGACTACTGCGTCACCTACGAGGTGTCGCCTCCCTCATGGGATCCGCCCGTGTGCGACCTGCGCCTCCTTGGGCCGGAAGGTCCCGGGGAGCCGCGCCAGCCCGTGACCGCCCTGGAGCCGAGGGTCTCCGTCCTGGGCGAGGGCGGCATGTCCACCATCTTCTCGGCCAGCACGCAGGCCGCGTCCTGGGCGGGCGAACTGGCCGGAACCCTCCAGGGCGATGAGGTCGTCCAGGCTCTCGCGCGTCTGGACGCCCGGCCGGAGGCCGCCGATCTGCTGGAGATTTCCTGCGAGCGGTTGCTGCGGCTGGATTTCGAGGCCGCCGGTGCGTTGGCCAATTGGGTGTCCGCCCGCCGGCGTGAAGGCTGCACCATCCATCTGGCCCACGCCCACCGCCTGGTGGCAGCCCTACTGGCGGCGGTGGGGCTGGCCACCCAGGCGCGCATCACCTTGCGCCGCGATTGATTTCCAAATGCGCGCTGCCCCGCGCGGCGCTTGCCCCTCACCCTTTCATCCTCATATCCCCCCGATGGAACAATTTCACGGAACCACCATCGTCAGCGTGCGCCGGCGCACGCCTGACGGTCACTGGCAGGTCGCCATCGGCGGCGACGGCCAGGTCACCCTGGGCAACGTCGTCGTCAAGGGCTCGGCGCGCAAGGTGCGCAAGCTCTATCACGATAAGGTGCTGGCCGGCTTCGCCGGCGCCACCGCAGACGCCTTCACCCTCTTCGAGCGCTTCGAGGCCAAGCTGGAGAAGCATCAGGGCCACCTGGTGCGTTCCGCGATCGAACTCACCAAGGACTGGCGCACCGACCGCGTGCTGCGTCGCCTGGAGGCCATGCTGGCCGTGGCCGACCGCGACGCCTCACTGATCATCACCGGCAACGGCGACGTGCTCGAACCCGAGCACGGCATCATCGCCATCGGCTCTGGCGGCGCGTATGCGCAGGCCGCGGCCAAGGCCCTGCTTGACAACACCGAGCTGGGTGCGCGCGACATCGTGAAGAAATCGCTGGAAATCGCCGGCGAGTTGTGCATCTACACCAACATGAACCACACCCTCGAGACCCTGGGTTAAGAAGGCAATCGCAGTCCCATGTCCAGCATGACCCCCCAGGAAATCGTCTCCGAACTGGATCGCCACATCGTGGGCCAGCACGAGGCCAAGCGCGCCGTCGCCATCGCCCTGCGTAACCGCTGGCGCCGCCAGCAGGTTGACGAGAAGCTGCGCCCCGAGATCACGCCCAAGAACATCCTGATGATCGGTCCCACCGGCGTGGGCAAGACCGAGATCGCCCGCCGCCTGGCCCGCCTGGCCGACGCGCCCTTCATCAAGGTCGAGGCCACCAAGTTCACCGAGGTGGGCTACGTGGGAAAGGACGTCGACTCCATCATCCGCGACCTGGCCGAGATCGCCGTCAAGCAGACGCGCGTCGCCGAGATGCGCAAGGTACGAACCCGGGCCGAGGACCATGCCGAGGACCGCATCCTGGAGGTGCTCCTGCCCGGCACCCACGGGGCCGAGGACAACCCTACGCGCCAGACCTTCCGCAAGAAACTGCGCGAGGGCCAGCTCGATGACAAGGAGATCGAGATCGACCTGGCCGACAACCGCCCGCCCCTGGAGATCATGGGGCCCTCGGGCATGGAGGAAATGGCCGAACAGCTGCGCGGCGTCTTCAGCCAGTTCGGCGGGGGCAAGCGCAAGACGCGCAAGCTGCGCATACGCGAGGCGATGCAGCTGCTGGTGGACGAAGAGGCTGCCAAGCTGGTGAACGAGGACGAGATCAAGGCGCAGGCCCTGCACAACGCCGAGCAGAACGGCATCGTCTTCATCGACGAGATCGACAAGGTGTGTTCGCGCAGCGAAGGCGGCGGCACCGCCGAGGTCTCGCGCCAGGGTGTTCAGCGTGACCTGCTGCCCCTGGTGGAGGGCACCACCGTGTCCACCAAGCACGGGCCGGTGCACACCGACCACATCCTGTTCATCGCCAGCGGCGCCTTCCACCTGGCCAAGCCCAGCGACCTGATCCCCGAGCTGCAGGGGCGCCTGCCGATACGCGTGGAGCTCAAGTCGCTGTCCGTGCAGGACTTCGAGGCCATCCTCACGCAGACGCACGCCTGTCTGGTCACGCAGTACCAGGCGCTGCTGGCCACCGAGGGCGTGAGGCTGGACTTCACGCCTGAGGGCATCACCCGCCTGGCGGCCATCGCCTACGAGGTGAACGAGCGCACCGAAAACATCGGCGCGCGGCGCCTGTCTACGGTCATGGAGCGCCTGCTGGACGAGGTCAGCTTCGACGCCAGCCGCCGCGGCGGGCAGACCCTCACCATCGACGCCACCTACGTCGACGCCAGGCTCAAGGCGCTGAGCCAGGACGAAGACCTGTCGCGTTACATCCTCTGAATCCGGCCCCGCCCCCGCGTGCGGCCGGGCTTGAGGAATCACATTCACAGGCGCTGCTAAGTGCTTCATTTTGAACAGATTTCAGCTCTGAATCAGTCGCGAAAACTGTTCTAAGTCCTTGATTTCATTGCAAATTTTCAGCAAGACACCCCCTTGCGCGCCTGAGTTTTCCTGATACAGTGGGAAGAAGTGCAATTTCGTGGGAAAAAATGCTACGCCCGTGGCATTCAGACCCACGAATCCGGTCCATTCGTCCAGCAGGAATCCAGCGGTGTTTCAAGGCGCCTCGTCCGTCAGTCTCGATGCCAAGGGAAGGCTCTCCGTGCCGACCCGGCATCGCGACGTGCTGGCCGCCACTGCGGACAACCAGGTCACGGTGACCAAGCACCCGCACGGGTGCCTGATGATCTTTCCGCGCCCCGAGTGGGAGAAGTTTCGTGAACGTATCGCGGCGCTGCCCATGTCCGCGCAGTGGTGGAAGCGGATCTTCCTGGGCAACGCAATGGACATGGAGCTCGATGGCACCGGGCGCGTGCTGATCTCCCCCGAGCTGCGCACCGCAGCCGGCATCGAGCGCGAAACCATCCTGCTAGGAATGGGCAACCACTTCGAGCTCTGGGACAAGGCCACCTACGAGGCCAAGGAGTCCGAGGCGATGGCCGGCGAGATGCCCGACGTGTTCAAGGATTTCTCTTTCTGACGGCGCAGGTGGTGGACAACGCATGGACACACACCACCGTCCTGTTGAAAGAAGCGGTTGCAGCGCTCGTCACCAGGCCGGATGGAACCTACGTCGACGCGACCTTCGGGCGCGGCGGGCACTCGCGCCTGATCCTCTCGCAGCTCTCGCCCCAGGGGCGCCTCGTGGCCTTCGACAAGGACCCCGAGGCCATCGCGGAGGCGGGCCGCATCCAGGACGCGCGCCTGACCATCCGCCACCAGGGCTTTCGCGACATCGGCGAGCTGGCGGTGGGCAGCGTGAGCGGCGTGCTGATGGACCTTGGTGTGAGCTCCCCCCAGATCGACAACCCCGGACGGGGTTTTTCTTTTCGCCACGACGGGCCCCTGGACATGCGCATGGACACCACGCGCGGCCAGAGCGCGGCCCAGTGGCTGGCAACGGCCGAAGTCGGCCAGATCGCGCAGGTGATTCGTGACTATGGCGAAGAACGGTTTGCTGTTCCGATTGCAAAGGCGATTGCTGCTCGCCGACAGGAACGGGGCCCTCTTGCAACCACCTCCGAGCTGGCCCAACTCGTGGCTGGCGCGGTCAAAACCCGCGAGCCGGGCCAGAACCCTGCAACGCGCACATTTCAGGCTCTTCGGATTTTCGTCAACGCCGAGCTTGAAGAGCTCGAGCAGGCGCTAGAGGCCAGCTTGGACATCCTCGAACCTCAGGGACGCCTGGTCGTGATCAGCTTTCACTCGCTGGAAGACCGCATCGTCAAGCAGTTCATCGCGAAGCACGCGCGCGAGGTGGTGGACCGCCGCGCGCCGTTTGCCGTGGGCGCGCCCCTGAAGCTCGAGGCCCTGGAACGCGTGAAGCCCTCGGCCGATGAAGTCGTCGCCAACCCGCGTGCGCGCAGCGCGATCATGCGGGTGGCGCAAAGAACGGTCCACTGAGATGTCGACCCCTACGCTTGTCACTCCATGTACTGCACTGCCCCCCGAGGGGGCTTCCGTCGCCGTGAGGCGGCTCGGCGGCTACTGACATGCTCCGTCTCAACATCCTCCTGACCCTCGCGGTGATCGCCAGCGCCCTGTACCTGGTGCGTGTCCAGTACGACTCGCGCCGCCTGTACGCCGACATCGAGAAGGCTCAGGCCGATGCGCGTGCGCACGAATCCGAGATGGAGCGCCTGCTCGCCGAGCGCCGCGGCCAGTCCACGCCGTTGCGCGTCGAGCAGATCACCAAGAACCAGCTGCAGATGCGCGCGCCCACGCCGGGTATCACACAGTACGTGACCCTGGGCGGCGCCCCGGCAGTGGCTGCACCCGCTGCGCCGTCCGTCCCCGCCGTGGCCGCTGCGCCCCAGGAGGCGGCAAGCCGATGACCCGCAGCGTCCTGTACACCTCCAGCCCCCTGCTGGCCAGCAAGACCCCAGTCTGGCGCAGCAAGTTGGTCGTGGCCGTCATCGCGCTGGCCTTCATCGGCCTGGCCGGACGCGCGGCCTGGGTGCAGGTGTTCGGCAACGACTTCTTCCAGCGCCAGGGCGAGGTCCGCTTCGCGCGCACGATCGAACTGCCCGCCACGCGGGGGCGCATCCTGGACCGCAACGGCATGCTGCTCGCCACCAGCGTGCCGGCGCCCAGCGTGATGGCCATCCCCGACAGCATCGACCGGGACAAGCCGCGCCTGAAGCAACTGGCCGAACTGCTCGAGATGCCGCTGGCCGACCTCGAGAAGAAACTGCAGTTCCAGGGCGACGGCAGCAAGCCGGTCTGGTTGCGCCGCCAGGTCGAGGACGCCGTCGCCGAGAAGGTGGTGGCCCTGGGCATCAAGGGCGTCCTGATTCGCAAGGAATACAAGCGCCAGTACCCCGAGGGCGAGGCTGCGGCGCACGTGGTGGGCTTCACCGGTATCGACGACCAGGGCCATGGGCAGGGCCTGGAGGGCATCGAGAAGACCTTCGACAAGGACCTTGCGGGCCGCTCGGGTTCGCGGCGCGTGATCAAGGACCGCCTGGGCAACATCGTCGAGGACGTGCGCGAACAGGTGCCACCGCTGGACGGCCAGGACCTGCAGCTGTCCATCGACAGCAAGGTGCAGTTCTTCGCCTACCAGAGGCTGCGTGACGCCGTGATCGAGCACAAGGCCAAGGCGGGCAGCATCGTGGTGCTGGACGTGCAGTCCGGCGAGGTGCTGGCCCTGGCCAACTACCCCAGCTATTCGCCGTCCAAGCGGGTGAATGTCTCGATCGACCAGATGCGCAATCGCGCTCTGGTCGACATGTTCGAGCCCGGCTCCACCGTCAAGCCCTTCATCGCCGCACTCGCCCTGGAGCGCGGGCTGGTGCGTCCCGACACACAGATCCAGACCGCGCCTGGGCGCATCTATGTCTCGGGCATGCCGATCAACGACTCCAGCCCGCATGGCGTGCTCACTGTGAACGAGGTGATCCAGAAATCCAGCAACGTGGGCACCGTCAAGATGGCCATGCAGCTGGAGCCCCGCGACATGTGGGAGATGTATTCCGGCGTCGGCTTCGGCCAGCGCCCTCAGCTGCCGTTCCCCGGCGTGGTCAGCGGCCGTCTGCCGGCCTACAAGAGCTGGCGTCCGATCGGCCAGGCCACCATGAGCTACGGCTACGGCCTGTCCGGGAGCCTCTTTCAGCTGGCGCGGGCCTACAGCGTCTTCGCGCGTGACGGCGAGCTGGTGCCGGTCACCCTGCTCAAGGCCGACCGCCCCGCCGCCGGCGTGCGTGTCTTCGACAAGACCCACGCGGCGCAGGTGCGCCACATGCTGCACCTGGCCACCGGCCCCGGGGGCACCGCGCCCAAGGCCCAGACGGTGGGCTACTCGGTGGGCGGCAAGACCGGCACCGCGCGCAAGACCGAGGGCAAGGGCTATGTCGAGGGCAAGTACCGAGGCTTCTTCGTCGGCCTGGCGCCCATCGAGCGGCCCCGCATCGTCGTCGCGGTGATGATCGACGAGCCCCGCGGCGCAAGCTACTACGGCGGCGAGGTCGCCGCGCCCGTGTTCAGTGCCACGGTGCAACAGACTCTGCGCATCATGGGTCTGCAGCCTGACATGACTGTCAAGCCTCAGGTGGTGGTGGCCGTGGAGGAGTCCTTCTGATGCAGACCCTGCGCACGCCCCATGAAGCCGCTCGCTGGCTGGCTGGCCGCGTGCGCGGCCAGCTGCACTGCGACAGCCGCAAGGTGGGTACGGGCGACGGCTTCATCGCCTGGCCCGGCGCCGCCACCGACGGCCGCCGCCATGTGGGCAGCGCGCTGGCGCAGGGCGCGGCGGCCTGCCTGGTCGAGGCCGAGGGCGTGGACGCCTTCGACTTCGGCAGCGGGCAGGAGACCTCGGTGGCCCGCTACCCGGGCCTGAAGGCCGACACCGGCCCCATCGCCGCCGCCTACTACGAGCGTCCCTCCGAGCGCATCGAGGTCCTGGCGGTCACCGGCACCAACGGCAAGACCTCCACCGCCTGGTGGCTGGCGCAGGCCCTGTCCGCAGCGCGCGAATCGGGTTGCGCCGTCATCGGCACCCTGGGCACCGGCTGCCCGCCGCGCGTCACCTACACGGGGCTGACCACCCCCGACCCGGTGCTGCTGCAGGGGCAGCTGCGGCGCTTCGCCGACGAAGGGCTGTCGGCCTGCGCCATTGAGGCCTCGTCCATCGGCATCGTGGAGCGGCGCCTGGACGGCACCCGCATCGCGGTGGCCATCTTCACCAATTTCAGCCGCGACCACCTGGACTACCACGGCACCATGGACGCCTACTGGGCGGCCAAGGCGGCCCTGTTCGACTGGCCGGGCCTGCGCGCCGCGGTGGTCAATCTGGACGACGGCAAGGGCGAAGGTCTGGCGCAGTCCCTGGCTGGGGGCGGCCTGGACCTGTGGACCCTGTCCTGCCACCGGGACGATGCCCGCCTGCGCGCGCTGGACATCGCCTACGGTGAAGCCGGCCTGCGTTTCACCGTGGCCGAGGGCACGCAGCGCGAGGCGCTGCAGACCAGCGTCATCGGCCAGTACAACGTGTCCAACCTGCTGGGCGTGATCGGCGCGATGCGCGCCGTCGGCGTGCCGCTGGCGCAGGCCGTGCGCGCCTGCCGCGACCTGCTGCCCGTGCCGGGTCGCATGGAGTGCCTGCACCGCGCGGGGCACCCACTGGTGGCGGTGGACTATGCGCATACGCCCGATGCGCTGGACCAGGCGCTTGCTGCGCTGCGTCCGCTGGCGCAGCAGCGTGGCGGAAGCCTGTGGTGCGTCTTCGGTTGCGGCGGCGACCGCGACGCCGCCAAGCGCCCGCTGATGGCGGCCATTGCCCAGAAGCAGGCCGACCGCGTCGTCGTCACCAGCGACAACCCGCGCAGCGAGAAGCCGCAGGACATCATCAGCCAGATCCTGCTGGGTCTGTCGCACCAGGATGCGGTGCAGGTCGAAGTGGACCGTGCCATAGCGATCGAAGCCACCGTGCGGGCCGCCGCGCCCGCCGACGTCATCCTGCTGGCGGGCAAGGGGCACGAAGACCATCAGGAGATCGACGGCGTGCGCACGCCGTTCGATGACCGCGTGCATGCGCGCGCTGCGCTGGACAAGAGGAGCGCTGCATGAACGCCGCACAGCGCTTCGCCGTCAACGCAGGCATGACCTCCCTGTTCACGCTGGACCAGGCCGCGGCCTGGATCCCGGGCGCGCGCTGCACCGGAAGCGGCGCCACTCCTGTCGCCCGTGTCCACACCGACACCCGTACCCTGCAGGCCGGCGACCTGTTCGTCGCCCTGCGCGGCGAGCGCTTCGACGGCAACGACCTGATTGCTGACGCCCTCGCCCGCGGCGCTGCAGCCGTCCTCGCACACCGGGGCCGCATTCCGGCTGGCGCCAGTGGCCTGGAGGTGGACAACACCCGTCTCGCGCTGGGGCAGCTCGCGCACGGCTGGCGCCAGCGCCACGCGATCCCGCTGATCGCGGTCACCGGCAGCAACGGCAAGACCACCGTCACCCAGATGGTCGCCAGCATCCTGGGCGCCTGGCAGGGTGAGGCGGCGCTGGCCACGCAGGGCAACTTCAATAACGACATCGGCCTGCCGCTCACGCTGCTGCGCCTGACGCCCGCGCACCGCGTGGGCGTGCTCGAACTGGGCATGAACCATCCCGGCGAGATCGGCTACCTCGCCCGCATCGCGGCGCCCACGGTCGCCCTCGTGAACAACGCCCAGCGCGAGCACCAGGAGTTCATGGCCACCGTGGAGGCTGTGGCCCGCGAGAACGGCTCGGTGTTCACTCACCTCGCAGCAGGCGGCGCCGCCGTCTTCCCGTATGGCGACACCTACAGCGCGCTATGGCGTGGCCTGGCCGGTTCGCATGCGGTGACGACCTTCGGCGGCGCCGGCGCCGACGTGGCCCTGGACGACGCGCAGTGGCAGCAGGGCCGCTGGCAGGTGCGCGCGCACACGCCCGCCGGTGCGCTGGCCTTCACCCTGCAGGTGGCGGGTCGCCACAACGTGGTCAATGCGCTGGCGGCGGCGGCCTGCGCGTTGGCTGTTGGCACGCCGTTGGCTTTCATCGCCCGGGGGCTGGACGCCTTCGAGCCGGTCAAGGGCCGATCGCGCGCGCTCGCGGTGACGCTGGGCAGGCGCACCGTCACGCTGATCGACGACACCTACAACGCCAACCCCGACTCCGTGCGCGCCGCCATCGACGTGCTGGCCGAACTGCCCGGGCCGCAGCTGCTGGTGCTGGGGGACATGGGCGAAGTGGGCGACCAGGGCCCGCAGTTTCACGCCGAGGTGGGCGACTACGCCCGCGCGCGCGGCATCGCGCAGCTGTTCACGCTGGGCGAGCAGGCGCAGGCCATGGGCGGCCTGCATTTCCAGGACATGCAGGCCTTGCAGCAGGCCGTCCTGGGTCGCCTGCCGTCGGCGGCCAGCATCCTGGTCAAGGGATCCCGCTTCATGAAGATGGAGCGGGTGGTCGAAGCCATCACGGCCCACACAAACCACAACAACAAGGGAGACGCCTGATGCTTCTGAGCCTGGCCATCTGGCTGCAATCGCTCTCGCCGGAGTTCGGCTTCCTGAGGGTCTTCCAGTACCTCACCTTCCGCGCGGTGATGGCTGCCATGACGGCGCTTCTGATCGGCCTCATCGCCGGTCCCTGGGTGATCCGCCGACTGACCGAACTCAAGATCGGCCAGCCCGTGCGCGGTTACGGCATGGAAAGCCACCTGACCAAGAGCGGCACGCCCACCATGGGCGGCGTGCTGGTGCTGCTGTCGATCGCGGTGTCCACGATCCTGTGGTTCGACCTGTCCAACCGCTTCGTCTGGATCGTGCTGATTGTGACCCTGGGCTTCGGGGCGATCGGGTGGGCCGACGACTGGCGCAAGGTCGTGAACAAGGACCCGGAGGGCATGCCCTCGCGCGAGAAGTACTTCTGGCAGTCGGTGATTGGCCTGGTCGCGGCGCTGTACCTGGTGTTCAGCATCTCCGAGAGCTCCAACCTGAAGGTGGTGCAGCTGTTCTACACCTGGGTCACCTCGGGCTTCGACGTGGACCTGCCGCCCAAGGCGGGCCTGATGGTGCCTTTCTTCAAGGAGGTGTCCTATCCCCTGGGCGTATTCGGCTTCGTGATCATGACCTACCTGGTCATCGTGGGCGCGAGCAACGCCGTCAACCTCACCGACGGCCTGGATGGCCTGGCCATCATGCCGGTGGTGATGGTGGGCTCGGCGCTGGGCGTGTTCGCCTATGTCACGGGCAGCGTGGTGTACTCCAAATACCTGCTGTTCCCCTACATCCCTGGCTCGGGCGAGCTTCTGATCTTCTGCGCCGCGATGGCCGGCGCGGGCCTGGCCTTCCTCTGGTTCAACGCCTACCCGGCGCAGGTGTTCATGGGTGACGTGGGCGCGCTGGCCCTGGGCGGGGCGCTGGGCACCATCGCCGTCATCGTGCGCCAGGAGATCGTGCTGGCCATCATGGGCGGCATCTTCGTGGTGGAGGCGCTGTCGGTGATGGCGCAGGTTGCGTACTTCAAGTACACGAAGAAGCGCTATGGCGAGGGCCGCCGCATCCTGAAGATGGCGCCCCTGCACCACCACTTCGAAAAAACCGGCTGGAAGGAGACCCAGGTCGTGGTGCGCTTCTGGATCATCACCATGCTCCTGTGCCTGGTCGGCCTGTCCTCCCTGAAGCTGCGATAAGTCATGAACCTGTTCCAAGACCAGCACGTCGTCGTCCTCGGCCTGGGTATCTCCGGCCTGGCGATGGCCCGCTGGTGCGCGCGCTGTGGCGCCCGCGTCACCGTAGCAGACACGCGCGAGGCCCCGCCGCACCTGGCCACCCTGCGCGAGCAGCTGCCGCAGGCCGCTTTCGTGAGCGGCCCTTTCTCCGAATCCCTGCTCGAAGGCGCGCAGGCGGTGTTCCGCAGCCCGGGCCTGGCGCCCGCGCAGGTAGATCCCCTGCTGGACGCTGCGCGGGCTCGTGGTCTGCGCGTGGGCGGCGAGCTCGATCTCTTCGTGCAGGCGCTGGACGTGATTCGCGCCGAGACCGAGGCCCTCGAACGCGCCCAGCGGCTGGCCCGTGCGGCAGCCCAGGCCGAGGAAGCCGCGCAGGAGGATGCGCAGGCCGACACAAACCCCGACACGGCGCCTGCCGGTGATGACGAGCCCGCGCCCGTCGTCGCTCCCGATCCTGCCCCCGCCGGCTACCGCCCGGCCGTCCTGGCCGTCACCGGCACCAACGGCAAGACCACCGTCACCTCGCTCACCGGCCTGCTGGTCGAGCGCGCCGGCCGCACCGTGGCCGTGGCCGGCAACATCGGCCCCTCAATGCTGGACACGCTGGCTGCGCGCCTGGATGCCGGCGAACTGCCCCAGGTCTGGGTGCTGGAGCTTTCCAGCTTCCAGCTGGAGGGTGTGGACCATTTCGAGCCCACCGCGGGCGCCGTGCTCAATCTCTCGCAGGACCACCTGGACTGGCACGGCAGCATGGACGCCTACGCCGCGGCCAAGGCGCGCGTCTTCGGCGGCCAGGGCGTGATGGTCCTCAATCGCGAGGACGCGCGCGTGATGGCCATGCTGCCCGCGCCGGTGCGCCTCAAGGGTGGCAAGACCGAGCAGCGCGCCCACATCACCTTCGGCAGCGACATGCCCCAGCGCCCCGGCGACTTCGGCATCGAGGTCGTCGGCGGAATGACCTGGCTGGTGCGTGCGCTGGAGGCTGACGAGACGATCAAGCGCCGCCGCGACGAGGCGCAGGAGCTGCACTTTCAGCGCCTCATGCCCGCCGACGCCTTGCGTATCCGCGGGCGCCATAACGCGGTTAACGCCCTGTCCGCACTGGCCCTGGCGGTCTGCGCCGGCTGCCCGCTGGGCCCCATGCTGTACGGCCTGCGCGAGTACCGCGGCGAGCCGCACCGGGTCGAGCCGGTGGGCTTCGTGAACGAGGTCGAGTTCTTCGACGACAGCAAGGGCACGAACGTCGGTGCCACCGTGGCCGCCCTGCAGGGCCTGGGCGCCGAGCGCCGGCTGGTGGTGATCCTGGGCGGCGACGGCAAGGGGCAGGACTTCAGCCCGCTGGCCGAGCCCGTGGCCCGTTATGCGCGCGCCGCGGTCCTGATCGGCCGTGACGCCCCCCAGATCCGCGCCGTCCTGGAGCCACAGGGGGTGACCCTGCTGGAGGCCGATTCCCTGGATCAGGCGGTGCGCGTGGCCGCAGACCGGGCCCATGCCGGCGACGCAGTGCTGATGTCGCCAGCCTGTGCCAGCTTCGACATGTTCAGGGACTACGAGCACCGTGCCCGTGTCTTCGTGGACGCCGTGCACGCCCTGGCCGACGAGGCCGGCATCACCCTGGAGGGACAGGCGTGAACTTCTCGCCCACCAGCCTGCTGCAGTGGGTCACCGGCCGTTCTGCCGTTGACGTGCCGGTGCGCACCAGCGGCTATCGCGCGGGCGCGTCTGACTCGCGCGTGGAACAGTTCGACTTCAAGCTGCTGTGGGTGGTACTGGGCCTGCTGGCCTTTGGCTTGGTGATGGTGTATTCGGCCTCGATCGCGATGCCGGACAACCCGCGCATGTCGCGCCTGACCCATCACCACTACCTGCTGCGTCACATCTTCGCGTTGGCCGTGGGCCTGACCGCCGCCATCCTGGTCTTCCAGGTCCCGGTAGACACCTGGGAGCGCTCGGCACCCTGGCTATTCGTCGCGGCCCTGATCCTGTTGGTGGTGGTGCTGATTCCGGGGATCGGCTCCATGGTCAATGGCGCGCGCCGCTGGATCTCGCTGGGCTTCATGAGTTTCCAGCCCTCCGAGCTCGCCAAGTTCGCGGTGGTGCTCTATGCCTCCGACTACATGGTGCGCAAGATGGACGTACAGCAGAACTTCCTGCGTGCGGTCGGACCTATGGCGCTGGCTGTGGCGGTGGTGGGCCTGCTGCTGCTGGCCGAGCCCGACATGGGCGCCTTCATGGTGATCGCGGTCATCGCCATGGGCATCCTGTTCCTGGGCGGAGTCAACGCCCGCATGTTCTTCCTGATCGCGGGCGTGCTACTGATCGCCTTCATGCTGATGATCGCCCTGTCCGAGTGGCGGCGCGAGCGCATCTTCGCCTACCTGGACCCCTGGAGCGAGAAGCACGCCTTGGGCAAGGGCTACCAGCTGTCGCACGCGCTGATCGCCCTCGGTCGTGGCGAGATCTTCGGCGTGGGACTGGGTGGCAGCGTCGAAAAATTGCACTGGCTGCCCGAGGCGCACACCGATTTCCTGCTGGCGGTGATCGGCGAGGAATTCGGCTTCATCGGCATCCTGGTGCTGGCCGTGGCCTTCTTCTGGCTCACGCGCCGCATGATCCACATCGGCCGCATGGCGGTGGCGATGGACCGCCTCTTCGCCGGCCTCGTCGCCCAGGGCGTGGGCATCTGGATCGGCTTCCAGGCCTTCATCAACATGGGCGTGAACCTGGGCGCGCTGCCCACCAAGGGGCTGACGTTGCCCCTACTGAGTTACGGCGGCTCCGCCATCCTGGTGAACCTGGTGGCGATTGCCGTGGTGCTGCGCATCGATTACGAAAGCCGCGTCGTGCAGCGGGGAGGGCGGCTGTGAGCCGGCGCGCCCTCGTCATGGCCGGCGGCACCGGCGGTCATATCTTCCCCGGGCTGGCGGTGGCCGAGGCCCTGCGCGCGCGTGACTGGATCGTGCACTGGGTAGGCGCCCCCGACAGCATGGAAAGCCGCCTCGTGCCCCCGCGCGGTTTCGCCTTCGAGACGGTGAATTTCTCTGGCGTGCGGGGCAAGGGCCCGGTCACGCTGGCCCTGCTGCCCGTGCGCCTGCTCAAGGCCTTCTGGCAAAGCCTGCAGGTGGTGCGCCGTGTGAAGCCCGACGTGGTGATCGGCCTGGGCGGCTACATCAGCTTTCCGGCCGGGATGATGAGCGTGCTCCTGGGCAAGCCCCTGGTGCTGCACGAGCAGAACTCGCGCGCGGGTATGGCCAATCGTGTGCTGGCCGCGGTGGCCGACCGCGTGTTCAGCGCCTTCCCCAATGTGCTGCCCAAGGCGGCCTGGGTGGGTAATCCGCTGCGCGAAGGTTTCCTGCGTCAGCCTGCGCCGGTGCAGCGCCTGACCGGCCGCAGCGGCCCGCTGCGCCTGCTGGTGGTGGGCGGCAGCCTGGGCGCGCAGGCCCTGAACGAGATGGTCCCGAAGGCGCTGGCCCTGATACCCGCCGCGCAGCGCCCGGTAGTGACCCACCAGAGCGGTGCGCGCCAGATCGACGCGCTGCGCGCCAACTACCAGGCGGCGGGTGTCCAGGCTGAACTCACGCCCTTCATCGACGACACGGCCCAGGCCTTTGCCGACGCCGACCTTGTGATCTGCCGCGCCGGCGCCAGCACCGTGACCGAGCTGGCGGCCGTGGGCGTTGCCGCAGTCTACGTGCCCTTCCCGCACGCGGTGGACGACCACCAGACCACCAACGCCCGCTTCGTGGTGGACGCAGGCGGCGGCTGGCTGTTGCCCCAACGTGAACTCACTGCCGAGGGCCTGGCGGCCCTCCTGCAGGGCCTGGACCGCGCGCAGCTGCTGGTGCGCGCCCAGGCCGCCAAGTCCCTGCAAAAAACCGAAGCGACGACCGAGGTCGTCGCGGCCTGTGAGGCCCTGGCTCCATGAAACACGCGATCAGGCACATTCATTTCGTCGGCATCGGTGGCTCCGGCATGTCCGGTATCGCCGAGGTGCTGCGCAACCTCGGCTACGAGATCTCCGGCTCGGACCTGGCCGACGGCCCCACGCTACGCCGTCTGCAAAGCCTGGGCATCCGCACCTGCATCGGCCACGCCGAGGCGAACATCGCCGGCGCCGACGCGGTGGTCACGTCCACCGCCGTCCAGGCCGACAACCCCGAGGTGGTGGCTGCGCGCAAGCGGCTGATCCCGGTCGTTCCGCGTGCCATGATGCTGGCCGAGCTGATGCGCCTGAAGCAGGGCATCGCCATCGCGGGCACCCACGGCAAGACCACCACCACCAGCCTGGTCGCCAGCGTGCTGGCCGAGGGCGGCCTGGATCCCACCTTCGTGATCGGCGGCCGCCTGAACAGCGCGGGCGCCAATGCGAAGCTCGGCTCGGGCGACTACATCGTGGTCGAGGCCGACGAGTCCGACGCCTCCTTCCTGAACCTGATGCCGGTGATGTCGGTGGTGACCAACATCGACGCCGACCACATGGAGACCTACGGCCAGGACTTCGGGCGCCTGAAGGCCGCCTTCGTGGACTTCCTGCACCGCATGCCCTTCTACGGCACCGCCATCCTGTGCATGGACGACCCTGCGGTGCGCGCCATCATGCCTGACGTGCAGTGCCCCATCACCACCTACGGCGTGGACGAGGCGGCCCAGGTGCGTGCGATCAATATCCACGCCGATGGCCCGCGCATGCGTTTCACCGCGCAGCGCCGCAACGGCGTGGTGCTGCCGGACCTGGACGTCACGCTCAATCTGGCGGGACACCACAACGTGCTCAACGCGCTTTCGGCCATCGCCGTGGCGGTGGAACTGAACATCCCTGACGCGGCGGTGCAGAAGGCCCTGACCGAATTCCGCGGCGTGGGCCGTCGCTTCCAGAGCTACGGTGACCTGCCGGTGCGCCCGGCCAACGGCGGCGGCACCTTCCGTGTGATCGAGGACTACGGCCACCACCCGGTCGAGATCGCCGCCACGCTGGCCGCCGCGCGCGGCGCCTTCCCGGGCCGCCGCCTGGTGCTGGCCTTCCAGCCGCACCGCTACACCCGCACGCGGGACTGCTTCGAGGACTTCGTGCGCGTGCTGGGGCATGCCGACGCGGTCCTCCTGGCCGAGGTCTATGCCGCGGGCGAGGCGCCCATCGTCGCCGCCGACGGCCGCGCCCTGGTGCGGGCGGTGCGCGTGGCGGGCAAGGTCGAACCGGTCTTCGTCGAGGACATCGCGGACATGCCCCGTGCGGTGATGGAAATGGCGCGTGACGGCGATGTGGTGATGTGCATGGGTGCAGGCTCCATCGGGGGCGTACCGTCCAGGCTCGTGGACATGGGAGGTGCGGCATGACGACCGCGCAGGACTTCGGCAAGGTGGCGGTCCTCATGGGCGGGCGTTCCGCCGAGCGCGAGGTGTCGCTGATGTCGGGTGGCGGCGTGCTCAAGGCCTTGCAGGGCCGGGGCGTGGACGCCCATGCCTTCGACCCCGCGCAGCGTGACCTGTCCGACCTGCGCCGTGAAGGCTTCCGGCGCGCGTTCATCACGCTGCACGGGCGCTTCGGCGAGGACGGCACGGTGCAGGGCGCGCTGGAGCTTCTGGGCATCCCCTACACCGGCTCGGGCGTCATGCCCTCGGCCCTGTCCATCGACAAGGTCATGACCAAGCGCGTCTGGCTGGCCGAGGGCATCCCGACCCCGCGCTACGTGCTGCTACGCAAGGGTTCCACCACGCCACAGCAGATCGCGCAGGTGCCGCAGACGCTGGGCCTGCCCCTGATCGTCAAGCCCGCGCGCGAGGGCTCGTCCATCGGCCTGACCAAGGTCACGGATGCAACCGGCATGCAGGCCGCCTTCGACGCGGCCGCCGCCCTGGACGCCGACGTGCTGTGCGAGCAGTTCATCGCTGGCGACGAGGTCACCTGCCCGGTGCTGGGCACGGGCGATGCCGCCCGCGCGCTGCCCGTGATCCGCATCGTTGCGCCCCAGGGCAACTACGACTACCAGAACAAGTACTTCAGCGACGACACGAAGTACCTCGTGCCCTGCGGCCTGCCTGCTGGCGAGGAGGCCGCCATCCAGGCGCTGGTGCTCAAGGCCTACCGCGTCCTGGGCTGCCGGGGCTGGGGCCGCATCGACGTGATGATCGACGCCGCGACCCGCAAGCCCTGGCTGCTGGAGATCAACACCTCGCCGGGCATGACCGGCCACTCGCTGGTGCCGATGTCGGCCCGCGCCGCCGGCGTTTCTTATGACGACCTGTGCCTGCAGCTGCTTGCCAGCGCGGCGCTGGACAACCCCGGGGGGGCGCAGCAGCCATGAAGTCGGCCACGCCCCTGCCCATCGACGTGCGCGTCATGAACGCCACCGCCCTGCTGATGCTGGGCGTGTTCAGCGTCATCGCGCTGTCGGCGCTGGGCTGGTGGGGACTGCGCCATCCGGCCTTCTCGCTCACGGGCATCACGGTGCAGGGCGACGTAGCTCACAACAGCGCCGCCACCCTGCGCGCCAACGTGGCGCCCCGGGTTCAGGGCAACTTCTTCACGGTGGACCTGCCTGCCGTGCGCCAGGCCTTCCGCGAAGTGCCCTGGGTGCGCGAGGCGGTGGTACGCCGCGAGTTCCCGCGCCGCCTGCGCGTGATCCTGCAGGAGCACCGTCCGGTGGCCTTCTGGGGCGCCGAGGGCGAGACCCTGCTGGTGAACAGCTTCGGCGAGGTGTTCGAGGCCAACCCCGGCGACCTGGACCAGGACGACCTGCCGCGCCTGTCCGGGCCGCGCGAGCAGTCGGCGCAGGTGCTGGCCACCTACCGCACGCTGGCGCCGATGTTCCGCGCGCTGGAACTGGAGATCGAGGAACTCAAGCTCACGTCCAGGGGCAGCTGGCAGGCGCTGCTGGACACCGGGGCGATGGTCGAACTGGGGCGGGGAACGCCCGAGGAGATCGCCGCGCGAGCGCAGCGCTTTGCGCGCACGCTCACCCAGGCCACCTCCCGCTACGGGCGCCGCCCCGAGGCCCTGGTGTCGGCCGACCTGCGCCATGCAGACGGCTACGCCATCCGCCTGCGCGGGGTCAGCACCCTGGGCAACGAAGTACAGAAGAAATAGAGAGGACTGCAATGGCAAAGGAATACAAGGACCTGGTCATCGGACTGGATATCGGCACCGCCAAGGTCATGGCGGTTGTCGCGGAAGTCCTGCCCGGTGGCGAACTGAAGCTGGCGGGCCTGGGCGTATCGCCCTCCAACGGCCTCAAGCGCGGCGCGGTGGTCAACATCGACGCCACGGTGCAAAGCATCCAGCAGGCGCTGAAAGAGGCCGAGCTGATGGCGGACTGCAAGATCACCCGGGTCTACACCGGCATCACCGGCAGCCATATCCGCGGAATGAACTCCAGCGGCATGGTGGCCATCAAGGACAAGGAAGTCACCGCCGCCGACGTGGCCCGCGTGGTGGACACGGCCCGTGCGATCAACATCTCCACTGACCAGCGCCTGCTGCTGGTCGAGCCGCAGGAGTTCATGATCGACAACCAGGACGTGAAGGAGCCGATCGGCATGAGCGGCATCCGCCTGGAGGCCAAGGTGCACATCGTCACCGGCGCGCAGAGCGCGGCGGAGAACATCATCAAGTGCGTGCGTCGCTGCGGTCTGGAGGTCGAACAGCTGCTGCTCAATCCGCTGGCGTCCAGCCAGGCAGTGCTCACCGCCGACGAGCGCGAACTGGGCGTGGCCCTGGTGGACATCGGCGCGGGCACCACCGACGTGGCCATCTTCACCGGCGGTGCGATCCGCCACACCGCGGTCATCCCGATCGCCGGCGACCTGATCACCAGCGACATTGCGATGGCCCTGCGCACGCCCACCAAGGACGCCGAGGACATCAAGGTCGAGAGCGGCTACGCCAAGCAGCTGCTGGCCGACCCCGACGACCAGGTCGAGACCCCGGGCCTGGGTGACCGTGGTCCGCGCACCATCTCGCGCCAGGCCCTGGCGGGCGTGATCGAGCCGCGCGTGGACGAGATCTACCAGCTGGTGCAACAGGTGATCCGCGAATCCGGCTACGAGGAGGTCCTGAGCTCGGGCATCGTGATCACCGGTGGCACCGCGGTCATGCCTGGCATGGTCGAACTGGGCGAGGACATCTTCCTCAAGCCCGTGCGCCGGGGCATCCCCAAGTACACCGGCGCGCTCTCGGACATGGTGGCCCAGCCCCGCTCGGCCACCGTCATGGGCCTGCTGGAAGAGGCTCGCCTGGCGCGCGTACGCGGGCTGAAGGTGGCCCAGAAGAACGGCTCGGTGAAGACGGCCTTCGGCCGCTTCAAGGACCTCATCGTGAGGAACTTCTGATGCGCCACCCCAAGCTCTGGCTGGCGCGGAGCAGTCCGCCGGCGCATCCCCGCGGTCGAAGTTGTTCGACCGCGCCGCCGGCCAGCGGATAAGGCCAGACCCAGAACAAGCAAACGGACAAATCAATACAGGCAACTGCAGTTTTCGAATCAAGGAGTTAGAGATGACCATCGAAATGATCGAAGTCGAGGAATTCAACCTGGGAACCCAGATCAAGGTGATCGGCGTGGGCGGCGGCGGCGGCAACGCCGTCGAGCACATGATCGAGCGCGCGGTCCAGGGCGTGGAATTCATCTGCGCCAACACCGATGCCCAAGCCCTGCAGCGCACGGCGGCCCACAAGACGATCCAGCTCGGTCACAGCGGCCTGGGCGCCGGCAGCAAACCCGAGAAGGGCCGCGAGTCGGCCGAGGCGGCGGTGCAGGACATCCGCGATGCCATCGAAGGCGCGCACATGCTGTTCATCACCGCTGGCATGGGTGGCGGCACCGGCACCGGCGCCGCGCCGGTGATCGCGCGCGTGGCCAAGGAGATGGGCATCCTGACCGTGGGCGTGGTCACCAAGCCCTTCGATTGGGAGGGCGGCCGGCGCATGACCAACGCCGACGCCGGCCTGGCCGAACTCGAGGCCAACGTTGACTCCCTGATCGTGGTCCTGAACGAGAAGCTCCAGGAGGTCCTGGGTGACGACATCACCCAGGACGAGGCCTTCGCCCATGCCAACGACGTCCTGAAGAACGCGGTGGGCGGCATCGCCGAGATCATCAACGTGCCGGGTCACGTGAACGTGGACTTCGAGGACGTGCGTACCGTGATGGGTGAACCCGGCAAGGCCATGATGGGCACCGCGGTGGCCGAGGGCCCCGACCGCGCCCGCATTGCCGCCGAGCAGGCCGTGGCCTGCCCGCTGCTGGAGGGCATCGACCTCTCGGGCGCGCGCGGCGTGCTGGTCCTGATCACTGCCGCCAAGGGCAGCCTCAAGCTGTCGGAGTCCAAGCTCGCGATGAACACCATCCGCGCCTATGCCTCACCCGACGCCCACGTGATCTACGGCACCGCCTACGACGACGACCTCGGCGACCAGGTGCGCGTGACCGTGGTGGCCACCGGCCTTTCCCGCCCCGGCCAGCGCCGTGCCACGCCGGTGCTGGAAGTGGTGGTGCGCACAGGCACTGACAACGCGCCGATCAGCGTGTCGAATGCGCCGACCCATATGCCGACCCTGGGCAGCGTGGTCGCCTCGGCGCCCGGCAACATCGCCGGCCTGCCCCCGGTGGCTGCTCCCGCCATCGGCACCTCGGCGGACCTGAACGTGCCCAGCGTGTGGCGCACCAACCGCACCCAGGCTGCGGCCAAGGTCGACGCGCTGTCCTCGGGCGGCATGGAGGATTACGAGATCCCCGCCTTCCTGCGCCGCCAGGCGGATTGAGGTGACGGCTTAATTCGTACAATCGGGGGATGCTCCAGCAACGCACTCTCAAGACCCTCACGCGCGCCGTCGGCGTCGGCCTGCACAGTGGCCAGCGGGTCGAGCTCACGCTGCGGCCCGCGCCGGCGGACACCGGCATCGTGTTCCGGCGCGTCGACCTCGCCCAGCCCGTGGACATCCCGGTGTCGGCCCAGGCCGTCACCGACACCCGCATGGCCTCCACCATCTCCAATGGCGGGGCCAAGGTCTTCACCGTCGAACACCTGATGTCCGCCTGCGCCGGCCTCGGCCTGGACAACCTGTACGTGGACATCACCGCCGAAGAGGTCCCTATCCTCGACGGCTCCTCTTCGTCCTTCGTCTTCCTGCTGCAAAGCGCTGGCATCGAGCTGCAGCGGGCCCCGCGCCGCTTCATCCGCGTGCTGCGCCCGGTGGAAGTGCGCGAGGGCGAGGGCGAGAACCTCAAGTGGGCGCGCCTGTCGCCCTACCACGGCTACAAGCTCAGTTTCGAGATCGACTTCGCGCACCGCGTGGTTGACGCCACCGGCCAGCGCTACGAGTTCGACCTCAGTCGCGATTCGTACAGCCGTGACATCGCCCGCGCACGCACCTTCGGCTTCACCAAGGACGTCGAGATGCTGCGCGCCAACGGCCTGGGCCTGGGTGCCGGCATGGACAACGCGGTGGTGATGGACGACTACCGCGTGCTCAACTCCGACGGCCTGCGCTACGACGACGAACTCGTCAAGCACAAGATCCTGGACGCCATGGGTGACCTGTATCTGGTGGGCCGCCCCCTGCTGGCCGCCTACAGCGCCTTCCGCTCAGGCCATGCCCTGAACAACCGGCTCCTGCGTGAGCTGCTCTCGCAGTCGGCCAACTACGAGGTTGTGAGCTTCGAGGACGAGGCCCAGGCCCCGGCCGGCTTCGCGCAGGTCGCGCGCGCCTGGTAAGAGGAGCGGCCGTGCTGGTCTTTCGCTGGGCTATCCTGCTGCTCTTGCTGGCTGCGGGCGTGTGCTTCGCCCTCTACGCCGGCACGGGCCAGGCCCGCTACCGCCAGTGGGGCCTGGTCACCCTCAAGTGGACGCTGCTGGCGGCCTTCGGTTTCTTTGCCGTCCTCATCCTCGAGCGGATCGCCTGATCCGCGCCGCCTCGGCCCGGGCTCACCTGCCGCCTCTGGCAGCATCAGTGGCGCGACTGCCAATCGTGGCCGTCAGACGGCTCGCCCCGCCCGATAGCCCCCCGTGTTGCGCGGCGCACGTACACCGGCCTGCGCCAGTCGCGCCACGGCGTGACCGGCGTGGGCGTGCGTCACGGCCAGTCCCAGGGCGTCGGCGGCGTCGGGACCGGGCAGCCCTGGCAGCTTCAGCAGGCGCTGCACCATGGCCTGCACCTCGGGCTTGCCCGCGCGTCCGTGCCCCGCCACCGCCCGCTTCATCTGCAGCGCCGTGTACTCGGCCACCGGCAGCCCGCAGGACACCAGCGCCGTGATGCAGGCGCCGCGCGCCTGGCCCAGCAGCAGGGTGGACTGCGGGTTCACGTTCACGAACACGATCTCTACCACGGCGGCCTCGGGCTGATAGCGCTCACGCACCTCGCAGATACCCTCGAACAGGGCCTTTAGCCGGGCTGGCAGATCGCCGCGTGGCAGGTGCTGGGTGCGGATTGTGCCGCTGGCCACGTAGCGTAGCGCTGCGCCCTCGCGCTCGATCACGCCAAAGCCGGTGGTCTGCAGGCCGGGGTCGATGCCGAGGATGCGCATGGGGTACAGGAGGGCAAGGGCGGGAATTCGCTGTGCCGCGGATTGTGCGGCATCCGCAGCGGGCACGCCCCTTGCCCGGTTCTGCGGACCCAATCCAACCCTCGCGACAAGGCAGACCATGCGAACTCCCATCAGCAACCTGCTGGCGGCTCACCGAGCCGTCATCGAAAGCACTCAGGACATCGGCCTCAAGGGCGTGGAGGTGGCCACCCGTTTCTTCGAGCTGCAGACCCAGGCCGCGCAAGGCATGCTGGCTTCGGGCAGCGATGCCGCCCACGGCGGTCTGCCCGATGCAGTGGCCATGGCTCGTGGCAGCGCCGAATACACCCAGCGGGCGGTCTCGCTGGCCTGGCAGACCCACGCCGAGCTGACCCAGCTGGTCAACCGCCAGGTGGGTCAGCTGCAAACCCTGTTCAACGAGCTGCTGGCGGCCGCCATCCAGATGCAGGGCAGCGTCCGCCCGCTCGACTCCGCCACGGCGGGCAGGCGCCACGCCAAGGCGGCCACCGAACCGGCTTGACCGACAATCCCGGGGATGGATGCCGACGCCGCGCCGCAGCTGCCCAACCCCTACGACCTGATCGGCGGTAAGGCGGTGGTGCACGCGCTGGTCGAGCGCTTCTACGACCTCATGGACCTGGAGCCGGGCTATGCGGCCCTGCGCGCTGCGCACGGCAGCGACCTCACGATCGCTCGCCAGAAGCTGTACCAGTTCCTCTCGGGCTGGCTGGGCGGGCCGCCGCTGTATGTCGAGCAATACGGCCATCCGCGACTGCGCATGCGGCACATGCCGTTTTCCATCGGCATCCAGGAGCGCGACCAGTGGGTGGCGTGCATGGACCAGGCTATGGGCGAGGTGGGTATCGAGCCGCAGATGCGCGCGCGGCTGAAGGCGTCGTTCATGCAGACGGCGGACTGGATGCGCAATCGAGCGGGGGCTTAGGGGCTTGACGGATGCTGCGTCTTGTCAGAAACTAACAGTTATTAATAAATAGGAGAGAGTGATGCCCACCAGCGTGGCGCTCAGTTCTCATTTCGAGCACTTTGTCCGGGCCCAGGTGGAGTCCGGCCGCTACAACAACGCGAGCGAAGTGGTCCGCGCGGGCTTGCGCTTGCTTGAGGACCAGCAAAAGCAGGCGGACCTTCAGTTGGAGGCTATGCGGGCCGCAGTGGCTGCGGGTCTCGCAAGTGGCGCCAGCGTCGCTGGGGACAAGGTGTTTGATCGTCTGGAAGCGAAGTACAAGAGCCCTGTGCGGTCGGCCAAGCGCTGATGGGCCTGCGCTTCACTCCGTTGGCCGTTTCTGACCTGGAGGAAATCGGCGATTACATCGCAAGGGATAACCCGGTTCGTGCAGAGAGCTTCGTCGAGGAACTGCGAAAGCAGTGGGACAAGATCGCCCACAACCCGCTTGGCTATCGTGCGAGGCCAGAAATCGCCGAGGGCATTCGCGCATGTGCATTCCGTCACTACGTTATTCTTTTTAGGGTTGATGGAGGCGAGGTGCTGATCGTCCGGATGCTGCATGGTGCGATGGATATCCCGCGCAAGCTTGTCGTACAGGAAGAAGCACCCCGGTGATTCGCTGATGCAGTCGAAGCGGCTTCGTATCCTCCTGCTCGGCGCTACCGGCACCATCGGCCGGGCCACGGTCCACGCGCTGGTGGAGCGCGGACATGACGTTGTGTGCTTCGTTCGGCCACAGCGCGATAAGGACTTTGCGACTCGTTTGTTGACAGGGGCCACGCTGCGCCTTGGCGATGTCACGTCGGCACAGTCTCTTGCGCGCGACGCCTTCCGTGGCGAGCGTTTTGACGTGCTGGTCTCCTGCCTCGCCTCGCGCACCGGTGCCCCGCGCGATGCCTGGGCCATCGATCACGACGCCCATCTCCTGGCCCTGGAAGCCGCGCGCGCGGCCGGCGTCACGCACGTCGTGCTGCTCTCCGCGATCTGCGTGCAGAAACCCTTGCTGGCCTTCCAGCACGCCAAGCTGGCCTTCGAAAGAAAGCTGATCGAATCCGGCCTGACCTGGTCTATCGTGCGGCCCACCGCCTTCTTCAAGTCGCTCTCGGGCCAGATCGAACGCGTGCGTCGGGGCAAGCCTTTCCTGGTCTTCGGCGACGGCACGCTCACCGCCTGCAAGCCGGTCAGCGACGACGACCTCGCGGCGTACATCGCCGGGTGCATCGACGACCCGGCCCGCCACAACCGCATCCTTCCGGTCGGCGGCCCCGGCCCGGCCATCACGCCGCGTGAACAGGGGGAGTGCCTGTTCAGGCTGCTCGGCAAACCGCCCAAGTTCAAGCAGGTGCCCGTGGGCCTGCTCGATGCGGTGATCGCGGTGCTGTCCACCCTCGGGTGCGTCATTCCGCCGCTGGCAGCCAAGGCCGAACTCGCGCGCATCGGCCGCTACTACGCCACCGAATCCATGCTGGTGCTCGACCCCGACACCGGCCGCTACGACGCCGACGCCACGCCCTCCACCGGGGGTGACACGCTGTTCGATTTCTACGAGCGGGTGGTCAGGCAGGGCCAGAGCGCACCCGACCGGGGCGATCACGCGGTGTTCTGAGCGCCGAGGCGCGACCCTTCAAGCCCCCGGCTTGAGCAGCACCACCAGCGCCCCCGCGCCGCCGTCCGACGCCCGGGCTTGCACAAAGGCCATCACCTCGTGCTTTTGCACCAGCCAGCCCTGCACCTTTCCTTTGAGTACCGGGGTCTTGCCCGGTGACCCCAGTCCCTTGCCGTGCACCACACGCACGCAGCGTACGCCCTGGCGGTGTGCCTCTCGGATGAAGGTGGCCAGCGCCTCGCGCGCGTCGTCGCGGCGCAGGCCGTGCAGGTCGATCTCGCGCTGGATGCTCCACTCGCCCCGGCGCAGCTTGCGGGTCACATCCGTGCCCACCCCCGGGCGCCGGAAACTCATGGCGTCGTCGACATCCAGGAGGGTGCTGGAGTCGAACTCGTCGCTCAAGGCCTCCTGCAAGACGCGGCGTTCGTCCAGCCGGCGCTGCACCGGCACGGGCGGCGGCTGCTCGCGGGCCAGCAGCACGCGCGGGGGCGCGTCCAGCGGCCGAACCTGGCCCGCAGCCCGCGAGAAAAGATTCTTTTCCGCCTGGGCGCGGCGCTCGGCCTCCAGTCGGGCGGCCTCCTGGGCCTGCAGGCGCGCGCGCTCCTGCGCCAACTTCTGCTGGATGCCTTGGAGGTCCTGGAGCGACTTGGCCTTCATGCGCGTACCGCCTACAGCAGCCCCCGCTGCGCCATCGACAGCGCCTGGCCCGGCCCCACGATCACGTGGTCCAGCACCTTCACGTCCACCAGCCCCAGGGCGGCACGCAGGGCCTGCGTGAGCGATTCGTCGGCGCGCGAGGGACGTACCTGGCCACTGGGGTGGTTGTGCGCCAGCACCACGGCCGCAGCCCGGTGGTGCAGGGCCCGCACCACGACCTCGCGCGGGTACACGCTGGTCTCGGACAGCGTGCCGCGGAACATCTCCTCCATCACGATCATGCGGTGCTGCGCGTCCAGGAACAGCACTGCAAACACCTCGTGCCCCCGGTGCGCCAGGTGCAGCTGCAGGTACTGCGTCACCGCGTCGGATGAATCCAGCACCTCTCGGGCGCGCAGTTGTTCGGCCATGGCCCGGCGCGCCAATTCCAGCACCGCCACCAGCTGCGAGCGCTTGGCCGTACCGCCCAGGCCCTTGATGCGGCCCAGGGCGCGGGCGTCGGTGTGCAACAGGCCGGCCAGCCCGCCGAAGGTGTCCATCAGCTCCTGGGCCAGGGCCATCACCCCCTTGCCGGCCAGGCCGGTGCGCAGGAGCAGGGCCAGGAGTTCGGTGTCGGACAGGGCGGTGGCGCCCCGGGCCAGCAGCTTCTCCCGGGGGCGGGCGTCGGCGGGGAGATCGAGCAGGGCCATGGGTTTCTACAATGGGGGGATCAGTTTAACGAGACCCTGTTGTCCCACGAGACACCCATGGCTTGCCCCGCGCCCCGCATCACCGCCGGTTCTTTCCTCACGCTGCATTACCGGCTGGCCGGGCCCGCGGGCGACATCATCAACACCTTCGACGGCAAGCCCGCCACCCTCACCCTGGGCTCGGGCGAGCTGGCCCCGGCCGTGGAGCAGCGCCTGATCGGTCTGGAAGAGGGCGCCCGCGCCACCTTCGAGATCCCGGCCGGCGAAGCCTTCGGTGATCGCAATCCCGACATGCGCCAATGGGTGGCCCGCAAGCTGCTGGATGAAATGGGCGACCCCCACGAACAGTACGCGGTGGGCGACGTGGTGCAATTCCCCACCCCCGACGGCCGCGGCACCTATGCCGGCTACGTCCAGCAGGTGGGGCCCGGCGGGAATCGTCCGAGTGGCCAGGGCGACGCCGTCCTCTTTGATTTCAACCATCCCCTGGCGGGCCAGCCCGTCACCTTCGAAGTGCACGTGATCGGAGTGCTATGACCCAATCCGCCCCCGCCGAGATCCTGCTGGCCGAGCCCCGGGGCTTCTGCGCCGGCGTGGACCGCGCCATCGAGATCGTCGAACAAGCCCTGATCAAATTCGGCGCCCCCATCTACGTGCGCCACGAGATCGTGCACAACACCTTCGTGGTCAACGACCTCAAGGCCAAGGGTGCCGTCTTCATCGAGGACCTGGCCGACGTTCCACCCGGTGCCACGCTGGTCTTCTCCGCGCACGGCGTGAGCAAGGCGGTCCAGGAGGAGGCCCACCAGCGCGGTTTCTCCATCTTCGATGCCACCTGCCCGCTGGTCTCCAAGGTGCACGTGGAAGTGGCCAAGCTCGCGCGCGAGGGCTTCGAGTTCCTGATGATCGGCCACAAGGGCCATCCCGAGGTGGAAGGCACCATGGGCCAGTTGGACAGCGGCATCCACTTGGTGGAAGACGTGGAAGACGTCGCGCGCGTGCAGCCTGCGCAGACCGAGAAGCTGGCCGTGGTCACCCAGACCACCCTGAGCGTGGACGACGCCGCGGAGATCATGGCCGCGGTGATCCAGCGCTTTCCCAGCGTGCGCCGGCCCAAGCAGCAGGACATCTGCTACGCCACCCAGAACCGCCAGGATGCGGTGAAGGTGATGTCGCGCCAGGTGGACGTGTTGATCGTGGTGGGCAGCCCCACCAGCTCCAACAGCAACCGTCTGGCCGAACTGGCCCGCAAGCTGGGCGTGCCCGCCTACATGGTCGATGACGCGAGCGAGCTGCAGGTGCAGTGGCTGCAGGGCAAGCAGCGCGTGGGCCTGACCGCAGGTGCCTCGGCCCCCGAGGTGCTGGTGCAGGACGTGATCGATCGCATACGCCAGCTCGGCGCGGTGGCCGTGCGGCGCATGGACGGTATCCAGGAAACAGTGAAGTTTCCGTTGCCCAAGGGGCTGAAGCTGGACGCGCCGCAGGGCGGCGGCCACTGAGCGAGCGGTCCTGTAGCCCTCCGCCTGCGATGAACCGTCAAGACATCACGCTTGCCGCCCGGCGCTTTACCGACGCGGGCCGTCCTTTCCTGCGCGAGACCCCCTTGTGGAGGCTGCCCGGCGACGCGTTAGGGGTACCCTGCGCCGAGGTCTGGCTCAAGCTCGAACACCTGCAGGTGGGCGGCAGCTTCAAGGCGCGCGGCATGTACAACCGGCTGCTCGCGAACCCGGTGCAAGACAGCGGCGTCATCATCGCCTCGGGTGGCAACGCGGGTATTGCGACGGCCGCCGCCGCGCAAGCCCTGGGGGTGCGCTGCGAGGTCTTCGTGCCCACGGTGTCGCCCGCGGCCAAGCAGGCCAAGCTGCGTGATCTGGGCGCGCAGGTGGTGGTGACCGGTGCGGTCTATGCCGAGGCCTACCAGGCGTGCCTCGCACGTCAGAAGGAGACTGGCGCCTTGCTCACGCATGCCTACGACCAGCCCGAAGTGGTGGCGGGTGCGGGCACCCTGGCGCAGGAACTGGAATCGCAGGCGGGCGAATGCCCCGACAGCGTGCTGGTGAGCGTGGGCGGGGGTGGGCTGATCGCTGGCATTGCGGCCTGGTTCGAGGACCGCGCCCGTGTCGTCGCCCTCGAACCTGAACTGGCCCCTACGCTGTACCGCGCCCGCGCTGCGGGCCAGCCGGTGGACGTGGACGTGAGCGGCATCGCCGCCGATTCCCTGGGCGCCCGGCGCATCGGCGACATCGCCTGGCAGGTCACGCAGCGCCACGTGCGGCAGGCCCTGGTCCTGCCCGACGACGCGATCCGTCATGCCCAGCGCTGGCTCTGGAAGGAGATGAAGCTGCTGGTCGAACCGGCGGCGGCCCTGGGGCTGGCGGCCCTGCAGACGGGGGCCTACGCCCCGCAGCCCGGGGAGCGGGTGGCGCTGGTGGTGTGCGGGGCGAATGTGGATCCGGGCAGCGTCGGGTAAGAGCCCCTAACAGAACCGATCGACATATCGCAAGCAAATTAGCGTGCATGCCAGCGACAAAAAGCCCGGGTGACCGGTCGTTTCGAGTGCGGATTTGTCATGCCATCATTAATAAGCATGGCGCCGCATCACCAAGGAGGCCTACCATAATGAACCTCTGTGATCTGATTGCCGAAGTCAATCCTTAGCTGGAGGATGCTGCGTCGCTGGACGGGTAATGCTACCCTGCCAAGCATAGGTGCGCCATGACCGAAAGAGATGGTCTCCATGCCAAGGCCGGTCGCGATAGCAACATGCGCGAAATAGCGCAGCCCGCGCACTGAGAAAAACACGATGTCGCCGCGCCGGAGGGCGCGCGCCCGGCGCAACGCATCCCGTGCCGACCTGTATCTGCCCAGAAACGTCCCCATGTAGTAGCGCTCGATTCCAGCCGGAGCCCAGGCCCGTGGAAACCTGCGCGTGAGACCCGCGCTAATTTGCGCAAAGATCAGATCGCCAGCCGCTTCCCAGCTCAGGTCGCCGGTTTGGAAAGCGGCTAACAGAGGCAGATGGAAGCAGCACAAACCCACAGTAGCATGATTCGGCGTCGGTCCTTGCGGCCTCGTCGTCAACCATTGCTGAACTCCGCCGCCGGCGGACGCTTGCCACATGTAGCGCCTGTTGAGGTGTCTCGTTTCCAGCGCTCGGATCACAGATTCGGCACTCATTCAATTGCCTCGCTATGGATGGACGGGAATTTTTATTGCACCCAGAACCCGGCATTTGCCGTTGCAATCAGTTCTCAAGGTAATGCATGACCTTCGAGGCAATAGTAAAAAAAGTGTTACTCAGTCTCTTGTAATATCAAAATATTAATTTAATAGGCCAAATTCCTGCGTCGAGCTTTCTGAGCGACCGGGCCGTCCTAGCGGGCATCTTGTATGTGTTGCATACCGGCATTCCGTGGGAGTACCTGCCTCACGAGTTGGATTGCGGCAGCGGTGACCTGCGCATTCGCTCCGAACGACGGGCCGATATCCATCAGGGCTTTTTGTCGCTCGCATACACGCTCATTTGCTTGCGACATGTCGATCGGTTTTGTTAGGTGCTCTGAAGGCGAGAAAGCGGCTTGAGTCACGTACCAACATTGGTGCAGTTCTCGTATGTCCAAAAGATTCGATGATTTCCTCGAGCAGGAGGGCCTGCTGGGGCACTGCACCGCCGTCGCCCTCAAGCGCGTCATCGCCTGGCAGATCGCGCAGGAGATGAAGGCCCAGAACCTGGCCAAGACCGCCTTGGCCAAGCGCATGCACACCAGCCCCCAAACGCGCAGCCCCCGCACGCCGGGGAGCCTGAACCCTGCCCCCCTAAAATCCCCAGATGCTCGACATCAGCCTGCTCCGTAAAGACCTCGATTCCGTCGTGGCGCGCCTGGCCACGCGCAAGAACCCGCAGCCTTACCTGGACGTCGAGGCCTTTCGCCGCCTCGAAGCCGAGCGCAAGACCATCCAGACCCGCACCGAGGAACTGCAGTCCCAGCGTAACGCGCTGTCCAAGCAGATCGGCCAGCTCAAGGCCAAGGGCGAGTCCACCGACGCGGTGATGGCGCAGGTCGCCGCCATCAAGACCGAGCTCGATCAGTCCGCCGCCCGCCTGGAGCAGATCCAGCCCGAGCTGCAGGCGCTGCTCCTGGCCGTGCCGAACCTGCCGCAGGACGGCGTGCCCGTGGGCGCCGATGAAACCGGCAACCAGGTCCTGCGTCAGTGGGGCACGCCGCGCGCCTTTGATTTCGCGGTGCGTGACCATGTGGACATCGGCGAAGCCCTGGGCCTGGACTTCGAGACCGGCGTGAAGCTCTCGGGCGCACGCTTCACCGTTATGAAGGGCCCCATCGCCCGCCTGCACCGCGCGCTTGCGCAGTTCATGCTGGACGTGCAGACCCAGGAGCATGGCTACACCGAGTGCTACACCCCCTACATCGTCAACGCCGAGACCCTGCGCGGCACCGGCCAGCTGCCCAAGTTCGAGGGCGACCTGTTTGCCGCGAAGAAGGGCGGCCAGGAAGGCGAGGCTACGAGTGAAGACGGCGCCCTGTACCTGATCCCCACGAGTGAAGTGACGCTGACCAACTTCGTGCGTGACGAGATCCTGGCCGAGGCCGACCTGCCGATCAAGCTCACCGCCCACACCCCGTGCTTCCGGTCCGAAGCAGGCAGCGCCGGGCGCGACACGCGCGGCATGATCCGCCAGCACCAGTTCGACAAGGTCGAAATGGTGCAGATCGTCCACCCCGAGAGCAGCAACGCGGCCCTGGACGAAATGACCGGCCATGCCGAGGCCATCCTGCAAAAGCTCGGCCTGCCCTATCGCGTCATGCTGCTTTGCACGGGCGACATGGGCTTTGGCGCGGCGCGCACGCACGACCTGGAGGTCTGGCTGCCTGCGCAGAACACCTACCGCGAGATCAGCTCCGTGAGCAACTGCGAAGCCTTTCAGGCCCGCCGCCTGCAGGCCCGCTACAAGACCGCGCAGGGCAAGAACGAACTGGTGCACACCTTGAACGGCTCGGGCCTGGCCGTCGGCCGCACGCTGGTGGCGGTGCTGGAGAACTACCAGAACGCCGACGGCTCGGTCACGGTGCCCGAGGCGCTGCGGCCCTATCTGGGCGGTATGAGTGTCCTGAAGGCGTAAGCGCCCCGAGGCGGGGTAACCCCTGGGGTAACCCCCGTAACGCGCGTAATCGCGGTAACCAACCCTCAAGTTTTTGCGTGGGCCATTTCAGAATCCGGACATGGCCATCGGAATCAACACGCCCTACGGCGCCCTGAACGCCTTGCGCGTTGCCACGGCAGACGCGACCAAGGCCTCTGAGCGAATCAGCAGCGGGCTGCGGATCAACCGGGCCAGTGACGACCCCGCGGGCCTGTCGGTGGCCACTGGCCTGGCCACCCAGATCGGCGGCTACACCCAGGTCAAGCAGGGACTGACCACGGCGGTCAGCACCGTCGAACAGGTGGGCGACTCCCTCACCAGCATCTCCACCATCCTGTCGTCCATGCGGGCGCTGGCACTGAGCGCGATCAGTGCTTCCTCGGACACCGTGCGTGCGACCTACCAGTCGGCCTTCTCGTCCTACCGCACGGACATCAACAACATCGCTTCAGCCACCACCATCAATGGCTCGTCCGTCCTGGATGGCACTACGTCGTCGGTCACGATCCAGGTAGGTATCGACACCACCGACACCAAGACGCTAACGTTCTTCAATTCCTCCACCGGCAGCAGCGGCCTGTCCATCCACAACCTCGACATCTCGACGGCCGCAGGTGCTACGACCGCCTATTCGACGCTGGAGACGAGCATTTCCACGACGAGTTCCCGTATCGCTACGGTCGGCGCCTACGAGAGCGCGCTGGGCTACCTGAGTGATTTCGCGGACACCATGATCCTGAACACGACGGAGAGCTACGACAGCATCATGTCGGCGGACCTGGCCGAGGAAGCGACCAAGCTGGCCGCAGCGGAGATCCGGCAGAACTCGTCGACGGCGATGGTGGCCCAGTCCAATTCCCTGAGCAAGGAAATGGTGGATTTCCTGCTCCAGTCCGTGGTGGACTGACGCGGACACCGGATGGTCGACAGCCCGATCTGGCGCCGACGTGCCATCCGCAGCTACCGGGACCTGGCGGGCGCAGTCCATCAGAGGGGGCAGCACCCCGCGGCGTTGATGGAAGCCTTGCTGGATGCCCTGAGCAACAACCTGTGCGTGGCCAGACACGCGCTTGTACGGGGCGACCTACGTAGTGCCCCTCTGGCCAAGGCCAGCGTGATCATCGCGAGCCTGTATCGGATGCTGGAAACGCGTCAGGCCCCAGCCATGGTCAAACGTCTGGCGGGTGTTTATCGCTACCTGTTGGCCCGCCTGAACCGGGTGAACCGCAGGAATGGCGAGCAAATCCTGTCGGAACTGATCGGACTGGTCGGAACCATCCGGTCCGCCTGGGCCGCGTCGGCCAGCGCGCCATCAGCCCGTGCGAAAGATGCGCCAGCCGCCGTCCATCTTGCGCAGGGAGAACTTCCAGGCCAGCTGGTTGCGCTTCACGAACTGGATCGCCGCCACCCGCGCGCTCTCGGCCTTCTTGAAGTCGTGGATGAACAGGTTGTCGCCTACACCCATGGTCGCAAAGGGATAGCGCACCCGGTCGGGGCACGCAACTTCTCCGTTTGACTTTTCGAGGGTGTACATCGGGGCAATCCGGCTGGTCCTGAGGAATCGGATCCAGCCGGAATTTCTTGAGGGCGGCCAGCGCCCCGCCCCCGGCGGCCCTCAGAACACCACCGGCTCCTGGTACCACTGGAAGCGCCCGTCGGGCAGCTCCCGGATGAAACCCTGTTCCACCAGGCTGCTGAAATCGCCCACGTAGTCGCGGGTGGTATCCGCCATCAGCCAGACGCGGTCCTCGATCACGAAGGGCAGGTAGGAGCGGCCGTCGGGCACGCGGTCGTTGTCTTCGTAGAAGCCGTCCAGGATTTCTGCCACCTCCTCGGCCAGGCTGGCGTGCACCGCGAACTGCGTGAGCAGGTGGGCGCCGTTCTCGGGGCTGTCCACGAACAGGATGCGGTTCTCCACGCCCACGGCGGACAGCAGCGACGCCATCAGCAGGGCCTGATCGTCGCAATCGCCGCCGCCCACGTTCAGTGTGTCGGCGGGCGAGGCCAGGAAGTCCACGTCCTGCTTTCTGCCGCCCTGCATGGTGATCGGGTCGTACACGTAGTTCACCCGCGACTTTACGTATTCGAACAGGGCGGCCGCCTGCAGCATCTTTTCGCGCTCACCGCCGTGGGCGCCGGCGTAGGGGCTGACCACCTTCACGGCCACGTTGCGCACCGAGTCCGGGTCCACGTACGCGCGGTAGTCCACGTGGCCGCTGTCGTGGCGGATCAGGCTGGCGCTGCTTCCGGGCACGGGGGTCGTGGTGCGGGGGGCGGGGTGGGGCGCAGGCTGGGGCGCGGGAGCCGGGGTGACGGCCTGGGAGGCGCCGTTGGATGCGGAGGACGACTCACCCAGCGCGTGCGCGTAGGCGAAGAACATGAACAGGTTCATGTGGATCCGGTCGGCCACCGCAAAGGCCTGGGTGCTGGGCCAGAGGTCCATCTGGGACCAGGCGGCGGGGCTGAAGGTCAGGAACAACTCGGTGTTGTGCTTCGTGGCCTCGGCCAGCTTCTGGGCGTAGGTCCAGAGGTTCAGGTAGCGCCAGTCGTTCAGGTCAGAGGTGAAGAGGTTGTGCCCGAAGCAGATCACCATCCACCCCAGCGACCAGAGGGCGCCGGCGATGGCCGCGTAGACCAGGCCTAAAGCCAGGCCATTGAGACGAAAGTTCAGGTACAGCTGCGCCAGCAGCAGGGCCATGAGGCCGTGGATCAGCCAGGGGGAATTCATGGGCTCTCATCATATTGACAACCGATGAGCTCGCCCCAGGGTCCGGGAGAAGCCTTGGGTTAGAATGCCGGGCTTCGCACCACAGCGAAACCATCAGACCCAGGAGCGGTGGCAGAGTGGTCGAATGCGCCGGACTCGAAATCCGGTATACGGGTCTCCCGTATCGAGGGTTCGAATCCCTCCTGCTCCGCCAGACACCTAGTAATCATGCGCCTTTCGGGCGCTTTTTGTTTTCTACCCACCAATTCACCCGCCAACGCTTGTTCGCTAGACACAGGGGTGATGACACGCCTACGAAGTTGCTGCGTCTTTTGACTTGTCGGCATGCAAAGCCTCAATCTAGAACAGACTGGGTGCATTGATTTCTCAGGATCACGACCCCCACCGTGCCTCATCCAGGCAAAAAGGGCCCTAGCGGGCGTAGTTGCGAAACCGCAGCAGCTGCGGTCGAAAGAAAGTGTTGTCGCGATAGACCGAGCGGGGCGGGGCAGTGGCAGGGCTCCAATCGGCTTTCCCTGTTGCATGATGCCGCGCTATGCGTATCAGGAGGTAGTGCCGAAGAGCCAGGTAGTGCTGGACATGCAATTGGCAATTCACAAAGAAGCCTCGCAGAGCACTTCGTTGTCGCTCCGGGCAGTGCAGGAGCCGGATGTGGCGCTGCTCCAGCGGGAGCAATACGCCTTGATCACATGACTGCTCAATAGGTACCGATAAGTCGTGCTCGATGATGTAGCAGTCCCAGAAGTACCACCGCCGCTCAAATCGCTTATCCCTGATGGCCATGAGGCGGTAGAGGTCCAGCTCCTCAGCAAGCTCTGCGCCGTCTATGGAGCTTTCGTACCAGGTGAAGCCACGCTCGCAGCTGTCTTCGATTTCATCCATCCAGGCTTGCTTCAACTCAGCATCTGGTCGCGGGCCTGCTGGTCGTGAGGAAGGAGGATTGGGCGGGTAGGGTATACGCATGGCAGTTGCTCATGGACGGGTATGTCGACCCACTGTGGAGCATGCAGCCCACGAGTCCAACATCAACGAGCGGGTGTCGTATGGCTTGAATCGCACGCCGTGAATCCGATGAGTGTTCAGTCCTTCTGCGCAACTGCCAACATGGCGGCTCGAAGTTCTCGCTTGAATTGCTTCAAGTCACTGATTGCGACCCAGAAAAAGACATCGCTCATCCCTGGGGTATGGTCCTGTGCGCCGGTCTCGATGATGTCTGCAGTCGGACACTCTTCCAGCAGGCTCTTCCAGTTGTGGTTCCCCCACACCGCATCGAGAAGTTCTGAGGTCGGTTCCAACCCGGCGATCTCAAAAAGATCGGCGGACGGGCCGTTCATCAAGGTTGCTGAAAACCCGTCGCCATACTTCCTGTGAGATTTGATGAATTTCAATTCCGTTTTGTCGGGTGGCGGCCTCACGGCCTTGGACCTGATCATGGGCTTTATCAGCGGCAACACAACGCCCTCTCCGAAGAGCTGATCCCTTTCCTCTGCGGTCATTTTGCGAATTGGCATAGAAAACCTTAAAGATAAAAAGTCTGGCAGCACTGCCCTCTGCGGATCCTCCGGCCTCCGACGCCTTCTCGCTCCACCACGGCCCCGCCGATCAATCAAACATCAGCGTCGGAAACCGCGAGAACCGCAGCGTCATCTCCCGGCAGCTCGGGCATCGGTGGTCGGCTTCGCTGGCTTCGCGCTCACCCCACTGAAGAACATGAGGTGGCACGGGATCCGTCTTGCGAGCCTGTAGCCAACGGCGCCACCAGGGTAGAGGCCGCAGATCATGGAGCGACACCGGGGGAATGCCGTACTGGGTGCAGCCCGCTGCCCGGCAGTTGGGGCACTCGGTCACGGTCTGGCCCCTGGGCAGCTTGGCAACGTTCACGCTGACCAGACCGCAGTCGTTGCAGAAGAAGGGGAAGCTGGAATGCTCCAGGAACCCCCGGCGGGAGCCACCGATCGATACATCGGCCTGGAAGCCGCATCCGCAATACGCCTGGTAGACGGAGCCCATGTCACGTCCCCTCGGCTGCAGTGCCTGCGAGCCATTGCGCGAGCTGGTCTACCTCGTGCGCAGTCAAGCCCTTGGCGCCATCGCAGCGAATGAGCGTTTCGCAAGGCGACGGAAACTCGAAGGCAGCGTCGTCCAGGGCGCGCCAGTCGTCGATGCGGTGGCGATCGCAATAGGCCTGGATCTCATGCCAGCGCGCATGCTTACCCACATGCGCCGGACCGGTCATGCCCTGCACCTGGTTCGCGATCGCCGGGGGCAGGCGCGAGAGGATCTCCTCCAGGCCGAAGTGAAACCGCCAGCTCGAGGAGATCACCACACGCGGCTGCCAACGCGCGATCGGCTCGACCAGCATCTGGGCCTGGGCGAACAGCTGCTTGGGTGTGGCAAGCGTCGGATGCACCACGCCGTCGAAGTCCAGGAACAGCGTCTTCATCGTGTCACCGGTACACGATCTGTGAGCGCAGCTCACGCTGGATGACGCGGTAGAAGGCATGCCAGTCACGGCTTTCCTGCAGGCCGCAGATCCGCGAGGGCCGCTGCACCGACAGCCTGCGATCCACCGTCACGGTGCGGCCCGCCTGGGTGTAGCGTGACTCGAAGACGATCCCGCCCTGCCTGTAACGTGTTCCAGGGGGGACGCTGTCGATGGTCAAGTTCGGCGGGAATGTGAGCACATAGCGCTCCTCGATGCTGCGCGAGGCGCACATCGTCGGCCGCTCCGAGATCGGCTCGGGCTGGAGGAAGCCCAGGTAGGCGATATCCCCCGGGGCGAGACCTACCGGCACCGTCATGGCGCCGCGACCGGGGATGTTCACCAGCGGCTCGAGGGTGAACTCCGATCGGATCTCGTAGGGCTGCGTGATGTCGCTCGGGTCGGCGTAGCGCAGGGTGCCGGTGCCCGCCTCGTTGAACCGGAACAGCTGTGATCGCACCACATCGTCCATCGCTCGCGACGAGTCCTCGAAGCGCGATCGGCGGCTGCGGTTCTCCAGGTAGCCGGTCTTGCGGGTGTAGGCGCTGCCCCGGATGCTGCCCTGCGGGGTGATGGTCATGCGCACCTGGGTGCGGCTGGTGTGCTCCTGCGCCCGCATCGGCGGAGTGCGGCCCTGGCGGTCCAGCCGCGTGAGGATCACCGGCTTGTCCAGGTCACTCCAGGGGAGCGTCCCGAAGGGCGCGAACGGATCCGTGGCGTCCAGGTACAGGTCCAGGCTCGGCACGTACGTGATCACATGGTCGATCGGATAGTGCGCGCCGATCGAGGGCAGTCGATGGTCGCTGCCGGAGCTGATCAGCGCAGGGCTGCTCGGGATGCCCACGGCCAGGAGCAGGGACTCCAGCAGCACCACATGGTCCTTGCAGTCGCCGTAGCGCGTGTCGAGCACGGTCGAGGCCGAGCGGGGCACCAGGCGGCCGGCACCCAGGGCGACGGAGACGTAGCGGATGTTCTGCGTGACCCAGTGGTAGAGGGCGCGCACCCTGTCGCGGTCGCTCGTGGCGTTGGCGGTCAGGCTCAGGGCGAGGCGGCGGATCTCGTCGGTCACCTCCACCTGCGGTTCGAAGAAGTGGCGCGCCGCCCGGCCCAGGGCGAGCGGGTCCGCCATCGTGGACAGCAGCAGGTAGTCCCCGCGGTGCAGGGGGCCTGCGGCGCCGCGCATCGACGGCTCGGCCGACTCGCGGCGGTAGCGGAAGGTGTAATGGGACCAGCCGTCCACCGTCTTCTCGAGCCCGCCCTGGACGCCGCGCTGCTCGATGTGCAGGGTGCGGGACGCCGGCATCACCACCCGCAGCTCCCAGTCCTCGTAGGGGAGGCTGGACGAGAAGAGGAAGGTCCGCGTGAACTCTCCCGGGTAGGGTGTGGTGTGGACCCGCGAGGTGGCCTGGTAGGTGATCACGCTGCCGACGCTCACCCGCGGAAACACGATCACCCGCACCCGCGTGTCGGACAGTTCGGCCACGCCCCCGCTGTTGTCGTCGGCCCGGTCCCGGATCGCTTCCGGCATCACCGGGATACGGGTGCCCTGCGGGGTGACGGTCCACGCGTCCACGGACAGGATCTCCTCCTGGCTGGCGATGTAGCTGATCTCCTGGCTGCCGTAGTCCTCCACGCCCTTGGCCGTGCGGATCCGCACGGACTGTTCAGCGGATTCCCGGTAGGTGCCGTCGGCGTTGACGGTCAGCTGCACCCGCTCACGCTGGACGGATACGGAGGGCGCGAAGCCGGTCTGGGCTGCGGCGGGGGCGATGACCAGCAGGCACAGGGTCAGGGGGAAGAGCCAGGGGCTGCGGGGAAAGGGCAAGGGGGGCTTTCAAGGGGGGCAGGGGGCGTGAGGTATTTAACACTTTGAAGTGGTCCGGGCTCAAGGGATGAGCCTGCCCGATCTGTCCTATAACCGGGTGTTGGCTCTACCGTGAAAGTCCCGATGCCCGCCGATTCCCGCGCCCAGGCCTGCTCGATTGCCCGCAAGGCCATTCGGCTGGTCGCCCCGCAGTTCCGACTGGACCTGCGCGATGGCGTGCATGGGGTCTCTCACTGGAGCCGGGTCTGGGTGCATGGTCAGGCACTGGCCGATGCGATGGAGGTGAACCCCTGCATCCCGGCCTGGTTCGCCTTCCTGCATGACAGCCAGCGCTTCAACGACGGACGCGATCCCCAGCACGGTGCACGCGCGGCTGACTTTGCTGTGAGTCTGCGGCGTTCGGGGGCGCTCACGGAGCTCGACGCCCGGGAATTCGAGTACCTGTGCGAGGCGATGCGGCTGCACAGCGATGGGCACACCGTTGCCGAGCCAGCGGTGCAGGTCTGCTGGGATGCCGATCGGCTCGATCTGGCCCGGGTGGGTATCGACCCCTCACCACGCTACCTCTGTACCGATCACGCGAAGTGGGCTCCGACGATCGCCAATGCGATGCGGATGTCGATGCGGATGAAGCGACGCTTTTAGGGATCCTGCGTCTGCGGTCCCTCCTGCGGATCATCGACCATCGGCAATCCCTGCACCAGCCGCTCGAGCCATGCCGGCTTTTCGGCGCCCAGTCGCTTGACCCAGTCCTGCGCCTCGCCGTCTCCTAGGCGTGCGGCCTCGCACAGGAGGCGGATGGCTTCGGCCTTGTCCTTGGACACGCCCTCACCCTCCAGATGCAGCAGGCCCAGTTCGCGCATGCCGCCTGCGTCACCGTCATCGGCCGCCTCGCGAAACCACTGGGCAGCCCGCTCGGGGTTGGGTTTCACGCCGTCGCCGCACTTGAGCATCACGCCCAGGTAGACCTTGGCATCGTTCGAACCCAGCCGCGCAGCCGCCGTGAGCCATCGCACGGCCAGGTGCTTCTGCGAGGGGGTGCCGTTGCCGAACAGGTAGGCGCGCCCGGCCTCGAACGCTGCGATCGGGTGGTCCAGCTTGGCCGCCTCGATGAAGCATTCCAAGGCCCGTTCCAGGTTCTTGTCGGTGCCGTTGCCGTAGGCGAAGGACAGGCCCAGCAGGAACAGACCCTGTGGGTCCTTCTGCAGTGCCGCCATCTGGAACCAGGCGTGACCAGCGGCGGCATCGAGTTCCACGCCGGATCCGTTCATCAGGGCGCAGCCGATCGAGCACTGCGACTGTGACTCGCCCAGCTGCGCACCCTTGAGGAACCACCGCGCCGCCTCGGCCAGGTCGACCGCAACGCCCCGTCCCTGGCTATAGGCAATGCCCAGACCCTGGCAGGCGGCGTGGTGCCCGTTCTGTGCGGCCTTCTGCTGCCAGTAGACCCCGCGTGCGCGCTCATGCTCGTCACGGCCATTGAACATCAGTTCGTCACCGAGCAGCGACTGGTTCAGGCCGCTGCCGCGAATCGCAGCCCAGGTGTAGGCCTCGATAGCCTCGTCGCGTCGGCCGGTGCATTCACGCAGCAGCATGCGCGCCAGCAGGGTCAGGCAGTCGGTATTGCCGCGGCGTGCGCCCTGGCGGAACCAGCCGATCGCCGCTTCGGTGTCGAGTGGCAGGCCGGCCTCGCCGCTGCGGTACCAGAAGCCCAGGCACAGGCAGGCATAGGAGGAGCCCTTGTCCGCGGCCTCGCGCATCAGGTCGGTGGCGCGTCGCAGCTGCTCGGGGGTATCCGCCTGTTCCTTGAGGTGGCTGGCCAGCATGTACAGGCCGGTGGGATCGGCCTGGCTGGCCCCGAGCTCCAGGTGTTCCAGCCGGCGATCCGGATCATGGTCGGCCCAGTAGCTGTGCGCGACATGCAGGCCCAGGGCGACCGCACGTTCAAACAGCGGTACGACCTGCGTGGCCATGGAAGAGGGGTCGGTACGTGCGAGGTGCCGCCCCAGGTTGAGCGTGCAGCGCGGGTCACCCGCCTGCGCGCCCTCCCGCAGCCAGGTGATGGCCTGGGACTCGTCCACCGGGCGGCCTACCCCCAGATAGGTCCAGCGCGCCATCAGCGCGATGGCACGGGTGTCGCCCTCGCGTGCGGCCGCTTCGGTCACACGCAGCACGTGGGGCCAGCAGGCCTCGCCCTGGGGCGCATCCCACAGGGCCTTTGCACGCTCGACCGCCTGCATCACCGGGGCCTCGATCTCGAAGGCGTGGTCGAGGAACGCGACGTAGTCCTGCGCATGGCCACTTTGGCTGACCACCGACCACAGCCAGGTGTCGGTGGGGGTGTCGGGATCGGGGAATTGCATGGGCGGTCTCCTCTTGTGTTGTTGGACGACAGCGTAGGAAGACACGGGCTCATGCGATGACCCGGGAGTGGTCAACAGGGGGGCGTTTCCCTGGCTAAACGTACAGATCCCGACGGTCCGAGGGATTTATGCGCGTCCGCTGTTGAGTCGGGAGATCTCTGCCGCTATTGCGGCGATCTGTCTGCGCAGTGCTGCTGGTGCGAGCACCTCCACATCCTGCCCGTAGCGCAGCACATCCCCCAGCAGCTCCCGCTCGTCGGAATAGGGCACCTCAAGCTCGAGGGTGCCGTCCTTGTGCACCACTGACTTCTGGTCCGGGTGCCACTGCTCATTGCGCACCCAGCGGGCGCGCTCGGCGGTGAACCGAAGCCGTGCCCATCCCTTGGGAGCGCCACCGAAGATGCCGTAGCTCGCGCTCATGGAGGCGCGCAGCTGTTCGGTGTCCACCTCGTCGGCCGGTGTGTCCAGGATTTCGCAGGCTTCGATGGTGTCGACGGAGAAGCAGCGGATGTCCTTGCGCAGGTGGCAGCGGGCATCGACATACCAGTTGTCACGGTAGTGCACCAGTTGCTGCGGTGAGATCTCGCGCTCGGTGCGGTCGCCACGCTGCCGGTTGAAATGCACGAGGCGCAGACGGCGGCGCTCGAAGGTGGCCTTGGCCACGGTCTGGAAGTGCGCCAGGGGCAGTTGGCGCTTGCCGGCATGGACCAGTCGGATGCGCTCGGCCATCTGCCTGGGCGCCAGGCCCTGGCGCTCGAGCATCGTGTTGAGCCGGTCCTGGATCGGCTTGATCTTGGGGCCGAGCACACCCGGCTCCAGGTCAGCCAGCATCACCTGTACGGTGAGCAGGGCCAGCATCTCGTCTGGCGAGAACCAGACCCCCGGGAGCTCCTCGGTCGGCTGCTGCTTGTCCAGGAAATAGGCGCCGCGATCATGGTCAAACTTGATCGGCATATTGCGCTCCTCGCGCAGGTGCGCAAGGTCCCGCTTGAGCGTGGCAGCCGAGATTTCAAGCGTGGTCAGCAGCGTGTCCTTGGACACATGACGGCGTCCCTTGAAGAGCTCCATGTAACGGTACAGACGACGGGCTTCGGTCATGGGCAAATTGCGGATGAGTTGTAACGAACTTAGCGCATTTGCAGCGGGGTGTGTAGCGTGGCGTCGAGGGGGCAGGCTCACGCCGTGAGCCTTTGGTATGCCCTCCCGCCTTGGGCTGGAAATCCATCCAGATTCCGGGGTCGCACATCGATCTCGGCGGTGGCCAGAGTGTGGTTTTTTCGAGTCTCGAAGGACCGCCCATCTTGAAACCTCACCCTCACCGCGAAGTGTGGCTTGCTGCCGCTGTCGAACAGCTGCGCCCCCTGTTTGCGCAGAAGGGCCATGTCGTACCGGAGTGCCGGGTGTCCTGCGGCTTTGCCAGCACGGGTGTGCGCAGCGGGCACATCGGGCAATGCTGGTCGCGGCGCAGCAGCCGTGACGGGGTCAACCAGATCTTCATCTCCCCCGCGCTGGAGGATCCGGTGGAAGTGCTCGACACGCTGGTGCACGAGCTGGTGCACGCCGTGGACGATTGCCAGCACAAGCACGGCAAGGAGTTCAAGAAGATTGCGCTGCGCATGGGCCTCAAGGGGCCGATGCGCAGCGCCGGGGCTGGGCCCGAGCTGAAGACCAGGTTGCAGGCGCTGGCCCAGAGCCTGGGGGCCTACCCCCATGGACGGCTGGCTGTGCCCGCGAAGGCGGCGGCGCGGGCACCGCGCCCGCGGGCACGCTGTGAGGCCTGCGGGTTCGAGGTGCCGATGCTCAAGAAGTTCTTGCACTACGGCCCGCCAATGTGCCCGCAGCACAAGACGCTCATGCAGGAGGTAGGGGATTGGGAGGGGTAAGCCTCAGTCGTCCAAGTCTCCGTCGCTTACAAGCCTGTGCGGAAACCGCTCCTCCACCCGCTCCCTCAGCACTTCGTCGAAGCAGGGGTAGAACTCCGACTCGGCGTTGAAGAAGCCGAGCATCTGCTCGGTGTCGTCCTCGAAATTGCCCTGCAGGACGGCCATCAGATCCCAGGCGCCCAGGAAGAATCGCACCATCTGCCCCATGGTCAGGGGCCGCATCGAGGTGCGGGTGCTCGGCTCGTTCAGGGTATCGCCGCTGTATTCGTCCACCACGCGGTAGGCGATGCGCCGCCCCTGCGGGCGGGCGTACAGCACCGTCACGTCGTAGGTGGTGGACTGGATGCTGATGCGGGCGATCTCGACCTCGCCGGGCTTGCGCCGGGGCAGGTACTCGCCTCCCATGAACATGGGGTGAAAGCGCCCCATCACCTGGCGGTCGACCGGATCGAGCACCGGCACCTTGAGGTAGTCGGGCATCTGGTCCAGCGTCCCGAGCTCCAGGGCGCGCTTGATGGACTGGCGGCGGGCGTAGCCCTGAACGCTGGTCAGGAGTTCGGTCTGATGGTCGTAGCGGCCGAAGTAGTCGCGCGGCCGGTAGTCCAGCGACGAGACCGGAATTGGCGGGCGCGGGGTGGGCAGGGTGCGCTCAGACATGGTCCACCTCCTGCTGCGAGGCGAACCAGGTGGGCACCGGCCGGTCGTCTGAGCCGGGCGTGCAGGTGAACGCGATCCCTTCGGCCTGCTGCAGGGGGCCAGCCCACATGTCGGCGACGGCCACCAGGCGGTGGATGTCCAGGCCGCATGCGGCGATACCCGAGAGGGTGTGCTCCAGGTCCTGGCCGGACATGGCCAGCAGGACCAGTAGCTGCGGGTCGCCCTCGGCGCAGGGGTGCTGCGCCTCGAAGGTCACGCAGCCGCCCGGGTAGTGGGCATCGACGTCGGCCCGCCGCAGGAAGGCCGAAAGAAACTTGACTTCAACGGTCATGGGTTGCTCCTGTTTAGCCAGTTGTGCGAAATGCGGGGGCTGGCAAGTTGGATCTAAATCCCCCCCTTTGCGGTGATCAGGTGGTGTGTGCCTACGGTCAGGGCTCGGCCGTGACGGACACGCGCGGGCCGTTGATGAATGGCTTGGGCACGGAGCCTCCTTCCAGTGGTCGATGAACAGGTCGGAGGGCCAAAAAGAAAGCCCTCCACGCACAGGGGAGGGCCGACGTTTCCCGCTTGGTTACCGTTACCGGTCACATCGCCTTTCGGCTGGCCACCTTGCCCGGGCAGGCAGGTTGGCGAGGGCGTCGGCCCCATCTCTTGATGCGTGGACGGATTGTTACAGATAGGCTGAGGACGGTCAATGGGGAGCGGGGGGCGATCAGGCTCACGAAATGAGCCTGGCCCCAGCTAACAATCGATGCGCATCGAGGGCAGTCCATTGGCCCTCGCAAAGGAGCCCATGCTCACACAACGACTCGCGCAAGCCCTGGCACTGGCCCTTCGGGCCCATGAGGGTCAGGTACGCAAAGGCACCCAGATCCCCTACATCGCGCACCCGCTGGGGGTGGCATCGATCGCACTGGATCTGGGGGCCACTGAAGATCAGGCGATTGCCGCCCTGCTGCACGATGCGCTGGAGGACGGCGGGCCTCAGTACGAGCCTCTGATCCAGGCGCAGTTCGGCGATGAGGTGCTGGCGCTTGTTCAGGCGTGCACCGACGGCGTGCCCGATGCTTCAGGCGAAAAGGCCGATTGGGGCGAACGCAAGCGCGCCTACATCGCCCACCTGGCGCAGGCGCCGGCAGCAGTGCTGCTGGTGTCGGGGGCGGACAAGCTGCACAACGCCCGCGCAATCGTCGGGGACCTGATCACGATCGGGCCCGCGGTGTTCAAGCGGTTCAAGGCGGGTCGGGAAGGGACGCTCTGGTACTACCGGGCACTCGCGGACCTGTTTACCCAACGCCGAGCGCCGATGGCGGCCATGCTGGAGACCGAGGTGCGGCAGATGGAGCGGTTGGCGGCCTAGGATGTTGGACGCTTCAATGGGTCACTACATACGCCCGGGAGCAGGCGCTCGACATCGGACGTGGTGGAGAGCCATGTGTAGCTACCGCGTTCGCTCAGATTCACAGACGAGATTACATCGCCCCCGGCATTGATCTCGCTGAATTCGTGGCGGGACACAACGTTGTACTGCCGGTCCTTGCAGGCGATCTGGAGTTGCGATTTTTCCGACTTGATGCGCCCATCGCCGGTGAAGTTTCGGAGGATCCAGATGTATCGGCCGTGTGCATCGCTTGTGACGCCGCGGTAATCCGCATGCACAGTCTGCTTGTCATCCCTGAAGACCTCGGGCCAAGAATCGGGCGGGACAGGTGACAGCTCCGGCTTGGGTCTTTGCTTGTATGCCTTGACTTGCCGGACGTATTCCTCGTCAACCAGATTGCAGACCGAAGCGTGAAGCGGCTCCCCTGAGGCGGCGGGACTGGCAAGGTGGTAATAGGTTTGGCCACGCCGAAGGTCAACGCCACAATCACCCGAGCCTGAGGCGCGCGCCGTGATGGCTTTCGTTTCGTACTGGCCTGTGATGACCTCCAGGACCTTGACGGGATAGGTTCTGGATCCTGAGAAGATCGCCTTGAGCGAATCGAAGAGGGACACCATCCTCTCTGTGGGCGTCGGCGGTGCCACGACAATCTTTGCCAGCGCCAGTTGCTTGTCAAGCACCAGGTTCTCGACGCCGATTTGTTTGCAGCTGCAGGCTGAGGCGCTTCCCGCCATCACAAGGCCAAGGATCGCCACACCCAATCGAATCGAAAAGGTTGGCTTCATTGGGCTGCTCCTGCGGTGATTCAAGCGCCACCGTGCGGTTTCTGCGGATAACTCGCAGAGCGCTGCTGGAATGACCTCGCGTGCTGGCGCTGGAGCCTCACGATTCAGTGCGTCGTCCCTCGGTCATCTTGCGGCGCAAGAAGGCCGGCATCTCGTACTGTTCGGATGCGCTAAAGAGAGCCTCGTCGGTACTTGACAGTCGCTGCTGCATCTTGTGCGACTTGTAGAGCATTTCCTTGGACATCCGCAGTTCATCGCGCTCGCGCAAGAGTTGCCGGGCGAAGGCAATGGAGGCCGCCACCCAGGGCTCGTGACGACCCAGAATTTCAAGTTCACGAAGGAGGGCTTCCGCATGCGGCCAATCACCGCGCAATGCCGCGTCGCGGATCTGCAGCTGCAGGCGCGCGGCAGCCAACTCGTGAATACGTCGCTGCACAAGTTCATGGGGCACGAGGGCGTCGTAGTCAGAAGACGATACCTCTGGCAGGTTCGGCAACTGACCGCCGAAAGTCTGGCGCTCGCCGCTGGCATCGGTGGCCTGCACTTCAATGGTCAGGACTGTTCCGTGCTCGCGTTGTGAGCGCAACGCTGCCTGCAGGGGAATGCGCAGCAGCACCCAGCACTCGGAGCCCATAGCCACCGACGGCAGTCGCCAGCCGCTCGGGGTGCGCTCATAGGCATTGAGCACTTCGAATTCAGAGGGTCCCTGCGTGACAGAAAACTCGACGGAACGCCATTGCAGCTGCGAGAGCAGCCCGATCTCTGCCTCGAAGGTCTCAGCCAGATCGATCGCACGCTCGCCGTAGTGGGCGTTGCCCTGTCCCGCCTTGGCCATGGCGGTCATCAGTTCCTCATTGAAATCCACCCCCAGGCCCACGGTGGTCGTCGTCACGCCTGCGCCGGCGAGTGCGGCCACCTGGTGGCAGATGGCTGTGGTGTCGACCACGCCGTCGTTCGCTTGACCATCCGATAGCAGGATGACATGGCAGGCCTCGTCGCCTCCAGCCCTCGGGGCCAGCATCTCGCTGCCGCGCAGCCATCCTGCATGCAAGTTGGTGTTTGCCCCTGCGGTGATGCAGCTGACCATCGCCGTCAGGACCCCGCGGGCTTGCTCGACCGCGGTCAGTGGCATCACCGTGTCAATGGTGTTGTCGTATTGCACAAGGCCCACCTTATCCAGTGGGTTCATGCGTTCGACGAGGTCAATGACGCAGCGCTTGGCCTCTTCGAGCTTGCTGCCCGCCATGGAGCCCGATCGGTCGATGACCAGCGCCAGGTTCAAGGGCGTGCGCTTGAAATCAGCCTGCGGTTCGGACTGCAGCCTGATAAGCACATGGAAGTCGTCGCTGCCCTCGCGCATCGCGGGGCGGATGGGATTCATCACGATTTTCATGCCTTACCTTCTTTCTGTTCGGTGCGGGGGAACAAGCGGCCTGCCTGAGCCTGCATGTGGTTTTCAATCTCTTCGAGTTTTCCGACGGTGACTGATTCGAGACGATCGAACTGCTGCTTCATGGCTTCGACCAGGTCTCTTTGCATGACTGTCAGCTCTTCAAGCCGCGCGGTCTGGTGCCTGAACAACTCATGCAATTCCGCACGCTGCTCGCTGAGCAGTTCCTTGAACATGTGCTCGAGAAACGCCTTTTGCTTGTGCGCTTCTTCGAACATATAGCGCTGCTGGTCGATCTGCTTTTCGATCAAGAGCATGGGCTTGCGCAGCATGTCGTCGAAGCGTTGCGCCGCTTCATTCATCATCTCGGCGAGTTGGCCGATCGCGCGCTTGAACTCTTGTGGGTCGATGGATGGGACGGGGGCTCGCGCATCCATGCCGCGCACGGCATCGGCCACCATGGTGTGGACCTGCTGCTGCAGGTTCGTGAGCTGCGTGTGGACCCTTCGCTCCATCTCACGCATCTCATGCATCACATCAACCATGCCCATGCCTGTGGCCACACGGGGCAGGGACGTGGCACTGGTGCTAGGCGCAGGGGCGGGCCTGGAGCGACCGCGCGCCGGCGCCTCCGACCGAAAGGCTGCCACCAGCAATTCAGCCTCGCTGGTGCGATCGGGTTTTTCCAGGTAGGCGCTCAGTGCGTCGGTGGGCACCACGGAGGTGTATCCCGCGATCTTCGCCAGCGAGAAGCCCTCCGCCAGCAGTCGCCTGGCTGCCAGGAACTGCAGGAGGTGCCGGAAGCCGTAGAGCGCGTCACGGCCCTCTCGGGATGGCTTGTCAACCACGCCGATCGAGACGTAGTGACGCAGCAGACGCTCATTGCCCTCGCTGGCTTCCTGCTCGAGGCGCAGCGCTTTCGCCAGCTCCTCGGCCTTGGCGATGAGCGCGTCCGCGCTTCCTTGAAAGTCGTTTCTGAGGCGTTCCAGGAGCTTGTTCATTGGGGGTCTCGCTGCCGATCCAGTCTGGGTTAGGGGGCGTCACAACGCCATTTGGAAATGTCATATTGACATCGTTAATTGTTATTGTCAAGATGCCAACAGAAATTGGCACCCAAGCCCCGTCCGACCCGTGAATCCCGCAAGACCCGATCAGATTCCTCGAACAACCATAAGAGGCGCCAGGCTCATTGGACGAGCCTGGGCGCCCACAGACTTGCTCTTCCCGAGCTTCCTCGCCTGACGCAGGCCTACACACCACCGCCACCCAACCCCGGAGTCCCCCATGCCACCCGAAGTACTCGAAATTGAAACCCCCGCCTGGAATTCGCAACCCGAGCCCGTCATCGTGACCTTTGCCATCAACGACCCGGAGGTGGTGCAGGCCCTGTCGGAATTGCCCGAGGGCCCTGTCCGCACGGACTTCATGGCGACCGCGATGAAGGTGGGTGTCCTGTCACTCAAGCTGGCACGCGGTACGCTGGACACTGAGGGTATGCGCCGCGAGGGCGAGCGGCTCATGGGCTCTCTGGCCGAGCGTCTGAGCAGCTGGCGCGAGTTGCTCGGAGAAGAGGTTGCGAACACGCTCGCTCACTACTTCGATCCTCAAAGCGGCACGTTCACCGATCGGGTCCACCGACTGACCCGCGCGGATGGGGAGTTGGCCACGGTCATGCAGCAACAGGTTCAGGCCGGGGAATCCCGCCTGAAAGAGTTGTTCGAGAGATTCATCGGCGAGAACAGCCAGATCCTCAGGCTGCTGGACCCCTCCGAGGAAAACCACCTGGTCAAGGCCCTGGAAAGCACGCTCGCGGGCGCGGTGACCGAGCAGAACCAGGCGATCCTGTCGCAGTTCAGCCTGGACAACAGGGAGTCCGCCCTGGTGCGGTTCCTGGGCGAGCTATCGAGCCGACATGGCGACCTCAATCAGGCGCTCGCACAAAACATGCAGGCGGTGGTCAGCGAGTTCAGCCTGGACAAGGAAGACTCCGCCCTCTCTCGACTGGTGGAAAGGGTCGAGCGCTCACAGCGCAATGTGGCTTCCGAACTCTCGCTGGACAACGAGAGTTCGGCGCTCAGCCGCATGTACAGAATGCTTGAGGATCACCAGCAGAACGTCACGCGCAGCCACGATGCGCTCGCGGCCAAGCTCGACGCGGCTGTTCAGGTACTTCAGGCGAAGCGGGAAGAGGCGGCAAAGGGCACGCGTCACGGGGTGGAGTTCGAAGCAGCGCTTGCTGCCCACCTTCGACCGCTGGTGGGGTCTGGTGGCGACATCCTCCATGAAGTGGGCGCGACAACAGGTGTCATCTCCCACTGCAAAGTTGGCGATCACGTGATCGTTCTGGGGTCTGACAAGGTGGCTGCCGGCGCAAAGATCGTGATCGAGGCCAAGGAGAATGCATCCTATGACCTGCGCAAGACGCTGGAGGAGGCCGATTTGGCTAGACGCAATCGCCAAGCTGACTTATGCATCTTCGTGCATTCCACCAAGACGGCAGGGGCGTCGATTCCTCGCTTTCAGCGCCTGGGCAAGGACATCGTTGTCCAGTGGACTGCTGATGATGAGTCCACGGATATGTGGCTACAGGCGGCAATCATGGCGGCGCAGGCAATCTGCACGCAAATCAACAGCCACGACAAGGATGAGGCCGCTTCCTTCGACAAGATTGACCACGCGATCGAGCGGATTCGCAGAGACATCGACGGCTTTGAAGAGATCAATACCTCGGCCAACACAGCCAGGGGTGCAGCGGAACGGATCCTCAGCCGGGCACGACGTATGAAAGATAGCCTGGAAGCCCAAACGGATTCGGTCTGGGAAGAGTTCCTGAAGATCAAGCGTGGCGCGCACAGATCCTGAATGGGGCTGATGCGATTCAGCACTCAGAACTCGAAGACGGCCACCTCCGGACGGGACCCCAGCCGCATGGGAATGACCGAAGTGCCGACCCCGCGGGAGACGTACAGGCGGCACCCCGGTACGTCGTAAAAACCAGCAGTGAATCGGCCACTGCCTGGCGGCGTCCACGGGGCCCAGCCGCCGAAGGTCACCTGCCCGCCGTGCGTGTGGCCCGACAGGCACAGCGTCAGGCGGCGGCTCGCCAACTGCAGACGGACATCCGCATGATCGAAGAAGCCCGGCGAGTGCTGCACCAGCACCGCGCTGACCGAATCAGTCGCTGCGCCCGCCTTAGACAGCAGGTGGATGTCGGGGTGACCTGCCGTGAAGTCATCAAGGCCCATCACTTCCAGACGCCGGTCGCCGCGCGCCAGCGCCCAGCGCTCGTTCAGCAGCAGCGTTGCACCGACGTCCTTCAAGACGGCAAAGTCCACCCCGCTCCAGTGCTCCCAGTTGCCGGGTACCAGCAGCACTGGCGTTCGCCCCAGTGCACTGACAAAGGACCGCAGCCACGGTATGGCATCGGTGCGGTCGATCGCGTCACCGGAAAGCACAATCACGTCCGGCGAGAGCGCCACGATGGTTCGGGCGAGCGCGGTCTCCCTTTCTGTGAAGCCGCGAAGGTGAAGATCTGAAACCTGAACCAACCGCCAGCCCTGTTCATGCCGGGTCGGACGCAGGTCGTGACGCACCACCTCGATCCGATCCGGCTCCACCCACAGGACATACGACAGCAGACCGACCAGTAGCACCATGAAGATCGACAGCAACGCCAATAATCGTCGGGTCATGAGTTTTCACGCGAAGGCATTGATCGGCTTTCTTGCGTTCCACTTGGTTTTCACTGGCCTGCCCTTGCTGGCAGACCAGTGGGCCTGGAATCGTGGAGCCTACAGCGAGGAGCCTTATCTCGCGGATGTCGCTGCGGTGATCTGGAGCACCATCACACTGAGCGTGTCGGTCGCTGGATTGGCGGGGGCATACATGGTGTGGGGGATGATGCGGTATCTGGGCCGCCGCTGATCCGGCGGCCGCTCAGGCACTTCGCGCACTCACACGGATCGAACCTCTGACAGCAATTCAGGATGCCGGTCCAGCACCTTGAGGAGCTTGACCAGCGACAGTGGCGGCTTGGTCTTGCCGTTTTCATAGCGCGAGAACGCATTGATGCCACCGCCAAAGATCTCTGCGGCCTGTCGTTGGTCCAGGTCCAGCTTCTTGCGCACCTTGGCAATGAAAGCGGGGTCCACATAGGCGGCGTTGACCTGCCGCTGGAAGGCGCCGACCCACTCGCTGTATCGGTCACCCTGCTCGCGGTCAAGCAGCACTTCATCGCAGGCCGGGCAGAAATCGCCTGTGACAGAAGGGATGGCGGTCGTCTCACCCTTGTAGCTATAGGGGATATCGCGGGTCTGTCGAAGCAGTTTGGCTGCACCGCAGCAGGGACATTTCATTTCATAACCCCTAGGACTTCATGCGCGTGAGTTTTATGAGTCCGAGTCTATGGCACCGCCCCTCAAATCAGTTCAGCGGCATCTCTCAACCTTTGTGCTGTTGTCGGCAGCCCGCCGATCTCCATCGCATCAGCGAAGTCCTGGGCGCTCGATTCGGGTCTCTTGCGTCGTGCACGCATGCGCTTGAAAGCCGTGATGGCATTCACCGGGTCCAGATCCCACTGGCAGAGGATGAAGGTGTCGGGATCAGTTGCCTCGAGACCATATCGCTGCAGGACTGAGGCCGGGAAGTCCTTCAGATTGGAGGTCACGATGCAGTCGGCGTGCCCCGCGATCGCTGCAGCAAGAACATGGGCGTCATTCGGATCCGGTAGATCGATTCCGGAAAGGAGAGGTGCCAGTGCCGCCTCCGGAACTTGCCAGTCGGGTACGGCTTCTCGCATGGAGTCTCTGCGAACCCAGAGCCTGCCTGTCAGGTCTGGCCTTTGTCGCTCCAAGGCTCGAATCCATTCATCCTCGATCCTGGTTGTCCATTTGGCAGCAAAGAACCCCGCAGTGGCGAGGCTCAGTAACGCATCAGTCATCGCCAGCGGGTACAGGACGCACGCATCCAGTAGCGCGGTGTATCGCGCATGACCCGCCATCAGTACTCCAGGCCCAACTCTCGTGCGTTATCGGCCATGCGCTCGAGTGCTCCGGCCTGTTGTGCGCGCATGCTTTGCGCGTAAACCAGCAGATCCTCGAGGGCAATTCGGCGGTGTGAGCCCACCTTACGGTGCGGTAGCCGGCCGGACTCGACCTCCTTGATGACGAAGGGGCGCGACACATTGAGGAAATTCGCCGCTTCAACCGTCGTTAGCTCTTGCTCCGTGGGCATAAGCATGACAGGACGCCCTTCGCTCATCGCGCCGAGTAGTTGCCCGATCAGCTTCAGCGCGGCAGGCGGTACCTCGACGGTAGGCTTCTCGCCAGAGTCTGTGGTCAGCGTGATGGAGGCCGCCCGCGAGTGATCGAGCGAAGCCATGATGCAGCGCTGAGCCACACGGACCATTTCCTTGTCCTTGGCGTTGAGCGGCGGCTGGGCAACTTCCCGCACACGGTCGATCGTTCGCATGGGTTCTCCTGTCTTGTTCGAGCCTGTCGGGCCGAGTAAGAGGCAGTTTAACCCCGCAAGTGCATTAAATGCAATAAGTGAATTAATCGTAAGTACTTACTGCCCCACAGCCCCCGCCCAACACAACAGATTCACCAGCACCACCTCCTCGGGCGCGCTGCACCCCACCGAGAACAGCTTTGGGTTGGCCACCACCACACTCAGGCACTTGGCGCGGGAGATCGCCACATTCAGCCGGTTCTTGCTGTACAGAAACTCAATGTTGCGAGGCAGGTCCTGCCCGCTGGAAGTCGTCATCGACACGAGCACCAGCTCGGCCTCTTGCCCCTGAAACTTGTCGACCGTCCCCACCTGCGCGCCGTCTGGCAGTACACGTCGCAAGAGGTTGACCTGCGCGTTGTAGGGGGCGACCACCAGGATGTTGGCGGGCTGCATCGTGTGAGTGCGCCCATCACGGTCGGTGTAGCGCTGGGTCAGAGCGCTGCGGTACAGCTCGAGGATGAGATTGGCTTCAGCTTCGCTGGACTGGCTGCAGCCCGTGTGAGCAATGGGTGCATGCACCAGGCCTGCAGGCCGCAGCAGCGGATGCGCCTGTGCATCAAGCACCAGCGTTCGTGCCACGTTGGTGGGCGCAGGCAGCAGACGCCCCTCGTACACCGCCTCCGAGATGAAGCTGCACACCGCAGGATGCATGCGCCAGCTGGTGGGCAGGAAAATACCCTGGTGGGCGGCGATGATGGACGCGCCATCGAGTAGGTAGTCCAAAGCCGATTCGCCCGAGCGTCCCGGATGCACGCCCTGGATCGGCTGCGGCAGCTGCATCTGGTCCCCCAGCAGGATGATGTTGCGCGCACAGGTCGCGGCTCCCACCAGATTGGCCAGCGAGACCTGACCGGCCTCTTCCACGAACAGCGTGTCGATCTGCCCAGCCAGGGCCGGGTCGGCGAACAACCAGGCGGTGCCCCCGATGAGGGACGGGTTCCCGCGCATCACCTCGCCATTGCTCCAGACATCCTGCACGGTGGGATCGATCAGGCCCATCTGCGAGTCGGGGTTGTCCTTGTTGGCTTTCTTCACTGCTCGCGGTGCCAGCCCCAGCGCGCGAGCCTGCTCCATCGCCGCGCCCATGAGGAGGTTGATTGCCTTGTGACTATTGGACAGGATGCCCACGCGCCGGCCCTCGCGGAGCAGGGCCGCCACCATGCGCGCGCCGGTGTAGGTCTTGCCGGCACCAGGGGGGCCCTGCACGTAAAGGTAGGAGTTGTCCAGGCGGCAAGCCGCATCCACTGCTCCTGCCGTAACGTCCTGGCCTGGCCCGATCAGCGGCTGTGTGGGGGCGTGTCCTCGCAGGCGGGGGGGCTCACGCCGCAAGAAGGCCTTGATGGCCGGGTACTGCGCGTCACCCGCGATGTGGCTATCCGCGAACAGGAACAAGCTGTCGACAATTGAGTCCGAACCTGTCGGCCCCTCTGGGCCGAGAGACAGCATCGGGGGCGGCGGCTCGCGGGTTGCGCCGAGCCTGAGACTGGCGATACCGGCGGTCGCGTCATAGGTCAAGGTGCCTACGCTCTTGCCCGTGTCGCAGCGGGTGCACTTTGCGCCATCGCGCAGCTTGGTCTCCTGCGGCGGCACCCGGTAGGTGTAGACGATGGAGCGCTTGTCGGGGTAGGGCGGCTGGCTGGGGTCCAGGGTCAGTCCGGCCAGGCACTCGGCATCGTCCAGCAGTTCGTCCAGCTCCATATCCTGGCGGGCGTAAAACGCCCAGAGCTGCGGCTTGTTCGCGCGGCGATGGAAATCCAACAGCAGGTAAACCAACTCCGTGAGTGAATGCTCGGGCAGCCAAGCCTTGCGGTCGACGGGCAAGGGCCCGAGCATTTGCGCTTGGTAGCGAGCGAGGCGCTGCTCTGTCTGCTGCGCGCGGGTGGCTGGGACACTTGGTGCCTCGTCGTCCTCGGACGACTGCGCTCCGGGGACCTGCTTAACAGGCCGCCAGGACAGTTCGGCAGGCCGCAGTTGCAGCAACCACTGGTGCAACTGCTCGGTCGATTCCACGTCGTCGCGGTTGTAGGCCTCGATCGCGTCCAACCACTGCGGGTCCTGCGTCTGCCGCCAGCGCTCGTAGTAGACGATGCTGGCGCCGGCGTTCTGGACCTGCCCGCTGCGCTGGTGCCGGTAGAAGCGCTCGACGGATTTGATCGAGTAGTTCGGCTCGGAAATCCTCAGCGCCTCGCGTACCACCTTGTACAGGTCCACCAAGGCGCCCTGGCGCAACAGGTCGTCCACTTCCTGCACTCGGGTGGCGTGCGCGCAGGCCAGGCGCTTGAGCGCGCTTTCCTCGTAGTTGGCGTAGTGGTAGATGTGGGCGTTGGGGTACTGGGCGCGACGGGCCGTCACGAAGTCCATGAAGTCCTCGAAGGCCTGGCGCTCCTCCTGGCGGTCATGGGCCCAGAAGCCCTTGAAGTGCCAGGCCTTGCCCTCCCGGTAGCCGACGCCAAAGAGGTATTCGAGACCCCCCGCCTCCAGGGGGTTACCTTCCATGTCGAAGAACAGATCGCCTTCGTCGGGCGCGGGCAGGCGCAGGAAGCCACGTCCGGACTCGGGGACCACGGGTAGCAGCTCATGGATCCTCTGGCCGGTGGTGCGGGCCTGATGCTGCAGCCGCGCCTGTGCGCGCAGACGCGCAAGCGTCTCGGTCGCTACCTGAGGGACGGTGGATGCGTCGGGCAGCTGGGCCAGTTGGGCCAGACGATGGATGCCGGCGGCCCGGAGCTTGTCGATCTGCGGGCGCGTGATGTTGGCCACCAAACTGAGATGGTCGTCGTCCTCGCGACGCTGCTCGCAGACCTTGCGCCAGCTGCACATGTCGCAATGGGCCCGGGGATGAGGGTAGGCTGGGGTGCCACCGGCGTCGAGCCGGGCCACCTCCCCCTGGTAGCGCGCCAGCAGCGCGTCGTAGTAGTGCACGACATCGACGCTGCGGTAGCTGGCCACGCTCTGATCGCCCAGCACGATGTGCATGCGCTCGGGCAGCTGGCCCTGCGCCCGCTCGAGCAGGCGGCTGTAGAAGGCCAGCTGCACCAGGAATTTGGCCTGGGGCGAGCGTGCGAGCTTGGTGTCCAGCGCCTCGTACTGGGCGGGCGTGCCCGCGCCGGCAGGGGTCACCCGGATCAGGAAATCCGCATAGCCCGCCAGGTTGCCATGCTCCAGGGCCGCCTGGTAGATCACTTCCACGCCGTCGCGCATGGCCGCGTGGGTGCGCTCGACGGCAGCGGCAGGATCGCCGGTCTGCGCGATGTCGATCACCTGCCGACCTTCAGCCTGCAGGCGGGCGAGGTAGGCCTTCTCGTGAGCGATGCCCTTTTGCTGGATCAGCTGGATGCCTTCGTCAGGGGGTATCCGGAGATCGCGCAGTTCGGGGTCGTGCAGGGCCAGTCGGTCCAGGGCGGTGAGGTGTTCACACGCCAGGAAGTTGCTCAGGTCGGTAGCGGAATAGACCGGGCGGCCTTGGTGGAGCTTCATGTCGGGTGTCGATGACTCGCTGTTGGGGAACTGGCAGGACTGATCACCATCGATGCCTCCATCTTGTTTCAGGATATCTGAGCTGTTGTGCTTTGGCATCGTGAGCCGCAGCGGGCTCAGGAGGCGAGCCCGGCGAGCTAGATCGCCTTTAGCTGATCCTCTTCATGTGCGGAAAAAAGTTCTCGGTCGCACGTGATCGCGACCAGATCCACCTCGTGCAGGTGGTGGTTGATCAAGGCGAGAGATCCAGTCAGTAGCTTGCCGGTGATTTCATAAGTCGAGTCTCCTGTGTTTATTTGACGTAGTCTGCATGAGAATCTCTGTGTTCTCTGGTCGCCTCGGACAAGTCAAATTTTTACAGCGGCTTCAAGAGCGCACCAACGTTTCAAATTTCTTGAGCCCCGCCAGAACAAGTCCTGATAACTCGCTCAGTCGGGTTGTCAGGCGCTTATCGCCCCGCACCACGCGGGGCTTTTTGCTATGGGCTCCTGACTGACCCCATGGCCATCCAACCCCGAAACCCGTCTCAAACCCGGTTTCGTCTCAGAACCTCCTGACTTTTGCCATGGTACGGAGCGAGGGGGTGGCGAAAAATCGGGGTTTTGGCGCCGTACTCATCGCCGTTGCGTTTGATTCTCAACCGAGAGATTGCTTTGGCACCGGCCACCTCCGCAAACTACGAAGCTGGTTTGTTCTGGTTGCTTTGGCGAGCTGGTGCTCCCATACGTGCAGGATGCGCCAACCTTTGGATCGCAAAGTCTTTGAGACGTCCTGATCCCTCTCGCGGGTGCGTTCCACCTGGGATGCCCAATACCCAACGTAATTGTCGGGGCGCGGTAACACTTCGGATAACCACGCCAAAAGCACCCGTCCACGAAAACGCAGACCCTACGCTTGCTGAAAACAGTACCCGATTTGCTAAGCAGCTTTTGGTTTTGGAGCCATCTAACCATGTGCTGGGTGCAAAAAATCGCCGCGAGCTCACGCTCTGTGGCCTTGTTCCCGCCTGACTTGATTCGCGCCATCACTTGGGAGCGCTCATTACGAGTGAAGACGTCTGGCATCTTGCCCGACTATCCGCGCGATAGCTCAGCTAGTGATGCAAGGCGGGGAAATAGAGATTTGCGCCCCAAAGGATCAGACGGAACAACACGCATCGATGTTTCACACGCCCTGATTGCCTTCAGCAGGGCCTTCAAACTCCACACTCCTGCAGGAAAGTCTAACTTTGGTTCGACGTCGAAGACTGCATATAAGTCCGCTGTCGAAGTCGCAGGGCACCCAATCGCGGCCAAGTCTGCACCGCTCATGATGCGATAGCCAGACTTTGCGATGCGCCACAAGCCTCGAGCGTCCGGAGCCCCGTTCGCCCGCAAGACGATGTGCCGTAATCCCGACCACTCCGGTTGCATCCGCCAATCGCCACCTATCTTCCCCAGCCTCACAACGGCCAAGGATGTAGAGAGCGTCCATGCCAACTGCGAGCTGTCGCACCGCATCGCGACAAGGACAAGATGCTCAGCAGGTGGCAGTGCGATCAAGCCATCGCTCATAAAATCCCGCTCTGGCAGCATGAGGAAAGGCTGTATGCCAACTCGCGCACCATCTTTGTAGGACTGGGCAAGGTGGTATCCACCGCGCTCACGCGCTGTTGCCCGATCACACAAGTGCGCGACCGCCTCATCCAAGAATCGCGTTAGTTCTTCCATCCCCTGCGCTTTGCCAGATTCGTCAGGCGACACGCCAAACGCACCCAAGCCCGGCAATATTTCGTGAAAGCCGGAAAAGCGCACGGGCTTAACAGACCTTCCCGGATATAGGATGTAGGCGCCCTGGGATCGCTTGATCGCGTCGCGATAGGCATGCATCTTCAGCAAGTCTTGGCGCTTATAGTTACCGTCGACTTCCTCGTCGACGTCATCGCCATCCTCGGCTCCAAACAAGCCCTCGATGTTCTCCAAACGGTATTTGGCGTCGAAGTGGATATGGACCAACAACTCTTCGCGCTCGGCTTCAGCCTCGCCAATGCCATCGGGCCAAAAGCTCAGCGTGTAATCGGGGTGAAGAGCCCTTGTCCAACTGCCGCGCTTCGCTCGCTCATCGACCGCACCGAAGCGCTTGTTGTAGGAGAACCGAGCATTTAGCTTTCTTTGCCGCTTTGAAATGGCTCCTTCGAAGGGTCCGAGTTCCACGCGCTTTTTCAATCGCAAGTTGGGTGAACCATCTTCGAGGCCTTCGACCAACTCCTCGACCGCAGGCCTGTCCCCTGCGCGGCATGTCTTGTAGAACCAATCCATCAGCTCGAAAAAAAGCCAATATTCGTAGAGGCTCGCGACATCTCTTTGACCAGCCTTGAAGAGGTCTTCACCACCGTCCCATGAAAGCTCCGCTGCGGTCTTGAAGCGCAACCACCAGCGCAACACCTCGCGATAGCCAGCCTTCCGCTGTAAAACAGGGCTACCCAGGGGAGCCAAGCGCATCGGGCCGATTTCTTGAAAGAACGCCCTGCCAAGCCAATCCTCGACCGTGGCAGCGAGCCTGCGAGCCAGCGCGGCAGAGGCCCCCCATCCTTTGGCTCCATCGAAGACACCATGCGCGTGAGCCAAGAAAGACCGGAACTCGCCCAGCGCGAACTTGATGAACCGATTTTCGGGAGTGTCCAGATCGCGTGAGCGCCGCGGTATTGAAACGCGCTCGGCCACGCTGGCGAGGCCAGCCGACATCCTCAGTGGATGGGACGACGGTACAGCTCGGCGCGGATTGTTTGATACGAGCTGTTGCACTGCAGAAGGCGTCCAACGGATCGGCCGATCCGTTGACACGGAATCGGCCACCGTGGACAGAGTTTCATGCGGATAGGAAACAATCCGTTGCATTGCCGCAGTGAAGTCCGAGCCATCCAAGATTTCTCTCAGTAACTCCAATTGAAGTTGAAGCCAGCCTTCGTCCCGCCGCTCTTCGAATGACGACTTGAAGCCTGCTTTGGCCGACGACCTAGCGTCTGCAACTAACCCAGCGATCTCCTCGGCCAGGCGACGAAGCATCCCTCGATATTCGGTGCGGTAGTCGAGCTTGAGCGAGCGGACGTCGATCAACGCAGAGGCCACGGCCGACTTGTCCTCGTCGACAGTGCCCTCCACCAACTCCATCAGCAATGTTCCACAGAAGGTCTTGGTTTCCACCAAGCCCGCGTCAGGCCCGCCGCTTTCTCCTAGGCTCCTGCGCCTCGAAGCCAAGCTGCAACGCAGGCGCAGGTCAGCACCGTTTTCAGGAACAACCTGGTATTCGTATCGCTCGGACTCTCGGAGCTGAACAGGCGTCTCGCCGTGCTCGCGCGCCTCGGCTTCATCGAGTTGTGCCAACGGAGCGGTCGCGTCGCTTGACGCTTCCTTAGCAGCCGTTAACCTCACTCGGGCGAGGACGACACCTGACGGCGCCCGAAAGGCGATGTCATGTGCCGCTAGCGCTCGCATTGATCACGCCTCCGCGAAGGACGCGAATCCGTTGTCGTTCAGCAGCCGCCACATGCGGCCAATTTTTTCAGCGCTGACTTTGAACGGAGCATCGTCCGGGATCGAGCTCGATGGCTCGTGCTGCTTTTCGGTAGACCTGGCGACGGCCTCCAACGCTTGCATCAACTCCGCTCGGTTTTTTGTTTCGGAATTCACGCAAAGGAACCAGAGCTTTTTCAGCAACGGGCCAAGCTTTGCTCGCGAGCCATGCAGCTTCGGCAGAAATTTTTGAGCGACCACGTAATCGAACGCACCGTCGAACCACGCAACATCAGCATCGTCATGAGAGCCCAGCCGTTTGTAGGCTTGGACAAAGCGCGCAGCCTCGTGGGCCACGCGATATCCGAATTCGGCCCCGCCAGTGCTGAGCGCCTTGAAGAAAATCAGCATTTCCAGCTCGAATTTTGATTTGAGCGGATCGGCGAATGGCGCCAGCGAGTCCGACGCGGCTTCGACAACTTCATGGCCATAGGCTTCGCCCTTGCCCGCCATCAAGGCGAGGTCTGGCTTGGTCGGCGCGATCAAGAAAGATGAAAGCTCGGACTCAGACATGCGGAATTCGATGACGTTGGCGCGGTCGAGCACCTTGGGCGAAAACATGTAAGTTGTTTCATCGACGTTCACAGTCCCTATGATGAACAAGTTCTTGGGCAGGCCCACCGCCTTCGGCACCACGACTCCATCTGCCTTGCGCTCTCCGTCTCGATGCAAGTGAATCAGTTCCCCTGACTCGATCGAAGAAATCACGTCCGCAAAATACCTTTCGACATGCGAGAGGTTCATCTCGTCAAGAATGAGGAAGTGCGGCTCCACAGGATTGCGCTCCGCCTGGAGAATCAGGTCTAGCGCCGGTTTAGACATGTAGCTGGACGTTTCGAGCCCGTTCGCATAGCCCAGGATGTTTTCGCTCCCGGTCCAGTCCGCCCCCACCGACACCACTTCATACCGCTTCGCGGGCTTCTTCGCCCCGCGGCTGGCAATCAAGGCGAACGCGGCCGCCTTCAAATGCGTCTCAAAGCTATGGAGCTGATCGCTGTATTTGCTGTCCGCCTTCACGGCTTCACGGATGTCCCTCGCGGGAGTGTTGGCGGGCAAAGCTTTGGCCGCGATGTGGTCGGCCCACTCCTCGATCATTCTTCGCGGCAGACCCACTTTTGTCGCGGTTGCCTCGTCCTCGTTGTTCCAGAACTCGACGAACTCCGTGTTCGACGCTTTCACAAAATATGTCGTCCGATCGGACTCAACCTTCGCTCCAACAGTGAAGGGATCGCTTGCGGTTGCGGTTGGGGTCAACCACGTCGCGAATGCCTGGGCCAACTTAGTCTTGCCCGATCCCGCCAGGCCCGTCGCGATCAGGAAACGCTTGGATAGCAGGCTTGCGATGAAGCGACAGGCATCGGTTTTTGTGATACGAAAATTGGCATTATTTGAATCAACTACAAATTGATCAACTATATTTGATAGGCTAGTACTCTTATCATTTTTAGAATTCAATGATGAGTTAGAATCTAAGTCTACGTGACTTTGATTTATATTATTGCCTATATAGTGCCTAACCCATTCATCCCTATCATCCGTCTTGAAGAATATCGGCTGACTGCGAATTACGTTTGAAATGTGTTTCTTAGAATATGAATTAAAATGTCTGTAACCATCTTCATTGTGTAGTCTAATGATTAATCCCCCCCATCCAGCTATTGAAAACCATGAAGCCATCCTAGCTGTAGGCTGATCAGTAACCACTCTCTCTCCAAGAATAGAGTCTAAATCTTTATCTTTGGTTGTTGAATAATCTACTCCAGATTGACGCGCCGCTCGGACCCTTTCAATGGCGGCATTGATTTTGGCCATATTATCAATTCTAAGTACAACCCTATTAAGCTCCTCATGATGTAGCTTCTCATCCAATTCGGACATTATTTTCCAAATTGTCCAATAGGGGAAAATATCAAAATCCTCTGGTAATGAATTATTTTTGTCGTCGATAGGATTTTTGAATTGATACCGACTGAGTATGTCAATGGCATCTTGTGCGGCTGATTCCAGGAGCTCCTCTTTCTTGTATATCAACTCACTTTCAAGTGATTTTATCTTTGTTCCAAGGCTTGATAATTTAATTTTTTCGCCGGCCTTGTGAATGAGTCCAAGCTGCTCGTACATTTTTCTATATGTACGAAGTCTCGTATCTTCAACATTCAAATTGGATGCGTTGCGCTGCTCTTCATAGCCGCTCCATGGCATGTTATCCAAACGAACAAATGCCTCTAGATGCTCTCGTAATTTTGGCTCTGTATTGATTTCGATAACTGGAAACTCGGTTGTATCGCGATTTCCTGAGGGCCATGTTGTCATTTCTAGCTCCCATCCTTAATAACTTTAATAATCGAACCTGCTATGGCTTTGGCAAGTAATGGAGGCACTGCGTTTCCAATTTGTCGAGCAACTTCAACTTTTGATCCCATAAAAATGAAATCATCAGGAAAAGTTTGAAGCCGCGCACCTTCCCTAAGTGTTATAGTTCGATCATTCACTGGGTGTCCAAATCGTCCTCTTGAAAAGCTATCGAACCGCGCAGTAATTGTTGACGCAGGCTTGTCCCATTCCATTCGCCCATATGTGTCAAGGTGGCGATGATTTGAATTATTTATATGACATTCCAGCATTAACTCAGGCGGCAGGGAATCCCGCCCCTGTCCAGCTTTTAGTGATCTTATCCGTTTTAAATTCACTTCAGATAAACGATCAGCTTTGTGATTTGCCACATCTACTTCGCTAAGATTTCTCAAATCAAAGATTGCAGTTCTTACTGTTATATATTTACTAGGATCATCAAGTATTGCAGCGGGAAATGAAAAATGTGGCTCTCCATTTCCTACCATCTCTCCGACAATGAATACCCGCCTTCTTAACTGCGGGACACCGTACTCAGCCGCGTTAAGTTTTTTCATGTGCAAGAAATACCCTGCGCGTTCAGCTTTATTTTTTAATTTATCAAGAAATGGCTTGCCTCTAGGGGACATTAGTCCGCTTACATTTTCCATCACAAAGAATTTTGGCTTAAATTCCAAAACTATTCGAATGTAGTCAAGGACTAAGTTATTTCTCGAGTCGCTGTCGCTTCCCCGCCTTTGAACAGAAAAGCCTTGGCAAGGGGGCCCTCCTGTTATTACATCAATGGTTTTGTTGCTTCCAATTATTTTACAAATTATTTTTTTGTCCAACTTAGATACATCCGCAACATGGCCTTGCAAGCCAAGATTATTGTTGTAAGTCTGAATGCAGATGGGATCATTGTCGAAGGCCCCCAGTATCTTTGCGCCAGCCAGCTTAAATCCAAGTGACATGCCTCCTGCGCCACTAAAAAATTCAATTACATTAATTTGGTTCATTGCTTATTTCTTTTTCGCTTTTTACGTGCGCAATGATACTGCTGTATGACTTGAATCTTCTTTGTTTTTCAACCGTTGCGTCATTCATTTCATCTGTAGTCGTTATGATACGTAGCACATGGCTAGCTAGTATTCTTGAAAAAATAGGAGGGACGGCATTTCCAACTTGTTTAAACTTGTCATCGAAAGGGCCCTCAAAAGCAAAATCAGGAGGGAATCCTTGAAGAAGTGCTGCCTCTCTAACGCTGAGTCCTCTGTCTTGCTCTGGATGCGAAAATCTACCGCATGATGGAGTTCTACACCTCGCGGTAATAGTGATACTTGGCTTTTTCCAAGCCAAGCGGCCGTATACGTCATAGAAACCAGCGACTTTATCCAAGCATTTAGGCCCCACACCTCTCGGTCTAGAGCCTCCATCTTTTGGGACTTCCTTAATAATATTTATAGTTTCAGGTCGATGCTTTGATGTAATATGCATTCCATCAATAATGCATTTTTCTCCAGCGGACAATTTGGGTAGATGTCCTATTGCATCGTAAACGGTGTAATAATTTTGCCTGTCAACAATCGGCTCAGGTATCGGCGGTGTAAATTCTTTTGAAGCAAGAACCAATGTTCGGAATCGGGCTTGTGCTACTCCATAATCAGCCATATTGACGATTTTTACATTTATTCTATAGCCGGCGGACTTCAGAGTTTTTTCAAATTGTCCATAATGTCTTTTGTGCTTGTCAGATAATAGATCTGGCACATTCTCCATAATAATGAAGTCGGCGTTTAGCCCAACCGCAATCTCTGCGAACTTGGCAACTAGTGAGTTTCTAGTATCCTTCCTTGGATCTTTTTTCCTGTGTGATGAGAACCCCTGGCATGGAGCACATCCAATGACGATAATTGGATCCTCTTCAGTGTATCCATTTTTTTTCATATGCGCCGTAATTTCTTTAGCGCTTGAACTCCCTAGATCAATGTTGATTGGCCTAGTCCCAAGATTCTTTTCATAAGTTTTGTTTGCGTGCTCATCAACATCAAAAGCCCCCACGTTTTTTATTTTTTCGGATATTTTCGATGCCAAATGAAATCCATATGACATTCCTCCGCATCCAGCGAAAAAATCTACATATTGAATTTTATTGGTTTTGATTTCTGCTATATCTTGAAAAATTTCAGCTGAAAATTGACTAAGGTATTTCATCTGTTTATCTCATTGTTTGGGCTACAACCATTCTCGTTGATTTTTTATGATTTAAGTGGTCATTTGGTATCCGGGAGCAAGAACTGCGCTCTCGACTCCATACAGTGTTTGTGAATTACGAAGCCATAACTGATGAGTTGTCGGCTCTAGAAAATGATGTTCACTAGCATCGACGTTCCATCGACGCAGTACATAGCCGGCTAACGCTGCTCTAGTTTTTAACCGGAGACAACCACCTTCCATTCCGTAGTCTGATTCAATCACTTGGGGGTGCTTTAAACCGGGATGTGGAGCAAGCTCCATTTCCACCATCCTGGCCCATTGCTCGTCAGCACCCAGTAGCTCTGACTCTCTAGCCTGTTCTGCCAACTCATTCACTTTCGAAATCCGTGTTAGCACAAAGTCGCCAAAGCGGCCCCGCTCCCTATCGTAGGCACGAACATGCCATCTAAGGCCGTTGTCGGCGAGAGCGACCGGGACCACGTCACGCCGTTTTGCACCCGATGACAAGGACAAGTAATTCATTCGCACTGGTCGCTTGGCACACATGCTACGGGTGATGCTTCCCAAAACCTTCAAATCGGGCTTGTTGAGTTGTCCTGGCCCCTCGCAAGGAGCTGCCTGCTTCAAACCCAAATCTAGGCCGTCGCCAAAGCCTTGCAGAAGCCAGGCCATGACCCGGTCCGAATTGAAGGGAAAGACCGGTTCGAATGAGGCAGAAGGTCGGTAGCAACGGCCAGTGGCGTCGTATTCGAGGTTGCCGGGAGCTACCTCTCGGTACAGGGCCAGGTCGCGCGAAGATGCTGCCGGCTTGATACCGAAGCGGGCCGCGATGTCCGATCGCCTCAGCTCCCCGGTGAAGAATGCGCGCAACTCGAGGAACGCGAGCCTTTCACGCTGCGCTTGCGAAGCATCCAGTGGTTCCGCCAAGAGACCCTTTCCCGGGCCCAGGCCCGATCGGGCGCAAAAGTAACGCCCATCTAGGAAAGAGGATACCACACGCATCTTTTTGATGACCGTATTTGTCTGGAGCGATTCTCTGTTCCTCATGACACTGAATTCAAAGAAGTCGCTTTTCCCTCGCATGCTTCTGCCTTTGATTTTCTGTCTTTATGCGCGGGAGCCTCTGCCGCGCACGCTAAAGATGTTGAGTGCATCTAGACAAGGCCACCGACTGCCGCCTCGGGCACACTGAACAAGACATCATTCTGAACTTCGGCGTGCGCCCTGAGCGCCTGGTTGCCTTGTCCACGTCCAGCGGCGTCGCATGCGGCGCCTTTCTGACCGCCTACAACCCGCGCGGGGCCATCCAGTCCGACGAAGCCCGCCAATTGGGCGTGCCCGCGCTTGTCGGCCGGCTTGGCGACCAAGGGATCAGAGACATTGAGGGCTCTGGCAGTGAGGAAGGTACGGAATGGCCCGCTGAGATGAGCTACTTCGCGCTTGAGCCAGAATGACCGCCGTATTTCGGCGACGTACGTGCAGTGATCTTCAATCAGTTGGACTCGCACCTGGCATCTCGGGGGTAAAACAGCGCTCTATTTTTTCTATCCATTGCGATAACCCACCTTATCAAGACTAGAAGGTGCAACCTGGGATGGCGGCCTCAAAGCGGGTCACGGCCAACCGTACGCCGTGAGCTGCCGCTTCCAGGCCACGAGCGGAATCAACACCTTCCGCGATCCCGTCCGATCGGCGTGAGCCCTAAAGTCAGGCTCACTCTCACGCAGCAGATCCGGGTCCCAGCGGTCTGTAAGCAGCAAGACCACTTCGGCGATCTCAAAACATGAAATCAAGTGGGCACGAACCTCCCGCATGACACTGGGCACGCTCTGGGGGGAACGGCCATCGCGGCCACGCGCGATGGCCAGAACGATGGGGGCGCAGGATCCGTGGCCGCGGCTTGGGATCAAGACGACATCGCCTCGGCTGGCCGTACCGCGCAGCGGACTGTGGTCCGTCGCAAGCGCGTCAATGAGCCCGTCAATTTCGTAATCTGTGAGCGCTGAGCGAAGAGCGTCGATCAGCTGCTCGACACGCGCTAGCGTCTCAGGTTGCAGCTTGGCAGCGTTGAGGGTGTCTTGGATGGGGTCTGTGTTCAAAACCGGCACTCCTGGCAGTTTGAGTGGCTCAGGTTATGGGTGCCGAGGCTCATCGAGTGAGCCTGGCTGAGCATGTCATCATCCCAATACCCATGGCCCGCCTCATCCCCTCCGACTTCGAAACCGCACTCGGCCCGGACGGCATGCACGCCGCCGAGGCGCGAACGCTGGCGCGTTTGCGCGATGGGCTGAGTGACCGATACACCGTGTACCACGGCGTGCACTGGGCCCGTGCCCAGGCTGGCGGGTCTGCGTATGGCGAGATCGACTTCATCGTCGTCAACCCCTACGGCCATCTGCTGGCGATCGAGCAGAAGGACACGCAAATCGTCGTCACTCCGAAGGATCTTTTCGCCCGCTACGGTGGCGCGCGATCGCCTGGTTCGACCGCGCCGCAGCCGAATGACAAAAGCATCACCACGCAAGTCAATCGCAACCTGAATGCTTTGCGCACGCAGTTTTCGCGGCGGTATCCAGGCCGCACGCTGCAGATTGACCATCTGCTGTACCTACCGACTGCACGGATTGCGGGTGCGCTGCCCTCGTCGGTCGACCCCGCACGCGTGATCGATGCCGAGAGTGATGCCAGCCTGATCGCCACCATCGAGTCTCTGCTCGAGGGTCACGGGCAGACCTGGTCAGACGATCGGCTGGAAGACCTGCCGCGCATCGATGAATTCCTGTCGCAGCGTGTGGGTGCAGCGCCTCATATTGGTTTGCTAGGGCGCTCGGCGCGTGAATTCACGACGCGCTTGTCGGGCGGCTTGTCGACCTGGGTGTCGCGCTTGTCCATGCGGCCCTGGCGGCTGCGGGTGCGGGGCACCGCAGGCTCGGGCAAGACGCAGCTGGCGCTGCAGGCGCTGCAACAAGCCCACGCGGCAGGTAAGCGGGCGCTGTACGTGTGCTTCAACCGCCCGCTAGCCGATGCGATGAAGCTGCTGGCCCCCCTGCCCGAGAACGTGGTGACCTTTCATGAGCTGGCGCGTCTGGTCTCCCAGAGTTCGGGTGGACCAGCGATCGACTTCAGCCACCCCGAGGTGTTTGCGCAGATCACGCAGCGCTTTATGGAACTGAGTCCAGAGCTGGCCGATACCTTCGACACCCTCATTATTGACGAGGGGCAGGACTTCGAGCCGGCCTGGGTGTACAGCCTGCTGGCCATGGCGCGCAGCGATGCGCACCTGTTGTGGCTGGAAGATCCTGAGCAGGCGCTGTATGAGCGTGGGCCGGTCGAACTACCCGGCTGGGTCAGCCTGGTCAGCCCGGTGAATTACCGATCTCCTCAACTGCTGGTGGAGTTCATCAACTGGCTGTCGCTCACGGACGAGCCCATTGAGGCGGGAAGCGCGGTGCTGGGCTTTGATCCGAAGTGGCATGTTTACGCGCTGGATGAATCACCGGTGCCGGCGACGGAGGCAGCACTCAACGCGCTGCTGGCCGAGGGGTACTCGGCCGAGAACATCGCGGTGCTGAGTTTTCAGGGGCAGAACCGCAGTGTGCTGGCTGGGGATGGCGGGCCCGCTCAACTAGCCGGGCAGGCGGTGCGCCGCCAGGCGGGTTATGACAGCGAAGGGCGGGCGCAGTGGTCTGATGGCCCCTTGTTGGTCGATACGGTCAATCGATTCAAAGGGCAGGCCGCAGATGCGGTGGTCATCACCGAGGTGGATTTTGAGCAGCTAGGCGATCGCGAGCGGCGCAGGCTGTTCGTGGGGCTGACGCGGGCGCGGTTGCAGGCGGTGTTGGTGACCACAGAGCGGGCGGCGCAGGTGTTGAGGGGGAGGTTGGGGGAGTGAGATGGGCTCACCCAGGCGCGATAAGAGCAAGGCGCGACCAGAGGAGCAGCGCCGGGGTGGCGGCTGCATCCGCGCAGTCCTGCTCCCTGGTCATGCCGTTTTAAGTCTCAGTGCCTTGATGCCCGAAAGGGTCTTACTGGCCTTCGCTGCAACCCGTGCTTGCCAGAGATCGTATGCAGCCTGCTGAGCCAGCCACACCTCAGCCGCCCCGCCATGGTCGCGCCCCAGCCAACGCTCAATGCGCAGTGCCATTGAAGGACTGATCGCGGCCCGCCCATTGACGACCTTGGACAAAGTCGTCCGGTCGACGCCCAGCTGGGCAGCTGCTTCGCCCACCTGCAGATCCAAGGCACGAAGGATGTCGCCCCTCAAAGTGAGGCCAGGGTGGGGTGGGTTGAACATCGAACTCATAAACACCTCAGTGGTCATCCTGGTAGTCCACCAGGATGGCGTCGCCGTTTTCAAAAGCAAAAGTCAGACGCCAGTTACCGTTCACGCTGACTGACCAGTGGCCTAAGAGGCCGCCCTTGAGGGGATGCCAGTCCCACCCGGGACGGTTCATGTCTTCGGGCCTTGTGGCCGCGTCCAACGCAGACAGTTGCCGAGCCCTGGGCTGAAATCGCTGGCTGAAGATCAGATTGATGACTGGTTGATCCGCAGCATCAGTGTCATGGGATGTGCGGGCGATGCCTTAAAACCGTAGTACTCGTAAAACTGGCGGGCACGATCGTTCAGTGCATGCACTAGCATGGCTCGCACACCTGTGTTTTGCGATACCAGTACACAGCGCTGCAGCGCATCCTGAAGCAAGGCTGCCCCCAGTTTCATTCCTTGCGCTCGGGCATCGACAGCCAAACGGGCAAGGACCATCACTGGAATCGGATCGGGCATGTTCTGACGAATGGACCGGGCAGCATCTTGGTGCGCGACGGCACCTGCAGCCAAAGCGTAGTAGCCCATGACCTCACGCTCTGGGGTTGTGACGACGAACGTGCGACTGGCACCACTGGTCTGGTTGCCCAGAGCGCGGCGTTTGAGCCACTCGTCGAGCGTCGATTCGCCGCAGGCGAATGAACTGACTTGGTGATCGGGTGACAACGACTCCGGGGCACGCAAGTTCATGCGCCAACTTTCCAGGGGACCTTGACCGCCAGCAAGCGCTCAAGGCCTGGGTTAGGTTGTACCGGCGCATCCAGCATGGCCGTGAACTCCCGGAACTTGGCGTCATCGAGGCTGAAGAACACCCGGTCAAGGAGCACCGACTGAGCCTTGTCGCAGGCGGCTTCCAGCATGAAGTCAGAGCGGTTTTTACCCAGAAGGCTCGCGGCCTGGTCGATCAGGTCGCGTTGCTGAGGCAGGGCTCGCAGATTGATGGCGGCGTCGCGCATGGCATCTCCAAATGAATACACAACAGATACGCAGATCCTAACTGGATGTGTAGCTGATGTCAACACAAGATCGAATTGACCGCTGCACCCAGCGGCAAGCCAGGATTTCTGGGCTTCATCCTGACCTTCAACCTGCCGCAGACGCTGTACTCGAGGTTCACCACCCGATCAAGCTGCCGACTCTGAAGTCCTGCGGGCTTTTCATCATGGAATCTGCAAAAGCGCCTTCATTTTGGCCCTCACATGCAGCATGACTTCGGTGCTGACCGTGGCCTTCTTCTTGGCGCGTCGGATTTTCCAATCCAGAGACTTCACTTGATCGGATAGGACCGCGCACTCGATGCCGTCGACCTCGGTAACCACCTCGAATGGATGCCCTTTGACCTTGGTGGACATCGGGCAGCAGACCATCAAGCCTGTTTTGCCGTTGTAGTTGGCCGGACTGATCACCAGCGCAGGACGGTGCCCCGCCTGTTCATGCCCGGCCTGCGGATCGAATTGCAACCACACGACTTCGCCGGTATCCGGGACATAGGTACGCGGTGGCATCAAAGCGCCTCGTTTCCAACGGGTCGCCCGAAGTTGACCTCATCATGGGTATTGCCCGCATGGATGCCGTTCACCAGATCGTCAAGGTCGTATTCAACCTTCTTGGAAGGTTGGATGATGATTCGGCCGCGCGAGACCACAAGGTCCACTTTTTGCTCAAGTTGATACCCCGCCTCTTTAAGAATAGCAGTGGGTAGGCGCAAGGCTGGGCTGTTGCCCCATTTTCGGATGACGGTTTCCATGGGTTCGGACTCCTCGTTGGTGTCTACATTGTAGATACGACAGCGCCAACGCGCAACTGCCAGAACATCGGCGTTCCCTGGCAGCAGGTGGCGGTCAAGCTGCGCAATCTTCTGGATAACACGCAGTACCAGATCGACCACAACGTCTACGAGCCCGATGCGTTGGCGGTGCGGTTTCACCACCAACTGGTCTGGATACATGCATTTCCGAACGGAAACGGCCGCCACGCACGCAGGTCAGGTCAGCACCTTCAACCCATGCTTCTCCACCACCGAAAGCAGCTTCAGCGCCATGCCGCTGGGGGGCTTGGTACCTGCTTCCCATTTCTGGACAGTCGACTCGCTGGTGTTCAGGAACCGTGCGAATACGGGCTGGCTCACATGTGCGCTTTCGCGGATGCGCTTGATCTTCTTGGGGGCGATTGCTTCCGGCACCTTCAGGCATGCGACATCAAAGCTGCGCATCGTTGCCTTGTCTATCGTGCCAACGCGATGCAGGCCCTCTGCCGCGCTGTGGATGGCCTCGAACGCGTCACTCTTGAACTTGGATTTACTCGACTTCGAGACAGGGGTGCGTTTCATCGGCAGGCTCCTTCCCAGGATTCCAGATGGTTCGAGGCTCTCATGGTGAGCCTGATCTTTCACAAAGGCTGGGTGCGGAACCCATGCCTTGCAGGCATGCAATTGTTGCCGCCGACTGCTTGACTGAGCGGGCGAATCCTATTTAATATAACAATCGTTATAACAAGGCCGAGCCATGACCTCACTCAAACTCACCCAGATCGGCAACTCCGTTGGCGTGATCCTGCCCAAGGAGCTGCTCGCCCGACTCAAGCTGGAGAAGGGTGACACGCTGTTTGTCTCCGAGGCCGCCAACGGAGCGGTGATGCTGTCCCCCTACGACGCAGACTTCGAAGCGCAGATGGACGCAGCGCGAAAGATCATGAAAAGCCGGCGTCAAGTCCTGCGGGAATTGGCTAAATGAACCGTCGGCGCCGCCGGTGGGTCTGGCTGGACGCTCAGGTCATGCGGTCGGTGCATGAGGAGCAGCTGGCGGAGCACGGCGGTGGCAGCGGGGTGCGCGATGAAGGCCTGTTCGAATCGGCGATGCAGCGACCGCGTCATCTCGCTGACTACGGACAACCCGACGCAGCCGCCCTGGCGGCCGCTTACGGCTACGGTCTGGCCCGCAATCACCCCTTTGTCGATGGGAACAAGCGCGCCGCCTTCGTGGCCGTGGAGTTGTTTCTCGTGCTCAATGGCTGGGAGCTGATGGCGGATGACGCGCAGTGCGTCATCACCATGCTGGCCCTGGCGGCGGGGCACTTGAGTGAGGAGGAGTTTGCGCATTGGGTGCGGCAGCATGCCAGGGAGCGCCTCTGAACCTGCGCCCGTGGTGAGGCGCGGATGGCCAAGGTGCCCACAGCGCTGTGCTCCGAAGGCTTGATCCTTCATCTCGGGAAACTACCCATCACCCGCGCAACGGCAAAAGGGTAGCCTGTCCCTCGAGGACATCCTTGCCAGGGTGTCCAGTGCCGGGCAGCTTTCAGCTGCTCCCCTACGAGAGCCCAGGAGACAGACCATGGAACGCAGAACATTTGTTGCCGCCGCCGCCGCCGTGGTGGGCGTACCGTTTGCAGCCCGCGCCCAGGCGCCCATCACGCTCAATGGGGCCGTGCAGTTCAACGACGACCACGCCTTCAATAAGTCGCTGCTCAAGTTCGAGGAGCTGGTTAAAAAGTATTACGGCAAGCCTCTCAATTTCACGCTCCACCGCAACAGTTCGCTCGGACTGGAGAAGCAATATTTCGAATACATGGCGCAGGGCAAAGCGGTGGACTACGGCATCGTGTCGCCCGCGCACATGAGCACCTTCGCCCGGGCTGCGCCCTTCATCGACGCGCCCTTCGTTTTCAACGACGTGGGGCACATGAACAAGGTGGTCGCGGCTAACCTGATCAAGCCGATTGCCGACGAGGTCGCGCAAAAAGCGGAAGTGATGCTGATCGGCTACGCAGGGGGCGGCGTGCGCAACATCTTTGCCAATAAGCCCATCAAGAACCTCGCGGAAATCCGTGGCCTCAAGGTCCGTGTGCAGGGGGCCCCCATCTGGAGCCGCACCTTCTCGGCCATCGGCATGTCGCCGACCGTCATTGCCTACAACGAGGTCTACAACGCCATCCAGAACAACGTGATCGCCGCCGGCGAGAACGAGGCCGCGGGTGTCGAGGCGATGAAGTTCTTTGAAGTCGCGCCGTTCCTGAACATGACACAGCATGCCGTGTCGATCCGGCCGATCTGCTTTTCGGTCAAGACCTTCAAGACCCTGCCCAAGGACCTGCAGGACGCGATCATGCGTGCGGGTCCGGAGGCTGGCAATTTCGGGCGAGCACTCGAATCCAGCGAAGAAACCACCAAGCTCGACGCGCTTGAGAAAGGCGGCAAGCTCAAGCGGATCCCGTTCGAGGAACGGCCCCAGATGAAACGGCTGACCGACCCGGTCATGGCGGCCTACGCCAAGGAGATCGGGGCTGACTCCATCTACGAAAGAATCAACGCGACCCGTTGACCCGGCGCTTGTTTGAGCCGGATCGATCTCTACGCGCTGAACCCTAGGAGGCCGCCCACAGCGGCCTCCCTGGGGTCTGCGCTTGTCCGAAGTCCCCCATGTCCTTCTATCGAACCCTGACGGCGCTGTACGCCCGGTTGCTCAATTTCCTGCTGTGCGTCGCCGTGGGGGTACTGATCATTCCCGTCACGCTCCAGATCATCTCGCGCTACACCGCCTTGATTCCAAGCTACATCTGGACCGAGGAGATGGCGCGCTTTCTCTTCGTCTGGATGGTCATGATCGGCGCCATGGTCGGGATTCGTGACAGTTCCCATTTCGTGGTTGATGTGTGGCCGCGCCTGTCGGTCCGCGCGAATGCGGCCCTGCAGATCGTGGCGGGCGTGTTCGTGCTGGCCTTCGCCTGTGTCTTCCTCTGGGGAGGCTATCTCTTCACCCGCTTCGCCGCGAACCGCATCTCTGAACTGGCCGAACTGCCGCTGTGGATGATTCACATGGCCTGGCCCTTGGCCGGCATCACCTGGATCCTGTTTCAAGGCGAGCATCTGGTGAAAGCGATCAGGGCACTGGTCACCGGCATCGACCCTGATGCCTCAGTGGCCTCGAAATTGGAGAGTGCGGTATGAACGCCCTGAGCGCGGGCGATGCCGCCTTGATCCTGTTTGGCATCTTCTTTGGTCTGATGCTGCTGCGTGTGCCAGTGGCTTTTGCCTTGGGCCTGGCCTGCGTGCCGGTGTATGTCATCGAGCCGCGGCTGGATGCGCAAGGCCTGGTGCAGGAAACCTTCAACGCCTACAACTCGTTCATCCTGCTCGCCGTTCCCTTTTTCCTGCTGACGGCCAACTTCATGAACGTCGGCGGCATCACGGATCGCCTGGTGCGCTTTTCGCGCGCCCTGGTCGGTCACTTCCCCGGGGGGCTGGCGCAGATCAACGTCGTGCTGTCCATCTTCTTTGCCGGTGTGTCCGGCTCGTCCACTGCCGACGCGGCCAGCCAGAGCAAGATCTTCATCGAGGCGCAGACGAAAGAGGGCTACGACCTGAGCTTCTCTGTGGCCATCACCGCCGTGTCCGCCGTGCTGGCGGTGATCATCCCGCCCTCAATCCTGATGATCGTCTGGGGGGGTGTGCTGCAGGTGTCGATCGGTTCGCTGATGCTCGCTGGCCTCGTACCCGGCGTGCTTATCGGCCTGGCGCAGATGGCCACGGTGCATGCCTACGCCGTCAAGCGCAACTACCCGCGCTATGAACGCGCCTCCTTCATGGAAGCCTTGAAGGCGATGTGGATTGCCATTCCAGCGCTGATGACGCCTTTCATCATCATCGGCGGCAAGATCTTTGGCTGGTTCACCGCCACAGAGTCGGCCGCGATCGCCGTGCTTTATGCAGGCGTGCTCACGATGGTGGTCTACCGCGAGATGGGGCTCAAGGGCCTGGGCCAATCCTTGCTCGAAACCGGCAAGCTGTCGGCGGTGGCGCTTTTCTGCGTGGGCACGGCCAGCGCATTCGGGTGGCTGCTGGCCTACTACCAGATCCCCAAGATGTTGCTGGCAGGTGTGACTGAATGGGGGATGGCCCCCCTGACGACCGGTTTCTTCATTGCGTTTGTGTTCCTGGTGGTCGGGTGCTTCCTGGATGCCATCCCGGCCATCATTATCGTGGGCACCATCTTGCAGCCCCTGGCCCAGAAAGTGGGCATGGACCCCGTGCACTTCGCGATGGTTGGCATCGTGTCCCTGGCCTTCGGCCTGGTGACGCCGCCCTACGGCCTGTGCCTGATGGTGGCGTGTTCGGTAGCCAAGATGCGCATGATCGACGCCTTGAAAGACACGATGATCATGCTCGTGCCGATGCTGCTGGTGTTGGCCGCGGTCATCGCCTGGCCACAGGTTTCGCTGTTCCTGCCGCGACTCTTCCCGCCCGGTTCGCTGTAGTCAGGCCACCGGTACGCCGGTCATCGCCGCCCGCAAGCGTCGACACCCTGTGCGGCGTCAGCGCGGCACGATGGACACGCTGTTGATCTTTTCCTGCGCCTCGACCAGGGACGGCACGAGCTTGGTGCCGAAACCCAGCGCGCACGCCATCGCCAGCGACTGGTGGGTGGCTTCGCCCATCACGGTCGGGATATTGAGGTTCTCGGCCAGGTGCGTGTAGTAACGCACATCCTTGCGTGCATTGTTCAGCTCGAACTTCATGCCATCGAGCGTCCCGTCGAGCGTCTTGCCCATGATCTGAAGCAGTCCCGACGCGGCCGGGCCCAAGGACATCAGTGCCAGCAGCTTCTTGAGATCGACACCGGCCTTGGTCCCCACCGCGAAGGCCTCGGCCATCGCGTTGCAAGTGGCCTGGACGATGAAATTATTGAGTAGTTTGACGATATGGCCCGTGCCTGGAGGCCCCATGTGAAACACGTTCTCGGCGTATGCCTTGAGGATGGGCTCGATCCGTGCATAGTCTGGGCCCGAAGCGCCGACCAGTACGTTGAGGCGCCCGGCTTCGGCTTCGACGGGAGTCCGAGAAAGGGGGGCGTCAACGAAGCTGACGCCCTTGGCGGCGCAGACCTCGCGCAGGCGTGCGGTCGAATCGGGTTCGGCCGTCGAGGCGTCGATGATCATCAAGCCAGTGCGTGCGCCTTCGAGCAGGCCGCCCGGACCCGTAACGACTGCCTCGACTTGCGGCGAACCCGTCACACAGATGATCACGAAGTCGACTCCGGCGGCCATCTGCGCGAACCCGGGCGCCTGCTTGGCCCCAGCAGCCAACAGGTCGGCAACGCGCTCCTGGTTGCGATGCACCGTGAGGGTGAGCGCATGGCCCTTGGCCAGCAGGTTCTTGGCCATGCCGTGACCCATGAGGCCTGAGGCTCCGACAAATCCGATGGATGCCATTTTTGTCTCCTGTGTTTATGGTGGCTGTACAAATCGGTCGACTTGCCAGGCCGCGTCGCGATTATCGACCACCCCAAAACCGCTTGTCTTTCTCGTTGGACGCGGCGCGTCTGGCGCGCCTGCTGGCCCGATGGCTTCCAACAATTATGATCTCAGGCATGGTGGATGCAGACCGTCGTTACTTCCTCTACAGCCTTGCGTCGCTGGGAGTCGGCACTCAACTTGGCTGTACATCCGCAGTGCAGAAGTACCCTGCTCGGGAGTTCGAACTGGTAGCGATGGCTGGCCAGGCGTTGACGGACACAGGCAAACCCCCTGTCGCAGCGTGGACGTACGGCGGAAACGTGCCGGGCCCCCAGTTGCGCGCGCGTCAAGGTGAGCGAGTTCGGGTGCAAGTGACGAACCAGCTGACCGTACCGACCACCGTGCACTGGCACGGCGTGAGATTGCCCAACGCAATGGATGGTGTTCCCCATTTGACGCAGCTCCCGATCGAACCTGGACAGCGGTTCATCTACGAATTCGACGCGATCGATGCCGGCACGTATTGGTACCACTCGCACTTTCAGAGCTCGGAACAGATAGACCGGGGTCTGCACGGAACCTTGATCGTGCAGGAACGGGATCCTCCTGCGGTTCATCGTGACGTGACCTGGGTGCTTGACGACTGGCGCATCACGGCGAACGGGCAGGTCAGTGAGTCGTTCGGAAACGCCCACGATATGTCGCATGCGGGGCGTATCGGGAACGTGGTGACAGTCAATGGTTCCGTGAACGACCAATTTCCAGTCAGGGCTGGGGAAAGGCTTCGTCTGCGGCTGGTGAATGCTGCCAACGCACGCATCTTTGCGCTGCGATTCCAAGGGCACCGGCCGGTGATCATCGCTTTAGACGGCCACCCGGTCCCGCTTCATGAGCCTGACGGTGGGCGGATCGTCCTGGCGCCAGGGATGCGTTGCGATGTCGTGATCGATGCGGTAGGCGCTCCTGGTGAGCGATACCCGGTTCAGGAACTCTTCTCTCCTCGCCAGCAGTACGTGTTGATGGACCTCGCGTACGACGCGGCCCCGCGTATTTCCGATCGCATGGCGCCACTGAAGCCGTTAGCGGCAAACCCGGTGAAAGAGCCTGACTTAACGAGTGCGAAGACGCATGAGATTGTTTTTGGCGGCGGGATGATGGGAAACCTTCACCAGGCTTGGCTGGATGGAAAGCAGACCGACATGCGTGGTCTGCTTCGGCGCGGAAAGGCCTGGGCTATCAACGGTCACGTTTCCGACTCACATCACCCCATGGAGCCCATGCTCAACTTGGCTCTGGGCCAGAGCTATGTCTTGCGGATGCGTAACGATACGGCGTGGCACCACCCCATCCATCTGCACGGGCACACGTTTCGGGTGATGCGCCGCAACGGGACCGCTACACCGCACCAAGAATGGCGGGACACTGTCCTGATGCTCCCGCGAGAAGAAATCGAAATTGCGTTCGTGGCCGACAACCCCGGCAACTGGATGTTCCACTGCCATATCGCGGAGCACCATGCGGGCGGCATGATGGGTGTGGTGAGAGTGGGCTAAAGGACACGAAGGTCAAAGCGCAGGATGTGCCCTTGGATTTGGGCAAGGGGCTCCAAGAGGCAGCCAGGCTTGCTGGGTACGAAAACAGCTCTGCACTGTCACGGGCGCTTGCGAGGGCCAGGTCGGAGTCGACCTTGAATTGAGGGATCGCGTCGCGAGCGATTTCTCAGCGATGTGGGCTGCTTGACGGGTCCTCAGCGCAGCGACAAGCCCTCATGGCGGGCAACCGCTTCAATGGCTGACTCGAACAACTGGCGAGCGATGGCGGCGACCTGATGCAAGTGCGCATGGAGTTCGGCGTCGTCTTGATGGCGATTGGCGCAGTCCGCGCTGTAAGTCTCAAAACTTGCGATTTGCATGAGTAGCTCAGCGACGTGACGCGGGCACTCGCACGCCGACGTGGAGGGAAGTGCAGCGATCGCCGTCAGCACGGTATCGTCGAAGCGGCGGGGCGCTGCCGATACCGTCACTCTGGGTGAAGATCCGCCTGCAGTGCCTGAAGGGCCAGGTGGGTCCGCGGGCTCTTGCCCGCGAGCGATGCGCGACACCAGCGATGCAAGCGCGGTACCCAGCCCCTGATCGTCTGCCCGGTCGTGAAAAAGAAGGGTGCCGGTGTCCGCGAAGGCTCCCCTGGCCGCAGCCCCGGCGAAGCGATAGACCACGGCGACCTGGCTTGCTGCCCAGGCATCACGCGCGGCCTCCAACTCTGCAGGCGCGCCAGGCGGCAGGCCGGGGGATTCCCAGATCAGCGCGTCCACCCTTACTTTCCGGCCACGGCTGGCCGCTCGTGCCGCCTGTACGGCTTCGGCCAGCGTAGCGAACTCTGCCCCCACCTCGATCGACTGCCCGGCTTGCCGGGCGACCGCAGGGCGGCGCAGGCGCTCGGCGAGCGCCCGCCCGACCACGACCAGCCGCAGTGCCTCAGCCGGTTTCCGGTGTCCGATTTGTGTGGCTTGCGCAATGCCGACGTGCTGTCCGACCAGCGCCTGCAATTGCCCGGTCTGTAGCGGTGCCAGCGAACTGATGGCGTGTCCTTGCTGGGTCAACTGCCTCAGGAGCAGGATGCGCTGGACATCTGCCAGGTCATAGAGCCGGTGCCCGGACGCCGTCGTGGCGGGGCGCACCGCCTGGTAGCGCTGCTCCCAGACCCGCAGCGTGGCCACGGGCATCAAGGTCATTCGCGCAACCGCTGCGCTGCGAAGCTGGGGCGCCGGGATCGTTGCACGGGCACTGGCGGCCTTCTGTTTCTGTTTGGGCATAGTCTTCGATGAATCGGGTTTGAGTTGTATTGTCCATAAAAAATGGCGAGAAAAGCCCATATGAGTTGAAGATGAATTTGATTCTCTGAGCTCAGCGGCTATAGTCAGGCCCCGATGAGCGGCGCAGCTTCCAGGCCCTTGCCGCTTCGCATTCCAACGGCCTGTACAACCCACGAAGACATCCATGAAAACGCGACGCATATTTCTGATGACCGTAGCTGCCGGCGGTGCGACCCTTGCCGGAGCCGCCCGGGCGCAGGCTCGTCTGGACGAGAAAGACCCGCAGGCTGTGGCGCTGGGGTACTCGCACGACGCCACCAAGGTCGATCCCAAGAAGCAGCCCAAGTACGCGGCCGGACAGGTCTGCAATAACTGCGCCTTGTTCCAGGGCAAGGCCGCCGATGCGTGGGGCGGCTGTCCCCTGTTTGGCGCCCGCCAGGTCGCCGGCAAGGGCTGGTGCAACGCATGGGCGAAGAAGGGCTGATCCGTCGGGAGTTCGCTGCCGGTGAGCGGGCCTCGGGCTCGCCGCTCGTGCAAGCCGGTCAGACCGAACACGGTCCGAACTGGCCGGCATCGCGGCTGCCCGCTAGTTTGATGGTGGACCTGCGGACAGACCATGCTGGCGAATCGGGCGCCGTCATGATCTACCGTGGCATTCTCGCGGTGACCCGTGACCCGAAGCTTCGAGCGTTCGCGAGCGACCACCTCGCGACGGAGTCTCGCCATCTCGCATGCATCGAAGACATCGTTCCTACCCGCTGGCGCAGCGTGCTGCTGCCTGTATGGCGCCTGGCAGGGTGGCTGACAGGCGCGCTGCCCGCTTTGGCGGGAGCGCGGGCAGTCTACGCAACGATCCAGGCGGTCGAAACCTTTGTCGATCGGCACTACGCCTCGCAAATCGAATGGATCGACTACGGGTTGCAGTCACGGCCAAGCGGTGGATCCTCACCCCTGTACCCGCCTGAGGTGCGTGACGCCCTCGCCTCAGTGCGCGAGCGGCTGGAAGCGTGCCGGCTCGATGAAGTCTCCCACCGGGATGATGCGGCTGGCCGCTGGAGTGGCAAGGCCGGCGCCTTGTTGGGCGCCTGGCTCTTTTGCGTGAGTGCGGGCTCCGACGCCGCTGTCCGGATCTGCCGGAAACTGTAGGTTCTGAAGCGGGGACATTCAGATGCTCGATTCCCTTTTGCCCGGTGCTGCGCTGCTTGTGACGGCATGGCTGTTCGGCGGGATGCTTCTTTTTTCTGCGGGCTTTGCCGCATTCGTCTTCAAAGTCCTGTCTGCAGCGGAAGCGCGATTCCTGATCCGCAAGGCGTTCCCCCCCTTCTACCTGTTTGTCGTGGGCTCATCGGCTGTAGCCGCAGCGCTTTGCTGGCCCGTGGATCGCTGGAGTACGCTCGCCCTGGGGCTGATCTCTGTTACCACGGTTTTCGCACGGCAAGTCTTGATGCCCGCGATCAACGCGGCGACCGATCGCGGGGAAAAGCGCCGTTTTGCCTGGATGCATGGCGCATCGGTCCTGTTGACGCTGTCACACATCGTCGCCTCCGCTGCGGTGCTCATTCGGCTGGCGAGATGACGCCGTCTCACCTCGTCGCACCACGTAGCGCAACGCTGGATTCATCTGATTCGCTTAGGATGATTTCCTCGCCCCCATGACTTGACTGAAGGAGTTCATCCGATGCTGACCCCAGCCCGTATTCATGCCCGTTGTGTGCTGGCCGTGGGAGCCTGGGCGCTCCTGATTCCGCTGGCCTTCGCGGCAGGCGATGACTCGACCACTCCGCCTGCCCCCACCCCCACGCCTCGCTGTCCTGAAGGCCAGATCCATGATCGCAGGGAAGGCAAGTGCGTGCCGGTGAAGTCCAGCTCCTTGAGCGATGAGGATCGCTACCAGGCAGTTCGGGAACTGGCGTATCTCGAGAGATACCCCGCGGCGGCACAGGTGCTCGACGCCATGTCCGATCAGCGCGACGACCGCGTACTGACCTACCGCGGTTTCCTCGAGCGCAAGCTCGGTCGAATGGATCAGGCGATGCGGTATTACGAAGCGGCGATCCAAAAAAACCCGAATAACCTCCTCGTTCGTTCCTACATGGGCCAAGGCTTCGTGGCGTCGGGCGATCTGGCGGCGGCACGTCGCCAGCACGATGAAATACTGGCCAGGGGAGGGCAGGGAACCTGGGCTGAAGTGTCCTTGCGGGACGCACTGGCAAGCGGTCGAACCTATCGATACTGAACGGCGCATGCTGACCCCACCCAAGACCGAAGCGACTCCGGCATCGCCCGCGCTGACCGTCCTGTACGACGGCGCCTGTCCCCTGTGCCGGCGCGAGATCGGCATCTACCGCAATCTTCAGCCCGATGCCCCGATCTGCTTTGCCGATGTGAGCGATGCGGCGGTGTCCTTGCCCGCCGGCACCACACGGCAGCAGCTGCTGGCGCGGTTCCATGTGCAGCGCCGTGATGGTGAATTGCTCAGTGGTGCCCAAGCCTTCCTGGCCTTGTGGGCGGCCCTGCCCGGCTGGCGTTGGCTGGCCTTGGCAGGTCGCCTGCCGGGAGCCGGCTGGCTGATGGAACGCACCTACCGGCTCTTTCTCCACGCAAGGCCCACATTGCAGCGCTGGGCCTCGCGCCTGGACTGAACTGCGCCGGCTTGGCCCGCGCAGGGCGGCACCACCGCTGGACCCACTCTCTCACCCTCGCTCCATACCACTGACCATGACCTCTATCGTTCTCATCACGGGTGCGGCCGGTGGCATCGGCCGGGCCTTGTGCCGGCAGCTGCACGCCCAGGGCCTTCAGGTCGCCGCCGTCGGTCGTGACACCAGCCGCCTGGCCGACGTCGTTGCGCACGCACGTATCGCTGCCGACACCACGACGCCTGAGGGCGCGGGACAAGCGCTGGCTGCCTGCCAGGACCTGCTGGGCGGGCCCCCCGCGCTGCTGGCGCACTGCGTCGGCAGCACATTGATTGCCCCGCTGCATCGCACCCAGGCGCAGGCCTACCGAGAGGTGATGCGCGTCAACCTGGACAGCGCGTTCTTCATGCTGCAGGCCTGGCTCGCGGCGCTGAAGGGCGCGCCCGGCGCGGCCGTGTTGGCCAGCTCTGTGGTGGCGCGCATCGGCGTGGCCAACCACGAAGCGATCGCGGCGGCCAAAGGTGGTCTCGAGGCTTTGGTGCGCAGCACGGCGGCTACCTATGCCACCCAGGGGATTCGGATCAATGCGGTCGCACCCGGAATGACCGAGACCCCCATGACCGCCAACATGCTCAAGATGCCGGCCATGCGCGAGGGCGCCGCGCGGCAGTATCCCTTGGGTGGACTCCAGTCGGCCGAGCAGGTAGCCGACGTGATGGCCTTTCTGCTGGGCGATGGCGCCGCCCGGCTGACCGGACAGATCCTGGCCGTGGACGGCGGGTTCACCACGGTCAGACCGCTGGTGCGGTGAGGGTGTGAGAACCCCACTTCAGAGCCCGCACGAGATCCGCGACCAGATCTGGCGGGAACTGGCGCGTGCCAGCCAGGACAGGTGCAGCGCCGCGCGGCTGGTTTCAGTCGAGGGTATCGAGCCTTGACCCGACCGGCGGCCCGGTTCAGAGGCCGTCGGTGAAGTCGTCGTCCAGCGCGTCGAGCAGCCAGTCGCCTGCAACGATACCCGCCGCCACGCCCAGGCCCACGCCAGCGCCGATGGCGCCCGCCTGCGCCAGCAGGCCTCGGCCCCACGCCCCGCTGCGATCGCCTGCCGCTTCGGGCGCGCGTGTCATCGGCGCGCCCGGTCCCGGCGCTGCGGCTTGAGCGTCGACCGGCCCCGCCGTGCCTTCAGCAAGTCGGGATTGCGCGGCCTGCAGCGCCGCCTCCAGTGCCATCGCGCGCTGCACCAGCAGGTACAGCGCATCGGGCTGGCGGGCGCACTTTTCCAGAATGAGTGTTTCTGCGGCGGGGTCCTTGTCCATGGCACGGGTGCGCAGCAGCGGCTCGAGGAACTGCAGCAGGTCATCGCGTTCGCGTCGGTTCATGGGGCTTGCTCCTCTTGGACTGGGCGTCACGCCCGCCCTGGTTCAACAAAGTAGTACTTTTCGCGGTCGGCCGGGTCGACGCCCACCTGCCGCATCGGCTTCGTCAGGGTAAGCACAAATGGCCGGGCCGAGCGGCGGTTCCTACGATGGGCTCAATTTTGAAAGGGTAACCATGATCAGGAAACTCCTCGTCGCGGCCGGCGTGGCCATGGCATGCAGCTTGGGCATGGCGCAGGAATGGCCGTCCAAACCGATCCGGCTGATCGCCGTGTTCCCGCCTGGCGGCTCGGTGGACCAGGTGGCACGAATCCTGGCCGACGCGCTGCGGGTGCAGTTCAACCAGGGGGTGGTGGTCGAGAACATCGGGGGCGCCTCCGGCGTGGTGGGCACCCAGGCGGTGGCGCGCGCCGCTCCCGACGGCTACACCTTCGGCGTGGTGTTCGATACCCACGGGGTCAACCCCGGCCTGAAGCCCTCGATGCCCTTCGACACGCTGCGTGACCTCGAGCACATCAACCTGATCGGCACCGCCCCCATGGTGCTGGCGGCCACCAAGGGCTCGACCGCCACCAGCTTCGCGCAGCTGGTCGAGGCCTCACGTGCACGCCAGAAAACCAGCTTCGGCACCATCGGTGCGGGCAGCCTGGGCCACCTGGCGATCGGTTCGCTCGCCAAGACCGCGGGCTTTGACTGGACGCATGTGCCTTACCGCGGAGGCGGACCCCTCATGACCGACGCCGCGGGCGGCCATGTGCCGCTGGTGGTGGGGTCACTCTTCCTGATCAAGCCGCATGCCGACAGCGGCGCGGTCAAGCCCCTGGTGGTCACCACCAGCCGGCGCTCGCGGCAGATGCCCGAGGTGCCCACCATCGCGGAGAGCGGCTTTCCGGGCTTTGACGCGCCAGCCTGGTGGGGCGTGATCGGCCCGGCGAAGTTACCGCCGGCCATCGTCACGCGCTTCAACGAGGCGCTGACCCGGGCGCTGCGCACGCCCGAGATCGCGCAGAAGCTCAACGCGCAGGGCATCGACATCGTGGCCGGTGGGCCCGAGGTGTTCAAGCCCTTCGTGGAGCGGCAGATCACGACCTGGTCGAGGTTCATCAAGGAAAACAACATCACCGAGTGAGCGTGCCTGCGCCCTGACCCATGACCTCTGACACCGACCGCCTGCCGCCCATCCCCGAGACGCAGTGGACGCCCGAGCAGAGGCAGTACGCCCAGGAGATCATTGATGGTCCCCGCGGCGCCTTGCTCTCGCCCTTCATTCCCCTGCTACGTAGCCCCGAGTTCATGGGCCATGCGCAGCGCATGGGGGAGTACCTGCGCTATCGCAGCGCGCTGGAGCTGAGGTTGTCGGAGCTGGCGATCCTGGTGACCGCCCGCCACTGGTCGCAGCAGGTGGAGTGGGCCATCCACGCGCCGATCGCGCGCAAGGCGGGCGTGTCGGCGGGCACCATCGCCGCCATCCAGGAGGGCCGCACGCCCACGGACCTGCCCGAGGACGAGGCCCTCGTGTACGCGTTCTCCACCGAGTTGCACCGGCACCAGCGCGTGAGCGATGGCACCTGGGCCCGGGCCAGCGACAGGTTCGGCGAGCAGGGCGTGGTCGACCTGATTGGCATCAATGGCTACTACGCGCTGCTGTCCATGGTGATGAACGCCGCCCGCACGCCAGTGCCGCCGTCCGAGGCCAGTCCGCTGCCGCCCCTTCCGCGCTGAGTGTCGCGTTGTGCGCCGCCTGGAGTGCTACCGCGCGCTCAGGCGCCCGGCGTGGCCTGCGTGATGACGCGGTGCAGCGCCTGCGACGTCACCAGCAGCGCCCGCTCCGCGCCGGGCCGGCCCACGAGCTGCAGGCCGACCGGCAGGCCCGACGGGCCCAGCAGGCCGGGCACGTTGACGCAAGGAAACCCCAGCAGCGACCAGATGCGGTTGAACATCGGGTCACCAGTGGCCGAGAGACCCACCGGCGCTTCGCCGGTCGCTGACAGGGTCATCACTGCATCCGCGTCCCCCATCCACTGCAGCACCTGCGTCCGCGCCTGTCGCGCGAGCGCCTGCGCCTGGTCATAGGTTTCCTGGGAGATGCCCTGGCCCGTATAGAGCAGCTGCTTGAGCACATCGCTGAGGGCGCCCGGGTGGTCGCGCAATTCGGGCGCAAAGCTGCGCGCGGCTTCGAAGGCCATGACTTGCTTTTGCGCGTCGAACAGGCCCTCGAGCGTTGTGTCGAGTTCGGCGCGGCGCAGCGCGACACCCGCCTGCAGGCAGCGCTGGCCTGCCAGCTCCCAGGCGGCGCGGCCCGAGGCGTCTGTGCCACTCCACTGCGCGGTGCGGCTGGCAATCAGCTTGAGGCCTGCGGGGGCCACGGCCTCCAGTGGCTCGAAGGGCAGGCCCGCCAGCGCGCAGCGCATCAGCTCGAGGTCATCGGCCGTGCGTGCGAACCAGCCGACCGTGTCCAGCGAGGGCGCAAAGGGCTTGGCCCCGCGCATGTCCAGGAAGCCGAAGGTGGGCTTCAGGCCGAAGACGCCGCAGTACGAGGCGGGCCGGATGATGGAGCCGGCTGTCTGGCTGCCCAGGGCCAGGGGCACCATGCCGCAGGCCACGGCGGCGGCCGAGCCGCTGGACGAGCCGCCGGGCGTGTGCGCCGTGTTCCAGGGGTTGGCGGTGGGCCCTGGTGTGAAGTAGACGAACTCGGTGCTGACCGTCTTGCCCATGATGCAGGCGCCGGCGGCACGGGTGGCTTGCACAACCCGCGCGTCTTCCCTGGGCCTGTGGCCTTCATAGAGCGCCGAGCCATAGCCTGTGGGCATGTCGGCGGTGTCGAACACGTCCTTCACGCCGACGGGTATGCCAGCGAGCAGGCCCGCCGCGCCGCTCTGGGCCCGTGCCTGCTGGAGCACCGCATCGGGATCAAGGTATTTCCAGGCGTGCAGTGCAGGCTCCAGCGCCTCGATGCGTTGGAGATGCCGCTGCGCGATGTCGAGGGCCGAGGTCTGGCCCTGCGCCAGGGCTTGACGCAGTTGCACCGCAGTGGGGACATCGCGCGGGTCCAGGGCGTTCATGGTGTCTTTCAGGAGATGTGGGGGAGGGTGTTCAGGCCAGTTGCTGCGCCAGCAGTACCGCCGCGTGTACGGCTTCGCGCTGCGCGCCGTCGCGTATCTGGTGACGGCAGCTCGTGCCGTCGGCGACGACGGTGGCCTGCGGCGCGTTGCGTACGGCAGGCAGGAGGCTGAGCTCGGCCATCTGCATCGACACCTCGTGGTGCCGCGCCTCGTAGCCGAAACTGCCCGCCATGCCGCAGCAGCTGGAGTCGATCAGTTGCGGCTGCGCGCCGGGGATCAGCTTCAAGACCTCGAGCACCGGCGTGACCGCGCCGAAGGCCTTCTGGTGGCAGTGGCCGTGCACCAGCAGCGGCGTGTCCAGGGGCTTCAGACGCTGCTTCAGGGTGTCCAGCCGGCCGGCTGAGGCTTCGCGGGCCAGGAATTCCTCCAGCAGCAGAGCCGCCTGGGCCACCTGGTCAGCCGCCGGTCCCAGGCCGAGGGCGAGCGCCTCATCGCGCAGGGTGAGCAGGCACGAGGGCTCCAGCCCGACGATGGGCATACCGCGTTCGGCAAAGGGCCGCAGATGATCCAGCAGCTCGCGGGCCTGGGCGCGCGCCTGATCCACCATGCCGGTGGCCAGGTAGGTGCGCCCGCAGCACAAGTGGCCCTGGCCGGACTGCTTGGCGGCGATGTGCACGGTGTAGCCCGCGGCCTGCAGCACCTGGAAGGCCGCGTGCGCGACCTCGGATTCGAAGTAGCCGTTGAAGGTGTCCACGAAAAGCACCACGGCGCGCTCGGCCCTCAGCGCCTCTTCGCGCGTGGCGCCCATGGCCGGGCCGTTGAAGAAGTGCCGGCCCTGCCACTCGGGCAGGGAGCGGCGGGCTGACAGGCCCAGCAGCTTCTCGCCCAGCCAGGCCAGCGCAGGCCAGCGATTGCGCAGGTTCAGCAGCGGCGCGAAGCGGCTGGCGAGGGGGGCGTAGGCCGGCAGGTGGGCGATGAGCCTGTCCTTGAGCGACCAGCCCTGCACGCGACCGGCCTGGGCCTGATACTCGATCTTCATGCGGGCCATGTCCACGCCGGTGGGGCATTCGCGCTTGCAGCCCTTGCAGCCCACGCACAGGTCCATCGCCTCGCGCACTTCGTCGCTGACGAGGCCCTGCGCGCCGAGCTGGCCGCTCAGGGCCAGGCGCAGCGTGTTGGCCCGCCCGCGCGTGAGGTGCTGCTCGTCGCGCGTGACCCGGTAGCTCGGGCACATGGTGCCGGCGTCGAACTTGCGGCAGTGGCCGTTGTTGTTGCACATCTCCACCGCCTTGGCCAGGCCACGGGCCGGGTCCTGGCCGGTGCCGGGTGCGGTGGTGCGTTCGGTGACCGGATCGTTCTGCACGTCCCAGGCGCTCCAGTCCAGTGCCGGCGTGAGCGGGATGACCCGGTAGTCCGGCGGAAAACGCATCAGGCGCGTGTCGTCCATCTTCGGCGGATTGACGATGCGCTGGGGGGAGAGCAGGTCCAGGGGGTCGAACAGGCGCTTGATCTCGCCGAAGGCCTCGTCGATGCGCGGGCCGAACTGCCAGCGTATCCATTCGCCGCGGCACAGCCCGTCGCCGTGCTCGCCGCTGTAGGCACCCTTGTACTTGCGCACAAGCGCGGAGGCTTCGTCGACGATCTGGCGCATCTTGCGCGCGTCACCCCGGCGCATGTCCAGGATGGGCCGCACATGCAGGGTGCCCACCGAGGCGTGCGCGTACCAGGTGCCGCGCGTGCCATGCCGGTGGAACACCTCGGTGAGCTCGCTGGTGTATGCGGCCAGGTGCTCCAGGGGCACCGCGCAGTCTTCGATGAAGCTCACCGGCTTGCCGTCACCGCGCAGGCTCATCATGATGTTCAGGCCGGCCTTGCGCACTTCCCAGAGGGCCTTTTGCGGCGCTTCTTCGGGCATCTCGACCACGGAGCCTGGCAGGCCCAGTGTGCCCATGAGATCGGACAGCTGCGCGAGCTTGCGCCGCAGGGCCGCCTGGTCCGCGCCGCAGAACTCCACCAGCAGCAGGGCGTCCGGCTGGCCGATGAGCGCGGTGCGTACCGTCGGGGCGAAGGCGGGGTTGCGCAACGACAGCTCGATCATGGTGCGGTCGACCAGTTCGACCGCGGTGAGCAAGGCGCCGTCGCCATCAAGCTTGACGATGTGCTGGGCGCTGTCCATCGCCTGGTGGAAGGTGGGGAAGTTCACCACGCCCAGCACCTTGCCGCGCGCAAGCTCCGACAGCTGCAGCGTGAGGCTGCGGGTGAGGGCCAGCGTACCTTCGCTGCCGACCAGCAGGTGGGCCAGGTTCACGCTGCCGTCGTCCGTGTAGGGCCGCGGGTTCTGGTTGCAAAAGATGTCCAGGTTGTAGCCGGCCACGCGGCGCAGCACCTTGGGCCACTGCGCATCAATCTCGGGGGCAAGGTCGGCGGCCAGCTGCCGCACGCGTTCGCCCAGGGCGCGCAGCGGGCCGGTGGCCCGGTCAAATCGGCCAAAGTCGTGCAGCACGCCGTCCGAGGTCCAGGCCTGGGCGCCCAGCACGTTGTGCACCATGTTGCCGTAGGCGATGCTACGGCTGCCGCAGGAGTTGTTGCCTGCCATGCCGCCCAGCGTGGCCTGGCCGCTGGTGGAGACATCGACCGGATACCACAGGCCGGTCTTTTTCAGATGCGCGTTGAGGTGGTCCAGCACGATGCCGGGCTCGACCACAGCCGTGCGCTGCTGCGCATCCACCTGCAGGACGCCGCGCACGTGCCTGGAGAAATCGATGACCAGGCCCGCGCCCACGGTCTGCCCGCACTGGCTGGTGCCGCCACCACGGGGCACGATGGGTACCTTCAGGTCGCGGCAGATGTCCAGGGCCAGGCGCGCGTCTTCACTCGTGCGAGGCACGAAGACGCCAACGGGCATGACCTGGTAGATGGAGGCGTCGGTGGCGTATCGGCCGCGGTCTGCGGCGGAGAACAGCACCTCGCCCGTGGTCTCGGCGGCGAGGCGCTGGGCCAGCCGGCCGGCGACTTCGTTGCTCAGGCGCGCGACTGTGTCGTAAGCGCTGTCGGCGTCCTGCCGTCCCACGGTGACTGGCACGCGGGCGTTCATGGGCGGCTCCCTTCGCGCGAGGGGCTGGCCTGTGCGGCCTGCAGCTGCTCCAGCACCACGGCCAGCTTGTTCTCCAGGTGTCGGGCCAGCAGCTGGCTCAGGGCCGCGCCGTCCCGGCGGGTCAGTGCGTCGATCATCTTCTCGTGTTCCTCCACGGCGCGCTGCCACTTGTCGCCGTCCTGGTTGGAGCGAAAGCGCAGTGCCTGCAGGCGCGCGTTCAGCCGGTCATAGGTGTCACACAGCACCGGGTTCCTGGCCGCTGCATTGATCGCGCGGTGAATGCGCGCATTGAGCCGGTAGTAGGCCGGTAGGTCGCGCCGCGTGTAGGCCGCCAGCATCTCGAAGTGCATGGCACGGATCTCGTCCAGCTCGGCTTCGGTGATGCGCTGCGCCGCGAGTTCACCCGATATGGCCTCCAGGCCGCCCATCACCTCGAAGGTGTGCCGCACGGCCTGCTCATCCAGCTGCAGGGCGACGGCCCCCCGGTTGGGAAACAGCGCGACCAGGCCCTCGGCGGCCAGCATCTTGATGGCCTCGCGCAGGGGCGTGCGCGAGACCTGCAGCACTTCGCACAGCTGGCGCTCGTTGAGCTTGGCGCCCGGGGCGATGCGGCCTTCGACCAGCATCTCGCGCAGCCGGCCGGCGACCTGCTCGTGCAGGGCAGGACGGGCCATTTCTATGATGTGGGCAGTCACCCGCGTATTTTGTATGCAAAAAACGCTAGGTTCAAACCCGAGTCTTCCCCTAGAGAATGTTGACAATCGGCTTTTGTATGCAAAGATCCGGCTCAGTCGTACGGCCGGTGTCTCGGCCTGCCGCCTTGCCAGGACCCTCACCATGATCAAGCTCGACTTCCATCCCACCGGCCGCCACTTCCTGCAGATTCCGGGGCCCTCGCCCGTTCCCGACCGCGTCCTGCGGGCCATGAGCCTGCCCACCATCGACCACCGCGGCCCCGAATTCGCCGTGCTGGGCACGCGCGCGCTGCAGTCCATGCAGCAGGTCTTCCAGACCCGACAGCCTGTGGTGATCTACCCGGCCTCCGGGACCGGGGCCTGGGAGGCGGCGCTGGTCAACGTGCTCAGCCCCGGTGACCACGTGCTGATGTACGAGACCGGGCAGTTCGCGGCGCTGTGGACCAAGTTGGCCGGCAAGCTCGGGCTGAAGGCCGAGGTGATCGGCCTGCCCGGCACCGAAGGCTGGCGCCGCGGCGTGCAGGCACACCTGATCGAGGAGCGCCTGGCCCAGGACAAGGGGCATGCCATCAAGGCAGTGTGCGTGGTGCACAACGAGACCTCCACCGGCACCACCAGCGACATCCAGGCGGTGCGCCGGGCGATCGACAGCGCGGGCCACCCCGCGCTGCTGCTGGTGGACACCATCTCGGGGGTGGGTGCGGCCGATTACCGCCACGACGCCTGGGGTGCCGACGTGTCCATCGCCAGCTCCCAGAAGGGCCTGATGATGCCGCCCGGCATCAGCTTCAACGCGCTGTCCAAGCGCGCCATCGAGGCCAGCAAGTCCGCCCGTTTCCCCAAGTCCTTCTGGGCCTGGGACGAGATGCTGGAGTTCAACAAGACCGGCTACTTTCCCTACACCCCCAGCACCAACGTGCTCTACGGCCTGGTCGAGGCCTGCGAGATGCTGCTCGACCCGGCCCACGGGGGCCTGGACGGCACGTTCGCGCGGCATCGCCGCTGGGGCGCGGGCGTGCGCGCCGCCGTGGCGGCCTGGGGTCTGGAGACCCAGTGCATCGACCCGGCCTGCCATTCGCCGGTGCTGACCGGCGTGGTCACGCCCGAGGGCGTGGACGCGGACGCGGTGCGCAAGCTGATCTACGAGCGCTTCGACCTCTCGCTGGGCACAGGGCTGGGCAAGATCAAGGGCCGGATGTTCCGCATCGGCCACCTGGGCGACTGCAACGACCTCACGCTGATGGCGGCGCTCTCGGGTTGCGAGATGGGCATGAAGCTCTCGGGCATCAGGCTCGCCGGCTCAGGCGTGCAGGCCGCGATGGATTACTTCGCGGGGCATCCCGCGCCGGTGCAGCTGCGCATGGCGGCCTGAGCACGGCCGCTAGCCCACCTTCCCTCAAACTTTTTCCCAAGTCCAGGAGACAACCATGATCGATCGCAGACTCTTCGTGGCAGGCGCAGCCGCGAGCCTTGCCGCCCCTGCCGTCCGCGCGCAGTCGCTGCCCACGCAGCCGGTGCGCATCATCGTGGGCTTCGCGCCCGGTGGCGGCACCGACATCCTGGCGCGGGTGGTGGGCCAGAAGCTGGCCGACATGTGGAAGACGCAGGTTCTCGTGGAGAACCGGGCCGGTGCCTCGGGCGCCATCGCCGCGGAGATGGTGGCCCGGCAGCCCGGTGACGGCACCGTGCTGCACATGGCGCACATCAACAGTCACGCCATCGTGCCCAATCTGCAGAAGCTGGCCTACGACCCGGTCAAGGACTTCCAGCCCATCGCGCTGGTGGGGGTCACGCCCAACCTGCTGGTCTGCGGGCAGTCGCAGCCGGCCAAGACGGTCAAGGACCTCGTGGACCTGTGCCGGCAGAACCCCGGAAAGATCAGCTTCGGCTCGGCCGGTTCCGGCTCGGCCCAGCACCTGGCGCTGGAGATGTTCATGCTGCAGGCCGGCGTCAAGGCCATCCACGTGCCCTACAAGGGCTCGGGCCCCATGCTCACCGACCTGATCGGCGGGCAGGTGCAGTACAGCTTCGACACCATGACGGCGGCCACGCCACACGTGAAGACCGGCAAGGCGGTTGCGATCGCGCAGACCCGCCTGAAGCGCGCGGCCGGCCACCCCAGTGTTCCGACCATGGCCGAGTCCGGATTCCCGGGCTTCGAGGCGACCACCTGGTACGGCCTGGTGGGACCGGGCCGCATGTCGCCGGCGCTGGCCCGCCGCATCAACGAGGACGTCAACAAGGTCCTGGTCATGCCCGACGTGATGGAGCGGCTGGAAGCGTCCGGCGCGGAAGACGGCGGCGGCAGCACGGAGAAGTTCGCGCAGTTCATCCAGGTTGAACAGCAGAAGTGGGCCAAGGTGATCAAGGACGCCGGCGTCAAGGTGGACAGCTGATGGGGGCTCGGCCCCTGCCCCTGGCGGGCGTGCGCGTGCTGGACATCAGCCAGGTGATGGCGGGCCCCTACGCCTGCATGCTCCTGGGCGACCTGGGCGCCGACGTGATCCGGATCGAGCCCCCTGGCACCGGTGACCAGACGCGCGGTGCCATGGGTTTCAAGATGAAGGGCGCCGACAGCCTGGGCTTCCTGAACATGAACCGCAACAAGCGCAGCGTCGCGCTCAACCTCAAGAGCGAGGCGGGTCGGCAGGTGCTGATGCGGCTGGTCCAGGATGCGGACATCCTGATCGAGAACTACCGCCCCGGCGCGCTCAAGCGCCTGGGACTGGGCTACGAGGCGCTGAGCCAGGTCAACCCGCGCCTGGTCTACACCAGCATCTCGGGCTTCGGCCAGACTGGCCCCTGGGCCGACCGTCCTGGCTTCGACCTGATGGCGCAGGCCATGTCCGGGGTGATGAGCGTGACGGGCTACCCGGACAGTCCGCCGGTGAAGGCGGGCGTGCCGGTGGCCGACATCGGCTGCGCGCTCTTTGCGATCTATGCCACCTTGTCGGCCTACATCGGCGCGAAGAACACGGGGCAGGGGCAGCATGTGGACGCCGCCCTGTTCGATTCGGCCATGGCCTTCAGCGTGTGGGACATCTGCGACTACTGGGGCACGGGCAAGCCGCCCGAGCGGCTTGGCACGGCCAACAAGATGACCGCGCCCTACCAGGCCATGGCCAGCAGCGACGGCCATTTCGTGATGGGCGCCAACAGCCAGAAGCTCTGGGTGCAACTGTGCAAGGTGATGGGACGCGAGGAACTGCTGGAGGACGAGCGGTTCTCCACCATTGCCCTGCGGCTGGCAAACCGCGCCGTGCTGCAGGAGGCGCTCGAGGCCACCTTCCGGCGCAAGCCCAAGGACTACTGGGTGGAGACCCTGCTGGCCCACGGCATTCCGGCTGGCCCCATCCTGAGCTACCCCGAGGCCTTCGGCAGCGAGCATGCCAAGGTGCGCGGCATGCGCATGGAGATCGACCATCCGGTCGAGGGCAAGGTGCCCAACATCGGCTTCGCGGTGAAGCTCTCGGGCACGCCGCAGCAGGTCCGGCGGCACCCGCCCCTGCTGGGCGAGCACACGGCGCAGGTGCTGGCCGACCTGGGCTTCAGCGACGAGGAGCAGGTCAGGCTGCGGGAACAGGGGGCCTTCGCGCCATGAGTGGCATGAGTGAGGGTGCCGTCCACCTGCGCATCGACGGGCCGGTGGCCTCGGTGGTGTTCGACCGCCCGGCGGCGCGTAATGCCATGACCTGGGCGATGTACGAATCGCTCGAGCGTATCTGCAGGCAGTTGGCCGCGGACGATGCGGTGCGCGTGGTGCGCCTGCGCGGCGCCGGGGGGCAGGCCTTCGTGGCGGGCACGGATATCGCGCAGTTCATGGACTTTCGCGGTGGTGAGGATGGCGTGCAGTACGAGCGGCGCATCGATGCCTGCGTGGGGCTGCTGGAGTCCCTGCCCAAGCCGACGGTGGCCGTGGTCGAAGGCTGGTGCATCGGCGGCGGCCTGGCGCTGGCGACGGCCTGCGATTTCCGCATCGCCACCCAGGGCGCGCAGTTTGGCGTGCCCATCGCCCGTACGCTGGGCAACTGCCTGTCCGCCTCCAACCTGGCGCGGCTGGTGGCGGCGATGGGCCGGCCGCGCGCGCTGCGCCTGCTGCTGGCGGCGGAACTGATCGCCGCCGATGAAGCGCATGTCGCGGGCTATCTGCTGGACGTGGTGGCGCCCGAGGCTCTGGACGAGGCGTCCGACAGCTTGTGCCAGCGCCTGTCGCGGCTCGCGCCCGTCACCCAGGCCGTGAGCAAGGAGGCGCTCAATCGCCTGCTGCAGCGGGACCTGCCCGATTGCGAAGACCTGATCCGGCGCGCTTATGGCAGCGCCGATTTCCACAGCGGGGTGCAGGCCTTCGTGGCAAAGACTGCTCCGGTCTGGCGCGGCCAGTGAGACCTGGACGAAGGAACGACCTGCGCCGCGGACTCGCGCACGTTCCCGTGCGCTTCGCATGAGGGTCTATCAGCTCAGGATGTGCTCGACAGCGCCGTCTCGAACAGCCTGCCGTACTCCTGCCCTCCTTCGTTGGAGGCACTCAATATGACCAGCGTGGTACCGGTCCTACTGTCGGTGTAGATGGATTGGCCCAGGTCGCCGCCAAAGCGCAGCCACTTGCCATCGTCTCCAGGGTGGTGAAAGTAGAACTTGTAGCCTTGGCCGTACCCCTGGATCCGGCCGCGACGCAAAAAGGCCTCCGAGGAGCGATGGGTTCTGCACTCTTGGAACCACTCGCTCTTGATGATCTGCTTGCCCCCCAGCGCGCCGCTTTGTGCCACCAGCAGGCCAAGACGCCCCCAGTCCCGCAGACCGGCCGAGAAACTGGCGCTGACGTCTTCTACGCCGACGGAGTCCGTCAGCCATACCGCGTCAGCCTGTGCGCCGATGCCCCTCCACAGCGCTGTCTCGGTGAATTCCGTGATGCTCATTTTGGAAGCGGCCCTCAGGGCCATGCTGATCAGATGTGGGTCGACATGTGAGTAGTTGAAAGCCGTGCCAGGCTCGTGCTTGAAGCCATGGGACCAGTTCAAGATCACTGAGTCCTGGTCGGTATTCTTCCCCCGGCTGCGCGGGTGTCCCATAAAGCCCCGCAAGTCCCACTTCTCGAAGTTGTCTCGCGTGCCGCAGAGCCAATGACAGATATCTGCGCCGCTGGACATGTTCAAGGCCTGTCGCAGCGTGACCCTCCCCAGGGGCTTGCCTTTGAGGCGGCCGTCGTACTTCTCGACAGGATCTTCCAGACTGTCAAATAGCCCAAGATCAAAGGCCAGGCCAACGAGCAGACTGAGTACGCCCTTGGCCATGGACTTGCTGTAAAAGCGCATCTCCTGGGAGCGATCGAATTCATAGTGCTCATAAAAGACCGTATCCGATCGCGCCACGAGCATGGCGGGTTTGCCATAGCGCCTTTGGTAGTCCTGAAAGCTGCCAAATAGACCCCAACGCATGGCTCGGGGGCTGTTGGCAAGGGGAGAGCTTATCGCCGGCGCTTTGACGACTTTGTGATCGAAAAGTTTTTCAACACCGCCCGAGAAGTTCCCGACGATCCAGTCGGGATGCCCCCAGGGATTGGGGTTTTGTCCTGGCGGCCCCCATCCTGTGGGAAAGCCTTTGGCGCGACCAAAATCGCTGGCTTTGGCGCTCAAGGGAGCTGTCAAAAAGGCCGAGCTGGTGATCAGCTTCGCTAAGGTCGATCGCTTGTCGGGGCAGTACATCAGTGGCGTCCTGTGGCGTATCCAGCGTGTCCACTCACGAAGAACCAGGCCGGACGTTTGTCTGCAAAACACAGAACAACCCGGTGATGGCCTGCCCGTGATCGTGACGCAACAGACCGCGGTCTGCCCGCAGCACTCGCAAACCATGGTCTGAAGCCAAACGCTGGATGTACGCCAGGGAGTGCGCATATCGCAGGCTGGGCCGCAGCACATACGCCTCGGGGCCTGCCGCCCACTCCTCCAGGCTGAATACCAAACCACCACCGGCACGCAGCACCTGCGTGGCGAGTTCGAACACGCGCTCCAAGGCACCCACGTAGATGAAGACGTCGGCGCTCACGATCAGGTCGTAGCGGTCGCCTGCACGGTGGGCCTGTTCCATGGCGTCGTGAATATCGGCCTGCCAGACCCGGCGGTAGTGCCCACTTTCTTGCGCTCTGTGCACCATGCCGGCGGAGAGGTCAACGCCGTCGACGTGCAGGGCCAGGCCTTGCAGACACTGGCCGACCAGGCCGGTGCCGCAGCCCAGGTCCAGGACGTGTTGCCACGAGGGAGAAAGACAGCTCTGGGCGGCCTTGACCAGGATGTCGGGCGCACGGTAGTCCAGTTGGGCCAAGTGGCTGGAAAAGTCGTCGGCGTAGCGGTCAAAGAGTTGCGCCACATAGCCTGCCGGCGGGGCGGGCGGCGCTTGGGTCCAGCCACTCTGGGCATGCAGCACGGCGGCCAGCATGTAGCGAGTGAGCTCGTCACCTGCGCCCTGTTGATGGAGGGTTTGCAGACATTGGGCCGATTCATCCCATCGGCCCAATTCCCGTAAAACCGACGCCTTGTGTCGCAGGGGGATCAGTTGCTGGGGGTGCAGGGCCAAGGCCCGATCGAGCGCGGCCAAAGCCAGCGGGTATTGACCCGCTTCGGCATAACTGGCCCCCAAATGAGCCCAGGTTTCAGCGGCTTCGGGCTCAAGCTGCGCGGCGCGACGCAGCAGGTCGATCGCTTGGGCGGTCTGGCCCAGCGCGGCACGCACCACGCCCAGGTTCATCAGGACCGACGGGCGTTCGGGCGCCAGTTCGAGCGCCTGGCTGAAAGACGATTCGGCGCGGGACAACTGGCCCGATTCGGCTTCTCGCACGCCTTGCTCGAAGAGGACGCGCGCCTGTTGGAGTGCGTCGGGACGGGTGTCGTTCACGGTCAGGTCTATGGATTGAGCGGCGGCTGGCAGTATAGGTTTCAAGCCGTGAACCCTGCCTGATTCACTTCACCCTCCTTAGAATGACGTGCAGTCACCCTCTCACTGCCGTTTCGAGAAAGCACCCCCAGCATGACCCGTAAAGCCCTGTTGTGGTTTGTCTTGACCGGCTTGGGTTTGATCGGATCCAGCATGGCCCAAACCGTCAGCGAACCTCCCTACACCCTGGTGAAGAACGAGCCGCCTTTCGAAGTCCGTGACTACGGCGTGCTCACGGTAGCTGAAACGCTGATCGAAGGTGACTTTGACGTCGCGGGCAGCCTGGGGTTTCGCCGAGTGGCCGGCTACATCTTCGGGAAGAATCAGAACGCCAAGGGCGAGAGCGAAAAGATCGCCATGACCGCGCCTGTGACCATGGAGGCGCAGAACCAGCAATGGCGGCTGCATTTCGTCATGCCGCAAGGCATGTCCCTGGGTACTTTGCCCAAACCGGTCGACGCCAGCGTGCAATTGCGTGAGGTGCCTGCGCAGCGCATGGCTGCCGTGCGATTCAGTGGCTTGACCACCGCCGCCAGCATCGAGCGCCAGACCCAATTGCTCAAAGACTGGTTGGCGCGCAACAACCTGGCGTTTGAGGACCGCCCCCAACTGGCTCGCTATAACGACCCGTTCACCTTGCCGTGGAACCGGCGCAATGAAATCCTGATTCCTCTGAAGGGGATGTGAGCGGAAAATAGGACGATCGGTAATCAAACTTTGAAGATTCCTATGTACGTACCCCCCCATTTCGCAATCAAGAATCCCCAGGACCTGCACGCGATCATTCGGGAGCACCCGCTGGGCGCGCTGGTCACGGTAGGCCCCGACGGACTGGACGCTAACCACATTCCGTTTGAGTTTGATCCCGCTCACGGTACGCTCGGACTCCTGACCGCGCACGTGGCGCGCGCCAATCCGGTGTGGCAGCAGTGCAAGGACGGCGCCGACGTCCTGGTGATCTTTCGAGGTAACGAGAGCTACATATCGCCCAACTGGTACCCGAGCAAGCATGAAACCCACCGCCAGGTCCCTACCTGGAACTACGAGGTGGTACACGTGCAGGGCCGGCTGACCGTCATGGACGAAGAGAAGTTTGTCCGTGGGGTCGTGGCCAGACTCACCCGACAGCACGAGATGACCGAGCCACGTCCCTGGAAGATGGGTGATTCGCCCCCCGACTACATCGACGGGATGCTGCGCGCGATCGTAGGGATCGAGATCGAGATCAGGCGCATGGAAGGCAAGGCCAAATTGAGCCAGAACCGCGAAGCCCGCGACCGACTCAATGCCGCGGATACCTTGCTTGCAAAAGGCGAAGAGTCGCTGGGAAGAGCCATGCGCGAGGCGCAATGACTTTTTGCGATCCGTGAATCACGATCGCAACGCTGCGCGATCTCAATCCGGAAGGTGACGTGATCCCCTGTCCGGCTGGATACAGCCGAGTCGCTCAGCGAGTTCGCGCAGGTGGGCGACGCTGATGTCGACCGGGCCGTCGGGCTCAGCTTCTCCAAGGCCAGGCCCATATTCGTCGGGGCGGGCGACGAAGCAGGTCGCCAGGCCGCAGGCGGCGGCAGCCTGCAGGTCCGAGCTGTGGGCGGCGACCATCATCACCTCTCCGGGTGCGAGATCGAAGGCGTCGGCCGCACTGAGATAGACCCCCGGCTTGGGCTTGTAGTCACGCGCGACTTCTGCACCCAGGATCGCATCCCAGATCAGCCCATTGCGCCGGGCCAGGTCGACCATCAGGGAAATGTTTCCGTTGGAGCAGGGCGCCAGCAGGAATCGGGTGCGCAATGCAGCCAGGCCCTCGGCCACATCAGGCCACGCGTCGAGTCGGTGCCAGGCCATGGTGAGTTCATGTCGTGTGCCTTCGTCGATGTCGTTCAGCGCCTGGGCGGTGAGGACGACATCAAGATTGCGCCGGTGCAGATGGTCGAGTTTGCAGAACGGAATGCTCCCGGCACGTACTTCCTCCATGGCGGGCTGGTACTGCGCACGCCAGGCGTCGGCAAACGCAAGCCAGTCAAGCCGAATGCCCCGCGGCGCCAGCAGGTGCTCGGCCTCCCGCGCGATGCAGGTACGCCAGTCCACGAGGGTGCCGAAGACGTCGAAGATCAGAGCCTTGATGGCGGGGAAAGCAGGTTCGCAGTGGCTGGGCATTTTGAATTTGGAGCTGGTAACGCTTCGCAAGAGGGCTCGCCCGCGGGCGATTCATTGGAAAACACCACCATCATCCGCTTATTTTTCTTGTTCCATGACCAAGCCGTTTAGTACCCAGGCTAACGAACGTGAGGCCATGCTGCGGACAAGGCCCTAGAATCCCGTCGCAAGCGCGCCGCTAGGCGCACAGTAACAACGAGGAGTTTTCCGTGAACCAACTCGACTTTCAGGGCCGACACGCCATCGTCACCGGTGGTGCCACCGGCCTGGGCTACGCGATCGCGCAGCGGCTGATCGCCTCGGGTGGTAGCGTGACCCTCTGGGACCGTGACGAAGGGGGTGCCACGCGCGCCGCGCAGGCCCTGGGCGCCGCCGCTGGCGCAGTGGCGGTGGATGTGGCGGACCACGCCTCGGTGGTGGCTGCCGTCGCGGCCACGCGCAAGCGCCATGCGCGGGCGCATGCGCTGGTGAACAGCGCGGGCATCACCGGCCCCAATACGAAGGTCTGGGACTACCCGGTCGACGGCTGGCGGCAGGTGTTCGACGTGAACGTTCACGGCCTCTTCTACTGCTGCCGCGAGGTGGTGGGCTGGATGCGAGAAACTGGCGAGGGCCGTATCGTGAACATCGCCTCGGTGGCGGGCAAGGAGGGCAACCCCAATGCCAGCGCCTACAGCGCGAGCAAGGCCGCCGTGATCGGCCTGACCAAATCCCTGGGCAAGGAATTGGCCGACACCGGGATCCGCGTGAACTGCGTGACGCCCGCCGCGGTCCGCACCGCGATCTTCGACCAGATGACACCCGAGCACATCGGGTTCATGCTGTCCAAGATCCCGATGGCCCGCTTCGGCCAGCCCGAGGAGATCGCCGCGATGGTGGCCTGGATGTGCACCGAGGAGTGCTCGTTCTCGACGGGCGCGGTTTTCGACCTCTCGGGCGGGCGCTCTACCTACTGAGGCCCGGAGGGCTTGGGCTTGGCCTAGGGTCCTCAGCCCAGTTCCACCAGCTCGCGCTCGAGCGACCAAGCTGCCTGTGCGCCATCGTCGGTGATCAGGAACTGGTCCTCGATGATGAAGCCGCCTTCGCCATCGACATAGAACGGCGTCTCGAAGGCCAGCACCATGCCCGGCTCGATCGGCAGGTCTGCCTGGGCGGCGATGAAGGGTGGTACCTCGCAGAAGGTGTCGTGGCCCAAGCTGTGGCCGAAGTGGCCGCGGGTGTAGCGGGCAAAGCCCGCCCGCTGCATCGCCGCGGTGGCCCTCTGGTGCACCTCGCGCATGGTGTGGCCCGGTCGCAGCACCTCCAGGCCCGCCGCGAAGGCATCGCACAGCGCGCGCATGATCTCCCGCGCGCGCGGGCGCGCCGGGCCGCAGGTGTAGGTGCGGCCGCTGTCGGAGCTGTAGCCCTCGACCAGGCACCCGACGTCGAACTTGATCACGTCACCGCGGCGCACAGGGCCACCGCCGCTCCAGGGCGTGGGGCCGACGGTGGTGTACTCCCACTGGCCGGTCAGGCGGTCGCCCCGGACGGCTGCCGCATCGGCCACGCCGGCCTTCCATGCCGCTGCGATGGCGTCGCGGGTGGTGCCCTCGTGCACCGCTTCGATCGCGCGGCGCATGCCTGCCTCGGCCAGGGTGGCCGCGGCGTGCAGCCGGGCGATCTCGCGAGAGGACTTCATCGCCTTGATGCCTGCTAGCGCCAGGCTAGCGTCGCACCACACGGGCTGCGGGCACTGGGCCTGCAGCTGCAGGAAGTCGGCCACAGGCCAGTAGTCCAGGTCCAGGCCGATGCGCGCATGCAGCAGGCCCTCGCGGCGCAGCAGTTCGACCAGACGGGCGAAGGCCAGGCGCGTGTCGAACGCAGCGGGCCGTGCGAATCCCGGCGCGCGCCCCGCTGCCTGCCAGGCGCGTTCGGTCAGCTGCGCGGCGCTGTCGTCGCTGCCGGCCCAGGGCCGGATGTCGGCGGTCTCGACCCAGTCGGGGTGCGTGAGTACGTTCCCCTCGCCCAGGGCGATACGCGCTGGCGGCGCGAACAGCTCGGTGGCCACGGCCGATATCGGCCGGCCTGTGTCCGCAGGGATCAGGGCCAGGGCCGAGCCAGCCCGCCGGAAGAAACTCGCTACGCCCGGGGGCGCACCGGTGGCCCAGGTGTAGCTCTCGGGCTTGGCCACCACGATGGCGTCCAGGCCGTGTTCGGCCATGAGTCTTTGGGCGCGCGGACGCAGGATGTCGGACATGGCGGTTCAGGCAAAAGAGACCGAGGGCAGCCAGGTGGCAATGCCAGGCACTGCCGTCAGCAGCGCCAGCCCCACCAGCAGCAGCGCCCAGTAGGGCAGGGCGCCTGCGGATGCCTCGGCCAGGTTGACCTGGTGCTTGCTGATGCCCACCAGCACGAACAGGTTCATCCCCACGGGCGGCGTGAGCATGCCGATCTCGATCAGGATAGTGATCACCACACCCAGCCAGACCGGGTCGTAGCCCAGGCCGGTCAGGAGCGGGAAGACGACCGGCAGGGTCATCACCATCATGGACAGCCCGTCGAAGATCATGCCCAGTAGGAAATAGATCAGGACGATCACGCCCAGCAGAACCAGCGGCGAGAGCCCTGCACTGGAGATGCCATCCAGCATCTTCTGCGGCAGCTGCAGCAGGCTGATGGACTGCGCCAGGATGACCGCGCCCAGGAAGACCAGGGCAATCACCGCGAAGGTGCGGGCCGAGTTGAGGAAGGTGCGCAGCAGCTTGGACAGGGTGAGGTCGCCCAAGGTGAACCCGAGCACCGCGGCCGCGGCCACACCCACGGCGGCCGATTCGGTGGGGGTGGCGATGCCCATGAAGAGACTGCCCAGCACGGCCACGATGAGCAGCAGGATGGGCCACACGGCGAGGGCGGCGCGCAGCGTAGACCCCCAGCCCAGGGGCGCCTCGCGCGGGACCATGCCGGGGCTGCGCCGCGCCTTGATCTCGATGTAGATCATGAAGATCAGGGCCATCATCAGCCCAGGGACGATACCGGCCAGGAACAGCTTGCCGATGGAGGTGTCGGTGAGCGCGCCGTAGATCAGGAGAGACAGGCTGGGCGGAATCAGCAGGCCCAGCGTGCCGCCGCCGGCGAGCGAGCCCACCACCATACGCTTGTCGTAGCCGCGCTGGGTGAGCTCGGGGTAGGAGACCGAGCCCACCGCCGCCGACACCGACATCGAGGAGCCGCTGACCGCGCCGAACAGGGTGCACACCGCGATGTTGGTGTGCAGCAGGCCGCCGCGCAGTCGTGCGAACAGCGGCGACAGGGCCTTGTAGATTCCGCCCGCGAGGCCGCTGGCGACCAGTACGTCCCCCAGCAGGATGAACAGGGGGATGGAGGTGAGCGTGAACTCGCCCAGCACGTTCAGGACCGCCTGCGCGCCCAGGCGCGTGGCGCCGCCCCCGAAGAAGTGCAGGATCGCGAAGCCCGTCAGGCCCAGCGCGGCGCCCAGCACGGCACCCGACATCACGGTCAGGCCTAGCAGGCCTGCTAGCACCGACCAGATCATGGACGGACTGCTTCTTCAGGTTCGGGCTGTACGGGCCGCAGGGTGCGCCACAGCCCGGCGACGGTCATCAGCGCCACGGAGGCTGTGATCAGGATCAGGAAGGGCGACAGCGGCAGCCGCGATTGCTCGGACTTCAGGCCCAGCTTGTAGGTGAATTCGGTGATCCCCCAGATCTCGCGCAGGAAGACTGCGCAGAAGCCCAGCAGGATCAGCTGGCCCAGGACGAAGATCACCCGGTGCGCCAGGCCGCCGGTCATGCTTGACAGTGCCGTGACGCGGATATGCAGCTCGCGCAGTACTGTGGCGGGCAGCAGGGTGAACACGGCCAGCGTCATGAGCAGACCGGACAGTTCTTCGGTGAAGTTGAAGGGCTTGTCCCAGATGTAGCGCATCACCACAGCCGCCAGCACCAGCACGAAGAGGCTGGCGAGCGAGAGGGCGCCGATGGCGGCCAGCACACCGGACAGCGCCTGCAGCGCGCGTTCGGGCCAGGCCTGCAGAGGCTGGCCCTGGGCCTGGCCCCCGGCCTTGCCGGTGGGCTGGTCCGTCACTTGGGCAGGGCCTGCAGGATGCGCTGGCGGTAGGCGATGGCGTCGCCGCCGGTTTCCTTGGCCAGCACGTCCCAGGTCTCCAGCGCCGAGGCGCGCAGCGCGCGCTGGTCAGCGGCGGATAGGGCGGGGTAGAAGGTGCTGCCCTGGCTCACGAGCTTCTCGCGTGCGGCCTTCTCGCCGGAGGCGTCGCCGTCGAAGTTGAAGCTCACCTTCTCGAGCTCGGCGACGGCGTCGCTGAAGCCTTTCTTGAGGTCGGCGGGCAGTGCGGCCCACTTGGCCTTGTGCGCGAGCAGCGCATAAGGCGCCGGCGGGAAGGGGAAGCCCGTGGGCGTCACGTGCTTGGCCACTTCCTGCAGCGAGATCGTGTTGGCGAAGCGCGCCGCGTACAGGGCGCAGTCGACCACACCGGTCTGCAGCGCCGAGTACAGCTCGTTCTGCGGAATGATCTGCGCGGCCACGCCCAGGCGCTTGAAGGTCTCGACCTGCTCGCGGCTGCCCACGCGCAGCTTCTTACGTTTTAGTTCGTCGATGGAGCGGACCGGCTCACGGCAGAAGAGCGAGGCATCGACGATGGAGAAGCCCAGGAAGCCGGGGACTTCGATGTTCCACTTGGCTATGCCTTCCTTGAGCACGGCCTTCAGCGCGGGCAGGGCCTTGAGGTGCTCGTCGGCGTTGGCCACCAGGCCGAAGACGTAGAGGTTTGCCAGTGCGGGCGCGTCACGGCCGATGAAGGGCGGCCAGATGAAGCTCAGCTCGGGCGTGCCGGCCTGCATGAAGCGCAGGGCGTCGGCGTCCTTCAGACCCAGGGCGCCGCCTTCGGAGACGGAGATCTTGAGCTTGCCGCTGGTTCGCTTCTCGACGTCGGCCGCGAAGGCCCGGATGTGCGCCGATTCCGGGCGGGTGGGCGCGTAGCTGTTGTTGAACTTCCACTCGGTCTGCGCCTGGACGCCACCGTGCAGGGTGAGCAGGGCCGTGAGAGCGGGTGCGAGGCGGGAAATGGCTGTGAGCAGTCGCATGGGAGGCTTTCCTAGACGGGGGTTTCTGGACGCAAAAGTGCATTCTAGGGGCGTGCTCATCAGCTGCTAACCACGGCGCTATAGCCCCAGCAACCCCCGCGTGAGCCGGTGCGCCCGAGCCTGGGGGTCGGCCAGGTCGTGCAGCACGTTCATGTGGTGCCGCCCAGGAACGGTCTCGCATACCGGCACGGCGCGCTCGCCCCAGGCCTTGCGGATCAGCTGGTTCTGGCGCAGGAACTCCTCGCTCTCCTGCGATCCCACCAGCGCCAGCAGCGGCCCCGTCGGCGCGGGCATGCAGGCGGGGCTCAGACGCAGGGCGGCCTGTTCGTCCAGCCGCAGGTCGGGCGCCAGGAAGGGCGCGTGGCGCAGGGGCTCCAGATCGAACACGCCCGAAAGCGACACCGCGCCCCGCACCAGGCGCCGCGGCAGGCCGGCCTGGAAGGCGGGCCAGTCCAGCAGCAGCATCATGGCCGCCAGGTGCCCTCCCGCGGAGTGGCCGGCGACGACGAGGCGCCGCGGGTCACCGCCGTATTCGCGCGCGTGGCGCCAGGTCCAGGCGACGGCGCGGGCCACTTGCATCACGATGTGCTCCACGCTGACCGCGGGGGCCAGCGGGTAGTCGGGAATCGCCACCAGCGCGCCCGCCTGCGCGAAGGCCGGTCCGATGAACGCCTGGTCACGCTTGGACAGGGCCCGCCAGTAGCCGCCATGCAGGTACACGAAAACCGGCGCGCCGCCCGCTGCTGCACGGCCCGGTGGGTGTGGCAGGAACAGGTCCAGGGTGTTGCCGGGGTCATGGCCTGCACCGGCCGAGGCGGGAGAGGCTTCCTGATACGGGATGTCGCGCACACAGAGCGGATCGTCCAGTGCCTGTCGCGAGCGCTCGGCCCACGACTGCAGGATCTGCGGGTGTCCGGGGATACGGGCGCGGTTGTTGTACTGGGCGTCGTACCACGCGGGTTCATGCGGCGCAGCGGTCATCGGGGGCTCCTGGGCTTGCGGGCGGTGGCGGGTTTGCGGGTGGTGGATTCACCGGTGATGGCTTTGCGTTGGATCGATTTGCCGGCCGCGGCCTTGCGCGCGGCGTTGCCTGCAGCGCGCTGGCCCTCCTTCGTCGCGGCGGCGACCAGCGCGTCGGCCATCCACAGGGCCACCTTTTCCACGGCCTTGTCCGACAGGCCCCAGATGTCCTTGAGGATCATGTAGGTCTCTATGCCATAGACCACGGTGAGGGCCTGGTGCAGCCGCATCTGCGCGGCGGGATCCAGCACGCTGGACAGCGGTGCGATCGCGTCGCCCAGGATACGAACGCGGTGGCCGCGCCGGTAGGGCTCTTCCTCCAGCGAACCGGCGCGCTCCTGCGCCCACTGCTCCAGCGACAGTTGCACCGCCGCGCGCATCTGGGGCTCGAAGGCCTGAAACAGGGGGAAGGTCTTCTCGAACACGTCACGCACGCGCCGGGGCCCGTCGGCGTGGGGCGAGGAGAAGTCACGCACCGGCCCCAGCGAGGCATCCATCACCGCGGCGATCAGCGCGCTGCGGCTAGGGAAGTAGCGGTACGCCGTGGCGCGCGAGACGCCGCTGCGCTGCGCGACATCCGCCATCGAGGGCACGTGGCCGGCTTCGCGTATCAGCTGCATCGCGGTGTCCAGCAGCAGCCGAAAAGTAGAGGCCTTTACGCCTCGTTCTGGCGGCGACGGCCCGAAACTGGGGGCGACCTTGGGGGTGGGCATGCGGGTTTATCCCGGGGACTGATTGATCGATGGGCCCTTGGCAGGGGAGTTTGCTCATGCTTATGATGCCTCCATCCAGATTTGAGACGCAAGTCTCATTTCTGCCAAGACAGATCCCGCGGCGTGGCGCATGACGTGCCTGACTGCGAGGACGACGAGGAGACGGTCCCATGCGTTCTGACGGACGAGGCCGGTGCGGGCAGCGAAGCTGCACGGGTGGAGAGATCTCGGCCGGCCCGTTCACGGCCGGCCCGTGCCCGTGCGGTGAGCCGCGAATCAGGGGTACGCGCGCGTGACGCTGCATCTGTTCGAGCGCGTGGCCGTGGAGGACGAGGGCGAAGGCCCCCCGGTGGTCTGCGTGCACGGACTGGGGGGCAGCTCCAACACCTGGACACCGATGATGCCGGCGCTGGCACGCCACCGGGTGCTGCGCATCGACCTACCGGGCAGCGGCCTGTCCTCGCGCGCCGAGGGCGTGCTGTCGATCGAACGGTTCGTCACTGCGGCGGCCCAGGCCTGTGAGCGCCTGGGCGTGCGCCAGGCCGACTGGCTGGGGCATTCCCTGGGCACCATCGTGTGCCAGCACGTGGCGGTGACGCACCCTGCGCTCGTTCTCAGCCTGGCGCTGTTCGGGCCCCTCATGGCGCCGCCCGACCCGGCCCGCAAGGGACTGCGTGACCGCGCCGAGAAGGCGCGCAGCGGCCCGCAGGGCATGCATGCGATCGCGCAGCAGCTGGTACAGGCCTCGCTCTCCGCGGACACCCGCCAGCGCGATGCCCTGGCGGTGGCCTTCGTGCGTGACAACCTGATGCGGTGCGATGGCGAAGGCTATGCCCGCACCTGCGAGGCCCTGGCCGAGGCGCAGCCTGCGGCGGTGGAGCGGATCCAGGCGCCGGTGCTGCTGGTGACTGGCGACGAGGACGGGGTGGCGCCGCCGCAGGCAGTGCGGACCCTGGCCGACCGCCTGCACGGCGCGCGCGCCGTGCGCACCGTGGTGCTTCAGCGCTGCGGCCACTGGACGCCGGTGGAGCGTGCCGCGCAATGCATGACGCACTGGCAGGAATTCATCGGATCGGTGGGGCGCGCGCCAGTGGCTGCGACAGCCCCCCTGACCACCCACTGAACCCGAGGATCGAGCGCATGGCCGACGTTCTATTCACCAACGTGCGCATCTTCGACGGCGGTGGCGAGACGCCGTTCCAGGGCGAGGTGCTAGTGCAGGGCAACCGCATCACGCGGGTGCTCCAGACGGGGTATGGTGCGCGCACCGCACCTGTCGCGGGTGCGCAGGTGATTGACGGCGCAGGCGCCTTCCTGATGCCGGGGATGGTGGAGGCGCACACGCATTTCTCCTGGAACGACCAGCCCAGCCTGGAGTCCATCCAGCGCATGCCGCCGGAAGAACACATCCTGTGGTGCGCGCAGGTGGCGCGCCGCTACCTGGACATGGGCTGGACCTCCTGCGTGGGCGCGGCGACCGCCAAGCCGCGTCTGGACGTGGTGATACGCAACGCGATCAACGACGGCACCATCATCGGCCCGCGCTACCTGGCGGCCAGCCAGGAGATCACGGTGCCCGGCGGCCTGGGCGACACCACCGCGCCGCACCTGCCGCAGCCCGAGTTCGCCTTCGGCGCGGTCGTTAGTGGCGCTGAGGAGATGCGCCGCTGCGTGCGCATGTTCTGCAAGTACGGCGTGGATTCGCTGAAGATCAATCTCTCGGGCGAGTCCATCACCGGCATGCCATCGGAGATGAGCCAGTTCACCGAGGAGGAGATCCGCACCTGCGTGGAGGAGGCCAAGGCCTGGGGCAAGCGGGTGGCGGCTCACGCGCGCTCCACCTGGTCGATCAAGCAGTGCGTGAAGCTGGGGATCGAGGTGATCTACCACGCCAGCTTTGCGGACGAAGAGGCGCTGGACCTGCTGGAGGCGAACAAGTTCAAGCACTTCGTCGCGCCGGGTCTGGCCTGGTTGATCAACACCTGCCACCACGCCAGCGAATGGGGCCTGACGCCCGAGGTGACCCGCAAGATGGGTTACCACCGCGAGCTGGAGGCGGCCATCGAGAGCATGAAGGCGATGCGCCGGCGCGGCATTCGCATCCTGCCCGGGGGCGACTACGGCTTTGCCTGGACGCCGCACGGAACCAATGCCAAGGACCTGGAGTACTTCGTGAAGTACATCGGCATGAGCCCCATGGAGGCGCTGCTGTCGGCCACCGCCTGGGGCGGGCCGATGATGAAGATGGGCAAGGAGTTGGGTTACATCCGCGAGGGGTGCCTGGCCGATATCCTGCTGATCGACGGCGACCCGCTGGCCGATATCACCGTGATGCAGGACCCCGCCCGCATCCTGGCGGTCATGAAGGACGGCGAGTTCCACCGGGCGCCGCCGGTGCGGCAGGCGCGCGCCACGCGCTGGGCAGCCTAGAGCAAGCGGAGGGCAAACGACATGGCAGCGATCCGCGAAACCCTGTTCACCAACGTGCGCATCCTGGACGGCTCAGGGCAGCTGCCTTACGCCGGCAGCGTGCGCGTGCGCGGCAACCGCATCGTGCAGGTCAGTCGCAGCGGCGCGAGCGCCAGCGCGGGCGATGCGCTGGTGGTGGACGCCGGCGGCGCCACGCTCATGCCGGGCATGACCGAGGCGCACACGCATTTCTCCTGGAATGACGCGGCCACGCTGGCCGGCATCCAGACCATGCCGCTGGAGGAGCACGTGCTGTGGACCGCCAAGGTGGCCCACAGCTACCTGAAGGCGGGCTTCACCTCCTGCCTGGGCGCGGCCTGCGCCAAGCCGCGGTTGGACGTGGTGATCCGCAATGCGATCCAGAGCGGCCAGATCCCCGGCCCGCGCTACCTGGCCGCCAGCCAGGAGATCACCGTGCCCGGCGGCCTGGGCGACGAGATGCTGCCGCACCTGCCGTTTCCGGAGTTCAGCTTCGGGGTGGTGGTCAATGGCGCCGAAGACCTGCGCCGCGTGACGCGCATGTTCCTGAAGTACGGGGTCGATTCGATCAAGTTGAATCTCTCGGGCGATAACTTCGTCCCTGGCGCCGACGCCAAGACCACCTGGATGACCGATGCCGAGGTGGCCGCCTGCGCCGAGGAGGTGCGGATGCGAGGCAAGCGCATCATCGTGCACGCGCGTTCCTGCGCCAGCGTCAAGCAGGCCCTGCGCCATGGCATCCGCCTGATCTACCACGCCAGCTTCACCGACACCGAGGCGCTGGACATGCTGGAGGCCGCGAAGGACGAAGTGTTCGTCGCGCCGGGTATCGGCATCCTGTACGCGCTGCTGCACGAGGCCGAGCCCTTCGGCGTGAGCCACGAGCAGGCGGTGTCCATGGGCTACGAGGAGGAATGGGCCGCCGCCTGCGAGTCGCTCAAGGCCATGCATCGCCGGGGCGTGCGCGTGCTGCCCGGGGGTGACTATGGCTTTGCCTTCAACCCGCACCTGAAGAACGCCCGGGACCTGGAGCTGTTCGTGAAGTACCTGGGCTTCACGCCCATGGAGGCAATCCGCGCCTGCACGCTGTACGGCGGCCAGGTGATGATGCAGCCGCACCAGCTGGGCCTGGTCAAGGAGGGCTACCTGGCCGACCTGCTGCTGCTCGACGGCGACCCGCTGGCCAACCTGTCCATCCTGCGCGATCCCAAACGCATCCTGGCAGTGATGAAGGACGGCACCTTCGCCAAGGAGCCGCCGCTGGCCCGCGCCCGCGCCTGGGAGATGGCTGCATGAGCGCCGCCGGGCCGTCCCAAGGCGCGAAGGCCCCCTCGGGGGGCAGGACGCCACACGCAGTGGGCGGACGTGGGGGCCCGGCATGAAATGGGATGCGCGCGCCTGGGCGTGGCTGCTGATTGGCGGTCCGCTGGCGGTGTTTTCGCTGTGGGCGATGGTGGACAACACGCGCCTGTATTTCGTGACCCTGCTCAATGGGCTCACGCTGGCGTCCTTGTACTTCATCGTAGCCAGTGGCTTCACCCTGGTCTTCGGGCTGATGCGCAACGTGAACCTCGCGCACGGATCGCTCTACCTGCTGGGAGGGTACGTAGGCTTCTTCGTGGCGGAGAAGACGGGCTGGTGGGTGCTGGCGCTGGCCGCCGGCTTCCTGGCTGCGGCCGTCGCCGGCCTGCTGCTGCAGGTGCTGGTGCTACGGCACATGCAGGGCCAGGACCTGCGCCAGACCATGGTGACGATCGGCCTGTCCATCGTGGTGGCCGACCTGCTGCTGTGGGCCTTCACCGCGCAGGTGCACCAGATGGAAGCACCCGAGTGGCTGCAGGGTCCGATCCGCAATCTGCCCCTGATCAAGGCCTATTCGGCCTACCGTCTGAGCCTGCTGGTGTTCGGCGTCGCGATTGGCGTGTTCCTGTGGTGGCTGCTCACGCGTACCACCGTGGGCGCGATGATCCGGGCCGGCGTGGACGACCGCCAGATGCTGGCCGCCTCGGGCGTGAACGTGAACCTGGTGTTCGCGGTGACCTTCATGCTGGGAGCGGGGCTGGCGGGATTCGGCGGAGTGATCGGGGCGGTGGAACTGTCCATGGTGCCCGGCGAGGACACGCGACTGCTGCTGGCGTCGCTGATCGTGGTGATCGTGGGCGGCATGGGCAGCGTGGTGGGCGCCGCCGTGGGCGCGGTGATCCTGGGCCTGGCCGAGACCTATGGCCTGGCCTACGCGCCCACCTACAGCGTGGTCTTCACCTTCGTCATCCTGATCCTCGTGCTGGCCTTCCGCCCGCGAGGCATCCTGGGGAAGGCGGCATGAGAGGCGTCAGATCCACCATGAGCGCGTTGGGAGCCAGATCATGAGCGCCGCCCAATGGCGCCGTGCCATGAACGGCGGCCTGCGCGGATCCTCCGGCCCGGACGCCGCACGCCGCCCGGTGCGCGCCGCCGCGCCCGCGATACCGGCACCTGTCGATCCCTACGCCGACAGCAACGCCCCGCGCTGGCTGAAGTTCCTGTGGCGCACGCTCTCGCCACGCCACGTAGCCGTGATCGCCCTGGTACTGGTGTTCCCCTGGGTGGCTACGCCCTTCCTCACCTTCCAGGTGGCGGCGCAGGCCCTGGTGCTGGGGATCATCGCGCTGTCCCTGACCTTCCTGGGCGGTTACGGCGGCATGGTGTCGCTGGCGCAGATGTCGGTGGCCGGCATGGCGGGGTACGCGCTGGCGGTCTTCGGCAGCAGCAGCACCGCCATCAGCCTGGGCTGGCCGTGGTGGCTGGCGGTGATCGTCGCCCTGGTGATCGCAACCGCCTGTGCCACCGTGATCGGCTGGCTGTCGGTACGCACCGAGGGCATCTACACGATCATGATCACGCTGGCCTTTGGCGTGGCCTTCTACTACCTGGTGCTGCAGAACTACACGGTGTTCAACGGCTTCCAGGGCTTCCAGAGGGTGTACCCACCCGAGGTCTTCGGCCTGAACTGGCGCGACCCGGTGCCCTTCTACTTCCTGTCCCTGTTCTGGGCGATGGTGGCCTACCTCGCGGTGAAGTGGCTGGTGCGCACACCCTTCGGCATCGCGCTGCAGGGCGTGCGTGACAACCCGCGCCGGATGGCGGCCCTGGGCTTCAACGTGGTGGCGCACCGCGTGGCCGCTTACTCGGTAGCCGGCCTGATGGCGGCTGTCGGCGGCGTGCTGCTGGTCTGGTACAACGGCCTGATCGCCCCCGGCTCCGTCAACACCGGCTGGCAGATCAACATCCTGGTCATCGCCGTGCTGGGGGGCATGCGCCACCCGATAGGCGCGTTCCTGGGCGCGATCATCTTCGTGCTGCTTCAGACCTTCGCGATCGACCTGATCGACCGCGAGCGCTTCAACCTCGTGATCGGCGTGGTGTTCCTCGCCATCGTGCTGTTTTCCCCCGACGGCCTGCTCGGACTGTGGGCGAAGCTTCGCTCCCGCTTCGGCCCGAACCAGACCGTCACTTCCCCGCAACGTCGACATTGAAAGAGGAGACGACAGTGAAAGTGACTAAACGGATCTGGGTACGCTCGATGGTCGCCGCGGCAGCCGCCGCAACCTTCACCGGGCTGGCTTGGGCGCAGGGCGCCCCCATCAAGATCGGCGTGCTGGCCACGCTGGAAGGCCCGTTCGCGGCCGGTGGCGCCGACGGCATGCGCGGCGCGGAGCTGGCGATCAAGCAGCGCGGGGGCATGGTGGCCGGCCGGCGCATCGAGATGGTCAAGGCCTCGTCCAACGCCAACCCCGACGTGGCCGTGAACGCGGTGCGCAAGCTGGTGGAGCAGGACAAGGTGGATATCGTGGTCGGCCCGCTGTCCGGCGGCGAGGGCATCGCGGTCAAGGACTACTCCAAGACCCAGCCCAATATGACCTTCATCAACGGCGGCTCCGGCGCGCAGGCCACGACCCTGCAGAACCCCAGCCCCAACTTCTTCCGCTTCAACACCGAGGGCGCGCAGTGGATGGTGGGTCTGGGCAAGGCCGCCATGGACAAGGGCTACAAGCGCGTGATGGTGATCGCCGAGGACTACGCCTTCCCCTACTCGCAGGTGCAGGGCTTCATGTCCGAGTTCTGCCGCCTGGGCGGCAAGGTGCCGACCAAGGCCTGGGTGCCGCTGGGCGGCAAGGACTATTCCTCGGTCATCGCACGTATCCCGAAGGATGTCGACGCCCTGCTGGTGGTGCTGGGTGGCGCCGACGCGGTGAACTTCCTGAACCAGTACGAGGCGGCTGGCGGCGACAAGCCCCTGATGGGTGGATCCATCACGGTGAGCCAGGACGTGCTGAACTACCGTGGCAAGCGGCGTGACTCGCTGGTGGGCACGATGTCGGCAGGCCCGTATGCCGACAGCTTCGACGGCGCTGACTGGAAGGCCTTCGTGGCCGACTACCAGCGCAACTACCCGGTGTCGGCCGGCGGCTACCCCAGCCCCAGCCTGTTCGCGCTGGTGTACTACACCAACATGAAGGCGGCGCTGGACGCGCTGGATACGGTCAAGGGTGACCTTTCCGGCGGGCAGGCCAAGTACCGCGAGGCCCTGTCCAAGCTGGAGCTGAAGATGCCCACCGGCACCGTCAAGCTCGACGGCAACCGCCAGGCCATTGGCACCACCTTCGTGACCGAGGTGGTCAAGGACAGCCGTGGTGAGCTGACCACCCGCGTGCTGCGCAAGGTGGACAACGTGGACCAGACGCTGGGCATGAAGAAGGAAGAGTTCCAGATGGGCTCTCGTGACGTGCCCGCCTGCCCCTGAGGCAGGGACTGGCCTGATGGCGCACTCTGGCTGAACCCCGATGGCCTCCGTCACCCAACTGCGTTCCGCATCCCGCGCGCCGGCCCTGGCCGGCGCCGGGGCGGTGGCGCGCGCACCGCTGGCGTCCTCCGACGCATTGGTGTTGCACGGCGTGACCCGGGCCTTCGGCGCGCTGCGCGCCGTGGACGATGTGTCGTTCGCGGTGGGCGCGGGCCAGAAGTACGCCGTCCTCGGCTCCAATGGCGCGGGCAAGACCACCTTGTTCAACGCCATCACCGGGGACTTCCCGCCCACGAGTGGGCGGATCGAATTCTTTGGCGAGGACATCACCGCGCTGCCGCCCCACGAGCGGATCCGCAAGGGCCTGCGGCGTACCTACCAGTCCTCGCTGCTGTTTCGCGACCTGTCGGTGCGGGACAACCTGTTCCTGGCCGTGCGCGGCGTGGCCAGCGGACGCTTCGGGATATGGCGCCCGGGCGCGGGCCATCCCTCGCGCCTGGCCACTGAGGACCTACTGGAGCGGGTGCGGCTGTCGCACATCGCCGACGAGCCGGTGGCCAACCTGGCCCACGGTCAGCAGCGCCAGCTGGAGATCGGCATGGCACTGGCCGGTGCGCCGCGCCTGATCCTGTTTGACGAGCCGGCAGCGGGCCTGTCGCCCGCCGAGCGTCGCGAGCTGGTGATGCTGCTCGCGTCGCTGCCGGCGCATATGAGCTTCGTGATCATCGAGCACGACCTGGACATCGCGCTGCGCGTGTCCGAGCGCGTGACCGTGATGCACAACGGCCGCGTCCTGCGGCATGGTTCGCCCGCCGAGATCGAGTCCGATCCGCAGGTGCAGGCCCTGTACATGGGAGGGCGGCACTGATGGCGTGGTTTGGCCGTGAGCGGCAGGGGGCAGCGGGTGCCGAGGCCCCGCGAGCAAGGGAGGGTCGCGAGGGACGCTCGCCCTCGCGCGCTGAACCACTGCTGGAAGTGCAGGGGCTGGATGTCTACTACGGGCGTGCGCATGCCCTGCAGGGCGTGAGCCTGACCCTGGACACGGGCGTTCTGGGCATCGTGGGCCGCAACGGCATGGGCAAGACCACGCTTTGCAACGCGATCACCGGCCTGGTGCCGGCCGGCGGCAGCGTGAAGCTGGCGGGCGAGGAGATCCTGGGCCGCAGCCCCCACGAGATCACGCGCCGCGGCATCGCCTACGTGCCGCAAGGGCGGCGGGTGTGGCCTTCACTCTCGGTGGACGAGACCCTGCGCCTGGTGGCGCGCCACCGGCGCGAGGTGGAGCGCGTCTACACGATGTTCCCGCGCCTGGCCGAGCGCAAGAGCAACGGGGGCTCGCAGCTTTCCGGCGGCGAGCAGCAGATGCTGGCCATCGGCCGCGCGCTGCTGCTGGAGCCGCGCCTGCTGGTGATGGACGAGCCGACCGAGGGCCTGGCGCCGGTGATCGTGGAGCAGGTGGCGCAGGCCCTGCGTGACCTCGCGCGCGAGGGCGCGATCGCGGTGCTGCTGATCGAGCAGAACCTGGGCGTGGCCACCAGCGTGGCCGACCGCATCGGGATCATGGTGAACGGTCGCATCGCGCAGGAGATGCCGGCCGGCGAACTGGCGGCCGACCGCGAGTTGCAGGAGCGGCTGCTCGGGGTGCGCTCGCACGGTGAAGATGAAGCGTTGGCGGATGTCCCGGCGCCCGCTTCCGCCCAAGGTGCGCAGGCGGGCGAGGGTGGCCAGGAGGTTCGCGTGCTGACCGTGCTGCGCGCCCACGGTGACGGTGTGCCCTCGCTGGACGACCTGGCGCCGCGTACGGTGCGGGGCTACAACCGCTGGAACGCGGGAACGCCCACCGCGCCAGTGATGGACCGGCCGCTGCCGTCCGGCGATGCGACCCCGACGGCGGCACCTGCGATGACGCGGACCACGCCACCCGCGGCCGATGCGCCGCGCAGCGCCGACAAGCCGGCGCTCGTCTTCGACTTCCCGGTAGCGGCCACCAGCGGCCGTGCCGCCTACGTGGCCGGCACCTTCGACACCAAGGGCCGCGAGCTGTTCTACCTGCGCCAGTGCCTGGAGCGCCTGGGCCTGCGGGTGGTGACGGTGGACCTGTCCACCAGTGGCCGCACCTCCACTGCCAGCGTGCATCCACGTGAGGTCGCCCGCCACCACCCAGGCGGCGAATCGGCCGTCTTCACCGGTGACCGGGGCCACGACGTCGGCGCGATGGCGCTGGCCTTCGAGCGCTTCGTACTTACGCGGCGCGACCTGGGCGGCATCATCTCCGCCGGCGGATCAGGGGGCACCACGCTGGCCACCGCCGCCATGCGCGCGCTGCCGGTGGGCATCCCCAAGGTGATGGTCTCCACCATGGCCAGCGGCGATACCCGGCCCTACGTGGGGCCGAGCGACATCTGCATGATGTACTCGATCACCGACGTACAGGGCCTGAACCGCATCAGCGTACACGTGCTGGCCAACGCCGCGCATGCTCTGGCCGGCATGATCACCCACCCGGCGACCGCGCTGCAGGCCACCAAGCCGGCGATCGGGCTGACCATGTTCGGCGTGACCACGCCCTGCGTGCAGGCGGTCACGAAGCTGCTGGACGCCGACTTCGACTGCCTGGTCTTTCACGCCACCGGCGTGGGCGGGCAGTCCATGGAGAAGCTGGCCGATTCCGGGATGCTGGAGGGCGTGATCGACGTGTCCACCACCGAGATCGCCGACGAGATCGCGGGCGGCACGCTGTCGGCGGGGCCGAACAGGCTGGACGTGTTCGCGCGCCACGCACTGCCCTGGGTCGGCTCCTGCGGCGCGCTGGACATGGCCAACTTCGGCGCCTGGGACACCGTGCCCGAGCGTTTTCGCGACCGGCGCCTGTACAAGCACAACCCCAGCGTCACGCTGATGCGAACCACTGCCGACGAGTGCCGCGCCATCGGCGAGTTCCTGGTGGCCAAGATCAACGCCATGCGCGGGCCGGTGCGCTTCCTGATTCCCGAGGGCGGGGTCTCGGCCATCGACCGGCCGGGGCAGCCGTTTCACGATCCGCAGGCCGATCAGGTGCTGTTCGAGACCATCGAGAAGGGCTTTCGCGGCGGGGCTGACCGGCGCCTGGTGCGCCTGCCCCATCACATCAACGACGAAGCCTTCGCCCAGGCGCTGGTGGCGGCCTGGCACGAGGTGTCGGGCAGCCGCCTCGCGCGGCGCGCCTGAGCGGGGCCCCGACGGAGTCACACACGATGCCCAGGATCGCACGGACTGAAATTCTCAAGCGGCTGCGCGCCAAGGTGGCGCGTGGTGAGCCTATCATCGGTGGTGGCGCCGGCACGGGCCTGTCGGCCAAGTGCGAAGAGGCCGGCGGCATCGACCTGATCGTGATCTACAACTCGGGCCGCTACCGCATGGCGGGTCGCGGGTCGCTCGCGGGCCTGCTGGCCTACGGCAATGCCAATGAGATCGTCTGCGACATGGCCCGCGAGGTGCTGCCCGTGGTGCGCCACACGCCGGTGCTGGCCGGGGTGAACGGCACCGACCCTTTCATGATCCCGGACCAGTTCCTGCGCCGGCTGATCGACCTGGGCTTTTCGGGGGTGCAGAACTTTCCCACCGTCGGCCTGATCGACGGCACCTTCCGCGCCAACCTCGAAGAGACCGGCATGGGCTACGACCTGGAGGTGGAGATGATCGCGCGGGCGCGGTCGATGGACCTCCTGACCACGCCCTACGTCTTCTGCGAAGACGACGCCAAGGCCATGGCTAAGGCCGGGGCCGACATCGTGGTGTGTCACATGGGCCTGACCACCGGCGGCGCGATCGGCGCCCACACCGCGCTCAAGCTGGCCGACTGCGTGGAGCCGATCAAGGCCCGGACGGCGGCGGCACGTGCGATCAACCCCGAGCTGCTGGTGTTGTGCCACGGCGGCCCGATCGCTACCCCCGAGGACGCCCGCTACATCCTGGAGCAATGCCCGGGCTGCGACGGCTTCTATGGCGCCAGCTCCATGGAGCGGCTGCCCGCCGAGCAGGCGCTGACCGCCACCACGCTGGAGTTCACCCGGATGCGGCGCACGTGAGGGGCGCGGACACCCTGGACGCAGGATTGACCCTTAGAAGAGACAACGAGGAGACCCACCATGACCGGTGCTGATTTCGGAAGCTTCATCCTCGGCCTGATCGTCGTGGCCATCGTGGTGGCCATCGCGGTGTGGCTGCTGCACTGGCTGTACCTGCGCAGCTCCAAGGAGCGCGCCTTCGTGCGCACCGGCCTGGGCGGGCAGAAGGTGGTGCTCGACGGCGGCGCCTTCGTGCTGCCCATTGTGCACGACGTGATCCCGGTGAACATGAATACCCTGCGCCTGGAGGTGAGCCGAGGCCGCGACAAGGCGCTGATCACCAAGGACCGGATGCGGGTGGACGTGATCGCCGAGTTCTACGTGCGCGTGGCCGCCAATGCCGACAGCGTCGCCGCCGCGGCACAGACCCTGGGTCTGCGCACCATGGAGCCCGAGCAGCTCAAGGAGCTGGTGGAGGGCAAGTTCATCGACGCGCTGCGCACCGCGGCTGCCGAGATGACCATGGAGGAACTGCACGAGAAGCGCGGCTCCTACGTACGCCGGGTGCGCGAGGCGGTGGCCGAAGACCTGACCAAGAACGGCCTGGAGCTGGAGGCGGCATCCCTGACCCAGCTGGACCAGACCTCCATGGAGTTCTTCAACCCCAGCAACGCCTTCGACGCCGAGGGTCTGACCCGCCTGACCGAGCAGATCGAGCGACGCAAGAAGCAGCGCAACGACGTGGAGCAGGACACGCTGATCGCGATCCGCAACAAGAACCTGGAGGCCGAGAAGCTGTCGCTGACCATCGACCTGGAGTCCGAGAGCGCAAGGCTGTCGCAGCAGCGCGAGGTGGAGATGGCCCGGGCGCGCCAGCGTGCCGAGGTGACCGCCGAACGCGCCCAGCGCGAACAGGACGCCGAGGGCGCGCAGATCACCGCCCGTCAGGCCGTGGAGGCCGCCCGCATCCGCAGCGAGCAGAGCATCGAGCAGGAACGTATCCGCAAGGAACGCGAGATCCAGGCCGCCGAGATCGAGCGTCGCAAGGCGCTGGAGCTGGCCGAGCAGCAGCGTGCCATCGCGGTGGCGCGTGAGAGCAAGGCCCAGAGCGAGGCCCAGGCCGAGGCCGAGGAGGCCCGTGCCAAGGCGGTGGCCGCCGAAGAGCGGGTGTTCAGCGCCCGCGAGGTGGAGATGGCGCAGCGCAAGAAGGCCATCGACCTGATTGGCGCGCAGCAGGCCGCCGAGCGTTCGGCTCTGGAAATCACCGCCGCCGCGTCGGCCGAGAAAGAGGCCAGCAGCGACCGCGGCGCGGCGATCCGCGCGCAGGCCCAGGCCGAGGCCGAGGCCGACCAGATCCGCGCGATGGCGCACCGCGTGCGCGCCGAGATCGAGGCCGAGGCGCTGCGCATGATGAACGAGGCACACAACGTGCTCTCGCCTGAGGCACGGGCGTCGGCGCTGCGCCTCAAACTCGTGGAGAAGGCCGAGGCCATCATCCGTGAGTCGGTCAAGCCGATGGAGCGGATCGAGGGCATCAAGATCCTGCACGTGGACGGCCTGGCCGGTGGCGGCGGCTCGGGCGGCGGTGACGGTGGCCATGGTGGCTTTGCCGACAACGTGGTGAATTCCGCGCTGCGCTTTCGGGCGCAGGCTCCGATCGTGGACCAGCTGCTGCGGGAGATCGGCCTGCAGGGCGGTGACATCGGCCGGCTGGCGGCCGGGGCGGCGGGTGCGGCCAGCATGGATGCGGCCTTGCCCCCGGCAGCGCCCGGGCGCGAGTGAGCGGGCGCATGAACATATCCAGGAGCCTGTAAGGTGATCCGCGTCTATGTTTCCAGCGTGATCGACGCCGGCGCCGACACGGTGTGGGCTCGCATCCGAGACTTCAACGGCCTGCCCGCCTGGCACCCCGCCATCGCCGACAGCCGCATCGAGAACCAGCAGCCCTCCGACCGCGTCGGCTGCATCCGCCACTTCCACACGCGTGACGGCGGCATGATCCGAGAGCGTCTGCTGGCGCTGTCCGATTACGACTTCAGCTGCACCTACGAGATCCTGGAAAGCCCCATGGGCGTGGAGCACTACGTGGCCACCCTCAAGCTCACGCCGGTGACCGACGGCGACCGGTGCTTTGCCGAGTGGAGCGCGGAGTTCGACTGCGCCGAGGGCCGTGAGCGCGAGCTGACAGACCTGATCGGAGCCGGCGTGTTCCAGGGCGGCTTCGACGCCCTCAAGCGCCACTTCTCGCGCCGCTGACGCACACAGGGCCACCGTGCTGCAGAAGGTCGTTCGGTCCACCGTCATCGACGCGCCCATCGAGCGCGTCTGGGCGGTGCTGAGGGATTTCAACAGCCACGACCAGTGGCACACCATGGTTCAGGAAAGCCGCATCGAGGCCGGACAGTCGTCCAGCCAGGTGGGATGCGTGCGCGCCTTCACGCTCAAGGACGGCAACTTCATCCGCGAGCAGTTGCTGACGCTGGACGACACCCAGTACAAGTCGACCTACTGCATCGTCGAAGCGACCGTGCCGCTGCAGCGGTATGTGGCCACCGTCACCTTGAAGCCCGTGACCGACGGACGGCGCACCTTCTGGCACTGGGAATCGACCTTCGCCACGCCCCCGGGGCAGGAGCGCGAGCTGCGCGAGATGGTGGCCCAGGGCGTTTACGAGGCCGGCTTCGAGAACCTGCGGCGGCACCTGATTCAAGGCGGCGACCTGCGCGCGCCGGGCGCGGCGCCCATGCCCCGGGCGCTGCCGCAGTCCTGCCGGCAGGTGGTGGTGTCTGCCTACGGTGGGCCCGAGGTGCTGGTGGCGCAGGACGGCGAAGTGCCCGCGCCTGGGCCCGGGCAGGTGCGGATCCGCCAGCGCGCCATCGGCGTGAACTTCTTTGACGTGTATCTGCGACGCGGCTGGATTCCGCCGATGCTGCCCCTGCCGGGGACCCCGGGTATGGAAGCAGCCGGTACGGTACTGGACGTGGGCGAGGGCGTGACCGGCTTCATGCCGGGTGACCGCGTGGCCTGCATGAGCCCGGTGCCGGGTGCGTATGCCAGCGTGCGCAATGTGTCGGTCGACCATGTGGTGCGGCTGCCAGCTTCCATCGACGACGACGTGGCCGCCGCGCTATTGCTCAAGGGCGTGACCGCCGACTATCTGTTGCGGGACCTGGGCCGGGTGCAGCCCGGCGCGCGCTGGCTGGTGCATGCGGCTGCGGGTGGCGTGGGCCTGCTGCTTTGCGCGTGGGCGCGGCGCCTGGGCGCACGCGTGGTGGGCACGGTGTCCAGCGAGGACAAGGCGCGGCTGGCGCGCGAACATGGCTGCGAGCATGTGATCGTGACCCCCGACTACCGCTTCGCGGCGGCGGTGCGCCAGCATTTCGGCGACGGCGCCGACGTGATCGTCGACGGCCTGGGCGACGCCGCGCGCGAAGAGAACTTCGACGCGCTCGCGCCCTGTGGCCACTGGATCAGCCTGGGCCAGGCCAGCGGGGCGCTGCAGCCACTGTCGCCCGACTGGCTGGTGCAGAAATCCGCCACGTTCTCGCGGCCGGTGGCCTTCGCCTATGTGCCCACGCGGGCCAAGCTGGCCGAGCGGGCGCAGCGGGTGTGGGATGCGCTGGCCGACGGCACGCTCAAGCTGCCGCCCATCGAGCGGCACAGCCTGGAGGCCGCCGCCCGCGCCCACGAGCGACTGGAGTCGCGCCGTACGACGGGCGCGCTGGTTCTGGTGGCCTGATTTAAAGAGGAGAAAACCATGAAGATCCGATCGCTGTTAGCGCTACTGGCCCTCGTGCCAGCGTTGGCCTGGTCCCAGGCCTACCCCTCCAAGCCGGTGCGCATCATGGTGGGCGCCAACGCCGGGGGCGGCACGGACATCATCGCCCGGCTGCTGGCGGAGAAGATGGCCGAGGGACTCAAGGGCAGCTTCGTGGTGGAGAACCGCCCGGGCGCGTCCAACACCATCGCCGCCGACCTCACGGCCAAGGCGCCGCCAGACGGCCACACGCTGCTGGTGGCCACCAACACCGGCCAGGCGATCGCGCCGCACCTGATGAAGCTGGCCTTCGACCCGCTCAAGGACCTGGTCCCGGTGGGCCTGGTGGTGACGGTGCCCAACGTGCTGGTGGTGGGCAGCCAGGTGCCGGTGAATTCGGTGGCCGAGCTCGTCACGGCGATGAAGGCCAAGCCGGGCGACTTCAAGTACGCCTCCTCGGGCGTGGGCAGTACGCAGCACATCGCGGGCGAGGGCTTCGACCTGGCCGCGGGCACGCGCAGCGTGCACATTCCGTACAAGGGTTCGAGCCAGGCGCACCTGGACATCATCTCGGGCAATGTGCAGATGATGTTCGACACCACCTCGTCGGCGATGTCGCAGATCAAGGCCGGCAAGCTCAAGCCCCTGGCCATCCTGTCACCCCGCCGCAGTGCCGAACTGCCACAGGTGCCGACCCTGGCCGAGGCGGGCGTGGGCGGCTTCGAGATGAGCACCTGGTACGGCATGTTCGCTACCGCCGGCACGCCGCCTGACGTGTTGCGCCGGCTGCAGTCCGAGCTGCAGCGGGTGCTGCAGCTGCCCGACGTGCAGGCACGGCTGAAGGGCCTGGGCGGCGAGCCCGCAGGCATGACGCCCGAGCAGTTCGGTCAGTTCAACCAGCGCGAGTTCGAGAGCTTCGGCGCGCTGATCCGGCGGGCCAACATCAAGCTGCAGTGAGGCAGCAAGGCGGGTGACGGCCTCAGGGCCGTACCGCCGGCGTCTCCACCGCCATGCCCAGCGCCCGCCGGGCCAGGTGCAGTTCCAGTTCGACCATCTCCACGCCGTGGGCGGCCAGCGGCTGCGCGCGCACCCCGGTCATGCAGTTGCGGATGCGGCGCGAGAGCGACCCCATGCCTTGCCACTCCAGCCGGTAGATCGGGTAGCCGTTGGCCTGCCCTTGGGGAATGGTGATGCCGCCCAGGCGCCCACCCGCCAAGGCGTCGTGGCAGCTGGCGCACGACAGGTCCAGCTGGCCGAGGCGTTGCTGGAACAGTGCGGCACCACGCACGCGAAACGGTTCGAGCCGCGGGTCGGCCATCGGCGCCACGGGCATTCCGCGCGACTGCAGACCTACCAGCGCCTCCAGCGCGAGCAGGTCGGCGTGCTCGGGCGGCCACGCCGGCTGGCCCTGGTGACGCTGGCGGCACAGGTTGATTCGGCTGGCCAGGTTCACCGGCCGGGACAGCGGCGCGTCCCAGGCGGGATAGCGCGTGGCGACACCGCGCAGTGCAGACACCTCGCCGTGACAGGCGAAGCAGGCCTTGGACTGCGCGCCGGGCGCTGTCGTCCACAGTTGCCGACCGGCCTGCACCCACAGCATCGCGGGGTTGGCTGCGTCGTCACGCTGCATCGCCTGCACCGCGGCGCCCATGTCGTCGAAACCGGAGCGCTGCGTGGGCGGGACAGCGCGGGCCGTGTGGGCAGTGGCAGGCGCCGTGGCGCTCGCGGGTGAGGGCGCTGTCGCGGTCGCAGGCGCACTGCATGCGGCGAGGACCACCGCCAGCAGGCCCAGTCCGCGCCTCATGTGACCTTCAGCTCGCGCCGCTCCAGATGCGCGAAGCCGTGGTCGCCGCGCCATTCGAATTCCAGCGTGCCGCTGTCGGTGGCGAGCGTGTGGAAGGCGATGTAGGGGTTGGCAGCGACGGCCGGATGCAGCTGCGCGCTGAACACCACTTCGCCGTTGTAGCGGCAGGTGAAGTCCTGCACGATGTCGCGCGGCACGGGCCGGCCGTCCACGCCAGGACGGTAGCCGGTCTCCATGGGGTGGGCCAGGGTGGCGCGCAGCTCGATCACTTCGCCGCGGCGGGCGGTGGCGGGCACCTGAATCAGCACACGCGCCATGGCCTTCAGCCCTCGCCTTCGATGCAGGCGGCCAGCGCCACGATGACATCCACCGTGGACATCCAGACGCTGCCGTCGTTCATGCGCGCTACCGCCGCCAGCCTCTGGCTGGTCGACAGCCGCATGCGCGTGGACACCACTGCGCGGCCGGCGCGCGGTCCCAGGGTGAACAACGCAACGTCCCTTTGCGGGTTACGGTCGTTGAACAGGGCGATCTGCTGCACGTGGTCGGTGGCCGTCATGGGACTGTCGACCGCCACGCGCACGGGTACCACGTTGCCGTTGTCGACCAGTTGCGCGATGTCCAGGGTGACGCGGCCGGCACGCACAGGCTGGCCCTGCGCGAAGGCGGCGACAGCGGCGGCCATCTGCCGGCCCGGGGCCATGCCCATGCCGAGGACCTCGCCCGGGGCGGGGGCCTGCGCCGCAGCAGGCCGCACCAGGACCAGCGAGAGTCCCGCCCCCAGGAGGGCGCGCCGGTCGATCGCGCCACTGCGTGCGGCAGCGACCGCTACACGGGAGGATGAACGTGGCCGCTGCATGGGGGCTCTCAGCGCAGGGTGGCCATCCAGGCGACCACGTCTTCCACCTGTTGTGCGCTGAGGATGGGTTTGCCCTGCCAGGGGCCGCCCACGCGCGACAGGTTGGTGGTGCCGTGGAACGCGGGCATGAAGCTGGCAGGGTTGATGCGGCGCGCATCCACCAGGCGCAAGCGCAGCTGCGCCTGCGTGTAGCGCGCGCCGACGCCCGCGAGGCTGGGCGCGAGGTTGCCCTGGAAGCGTTCTTCGGGCAGGGGCGCGCTGTGACACAGCAGGCACAGGCCCTGCTGCCGGTCGGCCGCGATGGCCAGGCCGCGCGCGGGGTCGCCGGGCGTCGCAGTCAGTGGCGCGTCGATGCCGTCGCCGCGGACGGTGTAGGGAACGACCTCCTGCGCCGCGGCGGCAGCGACCATCAGCGGCAGCGACATGAACAGCGAAGCGTGCAGCAGGGGCCGCAGCAGCATCAGGCCCTCTTGAGGCTGTGGTGACGCAGCGGCAGCTCGCGGATGCGCTTGCCAGTGGCCGCGAAGATGGCGTTGAGCACCGCCGGCGCCGCCACCGCGATGGTGGGCTCGCCCACGCCGCCCCAGAAACCACCCGAAGGCACGAGCACGGTTTCGACCTTGGGCATGTGGCGCATCAGCACCATCGGGTAGTCGTGGAAGTTGGACTGCTCGATGCGGCCGTTCTTGAGCGTGCATTCGCCGAAGAGCGCCGCCGAGAGGCCGTAAGCGAAGGAGCCCTCGACCTGCGCCTCGATCTGCTGTGGGTTGACCGCGTGGCCTGGGTCGGTGGCGGCGACGATGCGGTGGATCTTGAGTTCGCCCTGCGCATCCACCGAGACCTCGGCGCAGGCGGCCACATAACTGCCGAAGCCCATGGTCTGGGCGAGGCCCCGGTAGACCTTCTGCCCGCCGACGTCGGGCGCCGGACGGCCCCAGCCCACCCGCTGGGCCACGGCCTCGAGCACCGCCAGGTGCTTGGGGTGCCGGGCCATCAGCGTGCGGCGCAGGGCCAGCGGGTCCTGACCGGTGGCGGCGGCGATCTCGTCCAGGAAGCACTCCAGGTAGAGGGTGTTCTGGTTGAGGTTGACCCCGCGCCAGAAGCCGGGTGGCACCGGCGGGTTGCGCATGGCGTGATCGATCAGCAGGTTGGGGACGCTGTAGCCGATGGCTGCCTCGGGCCCGCCGGGGTTCAGGCCCTGGAAGGCGACGGGGTCGCGCCCGTTCTGCACGCCCTGCGGGTTCACGCCCGCCAGGATGGACTGGCCCGACAGCCGCATGTGCAGCGCGGTGATGCGGCCCTGCGGGTCCAGGGCCGCCTGCAGCTTGCACTGGGTGACGGGGTGGTAGCGCCCGTGCTGCATGTCTTCTTCGCGGGACCAGAGCAGCTTGACCGGCGTACCGGGCATCTCCTTGGCGATGGCCACTGCCTGGCGGATCCAGTCGGTCATGCTGCGCCGACCGAAGCCGCCGCCCAGATGGATCTTGTAGACCTCGCACTGGCGCGCCGGCAGGCCTGCGGCTTCAGACGTGGCGGCCAGCGCTGCCTCGCCGTTCTGGGTGGGCGTCCAGACCTCGCAGCGCTCAGGCGTCCAGCGCGCGGTGGCGTTCATCGGCTCCATGGTGGCGTGGTTCTGGTGCGGGTAGGCGTAGACCGCTTCGATCCTGCGGCCCGCTGCCGCGAGCACGCTGCGGGCGTCACCCTGGCTGTTGCCGACGGCGGCCTCGGGGGCATCCAGGCCGGCCTTGAGCATCGCGGCCACCGAGGCGCTGGATGCCTGGGCGTTGGGGCCTTCGTCCCATTCGATGGGCAGCGCATCCAGGGCAGTCTTGGCGCGCCACCAGGTATCGGCCACCACGGCCACGGCGCTGTCGCCCACCTGGAGCACCTTCTTCACGCCGGGTCGCCGGGCGATGGCGGCGGCATCGAAGCGCCGCACCTTGCCGCCAAAGACCGGGCAATCGCGGATGGCGGCGTTGAGCATGCCGGGCAGCGTGAGGTCGGCGCCGTAGACCTGCCGGCCGGTGACCTTGTCGGCGGTGTCCAGGCGGGCCAGGCGCTTGCCCGCGAGCTTCCATTGCCCCGGGTCCTTCAGGGGCACCTGCTCGGGCACCGGCAGCCTGCCGGCCGCCGTGGCCACTTGCCCGTAGGTGAGGGTGCGGCCGCTGGGGGCATGGGTGATGACGCTGTCGGCGGTGCGGCACTCGGACACGGGCACGTTCCACTGCGCGGCGGCGGCCTGCACCAGCATCATCCGGGCGGCCGCGCCACCCTTGCGCACGTAGTCGTGAGATTCGCGGATGCCGCGGCTGCCGCCGGTCGCGAAGTTGCCCCAGGCGCGGCCGCGCGCGAGGTTCTGGCCCGGCGTCGGGTACTCGGTGGTGACGCGGGCCCAGTCGCACTGCAGCTCCTCGGCCACCAGCTGCGCCAGACCGGTGAGCGTGCCCTGGCCCATCTCGGAGCGGGCGATGCGGATGATCACCCGGTCGTCGGGTTGCACCACCACCCAGGCGTTGATCTCGGTGGGCGCCGGTTGCGATTGAGATTGAGCCTGCGCTCCCAGCGGCAGGTGCAGCCCCAGGGTCAGGCCGGCCGAGGCGGTGACCTTCAGGAAGCCGCGCCGGTCCAGGACCTCGGGGCGATCTGCGTACGGGGCGCCGCTCATGCCACGCTCCCGTCGCGGTGCTGGATGTCCAGGCCCGCGCTGCGGGTGCTGCCCTGGGCCACCGCCTTGATGGCGGCGCGCACGCGGTTGTAGGTACCGCAGCGGCAGATGTTCGTCATGACCTCGTCGATGTCGGCGTCGCTGGGATTGGGCTTGGCCTTGAGCAGCGCCGCCGCTGCCATGACCATGCCGCACTGGCAGTAGCCGCACTGCGGCACGTCCAGTGCCACCCAGGCCTTCTGCACCGGGTGCGAGCCGTCCGGCGAGAGGCCCTCGATGGTCACGACCTTCTGGCCAGGGCCCAGGGAGGCGAGCGGGCGTACGCAGCTGCGGGTGGGCACGCCGTCCACGTGCACCGTACAGGCCCCGCAGGCGGCGACGCCGCAGCCGTACTTGGTGCCGGTCAGGCCCAGCTGCTCGCGCAGGACCCAGAGCAGGGGCGTATCGGGCTCCGCCTGGAATTCGCGTACCGTTCCGTTCACATGCAAGCTGGCCATGGACGACCTTTCTTTGTTTCGGGGGGTGGACGCAAACCATCGACCTCGGGATCAGCCCCTGGGCGAGGGACTCGACGGCTTGTAACCGCCAGCGTAGTATTTTTTGGCGGAATCCGCGCTGGGGTTTGCGCGCAGTCCGTCTGAGCCCTCACAAGGGCATCACCAGGGCAGTGACCCGCTCAGGGTGCGCCGGCGCCGGGGCGCACCACGCAAGGGCGCCCGCCCGGCCACGCCCAGCGCCAGCCCGTGTCCCGCGCCAGCGCGTCCAGGTCGGCGGGCGTGTCCAGGTCGCGCGTGTAGTGCGGGTTGTCCACCACCCACCGATGTACTGCCTGCGGATACGCGGTGCGCCAGGCGCGCAGGCTGGGCGCGGCGGGGCCGAGCAGCTGGGCACGCACGCTGGCGTCGAAGATCACGGGGTGGCCGGGTTCGCCACCCACCGTTGGTACCAGCGCCCGGATGCCCGTCGCGCGCGCGGCGTAGGCCCGCAGCGCGGCCCGCAGGTCGTCGCCGTCGATCAGCGGCTGGTCGGCCAGCAGCACCACCACCCGCTGCACGCCCGGCGCCAGCGCGCGCAGGCCCGCGTGCAGCGAGGAAGCGGGGTCATCGCCCGGATCGGGGTTGATCACGCAGCGGGGGATGAAGGTCGCAGGCAGCCCGGCCAGGTGCGCCCGGATGGCCTCGGCATGGTGGCCCAGCACGATCACGCAGTCGTCACCAGGTCCGGCGCACAGCGGCTGTATGTGGCGCAGCAGGCGCTGCAGCAGGCTCACGCCCTCCACCTCGATCAGGCACTTGGCGATGCCGCCCATGCGCCGACCCGCGCCGGCGGCCAGGATCAGGAAGCTGGTGCTCACCTCGGCGCGGAGCAGCCCGGCCCGGAGGCGGGGGCGCCCGAGAGCATGTTCTTCGCGTTGGCCACGTCCAGGTCGCGCGGCAGCGGCGCGCCGTTCTTCACCGCCAGGACCTCGGCCATGATGCTCACCGCGATCTCCGGCGGGGTCTTGCTGCCGATGTAGATGCCGATGGGGCCGCGCAGTCGGGCCAGGCTTTCCTCAGTCTGCCCGAGGTGCTCGATCATGCGGGCGCGGCGCGCATCGTTGTTGCGGCGCGACCCGATGGCACCCACGTAGAAGGCCTCGGTCTCTAGCGCTTCCAGCAGGGCCAGGTCGTCCAGCTTGGGGTCGTGGGTGAGGGCGATCACGCAGGTGCGCCGGTCCACCTGGAACGCCCGCACCACGTCGTCGGGCATGCCGGTCAGCAGGGTGACGCCGGCCACCTGCCAGGCGCCACGGTATTCCTCGCGCGGGTCGCAGACCGAGACCGCAAAGCCGCTGAACAGGGCCATGGTGGCCAGGTACTCGGTGAGCTGGCCCGCGCCAATCAGCAGCATGCGGTACTCCGGGCCGAAGGTGTTGGTCAGCCACTGGCCGTCGTCGCCCAGGTCGGCCGGGGCGGTGGCGGGACGCAGTTCCACCCGGCCGTCGGCCAGCGCGGTGCGCCGCTCCATCAGGCGCCCGCTGGCCAGGGCCTGCACCAGTTCGCCCAGCAGGGCGGTGTCGGGGTTGAACTCCAGCACCAGCTCCAGGGTACCGCCGCAGGGCAGGCCGAAGCGGTGCGCCTCTTCGGCGCTGACACCGTACTTCACGCGCTGGGGTGGGCCTTGCGGAATCTCGTGCGTGATCCCGGGCGTCGCGTGGCCAGCCGGCACCTGGTAGGCGCGGCTGTAACGGTGAATGAGGTCGTCTTCGATGCAGCCGCCGGAGACGGAGCCGACCACCGCACCGGTTTCGCACAGCGCCATGATCGAGCCCACCGGGCGGGGTGAGGAGCCCCAGGTGCGCACCACGGTGGCCAGCAGGGCCCGGTGCCCCTGCTGGCGCCAGCCGTGCAGGGTGCGCAGGACGGTGACATCCAGGTTTTCCATGGCGGGTCAGCCTTTCGTGCCCAGGTAGATCAGGACGGCCACGGCCACCGCAACGGCAGCCCAGAGCCAGGCCGGGCGGCTGGCTGGCGCAGAAGGCGCCTGTGTCCCGGCGGCCGGTGCCGGCTCGGCTGCAGCATCCGCGTAGCGTTTCTGGAGCGCCTCGTCGAAGCGGCGGAAGAAATCCTCGGCCAGCGAGCGCGAGGCGCCCTCGACCAGCCGCTGCCCCAGCTGGGCCAGCTTGCCGCCCACGTTGGAGTGGACGCGGTAGCTCAGCTCGCAGCCTCCCTCGGCGGCGCGCAGCTGCACCGCCGCTTCGCCCTTGCCGAAACCGGCCACGCCGCCCTGCGCCTCGAAGCCCAGGGTGTAGGACTGCAGGGGCACGATGTCGGACAGCTGCACCCGCCCGTTGAAGCGGGCTGCCACCGGGCCGATCCTGATGGCGGTGGTGACGGCGTAGCTGTCGGGGCCGGTGAGCTCGAATTTCTCGCAGCCCGGGATGCAGGCCTGGAGCATCGCCGGGTCGTTGAGCGCCTCCCAGGCCTGCGCGACGCTGACTGCGAGCGTGCGGCTGCCTTGCATGTCCACGGTGGTCTCTCCTGTCGGGGTCAGCCGCGCTGCATCAGCGCGGCCAGGGAACGGGCCAGATCTTCCAAACGGCTGAGATTGTGCACCGCCAGCATGCCGTGGGCGTGGCGGTGCAGCACGCCGGCCCCGCGCGCCAGAGGGGCGTAGCCGTCAAAGCGCAGCAGGGGGTTGAGCCAGAGCAACTGCCGGGTGTGCCGGCCCAGCCACTGCAGCTCCTGGTCCAGGGCCTCGGGTGCGCCGGTGTCCAGTCCGTCGGTGATCATCAGCACCACGGTGCGGCGGCCCACCAGGCAGCGCGGGTAGGTGGTGCGCAGCTGCGCCAGCGACTCACCCAACCGTGTGCCACCCGCGAAGTCGGCGATGGCTGCATTGGCCATGGCCAGCATCTGGTCGGTGTCGCGCTGGCGGAAGGCCGGGCGCAGGTCGGTCAGGCCGGTGCCGAAGGCGAAGGCGGCGCGCGAGGTGCCCCGGGTGGACTGGTGCAGGAAGGCCAGCAGCAGGCGTGCGTAGCGCTCCATCGAACCCGAGACGTCCACCAGGATCAGCAGCGGCAGGGGCTGCTGGCGGCGGTTCCGACGCGGCAGGTCCAGCAGTTCGCCATCGTGCCGCCGGGCCTGCTGCAGCGCGCGCGTCCAGTGGATGCGGTGGCCGCGCGTGCCGGCGCGGGTGCGCCGGGCCCGCACCGGCGGCAGCGGCAGGGGGATCTGACGCACCAACTGCTCGACCAGCCGGAACTCGCTGGCCGAGAGGCCCGCGAAGTCGGCATGGCGCAGCCGCTGTTGCGCGCTGGCGGTCATGGCGGCGTCGAACTGCAGCTCGCTTTCGCCCTGGTGCGGGGTGCGCCCCTTGAGGCTGGCCACGCTCAGCGCCTCCTGCACGCGGGCCTTGCGGCGTACCGGCTGGGCCTGCGCGGCCTTGGGCAGCATCTGCGCGAGCAACTGCTGGGCCAGCTCTGGGTTGCGGAAGAAGGCGTCGAACATCTCCGAGAAGACTCCCCGGTCCTGCTGGCGGCTGACCATGACGGACTCGAGTGCGGCGCGCAGGTCGTCCTTGCGGTCCACGCCCACCGCCTGCGCGGCATCGACGGCCAGCGCGATGCGGCTGCTGTCCACCGGTACCCCGGCACGTCGCAGCGCGCGGCCGAAGGCGGTCAGGTGCTCGGGCAGCTTGCCGCTGCGCGCATCACCCAGGATCACGCGGGCTCCAGCAGCTGGTCGATGAGCGGCAGCAGGGCGGCCACGTCCTCGCGCTGCTTGAACAGGATGCCCGCGGTGTCCTGTACCACCTCGGGGTCGAGCGTGAGCGTGTCCAGCGCCACCAGGGCCTTGGCCCATTCCACGCTCTCGGCGATGCCGGGGCTGCGCTGGAAGGCATCGGCGAAGGGCTGGCTGCGCAGGCGCGAGACGAAGAGCGAGACCTGCTCGGTGAGCGCGGCGCTGGCCTGGGGCACCTGGCTGCGCACGATGGCCAGCTCGCGCTCGCGGTCCGGGTAGTCCAGCCACTGGTAGAGGCAGCGCCGCTTGACCGCGTCGTTCAGGTCGCGGGTGCGGTTGCTGGTGAGGATCGTCAGTGGCACGGCCGCCGCGCGGATGGTGCCGAGTTCGGGAATGCTCACCTGGTACTCGCCCAGGTACTCCAGCAGGAAGGCTTCGAAGGGCTCGTCGGCGCGGTCCACCTCGTCGATCAGCAGCACCGCGCCAGGGGCGGGCGCCTGCAGCGCCTGCAGCAGCGGGCGGCGGATCAGGTAGCGCTCCTGGTAGACCTCGCGCTCGATGGCCTCGGGCGTGGCGCTGGCCTGGGCCGCTCGCATGTGCAGCAGCTGCGCGGTGTGGTTCCACTCGTACAGGGCTTCGCGCTGCTCCATGCCGTCGTAGCACTGCAGGCGCAGCAGCGGGCGACCGAGCACCTGCGACAGCGCCTTGGCCAGTTCGGTCTTGCCCACGCCGGGTTCACCTTCCAGCAGCAGCGGCCGCTGCAGCCGCATCGCCAGGAAGACGGCGGTGGCCAGCGGCCGCGGCGCGTGGTAGCCCGCGCCCTGCAGGGCAGCGATGAGTCCGTCGATGGAGCCCGGGGCCGGGGGCACCCGGTTCACCCGTTCGCCTGTCGCACCGCGGCCTGCGTCTGCACCGAGACCAGATGCGCGCGGTAGGCGGCGCTGGCGTGCAGGTCGCCGCTCATGCTGCCGGCGTCCACGGCCACACCTTTCACTGCATCGGGCGTGAAGCTCTTGGTCAACGCGGCCTCCAGGCCCGGGTGGCGGAACACGCCGTTGCCGCCACCGGTGACGGCCACGCGCACGCCGCTGGCCGTCTGCGCCACGAACACGCCGACCAGCGCGAAGCGCGAGGCCGGCTGGCGGAACTTGGCGTAGGCCGCCTTGGCGGGCACCGGGAAGCGGATCGCGGTGATCAGCTCGCCGGGCTGCAGCGCGGTGGTGTACAGGCCCTGGAAGAAGTCGTCGGCGGCGATCTCGCGGCGGTCAGTGACGATGGTGGCGCCTAGGCCCAGCACCGCGCTGGGGTAGCAGGCGGCCGGGTCGTTGTTGGCCACCGAGCCGCCCAGCGTGCCCATCGCGCGCACCTGGCGGTCGCCGATGCCCTCGGCCAGGGCCGCCAGGGCGGGGATGTGCTTGCGCACGTCGGCGCTGGCGGCCACGTCCTGGTGGCGTGTCATCGCGCCGATCACCAGTTGCTTGCCGTCGGCCTTGATGCCACGAAGCTCGGCGACGCCGCCGAGGTCGACCACCTGCCCGGGCTGCAGCAGGCGCTGCTTCATGGCGGCGATCAGGGTCTGGCCACCTGCCAGGGCCTGGGCGCCGCCGGCGGCCAGGCGCTTGGCATCGGCCAGGGTCTTGGGCTGTTCGAGCGTGAATGCATACATGGCGTTTCTCCTTACCGGGCGGCCTGGATCGCTTCCCACACGCGGTGCGGGGTGGCGGGCATGTCCAGGTCCTTCACGCCCAGTGGCGCGAGGGCATCGAGCACGGCGTTGATCACCGCGGGCGGCGCGCCGATGGCGCCGGCCTCGCCGCAGCCCTTGGTGCCCAGGGGGTTGGTGGTGCAGGGCGTGACCACATGGCCCAGCCTGAACTCGGGCACGTCGTCGGCGCGCGGCATGGCGTAGTCCATGAAGGAGCCGGTCAGCAGCTGGCCGGTCTCGCGGTCGTAGACGCAGTGTTCCAGCAGCGCCTGGCCGATACCCTGCACCAGGCCGCCGTGTACCTGGCCCTCCACGATCATCGGGTTGATGATGGTGCCGAAGTCGTCCACCGCAGTGAAGCGGTCCACCCGCACCACGCCGGTGTCGGGGTTGACCTCGACCTCGCAGATGTAGGTGCCACCCGGGAAGGTGAAGTTGGTGGGGTCGTAGAAGGCGGTCTCGTTCAGGCCCGGCTCCAGCTTGTCCAGCGGGTAGTTGTGCGGGACGTAGGCGGTCAGGGCCACCTGGCCGAAGGTGACCTTCTTGTCCGTGCCCTTCACGGTGAACTCGCCGTTGACAAATTCGACGTCGGCGTCGCTGGCCTCCATCAGGTGGGCTGCGATCTTCTTGGCCTTGGCCTCGATCTTGTCCAGGGCGCGCATGATGGCCGCACCGCCCACGCTGATCGAGCGCGAGCCGTAGGTGCCCATGCCGAACGGCACGCGCCCGGTGTCGCCGTGCACGATGTCCACCTGCGAGGGATCCAGCCCCAGGCGCGAGGCCACCACCTGCGCGAAGGTGGTCTCATGGCCCTGGCCGTGGCTGTGGGAGCCGGTGAACACGGTGACGCTGCCGGTGGGATGCACCCGCACCTCGCCGCACTCGAACAGGCCAGCGCGCGCGCCCAGGGCGCCGGCGATGTTGCTCGGGGCGATGCCGCAGGCCTCGATGTAGCTGCTGTAGCCGATGCCGCGCAGCAGCCCCCTGGCCTTGGAGGCGGCCTTGCGCTGGTCAAAGCCCGCCGCGTCGGCCAGCTCGCGCGCCTTGGCCATGCAGGCCGGGAAATCACCCGTGTCGTACTGCAAGGCCACCGGGGTCTGGTAGGGGAACTGGGTGATGAAGTTGCGCCGGCGGATCTCGTCCTGCGACAGGCCCGTCTCCCAGGCCGCGCGGGTGACGATGCGCTCCAGCAGGTAGGTGGCCTCGGGCCGGCCCGCGCCGCGGTAGGCGTCCACCGGTGCGGTGTTCGTGAACCAGGCGTCGACCTCCACGTAGACCTGCGGCGTGGTGTACTGGCCCGCCAGCAGCGTGGCGTACAGGATGGTGGGCACCGCGGTGGAGAAGGTGGACAGGTAGGCGCCCAGGTTGGCGTCGGTGTGTACCCGCAAGGCCAGGAACTTGCCGTCCTTGTCCAGGGCGAGTTCACCATGCGTGACGTGGTCGCGGCCGTGCGCGTCCGAGAGGAACGCCTCGGATCGGTCACAGGTCCACTTGATCGCGCAATTCAGTTTCTTGGAAGCCCAGGTGAGGCAGACGTCCTCGGCGTACAGGTAGATCTTGGCGCCGAAGCCACCGCCCACGTCAGGGGCGATCACGCGCACCTTGTGCTCGGGCAGGCCCATCACGAAGGCGGTCATGAGCAGGCGCTCGACGTGCGGGTTCTGGTTGGCCACATACAGCGTGTATTCGTCGCTGGCGCGGTTGAAGGTGGCGATGGCTGCGCGCGGCTCCATCGGGTTGGGCGCGAGGCGGTTGTTCACCAGGTCCAGCTTGGTCACGTGCGCCGCGTTCTTGAAGGCGGCATCGACCGCCGTCTTGTCGCCGATCGCCCACTTGTAGCAGTGGTTGCCGGGGGCGGCGTCGTGCAGGGTCGGTGCGCCGGTTTTCATGCTGTCACGCACGTCCACCACCGCGGCCAGCGCCTCGTAGTCCACCTCCACGAGTTCGGCGGCGTTCTTGGCGTTTTCCAGCGTGTCGGCCACGACCATGGCCACGTGGTCGCCCACGTAGCGCACCTTGCCTTGGGCCAGGATCGGGTGCGGCGGTTCTTTCATCGGCTGGCCGTCGGTGCTGGTGATCAGCCAGCCGCAGGGCAGCCCGCCGATCTTGTCGGCGGCGACGTCCTGGCCGTCGAAGATGCCGATCACGCCGGGCGCCTTCAGGGCCGCGGTCTTGTCGACTTTGCGGATCTGGGCGTGGGCGTGCGGCGAGCGCACGAACACTGCGTGATGCATGTTCTGCAGCACGATGTCGTCGGTGTACTGGCCAGCGCCGGTGAGGAAACGGTAGTCCTCCTTGCGACGCAGGGATTCGCCGATGTGGGGAAGCTTGGCAAAGTCAGATGCACCCATGGTGGACTCCTGTTCAGGCTTTCATGGCGGCAGCACCTTGCTGCACGGCCTTCACGATGTTCTGGTAACCGGTGCAGCGGCACAGGTTGCCTTCGAGCTGCTCGCGGATCTGCGTGGCGTCGGCCTTGGGGTGGCGCTGGCACAGGTCGATCGCGGACATCACCATGCCCGGGGTGCAGAAGCCGCATTGCAGGCCGTGGCACTCCTTGAAGGCGGCCTGCATCGGGTGCATGGTGCCGTCAGTGGCAGCCACGCCCTCGATGGTGGTGACCTCGGTGCCCGCGGCCTGGGCCAGCAGCATGTTGCAGGCCTTGACCGCACGGCCGTCCACCAGCACGGTGCACGCGCCGCACTGAGCGGTGTCGCACCCCACATGGGTGCCGGTGAGTTTGAGGTTCTCTCGTATCGCCTGCACCAGCAGCGTGTGGGGTGCGGCATCGACGGTCACGGCTTTTCCGTTGACCCGTAACTGGACCTGCATGGCTGTCTCCTGCGTTTTTGATAGAGCCCGACAAGTTGAGCACGGCCGTCGCAAGCTAATTTGGGGGTAAACCCTGAATTGCGTGGCGCTAAGGTTCAACCCGGGCGGCCAACGCCCGATTTGACACTGGCCGGATAAGTCAAAAAAATCGCGCCACCCTGTGCAGCGGTGAACCCCAAGGAGTTTTTGCTTGAACAAGGAGATGTCTGAAACCCTCACCCGCGTCGGTCCCGGCACCGCCATGGGCACCCTGATGCGCCGCTACTGGGTCCCCGCCCTGCAATCGAGCGAGATCGCGCAGCCCGACGGCCCGCAGGTTCGGGTCCGGCTGCTTGGCGAAAAGCTCCTGGCGTTTCGCAATTCCGACGGCCGCGCCTGCCTGATCGACGAGTTCTGCTCCCACCGGGGCGTCTCGCTGTATTTCGGCCGCAACGAGGAAAACGGGATCCGCTGCGCCTACCACGGTGTCAAGTTCGACGGAGACGGCCGTTGCGTGGAGGTTCCCTCGTCGCCCAAGGCCTGCGCGCACATGCATATCAAGGGCTATCCCTGCGTAGAGCGCGGCGGCATCGTCTGGGCGTACATGGGGCCGCCCGACAGGAAGCCGGCGCCCCCTGAGCTCGAATGGTGCCTTTTGCCCCCGGACCGTGTCTTCGTGTCCAAGCGCGTGCAGGCCTGCAGCTACCTGCAGGCCATGGAGGGCGGCATCGACACCGCCCACGTGTCCTACGTGCACCGTTACGAGGTCGACACCGATCCGATGCACCAGGGCGTGAAAGCGCTGGACTACATCAAGGCCGACGGCAATGTCATCTTCGAAATCGAGAAGAATTCCTTCGGACTGTCGCTGTTCGGTAGGCGCAACGGCGAGGCGGACAGTTACTACTGGCGGGTGACCCAGTGGCTGTTCCCCTGGTTCACCCTGATCGCGCCCTTTGGCGACCACGCACTGGGTGGCCACGCCTGGATTCCGATCGACGACGAAAGCTGCTGGGCCTGGAGCATCAACTGGCAACCCCGCCAGGCGCTCAGCGAGCATGAACTGCAGGCGATGCGGGCGGGCAAGGGCATCCACGTGGAATACGAGGCGCCCGGCAGCTTCATCCCCAAGGCCAACGCCTCCAACGATTACCTGATGGACCGCGTCGCCCAGAGGGAAAAACGCGCCTACAGCGGGGTGTTCGGTTTTTCGGCCCAGGACTACTCGCTTCAGGAGAGCATGGGCCCCATCCAGAACCACGAGGCCGAAAAGCTGCTGCCCACCGACAAGGCCATCGTCATGGCCCGGCGCATGCTCCATGATGCGGCCACCGGGCTGGCGCAAGGCATTGAGCCGCCGGCACTGGACGCACGCGAACAGCGGGTCCGACCGGCTGGCGTGCTGCTGCCACGCGATGCCAGCCCCCTCGAATGGGCCAGGACCCACCTGGCGGACGGACTCGATCGGCCGCTGTACACCCTCTGAGTCCGGCCCGCTGCGAATCCCTCACCCCGATAACACCAGGAGACATCATGAAAAAAGACTTGATCCGCCGGCGACTGACCCTGGCCCTCTTGGGCTTGGGCCTGGCGGGACACGCCCACGTCGGCGCCCAGGAATGGGCGCCGAGCAAGCCGGTCCGCATCGTGGTGCCGATCGTGGGCAGCACCAACGATGTCCTGGCGCGACTCATTGCCCCCAAGCTGCAGGAGGTGCTGGGGCAGCCTTTCGTGGTCGAAAACAAGCCCGGAGCGGGCGGCAACATCGGTGCCAACGAGGTAGCCAAGTCCGCGCCCGATGGCCACACCCTGCTGATTGGCTACAACGGGCCGCTGGCGATCAACGTGGCGCTGTTCGACAAGATGCCGTACGACCCCACCCGCGACCTTGCGCCCATCATCCTGGCCGTCAAGGCGCCCCAGTACCTGGTGGTTCACCCCGGATCGGGCATCACCAGCCTTGCCGACTTCGTGGCCAAGGCGAAAGCGGCGCCGACCAAGTATTCCTATGGGTCTGTGGCACTAGGCAGCGCCTCGCACCTGACCATGGAAATGTTCAAGGCGGCGGCCGGCTTCCAGATGACGCACGTCCCCTACCGGGGGGCGGGCCCGGCCATCACCGACCTGGTGGCTGGCACCATCCAGGCCGGCTTCTTCGTTCCGGGCAACGTGCAGCAATTTGCCAAGGAGGGGCGGCTGCGCCTGCTCGCGTCTACCGGGGCCCGGCGTTTTGCCAGCACACCGGACATCCCGTCGGTGGGCGAGACCTACAAGGATTTCGAAGCCACGTCCTGGATCGGTTTCCTGGCGCCGGGCGGAACGCCGGCACCGATCATCGACCGCTACAACCGCGAGATCGTCAAGATCCTGAACCAGCCCGATATCCGCAAGCGCCTGCTGGACATGGAGTTCGAGATCGTCGCGACCACGCCCCGGCAGTTCAGCGACTGGATCCAGACGGAGATTGCCCGCTGGGGTGTCGTCGTCAAGAGCACAGGCACCAAAGCCGAATGAAGGGGGGCGCTGGCCGCCTGGGCGGGCGCGTGGCGCTGATCACCGGTGCCGGCTCCGGCATCGGAGCGGCCACGGCGCACTGCTTCGTGCGCGAGGGCGCTGGCGTGATGCTGGTCGATGCCGATGACGCGGCGCTCGCATCCACCCTGGCTACGCTCAAGGCGCAATGGCCCCAGTCCCGGGTGGCCGCTTTCGTGGCGGACGTGGCGCACGCCGGTCGGGCGCACGAGGCGGTCGGGTCCGCGGTCGATCAATTCGGGGGCCTGGACATCCTGGTCAATAACGCCGCGATGCGCAACTACAGCCCCGCCGACAGCGCGACGCCGCAGGAGTGGCAGTCCATGGTCAGCGTGAACCTCGTGGGTCTGTCCAATTACTGCCAGGCGGCGCTGCCGTATCTTCGCTCCAGCGGCCAGGGCAGCATCGTCAACGTGTCGTCCTGCTATGCGGTCACGGGCCGCAGGGGCATGGCGCTCTATGACGCGACCAAGGCGGCCCAGTTGTCCTTGACACGCAGCCTGGCCTTCGAGGAGGCCGGCCATGGCGTGCGCGTGAACGCCGTGTGCCCCGGTTCGACGCTGACGGATTTTCATATCCGCCGCGCCCGCGAGGCAGGCAAGCCGCTGGAGCAGCTTCGGGGCGAGCGCCAGTCGACCTCGCTGCTCGGACGCTGGGCCTCGCCCGAAGAAATCGCACTCCCCATACTGTGGCTGGCCAGCGACGAGGCATCGTTCATCACCGGCACCACCCTGATGGTGGACGGCGGCCTGCACATCATGTGAAACCGGCCGGCATCGCGGGCCGGACCGCCTCAAGGGTGAGATCGCGCGCTGGCGGCCGGTGGTGGCCAACGCGAACATCAAGGCGCGTCGAATGGCCCTCGCGGGCTGGACTACGCGGCCGCCAGCTTGAAATCGACGTGCATGGTGGGCAGGCCGTCCGCCCCCGGGACATAGCGTCCGACCAGGGCGTCGCGCACCCCGAAGACGGCGTCGGTGGCCAGGTGCGGGTCTTCTTCGTCAAACAGCTCGGTGATCAGACTGTGATGGCCCGGGGCCTCGACGATCAGATGGAAATGCGCTGGCCGCCACGCGGTGCGGCCCGCCGGTTCGACCACGTCGAACCACACCGGACCGTCCGTGGGGATGCAATAGGGCTGCGGTCGAATGGTGATGATGCGGTAGCGGCCCTGGTCGTCCGCCCGCAGGCGGCACCGCAGGTTGTCCTGGGGCTGGCTGGGGTCTACCTGCCAGTACAGGCCGTTGTCGGCGTTCTGCCAGAAGTCCAGGGTGGCCTGCGGCAGCGGGCGGCCCGCCGTATCCAGCACCTGCCCCTCGAGGCAGACCCGCTCGCCTGTGTTGTCACGCACCAGGTCAGCGGGGTTGTCGAACCAGGTCGAGCCCGCCGTGTGGAAGGGGCCCAGCACGCTGCCCGGCGTGGCGCCCGGCTGCGAGCCGACGAGGTCGACCAGGCTGGACAGCCCCAGCACGTCGGACAGCAGGGTGAATTCGCTGCGCGAGTCGTTGCTCATCGCGCCCACGCGGTGCAGGAAGGCGATGGCCGCGCGCCACTCGGCATGCGTCAGTCCGGTCTGGCGGGCAAAGCCATGCAGCGCCCGTACCAACTCCTGCAGGAGTTCGCGCCGGCGCGCTTCGGGCACGCCCTCGAAGCTGCCGATCACGGCGCGGGTCAGGTTTTCCAGCGTGATCATCAGTCGGCTCCAGACATCGCTACCACCTCGTTGCGCAAGATCCCGATGCCTTCGATCTCGATCTCGATCACGTCGCCGTGCTTCATCCAGACCGGGGGGGTGCGCGCATATCCCACGCCTGCGGGCGTGCCCATCACGATCACGTCACCGGGCTCCAGGGTCATGCTTGGTCTCTCCTCAGGCCCGCGAGGCCAGAAAAAATGGTAATCGATAAAACTTGCCAAATCGCAGCCTCGGACCCCGCAGGACCCCGTGCTTACCCCGGGGTGGGGCTGCCGGCACACGTTCCGATACCCGGGCAGGGCCATCAGGATCGGGGCATTCCCCGTGACCCCCGCCCGCAGGAAATGCCAAGATAGGCGGTTGCAAACACGAACAACGAAGACGGAGACTTCATCTTGCGCATCGCCACCTATTCCCACCAGGGTCAGCGCCAAGTCGGCCAGGTGTCTGCCGACGGCCGCCAGGTCACGCCCTTTGCGCTGACGCCGCAGCAGGCCCGCGTGGGCGCCCAGCCCCTGATCGACGCGATGGTGTCCGGGCAGGCGCTGCCAGCTCTGGCCGCAGCGCCTCTGGCCCTGTCCGCGGTGCGCCTGGAGGCGCCCCTGCCCGTGCCGCGGCGCAACGTGTGGTGCGTGGGGCGCAACTACCACGCGCATGCCAAGGAACTGGCGGCTTCCGTGTTCAAGGCCAGTAACGCCGACCCGCAGGCCTGGCCCATCGTCTTCACCAAGGTGCCCGAGTGCGTGGTGGGCCCGTCGGACGACGTGCGCCTGCCCGGCGCCGCGATCTCCGAGCAGATCGACTACGAGGCTGAACTGGCGGTCGTGATCGGCAAGGGTGGCAAGAACATCACCCAGGCCGACGCAATGTCGCACGTGTTCGGCTACACCATCGTGAATGACGTCACTGCCCGTGACGTGCAGATGCGCCACCAGCAGTGGGACATGGGCAAGTCCTTCGACACCTTCTGCCCCATGGGGCCCTGGATCGTCACCGCCGACGAGATGGACGGGCGCAAGACACGCGTGCGTTGCTGGGTGAACGGCGAACTGCGCCAGGACGGCCCGACCGAGAACATGATCTTCGACATCCCCACGCTGATCGAGACCATTTCGCGCGGGATCACGCTGTACCCGGGCGACATCATCGCCACGGGTACGCCCGCCGGCGTGGGCATGGGGCTGAACCCGCCGCGCTACATCGCGACGGGCGACGTGATCCGCATCGAGATCGACGGCATCGGCGAGATCCAGAACCGCTTCGTCTGAAACCAGGAGACACGACATGAAGAAACGACAGCTGCTTCGATCCACCCTGGCCCTGCCTGCGGTCCTGGCCCTGACACTTGCGGGCGCCGGCGCGAGCGCGCTGGCCCAGGACTACCCCAGCAAGCCCATCACCATGGTCGTCCCCTTCCCGCCGGGCGGCGTGGCCGACACCGTGGGCCGACCGGTGGCCGAGGCGATGTCGCGCCACCTGCGCCAGAGCATCGTGATCGAGAACCGCGGCGGCGCGGGCGGGGGTATCGGCATGGCGCATGTGGCCAAGGCGCGGGCCGACGGCTACACGGTGCTGATGGCGCTTTCGTCGCTGGTGGTGCTGCCCGAGGCGGACAAGGTGCTGCAGCGCCCGCCCATGTTCCAGGTCAACCAGCTCAAGCCGATCGCGCGCTTCACCGCCGACCCGACGGTGCTGGTGGTGCGCGCCGACAGCCCCTGGAAGACCTACGCCGACTACATCGCCTACAACAAGGCCAACCCGGGCCGCACCTCCTTCGGGTCGTCCGGCAACTACGGCACGATGCACGTGCCGATGGAGCAGCTCAAGGCCGCGACCGGCACCTTCATGCTGCACGTGCCCTACACCGGCGCGGGGCCCGCGGTGATCGGCCTGCTCGCGGGGCAGATCGACGCGCTGTCCACCGGGCCGGCCAGCGTGGCCCAGCACATCGCCTCGGGCCGCCTGCGCGCCCTCGCGCACTGGGGCGAGGGACGCCTGGCCAGCCTGCCGGACGTCCCCAGCCTGAAGGAGCTGCGGGTGCCGATCCAGTACTCGCAGTGGTCGGGCCTGTTCGTACCGGCGGCCACGCCGCCGGAGGTGGTGCAGGCGCTGCGCGAGGCGGCCCGCTTCGCGGCGCAGGATGCGCGCGCCGTCGCGGCGCTGGCTGCGGCGGGCACCTCCTTCCTGTACCAGGACGCACCCGATTTCGAGCGCTTCATCCAGGCCGACGCCAAGGACATGGGCGCGCTGGTGGTGCGTATCGGCAAGTTGCAGTGACGATCCAGGAAAGGCCCCGCCATGAACACGTTTACCCGCATCCTGCGTCTGCTGACACTGGGCCTGTGCCTGGCGGCCGGCGCCGCCCAGGCCCAGGGCTACCCGAACCGTCCGGTGCGCATCGTCGTGCCCTTCGCCGCGGGCGGTCCCGCCGACAACTACGCGCGCTTCATCGCGCAGCGCCTGGGCGAAGAGTTCAAGCAGTCCTTCGTGGTCGAGAACCGGCCCGGGGCCGGCTCCATCATCGGCACCGACGTCGTGGCCAAGTCACCGGCAGACGGCTACACGCTGCTGATGATGTCCAACACGCACACCGTCAACGAGTCGCTGATCCCGAACAAGCCCTATGGCCTCTTGAAGGATTTCGTGGGCATCGCGCCGGTGAACTACTCCGCGCTGCTGCTGGTGACGCACCCGTCCGTCCCGGTCAAGAGCGTGGGCGAGCTGATCGCGCTGGCCAAGTCCAAACCCGGCAAGCTCAATTACGCCTCCTCGGGCAATGGCACCCCCTATCACATGGCTGGCGAGCTGTTCAAGTTCATGGCCGGCATCGACATGACCCACGTGCCGTACAAGGGCAGCTCCGGCGCCCGCACGGACATCGTGAGCGGCCAGGTGGACGTGATGTTCGACGCCGAGACCACCATGGCGGTGATGGCCCGCGAGGGCAAGGTGCGGGCGCTGGCCAGCACGGGCCTGACCCGCTCGGCCAACCTGCCGGACATGCCCACGGTAGCCGAGTCGGGCGTGCCCAGGTTCGAGGCCACCATCTGGCTGGGGCTGATGGCGCCCAAGGGGACGCCCACCGACGTCGTGAACCGCCTGAACGCCGAGGTGCGCAAGATCGTCAACCACCCGGAGGTGAAGGCCACCTGGGCCCGACAGGGCGCCGTGCCGATGTCCATGACCATCGCGGAATTCGACAGGCACCTGCAGACCGACATCGCCAACTGGGCGAACATCGTGAAGGTGTCGGGCGCCAAGCCGGACTGAGGACACACCATGCTTGTATTGAGTGGCGGCGCGGCCGCCGCGGTCGTCCGGGCCGTGCAGGCACAGTTCACGCAGCGCACGGGCCGCAGCATCGAGGGCACCTTCAGCGCGGTGGGCCAGATGCGCGACAGGCTGGTGGGCGGCGCACCCTGCGACCTCGTGATCCTCACCCGCCCGCTGGTGACGCAGCTGATCGAATCGGGCCATGTGGTGGCTGGCAGCGCGCGCTCCCTGGGCCTGGTGAAGACGGGCATCGCGGTACGCAGCGGCACGCCGCACCCTCCGGTGCACACGCGCGAGCAGCTGCACGCGGCGTTCAGCGCGGCGCGGGGCATCTACTTCCCCGACCCTGAAAAAGCGACCGCGGGCATCCACTTCATGAAGGTGCTCAAGGCCCTGGGCCTGGACCAGAGCCTGCAGGCGCGCTTTCGTCCCTATCCCAACGGGGCGACCGCGATGGGCGAGATGGCTGGCAGCCCCGAGGACGGCCTGATCGGTTGCACCCAGGTCACGGAGATCAACTACACGCCCGGCGTGGACCTGGTCGGGGCGTTGCCCCCGGAGTTCGAGCTCAATACCGACTACACCCTGGGCATCTGCACGCGCGCCGAACACCCGCAGGACGCCCTCGTACTGGCCGATCTGCTGGCGGGGCCGGCTTCTGAGGCGGTGCGGCGCCGGGGCGGCTTCGAGTTCTAGCTCAGGGCGCGCCGCAGGCGCCGTCACGTCCGGCCAGGTCGGCCAGTTTCTGCAGCGGCGTGCGCTGCTCCAGGCAGGCCTCGCGCTGCGCCTGTGCCGCCTTGAGCCGGGCGACCCGGGTGGCCTCTTCGCGCGCCGCCTGCAGTTGCGCGACGCGCTCGCGAATCTGTGGCATGGCGGCCAGCGCTGCACGCTCGCCCTCCAGCATGGCGTTCGCACGTTGCGTGAAATCCGTGCCGCCGATGTCCAGGACCTGCGGCCGAACGATGACGTCGGCGCGCGCCAGTTCCGCCTGGCCCAGGCGTTGTCCCATGATGGTGATGGCCTGGCTCAGGGTGCCCAGCATGCCGGTGGGGGCCTGGCCCCGGGCCTTGCTGGAGATGTCCACCGCGATCACAAGGTCCGCGCCCAGTTCGCGCGCGGCATCCACCGGCACCGGACTGACCACGCCGCCGTCGACGTAGCGATGCCTGCCGATGGCCACCGGCTGGAACACGCCGGGCACGCTGCTGGAGGCGCGCACGGCCTGGCCGGTGTTGCCCTGGGCGAAGAAGGTGCGCTCGCCATCCTCCAGGCGGGTGGCCACGGCCACGAAGGGCTTGGCCAGGCGCTCCAGCGGCTGGCGGCGTACCTGTTCGTTCACGTAGTCCTCGAGCTTCTGCCCGATCAACAGGCCGCTGGTGGACAGCTGCAGGTCGCGGATGCGGGTTTCATCCAGGGCGACAGCCCTCTCCTGCAGCTCGAACGCGTTCATGCCGCTGGCGTACAGCGCCCCGACGATGCTGCCGGAGCTGGTGCCCGCCACCACCGCCGGCGCGTAGCCGTTGGCTTCCAGGATCTTGATCACGCCGATGTGGGCGAAGCCCTTGGCGGCGCCACCGCCCAGGGCGATGCCGATCCTGATCGCTGGTGCGGCTGGCGCGGCTGGCGCAGCGGCGGCCGCAGGGCTGGCCGGCGGCGCGCTTGCGCATGCGGCCAGCGCCGCAGCGGCCGCCAGGGCGATGCAGCGGCGCAGGGTACGAACGCAGGAAGCAGGGATCGGGGGCATGCCGGGCTGGGCTGTGGGCAAAGCCGGGAGTTTATCGGCCCCCGCTGCCGGCACCGGACGCCCGCGCCCGCTCCGCCTCAGTTCTGCGCCGAGAACTCCGCACGGATCGCCGCCCCGTGGGCGTCCAGGGCGGGCGCCTCTGCGAACTGCTCCGTGTCCCAGGGCACGATCCAGGGCGAGACCGGAACCTGCACGGTCCGGCCCTGCACGGGCATGGGACGGGTGCGAAGCTGCGGATGCTCGATCAGGTCATAGACCGTGTTGACGTTGGCAAAGGCCGTCTGCGCCGCGATCAGCCGGTCGACCATGCTGGCGCTCGATTCCGAGGCAAATACCGCTGCCACCGCGCCATCGACGAACTCGCGGTTCGCCACGCGGGCCGCATTACTCCTGCAGCGCGCATCCTCCAGCAGCTCGGGGCGCAGCAGGACCTTGGTGCAGAAGTCGGCCCACTCGCGTTCGTTCTGGATCGAGATCACGACATCCCGGCCGTCGGCGCAGGTGAAGGCGCCATAGGGCGCGATGGAGGGATGCTTCAGGCCGACGCGGTCCGGTGCCTTGCCACCGTAGCGCGCCTGCAGGTAGGGAACGCTCATGAGCTCTGCAGCGGATCCGAACAGCGAGACCTTCACGGCGGCGCCCTGGCCGGTGCGTTCGCGCTGGATCAGGGCCTGCTGGATGCCTATGAGCGCGTTCAGGCCGCAGTTGATGTCGCACAGGGACACCCCGATGCGACCCCATTCGCCCGGCGCGCCGTTGACCGACACGAGGCCACTCTCTGCCTGCACCAGCAGGTCGTAGGCCTTCATGCCAAAAAGCTTGCCATCGTCGCCGTAGCCGCTGATGTCGCAGGTGATCAGGCGTGGGTGCTTCTCGCGCAGCGAGGCGGAACCCAGGCCCAGGCGCTCCGCGGCGCCGGGGGCGAGGTTCTGGATGAAGACATCGGCGCGGGCCAGCATGCGCTCCAGGAGGGCCAGGTCGTCCGGGTTCTTGACGTCCAGGGCGATGGATTCCTTGCCGCGGTTGATCCACACCCAATAGGACGATTCGCCGTAGACGGCCTTGTCGTAGCCGCGCGCGAAGTCGCCTTCGCGACGCTCGATCTTGATCACCCGGGCGCCGGCATCCGCCAGGCGGCTGCTGCAGTAAGGGGCGGCCACGGCCTGCTCCAGCGCCACCACCAGAATGCCCTCCAGCGGCCCACGGGGCATCGGTTGGCCCATCAGGATCTCCTCTTTTTGATCATGGGTGCATTGTGCGAAGTCGGGATCCACGGGGGAATTCCATTTGCGCGAAACCTGCTTTGCGTCTGGAGCAAGACAAATGTTGCTGCCGCCTTAACGCTGGCTTGCCGGGTTTGAAATAGCCAGCGGGCGCGCAAGTGGCCAAAGTTCGGCCTTGTCAACCCCGACGATCACATCCACAGGAGACAAACCATGTCACGACGCACGCGTACCCTTGCGGCCACCCTGACCGCTGCTTCCGCACTCACGTTCGCGCTGGTCTCAGGCGCCCAGGCGCAAGACAAGACGATCAAGATTTACGGCTTTGGCGCCAAGAGTGGCGTCGTCGGAATCTTTGGCCAGCAGAGCGAGGCCGCGATGCAGGCCGCCGCAGCCGCCATCAACAAGTCCGGCGGTGTCACGCTGGGCGATGGTTCGAAGGCGCGCCTGGTCATCGAATACCTGGACGACCGCTGCAACGCCGAGGAAGGCATCAACGCGCTGCGTCGTATCGCTGCACAGACCGATGCGGTGGTCGCCATCGGCCCGACCTGCTCCAACGTCGCCGAGCCCGTCTTCGGCATCCTGCAGAAGAAGGCTGGCGATGCCTCCGACTCCGGCATCCAGTTCCCGCTGTACACCGACGTGGCTGCCAAGGGCGGTCTGGCGTCGATCTCCCAGTGGTCCTTCCGCAACGTTCCCAGCGAAGCGAACATGTACAAGTCGGTCTTCGAATGGGTCAAGACGACGCGCCCGGAGCTCAAGACCTTCTGGGGCGGCGTCGAGAAGGACTTCGCCCACAGCAACGCCACGTTCGGGGTGATCAAGACGAATGCCGAGGGTAACGGCCTGCAGGTGCTGGGTCAGTCGGAGTGGCTGCTCAATGACACCAACTTCTCCAACCAGGTTCGCGAGATGAAGCGTGCAAACGCCGATGTGGTGGCCATCTCGGCCCACCCCTTCACGACCTGTGGCGTGCTCAAGGAGATGGCACGCCAGAACGTCAAGCCCAAGCTCCTGATTGGTCTGACGTCGTCGTCCAGCATGGAGACCTTGCAAGGCTGCGGCGCGCAGGCCGAGGGCCTGGTGATCCCCACCAGCTTCGCGCCGGTGACCGAGGACGCCAAGCGCGCGGCGGCTGCGGTGCAGGCGGTGAACGCGAAGTACAACATGGACCTGCACAACGCGGCAGCCTATGAGAACGTGTTCACGCTCAAGGAGCTGATCGAAAAGCAGAAGGTCATGGGTCGCCCGGACACGGTCCAGGCCGATCGCCAGAAGATGCGCGAAGCGCTGGCCTCCATGAAAGAGACCAAGGGTCTGCTCGGCAAGGTGGGTCGCACGGACGACCGTGAGGCGGTCAAGCCTTTCCTGTTCGTGCAGGCCAAGGCGGGCAACTGGATCGTGGCCCACACGCCCAAGCAGTAAAGCCACAGGGGCAGGTCACGGGTGTCATTCGCCCGTGACCTGCCTGTATCCGCTCGGCGGCCGGCCCGCCGGGAAACACCGCACCCGCGAATGGGCCGCACCTGGCCGCCCCCTGAATTTCACCGGACCGATTCATGGACCTCATGGATTTCATCGACCTCACGCAGTCGCTTATCGATGGCGTGCTGTTCGGGACCACTTACTCGCTGATCGGCATCGGCTTCACGCTCATCTTCGGCGTGATGCACAAGATCAACCTGTCGTATGCGGCGGCCTCCATCGGTGCCGCCTACCTGAGCCTGATCCTGGTGAAGCTGGCGCCAGCGCCTGTGGTCTACCTGGGCGCCGCGCTGCTCGGCGGGGTACTGGGCTGGCTGGTGTATCTGATCTGCTTTCGCTTCCTGCCCATCAACAATCCGCTGGCGGCCCTCATGTCCACGGTCGGCATGCTGCTGGCCATCGAGGAGCTGATCTCTCACCTGACGCTGGGCATGCCGCAGAACTATCCGGCGCTGTTTGCCAGTACCAACGTCGAGATCGGCCAGTTCTTCCTGCGGGGTGACCTGATTTTCGTCTTCGTGCTTGGCTGCGCGGCGATGGTGGGCCTGACGCTGCTGCTCAAACGCACTCGGCTGGGCCTGGCCACGCGTGCGGTGGCGCAGCAACCGGTGGCCGCGCAGCTGTGCGGGATGGGCGTCAACGCGACCAATGCCAGCACCTTCATCATCGCCGGCTTTCTGGGCGGGACGGCGGGTGCCATGGCGGGTGCCGCCATCGGCGTGCTCTCGCCCCTGATGACCCTGCCGCTCACCGTCAAGGGTCTGGTGGTGACCGTGATCGGCGGGCTGGGCAGCATTCCCGGCGCCATCGTCGCGGGCTTGATCGTCGGCGGTGCCGAGAACCTCTTTCAGTTCCTGCGCGGCGTCAGCGAGCGCGACATCTACGTGATGTTGATGCTGTTCGCCTTTCTTGTGTTCCGTCCAGGTGGCCTGTTCGCGGCGCCCGGGGGACGTGACTGAGCGCGGCGGAGATCACGGACATGGACTTCTACCTCGGACTCGCTCAGGTCATCGGCATCCACTCGCTGCTGGGGCTGTCGGCCTGGTGCGTGCTGCACACCGGCCAGGTCAGCCTGGCACAGGGTGGTTTTTTCGCCATCGGCGCCTATACGGCGGGCATGTTGACGTCGATGTGGGGTTGGCCGCTGGCCGCGGCACTTCCCGTGGGCGCGCTGCTGGCCGCAGTGGTCGCCGTGGCGGTCGGTTTCCCGGCGCTACGGGTCAAGGGCCTGATGCTGGTCGTCGCGACCACCGCCTTTGCTGAAATCGTGCGGCTGGTCTTCTTCAACTTCAAGTGGCGCGTACAGACACCCGAAGGCCTGGCCGGCCCCGACGGCAGCCTGGGCTTCGGGGGGATTCGCTACTTCCCGGGTAACGGCTGGACGACCCTGGAGGTGTGCCTCCTGATCTGGGCGCTGGTGGCCGCCGTGCTGCTGGTGCTGTGGTGGCTGGACCGGTCGCGGGTGGGTACGTTGTGGCGCGCCGTCGGCGAGGACGAACTGGCAGCGCAGAGCGCCGGCATCAACCTCACGGCGGCCAAGGTGTCGGCCTTCGGCATCGGCGGTGCCATCGCTGGCCTGGCCGGCGGTATTTTTGCGCACTACGCCACGCACATCGAGCACAACAACTTCTCCATCCTGCTGGCCACCTTCGCGATCGCCTATCCGATCATTGGCGGGCTGTCGAGCCTGGCGGGTACGATCCTGGCGGTGATCTTCATCCAGGGCTTCCTGCTCGAAGGTCTGCGTTTCATCGGCGATTGGCGCAGCCTGATGTTCGGGGTGCTGATCGTGGTGGTGATGCTGGTGCGCCCCGGCGGGTTCCTCAACCGGTCACTGGGGCTGAGCCTGGGCATGCGGCGCGGGGCCGGCGCCGATAAGCCGGACAGCATCGACAAGGGGGGCAAGCATGCTTGAGCTTCGTAACCTCAGCCGCCACTTTGGCGGCGTCAAGGCGGTCGACGAACTGAACCTCACCGTGCACCGCGGCGAAATTCTCGGGCTGATCGGGCCCAATGGATCGGGCAAGAGCACCACCGTGAACCTGATCACCGGGGTGTACCTGCCGACCACAGGCGATGTCGTCTTTCAGGGGCAGGACATCTCCAAACTGGCGCCGCACGAGCGCTGCGAACTGGGCCTGGCGCGCACCTTCCAGAACATCCGCTTGTTCGGCCATCTCACCGTGTGGCAGAACCTGTGGGCGGCGCGCGTGGTGCGCGAGCGCGGCTGGGCGGGCTTCAAGGAGCGTTGGCTCTCGGGCGCGAATGCCGCGCGCGAGCAAGCCGAGGAGCTGCTGGTGTTCGGTGGCCTGGCCCACAAGCGCGACATGCTCGCGGGCAACCTGGCCTTTGGCGAGCAGCGCCGCCTGGAACTGATCCGCGCAGCGGCCTCGGGTGCCGAGCTGCTGCTGCTGGACGAGCCGGCCGCCGGAATGAATGCCGAAGAGATCGAAGACCTCGACAACCGCATCCGCAGCCTGCGCGATCAGGGTCGGACCATCCTGCTGATCGAGCACCACATGGAGCTCGTGATGGAGGTGTGCGACCGCGTGGCGGTTCTGAACTTTGGCCGCAAGATCGCCGAGGGCACGCCCGCACAGGTGCAGCAGGACGCGCAGGTGCGTGCCGCCTACCTGGGCACCGACGAAGCCGCCACCACCTGAGCGCCGACCTACCTTTCACTGCAACTGATCCATCCCGTCATGCTTGAGATCACTGACCTGGCGACCGCCTACGGAAAGATCGAGGCCCTCAAGGGCGTATCCCTGTCGGCCGAGGCCGGCGAGGTGACCTGCCTGCTCGGACCCAACGGAGCGGGCAAGTCCACGCTGATGCTCACGCTGGCAGGCATTCTCAAGCCGCAGCGGGGGTCGGTGAAATTCGAGGGCGAGGAGCTGGTGGGCAAATCGCCGGCGCAGATCGTCGAGCTCGGCATGGCGCTGGTGCCCGAGAACCGACTGGTGTTTCCCGCGCTGACCGTGCGCGAAAACCTGATGGCCGGCGCCTACAAGCGCCGGGACATGGGCGGTATCCGCAACGACATCGAGGCGATGTTCGGTCGCTTTCCCCGGCTGAAGGAGCGGACCGACCAGCTGGCCGGTACGCTGTCGGGGGGTGAACAGCAGATGCTGGCGGTGGCGCGTGCGCTGATGTCGCGCCCGCGCCTGCTTCTGATGGACGAGCCCTCGGTGGGCCTGGCACCGCTGGTGGTGGCCGAGATCTTTTCCATCATCCGCCAGCTGCACGCGGAAGGGGTCAGCATCTTCCTGGTCGAGCAGAACGCGCACATGGCGCTCAAGGTCGCGCAGCACTTCTACCTGATGGAGCAGGGCCGGGTGAGCTTCTCGGGCAACCCCGGGGAGCTGGCGGACGATGACGTGATCCAGCGCGCCTACCTCGGGCAAAAGCGCGCAGCCTGAAGCGGCGATGCAGCCGCCTCGGGCAGTCAGGGTGTACAGACCGGGCAGGACGGGGCAATGCTGATCGACTTCCTGCAGATCACCCTCGATGGCCTGCTCGACGGCGGCTCCTACGCCATCGTGGGCCTGGGTCTGTCGCTGACCTTCGGTGGCCTGCGCCGCCTGAATCTGGCCTACGGTGCCACGGCCATGCTGGCGTCCTATCTGGGGGCCTGGCTGCATGTGCGATTGCAGGCGCCGGTGTGGCTGGTGGCGCTGACGGTGGTGGTCTGTGCGATCGTCATCGGCTGGTACGTTGAGAGGCTGTGCTTTGCTGGCACTCGCGACGAGGTCGCGCCGTCGCGCGGTGCGCCGATCGCCGGTGTCGACGGACGCGAGGTCGTGGCGCTGGCCTCAAGCTTTGCGATCTGGATGCAACTCGAGCAGGTGGCGGTGAACCTGTTGCCGCGTCACCTCAACCCCTTCCCTTCGCTGGCCGCCTCGGGCGAATGGGCGCTGGGTCCGCTGATGCTGCGCCCGGATCGCCTGCTGGTGGCGTTGCTGGCCGCTGGTCTGGTCTTCGGCCTGGCGGTGTGGCTGGAGCGCTCGCGCACGGGATTGGCCTGGCGCGCCACCGCCGACCAGCGCACGGCCGCTCACCTCAGTGGCATGCCAGTCGCCCGGCAGCAGACCTGGGCGTTTTCGGTGGCCTGCGCCTTGTCGGGTGTGGCCGCCTTTGCCGTGTTGTCGATCGACGGGCAGGTCACCCCGATGTTCGGCATGTGGGTGCTCCTGAAGGGTCTGGTGGCGGCAATGCTCGGGGGGCTGGGTTCGGTGCGCGGCGTGCTCTGGGGCGGTTTGCTGCTCGGCGTGGTCGAGGCGCATGCGCAGGCACTTTTCGGCGCGGCGGGACGCGAGTTCTCCACCTACGCCCTGCTGTTCGTGGCGCTGGTCGTACCCTGGCGCCGCGGCGCACCTGGCGCCCTGTTCGGAGGGCTGCGCGCATGAGCGACCTCGGCGGCGTCGTCTCCGCCCACGCGGTGGGTCTGGCCAGTGACATGACGATCATGTCGCTGCTGGCGCTGTCGGCCTATCTGATGCTGTTGGTGGGCCGCGTGTCTTTCGGTCAGCAGGCTTTTTTCGGTCTGGGTGCTTATGCCGCGGGCGTGATGTCGGTCATGTTCGAAGCGCCGCTGGCTTTGGCTCTGGCGGGGGGTGCGGCGTTCGCGGCGCTGTGCTCGTGGCTCCTGGCGCTTCCGACGTTGCGCCTGTCAGGGCTGCACTATGCAGTGGCGACGCTCGCCTTCGGTGAGATGGCGCGCATTGCGCTGGGTGCATGGCACTGGCAGCGACCGGGACCCGACGGCCCAGTGGGGCCCGCGGGCATCGAGGGCTTTCGCGACATCCGCTGGCTGCTGGAGAACGATATTTCGCCGACCGAGTACCTGGGCCTCACGGTCCTGGTGTTGGTGGCCGTGCTGGCGCTGCTGATGATTCTGGAGCGGCTGCGCCTGGGCGTGGGGCTGCGCATGATCGGACAGGACGACACGCTGGCTGCGGCCCAGGGCATTGCCTGTGATCGTCTGCGCCTGGTGACCGCTGCGATGGCGGGCGGATTGGCGGGGCTGGGCGGGGGCCTGTATGCGCACCGCACCACGTACATCGAACCCGCCGTTTTCGACCCGATGCTGGGCGTGCATGCGGTGGGTTATGCGCTGCTGGGCGGCCTGGGCACCGCCTTGGGCCCTTTACTGGGTGTGATCCTGGACCTGGGCCTGCTCGATGCGTCGCGCCTCTTGCCGGGCTGGCGCATGGTGATTTTCGGCGGCCTGGTGGCGCTGTTCCTGCGCTGGCGCCCACGCGGTTTACTCGATGAGGCACTGGTGCATCGTCTCTCTACCCCTTTTCAAAAGGACCGCCAGCGCCCTGGCGGCCGGGGCGCTGCCGAATCGGCGCGCACCGATTCAACCCGATCAAGAGGAGACCCGTCATGAATATTCGATCGGCGATTGGCCGGCCCCAAGCTGTCGGCCTGATCGTGGCCCTGCTGGGCTTTTTCTGCCCGCTGGCGCATGCGCAGAGTGCGGCGGCTGGCAGTGGCAGGCCGAACGTGGCGCTCAAATGCGTGTCCTACGGAACGGGTCCGATGCTCGAGTGCGTCGTCGACCTCAAGCGCCGCGACGGCGCGCCACTGGACGGCGCACAGGTGACGCTCGGCGCCATCATGCCCTCGATGCCGATGGCCCATACCGTCAAGCCGATGAAGGCTGCGCCGACCGGCGTGCCCGGCCAATACAAGGCGACGCTGGAGCTGGAGATGCTGGGCGTCTGGGCCGTGGATGTCGATGTCTCCGGGCCTGTGCGCGACAAAGTGTCCCGCAACCTGGTCGTGCACGAGTGCAACGGCAATGACCGCTGCGCCGCCACAGCCGCCAAGCCCTCCGACATGGCGCCGATGCGGCACGGTACGGGACACCGTCACTGACGCCACCTCACCTTTTCCAATCCATCCACTTTCAAGCCATGAGCGCACAGAACCTGCTTCCCGATCACACCATCATCGTCACCGGGGCCGCCACCGGCATCGGCCAGGCCTTCGCGCTGGGCGCAGCCGCACAGGGCGCACATGTCCTGGTGGCGGATATGAGCCCGGCCGACGAGACGATGGACCGCATCCGTCAGGCGGGTGGCCGTTCGACCTATGCCAAGGTCGATGTCAGCGACGACGCGAGCGTCAAGGCGATGGCCGAGGCCGCGATCAAGGCGACCGGGCGAATCGACGGCCTGATCAATAACGCGGCCTACTTTCGCGAGGTGAAGCTGACCCCCTTCGAGGAACTCGACCCCGCCATCTGGGACCGGATCTTCCAGGTCAACGTCAAGGGTGTCTGGCTGTGCTGCAAGGCGGTGATGCCCGCCATGCGCACGCAAAAGCGCGGCGCCATCGTGAATATTGCCTCGGTGGTGGCCGTTGCCGGTCAGCCCGGCTACCTGCACTACGTCGCCACCAAGGGCGCGGTGCTGTCCATGACCAAGGGCCTGGCCAAGGAGTGCGGCGCGCACAACGTGCGCGTGAACGTGATCGCCCCCGGCTTCGTGCTGACCGACGCCACCAAGAACCGCCCCATCGAGTGGCAGCAAAGCTTCCTGAAGGCGCGCGCGATCTCGCGCGAGCAGCGCCCCGACGACCTGGTGGGTACCGCCCTGTACCTGCTGTCGGACCTGTCGTCCTTCGTGTCCGGCCAGACCGTCGTGGTCGACGGCGGCCACATCATGTACTGACCCCTGCCAACCGTCCCCAAACCTCAACGAGACACCCCAAGACCATGAACGAGATCATCCTGCACCACTACCCCTTCTCCACCTTCTCGGAGAAGGTCCGGGCCGCACTGGGCCGCAAGCAGCTGGCCTGGCGATCGGTGGAGATCGCCGGCCTGCCCCCGCGTCCGCTGCTGACGCCGCTCACGGGCGGCTACCGGCGCACCCCGGTGATGCAGATCGGTGCGGACCTGTACTGCGACACCAACATCATCCTGCCCGCGCTCGAGCGCCTGGAGCCCGCGTCCACGCTGTACCCGGCGGGCAGCGAGGGCGTGGCCCAGGGCCTGGGCTTCGCCTGGGAGCGCCAGATGTGGATCCCCATCATCGGCGTCCTGGTGCACTACATCGGCGAGCACATCCCGCCCGAGTTCATCAAGGACCGCAAGGAGGGCTACCTGGGCATCGACATCTCCAAGGCGGCGATGGCCCCGCAGTTCGAGCAGCACCTGCAGTTCGTGCGTGCCCAGCTCGGATGGCTCAGGCAGGCCCTGGCGCACCGGCCGTTCCTGTTCGGGGACGCACCCAGCGCCGCCGACCTGGCCTGCTGGCAGACGATCTTCCTGCTACGAAAGAACTGCCCCCCCGAAGTGGACACCCTGCTGGACCTGGGACCGCTGCGGCCCTGGTTCGACCGCATCGAGGCCTTCGGCCACGGCACGCCCACGCCCATGACCGCCGAGGCGGCCTTCGAGGTGGCGCGCACCTCGACGCCGGTGAAGCCCGGCCACCTGGACCCCAACGGCGACCCGGGCGGCCTGAAGGCTGGCACCGCGGTGGTCGTGACCCCCGACGACAACGCCCGCGTGCCGGTGCGCGGCACCCTGGTGGCCGCCAGCGCCAGCGAGGTCGTGATCCACCACCGCGACGCGCAGGCCGGCGACCTGCACGTGCACTTCCCGCGCCTGGGCTTCGACGTCGTCGCGGCCTGACCCCCCCCTTAATACTGGAGACACCATGAGCACCCTGGAAAAGAACAAGCAGACCTGCCGCGACTACTTCAAGGCCTTCCTGGCCCGCGACACCGCCTGGATGGCGCGTCATATCGCTCCGGACTTCGTGCGGCACGACCCCGGCTTGCCCTTCGAGGTGCGCGGTCCGCAGGGCGTGGCGCAGCTGCATGACGCCCTGCTGCCGGCCTTCCCGGACATGCAGCTGCCGCTGCTGGATTTCGTGGCCGAGGGCGACAAGGTGCTGGTGCGCCTGCGCGTGCAGGCCACGCACACCGGCGCCTTCGGCGACATGGCTGCGACTGGCCGGCGCATCGACATTGGCGTGCTGGACCTGTTCAAGATCGAGGACGGCGTGCTGGTGGAGCACTGGGCGCTGTTGGACAATCTGGGCATGCTCAAGCAGCTGGGCGCCCTGCCGGCCTGAGCCTTTTCGGAGACCCATCCCATGCAGTTACTGGCCAATACCACGTCACCCTTCGTGCGCGTCGCGCGCATCGCCATGATCGAGAAAGGCATCGAGGTCGAGCCCACCGTGGTCGATCCCTGGGCCGACGACACGCGCCTGCGTACGGCCAACGCCGCCTCGCGCGTGCCCACCCTGGTGCTGGACGATGGTACGGCCCTCACCGAGTGCATGCTGATCGTCCAGTGGCTGGAAGTGGCCCGGCCCGCGCCCCAGTGGCCGCACCTCCTGGGCAAGACCCCCGAGCAGGCGGCTGGCGTCGCGTCGCGCGCCGGCATCGCCATGGGGGGCATCGAGGCCTCGGTGCATACCGTCATCACCCGCAAGGTGACCGCGCCGGTCCTGTTCGACGAGACGCCGGTGGGCCTGCGGCGGCGGCGCACGATGATCGAGTGCGCGCAGCGGCTGGAGGCGCTGGCGGCCGCGATGGGGGGCGCGAACCCGGGCGCCTCGGCACCCACCCTGGACATCGTGTGTGCAGTCGTCTTCCACGACTACCAGGAGATGCGCCACGCCGACCAGCCCTGGTTCCCGGCCACCCCCGCGCTGAAGTCGCTGGCGCATGCCATGCGGCAACGCCCCTCGATTGCGGGTACCGTGCCGTACATGCCTAAAGCCTGAGGCTTGGGCCTGCCCGCACGGGGCCGGGCATCCGCCCTCAGCTTTTTGCGTCGTCCGCGGCGCAGTCGCTCAGGTGCCGGGCGAGCAGGGCCAGTGGCGTCTGCGAACCGGGCTGGCTGCGCGCGCAGACCAGCATGCGACGCAGCGCCCAGTCATCGGACAGCGGCACCACGCGCAGCTTCATGGCGTGCGCGAAGCTGTTGGCTGCATTCGCCGGCAGGATCCCGATGCCCAGACGGGCCTCCACCGCGCGGCACACGGCCTCGAAGCTGCGCACCTGAACGCGCAGGGCCATGGGCCGCATGGCCTGCGTGGCCTGGGCGGTGACAAGGCGCGTGAGGGTACTTCCGCCTTCGAGGCCCACCAGGTCACGTTCCAGCAACTCGGAGAAGGACACGGTCTCGCCCTGGAGCGGATCGTCGGCGCGCAGGACCGCCGCCAGCCGGTCGCTGCGATAGGGCTGGTGCCACAGGCCGGCCAGGTCGCAACCTTCCACCACGATGCCCAGGTCCGCGGCGCCGGCGCGCACGCGGCGCACCGCCTCGTCGCTCCAGCATTCCTCCAGGGTGATGCGCACGCTGCTGGTTTGCATTGCCTCGAAGCTGGCCACGTCACCGGGCAGGAACTGTGCCATCGCCGAGGTGTTGCCATGCACCCGAAGCACGACGTGCTGGCCCGCTGCGTAGTTGGCCATTTCGGCTCGCATGTGGTGCACGCTGGCGATCAGCTCGCGCGCCAGCACGAGCAGCCGCTCGCCGGCGGGCGTGGGCTGAAGGCCCCGCGAATGCCGCTCGAACAGGGGGGTCTTGAACTGGTGCTCCAGCAGCGCGAGGCGCCGGCTCGCAGCCGGCGCCGTGATGTGGCTGGCCTCGGCCGCCCGGGTCAGGTTACCCAGTTCGGCCGTCTGCACGAACAGGGCCAGGGAATCGAGGTCAGGGAGCATGGTGGGCTGGATTGTCGCGTCTTGGACACCCGGTTTGCACGCAGCGCAAGACGACGTTGCTGGATTTCCAATTCCGCTGCAGGGCCAAGCTGCGTACAGTGCCCCGATCCTTCCAGATTCCAAAACCGGAGATACCCTGTATGAAAAAGATGTTCATCGGCGGCCAGTGGCTGCCTGCCCAGGACGGCCGCACCCTGCCGGTCGTCGCGCCCGCCGATGGCCAGGCCTTTGACGAGATCCCGCGCGGCACCGCCGGTGACGTGGACAGCGCGGTGAAGGCGGCGCGTGCCGCCTCTGGTGCCTGGGGCCGCATGTCGGGCACCGAGCGCGGGCGTATCCTGTGCCGGATCGCGGACGCCGTCCTGGCCCACGAGGAGGAACTGGCCCAGATCGAGGCCCGCGATACCGGCAAGCCCATGACCACCGCCCGCAACGACATCAAGGTGCTGGCCCGCTACTTCGAGTTCTACGGCACCGCCGCGGACAAGGTGCACGGCGAGGTGATTCCCTTCCTGCCGGGCCACCAGGTGAGCCTGGTGCGCGAGCCCCTGGGCGTGACCGCGCACATCATTCCCTGGAACTATCCCGCGCAGATGATGGGCCGCACGGTGGCGCCCGCGCTGGCCATGGGCAACGCCGTCGTGCTCAAGCCGGCCGAGGACACCAGCCTGTCGGCGATCCGCTTCGCGGAGATCGCCACCGCGGTGGGCCTGCCACCCGGCACCCTGAACATCGTCACCGGCCTGGGTGAGGAAGTGGGCGCGGCCTTGGCCGCCCACCCGGGCATCGACTTCATCTCCTTCACCGGCTCCAATGAAGTGGGTACGCTGGTGCAACAGGCCGCCGCCAAGAACGCGGTGAAGTGCGTGCTGGAACTGGGCGGCAAGAGCCCGCAGATCGTTTTCGAGGACGTCGACGTCGAGCGCGCCGTCCCGATCATCGTGCGCGCCATCGTGCAGAACGCGGGCCAGACCTGCACCGCGGGCAGCCGCCTGCTGGTGCAGCGCTCCATCTTCGACCGTTTCGTAGGCAAGGTCGCAGAGGCCTTTGCCAAGGTGCGCGTGGGTACCCCGCAGATGGACTTCGACTGCGGTCCGGTGATGAACCCGGCGCAGCACAAGCGGGTGCAGCGCTACATCGACCAGGCTCGCGACGCTGGCATCCCGGTGCTGGCCCAGGGCAGCATCGCCGCTGACGTGCCGGCGAGCGGCTACTTCGTCAAGCCCACCCTCTTCGGCCCCGTACCGCGCGACGCGGCGCTGGCGCGCGAGGAAGTGTTCGGCCCGGTGCTGGCTGCCATGCCCTTCGAGGACGAGGCCGACGCGATCGCGCTGGCCAATGGCACCGACTACGGCCTGCTGGCGGCCGTGTGGACCGAGAACGCCGGGCGCCTGCAGCGTGTGGCCAAGTCGGTGCAAGCCGGTCAGGTGTTCATGAACTGCTATGGCGCCGGCGGCGGCGTGGAGCTGCCTTTCGGTGGCACCAAGCGCAGCGGCCACGGCCGCGAGAAGGGCCTGATCGCGCTCGAGGAAGTCAGCACGACCAAGACCCTGGTCCACTACCACGGGTGAACCGCATGGCGCAATTGCAAGGCAAGGTGGCCATCGTCACCGGGGGTGCCGCCGGATTCGGTGAGGCCATCGTGCGACTGTTCGTGGCCGAGGGCGCGCGCGTGGTGATCGCCGACCTCGCCGCCGACAAGGGCCAGGCGCTGGCGAAGGAGCTGGGCGCCGCGGCGGCCTTCCAGGCCTGCGATGTGGCCAGCGGCCCAGCGGTGGCCGATCTGGTGAAACACTGCACGCAGCATTTCGGCGTACCCGACATTGTGGTGAACAACGCTGGTACGACGCACGTGAACCAGCCCATGCTGCAGGTGGACGAAGCCACCTTCGATCGCATGTTCGCGGTCAACGTGAAATCGATCTACCACATGGCCCATGCGGTGGTACCGCTGATGCGCCAGCGCGGATCGGGCGTGATCCTGAACGTGGGGTCCACCGCAGGCATCCGTCCGCGCCCGGGCCTCACCTGGTACAACGGCTCCAAGGGCGCGGTGAACCTGCTGTCCAAGTCGATGGCGGTTGAACTCGGCCCCGACGGCATCCGCGTGAACGCGATCTGCCCGGTGATCGGTGAGACGGCCCTGCTGGAAAAGTTCATGGGCGTGCCGGACACCCCGGAAAACCGCGCGCGCTTCATCAGCACCATCCCGCTGGGGCGCCTGTCGCGTCCTTCGGACGTGGCGGCGGCGGCCTTGTTCCTGGCCAGCGACGCGGCCCAGTTCATCAGCGGGGTGGAGTTCCCCGTCGACGGGGGCCGTACGGTCTGACGTCCGTGCCCGGCCCGCCCGGGGCTGCAGCCCCGAGCCGCGCCGGTGCCTTCAGGCGGCTTCGAGCAGGGCCCGTGCGCGTTTGAGCACGGGCGCATCGACCATCTTGCCGTCCACCGTGATCGCGCCCTGCGGCTGTGACTGCATGGCCTCCATGACGCGCCGCGCCCAGGCCAGTTCCTGCGGGCTCGGGGCGAATCCGTCGTTCACGGCCTGCACCTGCCGCGGGTGGATGCACAGTTTCGCGCCAAAGCCCAGGCGGCGAGCGCGCGCCGTGTCGGCAGCGAGGACCTGGTGATCGTCCAGGGCGGTGGTCACGCCGTCCACCGGGGCCTGCAGTTGCCCCAGGCGCGAGGCCAGGACCAGTTCACTGCGGAACGCGAGTAGCGCGTCATCATCGCCTTCGATGCCCAGGTCGGCCTGGAAGTCCAGCGAGCCGAACACCAGCCGCTGCACGCCGGGCGCGCGCGCGATGGCGCGGCAGGCCTCCAGGCCCGCGGCCGTCTCGATCAGGGGCAGGACGGGCGTGCCTGGCGCAACGCCGGCGAGGACCGCCACCTGGTCGGTCGACTCGGTCTTGGGCAGGATGACGCCCTGCACGGCGGGCATGACGCACAGGGCCAGGTCGTCCTCAAACCAGGGGGTCTGCATCGCGTTGATGCGAAGGTGGACGCTGCGCTCGGGTGCGCCGCGCAGCCAGTCGTCCAAGCCGGCGCGCGCGGCTGCCTTGGCACCGGGCGCGACCGCATCCTCCAGGTCGATGATCACGGCGTGGGCGCCCGCCTGCAGTGCCTTGGTGAAGCGCTCGGGACGGTCGGCGGGAACGAAGAGGTAGGAACGCAATGGCATGGCGCCAAGGTTCTCACGGGTGCGCGTGCAGGGCCATTGCTTTGTGGCGAAGGGTTGCTTGCGCTGGGTGAAACTCCGCGCGGGCGTGGGGCTACCGCCGCAGAAGTACCGCATGGCCTTTGTCACGCGCCAAGCCCGCCGGCGGATCAACGACCTTTAACCCAAGGCGGCCCGCGCCTGCTGCACCAGTTCCTCTGCGGTGGCCACGCCGTCGGTGTCGGGCGGCGACGCGGCGCTGAAGATTCGTACGGCAGCCTCAAGGTGTGTGAGCGCCGCCCCGGCAGCCCCCGCGGCCAGTTCCAGGCGACCCCGCGTGACCTCAAGCCAGGCCAGGTCTGTGGTGTCAGGGCCCGACTGCGCCAACAGGATGTCGCAGGCCGTCTGCAGATACTCGCGGCCACGGCCTGGTGTGCCCGCTTCGCGATACAGGTTACCCAGCCGCCAGTAGGAGCGCGCCACGCCGGTGTCCATGGCGCCGTGCAACTGGATTGCGATCTCCAGCTCCTGCTGCGAGACGGGTATCGCTTGCGCGTGAAGGCCGGCGGTCGACAACGCGGCGCTCAGGTCCCACAGGATCTCGCCGGTCTGGGTGGGATCCGCGTCTGACTGGGCCTGGGCGATCTGCAGCGACTGACGCAGGAGGTCCACGGCTTCTTCCGGGCGCTCGAGGGCCAGGGCCTCGTCCGCCAGTTCGCGCAGGATGCCGATCCGGTTCGGATATTCCGGCCCGTGGATCTGCGTGGTCAGCTTCAGGGCCCGCGTGAGCAGCGCATGCGCGCGAGCGTGGTCGTCCAGATCGCCGAGGGTCCAGGCCAGGGTCCGCAACGTGCGGGTGCGGATCGGATCGTCGGGCGACAGCACCTCCTCCTGGATGTCCAGGGCCTGCTCCAGCACCACGCGGGCGTCCTCGTTCTCGTCCTGCCGGTACAGGAAGTCACCGAGTGACCACAGGCAGTCGGCGTGCAGCCTGCTACGCTCGCCCGCGACGGCCAGCGCCATAGCCACCGATTCCTGCAGGCAGGCGCGTGCGCTGGCTTCGTCTTCGTCCTGTTCATGGACCGCCGCGAGGTGATTCAGCGAGGCCACCGTGAACCGGTGCGGCCCCAGGCGGGTCCTGCAGATCGAGACCGCCCGCACCACGAGCGACTTCTTCTGTGCGGCGTCGGGTTCGGCCAGGGACAGGTTGATCAGGATGCGGGCGATCTCGGGGTGATCAGGCGGCAGCAGGCGCTCGGCGATGGCCAGGGCGCGCCTTTGCAGGTCCAGGCCTTCCGGGCTTCCCGTGAAGTTCGTGAGCAGCAGACCGAGATTGCTGAGGGGCTTGAGCAGGTCGGCGCTGTTGGGCCCCAGCACCTCCTGGTAGGCCTCGATCGACTCGCGGTAGCAGCGCTCGGCCTCGTGGATGTGGCCGGCATCGTTCAGGGCCCGGCCCAGGTTGTTCAGGGTCTGGGCGTATTCAGGCCCAGAGGCGCCGCTGGTCGACTTGCGCAGTCGCAGGACCTCGCGGTGCATGTCGACCGCCTGATGGAACTGGCCCAGCTCGATGTGCAGGTTGGCCAGGTTGTTGATCGCATTGAGGGTCTGTACGTGACCTGGGCCCAGGGTGGCACGAAAGATCTCGATGACCGTGGGCGCCAGCTCCATCGCCTGCAGATACCGGCCCTGTTCGTAGTAGGTCGCGCCGATGAACTGCAGGGTCTCGCCCGTCAGGCGGTGCGCACGTCCCAGGCGCCGGGTGCGCTCGGCCAGGAGCTTGTGGTGGATCGCCAGGGCTTCGTCGTAGCGCGAGATTCCGTTGTACAGCCAGGCTTGCTTGGTGAGTATCTCTTCGTGCCAGGACCGCTCGAAGCGCCCGGTCTTGGCACGTTGCAGCGTGATCGCGAAGGCGCGTTCCGAGGCGCCGTAGTTGCTGCTGTAGGTGAGGAACTTCGCCCATCGCGCGAGCAGACGGGTGCGGCTGGCGCTGGCATCGGCGCGGTGCCACGCCTGCACCAGGCGGCTGCCCCTGTCGGCCAGATCAATGCCTCGCACCGCCTTCAAGTCGTTCCAGTAGGCCAGGAGCTCGGCGTGCGGACGATGTGCCTCCAGGGCATCGAACAGGTCCGCATCGCCCAGGCATTTGAGCAGCTGGGGCCAGGCCTCGGCGGCACGCCATTGCCAGGGTTCTTCTTCGGCGCGCCGCGCTTGCGGGGACTGTTGTGCGAACCAGCGGGCCAGGGTGCGATGGGCCCGGCTGGCGCGTGCGGTGTCGGGGAGGTAACGGTCACGTACTGCCACGCGCATGTAGTCGTGGGCGAAGGTGATGCGACCGTTGACCTCCAGGAGGGATTCGTCCAGTGCGTGACGGATCGGGGCCCAGTCGGCCGGCTTCAGGCGGGCGATGTCCAGGATCTCCTTCTCGGTCAGGCCGGCGCGGCTGGCCCAGACCGCCGTGATGGCCTCGCGCACCGCGCGCGCCCCGCAGTCGCCTTCGGCGCGTGCCAGCACCCGCTCGAACAGGTCATCGACGGTCTGGCTCTCCAGGTAGTGCGCGAGGCGCTCGGTCAGTTGCTCGTGCACGCCGAACAGGCGCAATTCCTCGGCCAGCGTGCGCAGGAAAAGGGGATTTCCCGCCAGGGGGTGAGCCAGGGCGCGTGCCGCCAACTCTCGGGGCAACACCTTGTTGTAGCGGGCGAGGTAGGTCGTGAGCAGCGTGCGGCGCTCGCGGGCAGACAGGGGCTTGACGGTGATGCGCCGCCAGGTCTCGCGGCCATCTGCCGCCGTGCGCGCCTGGAGCGCCTGTAGCACCTGCCCCGGCAGGCAGGACACCACGACGCTCACGCCCTTCGGTAGGAAATCGGGCCACCAGCGCAGGTCCTGCTGCTCGCTCAGGCTGTTGAGGGCATCAAGCACGATCACCACGCGCGTGCGGCGCTTGCGCGCCCAGGCGCTGGCGACCGCCAGCCACTGCGGCAGGCTCTCCATCAGAGCCTGGGGTTCGGTGGCGATCGGCTCCGTGCTGCCGGTGGCACGTTGCAGGGCCTCGACCAGGCGCCGAACCATCGCATGTGGCTGCGCCGCATCTGCGCTGGCGCCCAGGTAATGCTCGTGCACCAGGTGGCGCGGATGGCGCTTGCGCCACCCCTCGAAGAAGTTCGCCAGCAGCGCGCTCTTGCCGCCACCGGAGGCCCCCTCGACCAAGATGCGGACTTCGTCAGCTTCCAGCAGCCGGGTCAGCGCCGCCTCGTAACGCTCGCCTCCGAGATAGAGCCGTCGCCGGGGCGCGGCATAGGCCTCGTGACGCATGGCCTCTTGTTCGAAGGCGTCGGGTACCGAGGACGCGGGGAACTCGGCATTGAGCAGCGCCCACAGGTCCCGCTCCAGCCGCCGGGCCAGTGCCTGCGGGTTGCGGTAGCCAGCGACGGGATAGCCACTGGCCCGGATGCGGCGCTTGAGGTCCAACTGCCTCTGACGGTCTTCGTCGGAGGCGGGCACGTAGTCGCCGCCCTTGGCTCGCGCATAGCCCGGCGCGCGGAAATAGAAGAAGGCCCGCCCGCGCATGCGCCGGTTATTCAGCACGCCGTGCAGGATCTCCAGCTCGGTGACGCTCTTGCCACCTTGGTGCCGCTTCAGCCAGGGCTGGCGTTCGACCAGGTCGGGCGCATAGCCCTCGGGGGGTGGGATCCAGCCATAGCGCTCACCCAGCATGCCCACGAAGAAGGGGCGCGCGCGGTCGATCTCGGACAGGCAGATCGGCAGCACCTCGCCACGCTCGGCCTGTTGCACGGTGATGCCCCAGCGCAGGTCCACGTCCACCAGTTCGACGAAGCGCTCGCGCAGCTTCGCACGCAGCGCGGGAAAGACGCGACGCACCAGCAGGTCGCGCTCTTCGCCGAAGTCGCGGAAGGTGCTGGAAAGGAAGATGCGGATACTGCGCCCAGACGACATGCCAGACCCCGCCGTCTCAGGACTTCATGGCCAGCACGAAGCCCCGCTGCGGCAGCTGCAGGGAGATGCCCGCCGCCACCAGCAGCAGTGCGCCGGCGCCGCCGAAGGCGATCCAGTGCGATCCCAGGACCTCATAGCCCCAGCCCCCGAGCCAGGCGCTGAGGGTGCCGCCCACCTGGTGGCTGACATAGGCCAGCCCGTACAGGACGCCGACCAGCCGCACGCCATAGACGTCGGCCAGGATGGCCGATGACAGCGCGATGCTGCCTGCCCAGACGATGCCGCCGATGGTGGCCGCCAGGTACAGCTCCCAGTGCGTGCCGACGACGACCAGGGCGAAGAAGCCCAGGCCCCGCACGGCGTAGATGAAGGCCAGGATGTTCTTGCGCGCGAGCCGGTCGGCCACGCGCCCCAGCAGGATGGTGCCGAAGATGGCGACCAGCCCGATCAGGCCGATGCCGTGCGAACTGGTGCCCGAATCGAAGCCGTGGTCCATCAGCATCGGCACGCCGTGCGCACCCAGGAGGTTCATGCTGAAGCCGCAGGCGAACATGCCCAGCACGATCTTCCAGAAGGGACCGGTGCGCAGGACCTCGCGCAGGGCCAGGGGCGGCTGCGCCGGGGGCGTGCCAGCCTGCGGCAGCCGGGCGCGTTCCTCGGGCAGCAGGTCGGTGTGTTCGGGCGCGTCATCGCGCACGACCCGCCAGCAGGCCAGCACCACCCACGCCGCCAGCGTGACAGAGAAGACGACCAGCGTGTGACGCCAGCCGATCGCCTCGATCAGGCGGGTGAGGGCGGGCGTCAGCAGGGCCATGCCGGCCATCGAACCCGTGGACAGATAGAGCAGGGCCATCCCCCGGCGCCGCGTGAACCAGCGGCTGATCACCGGCGTCACGGCGACCGGGCTGGTGAACGCCAGGCCCACCGACAGCAGCACGCCGAACGCCAGGCCGAAAGCCAGCGGGCTCATGGCCACCAGGGTCCAGGCGGTGGAGGCCAGCACCATCGCCATCCCGAGCAGTAGCACGGCGCGTGTGCCGAGACGGTTGATCAGATAGCCGGCCAGCGGCATCGCCAGGCCGTAGGAAAGCATCCCCACCGCGATGATCCCGGCCAGCAGGCTGCGGCTGAACCCCAGGTCCTGCACCATGGGCAGGAAGAAGGGGCCGATGCTCAGACGCATGCCGGTGGAAAGCAGCACGATCCCGCAGGCGGCCGCGACGATGTTCCAGCCGTAGTACCAGTTTGCTTCTTGCGGTGCGCTCATGGCGATGTCTCCAGGCCGCCATCATGCGGCCTTCCCCGGGGGAAGACAAAAGTCGGTTGTCGATAAAGCAACGCATTACCCGCGCCGACGGGTTCAGTACTGGCTGGCGGGCAGGTCCACCTGCATGCCGTCCATCGCCTCGGTCAGCGTGATCTGGCAGGACAGGCGGCTGTTTGGCTGGCGCGCGCAGGCGGCGTAGTCCAGCATGCCGTCCTCGTCGTCCGTCATGGGCGGCAGCTGACTGGCCCAGGGCTCGCGCACCATCACGTGGCAGGTGGCGCAGGTCAGCGTTCCACCGCAGTCGGCCGCGATACCGTCGAGGTTCGCGGCCACCGCAGCCCGCATCAGGCTCTGGCCCGGCTTGGTGCTGAGGGTCTTGCCCTGGGTGTCCGAGGCGTTTTCGAAGATGACGATCTTGATCATGGGGTTCGTTGCGAGTGTCAGATTCGGCCGAAGTATTCGCGGCGATGGAATTCCACCTTGTCCTCGGCGTCGGCGTAGCGTTGCTGCTCCGACGCCTTGAGGCGGCTGTAGTAGCGGATGAAATCCTCGCCGAAGCCGGCACACATCGCGCTGTCTTCCTGCAGCGCCGCGAGCGCGTCACCCAGGTTGTCGGGTACGCGGGTGGCGGAGTCGCCGCCATAGGGTGAATCGGTGGCCAGAGGCGGTGTCAGCCTCGCGCCGATGCCGCTCAGGCCGGCATGGACCTGCGACGCCATGTACAGGTAGGGGTTGGCGGCGGGCTCTCCAAGGCGGTTTTCGATGCGGGTGCCCGGGTCGCCTGCCTGCCCGATCACGCGCAGCATGGCGCCGCGGTTGTCCCGCCCCCAGACGATGGACTGCGGCGCCAGGGCGTTGGGCCGGAAACGCCCGAAGCCATTGGCCGTGGGCGTGCACATCACCGTCATGCCCCGCGCGTGCCGCATGAGGCCCGCGAGATAACCCGCGCCCGTGTCCGAGAGGGTGTGACCCGCGTGCGACGGTCCGGTGTCCGGCGCGGGTGCTTCGCGCATGAAGGCGTTGCGGCCGGTATCCCGGTGCACCAGCGACTGGTGCAGGTGCCAGCCACTGGACATGATCTGCTCGAAGGGCGGACGGCACATGAAGGTGGCGTGGTAGCCGGCACGGCGCAGGGCCTGTCGCACGGCGCTGCGAAACAGCACCATGTTGTCGGCGGCGGTCAGGGCATCGGTGGCGTCGAACACCGCCTCCACCTGGCTGGGGCCCAGTTCGATTTCCAAAGACAGCAGGGGTAGACCCAGGGCCTGGGCGGTGTGCTGCACGATACGCAGGGGCTCGTGCGCCATGTCGAAGCATTGTTCCGACAGCAGGTTGTAGCCTGGGTGGATCAGGCTGACCTCCGGGGCGGGACCCGGCCAGGCCGCGCGTGCCGGGTCCAGGTCGGGGCCGTGCAGCGGATCGCGCAGGCGGTAGATGTGAAACTCGATCTCCAGGCCGCACACCATGCCCAGGCCGCGGTCGGCAAGCTGGGCCAGCGCCAGCTGCAGCTGGCGGCGCGTGTCATACGGCACGGGCGTACCGTCCTGGAACACGGGCTGGCACTGTATCCAGCCGGTCTTGTGCGCCCAGGGCAGCACTCGCAAGCTTCCTTCTACCGGTTGCAGCAGGAGGTTGTTGGCGAACTCGAAGCCGGGCAGGTCGTTCGCGATGCCAGGCTCGAACACCTTGTAGGCGGTGCGGTCGGAGGTGTCCTTGAGCAACAGGGTGCTGACCATGCCCAGGCCTGCCCCCTTGCGTAGCAGGGCGGCAGCAGCGGCGGCGGTGAGTGTCTTGCCCCTCACCATGCCGTGCGTGTCGCACCAGCCGAAGCGCACCAGCTCCAGGCCGCTGCGTTCGATCGCCTGTGCCAGCTCCACGAGCTGCACGTGCTTCGCCAGACTCACGGCGCGTCCCCGGACAGGGCGGCGTCCCAGGGTGCGCCGCGCCGCTTGGCCTGTACGGCCTGCTGCCACCAGCGCTCCCAGTCCTGCGCCGGGGCGATGCCGTCCACCGTGTCGGGGCCTGTGCGCCGTGCCGCCACTTCAGGCTGCGCCAGCCCCGGAGGCAGCATGCCGGCCTGCACGTCGTCCAGCGCCTTGAGCAGGGTGCGGCGGTAGGTCATGATGGCCACGTCGCTGGTGCCCAGGTGCTCGCGGGTGCGGTCCTGGATCGGGCCCATGCTCTCGCAGGCCCACTGGTCGTGCACGTTGATGTCGTCTTCACCCATGCCCAGGAAAGTGCGCGTTGCCTGCTCCTGCGCGTTGAAGCCCCAGTGGTTGTGGCGCCCCGACTTGGGCAGGTAATCGGGCAGGCTGATGCCCTTGAGGCGCTGGTTGCGCATGGCCTCCTTGTCCACCGGGCCGTCGAAGCTGGTGAAGACCGAATACCAGTACGTGCGGGTGTCGTCCACCGGTACATGCATCTGGGTGATGGTCATGGTCTCCGACAGCGGGATCACGAAGGTGTGCGGAAAGATGCAATGGGTCACGCGCACGTGTGTGAGGTCTGGGTTCATCTCGCGCAAGGCGGTCAGGCGCATGCCCGCCGGCGTGGGCGCCACGGTGATGCGGGGCTGGTCGAACTCGCGCATCACCTTCGTCATCGGCCAGCGCTCGCCGTGGATCTCGCCTGCGCTGGCGCCGCGGAACTGCCGGCCGTAGCTGTCGTCCAGCGATTCGTCGAAGAAGAAGCGGTGCAGGAAGGAGGCATGGGCCGGGTCGATCCCCACCTCGAAGGCCTGCAGCCAGTTGCAGTGCCACAGTCCCTTGAAGGCGAAGGTGTGCGAGGCGGGCGCGGTGTAGCAGTCCAGGGCGGGAAAGGGCGGGGGTTTACCGTCCTGTGGGCCCAGCCACGCGAACAGCACGCCGCTGCGCTCCACCAGCGGGTAGTTCCGCTGGCGGATCCGCTGGCACAGGGTGCTGCCCTCGGGTTCGGCCGGTGTTTCCAGGCACTGGCCGGTGACGTCGAACTTCCAGCCGTGGAAGGGGCAGCGCAGGCCGTCGCCCTCGTTGCGGCCATAGGCCAGGTCGGCGCCGCGGTGCGGGCAGTCCCGATCGAGCAGGCCGAACTCGCCCTGCGCGTTCTTGAACAGGACAAGGTCCTGTCCCAGCACGCGTACCGCCTTGACCGGGCGCACCGCCATCACCGGGTCCAGTGCCGGATTGAATTCATCGACCAGGGCCACCGGCTGCCAGTAGTGCCGCATCAGGTCGCCGCAGGCCGTGCCCGGGCCGATGCGGGTGATGCGTTCATTGAGTTCTGCTTTCATCGAGGGCTTTCCCGCCCGGTGCGGTGCGGCGGATCCGCAAAATGGTAGCCCCAAATTCACCGGGCTTTCACTGGGAGATGCCCGGGCCCGCCGCACCGGTGCGAGGGGGCGTAGTAGATTCAAAGGCCGCTAAATACCTGCGCCCCGAGTCCTCTTTTGCCTCCCCATGCCCACCACCCGAGCCCTGGTCTGGTTCAAGCGTGACCTGCGCGTGCAGGACCACGAGCCGCTGGTGCGAGCGCAGTCGCATGGCGACGCGCTGGCGGTGTACATCATCGAGCCCGAATGGCTCCAGAGCCCGGAGTGCGACGGCAGCCATGTCGACTTCGCCCTGGCCTGCGTGGCCGAACTGCGCGACGCCCTGGCCCTGCGCGGGCTGCCGCTGTGGGTGCGGGTGGGGCCAGCGGTGCAGGTGCTGGCAGCCTTGCACGAGGAACTGGGCTACACCCACCTGCTCAGTCACGAAGAGACCGGCCCTGGCTGGTCGTATGCGCGGGACCTGGCGGTAGGCCGCTGGTGCCGCGCGCAGGGCGTGCAGTGGCAGGAGTGCACCCAGACCGGCGTGGTGCGACGCTTGCGAGACCGGGCGGGCTGGGCCGACCGCTGGCAGGCGCGCATGGACGCTCCGGTGCAGCGCCTCACCGGAGCCTTGCGGGCCGCGGCAGGGCCCGATACGCAGGCCCTGCCCACGCGGACCCGCCTGGGCCTGCCGCCCCACGGCAAGACGCTGCAGGCCGCCGGTGAAAGTGCCGCGCACGAGACCTTGCGCAGCTTCCTGCAGTACAGGGCGATGGGTTACCGGCGCGCGCTGTCCAGCCCGCTGACCGCCGAGGAAGGCTGCAGCCGACTGAGTCCGCACCTGGCGTTCGGCACGATCTCCCTGCGCACGGTGCACCAGGCGGTGGAGCGCGCGATCTCGACGACGCCCGAAAGGGAGCTGGCCCGGGACCTGCGAGGCTTCGCTGGCCGCCTGCGCTGGCACTGCCACTTCATGCAGAAGCTCGAGAGCGAGCCGGCCATTGAATTGCGCAACTTCGCGCGCGTGTGCGACGGGCTGCGCGAGGACGACTTCGACGACGCACGATTCACGGCCTGGTGCGAGGGCCGGACCGGCTACCCGATGATCGACGCCTGCATGCGTTCGCTGCGCGCGACGGGCTGGCTGAATTTCCGCATGCGCTCGATGCTGGTGAGTTTTGCCAGCTACCACCTGTGGCTGCACTGGCGCGAGACGGGCCTGTTCCTGGCGCGCCAGTTCCTGGACTTCGAGCCGGGCATCCACTGGAGCCAGATGCAGATGCAAAGTGGCACGACCGGCATCAACACGTTGCGCATGTACTCGCCCACCAAGCAGGCCAAGGACCAGGACCCGCAGGGCGACTTCATACGGCGCTGGGTGCCGGAGCTGGCGCGCGTGCCGCTGGCCTACCTGGCCGAGCCCTGGACCATGCCCGCCCCGGTGCAGGATCTGGCCGGTTGCCGGATCGGGAAGGACTACCCCGCGCCCATCGTGGACGAGAAGTCCGCGCTGCGCGCCGCCAAGGAGCGCATGTACGGTCTGCGCGCGCAGGACGAGGCGCGGCGTGAGGCGAACGCGGTGCAGGCGCGGCACGGATCGCGAAAGAGCGGCTTGCCCTCCACCGTACGCAAGCGCGCGTCTGAACGCAGCGCAGCCCGGCGTGCCGCGCCCCCGGGGCCGCCGGCCCAAGGCGATCTTTTCGCTTGACCTCAGGCCTTGCGGGGCCTGACCTTGCTCGCAGCCAGCTTGGCCTGCCTGCGCGCCACCTCGATGTCGGCGTCGTGCACCAGCGCTACGCCCATGCGGCGCTTGGTGAAACTCTCGGGCTTGCCGAACAGACGCAGCTCGCTGTTGGGGACGGTCAACGCCTCGGCGACGCCGTCGAACACGATGCCCGTGGCATCGACCCCGCCGTAGACCACGGCGCTGGCGCCCGGGCTCTTGAGCGATGTGTCCACCGGCAGGCCTAGGATGGCGCGGGCATGCAGCTCGAACTCGTTCTGCCACTGCGTGACCATCGTCACCATGCCGGTGTCATGCGGGCGCGGGCTGACCTCGGAGAACCAGACCTGATCGCCCTTGACGAACAGCTCCACGCCGAACACGCCGCGCCCGCCCAGGTTGGCGGTGACGGCCTGGGCGATCTCGCGCGAGCGCGCGAGTGCCTTGGGGCTCATGGGGTGCGGCTGCCAGCTCTCCACGTAGTCGCCGCTGACCTGCACGTGGCCGATGGGGTCGCAGAACTGCGTGTGCACCTGACCGTCAGCGCCCAGCGCGCGCACGGTGAGCTGGGTGATCTCGTAGTCGAAGTCAATGAAACCTTCGACGATCACCCGGCCAGGGCCGACGCGTCCGCCGGCCATGGCGTAGTCCCAGGCCTTCTTCACGTCGCCGGGGCCGTCGATCTTGCTCTGGCCCTTGCCGCTGCTGCTCATGACGGGTTTGACGATGCAGGGGTAGCCGATGGCCGGGTGGCCGTCGGCGCCGTCGATGGCGGCCTGCAGCTGCTCCAGCGAATCGCAGAAGCGGTAGGGGCTGGTGGGCAGGCCCAGGGTCTCGGCCGCCAGGCGCCGGATACCCTCACGGTCCATGGTCAGTCGCGCGGCGCGCGCGGTGGGGATCACCGTGGCCTTCCCCTCGGCCTCCAGCGCCTCCAGCACCGGCGTGGCGATGGCCTCGATCTCGGGCACCACCAGGTCGGGCCTCTCGCGCTCGATCAGGGCCCGCAGCTGCGCGCCGTCGTTCATGGCGATGACGTGCGCGTGGTGGGCGACCTGGTGGCCGGGTGCATTCGCATAGCGGTCGACGGCGATCGTCTCCACGCCCAGGCGCTGCAACGCGATCAGGACTTCCTTGCCCAGCTCGCCGCTGCCTAGCAGCATGACGCGCGTGGCGCTGGGGGACAGGGGGGTACCGAGAGGTTTCATGGATTACTTCTTGCCCAGACCCAGACGTGCCGCGCCCTCGGTGTAGACGGCGGCGCGCTCGCGCATGAAGGCGTCCATCTGGTCGACCCCCACGTTCACCAGTTCGAAGCCGTTGCGCGCAGCCAGGTCCTTCATCTCGGGATCGTTGTTCAGGGCTGCCCACAGCTCGGAGATGCGCCGGCGCTGCTCGGGCGGGGTCGACTTCGGAACGCCGATCCCGCGGTAGGCGCCGTCTACCCAGTTCACGCCCAGCTCCTTGAAGGTGGGCACGTCGGGCATGAGCGGATGGCGGCGCTCCATGGCGACCGCCAGCGCGCGCAGACGGCTGCTGTTGTTGATGGCGAAGGTGGTGTAGGTCATGGCACCGTCGATCTGGCTGCCCAGGACGGCGCTGGCCATGTCTCCGGTGCCCTTGTACGGCACGTAGATCGTCTTGATGCCGAAAGCGGCGTTCAGGCGCTCGTGCGCCGCATGGTTGGCGGAGTTCAGCCCCGAGCCGCCCAGCGACAGCTTGCCCGGGTCCTTCTTGGCCGCGGCCACGAAGTCGGCGAAGTTGCGGATCGGGCTGCTGGCGGGGACCACCAGCAGGTCGGGCGTATAGTGGAACCAGTACACCGGCGTGATGTCGCCGGTCTTGTACTGCACCTGTCCCTCGATCGGCTGGAACACGATGTGGGGCAGGTTGATACCCACGATGTTCGCGCCGTCGCCGGGCAGGGTGTTCATCTGCGACCACATAAGCGCACCGCCGGCGCCAGGCTTGTACTGGATCACGGTGTCCACCGCCGGGCAGCGCTTCTTCAGGACCGTCTGCTGGTGACGTGCCGAAAGGTCCGACTCGCCGCCGGGCGGGAAGGCCTGCCAGTACTGCACGTTGCGGTCGGGGCAGCCCTGGGCCGCGGCCGGCAGGGGCAGCGCCGCACCGGTCAGCGCGAACAGCCAGGTGGCCAGTTTCAGGGAGTGCTTCACCATCTTCATACCTGTCTCCTTGGAGTTGTCGTCTAGAAATCAGCGTGCGCCGGCCAGCTGCCGGCACACCGCGTCGGTCACCTGGCGCGTGGTGGCCTGGCCGCCCAGGTCGCGCGTGTGCAGCTTCGGGTCGGCGGTCACCGATTCGATGGCCTGCATCAGGCGGCCCGCGGCGTCGGCCTGCCCGAGGTGTTCCAGCAGCATCACCGCCGACCAGAAGGTGCCCACCGGGTTGGCCAGGCCCTTGCCCATGATGTCGAAGGCCGAGCCGTGGATCGGCTCGAACATGGAGGGGTAGCGGCGCTCGGGGTCGATGTTGCCGGTGGGCGCGATACCCAGACTGCCCGCCAGGGCAGCGGCCAGGTCCGAGAGGATGTCGGCGTGCAGGTTGGTGGCGACCAGGGTGTCCAGAGAGGCGGGGCGGTTCACCATGCGCGCGGTGGCGGCATCGACCAGTTCCTTGTCCCAGGTGACGTCGGGAAACTCGCGCGAGACCTGCAGCGCGATCTCGTCCCACATCACCATGGCGTGGCGTTGGGCGTTGCTCTTGGTGACCACGGTGAGCAGCTTGCGCGGGCGCGACTGCGCCAGGCGGAAGGCGTAGCGCAGGATGCGCTCCACGCCCGCGCGGGTCATGACCGAGACATCGGTGGCCACTTCGATCGGGTGGCCCTGGTGGGCGCGCCCGCCCACGCCGGAGTACTCGCCTTCGGAGTTCTCGCGCACGATCACCCAGTCCAGGTCCTTGGGGCCGCAGCGTTTGAGGGGCGCGTCGATGCCGGGCAGGATGCGCGTGGGCCGCACGTTGGCGTACTGGTCGAACCCCTGGCAGATCTTCAGGCGCAGGCCCCACAGGGTGATGTGGTCGGGGATGTGCGGGTCGCCCGCGGATCCGAACAGGATGGCGTCCTTGCCCCGCAAGGCGTCCAGGCCGTCGTCCGGCATCATCTTTCCGTGGGCGCGGTAGTGGTCGCCCCCCCAGCCGAAGTTCTCGAACTCGAAGCGGAAACTGCCGCAGGCCCGGGCCAGCGCCTCAAGCACTTCCTGGCCTGCGGGAATGACCTCCTTGCCGATGCCGTCACCGGGGATGGTCGCGATCTGATAGGTCTTCATGGCCGTCATTAGATCACTGCTCATCTGCTGGAGCGCACAGTGGAACCTGGCAGGGGGCAACGTGTGGGGCGCGAACATGAAGGCGCGCCTGTGAGCGGCCGGCTCACCCGCGGTATTCACCCGCCGGCGTAGCGGGCCGCGGCCTGCTGCAGGCGTTCGCGCACCCGCGCGCGCAGCCCGGATGGGGCGAGTACGTCGACGTCTGGCCCGTGTCGCAGGATGTCCCCGATCAGCTCGCGGTCGTCTGCATAGGGGATCGTGAGCTCGTAGGAGCCGTCGTCCAGCGTGCGCCCTTCCTGCTGCGGATGCCACTGTTCGCTGGCCACCCAGCGCGCGCGTTCGGGTGTGAAGCGCAGGACCGCCTGGCCGGTGGGCGTGCCCGAAAAGATGCCGTAGGACGGGTACACCAGGGCATCGATCTGCGCGGGGGGAACGTTGCGGGCTGGCGTGTCCAGCACCCGCGGTGAATCGATCGCGTCGATCGCGAAGCTGCGCAGGTCGTTGCGCAGGTGGCACCAGGCGTCCAGATACCAGTTGTCCCGGTACAGCACGAGGCGCTGGGGCGAGACCTCGCGCTGTACGCGTTCGTTGGTCTGGCGGTTCAAGTGCGTCATGGCCAGCCGCAGCCGGCGCATGGTGGCCGAGGCTGCGGCCTCCAGGGCCTGCGGCGCCACAACGCGCTTGCCCGCGTGCACGATGCGCACCCGCTGCGCCATCTCCCGGTCGCTCAGGTCATGGGCTTCGAGCAGGTCCGCCAGGCGTTGCCGCATCGGCGCCAGCGTGGCGGCCAGCAGGCCCGGCTGCAGCTGCACCAGCAATTGCTGCAACGTCGCCAGGGCCACCAGCTCCTGGGGCGTGAACCACAGGCCCGGCAGGTGGCTGGCGTGTTCTCCCTCCAGCACGTAGCCGCCCCGATCGCGGTCGAAGACGATGGGCATTCCCATCTGGTCACGCATCTTGGCGATGTCGCGCTTGAAGGTGGCCAGCGAGATCTCCAGCGTGTCCAGGAACTCGCGCGTGGGCACGGCACGGCGGGTGCCCAGAAGGCTCTGGTAGCGGTAAAGACGCAGGGATTCGCTCACGACGGTGGGGCTATCTGTCCGAAAGGTGAAGGGACTGTGCCAGTCGCGAGGCTCACGGGCCGAGCCTCGCACCGGAGCGACTCTTATCGAATTCAGTATTTTTAAAATAACGTTTCGGCGATATGGGTGTTAGTGCTTAAGCCGAACGCCCTCTGGCTCACGCCCTGAGCCTGCGCCAACCGGGTAGGCGCTATAGTCGTCCGCCGGCACCTGCTCGCAAGGGAGCGCTAACGGCCTGTTCTCCGGCCGGCCGCTGCGCCCGAATACGTCAATAGGCCTATGCCGCCAGTCATTGCCTCATGGGGAATCTCGATTGACCATGCCTGATCGCACCCGCCTCCAACGCCGCCACTTGGGTGGCGCCCTGCTGCTTGCTGCCGCTTTCCTCGCGGGGCCGTCTTCCTGGGCCCAGGCCTGGCCCGCCCGGCCCGTGACCCTGGTGGTAGGTACGCCGGCGGGCGGTGCGATCGACGCGTATGCCCGCACGCTGGCCGACCAGCTGGCAAGGCAGACGGGGGGCACCTTTCTGGTCGAGAACCGCGCGGGCGCGGGCGGCAACCTCAGCGCCGAGCACGTGCTGAAGTCGCCGGCCGACGGCCACACGATCTGGGTGACCACGCATGCCATGTTCACCATCAATCCCTCGGCCTACCCGGTCATGCGATGGAAGCAGAGCGACTTCAAGCCGATCGCCAAGGGCATCGAAAGCCCCCTGCTGCTGGTGGTGCACCCCTCGGTGCCCGCGCGCACGCTGCCGGAGCTGGCGGCCTGGCTGGCGGCCAACCCGGCCAAGGCGGCCTATGCCTCCTTCAGCCCGGGTACGCCTTCGCACTTCCTGGGCTTCCAGCTCAATGAGCGCCTGAAGCTGAACATGGTCCACGTCCCGTACAAGGGATCCGCGCCGCAGCTCAATGACCTGATCGGAGGCCAGGTGCTGGTGGGATTCACGCAGATGCAGGGCGCCGTGCAGCAGGTGCAGGCCGGCAAGCTGCATGCGATCGCGGTCACCAGCCTCGAGCGTTCACGCTTCCTGCCGCAGGTGCCCACGCTGGTCGAGCTGGGGCACCGCGACCTGAGCCTGCAGGTCTGGTTCGGCCTGGCGGCGCCTGCGGCCACGCCGCGTCCGGTGATCGATGCGATCACCGCTGCGGTCGTACGGGCGCAGGCCGACGCGGATTACCGCGCCAAGCTGGAGGGACAGGGCTTTGACGTGCCGCGCGAATCGGGCGCGGCCTTCGAGGCCACCATCGCCAACGACACCGCACGCTGGACGCGCGTGATCCAGGCGACCGGGTTCAAGGCGAACGACTGAAGTCTCAGCGCGCGCTCGCGCGCCGGTCTCAGTACGGGCTGCCGGGTGTGGGTGCTGGCGCCGCGCCGCCCTTGAACTTGGCCGCCAGCTCGCGCGAGGCGCGTCCCAGCAGCGTGGTGTCCACCCCGACGGCCACGAACAGCGCGCCCAGTTCCAGGTAGCGCCGCGCCAGCGTCTGGTCGACGGTGAGGATGCCAGGCGCCTTGCCTGCGGCGCGTACGGTGGCGATACCTTCCTCGATCACCTTCTGTACCTCGGGGTGACCGGGGTTGCCGCGATGGCCCATGGACGCCGACAGGTCGGCCGGGCCGAAGAACACGCCGTCGATGCCCGGCACCGCGACGATCTCCTTCAGGCGCGCGGCGGCACTGGCCGTCTCGACCTGCACCAGCAGGCAGATCTGTTCATCGGCCTCGTTCAGGTAATTTCCGTACAGGTTCCAGCGCGAGGCCCGGGCCACGCCGCTGCCCACCCCGCGCACGCCCTCGGGCGGGTAGCGCGTGGCGCGTACGAGCTGCGCCGCCTGCTCCGGGGTCTCGACCATCGGGATCAGCAGGGTCTGCACCCCCAGGTCCAGGTACTGCTTGATCAGGGCCGTCTCGCCCACCACCGGACGCACGAGCGGCGAGACCGGGTAGGCCGCCACGGCCTGCAACTGCGACAGGATGGAGCGCACGTGATTCGGTCCGTGCTCGGCGTCCAGCAGCAGCCAGTCGAAGCCGGCGCCGGCCAGCACCTCGGACACGTAGGCGTCGGCCAGGGACACCCACAGGCCGATCTGGGGGCGGCCCGCGCGCATGGCCTGCTTGAAGGTGTTGACGGGGGTCTTGGCGGGAGCGTTCATGGTGGTCAGACGAAGGTGAAGTGGAAGGCGCCCAGGGCGCCATAGTCGGCCTCGAAGCGGTCGCCGCGCCGGGCGGCCACCGGGCGGGTGAAGGAACCGGCCAGCACGATCTCGCCGGCTTCCAGGCGCTCGCCCCAGGGCGCGAGCTTGTGCGCCAGCCAGGCCACACCGATGGCGGGGTGACCCTGCACGCCGGCGGCCAGGCCGGTCTCTTCAACCACACCATTCTGGCGCAGGATCGCGCCGCACCACGGCAGGTCCAGGTCGCGCGGCTTGACCTTGCGGCCACCCAGCACGATGCCGGCGTTGGCAGCGTTGTCGGAGATGGTGTCGAAGACCTTGCGCATCACCTGGGTGTGGCGGTCGAACTGCTCGATGCGCGAGTCGATGATCTCGATGGCGGGGGTGACGTAGTCGGTGGCGTCCAGCACGTCGTCCACGCTCACCTTGTCGCCCTCCAGCGTCTTTTTCAGCACGAAGGCCAGTTCGACCTCGACGCGCGGCGCGATGAAGCGGTCGGTGGGAATGTCGCCCGGGCCATAGAGCATGTCGTCCAGCAGCGTGCCGTAGTCGGGCTCGGAGATCTGGCTGGCGATCTGCATGGCGCGCGAGGTCAGACCGATCTTGTGGCCGATGACGGTGCGGCCCTGGGCCTTCTTGATCGTCATCCAGGCGCGCGAGACGGCGTAGCCGTCGTCGATCGTCATGCCCGGGTAGCGCTTGCTGAAATGCTCCACCTGTACGCGGGTGCGTTCGCTCTGCTCGAGTTCGGTGGCGAGTTGCGCGGTGAGTGCTTCTGAAAACATCGGGTCAGGACCTGTTGAAAAGAGGATGCAGGGTGCTGTGCTTGCCGTCGTAGACCTGGCCGGGGCTCTCGTCCACCTGCACGGTCAGGCCCAGCGGGGCGCGCTCGAAGAGCGGCGCCAGGTGCGCGCGCGCGGTGGCCAGGACGGCGTCGCCGGCGCGCTGCTTGACGGCGTCGCTGCGGCCCGCGCCCATGCGCAGGTTCATGTAGACGAATCCGTAGTCGCCCTGGCCGTCGGCCACTGCGTAGTGCGCCGCCGGATAGGCCAGCACGCGCGTGCCGCCGGAGGGAAAGACCTGCTGGCCGGTTTCGTCTCGCACCTGCAGCATGGCGTCGGCCAGCTTGCGGCACAGGGCGGTCATGCCGGCATCCGGATCGAGGTTGGGGGTGTAGAGGATGACGAGGTGCGGCATCGTGCTTGGCTCACAGTCGGCTGCTGATCGCGGTGTAGCCTTCGGCCGCCGAGGCCTGGGCCCGGGGGATGGCGGCGCCGTCCTGCGGTGTGACCGGGAAGATGGCGTTGATCTGGCCCGTGCCGGAGGCACCGAAGTACGGTGTCACTACTTCGGCCCGCCCGTCGTAGGCGGACCAGCCCAGTGCCCCCAGCAGCATCGCGGTGTCGTGCATGAAGCCCTCGCCATGGCCCTTGGCCGCGTACTCGGGCAGCATGCCGCAGAACCCTTCCCACTCGCCGGCCTCCCACATGCGGATCACCTCGCGATCCAGGTGCTCGAGGAAGGGGCTCCAGACCTTGAATCCGTACTCGGGGGCCAGGCCGTTCTGCGCGAAGCGGTGCGACAGCGAGCCGCTGGCGAAGATCGCCACCGTGCCGTCGTAGTGGTCCTCGATCGCGCGGCGGATTGCCCATCCCAGGCGTGCGCTGTCATTGAGGTAGTGCGCCATGCACAGGGCTGACACCGACACCACCTTGTAATGCAGGTCCTGGTTCATGTAGCGCATGGGAACCAGGGTGCCGTATTCAGGGTGCAAGGTGGTGGCGTCGTGGGCCAGGGTCTCCACGCCCCATTCGTTGCAGGTCTGCGCCAGCAGCTTGCCCAGCGCCGGGTTGCCCGGAAACTCAAAGCCCATGTTGCTGATGAAGTGTGGCAGCTCGTTACTGGTGTAGCGCCCTTTGAAGTGCGGCGCGCAGTTGATGTGGTAGTTCGCGTTCACCAGCCAGTGGGTGTCGAAGACAACGATGGTGTCCACGCCCGCCGCACGGCAGCGCCGGTCGATCTCCAGGTGGCCGTCGATGGCGTCCTGGCGCGTGCCCTTGCGCGGGCCGTCCAGCTCGCTCAGGTACATCGACGGCACGTGGGTGATCTTGGCGGCCAGTGCGAGCTTGCCCATGGTGTGACTCCGTTGGCGTGCGGGTGCGTCAGACGCCCCAGTGCGGGATGTGGTGGCCACCCAGCGACACGGCCACGTTCTTCGGCTCCAGGAAAACCTCGTAGCTCCAGGTGCCGCCCTCGCGGCCCGTGCCCGAGGCCTTGGTGCCGCCAAAGGGCTGGCGCAGGTCGCGCACGTTCTGGCTGTTCACGAAGCACATGCCCGCCTCCACCGCCGCGGCCACGCGGTGCGCCTTACCGATGTTCTCGGTCCAGACGTAGCTGGACAGGCCGTAGGCGATGTCGTTGGCGATGCGGATCGCGTCAGCCTCGTCCTGAAAGGGGATCAGGCAGGCCACCGGGCCGAAGATCTCCTCCTGTGCGATCTTCATGCGGTTGTCCACGTCGGCAAACACCGTGGGCAGCACGTAGTTGCCTTGCTTCACCCGCTCCGGCAGGTCCGGGGCGCCCAAGCCGCCGCACAGCATCGCGGCGCCCTCCTTGGGCCCCAGCTCGATGTAGCTTCGCACCTTGGCCAGGTGGCCCTGCGAGATCATGGGGCCGACGATGGTTTTCTCGTCCAGCGGATCGCCGACGGTGATCTTGCGGGCGCGGTCAGCGAACTTCTGCGCGAAGCTCGCGTAGATCGACTGCTGCACCAGGATGCGGCTGCCGGCAGTACAGCGCTCGCCGTTGTTGGAGAAGATCATGAAGACGGCGGCGTCCAGTGCGCGGTCCAGGTCGGCGTCCTCGAAGATCACGAAGGGGCTCTTGCCGCCCAGTTCCATGCTGAATTTCTTCAGGCCCGCTTCCTTGACGATGCGGTTGCCGGTGGCTGTGGAGCCGGTGAAGGAGATGGCGCGCACGTCGGGGTGGCGCACCAGCGGCTCGCCCGCGTCCTTGCCGTAGCCGTGCACGATGTTCAGCACGCCTGCGGGGATGCCTGCCTCCAGCGCCAGCTCGCCCAGGCGGGCGGCGGTCAGGGGCGAGAGTTCGCTCATTTTCAGCACCGCGGTGTTGCCGAAGGCCAGGCAGGGCGCGACCTTCCAGGTGGCGGTCATGAAAGGCACGTTCCAGGGCGAGATCAGCGCGCACACGCCTACCGGGTGGAACAGGGTGTAGTTCAGGTGCGTGGGTGTGGGGTAGGTGTGGCCGTCCACCCGAGTGCACATCTCGGCGAAGTAGTGGAAGTTGTCCGCCGCGCGCGGCACCAGTTGCTTGCCGGTCTGGGCGATCACCTGGCCGGTGTCGTTGGTCTCGGTCTGCGCGATCTCGGGCACGTGGCGGGCGATCAGGTCGCCGAGCTTACGAATGGTCCTCGCGCGCTCGGTGGCAGGCAGGCCGGCCCAGGCCGGAAAGGCGGCCTTCGCGGCGGCGACAGCGGCCCGCACCTCGGCCTCGCCGCCAGCGGCGACTTCGGCCAGCGTCTCCTGCGTGGCGGGGTTGACGGTCTGGAAGTAGTCGCGGCCGCTGACGGCCTTGCCGTCGATCAGATGGTCGATGCGCATGGTGTCCTCTTCGAAGCTCAGATTCCGAAGGCGTCGTCGCCGACGATGGTGTTGACGAGGCGGCCGATGCCGTCGATCTCGGTGACCACTTCGTCCCCCACGTTGACGTTGACCACCCCGTCAGGCGTGCCGGTGAGGATGATGTCGCCCGGCTGCAGCGTCATGAAGCCGCTCAGGTAGGCGATCAGCGCCGGGATGTCGTGGATCATGTGCGAGGTGTTTCCCTCCTGAATCACCTGGCCGTTGACCAGCGTGCGCAGGGCCAGCGCGTGCGGATCGGGCACGTCGGCCGCATCCACGAACCAGGGTCCCAGCACCGTGCAGGTGTCGCGGTTCTTCACGCGCAGGTTGGGGCGGTACCAGTTCTCGAGGTAGTCGCGGATGGCGTAGTCGTTGCACACCATGTAGCCGGCCACGTGGCGCATGGCGTCCTCGCGCCTTACCTGGCGGGCGGCCTGCCCGATCACCACCGCCAGCTCGCATTCGTAGTGCATGAAGGTGGCATCCGCCGGACGGCGGGTGTAGCCGCGATGGCCGATCAGCGCGCCCGGGCCCTTGAGGAAGGCCAGCGGCTCGTCGTCGGCGCGCACGGTGAGTTCCTTGGACAGCTCCTTGACGTGATCGGCGTAGTTCAGGCCCAGGGCGATGACGGTGCCGACGTTGACTGGCGGCAGCCAGACCACGGCGTCATCGGGCAGCACCCGGCCGTCTTCCAGTTGCAGGCCCAGCGCATGCGGGCTGGCGTTGTGCAGGGCCCCGCCGTAGGCGACGCGTGCGGTCTTCATGCGCGGGCCTCCGTGGCGGTGACTTGAGCGGTGACCACGCCTTCCAGCGCGGGCAGACCCGCGATCTCGATGCGCCAGGACTGGCCCGGGCGCACCAGCGGTGCGCCGAGGCTGGCCCCGAGCAGCAGCACGTCGCCGGGGCGCAGGGTCATGAAGGCGGTCACGTCGGCCAGGAGCTGTGAGACGCTGCGCACGCGGCCCGCCGTAGAGGCCGTCTGCGCGGGCTGGCCGTCCACCCCCACGCGCACGGCCAGGGCGTCGGGGTCGGGCACCGCAGATGCCGGCGTGAGGCTCGCGCCGAGCACGCAGCTGCCGTCGCGGACCTTGAATCGCAGGCTGGGGCGGTAGTAGCTGGCATGGGGCAGGCTGAGGTCGGCCACCGCGAGGTAGCCGGCCAGGTGGGACAGGGCCTGTGCGGCAGGTACCCGGCAGGCGGTGCGGCCGACCACGAGACCCAGGTGGGCGCCCAGCTCGTAGGCGTCTTCGCCTGCGGGCAGTTCGACACGGCTGCCAGCCGCGGCCAGGGTGTTGCGTGGCTTGACGTACAGCACCGGCGCCTGGGGCGGTGCCTTGTAGGGGGGGCGGTTCACCGCGTCGCCCAGGCCCGCAACCAGCGCAGGGTCGTTGGCCAGCACGCCGTACACGGTGCCCGACAGGCCTAAACCGGCCAGGGCCGGGGGCAGTCCGGCTTGGACCAGCGGGTTGAGGAGGACGGAAGTCGCTAACATATGAGCAGTGTATTCGTTCATGTGTGAGTGATGCAAGAATGGCGGTGTCGGCGCAGATACTGCGAACCATCGATTGACTCTCCCTATGTCCAAGGCATCTACGGCCCGTGCGCCCTTTGCGAACCGCAACCTGCCGCTCCTGCTGCTGCTGGCGCGCGAGAGCGTGATCCGCCAGTTTCGTCCGGTGCTCAATGCGCACGGCGTGACCGAGCAGCAGTGGCGCGTGCTGCGGGTACTGGCCGAGCGCGGCCCGACCGAGCCGCGCGAGCTCGTGCGGCTTTGCGGCATTTCCAGCCCCAGCCTGACCGGCATGCTGGCGCGCATGGACGACCTGGGCTGGGTGGCGCGCAAGCCCATGGCAGGCGACCAGCGACGCGTGCTGGTGTCCACCACGGCCAGGAGCCGCGCCCTGGCCGCGCGCATCGCGCCGCAGGTGGACGCGATCTACGAGCACATCCAGGCCCGCCTGGGCAAGGACTTCAAGGAGCAGCTGTATGCCAGCCTGGACCGGCTGATCGAGGACCTGGGGGTGACCGGCGAGGAGGGCGAGGGCGGCGAGTGAGGCCTGGCCTCCAGCGGCGGACCGCCTTCAGCCCGGAGTGAAGCCGACCGCGAGGGCGCGCACGACCTCGGCGGCCGGTGCCGCGCGGCATCCGGTGCGGTTCGTGCCTGACCACAGGGGCGTGAAGTCGCCCCGGCCCTGCGCCTCGGCCGCTGCGCGTAGCGGACCGATCGCTGTGGCGGCCAGTGGAAAGTGCGGGGTGGCATCGCTGACCGGACCCTGCTCGCGCATGACGCGGTTGATGATGCCGCGCGCCAGGCCGCCTGTGAACAGGTTGGTCAGGGCTGTCGTTGCCTCGAGGTCCGCCAGCGCTTCGCGGTGCACCGCGTGGGTGGTCGCCTCGTCACAGCGCAGGAACGCCGTTCCGACCTGCACCGCGCAGGCGCCCGCCGCCATCGCCGCGCGCACGCCCGCCGCATCCGCGATGCCGCCTGCAGCAATGACCGGGATGTCCAGCGCCGCCACCACCTGCGGCAGCAGCGTGGCCAGGCCCGCCTGCAGCGCCGGATCCTTGTCCAGGAAGTGCCCGCGATGGCCGCCGGCCTCCAGGCCCTGGGCGATGACCGCGTCCGCGCCGTTCGCCTGCAGCCACAGCGCCTCGCGCACGGTGGTGGCCGAGGACAGCACGCGCGACCCCATGCGCTTCACGCGCGCCAGCAGATCGGGTGCGGGCAATCCGAAGTGGAAGCTCACGAAGGACGGGCGAAAGGCTTCGAGCACCTCGGCGGCCTCGTGGCTGAATGGACGGCGGCCGGCACCTGCGCCGGGTGGCGGAGCCTTCAGCCCGAGCTCGGCGTAGTAGGGGGCCAGCGCCTCGCGCCAGCGGGCCTCGCGCGCCGCATCCGGCTGCGGCGGCGTGTGCACGAAGAAGTTGACGTTGTACGGGCGGGCGCTGGCGTGCAGCAGGCGCAGCTCGCGCTCCAGCGCCGCGGCCTCGAGCATGGCCGCAGGCAGCGACCCCAGGGCGCCGGCCTCGCCCACCGCGATCGCCAGGCGCGCGTCCTGCGCGCTCGCCATGGGAGCCTGGATCAGGGGCAGGGTGGTGCCGAGGAACGTGGTGTCGGTCATGCCCTGATTCTGGCGCACGCGTCATCCTGAAAGGGTATTTCCGAATGCAGCACCCGCGGTGCGTGCCTAGACTGACCCGATCACACGTAGAAACAGGAGACATCCTTGACTGCTTTTTCCCGCATCTTCAAGGCCGTCGTTGCCGGCGGCGCATCGGCATTGGCCTTGCTCGCTACCCCGCAGGCGCTGGCGCAGGCGTATCCCGCCAAGCCGATCCGGATGGTCGTGCCCTTCCCCGCAGGCGGTACGACGGACGTGGTGGCGCGCATCGTCGCCCAGCGTATGAGTGAATCCATGGGCCAACCCGTCACGGTGGACAACCGGGGCGGCGCGGGTGGCGCGATCGGCGCGGACCTGGTGGCCAAGGCCGCACCCGATGGCTACACCATCCTGATGCACAACCTGACCTTCCCCTTGTCCTCGGTGGCCCAGACCCTGAACAAGCGCTCGCCGTTCAATCCCGATACCGATTTCGCGGGGATCTCGATCGCGGTTTATGTGCCTTTCATGCTCACCGCGAACCCGAGCGTGCCAGCCAAGGACATCAAGGAGCTGGCGGCGCTGCTGCGAAGCCGCAAGGACCTCCAGTACAACTACGGATCGACCGGACCGGGGTCCGCGGTCCACGTGCTGGGCGAAGCGTTCAAGCGGGAAGCCAAGGTCGACATGCAGCACATCGGCTTCAAGGGCGCGGCTCCCCTGAAGCAGGAGCTGCTCGCCGGGCGCATCCAGATCGGCGGTGACCAGCTGTCGACGTCACTGGCGGAGATCCGCGCAGGCACCTTGCGCGCCCTGGCCACCACCGCTTCCAGGCGCGTCGCCTCGCTGCCTGACGTGCCGACGGTGCGGGAACAGGGCTTTGCGATGCTGGAGCTGGAAGGATGGAACGGCCTGTTCGCTCCCGCCAAGACGCCCCGCGAGATCATCGACCGCCTGAACCGCGAAGTGGTGGCCGCCGTGCGTCACCCCGACGTGGTGCGGCGCCTGGCAGAACTCGGCGCCGAGGCGGTGGGCTCGACCCCCGCCGAGCAGGACGCGATCTTCCGGCGCCAGATGGACCAGTTCCGTCCCATCATCCAGGAGATGAAGATCACGGACTGAGCGGCGTAGGGGCGCCTGTCAGCGCCCCTGCGCCAGCCACCAGACGGGGTACTGCGCGCAGTCAGCGCCGTCCAGGCCCGCTGCGGCCGCCGCGTCCAGCTGGTGCAGGGTCAGCTCGGTCAGGGGCATGGCGCGCTGAGTGGCCTGGCCCTGATCGAGCATGGTGCGCACGTCCTTGCGCATCGTGGCGACGTTCACGGTGACGGTGCCGTTCGCCTCGCCCGCAAGGGCCTGGGCGATCATGGGGCCGCGCACCTTGAGCATGTTCGGGCCGCCCGAGGAATCCGAGAAGATGTCGACGACCCGCTTGGGGTCCAGGCCCAGCGGCTCGATCAGTGACATGGCTTCGGAGAATGTCTGCCAATACACCATCAGCGGCAGGTTGACCGCCAGCTTCATGGTCGATCCGGCGCCGTGTGCGCCGACGTGCTCCACCCGCTTGCACAGTTGTTCGAGCACCGGTCGTACGCACCCCAGGACTTGCGCGTCGCCACCGGCGAACCCGATCAGCTTGCCCTCCTTGGCCGGGCCCACGCTGCCGCCCACGGGGCACTCCAGGTAGGCGGCGCCTGCCTGGCCGGCCCGGCGCGCCATCTCGGCCTGCTTGGCGGGCTTGACCGTGCTCATTTCGATGAAGACGCAGGACCCGCCCGCGGCGAACAGGCCTTGCTCCGGGAGGTAGACGTCGTCCAGTGCCTGTTCGTTGGTCAGGAGGCTGATCACCACCTCGCAGCCAGCGGCCAGCGCCCGGGGCGTGTCGGCCCAGGCCAGGCCCGCATCCAGCAGGGGCTGGGCGCGCGCCCGGGTGCGGTTCCAGACGGTGACCTCGTGGCCGAGGGATGCGAGCCGCGTCGCGATGACGCTGCCCATCTTGCCGGTGCCGGCGATGCCGATGCGCATGGGTGTCTCCTGCGTTTGTTTTTTGTGCGGGGACTTTAGCCGAACGCCGCTGCGAGCCCGGCGCGTGCATCGCCCGCTTCAGACCGCGCGGCGCGCGTCCAGCGTCCAGCCGGCCAGCGCGAGGCGGCCCATGATCGACTACCTGCAGCGGGCGCTGCGAGGGCGCGACTGGTCCTGAGCGCGCGGGGCCGGCCTAGGGGAAATCCTTAGGTTTCGAACTCGAAAGGCGACTTGCGAATTCGAAAGATCACTCCTACAGTCGTTTCGTCCGAGTCGAAAACGTCTTTGGAATCCGCATGAGCCCCATCAGCTTTTCAGTCCAGGGTAAACATGTCCTGATCAGCGGCGGCAGCGGGGGCATCGGCTGCGCCTTCGCCCACGCCTTCCTGCAGCACGGCGCGCAGGTCACCGTCACCGACCTGAAGCCGCCGCCGGACGACGTCCTGAAGGCGGGCGCGCGCTTCGAGACGCTGGACGTCACCAGTGACGAGGCGGTCCTTGCGTTATCGAAAAAGATCGACACCCTGGACGTGCTGATTCACTGCGCCGGCAAGCTCAAACGCTGGGAGGAGCACCAGCCTGAGGTGTTTCGCGACATCGTGGACATCCACCTGTTTGGGAACGTGCGTCTGGCCGCTGCCTTCCGCCCGCATCTGAAGCGCACGCAGGGCTGCCTGATCAACATCGCCTCGATGTACAGCTATTTCGGCGCGCCCCAGGTGCCAGCCTATGCCGCGGCCAAGACCGGCGTGGTGGGCCTCACGCGATCGCTGGCCCTGGCCTACGCGGAGGATGGCATCCGCGTGAACGCCATCGCGCCCGGCTGGATCGCCACCGAGATCAGCCGCGGCGGGCGTGAGAACCCCGAGTTCAACAACAAGCTCATGGGCCGCCTGCCAAACAAGCGCTGGGCCGAACCCGAGGAGCTGGCCGGCACCGCCCTGTTCCTGGCGTCGCCGGCGTCGGCCCTGATCAACGGCGTGACGATTCCTGTGGATGGCGGCTACACGTCGGCATGACGTGACTCCGCTGGTGTTTGTGTGTGTATGTGTAGGCAGTTCAACGAGAAGGAGATCGAGATGAGGAGACATACCCTTGGCGTCCTGGCCGCCGCGGCCGCGATGGTGCTCAGCGCAGGCTCGGCCGTCGCACAGGCGTTCAACTGGAAAAAGCACGACGGGCAGACCATCAACCTGCTGCTAAATAACCACCCTTGGTCGCAGGCGATCAAGGACATGTCGGGCGACTTCACCGCCAAGACCGGTATCCGGCTGCGGGTGGAGATCTTCAACGAGGAGCAGTACCGCGCGCGCCTGAACACCATGCTGCAGGCCAAGTCCAGCGACATTGACGTGTTCATGTCGCTGAAGTTTCGCGAAGGCGCGATGTACGACAAGGCGGGCTGGTTCGCCAACCTCACGCCCCTGCTCAATGCCCCCGCGTCGACCGCACCCGACTTCAACTTCAACGACTTCGGTGAGGGCCTGCGCCGCGCCGAGACCATCGGCGGCAAGCTGGTGGGCCTGCCGATCAACCTCGAGGGGCCGCTGTTCTACTGGAACAAGGACATCTTCCAGAAATGCAACGTGGCCGAGCCCATGTTCCTGGAGGACCTGCCGGAGACGGCCGCCAAGCTCAAGGCCTGCCCGGCGCGCGGCGACGCCAACGTGTGGGCGGCCCGCGGCATCCGCGGCGCCATCTCGTACGCGGTGTCCGGATTCATCTACAACAGCGGCGGCGATTTCTCCAATGCCGCCGGCAAACCCAGCATGTGCAATCCCAACACCGTCAAGGGTGCGGAGATGTACGCCAACCTGCTGAAGGACTACGGCCCGCCTGGCGCGGCCAACCACACCTTCACCCAGGTGATCGAGATGCTGGGTCAGGGCAAGCTGGCCATGACGCATGAATCGTCCAACGAATTCGCTAACGTCATGAAGTTTGCCGGCCGCGACAAGGACATCGGCATCAAGGTGCTGCCCAAGGGCAAGGCCTCGGGCATCTCCAAGCCCATCGTCTTCGGCTGGGGCGTGTCGGTCTCCAACTTCTCCACCAAGAAGGAAGCCGCCTGGTACTTCCTGCAGTGGGCCACCAGCGCCGAGATGCAGACCAAACTGGTGAAGAACGGCGTGGCGCCCCCGCGCTCCTCGGTGTTCAACGGCCCCGACTTCAAGGCCTGGACCAACGAGCTGCCGATTCGCCAGTCCTGGGCCAACGCCCTGGTGGAAATCAGCAAGACCGGCACCGCCATCTCCTACCCGCCCACCGAGCGCGTGGTGGAAGCCCGTGAAATGGTCGGCGGCGCGGTGCAGAAGGTCTTCCTGGGTCAGGGCAACGCGCGTGACACGATGTGCGCGCTGGACGCAGAACTGGCCAAGCTGCAGTAAGCGGTGGGGACGATGAAGGCACAGCGGGCTGCCTCGCTGCAAGGGCTGATGTGGCCCGCGGTGGCCTTCGTCGTCCTGATGGTCGTCTTTCCTTTCGGCTATGCCTTCTGGCTCAGCCTGATGGACTACAAGATCGGCCAGTCCCACCAGTTCATCGGCCTGGGTAATTACAAGGCCCTCCTGGCCGATGAACAGTTCTGGAACGGGGCGCGCCTGAGCGCGATCCTGTATGTCACCGCCCTGGTGGTGCAGCTTGTGCTGGGGGTGGCCCTGGGCATGCTGCTGCACCGGGTTCAGTTCATGCGGGGGCTGGTGCGCACGCTGATGGTGTCGCCCTTCATGCTGCCGCCGGTGGTCATCGGCATGATGTCCATCGTGATCCTCGACCCTGGCATGGGGGTCGCCAACTACCTGCTGAAGTCGGCGCACCTGCCGACCAGCCTCTTTCTCGCGTCCACCGACTATGTGATCTTCGCCGTGGTGCTGATCGACACCTGGCAGTGGACGCCCTTCGTGGCCCTGATCGTGCTGGGCGGCCTGCAGTCGCTGCCGACCAAGATCTACGAGGCCGCCTCCATCGACGGCGCAACCGGCTGGCGCGAGTTCTTCTACATCACCCTGCCGATGCTGGGTCCGACCATCCTCACGGCGGCCGTCCTTCGCAGTGTGGACCTGCTGCGTTTCTTCGACGTGATCTACATCACCACCCAGGGCGGTCCGGGCTACGCGTCTTCCACCCTGAACATCTACGCTTACCGCAAGGCCTTCGAGTTTTCCGACATCGGCTACGCCTCGGCCCTGATGATCACCCTGAGCACCATCGTCTTCGGGGCGGTGCTGGTGTTCTCCCAGCTGCGAAGGAAGGTGACCTGGTGAAACGCTCGCTCCTCAAGCACCTGATGGGGCTGCAGGTAGCCATCCTGTGCGTAGCCCTGTTCGCACCCATCGCCTGGATGATCATGGCCAGCTTCAAGAACCGGGCCGACATCACCAAGTACCCGCCCGAGCTGTGGTTCACGCCCACCCTGGACAACTACACGCAGCTGTTCACGCGCACGGATTTCCTGGAGAACACCCTCAACAGCTTCTACGTGGCGGGCGGCTCCACCCTGCTGGGGCTGCTGCTGGCGGTGCCTGCGGCGTATGCCATCTCCTGGCACCGCCTGACCTGGCCGGCCACGCTGACCCTGTTCGCGCGCATGGCGCCGGGCACGCTGTTCCTGCTGCCCTGGTTCATCATGTTCTCGAATGTGGGCCTGTCGGGGACGCACTTTGCGCTGATCGTGACCCATGCGGTGATCACGGTGCCCATCGCGCTGTGGACGATGCTGCCGCACTTCGACGGCCTGCCGCGCGAGCTGACCGAAAGCGCGCAGATCGACGGCTGCGGCGCGCTCAAGATCCTGCTGCTGATCGCCCTGCCGGTGGTGATGCCAGGCCTGATCGTAGCGGTGATCCTGTCCTTCATCTTCTCCTGGAACTACTTCCTCTTCGCGTTGGCGCTCTCGGGCATCAGCTCCAAGACGGCGATCGTGGCCTCGTTCAATTTCATCGGTGAGGGCGTGACCAACTGGGGGGCGCTGATGGCGGCGGCCACGGTAATCGCCCTGCCGCCCATCCTCCTGACCTTCATGATCCAGCGCAAGCTGGTAGCGGGTCTCTCGTTCGGCGCGGTCAAGGGCTAGACGCATGAAGGCAGCCAAATTCGAAGGCGACGGCCGCATCTCGGTCGTCGAGGCGCCCATGCCGCAGGTGGCGGCGGGCGAGGTGCTTATGCGGGTGGTGGCCTGCTCCCTGTGCGGCAGCGACCTGCGCCCCTGGCGCCAGGGCTGGCCCCGCACGCCTGGGCATGAGGTGTTCGGCGTGGTGCACCAACCCGGCCACGCGCTGCAGGGCCGGCGCTGCCTGGCCTATATCCCGGTGTGGTGCGGCCGCTGCCCCGAGTGCCAGGCCGGCCAGAACCACATCTGCCGCAATGCGCAGGAGCTCATAGGCTGGCAGCGCCCCGGCGGTTATGCCGAATACCTGGCGGTGCCGCAGCAGTGCCTGCTGCCGGTGCCCGACGACATTCCCGATCATCTGGCGCCCCTGCTGCTGGACACCATCGGCACCGCCGGCCACGGCGTGCGTCTGGCTCGGCGCATCGTCGACAAGGGGCGCGTCCTGGTGCTGGGCGCGGGTCCGATCGGTCTGGGCGGCCTGCTGGTGCTGCAGCACTTCGGCTTCGAACAGGTCGACGTGTTCGACCCCAACCCCTTTCGCCGCGGCATCGCCGCCTCGCTCGGTGCCGTACCGCTGGAGGCGATCCCGCCCGATGCCGCCTACGATCTGGTGCTCGAATGCAGCGGCAAGGACGCAGGCCGCCAGAGCGCGCTGGAGGCCGTGCGCGCCTTGGGCGCGGTGGTGCAGTTGGGAGAGTCCGACGCCTGGCAGATCCAGGAGACCAAGGCGATCCGCCGCAAGGACTTCTACTGCATCCGCTCCTTCTACTTCCCGATCAGCGAATACGCCGAGAACATCGAGATCCTGCGCCGGGGGGGCGCGCGCTTCGAGCGCCTGGTTGACGCCCAGGTGTCCCTGGAAGGCCTGTCCACGCTGTTCGCGCAATTCGCCGCAGGTGACCGCATCAAGCCCCAACTTCATCTCCATGACTGATCCCAAGCAGGCGGGTGTCTCCATCCGCAACGTCAAGAAGAACTACGGCGATGTCCAGGTCATTCGCGACCTGAGCGTCGAGATCCACGCCGGCGAGTTCCTGGTCTTCGTCGGGCCCTCGGGCTGCGGCAAGTCCACGCTCCTGCGCATGATCGCCGGCCTGGAGGGGTTCGAAGCCGGCGAGATCCGCATCAACGACCGGCCGGTGAACGACCTGCACCCGAGCAAGCGCGACATCGCCATGGTGTTCCAGGAGTACGCGCTGTACCCGCACATGTCGGTGCGCAAGAACATGGGCTTCGGCCTGAAGATGCGTGGCTACCCCGAGCAGGAGGTCCAGCGCCGCATCGACGAGGCCGCGGCCGTCCTGCAGATCCAGCCGCTACTGGAGCGCAAGCCGCGCGAGCTGTCCGGTGGCCAGCGTCAGCGTGTCGCCATGGGTCGGGCGATCGTGCGCAATCCGCAGGTGTTCCTCTTTGACGAACCGCTGTCCAACCTGGACGCCAAGCTGCGCGTGGACATGCGCTCGGAGATCAAGGCCCTGCACCAGCGCCTGAAGACCACTTCGGTGTACGTGACCCACGACCAGGTCGAGGCCATGACCATGGCCGATCGCATCGTCGTGCTCAATAAGGGCGAGATCGAGCAACTGGGCACGCCGCTGGAGTTGTACAACGCGCCGGTCTCGCGCTTCGTCGCGAGCTTCCTGGGCTCACCGCCGATGAACTTTTTGCCGGTCACGGTGGTCGGCGGCCAGATCGCGCTGCCGGGCGGCTCGTCGATGGCGCACGCCGGTGGTGGCGCCGGTGCCTGCGAGCTGGGGATCCGTCCCGAGAACCTGTCCATCGTCGCTGCCGACGGCGCGCCGGTGCGCGGCGAGGTGACGCTGATCGAACCCCTGGGCGCCGACACCCTGATCACGGTCAAGTCCGGCGAGCAGCGTCTTATCGTGCGCGTCATCGGTGCCTCGCCCCTGCAACTGGGGGCGTCGGTGGGCCTGTCGTGGAACCCGCGTGACCACCACCTGTTTGAAGGCGAGAGCGGACTGCGAATGACATGACTCGCCTCGTTTGCCTGGGCATCCTGGTCAAGGACCTCGTCTTTCGCGTCCCGGCCATTCCGTCCACTCCCCAGAAGCTGACCTGCACCGTTCTGCGCACGCAGTTTGGTGGGATGGCGGCAACGGCTGCCGCTGCGGCGGCAGCACTGGGCGGGCAGGTGGAGTTCTGGGGCCGCGTCGGCGACGACGAGACTGGCGTGCAGGCCGAACAGGCCCTGCGCCGGCGGGGCGTACTGCCCCGGCTGCACGTGCAGCCCAGTTCGCAGTCGCCGCTGTCGGCGGTGATCGTGGACGACGCGGGCGAGCGCATGCTGGCGGTCTACACCGGCCAGCTCGACGCCGCACCCGATTGGCTGCCCCTGGCCTCGCTGGCGGGCGCCGGCGCGGTGCATGCCGATTTCCGCTGGGTGGAGGGCTCGCGCGCCCTGTATGAGGCCGCGCGCCCGTTGGGCCTGCCGCGCGTGCTGGATGCCGACGCGGGCAACCCCGGCGCGCTGCACGCGCTCGTGCCGCTGGCCGACCACGTGATCTTCTCCGAGCGTGGGTTGAGGGACTTCGCTGGCGACCTGCCCCCAGAGCAGGCGCTACGGCAGGTGGCACGCGGCGCAGGCGAGGTGGTGGGCGTGACCTTGGGCGAGGCGGGTAGCCTGTTTTGCCAGGACGGCCAGGTACGCGCCTTTGCCGCGCCGCGCGTTCAGGCGGTGGACACCAACGGCGCGGGGGACGTCTTCCACGGTGCCTACGCGCTGGCACTGGCGCGTGGCCTGCACTGGACGCAGGCGGTGGACTATGCCAGCGTCGCTGCCAGCCTCAAGTGCACCCGCGATCATGACTGGGACACCTTGCCGGTCCACGACGACGTGACGGCCTTCATGCGGGCGAGGCACCGCAATGGCTGAAGCGCTTTCCCCCCGCGACCGCCGCGAGAAGATCCTGGCCCTGATCCAGCAGGCCGGCTACATGCCGATCGAGGCCCTGGTCGCCAGCTTCCAGGTCACGCCCCAGACCATTCGCGTCGACCTGAACGCGCTGGCTGACGAGGGCCGGCTGGTACGCCACCACGGCGGTGCCTCGATTCCCTCCAGCGTCATCAACACCGACTACGACGCCCGTCGTTCGGATTTCGCCGACGCCAAGGCCAGCCTGGCGCAGGCGGTGGCCCGCTCGCTCTCGGACAAGAGTTCGGTCTTTCTGGCCCTGGGCACCACCATGCTGGCCATGGCCCATGCGCTGAACCTGCGCAGCGGCCTGAAGGTCGTCACCAACCACACCGAGGCGGCCCAGGTGCTGGCCCGCCAGTCTGGCTTCGATGTGGTGCTACTCGGTGGCCGGCTGGACCCACGTAACCTGGGCGCCACTGGGCCGATGACCATCGAGGCCGTGGCCGGGTACCGGCCCGATGTCTGCATCTTCAGCGCCGGTGGCATCGACGCCGAGGGAAACATCCTGGACTACTACGAGCACGAGGCGGCCGTCGTACGCCTCATGATCAAGCGCTCGCGCCGCAGCATTCTGGTGGTAGATCACAGCAAGTTCGGCCGCAGTGCCTCGGTGATGGTGGGGCACATCGCCGACATCGATCAGCTGTACACCGACAAGTCTCCACCCGCCGGTCTGAAGAAGCTGCTGAAGCTGCACAAGACCGAATTGATCCAGGCTCCAGAAACACACGCAGGAGATACCCGTGGCCGCGCCTGAAAAATTCAAAGCGCTGACCCGCCCCTCGGGCGCGTTCGCGATGCTGGCCATCGACCAACGCGAGTCGATGCGTGCGATGTTCGGCGAATACCAGAAGACGCCAGTCAGCGACCAGCAGCTGACCGATTTCAAGCTGGCGGCGCTGCGCGCGCTCACCCCCCTGGCGTCTGCGGTACTGATTGACCGGCAGTTCGCCTGGCGCCAGGCGGTGGACCAGAAGGCCGTGGCGCCGGGCTGCGGCCTGATTGCTGCGGCCGACGAGTTCATCCCCAGCGCCGACGAGATCGTCTCGGACGTTCGCATCGACGAAGCGGTCAAGCCCGCCGCCGTCAAGGCCGATGGCGCAGCGGCTCTGAAGCTGCTGGTGCTGTGGCGGCCCGACGAGAGCGCGCTGGCGCGTCAGCGCATGGTGCAGGACTTCGTCGCGCGCTGCCGCCAGGCGGGGCTTCTGAGCATCATCGAGCCCGTCTCGCGCAAGCCCCGCGACGGACGGCCCTGGGACGTGAACGACGGCATCCAGTCTGCCGCCGAGGAGTTGGGAAACCTGGGGGCTGACCTGTACAAGGCCGAAGTACCCCTGCACGGCAAGGGCGGCGAGCGCGCGGTGCGTGACGCCAGCGCGCGCCTGACCCGCACCATCCAGGGGCCCTGGGTCGTGCTGTCTTCCGGCGTATCCCCGGATGATTTTCCCCAGGCCGTGGAGTGGGCCTGCCGCGAGGGTGCCAGCGGTTTCCTGGCCGGGCGCGCGGTGTGGCGCAACGTGATCGGCACCCCGGACATTTCACGCGCATTGGCCCAGGACGCAGCGACCCGCCTGGCCCGACTGTGCGAGGTGGTGGACCGCGCGGTCACGCCCCGCTGACTTGCCAGGAGCCTGCATGCCAGCCTCGTACCCGATGTCCGCAGCCGAAGTCCGGGTGCGCGAGGACCTCGCCGCCTTCTACCGGCTGATGGCGCATTTCCGGATGACGGACCTGATCGATACGCACATCAGCGCACGCGTGCCCGGATCGTCTGATCACTTCCTGATCAACCGCTACGGCGTCTTGTTCGACGAGATGCGCCCGCAGGACCTGGTCAAGATCGACCTGCAGGGGCGTCTGATCGAGGGCCAGGACCCGGCCACCTCCCGCATCAACCTGGCGGGCTTCACCGTGCACTCCGCCATCCACGAGGCCCGCCATGACCTGGCCTGCGTGGTGCATACGCACACGCCCGACGGCATCGCCGTGTCGTGTCAGGCGCAGGGGCTGCTTCCGATCAGCCAGCATGCCCTGAAGTTCTACAACCGCATCGGCTACCACGACTACGAGGGGGTGGCCCTGGATTTGGACGAGCGCGCGCGGCTGGCGCGCAGCCTGGGTCCGCACGACGTGATGATCCTGCGCAATCACGGCCTGGTCGCCGCGGGCGACTCCATCCCAAAGGCCTTCCACAACATCATGTTCCTGGAGCGGGCTTGCCAGGCCCAGGTGAAGGCGCTCAGTGGCGGGCGCCCCCTCACGATCCCCAGCCCCGAGGTGTGCGCGCGCGCCGGCGACCAGGGGGCGGACCGACCCGAGGTGGCCGAGATCGTCCAACTGGGCTGGGACGCGGCCCTGCGTCTGCTGCCACCGCTCTGAGTCTGCCAACGTCCTGCCCCCAACAAGGAAGCTTGACCATGCCTGCGACGTCATTGATGCTGGGAAAGTTGCGCGGCTTGCAGCGCCTGTCCAATGAGGCGGGGCACTTCACGATGGTGGCGCTGGACCAGCGCCCACCCATCGCCCAGATGCTGGCGTCCTGCCTGGGCATCGCGCCCTCGCAGGTGCGCTTTGAGGACATGCTCGCGGCCAAGCGCCTGCTGGTGCAGGTGCTGGCGCCGCATGCCAGCGCCATGCTGCTGGACCCCAATTTCGCCCTGCCTGCCGCCCTGGCCTGCTTGCCAGCGCGTACCGGCCTCCTGGTAACGCTGGAGGACCATCGCTTTCGCGATACGCCGCAGGGGCGCCTGTCGCACTCCATCGCCGACTGGAGCGTGCAGAAGATCAAGCGCGCAGGTGGTGATGGGGTGAAGGTGCTCGCTTGGTACCGGCCCGACGCGGCGCCCGAGGTGCTGGCTCACCAGCAGGCCTATGTGCGCGAGGTAGGCTATGAATGCCGGCGTCATGACATCGCCTATGTGCTGGAGCTTCTGACCTATCCCTTCCCCGGGCAGTCACCGTCGGCATCACCACAGCACGTGATCGAGAGCCTGCGCGAATTCGCCCAACCCGAGTACGGCGTCGATCTGTTCAAGCTAGAGAGCCCGCTACCCGGTGCCGACCTGCCCGCCACAGACGGGGCGCCGGCGCATCGCGAGGCGCAGGCCTGGTTCGACGAGATGGGGCGGATCTGCCGCGAGGCAGGTACGCCCTGGGTGCTGCTGTCCGCTGGCGTCACGCCAGCGCAATTCCTGCGCGTGATGCGCTACGCCTATGCGGCCGGGGCCCATGGCTTCCTGGCTGGCCGCGCCATCTGGGCTTCGGCCCTGAGACGGTACCCGGACCTGGCGGCCTGCGAGGAAGCACTACGCACTGATGGCCTGCAGACACTGCATCGCCTGATGGACCTGACACAGGATGCAGCCTGCGCCTGGACTCCTGACTACAGGGGCTTGGATCGCCTGCGGGCCGAGGGCGACCTGTGCGCCGCTTACGCCTGAATCGGCGGCCTGCGCGCTAGAGGCTCGCCTGCACCTGCGCCCGGCGGGCCTCTAGCTCGTCCTGGATCCGCTGCCGCTCGCTCTCGAAGCGCTGCGCCATCTGCTTTTGCGCCCACTCCACGCCGTGATAGCGGTGCAGTGGCATGGAGCGGCCCTTGTCGTCGAATACGTCGTGGGCATGCAGCTCGATGTGGGCCTTGCGTGCCAGCAGCCGCCGGTGGTTGTCCTGCCGCCAGTATTCGTAGGCCCGCTTGCGCGCCAGCAGGCGGGTCAGGTAGGGCGAGGAGAAGAGCGCCATCATCACCAGCGCCAGCAGCCAGGAGGCGCCGGGAGCGACGCGATAGGCGTGCTCGGCGCGCGAGATCAGGCCGTCTTCGTACAGGTGGGTGCGCACCTTCTCCAGCAGCCGCCGTGAATAGGCGGGATCCAGGTCGCTGGCTGCTTCAGCCGCCCCGTCCCCTGCTTGCGCAGGTGCGGGTGCATCGACCTGTGCCTGGCAGTCCCCCAGCAGCTGCAGCGACTTCTCCAGGTCGTTGAAGACCTGGGGGGTCATCAGGGGCTTGAGGCAGGCGTGGTGGGGCTTGTCGCTGCGCACGGCATGCGCCAGATGTTCCTCGAGCAGCGCAGGGCTCAGGCGTTCCCAGCGTTCCACCACTGCGGCGAAACGGATGTCGTCGGACAAGGCGGCCGTCTGCAGCGGGATGGCCGCCGCAAAACCCAGCGTCGGAAAGATCAGCCAAACCGGCATCAGCGTCACCACCCGCTTGAGGCGCCCGAGCCAGTTCTCGTCGTGCTCGTAGCCAGTCAGGATCGTGAAACGCAGCAGGTTGAACACCAATGCGCTCCAGAAAAGGGAGACGGGTAGCACCAGCAGCAGGAGGTAGACCGGCGCACTGAGTTTCTCGCGCAGGTGGATGAAGACCTCGTGGATGCTCAGCGCCGAGCAAATGAAGTGGATCAGGGTGACGCCCATGATCACGATCCCATATCCGCGCGCCACCCGGCGCTCGTCGGCTGCGATGTCGTCGTCCAGGTAGAAGTACTCCGGGTCGCCGCCCGACACCCAGCAGAACACGTCGTCCAGGGTGGATCCGCTCAGGCTCATATCGCGCCTCTCGCGGGCATGGATTGCAGCCAGTCCCACATCCTCTGTTCCTCGACGGGCGAGAAGCGCGTATCCACCGCCCGGCGGATGGCTGCACGGGGCAGGGTCGCGGAATAGAAGTCGTGCTCGGTCGACCAGTGCTCATACCGAGGGATCGGGCTGCCGGCGTGGTAGTCCCCCACGACCGCATCGATGGACGACTGGAAGGACGCGTGGTGGTTGCGAAGCAGCTTGCGCAGGCTCTGGTGACGCAGGGTCTCGTAGGCGCGCAGGGCCGCAGGCCGCGCGAAGTCCCGCATCACGATACCGGCCAGCATCAGGGCCGTGAGCAGCAGGGTGAGCGGGCCGTTGATCGCGTAACGGGTCCACATGAGCCGAAGGCGCTCGCCGAAGAAGACGGAGTCGGACAGCTCCTGCTTCATCCAGGCATTGGAGTCCTCAGCGATGGTTCCGAGTTGTTCCTCGATGAAACCGACCTGCCGGTTCAGGCGTTCGATCTCTTCGCCCAGGCACAGACCGTACTGTGCGGGGGCGGCGCCCTGTTCGAGTAGCCCGGAACACCGGGGAGCGATGGCCTGCAGCTTCGCGCGGGCTCCCTGCAGGTTTCGGCCCTGCAGCGCCGGGGGGACCAGCTTGATCTCGTCCTCGACGACCGACTGCGATATCCAGGGCGTCTGGGGCGGCCGCTGCATCAGCTTCATGGTGTCGGTCGTGTTCTCGATCACCTCGCGCGTGACGCGCCGGAGCACCTTGATGACGTCCTCGTCCCGCTCGGCGTTGCGCAGGAAGGCTGCCGCGAACGGGCTGTTGCCCCCGCGCTGGCCCGCCAGTCCGTCCAGCGCCTCCTGCCCGGGCGAGGCGGCCATCACCACGATCACGTTCTTGCTGGTGGTGCTTTGCATGGCCGCCAGGCCCCGGGGCGGACCGTCCAGCCCCGTGCGGCAGGCATCCAGCAGCAGCAGGTTCAGCCGCAGCTTGGCGCGCGTGAGGTCGTCGATCAGCGGCGTGAGAACGACGGCCCGACTCCTCAGGTCCCGCTCGGTGATCGGCCCCGTGCGTCCCTCGTCGAAGTCCCTGGGGATGAAGTAGTTGTGCCCGTTCTGCTCCACGCCGTGCCCGGAGAAATAGAGCAGGCTGATGTCGCCGCTCTTGAGAGACAGGCTGTAGTTCTGGACCTTTTCCTTCACCACGTCATAGGGATCGTCCAGGGACAGGGTGACGGTGTAGCCGAGCGCCGTGAGCCTCTGGTACACGGCGGTCACGTCGTTGCGCACGTTGGGCAGGCGCGTCTGCCTGCCGCCGTAGTCGGAGGCACCCACGATCAGCGCCTTGCGCGTGGAAGAAACCGCGGCGCCCGGCGCGCCCGTCTTGACCGACGTGGCGCGCTGCACCTGCCGGTATTCCTCCTCCAGGATCGTCTTGTCCAGAAGCAGCGACTGCTGCTTGTCGGTGAGTCGGGTGCGCTCGCGGCCCTCGAACTGCCTGACCACCCGTTGCTCCAGCTGCGCGCGCGTCTCCAGGTCCAGGCGCTTGCCCTGGGCCCACATCAGCAGCGGCTGCGACAGCACCGCCGCCAGGAAGGCGAAGAGCGCCAGCCGCAGCGGGTTGGGCTGCCAGCGGGTGATGCCTTCCTCATTGGCGTGCAGGGGGTAGGCCCCCAGCGTCACGAACAGCACGTGCACCGACACCAGCATGGCGAAGAACAGCGCCGCAGCGCCCGCCACGATCAGGGGGCGTCCCCAGCCGGGGGCCGTGTACATCCATGCCATCACGCCAACCGAGAGCGACATGAGGACGAACGACAGCAGCACCAGCAGGTTGGAAAGGCCGATCCACTGGCGGTCCTGGGGCCGCTCCAGCCGCTTCAGGTGGCTGTCGTGGAACCCCAGGAGCGTGCAGATCCTGTCCAGGGTGCGCATGCGGTGGTGCCTGTGCTGTGTCAGGAGGTGGCGGGCGGCGCTGCTGGCGGCAGGCGGTCAACGTAGCCGCCCGGGTTCTTGCGGATATCGTCCGAGACGATCCGTGTGAACTCCTCCTGCACCTGCACGGTCAGCTGGCGGTCGATCTCGAGCTTACCCACCGTGCGCGTGGCCTGCAGGTCGGCCTCGTGGTACTTGGCATGCTTGACATCGACGATGGCCTCGCCGTTGGCGTCCAGCACATGTCCCACCTCGATGCCGCGGCGCGCGCGCGCCAGGCGCTTCTGGTTCTCGGTGAGGTAGTCGATGGTGCTGAGCGTGAGCATCATCTTGAAGATCAAAGGCGAGATCTCGATGAAGATCAGCATTGCAGTGAGGAATTTCGAGGCGTTGGGCGAAACCGTATGCGCGATTTCGATGCGTTTGATCAGGCCGTTGAGTTTCTTCGCATCCTCGTCGGCGGCCTTCATAGCCACTTCGAGTTTCTTGTCCTCCGCGTCGATTTCCAGTTCCTTGGCCTTGATGCGTGTCTGCAGTTCGTTGATTTCAGGCAGCAGGCGGGCCGTGTTCTCTTCGAGAACGGCGTTGCTCTTGTCCAGAAGCGCCTTCTTGGCTTTAGCCATGTCTCCGTCGCCGCGCCCGCGGCCGCCCACGCCGCCGTCCATCTCTTTTTTATATGCATCCTCGGCTCTCTGGGCTTCCTGACGAAAGCTCTGGATCTCCTGGGCTTTCTTTTCCTTCTGCTTGGTCAGGTCGTCCTTGCTGGCGCGCAACTTGTTCACTGCAAGTTCATGTTCTTCCTTGGCTTTCCCCTGAAGCTTCTTAGCCTCCTTCTGCTGCTCCGATTTCAGCGCCGCGTCGATCTCCGTCTTCATGATCCGGATCTCAAGTGGCTTGGACAGGACGATACCGATCAGGACCGCCATCGCGATCCTCGGCAGTGCCCGCGCAAATTCTCCAAGGGTCACGGTGTCCGTGCCGTCACCGTGCCCGGTGGTCGACACGATGAAGCGGTCCAGGTTGTAGATCACCGCGGACCACACCAGACCAAAGAAGCAGGCGACCAGCATCCAGCCGAAGCTGATCTCGTCGGGCCCGTCCACCGGGTTGGGTCCGAATACCGTGTAGAAGGCATATGAGCCGGAGATGAAGGCCAGGGCGGCGGTGGCCATCACGGTGCCGCCGATGCCTTGCAGCTTCACCCGGTCGTAGCTCGGGCAGTGTTTGAGCAACTGCACGTCGACACCCGCCGAGTAGTACAGGGCCCGGTTCAACCAATTCAGGTTGAGGGCGTAGTTGTATTCCGTGGCGGGTGCCGGGTCGTACGAGTTGGAAGGCCGGGTTTCAGTCATGGGGACTCCTGGTTGCTCGAAACATCAAAAAACGGTTGGACAAACGGGTTCAGGGCTCGATGCGGGCCTGGTCCATCCTGGACTCCAGGGTGGCCATGGGCAACTGGGGGCGCCACATAGGCAGGCGGGGATGCGCAGGCGCTGCCTGGGCCTGGCCGATCGATGGCAGCGGACGCACCACCAGTGCGGGCGTCTCGCGCGTGGCGGGCATGCTGTGTACATCCGGCCCGGCCACGCGCGTGGCCAGCGACGGCGGTGCCAGCCACGACGGCAGCGCCACGTGGGGCACACGCGCGTCCCGGGGCGCCCCGAAGCGATCGTAGGCGGGCTGCAGGCCGTCGGGCAAGCGCACCTCGTACGCGGCGTCGGGCGCGCGCCAGACCTCCTGGCGCAGGTTGTGCGTGTCGATGGGGTAGCTGCGGCTGCCCCAGGGGTTCATCACCTTCAGCGTGAGCGCCGCTCGCACCGGGACGGCGACTTCCAGCGTGCAGGGCTCCCGGAAGAACTCGCGCCGGCTGAAACCCTGCGGGCCGCGGATGTCCAGCCAGCCCCAGCCCGCCACCTGCACCCGAAGCAGCATCACGTCCAGGGGCACCACCTCGGACAGCGAGGTGCAGGCCAGGACCCGGGGCCGGGAGAAGGCATGGGACCAGGCCGCGCGCAGCGATGCCCGGGTTGCGGAGAAGTTCATCGTGCCTCCTTCGGGCATTGCACCCGCACTTCGACCCGGCGGTTGCCGCGGTACTCGCCCTGCGCGTCATGCATGGGGTAGCGGTCACCGACCCCCATCGCGGAGATCTTCTCGGGCCGGGCGTAGCCGTTCTCGACCAGCCAGTCGGCCACTGCACTGGCGCGCTGCTCGCTCACGATCAGGTTGCCGCGGGGGCCGTCCTTGTGCGGTGCCCGGTCCGAGTGGCCCACGATGGTGATGTTCGCGTCCGGGTGCTTGCGTATCAGCTCGCCAAGCTTGATCAACTGGGGCATGGCCTCCTGCTGCAGGTTGGACGCGTTCAGCTCGAACAGGGCGCCTTCGCCCATGTAGATCTGGTGGTTGCGGCGGGGCTTGCCCTTGTCGTCGGTGCACCGGAAAACCTTGTCCGGGGTCTTCGCGGCCTCGTCGACGCTAACGGTCGGCGGGCGGTCCGGGTCGCCCTGGGATCCGCCCAGCATGTCCTCGCTGTCACGGTCAGGTCGGAACACCTCGTTCATGCGCTGGCGCGACTGCTCGACGCGCTCGCTCACGTACTGGCCCATGTCCGGCGTGTTGGACAGGCTGCAGGTGGCTGGGTCCTCGGGGCAGGAGATCAGGGCCGCGACCGACCACATGACCGCCACCAGGAACGCCACCCAGCAATGCACCAGGCGGGCCGAGAGGACCACCGCCAGCGCGATCAGCCAGAGCCACAAGGACCGCACGTCCTGGCAGTTGGCGACTGCGTCCGCCAGGAGCAGGACGAAGGGAATCAGTGCCAGGGCCAGCACCGCACCGCTGTAGGCCCACTGCTTCCACGGGGCCCTGGGCGGCAGTTCCACCTGCGCCAGCGCGCAGCGCAGGAAGAAGGGCAGCACACCCACCAGGGCCCAGGTGAATTTGCACGAGAGCCACAGCAGCAGGAACAGGACGACGGGCCAGCCCCATCCGCACAGCTTGCACGGGTGGGGCTGGGGCGGGACTTCGGGGGGGGCGGGCGGGTCCTGCGGTGGCTCCTCGGGTGACGGTGCCGGCGGTGACTCGGGCGGCGGTGCTGGCGGTGACTCGGGCGGCGGTGCTGGCGGCTCCCCGGGGGGCGGTGCCGGCGGTGACTCCGGGGGCTGGCGAGGCTCGTCGGGCGGTGCAGGGTCCTCGGCACGCGGACCCGGGGCTGGCGCGGGTGCGGGTTTGCTTTCGGGCCCAGCGTGCTCGGGAGGGCTCTCCTTCGGCCGGGGCGGCAGGATCCTTACCCAGGCCCACCCGCCCACCCGCCCGACCTCCTGGCCGGTGGCCTCGTCGGCATTGCCGCTGCTCACGCTGGACCACTGGGGAATGTGCAGGTCGTGGGCCTGGGTGATCCAGCCTTCACCCGCAGGATCCTCCAGGTGCAGCATGTCCAGCGAACGCTGGAACAGCGGGGCGTGGGCTGCATCGGCGGGCGGCGGGCCGTCAGCACGCTCGATCGAGCGCAGGCGCCCGCGGGTGATCACGACCCGCTGGGCTGTGCGATCCTGCGAGAGGTCGGAAGCGGCGGAGGAGACTGACGTGAAGTCGCCGTCGAACCAGCCCTTGACCCAGACTGCCCCTTCCGTGGGTTTCATGGCCGGCCGTGCTCGCAGCCCCTGTCGCCTGCTCGGGGGAAGTCGGTGGTGATCACGACAGGGTGGTGACTTGCGAAGTCGTTTTCCAAATGACCAATAGCCGACCAGTCTAGCACCTGGGAAATAGATGATTTTCCAAGTGAAATAGTACGAAATAGCGACGCCGCTACGACGCCAGGCTTCGCCTAGGCAGCCTAGGCGTAATGGCCGCCCACAAGCCCGGCGTCAATCAGTGCAGACCGCATCAGCGCGCGCCGCGGCGGAGCCTGCCGCTTGTTGCGACGCCCGTCCAGATGGAAGTTGTCGGACCCCACCAGGTAGATCAGGCGATCCAGGTGCCGCGGCCTGAGCCCGCCTGCCTCCTGTAGCCAGGCGAAGCCGCGGTCATGGCGCAGGGCTTCGTTCTCGGCCCGGGCGATCCGCACCAGGCCCCGGAAGGCGTCGCGCTCTTCGTCATTGCGTTCGATGGACAGTTGCAGCAGTCCGATGATCGGCATGACGTGCAGGTCGGGTTTGGCAAAGGCCGGTACTCCGATGTCGGCCATGAAGTTGGCGGCCAGGGGCAGACCCATGCCCTTGATCTTGGTGGCCGGATGCAGGCTCAGGACGTCCAGGTCGGCCAGGAGTGCGTCGGCTTCCAGTGCATGGGCCGGCTGCGCGATCCAGTACACCCACCGCTGCTCGATCCAGTCCAGGTAGGTCAGGTGGCCCAGGGCGGGCAGGGGCTGCGGCGAGGTCACGCGGCGCACGGCGGCGAAAAAATCCTGCGGGCGCCGCCCGGGCTGGCCGTCACCGTTCATAGACCCCAGGGCGCGGATGCGGCCGTCGTCGTCGGCGTGGGCGGCCTCGATCCCGTCGAGCAGCGCCAGGACGTCTTGGGCCGAAAGGGGCGGTTGCGAGCGGTTCACCAGGTTCAGGCAGAAGATCCGCAGCTTCTGCCACCGGGTCAGGGCGGCCTCGCCGGGCATCACGTCACGCAGGATCGACCGGCGCAGGTCGGCCTCGACCGTCGCGCCGTCCGTGGCGGGGTGGCGTGTCAAGGCCCGCAAGGCGGGATCAAGCCGGACCCTCAGGGCGAGGTCGAACAGCACTCGAAAGGCGGACGGCATGGGACACTCCGGTCTTTGACGGTCAAATTGAATGGTATCCGCAGCGTCCTGTCGGCAAAAAAAGGGCCTCTTGCGAGGCCCCGTACCCAGGTCAGGGTGAGTTTACGGATTCCACCAGTTGCCAGACGCCACGATCAGCGGAATCAGCTGCAACTCCGAGTCGTAGTAGTCGGTGGTGAAGTTTTCCGAGTTGGCAGTCCATAGCGTATTCAGAAAGTCCTGGTGCGCCGCGTCCACCATGCAGCCCACCGTCAGCGGGCCCACCGTGATCTCGGAGAAGTAGCGCCCGCCGTTCACGGTGCCATTGAGGTTGTACAGGCCGCCGATGTTGAAGGGATTCCCGTTGCAGTCCCGTTTCAGGAAGGCGGTCATGTCGTTGACGATCGTCTTCCAGCGTGTGTCGCCCGAGTAGATGTAGTCCACCCCCCAGCGCCAGGGGTTGCGCACTGCGTTGCCGTCGTAGATGCCCTCGTAGGGCCCCTCGACCAGGTTGCCGGGCGAAGGCACGGGCTGGCTCATGCAGTCCATGATGAAGCCCGGTTGCAGCTTCGCCACCGGCGAGTAGCGGGCGATGATGTCCGTGATCAGCGCGTGGCAGCGGTCGATGGCCTTGTCCCAGAAGGCGTCGCCCGTGACCTTCCTGAACGATCGGAAGTAGCTGATCATGTGGTCCGAGGTGCGGGTGTTCTCCCGCTGCGGACCGCGCGGCTCGCCCGAGGGCGCGAAGTTGATCGCCTTCATCGCGTTGATGGTGTTGATCGCCTCCTGCCGGTAGTCGATGGCGCCGGTCGACCCCCACTGCCGGTGCGCCATCAGCAGCGCCTGCGCGATGTCCAGGTCACCATCCGTGGCGTTCCAGCCTTCGCCGGCGCTGCCCATGTTCATGGCCAGGCGCCACTCGTGCAGGTAGGCGCCCGCCGGCTTGCCCGCGTTCATGTGGCCGTAGGCGGGGCGCCCGCGTGCGGTCTTGAACAAGCCGTCGAAGTAGGTGCGCGCGAGCGGGTCGTGGCCCGCCATCAGCACCGTGATCAGCATGCCGTAGCCCACGCCCTCGGAGACGCAGGCGTAGGCTGTGCCCGGAAAGCGCACGTGCCAGGCGTCGCTGATCGTGCGGCCGGCGTAGATGCCGACGTTGGCAGTGAAGGTGGGCGACTTCCTCAGGTTCGCGCCCTTCCAGGCCTCGTAGCAGGTCTTGATGCGCGCATCCATCGCCGCCGGCGTGGCGTTGGTGGGCATGATCCCGTGGGGGTAGCGGCCGCCCACCAGGTCCTTGCGCGAGCCAAAGGGATAGCCGGAGCCGCCGGCGGTCTGCTCGGGAGGCGGCGCCGGCGGGGCGGGCGTCTTGGGCGTCTTGGGGGCCCGGGCGGCCAGGAGTTCGGCGTCGTCAGTGGCGGCGACATTCGTCCCTCCACCGTCACCGCCGCAACCGGCCAAGGCCAGGACCACTGTGGACGAACCGCCCTGAAGAAAAATGCGTCTTTTCATGTACAACAAAAGGAAAGTTGACGGTCCGGCCGGGCACGAGGCCGATGGCGTGAAACCGTGTTGACAAATGAACCGGGGCGACGGTGATGTCCGGGTGACGGACCGTGGCAGGCCATCGAAGGCCTGCAGATCCGGCGCGGCGCCAGCCTCAGCAAGAGGCGCGAATGGTGTGGGAGTTGTCCGGCGCCCTTGTAGGAAAAGTCTGGCGCGCGTAAGCAAATACGCTGAGCTTCGCCCTGGTGGCAAACTCAGCCGCACAACTTACGTCTGGTGGCAGGCCCAGGCGGGCCGGATCACCCTCATCGCATGACCCCTGCACCTTCTGCGGACGCTGTCCGCGCATTCTTCGTCTATGGCACCCTGATGCGCGGCCAGTCCAACCACGAGGTGGCGGCCCGCCACGGCCTGGCCAGCGTCCGCGTGGGCCGGGTGCGCGGGGCGCTGTTCGATACCGGCGCGGGCTATCCCGCGATGCGTCCGGCGACGGACGATGTCTGGGTGCACGGGGAGGTGCTGGTGCCGCAGGACTTCGAGGCGGCCCTGCGCGCGATGGACGAACTCGAGGGTTACGCGGGCGAGGATGCCGATGGCAACCTGTACGAGCGCCGCCTGATCGAGGTGGACCTGGAGGGCGGCGGCAGCTGCTTGGCCTGGACCTATGTCTATGCGCAGGAAGTGGCACCGCAGGCGCGCATCGCGTCGGGCAATTGGCGGGACGTGAGCGGCAGGTGAGCGGCAGGTGAGCTGCAGGTGAGCGGCGTGCGCGCCCTGGCGCGCTAGACGCAGCGCCTATAGCGCTCCATGCAGGTGTCCAGCACCTCATCGCCAGGGCGCTGCCACCAGTCCTTCTCTGAAAAGATCTCCACCTCGGCATAGCCCGCGTAGCCGGCGGCTTCCATCCAGCCGCGAATCCTGCGCAGTTCGATCACGCCGTCGCCCATCATCCCCCGGTCACTGAGCAGGTCGGTGGTGGGCGTGAGCCAGTCGCACACGTGCCACGCCAGCAGGCGCCGGGCGCCCGCACGCGCAATCTGGCTCGCGAGCTTCGGGTCCCACCACACGTGATAGGCATCGACCGCCACGCCCAGCATGCCGCTGCCGGCCGGATCGATGGCGTCGCACAGGTCGAGCGCATGTTCCAGGGTGTTCACGCAGGCGCGGTCAGCGGCCTGCATGGGGTGCAGGGGCTCGATGGCCAGCGGCATGCCGGCCTCGTGCGCGTATTCCATCGTCGCGGCGATGCCGTCATGCACCTGGCTGCGGGCCAGCGCCATGTCCTTGGACTCGGGCTTGCCCGCCAGAGCGCCGGGCAGTGCGCCCACCACCAGCACGAGGCAGGGCGCGTCCAGCGTCTTGGCCTCGTCGATCGCCCGCCGGTTGTCGTCCAGCGCGTCGCGCAGGCCCTGCGGGGTGCTGGCAGTGAAGAAGCCGCCCCGGCAGTAGCCGGTCAGGACGATACCCGTGTCGCGCAGCAGCCTGGCGGTGCGATCTAGGCCGATGGCCGCCACCTGGTCGCGCCAGGGGCTGATGGCGCGGATGCCGCGGCGTGCGCAGCCCTCGATGATCTGGTCCAGCGTCCACTGCTTGCGCACCGTGGCGGTGTTGATGGACAGCCATCGGGTGTCCTGCGAAAAGTCACGCATGGCGCATGGTCTCCGGCATCAGTTCACACCGTGCACGGCCAGCAGCGCCTGCATGCGGCGCGTGGCGAGTTCGGGCTGGTCCAGCAGGTTCGCCTGATCGGCCAGGCGGAAGATCTCGCACAGGTGCGGGAGACTACGCGTGCTTTGCTGGCCGCCCACCATGCTGAAGTGGCTCTGGTGGCCATTGAGCCAGGCCATGAAGACTACGCCGGTCTTGTAGAAGCGCGTGGGCGCCCGGAAGATGTGGCGCGACAGCGGTACGGTGGGCCCCAGGATGTCGTGGAACTTCTTCGTGTCGCCTTGGGCCAGGGCGCCCAGCGCCGCACTGGCCGCCGGGGCGATGGCGTCGAAGATGCCCAGGAGCGCGTCGCTTTTGCCGTGCACGTCCTCGGTGCCGGCGCCGTCGCCTTCGATCAGTTCGGCGTAGTTGAAGTCGTCGCCGGTGTACATGCGCACGCCCGCGGGCAGGCGCCGTCGCATCGCGATCTCCTTGTCCTTGTCCAGGAGCGAGATCTTCACGCCGTCCACCTTGGACGCGTGGGCCTGGATGATGCCCACCGCCGTGTCCATCGCGGCGTCGGCGTCAGGTGAGCCCCAGTAGCCGGCCAGCGCTGGGTCGAACATGTCCCCCAGCCAGTGCAGGATCACCGGCTGGCGCGCCTGGCGCAGCACGCGGTCATAGACCTTCTCGTAGTCGGCGGGCGACTTCGCCACGCGCGCCAGGGCGCGGCTGGCCATGATGATCAGGCGTCCGCCAAGGGCCTCGATAGCGGCCATCTGTTCCTCGTAGCCGCGGATCACGTCGTCGATGGAGCGCACCGACCCGATGTCCAGGTGGTCGGTCCCGCAGCCGCTGGCAATGCGCGCGCCGGGCACGGATTTCGCGGCGTCCAGAGAGCGGCGGATCAATTCCAGCGAGGTTGGCCAGTCCAGCCCCATGCCGCGCTGCGCGGTGTCCATGGCCTCCGCCACCCCCAGGCCCAAGGACCACAGGCGCTGGCGGTAGGCCACGGTCGCGTCCCAGTCGATGGCGCACTGCAGCCAGGGGTCGATGGCGGCCCGCGGGTCGGCCACCACATGGGCCGCCGAGTACGCGATGCGGTTGAAGGCCAGGCCCTTGGGGGGCGGGGGCAGCACCCTCCCCTGCAGGCTGTAGGGGGCCAGCTGCCCCTGGTCGTTCACCAGCGTGATGCGGGTCATGCTTGCCCCCTCAGAGATTGATCGCGGATACGTCGACCCAGCGCCGCTCTTTCCAGCTTTGCAGCGCCGCCTCGACCAGCTGCACGCCCTTGGCGCCTTCGGGCAGGGTCCAGCGGTAGGGGGCGTCCTCTACCACGTGGCGGATGAAATGCTCCCACTGGATCTTGAAGCCGTTGTCGTAGGTCTCGGTGTCCGGCACTTCCTGCCACTGGTCGAAGAAGTTCATGGTCTGGCGCACGTCGGGATTCCACACCGGGCGCGGGGTGTTCACACGGCTCTGGGCGCGGCAATCGGTCAGACCCGCCACCGCGGAGCCGTGCGTGCCATCGACATGGAAGGTGACCAGGTCGTCGCGGCGCACGCGCGTGGTCCACGAGCTATTGACCTGCGCGATCACGCGCTCTCCCTGGTGGCCCTTGAGTTCCAGCGTGGCGTAGGCGGCGTCGTCGGCGGTGGCGGTGTAGGCCTTGCCCAATTCGTCCCAGCGCTGGGGAATGTGCGTGGTGCCCAGGCAGCTGATGGACTGGACTTCGCCGAACAGGTTGTCCAGCACGTAGCGCCAGTGGCAGATCATGTCCAGGATGATCCCGCCACCATCTTCGGTGCGGTAGTTCCAGGAGGGACGCTGGATCGGCTGCAGGTCGCCCTCGAACACCCAGTAGCCGAACTCGATGCGCACACTGAGCAGCTTTCCGAAGAAACCCGCGCGCCGCAGCATGTCCAGCTTGCGCAGACCCGGCAGAAAGAGCTTGTCCTGCACCGCGCCGTGCTTCAGGCCCGAGGATTGGGCCAGACGGGCGATCTCCACCGCTTCATTCAGGTTGGTGGCGATGGGTTTCTCGCAGTACACGTGCTTGCCGGCGCGGATCGCCTTCGCCAGGAGGGTGGGCCGCATCTGCGTGGTGCCCGCGTCGAAGAAGACGGTGTCGTCCTTGTTCGCCAGCGCCGCGTCCAGGTTCGTGCCGAAACGCTCGATGCCGTGGGCGCGCGCCAGGGCCTCGATCTTCGCGCCGTCGCGTCCGACCAGGACCGGGTCGGGCATCACCCGGGTGCCGTTGGACAGCTTCACGCCGCCCTCCTTGCGCAGGGCGACGATGGAGCGAATCAGGTGCTGGTTCATCCCCATGCGGCCGGTGACGCCGTGCATGATGAGTCCGAGTCTTTGGGTGGTCATGGCAGTTTCCTTGGGTTGTCCGGTGGGGTGGGTCGCCTCATTCGGGAAGCGGTTCGAGGGCGTCCCAGTGCGGGGTGGCTGCGCGCGCGAAGCCGGGGCCGTGCAGGCTGGTGAGGTCCAGGCGGCCGCCCTGGATGCGAAGCCGCACGCCGTGGGCGTCTGGCTGGTAGAGGCCGGCGTGGGCCTGCAGGAAGTCGCGGGCCTCCTCGCGGGGAGCCTTGCCGAAACCGCGCACGTAGTGGTGGCCGTTTCGTTCGATGTGGGTCACGCCCAGGCTGGCCGCCAGCAAGGTGTCCTGCTGCACGGCCAGGCCCGCCTGGCAAGTGAGGTCTTCGCCTGAAAGCAGGTGGCCCGGGTGGCCACGCAGGCGCGCCGCGTGGGCCAGCGAGCGGTAGATCCCCTTGCAGGCCTTGCTGGAGATTCCACGGTAGCCCCGCGCCAGACCTTGCATCAGGACGGCCTCATCGTCGTCGGATTCGTCCAGGATCACCGGCACCGGGATGCGCGCATCCGCCAGCGAATGCGCCAGGGCGAGGTGGCGCGGCAGGGGCTGCTCCAGCAGCAGGGTGCGCTGCACCAGGCGCCCGGTGGCGGGATGGCGCGCCAGCGTGTCGAACAGCGACTCGACCTGGGCCACGCTGGCGTAGGTTTCGTTCCCGTCCAGCGTCACGCGGTAGTCCGGCACGCGTGCAAGCAGCCGCTCGATGCGGGTGAGGCGCTGCACGTCTGCCTCAGGCTGTCCCGAGAGCTTGAGCTTGAAATAGCGCAGGCCGTAGCGGCCGATGGCGTCTTCCAGCGTATCGGGTAGTCCGTCATCGACAGGTGTGCCCGCGTCGTCCGCCTCCAGTCGGTCGGCCAGGCCCACGGTATGCCGCAGCCAGACGGTAGCCGGGCGCACCAGCCGGATCGAGGCCGACCACGGATCGCCCAGCGCGCCAGCCTGCACGCCACTGACCCAATCCAGGCCGCTCGCGCGCAGCACCGCGTCGGCGACGGCCTTGTCGATCAGGGCCGGGCCGAATTGCCCCGCCAGGCGCGGCATGCCGTCGGCCACGCAGCGTGCGATGGCCTGCGCCCCCGCGCCCGCGGACAAGGCATAGGCACTGGCGGCCACGGGCGCGGCCAGGCAGGCCTCTCGCGCCGAGGCCACGGCACGCCGCAGCTGATTGAAGTTGTCCTCGTGCGTGAGCGCGGGCGACTTGTCGAACCACTTGGGCACCATGAGCTCGGCGCTGGCGCCTTCTACCGGGCGGCCGCCGATGTCCAGCACCACCCGCACGAAGGCCTGTGGGCAGGCGGTGACGGTGGCCGCCCCGAAGCGAAACGGAATGCGCATGGTGACCGGCCGCTGGTACGCCGTGACCTCGCGCACAGTGAAGGCCACAGGGGCGCGGCGGTTCATGCCGTGGCCCTCCACAAGGCCTGCATGAACCCGGCAGAAAACGCCGCGGTGGTGGCGCCGTCGGGGATGTACTCGAAGGGCTCGACCGCCACCCAGCCCTCGTAGCGCTGCTCGCGCAGCACCTGCACCAGCGGCAGGAGATCGGTGTTGCCCTGGCCCGGGCCACGGCGGTTCCGGTCGTTCACCTGCACGTGGGCAATGTCGCCCGTGGCCAGGTGGCGCGCCAGCACCTGCGCGATCGGATCCGACTCCGATTGCGCGGCGGCGCTGGCATCGAGCATCGTGCGCACCGCCCCCGATCCGATGCGACGGACCAGGGCGGCAGCTTCGGCCACTGTGTTGACCACCGGGGTCTCCTTCGGCGAAAGCGGCTCCAGGCAGTAGGTCACGCCAGCCTGCTGCGCCCAGGGGGCGATCTGGCGCAGGCTGTCTTCAAGCCGGGCGCAGGCATCGTCCAGGCCTTGTCCAGGCTGCGGGTTGCGCTGCGCGGGCGAGCCATGCACCAGCACCTGCGCGCCGCAGCGGTGTGCGAAGCCGATCAGGCGGCGGATCCAGTCCAGCGTCGCCTGACGCACGCGGTCATCGGGGCTGACCATCGAGAGACCCTCGGGCTTCACCAGCAGCCAGTGCAGACTGGGGATCGCAAGCCCCTGGGCCTGGGCGCAGGTCTGCACGCGCGCCGCCAGGGTTTCGTCCAGCGTGGACGCGTCCTGGAACAGCGTGAAGGGCGCGACCTCCAGCCCCTGATAACCCAGTTGCGCCGCCGTCGCGCACTGCGCTTCAAAGGTCAGGTGGCGCAGCACCTCGTTGCACAGGGCCAGCTTCACGCGGCCACCGCCTTGCCTTGCCTGGCCTTGCGCAGCGACCACAGCTTCCATCCGATGGTCGCGAAGATCAGGGCCGCCACGACCGCGGAAATCGGGCGGGTGAAGAAGGGCGTGAGGTCGCCGTCGGACAGGATCAGGGCGCGGCGCAGGTTCTTTTCCAGCAGGTCGCCCAGAACGATGCCCAGGACCAGCGGCGCCATCGGATAGCCGAACTGCCGCAGGAAATAGCCCAGGATGCCGAAGGCCAGCATCACGTACACGTCGAACATGCGGCCGGCGATGGCGAAGCTGCCCACAGCGCACAGCACGAAGATGATCGGCACCAGCACGTGCTGCGGCACGCGCAGCACCTGCACCAGGGCCTTGGTGAGGACGAGGCCATAGATCAGGATGCCGATGGTGGCGAACAGCATCATGGCAACCACGTCGTACACGAAAGTGGGGTTCTCCACCATGATCATCGGGCCTGGCTTGATGCCGTGGATGATCATGGCGGCCATGAGAACGGCCGCGGGCGCGGAGCCGGGAATCGCCAGCGTCAGCACCGGGATCACCGCACCGGGCACGCAGGCGTTGTCGCCAGTCTCGGCGGCCATCAGGCCCTCGACGGAGCCCTTGCCGTACTGCTCCTTTTCCTGGCTGGCGCGCTTGGCGGCGGCATAGGAGGACCAGGCGGCCACGTCCTCTCCCACGCCGGGCACGACGCCGACGGCGGTGCCGATCAGGCCCGAGCGCAGGATGGTGCGCCAGTATTTCAAGACATCGCCCAGGCGGGGGATGACCGTGTCGAAGGCGCTGATCTTCACCGGCGCCTGGCGCTCACGGATGGCAGTGAGCAGCTCCGCGAAGCCGAAGGCGCCCACCAGGGCCGGCACCAGCGAGATGCCGCCTGCCAGGTCACGCACGCCATAGGAGAAGCGCTCGAAGCCATACTGCGGCTCCTGTCCGATACCGGCGATGAACAGGCCCGCGATGCCCGCGATCCAGCCCTTGAGAGGGTCGTCGCCCGTGAGCGTGCCGGCGATGATCACGCCGAACAGCGCCAGCCAGAAGAACTCGTAGGCGCCGAACTTCAGCGCCATGCCGCCCAGCACCGGGGTGAAGGCGGCCAGGAAGAACATCCCGATCAGGGTGCCCATGACCGAGCCGGTGGTGGCGATGCCCATGGCGCGTCCGGCCAGGCCCTGGCGCGCCAGCGCATAGCCGTCCAGGCAGGATGCGGCAGAGGCTGGCGTGCCCGGGATATTGAGCAGGATCGCCGAGCGCGAGCCGCCGTAGATCGCACCCACATAGGTGCAGATCAGGATCAGGAGCGCCTGGTTCGGCGGCAGCTTCAGCGTCAGCGTCGTCATGAGCGCCAGGGCCATCGTGGCGGTAAGGCCTGGCAGCGCGCCCATGACCACGCCGACCAGGCAGGATATGAGCGCATAGGCGATGACCTCGGGTGTGCAGAACCCGGCGATCGATTGGGCCAGGCCCAGCACTCCATCCAGCATGTCGGGGCCTCAGGGCAGACGAACGAGGAAGATTTCCTGGAAGACGAGGAACACCACCAGCGCCGTGGCCGAGCCGCTGGCGCCGGCCACCAGCAGGCGTCGCACACGGGTTTGGTCGGGGTCGGTGAACAGGAAGGTGAAGGCGGCGACGAAGGCCGCGGTCGCCGCCACGAAGTGCACGCGCGTGAGCAGCAGCAGGCAGTAGGCCAGGGCCAGACCCAGGGCGATCAGGACGCGGGCGTTGACCAGGGGCTGCGCGTCTGCGGCCACGGCCCGAGCGCGCCAGCCGCGCGCCAGCAGCACCACCCCGAGCAGGGCCACCACCGAACCGATCAGGCCCGGGACGAATCCCGGGTAGGTGTAGACGGTGGCCCCCATCGACTCGAATCGCTCCATGCGCAGCGACTCGAACACGATGACGGCGCCCACGGCGATCCAGACCGCGCCGCCCCAGAGGTCGCCGCGGCTGCCGGAAGCTTGGCTCATGTCGGTCGGGTCAGGGCTTGGGGATGCCGACGGTGTCGGGCGAGACCTTGGCCTTGCCCGCGGCGTGCTGGGTCCAGGCGTAGGCCTGGATGGCGGGCATCGCCGCCTTCTGCGCCTCGTCTCCGGCCATCGGGGCGAACATGGCGCCGCGCGACTGCGCGTAGGTGCGCAGGGCGGTGCTCTTGGTCATCTCGGTGGTCCAGATGCGGTCCAGGGTCTGCTTGACCTCCGCCGGCGCCGCCTTGGGCACGAAGATGCCGAAGTAGTTGATCGGGTCCTTGAAGCCCGGGATGAACTGCGACAGCGGCGGCACGGTGCCAAAGCCCTCGATCTCCAGCGGCTTGTCGCTGACCACGGCCAGGGGGCGGATCTTCTTGGCGCGGATCATGTCGGTCTGTTCGGCGGCCAGCTGGGTGGTGACGTTGGCCTCGCCCGAGGCGGCGGCCACGGCGGCCGGGGCGCCGCCGTCGTAGGTGACGTGCTTGTAGGTGACGCCGGCGGCACGCGCCAGGGCCTCGATGGCGGAGTGGCCGCTGGAGTTCACGCCGGCGGTTGCCACCGAGATCGCGCCCGGGCGCGCCTTCATGGCGGCCAGCAGCTCGTTCATGTTCTTGTAGGGGGTGTCGGCATTCACGCCCACCACGGCCACGTGGGCCACGTTGATGTACAGGTTCCAGTCGCTGATGGAGGTCTCCACCATGCCCAGGACCTTGTAGGTGCCCAGGTCCTTGGCGGCGCCGGCGGTCCAGGTGTAGCCGTCGGGGGCGGCGGCCATGGCGTTCTTGGTGCCCACCGAGCCGGAGGCGCCCGGCTGGTTCTGGATCACGATCTTCTGGCCCAGGTGCTTTTCCAGTTCGGCGGCGGCCACGCGGGTGACCTGGTCGGTTGATCCACCCGGTGCCCAGGGCACGATCAGCGTGATCGGCTTGTTCGGTTTCCAGGTGGCCTGGGCGAAGGCGCCGGTGCAGGCCAGCGAGGCGAGCAGGGCGGTGATGACGTGGCGGCGTTGGAAGGGGGTGGGCATGACGGTCTCCTCAAGGGTGGGTGGGATGCAGTCGGGGCGGCTGGGTCCGCATCACGGATCCCCCGCTCTAATTCACTGTCTGGTGAATTCTAGAAAGGGGGAGGGGGCTGTCAACGCCGTGCCCGCCTCAGCTTCTCAGGACATACCCTAGGATCACGTCGCCCATGTGCGACAGGCGTTCGCTGCGCGCCTTGGGTGACATGAGGTCGCGCCCGAAGATGGCGGAGAGGGTGGGGTTGTTGGACAGGTAGAAGTACGACATCCCGGCAATCGAGATGTAAAGCTGCAGGGCGTCGATGCCGCCGCGGAACTGGCCGCTCTTGCGCCCGCGTTCCAGGATGTCCCCCAGCATCTCGATCAGCGGCGAGTTCAGCGCGCGCGCGCGCTGCGAGTTCTTCAGGTGCCGGGCCCGGTGCAGGTTGGCGCTATTGAGCAGCGTCATGAATTCCGGGTGGGCGATGTAGTAATTCCAGGTGAATTCCACCAGCGCCCGCATGGCCGCTGCGGGCTCCAGCGCCTCCAGGTTCAGGGCGCGCTCCTGCTCTCGGATCTCGCGGTAGGACTGCTCCAGCACCGCCTGGAACAACTGGTCCTTGTCCTGGAAGTAGTAGTAGATCAGGCGCTTGTTCAACTGCGCCTTTTCCGCGATGGCGTCCATGCGCGCACCGCCCAGGCCATGCTGCGCGAACTCCTGCATGGCGGCGGCCAGGATGGCGGCTTGCGAGCGCTCGGCGTCGCGCAGCTTCTCCTGCGTCGGGGCGCTGGATCGCCTGGGTTTCCGGGTGGAGGGCTGGGCGGCGGGCACGAGGCAATAGTTAACTGGATGGTGAATTAAGTCAAGTCGCAGTCCGGCGAAGAAGCGCCGCAGAGAACCCCGGGCAGGGTTAGCCCCTATCCCGCCCTCATCCTCGGCTGGCAGAATTATTTGAGGCCTCAAATAATTCGTCGGGAAAACCTCATGAAGATCGTCTGCATCGGCGGCGGCCCCGCGGGCCTGTACTTCGCGCTCCTGATGAAGAAGCTCGGCGCCCACCACGACGTCACCGTGGTGGAGCGCAACAAGCCGTACGACACCTTCGGCTGGGGCGTGGTCTTCTCCGACCAGACCATGGAGCACATGCGCCAGTGGGACCCGCAGACCGCCGATGAAGTGCAGCAGGCCTTCAACCACTGGGACGACATCGAACTGATATTCAAGGGCCGCACCATCCGCTCCGGCGGCCACGGCTTCGTGGGCATCGGCCGCAAGAGACTCCTGAACATCTTGCAGGCCCGCTGCGAACAACTGGGCGTGAAGCTGCTGTTCGAGCAGGACGCGGATTCAGACCTCGACTTCCCGGACGCCGATCTGATCATCGCCAGTGACGGCATCAATTCCAAGGTACGCCAGCGACTGGCCCACGTCTTCAAGCCCGACATCGTTACCCGCCCCAACCGCTACATCTGGCTGGGGACGAACCGCCTCTACGACGCCTTCACCTTCCTGTTCGAGAAGACTGAACACGGCTGGTTCCAGGCCCATGTCTACAAGTTCGACGACAAGACCTCCACCTTCATCGTCGAATGCCCCGAGCATGTGTGGAAGGCCCACGGCCTGGACCAGGCCGACCAGGAGGCCTCCATCGCCTTTTGCGAAAAGCTCTTCGCCGCCAACCTGCAAGGCGAGAAGCTCATGACCAATGCCCGCCACCTGCGCGGCTCGGCCTGGCTCAATTTCCAGCGCGTGAAGTGCGAGCAGTGGTCGCACTTCAACGGCAACAGCCATGTGGTCCTCATGGGAGACGCAGTGCATACCGCGCACTTCGCGATCGGCTCAGGCACCAAGCTGGCCCTGGAAGACGCCATCGAGCTCACGCGCCAGTTCAAGGACATGGGCGACACCGCCGACCGCATCCCCGAGGTACTCAGGCGCTACCAGGACGTGCGTGCCATCGACGTGATCCGCCTTCAGAACGCCGCCTGGAACGCCATGGAGTGGTTCGAGGTCTGCGGCGATCGCTATTGCGACCAGCTCGAGCCCGAGCAGTTCATGTACTCCATGCTCACGCGCAGCCAGCGCATCAGCCACGAAAACCTGCGCCTGCGTGACAAGGGCTGGCTCGAAGGCTACGAAGCCTGGTTCGCGGGCCGCGCTGGGCAGAACGGGCGGAAGGAGGGCGCCCGCCCGCCCATGTTCACCCCTTACGCCCTGCGCTCGGTCACCCTGAAGAACCGCGTGGTGGTCTCGCCGATGGCGCAGTACATGGCGCAGGACGGGCGCGTGGGCGACTACCACCTGGTGCACCTGGGCGCACGCGCCATGGGCGGCGCGGGCCTGGTATTCGCGGAAATGAGTTGCGTCAGCCCCGAGGGCCGCATCACCCCCGGCTGCCCCGGCCTGTGGACCGACGAACAGATGCAGGACTGGAAACGCATCGTCGACTGGGCCCACGCGAACAGCGACGCGAGGATGGCGATGCAGATCGGCCACGCCGGCCCCAAGGCCTCCACCTGCACGCCCTGGCAGGGCGGCGGCATGGACCAGCCCTTGCCCGAGGGTAACTGGCCGCTGATCGCCGCATCCGCCGTGCCCTACCTGGATGACGGCCCAGTGCCACGCGCCATGGACCGCCGCGACATGGACACCGTGAAGAACGAGTTCGTGAACGCCGCGCGCCGCGCCGCGCAGGCGGGTTTCGACTGGCTGGAGTTGCACTGCGCGCACGGCTACCTGCTGTCCACCTTCATCTCACCGCTCACCAACCGCCGCAGTGACGCGTACGGCGGCAGCCTCGAAAACCGCCTGCGCTATCCGCTGGAGGTGTTCCAGGCGGTGCGCGCCGTCTGGCCCGCGCACCTGCCGATGTCGGTGCGCATCTCCGCGCACGATTGGGTAGAGGGTGGCATCACCCCCGCCGACGCGGTGCAGATCGCGCGCGCCTTCAAGGCCGCCGGCGCCGACATGATCGACTGCTCGTCGGGCCAGGTGAGCCCACACCAGAAGCCGACCTATGGCCGCATGTACCAGACGCCGTTTGCCGACCGTGTACGCCAGGAGGCAGGCATCGCCACCATCGCGGTGGGCGCGATCAGCGAGGCCGACCATGTGAACAGCGTGATCGCCGCCGGACGCGCAGACCTGTGCGCGGTGGCCCGTCCGCACCTGGCCAACCCGGCCTGGACGCTGCAGGAGGCTGCCCGCATCGGTTACACCGCGCTGGCCTGGCCCCGGCCCTATCAATCCGGCAAGCCGCAGCTGGAGGCCGCCTTTGCCCGGGAGCGCGCGATGCAGACCGCCGGCCGCGGCGACTGAGCGCACCCGGATCCCATCCTGACGCACCACCACATGGCCAGCCTCCCCGCCACCGCGATTGCCGCCACCGATCTGGAGGTGCGCGCCCACGAGGACCACCACGCCTCGCTGCGGCTGTGGCTGCGGCTCTTGTCCTGCACGATCCGGATCGAGGACACCATCCGTCAGCGCCTGCGCGAGCGGTTCGGGCTGACCCTGCCGAGGTTCGACCTCATGGCGCAACTGGAGCGCGAGCCCCGAGGCCTGACCATGGGCGAGCTGTCCAGGCGCATGCTGGTCACCGGTGGCAATGTCACCGCCATCGTCGCCCAGCTCGAAAGCGAGCAACTGGTGCAGCGACAGGCCCAGGCGCAGGATCGCCGCTCCTTCACCGTGCGACTCACGCCCGCCGGCCGCCGCGCCTTCGCCGCCATGGCCTTGGAGCACGAAGCCTGGGTTATCGAGCTGCTCTCGCCCCTCACCGAGCGCCAGCAGGACCAGTTGCACCGCCTGCTTGGCACCCTCAAGGGCGGCCTGGCCGCCCCACCTCCTCAACCCCCCGAGGCCCCATGAACACCACCCGCCACCTTCCCGGCCAGCCGCACGCGCTGCCCCGTCACCACCAGCCGATGGCGTCCTACCGGCCGCAGCATTTCCTGCTGGAGGTCAAGGACGGCGTCGCCACCGTCACCCTGAACCGGCCCGAGCGCAAGAACCCGCTGTCCTTCGACTCCTACGCCGAGCTGCGTGACTGGTTCCGCGCCCTGGCCTATGCGCCCGACGTGCACGCGGTGGTGATCACCGGCGCAGGCGGCAACTTCTGCTCTGGGGGCGATGTGCACGAGATCATCGGGCCGCTCACGAAGATGGATATGCCGGGCCTGCTCGCGTTCACCCGCATGACCGGCGACGTGGTCAAGGCCATGCGCGCCTGCCCGCAGCCCATCGTCGCCGCCGTCGACGGCGTGTGCGCCGGTGCGGGCGCCATCCTGGCCATGGCCTCGGACCTGCGCTATGGCTCCAGCCGCAGCAAGGTCTATTTCCTGTTCAACAAGGTGGGCCTGGCCGGCTGCGACATGGGCGCCTGCGCCATCCTGCCGCGGATCATCGGCCAGGGCCGCGCCAGCGAGCTGCTGTACACCGGTCGTGGCCTGGGGGCCGAGGAGGGCGAGCGCTGGGGCTTCTACAACCGCGTGTGCGCGCCCGAGGCCGTCCTGGGCGAAGCGCAGGCGCTGGCGGCGCAGGTCGCGGCCGGGCCGACATTTGCCAACGGCATCACCAAGAAGATGCTGCACCAGGAGTGGAACATGGGCGTGGACGAGGCCATCGAGGCCGAGGCCCAGGCCCAGGCGATCTGCATGGCCACCAATGACTTCCACCGCGCCTACCACGCCTTCGTGGCCAAGCAGACGCCGGTGTTTGGGGGGGACTGAGGCATGGCCGCGAACGCATCCGCCCCGGCTACCCCTCCCGTTGCCGCGTGGCCACCCGAACTGGACTGGCCCTTCTTCGACCCCGCACACCGCGATTTCAAGGTGCGCCTGGACGCCTGGAGCCAGCAGCACCTGACCCACGCAGCACATGACGACTCGCGGGCCGCAGTCGATGCCGAGTGCGTGCGCCTGGTGCGTCTGCTGGGGCAGGGAGGCTGGCTGCGCCACGCGGTGGCCGGTACCGCGCAGGGTGGCGCCGCCGACCACATCGACACCCGCCAGCTGTGCCTGATGCGCGAGGCACTCGCCTTTCACAACGGGCTGGCGGATTTCGCCTTCGCGATGCAGGGTCTGGGCTCCGGCGCGATCAGCCTGCGCGGCACGCCCGAGCAGAAGCAGGCCTACCTGCCCCGGGTCGTCAGCGGCCAGGCCCTGGCAGCGTTTGCCCTGAGCGAGCCCGAGGCGGGCTCCGACGTGGCCGCCATGCAGTGCGCCGCTACGCCCACCGCCAATGGCTACGAGCTCACCGGCTGCAAGACCTGGATCTCCAACGGCGGCATCGCCGGGTTCTACGTGGTCTTCGCCCGCACCGGTGAGGCGCCGGGCGCGCGTGGTATCACGGCCTTCATCGTCGACGCCGACAGTCCGGGCCTGTCCATCGAGGAGCGCATCGACGTGGTGGCTGCGCACCCGCTGGCCACCCTGCGCTTTGACAAGGTGCAGGTGCCGACCAGCCGCCGCATCGGCGAGGCGGGTGAGGGCTTCAAGGTGGCCATGGCCACGCTGGACGTGTTCCGTACCTCGGTGGCCGCAGCGGCCCTGGGCTTCGCGCGCCGCGCGCTCCAGGAGTCCGTGGCCTGGGCGCGCTCGCGCCAGATGTTCGGCCAGAGCCTGGCCGATTTCCAGATCACCCAGAGCAAGATCGCCCAGATGGCGACGATGCTGGACGCCGCCACGCTGCTGACCTACCGCGCTGCCTGGCTGCGTGACCAGGGCCGGCGCATCACCCGCGAGGCCGCCATGGCCAAGATGACGGCCACCGAGAACGCGCAGCAGATCATCGACATGGCGGTGCAGATGCATGGCGGCATGGGGGTCAAGAAAGGCTGCATCGTCGAATCCCTCTATCGCGAGATCCGCGCACTGCGGATCTACGAAGGTGCGACCGAGGTGCAGCAATTGATCATCGGCAAGGACCTGTTGCGCGGTTGATCCCGCGCCTGGAGGAGGCAATGAGCGACAACACCCTGGCCCCGAGCAGCCACGTCGACACCTTCGCCCGCGACCGCCTGCCGCCGCCCGCGCAGTGGCCGGTCTTCGTGTTCGACCGGCCCGAGGTGCGCTACCCGGAGCAGATCAACTGCGCGGTCGAACTGGTCGACCGCCATGTACGCGAGGGCCGCGGCGACCGCGTCGCGCTGCACGGTGTGCACGGTCTGATGGGGGGCAAGGGCGCACCGCAGCCTTTTTCCTGGACCTACGCGCAGCTGCAGACGCAGGTGCAGCGCATCGCCCTGGTCCTCACGCGCGACATGGGACTGGTCCCCGGCAACCGCCTGCTGCTGCGGGGTGGCAACAGCCCCATGATGGCGGCCTGCTTCCTGGCCGCCATCCAGGCGGGCCTGGTGGTGGTGCCCACCATGCCGCTGCTGCGCGCCGCCGAACTCGCGCAGATCATCGAGAAGGCGCAGGTCAGTGCCGCGCTGTGCGACAGCCTGCTGCTGGAGGAACTGCAGCACTGCATCACCCCGGGCCATGCCCACTACGCGCCCGCCCTGCGCCAGTGCGTGGCGTTCAGGAGCGACGACGCCCAGGGCCTGGAGCAGCGCATGCAGCGCCACACTGGCGCCTGGACGCCGCACCCCACCAGCCGCGACGACGTCTGCCTGATCGCCTTCACCAGCGGCACCACGGGCAAGCCCAAGGGCACCATGCACTTCCATCGGGACGTGCTGGCCATGTGCGATCTGTTTCCGCACCACATCCTGCAGATGCGCGAGGACGACGTGGTGTGCGGCACGCCCCCCATCGCCTTCACCTTCGGCCTGGGCGGGCTGCTGGCCTTCCCCCTGCGCTATGGCGCGAGCACCGTACTGCTGGAGAAGTACACGCCCGAGACGCTGCTCCAGACCATCGCGCACTACAGGTGCACCCAGTGCTACACCGCGCCCACCTTCTACCGCCAGATGGCGGGCCTGGCTGGAGGCTATGACCTGTCCAGCCTGCGCCACCCGGTGTCGGCCGGCGAGGCCCTGCCCGACGCCACGCGCCAGCTGTGGAAGCAGGCCACCGGTATCGAGATGACCGACGGCATCGGCGGCACCGAGGTGATCCACATCTACATCTCCAGCGCGGGCCCCGAGGTGCGCGCCGGCGCCATCGGCAAGGTGGTGCCCGGCTACCAGGCGCAGATCGTGGATGAAGCCATGCAGCCCGTGCCCCCGGGCACCTTGGGGCGCCTGGCGGTGCGCGGGCCCACCGGCTGCCGCTACCTGGACGACCCGCGACAGCAGGACTACGTGAAGGACGGCTGGAACCTGCCAGGCGACACCTTCGTGATGGATGCCGACGGCTACTTCAGCTACCAGGCCCGCAACGACGACATGATCATCTCTGCGGGCTACAACATCGCCGGCCCCGAGGTGGAGGGCGCCTTGCTGCAGCACCCGGCGGTGGCCGAGTGCGGCGTGGTGGGCGTGCCCGACGAGGAGCGCGGGCAGGTCGTGCAGGCCTTTGTGGTGCTCAAGCCGGGACACACCGGCGACGAGGCCATGACCCGTGCCCTGCAGGATCATGTGAAGCAGGCCATCGCTCCCTTCAAGTACCCCCGCCGCATCGTCTACCTGACCAGCCTGCCTCGCACCGAGACCGGCAAGCTGCAGCGGTTCAAGCTGCGCCAGCAGGCCCAGGCCTGAGACCCCACCAGGAGCCCACCGAATGTTCAACATCCTCCAACCCGAGGGCTGGGCGCCCGCCAAGGGCTATGCCAACGGCATCGAGGCGCGTGGCCGCATGGTCTTCGTGGCCGGCATGATCGGCTGGAACGCCCAGTGCCAGTTCGAGACCGACGACTTCATCGGGCAGTGCCGCCAGGCCCTGCTGAACATCGTGGACACCCTGGCCTGTGCCGGGGCCGGCCCGCAGCACATGGCCCGCATGACCTGGTACGTCAAGGACAAGCGCGAGTACCTGGCCCGCGGGCGCGAACTGGGCAAGGTGTACCAGGAGGTCCTGGGTCGCAACTACCCGGCGATGACCCTGGTGCAGGTGGCCGACCTCGTAGAGGACCGGGCGCAGGTGGAGATCGAGGTCACGGCGGTGGTGCCAGACTGAATACCCTCACGGGCGCAAGGCCGAGATGCCGACTAGATTGATCGAATTTAGACCCCAGGGTTTTGAGGGGGCGGTGAATTCGGCTACCTTCGCAGGGTTTTCCGATTTGTCTGTGTACTTTTCTAGGGGATTTCAATGAGCTTTGACTCCTTCGGCGGCACCAAGACCCGCCGCGTGTTCATGATGCAAGTGGCCGTTGGCGGTGGCCTGCTGGCTGCTGCTTCCCAGGCCAGCGCCCAGGCCCTGGTGGCCGAGACCGATCCCCAGGCCAAGGCCCTGGCCTATGTGGCCGACGCCACCAAGGTGGACAAAGCCAAGCAGCCCAAGTTCGTTGCCGGCAGCAACTGCGGCAACTGCGCCCTGTTCCAGGGCAAGGCCTCCGACGCCTCCGGCGGCTGCCCGCTGTTCGCCGGCAAGAAGGTCGCGACCAAGGGCTGGTGCAACGCCTGGGCGAAGAAGGCCTGAGCGGCTTCCCCTCCCGACCAAAGAAAAAGCCCCGGTTCCCCGGGGCTTTTTCTATTCAGGCTCGCCGTCCGCTCAATTGAGCTGCGTCACGAACTTGGTATTGAGGTAGCCGTCGAAGGTCTCCATGCCGCCCTCGCTGCCCATGCCGCTGTCCTTGATGCCGCCGAACGGCGTCTCGGCCAGCGCCAGGCCGATGTGGTTGATGGACACCATGCCGGCCTCCAGGCCGCTGGAGATCATCTGCGCGTGCTTCGTGGATCCGGTGAAGGCGTACGCGGCCAGGCCGAAGGGCAGGCTGTTGGAGCGCTGGATCGCCTCCTCGACCGCCTTGAAGCGCACGATACCGGCCACCGGGCCGAAGGGCTCCTCGGTCATGATCCGCGAGTCCTCGGGCAGATCAGCCAGCACGGTGGGTGCGAAGAAGCTGCCGCCCGAACCCGGGATCGGCGCGCCGCCTGCCAGCAGGGTGGCGCCGCGCTCGCGGGCGTCGTCGATGAAGCCGGCCAGCGCGCCCACGCGGCGCGCCTGCGCCAGCGGGCCCATGCGGGTGTCAGGCTGCAGGCCGTCGCCCACTTTCAGGGCCTGGGTCTTCTTCACGAACTCGGCGACGAAGCGGTCGTAGGCCCCTTCCTGCACGTAAAAGCGCGTGGGCGAGATGCAAACCTGGCCGGCGTTGCGGAACTTGAACGGCACCAGCAGCTTCACGGCCGTCTCGATGTCGGCGTCGTCGCAGACGATCACCGGCGCATGGCCGCCCAGCTCCATGGTGCTGCGCTTCATGTGCGCCGCGGCCTTGGCCGCCAGCATCTTGCCTACGCCCACCGAGCCGGTGAACGTGATCTTGCGCACCACGGGGCTGTTGATCAGATGGTCGGACACCTCGGCTGGCACGCCCCACACGATGTTCAGGACGCCCGGGGGCAGGCCCGCGTCATGGAACAACTGCGCCAGGGCCACCACCGCGCTGGGCGCCTCCTCCGGGCCCTTGAGGATCATGGTGCAGCCGGCACCGACGGCGGCGGAGATCTTGCGAATCGCCTGGTTGAAGGGGAAGTTCCAGGGCGAGAAGGCGGCGCACACGCCCACCGGCTCGCGCAGCACCAGTTGGCGCACGCCGTCCACGCGGGCCGGAATCACCCGCCCGTAGATGCGGCGGCACTCCTCGGCGTGCCATTCGGCATGCTCGGCGCAGAAGCTCACCTCGCCGACCGCCTCGGCCAGGGGTTTGCCCATGTCCAGGGTGATGCCGCGGCCGATGTCGTTGGCGCGCTCGCGGGCCAGTTCGGCCACGCGGCGCAGCACCTTGGCGCGGTCCAGGGGCGAGGTCTTCTTCCAGCTCTCGAAGGCGCGGGCGGCGGCGGCCAGCGCGCGGTCCAGGTCCTCGCGGGTGGCGTGCGGCAGCTTGCCGATCACCTCGCCCGTGGCGGGGTTGTACACATCCTGCTCGCGGCGGCCTTCGGCGCCGATGAACTGGCCGTCGATGTAGAGACTGAGTTTCGGGTAGGCGGACATGGTCAAGTACTTCCTGTCGGTCGAGAGTGCGAAGAAACGAAGCGCCAGACCGCAGCGGTCAGGGCTTCGGGCTGGTCCTTGTGGGGCGAATGGCCGCAGGCGGCCAGCTCCAGCAATTGCGTCTGCGGTGCGCGCCGGGCAATACCGCGGATCTGCGCTAGTGTGCCGTATTCGTCGTCCAGACCCTGGACGGCCAGGACCGGGCAGGCGATGGTCCCCAGTTCGGCCTCGATGTTCCAGGACCGGAAGGCTGGCTCCAGCCAGATGCGGTTCCAGCCCCAGAAGGCCGAATCCGGGTCCTCGTGGTAGCGGGCCAGGCGCTGGCGCAGGTCGGTGCCCAGGTAGGCCTGGCGGGCCTGCTCGATGCTGGTCACGCTCACGTCCTCCACGAAGATGTGCGGCGCCAGCACGATGGCACCGGCCACCCGCTGCGGGAAACGCGCTGCGTGCAGCAGGGCGATCGATCCCCCGTCGCTGTGGCCGAACAGCCAGGGTTTGTCCTGCAAGGGGTCCACGCCCAGCGCCTGCAGCAGCAGGGGCAGCACCGTGTGCGCCTGTTGGTGCATGAAGTCCACCCCCCAGGTCTCGGCCGCCGCGCGCGGCGTGGAGCGGCCGTAGCCTGGGCGCGAATACACCAGCCCGCGCCAGCCCAGCGCGTCGCACAGTCGTTGCGGGAAATCGCGCCACATCGCCACCGACCCCAGGCCCTCGTGCAGGAACACCAGCAGCGGGGCCTGGGACCGCTCGCGCCCGACCCACTGGTGCTCGATGCGTACGCGCGAGGCGACGCCGGGTAACTGCAGTTCGACGAACTCCACGGCGTTGGCTGGCTTCAGCGGCGTCCCGCCTCCAGGTCGCGCAGCTTGAACCGCTGGATCTTTCCGGTGGCCGTCTTGGGCAGTTCAGCCACGAACTCGATGAAGCGCGGGTACTTGTACGGGGCCAGCCGGTCCTTCACGAAGGCCTTGAGCTCGGCCTCGTCGACCTGGCCGCCGGCCTTGAGCACCACGAAGGCCTTGGTCTTGGTCAGGCCGTCGGCGTCTTCTTTACCGATCACCGCGGCCTCCAGTACTGCGGGGTGCTGTACGAGCGTGGCCTCGACCTCGAAGGGGCTGACGTAGATGCCGCTGACCTTGAGCATGTCGTCGCTGCGGCCGCTGTAGGTGTAGCTGCCGTCCTCGTTGCGCACGTACTTGTCGCCGCTCTTGGTCCAGCCGCCCTGGAAGGTGTCGCGGCTTTTGGCGCGGTTGCCCCAGTACATCATCGCGGCGCTGGGGCCGTGGATGTACAGGTCGCCGGGCTCACCATCGGGCACCGGTCCACCGCCCTCGGCGCGCAGTTCGATCTCGTAGCCCGGTACCGGCCAGCCGGTGCTGCCGTAACGCACGCGCTCGGGCCGGTTGGACAGGAAGATGTGCAGCATCTCGGTGGAGCCGATGCCGTCGACGATGTCCACGCCGAAATGGCGCTTGAAGCGCTCGCCCAGCTCGGCGGGCAGGGCTTCGCCAGCGGAGGAAGCCAGGCGCAGGGCCACCGCGTCGCGCGCAGGCAGCTGCGGGTGGGCCAGCATGCCGGCAAAGCCGGTCGGCGCGCCGAAGAAGATGGTCGGCTTTGCGCCGCCCACCTGGCCCAGCCAGCGCTTGAACGTGGCTTCGGGGGTGGGGCGTTCGCCCATGAGGATCGTGGTCGCGCCCACGCTCATGGGAAAGGTCAGCCCGTTGCCCAGGCCGTAGGCGAAAAAGAGCTTGGCGGCCGAAAAGCACACGTCGTCCTCACGCAGGCCCAGGACGGCCCGGCCATAGAGTTCGGCCGTCCAGTAGGGGTTGGCGTGCGAGTGCACCGTGCCCTTGGGGCGGCCGGTGGAGCCCGAGGAATACAGCCAGAAGCCGGGATCGTCCGCGTGCGTGGCGACGGGCTTGGCCAGCGCGGGGTGACCCTGCACGAAGGTCTCGAACTCCACCTCGTTGGGGTGCAGCGGCGCGACCGGGCGCGAGACGATGATGCGCCCGACCTCGTGCTCCGAACGCGTCATCGCGGCGGTGAGGGTGGGCAGCAGCGCGCCCGAGACCAGCACCGCCTGCGCGCGCGAGTGCTCCAGCATGTAGGCGTAGTCGTCGGCCGTGAGCAGGGTGTTGACCGCCACCGGCACCAGGCCCGCGTACATCGCGCCCAGGAAACTCACGGGCCAGTCGTTGCCGTCCTGCATCAGCAGCAGCACGCGCTCCTCCCGCCGGATGCCCAGTGAACGCAGACCTGCGGCCACGCGCTGCACGCGGTCGCGCAACTGTCCGTAGGTGAGGGCGCCCGTGTCGTCGCTGAAGGCGGCCTTGCCGGCGCGGCCTTCGTTGAGCCCGAGCAGGTGCTGCGCGAAGTTGAATCGCTCCGGCGGCGGGGCGACGGTGGAGGGGCGATCGATCATGGCGGTCTCCTCGAAAGCCGGGACATGTCAGTGGCACGTCCTCTGGCGAAAAAGGGGCGGGCCTGTGCACTGGACCTGCCCCCGGTCACGACGATATGGACTTGCGGTTTCGCTCAAGTTGCAATATCGTGCTGGAATGAACTCTACGGCCGGTAACGGAGCATGTCAAGCACTATAGTGCCATTCGACGAGGCCTCACCCGAGGGCGCCGAGGCCGACGCCCCCGGCAAGCACCCCTTCCTGCTGGGGCTGGGCGAGCGCGTGCGGGCCCTGCGCGCGCGGCGCGGCATGACCCGCAAGGCCCTGTCCGTCGCGGCCGAGGTGTCCGAGCGCCACCTGGCCAACCTGGAATACGGCGTGGGCAATGCGTCGGTCCTCGTGCTGCTGCAGGTGGCCCAGGCGCTGCAGTGCTCGCTGGCCGAACTTCTGGGCGATGTGACCACCCGCTCACCTGAGTGGCTGATGCTGCGCGAGATGCTGGAGAGCCGTGACGAGGCGACCTTGCGCCGGGTGCGCGAATCGGTCGCGCAGGTACTTGGCGAGGGGCATGCCGGCAGCGGGGGCACGGGCGTGCGCAGCCCCCGGATCGCGCTGGTGGGCCTGCGCGGTGCGGGCAAGTCCACCCTGGGGCGGATGCTGGCCGAGGACCTGGGTTTCCCCTTTGTGGAACTCAGTCGCGAGATCGAGAAATTCGCCGGCTGCTCCATCAACGAGATCCAGGCCCTGTACGGCCAGAACGCCTACCGCCGCTACGAGCGCCGGGCGCTGGAGGAAGCCATCCAGATCTACCCCGAGGCGGTGATCGCCACCCCCGGCGGCCTGGTCTCGGATGCGGCCACCTTCAACCTCATGCTGGCCCACTGCACCACCGTCTGGCTGCAGGCCAGCCCGCAGGACCACATGGACCGGGTGGCCGCCCAGGGCGACCTGCGTCCCATGGCCGGCAACAAGGAGGCCATGCAGGACCTCAAGGACATCCTGGCCAGCCGGGCGGCCTTCTATTCCAAGGCCGACCTGCACCTGGACACCAGTGCCGCGGCCCTGGGCCCCACCTTCGAGGCCCTGCGCCGGCAGGTCCGCAGCGCTCTGGACCTGCCGATTTAAAAAGATGCATAAAAGTGCTTGACAGGGTTTGACAGCAGGCATTACAGTGCCTGTCAGTTCGGTGCGCATCCACGCACTCCCCTGCCGCAGCGGCCCTGAACCGGAGACACACATGAGCCAAGACTTGCGCGTTGACTACCAGACGCACCCCAGCCAGTACCGCCACTGGAAGCTCTCCTTCAACGGCCCGGTCGCCACCCTGGCGGCCGACTTCGACGAGAACGCCGGCCTGCGCCCTGGCTACAAGCTCAAGCTCAATAGCTACGACCTGGGCGTCGACATCGAGCTGAACGACGCGATCAACCGCATCCGCTTCGAGCACCCCGAGGTGCGCACCGTGGTCGTGACCAGCGCCAAGGAGAAGGTGTTCTGCTCCGGCGCCAACATCTTCATGCTGGGCGTCTCCAGCCACGCCTGGAAAGTGAACTTCTGCAAGTTCACCAACGAGACGCGCAATGGCCTGGAAGACAGCTCCAAGTACAGCGGTCTGAAGTTCCTGGCAGCGGTCAATGGCGCCTGCGCCGGCGGCGGCTACGAACTGGCCCTGGCCTGCGACGAGATCATCCTGGTGGACGACCGCTCCAGTGCGGTGAGCCTGCCCGAGGTGCCGCTGCTGGGTGTGTTGCCCGGGACCGGCGGCCTCACCCGCGTGACCGACAAGAAGAAGGTCCGCCACGACCTGGCCGACCTGTTCTGCACCAGCGTGGAAGGTGTGCGCGGTCAGAAGGCCAAGGACTGGCGCCTGGTGGACCACATCGCCAAGCCCGCGCAGTTCGCTGCCGCCGTACAGGCCCGTGCGCTCGAACTGGCCGCCGGCAGCGACCGCCCGGCCAACGCCCAGGGCGTGGTCCTCACCCCGCTGCAGCGCGAGATCGCCGGCGACACCCTGCGCTACCCGAACGTGGTCGTCCAGATCGACCGCGCCAAGCGCACCGCCACCTTTACCGTCAAGGCGCCCACCGGTGCGCAGCCCGCCGACATCGCCGGCATCGAGGCCGCCGGTGCCAACTGGTACCCGCTGCAGATGGCGCGCGAACTGGAAGACGCCATCCTGAACATGCGCACCAACGAGCTGGACATCGGCACCTGGCTGATCAAGACCGAAGGTGACGCCGCCGCCGTCATGGCCATGGACGCCACGTTCATGGCGCACCAGGACCACTGGCTGGTACGCGAGACCATCGGCTTGCTGCGTCGCACCTTCAGCCGCATCGACGTGTCCTCGCGCAGCCTGTTCGCGCTGATCGAGCCCGGCTCTTGCTTTGCCGGCACCTTCCTGGAGTTGGCCCTGGCCTGCGACCGCATTTACCACCTGGCACTGCCCGACGAGCCGGCGAAGGCCCCCACCATCCTGGTGGGTGACACCAACTTCGGCCTGTACCCGATGATCACCGGCCAGAGCCGCCTGCAGCGCCGCTTTTACGACGAGCAGCCCGCGCTGGACGCGGTGCGCGCCAAGGCCGGTCAGCCCCTGGACGCCGACGCCGCCTTCGCCCTGGGCCTCGTCACGAGCAACCCCGATGACATCGACTGGGCAGACGAGGTGCGCATCGCCATCGAGGAGCGCGTGGCCATGAGTCCCGACTCCCTCACCGGCCTCGAAGCCAATCTGCGCTTCAACGGCGTGGAGAACATGTTCACTCGCGTGTTCGGCCGGCTGACCGCCTGGCAGAACTGGATCTTCCAACGCCCCAACGCCGTCGGCGAGAAGGGCGCGCTCAAGGTCTACGGCAAGGGCGACAAGGCCGCCTTTGACTGGAACCGCGTCTGAGTTTCACAAGATTTTTCTGGAGTACACCATGTCCTCGATCAACTACAGCGACAAGATCCCCAATAACGTCAACCTGAGCGAAGACCGCACCCTGCAGCGCGCCCTGGAGCAGTGGCAACCGAGCTTTCTCTCCTGGTGGGACGACATGGGCCCGGACGGCAGCCAGAACTTCGATGTCTACCTGCGCACCGCCACCAGCGTGGACCCTGAGGGCTGGGCCCAGTTCGGCCACGTGAAGATGCCTGATTACCGCTGGGGCATCTTTCTGAACCCCGCCGAGAAGGACCGCAAGATCCATTTCGGCGACCACCTGGGCGAGAACGCCTGGCAGGACGTGCCTGGCGAGTACCGCGCCAACCTGCGCCGCATCATCGTTACCCAGGGTGACACCGAGCCGGCCTCCGTCGAACAGCAACGTCACCTGGGCCTGACCGCGCCCAGCATGTACGACCTGCGTAACCTGTTCCAGATCAACGTGGAAGAAGGCCGCCACCTGTGGGCCATGGTCTACCTGCTGCACAAGCACTTCGGCCGTGATGGCCGCGAAGAGGGCGAGGCCCTCCTGGAACGCCGCAGCGGCCAGGAAGACAACCCCCGTATCCTGCAGGCGTTCAACGAGCAGACGCCCGACTGGCTGTCCTTCTTCATGTTCACGTACTTCACCGACCGTGACGGCAAGTTCCAGCTGTGCGCGCTGGCCGAAAGCGCCTTCGACCCGCTGGCCCGCACCACCAAGTTCATGCTGACGGAAGAAGCGCACCACATGTTCGTGGGCGAGTCCGGCATTGGCCGCGTGATCACCCGCACCTGCCAGAAGATGAACGAGCTCAAGACGGACGACGTCAAGACGCTGCGCGAGGCGGGTGTGATCGACCTGCCCACCATCCAGCGTTACCTGAACTTCCACTTCTCGGTGACCATCGACCTGTTCGGCGCCGACGAGAGCAGCAACGCCGCGACCTTCTACAGCACGGGCCTGAAGGGTCGCTACGAAGAGGGCAAGCGCACCGACGACCACCAGCTGCGGGGTCAGACCTACAAGGTCCTGGCGGTCAAGGACGGCCAGCTGGTCGAGCGCGAGGTGCCGATGCTCAATGCGCTCAACGAAGTGCTGCGCGACGACTACATCAAGGACAGCGTATCCGGCGTGGGCCGCTGGAACAAGCTGATCGAAAAGGCGGGCATCCCCTTCCGTCTGTCTGCCCCGCACAAGGCCTTCCACCGCAACATCGGCGCCCTGGCCGGCGTGAAGGTCTCGCCCGAGGGCCGCGTGGTCAGCGAAGCCGAGTGGAATGCCAAGGTCGGCGAGTGGCTACCCACCGCCGAAGACCGCGCCTATGTGGCCAGCCTGATGGGCCGCGTCGTCGAGCCGGGCAAGTTCGCGAACTGGATCGCCCCGCCAGTCGTCGGCATCAACCGCCAGCCCGTGGACTTCGAGTACGTCCGATTCAACTGACCACCTCAAGGGCCGCTCAAGCGGCCCTTTCAAGTGGCCGCCGCGGATCCGGCTTTGCCGGTCCGCCAGAGGCGCCCCCTTGAGGGGGAGGCGGCGCAGCCGCCTCGGGGGTGGACCAATCCCGGAGAGACGAGACATGGAACAAGCACAAGCCGCCGTCATCAAGCAGCACCTGATCGACCCCGAGATCTGCATCCGCTGCAACACCTGCGAATCGATCTGCCCGCAAAAGGCGATCACGCACGACGACAACAACTACGTCGTCGACGCCGACCTGTGCAACCTGTGCATGGCCTGTATCTCGCCGTGCCCCACCGGGTCCATCGACAACTGGCGCCAGATGCCGCGCGTGCGCGCCTACACGCCCGCCGAACAACTCACCTGGGACTCGCTACCGCCCGAACTGAGCGCCGAGGAACTGTCCGCGGTCGGCGTGTCTGCGGACGCTGTGGCCGAAGCGGCGCCCGCCGCTGCTGCCGCCACGACGGTCGCCGCCACCGCCGAAACCAATGCGCCATTCAACAGCGCGCAATACGGCGCCCAGGTGCCGCCCTGGTCGGCCGCCCATCCCTACACCAACCTCTACGGCCCCAAGGCCGCCGAGAAGACCATCACCGCCACCGTCACCGGCAACGTGCGCGTGACCGAGGTCGGCACCGACTACGACACGCACCACATCGTGCTGGACTTCGGGCAGACGCCCTTCCCCTGCCTGGAAGGCCAGTCCATCGCCATCATCCCACCCGGCACGGACGAAAAAGGCCGCCCGCACCACGCGCGCCAGTACTCCATCGCCAGCCCGCGCAACGGCGAGCGTCCTGGCTACAACAACGTGTCCCTGACCATCAAGCGCGTTCTGGAAGATCACCAGGGCAAGCCGGTGCGCGGCGTCGCCAGCAACTACATGTGCGACCTGAAGGTGGGTGACACCGTGCAGGTGATCGGGCCGTTTGGCACCAGCTTCCTGATGCCCAATCACCCGCGCAGCCACATCGTGATGATCTGCACCGGCACCGGCAGCGCCCCCATGCGTGCCATGACCGAGTGGCGCCGCCGCCAGCGTGCCAGCGGCAAGTTCGAGGGTGGACGCCTGATGCTGTTCTTCGGCGCGCGCACGCAGCAGGAGCTGCCGTACTTCGGCCCGCTGCAAAGCCTGCCCAAGGACTTCATCGATACCCACTTCGCCTACAGCCGCACGCCGGGCCAGCCGCGCAAGTACGTGCAGGACGCGATGCGCGAGCAGGCCGCCGACCTCGCCAAGATGCTGGCCGACCCGAACGCCTATTTCTACGTCTGCGGCCTGAAGTCCATGGAGGCAGGCGTGGTGCTGGCGCTCCAGGACATCGCCAAGCAGGCCGGCCTGGACTGGGACACGGTGGGGGCTGCCCTCAAGCGCGAAGGCCGACTGCACCTGGAGACCTACTGATCGCCCTGTGGCCCGGCCTCGTTAACATCGCCGCATGAAGTTCGCACAATTCCATGCCGGCCAGGTGATCGAGGCTGGCCCCTATGAGGTTTCCGAAGCCGAGATCCTGCAGTTCGCCAGGGCCTACGACCCGCAGTGGTTCCACACCGACCCCGAGGCGGCACGCGAGGGGCCATTCGATGGCCTGATCGCGAGTGGCTGGCACACCTGCGGTATCGCCATGCGTCTGGCAGCCGACCATGTGCTGCGCGGCTCCGAGTCCTTCGCCTCGCCAGGTGTCTCCCAGATCCGCTGGCCGCACCCGGTGCGCCCGGGCGACGCGCTCACCCTGCGCATCACCGTGAATGAAGTGCGCCGTTCCACCAAGCGCCCCGAACTCGGGGTGGTCGAGTGGACCTGGCGCATGGCCAATGGCGAGGGCCGCGAGGTGCTTCAGCTCGAAGCCACCAGCCTGTTCAACCTGAAATCCTCCACCTGATTCCGCCAGAGAGACCGCCCCATGACCTCCAGCCATGCCTTCATCTGCGACGCCATCCGCACCCCCTTCGGCCGCTACGGCGGTGCCCTGTCAGGCGTGCGCACCGACGACCTGGCTGCCATCCCCCTGAAGGCGTTGATGGCGCGCAACCCCGGCGTGGACTGGGCGCAGGTGACCGACGTGATCTACGGCTGCGCCAACCAGGCCGGCGAGGACAACCGCAACGTGGCGCGCATGGCCACCCTCCTGGCGGGCCTGCCGATGGACGTGCCGGGTGCCACCATCAACCGCCTGTGCGGCTCAGGCCTGGACGCGGTGGGCAGCGCCGCCCGCGCCATCCGCTCGGGCGACGCGCACCTCATGATCGCAGGCGGCGTGGAGAGCATGAGCCGCGCGCCCTTCGTCATGCCCAAGGCCGAAAGCGCCTTCTCCCGCAGCAACGCGGTTTACGACACCACCATCGGCTGGCGCTTCGTGAACAAGCGCATGAAGGAGCTCTATGGCGTGGACAGCATGCCCGAGACCGCCGAGAACGTCGCCACCGACTACCGCATCGAGCGCGAGGCCCAGGACCGCATGGCCCTGCGCTCGCAGCTCAATGCGGTGAAGGCGCAGCAGGCGGGTTACCTCGCCGCCGAGATCACGCCCGTCACCATCCCGCAGAAGAAGGGCGACCCGGTGGTCGTGGACAAGGATGAACACCCGCGCGAGACCAGCCTGGAGTCGCTCGCCAAGCTCAAGGGCGTGGTGCGTCCGGACGGCACCGTGACTGCCGGTAACGCCAGCGGCGTGAACGATGGTGCCTGCGCCCTGATCCTGGCCAGTGAAGCCGCTGCCAAGCGTCACGGCCTCACGCCGCGCGCCCGCGTGGTGGGCATGGCCACCGCAGGGTTGGCCCCGCGCATCATGGGCATGGGCCCGGCCCCGGCCACGCGCAAGGTGCTGGAGCTGACCGGCCTGACGCTGGCGCAGATGGACGTGATCGAGCTCAATGAGGCCTTCGCTGCCCAGGGCTTGGCGGTGCTGCGTGACCTGGGCCTTCCCGACGACGACGCGCGCGTGAACGCCTGGGGCGGCGCCATCGCCCTGGGCCACCCGCTGGGCGCCAGCGGCGCGCGTCTGGCCACTACCGCAGTCAACCAGCTGCACCAGCGCGGCGGCCGCTACGCCCTGTGCACCATGTGCATCGGGGTGGGGCAGGGAATCGCCGTCATCCTCGAGCGGGTCTGAGCGGCGGACGGACCTCAGGTCCAGCGTGCCAACTGCGCCCAGCGCCGGGCGAGCCGTGCGAAGGCTTCGCGGCTGCCGGGTGCGAATTGCGCGCTCTCGCGTTCCAGTGTCTGGAAGTTGCGCGCGATGCGCCGCGCCAGCATCACCCTCTGCGCAGGTCCGCGCGTGCGCAGGTAGGAGTTCATCAGGGTCAGCGTCATCCGCCACAGCGCCCGGCAGGCCTGCTGCAGGTCGCTCTGGCGCGTGTTGATGGCACACGTCGTGTTGGCGGTGGCGGCTCTCATGGCGGGCTTGGGGGAACGATGTCTTGTGCGCCAGGCCCCGTGAGAGGTCCTGTGCGATGGATGCTGCCAGCGTAGGCAGTGCCAGTTGCGGGTCCTGTCAGCGTGCGGCGCGTGCCGCGCGATCCACGTCCTACATGGGCATGGGCTAGCCCTGCACCCCGTAGGTCTTGAGCCGGTTGTAAAGCGTCTTCAGGCTCACCCCCAGGAGAGCCGCCGTGCGTTCCCTGTTCTGGCCGCAGTGCGCCAGCGTCGCCAGGATCACCTCCCGCTGCACGGCCTCCAGCGGTGTGCCCACCGCGAAGGACAGGCCGCTGGCCCCGGCGCGCGAGGGCACCGCGGGCAGCCAGGTCTCGTCGAGCTCGTCGCCGGCGGCCATCACCCAGGCGCGCTGCAGGGCGTTGCGCAGCTCGCGCACATTGCCCGGCCAGGGATGGCGGGCCAGCCGCTCGAGGGCCGCCGGCGTGATCTGCCGCAGCCGTCCCTCGCGCTGCCCGATCTCCTGCAGGAAGTGCGCCACCAGGGGGGGGATATCGTCCGGCCGCTCACGCAGCGGCGGCATCGCGATCGGGAACACGTTCAGGCGGTACATCAGGTCCTCACGGAGATGGCCGTCCGCCACCGCGCGGGCCAGGTCGCGGTTGGCGGCGGCGACCAGGCGCACGTCGCTTTCCTGGGCCACGCTGGAGCCCACGCGCATGTAGGTGCCCGACTCCAGCACCCGCAGCAGCTTGACCTGCAAGGCCGGCGGCATCTCGGTGATCTCGTCCAGGAACAGGGTGCCGCCATGCGCACGCTCGAAGAATCCCTGCCGCTGACGCTCGGCCCCGGTGAAGCTACCGCGTTCGTGGCCGAAGATCTCGCTTTCGATCAGGTGCGGAGAGATCGCACCGCAGTTGACTGCGAGGAACGGCTTGTCCCGCCGCCGGCTCATGTCGTGCACGGTCCGCGCCACCAGTTCCTTGCCGGTGCCGCTCTCTCCGGTGATGAACACCGTGACCGAGGTGCCGGCCACGCGCGCCACCTGCTCGCATACGCGGCGCATCGGCGCGCTGCGGCCCACCAGATGACCAAAGCGGTCCGCGCGTTGCACGTCCGGGCTCGCTGGCCGGAACGGAGCGCTGCGCGGCGCATCGCGCCGCCCCTGTCCCTGCATCCGCGCCAGCACGCCCTGCAGCATGTCGGCGCTCAGGGGCTTGACCAGGTAATCGACCACCCCGAGCCGCAGCGCCTGGATCGAGTTTTCCAGGCTGGCGTGGCCCGTCATCAGCACCACCTCGGGCCGCCCCAGCAGCCCGGGGTCTTCCTGCAGCAGGGATAGCCCGTTGCCATCGGGAAGGCGCAGGTCCAGCATCAGCAGGTCGGGTGGCTGCAGCGCCAGCTGGCGGCGCGCGTCATGCAGGGTCGGCGCCGTCGCCGCCGAATAGCCCCGGTCTGCGACGAGGGCCGCCACCATCCCGGCGGCATCTGCCTCGTCTTCCACGATCAGCGCATGTCGCTTATCAGCCATGCCAGGTTCCGCGTTTGCCGGGCGATGATGCGCCGCGCCTCGACCGCCGCAGCACTGTCCGCGGGGCAGGTTTCCAGGACCGCGGCGGCGGTGAGGATGGCGTTGAGCGGGCTGCGCAGCGCGTGGCGCCAGCGGGCCATGGCTAACGGCGGCGCGGGCCTGGTCTGCAGCGCAGAGGTGTCGTCGTGGGCGTGCATGGCAGGGAGGAAAAGGTGGGGCAGCGGACGCATGGAGGCGCGAGGGAGCGCCCACAGCCTACTGCGCGCTGCGTGGAAAAAGGCGGGGTGGCAACCGCCTGTAACCCCGACGGCAGGTGCTTGCGGCAAGGTTTGCCGACGGTGTGCCCGGGGGCCGCGCGGCGAAGGCGGCGATATGGCCGCAGGCTGTGGCGTGGTGCACGCCGGCGGATCGCTTGCGGGTGACAGCGTGTGGCAGGTGTGAGCGCGTATCGCGGCGCGGGCGATGCGGCACGCGGCTTGCGCAGGCCCTGCCGGAGGTGTCGCACCATGATTCACTCGCCCGCGCTGCAGGCCAGCGCCCAGCTTGCGCCTACGCTGTCGCCGCGCCTGCAGCGCGCGGTGCGCCTGCTGCAGATGTCGTCGCTGGAGTTCTCGCAGCTGGTGCGGCAGGCGGCCGACACCAATCCCTTCCTCGAAGTGGACCCCGAGGCCGCGACGACGGCGGACCCGCAAGGCCAGGACGCACAGGACGTACAAGTCGGCGAAGACGACCCGGGCGGCGCGGATGCCGAGAGCGGCGAGGGCGAGATGCCCTGGGGCACGGACACGACCGTCCGCGCGCCGCGCCAAGATGCCAGCGGTGAGGCGGGCCTGGACACGCTGGCGGCGCCGTCCTCGCTGGCCGCGCACCTGGCGACCCAGCTGAACGTGCTGCCCCTGCCCGAACGGGATCGGGTGCTGGCGCTGGCCCTGGCCTACAGCCTGGACGACGACGGCTACCTGCGGCTGCCGCTGCAGGAGGCGGGTGAGGCCGCAGGCCTGGTGCCCGGCGCCGGCCCCGAGGAACTCGCCATCGCCCTGCGGCGCGTGCAGGCCCTGGATCCCGCGGGCGTGGGCGCGCGAGACCTGTCCGAGTGCCTGCAACTGCAACTGGTGCAATTGGTGCAGCAGGTGCAGGATCCAGCCCCCACCGTATGCACGCACCTGCACCTGGCGCTGCGTATCGCGCGCGAGCACCTGCCGGCGCTGGCCGCCTGCGACGTGGCTGCCCTCGCGCGCCGGCTCGCGGCGCCGCGTGAGGCGGTGCAGGCCGCCTGCGACGCGATCCGCCGGCTCGATCCGCGTCCCGGCTGGCGCCACGGCACGCACGCGGTCAACTACATCACACCCGACGTGGTGGTGCGCCGCCAGCGCGGGCAGTGGGTTGCCAGCCTGAACCCGGCGGTCCTGCCCCGCGTGCGGCTGCACCGGCGCTACGCGGATTGGTACGGCCGCTGCCGCGACCCCGGCCACGCCGAGCTCGGCGCGCACCTGCAGGAGGCCCGCTGGACGCTGCGCAACGTCGAACAGCGCTTTGCCACCATCCTGTCGGTGGCGCGCGCCATCCTGCAGCGACAGCACCGCTTCCTGGCCCTAGGCCCGATGGCGATGCGGCCGCTCGCCCTGCGCGAGATCGCCGACGCGGTGGGCGCCCACGAATCCACCATCTCGCGCGTGACCAACAACAAGTACATGGCCACGCCCTGCGGCGTGTTCGAGCTGAAGTACTTCTTCTCGCGGGGTCTGGCCACCGCCAGCGGCGGCGCGTGTTCGCCCACCGCGATCCGCGGCCTGATCCGGGAGCTGATCGCCGCCGAGAGCCCGCGCCAGCCGCTGTCGGACGTGGCCGTGGCCGCACTGCTGGCGCGCCAGGGCCTGTGCGTGGCGCGCCGCACCGTCACCAAGTACCGCCAGCAACTGAAGATCGCCCCGGCGCCGCGGCGGCACCCGTCCATTCGATAGACTCGGCGGACCCGCCCTGTCCGCCATGAAGACCGAGTCCTCCGCGTCCCCCTACACCCCCGCCGAAACCGAGTGGGTGGACGCCCAGCTGGTTCGCAGCCTGATGCGCGTGTCGGGCAACGCCCAGGTCGTGATCTGGGTCGTGATCCCGATCTATGTGGGCGTCATGTGGGGTGACGCCCATCCCCTGGCCTTGGTGCTGTGGACGCTGGCCGCCGTCGCACTGGCCGTGGTGCGCGCGCTGGTCGTGCATCGCTACGAGCGCCATGTGGCCTCGGCGGAACCCGCCTCCCAGCTGGCCTTCTACGCGCGGGCTCGCCACCTCTGGACGGTCAGCGCCCTCGTGTGGGCGTCCTCCGTGGGCCTGTTCTTCGAGCGCACGCCCCTGTCCACGCAGTTCATCTCCTGGCTGATCCTGGCCTCCATCACCATGCTGGCGGTCAACGGCCTGTCGCCGGTACTGGGCGCGATACGCGCCTACCTGAATACCCTCATGGGCGTGGTGCTGGCCATCGTGGTTTGGCGCGTGGTCGCCGAGCACCAGCTGCAGGGGCCCTACTACCACTACTGGCTGCTGGCCCTGCTGGCCATCTTCTGGCAGGTGCTCTATCAGGCAGGCCAGCGCCAGCACCGCACGCACCGGCGCAACTTCGAGCTGCAATACCGCAACAGCCAGCTGATCGAATCGCTCACGCGCCAGACGCGCGCTGCGCTGGACGCGGTGGAAATCAAGAACCGCTTCCTGGCCAGCGCCACGCACGACATCCGTCAGCCGGTGCTGGCCCTGGGCCTGTACGCCGACTGGCTGGCCAGCGAGCCCGAGCTCGTGGGCGAGATCGCGCCCAAGATCCTGAAGTCCACGCGCGCGGTCAACGCTCTGTTTGATTCGCTGTTCGACCTGGTGCGCCTGGACTCGGGAAAGATCCGCCTGACGCTCGAGACCGTCTCACTGGACAAGCTGCTGGACGACCTGGAGCTGCAGTACCGCCCGCTGGCCCAGGCCAAGGGCCTGCAGCTGCGGGTGCGCCGCGCTGGCGGCACGGTGCACTCGGACAGCCTGCTGCTGGCGCGCATCCTGGGCAACCTGGTGTCCAACGCCATCAAGTACACCGAGCGCGGTGCGGTGCTGGTGGCGGTGCGCCACCGGGCTACGCGCCCCTGCATCGAGGTCTGGGACAGCGGCCTGGGCATCGCGCCGGAGCACCAGCGCGACATCTTCCGGGAGTTCTACAAGGTGCCGGTGCACGAGGGCACCCAGGATGGTTTCGGCCTGGGTCTGTACATCGTCTCGCGCCTGGCCCATATCCTGGGCCACCCGGTGGAACTGCGTTCCGAGCCCGGGCGGGGCACGATGTTCAGGCTGGTGCTCGATCCGAGCGACCCGCAGCAGGCGGCCGCACGGGCCGCCGCGATCGATCAGCTGGCCAGCAGGCCGTGAACGCGGGCGTAGTGGATGGTCTGGGTGCGGCTCTTGACACCCAGGCGGCGGAACAGGCGCCACAGGTGCACCTTCACCGTGTGCTCGCTGATGCCCAGTTCTTCCGCGATCTCGCGGTTGGACAGGCCCCGGTCCAGCATCACGATCAGCTGCTTCTGGCGCTTGGACAGCTTGTTGTCGGTGGGCGCGAGCTCCTCGAACTGGCCGTCGGCCGAGAGCAGGGCGCGCAGCGCGTTGCCGATCTCGCCCGCACCTGAGGATTTCTCGATGTAGATGTCGGCGCCCGCGTCGATGCAGACTTCTTCCGCGTCGGTGGAGGGCGAGGCGGAAATCACCGCCAGGGGCGTCTCGGGAAAGAGGTTCTTCACCTCGTGCACACCCGAGGTACCGGTGGTGTCGGGCAGCTTCAGGTCCAGGCAGATCAGGTCGGGCGTGCCGTGCTGGCGTACCGCGCCGTCCAGGCCGCCCATGCGGTCCAGCTCCACCACATTGGCTCCGGGACGCATCCGGCGCAGCAGCATGACGACGGCTTCGCGCATCAGCGGGTGGTCGTCGATCACGAACAGATTCATCGGGGCGGCGGCGGATTTTGTGGCTTGCATGGTGAACGTAATGAATAACCTGCTGGCGTGTTTATAGCAGAGCTGGATTAATCAGGTTGCCTCAGCAAAGACAGTTGAGTGGTCAGATCGTTCTCGGACAGGCCGTGGGGGCGTTGGACCTGGGCGCCCAGGTCCGCCAGGGCCGAAAACCCCTGTTCCTTGAGGCGGGCGACGGCCTGGCCGGCCTCGCGCGGGGAGGCGAAACCCTGGCTTTGCAGCAGCAGCCGCCCGCTCGCATCGACCAGCTTGAAGTAGTGCAGGCCGTCGGCTTCGCGGTATTGCTTGAAGGCGGGCTGGGCCTTCTTCTCACCCTTTTGGGAGACGTCGGTGCGGGTGGCGGCGAGACTGCGCAGGCCCACCGCCTCGCGCAGGCGGGCGATGAAGGGACGCGAGCGCTCCCGGGCCTTCTTGGCGCCACGCAGCAGGATGCGTTCGACCTCGGCCGGGTTGTTCACCATCGCCTCGTAGCGTTCGCGCATGGGGGCGATTTCGCGGTCGATGCGCTCGAACAGCAGGTTCTTGGCCTCGCCCCAGGCAATGCCTTCGGAGTAATGCTTTCGTAGGGATTCGGTTTCCTCGGCGCTGGCGAAGGCCTGGTAGATCTGGAACAGGGCCGAGCCCTCGGTGTCCTTGGGTTCACCGGGCGCTCGCGAGTCGGTCACGATGGACGCGATCTGCTTGCGCATCTGCGCGGGCGGGGTGAACAGGCCGATGGTGTTGTCATAGCTTTTGGACATCTTGCGGCCGTCCAGGCCGGGCAGCAGGGCCACAGCGTCGTCGATCACCGCCTCGGGCAGCGTGAAGTGCGGCCCGTACAGGTGGTTGAAGCTGGAGGCCATGTCGCGTGCCATCTCGATGTGCTGCACCTGGTCGCGGCCCACCGGCACCTTGTGCGCGTTGAACAGGATGATGTCGGCGGCCATGAGCACCGGGTACATGAACAGGCCCGCAGTGACGTCGGCGTCGGGGTCGGCCCCGGCCGCCAGGTTCTTGTCGACCGAGGCCTTGTAGGCGTGGGCGCGATTGAGCAGCCCCTTGCCGGTGACGCAGGTAAGGAACCAGGTCAGCTCCGGGATCTCGGGGATGTCGGACTGCCGGTAGAAGAACACCTGCTCCGGGTCCAGGCCGGCGGCCAGCCAGCAGGCCGCGATCTCCAGCGTGGAGCGCTGGATGCGGGCCGGCTCGTCGCACTTGATCAGGGCGTGGTAGTCGGCCAGGAAATAGAAGTTCTCGGTGCCGGCGCGGCGGCTGGCCTGCACCGTGGGCCGGATGGCGCCCACGTAGTTGCCCAGGTGGGGCGTGCCGGTGGTGGTGATGCCAGTGAGGAATCGAATGGGTGCGGAGGTCATGCGGCGGGCGTGCTTGGAAGCCGGGAGGCGGGGCAGGTGCCGGTCAGGGCAGCAGGGCCTGCAGCGGCGAGATCAGGACCTGGATGGTGGCGGCGCCGAGGGCCATGAGCGGGCGCAGCCACAGGCTGCCCACGATGCCGGCCAGCACCAGGCCCAGCACGATGAAGAAGCCCCAGGGCTCGACGCGGGCCACGAACTGCGCCTGCCGCCAGGGCAGCAGGCCCACCAGGATGCGCCCGCCGTCCAGGGGCGGCAGCGGGAAGAGGTTGAAGGCCCACATCACCAGGTTCACCAGCACGCCGGCCTCGCACATCTTCACGAAGAAGACCTCGTCGATGTCCAGGGCCGCCAGCATCACCAGGCCCAGCGCCCACAGGATCGCCTGCACGAAGTTGGAGGCCGGTCCGGCCAGGGCCACCCAGACCATGTCGCGCTTGGGGCGGCGCAGGCGGGCGAAATCCACCGGCACCGGCTTGGCGTAGCCAAAAAGAAAGGCGCCCGCGGTGGCGAAATACAGCAGCAGTGGCATCAGGATCGTGCCGACCGGGTCGATGTGGGGCAGGGGGTTGAGGGTCACGCGTCCCAGCACCGTGGCCGTCGGGTCACCGAAGTGGCGGGCCGCGTAGCCGTGCGCCGCCTCGTGCACGGTGATGGCGAACAGCACGGGCAGTGCGTAAATGAGGACGGTCTGGACGAGGTTGTTGAAATCCACGGCCGGATTGTCTCAGAGGCCGTCCTAGAGCCCGAGCGCTGCTACCTCGCCCCGGCCTTCGCGCAGCACCACCGGCGCCTGCCCGTCGCCCAGGGGGCTGAGGTCTACCACCGTGGTCGGCTCGGAGGCGCAGGCGCCCGCGTCGATCACGCCGGCCAGCGAGCGCTCCAGCCGTTCGCGGATCTCGTGCGCGTCGTTCATGGGCGCCTCGTCTCCCGGCAGGATCAGGGTGGTGGCCAGCAGCGGTGCGCCGTGCAGCGCCAGCAGGGCCTGCAGCGCGGTGTGCTGCGGCACGCGCAGGCCGATGGTCTTGCGCTGGGGGTGGCTCACGCGCCGGGGCACTTCCTTCGTGGCTTCCAGGATGAAGGTGTAGGCGCCCGGCGTGGCCGACTTCAGCAGCCGGTACTGGCGGTTGTCCACACGGGCGTAGCTGGCCAGCTCGCTCAGGTCCCGGCACAGGAGCGTGAGGTGGTGCTTCTCGTCCACCCCGCGGATCTGGCGCAGGTGGTCGGCGGCGCCCTTGTCGTCCAGGTGGCAGGCCAGGGCGTAGCTGGAGTCGGTGGGCACGGCCAGCACGCCGCCCTGTGCCAGCAGGGTGACGGCCTGCTTCAGCAATCGCGGCTGCGGGTTGTCTGGGTGCACCTCGAAGAATTGCGCCATGGCGCAAGTATCCGTCCGCCGCGGCGGGCGTGGGCGGGCTCAGGCCGTGCGCAGGGCCTGGCGGTGTTCGAGCACCGTGAGCCACGCGCCCCCTGCGCCGCACAGGGCGATCAGGCCCATGCCCAGGACCGCCCAGCCATCGGGCACGTGGCCGAAGACCACCCACCCGCAGGCCATGGCGAAGCCGATCTGCGCGTACAGGTAGGGCGTGAGCGTGGAGGCGGGCGCGCGACGGTAGGCCAGGATCAGGAGGAAGTGTCCCACCGCACCGGACACCCCCATGGCCACCAGCAGTCCCCACAGCCAGGCGGGCAGATGCGGGTCCCAGGCCAGGAGCAGCAGGGGCGTGGCGAGCAGCGCGCCCACCCAGCCCGTGTAGAAGTTGATGGTCAGCGGGTCCTCGGTACGGGCCAGGCGGATGGTCAGCAGCTGGAAGCAGCAGTTCGTGACCACCTGCACCAGGGGCAGCAGGTAGGCCGGGGTGAAGGACTCACCGCCGGGCCGGATGATGACCAGCGTGCCGACGAAGCCGCCGCACACCAGCGCCCATCGCAGGGGCGAGACCTGCTCCTTCAGGAAGGTACCCGCGATCAGCGTGAGCACCAGCGGCGCGATCAGCATGATGGCGGTGAACTCCCCCACCGGCATGAACTTCAGGCTCAGGAACACCAGGCCGCTGCTGGTGACCAGCATCAGCCCGCGCAGCGCATGGAACAGGGGCTGGCGGGTGCGCATCACCGACCAGCCGCCCATGGGCACGACGACCAGCGTGGTCGCGATGGCCTGGAAGGTGTAGCGGGCCCACAGCGCCATCAGCAGCGGCACCCCGGCGACGCTGACGTACTTGGCGGCGGTGTCGGTGACCGAGAAGAAGGCGGTGGCCAGCAGCAGGATCGCGATACCCGCGAGGGTGCGGGCGGCTGGCGGGTTCAGGCTCATGCCCTGCGTGACCTCGCCGGGCGGGGCGGCTTCATGCGCTTCACCGGATGCGGTCAGACAGCAGCTCCCAGACCGGCATGAGCCCGCCAGGCAAGTAGGGCAGATGGCCCAGGTCGGTGTGGCTCTCGTCGGGGCTGTGGAAGTCGCTGCCGCGGGAGGCGGCCAGGCCGAACTCGCGCGCGGTGTCGGCGTATTTCACGTATTCGGCGGCGGTGTGGCTGCCGGTGACGACCTCGACGGCCTGGCCACCGTGGGCCTTGAACTCGGTGAAGAGGGCGTATTCCTCGTTGGCGGTGAAGGCGTAGCGCGCCGGGTGCGCGATCACGGCCACGCCGCCGGCGCGTGTGATCCAGGCCACCGCGTCCCCCAGGGCGGCCCAGCGGTGCGGCACGAAGCCGGGCTTGCCCTCGGTCAGGTAGCGGCGAAAGACCTCGGAGGTGTCGCGGCACACCCCGGTTTCGACCAGGAAGCGGGCGAAGTGGGTGCGAGAGATCAGGTCGGGGTTGCCCACGTGCTTGAGTGCGCCCTCGTAGGCGCCGTGGATACCCACGCGGGCCAGGCCCTCGGCCATCTCCATGGCGCGCTCGCCGCGCCCGCCGCGCGTCGCGGTCAGGCCCCTGCGCATGGACTCGTCGTCGGCGTCGAAGCCCAGGCCCACGATGTGCACGGTCTGCCCGGCGAAGGTCACGGAGATCTCGGTGCCGGTGAGGTACTTCATGCCGGCCTCGCGGGCGGCGGCCATGGCCCGGTGCTGGCCGCCGATCTCGTCGTGGTCGGTCAGCGCCCAGAGCTCCACGCCGTTGGCGGCAGCCCGCGCGGCCAGGGCCTCGGGCGTGAGCGTGCCGTCGGAGACCACGGAGTGGCAGTGCAGGTCGGCGTTCAGGATGGACACATCACCATTCTAGGCGCCGGCCCGTGTGGCGCCGCGCCGCCTTGGCGGCTCAATCGAGCGCGCCGCCCTCGGCGCGGATGTCCACCGGCGTGGCCAGTGCGCATTCGATCGCCAGACGCAGCCCCTGCACCCCCTGCGCCAGCGGCATCGACGGCTCGCCCTGGCCGGGTAGCCAGGGCAGGTGGATGAAGCCGCCGCGCGTGCCTTGCGGTCCGCGCCGCGCCAGGTGGTGCATGAGGCCGTAGAAGACGTGGTTGCACACGAAGGTGCCGGCGGTCTGCGAAACCTCGGCGGCGATGCCAGCCTGCTGCATCGCCCGGCGCATGGCCTTGACCGGGAGGGTGGTGAAGTAGGCTGCAGGCGCTCCGGCCTCGGGGGCGACGGGCTCATCGACGGGTTGCGCGCCGGCGTTGTCCGGGATGCGCGCGTCCTGCACGTTGATCGCCACCCGCTCCAGCGAGATCGCCGGGCGACCGCCGGCCAGGCCGCAGCACACCACCAGCGCCGGCCGGTGCGCCTGCAGCAGCGCCTGCAGCGCCGGCAGGGAGCGCGCGAACTCGGTGGGCAGCTGGCCGGCCACCACCCGGTGGCCTCCGACCGCCTGGCCGTTCAGGGCGCGGGCGGCCTCCCAGCTGGGGTTGATGGTGGCGCCGTCGAAGGGGTCGAAGCCGGTGACCAGGACAGTGGGCGTGGCGGGGGTGTTCATGGGGCGAGGGCGGGGTAAGGTCGGGGTGTGGTCGGGGTATTCGGGCCGGAGACGGCACTGTAATTTCCCCGGGCCCGGCGCTGCGCCAGGGGCCGGGCGGCCCTTCCCGGGGCCGGACCCCCAAGGTGCGACAATAGCGGGCTGTCATGACCGCTTCCTCCTTCTCCAATCTTTCCCTGGCCGAGCCGCTGGCGCGGGCCGTCGCCGAAATGGGCTACGAGTCCATGACGCCCATCCAGGCCCAGGCGATCCCCGTGGTCCTGACCGGCAAGGACGTCATGGGCGCGGCCCAGACCGGCACCGGCAAGACGGCGGCTTTCTCGCTGCCCCTGCTGCAGCGCCTGCTCAAGCACGAGAACTCGTCCACCTCGCCCGCCCGCCACCCGGTGCGTGCCCTGGTGCTGCTGCCCACGCGCGAACTGGCCGACCAGGTGGCGCAGCAGGTCAAGCTGTACGCCAAGTACACCAACCTGCGCAGCGCGGTGGTGTTCGGCGGCATGGACATGAAGCCCCAGACGCTGGAACTCAAACGCGGCGTCGAGGTGCTGGTGGCCACCCCGGGCCGCCTGCTCGATCACATCGAGGCCAAGAACGCGGTGCTCAACCAGGTCGAATACGTCGTGCTCGACGAAGCCGACCGCATGCTGGACATCGGCTTCCTGCCCGACCTGCAGCGCATCCTGTCCTACCTGCCCAAGGAGCGCACCACGCTGCTGTTCTCGGCGACCTTCTCGCCCGAGATCAAGCGCCTGGCGAACAGCTACCTCAAGGACCCGATCACCATCGAGGTGGCGCGCCCGAACGAGACCGCCTCCACGGTCGAACAGCATTTCTACAGCGTGGGCGACGACGACAAGCGCCGCGCCCTGGTGCAGCTGGTGCGCCAGCGCCAGATCAACCAGGCCTTCGTCTTCGTGAACAGCAAGCTCGGGTGCGCGCGCCTGGCCCGCTCGCTCGAACGCGATGGCCTCAAGACCACTGCCTTGCACGGCGACAAGAGCCAGGACGAACGCCTGAAGGCGCTGGCCGCCTTCAAGGCCGGCGAGGTCGAACTGCTGGTGGCCACCGACGTGGCCGCGCGCGGCCTGGACATCAAGGACGTGCCCGCGGTGTTCAACTTCGACCTGCCCTTCAACCCCGAGGACTACGTGCACCGCATCGGCCGCACCGGCCGTGCCGGCGCCTCGGGCCTGGCAGTCACCTTTGTCTCGGGTAGCGATGGCCGGCTGGTGGCCGACCTCGAGAAGCTCCTGAAGAAGAAGCTGGAGATCGAGGCCGTCGAATTCGAGGAAGATCGCCCGCGCGGCCGCATCAACGACGGCCGCCGCGCCTGGCGTGAGCGCGGTGAGACGGGCGACCCGCGCGACGTGCTGGATTCCCCGCGTGCCCCGCGTGAAGCCGCCCGCCCTGCGCGTGCGCCCGCCGCGCCGCGCGATCCCTTCTTCGACCGCCCCTACGAGGCCCCGGTCTCCGATGCGGCTGCGGCCCCGGCCTGGGAAGCCACGGCCAAGCCCGCGACCAGCCGCGTCTCGGCCAACATCAAGACCAAGCGCAAGGTGGCGGCGCTGTTCAAGACCAGCGAGTAAGCCGGGGCCGCGCGCCCGCCGCCCCCTGCGAAGCGTCTTTCAGTTCCCGCCTGGCGCCTGCGCCTGTTCGCAGGCCACCTGGATCAACTCGTGCCGCGCTGGGTCAGAGTCGAGCCGCAGCGCGCTCAAGAACCCGCCCCACACGCAGCCCGAATCCAGCGCCATGAGATCGGGGCGCAACAGCACCCCCAACGTGGACCAGTGCCCGCAGGCGATGGGTGTGCCTGCGGTGCGCCGCCCCGGCACCTCGAACCACGGCATCGTACCCGGTGGTGCCTGATCAGGCGCGCCCGCGGCCTTCAGGTGCATCGTCCCGTCGGCGCTGCAAAAACGCAGGCGGGTCAGTGCATTGACCACGACCCGCAGGCGGTCGGGGCCCTGCAGGCCCTCGTCCCAGCGCGCGGGCTCGTTGCCGAAAAGGTGCGTGAGGAAGTCTTTCAGGCCCGCCCCGCGCAGCGCGTCTTCCACCTCGCGCGCCAGCGCCATCACCTGCGCCGCATCCCAGGTCGGCAGCACCCCGGCGTGCACCATCAGCACGCCCTGCGCCTGCATCGCCATTGACCGGTGCCGCAGCCACTCGAGCATCGGCTCGCGATCGGGTGCCTGCAGCACCGCCTGCATCGTGTCCCGCGGGTGGGACGAGCGCAGGCCCTGCGCCGTCACCAGCAGCGACAGGTCGTGGTTGCCAAGGAGGCATTGCGCCGCGTCGCCGTAGGCCATGAGGCGTCGCAGCACGCGGTCGGAATCAGGGCCACGATTCACCAGGTCGCCCAGGAGGTACAGCGTGTCGCGGCTCGGGGAGAAATCGATCTTTTCCAGCAGCCGGCCCAAGGGCGCATCGCAGCCCTGGACATCGCCGATCAGGTAGAGTGCCATGGTGTCCGATTCTCTCCGTGAACGATGGATGTCCTGCTGATCGCGCTGTTGACCCTCCTCAACGGCGCGTTCGCCATGTCCGAACTGGCCCTGGCCGCCAGCCGCAAGGCGAGGCTGCTGGCGATGGCCGAGGCGGGTGACGCCGGCGCCCAGACCGCGCTGCGCCTCATGGAGCAGCCTACGCAGTTCCTGTCCACCGTGCAGGTGGGCATCACCTCCATCGGCGTCCTGAACGGCATCATCGGCGAGGCCGCCTTCAGCGCCGGCCTGGCGCACTGGCTGGCCGGCTTCGGCATGAGCCCGCGTGCCTCCGGCATCGCCGCCACCGCCATCGTGGTGGCCCTGATCACCTTCATCACCATCATCTTCGGCGAGCTGGTGCCCAAGCGCATCGGCCAGCTCTATCCCGAGACGGTCACGCGCTGGATGGCCCGGCCCATGGCCTGGCTGGCGCGCGTGACCGCGCCCTTCGTCTGGCTGCTCTCGGCCACCACCCAGGGCGTGCTGCGGCTGCTTCGGATCGACACCCGCCAGACCCGTCACATCACCGAGGAAGAACTCACGCACAGCCTGGAGGAGAGCGTGGACGCCGGCGTGATCGCCCAGCACGAGCGGCAGATGGTGCAGAACGTCTTCCACCTGGACGACCGCACGCTCACCTCCATGATGCTTCCGCGCTCGGACATCGAGTGGCTGCCGGCGGGACTGCCCGTGTCGCAGGCCCTGGCCCAGGCCGGCCGCGGCGGCGCGCACTCCTGGTACCCGGTGTGCCGCGGCTCCCTGGACGAGGTCGTGGGCGTGGTCAGCGTGGCCCGCCTGCTGGCCCTGACGGGCGAGGAGGCGCAGCAGCCGGTGGAGGCGCACGCGGTGCCCGCGGCCTTCCTGCCCGAGACGCTCACCGGCATGGAGTTGCTGGAGCAGTTTCGTGCGCACTCTGCGCGCATGGTCTTCGTGGTCGACGAGTACGGCGTGGTGCAGGGCCTCATGACGCCGCACGACCTGCTCGAAGCCATCACCGGCGAACTGCAGCCGGTGCAGCAGCACGAGGCCTGGGCCACGCGCCGCGGCGACGGCACCTGGTTGCTCGATGGTCTCATGCCAGTGTCCGAGCTGAAGGCGCGCCTGGACATCCGCATGGACTTGCCCGACGAAGACCGTGGCCGCTACAACACCCTGGCGGGCCTGCTGATGGCGGTGTGCGGCCACTTGCCGGCGGTGGCCGAGCGCATCGAATGCGCCGGCTGGGTGTTCGAGGTGGTGGACCTGGACGGCAAGCGCATCGACAAGGTGCTGGCCTTCCCGCCGGCCTGAGCGTCCCCGGCCGCCACCGGTTCCAGCCTCAATCGAGCAGTGCCCGCCGCAGGGGCTCCACCCACGCGCGCCGGGCGGGGTCGTACACCCTCGAGAAATCCGATCCCCATTCCCACCAGGCCCAGCCGATGCCGCGGCGCTCGGCCTCGTCCCGCACGAAGCGGGCGTAGGCCGCGCGCGAGGCCAGGTCGCCCGCGCTGTAGGCCCCGAACTCGCCCAGGTGCAGCGGCACGCCGTGTTCGCGGTTCCAGCGCATGGCCTGGTCCAGCGCCTGGGTGATCTTCGCGCGCTGGGCTTCGTCGCAGCAAAGCGTGCCGGTGGGCAGGGGGTCGGGGCGCCAGGTCACGCCCTGGTGGGTGAACTCGAAGGGGTCGTAGGTGTGGATGGATACGATCAGGAAGGGATCGGGCGGCAGCCGCAGCGCCTGCAGCGCCCGCGGGTGGTTCCAGTCGCCGGGCCCGATCAGGACCAGCCGCGTGGGATTGCTGGGCCGCACCGCCGCCAGCGCGCGCGCGGCCAGCCGGTTCCAGCGTTCGCCCTCCAGGGCGCCATGGGGCTCGTTCAGGAGCTCGAACAGCAGCCGCGGCGGGCGCTCGCGGTAGCGCCAGGCAATCTGTCGCCACAGGTTCACCAGGCGTTCCTCCAGCACCTCCGGGTCGACCGCAAACTCCTTCGGATGCAGCGTGCCCCCGGTCAGCTGCGTGTAGTGGTGCACGTTCAGGATCACGCGCACGCCGCGCGCGAGCAGGGCGTCCACCACGCCGTCCACGCGGCGCGCGAAGGCCTCGTCGATGCGCGCGTCGGCGTCGGGTGCGGCGTGGTTGCTCCACCGCACCGGCAGGCGCACCGTCTGGAAGTGGCGCGTGGCCAGCGCGATGAAGCGCGGCTCCACACGCACGCCCCAGTCGCCCTCGCGCGGAGCCTCCAGCATGTTGCCCAGGTTGATCCCGCGCCCCAGCGCGTGGGCCACCTCGCAGGTCTCGCGGCTCACGGCGTGGCAGTCCTGCGGGGTGGCCGCAGCCGGACGCAAGCCTAAAGGCCCGCAAGCCAGGACGGCCAGCACCCACCAGGCAGTGCGGGGCCGGGTCCTGCGCCGAGGCGGCAGGACTGGGGTCGCAATCGTTAGGGTTTCCATCCGGATCATCCTGACGCTGAACTCGCTCGGCCGAGGTAACCTGCCGTGACCCGAGCCCCTGAACGATTCCCGGGCAACGCGGCGGCAGGCCTCTAGGGTTTTCACTAGGGAAAACTGTACAGGCCAGAACAGTCACGGTTATTGCGCGCGGCCCACAATGCGCGCTGACCGTGCGTGGCCGCGTGGGCCGAACGCTTGGGAAGAAAGAACCATGACGCAAGAGACATTTCCGCAACTTCTTTTGCACCATGCGGCCAAGCAGGGTGAGCATGCTGCGCTGCGCGAGAAGGAATACGGCATCTGGCAGACCCTGACCTGGTCGGGCCTGGCCACGTTGGTGGAGCAACTCGCCTGCGGCCTGCACCAGGCGGGTCTGGCGCGTGGCGACCACATGGTGGTGGTCGGCGCCAACCGACCGCGCCTGTACGCCACCATGCTGGCGGCGCAGTCGCTGGGCGCGATCCCGATCCCCCTGTACCAGGATGCGGTGGCCGCCGAGTGCGTGTTCCCGATCAACAACGCGCAGGTGCGCTTCGCCTTCGCCGAGGACCAGGAGCAGGTGGACAAGCTGCTGGAAGTGCGCGAGCAGTGCCCGCAGCTTCAGGCGATCTACTTTGATGATCCGCGTGGCCTGCGCAAGTACGACGAGCCTGGCCTGGCCTCGATCGACGAATTGGCCGCGGCCGGCGAAGCTCACGCTCGCATGCACCCGGCGTTCTTCCGCGAGGAGGTGGCCCGAGGACGCGCCGACGAGGTGGCCGCGATGTTCTTCACATCCGGCACCACCGGCACCCCCAAGGGCGTGGTCCATACCCACCACAGCTTGCTCGATCGCGCGCAGGCCGGGGCCGAGTTCGATCACCTCACTGCGCGCGAGGAGGTGCTGGCGTACATGCCGCCGGCCTGGATCGGCCAGAACATCTTCAGCTACGCCCAGTGGCTGGCCTGCGGCTACGTGGTCAATTGCCCCGAGTCGTCAGCCACGGTGATGATCGACCTCAAAGAGGTCGGGCCCACCTACTATTTCGCACCTCCGCGCGTGTTCGAGACCCTGCTCACGAGCGTGATGATCCGCATGGAGGATGCTGGCGCGATCAAGCGCCGGATGTTCCAGGCCTTCATGGACGTTGCGCGTCGGGTTGGTCCGCAGCTGCGTGACGGCAAGTCCGTCGGCCTGGTCGACCGCATCGCCTACGCGCTGGGCGACCTGCTGGTGTACGGACCCTTGCGAAACAGCCTGGGCTTCTCGCGGGTGCGCGTGGCCTACACCGCAGGTGAGGCTATCGGCCCCGACCTCTTCACCTTCTACCGCGCCATCGGCATCAACCTCAAGCAGCTGTATGGCTCCACCGAGACCGCGGTGTTCGTGTGCATGCAGCCTGACCACGAGGTGCGCGCCGACACCGTGGGCGTGCCCTGCCGCGGCGTGGAGATCCAGGTGACCGAGAGCGGTGAGATCCTGGTGCGCTCGCCTGGCCTGCTCAAGGAGTACTACAAGAACCCCGCCGCCACCGCCGAGGTCAAGACAGCTGAGGGCTGGTACCACACAGGCGACGCGGGCTTCCTGGACGCCCAGGGCCACCTGAAGATCATCGACCGCGCCAAGGACGTGGGACGCCTGGCCGGCGGCGCCATGTTCGCGCCCAAGTACATCGAGAACAAGCTGAAGTTCTTCCCCTACATCAAGGAGGCCGTGGCGGTGGGCGACCAGCGCGAGATGGTCTGCGTGATGGTCAACATCGACTTCGACGCCGTGGGCAACTGGGCCGAGCGGCGCAACCTGCCCTATGCCGGCTACGCCGATCTGGCGGTCAAGCCCGAGGTCTACGAATTGATCCGCGACTGCGTCGAGAAGGTCAACGCCGACCTGGCCAGCGACGAGCGCCTGGCCGGTTCGCAGATCCACCGTTTCATGATCCTGCACAAGGAGCTCGATGCCGACGATGGCGAGCTCACGCGGACCAACAAGGTCCGCCGCGGCTTCATCGCCGACAAATATGGCGTACTGGTCCAGGCCCTGTATGGCGGCAGGACCGAGCAGTTCATCGAGACCCAAGTCAAGTTCGAGGATGGCCGCACTGGCAGCGTGAGCGCCACGCTCAAGATCGTCGATACCCGAACCTATCCCCCCGTGAAGGCCGCCGCATGAAGATCGAAAATGACACCGCAACCGACGGTCGGGGCGCCAGCGTCTCCGTCGGTGGTGGACGCCAGATCGGCGACGTGATCCTGGACGTCCAGAACATCTCGCTGGCCTTCGGCGGGGTCAAGGCCCTGACCGACATCTCGTTTGACGTGCGCGAGCACGAGATCCGCGCCATCATCGGCCCCAACGGCGCCGGCAAGAGCTCGATGCTCAATTGCATCAACGGCGTGTACCACCCCCAGCAAGGGCTGATCACGTTCCGCGGCAAGCAGTTTCGCGACATGAATTCGCGCCAGGTGGCCGAGATGGGTATCGCACGGACCTTCCAGAGCCTGGCTCTGTTCAAGGGCATGAGCGTGCTCGACAACATCATGTCCGGGCGCAACCTCAAGATCAGGAGCAACCTGCTGCTCCAGGCGCTGCGCATCGGCCCCGCGCAGAAAGAGGAATTTCGTCATCGCGAAGTCGTCGAGCGCATCATCGACTTCCTGGAAATCCAGCCTTACCGCAAGACGCCGGTTGGCCAGCTGCCTTATGGTCTTCAAAAGCGCGTCGACCTGGGCCGGGCCCTGGCCATGGAGCCCAAGGTGCTGCTGCTCGACGAACCCATGGCCGGCATGAACGTCGAGGAAAAGCAGGACATGTGCCGCTTCGTGTTGGATGTCAACGAAGAGTTCGGTACCACCATCGTGCTGATCGAACACGACATGGGTGTGGTGATGGATATCTCCGACCGTGTGGTGGTGCTCGACTACGGCAAGAAGATCGGCGACGGTACGCCCGATGAAGTGCGCAACAACGAACAAGTGATCAGTGCCTACCTGGGCACCTCGCACTGAGGACGCAACGATGGGATTTTTCCTCGAGACTCTTTTCGGCGGCCTCATGGCGGGCATGCTGTATTCCCTGGTCGCACTCGGGTTTGTGCTGATCTTCAAGGCCTCCGGGGTCTTCAATTTCGCGCAAGGTGCCATGGTGCTGTTTGCCGCCCTGGCCATGGCCCGATTTGCCGAGTGGATGCCGCAATGGCTGGGCTTCGACAGCAAGGTTCTGGCCAACCTGGTGGCCTTCGTGATGGCCGGAGCGCTGATGTTCGCGGTGGCCTGGCTGGTGGAGCGCCTGGTGCTGCGACACCTGGTCAACCAGGACGGCGCTGTGCTCTTGATGGCCACCCTTGGCATCGCCTACTTCCTGGATGGTGCGGGTCAGACAGCTTTCGGCAGCGACATCTACAAGATCGATATCGGCATGCCCAAGGACCCGCTGTTTCTGTTCGAGTCGATCTTCGAAGGGGGCGTGCTGGTCAGCCAGGAAGACCTGTTCGCGGCTGCCATCTCGGCGCTGCTGGTTGTATTCCTCACGCTGTTCTTCCAGAAAACGACAACCGGCCGGGCCTTGCGCGCCGTCGCTGACGACCACCAGGCGGCGCAGTCCATCGGCATTCCCCTGAACCGCATCTGGATCATCGTCTGGTGCGTGGCCGGTGTGGTCGCCCTGGTCGCCGGCATGATCTGGGGCTCCAAACTCGGTGTGCAGTTTTCGCTGACCACCGTCGCGCTGCGTGCGCTGCCTGTGGTGATCCTGGGTGGCCTGACCTCCGTGCCCGGCGCCATCATCGGTGGCCTGATCATCGGTGTCGGAGAAAAACTCTCGGAAATTTACATTGGGCCGATGGTGGGAGGCGGCATCGAGATCTGGTTCGCCTATGTTCTGGCGCTGGTTTTTCTGCTGTTCAGGCCGCAGGGCCTGTTCGGAGAAAAAATCATTGACCGCGTATGAAATACGCACTCAATGATTTTTCGGTGCAGACTAACTTTGCGAAGCAAATTTAAGCGTAGCGCGTCGTAGCCAAAAGATGGTTCGAAAGTAGAAAAGCATGCTTTACCGCGAGAACGGTCAGTTCAAGACCTCCTACACCGACGATTCGCAGATCTTTCCGATCGCGCAGGATCGTTGGGTCATCCTGGGCATTCTGGCTTTTGCCGCCATCGTGGTGCCGATGATCGCCAGCACCTACATGTTCAAGGCGATCCTGATCCCCTTCCTCATCCTTTCCTTGGCGGCTATCGGAGTCAACATCCTGGTGGGGTACTGCGGGCAGATCTCGCTGGGCTCTGGGGCATTCATGGCTGTGGGGGCGTACGCGGCCTACAACCTGTTCATCCGGATAGAGGGTCTCCCGCTGGTGGTGGCCCTGCTGGGCGGCGGCTTCTTCGCGACCCTGGTCGGCATCGTCTTTGGAATACCCAGTCTGCGGGTCAGGGGGCTTTACCTCGCGGTGGCCACACTCGCGGCCCAATTCTTCTGGGACTGGGCGTTCCTGCGCATCAAGTGGTTCACCAACTACGCACCCTCGGGCTCGGTCCAGGTGGCCAACATGGAGGTGCTGGGCTGGGCCATCGACGATCCGGTCGACAAGTACCTCTTCTGCCTGGCCTTTCTGGTCGTGTTTGCCCTGCTGGCCAAAAATCTGGTGCGAGGCGCGATAGGCCGGGAATGGATGGCCATTCGCGACATGGACGTGGCTGCTGCCGTCATCGGCATCCGCCCGATGTACGCCAAACTCAGCGCCTTTGCGGTCAGCTCCTTCATCGTCGGTGTCGCGGGGGCCCTGTGGGGCTTCGTCCACCTGGGGGGCTGGGAGCCTGCAGCCTTCTCGGTCGATCGATCCTTCCAGCTGCTGTTCATGGTCATCATTGGTGGCATGGGATCGATCATGGGCAGCATCTTCGGTGCGGCCTTCATCACCCTGCTACCCATCTTCTTGAATCAGGCCTTGCCGCTCCTGGGCGATGCGGTGGGCCTGGAAGTCACCACCGCCTTCGTCTCGCACGCCGAATTCATGATCTTCGGCGCGCTGATCGTCTGGTTCCTGATCGTCGAGCCCCACGGTCTGGCCCGTCTGTGGAGCGTCGCCAAGCAAAAGCTGCGAATCTGGCCCTTCCCCCATTGACCGATCTCCCCCTTGTGACTCGAGTGTTTTGCCCCATGTTTTTTCACCCAGGAGACCTACCATGAAGCTTCGTCAATTCGTTCTTGCCGCGACCGTGGCCGCCGCTGGCCTGTCGGCTGGCTTGGTCCCAACAGCAGCAACCGCACAGGCCGGCGAACAGTTCTTCCCCGTGCTTGTGTACCGTACGGGCGCCTACGCGCCCAACGGCGTTCCGTTTGCCAACGGGTACGTTGACTACCTCAAGCTGGTCAATGCACGCGGTGGCATCAACGGCGTGAAAGTCAGCTGGGAAGAGTGCGAAACTGGCTACGCCACCGACCGCGGCGTCGAGTGCTACGAGCGCCTCAAGGGCAAGAACGGTGGCGCTACCGTGTTCCAGCCCCTGTCGACTGGCATCACCTTCGCCCTGACCGAGAAAGCCCCGGGCGACAAGATTCCGCTGATCACCGCTGGCTATGGACGCAGTGACACCACCGATGGCCTGGCCTTCAAGTGGAGCTTTCCGCTGACCGGCACCTACTGGGACGCGGCCGATATTCTGGTCCAGCACGTGGGCGCCAAGGAGGGCGGTCTGGACAAGCTCAGGGGCAAGAAGATTGCGCTGGTCTATCACGACAGCCCCTACGGCAAAGAGCCCATCCCGCTGCTCCAGGAGCGCGCGGCCATGCATGGCTTTCAACTCTCGCTGCTGCCCGTGGCTCACCCTGGCGTCGAGCAGAAAGCCACCTGGCTGCAGATTCGGCAGAACCGCCCGGACTACATCTTCCTGTGGGGCTGGGGTGTGATGAACGGCACTTCACTGAAGGAGGCGGTTGCCACCGGATTCCCGCGTGACCGGATGTACGGCGTGTGGTGGGCCGGCGCCGAACCCGATGTCAAGGATGTGGCAGACGGTGCCAAGGGCTACAACGCGCTGGCCCTCCAGCATGGGGCCGAGCCCAATGCGGACGTGGTCAAGGAGATCCTCTCCAAGGTCCACGCCAAGGGACAGGGCACCGGACCCAAGGAGGAAGTGGGTCAGGTTCTCTACATGCGCGGGCTGGTGGCGGCCATGCTGGCGGTCGAGGGCGTGCGTTCGGCCCAGGAGCGTTTCGGCAAAGGCAAGCGCATGAACGGCGAGCAGGCGCGCTGGGGCTATGAAAACCTCAACCTCACCCAGGCCAAGCTCGACGCACTGGGCTTCAAGGGCGTGATGCGCCCGATTTCCACCAGCTGCGCCGATCACCGCGGCTCGACCTGGGCACGTGTCCACACCTGGGACGGCAACAAGTGGAACTTCTCCTCGAACTGGATCGAAGCTGACCAGTCGATCATCAAGCCGATGATCAAGATGTCGGCAGACAGGTACCTGTCGGAGAAGAAGCAGTCGCGCCGGGATCCGAAGGACTGCCAGTCCTGATCCAACGCGCCCCCGCCGGCTCGGTGGGGGCAGGTGGCCCTCAATGGGCCACCACTGGCAAGCGCATCGTGCTGCGCTTGCCAGTGGCTTGAATGGAAACCATCATGAGCAACCCCAACATCGTCCTCAATGTCAACGGCATTGAGGTCATCTACAACCACGTGATCCTCGTGCTCAAAGGGGTCTCGCTGAAGGTGCCCGAGCGTGGCATCGTCGCCATCCTGGGCGGCAACGGGGCCGGCAAGACCACCACACTGCGCGCCGTCTCCAACCTGCTCAGAGGCGAGCGAGGTGAAGTGACCAAGGGCAGCATCGAGCTGCGGGGTGAGCGCATCGAGAACCTCTCGCCCGCCGATCTGGTGCAGCGTGGCGTGGTGCAGGTGATGGAGGGGCGCCACTGCTTTGCGCACCTCACGATCGAAGAAAACCTGCTCACGGGCTCGTACACCCGCAAGGACAAGGGCGAGATCGCCGCCAACCTCGAGAAGGTCTACAACTACTTTCCGCGCCTGAAGACGCGGCGCACCTCGCAGGCGGCCTACACCTCGGGCGGCGAGCAGCAGATGTGCGCTATCGGCCGCGCCTTGATGGCCAACCCCAGCATGGTGCTGCTCGACGAGCCCTCCATGGGCCTGGCGCCGCAGATCGTGGAAGAGGTGTTCGAGATCGTCAAGGATCTGAACCAGAAGGAGAAGGTCACCTTCCTGCTGGCCGAGCAGAACACCAACATGGCCCTGCGCTATGCCGACTACGGCTACATCATGGAAAGCGGCCGTGTCGTGATGGATGGTGCCGCCTCTGACCTGGCCAACAACGAGGACGTCAAGGAGTTCTACCTGGGCATGGGCGGCGGCGAGCGCAAAAGCTTCAAGGACGTCAAGAGCTACAAGCGGCGCAAGCGCTGGTTGGCGTAATCAAGCTCCGCCCGCGATCTCCTGCAGTGCCGCGAGGTCCAGCACCTCGATCGATCCATACCCAATGCGCAGGATTCCGGCGTCCTGCATCTCGTGCAGCGCGCGGTTGGCGATCTGGCGTGAGACGCCCGAGAGCCGCCCGATTTCTTCCTGCGAGATCTCCAGCTGGCGCGTCGTGCCCGGGTACAGCGCCGGATTGAACAGACTGGCCAGGCAGTAGGCGACCTGCGCCTTGGTGTCGTTCAGGCGCAGGCTCTGCACCATCGCGATGAAATGCCCCAGGCGCGCATTGAGCTGGTCGATCAGCCAGGCGGAGAAGGGGTGGCTCTCCTGCATCAGCCACTTGAAGGTGGCGCGCGGCATGAAGGCCACCACGCTGTCACGAATGGCCACGATGTCATAGGGTCGCAACTCGCCCTTGATCACCGCGCCTTCGCCCACCCAGGCGCCGGACGGTACGCCGATGAAGCTGGCGCTCTTGCCACCGGCGGTGATGGTTTCGACCTTGAGCATGCCCTGCACCACGCCGATCCAGTGCGCCGAGGGGGCCCCGCGCGCGCATACGGTGGCGCCGGTCTCGAAGGCGCGGGCGATCGTCTCGCGTTGGACGCGCTCGGCCTGGGCGGGCGTCAGGCCCGCCATCCAGGGGGAGGCCTCAAGGAACTTGCGAAGCGCTTCGGAATTCACTTCTGACGGCGGGTCGGGTGGTGCGGTCGATTCTGCACCGCGTCCGGTTCGGGTTAACCCTGAACGCGCAGACGCGCCAATTGGTGAGGCACTGACAGTATCGGAGCCGCGCCCCCCTTAGATTGACGACCATGACCGCACAGAACCTCGATCTCCAGGAGCGGCGCGATCCCGCGCAACGCGAAGCGGCCCTGATGGCCGCACTGTCCCGGCAGGTGGCCCATGCCCAGGCCCATGCGCCGGCCCAGGCGGAACGCCTGCGAGGCGTTGACGCCCGCGAGATCACCAGTCGGCAGGCACTGGCCCGTCTGCCCGTGCTGCGCAAGGGCGAACTGCTCGAGGCGCAGCAGGCCCAGCGCGGCGTCGAGCCCTTCGCCGGCTATTCCGCCAGCGGCTGGCGGGGCCTGAAGGCGCCACGCCGCGCGCGCCGCGTGTTCCAGTCGCCCGGGCCGCTATACGAGCCCCAGGGGCAGGACCTCGACTTCTTCCGCATGGCGCGCGCGCTGCACGCCGCGGGCTTCACCGAAGGCGACCTGGTCCACAACGGCTTCAGCTACCACCTCACCCCCGCCGGGATGATGATGGAAGGTGGCGCCTTCACCATCGGTTGCACCGTGTTTCCGGGCGGCGTGGGCAACACCGAGCTGCAGCTGGCAGCGATGGCCGACCTGCGCCCGCACGGCTTTGCCGGCACGCCCAGCTTCCTGAAGATCCTGCTGGAGGCGGCGCAGGCCAAGGGCATGACGCTGTCCGTGACCAAGGCGCTTTTCAGCGGCGAGGCCTTCCCGCCCTCGCTGCGTGACTGGATGCGTGAGCGAGGCGTCGAGGGTTACCAGTGCTACGCCACCGCCGATGTCGGCCTGATCGCCTACGAGACCTCCGCGCGCGAAGGTCTGGTGCTGGACGAGGACGTGATCGTGGAGATCGTGCGCCCCGGTACCGGCGAGCCGGTGCCCGAGGGCGAAATCGGCGAGGTGGTGGTCACGGCGCTGGACGAGGACTACCCCCTGATCCGGTTCGGCACCGGGGATCTCAGCGCCGTGCTGCCCGGGCATTGCCCCACCGGCCGCACCAACACCCGCATCCGCGGCTGGCTCGGGCGCGCCGACCAGACCACCAAGATCCGCGGCATGTTCGTGCACCCGGGGCAGGTGGCCGAAGTGGCGCGCCGGCACCCGGGCGTGGGGCGCGTGCGCCTGGTGGTGGAGGGCACCATCGGCGACGAGCGCATGGTGCTGCACGCCGAGACCGCAACGCCGTCGCCGCAGCTGGCCGAACAGATGGTGGCCAGCGTGCGTGACGTCACCAAGCTGCGGGGCGAGGTGAAGCTGGCTGCGCCCGGTACCCTGGCGGCCGACGGCAAGGTGATTGACGACCAGCGCAGCTACCAGTGAGGCGCCCGCCCGCTGGCGCGCGGACGGCAATACCCGAGTGCCGCGCCCGCCCTCTAAAATGTCCTATTGACAGGACATTAGGAGCGGATCAGGATGCGGCGCGTGAACACGCCCCGCGCCAACCTGCCGCTGCCCAAGTACCACCGGGTCTACCTGGTGCTGCGCCAGCAGCTGGACGAGGGTCGTTTCACCGACGGCCTGCCCGGCGAGCTGGTGCTGATGGAGTCCTTCGGCGTCTCGCGCGTGACCGTGCGGCGTGCGCTCGAACAGCTCGCCACTGAGGGCCTGATCACCCGGCACCCGGGGCGGGCCACGCGGCCCACGCGCGCGCGCGCCGCACCCGGACCGGCCAGTGGCGAGGCGCCCTCCCAGACCCGGCTGTCCGGCCTGCTGGAAAACCTGGTCAGCATGGGCCTGCGCACCTCGGTGGACGTGATATCCCTGGAGACGCTGGCAGCCCCCGACGCCGTAGCCCAGGCCGTGGGCATTGCGCCGGGCGACCGGGTGCAAAAGGCGGTGCGCGTGCGCAGCACGCGCGAGGGCCCGCTGTCTCGCATGACCACCTGGGTACCGCTGTCGGTGGCGCGTCCCTTCACGCGCCGCGAACTGGGCAAGAAGCCGATCCTGCTGCTGCTCGAAGAGGCGGGCGTTCGCGTCGGGCGCGCCGAGCAGACCCTCACTGCCGTCCTGGCCGATGCCGAATCGGCGCAGCAGCTTGATGTCCCGATCGGCGGACCCCTGCTGGCGGTGCGCCGCCTGATCTACGACGACAAGGACCGACCGGTGCAATGGCTGCATGGCCTGTACCGGCCGGACCGCTACGAATACCAGATGCAGCTCTCGCGCGTGGGCAGCATCGACGCCAAGGTTTGGGTCAGTAAAGAGCTATCAGCTCAGTTTCACTAATGAAGGAGAACACCATGAGTACTCGTCGCCACTTCATCACGCAAACCGCCGCTGGCGCCTCCGCGCTGGCCTTCCCGCTGGTAGGCGGAGCCCAGGCCCGCGCCATCAAGGTGGGCGTGCTGCACCCGGTCACCGGTGCGCTCGCCTACTCGGGGCAGCAGTGCCGCCTGGGCGCCGAGCTGGCGATCGAGGACATCAACAGGACCGGCATCAAGTCGCTGGGGGGCGCCAAGATCGAGCCCCTGCTGGCCGATGCGCAGTCCATGCCGCAGGCCGGCGTGGCCGAGATCGAGAAGATCAACGAAGCCGGCGCCAGCGCCGTGGTGGGCGCCTTCGCCTCCGCCATCTGCCTGGCCACCACGCAGGCCGCTGCCAAGTACAACCTGCCGCATGTGGTGGACGTGGGCGTGGCCGACCAGATCGTCGAGCGTGGCCTGAAGAACACCTTCCGCTTCGGCCCCGGCTACCGCAAGTGCGCGGAGGTGGCGGTGGCCAACCTGCACGTGCTCAATACCGCTGCAGGCAAGCCCGCCCGCACCGTGATGATCATTCACGAGGAATCGCTGTTCGGCACCGGCACCGCCAACCTGCTCTCGCGCGAGCTGCCTGGCTACGGCTACGAGGTCAAGGAAGTGATCAAGCACGCCAACCCCACGCGTGACTTCAACAACATCGTGCTGCGCATGAAGGCGGTGAACCCGGACATCGTGATCCCTGCCAACTACTACAACGAGTACGCGCTGCTGGTGCGCACCATGCAGCAGCAGAAGGCCGTTCCCAAGGCAATCTACTCGGTGCTGGGTGGCGCGGCCTCGCAGTACAAGTTCGTGAAGGAGTTCCCGGACGCGTCCAACGGCATCATCGACTGCAATCACTGGTTCAATCCGCGTGACAAGCGCAGCGCCGACCTGAAGAAGCGCGTCGAGGCCAAGGGCGCCTTCTTCAGCTACGAGGTGTTCATGACCTATACCGCCATGCGCCTGCTGGGGGATGCGATCGAGCGCGCCAAGTCCGCCGACCGCGCCGCCATCATCGCGGCGCTGGAGTCCAGCACCTTCGCCGACCACATCATGCCGTACGGCGCGACCAAGTTCGTGAACGGTCAGAACACCGGCGCGCAGCCCCTGATGACGCAGGTCCAGAAGAACGACATCAAGGTGATCATCCCGCGCGACTACCGCGAAGCCGAGCCGATCTTCCCGCTCAAGGCCTGACCTGAAAGGCTTGATCCGCGCGAGGCAGACACCGGCTGATGTTTGAACTTTCCATCCTGTTCCCGGCGGTCCTGAACGGGTTGACCACCGGCGCGGTGTACGCGCTGGTGGCCCTGGGGCTGACGCTGATCTACGGCGTGCTGCACATCATCAACTTCGCGCACGGCGCGGCGTTGATGATGGCCCTGTACGGCGTGTACTTCCTGCGCCAGTCCCTGGGGATCGATCCCTACCTCGCCCTGCCGGTGATGGTGGTGGCCATGTTCGTGGCCGGCTACCTGCTGCAGCGGGTGGTGATCGAGCGGGCCAGCCATGGGAAGGACGAGAACATCCTGCTGGTGACGCTGGGCATTTCCATCGTGCTGGAGAACGTGGCGCTGCTGGCGTTCCGCTCCGACACGCGCACCATCGACACCGCCTACACCCTGAGTACGGTGCCGATCGCGGGCGCCATGATCGCCCTGCCCAAGGTGGTGGCCTTCGGCGGCGCGGTGCTGGCCTCGGCGGTGCTGCTGTGGATCATGGCCCGCACCGACCTGGGCCGCGCGATCCGCGCGGTGGCCAAAGAGAAGCAGGGTGCGCGTCTCATGGGAATCAACGTAGAACATGTCTACGCCATGAGCTTCGGCATCGGCCTGGCCTGCCTGGGCGCGGCCGCCTGCTTCCTGCTGCCGGCCTATTACGTCAACCCGCAGGTGGGCAACGGTTTCGTGCTGGTGGCCTTCACCATCGTCGTCCTGGGCGGCATGGGCAGCTTCGCAGGCGCCCTGCTCGGGGGCTTCCTGATCGGGGTCGTGGAGTCGCTGGGCGGCCTGTGGTTCGGTGAATCCCTAGGGCAGATCGGCATCTTCCTGATCTTCATCGCGGTGCTGCTGCTGCGCCCGCAGGGCCTGTTCGGGGCGAAGGCATGAAGCGCGACCTCCTGATGATCGCGCTGTTCGCGCTGCTCGTGGCCTGCGTGCCCCTGGCCACGTCCTCGGGCGTGGTCCTGAATTTCGTGATGATGGTGCTGTATGGCGCCCTCATGGCCCAGGCCTGGAACCTCCTGGGCGGCTACGGCGGCCAGTTCTCGTTCGGCCACGCGCTGTTCTTCGGCACTGGCGCCTATGTGCAGGCCATCGCGCAGATGCAGTGGGGCCTGAACCCCTGGCCCGCGCTGGCCCTGGCCATGGCACTGTCGTCGGCCGTCGGCCTGTTCGTGGGCGCGCTCACCTTCCGCTACGGGCTCAAGGGCTCGTACTTCGCGCTGGTCACGCTGGCCTTTGCGGAGGTGTTCCGCGTGGTGGCCCTGTCCGTGCCCTTCACCGGCGCGGGGGTGGGCCTCATGCTGCCCCTGCGCGAAGGCGCGGACAACATGCAGTTCGGCGGCCGCGCCGGCTTCATCTGGCTGGCGCTGGGGCTGCTGGTGCTGGCGCTGCTCGTCACAGCGTGGCTGCGGCACTCGCGCTTCGGCGCCTGGCTGCAGGCTGTGCGTGACAACGAGGACGCGGCCCGCGCCATCGGCGTCGATCCCTTTCGGGTCAAGCTGGGCGCCATTGGCCTGTCCGGCGGCTTCATGGGCGCGGCCGGGGCCTTCTACCTGCAGGTGTTCCAGTACATCGATCCAGCCATCGCCTACGGCGCGCACGCCTCGGTGGAGGCGCTGGTGGCGGCGATCGTCGGCGGCATGGGTACGCTGTGGGGCCCGCTGCTGGGGGCAGCGACGCTGCACCTGCTGGCGGACCTCACGCGCAACCTGTTTGGCAACCTGCCGGGGATCAACATGATCATCTACGGCTGCGTGCTGGTGCTGATCGTGATGTTCGCCCCGCGTGGCGTGGGCGGTGTCGGCCGCTCCGTGGTGGCGCTGTGGCGCGCCCAGACCGGGCAGGACAAGCGCAAGGGGGAGGGCGCATGACCGACATGCTGCGCCTGACCGGCGTCTCCAAATCCTTCGGCGGCCTGCGCGCAGTCCAGGACGTGAGCCTGACCCTGCCCCAGGGACGTCTGAGCGCTCTGATCGGCCCCAATGGTGCGGGCAAGACCACGCTGTTCGCGTTGATGTCCGGCTTCCTCGTCCCCGACAGCGGGCGCGTCGAGCTGGAAGGCGCCGACATCACCGGCGAGCCGCCACACCGCAACGCGCGCCGCGGCATGACCCGCACCTTCCAGATCGTGCAGCCCTTCGCCGCGCAGACCGTGCGCGAGAACATCGCCGCAGGCGCGCATCTGCACTGCGCCGACCGGGCCGAGGCCCTGGCCCAGGCCGAGGGCGTGGCCCGGCGTGTGGGCCTGGCGCCGCAGCTGGACAAACCCGCCGGCGACCTCACGGTGGCTGGCCGCAAGCGCCTGGAGCTGGCGCGCGCGCTGGCCACGCGGCCCCGGCTGCTGCTGCTGGACGAGGTGCTGGCCGGCCTGAACCCGCAGGAGGTGGGCGAGATGCTTCCGGTGGTGCGCGGTATCGCCGACGAGGGCGTGACCGTGCTGATGATCGAACACGTGATGCAGGCGGTGATGAACCTGGCTTCGCATGTCTGGGTGCTGGCACAGGGCCAGCTGATCGCCGAGGGTGCGCCGCAGGAGATCACGCGCGACTCTCGCGTGATCGAGGCCTACCTGGGGCATGGCACGGCCAAGCGGCTGGCGGGTGCAGGAGTAGCGACGTGAACGCGCCCCTGCTTGACGTGAAGGGCCTGCGCAGCGGCTACGGCAGCGTGGAGATCCTGCGCGGCGTCGACCTGACGGTGAACACCGGCGAGATCGTCGCCCTGCTTGGCAGCAATGGCGCGGGCAAGTCCACCTTCAACAACACCCTGTGCGGCATCGTATCGGCGCGCACGGGCAGCATCGCCTTCGACGGCCAGCCTCTGGCAGGCACCCACTACCGCGACATCGTGCAGGCCGGCCTGATCCAGGTGCCCGAGGGGCGGCGGGTCTTTCCGAACCTGTCCGTGCTGGAGAACCTGGAACTGGGCAGCTTCGCCCGCGCCCGCGAGCGGCGCGCGCAGAACCTGGAGCGCGTGTTCGGCATCTTCCCCCGCCTGAAGGAGCGCCTCACGCAGCTGGCTGGCACCATGAGCGGCGGCGAGCAGCAGATGCTGGCGATCGGCCGCGGCCTCATGGCCGAGCCGCGCCTCTTGATCCTGGACGAGCCGTCCCTGGGCCTGTCGCCGCTGCTGGTGGAGGAAATGTTCGGCCTGATCTCGCAGCTGCATCGGCAAGGGCTGTCCATCCTGCTGGTCGAACAGAACGTGGGCCAATCGCTGGAGATCGCGCAGCGCGCCTACGTGATGGAGAACGGCACGATCGAATTCTCCGGCCTGCCCGGCGAGCTGCTTGCAAGTGACCGCCTGCGCCGGGCCTACCTGGGCATCTGAGCGTTCGAACATGATGTCCGCGCCCATGACCCTGGCCCAGAAGCTGGTGGCTCGCGCCGCTGGCCGCGCTCAGGTCACCCCGGGTGAGGTGGTGACTTGCCGGGTGGACCTGGCCATGTTCCATGATTCGTCCGGCCCCCGGCGCCTCAAACCTATGCTCGAGGACCTGGGCGCGAAGATCTGGGACCCCTCGCGCGTGGTGCTGGTGATGGACCACTACGTGCCCGAGCGCGATGACGAGTCGCGCCGCATCGTACGCATCGCCCGCGAGTGGGCGCGTGACGAGCGCCTGCCCCATGTCTACGATAGCCAGGGCATCTGCCATGTGGTGGTACCCCAGCACGGTCACATTCGCCCCGGTATGTTCTGCGTCGGCGGCGATTCGCACTCCCCCACCGGTGGAGCGTTTGGCGCCTACATGTTCGGCATCGGCAGCACCGAGATGCTCGGCGTGGTCGTGACCGGCGAGATCTGGCTGCAGGTGCCCCGCACCATCGCCCTGGAGTGGTCGGGACAACTGGCACCGGGCGTCACCGCCAAGGACATGATGCTGCACATGATCGGCCGCTTCGGCATGAACGGCGGCGCCTACCAGGCCCTGGAGTTCTGCGGGGAGGCGGTGCGCGCGCTGTCCATGAACGAGCGTATGACGCTGTCCAACATGAGCGCGGAGCTGGGCGCGCAGGCGGGCCTGGTCGCGCCTGACGAGACCACCCTCGACTGGCTGCGTGCAGCGGGCGTGGACCCTGGGGTCCTGGGCGACCTGCGGCACTGGCGCACGGATGAAGGCGCTCCGATGGAGCGCCATGCCTTCGACGCGTCCAGCCTCGCGCCTCAGGTGGCCGCCCCGCACAGCCCTGCCAACGCGGGCGACGTGGCCCGCCACGAGGGCACGGTCATCGACGTCGCCTACCTGGGCGCCTGCACCGGCGCGAAGATCGATGACCTGCGTGCCGCCGCCTCGGTGCTGCGCGGGCGTCGCGCGGCTTCGGGTGTGCGCCTGATCGTGGCCCCTGCCACCCAGAAGGACCAGGCACAGGCCGAGCGCGAGGGTCTTATGCAGGTGCTGCGCGACGCGGGCGCCGAAGTGGGCGCCACCGCCTGCGGCGCCTGCGCGGGCTATGGCGACTCGCTGTCGCAGGCGCGCAGCGTCATTTCCAGCACGGCGCGCAATTTCCGTGGCCGCATGGGATCGCCTGATACCGGGGTGTACCTGGCCTCCCCCTACACGGTGGCAGCGTCGGCCGTGGCCGGGCGCATCTGCGACCCGCGCGAGATGATGGTGGAGGCGGCCGCGTGAACGCCCCGGTGCCTCATCAGGACCTGCGCAGGCCGGCAGCGGCCTCGCACCGCGTCTGGCGCCTGGGCGCCGACGTTGACACCGATGTCCTGGCCCCCGGTGCCTACATGAAGCTGGGCATCGACGGCATCGCTCCCCACTGCCTGGAGGCCCTGCGCCCGGAGTTCGCGCGCGAGGTGCGCCCGGGTGACGTCATCGCCGCGGGTCCCGGCTTCGGCATCGGGTCCTCGCGCGAGCAGGCCGCCGGGGCGTTGCGCCACCTGGGCGTGGCGGCCGTGATCGCCCCGTCCTACAGCGGCCTGTTTTTCCGCAACGCCTACAACCTCGGTCTGCTGCTCCTGACCTGCCCCGAGGCCGAGACCCTCACCGAGGGCGAGGCGGTACGCCTGGACCTGCACACCGGCGACGCGCCCCTGGTGATGGCCGCCGACGGCCGTCGCCTGACCTGCGACCCGGTCCCGGATTTCCTGCTGGCGATGGTGAACGCCGGCGGTCTGTTCAACCTACTGCGCGCGCGCATCCCTTCCAAGACCCCGGAGACCCCATGAGCCAACCTCCCTACGACCTCCTGATCAAGAACGTGCGCGTCGTGCGTCCCCACGGTAACGTGGTGCACGAGGGCGACATCGCCATCGCCAACGAGCGCGTGGTGAAGGTCGCCCCCGGCATCGACGTCACCCAGGCGAAGAAGGTCTACGACGGCAAGAGCCGTCTGGCCTTTCCCGGCGTGGTCGACGCGCACATGCATAGCGGCATCTACTCGCCGCTGGACGAGGACGCGGTCACCGAGAGCAAGGCCGCGGCCATCGGCGGCGTGACCTCCAGCCTGAACTACTTCCGAACCGGCCAGTACTACCTGAACAAGGGCGGCCCGTACGCGAAATTTTTCCCTGAGGTGCTCAAGATCTCCAAGGGGCGCTTCCATGTGGACTACGGCTACCACCTGGCGCCCATGGACCGCAAGCACATCGAGGAGATCCCGATGCTGATCGAGAAGCACGGCGTGTCCAGCTTCAAGATCTTCATGTTCTACGGCTCGCACGGCCTGCACGGTGCGTCGAACACGCAGAAGGAATTCCTGATGATCGGCGAGGACGAGCGCTATGACCTCGCGCACTTCGAGTTCATCATGCGCGGCATCCAGGCCGCGCGCGAGCAGATGCCGGACAAGGCCAGGCAGATCTCGTTGTCCCTGCACTGCGAGACCGCCGAGATCATGACGGCCTACACCAAGATCGTCGAGAAGGACAAGTCGCTCAAGGGCCTGGCGGCCTACAGCGCTTCGCGCCCGCAGCACTCCGAGGGCCTGGCGGTATTCATCGCCAGCTACCTGGCCAACGAGACCGCGCTGCCCAATATCAACCTGCTGCATCTGAGCTCCCGAAAGGCGGTCCAGGCCGCGATGATGATGGCCGACGTCTTCCCGCACATCGACTTCAAGCGCGAGGTCACCATCGGCCACCTGATGCTGGACATCACCTCCAAGGCCGCCGAACTGGCCAAGGTGAACCCGCCGATCCGCCCGCGCGAGGACGTGGAGTTCCTGTGGCAGGCGCTGCTCGAAGGTGAGCTCGATTGGGTGGTGTCCGACCACGCCTGCTGCCGCCAGGAGATGAAGATTCCAAAACGGTATTTTGGCAACATCTGGATGGCCAAGAGCGGCTTTGGCGGCACCGAATACCTGCTGCCCGCGCTGGTCTCCGAGGGCACGCGCCGCGGCATGGGCTACAACCACATGGCCCGCGTGCTGTCCTGGAACCCGGCGCAGCGCTATGGACTGAACCACAAGGGCGACATCGCCGAGGGCTTCGACGCCGACGTGGTGCTGGTCGACCCCAAGCGCACCTGGACCATCCACGCCAAGGACTCGCCCTCTACCCAGGGTTACACCCCCTTCGAGGGGCTGGAGCTGTCCGCCCACGTGGACGCCACCTTCCTGCGCGGCAAGCTCATTTGCGAGAACGGTCAGATCCTGGGCAAGCCCTCGGGCCAGTACCTGCACCGCCCGACGGCCTGAGGTCCTCGGACCGCGTCACGCCACACGCTGCGACCATGATCACTGCGCAAGACGATGCCCAGGCGCCGCGCGTGCTGCCTGCCTCGCGCCTGCGGGGCGACGCGCCCGCGGTGCCGGCAGCCATCGTCGGCGCAGGCGCCTGCGGGCTGATGGCTGCCATCGCGCTGCGTGACGCGGGAATCGACTGCGTGGTGCTGGAGCGGGACGAGCGGCCTGCGGGTTCCACCGCGCTGTCCTCGGGGTTCATCCCTGCCGCGGGTACCCGGGTGCAGCGCGCCTCGGGCATCGACGACAGCCCGCAGCGCTTCGCCCAGGACATCCAGGACAAGGCCATGGGTCGCGCCGCGCCCCACCTCGTGGTGGCCTACACCGAGGCGATTGCACCTGCCCTGGACTGTCTCACGCAGCGCCACGGCATCGCGCTGCAGGTGCTGGACGGATTCCTCTACCCCGGCCACACCGCGCACCGCATGCACGCCACGCCCCAAAAGACCGGTGCCTCCTTCGTCGCGCAGCTCGAACGCGCTGCAAGCGAAGCGGGTGCCATGCTGCTCACGCAGGCCACCGTACGCGAGCTGTATGTCGACGACGGCAGCCGCATCACTGGCCTGGGCTTTCGCCGCCCCGACGGGCAGCTGGAGCAACTGGCCTGCGACACCCTGGTGCTCGCCTGCAACGGCTTCGGCGGTAACGTGGCGATGGTGAACGAACTCCTGCCCGAGATGCGCGGCGCGACCTTCGGCGGCCATGTGGGCAACGACGGTAGCGCCATCCAGTGGGGCCGCCAGCTCGGCGCGCGACTGGCCGACCTCACGGGTTACCAGGGCCACGGCTCCTGGGTGGTGCCCCAGGGCATCCTCATGACCTGGGCGGTGATGGCCGAAGGCGGCATCCAGCTCAATGCGCAGGGCAAGCGGTTTCACGACGAGACCGAGGGCTACTCCGAGGCCTCGGTGCACGTACTGCAGCAGCCTGGGCAGGTGGCCTGGAATGTGTTCGACGACCGGCTGCTGGCGCTGGCCCGCACCTTTCCGGATTTCCAGCAGGCCGAGGCGGCCGGCGCGCTGCGCACTGCAGCGGACAAGCCGGCCCTGGCCCGCCTGATCGGGTGCGCGGCGCGCAGCCTGGATTCGGCCCTGGATCGGTTCGATCCCCCCTACCACGCGGTCAAGGTGACCGGCGCCCTGTTCCACACCCAGGGCGGCCTGGACATCGACGCGCAGTGCCGTGTGCTTGGTGGCGAGGGCAGGCCGCTGCCCAATCTCCTGGCCGCCGGCGGCGCCGCGCGCGGCGTCTCGGGCGACGCGGTGTGGGGGTACCTCTCGGGCAACGGCCTGCTCAGTGCGGTGGCGGGCGGCTGGATCGCGGCGCACACGGCGGCGACCATCGTGTCCCCCTGATACCGACGGATCTTCCATGAACCTCAAGCAACGACTGTCTGAATCCCGCGTGCTGCTGGCGCCCGGGGTCTACGACGCCATGAGCGCCCTGGTCGCGGAGCAAAGCGGCTTCGAGGCCCTGTACCTCTCGGGTGCGTCCATTGCCTACACCCGCCTGGGCCGCTCGGACGTCGGCCTGACCACCCAGACCGAGGTGGCCGACACGCTGGCGCGCATCACCGAGCGCGTGCAGCTGCCGGTGATCGTGGACGCCGACACCGGCTTCGGCAACGCGCTGAACACGCAGCGCACCGTGCGCGAGTTCGAGCGCGCGGGTGCCGCCATGATCCAGCTGGAGGACCAGACCTTTCCCAAGCGATGTGGCCACCTGGACGGCAAGGGCGTGGTGCCGGTGGCCGAGATGTGCGGCAAGCTGCGCGCGGCGCTGGATGCGCGCCGCAGCGGGCAGACCCTGATCCTCGCCCGCACCGACGCCGTGGCGGTGGAGGGCTTTGACGCCGCGATGGAGCGCGCCGAGCGCTACCTGGAGACGGGCGTGGACGCCCTCTTCATCGAGGCCGTGCGGACCCGCGAGCAGATGGACACCGCCTGCGCGCGCTTCGCGCAACGTATCCCGATGCTGGCCAACATGGTGGAGGGCGGCAAGACCCCGGTGCAATCGGCCCAGGAGCTCGGACGGCGCGGTTACCGCATCGTGATCTTTCCCGGTGGCACGGCGCGTGCGGTGGCCCATACCCTGCAACGCTACTACGCGCGCCTGCACGCCGATGGCACGACGGCGGCGATGGCGGGTGAGATGCTGGATTTCGAGGGCCTGAACCGGGTCATCGGCACGCCAGAACTGATGGCGCAGGGTCGCCGTTACGACGCAGGCTGATCCGGTGTTCGGGCTATCCCTGTTGACGCGCATGGCGAGACTGCCGAGACTGCGGCCTCCAAGTTTTTCACAGGATTTTCCATGTCCAAGGCCTATTGGGTCAGCACCTACCACGCCATTCACAACGAAGTCGCCCTGGCGGCCTATGCGAAGCTGGCCGGGCCGGCGCTGACAGCGGCCGGTGGCAAATTCATCGTGCGCGGCATGCCGCAGAAGGCCAAGGAAGCCGGCAAGCTGATGCGGGTGGTGATCATCGAATTCGAGAGCTTGGCGGCGGCCCAGGCAGCGTACGAGAGTGCGGCTTACCAGGAGGCGCTGGCCGCCCTGGGCGAGAACGCCGCGGTACGCGACATCCGGATCGTCGAGGGCGTTTGAGGCCTGGTGACAACCAGGCCTTTGAATCGATTGGTGCCGGTGAGATGAATCGAACACCCGACCTTCTCATTACGAATCCGAAGGCCAACAGCACCAGTCTCCTCTGAAGTTGATGTGTTCCCAGTGCTTTTTACGCACTTTTTACGCATGGCTTCAATTACCAACCGAGGTTCGTCCTACCAAGTTGAGATCCGCAGGAAAGATTCACCAAAGGTGAGTAAGTGCTTCAAGAGCCTGTCCGATGCCAAGGCATGGGCAAGGCAGGTGGAGGCCGACATGGATCGCGGCAACAGCCCGATCGCACGGGTGAGGGGCTCCATCACACCAACACTAGCGCAAGCTCTCGACAGATATCTGGAAGAGGTTGTTGTTCATAAGAAGTCCGCTCGCCAAGAGAGCAGCATCATCAGGCAGTGGCAGAAAGGTCGTTACGCAAACAAGCCCTTAGCCTCAATCACCGCTCTGGATTTGGCTGGGTACAGAGATGGAGCACTGGCAACGGGGCAGGCCCCAGCGACAGTCGTCAGATACTTAGCCGTTCTTAGTCACGTCTTCACAGTCGCAACCCAGGAGTGGGGCTTCCATCTGGACAATCCCGTCTTGAAGATTAAAAAGCCGAGAGTGTCTAACGCCCGGGCCCGTAGGCCCACGTCTCAGGAGTTGGTTGCAGTTCTGGCTCACATCAAGAGCCAGGAGATCAGGGTGTTCATCCAACTGGCAGCGGAGACAGCTATGCGAAGAAGCGAACTGTACGGTCTGTCATGGGAGAGGGTGGATTTACAGAGTCAGCTTGTCCATTTGGCAGACACCAAAAATGGGGACAGCCGCACCGTTGTTATTAGTAGCAAGGCCGTCAGCCTGCTTCGATCCCTCCCAAGGGGGGAGTCGGAAGCGGTGTTTTCCTTCACCCATAAAGACACTCCCACAAAGGCATTTATACGGGCTGTGAAGGCGGCGAGGTCAGCCTATGAGGTGCAGTGCGGGGAGAGGGGCGAAGAGGCAAACCCGAACTATCTACAAGATCTGAGACTTCACGATATGCGCCATGAAGCCACCAGCAGCCTGTTTGAAAAGGGGTTGGCGGCGATAGAAGTTGCCTCGATTACGGGGCATAAGTCGCTGGCAATGCTGTCGAGATACACCCATCTAGCCAATTCTCATCTGATAGGAAAGCTGGGCTGACAAACTAAGAAGCCCCCCAGGCGCTGCATCATATTATTTGAAGAAGGGGAGGCCTATTAAAATGCCTCTAAAACGCATTAAAACGCCCTACAAGCGATTATTTTTGGGCGGGTAAGGGGTAGGTAGCCGGAGGAGAGCGTTGTTCGCGATGGATTCGGCGCCTAGCGCAAGGAGGGGCAGGCATACCGACTTGCAAAAATCTGAAATAATAAATATATTTGAAATAAATCTCTACAATCAACGCCTTGAATTTGTTTTAATTAAATTTTTTGGGGTGGAGGCGTTATGCCCCCGGCCTGTGAAACATGACCTACACACACCTTAGAGACCTTATAGTCAAGTACAAGGGAGATAAGAAATACGTACTGGAACGAATTCAGAATGAAAAACTTGTAATAGTTGGGAAGTGGTACGTCAAGGACTGGGCTGAGCCCTACTTCCCGTCGTATGCACCTGCCGATGAGTACTTGAACCTCATCAATAGACTTGACGGCCAGCACTTTGAATTTAAAGGTAAGCCTTGCAAGACCGAAAGCAGGGTGGAAAGCAGTGGGCGAATCTACACAAGCCTGATATTCGAAGACGGCGCCTCTATCAACTACCAAAACCAAAAGGCAGCCGACCGCAGGTCTTGTCTGCACGAAGGTGTTCCACTTGAAATGTTTGATGTTTCAGCTTCACAACTACGCGTGGCGTTAGCCTTGCGCGGCAGGCTCCTCCCGTTTCACGAAAGCCCTTGGGACGACCTAGTAGAAGAAGTGAAGCACGACGAGCTAAACGAAATCGACCATGCTGCAAAGCGCCGCTTCGTCAAACGAGTTGCTCTCATGGCTGTCAAACGAATCAGAAACCCCGACATTACGACGATGTGGAACGAGGAAGTGAGAGTCCCGCCAAAGGTGAGCAGAAAAGGCCTAAAAAGCGAGATCGAGCGCGCGCTCTACAAAGTCTATCCCGAGTTGAAGGAAGACATCCCCAGCACGACAAAAACTCCCGATGGCTATACGATTCAGCAGGAAAGGAGCCGGTACCAGTTGGCCGTGAAGTGCCGCCCGCTGGGAGTTGACACGAAGTATTTCATACCGATTTACGGAGCCCCAACTGAGAACAACATCGTCGAAGCCTATGAGGCCTGTATCCTGAGAAACGTAATATTCTCATTGCCAAAGGGTGCGCCTATACTGACATGCCACGATGAAGTCAGTACGCATGCCCCCTACATCCCAGTAGTGCAATCTTCTTGGGAGAGCGCCCTAAATGAGTTAGCCCGACTATGTTGATTTCAAAGAGAGCATATGCTTAATTGCTGCCAAAGTGGCTGTCAATTCCCAGTGCTTTTCCGTGAGTGGGTATTTTCTTTGACTTGAAAACCGCTATTTATTTAGAGATAAGATTTTTATTGAGAGTTCCCAGCCAATATTTCCACCCTTGCCACTCGGCTTTGTAGAGCTGTTCGGGGGCTGCAGGAAGTTCAGGTGGGATGCGTCCATTTTTCCTTGCTTTTCTCCACTCAGATTCGCTCTTCAAATTTAGCGATCTAGATAGTAAAACTGCCTCTTCGAATGAGAGCCAATTTCTTTTTCTTTTGGCAGAATGCTCTGTTCCAAGCCAATCCATCCAAGAGACCCATTCTTTGTAGAAGGTGTCTGGATTGGAGGGGATGTCGTCAGGGCACATCTCAGTTTTGACGAAACGCCGCCAAGCCCTTGAATCCTTCAAATTCAATGCCCGAATGTAGTCTCTTGCTTGCCCGAACGGCTTCATATTTTTAGATGGAGCTTTGTTACCTGTGCCTAAAAAATCGCCCCATCCCAACCATTCCGTCCTGTAAGCTTCTTCTGGTGTTGCAGGGATTCCTTCAGGTAGAACACCAAATTTTTTGTGTCTTCTCCACTCTGTTTCAGACTTTAACGCTAGGACAGAAACCCATCTCTTTGCCTCACTAAAGGAGAGCCAGTTGTTTTCTTGAATTCCAATTGACCTGGACGAGAGTTTTCCAGACTTCAGGTAAGACTGAATTTCAGGCGAATTCGGAATCAATTCATCAAGGACAAGTTTTTTGAGTAGGGATGACATCTTTTCGTACAACGAGTCTTTGGGGTCCACCAATAAGTCAATAGGTGAAATCCTCTCAAGTGGTAACTCTCTGATTCTCAAAACCCTCCACCCAACTTCGCCTAGCAATTCGTTATCACGCCTATCCTTTTCTACCTGATTTTTATGCCAGTGCGCCCCATCATATTCAATCAGCATATTTAAATCTGGTAAGACGATATCGACGCGCTTATATCGCCCTGTTTTTAACCGTATAGTTCTAACTGACTCATCAACCTTAAAGAACTGACAGAGTTCTTTACTGATGACGGTTTCGACAATTGAAGCTCCGCCTTTGATTTTGTTATCAAGAAAGTTCGACCAATCGCTCCATTCCTCGTAGTATTGGGCAATGTTTACAGGAATCTCAGGAGGCATACGGCCCTGTTTCGCTAAGGCGTACCAATCGTTACTGGTATACACCCTCATCTCCTTTGCCCAAGCTTTTGCCTCCTCGAATGTTGCCCGTGACCTAGCCTTGTAGTGAACGTATCCTGTCTGCAGGAAGGATCCCCAACTAACCCATTCATCCCTATACGTGTTGTATGGAACGATCGGGATGTCAGAAGGAAAAGTTGGCTCTGATGTGATTCGCTTCCAATCATTCAGTTTTTTTATTCCGTTCGTTTTTGCCCAATCTGAGGCTTCTTGGTAGCTCCTGTAATGTTTGTGCTGGTCTGCCACTCTTTCAGTGCCGAGCCAGTCTCCCCACCCCTTCCACTCATCGGCGTACTCGCGATTTGGATTGCTAGGAATATCGGTCGGCAAGCCTGCTTTTCTAAATACTCGCCATTGTGTTTCAGATGTAAGGCCAAGGGACTGAGCCCACTCTTTAGCTATCTGAAACGACCGCCATCGAGTAGAAGTTTTTTTCATCTGTGTGCGTCTGTTCAACTGAGGGTCGGAACTCAATTACTAGCGGTGGTGGCTACTTAATCACGACCTTTACGGATTTGAAAGTCTATACCGTATTGGTAATTAGACGTTGTCTTTGACGTGAAACTAGTCAATAGCTCGCTCCCCAATTTCTTTTAAGAGTCAATTTTTATGACTTTTCATTGAGCCTCTTCCCAACAGGCAAAGTCAAATACTTTGAGGCTTGTTCAGGCGTCATTTCAAACGTGAAACTTCCAGGCCTACGCGTAGTTTTTCCGTACCGTAGCCACTCAAACTTCTCAAGGAGTTGAGGCAAGTTGTGCTTCATTGCCATCATTGCGTAGTGATGATCCATACGGACTCACATATGCTGCGCTGATTTTCATCCATTGGCGACCAAGACGCCACCATCTTGAAATACATAATTAATATTAAAGTAAATTAATATTAAATATTTGAGACTATTTATGGGGTGCAAAAAACCCAATTTCTTGCATTACAAAAAGAGCCACAGATCGCTTAGAGAATTTGGGAAGAGGGGTTGAGGAATCGTTGACCTCCCCCACGTTCGGCATCGCCATATTAACCCCAACGAATGCATATTGGTTTAACTTGTAATCCATCGAAACACGTAGGCTTGTATCCTCTTGATTGATAAATATAGCGTAGTAATTCGACGATCTAAGTTTCCTAATTTGTCGTATCTCAATTTCATTTCGAAATTCGAGAAATCCGCCGCATCTCTCTTTTCCGTCTTCAAGTTGGCACCTGACAAGCTCGATACGCCCTAAAGACCACCATAGGCGAAATCGTATCCAATTTATTATTTTTAGCATTTACCGCCTCAAAAAATTAATCACTAGTATCATCGCATAAATTCCTTGCCAGAAACTCGCTCGATCAAAATTATCAATGAGATGACAGTATATTAATTGTACTTGGTCTTGCTTGATCTTCAGATTTTTTAAAGTACGTTTTAGATATTGCTTGGAAGCATGAACCACGGCACTCCAAACAAAAATGACCAGAGGCCGACAACCATTGCGCCTGGCGCAAGAAATACGCCTGCCAGAGCCCAGCCGACAAGCTTGAACTTTACGCATATCCACATGTAGTAGATCCACCCGAGTCCCAGTGCGATGCCGAGCAAGCCCCAGAAGACTGAGCCGCGCTGTTTGTGTTTTGATGACATGATGCCCCATTCAAAGTGCAAAGTTAAGGCCTAAATTTCCTTTTATACTGACTTTTCTAGGCGGCTCTCGGTATGTGGGTTGCTTGAAAAACAACGCTAATCGATACAGTGCTTGAAACTTCTTCGGGCACAACGTCTGGAACAGAAAGAGACGCCTGTAACAAGGGATTGCTCTCAAATGCTACGTGCAGCGAGAACTTCGACTCGTCTCTGGGCATGGCATGTGTAACCGTTTTTATTCCGGTAACCGTAAGCTCAAGCTGCTCGGCAATCTCGCTTGCTGTGGTGGCAGCCGCTTGCAGCGCCTCTCGCCTTGCTGTCTGATACATGGCAGCTTGGTCCAGCACTTTAAAGTACGTGTTGATCGACGGGCGGCATTCAACTTCACCCATCTCTTGTAGGACTTTGCCCAGGGTCACCATATTCAATGGGAATTCCACCACAAGCTGCTGAACACCCTCGTAGCCAATGAGCTTTCGCTTGTCTGAATCAAACTTGTGCTCCCAATCCTCGTTAATAGAAAACTCTCGGGTCTTTGCCTTGTCCGCAACACCTGAATTGCTCAGTGCAACTGACACTGATCGCCCAGCCTCATTCAGCTTTTCGACTGCATCTGCATAGGTGCCTGCTCTTTGATTGATCCCAATCAGCAGGCTGATGGTGTCAGGCTCAGCGGCAATAGTCGCTTTCCCATCCACCGTGATTTCTGTCAATGCTTCCATTTTTCAGTGCTCCTTAGATCGTTTGATGATGTGTATGCAGCCAAGCCTTTACAGATTCCAACGTGCCAAACATCGGCAGCATGGAGTCCTTTGGACGACTTGGGTCTAGTCCTCCTGCAACATAGCTTCCATCCATGTTGAATACATCCCATCCTTCCCGTTGTAAAACCATGGGCGGATGTGCCCCGACAGGGCATTGCCACCGACAAGACAGCTTGGCCGGTCTAGCTGCATACGCCTTACCATCGACTTCAAGCAGACACTCTTGCTGAAGCGCAGTGATGTGCATGGCTGCCTTTTTCCGCTGAGCGGGGGCAGGTTGAGCTTTGCCTACGAATTGGCGAAGCTGGGCCAGAGTGTCTTGATGCCAAGGGCAGATGCTTTCATTGCACAACACAGCCAGCAGCACTTCACGTGTGACCCGTGCTGAGTCGACCCAATACCTATAGGTTGGCTCCCCTTTTCGGTTTTGACCAAAGCTGACCCTCACGGAGAGGTCGTTGTGCATCACCACTTCCGTGATCCACTTGCCCGAAAACTCCTCAGCCAACTGCTGCTCAATACAGTCCAAGTCCATACAGCCTCTTTTCTTTTGACCCATGAAAAAACCGCCGTGTAGTAGTCACAAGGACTGCTAGGGACGGTCGGTCTGCGGATTCAAATTGTCAGAAAGCGGCTGGGTGGTCAAGCCAATAGCCGTGGGGTGGAATCAACATCCCATTGACTGGCAAGCAGAAAGATGCATTGGCGTCGTTCCGAAGTTGCGGCTCTGACGCTCAAATTTTTATGAGATTTTCTTTGGGGGCGCTGCACAACGAGAGTGGACCCCATGCCCCCCCTGCTGTCCCTAGCCGGTGTCGCTCAGTCGGTAGAGCCCGGAGCGCTTTGCGCGAGGACGAGCGGCAGCTTGCTGCTGCTAGCTCAGTCAGTAATGCAGAGGGAGGGCTTTACGCAATCGATACGCACTGATAAAAGAACATTCAAAGAAAAAGCCGTCGGAGTCACTGGGACTGACGGCTTCTTCAGAGCGCGATTGGTGCCGGTGAGATGAATCGAACACCCGACCTTCTCATTACGAATGAGCTGCTCTACCGACTGAGCTACACCGGCAATCGAAGCCCGCAATTATAGCGGGGCCGCCATCCTGGCCTGCCTTGGGGCCGCCCTGGCCTGAACGGGCCAGTCGCCAAGCGCCTGTGACCCACACAAGGCTGGCCAATGCGTCGCTATGGTCTCAGGCAAGGACCTGCGCGCATGCCATCCTCCTTGCCTCTGGTTGCCTTCACCCGGGAGTTCTCCCGGGCACTCGGGACGCCCCTGGATACGCCCGATGAACTGCAGCGGGCGAGCGTGCGCCACTTGCACACCTTCTGGCGCTGCCTGGCGCAGTGGGCCGGCGCGCCGCTGGGGTGGGCCGGCTCCTTCGACCCGGTCTGCGAGGGGGACGCCTGCGAACACGCGCGCTTCTTCCCCGCCGCGCGCCTGAACTACGCGGCCAGCCTGCTCAGTCCTCATGCGGCCCCAGACGACGCGATCGCGCTCGTGGAATGCCGTTGTGACGGAGGCCGCGCGCGTATCACGCGTGGCCAATTGCGTGCGCGGGTGGAGCGTCTGGCCGCCGCGCTCGCGGAACTGGGCATCGGGGAGGGCGAGCGGGTGGTAGCCGTGCTTCGCAGCGACGCATCGGCCATCACGCTGGCCCTGGCAGTCACTGCCACGGGGGCCATCCTGTCCACGGCGTCGCCGGACATGGGGCTGGACGCGATCGCCGACCGATTCGAGCCGCTGCGGCCACGCTGGCTGGTCGCCCATGCGGCGGCGCGCGCCTTCGACGCGGGCGAGCCCCTGGCCGGCAAGCTCGTCGCGCTCGGGCAGCGCTTGCCGGGCCTGCAAGCCGTCATCCGGCTGGACGGCGAACCGTTGCCCGGCCCCTGGCCGCAGCACACGCTGGACGAAATGGCCGCCCGGGGCGAGGAGCTGTCCTTCGCCTGGCCGCAGTTCGCCTTCAACCACCCGCTGTTCATCCTGTTCTCCTCGGGTACCACGGGGCGACCCAAGTGCATCGTGCATGGCGCCGGTGGCAGCCTGATCGAGCACCTCAAGGAGCACCGCCTGCACACGGGGCTTGAGGCGGGCGACCGGATGTACTTCCACACCAGCTGCAGCTGGATGATGTGGCACTGGCAGCTCTCGGCGCTGGCCAGCGGGGTGGAGATCGTCACCTGGGACGGCCCCGTCGCCAGCGCCACGACGCTGTGGCAACTGGTCGCCCGCGAGCGGGTGACCGTGTTCGGCACGAGCCCGGCCTACCTGCGGATGTCGCAGGACGCAGGGGTCTCACCCGCGCGCGATCTCGACCTGTCGGCCCTGCGCGCCATCCTGTCCACGGGCGCGGTGCTGCACGAGGCACAGTTCGACTGGGTGCATGAGCACGTGGGCCCGCTGCCCCTGCAGTCCATCTCGGGGGGGACCGACATCCTGGGCTGCTTTGTTCTGGGCCACCCTCAGCTGCCGGTGCGGCGCGGGCAGGCCCAGTGCCGCAGCCTGGGCCTGGACGTGCAGGCCTGGGACGGCGGCCATCCTGTGGCGGGTGTGGGGCAGCTGGTATGCGTGAATCCATTTCCGTCGCGGCCCCTGGGCTTGTTCGGTGACACCGGCGGCAGCGCGTTCCACGCCGCCTATTTCGCGCAGAACCCCGGGGTGTGGACGCATGGCGACCTGATCGAGTTCTTCCCTGAGGGCGGGGCCCGCCTGCACGGGCGCTGCGACGGCCTGCTCAATGTCCGCGGGATCAAGGTGGTGCCCGCCGAGATCTGCCGCGTGCTGGACGGCCATCCGCAGGTGGCTGCGTCGCTGGTGGTCGAGCAGGCCGGGCCGCCGCCGCGGGTGGTGGCGCTCCTGCTGCTGTCGCAGGCCAGCCCGGACCCGATGGACGAGCCCAGCCTCGTGATCCACCTGCGCCGGGAGGTCGCGCGGCGGCTGTCGCCGGCGCACGTCCCCGACCGCTTCGTGGTGGTGCCCGAGCTGCCCCTGACCCACAGCGGCAAGCTGTCCGAGGCGGCTGCCCGATGTGCGATCAATGGCGTGGCCGCGGCCAATCGCTCGGCGCTGCGTAACCCGCAGTGCCTGGACGCGATCCGCGCGTGCTTCCTGCACACGCAGACGCCTGGCGGGACGGGCCTGAACGAGGAGGGTGATGCCGGCGCATCGTTGGAGGCGCAGCTGCAGGCCTTGTGGCGCCAGCAACTCGATATCCCGCACGTGGGCCTGGACGATCATTTCCTGGAGCTGGGGGGCGACTCGCTGCATGCGGCCGTCATCATGACGCGGGTGGAACAGCTGACGGGGCGCAGCCTGCCCCTGGGCACCCTGCTGCAGGCACCGACCGTACGCGCCCTGGCCGCACTCGTACGCGAGGCCCCCAATGCCGGTGACCCCACGCCGGTCGTCACCCTGCGCCCGGGCGTGGGTCCCCCGCTCGTTCTGGTCCATGGCCTGAGCGGCACGGTCATGGAGTGCTGGTCGCTCGTCGATGCCTTGCGTACGCGGCGGCCGGTGCTGGGCCTGCAGGCCCGAGGGATAGACGGTGAGGCCCCGCCCCTGGTGAGCGTGCGGGACATGGCGGACGACTACGTGCAGGCCCTGCGCCGCGACGTCCCCGGCGGGCCCTATGTGCTGTGCGGCTTTTCCTTCGGGGGGCTGGTGGCGCTGGAGATGGCGCGCATCCTCGGTCAGGGCGGTGAGGAGGTGGCGCTCTTGTGCCTGCTCGATCCCTACCTGCGGCGCGATCTACCCCTGCTTCCCCGACTGTGGTATCGGAGCTGGAACGTCGCGACGAAGCTGCTGCTGTTCGCGCCCGCCGAACGGCTCCGGTACCTGGGGCGGCTGGCCGATCGTTGTCGCGCCGCGCTTGCGGGGCGGCGAGTGCGGGCCGGTGCGGCCTCTTCGGCCGCCCCCGTGGCAGGCTGCGCGCTGCGCGAGTCGCATCGCCAGGTGATCGCAGCGCTGCATCGCGCGCTGCAGGCCTACCGGCCCGCCCCTTGCGACACGGGCCCGGTCCTGTTCGTGCGCGCCCGCTTGCCGCTCGATGGCTACCTGAACCCCATGCCGGTGTGGCGCAAGGTGCTTCGGGGGAGGCTGCAGGTAGTCAAGGTGCCAGGCTCGCATCTGGACCTGGTGCGCGGGCAGGGTCCGCAGGTCGCCGCGATCATCGACCGCGCCCTGGCGACCCCGAAAGGGCAGGATGCCGACCAGGGGGGCCTGGAGGGCCCTGACTGCGGCGGGCCGATCCAGGTCAGCCCGCTGCCTGGTGGTAGCCCGTGACCCGTTCGACTTCGTTGCTGCTGCCCAGGATCACGCTCACGCGCTCGTGCAATTGACTGGGCTGGATATCCAGGATGCGAGTGGTGCCGTTGGTGGCCGCGCCGCCGGCCTGTTCGACCAGCCAGCCCATGGGGTTGGCCTCGTACATCAGGCGCAGTTTGCCGGGCTTGTTCGGCTCGCGCTTGTCCCAGGGGTACATGAAGATGCCGCCGCGCGTCAGGATGCGGTGCACGTCGGCCACCATGGAGGCGATCCAGCGCATGTTGAAATCCTTGCCGCGCGGACCCTCCTTGCCGGCCAGGCATTCGTCGACATAGCGGCGCACAGGCGGCGCCCAGTGCCGCATGTTGGACATGTTGATCGCGAATTCCTTGGTGTCGGCCGGGATGCGTACGTTCTCCTGGACCAGCACGAAGGAACCCTGCTCGCGGTCCAGCGTGAACATGGCCACGCCGTCGCCCACCGTCAGCACCAGCGTGGTCTGCGGGCCGTAGATGCAGTAGCCCGCAGCCACCTGGCGGTTGCCCGGTTGCAGGAAGTCCTGCTCGCTCACGCCATGGCCACCCCCTTCGGGTTTCTTCAGCACGCTGAAGATGGTGCCGATGGAGACGTTCACGTCGATGTTGGAGGAGCCATCGAGCGGATCGAACAGCAGCAGGTACTCGCCCTGCGGGTAGCGATTGGGCACCGTGTAGATGCCGTCCATCTCCTCGCTGGCCATGGCCGCCAGGTGCCCGCCCCATTCGTTGGCCTCGATCAGCACCTCGTTGGCGATGATGTCCAGTTTCTTTTGCACCTCGCCCTGCACGTTCTCGGTGTCGGCAGACCCGAGCACACCGCCCAGCGCGCCCTTGTTCACCGCATGGCTGATACTCTTGCAGGCGCGGGCCACCACTTCGAGCAGCAGGCGCAGTTGCGCGGGAATCAGGCCGTCGACGCGCTGCTGCTCGACGAGGTAGCGGGAGAGGGAGATCTTGGTGGACATAAGGAACGGATCAAGTGAAGTTGATTTCGTCAGGGCCAGCGTGGATCCGGCTTTGCCGGTCCGCCGGTGGCGCCCCTTGGGGGGAGGCGCCGCAGGCGCTTCGGGGGGTTACTCCTCCAGCGCTCGGGTCACGACTTCGCGCACGTCGTTGGAGAGATCCGGCTTCGCGGCCACACGCGCGATTGCCTCGCGCGCCGCACTACGGCAAGGCTCGACCAGGCGCTTCCAGCGATCGAGCGCACGCGCCAGGCGCGCAGCGACCTGCGGGTTGATCGCGTCGAGCTCCATCACCCGCTCGCTCCAGAACACATAGCCCGCAGCATCCGTGCGGTGGAAGGCGCCCGGGTTCGCACTGCAATAGCTGAAGATCAGGCTGCGCGCGCGGTTCGGGTTGCGGATGTTGAAGTCGGGGTGATTCATCAGCTGGCGCACCACGGGCAGTCGGTCGCCGCCATGGTCTGGCGCGCCGGCCTGCAGCGCGAACCACTTGTCCAGGACCAGGGCCTCGTCCTTGAACAGGCTGTGGAAGCGGTCCAGCGCCTGCGCCGCCAGCGGGTGGCCGCTGATCACGAGGGCGGACAGGGCGTTGAAGCGGTCGGTCATGTTGCCCGCCTCCTTGAAGCGCTGCAGCGCCTTGCCGGGCCACACCGGGTCGCCGCTCACGCGCGCCGCCAGGCACAGGTGCGTCAGCGCCAGGCCGGCCAGCGCGCGGCGGCCGCTGGACACCGGGTCGGGTCGGTAGGCGCCGTTGTCCTTGTGGTGCTCGTAGGCCCACTCCCAGTCGTGGCGCAGGTGGGTGGCCAGCTGCTGGCGCATCGCCTCGCGCACCGCATGGATACGCTGCGGGTCCACCGTCTCCAGCTGCTCGGCGATGTAGGTCTCGGAGGGCAGGGTGAGCGCCAGGTCCTTGAAGGCGGCATCCAGTGCCGGGTGGCGCAGCACGCCGCGCATGGCCTCCAGGAAGGGGGCGTCCAGCTCCACGTGGCCGCCTTCACGCACGAAGCGCAGGGCGCGATGCAGCGCCAGGCGCTGGCCCGCCTCCCAGCGGTTGAACGGGTCGGTGTCGTGCGCCAGCAGGATCAGGAGCTGGGCGTCGGTGTAGTCGTACTCCAGGATCACCGGCGCGCTGAAGCTCCGCATCAGCGAAGGCACCGGCTCGCCGGTGAGGCCCTCGCGGGTGAGCGTGGCCGTGGACTGGGACAGCACGTGCAGGTCGGAGGCGACTTCCTGGCCCTCGGAATCCAGCAGACCCCAGCGCACGGGGATGACGAACTTGTCCTTCTCGGGCTGCGCTGGCGTGGGCGGGCAGGACTGCGTGAGCGTGATCGTGTAGCGGCCCGCGGCGGCGTCCCATTCGCTGGTGGCACGCACGCGCGGCGTGCCGGCCTGGCTGTACCAGCGCTTGAACGCATCGAGCCTCCGGGCGAGTTCCGAACCGGGGTTGGCGTCAGCGATGGCCTGGGCGAAGTCGTCGCAGGTCACGGCTTGTCCGTCATGGCGCTCGAAGTACAGCGTCATGCCGCGCGCGAAACCGGCGCGACCCCTAGGGTCGTCTTCAGAGGCGACCAGTGTCTGCATCATGCGCACGACCTCGGCACCCTTCTCGTAGATCGTGACCGTGTAGAAGTTGTTGATCTCCAGGTACTGGTCGGGCCGCACCGGGTGCGCCATGGGGCCGGCGTCCTCCGGGAACTGCGCGGTGCGCAGCACGCGCACGTCCTCGATGCGCTTGACGGCACGCGCCGAATCCTCGCCGGCCAGGTCCTGGCTGAATTCCTGGTCACGGAACACCGTCAGACCCTCCTTGAGCGAGAGCTGGAACCAGTCGCGGCAGGTGACGCGGTTGCCCGTCCAGTTGTGGAAGTACTCGTGACCCACCACGCTCTCGATATTGGCGTAGTCCATGTCGGTGGCCGTGGCCTGGCTGGCCAGCACGTACTTCGTGTTGAAGATGTTCAGCCCCTTGTTCTCCATGGCGCCCATGTTGAAGTCGCTGGTGGCGACGATCATGAAGCGCTCCAGGTCCAGCGGCAGGCGAAAGCGCGCCTCGTCCCAGGCCACCGAGGCGATGAGGGAGTTCATCGCGTGCTCGGTCTTGTCCAGGTCGCCGGGTCGCACGTAGACCTGCAGCAGGTGCTCCTTGCCCGATCGCGAGGTGATGCGCTGCTCGCGCGCCACCAGCTTGCCCGCCACCAGGGCGAACAGGTAGGAGGGCTTGCGGTGCGGGTCCACCCACTTGGCGTAGTGGCGGCCCTCGTCCAGGTCGCCCTGGTCCACCAGGTTGCCGTTGGACAGCAGCACCGGGTAGCGGGCCTTGTCGGCGCGCAGCAGCACGGTGTAGCTGGCCATCACGTCGGGACGGTCCAGGAAGTAGGTGATGCGCCGGAAACCCTCGGCCTCGCATTGGGTGAAGAACGACTCGTTGCTCACGTACAGGCCCATGAGCTTGGTGTTCTTGGCGGGCGCGCAGGTGGTGAAGATCTCCAGCTCGAAGGGCTCGTGGCCCTCGGGCAGGTTCTCCAGCACCAGCTGGTTGTCCTCGAGCTTGAAGGAGGTGCCCTGGCCGTTGACCATCACGCGCGCCAGGTTGAGTTCCTCTCCGTCCAGGCGCAGGGGCTGGGCCGGCAGGTCGGGGTTGCGGCGCACGCGCATGCGATTGAGCACGCGGGTCTTGGCCGGGTCGAGGTCAAAGCACAGTTCGACGGTGTCGATCCAGAACGCGGGCGCCTGGTAGTCGGCGCGGTGGATCACCCGGGCTTGGCCTTCACGCATGTCGGTCTCCTAGACGCCCTGCTTGAGGGAGGCTTGAATGAAGGGGTCGAGGTCGCCGTCCAGCACCTTCTGGGTGTTGGAGATCTCCAGGTTGGTGCGCAGGTCCTTGATGCGGCTCTGATCGAGCACGTAGCTTCGGATCTGGTGGCCCCAGCCCACATCGGTCTTGGTGTCCTCGAGCTTCTGCTGTTCTTCCATCCGCTTGCGCATCTCGTGGTCATAGAGGCGGGAGCGCAGGCGCTGCCAGGCGACGTCGCGGTTGGAGTGCTGGCTGCGGCTGTCCTGGCATTGCACCACGATGCCCGTGGGCACGTGGGTCAGACGGACGGCCGAATCGGTCTTGTTGATGTGCTGGCCGCCCGCACCGGACGCGCGGAAGGTGTCTACTCGCACGTCGGCGGGGTTGATGTTGATCTCGACCGAGTCGTCGATCTCCGGGTAGACGAAGACGCTGGCGAAGCTGGTGTGGCGTCCGCCCGCGGAGTCGAAGGGCGACTTGCGCACCAGGCGGTGCACGCCGGTCTCGGTGCGCAAGAGGCCGTAGGCATACTCGCCCTCGATCTTGATCGTGGCGCTCTTGATGCCAGCGATGTCGCCGGCGGATTCGTCTTCGACGTTGGACTTGAAGCCCTTGCGCTCGGCGTACTTCAGGTACTGTCGCAGCAGCATGCCCGCCCAGTCACAGGCCTCGGTGCCACCCGCTCCGGCCTGGATGTCCAGGAAGGCGTTCATGGGATCGGCCGGCCGGTTGAACATGCGCCGGAACTCGAGGTCCTCGACGATGCCGGTCAGGCGCTGGGTGTCTTCCTCCAGGGTCTGCAGGCCGGCTTGGTCGCCGTCCTCCTTGCTCATTTCAAAGAGCTCGAGGTTGTCGGCGAGTTCGCGGTCCAGCGACTGCAGCGTCAGGACGATGCCATCGAGCTGCTTCTTTTCCTTGCCCAGTTCCTGGGCCTTCTTGGGGTCGTTCCACACCGCCGGGTCTTCCAGCGATGCGTTGACGGTTCTCAGTCGTTCCGCTTTGGCATCGTAGTCAAAGATACCCCCTTAGGTCCGCGGTGCGGGCCTGGAGGTCTGCCAGCGTGGTGCCGATCAGGTTGATGCGTTCTGCGTCCATGGGGAGGGGGCTGTTCCTGCAAAACGCCGATTTTCGCACGGCTGGATGTGATCACCGGAACCCCGCCAGCCGCGCCTGCGCCCGCCGGTTGCCGGCGCTGGCCGCCTGTTCCAGCCATAGGCGGGCCTGGACCCGGTCGCTGGCGGGCACCACGGCGCCCTCCAGGTAGGCCACCCCGAGGAAATAGCTCATTTCCCCCCGGCCTGCCCGCACGCCTTCCTCGGTGGTCTTGCCTGAGCGGCGGACGATGGCCGGAATGTCGCCGCGTCCGCTGGCGTAGGCGTGCATCTGCGCCAGGGTGGACGCAAAGAAGCGGTCACGCACCTGGCCCGCCGCAGCGCGATCCGCCTGCGTGGCCACCCACTCGTCGGCCATGACCTGCAGGGCCTCGAAGGGGCTCATGCCCCCGCGCATGCGGGGCGAGTACCAGGCGCGCAGCATCACCCGGTCCAGGGGCAGCAGGGCGTCCACCTTCACCGGGAAGTAGCTCAGGACCGTGGCGCCCGCCGGGTGCCCGCGCACCCCCATCACGTGCATGGCCTCGTGGTGCGCGCAGCGCCACACGTCGCGCCCGCGCATCCGAACCACCGCCGCGTCGATACGCGACTCGTGGCGGAATTCCAGCGTCGTGGCGCAGGGCTGGTTGTCCTGCATCGCGGTGTCGTGCGTGATCTCCACGCTGAGGTTGGCCTGCGCCCCGGGCTGGCCGGTCACGTCCACCAGCCGCACGCCGGTGTCCTGGGTGACCGCTTGCAGGGCCTGCAGCACCGTCTCGCGATGCGCCCCCGCATTGACGCCGGACAGGCGCATGCGGATCTCGCCCTCCCAGCGCACCACACGGGTGGGTACGCCGCTCTGGTGCCATAGAGACTCCCACAGGGTGTCCAGGGCCGATTCGCCGGCGTGGTCGTCCGCGCGGGTCACGCCCGGCAGGCAGGCCGCCGCAAGCAGCAGGCCAGACAGAAAAATGCGGCAGTCCGGTCGTCGGTTCTTGTGCAAAGCCATCACCTCAGCAAACTCTGAGGCACAGCTTAGGAGTAGGAGAGCGCCTACAGCCCCGCAGCACAGGTTCCTGCGCGAACGTTAGGCCGAATCTGCCAAGAAATTCGCGATCTCGCGGGCAACAGCCTGCGGCTGGTCGTGATGCAGCATGTGGCCGGCATCCGCGATGTGTGCCTGGCGCACCCGAGGCACGTGGGCCAGGCGCTCGTGGAACTGCGCCAGCGTGAACTGCCCCTGCCACCAATGCTCCAGGCGGGTGTCGCTGGCCTGCATCCACAGCACGGGCGCGGCGATGCGCCGGTAGATCTCCAGGGTCTCGTCCAGCCGCCAGAGCGTGGCACTGGTGATCTTGTGGGCCGGGTCGCCCAGGATGCGCCAGCGGCCGTCCGCGTCTTCGCGGGCCCAGTGGCGCGCCAGCCACTGCGCCTTGGCCGGGTCCAGGCGCGGGTTGGTCTTCATCAGGCGGGCGGCCACGCCGTCAGCGCTGTCGTAGGACTTCAGGTCCTTCTCGCCGCGGTGGAAGGCCTTGACCTCGTCCATCCAGCGCGCGTAGCGGCCTGGCGCCTGCGCGGGACGGCTCTCGGGCAGACCGAAACCCTCGGCGTTCACCAGGCGCCGTATGCGCTCGGGGCGCGCGCCTGCGTACATCATCACCACGTTGCCGCCCATGCTGTGGCCCACAAGGTCCACCGCCTCGCCGGGTGCGTAGTGATCCAGCAGGGCGTCCAGGTCAGCCAGGTAGTCGGGGAACCAGTAGCTGTCAGTGCCGGGCACCCCGGTCAGGCCGTAGCCGCGCCAGTCGGGGGCCAGGATGTAGGTGTCGTCGGCCAGGGCGTCGATCACGAACTGCCAGGAGGCGCCCACGTCCATCCAGCCGTGCACCATCACCAGTGGCACCCGTCCCGGCGCAGGCTCGCCCCACATGCGCACGTGGTAAGAGAGGTTGCGGATCGGGACAAACTCGCTGCGGGAAGATCGCCGGGGTTGATACATTCGGGCGATCATAAGGAGTGCGGACATGGGCCACAGTCAAGCCAGAGACAACCATGCGGTCTTGCACGCGGGCTTTGGCTGGCACGTGCCGGCGTCGTTCAACATCGCGCAGGCCTGCTGCACGCGCTGGGCGCAGGCGCCCGGTGCGGCCACCCGCGTAGCGGTGCGCGCACACGGTCTGCCGGCGGGCCAGGACACCCTGAGCTACGAGCAGCTGCAGCAGCGTGCCAACCGCCTGTCCAACCTGCTCTCGGCGCTGGGCGTGCGACGCGGCGACCGGGTGGCCATCGTGTTGCCCCAGCGCCCCGAGACCGCGGTGGCCTACATGGCGATCTTCCAGATGGGGGCAGTGGCCATGCCCCTGTCCATCCTGTTCGGGCCCGAGGCCTTGCAGTACCGTCTCCAGGACAGCGAGGCGGCGGTGGCGATCTGCGACGAGGGCGCGGTGGCCTCGCTGCTGGCGGTTCGCCCGCAGTGCCCCGCGCTGCGCACCCTGGTAGGCCTGGGCGCCGCGGCCCTGCGCGCCGACCTGGACTTCGAGGTGGGACTGGCAGCGCAGGAGGCCCGCTTCAAGCCCGCGCGCACCCGGTCCGGGGACCCGGCGGTGTTGATCTACACCAGCGGCACCACCGGCGCGCCCAAGGGGGCGCTGGTGCCACACCGTGCCCTGGTCGGCAACCTGCCGGGCTTCGTGTGCAGCCAGAACTGGTTCGGCTTCAACCCGGATGCCGCGCCTGGCACCCCTGGCGCACCCGGCATGGGCGAGAGCGAGGCGGTGTTCTGGTCGCCTGCCGACTGGGCCTGGACCGGCGGCCTGATGGACGCCTTGCTGCCCACGCTGTATTTCGGGCGGCCCATCGTGGCCTGCAACGCCCGCTTTTCCCCCGAGCTGGCGTTCAACCTCATGCAGCAGCACGGGGTGACGCATTCCTTCCTGTTTCCCACGGCCCTGAAGGCGATGATGAAGGCCTACCCGCAGCCGCGCGCGCAGTTCCGCCTGCGGCTGGCCGCCATCATGAGTGCGGGTGAGGCGGTGGGCGACGCGGTGTACGCCTATTGCCGTGACGAACTGGGCGTCATCGTCAACGAGATGTTCGGCCAGACCGAGATCAACTACATCGTGGGCAACTGCGCGATGAACCACCGCCCCTCGCGCGTGGGCTGGCCCGCGCGCCCGGGCAGCATGGGCCGGCCCTATCCTGGCCACAGGGTGGCGGTGATCGACGACGACGGCAACGAATGCCCGCCCGGCGTGCCCGGTGATGTGGCCCTGCACCGCTTCGACGTGCACGGCGACCCCGATCCCATCTTCTTTCTCGGCTACTGGAAACGCGACGACGCCACCGCCGCCAAGTTCACCGGCGACTGGTGCCGCACCGGCGACCTGGCCGTGCGCGACGCCGACGGCTACCTCTGGTACCAGGGCCGCGCCGACGACGTGTTCAAGGCCGCGGGCTACCGCATCGGTCCTGGCGAGATCGAGAACTGCCTGGTCAAGCACCCGGCGGTGGCCAATGCCGCGGTCGTGCCAAAGCCAGACGCCGACCGCGGCGCGCTGGTCAAGGCCTACGTCGTCCTCGCGCCCCAGGCCCTGGCCGAACGCGCCCAGGCGGCCGATGTCCGAGCTTGGGACGAGGCGCTCACCGCACAGTTACAGTCGCATGTTCGGGGACAGCTGGCGCCCTACGAATACCCCAAGGAGATCGAGTTCATCGAGCAGCTGCCCATGACCACCACCGGCAAGGTGCAGCGTCGCGTGCTGCGCCTGCAGGAAGAAGAGCGTGCCCGTGCACGCCCGAACGCATGACGTCTTTACCCCTCGATGCCCTGACCCCCGCCACCGGCCGCCAGCTGCTACGAAGCCTGTTCGATGCTGCCCTGAAGGCGGTCGACCCCCTGGAAAGCGTGCCCAAGCACCTGCCGCCGCGCCCGCGCGGTCGCACCGTGGTGGTGGGCGCGGGCAAGGCCGCCGCGCGCATGGCGTTGGCGCTGGAACGCGCCTGGGACGGACCGCTGTCCGGCCTCGTGGTCACGCGCTACGGCCATGGCGAGCCGTGCCGCCAGGTCGAGGTGGTCGAAGCCGGCCACCCCATGCCCGATGGCGCTGGCCTGCAGGCGGCGCAGCGCATACGCGCGATGGTGCAGGGCCTGGGCCCCGACGACCTGGTGATCGCGCTCGTCTCCGGTGGCGGCTCGGCGCTGCTCACCGCGCCGGCCGAGGGCATCACCCTGGAAGACAAGCGCGCCGTCACCAGCGCCCTGCTGCGATCGGGCGCGCCCATCGGCGAGATGAATTGCGTGCGCCGCCACCTGTCCTCCATCAAGGGCGGCAAGCTCGGGGATGCCTGCGGCGCGGCGTCGGTGTGGACGCTGGTGCTGTCCGACGTGCCGGGCGATGACCCGCGCACCGTGGCCTCGGGCCCCACGCTGGCCGACGACTCCACACCCGCCGACGCGCTCGCGGTGCTGCATCGGCATGGCATCACGCCGCCCGAGCCGGTCCTGCGGCTGCTGCAGGCGCCGCCTGCGGCGCGCGCGCGCCAGGTGCTGGGCCCGCGTGAATGTCGTGTCATCGCCACCGCCCAGGGCGCCCTGGAAGCGGCCGCCGCCGCGGCCCAGGCCCAAGGCCTGCGACCCCTGATCCTGGGCAACGCCCTGGAAGGCGAGGCCCGCCATGTCGGACTGGTGCATGCCGGCCTGGCGCGCCAGGTGGCCCTGCACGGCCAGCCCGGCCCCGCGCCGCTGGTGCTGCTGTCCGGGGGCGAGACCACCGTCACCGTCACCGGACAGGGCCGGGGCGGGCGCAACGCCGAATTCCTCCTGGGCGCGCAGATCGGTGTCGCTGATCTCACGCGCGTCTGGGGCCTGGCGGCCGACACGGACGGCATCGACGGCTCCGAGTCGAACGCCGGCGCGGTGTTCGGCCCCGACAGCTGGGGCCGTGGCCAGGCGCTGGGCCTGTCGGCCCGCGAAATGTTGGGGCGCAACGACGCCTACAGCTGGTTCGAGGCGCTGGGCGATCTGGTGGTGACCGGGCCGACGCGCACGAACGTCAACGATTTCCGCGCGCTCCTGATCGCCTGAGGCGACGGGTCTTTCGCGGGCCTTTTAAACTTACCGGCTTTCGGTATCAACCTGCTTTCAAGCCTGAGCCCATGAACCTCGTACGCCTTGGTCGTAGCGACCTGCACGTCACCCCCATCTGCCTGGGCACCATGACCTTCGGTGAGCAGGTGGGTGAGGCGCTGTCCCACGACATCCTGGACCGCTCGCTGGAGCGGGGCATCAACTTCCTGGACACCGCCGAGATGTATTCGGTGCCGGCGCGGGCCGAGACCTGCGGCGCCACCGAGACCATCATCGGCAACTGGCTGGCCAAACGGCCCTCGGCGCGCGCGAAGCTTGTGCTGGCCACCAAGGTGGCGGGTCCCTCGCGCGGCATGCCCTGGGTGCGCGCGGGCAAGGGCATGACGGCGACGGACATCATCGCCTCGTGCGAAGGCTCGCTGCGCCGGCTCAAGACCGACGTGATCGACCTGTACCAGATCCACTGGCCCGAGCGCCATGTGCCAGCCTTCGGCATCACCTACTACAACCCCGCCAACGAGCGCTCGCAGACCCCGATCCTCGAGCAGCTGCAGGCCCTGGACCGTCTGGTGCGCGAGGGCAAGGTGCGCTACATCGGCCTGTCCAACGAGACACCTTATGGCGTGCACGAGTTCGTGCGCCTGGCCGAACAGCATGGCCTGCCGCGCGTGGCCAGCGTGCAGAACGCCTACTGCCTGGTGAACCGCAACGTGGAGAACGCCCTGGACGAGACCATGCACCGGCTGGACGTCTCGCTGCTTGCGTACTCTCCGCTGGGTTTTGGCCTGCTTTCGGGCAAGTACGACGCCGCCGGCACCACCGGGCCTGGGGCGCCGCACGACGGCCGCATCGCCCGGTACGAATCCGTGCGTGAGCAGCGCTGGGGTCGTCCCGAGGCACTGGTCGCCGCCCGCCGCTACAACCAGCTCGCGCGTGACCACGGCCTCACGCCCACGCGCCTGGCCCTGGCCTATTGCTACACCAAGTGGCTGGTGGCCAGCACCATCATCGGGGTGACTTCCATGGCGCAGCTCGACGAAGACCTGGACGCCTGGGGCACCACGCTGACCCCCGAACTGCTGGCGCAGATCGACAAGATCCGCTGGGAGATGCGCGACCTCGCCGCCTGAGGCGCACGCGTGGCCAGGAAGACCCACGTCAGCGAGACGCCCGCCACGGCTTTCCTGCGCGCCCGTGGGGTGGCGTTCACCGAGCACCCCTACCCGTGGCTGGAACATGGTGGCGCGATGCACAGCGCGCGGGTGCTGGGGCTCGACCCCCACGCCGTGGTCAAGACGCTCGTGATGCAGGACGAGGCGGCGCGTCCCCTCCTGGTCCTGATGCATGGCGACTGCACCATCTCGACCAAGAACCTGGCGCGCCAGATCGGGGCCAAATCCATCGTGCCGTGCGACCCTGAGGTGGCCAATCGGCACAGCGGCTACCTGGTGGGCGGTACCTCACCCTTCGGGACGCGCCGCGAAATGCCGGTGTACGTGGAAGCGACCATCCTGCAGATGGAACGGATCGTGATCAACGGGGGGCGTCGCGGCTACCTGGTGGGGATCGACCCGCAGGTGCTGGTGCGCGAACTCGGCGCGATCCCGGTGCAGTGCGCCCTGGCAGCCTAGTGCAGGCAAGGCCGGGGCGGCGTGTGTCTGTCCTTTGCTGAGTACTCGCTGTCACGGACCCGCGGCAGTCGGAACCCTTTAGTCATCTGGGCTACCTACGCCGGTTCAGTTTGAATTGACCAGCATGGGGAGTAGATATGGATGGTGGGATAACAGCGCCAGTGGCGCGGTGGGGCGCTCGGAGCGGAGACGAAGTGCTTCGAGCAGATGATGAGTATTCGTTTACTCACTTCGGGAAAAATCCGAGTTCGCGGAGGGACGCGACTGTCGTGCACCAACCATTTCGACGCTCGCCCGGTGATTGGCAGCAGACATCGCACGGCCGTGACAGTAAGGGCCAGCCTGATGGGATCGATGCTCCTCGGGTCGCTCGGCATCTGCGTCCCATTGCCGTAGCCTCGGAAGCTTCCCAGGCCCTGAGGCGCGAAGCAGAGACTCTCCTGGCTGATCATCGCTTACGCAGCTCAAAAGAGCTGCGCCATCACCACGATCGCCTCGAAGCCCTTGAGCATGCGCTTCGGAGCGAAGAGTTCGGTCAGAAACTTCAAGCTAGCGATCCGCTCCTGATGCGCTTGCAGCACCGCATCACCCACACCGAAACCTTGCTGCGTTCGAGCAGCTTCAACGTCTGTCGCACGCTAGAGGAACGCGCGCTCCAGTGGGATGCTGCAGCAGGCGTGCTGCGTGCACAGATCGCAGCGCTAGAGGCCTCCGATCAGGGAACCAGCGCAGCCGCTGCCGCAGCCGTTGCCGCAGTCGCCAAGCTAGACGGCTACTTGCGCCTATGCGAGGGCCGTGCCGGGGAATTGAGAACCCAGGCCCGAGATCAAGAGGCGCTAGACCGACTCGCGATCGTGCAAGACACAAAACGGGCCGCCAAGCCCGCCAAAACCAAAAGCTGGGGAAGGGTGGTTCCAGGATTCAAGGCGCATATCAAGACCGTACTGGCGCTGCGGCCGGGACTGTCGCGCGCGGAGTCCGCTGGCGGCTCTGGCGTCACACCCGGGGCGGCGGACGAATCGCCGTGGAGCGAGCAGGCGGTTGCCCTCAAGTGTGTCGAGCGTGCCTTCAAGGAAACCGCAGCGGCCCGCAGGGCAGCGGGGGCGGCGAGCGGACCGCCTGTCAAGCAACAGTTCAAGACCTCCCTGACCGACGTCCTGAGTCGGCGCGAGCTGCCCGTGATCCAGACCACACTGTTCCTGACCGTTCCCGATTCGCCAGGCGCCGTGCCGTCGGGTCGACCGGACACGAAATCCGTTTTACCGGGCGAGCGGGAGATCCAATGCCGTCAGACTTCCGCCTCCCACCTGAGCAGTAGATTGCATGAAAGCTACCAGCTCGACGGGCTGGCCAGGGCTGTCTGCCATGACGACACCCAGCACCGCCACGCGACATCGCTGTACAGCTCTGAAATGCGCGACGCCAAGAGCGACCAATCCATGCTGACCTTGACCCGCCATGGCGCGGTCGGCGCCTTCGGCTTGACGCGACGGGGTATCCAGACCCTGACCGACGAGCGCCTGGGTCGTATCGCGCTTGAGCTCGCACCGTGGTGCGGAGACCGGCGACTGGAGGAGTACGCCAGGGGCAAAACAGTCGCAGGGTTGCGCGGTCACGTCGACGATGTCTCGCGCGCCCGAGAGGCGGGTGCCTACGTGCGGCGACTCGTCTCGACCGAGGCCGGCGTTCACCTGTTGGCCGACATGCGCCGCGAGGCCAGCCGGCGGCGTGCGGCGGAAGTGGCCGAGGCGGCCATGTGCGGACTGCCATCCGCCGAGCTTGTACGTATCCGGGCCGAGGTCAACGCAGGCCGGGTCCCGACCGTGCGGTTGACCTCCGTCGCCCTGTTGACCCCTGACGCCTTACGGCACGATACGCGCTTAGCCAAGTACACCAGTGACGAGCGCCAGATGTGGCTGGATCAGCGTGATGCCTGGAAGGCCCTCGAGTTGGACTCGCAGATCGAGATGCAGGTGCCTAGCGTCGACCGAGAGGGGCGTGTCCTGCGGAACTCGCAGGGGCGAATCCAGACGTCACTGTGTCGCGTGAAGGTCGAGGTCGCGGCGTTCGATCTCCCGGTGAACAAGGGCGGCGTCGGGCCAGGCTCCAGCCTGGACGCCGTGAGTGGGCGCGACCTTATCGCCCCGGACAACCAGGCGGCCCTGAGGAAGCTGCTGGGGCCACTCCCTGGACTGGGATCCCTTCACAGTTGGGCACCTGAACCGCCCAGCTGGATTGGCACTGCGCTACGAGGTCTCTCCGCCACCGACCCCAAACGTGAGCCAATTCTTGATCTGTCAAGGCAGGTCGCCCGGTTGGTTGTGGAGGGTCGACACCTGAGTCGTGCGGACGATCCGTACATCCTGGTCAGACGGCTACTCGTGCTGTGTCACCTCACCGGCATCGTCGCGCCAGCCGTCAACTGCCGCAGCGGCAAGGACCGCACCACCGAGGCCGAAACCCAGGCGCGTCGCCTGGCGTTCGAGATCGCCACGACGGGCAAGGTGCCTTCGCTCGACAAGGATTGCGTGGAGTCGCATTCCCCGGAGATCGAGCCGCAGCGCCAGAAACTGCTGTCCGACCTCAGCCTCGGCGGTGGGTCCCATGATGTCCAGGACGAGGCCGCAGGGGTGTCCGGCATCAAGCTGACCCAGGATGCCTTGAGGCAGCAGCATGGCACTGCCGGCGATCCTGAGCTGCAGCGCGAATACAACGGCAAGTCCAAGCTCACCGGAACCTGAGTACGCCTCGGCCGGAGGTGTCGTGGCTGAGGAGGCCAGAGGGCCTGGTGCGATACGGCAGAATCCAGCCCCATGCCGACTCTGCTGCCCGCTCTGGCCGCTCTTGCCGCCTACTGCCTCGGATCCCTCGCCTTCGCCGTGATCGTCAGCCGCCTCATGGGCCTGTCCGACCCGCGCACCTTCGGCAGCGGCAATCCGGGCGCCACCAACGTCCTGCGTTCGGGCAGCAAGGCTGCCGCCATCGTGACCCTGCTGCTGGATGCGGCCAAGGGTCTGGTGCCGGTGCTGCTGGTGAAGTCCTGGGGGCCGTCGGCAGGCCTGGGTGAGGGCACCATCGGACTCGTGGCGCTGGCGGCTTTCCTGGGGCACCTGTACCCGGTGTTCTTCCGCTTCCAGGGCGGCAAGGGCGTGGCTACCTTCCTGGGCGCGGTATTCGGCATCGACCTGCTGCTGGGGCTGGCGACCGGGGCCTCGTGGCTGATCATCGCCTACTTCTTCCGCTATTCGTCGCTGGCTTCGCTGGTCTCGGCGGTGTTCGCGCCGGTGTACTTCCTCATGGGCGATGGCATCGCCTGGTCGGCAGACCGCCCGGTGGTGGGCGCGCTGTGCGTGATGGCGCTGCTGCTGGTGTGGCGGCACCGGGAGAACATCAACCGCCTGGTCGCGGGCACCGAGTCTCGGCTGGGCGCGAAGAAGCAGGGCTAGCGCGTCGCGCCAGCGGGGCGCTGCAGGTGGCGCTCATTCGCGTCGATCAGTCGCGGAAGTTGTTGAAGGACAGCGGCAGGTCGGCCATCTCCTTGCGGATCAGGGCCATTGCCGTCTGCAGGTCGTCGCGCTTGGCGCCGGTGACGCGTACCGCGTCGCCCTGGATGGCGGCCTGCACCTTGAGTTTGCTGTCCTTGATCAGGCGCTGAAGTTTCTTGGCGGCCTCGGACTCGATGCCGCTGCGCACCTTGATCACCTGCTTGACCTTGTCGCCGCCAGCCTTCTGGATGTCGCCGCGATCGAGGAAGCGCACGTCCACGCTGCGTTTGGCGAGCTTGGCGGTGAGGATGTCCTCGACCTGCTGCAGCTGGAAGTCGGCGTCACCCCAGAGAGTGATTTCCTTGTCCTTGACCTCGATGGCGGCAGACGTGCCCTTGAAGTCGAAGCGGGTGCCGATCTCCTTGGCGGCGTTGTCGACGGCGTTCTTGACCTCGACCATGTTGGGTTCGCAGACGGTGTCAAACGAGGGCATGCAGGGGCTCCCGGGGCTCGGTTTTCGGATGCGACAATTCTCCCATGATCGTCGAGCACAACGTCCCGCTGCAGGCGTACAACAGCTTCGGCATCGTCGCCAAGGCGCGCGAGCTGCTGCGCGTGCGCTCGCAGGAGGACCTGGCCGCCGTGCTGGCCGACCCGGCGCGCGCAGCGGCGCCCAAGTTCGTCCTGGGCGGGGGCAGCAACATCGTGCTGACCGGCGACGTGAAACCTATCGTTCTCAAGGTGGAAATCATGGGCCGGCGCGTGGTCGACGACGGCCTGCGCGCCACGGTCGTCGAGGCCGGGGCGGGCGAGAACTGGCACGACTTCGTGACCTGGACGCTGGACCAGGGCCTGCCCGGGTTGGAGAACCTGGCCCTGATCCCGGGCAGCGTCGGCGCCTCGCCGGTGCAGAACGTGGGCGCTTACGGGGTGGAGGTGCAGGACCGCTTCGAGTCGCTGGACGCGATGGACCTGCACACGGGCCGCGTCTACACCCTGGACGCCGCGCAGTGTGCCTTCGGCTACCGGGACTCGGTGTTCAAGCACGCCGCGCCCCAGGGCGAGGAGGGTTCAGCCACGGGCTTCGGCCTGGCGGGTCGCGCCCTGATCCTGCGCGTGCGCTTTCGACTGCCCAAGCCCTGGCGCCCCGAGCTGTCCTACCTGGACCTGCAACGCAGGATGGCCGAGACCGGCGTGACGCAACCCACGCCGCGGCAGGTCTACGACTGGGTGTGCGCCATCCGCGCCGCCAAGCTGCCCGACCCGCGCGTGATCGGCAACGCTGGCAGCTTCTTCAAGAACCCTACGGTGACGCCCGAGCAGTGCCAGGACATCATCGCGCGCGAGCCGAACATCGTGCATTACCCCATGCCCGATGGCACGGTGAAGCTTGCTGCGGGCTGGTTGATCGACGCCTGCGGCTGGAAAGGCAAGTCGGTGGGGCAGGCCGGCGTCTACGAGAAGCAGGCGCTGGTGCTGGTCAATCGCGGGGGCGCGACCGGGGGCGAGGTGGTGACGCTGGCGCGCGCCATCCAGACCAGCGTGTACGAGCGCTTCGGCATCCGGCTGGAGCCGGAGCCTGTGGTGGTCTGATCTTTTTCCCGGCGCGAAGCCTTCACGAACCGCCTGCGGGAGGCGCGGGTGGGTGCGCGCACCCGCCCGTGTCGCACGCCTGGCCGGAGAAAACGAAAACGGAAACCGCGGTCACTTCCCGCCCGTCAACCGCAGCAGGTGGTGCTCGTCGCCCGCCGACAGCAGGCCGGTATCGGCGTACACCCCCAGCTTCTCACGCGTGTCGGTGATGTCCAGGTTACGCATCGTGAGCTGGCCGATGCGGTCACGCGGCGAGAACATCGATTCGCCCTTTTCCATCGTGAGCCGCTCGGGCTTGTAGGTCAGGTGGGGCGAGTCGGTATTGAGCAGGCTGTAGTCGTTGCCGCGGCGCAGTTCCAGCGTGACTTCGCCGGTGATGGCTCGGGCCACCCAGCGCTGCGCGGTCTCGCGCAGCATCAGGGCCTGCGGGTCGAACCAGCGGCCCTGGTACAGCAGTCGGCCCAGGCGGCGGCCGTTGTCGCGGTATTGCTCGAGGGTGTCCTCGTTGTGAATGCCGGTGACCAGGCGCTCGTAGGCGATGAACAGCAAGGCCAGGCCCGGGGCTTCGTAGATCCCGCGGCTCTTGGCTTCGATGATGCGGTTCTCGATCTGGTCGCTCATGCCCAGACCGTGGCGCCCGCCGATGCGGTTGGCCTCCAGGATCAGTTCGACCGGGTCGGCGTACTCGCGTCCGTTCAGGGCCACAGGCACGCCCTCTTCGAAGCGCACGGAAACTTCTTCGGCCTTCACGGCCACATCGTCCTTCCAGAAGGCCACGCCCATGATCGGATTGACGATGCGGATGCCGCAGTTCAGGTGCTCCAGGTCCTTGGCCTCGTGGGTGGCGCCCAGCATGTTGGAGTCGGTGCTGTAGGCCTTCTCCACGGACATCTTGTAGTCGAAGCCGTTGGCGATGAGGAATTCGCTCATCTCGGTGCGGCCGCCGAGTTCGTTGATGAAGGTCTGGTCCAGCCAGGGCTTGTAGATCTTCAGCGCGGGGTTCGTGAGCAGGCCGTAGCGGTAGAAGCGCTCGATGTCGTTGCCCTTGAAGGTGCTGCCGTCGCCCCAGATGTGGACGTCGTCTTCCTTCATGGCGGCCACCAGCATGGTGCCGGTGACGGCGCGCCCCAGCGGCGTGGTGTTGAAGTAGGTGACGCCGGCGGTGGAGATGTGGAAGGCGCCGCACTGGAGGGCTGCGATGCCTTCCTGCGCCAGCTGGCGGCGGCAGTCGATCAGGCGGGCCTTTTCGGCGCCATAGGCCAGGGCCTTGCGCGGGATCTCGTCGTAGTCGGGTTCGTCGGGCTGGCCCAGGTTGGCGGTGTAGGCGTAGGGCAGGGCGCCCTTTTTCTTCATCCACAGCAGGGCCGCGGAGGTGTCCAGGCCGCCGGAGAAGGCGATGCCGACCTTCTGGCCGACCGGCACGTTTTCAAGGATGGTGCTCATGGGGCTGCGGCTTTCGCGATCAGCCGAAGTGGCAGATGTAGTGGTAGGCCTCGGTCACGCGGATCTCGAACTTCGAGTTGCCGGGGACAGAGAACTTCTCGCCGGGGCCGGACTTGTGCCACGCCTCGGTGCCGGCCATGCGCCACTCGCAGGCGCCGGCCACGCATTCCATGATCTCGGGCGCGCCGGTGCCGAAGGTGAGGGTGGCGGGCAGGATCACGCCCACGGATTTCTGGGTGCCGTCGGCCAGGGTGATGCTGTGGCTCACGCACTTGCCGTCGAAGTAGACGTTGGCTTTCGCGACGACGCTGACGCCGTCGATTTTTTCGGTGGTCATGGCAGGTCCGGTTGGGGGCTGCGGTGCGGCCCCTTTGGAAAACCGGACATTTTAGGCGGTGGCGCACTGCGGTGCGCCGACCGGGCCGGCGCCCTCAGCGCCAGTGGGAATGTGGGTGGGGGCGGCCGCGGTGGTACCCGTGGCCGTGATCCCAGCGCGTCCCGTAGATGCCGTGGGTGGCATACACCTGCACCACCGCCGGCTGCACGGTCACGGTCCGGTGCACGACGACCGGGGCTGGCGCGGGGCCGGTGGAATAGACCACCGCAGGCCCGAAGTCGGGACCCTGAAGGATCTGGGTAGACGGCATGACGGCGGGCGCCGCAGGCGCCGGGGCCACGGGCGTGACCTGTACGCGCAGGGTGGGGCCTGGATCCTGCGGCAACTGCACCTGGTAGTGGCGGCCCGCGTATTCGTAGGTGACGTTGTAGCCCGCGGTACGGTTCTCGTAGACGGTCTGGGTGGTGCAGATGGTCTGGTCCTGCATGCGGGTGCCGGGGGAGCCCTCGATCCGGTTGCCCAGCATGGCGCCGCCCACGATGCCAATCAGCGTGGCGGCCGCCCGGCCCGAGCCGTCACCGATGGCGTTGCCCGCGGCGCCTCCGGCCACGGCCCCGAGCAGGGCGCCGGCGCCGCTGCGGGGTTGTTCGACCGCGACCTGCTGGAGGGTGCACACCTGCCGGGGCACGGCCACCTGCTGGATGACGGCCACACTGGAGATGACGCGGGCGACTTCCTGGCCGTGGGCGGCGCCGGCGGCCAGCGCCAGGCTCAGCGGGGCTGCGAGGGACAGGAGCCGGGGCAGGGCGAGAGAAATGCGGGTCATGGGGTGGCCTCCTGGCTCATCAACGCCCTCGAGCGAGCGTCCGTTGACGCGCGCGGCAAGAAATGCCTCCCACGCCGCGGGGTCGACCACGGCCTCCTGGGCGGCGGGGCCCAGCTGGCGCAAGGTGTTGCCCTTGCGTTTCACGAGCCCGGCGCTGCGCTCCCATAGGCTTGATGGTAAAGCGTGACAATCGCCGCCCATGGACACCCTGCAAGACTGGCTGGCGCACTGCGAGCGCCTGCACCCCAAGACCATCGACATGGGTCTGGACCGCGTGCGCGAGGTGGCGCAGCGCATGGACCTGCGCTTTGCCTGTCCCGTGATCACCGTGGCCGGCACCAATGGCAAGGGGTCGACCTGCGCCATGCTGGAGGCCATCGCGCTGGAGGCCGGCTGGCGCACCGGCGTGTACACCTCTCCCCACCTGGTGCATTTCCAGGAGCGCTGCCGCATCCGCGGTGAGGCGGTGGACCCGCAGGCGCTGGTGCCGCACTTCGCCCGCGTGGAGGCGGCGCGCCAGGGCGTGACGCTCACGTACTTCGAGTTCACCACGCTGGCCATCCTGGACCTGATGGTGGCCAGCGGCCTGGATGTCGCCATCCTGGAAGTGGGCCTGGGCGGGCGGCTGGACGCGGTGAATGTGGTCGACCCCGACTGCGCGGTGATCACCAGCATCGACCTGGACCACATGGAGTTCCTGGGGCCGGACCGCGAGTCCATCGGCCGCGAGAAGGCCGGCATCCTGCGCGCCGGCCGGCCCGCAGTGGTCAGCGACCCGGTGCCGCCGCAAAGCGTGGTCGCCCAGGCCGAAGCTCTGGGCGCGGACCTGTGGCTGTTGGGGCGTGACTTCAATTTTTCCGGCGACAAGCAGCAGTGGGCCTGGGCCGGCCGCGGTCGCCGCTACCCGGGCCTGGCCTACCCCGCGCTGCGCGGGGCCAACCAGCTGGTGAACGCCTCCGGGGTGCTGGCGGCCCTGACCGCGCTGCGTGAGCGGCTGCCCGTGACCGCGCAGGCGGTGCGCAACGGCCTGGCCCTGGTCGAACTGCCCGGGCGCTTCCAGATCGTGCCGGGCCAGCCGGCCCTGGTGCTGGACGTGGCCCACAACCCGCACTCGGTGGCGGCCCTGGTCGCCAACCTCGACGCCATGGGCTTCTACCCCACCACCCACCTGGTGTTCGGGGCCATGGGCGACAAGGACCTGGAGGCCATGCTGCAGCGCGTGGCGCCGCTGGCCGACCGCTGGTACTTCTGCGACCTGCCCACGCCGCGGGCCGAGACGGCGGTCGGCTTGAAGGCGCGTTGGGAGGTGCTGGCGGCGCGCCCGGGGCTGCCCGCCAGCACCCACGCCGGCCCGCGCGAGGCCCTGGCGGCGGCGGTGGCCGCTGCAGACCCCGCTGATAGAATCGTGGTCTTTGGATCGTTCTTCACGGTGGGCGGCGTCCTCGCGGACGGCACGCCCCGGCTTCAGGCCCGGCACCTGGGCACCTGACTTCCTTCGGACACGACGCGTTCATGGCTTTTTTCAAGTTCCGAAAGACCGGCGCCGATTCCGACGCCCTCGCCGCGCAGCCCGAAAGCATCGAGGCCCTGCGCAAACGCGCCAAGCAGCGCCTGATCGGCGCCTCCCTTCTGGTGCTGGTGGGCGTGATCGGCTTCCCCCTCGTGTTCGACACCCAGCCCCGCCCGATCCCGGTGGACATCCCGATCGACATCCCTGACCGCGGCAAGGGCGCAGGCGCCACCAACAGCGCGGTCGGTGCTGTGGGTGTGGCGGCGCCGGCCGCGTCCGCGCCTGCAGCCGCCGACGCCCCGGCCTTCGTGGCGCCGGTGCCCGAGCCTTCGGTGGCGGCCCGGCCGGCAGCCTCCGCCACCGCGGCTTCCGCACCTTCCGTTGCGCCGGCGTCCGCCCCGGCCTCAACGGCTGCCAGGCCGGCTGCCGACGCTTCCGCACCCGCTACCCGCGCCGCGGCCTCCGCGGCGGAGGCCGACCGCGCCCGGGCCCTGCTCGAAGGCAAGCCCGCCTCCGCGGCGCTCGAGGGCCGCTTCGTCGTGCAGGTGGGCGCCTTCGCCGAAACCGCCCGGGCCCGCGAGGCCCGCCAGAAACTGGAAAAGGCCGGCCTGAAAACCTACACCCAGGTCGCCGAGACCAAGGAAGGCAAGCGCATCCGCGTACGTCTGGGGCCCTTCGAGTCCCGCGCCGAGGCCGACAAGGCTGCCGCCAAGGTCAAGGGGCTGGACCTGCCGGCCACCGTGCTGGCCCTCTGACCGGGGCGCTGAGCAAACCCCATGGCCACGCTCGACTGGGTGTTCGCCGCGGTCCTGGTGCTTTCGCTGGCCGTGGGCGCCTGGCGCGGGCTGGTGTTCGAGGTGCTGTCGGTGGCTGGCTGGGTCGGGTCCTTCGTGCTCGCCCAGTGGTGGGCGCCCGCGGTGGCCCAGTGGCTGCCCATGGGGCAGTGGTCGCCGGCGTTGCGTTATGCGGCGGGTTTCGTCGTGGTGCTGGTGGGGTCGCTGTTCGCGGTGGCCCTGCTGGCGATGCTGGCCAGGAAGGTGATCGAGGCGGTGGGTCTGCGGCCGGTGGACCGCATCCTGGGTGCGGCATTTGGCCTGCTGCGGGGCTTTGTGATCGTGCTGGCGGTGACCGTGGTGGCCCAGATGACGCCGGTGAAGGACACTCAGACATGGAACGAGTCGGCCGGCGCGCAGGCGTCGGCCCAGGTGCTCAAGGGATTGAAACCGATACTGCCCGAACGTTTCGGGCAGTACCTACCGGGGTGACACAGGCATGTGCGGAATCGTCGGGGTCGTGAGCAACGCCCCAGTCAACCAGCTGATTTACGACGCCTTGCTGCTGCTGCAGCACCGCGGCCAGGATGCCGCGGGCATCGTCACGCAGCAGGAACGCAAGTTCTTCATGCACAAGGCCAAGGGCATGGTGCGCGACGTCTTTCGCACCCGCAACATGCGCGCGCTGCCCGGGCAGTGTGGCCTGGGTCAGGTGCGCTATCCCACGGCGGGCAATGCGTACAGCGAAGAGGAGGCCCAGCCTTTTTACGTGAACGCACCGTTTGGCATCGTGCTGGTGCATAACGGCAACCTGACCAACGCGCAGGCGCTGAAGTCGGAGCTGTTTTCCACCGACCACCGCCACATCAACACCGAGAGCGACTCCGAGGTGCTGCTCAACGTGTTCGCGCACGAGCTCGATCGCGCCAGCCGCGGCGTGCCGCTCAAGCCCGAGGACATCTTCACCGCCGTCAGCCATGTGCACCAGCGCGTGCGCGGCTCCTACGCCGTGATCACCCTGATCGCCGGCTACGGCGTGATCGCCTTTCGCGACCCGCATGGCATCCGCCCGCTCTCATTGGGCCGCAGCGCTGACGGCGGCGTCATGGTGGCCAGCGAGACGGTCACCCTGGAGGGCACGGGCCATCAGTTCGAGCGCCATGTGGCGCCCGGCGAGGCCGTGTTCATCGACCTGCAGGGGCGGCTGCACACCAAGCAGTGCGCCGCCGCGCCGCGCCTGACCCCTTGCATCTTCGAGTACGTATACCTGGCCCGGCCCGACTCCGTGCTTGACGGCATCTCCGTCTACCAGGCCCGCCTGAACCTGGGCGAGACGCTGGCGCAGCGCGTGGTGTCCAGTGTTCCGCCCTCCGAGATCGACGTGATCATCCCCATCCCCGAGTCCAGCCGCCCCAGTGCCACGCAGCTGGCGCACCTGCTGGGGGTGCCGTACCGCGAGGGCTTCGTGAAGAACCGCTACGTGGGTCGCACCTTCATCATGCCGGGGCAGGGCGTGCGCAAGAAATCCGTACGCCAGAAACTGAACGTGATCGCCAGCGAATTCAAGGGCCGCAACGTGCTGCTGGTGGACGACTCCATCGTGCGTGGCACCACCAGCCGCGAGATCGTGCAGATGGCGCGCGACGCCGGCGCGAAGAAGGTCTACCTGGCCAGTGCCGCGCCGCCGGTGCGCTTTCCCAACGTCTACGGCATCGACATGCCCACGCCCACCGAGCTGGTGGCCCACGGGCGCACGGTGGAAGAAGTGCGCCAGATCATCGGCTGCGACGCGCTGATCTACCAGGAGGTGGAAGGCATGAAGCGCGCCATCCTGGCCGCTGCGCCCAAGGACGGCCCGGTCTTCGACGGCTTCGACGCCTCGTGCTTTGATGGCGTGTACGTGACCGGCGACATTAGCGCCGAAGAGATCGCCCGCCTGAACGCGGGACGCGTGGGGCAGGAAGAGGGCGCCGACTCCGACACTTCGCGCCTGGCCCTGCCGAACGCCCAGGAAGCCTGAGAGGAAGCCTGACCCCATGGCCACGAAAAAACTCCCCCCGGGCCTGCACCCGGACACGCTGGCGGTGCGCGCTGCGGTGGACAAGTCCCAGTACGGCGAGAACGCCGAGGCCCTGTTCCTGACCTCCAGCTTTACCCAGCCCGATAGCGAGACGGCGGCCCGCCGCTTTGCGGGCGAGGAAGACGGCTACATCTACTCGCGCTTCACCAACCCCACGGTGGCCAGCATGGAGCAGCGCCTTGCCGGGATGGAAGGCACCGAGGCCTGCATCGCCGCCGCCAGCGGCATGGGCGCCATCCTGCTGCTTTGCATGGGCCTGCTCAAGGCGGGTGACCATGTGGTGTGCTCGCGCTCGGTGTTCGGCTCCACCATCAAGTTGATCGGCTCGGAGTTCGGCAAGTTCGGGGTGCAGAGCACCTTCGTCTCGCAGACCGACCTGGCCGAGTGGAAGGCGGCGATCCGGCCCAACACCAGGCTGCTGTTTGCAGAGACGCCCACCAACCCCCTGACAGAGGTGTGCGACATCCGCGCGCTGGCCGATATCGCGCACGATACGGGCGCGCTGCTGGCGGTGGACAACTGCTTCTGCACCCCCGCGCTGCAAAAGCCCGCCGCCCTGGGCGCGGACATCATCACGCACTCGGGCACCAAGTACCTGGACGGACAGGGCCGCGTGATCGCCGGCGCGATCTGCGCCAGCCAGTCCCTGATCAAGGAAAAACTGGTTCCGGTGCAGCGCAGTGGCGGCATCACGCTGTCGCCGTTCAACGCGTGGGTGGTCCTCAAGGGCCTGGAGACGCTGGGCATCCGCATGGAGGCGCAATCGAAGCGCGCGCTGGAATTGGCGCGCTGGCTCGAATCGCACCCGGGCGTGGAGCGGGTGTACTACCCCGGCCTGCCCAGTCACCCCCAGCACGCGCTGGCGATGGCGCAGCAATCCGGGATGGGGGGCGCGGTGGTGTCCTTCGACGTGAAGGGCGCGACGCCTGCGCAGGGTCGAGCCAACGCCTTCCAGGTGATCGACTCCACGCAGTGGCTGTCCATCACCGCCAACCTGGGCGACGTCAAGACCATCATCACCCAGCCGGCCAGCACCTCGCACGGGCGCCTGACCGAGGACCAGCGTCAGGCGGCGGGCATCCGCCAGAACCTGGTGCGCGTGGCGGTGGGCCTGGAGCACCTGGACGACATCAAGGCCGACCTGTCCCACGGGCTGGACCGCCTGGCCTGATTTTTTGCGGTGACTTCCGTGACCCTTACCCCAGCTGCGCGCGTGCGCACCCGCTTCGCGCCGTCGCCCACCGGCTTCATCCACCTGGGCAACATCCGCTCGGCGCTCTACCCCTGGGCCTTCGCGCGTTCGCAGGGCGGCGACTTCATCCTGCGCATCGAGGACACCGATCTGGAGCGTTCTTCGCAGGCGGCGGTGGACGTGATCCTGGAGGGCATGGCCTGGCTGGGCCTCACGCACGACGAGGGGCCGTTCTATCAGATGCAGCGCATGGACCGATACCGCGAGGTGCTGGCCCGGATGCAGACCGAGGGACTGGTCTACCCCTGCTACATGAGCGTGGCCGAACTCGACGCGCTGCGTGAGCGCCAGATGGCCGCCAAGGAAAAGCCCCGCTACGACGGCACCTGGCGCCCCGAGCCGGGCAAGGTGCTGCCGCCCGTGCCCGAAGGCGTGAAGCCGGTGCTGCGCTTTCGCAACCCGCAGGGCGGGGTGGTGGCCTGGGACGACAAGGTCAAGGGCCGCATCGAGATCGCGAATGCCGAACTCGACGACCTGGTGATCGCGCGGCCCGACGGCACGCCCACGTACAACTTCTGCGTGGTGGTGGACGACATCGACATGCGCATCACCCACGTGATCCGCGGCGATGACCACGTGAACAACACGCCGCGCCAGATCAACATCTTTCGCGCGCTGGGGCATGAGCCGCCGGTCTATGCGCACCTGCCTACCGTGCTCAATGAGCAGGGCGAGAAGATGTCCAAGCGCAATGGCGCCAAGCCGGTGACGCAGTTTCGCGACGAAGGTTTTCTGGCTGATGCGGTGGTCAATTACCTGGCGCGTCTGGGCTGGTCACACGGCGACGACGAGATTTTTTCGCGCGAGCAGTTCCTGCAGTGGTTCGACCTGGGACACTTGGGGCGCAGCGCCGCGCAGTTTGACGAGGCCAAGCTGCGGTGGGTGAACGCGCAGCACATGAAGTCGACGGCGGACGAGGCGCTGGCGCAGCTGGTAGACCCGCAGCTGCGCGCGATGGGCCTGACCCCCGACGAACGCCTGCCCGCCATCTGCGGCCTGTTCAAGGACCGTTGCGAGACCACCGTGGCCCTGGCGGCCTGGGCGGCCAAGTTCTACCAGCCGGTGCAGCCCGCCCGCGAAGAACTCGCGCAGCACGTCACCGAGGCGGTGCGCCCGGCCATCGCCCAGCTCGCCAGCGCCCTGGGCGCCTGCGCCTGGGACAAGGCTGCCATCGCCGCGGCAGTCAAGGAGACCCTGGCCGCTAGTGGCCTGAAGATGCCCCAGCTGGCCATGCCGGTGCGGGTGCTGGTGCTGGGCACGCCCCAGACGCCCTCGCTGGACGCGGTGCTGGCTCTGTTTGCCCGGGAGGACGTGCTCAGGCGATTGTCGAGCGGGTAAAAAACGTTGTAGAATCGCGGTCTCGACGCCAGACGGGGGTATAGCTCAGCTGGGAGAGCGCTTGCATGGCATGCAAGAGGTCAGCGGTTCGATCCCGCTTACCTCCACCAACCAAGTCCTTGGTTGCAGCGTCGGGACGGATTAGTCCAAAGGTTTTGACCCTATCGTCTAGAGGCCTAGGACATCACCCTTTCACGGTGAGTACCGGGGTTCGAATCCCCGTAGGGTCGCCAAATTGTTTTGGCACAAGAAGGTTGCTCTTGGCACGCGGGCCCCGGCCCGCAGCGAAACGCAACACTGCCTGGAGCGGTAGTTCAGTTGGTTAGAATACCGGCCTGTCACGCCGGGGGTCGCGGGTTCGAGCCCCGTCCGCTCCGCCAGAATTCAGAGGAAGTTTACGGGCTGCAATCGAGAGGTTGCAGCCCGTTTCGCTTTTGGCTCGCTCATTGCGGCAGCTGCAGCCGGAATTCGCACCCGCCGCCTGGCTGATTCTGCACCCGCACCCAACCGCCGTGGCGCTCGACGATGGTGCGCACCAGGTACAGGCCCAGGCCGGCGCCCGGCTGGTCCAGGGCGCCCCGACCCCGGTAGAAGCGGGTGAAGATGTGGTCAATCTCGTCGTCGGGGATGCCGCTGCCCCAGTCACGCACGCGGATCTCGGCGGAGCGTGCGCGCGACTCGAGGGCGATCACCACATGCTCGCCTGGGGGGCTGTGTCGCAGGGCGTTGTTCACGAGGTTCTGGATGGCGATCCTGAAGAGGCCTGCGTCGCACTGCGCAGGTACCTGCGCGCGTGAGGTCTGGATGGCCACGCGCGCCGCCAGGCTCTCGTCCAGGTCATCGCGCACCTGCCGGCACAGCGCGGCCAAATCAACCGGCCCCACCTGAAGCCGCTGGCTCTCCAGCAGCATGCGCTCCTTGGACAGGTAGTTGTCCATCAGCTCGTTCATCCGCTCGCCGGACTTGATGATCTTGTCCACCCGCTGGCGCGCCTTGTCGCTCAGGGACGGGTCCTGCAGCAGGTTGTCGGCGCTGGCACCGATGATGCTCAGGGGGTTGCGCAGCTCGTGCGAGACCATGCTCACGAAATCACGCTGCTCGGTGCGCAGCCGCGCCTCGGTGATCGCGCGCGCCTCGGCGGACTGCTTCTCGCGGCGGATGCGGTTATAGCCAGCGAAGATGCCCACGCTCATGACCAGCATGTGGATCAAGGCGCCGATCTGGTAGCTGTTGTCGTTCCAGAAGCTGGGTTCGAGCAGCCCGAAGTTGCGCAGGTAGCGCCAGGTCACGCCGATGTAGAAGAAGCTGAACGCGAACAGGAAGAGCCGCGCGCCCGGGTGCCCCCGACGCGCCAGCGCCAGGGTGAGGACCAGCGAGATCACGATGGTGATGACGCTCGTCAGCTGCACGATCGGGATGACCTGCTGGTACCGCCCTGCCAGCACGCCTGCCACTCCGATCAACGATACGCCCGCGATCAGGGCCACCCAGACCCGGGTCAGTCGCGGCCAGTGCTCGCCCAGGCGCAGGTAACTGATCGTGAACCACACCCCGACCAGCGCACTCAGGCTGATCCACAGTCCCAGCAGCGTGATCCAGACCGACATCGGGATATCCGGCGCCAGCTGCACGGGCCAGTTACCGGTGAACAAGGCCGCGAGGAAGTTCACGGCGACGTAGCAGGTGTAGCTCAGGTGGATGGGTTCACGCGTCCAGAGCCAGAAGGCGAAATAGAACAGCACCATCAGCAGGTAGGCACCGAATACCCAGCCCCAGGCGAAGCTGCGCAGCGCATTGACGGGCATCAGGGCGCCCGGCTCCCACAAGGTGAGCGATGCGCCCATGGAGGTCGAGGTGGACAGTCGCAGGAAGTAGGTGTGGGCGCCCGCCTGCGCCGGGTGAAGCTCGAACAGGGGATTGAGGTGGGGCAGCCGTCGCACCGGCGAGTCTGCCTCGGGGGGGGTGATCCGGGCCTGCACGTAGCGGCCATCCGGCGTCGGGGCGAACAGGCGCGCATCTTCCATGATGGTCTGGTTCAGCTCCAGCCACCAGTCGCCCGACATGCTCGGATCCGGCACCACCAGGGTGAAGCGCAGCCAGACCGCGTCGCGCGTGAAGCCCAGCGAGAGGCTGTCCTTCAGGGGCGTGAAGTCGGTGAGCGGCTTGCGCGCGACCTCCTCGACGCTGGCGGTACCCGTGGGGTCCCGCCAGTAGGCCGTGTAGGGGCCCATGGACCAGCGCGTGCCGTCGGTGACCTGCAGCGCAGGCGGTGTGGACGGGGCGGCACCGGCCGCCGCCGCCAGGAGGAAGGTCAGGCACAAGCCCCAGAGGATCCGCACGCATCGCATGGGCGTATTGGAACTCAGCCGAGCCGGGCGCGCCTCGTCTGGCAAACGCATCAGATTTGGTCAGAACTGGGGGCCAAACCGCTCTAGGATGAGGAGATGGCCCACATCCTGTTGCTTGACGACGAAGGTGAGTTGCGCGAAGAGGTCGGGGACTTTCTGCGCGCGGCAGGGCATGTCGTGGATGAGGCTGGAAGTATTCGTCAGTTTCGGCAGTACGTGCCCGGGCGCAGCTACGACGTCCTGATCGTCGACCGGGCCCTGCCCGATGGCGAGGGCCTGGAACTGGTGGCCGAGCTGCGCGGCGAGGGTGTGCGCAGCGGCATTGTGTTGTTCACCGCCCGGGACGCGAGCCGCGACCGGATCACCGGCTACGAGAGCGGGGCCGACCACTACCTCACCAAGCCGATCCGCCTGGACGAGCTGGCTGCTGTGGTTGGCGCTCTGGCGCGCCGCGTGGCGCCGCGCGCAGCCTGGCGGCTGGATTGCGCCGAATGGTCCCTGTGGACGCCCGAAGGTGAGGCGGTGCGTCTGACCGCGCAGGAGCACAGCCTGCTGCTGGCGCTGGCCAAGGCGCCGCAGAAATCGCTGTCGCGGCGGCAGATCGTGGAGGTGCTGGGCAAGGACATGGCCAACTACGACCCGCGCAACCTGGACGCCCTGGTCCTGCGCCTGCGTCGTAAGGCCGGGGAGGTCTCGCCCGTGCCGCTGCCCCTCAAGACGGTGCACGGGACGGGGTACGCGCTGACGCAGGAACTGGCGCTCGAGTAATCCTTTTGGATGTTGAACGTCGCTTGGGTCGGGCGTGACGAAATGCACGCGCGCAGGTCATGCATGGTTAGATTTGCGCGACATCGGGTCTCTACACTTCAGACTATTAAATTGTTGGGCTGACTATTCCCAACAGCCTAAAAAAACCGGAGAGAGCTGATGAGCCATAAACACCCGTCCACGCTTGGGCGGAACGTTCGCCTGAGCGCCCTGTCGCTGGCCTGCCTGGCCGTTGCGGGTTGCGCCAGCATCCAGCCGGTGGCGCTGACGACGCTCGACATGCAGGCGCAGCAGCAGAAGGACAACGAGCTGATCCGCAAGGACGTGGAGCCGATCAACGGGCCGCTGACGCTGGACGAGGCCATGGCCCGGGCGCTCAAGTACAACCTGGACCGCCGCGCCAAGATGATGGAAGAAGCGCTGGCCCGTGGGCAGCTGGACGTGAGCCAGTTCGACATGCTGCCCAAGGTGGTGGCACAGGCGGGCTACGCCAGCCGTGACCGGGCGCGCTTCTCGCACAGCAGCACCTACCCGTCCGAAGAGCCCAACACAAGCACCTCGTCTACCACGTCAGAGCGCAACCGCTCCACCTACGACCTGGGCCTGACCTGGAGCCTGCTGGACTTCGGTATGGGCTACTACGGTGCGCGCCAGCAGGCGGACCGCCTGATGATCGCGGCCGAGAAGCGCCGCAAGGCCATGCACCTGCTGATGCAGGACGTGCGCACCGCCTACTGGCGCGCTGCCAGCGCGCAGCTGCTCAAGGCCAACGTAGAAAAGACCATCGCCCTGGCGGAGGAGGGCCTAGCCGATTCGCGCAAGGCCGCCAGCGAGCGCGTGCGCAATCCGCTGGAGCCGCTGCGCTACCAGCGGCAGCTGCTGGAGAACCTGCGCCTGCTGGAGTCCATCAACCAGGAGCTGTCCTCGGCCCAGGTGGAGCTGGCTTCGTTGGTCAATGCGCCTTTGAACCAGACGATCCAGATCGCCACCACCGATCTGCGCAACATCGGGGACGAGGTGACGCGCGTACCCGTGAACAGGCTGGAAGAGGTGGCCCTGCAGAACAACGCTGACCTGCGTGAGCAGCACTACAACGCGCGCATCGCCCGCGAAGAGACGCGCCGCACGCTGGTGCGCCTGTTCCCCAACATCTCGTTCAACTACAGCCTCAAGTACGACGCCGACAGCTACCTGTTGGACAACAACTGGCGCGAAGCGGGCCTGCAGCTGTCCTTCAACCTGATGGGCCTGCTGACCGGGCCCACCCAGCTGAAGCTGGCCGAGGCGGGCGTGAGCCTGGCCGACCAGCGCCGCATGGCTACGCAGCTGTCGGTGCTGACGCAGGTGCACCTGGCACGACTGCAGGTGATCAACGCGCGCAGCCAGTACGACCGTGCGGACGTGATCTACGACACCGACACCAAGATCGCCGAGGTGATGCGTAACCGCCAGGCGGTGCAGACGCAGAGCAAGCTGGACATGGTCAGCTCCGAGACCGCGGCCATCCTGAGCCTGCTGCGCCGCTACCAGGCCCTGGCCCAGGTGCAGGTGGCCGAGAACCGGCTGATTGCCACCCTGGGGCTGGAGCCGCAGATCGGCAGCACCCACGAGCTGTCGCTACAGGAGCTCACCGGGCAGCTGGCCCGGTCGCAGACGTCATGGCAGCAGGTGGCTCGGGGAGAGTACCCTTCGCAGGGCGCGCAGCCTGCGAAGCCTGCGGGCAAGTGGTGAAACCCGTGCGGATCGCCTGGGTGGCGATGCTGACCCTGGCCAGCGCGCCTCTGGCTGCGCAGACGTCATCGGCTGTGCCCGCATCCCGACCGGCGTCTGCCGCCGTGCAGGTGCGCGCAGCCCTGGAGCGCCAGGAGCTGCGCGCGCAGCTGATGCCGCGGCGCTACACCACCATCGCCGCCGAAATCGGCGCTAAGGTCTCGGCCCTGCCGGTGCCGGAGGGCGGTGCCTTCCGCACCGGGCAGGTGCTGGTGAGCTACGACTGCTCGCTGCAGCGCGCGCAGAAGGACAAGGCCGCCGCCGAGCTGGAAGCGGCCGAGCAGACCTTCAAGGCCAACCAGCGCCTGGAGCAGCTGAACTCGGTGGGGCAGCTGGAGCTGGACCTCTCGCGCTCGGCCGTGAACAAGGCACGTGCCGAGCTGGCTGCCACCGATGTGGTGATGGCCAAGTGCGAGGTGACCGCGCCCTTTGCGGGCCGGATCGCCGACCAGCGCGTGCGCGAGCTGCAGTTCGTGCAGCCGGGCCAGCCGCTGCTGGACATCCTGGACGACAGCGTGCTGGAGCTGGAGCTGCTGGTGCCCTCGGCCTGGCTGCGCTGGCTGCGCCCCGGCGGCAGCTTCGAGGTGCAGATCGACGAGACCCGCAAGACCTATCCGGCGCGCTTCACGCGCATCGGCGCGCGGGTGGACCCGGTGAGCCAGTCGGTGAAGGTGGTGGCGGCGATCAACGGACGCTTTCCGGAACTGATGGCGGGCATGAGCGGCAAGGTGCTGATCACGCCGCCCGCGGGGCAGTGATGTACGGCCCTTGCCGACCTGGTGAACCCGAACGACAGAACACTGGCCGCTGAAGGCCTCGAGGAGAAGACGATGCTCAAGACCACCGTCGCTCAAAGCAGCAGGAAGACCCCGGGACTGGCTCGTCGTGCGCCGTGCCTGATGGCGCTGGAGCAGCGGTTCATGTTTGATGGGGCGGCGGTGGCCGAGGTCGTGGACAAGGCCGTGGATCTGCACATCGTCAGCCCCGTGGCCTTGGCCCCCGCCGAGGCGCTGGCCCAGGCCGAGTTGCAGGCCGAGCAGGTGGTCACGCAGTTCCTGCTGCGTCCCGACGCACGCGAGCAACTGCTTGCCATCTTTCCGGGGCAGCAGACCGGGGGTCAGCCGTCGGCCGAGTGGCAAGCGGCGGTGGACCAGCTGCTGGCCCGTGTGCAGGACGGCTCGCTCAGCGTGCGAGTCGAGTTGCGAAGCAACGAGGAGCTCCAGGGCGCCAAGGGCGGGTTCTCGCACCTTGGCACCACGGGTGAGCCGACGATCTACCTCAACGCCGACTGGCTGGCCGGGGGCGCGAATCCGGAGATCGCCGGGGCCGACAGCGAATCGGTGACGCGCGTACTGGTGGAGGAGTTGGGGCACTACCTGGACAGCGTGATCAACGGGGATGCCGACACGCCGGGCGACGAGGGTGAGATGTTCGCCCGCGTGGCCATCGACGCGGCGAATCCGCTGTCCCTGTCGTTCCTGCTGGACGACCAGGATCGGGCGCTGTTGACCCTGGACGGGCAGGCGGTGATGGCCGAACTGGCCGCCTTCAGCTTCACCAATGCCTACGAGATGGTCTATGACCAGGACAACGACACCTTCAACACCTCGGTGACGACATCGGCCATCGACGTGACCGAGCGCTGGGCGGACAAGGAGCAGAACCTCCATTACTTCAACGCCACGACCTCGCTGGGCAATGTGCGGATCTCTGACGGGAGCAACAACCAGAGCTTCAGCGGGAACGACGTCTCGGCCATCGCCGCGGTGGTGAACGGAGAGACGCTCTACGGCTGGATCAGCCGCCCCATCAAGTCGGGCGGCATCGTGCGAGGCTTCTATTTCTGGACGGACACGCGCTTTACTACCCTGGCCGCTGCCCAGAGCGATGGCAACCAGGATGGCGACAGCAGCGTCCTGAACAACCGTGGCTTCGTGTTCGTGGTTGATCAGAGCTGGTTCAACACGCAGATCGCTGCCGGGACGGCCGGCGTGGGGATCAACAACACCAAAGACGGCAATCTCGGAACCATCACGATTGCCAACGTGGGCTCGTCATCTGACCGTGTGGACAGCGCGCTCAACAGCGTGGCCACGTCCAACACGGCCCCGGTCGCCGTCAATGATCTGGCCACTGGCACGCCCAGCGCCACGCCGTCCACCACCCAGGGCAACGCGGCTCTGGAAGAGGGGTACAACGTCACGACCATCGACGGGTCAGGCAAGCTGCTGGCCAACGACTCCGACGCCAACAGCGATTCGCTCACGGTCACGAACGTGACCAGCAAGCTCTCGGGCAACAGCGTGACCCCCTCGGCCTCGGGGACCAACCTGACGGGCAAATATGGGGTGTTGACGATCAAGAGCGACGGCACATGGACCTATGACGTCGACAACACCAATTCGACGGTCAATGCCCTGCTGACCGGGACCTTGCAGGAACAGTTCACGTACACCGTCAGTGATGGCCGTGGAGGCACGGCGACCGCGACGTTGACGGTCCAGATCAACGGCAGCAACGACGCGCCGGTGGCTGCCAACGACTACAACATCGCCAAGGAAATCACGACGAGTTCCAACACGGGCTACACGGCGACGGGCAACGTCCTGCCCAACGACACCGACGTGGACACGGGCGACACCAAGGCAATCACAGGTTCGTCGGTGGCTGGTGCCGCCACGGTAGGTTCGTCTACCGTGAACGCGGCCACAGCGCAGATGGTCTTCACGGGACAATCGGGCTTCAATTCGGTCAAGTCCGGTGATGCGCTTTATGTGCTGGTAGGGACGACCTATTACGCCGCTTTCGATAGCGCGGGGACGAACCGGATCACGCTGACCAGCGACCCTGTGATCTCGGGCACCACGGTCAGGCTGACCTTGTCCGGTGATCCGGGGGGCTATCGCAGCAGCTCAAGCTCGCTCACCACTTTTTCCAGTCTGGGTTTTGCCAGCTATTCGGCCTACTTCGCCAGCAATAACGGCGTCAGGTTGTATTCGGATAACGGAGGCATTGACTATGACACCACTCAAGGTAAAACAGCCACCGTCAGCTCGGCCCAGACCAGCGCCTCTACCTCCTTGTCCACTCTGAGCAGTGTGTCCGGCACCATTGCGGTGGGCATGAGTACCACGGTGGGCGGGACGACGGCGTACGTGAGTGACCTCACCTACACCAATGGTGTGTTGACCGGCATCAAGCTGGACCAGTCGGTGACGATTTCCTCCGGCACTGCACTCACCTTCAGCGGGAGCGCCAGCGCGGGTCAAACCATCGATGGCGCGCACGGGTCGCTGAGTCTGAATGCCGACGGCACCTACACCTACACACCGAACACCGACAACCCTTATCTGTCTTCCGGGCAGTCGGCTGTCGAGGTGTTCGACTACACGATGCAAGACGCGGCGGGTGTGACCAGCGCCGCCAAGCTGTACATCACCGTCTACGGTTCAGGCTCGAGCGATCCGGTCGTGGCGTCCGACAGCAACAACGCGTACGAGGCGGGTGTCGGGCGCACAGGCACTTCGACCTTCTCCAATGACAACACGGCCTATGCGGGCCTGAACGCAACGGGCTCTGTCCTGACCAACGACACACCTGGTTCAGGTGGCGCGGTTGCCTCCTACACCTTGGCGGACGGCACCAGTGCCACTAGCGCCGGCGGGACGCTCACGGGCACCTACGGGACGCTCACCATCGCGTCCTCTGGAAGCTACACCTACACCCCGCGCAACAGCGTGACCGCAGTGAACGCGCTGGCCAAGGGGGAGAGCGTGACCGAGACCTTCCGCTACGAGGTCACCAACACGGCGGGCGGATCGAACTGGTCCACCTTGACCATCACCCTCTACGGCACGAACGACGCGCCAGTGGCGAGTGCCGATACCGGGGATGTCTCGGAAGACAATGTGCTTGTAGCCACCGGAAGCGTGTTGAGCAACGACACCGATGTGGATAGCAGCGATACGCGCACCGTGTCGAAGGCCATCGCAGGCGCGGTCACCCCGACATCGACGGTGACGACAGGGACGACCTATGCCGATGGCCTGTCTATCGCCGGCACCTACGGCACCCTGGTGATCGGGGCGGACGGCACCTACCAATACACCTTGGCCACGTCCAGCGATGCCACGCGCTACAGCGCGCTTCAGGCCCTGACCGATGGAACGGTGGCCAACGATGTCTTCACGTATGAAGTCAAGGACTCGAATGGCGCGACCTCCACGAATACCCTGACGATTCGTGTGACAGGCGCTAACGAGTTGCCTGTCAACCAGTTCAATGGCACCGAGATCAGCTCGACTTCCACGACCTCCGTGACGGGCGCCATGAACACGGCGCTGAATTTCACGGGGGACAAGACCCTGAGCGTGGCCGATGCGGACACCAACCTGTCCAGCATCACCCTGCGCGTGGACAACGGCTCGCTCTCGTTCACGTCATCGCCCTCCAATGTCACCTTGAGTGCCACCAGTGGCACCACCATCACCATTTCCGGGGGCACCCAGAGCCAGCTCAATGCGGCGCTCGCGCTTTTGCGCTACACGCCGACCACGGGCTTTACCGGCACGGATTTCCTGACGATCTCCAGCGCCGACAGCCTGGGTGGACGTGACAGTGACGGAATCGCCATCAGCATTCCTACCGCGTTCACCGGGCCCACGGTGACCGAGGCCGATCTGTCCTCTGGCAGCAACGCCAGCGGGACAGGCGAGAGTGCCTATGTCGACCTCGCGGCTCCCACCGGTCAGAGTTTCGGAACCGCCGACCAATCGGGGACCGACACCTACGGCACATGGACGTTGACCACTGGAGGGCGTTTCACCTACACGCTGACCAGCGCACCGATGGTTTCCGGGGCGAACACGACCCGAACCATCAACGTCACCACTTATGACGATTACGGCAACGCGACGACCAACACGGTCACGGTCACCATCACGGATGACGCGCCTACGGCGACGGCGAACACCAACACGGTGACTGAAGGCTCCTCCGTCTCGGGCAATGTGTTGACCGACGGGACGACCGACAAGTTCGGTGCGGACGGTGCCAAGGTGACGTCGCCCACTGGAGGGGTGGTGGGTGTACGAAAGGCCGACGGCGACACCACCACGGCGGTGACGTCGGGGACAGGATCCCCAGGGATCACGGGGGCATACGGCACCCTGACCCTGAATGCCGACGGCAGCTATACCTACGCCGCCAGTGCCAACTCGGTAACCAGTTCGCAGCAGGATGTCTTTGTCTACACGATCGAGGACAAGGACGGCGATCGGTCGACCGCCACGCTGACGATCACGGTCGACAACGATGCCTCCACCAAGGGCATCCAGGTGACGGGCTACGGCCCGGTCAACGAGGGTTCGAGTTATGCCATGTTCAAGGTGGTGCCAAGCAACAGTGGGAGCGGGGACCTGATCAACCTCAGTGTCACCAATGGCACGGCGTCACTGAGCAGCCCGGTCATCCAGTATTCAACCGATGGCACCACCTGGACCACCTACAACGGAAGCTCGCAACGCCCTGTCGGTGGCGCAGATTTCTATGTTCGGGTCAGTATTTCCAGTGAATCCGACGATGTCTACGAAGGCTCCGAGACCTTCTCGCTGGTAGCGACCTACGCTGCCGACACGTCCATCTCGAACTCCGCCTCGACGTCGATCATCGACGATGGCACCGGTACCAAGTACGGCCCGGACTTCACCCCAGGCACGGGCCCCGCCACCTCGGACAGCGGCCTGGACGACGACCGGCCCACGCTCACCATCGGCGACGCCAGTGCCGAGGAGGGCTCCTCCGCGGTCTTCAGCGTCAGCCTGAACAAGGCCACGAAGGCGGACCTGAACATCAGCTTCCTGGCCGCCGTGACGGGTTCGAACACCGCCGAGTCCGGCGATTTCACGAACAGCCTCGTGGTCACCTACATCGATACGGCCAACAGCAATGCCGTCGTCACGGTGACGGCTGTTTCCGGGGTTTACACCATCCCGGGCGGGCGCGGCATCACGTCGCTGACCGTCAAGGTGCCGACCACCTCCGATTCCGTGTACGAAGGCCCTGAGACCTTCACCCTGTCCGCCGCGGTCACCGAGACGTATGTCACCGACACGGATGCCGGCCTGGGCACGATCTATGACGACGGCAGCGCTACCGAAGGGGACGACGCCGATTCGACCGTTGACGACGACCGGCCCACCCTGACCGTGACCGGCAAGGACAATGTGTCCGAAGGCAGTCCCTCGGTGTTCAACGTGACGCTGAGCAATGCCTGCGCCGACCCCCAGACCGTGACGCTGACCCTGGGTCATACGTCCACCGAGGCCGGGGACTATGGCACCACGATGGTCGTGAGCTACACCAACACTTCCAACGAGGTCGTGACCCTGAACGTCGCCAGCGGCGGCACCTTCACGCTGCCCGCCCTGGTCACCACCTTCCAGGTGCGCGTCACCACCACGGTGGACAGCGACTACGAGGGTCCGGAGACCTTCACCCTGACCGCGGCGTTGACGGGCGGATCATCGGGCTCCGATTCCTCCACCATCCTGGACGACGGCACGGGCCAAGTCTACCGAGACGACGGCACCCCCGACCTGCAAGCCACGCCGGATGATGACCGGCCGGTGCGGGTGAACAACATCGAGGTCAACGAGAACTCGCCGTGGGCCGTCTTCCGCATCAACGGCAGCGCCGGCCAGTCCGTCACCCTCGCGCTGCAGAACGACAGCGATGCAACCACGACCAACGCGGACCTGAGTGGCGATATCGGAACGCAGTTGCAATACTTCGACGGAACCAGCTGGGTGAACTACAGCAGCTCGGTGACCTTGCCTGCCGGTGGTGAGCTGCTGGTACGCGTGGCGGTCATCGACGACAACCCCTACGAAGGCGCCGAGACCTTCCAGCTGAGGGTCACGCCCAGCGGCGGCACTGCCGTCTACGGCACGGCGACCATCCTGGACGATGGCACCGGCAGCATCTACCCGGACAACACCACCGGTAACCCCGACCCCGATGCCCCCAAGGACGACGACCGCCCGGTGCGGGTGAACAACATCGAGGTCAATGAGGACTCGCCCTGGGCGGTGTTCCGTATCAACGGGACGGCGGGCCAGTCGGTGACCCTGGAGCTGCAGAACGACAGCGACATCTCCACGCCGGACGCCACGCTGGGGACGGACACCAACACGCAGCTGCAGTACTTCAACGGCACGAACTGGGTCAACTACACCAGCGCCGTGACCCTGCCGGCCAGCGGCGAGCTGCTGGTGCGGGTCGCCATCAACGACGACTCGCCGTACGAAGGCGCCGAGACGTTTCAGCTGAAGGTCACGCCCAGCGGCGGCACGGCCGTGTACGGCACGGCCACCATCCTGGACGACGGTACTGGCAGCATCTACCCGGACAACACCACGGGCAACCCCGACCCCGATGCACCGAAGGACGACGATCGCCCGGTGCGGGTGAACAACATCGAGGTCAATGAGAACTCGCCGTGGGCGGTCTTCCGCGTCAACGGCACGGCCGGTCAATCGGTGACGCTCAGTCTGCAGAACGACAACGACCCGAATACCGCCGACGCCCTGCTGGGGACGGATACCGGCACCCAGCTGCAGTACTTCAACGGCACGAGCTGGGTCAACTACACCGGTGCCGTGACCTTGCCCGCGGGTGGTGAATTGCTGGTGCGTGTTGCGGTCAATGACGATGACCCCTACGAGGGCGCCGAGACCTTCCAGCTCAAGGTCACGCCCAGCGGGGGCAATGCGGTCTACGGCACGGCCACCATCCTGGACGATGGCACGGGCAGCATCTACCCGGACAACACCACCGGTAACCCTGACCTTAACGCCACGAAGGACGACGACCGGCCGGTGCGGGTGAACAGCATTCGGGTCAACGAAGCCTCGCCGTACGCCGTGTTCACCGTCACCGGTACCGGTAACCAGGGCGTGGTCCTGAGCCTGCAGAACGACAACGACCTGACCACGGCCGATGCACGGCTGGACACCGACAACACGTATCCGGCGACCAGCGGCAAGCCGCTGCAGGTGTTGATCAGCGGCTCCTGGGTGGACTACACCCCGGGCAGCACGGTGAACTTGGTCAACGGCCAGCTGCTGGTGCGCACGGCCATCGTCAATGACTCGTCCTACGAGGGCGCGGAGACCTTCCAGCTGGCAGCCACGCCGTCGAGTGGCAACACGGCCTATGGCACGGCCACCATCCTGGACGACGGCACGGGCGACATCTACCCGAACAACACCACCGGCAGCACCGACTCCAGCGCCGCGAAGAACGATGACCGCCCCGTCGCGGTGAACAGCATCCGCGTGAACGAGGCCTCGCCCTACGCGGTGTTCACCGTGACCGGTAGCGGTACGCAGGGCGTGGTCCTGAGTCTTCAGAACGACAACGACCCGGCCACTGCCGATGCGCGGCTTGACACCGACAACACCTACCCGGCGACGAGCGGAAAGCCGCTGCAGGTGTACAACGGCAGCGCCTGGGTGGACTACACCCCAGGCAACACGGTGAACCTGATCAGCGGGCAGCTGCTGGTGCGCACGGCCATCGTCAACGACACGACCTATGAAGGCGCCGAGACCTTCCAGCTCAGGGTGACGCCCAGCAGCGGCAATGCCGTCTACGGCACGGCCACCATCCTGGACGACGGCACGGGCGACATCTACCCGAACAACACCACCGGGAGCACCGATTCGAGCGCCACCAAGAACGACGACCGCAGCATCTCGGTCAGCGGCCTGGATGACGTCTCCGAAGGCTCGAACGCCGTCTTCACCGTCACGCTGCCCGACGGCAACCCACGCGACACCGAGATCAGTCTGGCCATCTCCGACGTGACCACGCAGTCGGCCGACCACGGTCCGGGCTTCTCCGTCTACTACTTCGACGGCAACGGCAACCAGGTGACCTTGACCGTGACCAGCGGCAAGATCACCCTGCCCGCGGGCATCACCACCTTCTACGTGAGCGTGCCCACCGTGGACGACACCACGCTGGAGAACTCGGAGAGCCTGCGCCTCACGGCCACCATCACCGGCGGCAACTCGGGCACCGACACCTCGACCATCAAGGACGACGGCACGGGCCGGATCTATGACAACAAGGGCCTGAATCCCACGGGTCCTGGCAATGACGACAGCCCGAGGGCCGTCGCGCCGCCGCCGCCCCCACCCCCTGCGCCGCCGGCTCCTCCTGCACCGCCCGCTCCATTGGTGCCGCCCCCACCGCCGGCAGCCCCGCCCCAGGGCTTTGCCTCGGCCCTGCAGCCCCTGGCCCCCAAGCCAGTCACGGCCGAGATCGTTCCGATCTCCCTGGGCGAGGCCGTCACCAGTGGCTCGGGCTATCAGATCCCCGTGAGCGAATCGGCTCCCGCGGGCCTGACCATCAACCGCGGCATCACCGACCAGTTCGTCCAGTCCACCAATGCGACCACCAAGGTCAGCATGCCCTTCGACGCCTTCATCCACTCCAACAAGGATGCGGTGATCAAGCTCGAAGCCAAGCAGGCGGACAACGCGCCGCTGCCCGCCTGGGTGCAGTTCGATCCGGCCACCGGCGTGTTCGAGGTGACGCCGCCCCCCAACTTCCGGGGCAAGATCGACCTGAAGGTGGTGGCCCGCGACGACGACGGCCGCGAAGCCACCGCCATCTTCCAGGTGTTCATCGGCGAGCAGACCACCCCCGCCAACCGCCCGCAAAGCCGCGAGAGCTTCAGCGAGAAGCTGCGCCTGGCTGGCAAGCGCCCGGTGACGCTGGTGCGCGTGGCGGACCTGCCGCCTGCGCGTGAACCTCAAGTCGCGCCCCCTCGTGAGGCCCCGGTCGTGAGGGCGCGCGCCGGATGATGCAGGCATCGCACGGCCCGGTGGCCGTGCCTGCAGATACGCTGCGGGCACTGGCCCGCCGTGCGCGCGAGGCCGGCTCGGACCGAGAGCTTGGTTTCGTGCTGGTCAACGAGACCATCGCGCTCGCGCCCTACCGGCAGGCCGTGCTCTGGCTGGCCGAGGGCGGTGTGTGGTCCCTGTCGGGCGTGGTGCAGGTCGATGCCCACGTGCCCTATGTGCAGTGGCTCGAGGCCGTGTGCCAGCACCTGCATGCGCAGGTGCCCGCAGGCGCAGAGCCCTACGCCTTCACAGCCGCCGACCTGCCCGCGCACCTGGCTGCCGACTGGGCCCAGTGGTGGCCGGCCCATGCGATCTGGCTGGCGCCGCCGCAAGCGGGTGGCCACGCGGTCCAGGGGGCTGCCATCCTGGTGCGGGACGACGCGTGGTCCGAGGCGGACCGCGCCCTGATGCAGGAGTGGTCCGAGGTCTGGTGGCATGCCTTCAGTGCCCTGCACCGCCCGCGCCTGGGCCGATGGCGCGCGTGGCGCAGCCGGCTGGCCCGCGTCCTGGCGTGGCAGGACGGGCGGCCCTGGTGGCGGCAGCGCCGCCTGCTGGTGCTGGGACTGGTGGCGGCCATCGTGCTGTGCCCCGTGCGCCTGACGGTGCTGGCGCCGGGCGAGCTCGTGCCGGCCAAACCCATCGTCGTGCGCGCCCCCCTGGAAGGCGTGATCGACGTCTTCCACGTGCAGCCCAATCAGCAGGTGGCCGCGGAGCAACCGCTTTTCAGCTTCGACGAACTCGTGATCCAGTCGCGCCTGGCCGTGGCGCAGCAGGCCCTGGCCACCGCCGAGACCGACTACCGACAGACCAGCCAGCTGGCGCTGAGCGATCCGCGCTCCAAGCCGCAGCTGGCCCTGCTGGTGGGCAAGGTGGAGGAGCGTCGCGCGGAGATCGACTTCCTGCAGGCGCAACTGACGCGCGCGCGCGTGCTTGCACCGCAGGCCGGCGTGGTGCTGATGGACGACCCTTCCGAGTGGATCGGCAAGCCCGTGAATACCGGCGAGCGCATCCTGCGGCTGGCGGCGCTGGACGACGTAGAGGTGGAGGCCTGGGTGCCGCTGGCCGATGCCATCGTGATGCAGCCCGGCGACACGGTATCGCTCTACCTCGGCGCCAGTCCGCTCTCACCCGTGTCCGCCCGCCTGCGCTACATGGCGCATGAGGCGGTGCAGCGGCCCGACGGTGGTTTCGCGTACCGCGTGCGCGCCACGCTCACGGAGAAGACCAACCACCGCGTGGGCCTGAAGGGCACGGCCAAGCTGCACGGCGGCTGGGTGCCGCTGGGCTACTGGGTGCTGCGCCGTCCCTGGGCCACGATGCGCGCCTACCTGGGCTGGTAAGCCATGCTGCTGCCCCGCCTGCGTCAGGAGCTGGATCTCTTTCCAGGGGCGACCCTGCCCGACGGCCAGCCGAGCTGGACGCTGCACGACCCGGTGCGCAACCTATTCTTCCGCATCGACTGGCCCACGCTGGAAGTGCTTCAGCGCTGGGACCTGCAGGACCCCGAGGTGATCGCGCAGGCGGTCAGCCGCGAGACCACCCTGTCCCTGACCGTGGACGACGTGAAAGGGGTGCTGCAGTTCCTGCTGCAGCACCAGCTGGCGCAGATCGACGCGCCGGGCAGCGCACGCAAGCTGGCCGAGCACTGGACGCGCCAGCAGGGCACGCCCCTGAAGTGGCTGTTGCACCACTACCTGTTCTTCCGGGTGCCACTGGTACGGCCAGATGCGTGGCTGACGCGCTGGCTGCCGGTAGCCCGGTGGTTCGGCTCGCGCGGTTTCGCGCTGCTGACCCTGGTGGCGATGCTGGCTGGGCTGTCCCAGGTGGCGCGCCGCTGGGACGTCTTCACCGCCTCGCTGGTGGATACCCTGAATCTGGAGGGCCTGCTGGCCTATGGCGTGGCCCTGTTCTGCGTGAAGCTGCTGCACGAGCTGGGGCATGCCTTCACCGCCAAGCACTATGGCTGCCGCGTGCCGGCCATGGGCGTGGCCTTCCTGGTGATGTGGCCGGTGGCCTATACCGACACGAACGAGACGTGGCGCCTGACCGACCGCTTCCAGCGCCTGCGCGTGGCGTGCGCGGGCATCGCCACCGAGCTGGTGGTGGCGGTGTGGTCCACGCTGGCCTGGGCGCTGCTGCCGCAGGGGAGCCTGCAGTCCGCAGCCTTCGTGCTGGCCACGACCAGCTGGGTGGCGACGCTGGCGATCAATGCCAGCCCCTTCATGCGCTTCGACGGTTACTTCATCCTCATGGACGGGCTGGACATGCCCAACCTGCACGGGCGTAGCTTTGCGCTGGCGCGCTGGAAGCTGCGCGAGTGGCTGTTCGGCCTGGGCGACGAGCCGCCGGAGCTGGTGTCGCCGGGCGCGCGCAAGGCCCTGATCGCGTTCGCTTGGGCGACGTGGCTGTACCGGTTGGTGCTGTTCCTGGGCATCGCGGTGCTGGTGTATTTCTTCTTCTTCAAGCTGCTGGGCGTTGTGCTGTTCGCGGTGGAGATCCTGTGGTTCATCCTCTGGCCGATCCGCTCTGAGCTGCGCGTGTGGAAGGAGCGCTGGCCCGACATCCGCCAGCGCGCACGCAGCCGACGCACGGCCCAGGTGCTGGTGGGCGTGTGCGTGCTGGCGCTGCTGCCCTGGCCGGGCCGCATCCAGTCCAGCGCGGTGCTGCGCCCGCAGGACTCCTGGCCGGTGTTTCCGCCGGCGGGCGCGCGCATCGACGGCCTGCCCTTCGCGCACGGCATGGCGGTGAAGGAGGGGCAGACCCTGGTGACCCTGTGGATGCCCGACCTGGCGAGCCGGGAGGAGAGCCTGCAGGTGCGGATGACGCAGCAGCGCTGGCAGGCGTCCGCTTCCGGCTTCGACCCCGAGATGCGCAAGCGCTGGAAAGTGGCCGAGCAAACCCTGGCCACCACTGAGGCCGAGTGGCAGGGCCTGCAGACCGAGCGCAACCAGTTCGCGCCGGTGGCGCCCTATGACGGGCACTTCTTCGTGGCCGATCCGGACCTGGCCACCGGCCAGTGGGTGGCCCGGCGCGAGTTGCTCGGGGTTCTGGTCAAGAGCGGGTCGGCCTGGCGGGTGGAGACGTGGCTGGACGAGGACCAGGTGGCGCGGGTGCGGGTGGGGCAGTCGGCCGGCTTCCAGACCGACAGCCTGAGCGGCCCGCGCCTGAACCTGAAGGTGACCGCGGTGGACCGCGACGCCGCACGCGTGCTGCCCCGGCGTGAACTGGCCAGCGCCCTGGGCGGGCATGTGCTCACGCGCGAGAAGGGCGGGCAGCTGGTGCCGGAGCGGGCCATCTACCGCGTGGCGCTGGACGTGCAGGAGATGCCCGCATCGCTGCAGGACTTTGCCTGGCGCGGCCGGATCAGCATCGAGGCCGACTGGCAGAGCCCGCTGGCCCAGTACCTGCGCCAGGTGGCGGCAGTGCTGGTGCGCGAAGTCGGCTTCTGAACGCCCAGACCCGGCTTGCATCTGTCGGATCAGGGTAAACCCTTGGTATTTCCCCCTCTTGAGCCCCGCCCGGTCGCCCGGAAATGATACAAAATACACGGAAATACCCGACCTGTTTGTTACATAAGGTGGGTCAGACCGGAAGGAATTCACATGGTGGCAGGTGACCTGAAGACGATTCAGTTCGTGGTGGATGGGCCGGTGGCGCGTCTGACCCTGAACCGGCCCGACAAGCTCAACGCCTTCAACGGCGCCATGCATGTCGAGCTGCGCACGGTGCTGGATGCCTTGCAAGACGGCGAGGGCGAGCTGGCCGCAGCGCGGGTGCTGGTGATCGGTGCCGCGGGCAAGGGCTTCTGCGCCGGCCAGGACCTGGCGGACCCGGCGGTGGCCTTCCAGCCGGGCGAACCCCCGCCTTCGCTGGGCGACGTGGTGGAGCGCAACTACGCGCCCCTGGTGCAGCGCCTGACGCAGCTGCGCATGCCCACCGTCGCGATGGTGCAGGGCATTGCCGCCGGCGCGGGCGCGAGCCTGGCGCTGGCCTGCGACATGGTGCTCGCGGCGCAGTCGTCCGCCTTCATGCTGCCCTTCGCCAAGATCGGCCTGATCCCCGACACCGGCGCCTCCTGGGCGGTGCCGCAGCGCCTGGGCCTGGCCCGCGCCATGGGGCTGGCCCTCACCGGTCACAAGCTGCCTGCCGCCAAGGCGGCCGAGTGGGGCCTGATCTGGGAATGCCACCCGGATGACCAGCTGGCCGGCGCGGTGGATGCGCTGTGCGCGCAGCTGGCGCAGCTGCCCACCCAGGCCATGGTGCGCACGCGGCAGGCGATGCTGGCCGCGCAGGCGCACACCCTGACCGAACACCTGGCCTACGAGGCCCTGCTCATACACGAGCTGGGCCGCAGCGACGACTACATCGAGGGCGTGACCGCCTTCCTGCAAAAGCGCCCCGCGCGCTTCGGCAAGGCCTGAGATGACACCGCACGACAACACGCCCGTCCCCACCGATCCCCAGGCCCTGGCCGAGGCCAGTGCCAGCGCCATGTGGGCGCGCGACAACGCCACCCAGGCCATGGGCATGTCCATCGACCGCATTGCGCCCGGCCAGTGCGCGATGTCCATGCCGGTGCGCCCCGACATGCTCAATGGCCATGGCACGTGCCACGGTGGCTTCATGTTCGTGCTGGCCGACAGCGCCTTCGCCTTCGCCTGCAACAGCTACAACCAGACCTCGGTGGCCTCGGCCTGCCACATCGACTTCGTTGCGCCGGCCCGGCTGGGCGACGTGCTCGAGGCCGAGGCCGTGGAGCGCTCGCGCACGGGCCGCACCGGCGTCTATGACATCACCGTACGCGTGCGCGGCGGCAAGACCGTGGCCCTGTTTCGCGGCAAGAGCTACCGCATCGAGGGCGAGGTCATCGCCGGGCTCCAGGCCCGCGCCTGATATCCCCAAGCAGAACACCAGGAAGACCCGCAGGAGACACGATGCCCGTCAAGACGCCACGACCCGGTGACCTCGAGCCCATCGAGACCGCCAGCCGCGACGAGATCGCCGCGCTGCAGCTCGAAAGGCTGCGGTCCACGCTGCGCCTGGCCTATGACAAGGTGCCGCACTACCGGCGCAAGTTCGAGGCGCACGGTGTGCACCCGGACGACCTCAAGACCCTGTCCGACCTGGCCCGCTTCCCCCTGAGCACCAAGGCCGACCTGCGCGACAACTACCCCTTCGGCCTGTTCGCGGTGCCGCGCGAGCAGGTGGTGCGGGTGCACGCCTCCTCGGGCACCACGGGCAAGCCCACGGTGGTGGGATACACCCAGGCCGACATCGACACCTGGGCCGACCTGGTGGCCCGCTCCATCCGCGCCGCGGGCGGGCGGCGCGGCGACATGGTGCACGTGGCCTACGGCTACGGCCTCTTCACTGGGGGCTTGGGCGCGCACTACGGCGCCGAGCGACTGGGCTGCACGGTGGTGCCGATGTCAGGCGGGCAGACCGAGAAGCAGGTGCAGCTGATCATGGATTTCAAGCCCGACATCATCATGGTCACGCCGTCCTACTCGCTGGTGATCGCCGAGGAGTTCGAGCGACTGGGCGTGTCGCCTGAGGAGATCTCACTCAAGGTGGGCATCTTCGGGGCCGAGCCCTGGGGCGAGGGCATGCGCGCCGAGATCGAGCGCAAGCTGGGCCTGGATTCGGTGGACATCTACGGCCTGTCCGAGGTGATGGGCCCGGGCGTGGCCTGCGAGTGCGTGGAGAGCAAGGACGGCCCGGTGATCTGGGAAGACCACTTCTACCCCGAGATCATCGACCCGGTCACCGGCCAGCCGGTGGCCGATGGCGAGGAGGGCGAGCTGGTGTTCACGTCCCTCACCAAGCAGGCCCTGCCCATCATCCGCTACCGCACGCGCGACCTCACGCGCCTGCTGCCACCCACCAGCCGTTCGTTCCGGCGCATGGGCCGTATCGTGGGCCGCTCGGACGACATGCTGATCGTGCGCGGCGTGAACGTCTTTCCGACCCAGATCGAGGAGCAGGTGCTGCGTCAGCCCCAGCTCTCGGGGAACTACCAGATCGTGCTGACCCGCGAAGGCCACCTGGACAACGTGACGGTGCGCTGCGAGCTGCAGGCTGCGCTCACCGGGCAGGTGAGCGATGCCGACCGGCGCGCGATCGCTGGCGCAGTGCAGCACCACATCAAGACCCTGATCGGCATCTCCACCGAGGTGCAGGTGATGGACTTCGGCGCCTTGCCCCGCACGCAGACCGGCAAGGCCCGCCGGGTCTGGGACGAGCGACCCGCGCAACGCTGACTGAATTTTTCGACCAAGACTTTCGCCCACGATGGAGCACCCCCCATGTATGACCAAGCGATGAGCATTCCAGATGCACCGGACCCCCGCCGGGTGCAGTCCCTGCCTCGCGCGGAGCCGCCCGAGCGCCTGGCCCGCTTTGAGGCCTGCATGGACGCCGACGGCCGCATCGAGCCGCAGGACTGGATGCCCGAGGCCTACCGCAAGACCCTGGTGCGCCAGATCAGCCAGCACGCCCACAGCGAGTACGTGGGCATGCTGCCCGAGGGCAACTGGATCAGCCGCGCCCCCAGCCTCAAGCGCAAGGCCATCCTGATTGCCAAGGTGCAGGACGAGGCCGGCCATGGCCTGTACCTGTACAGCGCCGCCGAGACCCTGGGCACCAGCCGCGACGAGATGCTGGACGCGTTGCACAGCGGCAAGGCCAAGTACAGCTCCATCTTCAACTACCCGACCCTGACCTGGGCCGACGTGGGCGTGATCGGCTGGCTGGTGGACGGGGCGGCGATCATGAACCAGATCCCCCTGTGCCGTTGCAGCTACGGGCCGTACGCGCGCGCCATGGTGCGCGTGTGCAAGGAGGAGAGCTTTCACCAGCGTCAGGGCTACGAGGCCCTGCTGCTGATGATGCAAGGCACGCAGGCCCAGCGCGACATGGTGCAGGACGCCGTGAACCGCTGGTGGTGGAAGTGCCTGGCCATGTTCGGACCGCCCGACACCGACAGCCCCAACAGCGCGCAGGGCATGCGCTGGGGCATCAAGCGCGTAAGCAACGACGAGCTGCGCCAGCAGTTCGTGGACGCCACGGTGCCGCAGGCCAAGGTGCTGGGCGTGACGCTGCCCGACCCCGAGCTGCGCTGGAACGAGGCCCGCGGCCACCACGACTTCGGTCCCATCGACTGGGACGAGTTCTGGCAGACCGTCAACGGCCACGGGCCGTGCAACAAGGAGCGCCTGGCCACCCGCGTCAAGGCGCATGAGGACGGCGCCTGGGTGCGCGAAGCCGCCCTGGCCCACGCCCGCAAGCAGGCCCAGCGCCAGATGAAGGAGGCCGCATGACCACGCCACAACAACCCGCCACCCCCGCCCTGCGCGAATGGCCCCTGTGGGAAGTGTTCGTGCGCAGCAAGCAGGGCCTGGAGCACAAGCACTGCGGCAGCCTGCACGCGGCCGACGCGGCGCAGGCCCTGGGCATGGCCCGCGACGTCTACACCCGCCGCCAGGAGGGCGTGAGCATCTGGGTGGTGCCGAGCAAGGCCATCACCGCCAGCCATCCCGACGACAAGGGCGAGCTCTTCGACCCGGCAGGCGACAAGGTCTACCGACACCCGACCTTCTACGAGATCCCCGACGAAGTGGGGCACATGTGATGGACACCGACAGCCCGGTGGCGGCGCAGGCGCCCGCCGAGTACCTGCTGCACCTGGCGGACAACGCCCTGGTGCTGGGCCAGCGCAACGCCGAGTGGTGCGGCCACGGGCCCGTGCTGGAGGAAGACCTGGCACAGGCCAACATGAGCCTGGACCTGGTAGGCCAGGCGCGGATGCTGTACGACCTGGTGGCACGCCGCGTGGACGACGGCTCCACCGAGGACACCTATGCCTATTTCCGCGACGCTGGCGAGTTCCGCAACTACACGCTGCTGGAGCTGCCGCACCACGGACCCCTGGTCGGTCAGGCCCGGGGCGAGCGTGACTACGCCACCACCATCACCCGCAACTTCCTGTACAGCGCGCTCATGGCGCCGCTGTGGCGGCAGCTGACTGCCTCACCCGACGCGGACCTCGCAGCCATCGCCGCCAAGTCCCTCAAGGAGGCGACCTACCACCTGCGCCACGCGCGCGACTGGCTGGTCAAGTTGGGCGACGGCACCGAGCAATCGCACCAGCGCATGCAGGCGGCGCTGGAGCACCTGTGGCCCTACACCCGCGAGTTCTGGAGCCGCAGCGACGTGGACGCGATGGCGCAGGCGCTGGGGGTGGACGCCCCGGAGCTGCAGGCCGACTGGGCCGCGCTGGTGCAGGACGGCCTGGCCGAGGCCACGCTGGTGGCACCCGCCGAGGTCGATGGCTATATCACCCAGGGCAAGCAGGGCATCCATTCCGAACACCTGTCGTACCTGCTGACCGAGATGCAGGGCCTGGCCCGCGCCCACCCGGGCGCGACGTGGTGAGGCCGGGACGATGACGCAGGCTGCTTCGAGTGCGGTGGATGGCGAGGCGGTGCGTGCGCGCATCTGGGCCCTGCTCGAACAGGTCTGCGACCCCGAGATCCCGGTCATCAGCCTGCCCGAGCTGGGCGTCGTGCGCGAGGTGCGCCAGGGTGAGACGAGCTGGGAGGTGGTGATCACGCCCACCTACAGCGGCTGCCCCGCCATGGAGCAGATGGCCGACGACATTGTGGCTGCGATGGATGCGGCGGGCCTGGCGGTGCAGGTGCGCACGCAGCTGGCGCCGGCGTGGACCACTGACTGGATCACCGGTGCGGGCCGGCGCAAGCTGCGCGAGTACGGCATCGCACCGCCCGTGGCGCGGGTGAGCGGCGTCGGGGCGGGCGAGGGCGTTGCTGCCTTGTGTGGATCATCCGCATCCCCTGCATCTGCCGCCGAACGCGTGCTGCGTTTCCTGCCGCGTGCCGCCACCCCCGACCTCGTGCCTTGTCCCCGCTGCGGGGCCCAGGAGACGGTGCAGGTGGCGCAGTTCGGCTCGACCGCCTGCAAGGCCCAGTACCGCTGCCTCGCCTGCCGCGAGCCCTTCGACTACTTCAAGCCTCTCTGATTCCATGGCCCAGACCCTGCCCCGCTTCCATGACCTGTCGATCAAGCGCGTCGCGCCCGAGGCGGCAGGCGCGGTCGCCATCACCCTGGACATTCCGCCTGCGCAGCGCGAGGCCTTCCACTTCGAGCCGGGTCAGTTCCTCACACTGCGCGCGCAGATCGACGGCCAGGACGTGCGCCGCACCTACTCCATCAGCAGCCCGCGCAGCCGCCTGAAGGCGCAGGGTGAGATCGAGGTCGGCATCCGGCCAGTGCAGGGTGGCGTGTTCTCCAACTGGGCGGCCAAGCAGCTGCGAGCGGGTGACAGGCTGGCGGTCATGCCGCCCGAGGGGCGCTTCACCGTGCAGCGCCCGCGCGCCCTGCACCGGGTGGGCTTCGCGGCGGGCTCGGGCATCACGCCGATTCTCTCCATCGTCGCCACCACGCTGGAGGAACAGCCGCACAGCAAGTTCACCCTGGTCTACGGCAACCGCCGTATGGGCAGCATCATGTTCAACGAGGCCCTGCAGGACCTCAAGGACCGCTACGCCGACCGCTTCACCATGATCCATGTGCTCTCGCGCCAGGCCCAGGAGGTGGACCTGCTGCAGGGGCGTATCGACGGCGACAAGGTGCGCGCCATCGTCGACGCGCTGCTGCCGGCGGCCAGCATGGACGAGGTGTTTATCTGTGGGCCGCAGGCCATGATCGAGGCCACCGAAGAAGCCCTGCGCGCGCTGGGCGTGCCCGAGTCGCGCATCCACAGCGAGCGCTTCACCACCAGCGACAGCCAGGCGGCCAAGGTGCAGGCCGACACCGACGCGGCTCATGCGCCGCCCGCGAGATCGGCGGGGGGCCAGCCCCCTGTCGCTCTGACCGTGATGCTGGACGGCAAGGCCCACGAGATCGCGGTGGGGCCGAAGCAGTTTTTGCTTGATGCCGCGCTCGACGCCGGCCTGGACCTCCCGTATTCGTGCAAGGCCGGGGTCTGCTGCACCTGCCGCTGCAAGGTGATCCAAGGCGAAGTGAGCATGGACCGCAACTTCACCCTGCAGGCGGACGAGATGGCCAAGGGCTTCGTGCTCAGTTGCCAGGCCCGGGCGCTCACGCCCCAGGTGGTGCTCAGTTATGACGAGCGCTGAGGCATGAAGAAGGGCGAGGACTGTCCGAGCTGCGAACGCATCGAGCGCTTCAAGGCGCAGGGGCGCGGGCAGGCGGGCTCGGTCATCGTCACCGTTTTCGGTGACGGCGTACTGCCGCGCGGCGGGGGTATCTGGCTGGGTAGCCTGATCGGGCTGCTCGCGCCACTGGGGCTGAACGAGCGCCTGGTGCGCACTGCGGTGTTCCGCCTGGCCCAGGACGACTGGCTGGAGGCCGTGGCCCAGGGCCGGCGCGCCGACTATCGGCTCACGACCGCGGGCCGCCGGCGCTTCATGCAGGCCTCGCAGCAGATCTACGCGCCCGAGCCACCGCCCTGGGACCAGCGCTGGCGTCTGATCACCGTGACCGGCACGCTCGCGCCCGAGACGCGCGAGCGGCTGCGGCGGGCGCTGTTCTGGCATGGCTTCGGTGAGCTGGGCAGCGACTGCTTCGTGCACCCCAGCGCCGATCTGTCCGAGGTGTTCGATTCGCTGGCCGGGCAGGCGCTGGGGCAGGTGCTGCCCCACCTGCTGCCGCTGATCGGCGCCAACCCGGGCCTGCCCGACTCTGGCGATGACGCCGGCCTGGTGCACCGTGCCTGGAACCTGGACGGCCTGGACGGGGCCTACCAGGGCTTCGTGCAGACCTATGCGCCGCTGCGGGCACAGTGGTCGCAGCAAGGGCAGGGCGGACGCGCCGTGCCCGATGCAGCCACCGCCTTCCTGGTGCGCAGCCTCCTGATCCACGACTACCGCCGCCTGCTGCTGCGCGACCCGCAGCTGCCCGGGGTGCTGCTGCCGGCGCAGTGGGCGGGCCATGCGGCGCGCCGTCTGTGCCGCGAGCTCTATGGGCTGCTGCTCCCGGCTTCGGAACGGCACCTGGACGAACACCTGCGGCTGGCCGATGGCCAGCGGACCACTGCCAGCGACTGGCTGGCCCGGCGTTTCGGGCTGGATCGCCCCGAACCCGCCGCGCGGGATCCTGCGGGGATCAGGGTTATCCCAGTTCCTTGCCCCTGATCGCCTCAGTACCCTCCCCCCACCTTATTCTCCAGAGGTATTCCATGCAGTTCTCGTTGAAGCTTTCCGCGGCCGCTGCCGCCGCCCTGCTGGCTGGCGCGGCCTCCGCCCAGACCATCACCCTGAAGGTGCACCACTTCCTGGGCCCGCAGTCGATCCAGCACACCACCATGCTCAAGACCTGGTGCGACAACATCGCCAAGGACTCGAACAACCGCCTGAACTGCCAGATCTTCCCGGCCATGCAGCTCGGTGGCTCGCCCCCGCAGCTGTATGACCAGGCCCGCGACGGCGTGGCCGACGTGGTGTGGACGGTGGCCGGCTACTCCGCCAACCGCTTCGTTCGCAGCCAGGTCTTCGAGCTGCCCTTCATGATGACCAACGCCGGCGCCACCAGCCGCGCCGCCTGGGACTTCGTGCAGAAGCACGCCGCCGACGAATACAAGGACGTCAAGCTGCTGGCAGTGCACGTGCACGGCCCGGGCGTGATCTTCACCAAGAACAAGCCGATCACGAAGCTGGAAGACCTGCGTGGCCTGAAGATGCGCGGCCCGACCGCCACCGTCACCAAGATGCTGGCCAATATGGGCGCCACGCCAGTGGGCATGCCCGTGCCGCAGGTGCCCGAGGCGCTGTCCAAGGGCGTGATCGACGGCGCCGTGATCCCCTACGAGGTGGCGCCCAGCCTGAAGGTCAACGAGCTGACCAAGTACGCGTCCGAGACGCCCCGGGGTTCGCCCGCGCTGTACACCACCTTCTTCGTGGTGCCCATGAACCGCGCCCGCTATGACTCGCTGCCGGCCGACCTGAAGGCCGTCATCGACAAGAACTCGGGCCGCGAGTTATCGGCCTTCCTGGGCAGCACCCAGGAAGGTAACGACGTGCCGGGCCGCAAGGCGTTCACCGACACCGCGGGCTACACGATCACCCAGATTCCCGCCGCTGAGGTGGACCGCTGGAAGAAGGCCACGGACAACCTGGACGACGAGTGGGTGGCTGACATGAACAAGCGCGGCTTCAACGGCAAGGCGATGCTGGACGACGCCCGCGCCTTGGTGAAGAGCTACACCAAGTAAAATCTGACCGGTATAGATTCCGGGGGCGGGACCGTGGTCCCGCCTTTTTTTTGACTGATCCCGGGCGCCCAGAACGACAAAGAGGAGAGCGGCGTGGCCGACTTGCTGATCACTGAACCGGCGCACCAGTACACCGGCTATGGCCGGGTCCTGGATCGCGCGTGCAAGGCCCTGGCCGTCCTGGCTGGGGTGGTGCTGGCCGCGATGGCCTTCATGTCGCTCTGGAGCATCGGGGGCCGGGCCCTGTTCGGCAAGGCGCTGACGGGGGATTACGAACTCGTGCAGTTCATGACGGCGGTGGCCGTGGCCATGTCGCTGCCCTACGCCAACTGGATCGGCGGGCACGTGATCGTGGACTTCTTCACCGCCCGCTCTCCCGTGAGGACCAACGCGCTGCTGGACTCGGTGGCGTATGGGGTGATGGCCCTGTTCTCCTTCCTGATCGCTGGCCGGCTGGCGCTGGGCATGCTGGACCTGCAGGCCAACCAGGACGCCTCCATGCTCCTGAGCATCCCGACCTGGTGGGCGTTTGCGCCGATGGTGCCGTCCTTCGTCCTGCTGGGCCTGACCGCCCTGTACCAGGTCCACGTCAATTTCGAAAAGCTGCGCGCATGAGCGGTATCGAATGGGGCGCCCTGATGTTCGGGGTCTTGCTGCTGCTGCTGGCGGCACGCATGCACATCGGGATCGCGATGCTGCTGACGGGGTCGGTGGGCTATGTGATGGTCGCGGGCCTGACCCCGCTGATGAACTACTTCAAGACCGGCGCCTACGCGCGCTTCTCGGTGTACGACCTGTCGGTGGTGCCGCTGTTCCTGCTGATGGGGCAGTTCGCGACCCACGGCGGGCTCTCGCGCGCCCTGTTCCAGGCGGGTAACGCCTTCATCGGCCACTGGCGCGGCGGCATGGCGATGGCCGGCGTCACCGCCTGCGCGGGCTTCGGCGCGATCTGCGGGTCGTCCCTGGCCACGGCCGCCACCATGGGCCAGGTCGCCCTGCCCGAGCTGAAGGCGCACGGCTACTCCGGGCGCTTTGCTACCGCGACGCTGGCCGTCGGCGGAACGCTGGGCATCCTGATCCCGCCCTCGGTGCCCCTGGTGATCTACGCCATCCTGACCGAGCAGAACATCGCCAAGCTGTTCCTGGTGGCTTTCGTGCCGGGCATCCTGGCCGCGATCGGCTACATGGTGGTCATCTCCGTGATCGCGCGGGTCAGTCCCACTGACGCGCCGGCGGGTCCGCGCCATGACTGGGGCGAGCGGCTGCGAGCGCTGCTGGATACCTGGCCGGTACTGCTGATCTTCCTGGTGGTGATCGGCGGTATCTACGGCGGCCTGTTCACGCCCACCGAGGCGGCGGCCATCGGCTGCGTGGCCACGGCGGTGGTGGCCTGGCGCTCCGGCGGCCTGGACAAGAAGGGCTTCCTGGCCTGCATGTATGGCACCGCGGCGGCCACCGGCATGATCTTCCTGATCCTGCTGGGGGCCGACGTGCTCAACGTGTTCCTGGCGCTGTCGCAGATGAACGTGGAGCTGGCCAAGTGGGTGCTGGGACTTCAGCTGCCGCCGCTGCTGGTGATCGCGCTGATCATCTGCATCTACCTGGTGCTGGGCTGCATCATGGACAGCCTGTCCATGATCCTGCTGACCATCCCCATCTTCTTCCCCATCGTGATGGGCCTGGACATCAGCGGCCTGAGCCAGGAAGGCAAGGCGATCTGGTTCGGCATCATCGTGCTGATGGTGGTGGAGATCGGCCTGATCACGCCGCCGGTGGGCATGAACGTCTTCATCATCAACAGCATGGCCAAGGACGTGCCGATGAAGGACACCTTCAAGATGGTGCTGCCCTTCCTGGCCTCGGACATGCTGCGCATCGCTGCGATCGTGGTGTTCCCCGGCATCGTGCTGTTCGTTCTGAACCTGCCCGGGGGCTGACCCGGCGCGCCCTGCGCCTGGCTGTCCGTCTTGCCGCCCGCCTCGCCGCCCGCCTCGCGCGGGCGGTTTCGTTTCATCGCGGCATCAGAAACTTCATCAGCCGCTCGAACCCGCCGCCGTAGGGCGGATGCAGCAGGTGCGTGAGCGCAAAGCGGCTCTGGTGGAACACCGGCCGCAGCTTGGAGAAGGTCTCGAAGCCCTCGCGCCCGTGGTAGTGGCCCATGCCCGAGTCGCCCACCCCGCCAAAGGGGAGGTCGGCCTGGGCGACGTGAAAGAGCGCGTCGTTCACGCTCACGCCGCCGGACATCACGTGATCGAGCAGGTGCGTCAGGCGCGCGCGGTTGTGGGTGTAGGGATAGAACGCCAGCGGGCGGGGGCCGGCGTTGATCGTGTCGATCACCTCGTCCACGCGGTCATACGGGATCACCGGCAGGATGGGGCCAAAGATCTCGCGCTGCATCAGCGCGCTGTCCGCCGGCGCGTCCAGCACCAGATGCGGGGCGAGGCGGTGCGCGGCGTCGTCGCGCGCGGGGCCAGGCAGCAGCGGGATGACGGTGGCGCCCCTGGTCTGCGCCTCGTCCAGCGTCCGTGTGAGGCGCTCGTAGGCCGCGGGATTGATGAGGGAGGTGTAGTCGGGGCTGGCCAGGGAGGCATAGCGCGCGGGCACGATGCGCTTCGCCTGGTCGACGAACGCCTGCACCTGCGAGCGCGGCAGGTAGACGTGATCGACCGTGGTGCAGATCTGTCCGGCGTTCAGGCACTTCACGTACAGGATGCGTTCGGCGGCGGTGCGCAGGTCGAAGTCTTCGCATACCACTGCGGGCGAGCGGCCTCCGAGTTCCAGCGTGACGGGGCACAGGTTGGCAGCGGCAGCGGCCATCACCGCGCGCCCGGTGGTGCCCGAGCCCGTGAACAGCAGGTGGTCCAAGGGCAGCTGCGAGAAGGCAACGCCCACGCCGCCGGTCTCGTCGAAGAACTGCAGCTTCTCGGGGGGGAAGTAGGCGGGGATGCGTTCGATCAGGAGCGCGGCGAGATGGCGCGAGTTCTCACTCATCTTCACCATCGCGCGGTTGCCCGCGGCCAGGATGGCCACCAGGGGTACGAAGCTCAGATTCAGCGGGAAGTTCCAGGGCACGATGACGCCCACCACCCCCAGGGGCTGCGGGATCACCGAGTTGCTCGCGAGGCCGAAGGCCAGGCGGTCCACCGCGCGGCGGCGCACCTTCATCCACCCGCGCAGGTGCTTCAGGGCATGGTCCACCTCCTTGAGGACCGGCAGGATTTCGGTCAGGCGGGTCTCGTGCGGGGAGCGGTGGCCGTAGTCGCGGGAGATGGCGGCGCACAGGTCGTCGGCGTTCTCGCGCACGAAGCGCGCCAGGGTGCGCAGGTCGGCGCGGCGCGCGGCTTCATCGGGCACCGGGTGCGCGCGAGCGTCGGCACGCTGGCGGGCGAGGGTGTCTTGCAGGTGCTTCATGGCGGTCTCGGGCACGCGGCGAGGGGCCGGTGACGCGGCGGATGCTGCCAGAACGGCTGGAGTGAGGGCGGCGCGGGGGTATTGCCTGCCTGTATCCCTGTCCCTCAGAGTCCGGCTTCGCGCACCAGCACCGTGAGGGCCTGCCGCAGGTAGCGCCCGGCCAGCGGCTCGCCTGCGGCGCGTATCGTCACCCGGCCGCGCCAGGCGCGCCCGGCCAGGTTCTCCGGCGGTGAATCCACCCGCAGCACCACCCGGTACACCGCGTGCTCGGGCACGCGCTGGCCCTGGCGCTCACGCGTCAGCACTTGGCCGCCGGCGGGGGCGGCCAGCATGCCGTGCGCCAGCTGGCGCGAGGCATCCGCGTCCACCTGCTGCACGGTCAGGCGCAGGGCCGGGCCCTCCAGGCCGTCGGTGATGAAGAGGCCCTGGTCGCCCGCACGCACGCGCCGGGCATCGTGTTCGTCCAGGTAGGCCTCGACCACCATGCCCCCCGCACCCACCAGGGTAGCGATGCGTTCGCGCGCGGGCAGCCACTGGCCGGGGTGCAGGTCGGGATCCAGGTCACGAAGGACTGCATCGAAGGGCGCGGCGGGCGTGAGCTGCTCGCGCTGCGCGTGCAGTCCGGCCTGTTCGACCTGGCTGGTGGCCAGCTCCTCCTGCGAGACCTGCCAGCGGTGGCGGGCATCCGGCAGCAGGGAGGCGGTGTCCACCTGCCGGCCCAAGTGCTCCGCGCGCGCGGCCAGCACCCGCAGGCGGCTTTCAAGCTGGGGCGAGTTCAGGCGCAGCAGCTGCACGCCCTGCGGGACGCGCGTGCCCTCCTCGTGGTGCAGGGTTTCAAGTTGTGCGGCGGCGGGTGCGTATACCGGCCAGACCTGCGCGGGCCGCAGCCACCCGCTGGAGGCCACCCGACCTGGCCAGGGTACGACGGTGAAGACCGCTCCCAGCAGCGCGCAGGCCGCGACGGCCCGCGCCCGCTGGCGGCTGGCCGGTCGGGCCGCGACCTGCGCGCGCAGGCCGTGCCATGCCTTGAGCTCGCGCCAGACCGGCCGTGCGATGAACCAGACGATCTCCACCACGAACAGGAAGAGGCCCACCAGCTTGATGAAGAAGTGATAGACCAGCACCGCGATGCCCAGGAACACCACCAGCCGGTACGCCCACGTGACCCAGGCGAAGGCGATGAACGCGGCCTGGCGGCGCGGCGTGAAGTACTCGGGTGGCGGTGCGTCCAGCGCGAACAGCCACTCGCGCAACTTCCACCGCGCCAGCGCGAAGCTGCGTTCGTGCAGGTTGGGTGTGTCCAGCGCGTCGCACAGGATGAAGTAGCCGTCAAAGCGCATGAAGGGGCTGGCATTGATGGCGAGGGTGGCCACCCAGCTGGTGGTGGCCAGTACGAACATCGCGCCGCGCAGGGTGCCCTCGGGCAGCAGGGCCCAGGCCAGCGTGGCCCAGACCGCCACCACGAGCTCGGTGGCGATACCAGCGGCCGCTACCTGTAGCCGGTGGTAGCGATCGGTCAGGCGCCAGGTCTCGGTGGTGTCCGTGTAGGCCATGGGCCAGAGCACCAGGAAGGCCACACCCATGGCGGGCACGCGGCAGCCGCGGTGGCGCGCGGTGAAGGCGTGGCCGAGTTCGTGCAGCAGCTTCACGCACACGAGCGCCACCCCGTACGCGGCCAGGCCCTCCAGGTTGAAGGTGTCCACCAGCGTGTGCACGAAGCTGTCCCAGCTGCGGGCCACCAGCAGCAGGCCCGCCAGCGCCGCGAGCGCCGTGGCTCCGAGGAAGAAACGCGAGGTGAAGCAGGCCGCGACCGGGTCCGCCCAGCGTTGCAGCCAGGCATCGGGGCGCACCAGCGGCACGCGAAAGAACAGGTAGTGGTGCAGCAGCTGCTTCAAGTGCGTGCCCTGAAGCGCGTGCAGGTGCTGCGCGAGCCGCTGCGCGGTGCCCGTCCCGCGCTGCTGCAGCAGCTGGTTGCGCGTGAGGAAGGTCAGCACCTGCTCGACATCCGATGCCCGCGGATGCAAGGTGGTGCGGGTGCCGATGCTGGCGGCGATGGCCTGCGCGTCGCCCATAGCCCAGCGCGCGAGGATCTCGAAGGTGAGCCAGTCGATGCGGAAGAACTGGTGGCGCACCGGGTCGTGCAGGGTCCAGGAGGGCTGGCCGTCGGCCAGGGGTGGGCCAGGCAGGAGGGCGAGTTCTTCGCGCAGCGGGGGCATGCTCCCTCACCACGCCAGCAGGCTGCGCACACTGGCCCAGGGCCGCCGCAGCAGCCAGTAGCCCAGGGGGACCCATTCGCCGCTCACGCGCACGCTGCCCTTGAGACCGACGCGGTGGGCGGTGGGCTCGGACAGGGTGGCGCGCAGGCGGTAGGCATAACTGCCGTCGGGGCGTTCCACCGCGTCATGCGCGAGGTAGCGCAGGCGCGCCTGCACCGGCGACAGCGGGTCCGCGTTCAGGTGCAGTGAGACGCCCGCGTACGGCGGCAGCGGGATGGCGTCGGCCACGCCCAGCCAGGCTTCCACCTCGACGTCGTCCAGGGCGGCCACGCGCAGGATGCGTTCGCCCACGGTGACCGGGCGGCCGATCCAGGCGCTGGGGTCGTCAAACAGGGCCACGCCGTCACGCGGCGCCACTACCCGCGCGCGCGTCAGCTGGTCTTCCAGGTACAGGGCCTCGGCGCGCTTTTCCTCGATGCGGCCGGCCAGTGTGGCCAGTTGGGCCTTGGAGCGCGCGTCGGTCAGGGCCTGCTGGCCCGCCTGGCGGTATTCGGCTTCCGCGGTGGCCAGCGCCTGGTGGGCGACCTCCATGCGACTGCGCACCAGGGCCAGGTCGAAGGTGAACAGGGGCTGGCCCTGGCGCACCTGCTGATTGGGCTGCACATGAAATTGCGCCACGACGCCGTCCATCGGTGCGCGCACGATCTCGGGTCGCGCCGGTACCAGTTCGCCGGGCGCGAGCACGGTCAGGCGCACCGGGATCACGAGTGCGAGGGCCAGCGCGCCTGCCCACCATGCCCAGCGCCGGGGCGGTGCGGGCGCTGCAGGGCCTGCCGGTGCATCGGCGTTCGTGCCGGCTGCCGCAAAACGCGGCCAGCGCCAGCCCGTAGACCGGGTCAGCCCCTTCCACGCATGGCTCCAGACATCCGACCACTCCTGAAGCAGGCGCGTCTCGCGCGGTGTCCAGGACGCATCACGCGCCAGCAGCAGCCCGCCCAGGGGCTTGTCTGTGGTGGGAAAGCTGTCCAGGCGCAGGTACCAGACCTGCGCGGGAAGCCAGTCGGACCACTGGGCCGCGAGGTCCGCGGGCAGCGCCGTCACGTCGATCGCACCGGAGGCGGTCATGTGCGTGTGGCAATGCCGCATCACGCGTGCGAGCCACTGCGTGTAGGGCGCGTTGGCCTCGGGCTGCACCACCCCCGAGAGCGCGCACACACCGCCATCGGCGAGCCAGAGCGCGGCTTGCCGATAGGGCGCGAGCTCGTGGGTGTCGTTCACCAGCAGGAAGCGCAGCTGGGCCGCGGAGGTGGCGGCACGCGCGCGCGCTGCCAGATCCATCAGGTCCAGCAGCGAGAGCAGGGGCTCGGACAGGTCGGCAGGCGCCGCCGCCGGGGCGGCGGGGGGAGGGACAGCGGTGGCGTTCATACCGCAGCGCCGCAGGGAATGTCAGCCCGTGCGGGTCATGCCGGATGGAGCGCGGGTGGCGCGACCCGCAGCGGCACGGCCTGGCGCTGGCGCGCCGCGTCACGCAGTTGCTCGCTCAGGGCGCTGCGGCCCGGGGTGCCATCCGTAGCCGGTGGCGCCTGCACGCGCTCGCCTACATGAAGCCGGAACAGGGTGGTGGCCTCGCGGCCCTGGTTGTCGCGGGCCTGCAGGCGGATCGCCAGCTCGCCCTGGAAGCCTCGCGGCGGCACCAGCTGGAAGACGCCGGTGTCGGAATTGAGCTGGATCCAGGCGGGTAGTGGCAGGCCGTCCGCCAGCGCCGCGTGGACGGTGACGCGCACGTCGGAGTGCGTGTGGAAGAAGCTTTCCCAGGGCACGCTGATGTAGGCCACGCCGTCGCCCTCGATGAACTGGTCGGGCATGCCGCGAAAGACCGACAGCAGGCTGCCGGTGTCCGGGTGCACCACGATCCGCCAGCCGTCCTCGGGCGCCTCGGTGTAGGCGTCGTGCAGGGACCACAGGGCCAGGGTCCGTTGCAGGGGATGGGTCTGCGAGGCCGTGAATTCGATCTGGTCGCTGGCCGCAACGACGGTGCCCGCGCGCTGCGGAAACAGCGTCGAGTCGAAGACCTGCGGCACGTGTGGGGGTGGTGCGGCGTCCACCATGGCGGGGCTGACGACCGGCGCAGGCAGTGGCGCGCCGGTGCCGCTGCCGCTGCTGCCCGAGACCGGTGGCGGCGGCGCGCTCAGGAGCCCTCCACCGGTCGACAGCGATCCCAGCAGGGGTGGCGACCCCGGCAGGGGTGAGGGTGTCGACAGGAGCGGGGTTTCGGGCGCAGGTGCGGGTGCAGGTGCGGGTGCAGGTGCAGGTGCAGGTGCCGGTGCCGGTGCCGGTGCCGGTGCCGGTGCCGGTGCCGGTGCCGGTGCCGGTGCGCTGCTGCGGACCGTGATCGTGGTGCTTTCGCTGTCGCTGCTGCCGCCGCTGTCGGTGGCACTGACGGTGAGGGTGTCGGTGAGGGTGTCGGTGCCCGCCTGGGTCGGCGGTGCGACGTAGCGCAGGAGGGTGAGTTTCTGGCTGACGTAGGCGGGAGAGCCACTCAGGGTCACGGTGTTGGTGCCGTGTCCGGCGCTCGAGTCGAGCGGGGAGGCGTCGAGCGTCCCACTGTCCACGGACACGATGACCTCGTGCAGGTCCTGATTCCCGTCCAGGTCGCTGATGGTGATGTCTTGCAGGCTCAGAACCTCGCCTGCGGTGACGGTCTCGGGCGTGAGGTCGGCGACGTCGAGCGCGTCGTTGGTCGGGTCGACATGCAGCGTGAGCGTGTTGGGGTCTGGGCTCCAGCCGATACCGTCGCTGACCCGGAAATCCAGGCTCGCGTAGTCGCGGCCCCAGGTGTGGGCATCGGGCATGAAGCGCAGGCCGCCGCTGTCGAGGGTGGCCCGCGTGAGGACGGTCCCTTTTTGCAGCGGTGTCCAAGGGTCCGAGGCCCCCTCGCGATATTCCCAGGTGCCCGAGCCACTACAGGATTCGACCCGAACCGCGGCCAAGCCGGTGCTGTCGATGTCCGCAAAGGTGCCGAAGTCACTGACCGCCAGCGTGCGGACCGTGTCTTCGTCCAGCGTCACCGAGGCGTCACTGGCAGTGGGCAGGTCGTTCACCGGCAGGACGTTGATCGAGAGCGTGGCGCTGGCGGTGGCGCCGCGGTTGTCGCTGATGGCGTAGACGATGGGGGGCAGGGCGCCGTGAAAGTTCGGCAGCGGCGTGAAGGTGTAGTTCCCCGCGGTGTCCAGCGTGAAGATGCCCTTTTCTTGCAAGAGGACCTCTGCGCCGGGCTCGTAGGGGGCGTCGTTGATGGTGAAACCGGTGACGATCAGGCGGTCGCCCTCGGCGTCCGTGTCGTTGTCCAGAACGTTGCCGGTGTCCAGGACGTCGTCTTCCAGGACGCTGGCGGTGTCGGGATTCGCCTCGGGCGCTGTGTTGGAGTGGGGCAGGACTGAGCGCAGCGTTTCGATCTTTAGTGACGAATTGAGATTTACCGTTGTCGTTGTGTTCGCGAGTTCTTGGGCGGTCAGGATGAAGCCGACGTTGTCCTTGTCCTTGTCCTGATTGCCCCCATTCCACCCGCGCAGCGCCGCCTCCTTGTCTTTGAAGTCGTCGGGGTCAGTCCAGAAATAGAAGCCCTCCCCCTTACCGATGTCGCGGCTGATCCAGCCGAAGTAGGTCGTACCGCGGATCTCCAGGCGCACCAGGGCGTCGTTTCCGTCGCCCCCCGAAAGACTGTCCAGCAAGGTGATCGCGTCGATCGCCAGGGGCTTGCCGACAAGATCGACCCGGTTGGTCTCGCGGGTGATTCCTTCGTCGTCGGTTTGTCCCTTGTCGCCGGTTTCCACAGCGTACGCGAGGCTCAGAACCTTTGCGTCGGGCTTCGGGTCCCCCGCAGGCAAGTCGGCTGCGAGCACCTCGACGGCGGTGGCGACCGCCGCGCCGTCGAACATGAAACGCGCTTCCAGCGCCAGAGGCCGGGGTGCGGCCGGCACGATGCGAGAGGAAGATGTCGCGGGCGTGTAGGCGAGTTGCGTCATGGTCGGGGCTCCGGGGTGGGTGATGGGCGGCCTAGCGTCCGCGCGGTGCGGGCATGTCCACGCGTCCGCTCATGCCGGCCATGAGTTCCGGAAAGCGTCCGTTGATGGCGGCGCCGACCTTGAGTGACTGGCTCACTGGATCGACGCGTGCGCCCAGGCGGGTCAGGCGCGCGGGGTAGGTCTTGCCGGTCTCGTCGATGGCGACGGTGAATTCACCACCCACGCGCAGCCAGGACAGCCAGGCCGAGGGCACGATGAATTCCAGTTCCAGCACGCTGTCGTCCAGGATGTCCAGCACGGGCTGGCCGGCCTGTACGAATTGCTGCTCGCGCACCTTCTGCTCGGCGATGCGACCCGCGAAGGGCGCGGTGATGGTGCATTTCTCCAGCACCGCCTGTTGGCTGCCCAGCTCGGCGCGCACCCGCCGGACCGCGGCCTGCGACAGGTCCAGTTCGAGCTGGCCGACGGAGTTGAGCTTGTTCAGGGTCTCGTTGGCCTGGGCAGTCTTTTCGGCCGCCTGCAGTTCGGCCTGGTGCTTGTGCAGGAGGGCCTGCTGCACGCTGCAGTCAAAGACCACCAGCACCTGTCCGGCGCGAAAGGCGCTGCCCTCGGGCACGGGCAGGCGGTTGACCTTGGCGCCGACCTCGGCGGCCAGCGTGGTGTAACGGCGTGGCAGGAGTTGGGCGCGCAGGGCCTGGCGCGCCAAGGGCGTGGCGTCCGCGCGAGGCGCGGGCGCGGGATCGGCCGCGGGATCGGCCGCGGGAAGTTGGGCGGCTGCGGGCAGGCCAAGGGCCAGCAGGCCAGCCGCGGACAGGGCGCAGGCGAGTCGCTGCATGGTCAGCCCCCCTGCGTGCGCGCGGCCGGGGCGGCCGGTGGCGTGAGCTTCCAACGGCGGCCCTGGCGCAGTTGGCTGGCAAGCTCGGACAGCGACAGGCTGTCCACGCTGGCGATGACCGGGTCCAGGCCCAGCGAGGCCTCCAGCCGCGCCTGCGCCGCATAGGCCTGTGACACCGACTGGTAGTGCCGCAGCAGACTCAGGATGGCCCCCGTTTCGGCGCTCACCCGGTCCAGCTTGCTCTGGGTCTGTGCGGCTTCACGGTGCGTGAGGATTTCGGCCAGGCGCCGGTCGGTGGCGTAGATCTCTTCGTTGCGGTCCATCTGGCGCAGCGCGTTGTCCCACTGCAGCCGCGCCAGGTGCACCTGGGCCAGGACCGCCATATGCGCGGTCAGGCGACGCTGGTCGGCCAGCTTGATGCCGGCCTCGGCCAGCTTCTTCTGCTGGTCCATCGTGACCAGGTTCATGAGGTTGAAGGACAGCTGCAGGCCGGCCTCGTTCCAGCGGTTGTTCACCAGGTAGTTGTCGGTGTCGTAGTTGAGGCTGTAGCTGAAGCTGATGTTGGGAAACAGCCGCACCAGGGTCTTGCGTGCCTCCAGGCGGGCGATGCGCGCGTGGTGGTGCTGCTCGCGCAGGTCGGCGCTCTGGCGCAGTGCGGTCTCTTCCAGCTGCTCGATCGGCAGGCCCAGGACATAGCGGTTGGTGTCGTCGACCTGCGGTTCGACCACCTGCAGCGGCTGTCCCAGCGGTGCGTTGATCAGCCAGGCCAGCTCGACCTGGGCGGCCGAGAGCTCCTGCGCAATCGCCTCGAGCAGGCGCAGGTTCTCCAGCAGCTGCCGCTGGTAGCGGATCGCGTCGGCCGGGTTGCGCACGCGGCTGGATTCCGCCTGGCGGGCATCGGCCAGCGCCTCCTGGGCCATGCTCACCGTGGCCTTGACGCGGTCTTGCAGGGCCTGGGCGCTGGCCGCGCGCCAGAAGGCGATCCGCACGTCCTGTGACAGCAGGTGCATGGCCTTGCGGCGTTTTTCCAGCGCGATCTGGACGCGGTCGCCCAGTTGCTGGCTGTTGTAGTAGCCCAGCCCGAAGTCCAGCAGGCTCCAGCTCAGGCCCGTCTGCACGGTGGTGTGGGTGCGATCCTGGGAGATGAAGCGTGAGGTCGAGGGTGCACCTGTGAGGGCGTCGCGGCTTTCGCTGATGCGGTCGTTGTTGCGGGAGGTCAGGGCCGCCTGCGCCGCCAGGCGCGGCAGCATGTCGTAGAAGGCCAGATCGAGTTGCCGGTGCGCAATCGCCTCCTCCATCAGCTTCACCCGGCGGTCCAGGTTGTACTTCAGGGCCCGTGCCAGAGCCTCCTCCAGCGTGAGCGGGCCGGTGATGGGCGGCACGTTGGCCCGCAGGGCCAGGGCGTCCGCCCGGTTGGCCTCGTGGGTGGCCTGGGGATCCAGGGGCACAGGCGTCACGCTGGCGCAACCCGCCACCAGGGCGGTGACCGCCAGAGCCATGAGCGAGCGGGTGCGCACCGGTCGGGCGCTGCCCGAGGGGGGCGGGGCGTACTGCATGCAGAGTCCTGAGGGAAAGACTGAACGGATGGATCTCGATAGCTTTCAGCCGCCTGAATCGTAGACTTAAAGTGAATTCAAAAAGTAAAAAGAATACCTAAATGCTAATTAAGGGGCGTTTTTTCTGGAGCGGCCGTGCGCAGCGGCGACGCCGCCGGCAAGCCCCCTGCGCAGGCAGCGGGGGCTGAGGGAGGTCGGCTTGGGTGGCCGTTGGGCCGATGGGGGGAGAGCTTGGGGGCAGGTCCTGCTGGACCTGCTCTGCCGGCCCCGTGCGTTACGGGGTGTGCTCAGTTCGCCTTGGCGTTCTGCTCACGTCCTTCGCGGCGGAAGGACCAGGGCGGGACCGGGTTCGCGTCCTGCCACAGGCCCACGCGCTTTTGGCGGGCTGCGCTTTCCGCTTCGGCGTAAGCAACGCGGTCCTGCGGCGACTGGTCGCGCGCGTACTGCTTGTAGTGCCAGGCCATGCCGCGTCGGATCTGCTCGAGGTTGATGTCCTGGCCGTCCAGCATGATCTTGCCCAGCGAGCGGCCGTAGCGGTCCTGCTTGCCGCCTTCCACGCTGACCTGCCGGTCGAAGACGAGGTCGCTCAGTGACTGCTTGGCGCGTTCGCCAAAGGGCTGTTTCTTCTCCGGGGAGTCGATGCCCAGCAGGCGAATCTTGTGCGTGCGCTTGCTCTCGTCCAGGACGGTGACGGTGTCGCCATCCGAGACGCCGACCACGCGGCCGGTGAGGGTGCTGGCCGCTGCACTGGCAGCGCTGGCGAGGGCCAGTGCAGCGAGGGTGAGGGCGGCCAGGGTCTGGCGCAGGGAGCGTGGGGTGGTGATCACGGTGCGGTCAGGAGGTGGACCGCAGGATCATAGAACGGCAGAGCTATTAAGGATGAGTTCGAGACGGGCGCTGGATTGAAAGCGCGAGTGAGTTGTGTTGCCTGGACCGCGCATGACGCCGTCGGCGGTGAGCCACCAGGTGCACCGGCGCACGCTCCCCGTGCGACCGATGTTGCAGGCGGCTCACAACTTCGCGCCCCGGCGCGGGCGGCGGGCTCTCTAGCATGGGACCCACTGCAAAGGAAGCCACCCGTGATCCCTCGAGACCTGCCGGAAACCCGCTCGCGTGTCGTGCGCACCGAATACGCCCGCGCCGCCACGGCCAGCCAGCACGAGATCACCCGGGCCGAGGCCGACTACCAGCGCCTGCGCGCCGCCTACCTCGAGGTGGCCCGCAACGAACCCGGGCACGAGGTAGCCCTGGCCATGATCGGCGCGGACATGGATCGCGCCCACGCCCGCCTGCAGGCGCTCATGGGCCTGCCGCGCCTGCCCTTCACCCACGAGCCCAGCACCGTGGTGCGCCGCGAGGCCCGCCGCATCGCCGAGGAAAACCGCTGAGGCCCCGTACCGGCGCAATGCAACCCGCACCGATGCCGATTCCCTACGCGATCGACCCCAGCCTGCACAACGGCCCGCCCGCGTCGCCGGTTCTGGACGACGGTTTCCATCCCCCCGCGCGCCAGAACTTGGCTACGCACCCCGTCGAGCCCGAGGCCCCACAGCCCGGTGCCCCCGAGCCCGAACAGCCCAATCCTTCGCACCTGCCGGTGGAGCCGGAGTTCGCTCCCGAGTGGCGGCCCGCCGAACCGGAAGACCCCGGCACGCATCCGCCCTTGCCCTGAGGGCGTCTTCGCGCTTGTCCGCCTTGCGCGACGGCCGCAACGCCGGGCACCGACAGCGTGGCACGACAGGCACCTACAGGCCGCTCCTGTCCTGCTCGCTCAGGATCCTTGCCACCCCGGACTGAGCAAGGCCCCTGCGATGCTGTCAACCCTGAATGCCCACGAGGTTCACGCCGCGCAGTTCCTGCGGGTGGCGCAATCGGGTGCTGCGCTTTCATCCGCCGAGGACCTGCGGCGCTGGCTCGAGGGCGAGGTGCAGGCTCTGCTGCCGCACGACGCTGTGCTGGCCGCCTGCGGGAATTTCCTTCAAGGCGACGTACGGTTGGAGCTCGCGTCGGGCTTGCCTGGCGCCATGGTGAATGCTTCGGGCTTGCCCGGCGTCACGACCCATGCCGCGGGTCTGCTGCCGCTGCTGCAGGCCCTGCACGGTGGCTGGGTGGCGGCGCGTCATTCGCCCTGCGCGGTCGATCTCGCGGCGGGGCTGGGGCAGGCGCTGTGGCCCGGCCTGCGCAGCGCGCTGGTGCACGGCACGCGCGATCCGGTGCCAGCCGGCGAGCGCCTCGTCGCGGTCCTCTATGCCCGGCCCAGCAACCTTGGCGATGCGCAGACCCGTGACGCCCAGGAGACCCGGGAAGCCCGTGCCCTGGCGCTGCGCCTGCTGGTGCCCTTCATCGACGCGGCGCTGCGGCGGCTTTCCTTCGCATCCCCTTGCTCGCCCCAAGCGGCGCCAGCGCCGATCCGGTCGCGTCCTGCGGATCGCCCCGGGCCGGGCGCCGTCGGCGTCCTGAGCGAGCGCGAGCACCAGATCATGGCCTGGGTCGCCATGGGCAAGACGAATCCGGAGATCGGCTGCATCCTGTCCATCAGCGAGTTCACGGTGAAAAACCACCTCAAGAGCATCTTCAGCAAGCTCGACGTCACCAACCGCGCGCAGGCAGTGGCCAAGCTCACGCGCCTGACCTCCCATGCCTGAGGCCGGCTCGCTTCCTTTCGCCGCAGGAGGCCTGCCGCGCGGCTTGCAGGTCCCGCGCCTGCACCAGGGCGACAGCCGGCTGCTGCGGATGGCGCACACGCTGGTCGATCCCGTGGTCGCCACGGTCTCACTCTGGATCGTGGCGTGGGCTGTCGAGGGCATCCTCACGCCCGAATGGCTGCTGGTGTCGGTGCTGGCCTTCGCACTGGCGTTTCCGGGGCAGGCGCACCCGCATGGCCGCCGTGGCGGGTGGGCCGTGCGCGTGGTCGCGGGCTGGTTATGGGTGGTGCTGGTGTTGCTGCTGGCGGGCCAGGTGACCGGCCAGCTGGCCCGCCTGTCGCCGCGCGTGCTGCTGCACTGGTTGTGGCTGGCACCCGCCCTGCAGCTGGTCGCGCATGCCGCGCTGCGTCGGAGTGCGCCCTGGCTGCTGCGTCTGCAGGGCGCACCCCTGCGGGCGGTGGTGGTGGGCCTGAACACCCAGGGCCAGGCCCTGGCCAGCCGACTGCGCCACGCCGCGCACACGGGCATCACGCTGGTGGGATGCTTCGACGACCGGGCCGCGCCGCGCCTGCCCGCCGAGGGCGCTGCGCCGCGACTGGGTTGCCTGGCCGACGTGGCCGCCTTCATCAAGTCCCAGCGCGTGCACCTGGTGTACCTGTCGCTGCCCATGGCCTCGCAACCGCGCATCCGGGCGCTGCTGGAGGATCTGCAGGACACCACTGCCTCGGTGTACTTCGTACCGGACCTGTTCGTCACGGACCTGATCCAGGGCCGTGCCGACGCGGTCTGCGGCCTGCCCGTGATCAGCGTGTGCGACACGCCGTTTCGCGGGCCAGCCGGTCTCGTCAAGCGCGCATCTGACCTGATCCTGGCCAGCGCCATCCTGCTGCTGGTCTCGCCGCTGATGGCGGTCCTGGCCCTCGCGATCAAGGTCACCTCACCCGGTCCGGTGATCTTTCGCCAACGCCGCTACGGCCTGGACGGACAGGAGATCATCGTCTACAAGTTCCGCTCCATGACGGTGGTGGAGGATGGGCCCTCCATCGTGCAGGCGCAGCGCGATGACCCGCGCATCACCCGCCTGGGCGCCTTCATGCGCCGTACTTCGTTGGACGAACTGCCGCAGTTCGTCAATGTGCTGCAGGGGCGTATGAGCGTCGTCGGCCCGCGCCCGCACGCCGTCGCCCACAACGAGCTGTATCGCTCCCAGATCCGCAGCTACATGGTGCGCCACAAGGTGCGCCCGGGCATCACGGGCTGGGCCCAGGTGCACGGCCTGCGCGGCGAGACGCAGTCGCTGGCGCAGATGCAGGCGCGCGTGCAGATGGACCTGGACTACCTGCGGCACTGGTCACTGGCGCTGGACCTGGCCATCATCGCGCGCACCGTGCGTCTGGTGTTCCGCGACTCCGCGGCCTACTGAGGCCGTAAGGCTTCCGGCCCGAACGGACCATTGCTGGTGTCCTGCCTCATCACCCACCATGCGCACGTATGGACAGCCCCAAGGACCCGGCGTGAAGAACTCCCCCCGCACCTGCAACCACGGCCGCACCTGCGCCAGCACTGGCGTGCGCACGCATGCCCGGGCCCTGGTTCTCACCGCAGTGCTTCCCGTGGTGCTTCCCGTGGTGCTCTTGGCGCTGCCGGCCCTGGCACTGGCCCAGGACGCCAGCGACCCGCTCGGACCGGTGCTGGCCCTTCATGCGGCCGCGGCCCTGGAGCGTGACTCCAACATCCTGCGCGCGCCCGACGCCGTGTCCGACGAGATCGGCGTGCTCAGTGCCGGCCTGCGCCTGGACAAGCGCTACAGCCTGCAGCGCCTGACCCTGCAGGCCCAGGCCAGCCGGTTCCGCTTTCGCGATTTCTCCAACCTGGATTACTCCACCCTCAGCTACGACGGCGCCTGGAACTTCCAGTTCACACCCAACCTGCGCGGGGTCCTCAGCGCCGACCGGCGCCAGTACCGCGACATCACCAATGCCTCGATCGCCTCGGGCGATATCACCCGGCGCACCGAGCGCCGCGACCTGGCCGAGGTGACGCTGCTGGGGCGCGGGGGATGGCGCACGCTGGCGGGCCTGGAGCAGACCCGCAGCCGCAGCGACGACCCGCGCGCGCTGCAGGCCAGTCCCACCGTGTCCAGCGTCCATGTCGGGGGCGGCTACGAATTCCCTGCCGGCGCGCTCCTGACCGCGCAGGTACGCCGCGGCGATGGCGATTACGGCGGCGCCGCAAGCGGCATCGAATTCCGCGAGACCGAGCCCTCGGTCTCCCTGCGCTGGCCTGCCACCGCCCGGACCGCGCTGGATGCGCGCATCGCCTGGCTGGACCGCTCGCACCACCAGGAACCCGCGCGCGACTTCCAGGGGCTGGTCGCCAACGGCACCGCGCGCTGGACCTACTCGCCACGCACCTCCGTGGAGGCGGGCCTCGCGCGCGACCTGGGCAGCTACGAGTTCAGCGGCGGCGGGCGTATCCGCGGCTGGCGCCTGTACCTCGCGCCCGCCTGGAAACCCTCGGAGAAGACCGCGCTGCGCTTTCGGCACACCATGGAGCGGCGCGACTGGCTGGTGGTCTCATCTGCCTCGCCCGACCTGGGCCGCGAAGACCGCACCCGCTGGAACGCGCTCACTTTCGAGTGGACACCGCGGCGCCTGGTGGAGTTCAACGCCTCTGTCCGCCAGGAGCGGCGCCAGTCCACCCTGGCCGGGGCCGGCTTTCGCGCGAACGTGGTGGCCGTGGGCGCGCGCCTGAATTTCTGAGCCCCCCACTGACTTGCGGTCCTTCCTCAACGTCATCCTCGTCCTTGTCATCGCAGGAGGTTGCTTCCATGTCCCCTGTTCCATCCTCTCCATGCGGGCGCGGCGCCGCGGCCTGGGTGCTGGCGGCCTCGTGCGCGCTGGCGACTTCGGCGTGGAGCGTCGGTCCCGCGGGCAGCGAATACCGCCTGGGCCCCGGCGACTCCATCCGCGTGCAGGTGTTCCAGAGCCCTGACCTCACCGTGGAGGCCCGCGTTTCGGAGAACGGCACCATCAGCTATCCCCTTGTGGGCAGCCTCAAGCTGGGCGGGCTGGCCCTGGGCGAGGCCGAACAGCGCATCGCCTCGGCCCTGCGCGAGGGCCGCTTCCTCAAGGCGCCCCAGGTCAACATCAACCTGCTGCAGGTGCGGGGCAGCCAGGTGGCGGTGCTGGGGCAGGTGGCGCGGCCCGGGCGTTTCACGCTCGAAACCTCGAACGTGCGCGCCAGCGAGATGATCGCTGCGGCGGGCGGCGTCACGCCCCTGGGCGACGACGCGGTGGTGGTCACCGGCGTGCGCGAGGGCGTGCCATTCCGGCGCGTGATCGACATCCCACGACTGTTCACCGGCGAGTCCTCGCAGGACGACATCTTGCTGCAAGCGGGTGACGCGCTGTTCATCCCGCGCGCGCCGGTCTATTACCTGTCCGGCGAAGCGCAGAAGCCCGGGCCCTACCGGATCGAGCGGGGCATGACCGTGATGCAGGCGCTCGCCGCCGGCGGTGGCATCACGCCACGCGGCAGCCAGAACCGCCTGCGCCTGCACCGCGCCGGCCCGGACGGCTCCGTGGTGCAGTCCACGCCGCAGCTGACCGACCCGGTGCAGCCCAACGACGTGCTGTTCGTGCGCGAGAGCCTGTTCTGAAACCCTCACATCCACGGTGCCGCCATGAGCCTCCTGCAGTTCCTGTCCATCCTGCGCGCGCGCCGTGCCGCGGCCGCCCTGATCCTGCTGACCGTCCTGGCCCTGTCGCTGGCCTGGGCCTTGGTGCGGCCCGAGCGCTACACCGCCGACGCCCCGGTGCTGGTCGACGTGCAGGCCGAGAAGGTCGGCGGCGGCTTCGCGCCCATGCTCGTCGCCAGCTACATGGCCACGCAGATCGACATCGCGCGCAGCCAACGGGTGGCGCAGCGGGCGCTGGACCTGATGCAGGCCGCCGGCCAGGCCGATGCGTCCCGCCACCGCGAGTGGCTGCAGCAGGCGCGTGAGCGGCTGCAGGTGCGGCCAGCGCGCGAGAGCAACATCATCCACGTGGGCTGGAGCGCGCCTACGCCCGCCGAGGCAGCGCAGGGCGCCAACGCGCTGGCGCGCGCCTTCGTCGAGGTGGCCCTGGAGATCCAGACCGCGCCGGCCAAGCAGGGCTCGGGCTGGTACGACACCCAGGTCGAGGCCAGCCGCCGCACGCTCGAGGCCGCCCAGACCCGCCTGTCCGAATTCCAGCAGCGCGCCGGCATCGTGGGCACCGAACAGGTGGACCACGAGATCGCCCGCCTGCGCGAACTGTCCCTGCAGCTGGCTCAGGTGCAGGCCCAGACCACCGACAGCCAGAGCCGGCGCGGTGCCGCCAGCGAGACCGTCGCCGAGGTCATGCAAAGCCCCCTGGTCAACGCCCTGAAGGCCGACCTGGCCCGGGCGGAGGCGCGCCTGCAGGAAAGCGCCGCGACGCTGGGGCCGCGCCATCCGCAGCTGCTGCGGCTGCAGGCCGAGCGTGACGCGCTGCAGGGTCGCCTGGCTGCCGAGACCCGGCGCATCGCAGGGGGCATCGAGGCCAGCTACCGCGCTGGCCGCAGCCGTGAGCAGGAACTGAACGCCGCACTGCAGGCGCAGCGCCAGCAGGTACTGGCCCTGAACCGCCAGCGCGGTCAATTGGCGCTCCTGCAGCAGGACGTGGACGCGGCCCGTCGCGCCTTCGAGACCGTGAGCACGAATGCCAGCAAGACCCGGCTGGAAAGCCTGGCTACGCAGACCTACCTGACCCAGCTCGCGCCCGCCACCGAGCCGCTCGAGCCTTCTGGCCCGGGGCTGGCGCAGATCCTGGCGGTGGCCGCCGTGGCCGGCACGCTGCTGGCGGTAGCCGGGGCGTTGATGCTGGAGTTCGCGCAGCGCCGCGTGCGCTCGGTGGACGACATCATTCTGGGCGCCGACCTGCCGGTGCTGGCCAGCCTGCCCCCGGCCTACACCGGGCTGGCCGCGCTCTCGGGCCCACGCCGCAGCCTGGGCTTTTCCGGCGGGGCGGCTGCATGAACCGGCCCGCATTGCCCCAGGCGCAGGAGACCGAGACGGCGCTCACGCCCGCCCGCCACGCCAACCAGCACGGGACGCAGCAAGCGACGCAACACGCGGCGCAGCCTATGGGCGCCCTGCTCGTGGACCTGGGCCGTCTGTCTGCCCAGGACGCCGACCGCATCCACGCCCGCCAGCTGGTGACCGGCCAGCTCTATGGCGAGGCGGGCCTGGAGATGGGCCTGCTGGGCGCGCAGGACATCCGCCTGGCGCTGGCGATGCAGTTCGGCCACGTGAGCCTGCCACGCGACTGCACCCTGGCCAGTGAGCTGGTAGCGGCCTGGGAGCCCGAGAGTCCGGCGGTCGAACACCTGCGTGCCCTGCGCAGCCAGCTGATGCTGCGGTGGTTCGAGAACGACGCGCGGCACGCGGCGCTGGCTATCGTCAGCCCGGCGCGCGCCGAGGGACGCAGCTACATCACCGCCAACCTCGCAGCGCTGCTCTCGCAACTGGGCAAGCGCACCCTGGTGATCGACGCCGACCTGCGCCATCCGCGCCAGCACCGCCTGTTCGGTGTGCCGGGGCGGCTGGGGCTGTCCAGTGTGCTCGCGGGGCGCGCGGGCACCGAGGCGGCGGTGGAGATCGCGGCGCTACCCGGCCTGTCGCTGCTGCCGGCGGGCACGCTGCCGCCCAATCCGCAGGAGCTGCTGGCGCGCAACGCGTTCTCGCACCTGCTGTCGGCGCTGCGTTCCAGCTACGAGGTGATCCTCGTGGACACGCCGGCCTATGTGGGTACCGCGGACGCGGCCACCATCGCGGCCCGAGCCGGCGCAGCCATGGTGGTGGCCTCGCGCGATGCCAGCTCGGTGCCGGGGCTGGCAGCGGTGGCCTCGGGGCTGCGGCAGTTCGGGGTCACCCTGGTGGGGGCCGTGCTCAATTGCACGGGGCGTGCGGGCCACACGGACCATACGGGCTATATGCGCCATATGCGCCGTACGGGCGGGCCGTGAGCGCACCCCCCTGGCCCGCGCGCTGGCAGGCGCTGGTGCGCGCGATGGCGCGGGTCCACGGGCCCCGCGGGCAGCAGCAGCTGATCGACTGGCTGGCGCAGCCCGGGCCGCCACGGGTGTTGGCTTTCGTCAATGCCCACGCCATGAACTGTGCCGCGCAGGACGCACGCTTCTATGAAGCCCTGTCGGGCGCCGACGTGCTGCTGCGCGATGGCATCGGGATGGCCCTGCTCATGACGCTGCTCAATCAGCGGCCTGGCGTGAACCTGAACGGTACCGACCTGATTCCCCGCATCGTGCAGCGTCATGCCGGCGCGCCCGTGGCGCTGTTCGGGACGCAACAGCCCTGGCTCGGGCGCGCGGCGCAGGCGGTCGTGCGTGATCTGGCGCCAGGCTCGCCCTGCGTCATCGCGCACGGCTTTCTGCCGACCGAAGACTATGTGCAGCTTGCGCGCGCGCACGCCCCTGCGCTGATCGTCCTGGGCATGGGCATGCCGCGCCAGGAGGAGGTGGCGCAGGTCCTGCGCGCCCGGCTCACGCGGCCCGGCCTGATCGTGTGCGGCGGGGCCATCCTGGACTTCCTGGGTGCGCGTAGCGTGCGCGCGCCACGCGTGCTGCGCCGCCTGGGCCTGGAGTGGGCCTGGCGGCTCGCTCGCGAGCCGCGCCGGCTGTTTCGCCGCTATGTGGTGGGCAATCCGGTGTTCATCGCGCGGGCGCTGCGCCTGGCGGCTGTCGGCCTGTACCAGCTGCCCTCGCGGGGCCTGCCCTGAGGGCGGACAGGCACTGGCGCAGGGTCACCGGGTAGGGCGTCCACGCGAGGTCCAGCGTGCGCGTGGCGGCGCTCGCGTCCATCCGCATCTGGCGCCGCCACAGGCGCAGCAGCCCGGGCGAGATCGGGTCGGGCAGCACCGTGGCATCGCGGCCTGCAGCCTTCAGCAGGCGCTGCGCCAGATGCAGCGGTGGCCCCAGCAGCCAGGCGTCGGCCCGCAGCTGCCCAGGCCGGATGCGTCGCAGGGGTGTCGCGCCCGCCGCCAGCGCGAGGTCGGCGAACCACGCGTTCCAGCGCGGGCTGTCGGGCGCGGCCAGGTTCAGGACCCGGGGCACGCCGGGAGCCGCAGGCCGCTGCAGTGATGCCAGGATGGCGGCGCAGACATCGTCCAGCGCCACGCCGTGGGTCCAGCCATCACCGTCCTCGCCCAGGTCCCCCAACCGCCCCTGGTGCAGCCAGCGCACGATGCGTTGCACCCACAGCGTGCTGCCGGGTCCCCAGACGCAGCCCGGTCGCAGCACGGTCACGCGCGGGGTCGTGTCCTGTGCCTCGCGGGCAGGCCCGCGCGCGAGGGCCAGCACCTGCGCCTCCGCCGCCCGCTTGGCACGCGCGTACCAGCCGCGTGGCGCAGGCAGGGGCGTGGCCTCGTCCACGGTCTGCTCCAGGTCGCCATAGACGGCCATGGTGCTCAGGTGGACAAGCGCGGGTACGCGGGCCGCGCGCATGGCCTGGGCCAGGGTGCGCGCGCCACCGGCGATCGCCGGCGCGCTGCCGGCCACGCAGTTCACCACTGCATCCATCCCGTACAGCGCGCGCGTGAGCGCCGCCTCGTCGCGCGTGTCCAGGCGCAGGTGGCCCGACCCTGCGTGGCGCGCGGCGCTCACCGGCGTGTAGCGTCCGCCGGCGCGCATCAGGGCCACCAGGCGCGTACCGATGTAGCCGCTGCCCCCAATCACCAGCACCTTCATGGGACCACCCCCAGCGCCGCCGCGGCGACGCGCTGCGCCTGGGGAGACAGGCGCAGCGCGAGGTGATCGGCCAGGCGCAGCGACAGGGCCAGCAGGGTCAGCGTGGGATTGGCCTGGCCGCTGGTCGGAAACACTGCGCTGCCCGCGATGTAGAGGTTGTCCACGTCATGCACCCGCGCGTTCGCGTCCACCACGCTGGTGCGCGGGTCCTGTCCCATGCGCGCGGTGCCGATGTGGTGCCCCCCGTAGGCGCCGTACCGAAGCAGGTCTTCTTCCAGCGTTGCCTGCTCGATGTGGAGGTGGCCGATGCCGCTGCGTGCAATGTCGCGGGCCATCAGGTCCAGCGTGCGCCGCAGGGATTCGATGTCCTCGGGCTGGTAGCGCCACTCGATGCGCAGACGCCGCAGCCCCAGGGCGTCGCAGCCCTCGGCCAGCGTGACCCGGCTGTCCGGGTGGGGCCGCTGTTCGCCCTGCACCTCGAGGCTGAAGCGGTTGGCGGTGTTGGCCAGGATCACGGAAGGAAACTTGCGCAGCGCCAGGGTACGCCGCGTGAGCCAGTGCCACAGGAAGCTGGAGGTGCGGGCCGCGTCCCGGGTGACGTTCAGTGCGTGCCGTGCGAGCAGCGGGGCCGACAGCGGCAGGCTGTCATGCAGGCGGCGGCCGTATTCGTAGCGGATGAAGCGGCGCGCGAGGAACAGGCCCGAGAGCACGCCGCTGCCATGCGCCGGATCCGCGATGCGCGGAAAGTGCAGGCGCGCCACCGCATTGAGCAGGCGCTCGCGGCGCTGGCAGGCCTGCGTGAGGGTCAGCCGCCGGCGGCAGTACACGCCGTCAGGCGCGACCTCGTAACCATGCCGTACCTGCGCGGGCGGACCGTGCAGCGTGAGCGTGCCCAGGTTGCCCGCCACATGGCACATGTAATAGCGGCCCACTACGTCATGGCGGTTGCCCACGCCGCGTGGGTGCACGTCGTCGGAGCACAGGAGCAGGCGCGCGGTTTCCAGGCCGCCCGCTGCGAGCACCACCGCACGGGCCTGCACCTGCAGGCAGTTGCCGCCCAGCGTGGCGATGTCCAGCGCCCGAACCGGCGCGGGCCGGTCGGACGGTGCGCCGGCCTGCAGGCGGATGGCGGTGCACACCGCGCCGCGCAGCACCCGGATCGCGCGGGACACGCGCATGCGCCGCGCGTAGCGCCGGCCGAAATCCGTGGGGCAGGAGAAGCGCTCCAGGCCGTGCGTGCCCACCGTGTCGCTATGCCAGCCGGGCACCAGCGGCGGCACGCCGGGTAGGGCCTCCTGTGCGTCATAGGCGTAGAGGCCCGCTTCGGCCAGCGCATTGGCCGAGGCGTAATAAGGATGCAGCGACTCGTACGCTAGCGGCCAGCCGCTGTAGGGCACCCAGGGCCGCGCCTCGAAATCGATCGGGTCCATCGGCATGCAGCGTCCGCCCCAGATCGCGCTGGAGCCACCCAGGCCGCGCAGCCGGTACCGGTGTGGCGGGCTGTGCAGGCCGTTGGCCAGTTCGCCCTCATACAGGGCCTGGGCTGCGGTGTCGCCGGGGTCGCGGCCCGCCTCCAGCAGCAGTACCCGCAGTCCGTGTCCCTCCAGCGCCAGGGCCAGCGTGATGCCCGCGGGCCCGGCGCCCACCACGCACACGTCGGCGTGCAGCACGGTGTGGCGCGGCACGGCGTCGGCGTCGTCGATCATGCGGTGGCCTCCTGGCCGATGGCAGTCTCCCGCGGGTCGGCAGGGTCCTGCGCGCGCCGGCCTGCGACGCCGAAGTGACGCGCGTGGATGGCGGCGATCTGGTCGAAGAAACGGGGTAGCGAGAACGAGGCCTCGTACAGCGCCCGCCCGTTGCGCGCGAGCGTCTCGCGCTGCGCGCGATCCGCCAGCAGGCTAGCCAGGGTGCGCGCCAGGCCGGTCACGTTGCCGGGCGCCACGAATCGCGCGTGCACGCCGTCCTGCAACACGTGCGGGATCTCGCCCACCGGCGTGCACACCACGGGTACGCCGCAGGCCAGCGCCTCCAGGATCACCAGGGGCAGGCCTTCGTCGTGCGAGGGCAGCACCAGCAGGTCTGAACCGGCCATGAGCTGCGCGACCTGGGCCTGCTGCGCCCAGCCCTCGAAGCGCACCCGCTCGCCCAGTCCCATGGCCTGCGCGATGGCACGAAAGGCCTGCAGCTCGCCACCGCCGGCCAGTGTCAGCTGCAGCGGCACCTGCGCCAGGGGCGCCAGTGCCAGCGCCCGCAGCAGCTCGGGCACACCCTTGCGCGCCGACAGGTTGCCCACGAACAGCAGCCGCAGCGGATCGCCCTTGGCGCCGTGCGGGGCGTCGCGGGCGGGAGGTGCATGATGCGCCGGCTCGGGTACGCCGTTGATCACCACTTCGATGCGGCTGGCCGGCACCTGCAGCTCGCGGTGCACGAAGCTGGCCGACTCGCGCCCCAGCACGATGCAGCAGGCGGGCAGCGCGAAGACCCGCCGCACCACCGCGCGCACCGGCGCCGGCAGGGCCGGCCAGGCCCGGTGCAGTTGCGCCGCGTGCAGGTGCAGTGTCACCGGCAGGCCCAGTACGTGGCAGGTGACTACCACCACGCTCTTGCGCACCAGGCTCAGGCGCTCGGCCATGTTCACGTGCACGCCGGCCAAGCGCCTGTCCAGGCGGCCTCGTACCAGGCGGCATAACGCCAGTGCCAGCACCACGAACGACCAGGCAGCCCCGCGCGCGCCCCGCGTGTCCAGGGGCCGCAGCTGCGCGCCTGGCGACTGCAGCCCAGACCGGGACGCCGTCTCTGACCCGCACTGTGACTGGATCAGGTAATCGGCCACCTTGAACATGCCGCCGCCCACCGGAGTCCAGGGGCAGGCGATGTAGATGTAGGGACGCGCATGCGCCGGGTCGCAGGAGGTCTCCGTCATGGTCAGGGCTGCAATCAGTTGGCTTGCGCTGAGGGGGGGACCGGCCGTGTGGTGGTAGCGGCGTCTTCGCCAGCGGGCGCGGCCTCGTTCGGCTCGCGCAGGATGCGGCTGGCGATGGTGCGATGCGGCGGCCGGCGTCTTCGCAGCAGCCCGCGTAGCAGCCCCGCGGCCTGAACGTTCCAGGACAGCACGGCGTAGGCGGCCCGTGTCAGGGAGCGCTTGCGTACCGTCATCGCCGCCACCGGGAGCAGCAGGATCAGCGTCACCAGGCCAGCGCGCTGCGCCCCGTATCCGGGTGCCAGCGCCGCCACCGCCAGCGCGATCCAGCCCGCCAGCACCGCGCCGTACAGGCGCAGCTCGTGCAGGTCACGCAGCACCAGCTGCCACCAGGGCTGACCGAAGGCGGCCCGCAGCAGCTCGCCGGTGCCGCAGGCGTAGCCAGTCTGCCAGCGGCGCCACATCAGCCGCAGGGCGTGCGTCGTGTGCCCGTGGTGACTCACCGCGTCCACTGGCAACCGCCACAGCTTCCAGCCGCGCGCGCGCAGGCGGGCGGCGAGGTCGAATTCCTCGTAACTGTGCAGGTTGCGGTCCGACAGGTAGCCCACCTCGGCGATGGCCCGGCGGCGGTACAGCGCGCCGCCGTCGAGCCGGTCCACCGGCCCAGGCATACGGTGCGCCTCGCTGTGGGCCATGCGCTGCGTGCGCTCGCGGTACTCCAGGTTGGCCTGGTTGCATTCGAGCAGGCTGCCGCCGACGCCGGCCACCTCCGGGTGCTGCGCGAGGAATGACAGGGCCTGCGGCAGGAAGCCTGGCTGCATCTGCATGTCGCCGTCCATCAGGTACAGGTACTCACCCTGCGAGTGCTGGAAGCCCAGTTGCGGCCCGATGCCGCAGCTGCGTTCCTGCGGGTCCAGCAACTGCACGATCCGGATCGGGTAGCCCGCCGCGATCGCCAGGGTGCGGTCATCGGACCCCGAGTCCGAAAGGATCACCTCGCCGGTCAGGCCAGCGATGGCGGCCAGCGCGCTCTCGATGGCGGCCCCGATGCGCGCCTGCTCGTTCAGCGCCTTGATGATCACCGACACCGTGCAGGGCGCGGCGTCCGCGCAGTCTGTGCCGGCGGCGCCCGCTGCGGGGCCATCGGCCGTCTTCATCGCCACGCCTCCTGCGAGTACGCCTCGGCGTTGCGCAGGCGCCAGCGTTGCCAGCGGTCTGCCAGGCGCACCGGCATGAACAGGGCCATCGCAAGCGTGAGCTGCCAGCGCCGGCTGCCCGCGCCGCGCCGCGCCTGCATCAGCCAGGACAGCGCCAGCGCGCGCTCGCCGGCGGCCAGCGCCTCGCGCGCCAGCGTCACCTGCTGCTGCGCCACGAACCACAGCGCCGAATCGCGGTGATGCGCGGGCAGGGTGCCGTCCAGCGCCTGCGCCTGCATCCGCGAAAGATAGGGCGCGAACCGCCGCCGGTAGTTGGCGGTGAGGCTGCCGGGCACGTCTCCGCGCACCGTGGCGTAAGGCGCGCTGACCAGGGCCACCGGCGTCTGGTCGGCGATGCGAAACCACATGTCCAGGTCCTCACCCCAGGACTCACCTTCGATGAAGCGGGGCTGCATCGCCCGCAGCCGGCCGGCGCGTATGGCCACGCTGCTGCTGCACAGGGGTGCGTTCTTCATCCAGCGCAGGCGCAGGTCCTCGATCAGCTCCACCTCGCAGAAGCCCTGGGGCACGGGCCAGGGCTCCAAAGGCCGCCCGGTGGGTTCCTGCACGATGCGAAAGCGTGTCCCCAGCATGTCGGCCTCGGGGCACAGCGCGTGGGCACGCGCCAGCGCCTGCAGGAACTGCGGGTGGTAGACGTCGTCCGCGTCCAGCAGCGCCACCCAGTCGCCGCGCGCCAGGTCGATGCCGCGGTTGCGGGCCGCTGACACGCCCGCGTTGCACTGGCGCACCAACCGCAGCCGCTCGTCGCGCAGGCCCGCCAGTGACTTCAGGCTGCCGTCGCTGGAGCCGTCGTCGATCACGATCACTTCCAGGGCTGGCAGGGTCTGGTTCAGGGCCGAGGCCACCGTCGCGGCGATGAAGCGCACCTTGTTGTACAGGGGGATGACGACCGAGAAGCGCAGGGTCATGGCACGACTCCGAATCGCAGCGTTCCTGCTTGCGTGGAGGGCGCAGGTTCGTTCGCGGCCGTTCCTGCCAGCGTGACCAGCAGGGTCAGGTGGACGAACAGCTCGGTGCCGTAGCCCAGGAGGGAGAGCGGCACCTCGCTGACCGCACGCAGCGCCAGTGACAGGAACAGGGCGAGGGACAGGCCGGCGCTGGCCCGTGCGTACCGCACCGCCAGCACCGCCAGCACCAGCCCGTACACCACCAGCGCCGCAGCCCCCACGCTGCCTGCGCGCGCCGCGTCGTCCATGAACTGGTTGTGCGCGTGCGTCGCATTGGGCAGGTTGATCTGGGCGCGGTACAGCGCGTCCCATAGCGTCAGCCCGTAGCCGAAGACGGGGTGGGTGCGCCACTCCTGTGCGGCGATGGTCCAGATGCGGTCGCGGCCCGTCATCGTCGCCAGGCGTGCGCCCTCGGGACTCTCCAGGAACAGTCCGATCCGCCCGGCCGCATCGCCGACGATCAGTGCCGCAGCCAGTGCCACGACCGCCAGGCTGGCGCCGCCCACCACCAGCAGGCCCAGGGCGCCGCGGCGCGGATCGCCCACGCGCCGCCACAGCGCGCCGCCCCGGCGCGTGGCGGCCATCGCGACGATGCATACGCCGAAGGCGATCCACGCCGCCTTGGACTGCGCGATCACCAGCACCCCCATCGCCACCGCCCATGCCGCACGATTCATCCAGGGCCTGGAGTAGGGGAAGGCCCAGAGCAGCAGGGTCGCCACCTGCGCCAGAGAACCCTGCGTGACCGGGTGCGGGGTCAGGCCCGCGAACCGGGGCAGGCCCTGAAGCAGCCCCTCGCTGTAGCTCGGGTCCAGCACCAGCGTCGGGCGCACGGCGATACCGGCCAAACCCGCAAGCATCAGGACCAGCAGCGCGTCGCGCGCGGCGCGCAGGATGCGGTCACGCTCGGCAGGGCCCGCCAGGCAGGAGGCGGCGCCCATGGCCAGCGCGTAGAGCAGTTCATGGCTCACCCTCGGATAGGCCCCGAACACGGCGGGCGCGCCGATGGTGCCCGCCCAGAACACCAGGAAGCCCGCCAGCAGCGCGAGCGAGGGCAGGCGGCGCCGGAGGGCGAGGTGGTTGATCGTCTGCTCCAGCGCCGCGACCAGCAGCAGCAGCGAGACCGCGCGCTGCAGCCACACCGCCGCCGGCACACGCACCGGTGCGGACAGCGTCTGCAGGTCGGAAAAACTCTGCGTCAGATCGCGCCCGCTAGTGGCCACGTGGACCGCGCCCACCAGCAGCATGGCTGTAAAGGCCCAATGCAGCAGGCCGGTGGAATGCGCCTTCACGTCAGCCCCCAGCTCCGGCGCGTCCGATGGAGGGCAGTGCCCGGGCCAGCAGCTCGCGCGCGTCTTCGCCCAGCAGGCTGGGAAAGCGCCAGGCCAGGAGCAGGCCAGCGCCCAGGCCCGCGCCCGCGCCGGCCGCCAGCGACGCCGCGTCCTGCCACGGCGGCGGCAGCGCCATCAGGCCCGCAGCCTGCAGCGTTCCTGCCTGGGCGCCCCAGGTGGCCACCGCGCAGCCGAGCGCCAGCAAGGCGCCGCGCCCGAGCAGGGGCAGCAGGCAGCGCGCGTGAAGGCCCAGCGCGCGCAGGGCGGCCGCGACGATCAGCGCCGCGCGCGCGTGGATCACGAGCAGCGACACCGCCGCGGCGACCAGCAGGCCGCCGGGTGCCAGCATCCACCAGGCGGGCACCGCAACGAGCAGCAGCGGCCACTGCCATGCGGCCTCCTGGTGCTTGCGTCCGGTGTGCCACAGCACTGGCGTGGACAGGCCCCAGGCGGCCCAGGCCGGCAGGCACAGGAACAGCGCTGCCAGCACGGGTCCTGCCGCCTCCCAGCGGGGGCCGTACAGGAGGGCCACGAGCGCAGGCGCCAGCAGCGCCATCGACACGGCGGCGGGCAGCACCAGCACCAGCACGCAGGCCAGCACCCGCAGCCAGGCTCGTGCCAGGCGCTGGCTTTCGCCACCCAGGTGCGTGCCTGCTGCGAGGAAGGCGGGCTGCAGCGCGCCCACCAGCAGCGTCACCGGGATCTGCGCCAGGTTCCAGGCCAGCGTGTACAGGCCCACCGCCTGCGTGTGCAGCACGCGCGCGATGACGAGCCGGTCCAGGTTGCCCAGGAGCCAGTTCACGAGGTTGGTGAAGAAGACCGTGCGCCCCGTGCCCAGCGCCTGGCTGCTGGCGGGCTGCCGCAGCAGGGGCCGCATGGCGTGCGGCCGGCGCCACCAGCAGCCGGCCAGGACCACCGCGGCCTGCACCACGCAGGCCAAGGCCAGTGCGTCGGCGCCCCAGCCTGCGATCGCCAGCGGCACGCCCACGCCCAGGTAGCCGGTGGCGTAGGCGGCCAGCTGGATCAGGCCCAGCGCGCGCAAATCCAGCTCCCGTTGCAGCAGGCACAGCGCCGTGCCGCTGGCGGCGGTCAGCACGCAGGCCAGCGCCAGCCAGCGCAGCATGCCGGCCACGTCGGGTTCACGGAACCAGCCGGCCAGCACCGGTGCGAGCAGGAGCATCGCCAACGCGCAGGCCGCGCCCGCGAGCAGCTGCCAGGTGAAGGCGAAGCGGACATCCGCGGCACTGACCTGGGCCTGCAGCATCAGGCTGTAGCTGAAGCCGGTGCCGGCCAGGAAGGTGGCAAAGGTCAGCACCGCGATACCGATGCCATAGATGCCGTAGGGGCCCGGCCCCAGCAGGCGGGCCAGCGAGACCTGCGCACCCACCTGCAGGGTGAAGCGCGCGGCCGTCGTGATCGCGCTCCAGGTCACGGCGCGGCGCGCGCGCACGGACAGCGCAGGCATCCCGCCCACGGCGCTCATGGCGCGCCTGCACCCAGGCGCCGCAGGGCGATACCGACCATCAGCGCAAGGCCTGCGAGCATCAGTCCGCGCTCGCGTTGTGCGGTATCGGCGGGCGCTGGCGCGGTCGCGGGCGCGCGCCGGGCGCCGTTCTGCGCCTGTGCCTGGGTGCCGGCCGGCACGGGCGGCTCGCGTGTGGCCTGGGCCTTCGTGGCTGCTGGCGCCACGCGTGGCGCCAGGTGAGCGCCGTGCGGCACGCCGTCGGTGCTGGCCACCGAAGCCACCGCGTGGCCGCACAGGCAGATCAGGACCGCGGCGAGTCGGGGGTGCATGGCGGTCATCCTTCAGGCAGTGAAGTGAGGACGGATTCTGGGCGTGGCGCTCGAGCTGACGCGTCGGATAACACCGCCTCGCGATGGCTCCTTCAGGCCAGGGGAATACCCCCGCTGCAGTCAGCGCGGTGTGGTCGCGCGCGCGCGTGCGGGCAGCGTCAGCATGCCGGTGGCCAGGGCGGTTCCCAGGAGGATGACGGCGCCGCAGCCCACCATCCACGCCGTGAGCGCCTCGAACAGGAAGATCACGCCATAGCTCATGGCCGCCACCGGGATCACGAAGGTCACCGCCAGCGCGCGCGCCGGGCCGGAGCGTTCGATCAGCCGGAAATACATCACGTAGGCCACGCCGCTGCAGGCCACGCCGAGCACCGTGACCGCCGCCCAGGCCTGCAGGCCCGGCATCTGCGCGGGGCGGTCCCACCACGCGGGCAGGGCCAGGGCCAGCGTCGCGCCGACCTGGCTGCCGGTGGCCGTCACGAGCGAGGGGATGCCACCGAGGTGGCGTTTGGTGAAGCTGGCCGCGATGCCGTAGCACAGGCAAGCGGCCAGGCAGGCCGCCACCGACCACGCCGCCAGGCGGATGTCGGCTCCGGCGCGGATGCCCGCCCCGCCACCCGCCAGCAGCGCCACGCCCACGAAACCGATCACGAGTCCCGCCGCGCCCGACCCTGTGGGGCGATCGCGCAGCCAGATCCACGCCACTACCGCGCCGAACATCGGTGTGGTCGCATTCAGGATGGAGATCAGGCCCGTGTCCAGGTGCTGCACCGCGAAGGCGTACAGCGCGAAGGGGATGCCCGAATTGAAAACGCCCACCAGGAAGGTCGCGCGCCAGTGCTGGCGCAGGTGTCCCATCAGGCCGCGCCGGGCCACCAGCGGCAGCAGGAACAGGGCCGCAATCGCCACGCGCAGGGCGGCGGTAGGCATCACGCCCATCTCGGGCACCGCCATCTGCATGAACAGGAACGACGCACCCCAGATGGCGGTCAGCACCAAGAAATCGCTCAGGTCCTTCAGGGGCATTCAGGGGCCGCCCGCGCGGGGCGGTCAGGGGTCAGGCGATCGCACCCTCCAGTTGCAGCAGCGAGGTCTTGCGCGCCAGTCCGCCCGCGTAGCCGGTGAGGGCGCCGGTCGCCCCCACCACCCGGTGGCAGGGGACGATGATGCTCACGGGGTTGCGTCCCACCGCCGCACCCACGGCACGCACCGCTCGCGGCGCCCCGATGCGGGCGGCCAGTGCGGCGTAGCTCTCGGTGAGGCCGGCAGGTATGGCGCGCAGCGCCTGCCACACCCGGCCCTGGAAATCGGTGCCGCTGCCCAGGTCCAGCGGCAGATCGAACGCGGCCCGCTTGCCCGCGAAGTAATCGTCCAACTGGCGGCGCGCCTGTGCCAGCAGCGGGTGCGCAGGCTGTGCGCGCCAGCTGCCCGCGTCCTGTGGCCAGTGACGCTGCCCCTGGAACCACAGTCCGGCCAGGCCCTGCTCGCTGGCGGCCAGCAGGATGGGGCCCAGGGGGCTGTCGTGCGTGGCAGTGACCCGTTCGCACGGGTGGCGGGTAGCAGGCATGCCCGGATCATACGCACGGCTGGCCGGGTGACCGGCTGTTTCCCGCAGCCTTGGGCCGGCCCCGTCCCTGCCACAATGCGCCTGGCCCACCCTGCGCGGCCCCCAGCCCCTGACCGCCATGAACCTCTCCCCCTCGATCTTCAAGGCCTACGACATCCGTGGCATCGTGCCCTCCACCCTGGACGAAGATGTGGCCCGGGCCCTGGGGCTGGCCTTCGGCGCCGCGGCCCTGCGCGCCGGCGAGCGCACGGTGGCCGTCGGTCGCGACGGCCGCCTGAGTGGCCCTTCGCTGTCTGCGGCGCTGGTGCGTGGCCTCGTCGCCTCGGGCGTGGACGTGATCGATATCGGCCTGGCCACCACGCCCATGCTGTACTTCGCGGCCAGCACCCTGTGCGCCAGCGGCATCCAGGTCACGGGCAGCCACAACCCCCGCGACTACAACGGCTTCAAGATGGTCCTGGCCGGCCGCGCCATCCACGGGCAGGAGATCCAGGCCCTGCGCAGCGCCATGGAGCAGGGCGCCGCGCCCGCGGCCACGCCCGGGCGCGTGCGCAACGTCAACGTGCTGCTGCCCTATCGTGACCGCATCACCGCGGACGTGAAGCTCGCACGCCCGATGCGCGTCGTGGTCGACTGCGGCAACGGCGTGGCCGGCGCTTCGGCGCCCGCCATCCTGCGCGCGCTGGGTTGCGAGGTGACCGAGCTCTATTCCGATGTGGACGGCAATTTCCCCAACCACCACCCCGACCCGAGCAAACCCGAGAACCTGCGTGACCTCATCGCGGCCCTGAAGTCCTCCGGCGCCGAACTCGGACTGGCCTTCGATGGCGACGGCGACCGTCTGGGCATCGTCACTCCCGCGGGCCACAACATCTACCCCGACCGGCAGATGATGCTGTTCGCCCGTGACGTGCTCTCACGCGTGCCGGGCGGTACCATCGTCTATGACGTCAAGTGCTCGCAGCGCCTGGCCCCCGCCATCCGCGAGGCCGGTGGCGTGCCGATGATGTTCAAGACCGGCCACTCCCTGATCAAGGCCCGCATGAAGGAAGTGAACTCGCCCCTGGGCGGCGAGATGAGCGGCCACATCTTCTTCAAGGAGCGCTGGTACGGCTTCGACGACGGCACCTATGCCGCCGCGCGCCTGCTGGAGATCCTCTCGCGCCACGCGGACGCGGGCGCCGTGCTCGAGGCCCTGCCCACGAGCTTTTCCACGCCCGAGCTGAACGTGCGTTGCGCCGAGGGCGAGCCGCATGCCCTGGTCGAGCGCCTGATCGCCAGCGCGCGCTTTGCCGCGCCGGCCGAGGTCTCCACCATCGACGGCGTGCGCGTGGACTGGCCCGACGGCTTCGGTCTGATCCGCGCCTCCAACACCACCCCAGTGCTGGTCCTGCGCTTCGAAGGCCAAACCCCCGAGGCGCTGCACCGCATCGAAGCCGAGATGCTGGCGCTGCTACGCAGCGTCAAGCCCGAGGCGTCGTTCTCCGAGGCGGCGCATTGAAGGGGCTGGCACGTTCGCTCTACTCCCTGGCGCTGGCAGCGGTCCAGCCCCTGCTGCTGCGCAAGCTACGCCGGCGTGGCCGGCACGAGCCGGGCTACCTGCAGGCCGTTGAAGAACGCTTCGGCCGCTACGACGCCCCGGTCGAGCCGGGCGCACTCTGGATCCATGCCGTCTCACTGGGCGAGACCCGCGCGGCGGAAATCCTGGTGCAGGCCCTGAGGGCGCGCGACCCTTCGCTGCGGCTGTTGCTCACGCATGGCACCGCCACCGGCCGCGTCGGGGGCGAGCGCCTGTTGCAGCTGGGTGACCGCCAGGCCTGGCTGCCCTGGGACACACCGGGTGCGGTCACGCGCTTCCTCGATCACTTCCGGCCTTGTGCCGGTGTGCTCATGGAAACCGAGGTCTGGCCCAATCTCGCGGCCCTGTGCGCACAGCGTGGCGTGCCGCTGGCGCTGGCCAATGCGAGGCTCTCGGACAAGTCCCTACGGCAGGCGATGCGCCTGCGCGTGCTGGCCCAGCCTGCCTACGCATCGCTGGCCGCCGTCTGGGCCCAGACCGAGGACGACGCGCAGCGCCTGACCGAGGCCGGCGCCCGCGTGAGCGCGGTCATGGGCAACCTCAAGTTCGACGCGGAACCCGACCCGGCGCTTCTGGCCATCGGCCGCGCGTGGCGCGCCCGCTGCGGTGGTCCGGTGCTGATGTTCGCCAGCTCGCGCGAGGGCGAGGAGAACGATTTCCTGCGCGAGGCCGCCGCCCGCCGCGGTCAGGGCCTGCACTGGCTGCTGGTACCGCGTCATCCCCAGCGCTTCGACCAGGTCGCGGCGCAGGCGGCACAGGCTGGCCTGTCTGTGTCGCGGCGCAGCGACTGGGGGGCGGCCGGTCCCGACACGCAGGCGATGCAGGCCGACCTCTGGCTGGGAGATACGCTGGGCGAGATGCCGCTGTATTACGGCCTGTCGGATGTCGCCCTGCTCGGGGGCAGCTTCGCACCGCTGGGCGGTCAGAACCTGATCGAGGCGGCTGCCTGCGCCTGCCCGGTGGTCATGGGCCCGCACACCTTCAACTTCGCGCGGGCCAGCGAGCATGCACAAGCCGAGGGCGCCGCGCTGCGCGTGGGCGGGATGCCCGAGGGGATCGCACAGGCCGTGGCTCTGGTGTCGCAGGCACCGCGCCGCGCGGCGATGGCTCAGGCCGCCCTGCGATTCGCCCAGGCACACCGGGGAGCAGCCGACCGCACGGCGCAGGCGATTTTCACGCTGATGGCGCGCACGTCGCAGGATGCGGGGTCAGGGCGCCCTTGAAGGACGTCGCGCTACCCGATCGCCAAGGGTCCCGGCTTCAGGGCCGCGCCAGCAGCCCGTTGATCTGCCCTACGTCCTCGGGCTTGAGGGAGCCATTGGCCTGGCGCAGCTTCAGCTGCCCCAGCAGCACGTTGTAACGGGCCACCGCCAGGTCACGCTTGGTCTGGAACAACTGGCTCTGCGCGTTCAGCACGTCGATGTTGATGCGAACGCCGACTTGGTAGCCCAGCCGGTTGGCGTCCAGGGCGCTCTGGGTGGAGGCCTCCGCGGCCTCGAGCGCGCGTACCTGGCTCGTTCCCGACACCAGCCCGAAATAGGCCGTGCGGGTAGCTTGTGCCACCGTGCGGCGCGCGTTGTCCAGGTCGGCCTGCGCCTTTTCTTCCAGCGAGAGGGTCTCGCGGATCCGGTTCTGCGTCGCGAAGCCCGCGAACAGCGGGACGCTCAGGGTCACGCCCACCTGGGTGGACAGGGTGCGCGAATCGGTACTGGAAAGCGCGGTGCCGCCCAGGTTGCGGCTGTAGCCGCGGCTCGCGTTCAGGTCCAGCGTGGGCAGGTGGCCGGCCTTCGCACGGTCGGTCTCCAGGCGCGCGACCTCCAGCCCCAGGCGGGCCTGCCGGATCGAGGGGCTGGCCTCCTCGGCCTGCTGCACCCATGCGTTCACGTCGGAGGGCTCGGGTGCCGGCAGCGCCAGCGGGGTGGCCAGGGGCAGGGGCTTGGCATCGGTGCGGCCGGTGACGTTATCCAGGGCCAGCTTGCGCACGCGCAGGTCGTTCTCGGCGGCGATCTCCTGGGCCTGTACCAGGTCGAAGCGCGCCTGCGCCTCGCGCGTGTCGGTGATGGTGGCCGTGCCGACCTCGAAGTTGCGCCGGGCCGAGGCCAGCTGCTCGCTCACGGCGGCCTTCTGCGCGCGCACGAATGCCAGGGTGTCCTGCGCCGACAGCACATCGAAATAGGCCTGGCTCACGCGGATGATCAGGTCCTGACTGGACGCCGTCAGCTGCGCCTGCGCGGCATCGGCCTGGCGCTTGCCCTGTTCGAAGGCGGCCTGGTTGGCGGGCCGGTACAGCGGCTGCGAGACCGACAGCGAGGCGCTGCCGGTGCCGAACTCGCGCTGGCTGCTGCTGGTGGTGCGGGTGTCCTGTTGCGTCTCGCTGCGCGAGGCCGAGACGGACGCCGTGGGCAGCAGCCCCGCGCGCGCCTGCTCCCCCCGGTGGCGTGCCGCGTCGTACTGCGCCCGCGCCGACTGGTAGGCCGCATCGTGCTCACGTGCCGCCTGATAGAGATCCAGCAGGCTCTGGGCCCGCGCCGGCAGGGCGCCGAAGGCCGCAGCCAGGGACAGAGGCAGCAGGCGCAACGTGGGGCGCAGCAACGATTTCATGGTCCGTCCTTCTACTTCCATCCCTGAATTGGGGTTCTTCCAGTTCTGCTTCTAGTACTGCGGCACGCCGGCATCCCGCTCGGCCGACCACGCGTCGATCCCGCCCGCAATATTGACCACCTGTGCGAAGCCCTGGCGCGCCAGGAACATCGCCACCTGCTGGCTGCGCACGCCATGGTGGCACAGGCAGGCCAGGGGCCGCGCGGGGTCGAGTTCCGAAAGGCGACCGGGAATCTCGTACATCGGGATGTACACCAGGTCAAAGCCCTGGGGCTGCACGCGGGCGATCGCCAGTTCCATGGGCTCGCGCACGTCCAGCACCACCGGCTGCGCGCCCGCGTGCTGCTGGAGCCAGTCGGACAGCCGCGAGGGACGGATCTGGTCGATCATGGGCGGGGCCGGTGTGCGGTGGCTTCAGAAAGCGAAGCGCGAGGGCTCGGGGAAATTGCGCAGGCGCGGCGCCAGCGTGTCCCAGCGCTGCACGGTGGTCCAGGTACCCTCGCCGGTGCGGGTGATCAGGGTGGCGCGCATCACCGGGTCGCTGCCCACGATGGCCGCCAGGCGCCCGCCCACCTTCAGCTGCGCCAGCAGCGCCTGAGGCACTTGCGCCACCGAGCCACTGAGCACGATCACGTCGAAGGGGCCTTCACCCGCCAGGCCCTGTGCGCCGTCGCCCTCGCGCACCTGCACGTTGGCCACGCCTGCACGCGCCAGGTTCTCGCGGGCCATGCGTGCCAGCGCCGGGTCGATCTCCATCGTCACCACCGAAGCCGCACGCGCCGCCAGCAGGGCTGCCATGTAGCCGCTGCCAGCGCCGACCTCCAGCACCTTCTCGTGGGGCTGGGGGCTGACCTCCTGCAACAGGCGCGCCTCCACCTTGGGCGCCAGCATGCAGCGGCCGCTGGCCAGGGCCTCCTGGGCGCTGCCTGCCAGCGGGATCTCCATGTCCACGAAGGCCAAGGCCTTGTGGGCCTCGGGCACGAAGTCCTCGCGGTGTAGCACCGAGAGCAGCTCCAGCACCTGGGGATCCAGCACGTCCCATGGGCGGATCTGCTGTTCGATCATGTTGAAGCGGGCTTTTTCAATGGCGGCAGGCTGGTTCATGGCATTACTCGAGGGGGCACGGAAAACGAAGGGGTCTGAAAACGAAAGGCGGCCGGGGGCAAACCGCCCATTTTAGGCAGGGGGGGAACCCCCCCACTTGCGGCGCAGCCAGGCGGCCAGGTCGTCAAGATAGCAATAAACCACCGGCACGACGACCAATGTCAAGAGCGAGGAAGTGATGACGCCCCCGATCACGGCCTGGCCCATGGGCGCGCGCTGCTCCGAGCCCTCGGTCAGGGCGAAGGCCAGGGGCACCATGCCGAAGATCATGGCCAGGGTCGTCATCAGGATGGGGCGCAGCCGCACCTGCGCCGCCAGCAGCAGCGCCTCGGCGCGGGGCAGCCCCGGCACGCGCCGGCCCTGGCTGTCGGTGCTGTCCTCCCGCGCGCGGATCGCGAAGTCCACCAGCAGGATCGCGTTCTTGGTCACCAGCCCCATCAGCATCACCACACCGATCACCGAGAACATCGACAGCGTGGATCGGAACATCATCAGCGCCAGGACCACCCCGATCAGCGTCAGCGGCAGCGAGGTCATGAGGGCCAGGGGCTGCAGGAAGCTTTTGAACTGGCTGGCCAGGATCATGTAGATGAAGATCACCGCCAGGGCCAGCGCCGACATCGCGTACGCGAAGGACTCGCCCATGTTCTTCACCGAGCCACCGAACTGCCAGCGATAGCCCGGGGGCAGGGCGATGCCGCCCAGCGCCCCGCGCACGTCGGCCGACACCTCGCCGGCCGAGCGGCCATACACGTTCGCGCTGATCGCCACCTCACGGGCCAGGTCGCGCCGGTTGATCTGGTTGGGGCCGGTGGTCTCCACCACCTGGGCCACCTGGGTCAGGCGCACCGTGCGCGCCGTGCCATCGGCCTGCGCGCCGGTGGTGAAGGACAGGCGCTCCAGCTGCTGCGCCACGTGGCGCGCCTCCGGCGCCAGGCGCACGTTCACGTCGTAGGTCTGGCCGTCGCCGGCGCGCCAGTTGCCCACGGTCTGTCCGGCCACCAGGGTGCGCAGCGGCGCGGCGATCTGGGCCACCGACAGGCCCAGGTCGCTCGCCGCCTCGCGGCGTACCGCCACGTCCACGACCGGCTTGTTCGGCTTCACGCTGGAGTCCAGGTCCACCAGGCCCGGGATCGGGCGCAGGCGCTCCAGCATCAGCTGCGAAAGCCGCTCCAGTTCCTTCAGGTCGGGTCCGATCAGGGACAGCTCCACCTGCTTGTTGCCGCCCACGGTATCGAGCAGGCCGGCGTGTGTGACCGTGATCCCCGGCACCTGCTGAAGCCGCTCGCGCAGGATCGCCGCCATCTGGTCTACGCTGCGCGCGCGGTCCTTGCGGTCCACCAGTCGCACGTACAGGTTCGCGTAGCTCTTGCCCTGGGCGTTGCCGGTGTTGATCGTGGTGAGGGTGTAGCGGGTCTCGGGAAACTCGCGCACGATGGCCTCGACCTGGCGCGCCTTGGCCTCGGTCAGCTCCAGAGAGGATCCCACCGGGGTATGGAAGTTCACCGTCACCTCGGAGAAGTCGGCCTTGGGCACGAACTCGGTTCCGAGCAGGGGCACCATGGCCACGCTGGCCCCGAAGATGGCCACCGCCGACAGCACGGTGGCCAGGCGGTGCGCCAGCGACCACCGCAGCATCCGCTGGTAGGCGTCTGACAGGCGCTTGGTAGCGCGGTCGAACCAGCCGGTCACCCGGCCGATACTGCGGTCGTAGAGGGAAACCTGGCCTGCCGGCGCGCCAGGCGCTGCGTGGGCCTGCGGGTCATGCCACACCGCCGACAGCATCGGGTCCAGGGTGAAGCTCACGAACATCGAGATCATCACCGCCGCCACGATGGTCAGGCCGAACTCGTGGAAGAACTTGCCGATGATCCCGCCCATGAACCCGATCGGCAGGAATACCGCCACGATGGACAGCGTGGTGGCCAGCACCGCCAGGCCGATCTCCTGCGTACCGTCCATCGCGGCCCCGAAGGAGTCCTTGCCCATGTGCAGGTGCCGCACGATGTTCTCGCGCACCACGATCGCGTCGTCGATCAGCAGGCCCACGCACAGCGACAGCGCCATCAGCGTGACCATGTTGATACTGAACCCGAAGAGGTGCATGAACAGGAAGGTCCCGATCAGCGCGATGGGCAGCGTGAGGCCGGTGATGACGGTGGACCGCCACGAATTCAGGAACAGGAACACGATCAGCACCGTGAGCACTGCGCCCTCGATCAGCGTGCTGCGTACGTTGGCCACCGACACGCGGATCGGGCGCGAGGCGTCCAGGATCGGCTCCAGGCGCACACCCGCAGGCAGCTGCGCGTTCATCTGGCGCAGTGCGGCACTCAGGCCGTCGATCACCTCGATGGTGTTCTCGTCCTGCGACTTCTGCACCGTGAGCGCCAGCGTGCGCTGGCCGTTGTACAGGGCCAGGCTGTCCACCTCCTGCGCGCCGTCGGCCACGCGCGCCACCTGCTCCAGCCGCACCGCAGCGCCGTTCCTGCGCGCCACGATCAGCCGCCCGAAGTCCTCGGGGCGTTCCATGCGCGCGTCGATCTGCACCACCAGTTCGCGGTCCACCGAACGCACCGTGCCCACCGGCTGCGCCTGGTTCTCGCCGCGCACCGCAGCCACCACCTGCTCGGGCGTTACCCCCAGGGCTTCCAGGGCGGCGGGCTGCAGGTACAGGTTGATCTCGCGCCGCGTGCCGCCCACCAGAGTGACGGAGCCCACGCCGCGCACGTTCTCCAGGCGCTTCTTCAGGGTCTGGTCGGCCCAGTTGGTCAGTTCGACGGGCGACATCGGCGTGCCCCGCGCCGGATCCGGCAGTACTGCCACCGACCATACCGAGCGGCTGGCCGGGTCGAAGCGCAGCACCCGAGGCTCCTTCACCTCGGTGCGCAGCGCGGGTCGTACGGAGGCGATGCGCTCGCGCACGTCGTCGGCGGCAGAGCGGCCGTTCACATGCAGCCCGAATTCGACGATGACGACCGACTGGCCCTCGTAGCTGCGGGAGAAGACCGCGTTGATGCCGGCGATCGCGTTGACGCCTTCCTCGATCTTGCGCGTCACCTCCACCTCGACCACCTCGGGTGAAGCGCCGGGGTACTCGGTGGTCACGACCACCACCGGGAAATCGATGTTGGGGAACTGGTCGACCTTCAGGCGCTGCAGGGAAAACAGGCCCAGCACCACCAGGGCCAGCATGACCATGGTGGCCATGACGGGGTTGCGCAGGCTGACGCGGGTGAACCACATGGCGGCGCGGGCCTCAGGGTGCGGCGCGGGCCGGGGCAGCGGTCGCAGGCTTGGTGAACTTCACCGCCGTGCCCTCGCGCAGCGCGCCCACATGGCCCAGGATCACCAGCGCGCCGGCGTCCACGCCACTCACGGCCACCAGCACCTGGCCGCCGCTTTCCGCCCGGGCGCCAGTCTGCACCGGCTTGTGCCGCACGCGCTCACCCTCTACCACCTGCACGTAGGGCGCCGGCCGGTCGGTTCGCACCGCCTGCAGGGGCACCGCCAGGGCGCGCACGCGCTCGGTCACCAGTACGCCCTGGGCGAACAGGCCCTGGCGCAGGCCGGTGGTCGGCGGCAGCTGGAGGTAGACCGGTACGCCGCGGCTGCCGGCCTGGGCGCTGGGGTTGATGCGGGCTACGGTGGCCGCCACTGGCTGCGCCGCGCCCTCCACGGTCAGGCGCGCGGGCTGCCCCGCGCGTACCCTCACGGAGTCCGCTGCGGTCACCGTGGCCTCCAGCTCCAGCCGGCCCGGGTCGACGATCTCGATCACGCGCGCGTCCACGCCCAGGCGCTCGCCGGGCTGGGCCAGGCGCTGCGACACCACGCCGGCGATCGGGGCTCGCAGCGACGAGTCGTCCAGCGTCTTGCCTGCCACGTCCACCGCCGCCAGGGCCGCCTTGTGCGTGGCCTCGGCGGCTGCAAGACTGCTCTGCGAACTCTCCAGCGCGGTGCGCGAGATGAAACCCTTGTCCACCAGCGCCTTGTTGTTGTCGAACTGCCGCCGCGCAATGTCCACCTGCGCCTTTGCGGCATCGGCCTGCTCGCGGGCCTGCTGCAGGCGTGCGCGGTATTCGGTGGGATCGATCGAGGCGATCACCTGGCCCGCGCGTACCGTGTCGCCCTCACGCACCGTCAGGCCCTGCAGCTCGCCCGCCACACGGGCCTTCACCACCGCGGAATTCACCGCCCGCAGCGTGCCGGTGATGGCCAGTCCCTGCTCGAGGTCCGTGGCCTGAGCGCGGGTGACGTCGCTGGCGGCGAGCTCCACCATGGTTTCGGCGGTGGGTGCGGCCGCGGGCGCCGGGGTGCGGTTGGTGCCCGCGCGCATCGCGATGCCGATGCCGGCCGCTACCGCCAGGGCCACGCCGATGACAGTGATCGCGCGCTTGCTCATGACTGCCCCCGGGTTCGCCCGCCCGCAGCCCGCACGCGCAGGCCATCGAGCAGGACGCCGGTCTGCATCGCGATGAATCGGTGCGGGTCCAGCGTCTGGGTCGCGGGCACGCAGGTGCCCAGGGAGTGCTTGTTCATCATCAGGAAGATCATGGGCGCGATGACGCTGTAGATGGCGTAGTCCATGTCGTCCACCCGGAACTCGCCGCGGTCCACGCCGCGTTGCAGGATGCGCCGGATCAGGGCCTTGCCGGGCTCCATCACCTCGCGCTGGTAGTAGGTGGCCAGCTCGGGGAAGTTCTGCGACTCGCTGATCATCAGCTTGGTGATGCCCGAGGCCGGCGTCGCCCCGATGCGGTCCCACCAGGCGGCCAGGCAGGCGCGCAGCATGTCGGCGCTGCTGCCCTCGAAGCGCTCGAACTCCGCGTTCCACTCCACGAAGCGGCCCGCCAGGTTCTCGTGCACCACGGCCTTGAACAGTTCCTCCTTGCTCTGGAAGTAAAGGAACAGCGTGCCCTTGGACACGCCAGCCCGTGCCGCCACCTCCTCGGCGCGGGTGGCGGCAAAGCCTTTCTCGACAAACAGCGCGAGCGCGGCATCGAGCAGCTCGCCCGGACGGGCCTGCTTGCGGCGTTCGCGCTTGACCTGGCTGTCTTCGGCCTTGGCTTCCATGGGCTAGGGAGGGAATTAATGACTGACCGGTTAGTAATGTACTGTCAGCCTGTTGCAGGGTCAAGGAACGTGATCAGCCCCCGGACACCTGCGCCACCTGCAGCCCCAGCCATTCGCGCAGCACCTGCCGCGACAGCGTCAGTCCTTCGGACGACGGAACCCACTCCAGGGCCCTGCGTGCCCGCGGCAGGGGCATGCGGGTGGGCGCGGGCAACACCTCGAAGCCCGCGCGGCGGAACTCCAGGGTGGCGCGTGGCAGGTGCCAGCTGTCCGACACCAGCGCGATGCGGCGCACGCCCTGCGGGTGCATCAGGCCGGCCAGCCGCTGGGCGTTCTCGCGGGTGTCGCGTGACTGGTCGTCCAGCCAGCGCGGCGAGAAACCGAAGTCCTCCCGCGCCGACAGGGCCACTGCCTGCGCCTCGCTGGCCGTGCCCCGCCCGCCCCACCCCAGCCCGCCTGCAAAGGCCAGGGGCAGGTCGTTCGCTCGGGAAAGCCTGACGCCGTAGCGAAGTCGCGCCAGCGTGGCGTTGGCGGGCTGGGGTGTGCCGTACTCGGGCGCCTCGGCCAGGACGCCGCCCCCCAGCACCACCACCGCCTGCGTGCTGGCCGCACGCATCGCGCCGGCGGGCAGCGGCGGGGGCAGGTCCAGCAGGCCGGCGGCCAGGCGTATCGCCACCGCGTGGCAGGACAGCAGCCACAGGCAGGCCACGCCCGCCAGGGACACGGCCAGCGCCGCGCGCCGTGCCCGGGGCCACAGTCCCGATGCGAGCAGCGCCAGCAGCACCAGCAGCAGCGGCCCTGCCGGTGGCAGCACCAGCGGCGTGGCCAAGGCCTTGAAGTCCCCGAATTGCATAGGCCTGCGATGGTAGCGGGCGTGCCGCAGGCCCCGACGCGGCTACAGTGGCGGCCTTGCGAAGGAGGGCGATCCATGAGCCAAGAGCAGACCCTGGTCCTGGGCGGCGGGTGTTTCTGGTGCACCGAGGCGGTGTACGTGAAGGTGCGCGGTGTGACCGACGTGGAGTCGGGCTACGCCAACGGCCACACGGGCCGGCCGAGCTACCAGGACGTCTGCACCGGCACCACCGGCTACAACGAGGTGGTGCGCCTGACCTACGACCCGGCCATCGTCAGTACGCGCCAGTTGCTGGAGATCTTCTTCGTGGTCCACGACCCCACGCAGCTGAACGCCCAGGGCCATGACGTCGGCACCCAGTACCGCAGCGGCATCTACTACACCACGCCCGAACAGAAAGAGGTGGCCGACGGCCTGGTGCGCGAGTTGAGCCAGGACAAGGTGTACGGGGGCGCGCCCATCGTCACCGAGGTCCTGCCTCTGGGCCCCTACTGGCCCGCCGAGGACTACCACCAGGATTTCTTCGAGCGCAATCCCACCCAGGGCTACTGCCTGGCGGTGGCCGCCCCCAAGGTGGAGAAGCTGCGCAAGACCTTCGCCGCACTCGTGCGCGATTGACCCCGCCCGACGCCACGCGTGCGCCGGCCGTTGCAGGCGGCCGTCCTACTGGGGGCATCCGCAGCGGCGCGTGGCGCGCCCCGGCGTGAGGGGCAGCATGGCCTGCATGCACCGGGCCGGTGGCCCCCGGCGTTTTCCGCGAAACCGAGCATTTTTGCCTCGCCACGCCTCGCGGCGCGACCTATAACCCGGGCACAACACAGGACGGGAGGGTGCGATGTCGAACTTCTTGATGTCATGGCGGCGTGCCGCCGCGCGTTACCGTAGCGGCTTCTGGCTCGGGTTGCCCTGGTGGATGGCGCTGGCGGCCAGTGCCTCGCCCCCGCCGTCGCAGGCGGCCTGTCCGGCGCAGCCTCCCGCCGTCGCCCCCTGGTCCGAGCGCGAGGCCGGCGTCCAGGCCCACGGACAGCTGTCAGATACCTGCCTCAAACGTCTCGTGCGCCAGTGCGATGCCGAGGCCGAAGCGGGTTTCCTGGACGGGAGCAGCGCCGCCACCTGCTCGCTGCGCTACGAAGCCCTGCTGCGCCAGGGTTTCCGGGGCGACTTCAATTCCTTCCTGCGGTGGTGGCAGGCCGCGCCGCCCATCGCCTCGCAGCACTGATGGCGGATCCTCGGGCGGGGGTGCACCCGTCGGGGCAGCCCTTCACCTTCAGGGCGCCAGCCGCTCGCGCTTCCAGCCGCCTGCGTCTGGCGTGTAGCACAGGCGGTCATGCAGGCGGCTCCTTCGCCCCTGCCAGAACTCCCACCGGTCCGCCACCAGCCGGTAGCCGCCCCAGTGCGGCGGGCGCGGCGGCTGCAGCAGGAACTGCGCGCCGTATTTCGCGGCGTTGGCCACCAGCACGCTGCGCCCGGAGATCACTTCGCTTTGCGGGCTGGCCCAGGCACCGATGCGCGAATCCAGCGGCCGGCTGTGGAAGTAGGCGTCGCTCTCCTCGTCGCTGACCTTCTGCACGCGACCCTCGATGCGCGCGACGCGTTCGAGCTCCACCCAGTGAAACTGCAAGGCCGCATATGGGTTGCCCGCCAGCTCGCGGCCCTTGCGGCTTTCGTAATTGGTGTACCAGACGATGCCCCGCTCGTCATAGCCCTTGATCAACACCACGCGGGTGCTGGGGCGCAGGTTGCTGCCCACGGTGGCCAGGGTCATGGCGTTGGGCTCGGGTACCTGGGCGGCGATGGCCTCCTGCAGCCACTGCTCGAACTGGCGCAGCGGGTCGGCGTGGCTGGCCTCTTCGCTGAGTTCGGCGCGCTCGTAGCTTTTGCGCAGATCGGCGATGTCTCGTGCAGAGGTGCTCATGGCGCCGGATTGTGGCACCGCCGCCGGGCCGCTTCAGCCCGACCCGCCATCTCCCGGCGTGCGCGGGGCGTATTGCAGCAGGCGCGCCAGATGCCGGTCATGGATATCCATCCGGCGCAGGGCCTCGTAGGTGCGGGCGGTGTAGTCCAGCGTCGTGCCGTAGCGGCCACAGGCGGCGGCGAAGATGCGCCGGTAGTCCGCCTCGCTCAGGTTGCCCGTGTGGTGCGGGCTACGGCGCGAGAGGGTGAAGGCCAGCGCGTGCACCGGGCCCTGCGGCGTGTGGCATTCCAGCCAGCGCGGGTCGTAGACGCCCGTGGGCATCTCGCGTGCCCACAGGGTTTCCAGCACACCCTGTACCTGCGCGCGGGCGATGCGGAACACCATGCCCCGGCAGCTGCCTCCGGACAGCAGCCCCAGCACCAGCCCGGGCTGCTCGGGTGTCCCCCGGTTGATCCGGCTCCACATCTTCAGCGCGCGGTGCCAGCCGTGCACTCGGGCCTCGCGTCGCTCCGTGTAGTCGAAGCCGGGATTCCAGATCAGGGAGCCGTAGCCAAACAGCCAGAGGTCACGCCGCCCGCCCCATTCGCGCAGGGCGCGCGCCAGCATCGGCGCGGGATCGCGCTGGGGCCAGGCGGCAATCGGCGGGTCCATCGCCGAGACTGTAGCAAGCGCGGCGTGGCCACCGCCGTGGTAACCGCCTCGTAACCGCGGCCTCGGTCGGCGGGGCGTTGCGGGTACCATGCCCCGCTGGTTCCTGGCGCCTCTTGCAGGCCGTTTTTCCATGACGCTTCATCCCGTGGTGGCCGCTGTCACCGACCGCATCCGAGAACGCAGCCAGGGCGCACGCACCGACTACCTGCGCCGGCTCGACGACATGGCCCGACGCCCGCGGGGCGCCGACCGCATGGGGTGCGCCAACGTGGCCCACGCCTTCGCGGCCCTGCCCGCCAGCGACAAGTTCAAGGTCGTCACCGAGCGCGCCCCCAACCTGGCCATCGTCACCGCCTACAACGACATGCTCTCGGCGCACGCGCCCTACGCGGGCTTCCCGGACGTGATCAAGGACGAGGCCCGCCGCCAGGGCATTACCGCGCAGGTGGCTGGCGGCGTGCCCGCCATGTGCGACGGCGTGACCCAGGGCACGCACGGCATGGAGCTGTCGCTGTTCTCACGCGACGTGATCGCGCAGGGCGCGGCGGTGGCCCTGTCGCACGACGTGTTCGACGGCGCCCTCATGCTGGGCATCTGCGACAAGATCGTGCCGGGTCTCCTGATCGGGGCGCTGCACTTCGGCCACCTGCCCACGGTCTTCGTGCCCGGCGGCCCCATGACCAGCGGCCTGTCCAACAGCGAGAAGGCCCATGTCCGTGAACGCGCCGCCCGCGGCGAGGTGGGCCGCGCCGAACTGCTGGAGGCCGAGCAGAAGGCTTACCACGGACCCGGGACCTGCACCTTCTATGGCACGGCCAACAGCAACCAGATGCTGATGGAGGCCATGGGCCTGCACGTGCCGGGCGCCGCCTTCATCCCGCCGCATGCACAGGTGCGTGAGCACCTCACGCGCGAGGCGGTGCGCACCCTGGTGGCCATCCTGCCCGGGCGCCGCTGCACCCCGATCGGGCGCCTGGTCGACGAGCGCTGCATCGTCAACGCGATGGTGGCCCTGGTGGCCACCGGCGGCTCCACCAACCACCTCATTCACTGGGTAGCGGTGGCCCGCGCCGCGGGCATCACCATCGACTGGGACGATTTCGCCCGCCTGTCCGCCGTCGCGCCGCTGCTGGCGCGCGTCTACCCCAATGGCAGCGCCGACGTGAACCAGTTTCAGGACGCAGGCGGCCCAGGCTTCGTCATCCGCGAGCTGATGGACGCCGGCCTCATGCACGCGGACGTGGCCACGGTGCGCCCCGGCGGCCTGTGCGAATACACCCAGGTCCCGCAGCTGCACGAGGGCGCGCTGCGCTGGCAGGTCACTGGGCCTTCGGGCGACGCCCAGGTCGTGCGTCCAGCGTCGGCGCCTTTCAGTGCCACCGGCGGTCTGCGTCTGCTCACCGGCAACCTCGGCCGCAGCGTGATCAAGGTCTCCGCCGTCCCCGAGGACCGCCACGTGATCGAGGCGCCGGCGCGCGTCTTCGACAGCCAGGAAGCGCTGCTCGCGGCCTTCACCGCCGGCGAGCTGCAGAAGGCCTGCCGCGAGAACGGATCGGGCGGCCTGGTGTGCGTGGTCCGCTGGCAGGGGCCTCGCGCCAACGGCATGCCCGAACTGCACAAGCTCACCCCGCCGCTGGCGGTGCTCCAAGGCGAGGGCTGGCGCGTGGCGCTGGTCACCGACGGCCGCATGAGCGGCGCCTCGGGCAAGGTGCCCGCCGCCATCCACGTCTCCCCCGAGGCCGTCGCCGGCGGCCCGCTGGCCAAGCTGCGTGATGGCGACGTCGTGCGGCTGGATGCCTTGGCCGGCACGCTGCAGGCGCTGGTGCCAGAAGATGAGTGGCAGGCGCGCGAGCCGACCCGCATGCCCGAGGGTCTGCACGCCGCCAACCAGGTCGGCCTCGGGCGCGACCTCTTCGCCGGCTTCCGGCGTAACGCCCTCACCGCCGAAGAAGGAGCCTGCACATGGCTTTGAAACCCGCACCCGCCACGCTCACCGCGCTGGACGTGATGCGCGACGCGCCCGTCATCCCGGTGATCGTGCTCGAGGACGTCGCGCAGGCCGTACCCCTGGCCCGCGCCCTGGTGGCCGGCGGCATCCGCATGCTGGAAGTGACGCTGCGCACGCCCGCCGCCCTGGCCTGCATCGAGGCCATCGCGCGCGAGGTCCCCGAAGCCGTGGCGGGTGCCGGCACGGTACGCAGCGCCGCCGATGCGAAGGCCGCGCGCGACGCCGGGGCGCGCTTTGCGGTCAGTCCGGGCTTCACGGCGGCGATCGGCCACGCCTGCCGCGACCTGGGCCTGCCGCTGCTGCCTGGCGTGGCCACCAGCACCGAGATCCTGCAGGCGCAGGAGGCGGGCTACAGCCAGCTGAAGTTCTTTCCGGCGATGCAGGCGGGCGCAGCCGCCATGCTCAAGGCCTGGGCCGGCCCCTTCGGTGACGTGATGTTCTGCCCCACGGGCGGCGTGTCGGCAGCCAACGCGGGCGAGTTTCTCGCCCTGTCCAACGTGGTCTGCGTGGGCGGATCCTGGCTCACGCCCGCCGCGGCGGTGGCGGCAGGGGAGTGGGACCGCATCACTGCTCTGGCGCGAGAGGCGGCGTCGCTCTCACGGCCCGGATGAGGCGGCGGGGGCATCGCGCCCCCGCAGGCTCCGGCTTACTTGACCAGCATCACCGGTACGTCCGCGCCGGTCACCACCTTCTGCGCGACGCTGCCCATCAGGGCGCGGCCGATCATCCCGTGGCCGTGGGTGCCCATCACGATCAGGTGGGCCTTCATTTTCTTGGCGGCGCGCAGGATCTGTTCGTCGGCATGGCCGACCGACCACTCGCAGCGGTGCTTCACGTCGTGCTTGTCCAGGAAGCGGCGGATCGGGCCCAGCACCTTCTCGGCCTCGTCGTTCAGGTAGGACTCGACCACGTCGGCGCCGACCGCCGAGCGCACGCGCGGGGGCAGGGGGGGCTGCGCATGAACGACCACCACCTCGTCGTCCGGGCCGGCCAGGCTCTCGTGGGTCATGAGGAAGGCCAGGGCTTTCTTGGTGTAGGGGCTGCCGTCGGCGGCCAGAACGATGCGCATGGGTTCTCTCTCCTGGTGGGGCGTTGGGTGATTCGCGGCAGGCGGGTGGGTTCAGGTGTTCAGCGTAGTACCAGGACAGGAATCGCACTGTGCGTCAGTACATGTTGCGTTTCGCTCCCGAGCAGTACGCGAGAGAGGCCGCGGCGCCCGTGCGAGGCCATCACGATCAGATCGCACTTGTGCTTGCGCGCGGCGGCTATGACGGCCTCCGCTACCTGGTCCGAGTGCGACAGCACACCCTGGGCTGGCACGCCCGCGCGGCCCGCGGCAGCCACCACCGCGTCCACCACCTTCTGGCCACGGGCCGTCCAGGTACCCTCGATGCGACCGATCTCGTCGGGGGTCAGGGTGACCGCGCCCTCGAAATAGCTGGTGGGGTAGTGCGGGATCACATGCAGTGCGAACAGGCGGGCGCCAGTGGCCGTCGCCAGCCCGACCGCAGCCTTTTCGGCCTTGCGGGAAAGGGGGGAGGCGTCGGTGGCGACGAGGATGCGTTTGTACATGGCGGCCAGTCTAGTGCGGGCGTGGGGAAAACCGCTTTGATCCAGGTCGATCGTACGCCAACCCCGCCGTGCTAGTCCCCCCGCGCGGCTTACACCTAGGACGATTACCTAGGACGATTCCTAGGCGCCTTCGGGACAAATCCGAGGGCCAGATTCAGCACCCGCCGATGGGCCCGTCCGCCGTGCCAGGTCAAAGTGGAGCACATGTTCAAGCGCATCCTCCTGGCCACCGACGGCTCCGAAGCCTCGGACCATGCCGCCCGCATCGCTGTCGACCTGGCCCGTGTCCATGGCGCCTCGCTCACCGCGCTGTACGTGGTGGATCCGTACCCCTTCCTCGGCATCGGCGAGGTCAATCCGTTGGGGTTCGACGCGTACATGTCGGCCGCGCGCGACCAGGCGGCCCAGGCCCACTCGCGCATCCTGGACGCGTGCAACGCCGGCGGCGCCGCGGTAACCGTGGAGATGCGCGTGGTCGAGGACGTCGCCGTGCTGGAAGGTGTCCTGCGCACCGCGCGCGAACAGCAGTCCGACCTGATCGTGATCGGCTCGCACGGGCGCACCGGCATCGCCCGCGTGATGCTCGGAAGCGTCGCCGCCAAGGTGGTGACGCAGTCGCCGGTTCCGGTGCTGGTGGCCCGTTGACTCCATCGCGCCACGCCACCCGCTACTGTGATCGGCGCGCGGGGCGTGCAGGTAATGGCGCAGGACTGGTACTTCGTGCGCGTGCTGGCCACAGCGCGTGCCTGCTTGCGGCTCCTCAGGCGACCGCTCGGATCTCGCGCAGGCGCGCGATGTCCTGCGGGGTGTGTCCCATCTGCGCGAGCAGGTCGCCGGTGTCCTGCCCCTGCGCCGGCGGATGCAGTCGCACACCCAGCCGGCGTCCGTCCATCGTGAAGGGCAGCAAGGCCGCCGCCGCAGTCTGACCCGCGCGCTCGCCGTCGGTCAGGCGGACATCGGCCAGTCCCCCGGTCGCCTTCAGGTGCGGGTCGTCGAACAGGTCCTCGGGCTTGGCAATCGGGGCGTAGGGCAGTCCCACCCGCTCGAAGCGGTCCGCCAGTTCCGCCGCTGAAAAGCCCTGAAGGCGTTCACGCAAGACCGGCAGCAGGCCCGGGCGCTCACGCACGCGGTCGTTGTTCGTCGCGTAGCGCGGATCGGCCTGCAGGTCGGAAAACCCGAACAACTCGCAGAAGGTGGCCCACTGCATGTCGCTGACCGCGGCCAGGAAGATCTGCTCGCCGTCCTTGACGGTGAAGACGTCGTACACGCCCCAGGCCGAGATGCGATTGGGCATGGGCTCGGCCGCCACGCCGGTGATGGCGTACTGCAGCATGTGCTGGCCCACGAGGAACACGTTGTTCTCGAACAGGGCCGATTGCACCTCCTGGCCACGGCCGGTGATGCCCCGCTGGATCAGGGCGCCCAGGATGCCGATGGCGCCGAACATGCCGCCCATGATGTCGTTCACGCTGGTGCCTGCGCGCAGCGGGTCGCCGGGGCGCCCGGTCATGTAGGCCAGGCCGCCCATCATCTGCACCACTTCGTCTAGCGCGGTGCGGTGCTCGTAGGGGCCCGGCAGGAAGCCCTTGAGGCTGGCGTAGATCAGGCGCGGGTTCGTGGCCGACAGGCTGGCGCGGTCCAGGCCGTACTTGGCCATGCTCCCGGGCTTGAAGTTCTCGGCCACCACGTCAGCGGTGCCGCACAACTGGCGCGCCACCGCGGCACCGTCGGGGTGCTGCAGATTGATGCGGATGCTTTTCTTGTTCCGGTTGAACATCGGGAAGAAACCCGCGCCCGACCCCAGGAGGTGGCGGGTGCGGTCGCCCTCGATCGGTTCCACCTTGATCACCTCGGCGCCGAGGTCGCCCAGGATCAGCCCGCAGGTCGGGCCCATCACCATGTGGGTGAATTCGACGACGCGCAGGCCCTGCAGCGGCAGGCGGTTCTTGTCGGTGTCTGCCATGCGCAGGGATTTTGGGATCTCAGTGCGCCGCGCCGGTGCGTTGGATCAACTCGATCTTGTAGCCGTCGGGGTCGGTGACGAAGGCGATGACGGTGCTGCCGCCCTGCACCGGACCGGGCTCGCGGGTGATCTTGCCGCCGGCGGCGCGGATCTTCTCGCAGGCGGCGTAGGCGTCTTCCACGCCCAGCGCGATGTGGCCGTAGGCCGTGCCCAGCTCGTACTGGCTGACGCCGTGGTTGTAGGTCAGTTCGATCTCGGCATGGTCCGGGTTGGTGCCATAGCCCACGAAGGCCAGCGAGTATTTCTGCTCGGGGCGCTCGGTGGTGCGAAGCAGGGTCATACCCAGCACGCGGGTATAGAAGTCGATGGAGCGTTGAAGATCGCCAACGCGCAGCATGGTGTGGAGGAGTCGCATGCGCGGATTATCCCGCGCGTGCGCTCAACCCAAGGGCAGGGTGGGATGCGGCCAGGCAGGCGCATCATTCGTAGGGCTCCGCCGTCCTTCGGCCAGGGCCTGCGCATAGGCAGGCAGCACCTGCGCCGGGTCATCGCCCAGTGCCCGCACCAGGCAGATACCGTCCGCGCCGCTGGCTGAAGCCATCCGGGCCCGGTCAGGGTCCAGGATGCCGCCGATGGCCACGACCGGCGCGCCCGCGTACTGGCACCACCAGGCCAGGTTGTCCAGACCCTGCAGCACCCAGGGCATGTCCTTGGTGGTGGTCGGCCACACCGGACCGCAGGCGATGTAGCGGGGAGACAGCGCACGCGCGCGGCACAACTCCCACACGCTGTGCGAGCTGATGCCCAGGGCCACGCCGCTGGCGAGCAGGCGCTGGCGGCCCGCATCGCCCAGGGCCATCAGGTCCTCCTGCCCGAGATGCACGGCATCGGCGCCGAGTTCGGCGGCCAAGGCCCAGTGGTCGTTCACGAAGCACTGCGCGTGCACGGCGCGGGAGGCGGAGATGCCACGCGCCAGGATCTCGCGCAGGGCGGTGTGCCACGCGGCATCGGGCTGCGCCGGTCGCTTGATGCGCAGTTGCACGGTGCGCACGCCGGCAGCCAGGGCCTGCTCCAGGCGCTGCACATGGTCGGTGATGGCGTACAGGTCCAGGCGCTGGGCGGCGTGCGCCCGCGCCGGCGCGAACACGGGCGCGGTGTCCCAGGACAGCCGCGGCAGTTCCCCGGTCAGGCGCAGGAAGGCGATTAGCACCGCGTCGGCGCCGACAAAACCCTGGTCCAGCCCCTCCTGCGCGTGGACGGCGAGCGCGCCGTGTTCGATGGCCGCCTGAGGCTGTGAGGGCTCCTGCACCCAGCCGCGCGCGTGCTTGCCTTCCAGCCAGTGCAGCCGCGTGCCATCGGGGGCAGGAAGGTTCGTGACGCAGACCACTGCGCCTCCAGATCCGGCGGCTTGCGCGCGTTGTTGCTCGGCCCAGGCAGGCACGGCCTCCAGGGCCATTCCGGCGGGTGCGGTCGCCAGCAGGATTCGGGACTCACGCGGGGGAAGGAAGTGGGGCATGGGCAGCTTCGCTGGTCTCGGGTTTAACGCATCACCAGTCCGCCGTCGACAAAGAGCACCTGCCCCGTGACGAAGGCGCTGTGCGCGCTGGCCAGGAACAGCACCGGCCCGGCCACATCCTCGGGCCGGGCGAGGCGCCTCAGCGGCGTGGCCGTGGCGATGGCGTCACGAAAACCCGCACGCGTTCCGGCGCTGGACTGGGTGGGATAGACCAGCCCTGGCGCTACGCAGTTCACCCGCACGCCTTGCGGTCCGAGTTCCGCCGCGAGGTTGCGGCTGAAGCCCACGAGCGCGGACTTGGCGGTGGCGTAGTCGTGATAGGGCACCACCGGGTGCTCCACGAGGTTGGTGGCGATGTTCACGATGGCGCCGCGCGCATGTCGCGCCAGATGGGGCAGGGCGGCGCGGCACACATGGTGGGCGGCGCCCACCGCGCCCTCGAACTGCGCGCGGTACCCTTCCCAGCCCACCTCGCCAAAGCGCAGGCGCTGCTCGGGGTCGAAGGCATAGGGTGCGAAGGCGTTGTTGACCACCACGTCCAGCCGGCCGAACTCCGCCACCGCGGTGTCGACCAGCCGTGCAGCGGCGGCGGGATCGCTCACGTCGGCCTGCAGCGCCAGCGCGTCGCCGCCGGCGTCCCTGCAGTCTTTCACCACCGCCTCGGCGGATCCTGCATCCCGCAGGTAGTTCACCACCACCGCCGCGCCGTGGGCCCCGAAGGCGCGCGCAATGGCCGCGCCGATGCCCCGGCCCGAGCCGGTCACGAGAACCACCTGTCCCTGGAAATCCATACTCACTTCCCCGGCAGCAGGTCGCCGACCACCACGTCGGCCATGCGGATCGGGCGCTCGATCAATCCGAGTTTTCGATAGGCATCAGCCGCTGCCTGCAGCGAGGGCAGGTCCATCGCGCCCAGGCCCAGGCGCTGCGTCAGCGGCGACACCGTGGACGCATTGCGCAGGCGGATCACATCCAGGTTCAGGGCCGGGTCGCTGCCGTCTATGGCGCGCTTGACGGCCAGGCGCGCGGCCTCCTCGGGGCTGGCGATCATCCAGGCGGCGGCGTCGCGGTAGGCACGCAGGAAGCGACGCAGCAGGTCCTTCTTGGCCTGGTACGCCTCCTCGCGCACCACGTACAGGTCGCTCGAGACATTGAGCCAGCGACCCACCTCCATCACGTTCACCTCGGGCAGGCCGCGCCTGCGGCCCACCAGCAGGCCGGTGTCGGTGGCGGCGGTGGCATCCACCTGGCCCTGCATCAGCGGTGCGAAATTGAGCAGGCCGGTCACGACGATGGTCACGTCCGACTCCGAGAGCCCCGCCTGGTGCAGCATCACCAGCAGGTTCTGCCGGGTGCCGCTGGCCAGGCTGTACACGCCCACGCGCTTTCCCTTGAGGTCCTGCGGACGGGTGATGCCGCTGGACTTGAGCGACACCACGTTGAACACGTTCTGCGGGTAGATGTCGTAGATGGCGCGCAGCTTCTCGCCCTTGTCCAGGGCGGCGAACAGCGAGCCCGGGTCGGTGAAGGCCACGTCGGCCTGACCCGACAGGATGTTGCGGATCGCGTCGCCGCCGCCGGCGCCGGGCACGTAGCGCAGTTCGATACGCTGGGCACGGTAGAAGCCCTTGTCCTCGTCCACCAGAAGCGGCGTGACCTCGGTGATGGGCTTGTTCCATCCGGCCACGGTGAGCGTGTCCAGGCGCGCCAGCGCCTGCGCGTAGGCGGGCAGGGCCAGCGCGCCAGCGGCGGCCAGCAGGGTGCGGCGATCGATCGATGTCATGGGGCAGTCCTCTCTGTGTTGTTCAATGTGATTCACGCAGTCTCGGAAATCGCATGCGAGACATAGGGCCGCAACAGCCAGCGCTCGAGCCACAGCGTGGCTTGGTAGGCCGCCAGGCCCAGAAGCGAGATCAACGTGAGCACCGCGAACATCAGCGGCGTGTCCATGGATCCTTGCGTGGCGATCACCAGCGCCCCCAGGCCCTGGCTGGCGCCGATGAACTCGCCCACCACCGCACCCACCAGTCCCAGCATCACTGCCACCCGCAGGCCCGCCAGGATGCCGGGCAGGCCGGTGGGCACCTTCAGCCGCCATAAGGTCTGGGCGCGGGTGGCGCCCAGCATGCGAAACAGCTCCAGCCGCTCGGGCGCGACGCGCTGCAGGCTGGTCAGCGTGGTTTCCAGCAAGGGGAAGAAACACACCAGCGCGGTGATGACGACGGTGGACGTCATGCCGAACCCGAACCAGAGGATGAACAGGGGCATCAGCGCCAGCTTGGGCACGACCTGGCTGATCACCACATAGGGCATGAACAGCGCGCGCAGCCAGACCGATTCGGCCATGGCCACGCCCACGGCGAAGCCGAAGCCGCAGCCCAGGGCGACACCCAGGGCCAGCTTCAGCGCGGTGGCCTGCAGGTGCGGCAGCAGGTAGCCGCTGGACAGCCCTTGCACCAGGGACTGCGCGATGCGTGAGGGTGCGGGCAGTACCAGCGCCGACAGCCCCAGGTGGCGCGCGGCCCACTCCCAGGCAGCGATCAGGACTGCCAGCAGAAGGGCCGAGGCGATGGGGCGTGCCAGGGTCATGCGGGCACTCCCGGCGAGTGGCTACCCGCGCTGTTGTGCGGGTGACAGGCATCGGCGATGTGCCGCTCCAGTGCTTCGCGCACGCGCGCGCCCTGCGCCGCGAATTCGGGACGGCCCCGCAGGGCTGCATCACGCGGCCGGGGCAGTGTGACCGTGATCGTGTCAACGATCCGCCCGCGACCCATCACACTCACGCGATCGGCCAGGAACACCGCCTCCGCGATGTCGTGCGTCACGAACAGGACGGTGGTTCCTTGCTGCGTGCACAGGGCCAGCAGGTCCTGCTGCAAGGTCTCGCGAGTCAGGGCGTCCAGGGCGGCGAAGGGCTCGTCCAGCAGCAGCAGCGAAGGCTGCAGGACCAGGGCCCGCGCCAGGGCCACCCGGCTTTGCTGTCCGCCGGAAAGCTGGCCAGGGCGGCGGTGTGCCAGGTCGGTCAGTCCGAGTTGCGTGAGCAGCCGCAGGGCGCGTTCACGCTGCGCGTCGTCCGGGCGTCCTTGCAGTGATACGGGCAGCAGCACATTGTCCAGCGCCGGCAGCCACTCCAGCAGCGTGGGCTGCTGGAACATGAAGCCGATGTCCTCGCGCGCTGCCTGCGGCGGGCGCCCGCCCACGGTCACCCGTCCGGCCTGCGGCGCGAGCAGGCCCGCCGCCAGTTTGAGCAGCGTGGTCTTGCCGCAGCCGCTGCGGCCGGCGATGCCGTGCACTTCGCCGTGCGCCAGCGCCAGGTGGACACCAGCGACCGTGCGGTGCACGCCATCAAAGCCGAAGTCCACGCCCTCAAGGGCGAGGAAAGGCCCGGGTCGGGCGCCTGCCTGGCTCACGGCGTGTCCTCCTGCGCGTAGGGCGCGAGCCGGTCCGTGGCCCGCTCCGCCGAGGCCTCGATCTCGGTGATGCGCACGAGGTCCCGCAGGTTGAAGCCGCCGTCGTGGTGCCAGCCTGCCTCGGGGGCGGTCATCGCGCCCAGGGCGCACACGCGGGTGACGCCCGCCCGCGCCAGCCGCAGCGACAGCGGGTAAAGGCGCTCGGGCTCCACGGCCACCCCCGCGGTCTGCAGGTAGGGAGCGTGCGGGGCGAGCGCGTCGGCGGCCGCTTCCAGCGTGTCCACCGCCACCACCTGCACGCAGCGCCAGCCGGCGGTGGGCGACAGGGGCAGGGCGTGCTCGCTGAAGGCCACGGCCCAGGGCGAGGTCTCGTCGCCGAACAAGGTCTGGTCCTGGCCGCTCCATTCCACCGACTGCCGCCACTGCGCCACCGCCGCCGCATCGGCCAGGGCCAGTGCGGGGCGCGGATGGCGCTGGGCCAGCGCCGCCACCTCGCCGGCCAGGTGCTGCGCAAAGTCGCTTGGGGTGGTGCGGCCGCTGCGCTCGACGTAGAACACATGGGGCGAGTAGCAGCCTTGTTGCTCGAAGCGCACGACGTCCTGGGCCGCCAGGCGCGCCATTGCCGGTCCGCGTTGCGCGTCCAGCGCCGCGCGTCCCACCAGGGCCACACCGAGCTTGTGGCCATAGGCCAGGAAGCGCGTGGCGGCGGGCACCTGAGTGCGGATCTGGTCCACGGTGTCCTGTCCGCCATAGGCCAGCACCGTGTCGGCCTGGGCGTGCAGCGTGGCGGCAGGCTCGGCCTCGCCGCCTTTCCACCAGACGACGGCAAAGCAATCACCCAGGGCCGGATCCACCGACGCCAGGGCTCGCGCGAACAGCGTAGCGAACACCGGTTCCGCGCTGGGCAGCTTGCCGATGTTGCCCGCCTTCACCAGCAGCCCGCAGGCCAGGCTCCAAAGCGGCAGTCCGGGCACGTTCCCTGCCCAGTGATGCAGCAGCAGCCCCGGCCCGAAGGCGCGCACCATGCCGCCCTTGGGCGCGGGCTGGAACTCGTCCAGCACCTTGGGATTGGAGAAATCCTCGCTGACGAAGCGGTGCAACTGCGGCGCGCGAAAGGTCTGAAGGTAGCGCGTCAGGCCCAGGCGCACCATCGTCGCGTCGTAGCCGGTCACGCGGGGCAGCAGCTCGTCGGCCTGCTGGCGCAGCGGGTCGTTCACGTCCAGCAGGCGGGCCACCGCGCGGTCGATGCGCTCGATGACAGCCGACACGGTCAGGGCCTGCAGCACCTCGCGCGCGGACAAGCGCACCCGCTGCGCCAGCTCGCCGGCCTGCGCTGGCGTCAGCACCGGCACCGCGATTTCCAGGGGCTGGCCCGTCACGCCGTCAAAGCGCAGCGTCTGCCACGTGACCTCCTCATCGCGCAGCCCAGGCAGGTGGCCGGCCTTCCAGGGCGTGGGTGCAGTGCTCATGTCGTCCCCAGGAATTCCGCCACGGCCAGCGAGCAGCCGCGCGCCTGCGCGCCCTGCGCGCGCCCAAGCAGCAGGAAGCCGCCGTCCACCGCGACGCCCACGTCCTCGGTCAGGATGGTGGTGGTCGAATTGAAACTGGCCAGGTCACAGTGCACCAGCACGCCCTGTTCACCCAGCCGCATCTCGCGGCCGGTCAGCGGGTCCACCACGCGGCTGCGGATCCAGTGCGGCCCACGCTTGACGGCGGGCGTGACCGCGTTGCCCTCGTCGTAGAACTGGCTGCTCAATTCGGTCATGCCGTACATGTTGATGCACTGCGTGCGCGGCACGCCCAGTCGCAGCGCCAGTTCGCTGTAGAAGTCCTCAGGCGCCAGTTCGCGCGACTGGCGCTTGTAGCCGCCGGTGTCCAGGATGCGGCTGCCGGCGGGCAGGCGCACGGATTCACCATCCTGCGCCATCGCATCCAGCAGGTGGACGAAGCCGTAGCTCGCGCCCAGCACCGCCAGGGGTTGCCCGCTACGTTCAGCCTCGCGCAGGCGAGCGCGCAGGCCAGCCAGGTCCATGCCCGCTGAGGTGAGGTACCAGGCGCTGTCCGCGGTGCCGAACTCGCGCACGGCCTGGGTCAGGTAGCGCGCCAGCGAGGAATTGCCCAGCTCCGTCTCCGGTGGAAACAGAATGGCCATGGGTATTCGCGCCGCTGTGCGCATGAAGCGCGCCGCGAAGTTGCGCCGCATCGACAGGTCCCACACCGCGATGGTGGGGTGGTGGTGGCGGCCCTTGACCTCGGCGCGGGTGGTGCCGCTGGTCATGAAGACGCGCTCGCAGGCGTCCACCGGCTCGCAGCTCAGGGTGGTTTCCTTGAAGGCATTGATCGGTACCGCTGGAATATCCCGCCAGGAGCTGACCCGCCGCGGCGTCAGGCCCCGGCGCTGGCAGAAGCGCCGCAGCGGTTCGTTGTGCTCGTACTGGTGCGCGAACAGCCTCAGCGCCATCGCGTCGAAGGCCGCCTCGTCGCATCCGTCCTGCGCGAGGAAGGCGAGCAATTCGGGCACGAGCGTCCGGGTCGCCGCGGACAGGCCGTCCATCGTCCAGGGGGTCATGCGAGGGGAACCGTGTGCATCGCCTGCGGATGCCAGGCGTGATTGAGTGGCCCGCTGCCGGCACCGGTGCGCACGGGCGCTCCCGCCTGCAGGGCTCCGCGTACGTAATCGCGTGCGCCGCGTACCGCGTCGGGCAGCGAGGCGCCCTGCGCGAGGTGGGCCGCAATCGCGCTGGACAGCGTGCATCCCGTGCCATGCGTGTTCGCGCTCGGAATGCGCGGCCCGCGCAGCCACAGGGGTGCGGCATCGGACGCGAGCAGCAGGTCGCTCACCGTGCCGCCCGCGAGATGGCCGCCCTTGAGCAGCACGGCGCGGGCGCCCCGCGCGATCAGCTCGCGGGCGGCGACTTCAAGGTCGGCCTCAGTGGTCAAGGGGCGACCCACCAGCAGCGCCGCCTCGTCCAGGTTGGGGGTGACCAGCGCGGCACGCGGAAACATCTGTGCCACCAGCACCTCGATCGCCTCGCGGTCGATCAGCGTGGCGCCGCTGGTGGCCACCATCACAGGGTCCAGCACCACCCGCTGCAGGCGGTGGCGGTCGATGGCCGCGGCCACAGCCTGTACCGTAGCGGCCGAATGCAGCATGCCGACCTTCACCGCATCCACGCCGATGTCCTCCACCACGGCGTCGATCTGTGCATGCAGCATGTCCAGCGGCACGGCGTGGATGGCGCGTACGCCCACGGTGTTCTGGGCGGTGAGGGCGGTGAGGGCGGTCATGCCGAAGCAGCCGAGCGCGCAGAAGGTCTTGAGGTCAGCCTGGATGCCGGCGCCGCCGCCGCTGTCCGAACCGGCGATGGACAGCACGCGCGGATAGCGCATCGTCCGCGCGATCAGCGCGGTGTTCGTATCGGCCGCAGGGCCGCCGGCAGGGGGGGACGAGGTCACTGCAACTCCTTCGCAAGCCATGAACGCAATGCTCCGAAGGAGTGACCCGCGAAGGACCGCGTGCGCGGCCTGGCGGGAGAGCTCTTCTTACGCCGGCATGAACCGGATCAAGTTCGCGGGTCTGCATCTCAGCACGCTAGGCGTGCACCCCGGAGCGCTGCGAATTGTCTCATGAACAATGACCCCCACGTCCGCGCACTGCGTGTGGCTTCCTGCCCCCCGAGGGGGCGCTCGCGCCTTGGGACGGCCCGGCGGCGCTCACGTCTGCGCCATGGCCCTAGAATCTCCCCTGCTCCGGGGTGCTGGCGGCGACGAGCCGCCCGCTGAGATGGCCTAGCCAAACCCGTGAACTTGAACCGGTTCGCACCGGCGGAAGGAGAGCCCCATCCCACCGGCCCCTCTTCCTGTGCGTTCCGGGTGTATCCCACGACGGCAACGCAAGATGTCCCAAAAGAGGTAACTGCGCATGGTGGTCCCCGCTGGCTCTCCGTCGCCCCAGGCGACCCGCCCGCTCGCAAGCGCCGGGAGTCACCTGCGCATCGCCATCGCCGGCGCCGGCCTGCTCGGGCGCCTGCTGGCCCTGCAGCTTTCCCGCGCGGGCCACGCAGTCCAGGTCTTCGATCCCGCGGCCGATGCCGCCACCCGTGGGGCTGCAGGCTGGACAGCCGCCGGCATGCTTTCCCCTGTGGCCGAACTCGAGTCCGCCGACGACGACGTGTTCGCCATGGGCGTGCGCTCCCTCGAGCTGTGGCCTGCGCTGGTCGCGGGCCTGCCGCGTCCGGTGGACGTCCACCAGCGCGGGTCCCTCCTGCTCGCGCACCGCGGCGACGAAGGCGCGGCCAGCCGCGTGGTCGACCTGGTGCGGGCCAAGGCGCCCGCGCAGCACGCGCCCCAGGCGATGACCGGCCCGCAGCTGGCCGAACTCGAGCCTGACCTGCGCGGTGCGCCCCATGCCTGGCTGCTGCCCCACGAGGGGCAGATCGACACCGTGCAGGCGATGGCCGCTCTGGCCGAGGGCGCAGCCGCAGCGGGTGCCGTATTCCGATGGGGCCAGATGGTCGATGCGGTTACCGCCCACCACCTGCAGGCTGGCGGCCAGCGCATCGACGTGGATTGGGTCTTCGACGTGCGTGGCACCGGCGCCCGCCCGCAGCTGCCGGTGCGCGGCGTGCGCGGCGAGATCCTGCACCTGCACGCGCCGGGCGTGCGCCTGTCGCGCCCGATCCGTCTGCTGCATCCGCGCCACCGTGTCTACATCGTGCCGCGTGCGGGCGAGCGCGTGCTGGTGGGCGCCAGCGAGATCGAGAGCGAGGACCGCTCACCCATCTCCCTGCGCAGCACCGTCGAGCTTCTTGCCGCCGCCCACAGCGTACTGCCCGCGCTGGCCGAAGCGCGCGTGGTGCACACCGAGACCAACCTGCGCCCCGCGCTCCCCGACAACCTGCCGGTGCTGCATACCGCACCGGGCCTCACGCAGGTCAACGGCCTGTTTCGTCATGGCTGGCTGATCGCGCCGGCCCTGGTGGAGCGGGCCCTGCACGCCTTGGAGACTTCCGCATGATCCCCATCACCGTCAACGGCCAGCCGCGCGAGGTGCCGGCCGGCAGCAGCCTGGCCGACCTCGTCGCCCAAATGGCCGACACGCCGCAGGCCCTGGCCACCGCCGTGAACCAGGAATTCGTCGCGCGTGACGCGCGCGCCGCGCGCCTGCTGCAGGCGGGCGACCAGGTCTTCACTTTCCAACCCATCACCGGAGGCTGATCCCATGCCCCTGTCCCTCGAGATCGGTGGCGCCCGCCTGGACAGCCGCTTCTTCCTCGGCACCGCCGGCTATCCCTCGCCCAGGATCCTGCAGGACGCGATTGCGGCCTCGGGCACCCAGGTCGTGACCGTGGGCCTGAAGCGCCAGCTGGCGGGCGACGGCCAGCCCAATGACTTCCTGGCGATGGTGCGCGCCACCGGCGCGCGCCTCTTGCCCAACACTGCGGGCTGCCGCACCGCGAACGAGGCGGTGACCCTCTCGCGCATGGCACGCGAGCTCTTTGACACGAACTGGATCAAGCTGGAAGTGGTGGGCGACGAGCACACCCTGCAGCCCGATCCTTTCGAGCTGGTCGAGGCGGCGCGCACGCTGGTGCGTGACGGCTTCGAGGTGTTCCCCTACTGCACGGACGATCTTGTGAGCTGCCAGCGCCTGCTGGACGTCGGCTGCAGGATTCTCATGCCCTGGGGCGCGCCGATCGGTTCGGGTCAGGGGCTGCTCAATCCGGCGGCGCTGCGCACGCTGCGGGCGCGCCTGCCCGATGTGCCCCTGGTGGTGGATGCTGGCATCGGCTCGCCGCGCGATGCAGTGCAGGCAATGGAACTGGGCTTTGACGCCATCCTGCTCAATAGCGCGGTGGCACAGGCTCGGGATCCGGTGACGATGGCGCGTGCCTTCCGGCTCGCCGTCGAATCCGGTCGCCTGGCCTGGGAGGCTGGGATCATGGCGCGCCAGGACATGGCAGTGCCGACGACGCCGGTGACGGGGCGGCCGTTCGTGCTCTGAACGTGGCCGCCTTGCAGGCCGCGGCCCGAGGATGCCCTCAGCGCGCCGCTTCGAATACCAGGCAGGTACAGGTCCCGTGCGCGTACAGGGTCCCGTCGGGCCCGACCAGGCGGGCTTCCGCCGTGGCCAGCTGCCGTCCGCAGTGCAGCACGCGCCCTTCGGCGCGTACACGTGCGACCTTGGGACCGATCGCTTTCACGATGTTCACGCTCAGTTCTGCCGTGGTGTAGGCGCGTCCTGCAGGCAGCCGGGTATGCACCGCGCACCCGAGTGCCGAGTCCAGCAGCGTGGAGTACCAGCCGCCATGGATCCCGCCCATGGGATTCGTGTGGTCGGGCCCTGGCGTGCCCTGGAAGACGGCGTAGCCTTCGGCAATCTCCACGGGTAGGAAGTCCAGCGTTTTACCGATGCGCGCGTACGGAAGCTCTCCGCGCAGCATGGCCTGCATCATCTCCAGGCCGCTCAGGTGCACCGCCTGGTCGGGTCTCGTGAATCCGGCGCCCACGCCCTGCGCCAGGATGGCCCGCACCTGCGCTTCGCGCGCGAGCCAGGCTTCCAGCACGCCAGAGCCGGGTTGGTTGGTGTCCGCGCTCACGACGTCACTTCAACGGTGTAGTTCAGTGTCATGCGCCCGCCATCCACCACCACGATCTCCCCGGTGACGTAGCTGGCGGCATCGCTGGCCAGCCAGGCCACTGCGTCAGCCACCTCGGCCGGCGTGCCCAGTCGCTTCATTGGCGTGCGGCTCATGATGCGGGCGCGGTCCTCCGCGCGTGTCAGCACCGCCTTCGCCGCCAGCTCGGTGGCGATGGTGCCCGGCGCGACGGCGTTCACGCGCACGCCCTTGTCGGCCAGCGCCAGGGACATGACGCGTGTGAGCTGGTTGAGCCCGCCTTTGCTGACGTTGTAGCTGGCGAGGGTGGGGATGGCCATCACCGCGTTGACCGAGCTCATGTTGATGATCGCGCCCTGGCCGGCGCGGGCCATCTCGCGCGCCACCGCCTGCCCCATGAGGAAGGCGCCCCTGAGGTTCACGCGCAGCACGTCGTCGAAGTCCCTCTCGGACATCGCCAGGAAATCGGCGGCCCGGAAGATCCCTGCGTTGTTCACGAGCACGTCGATGCGGCCATGCGCCTTCATCACCCGGGCGACGCAGCGCTCGACCTGAGCCTTCGAGCCCACGTCGCAGTGCATGTAGGTGGCGCCCAGTTCGGTGGCCAGGGCCTTGCCCCGCGTGTCGTTGATGTCGGCCAGCACCACGAAGGCGCCCTCGCGCGCGAAGCGCCGCGCGCAGGCTTCACCGATGCCCTGCGCTGCGCCGGTGACCAGGCAGACGCGCCCTCCCAGCCCGAAGGAGATCGGGGGGGAGGATGCCGCGGGAGAAGACGCGGGAGCGGGAGGGGCCCCGGCGCGTGCCTGAGCCTTGGATCGCAGATGGGAGCGGGGTCGGGTCGTCATCCCCGGATGTTAGTGCGCGGCCTTGCGCCGTGGCAAAGCCTGCCGAAAGCCCGGGCACGCGGTCAGGCCAGGCCCGGACTGCAGGGCCTTCAACGTCCCCAGTTGCGCGAACCGCCGCTGCGGCCGCCACCGCCGCCGAACCCGCGGCCACCACCACCACCACCGCCACCACCACGGCGGCCACGTCCGCCCATGCTGTCCACGCTGGTGCGCAGCGGGTCGGGCTGGCCGTCACCGCCGCCCTTGCGGGGCGCGGCCTCGCGCAGCACGAAGGGACCGCCGCTCTGGTGCGCGCCCATGCGCGGCTGGACTTCGCCGTCCTCAAAGCGCTGGTGCTGGGGCGCACGGCCGCCACCACCACCGCCCTGGCGGCCCTGGCCTTGACCCTGGCGCGCGCCGTTGCCGCCGCGCCCGCCGCCTGCAGGCTTGGGTCCGGCCGACTGTTTCTGGCCGCCCCGGCCACCGCCGTTGCCGCCCTGCGACGTCTTGTTCTCGCGGATACGCTGCATCATCTCCGAGCGTGCTGCCTTGGCCGCCGCGGCCATCACCTCCCGGCTCGGCGGCTTGCCGGCGCCGCCCCAGATGGTCTGGCGGCCCATGGCGATGGGCTCGGCGCGCTCGTCGGGCTCGGGGCCGAAGCCCTCGACCGGCTCGCGCGGGATCTGCTGCTTGGTGAAGCGCTCGATCTCCATCAGGAAGCCTTCCTCGTCCAGGCAGGCCAGGCTCACAGCCTCGCCGCTGTTGCCCGCGCGGCCCGTGCGGCCGATGCGGTGCACGTAGTCCTCGGGCACGTTGGGGATCTCGTAATTGACCACGTGCGGCAGTTCGTCGATGTCGATCCCGCGCGCTGCGATGTCGGTGGCCACCAGGGCGCGGATCTCACCGCTCTTGAAGCCCGCGAGTGCCTGTGTGCGCGCGCCCTGGCTCTTGTTGCCATGCAGGGCCATCGCGGTGATGCCGTTCTTTTCCAGGAATTCGGCCACGTGATTGGCGCCGAACTTGGTGCGGGTGAACACCAGCACCTGGCTCCAGTCGTTCTTCTGGATGATGTGCGCCAGCAGCGCCTTCTTCTTCTGGCGGCCCACCAGGTGCGCCACCTGGGTGATGCGCTGCACCGTGGTGTTGCGCGGCGTGACCTGGATGCTTTGCGGATTCCTCAAAAGGCCGTTGGCCAGGTCGCGGATCTCGTCGCTGAAGGTGGCGGAGAACAGCAGGCTCTGCTTGTCTTTCGGCACCAGGGCCAGCACCTTCTTCACGTCGTGGATGAAGCCCATGTCCAGCATGCGGTCGGCTTCGTCCAGCACCAGGATCTCCACCGTGGACAGGTCCAGGTGTCCCTGCTGCTGCAGATCGAGCAGGCGTCCGGGCGTGGCCACCAGGATGTCGACGCCGCGCTTGATGCGGTCGATCTGGGGAGTCATGCCGACCCCGCCGAAGATGACGGTGGACGTCAGGGGCAGGTGCTTGCCGTAGGTGCGGATGGACTCCTCCACCTGGGCGGCCAGTTCGCGCGTGGGCGTGAGGATCAGGGCGGCGATGCCGTCCTTGCCGAACTTGTTGGTCTTGCTGTGGCCCTTGGACAGCTTGTGCAGCAGGGGCAGGGTGAAGGCGGCCGTCTTGCCGGTGCCGGTCTGCGCGCCGGCAAGCAGGTCGTGCCCTTCGAGCACGGCGGGGATGGCCTGGGCCTGGATGGGGGTGGGGCTGTCGTAGCCCTGTTCGCGCACGGCCTGGAGGATGGCGGGTGCCAGATTGAGTTCGTCGAAAGTCATGAAAAGTCCGCGCCAAGTCCATGGCGCATGGGAACGGCCTGTACGGTGCCGGGGCACCGAGCCAGTCAAAGGCCGGTCAGTTCGGGGTCGGGAGGTGGCGGCCGCAGGAAAGGCGTAAGGGCGGGCCGCTGGTCCCCAGCAGGAGTGCTGGTGCCGCGCCAACTGGATGCGCGTGCAGAGCGGATTGTCGCACGGTTTGGCCCGGGCCGGTCAAACCGGCCCCAGGCCCGGCCGCATCCGCCGATAATCACGGGTTACGCCGCGCGGCCCCCACACGGAGCCGGCTGCCCCCGGCACCCCCTTCCAGCATCCCAGACAGGCACCCACAGACCCCATGGCCCAATACGTCTTCACCATGAACCGCGTCGGCAAGATCGTTCCGCCGAAGCGCCAGATCCTCAAGGACATCTCGCTGTCCTTCTTCCCCGGCGCCAAGATCGGCGTGCTCGGTCTGAACGGCTCGGGCAAGTCCACGCTGCTGAAGATCATGGCCGGCATCGACAAGGAGATCGAAGGCGAGGCCATGCCCATGCCGGGCCTGAACATCGGCTACTTGCCCCAGGAGCCCAAGGTCAACCCCGACAACTCGGTGCGCCAGGAAGTCGAGGAGGCCCTGGGCGAGGTCAACGCCGCCAAGGCCCGCCTCGAAGAGGTCTACGCCGCCTACGCCGAAGAAAACGCCGACTTCGACGCCCTGGCCGCCGAACAGGCCAAGCTCGAGGCCATCATCGCCACCTCGGGCACCGACTCCGAGCACCAGCTCGAAATCGCCGCCGACGCCCTGCGCCTGCCGCCCTGGGACGCCAAGATCGGTCTGCTCTCGGGCGGCGAGAAGCGCCGCGTCGCCCTGTGCAAGTTGCTGCTGTCCAAGCCCGACATGCTGCTGCTGGACGAACCCACCAACCACCTGGACGCCGAATCGGTCGATTGGCTCGAAGTGTTCCTGCAACGCTATCCCGGCACCGTGGTGGCCATCACCCACGACCGTTACTTCCTGGACAACGCAGCCGAGTGGATCCTCGAGTTGGACCGAGGTCACGGCATTCCCTACAAGGGCAACTACAGCACCTGGCTGGAGCAGAAAGAAGCCCGCCTCGAGCAGGAACAGCGCACCGAAGACGCCCGCACCAAAGCCATGAAGAAGGAACTGGAGTGGGCGCGCCAGAACCCCAAGGGCCGGCAGGCCAAGAGCAAGGCCCGCCTGGCCCGCTTCGAGGAACTGTCGGATTTCGAATACCAGAAACGCAACGAAACCCAGGAGATCTTCATTCCGGTGGCCGAGCGTCTGGGCACGCAGGTGATCGAGTTCAAGAACGTCTCCAAGTCCTTTGGCGATCGCGTTCTGATCGACAACCTGAGCTTCACGGTGCCGGCCGGTGCCATCGTGGGCATCATCGGCCCCAACGGCGCGGGTAAGTCCACGCTGTTCAAGTTGATCGCCGGCAAGGAGCAGCCCGATTCCGGCGAAGTCGTGATCGGCTCCACCGTCAAGATGGCCTTCGTCGACCAGAACCGCGATGTGCTGTCCAACGACAAGACCGTGTGGGAAGACGTCTCGGGCGGCCTGGACATCATCAACGTCGGCAAGTTCCAGATGGCCAGCCGCGCCTACTGCGGGCGCTTCAACTTCAACGGCGGCGACCAGCAAAAGAAGGTCGGCATGCTCTCGGGCGGCGAGCGCGGGCGCCTGCACCTGGCCAAGACCCTGATCGCCGGCGGCAACGTGCTGCTGCTGGACGAACCCTCCAACGACCTGGACGTCGAGACCCTGCGCGCGCTGGAAGACGCGCTGCTCGAATACGCGGGCAGCGTACTCGTGATTTCACACGACCGCTGGTTCCTGGACCGCATCGCCACCCACATCCTGGCCGCCGAGGGCGACAGCCAGTGGGTGTTCTTCGATGGCAACTACCAGGAGTACGAGGCCGACAAGAAGAAGCGCCTGGGTGAGGAGGGCGCCAAGCCCAAGCGGGTTCGCTACAAGGCCTTGAAATAGGACCACCCCCGAGGCGGCTTTGCCGCCTCCCCCCTCAAGGGGGCGCCGCCGGCGGACTGGCAAAGCCAGATCCGCGGCGGCCGCTTGAAGGGGTCACCCCCCCGAAGCGCCTCCGGCGCTTCCCCCCTCGAGGGGGGCGCCGCTGGTGGACTGGCAGAGCCAGATCCACGGCGGCCACTGGAGGGGGCTTGCCTCTGTCTTCTGTTTACAGGTCGCGGGTTGCGGGGAAGTGCAGGCCGTTGTCCTTGAGGCCCCGGGCCGCGAGGACGGCGCGGACCGTGGCGCGGGCCACGGCTTCGGCGGCCATGGTGGCCAGGACCATCATGCCGGGGTGCGTGGCGGCCTTGCCCGTGGCCAGTGCGAAGAGGGTGTCGCCATCAGCCACCGTGTGCACCGGGTTGATCGTGCGGGCCAGCCCGTCGTGCGCCACCTGTGCCAGGCGGGTGGCCTGGGCCTTGGTGAGTTTGGCGTCGGTCGCTACGACACCGATCGTGGTGTTGGTGCCCGCCAGGATCGGGATCGGCGCGTGGCCCGCCAGCAGGGCGCGACGGGTGTCCAGCAAGGCTTTGCCATCGGCGGTGCGTGCGCCAGCGATCACCGCGCCCGTGTCGGGGTCCACCACATCGCCCAGCGCATTGCACGCCACCAGGGCACCTACCGTCACGTCGCCCACGCGTACCGATGCCGTACCGATGCCACCCTTCATGGCTCGCTCGTGTCCGAAGACCTTGCCTACCAGCGCGCCAGCGCCCGCGCCCACATTGCCCTCAGCAGGCGACTGCGCACTCGCGGCCCCGCAGGCGGCGTAGCCTGCCGCCGCATCAGGACGGATGCGGGCATCGCCCACCATCAGGTCGAACAGCACTGCCGCCGGCACGATGGGCACGCGCGCCGGGCCCACGTCCAGTCCGATGCCGTTTTCGTCCAGCCAGCGCATCACGCCACCCGCCGCATCCAGGCCGAAGGCACTGCCCCCGGACAGCAACACCGCATGCACCGTGTTCACGGTGTTCGTCGGCGAAAGCAGGTCGGTCTCGCGCGTGCCGGGGGCCGCGCCGCGAACGTCCACGCCGCCCACGGCGCCGCCTCGCGCGATCACCACGCTGCAGCCAGTGGGCCTGCGCGAGTCGGTGAAATGTCCGACCTCAATGCCGGGCACGTCGGTGATGGAGCCGCCCGCAGGGATCGCGTTCATTTCAGTCGTCTCCCGCACGCCACTGGGGCAAGATGAATCCGGAGGTCATGGCCCAGGCCCGCAGGCCGATCGTCACGCCCACCGACGCCAGCACGCTGGCCCACTCGGGAGCCCCCAGGGTCCACAGGCCCACCAGCACCCAGCCTCCGAAGAACGCGCACACCGCATAGGGCCGGTGGTCGCTGAAGGCGCTGGGGATGTCGTTGCACACGATGTCACGCAGTACGCCGCCGAACACCGCGGTGATCATCCCCATGAGGACCGCCACGATGGCGGGCAGGCCCTGGTCCAGGGCGATCAGCGTTCCGTTGGCGGTGAAAAGGCCCAGGCCCACGGCGTCGGGCCACTGCGCCGCGCGCAGGGTGGGCGACAAGTGGCGTGTCCGCATGAAGGCCAGCGCGCCGATGGTCAGGGCCAGCAGCACCCACAGCCAGGCGGCATGTTCCACCCAGAAGAAAGGCCGGCGGTCCAGGAGCACGTCGCGCAGCGTGCCGCCGCCGAAGGCGGTCAGGCCCGCCACCACGCACACGCCCACCGCGTCCAGCCGCTTGCGGGCGGCTGCCACCAGGCCCGAGAGGGCGAAGGCGAGCGTCGCCAGCGATTCGATCGCGGTGAGGACCACAGACAGGGATTCGGCGCCAGGACTCCAGTTCACAGGCCGGACTTTACTCGGGCCGGCAGACGGAGCTGAGAGCCCGCCCTCAGCGCCGGTGTGCCTCGGTCTTGTGCTCGATGATGCGTCCCACCAGCCCGTAGTCGACCGCTTCCTGGGCGGACAGCCAGCGATCGCGCTCGATGTCCGCCAGCACCTCCTCCAGCGACTTGCCGGTCTCGCGGGCGATGGCACGGGCAATGCGCTCGCGCGCCTTGAGGATCTCCTGCGCGTGGATCGCGATGTCGCTGGCCTGCCCGCCCGCGCCGCCACTGGGCTGGTGGATCAGGAAGCGGGTGTTCGGCAGGCAGTAGCGCCTCTCGCGCGGCACCGCCAGGTACAGGTGGGTCGCGGCGCTGCCGACCCAGCCCGTGCCGATCATGTGCACCGGCGCGGTGATGAAGCGGATGATGTCGTGGATCGCGTCGCCCGATTCCAGGTGGCCGCCGGGCGAACTCACGATCATGTCGATGGGCGTGGGCGCGTCGGCGTCCAGCGCGATCAGGCGGCGCGCGACGTCGCAGGCCGCGGCGTCGCTGATCGTCCCGAACACCAGCACGGTGCGTGAGCGGAAGGCCTTCTCCTCCAGGAAGGAGTTGCGCGGCTCGGCGGTCGCGGTCGCGGTCGCGGTGGAGGGGGGATCGGTCTCGGTCAGGTTCATCGCGGGCTCCTGGGGCGGCGTGTGGGAAGCGGGTGATGATGGCCCCGCGCGTCCTGCCCGGGGGCCTTCGGCGTCTCTGTCCTACAGCCGCAGTCCGCGTCGCGCCGACAGGCGGGCAACGATGGGCTTCCTAGATTGGCTGCGCATCCCGGTGCCCACCGCTCTCGAGAGGACCCCCATGATCAACGAAACCAGCGACTCTCCCTTTCCTGCCAGCGGCTCCACCGCCGGCAGCTCGCCCTACCCGGGGACAGCGGCCCCGGCTGCGCCCGTGGCCGTCCATCGCATGGCCCAGGCCGCCCACGAGGCGGTGGACCGGCTCGAGCAGGCCCTCGGCTCGGGCAGCGAACGCGTGATGGACTGGCAGCAGGAGTACGGCGAGGTGGCGCGTGACCGCGTGCGCGCCAGCCCGCTGGCCGCGGTGGGCATTGCCTTCGGCGTGGGCGTCGTCCTCAGCCGGCTGTTCATGCGCTAGAGCGTGATCTCGAGCCGGCCCAGCCCGGAGATCTCGCCGGCGACCCGTGCGCCCTCGGCCGCGAACACCGGGGGCGTGCACGAGCCGGTGGTCACGACGTCACCCGCGCGCAGCGGCCGTCCGCGCCCCTGGGCGTGGCGCGCCAGCCAGGCCACCAGGCGCCAGATGTCGGGTGCGGCATGCGCGCCGGTCACGTCCGCTGCCACCTCGCCGTCAAACCACAGGCGGGTACGCAGGCGGCGCAGGTCCACGTCGCGTGGGGCCACGCCCGAGGGCGTGCCCCAGGCCAGCGCGCCGTGGCTTTGCAGGTCCGCCAGCCGCACGCGCGCGGGCGCGTCACGGCCTTCGGCCAGGCGGCTGTCCACCACCTCGATCACCGGCAGCACGTCCTGCACCGCGTTCATCACCTCGTCCCGCGACAGCATGCGCTCGCCCGGCAGCAGGTCGGCGCGCAGGCGCACCGCCACCTCCAGCTCGATCAGCCGCAGCGACCGCGAAGGCAGGCGCAGGGCGGACCCGGCTGGCACCACCACCGAGGCTGGCAGCGGCGCGGCGTTGGGCTCATCGGTGTCGCTGGACGCACCCACCTTCCAGCCGGCTACCGGCCCGAGGCGAGTGGCCAGGGCATCCTGGATGGCATAGGCCTGCACGTCGCTCTCGATCGGCAGGGCGGAGGCGGGCACACGCGGTGCGCCGTTCCAGGCCTGGGCCAGGGCCGAGGCGTGGGCTTGGGGGTCGAAGGCGGTGTTCATGGCGCGCGGATCATAAGCGGCGGCCTCTCCGGGGGACTCCCCTTGCCGCTGCGGCGCCGCGCCGCTAGGGTCGGGGCGCAGTCATCTTGGAGACCCTCTTGGAACGACCCCATCTCGCGTCCTGGCCCCGGCGCGTCCCGCGCACGATCACGCCGCCGCAGACCTCCCTCTGGGACAACCTCGCCACCAGCGCCCGGCGCTTTCCGCAGAAGGCAGCCCTCGTGTTCTTCGATCGGGTCTACACCTACCGGGAGGTGCTGGCCCAGGCCGAGCGCCTGGCGGCGCACCTGCACGCCATGGGCGTGGCGCGCGGGGACCGCGTCGTGCTGGCCATGCAGAACTGCCCGCAACTGGTCATCGCGCATTTCGCCATCCTGCGCTGCGACGCGGTGGTGGTGCCGGTCAATCCCATGAACCGCGCCGAGGAGATCCGCCACTACATCACCGACCCGCAGGCCCGTGTGGCCCTGACCACCGGCGACCTCGCGCCCGAGGTCGCGCGCGCCAGCGACGGTCTGCTGCCAGCGCAGCGCCTGTCGCACCTGATCGTCACGCACTACACCGACGCCTTCGACCCGGTGCGCGCAGCCGACGCCATGCCCGCGGCCTGGCACGACTGGCTGCTGCCACGCGCCGCGCTGCCCGGGTTGGACGGGGGGCACGTCACATCCTGGAGCGCCGCCCTGGACAACACGCTGCCGCTGCCCCCGCACGAGGCGGGCCCTGCGGATCTCGCGGTATTGCCCTACACGAGCGGTACCACCGGCCTGCCCAAGGGCTGCATGCACACGCACGCCAGCCTGATGCACAACGCAGTGGCCAGCGGCCTGTGGTCGCAGGCCACCTGCGAGATGGTGTCGCTGCTGGCGGTGCCCATGTTCCACATCACCGGAATGGTCAGCGTCATGCACGCGGGCATCTACCTGGGTGCCACGCTGGTTGTCATGCCCCGGTGGGACCGCGACCTGGCCGGCCGGCTGATCTCGCACTGGAAGGTCACGAACTGGACCAACATCCCCACCATGGTCATCGACCTGCTGGCCAGCCCGCACTTCGAGCGCTACGACCTGTCCAGCCTCCTGACCATCGGCGGCGGCGGTGCCGCCATGCCGCAGGCTGTGGCCCAGCGCCTGTGGGAGCAGTTCGGCCTTCGCTACATCGAAGGCTACGGCCTGACCGAGACCGCCGCCCCGTCCCACAGCAACCCGCCGGACGCCACCAAGCAGCAGTGCCTGGGCATCCCCATCATCGGCTGCGACTCGCGCGTCATCGACCCGCAGACCCTGAAGCAGTTGCCGGCCGGAGAGGCTGGCGAGATTGTCATGCGCGGGCCCATGATCTTCCAGGGCTACTGGCGGCAGCCCGAGGCCACCGCCGCGGCCTTCATCGAGCTGGACGGCGAGCGCTATTTCCGCTCAGGCGACCTGGGACGGGTGGACGAGGAGGGCTACTTCTTCATCACCGACCGCCTCAAGCGCATGATCAATGCCTCAGGCTTCAAGGTCTGGCCCGCCGAGGTCGAGGCGCTGATGTTTCGCCACCCCGCCATCGCGGAGGCCTGCGTCATCGCCACGCAGGACGCCTACCGCGGCGAGTCGGTCAAGGCCGTCGTGGTGCTGCGCGCCAGCCACCAGGGGCAGGTCAACGAGCAGGACATCATCGGATGGTGCCGCGAGAACATGGCCGTCTACAAGGCCCCGAAGATCGTGCAGTTCGTGACCGCGCTTCCCAAGAGCGGCAGCGGCAAGGTGATGTGGCGCCTGCTTCAGGAGCAGGAGGCCCGCGCCGCCTAAGTGCGCAAGAAGCCGACGCGAATCCACGCCACAGCGCCGCACAGGGTCATCCACCCGGGGCTAGACTCGCGACCGTTCCAACACGGGAGACCACAGCGTGCGCGTGCTGATCACCGGAGCCACCGGCTTCATCGGAGGGGCGATCGCCCGGGCCCTGCTGCGTCAGGGGCACGAGCTGGTCTGCGCGGTGCGCGATCCCTCGCGCCTGCGGCTGCAGGAGGCGGGCGAGGGCGCCTGGCGCGCGGTGGCCATGGACCTGTCACGCGTTCCCGGTGCACAGGACTGGCAGCCGCATCTGGGTGGCGTCGACGCTGTGATCAACGCGGTGGGCATCATCCGCGAGCAAGCCGGCCAGACTTTCGACGCGTTGCATCACCGCGCGCCCGCCGCCCTGTTCCAGGCTGCAGCCGCAGCCGGTGTCCCCACCGTGATCCAGGTCTCCGCCCTGGGGGCCGACGAGGGCGCGCACAGCCGATACCACCGCACCAAGAAGGCAGCCGACGACGCCCTGCGCGCGCTGCCCGTGGCCGGCGCGGTCCTGCAACCCTCCATCGTCTACGGCGACAGCCCCGGCGCCGCGATGTTCAACCTGATGGCGACCTCGCCGGTGCTGGCCATGCCGCAGGCGGGCGGCATGCAGGTGCAGCCGGTGCACGTGGACGACGTGGTCGAGGGCGTCCTCGCGGTCCTGCGTGACCCACCGCGTCCGGTGGCCACCGTCGCCTGCGTCGGCCCGCAGCCGCTGTCGATGGCGCAGTACCTGCGGGGGCTGCGCGCCGCCCTGGGCCTGCCCGGGGCCTTGCCCTGGGTGCTGCCGCTGCCTACGCCGCTTTTCATGGCCACGGCCCGCGTCGCCAGCGTCATCCCCGGCAGCATCCTGGACGCCGAGACCGCCGGCATGCTGCTGCGAGGCAACGCCGCGCCCGCAGCCGACTTCACCCGCCTGCTGGGGCGTGCCCCTCGCGGGATCGACCGCTTCATCGCGCCCCCCGACCTGCCCGCGGCGCGCGCGCGCCTGCGGCGCGACATCGCTGGCCTGGTGCTGAAGGCGGGAATCGCTCTGGCCGCCGCTGGCCTCCTCGTGGCACTGGCGTGGCGTCTGACGTGAGGCGGCCCCTCGCGATTTGTGAGAATCCGGTGCCATGCCCTCCCTGAAGCTCTCTGTTCTGGATCAGTCCGTCGCCCGCGTCGGCCACCCGCAGGGCGAATCCGTTCGCCACACCCTGGCCCTGGCCGAACACTGCGAAGCCCTGGGCTACGAGCGCTTCTGGGTCAGCGAGCACCACAGCATCCCCGCCATCGTCGGCAGCGCGCCCGAGGTGCTGATGGCGGCCATCGCCGCCCGCACCCGCCGCATCCGCATCGGTAGCGCCGGCGTCATGCTGCCGCACTACACCGCCTTCAAGGTGGCCGAGCAATTCCGCGTGCTCGAGGCCCTGGCCCCGGGCCGCATCGACCTGGGCGTGGGCCGCGCCCCCGGCGGCGACATGCGTACCGCCCGCCTGCTCAATCCGCACGGCGGCACGGGCGACGACTTCCCGCAGCAGGTCGTGGAGCTGCAGGCGTGGCTGCAGGGCGAGCCCATGCCGCCGGGCCACCCGGGTCATGGTGTTCAGGCCTTTCCCACGGGCCCCACCGCGCCGGCCCTGTGGATGCTCGGAAGCTCGGCCTACGGCGCGCAGCTGGCGGCGCACCTGGGCCTGCCCTATGCGTTCGCGTCCTTCATCACCGACGGACAGGGCACCCTCGAGGCGCTGGACCTGTACCGCCGCACCTTCCGCCCCGGCGCGCTCGAGCGGCCCCAGGGCACGGCCTGTGTCTGGGCCCTGGCCGCCGACACCGAGGAAGAGGCCTGGTTCCAGTTTCGCAGCAGGGAGCGCGCCCGCATCGACCGTCTCACCGGCCGCTTCGGGCCCCTGCTGCCGCCCCAGGAGGCGCGGCGTGCGTACTCGCCCGCCGAGGAGGCCCAGGCGCAGGCACTGCGCCGGCAGTCGCTCGTGGGCAGCGCGCAGCAGGTGCGCGAGCAGCTACAGGCCCTGGCCGCGCAGCTGCAGGTCGACGAGCTGGTGATCCTCACCTGGGCCTGGGACCCTGCCGTCCAACGCCGCTCCTACGAGCTCCTGGCCCGCGCCTTCAGCCTCGCCTGAAGCGTCCCGAGCACCGCCGTGCCGCGCAGGCTGGCTCATGCGGCCCTTGGCGCTTGTCCTACAGCTTTTCCCGCTCCCAAGGCTTACAAACTCGGCCACGGAGGGGGTAAGCATGAGACAAGACACCGCACTGGCACCCGTGCGCCGCTCATGGTGGCACGACGACGGCACCACGATGGTCAATACGAGATCCATCGTCATCCTGATCGTGGTCGCACTGACCTGGGCCTTCAGCCTGATGGGGCTGAAGCCGCACTCGCCCCTGGGGCTCCCCTCCAGCGTCGCGGCCTGGTCCCGCACCTGCCCGAGCTGCGGTACCGTCGAATCCGTGGCCACGCTCATGCCCGCCCCGGCCGATGTACCGGGCGGGGCCGTCGTGCCCTTCTACCGGCTCACCATTCGCATGGCCGACGGTTCCATCCGCCGCGTCGAGCGGCCCGAGCCCCTGACGCCCGGCGTGCAGGTGCTGGTCCGGGACGGCACGCTCCAGCCAGCCCCGCCTGCAGCGGCGATCCCTGTGCCGCCGCAGCGACAATAGCGGGATGAATGCCATCCGCAACGGCGCTCCCATCCGCGTTCCCGCCTCCTGGGGGGACGACATCGCCAAGTTCGGGGCCTGAGGTGCTCGCCCCGCCGCTCACCCCGCCCGGCGAACTCGCCACCCAGTTGCGCACGCGCGGCTACGCCGTGCTGGACGCAGGGGCCGTCTGCGACATCGCGCAGGTGCCGCTGGCGAGCCTGAAATCGTGGGTCTCCGGCTGGAACGACCTGCCCCCCGACAACTACCTCAAGGACGGCGGCCGCTACCGGCGCCGGCGCCACGCCAGCTTCGTCGTCGACGGCGATTCGGTGACCCTCGCGACGCACCGCGCTCACTGGCAGCCCGTCTCCTACAACGCCCTGCATGGTGGCATGGAGCGCTGGTTCGAGCCCATGCTGCCGGCGCTCACGGGCGACCCTGCCTGGCACCGCCTGCTGGCGGGGCTGGGCCGCATCGCCAGCGGCCTCAAGGGCGCGCAGCCCTGGTACACCGAGGCCCACCAGTTCCGCATCGACACCACCGACGGCATCGGCCGGCCCACGCCCGAGGGCGCGCACCGCGACGGCGTCGACCTGGTGGCGGTATTCCTCGTCTCGCGCGAGGGCATCAAGGGCGCGGAGACTCGTGTCTTCGAGGCCCAGGGCCCGACGGGCGTGCGCTTCACGCTCACGCAACCCTGGAGCCTGCTGCTGCTGGACGACGAGCGCGTCATCCACGAATCCACGCCCATCCAGCCGCTGGGGGGCACCGGCCACCGCGACACGCTGGTGGTCACCCTGCGCCGCGGCGGATTCCAGGACCCCTGAGGCGCCGCGCGCCGTGTTCAGGCATCGCGCACGTCAGCCACCGGCTGGCTGCCGAAGTCCGGCCGCGCCAGGTAGGCCAGCACCCGGGCCGCCGCGTCCTGCGGCGAAGCCAGCTGCCCCTGCGATTTCAGGCCGATGAAGGTGCCCACGTCCCGGAACTGCTTCGCGTCCGCGCCCCGCAGCTGCACCTGCATGTCGGTGTCGATCACGCCGGGCGCCAGCGAGCATACGCGCGCGCCGCCGGGCCAGTCCGCCTCTTCCAGCGCCACGCAGCGCGTGTAGTGGTCCATGCCGGCTTTCGCGGCGCAATAGGCCGCCGACGAGGCCATGGCGCGGCGCCCCAGTCCCGAGGAGATGTTCAGGACCTTGCGCGTGCAGCCCCAGCCGCGGGTCGCGCGCAGGAAGGCCCCCGTGAGCAGCATCGGCGCCTCCAGGCCCACCCGCAGGGCGTTCGAGAGGTCACCGGGCTCGATGTCTCCCAGCGGCGCCAGGCGCGGGATCACGCCGGCGTTGTTGATCAGGGTCACGCTGGCCAGGCCCGCCGGGCCGCGTGCTTGCAGCCACTGCGCCAGGCGCTCGGCGGCTTCGTCCGCTCGGGCCAGGTCCAGGGTCCATTGCTCGCAGGCCACGCCCGCAGCCGCAGCCTGCGAGGCGAGGCCGTCGTCGGCGCGCCGGGAGATGCACACCAGGTCATGGCCCGCCCGCAGCAGCTGGCTGGCCATGGCCAGGCCCATGCCGCGCGACGCACCGGTCAGGAGAGTGAGGTGAGGGGAGGTCATGCCCGGCATCGTAGCGGGCCCGGGAGCGGATCTCAGGGGGCAGGGGCGATCGCTAGAAAGGCGCGCCGCAGTCGATCTCCAGCGGCGCCCCGGTGAGCGGATGCATCAGCCGCAGCGCGCAGGCATGCAGCAGCAGCCGCGGCGCCATCGCCTGCACCGGCGCGGGCGCGTACAGCGTGTCGCCCAGGATCGGGTGGCCCACGGCCTGCAGGTGCACCCGCAGCTGGTGGCTGCGCCCGGTGCGCGGCGCCAGCTCCAGCCGGGTGTGGTCGGGCCCCACCTGCAGGATGCGCCAACGGGTGAGGCTGGGGCGTCCGTGCTGCGGGTCGACCTTCTGAAGGGGGCGGTTCGGCCAGTCCGCCGCCAGGGGCAGGTCGATCTCCCCCCAGCCGTCGGCCGTCGCGGGCGGCGCCATGCATCCCGCCACTACCGCCACATAGCGCTTGTTCACCGCCTGCTGCTCGAAGGCGCGGCTGAAGGCGCGCTGCATGTCCGGACCGCGTGCCATCAGCCAGACGCCCGAGGTTGCCATGTCCAGGCGGTGCACCACCCGGGCGTCGGGCCAGACCGCCTGCACCCGACGGGCCAGGCAGTCCTGCTTGTCCTCGCCCCGTCCGGGCACCGACAGCAGGCCCGCAGGTTTGTCCACCACCACGCAGGCCGCGTCCGCGTGCAGGACGGCGAGGTCGCTGGCCCGTCCGGTCCCGGGCGGTACACTGCCTCCCGTTGACGACCCGTCAGGAAAGATAGACCCCATGTTCTTTGGCAAGCTGCTGCCCCGAGAAAGCAATTTTTTCGAGATGTTCAACCAGCACGCTGACCGCATCGTGGACGCGGCGCGGGCCTTCCAGCAGCTGGTCGCGAACTATAACGACCCCCACCTGCGCGAACAGTACAACCGCGACGTGGACAACGCCGAGCGCGCCGCCGACCGCGTCACCCACGAAGTCAATCGCGCGCTGCACCGCACCTTCATCACCCCCATCGACCGTGACCAGATCCACCAGTTGATCAACACCATGGACGACGTGGCGGATCTGATCCAGGACTCGGCCGAGACCATGGCGCTCTATGACCTGCGCGCGGTCAACGACGAGATCACCCGCCTGACCGACCTGAGCGTCAAGTGCTGCGAGCGAGTGAAGGACGCCGTGACCCTGATCGGCAAGCTGGCCGACCAGTCCGTGGCTGATGCCGCCCTCAAGACCTGCGAAGAGATCGACCGCCTGGAGTCGGACGCCGACCGCGTCATGCGCAGCGCCATGAGCCGCCTGTTCCGCGAAGAACCGGACGTGCGCGAAGTGCTCAAGCTCAAGGCCATCTACGAACTGCTCGAGACGGTCACCGACAAGTGCGAGGACGTGGCCAACGTGATCGAGGGCATCATCCTCGAGCAGTCCTGAGCGGCCGGAGCACGAACGGATGGACGCCGCAACGGTGACCCAGGCCGCCCTGTGGGTGGTGATCCTGCTGGTGGCGCTGGCCCTGGCATTCGATTTCATGAACGGATTCCACGACGCGGCGAACTCCATCGCCACGGTGGTCTCCACGGGCGTGCTGCGCCCGACCCAGGCCGTGCTGTTTGCGGCCTTCTTCAACTTCATCGCGATCTTCGTGTTCCACCTGAGCGTTGCCGCTACGGTGGGCAAGGGCATCGTGCAGCCCGGCGTGGTCGACACGCACGTCGTGTTCGGTGCCCTGGTGGGCGCCATCACCTGGAACGTCGTCACCTGGTACTACGGCATCCCCAGCAGCTCCTCGCACGCGCTGATCGGTGGCATCGTGGGCGCGGTCATCGCCAAGTCCGGCACGGGCGCGCTCCTGGCCACGGGCGTGGGCAAGACCGTGCTGTTCATCTTCATCTCGCCCACGCTGGGTTTCCTGCTCGGGTCGCTGATGATGGTGATCGTCGCCCACGGCTTCCGGCGCGCCGCGCCGCTCAAGGTGGACCGCTGGTTCCGCCGTTTCCAGCTGGTATCGGCCGGCGCCTACAGCCTGGGCCACGGCGGCAACGACGCCCAAAAGACCATCGGCATCATCTGGATGCTGCTCATCGCCACCGGCTACACCGCCGCTGGCGACAAGACGCCGCCCACCTGGGTGATCGTCAGCTGCTACGCCGCCATTGCCGCAGGCACCATGTTCGGCGGCTGGCGCATCGTCAAGACCATGGGCCAGAAGATCACCAAGCTCAAGCCGGTGGGGGGCTTCTGCGCGGAGACCGGGGGCGCCATGACCCTGTTCCTGGCTACGGCCCTGGGCATCCCGGTGTCGACCACCCACACCATCACCGGCGCCATCGTGGGCGTGGGCTCCACCCAGCGCGCCAGCGCCGTGCGCTGGGGCGTGGCGGGCAACATCGTCTGGGCCTGGGTCCTGACCATCCCCGCCAGCGCCTTCGTGGCGGCCCTGGCCTACTGGGTCAGCCTGCAGCTGTATTGATTACTGCGAAATCCGCCGGCCTTCCTCGATCTGGTACTCGAAGTAGCGCTGGAAGCTGAAGGCGATGCTCGCCATCAGCACGCCGGTGCCGATCAACAAGGCCGCGGCCACCGCGAAGACCGTGATCCAGCCGGTGGCGCCCGCGGGGGCCTCGGGATCGGCCTGCGGGTTGAACCGCGCGTTCCATTTCACGCGGTCGGTCAGGCCGTACACGATGGCCGTCAGCGCGCAGCTTGCGATGGTGAATCCCAGCAGAGGGATCAGCAGCCAGCTCAGGACATCGTCCTGCCCCAGGGCCTGCACCCGCTGGATGCCGTAGATGCCCAGCGCGGTCGGGATCGGCAGCGCCCACCCCAGGAGGTCGCCCAGGCCGTGCAGGTAGAAGCGGTGCAGGCCCAGCGGACCTCCGAGGAAGGCCAGCCAGGCGGCAAGGGTCTTGTTTTTCATGTCGGGTCGCGGGTGGTTGCGCGCGGCGCCAGGGCGTTGCCCTCTGGCGCGCACGGGCCGTCATTCTGCCGGCGCGCTTTGATCCCCATCGCCCAGGGTCTTTTCCATCAGCACGATGTCCAGCCAGCGGCCGAACTTCCAGCCGCAGGAGCGGATCACGCCCGCAGGTTCGAAGCCTTGCGAGCGGTGCACCCCGATCGAGGCGGCGTTGGCCGAGTCGCCGATCACCGCGATCAGCTTGCGCAGGCCCGCCCGGTGCGCCTCCCCGGCCAGGGCCGCCAGGAGCAGGCGACCCATTCCCCGGCCGCGGGCATCGGGATGCAGGTAGATCGAGTCCTCGGCGCTGAAGCGATAGGCCGGGCGCGGCTTGAACCACTGGCAGTAGGCAAACCCCAGCACCCGGCCGCCGTCTTCCACCACCAGATAGGGCAGGCCCTTGGCCAGCACGTCGGCGCGGCGGGCGGCCATCTCGGCCTCGGTCGGCGGGGTGGTCTCGAACGTGCCGGTGCCGTGCAGGACGTGGTGGCCGTAGATCGCGGTGATGGCGGGCAGGTCCTCGTCCCGGCAGGGGCGGATCTGGGGCATGCGTGTCAAAAGGTTATACTCGTGGGCTTTTCAGCGTGTCGCCGGCCGGGTGGCCGTGTCGCGTGTCTCAAACGCTGGAAGAAATTTCAGGATGGCGCCCCGTGTGAAAAACGGTTGCCAGCCTCCACCCGAAGGATAAATCATGGTCGTCATTCGACTCTCCCGCGGCGGTTCCAAGGGCCGTCCGTTCTTCAACATCGTCGTCGCCGACAAGCGTGTGCGTCGCGACGGCCGCTTCATCGAGCGCATCGGGTTCTACAACCCGAACGCCAAGGAAGGTGAAGAGGGCCTGCGCGTCGCCCAGGACCGCCTGAGCTACTGGCAAGGCGTGGGCGCCCAGGCCTCTCCCACCGTGGAGCGCCTGGTCAAGCAGTCCGCCGCCAAGGCCGCCTGAGCGGCCCGGCCGTCCTCATGGCCCTGGAAGCCGCCCAGCTTCCCGACGACGCCGTCGAAGTCGGGCGCATCCTGGATGCCTGGGGCATCAAGGGCTGGTTCAAGGTCCTGTCCCACAGCGCTTCCCCGGAAGCGCTTTTTTGTACCCGGCGCTGGTACCTGCAGCCCGCCGACAGGGGGGCCAAGGCCTTCTCCGGCACCGTGCTGCTGCAGGTGCGCGAGGCCAAGGAGCACTCCGACAGCATCGTCGCCTGCGCCCACGAGGTGGACGACCGCAATGCCGCCGAGGCCCTGCGCGGCGCGCGCATCTTTGTCTCGCGCACCAGCTTTCCCACGCCCGCCGAGGGCGAGTACTACTGGGTCGACCTGATCGGACTGCCCGTGGTCAATCGCGAGGGCCTGGCCCTGGGCGAGGTGCGCGAGCTGCTGTCCACCGGCCCCCAGACCGTCCTGGTGATCACCACCGAAGAAGGCGGCAAACCGGTGGAGCGCATGATCCCCTTTGTCTCCGCCTTCATCGACGCGGTAGACCTGCCCGGGCGGCGCATCACCGTCGACTGGCAGCCTGATTACTGAGCCCGGGGCGTTGGCCATGCGCTTTGACGTCATCACCCTGTTTCCCGAGCTGTTCGGCCCCTTCCTCGAGGCGGGTGTGACCCGGCGTGCCTACGAGGGCGGCGGGGTGGACGTGCGCCTGTGGAACCTGCGTGATCACGCGCAGGGCAACTACCGGCGCGTCGACGACCGGCCCTTCGGCGGCGGGCCGGGCATGGTCATGCTGCCCGAGCCTCTGGCGCAATGCCTGCAGGCCGTGCGCGCCGACCGCGGCCCGGACGGCGCGCCGGTGATCCTGTTCTCTCCCACCGGCCAGCGCATGGACCATGCCCGGGTGGCCCGTGAGGCCCAGGGTCCGGGCGGCATTCTGGTGTGCGGCCGCTACGAGGGCATCGACCAGCGCTTCATCGACCGGCATGTCGATGTGCAGATCAGCCTGGGTGACTTCGTCCTTTCGGGCGGGGAGATCGCGGCCATGGCCTTGCTGGACGCGGTGGCCCGCCTGCAGCCCGGCGTCCTGAACGACGCCGGCAGCCACCAGGAGGACAGCTTCAATCCCGCCCTGGACGGCCTGCTCGATTGCCCCCACTACACCCGCCCCGAGACCTGGGACGGGCAGCGGGTGCCCGAGGAGCTACTGTCCGGGCACCACGCCCGGATCGAGCGCTGGCGCCGCGAGCAGCGCCTGGCGGCCACCGCCCGCCTGCGGCCGGACCTGATCGCCGCCGCCCGCGCCGCCGGCCGCCTGGACCGCCACGACGAGGGCTTCCTGGCCGGTTTGCCGACCCCCCCGGCTGCCGGGCTATAATCACAGGCTTTTCGATCCTCTGCCCGGCCGCCCCGCCGCGCACCCATGGACCCTGCGGTCCCGGGCTTGCGTTTTGAACTGGGGCCCCTTGTGTAGCGCGGGCACGATCGCTGAGGACACCATGAACCTGATCCAGACCCTCGAGCAAGAGGAAATCGCCCGCCTGGGCAAGAAGATCCCCGAGTTCGCCCCCGGCGACACCGTGATCGTCAACGTCAACGTCGTCGAAGGCAGCCGCAAGCGCGTGCAGGCCTATGAGGGCGTCGTGATCGCCAAGCGCAATCGCGGCCTGAACAGCGGCTTCACGGTGCGCAAGATCTCCAGCGGCGAAGGCGTGGAGCGCACCTTCCAGACCTACAGCCCGCTGATCGCCAGCATCGAGGTCAAGCGCCGCGGCGACGTGCGCCGCGCGAAGCTCTACTACCTGCGCGATCGCAGCGGAAAGTCCGCCCGCATCAAGGAAAAGCTGTCCGCCCGGGCGGCCACGGCCGAATAAGGGCGGCCCGGCCGCGCGCCGGGGTCCACGCAAGCCGCCGCCAGCCCCGTGCTCGCGGCGGTTTTTCTTTGACCATCCCGCATGCCTGAAGAATCCACCGCCCCCAAGGCCTCCGAGCCCCCGCCCGAGTTCGTGCCCTTCTCCAAGCTGCCGAACTTCGACCCGCGCCTGCAGCCGGTGGTCGGCGTGGACAGCCACCTGCCGGCCCTGCCGGCCACCGTCCTCACGCCCGAGGCCCTGCGCGCGCGCTTCCGGCAGGCGCGCGACTGGTCACCCGAGGTCCGGACCGAGCCGCGCTTTTCCGACCGCCAACTGGCCCAGGCCGCGGTGCTGGTGGCCATCGTCGCGCGTGACGAGCCCACGGTGCTTCTGACGCAGCGCACCGCGCACCTGTCCACCCACTCGGGCCAGATCGCCTTTCCCGGCGGACGCTGCGACGACACGGACACGGATGCCGTCCACACCGCGCTGCGCGAGGCCCAGGAGGAGGTGGGCCTGGCCCGCGAACACGTGCAGGCCCTGGGCGCACTGCCCACCTACACCACGGGCACCCGCTATGTGGTGACGCCGGTGGTGGCCCTGGTCGATCCTGGTCACCGCCTGGCCCTGAATGCCCACGAGGTGGCTGAGGCCTTCGAGGTGCCGCTGGCTTTCCTGATGAACCCGGCGCACCACCGCCGTCACGCGGTGGCCACGCCCAGCGGCACCCGCGAGTTCTTCGCCATGCCCTACGTGCAGGACGGCACCGAACGCTTCATCTGGGGCGCCACCGCGGGCATGCTGCGTAACCTGTACCGGTTCCTGGCGGCCTGAGCCCGGCCCGCCGCCTCGAGGGGCGTGAGGGGCCTCTGCGTAGGCAAGTGCGCGAGGCCAGCGGCCCGCCAGCAGCGCGACGGCTATCATTTCGCCATGAGTTTCTTCGCCATCCTGTTCGCCCTGCTGATCGAGCAGGCGCGGCCCCTGGCGCGGGGCAACCCGGTCCATGCAGGCCTGCGGCTGTGGGCCCGCTGGGTGAGCCGAAACTTCGACGCCGGCAAGGCGCACCACGGGTGGGTGGCCTGGACCCTCACGGTCGGCGGCCCCACCCTCCTGGCGGCCATCATCTACTGGCTGCTGGAGATCTTCGTCGGCTGGCCCCTGGCAGTGGTGTGGAGCACGGTGGTCCTGTACTTCACCCTGGGCTTTCGCCAGTTCAGCCACCACTTCACTGCCATCCGCGACGCGCTGGACGTGGGCGACGAGGCCCAGGCCCGCGAGCTGCTGGCGCAGTGGCAGCGGGTCGAGGTGACAGACCTGCCCCGCAGCGAGCTGCTGCGGCACGTCATCGAATATTCGGTGCTGGCGGCGCACCGTCACGTGTTCGGGGTGCTGGCCTGCTACAGCGTCTTCGCCGCCGTGGGCTTCGGCCCGGCGGGGGCGGTCCTGTACCGCCTCGCGGAATTCGTGGCCCGCTACTGGCTGCATCGCAGCGCCAAGCAGCCGGTCAGCGCCGGCCTGCAGTCGGCCTCGGCCCGGGCCTGGCATGTGATCGACTGGCTCCCCGCGCGCGCCACGGCGCTGGCCTTTGCGGTCGTGGGCAGCTTCGAGGAAGCCATCGACTGCTGGCGCCATCACGCGCAGCGCTTCCCGAACGACAACGACGGCGTGGTACTGGCCGCCACCTCGGGCGCGGTCAACGTGCGCCTGGGGGGCGAGGCCCTGCGCTCGGCGTTTGCCGCCCCCGCGGCGGTGGCGGCCGCCGAAGCGGCTGCGTCAACGACGCAAGACAGCGAGAGCACGCCGGGCCGCGAGGCCGAGCCCGCGCACCTGCGCAGCATCGTCGGCCTGGTCTGGCGCTCGGTGGTGCTCTGGATGGTGCTGCTGGCGCTGCTCACGCTGGCGCGGCTCCTGGGCTGAAGCTGTCCCGCCCGGCGCTGCGCCAGCCACCGGCGCGCCAGGCCCCTACCAGCGCGTCTCGGACAGCTGCGCGTGCAGCTCCCCATAGATCCGATGCCGCTGCGGACTGACCCCTCCGTCACCTTCACGCCCCAGCGCCGCCAGCACCGCGCAGCCCGGTTCGTGCAGGTGCGTGCAGTTGTAGAAGCGGCACTGCCCCAGGTGCGCGCGCAGGTCCGGCATCAATCGCGGCAGGTCCGCCGGCGCGATGTGGTGCAGGCCGAATTCCTGGAAGCCCGGTGAGTCGATCAGCGCCGTCGTGCGCGCTGCATCCACCCAGTACCAGGTCGTGCTGGTGGTGGTGTGCTTGCCTGAATTGAGCGCTCGCGAGACTTCACCCGTCTGCGCCGCGGCGCCTGGCACCAGCAGGTTGATCAGGGTACTCTTGCCCGCTCCCGAGGGCCCCAGCACCAGGGTGGTCCTGCCTTGCAGGTGCCGCATCAGGTGCTCGCGGTCCACCTCGGCGGACAGCCGCAGGCACAGCGGCATCACCCCGTAGTGCATGCGTTGATACGGTAGCAGCCGCGCCCAGGCGCGCTCGAAGGGTTCCACCAGGTCGCTCTTGTTCAGGGCGATCAGCGGCGCGATGCCTGCCGCCTCGGCGGCGATCAGCGCGCGCGTGAGCTGCATCTCCGAGAACTCGGGGTCGGCCGCGATCAGCACGAGCACCTGGTCCAGGTTGGCAGCAAAGGATTTGGTGCGGATCTCGTCCTGGCGGTAGAAGAGGTTGCGCCGCTCCTCGATACGCTCGATGGTGCCCTCGTCGTGCGAGCCCTGCCACAGCACGCGGTCACCCACGACGGCGTGGTTCCTCTTGCCACGGGGGTGGCAGATCAGGCGCCTGCCGTCGGACGCCTCGACCAGCATGTGACGGCCATGGCCCGCCACGACCAGCCCGGATTCGAGGGCAGGGGCTGCGGTCACGCGCGGCGGATTCTCATGACAGCAGTGCGTCCACCTGCGCCGCGCAGTCGAAGTCGGTCCCGGACAGCCCGCCCACGTCGTGCGTGTTCCAGCGCACTGCGCAGCGGTTGTAGCCCACGGTCATCTCGGGGTGGTGGTCCTGCGCGTGCGCGATGAAGGCCACCGCGTTCACGAAGGCCAGGGTCTCGTGGTAGTTCGCGAAGCGGAAGGTCTTCTCGATGGCCACCTGCGCGTCGTTGCCCGCCAGCTGCCAGCCCGGGGTGTTTGCCAGGCGGGTCACCACCTCGGTGGGCGAGAGGGCCCGGCGTACAACGCCCGCCCAGTCCTTGCGCGGAAACATCGAAGTCATGCGGCCGCCGGTGTCATCACGCCCAGGCGCGCCAGCCGCTCGCCCGCCGGCGGGTGCGAGTAGTAGAAGGCCACGAACAGCGGGTCGGGCGTGAGCGTGGAGGCGTTGTCCTCATAGAGCTTGGTCAGCGCCGAGCCCAGGTCAGCGCCATTGGTCTGGGCCGCCGCATAGGCGTCGGCCTCGAACTCGTGCCGGCGCGACAGGCGCGCGAGCAACGGCGCGATGAAGAAGGTGAACACCGGCACCACCAGCATGAACAGCAGCAGGGCCAGCGCGTCGTTCCCGCCTTCCAGGTTGGGGCGCACGCCCAGCCCGGTGTAGAACCAGACCTGCCCGGACACCCACCCCAGCACCGCGAACCCCGCCAGGCTCATGGCGAACAGGCCCACCATGCGCTGGACGATGTGCTTGTGCTTGAAGTGCCCCAGTTCGTGGGCCAGCACCGCGTCCACTTCGGCGGGCGAGAGCTTGGCCAGCAGGGTGTCGTAGAACACCACCCGCTTGGCGGCGCCAAAGCCAGTGAAGTAGGCGTTGGCATGCGCGCTGCGGCGGCTGCCGTCCATCACGAAGAAGCCCTTGGCGGTGAAGCCGCAACGCTGCATCAGCGCCTTTACCCGCGTGGCCAGCGCCTCGTCCTGCAGGGGCTGGAACTTGTTGAAGATCGGCGCGATGAAGCCCGGGTAGATCACCAGCAGCAGCAGGTTGAACGCCACCCAGGTGCCCCAGGCCCACAGCCACCACAGGTGGCCTGCGGCGCCCATGAGCCACAGGATCAGGGCGGCGATCGGCAGACCGATCACGGTGCCCATCAGGGTGCCTTTCAGGAGGTCGCCGGCCCACAGCGCGGGGGTGGTCTTGTTGAAGCCGAAACGTTCTTCCACGACGAAGGTGCGGTACCAGGAGAAGGGCAGGTCCAGCACCCCGCCGATCACCGCGAAAGCGGCCAGCAGCGCCAGTTGCTGCCCCATGCCCGCGCCCAGGGCTTGCAGCATCGACTGGTTCAGGGCGTCCAGGCCCCCCAGCAGGGTCCAGCCCAGAAGCACCGCCGCGCCAAAGGCCATTTCCAGCAGGTCGACGCGGGCCTTGGCCAGGGTGTAGTCGGCGGCCCTCTGGTGGGCGGCCAGCGAGACGGTGCAAGCAAAGCCCGCCGGCACCGCGTCGCGGTGCCGCGCCACGTGGCGCACCTGGCGTGTCGCGAGCCAGTAGCGGGTGGCCAGGCTGGACAGCAGGGCCACGGCAAAGGCCAGGGTGAAGAGGGCAGACGCGTTCATCGCGGCGAGTGTAGCCGTGGCCTTGGGCGACAATCGTGGCATGTCCGAGAACCCCTCCCAAGCACCTGCCGGCGCGGCGCCCACCCTCGAGAAATCCGACCTGAACCTCGTCTGGCTCGATTGCGAAATGACCGGCCTGGACCCCGCGGCCGACCGCCTCATCGAGATCGCTGTCGTGGTGACGGGCCCCCATCTGGAGCCACGCATCGAGGGGCCTGTCTTCGTGATCCACCAGAGCGACGCGCAGTTGGACAAGATGGATGCCTGGAACAAGGGCACGCACGGGCGCAGCGGCCTGACCGACAAGGTGCGTGCCTCCACCACCACCGAGGCGCAGGCCGAGGAGGCCCTGCTGGCCTTCCTGGCCCGCTACGTGCCGAAGAACACCACCCCCATGTGCGGCAACTCCATCGGCCAGGACCGCCGCTTCCTGGTGAAGTACATGCCCCGGCTGGAGGCCTTCTTCCACTACCGAAACCTGGACGTGAGCACGCTCAAGGAGTTGTCTCGGCGCTGGCGGCCCGAGGTGTACAACAGCTTCAGGAAGCAGACGCGCCACACTGCGCTGGCCGACGTGCACGAGTCCATCGACGAACTCGCGCACTACCGTCAGCACTTCCTGCGCCTGCAGGGGTAGGAAACATTCTTCGGGGTTTTCCCCAGGAACATGGCATAATCGCGGATTCGCCGCTTGGCTGCGCAACCTTGCGTCCTGCGGCGGGATCTTGCATCCGCCCTCATGCACAGGCTCACCGAAAGAGCCAGCAGGCCCACCCGGTGCCCCGACTGACCGTCGGGAGACAAGCCCGAAACCGCCTGTACGTCGTTTGATGGTTGATGTCCCTTAACCATTGACGACGACCGACCCCCACGGGGCCGGTTCGCGTGCGAGACCTCATGACCGACACTTTCGAAGTGCAGGGCGACTTTGCGCCTGCCGAGACCCTGGACGCTGTCCAAGGCACACCCGCCACCGACCTGGCCCCCGAATTCGCCCCCAACGGCTTCCTGCGCCTGGGTCTGGCCCCCGAGCTGATTCGCGCCGTCGAGGACCTGGGCTACACCCAGCCCACCGCCGTGCAGGACCGGGCCATTCCGCTGGCCATGGACAACTCCGCCGAGGGCGAGTCCTCCCGCTTCATCGACCTGATGGTCTCCAGCCAGACCGGTAGCGGCAAGACCGCGGCCTTCCTGCTGCCGGTGCTGCACACCCTGATCCAGCAGCAGGCCGAACTCGAAGCGCGCGAGCGCGAAGAGCAGCAACGCCTGACCGACGAGGCCGCCGCCCGCGGCGAAGCGCCCGCCAAGCGCAAGCGCCGCAACCCCACCGATCCGCGCAACTTCAAGGCCGCCACCCCCGGCGCCCTGGTGCTGTGCCCCACGCGCGAGCTGGCGCAGCAGGTGGCGCATGACGCCATCGAACTGGTCAAGCACTGCCGCGGCCTGCGCATTGCCAACGTGGTGGGTGGCATGCCCTACCAGGTTCAGATCGCCCGCCTGCAGAACGCCAATCTCGTGGTCGCCACGCCCGGTCGCCTGCTGGACCTGCAGCGCTCCATGCAGATCAAGCTGGACCAGGTGAAATTCCTTGTCGTGGACGAGGCCGACCGCATGCTGGACCTGGGCTTCGCCGACGACCTGGCCGAGATCAACCAACTGACCATCGAGCGTCACCAGACCATGATGTTCAGTGCCACCTTCGCGCCGCGCATCCAGCAACTGGCCGCGCGCGTGATGCGCGAGCCCCAGCGCGTGCAGATCGACTCGCCGCAGGAGAAGCACGCCAACATCAAGCAAGTGCTGTTCTGGGCCGACAACGCGCAGCACAAACGCAAGCTCCTTGATCACTGGCTGCGTGACACCAGCATCGACCAGGCCATCGTCTTCGCCAGCACCCAGATCGAGTGCGACGGCCTGGCCGCCGACCTGCAGCAGGATGGCTTTTCCGCCGTCGCCCTGCACGGCGCCCTGAGCCAGGGCCTGCGCAATCGCCGCCTGATGGCGCTGCGCAACGGCCAGGTGCAGATCCTGGTGGCCACCGACGTGGCCGCGCGCGGCATCGACGTGCCCACCATCACGCACGTCTTCAACTTCGGCCTGCCGATGAAGAGCGAGGACTACACCCACCGCATCGGCCGTACGGGCCGCGCGGGCCGCGACGGCCTAGCCGTCACCTTCGCGGAGTTCCGCGATCGCTTCAAGATCTTCGACATCGAGGGCTACACGAAGCAGCCGTTCAAGGCCGAGGAAGTCCCGGGGCTGGAGCCTACGCAGCGTGCGCCGCGCGCGCCGCAGCCGGGCGGCTTCGGTGGCAAGGGTCGCGGTACGCCGCATCGGGGCGGCGGTGGCGGGGGCTACCAGGGTCGCCGTGCGCCTGAGGGCAACCGCTTCGGCGACCGCGATGGCGCCCGCAATGGTGACCGTAATGGCTATGACCGCAAGGCCGGCTTCGGTGACTTCGGCGGCGACCGCCGCGAAGGCGTCCGCGACGACCGCCGTGGGGCAGGTGGTTTCGGCGGCGGCCAGCAGGCCGCGCCGTGGGAGAAGAGGTCCGCTGGCGGCTACGCCGGCAAGCCCGCGCCGCGTGGTGACTATGCCCGCCCTGGCAACGGTGGCAAGGTCTTCGTGCCGCGCGACGCCAAGAAGCGCGCCTACAAGCCGGCGCGCTGAGCGCCAGTCTCGGGCCAGTGCCGCCGCAGGTAGATCCAGGCGGCCAGGCCCACGCACATCATCGCCAGTGAGGTCAGGGCCAGCGCGCGGGTGGAGTGCATCACCAGCGGCGTGATGGCACCGGCCACGACGCCGTTGGCGGTGGATCCGATCACTGCCTGCAGTGACGAGGCCATGCCCCGGCGCTGCGGGTACAGGTCCAGTACCAGCAGCGTCACCACCGGCACCATCAGGGCCCAGCCGAAGGCGAACACCGCGATCGGCAACATCGACCATGACGGATGTGGCGACCAGATGAAGTTGGCCGCCACGTTGGCCAGCGACGTCCCCAGCATGATCACGAAGCCGTGGCGGATCTGCCGCTTGGGTGCGATCTTGCCCGCCAACCGCCCGCTGGCCCAGGCGCCCAGCATGATTCCCAGGATCGACAGCACGAAGAACCAGAAGAACTGCGTCGGGCCCAGCGCCAGGTGTTCGCCCAGGAAGGCTGGCGCCGCCAGCACGTACAGGAACAGCCCGTTGAACGGAATGCCGCTGGCCAGCGCCAGCAGCAGGAAGCGCGGGCTCGAACCCAGTTGCCAATACCCCTGCATCAGGTTGCGCGGGTGGAAAGCCTGGCGGTGGTCCGCATGCAGGGTCTCGGGCAGCAGCCGGTAGTTCGCCGCCCACAGCAGCAGACCCACGCCGGTGAGGAACCAGAAGATCGAATGCCAGTCGGCGTGCACGAACAGCCAGCCGCCGATGAGGGGTGCAATGGCGGGCGCCACCCCGAAGTAGATGGTGACCTGGCTCATGACCTTCTGCGCCTGGTCGGGCGGGAACATGTCGCGGATCACCGCGCGCGAGATCACGATGCCAGCGCCCGCGGACAGCCCCTGCAGGCCGCGGAAGAACACCAGCTGCCCGATGGTCTGCGACAGCGCGCAGCCCGCCGAGGCCAGGGTGAACATCGCTACTCCCCAGAGCACCACCGGCCGCCGTCCGAAGCTGTCGGACAGCGCGCCGTGAAACAGGTTCATGAACGCGAACCCGAACAGGTAGGCCGAGAGTGTCTGCTGCATCTGCAGCGGCGTGGCTTGCAGCGCGCGGGCGATGCCGGCAAATGCCGGCAGGTAGGTGTCGATCGAGAAGGGCCCCAGCATGCCAAGCAGGGCGAGCAGGACCGCCAGCGCCCAGCGTGGGGCGCGCCAGAGCAGGTGGGCGTCGGGATTCATCGGGTGCTCCGATGATAGACGGCGCGTGCCCGCACCCTATGCGCGCAGCGCCCGCGCGAGTTCCTGGTCGAAGGCCTGCGGCGCCTCGAACTGCACCCAGTGCCCTGCGCCTTCGATCGGCGTGCGCCATCGCAGCGCGGGCAGGGCGTCCAGCAGTGCCTCCACCTGCGGCAGGCACTCCTGATACAGCGCGTCGTGCTGTCCGTAGATCGCCACCAGCGGGCAGGTCACCTGGGCCAGCGCGCGCGCCAGTGTGTCGGTGCGTGCCAGGCGGCGCCGGCGTAGCCGATCCAGCGCCACATGGGCGCGGTGCAGGTCGATCGCCAGCGCAGTCACCGAATCGGGCCGGTGCATCATCAGGGCCTGCAGGTTGGTGCGATGGACTTCGCGCGCGGCGGCCTCGTCCAGGTGCCGCCATTCCATCAGGCGCACGGGGCGCGCGGGCACCGCCAGCAGGGGTGCGCCCACGATCACCAGGCGCCGCAGGCCGTCGTGGCCCTGCGACGCCATCAGCCCACCCACGAGCGCGCCGAAGGAGAACCCCACCAGGTCGAAGGCGCGTACGCCCAGGAGCTCGCGCAGGCCTGCGGCCAGTGGCGCCACGAGCGCGTCGGCATCACGCCCGCCGGGGGGCACGTCGGAGTCGCCAAAGCCCGGCATGTCCGGCACCAGCACCAGCCGCCCGGTCCGCACCAGCGCCTCGATGTTCAGGATCCAGTGGGTCCAGCTGCCGCTGCCGCCATGCAACAGCACGATGGGTTCGCCAGTGGTTTCCCCCCACAGGTGCCAGACCGTGCGCGCGCCCGCATGCACCGTCACCCGCTCGCGGGCCTGCGCCAGCATCGCGAGTGCGGCGGGGGGCAGGGTATCGATCATCGGCATGTCGGTACTTCGGGGAGGCGGGAGGGGAGGGGCAGGGACAGTGGAAGGCAGGGCGCGCGGCACTTTAACAGGGGACCACCGGGGGCATTGGCGCACCAGGACGAGGCTTCGCGCGGACCTCTACGCACCACTACGAGGCTTGAATCCGCAAAACGGTGCGCGCACGGGCCTCGCTGGCGCACCAGGACGGGCATCAATCTTGCGCAGTTGGTGCGTCGACGCGTCGCGGTGGTGCGTCTGGAGTCAAGAATGGAACAACTCAAACAAGGCGCCGACGCGCTCTTCCTGTTGCTCGGGGCCATCATGGTGCTGGCCATGCACGCGGGGTTCGCCTTCCTCGAGTTGGGGACGGTGCGCAAGAAGAACCAGGTCAATGCACTGGTCAAGATCCTGGTGGATTTCGCGGTCTCGACCATCGTCTACTTCTTCATCGGCTACACGGTGGCCTACGGCACCAGTTTCCTCTCGGGTGCCGAGTCGCTTGCGGCCAAGAACGGCTACGAGCTGGTGAAGTTCTTCTTCCTGCTCACTTTCGCGGCGGCCATTCCCGCCATCGTCTCTGGCGGCATCGCCGAGCGCGCGCGCTTCTACCCGCAGCTGGTGGCTACCGCAGTCATCGTGGGCGTGGTCTATCCGCTGGTGGAGGGCGCGGTCTGGGCGAACAAGTTCGGTTTCCAGGATGCGATCAAGGCGCTCACGGGTACCGAGTTCCACGACTTCGCCGGCAGCGTGGTGGTGCATGCCGTCGGGGGCTGGATCGGCCTGATGGCGGTGCTGTGGCTGGGGCCACGCAGCAACCGTTACCGAAAGGACGGCGCGGTCAGCGCGCACCCGCCCTCGAGCATTCCCTTCCTCGCGCTGGGCGCGTGGATCCTCACCGTGGGCTGGTTCGGCTTCAACGTCATGAGCGCGCAGGCAGTGGACAAGATGTCGGGCCTGGTCGCGGTCAATTCCCTCATGGCCATGGCAGGCGGTACGCTGGCCGCGGCGCTGCTGGGGCGCAACGACCCAGGCTTCGCCTACAACGGTCCCCTGGCCGGTCTCGTGGCGGTGTGCGCCGGTTCCGACCTGATGCATCCCGCGGGCGCGCTCGTGGTGGGCGCGGTGGCGGGCGTGCTGTTCGTGAAGCTGTTCACCCTCACGCAGAACCGCTGGCGCATCGACGACGTGCTGGGCGTGTGGCCGCTGCACGGCCTGTGCGGCGCGTGGGGAGGTATCGCTGCGGGCGTCTTCGGGCAGACCGCCTTGGGTGGATTGGGCGGTGTGTCCTTCGGCGCGCAGGTCCTGGGCACCTTGAGCGGCGTGCTGTGGGCCGTCCTCGCGGGCGCTGCCGTCTATGGTTTGCTGCGCCTTACCGTCGGCCTGCGCCTCACGCAGGAGGAGGAATTCGAAGGTGCCGACCTGACGATCCACCGCATCGGCGCGACGCCGGAGCGTGAGGCGAGCTGGTAGGCCGGTAGGCCCTGGCGTGACCCGCCTGGGCGCGTCACTGAGGACCCGGGCGCGAGTTCCGGCTCAGGCCGCGGCGCGCTGCTGGCGAAGCACGCGCCGGCCCAGCGCAAACAGCAGGCCAGCCATCAAGCAGCCCATGTCTCGGATTGTTGCCGATTTGACAGGTCATGGACCGCACAGAAAAAAGCCCGGCGGCACAAACCGTCGGGCTCAGTGATCTCGGGTGTTGTGGAGTCTACCATTCCGGCTGGCCGGCATCCCGTAGTCCCGCACCCAAGGGCGGAACTGCGAGGCTTGCAGCGCTACATGGACTAAGGATTCCGCTCCCCGCGCTGTTCCCACCATACCCCGACCTGCATCTATCGATTCCCAACCGCCTCTAGCTCCCTCCACCCTTCGATGGGAAACGCGGGGGCGGCACCGGCCCTCACAAAAACCAACTTCAGAACTAGTGCTTGGGACGGCCCCCGGAGCACTTTTGGAGAGGCTTGGAACGCTGAACGGTTTCCATTTTAAACACCGTCTTGTTGGCGTGTTGCCGACAGGCCCAGTACCCCCTTGGCCACGTTGTTGCACTGGATCTCGCGGGCGCCGGTGACGATCCGGTCCCTGCGCAGGCCTCAGTCGAAATCGAAGAGTTCGCCCAGAAAGCCTTCGCGTTTCTTTTTTTTGTAGTAGCCCCCGCCGCCTCAATAGGGCGCCTGCGCGTGAGCGGGCGGTGGCGCATATTGCGGCGCGGGGGCGGCCGCCTGGGGCGCGGCGGTGGGCGCGGCCCGCTCGATGATCTTGTCGAGCTCTCCGCGATCGAGCCACACGCCCCGGCACTGGGGACAGTAGTCGATCTCGATCCCGCTTCGTTCGGCCATTGTGAGGTGAACGGTCTTCCACACCGGGCATTGCATGGTCGGGCTCCTTGTGGCGATGGCACCAATTTATTGAATCGCAAATTACCCGCTTGGTAATGCTCGTAGAACCAACTGCTTGTTGCATCAATCGTCAAAAATGCACCAAGTGACATCCCCATCGCAGATACTTTTTGGGGTCGACGCCCGGAATCGCTGCCAGATATTTAAGCCCCCCCATCACTTGGCCATGCGTGGTCACAGGGTCGGGGCGCAACCTAGCGTCATTGAACATCTTCAGTTCCAATGTGACAAAGCCACGCTTTGCAAAAAATTCGCCATACTGCTGTGTGGTGTTCATGCTGAACCCACCACCATGATGAAGAATTAGCAAAGCTTGTCCGTTGGCGACACCTTCAGCGGTCCGGATAACCGCATCAACCTGCTGGATAGCCGTGCCTGCTCCATTGTCATGATTGACTTTGACCCAGGATTGCGACCATACGGGCATGGCCATCAGCGCGACAAAAAAGCCAGCGATTAGTTTTTTCATCTTTTTCTCCGTTTTTTAATATGTAAAAGACCCGTGCGCGATAAATCCTGGACGCATCTGCTGACTCAACGTCGCGCTGCTGGACGCTCATGCTAACTTCTCTCCGGCCAGGGTAGCCATTGACTTGCTGCAGTGTCGCTCAATGATTGCCGCACTGGTGCCTCTCGTCGACGTCGTCAGTCCATCACACCGTCTAGGGATATCCCCCTTTCATTTTCTGAGAGGCCCCAATACCTTGCAGCCTCTTCAACAGCCAGCAAAAAAAGATCTGCTCGCCATGACGCTATGACCCGACTTCAACTGTCCGTCGCCATGGGCGACTACGACCGCAACCGCGCCCTGTTTGACGGGCGGGTGCAGATCGACGGCTGCGAACCGACCTACATGCTCCTGAATCCGGAAGAAATGTTCTTCCGAGCAATGCGCAGCCAGGATTTCGATATCACCGAGCTGTCGCTTTCCAGCTATCTGGTCAAGCACTCACGTGGTGAATGTCCGTATATCGCGGTACCGGTGTTCTTGTCGCGGGCATTTCGTCACACCTCGATATATGTGCGAAAGGACCGCATCCGCACGCCGCAGGACCTCAAAGGCAAGCGGGTGGGCTTGCCCGAGTACCAACTCACCGCCAACGTCTGGGCGCGCGCCATCTTGCAGGACGACTACGGCGTCGCACCTGAAGATGTGACCTGGGTGCGTGGCGGCATCGATACACCCGGCCGACCCGAGAAGATCAAGCTCGACTTGCCCCCGGGCGTCAAGATCGAGAGCGCCCCCGAGGGCACGACCATTTCCGACTTGCTGGACCAGGGCGCCATCGACGGCTTCGTTGCCCCCCGGCCGCCAAGCGGTGCGGCCCTGCGCAACCCGAAGGTCGGCTGGCTCTTCGATGATCCGACGGCGGTGGCCAAGGAGTACTACCAGCGCACGGGCATCTTCCCCATCATGCATGTGGTGGGCATCCGCAAGACCCTGGCCGCCCAACACCGCTGGCTGCCGGCGGCCATCCTCAAGGCATTCACCGAGTCCAAGACGCGCGCCCTCGAGCTCCTGGCGGACACTTCGGCCACCAAGGTCACCCTGCCCTTTGTCGAGGAGCAGCTCAAGGCCGCCCGCGAAACGCTGGGCGATGACTTCTGGTCGTACGGGGTGGCGCCCAATGTGCGCACGCTGGAGGCCTTTACCCGCTACCACTACGCGCAGGGTCTGTCTTCGCGAAAGGTGCCGATCGACGAGCTGTTCGATCCGGCCACCTACGAGTCCTACAGCATCTAAGGGTCAGGCCGCTGCCAGCGACAGCCACCGACCCATCGTCTCGGGCGGCTCCTGGTGGTCCGTCAAGCCGTTGTTGAACCGGTCGACTGCGAACTGGTGGCGTTGTCCCCGACGTCGATCGCCACCTGCTCGTCGATGATGCGCACCGGGTAGGTCCGCAGGGGGGCCATGCAAGGCGGCGCCTCGACCGCTCCGGTGCGGATGTTGAACGCGCCGTTGTGGAAGTTGCATTCCACGATGTCCCCCAGGATGCACCCCTCCGACAGTGAGCCCGGGCCGTGGGTGCAGGTGTCGTCGGTCACATAGAACGAGTCCTCCAGATTGAACACGCACAGGGTCAACCCGGCTTTTTCCACCTTGAGAGAAAAGCCGTTTCTCACGGCGTCCTTAGGGCACAGGACCAGCTGCATGCATGTACTCCGTCAACAGCGCGTCTCCCGTTGGACGCGCTGATATTGATGGGTGGAAATGCTAACATCGGTCCGCCAAAAGGAACCTTGTTCCTCCCTACAGAACACCGGCTGCACCGTCGCCGGTCCTGCGGGTCGATCCCAGGAGACCTCGATGCTGAAGAAAGAACAGAACGACCTCCTCACCCAGACCGGGCCTGACACGCCGATGGGGAAGTTATTTCGTCGCTACTGGCTGCCGGCTCTTTTGAGCGAGCAACTGCGAGAGGCCGACTCAGAGCCGGTGCGTCTGCAACTGCTGGGCGAGCGGCTCATCGCATTTCGGGACACCCAGGGCCGACTGGGCGCCATCGACGAGTTCTGCGCCCACAGGGGCGTCTCGCTGTGGTTCGGCCGCAATGAGGAATCCGGCCTGCGCTGCCCGTACCACGGCTGGAAGTACGACGTCACAGGCCAGTGCGTGGAAGTGCCGTCCGAGCCCCCGGAAAGCGGCTTTTGCGACCGAATCAAGCTCAAGGGCTACCCGCTGATCGAGCGGGGCGGCGTCATCTGGATCTACATGGGTCCGCCCGAGCATCAGCCGCCCGAGCCGGCCTACGAGTTCGTCACCGTCCCAGCCAGCCGGAGCTACATGTCCAAGCGCCTGCAGGCGAGCAACTGGCTGCAAGCCATGGAAGGTGGCATCGACTCCAGCCATGTCTCCTGGTTGCACAGTGGCAGCCTGAACTCCGATCCGCTGTTCAAAGGTGCGCGAGCGAACCAGTACAACCTCTCGGACCGCAAGCCGGTGTTCGAGGTGGTCGAGTCGGCCGGGGGCCTGTCCATCGGGGTGCGGCGCAATGCGGAAGACGACCAGTACTACTGGCGCATCACGCCCTGGGTCATGCCCTGCTTCACCATGGTTCCTCCGCGGGGCGACCATCCGGTGCACGGACATTTTTGGGTGCCCATCGATGATGAGAATTGCTGGGCGTGGAGCTTTGACTACCACCCCACCCGCGACCTGACCGCTGGCGAGGTCCAGGCCATGTGCGATGGCAAGGGCATTCACTCCAAGAACATTCCGGGCACCTATCTCCCAGTGCAGAACAAAGGCAACGATTACCTGATGGACCGCGCCGCGCAGAAGGCGGGCATCCTCTACAGCGGCATCGAAGGCATCGCCATGCAAGACGCATCGCTGCAGGAAAGCATGGGGCCGATACAGGACCGCACCCGCGAGAACCTGGTGTCGACCGACAACGGCATCATCATGGCGCGCCACCGCCTCATGCGCGCCGCCAAAGCCCTGGCCGAAAAGAACATGACGCCACCGGGGGTCGATCCTGCGCATCAGCGGGTGCGTTCCGTGGCGATCCTGCTGCCGCGGCAGGCTGGCTTCCAAGAGCATACGGCGCAGGCCATGGTGGCCGAGCCCGGCAAGCCCCACCAAACCGCCTGAGAGGTTTCCGTGAATTTCCAGGCTGCAGTCACGGTGGCACCCGGCACCACCGCTCTTCGAACCCTCACCCTGCCCGACGTGGGCGACGACGGCGGCCTGCTGCAAGTGCAGGCCACCGGCGTCTGCGGCAGCGACTGGGGCTACTACCAGAATCTCCACGCCACCCGGGGCGACTTCATCCTTGGGCATGAGACCGTCGGCCTCGTGGCCGCCATGGGCACGCTGGCCGCGCGCCGGTGGGGCGTGCGCGAAGGCGATTACGTCGCCCTTGAGGAATACCTGCCCTGCGGTTTTTGCGAGCATTGCCGCACCGGCGACTTCCGCCTGTGCAATGCCACCGACTGGCGCCTGGGCGGGCTGCGGTATGGGGCCACCGGTCTGTCGGTGGCGCCGGGCCTGTGGGGCGGCTTCAGCCAGTTCCAGTACCTGCATCTGAACACCGTCTTCCACCGCATCCCGGGCCATGTCCTGCCGCGACACGCCACCTTGGCCCTGCCCCTGTCCAATGGCATCGAATGGGCCTATCTGCAAGGCAAGGTCGGGCCGGGCCAGTGCGTGGTGGTCCAGGGCCCGGGGCAGCAGGGGCTGGCCTGCGTGGTCGCCGCACGCGAGGCGGGGGCCGCCAAGATCATCGTGACCGGACTGGACACCCCGACTGACCAGCTGCGCCTGGCCATGGCGCGACAGCTCGGGGCCCACCACACCGTGGTGCTCGGCACGCAGGATCTGCTGCAGACCGTCTCCGACCTGACCGGCGGGACCATGGCCGACCTGGTGATCGATTGCGCCTCGGGCGGCCCTGAGTCGGTGGTCAGCGCGATCCAGCTCGCCCGCAAGAAAGGCAGGGTGATCCTGGGCGGGCAAAAGGGCCAGCCGGTGCCCCTGTTCAAGAGCGACCTGATCATCTCCCATTTCCTCACCGTGATGGGCATGCGCGGGCACAGCTATGCCGCAGTGGAAATGGCCATCGACCTGATCGCCCACAACCGGCACAACGTGCAGGCACTGAGCTCGCCGAGCTACCGACTGGATCAGACCGACCATGCGCTGCAAACCCTGGCAGGCCGGGGCGATGTGGGGCGCATGCACACCAGCATCGATCCGCAGCAGGTGGCCGACGCATGAAGCGGGGCGCTACCCCCTCAAACCGGACGGTGGCTGCGGCCACGCCAGCGGCCCCGGCACGGCAGCGCCTGTCCTCGGTCACCTCCGCGCTGCGCCTGGTCAAGGCCTTCTCCGAAGAACGCCCGAGCATCGGCATCACCGCCTTGGCCAAGCAGCTGGGTCTGGCCAAGAGCACCGTCCACCGACTGGTCACCACGCTGGTGGCCGAGGGCTTCCTGGATCAGGACCCGAAGGACGGGCAATACCGCCTCGGACTGCTGCTGTTCACGCTCGGGACCGGTGTGCGACGCAGCCTCAATGTGTCGGTGCAGGCCAAGGCCGTCCTCGACCGGCTCAAGGAAAAGACCAGCGAGAACATCCACCTGTCTGTGCTGGCCGACCTGGACATCGTCTACCTCTTCACCCTGGAAAGCAGCCACGCGATCGGTATCCGTAACTCGCTGGGCATGCGTCGGCCTGCGCACTGCACCGCCGAGGGCCGGGCGATCCTCGCGCACAGCCCCTCGCAGACCTTGCAGCGCATCACCCAGGCGGGACTCAAGCGCCAGACCACCAAGACCGTCACCGACACCCGCACCTGGCTGGCTCGCCTGGAGAGCACACGCGTGGCCGGTTACGCCATCGACGAAGGCGAGTGTGACGACGAGCTGCGCACCATCGCCGCCCCAATATTCGACTCTCAAGGTGGCGTCATCGCTGCGGTGAGCCTGGCGGGTCCGAGCTCCCGGCTCAGCAAGAAAGCCCTGCGGCTGCTCGTGCCGCAGGTGGTCGATGCCGCCCGTGTGATTTCCCAGCGCATGGGGTGGGTCCCCAGCGGGAGTTGAGCCGGTGACCAGTGCCGTAGCCGACACGCGCTGCCCGGTCCTGGTCCTCACCGGTGCTCTGGGTAGCGGCAAGACCACCCTGCTGCGACATTGGCTTGGACAGGACCTGCTGCGGTCCAGCGTGGTGATCATCAACGAGATCGGCGAGGCCAGCTTCGACCCGGCCCGCCTGGGGCCCGGTCTGGTCGCAGCAGGCGTGCTCACCGGTCGCTGCCTGTGCTGCACCGGGCTGCCCGATCTCCAGGACACCCTTGAGCGCCTGCTCTGGGACCGCCTGCACCGGCGAGGGCCGCCATTTGACCGGGTGGTGATCGAGACCTCGGGGGTGGCCAGCCCCCGACCGGTGGCCGACCTGCTGTCGCTCGACCCCCTGCTGCGCAGTCACTTCGGCCTGGAGACCGTGGTGGCCGCCCTCTCGACGACGCATCCTGATCTGGAAAGCCTGAGTACCGCCGAGCAAGTGGCCGACGCCCAGGTGCTGGTCCTCACCAAATGCGACTGGCTGTCACTCACGGAAGTGGCGGCGCTGCGCGCGCAGCTGGCGCTGCGCGCTGCAGGCGTGCCGGTGCTGACCTCATCACTGGCAGCGCCCGCTGATCTCGCCCAGGTGCTTTCGGCATCGAGGGCCCACAAGCCGCCGATCACAGGCACAGCCCCTTCGGCTGCAGCCGCCGACCGATGGCGGGACCGGCCGCTGGCGTCGCGCCATGGCGAGAGCGGCCCGGCGGTCCACACCTGGTTTGTGCCCCTGACCCAGGCGCTGGCGCTGTCTGACCTGCGACAGCAGGCCGCCGAATGGTTGGCCAAGGCGCCTGTGCGGGGACTGCTGCGCCTCAAAGGCTACTGGCGATGCCAGTCGCCACTGGGCGGGGACCAGCCCTGGGAGGTGCAGTGGACACAAGGCGACCCGCACGCGCAAATCGGTCCGGTCGACCTGCCCACCTCCGACCCCCAGGGCCAGCCCTGGGGAGTGACCTTCATAGCCACGAGGTCGTCCAACCCTTGATGACCCCAGGGTTTTCCAGCCGCGTTCTTCCTGGAGGAACGCTATTCTGTTTTGAGAAAGTCCATTACGATCGCCCGAGAAAATGTGAAGAGCCGGAGGAGACAAGGCCGCGGGTCCCACGGCCGCTTCCGACCTACCTGGTTCACAAGGTCTTCCGGCAGGAGTGCGCATGGCCCGTTTTAAAGTCGTCAATCGGCAGCAGGAGTTGGAGGCAAGCCCCACCCAGTCGCTGCTCCAGGCCGCCGAGGCCGCAGGACAACCCTGGCGGCGCTTTTGCGGCGCTTCGGCCCTGTGCGGCACCTGCGCCGTCATCGTGGTGGACGGAAAGCCCGCCGAACCCCGCCCCCGCGAGGCGGTCTTCATCGAGGGCTGGGGCAAACAGGAAGGCTTCCGTCTGGGCTGCCAGCTCAAGCTGGCAGAAGGCGATGTGGCCGTCATCAACTGCTCCGACTTTGACTTCGATCCCGATGCCCTCGCCGCTGCGGTCCTCGCGGCCCAACGCAACTCGTCCGAGGAGACCCCATGACCCGCCGAAAAATCGAACTCGACTTCTCCACCTGCTGGGGCACGACCAACTTCACCCGGGTCGCCGGCTGGATCATGTGGGGCCTGCGCGACCACTTTGACCAGAAATCCCGCTTTGACATCAAACTGGGCAATGGCGTGGTCGACAACATCCACCGCGTCGGCCGCCGGGAGGCCGATCTCGGCATCATCACGCCGACGGCCAACCTGAACCTCGCGCGCGAGGGGCGCGGTCCCTTTCCCACCGCCTACCCGGACCTGGTGGTACTGGGCCGACTGCAACACGACGACCGCCTGACCTGCGCCGCAGCCAGCCATGTGAAGATCCGTTCGCTGCATGACGTGGCCGCCCAGCGTTTGCCGGTACGCATCGCCGCTGACCTCGATGACGACGGCGCCTCGGTGGCCTTTGCCTGCCATGAAATCCTCAAGTTCTATGGCCTGACGGAGGAACGTCTGCGCTCTTGGGGGGGAGACCTGGTACGGCTGGACCGTGGCCCGGCCCAAGGCGTTGAGAAAGTTCTGGCCGGCGAGGCCGACATCCTCATTCACGAGGCGGTCATGCTCAAGCCCTGGTTCGAGTTGATCCACGAGCGCGGCGGGCACTTCGTATCCTTCGACCGCCCGCTGCTGGACCACCTGTCCAGGGAATACGGCTACGGCTCGGGCACCCTGCCCGACACCTTCGGCTACACCCGCGGCGAGATCGATTGCGTGGACTGGGCCGACTGGCTGATCATTGCTCGCCGCGACCTGGACAGCGAGGTCGCCTACCGCGTGGCCCAGGTCATGGCCGAGAAGAAGCGCGTCATTGAGCACCAGTACCGCTGGATGCCGCTCAAGCACTCGCCCATGATCTACCCGATCGACGTGACGGCCATGTTCGAAACCCCGGGGGTCGAGTACCACGAGGGCGCCCTGCGTTACTACGCCGATCACCACAAAAGCCAGCGCGCAGCGTGAGGCTGACCGCCGCTAACGTTTCCTCGCCAGGAGGCTCTGATGACTGCTGAAACTGCCGCCGGCCGCACGCCCGCCTTGTCGCAGGATGCCTTTGACCTGATGCAGGACGTGATCGGGCGCAAGGGGGCCCTCACCGTGGTTGACCTGCTCAGTGAAGATGCCCCGATGCGCTATCGCAGCTTCTTTCCGGTGGGCGAGATGCTGATCGGCCTGCGCTTTCACGATAACGACCCCTCGCGCGTCGGCATGCGCACCGGCAACACGCTGAAGATCATCGATGGGCGCATCGCGGTCGAACCCCGCCGTCACATGATGTTCACCCCGCCGCTGGTGCCGCACCGCTCCGAGCATATCTACGGCTTCTGGCATATCAACGACGAGCAGGAGCTCGCGATGAACCTGACCCTCACCGAAACCCGACGGGTCACGGTGCTGGTGGAGAGCTTCCCCAAGCGCGGGCGCCGTGATCGTTTCGCCTGGTTTTGCACCCACTGCCTGAACCCGCTGTACATGCGCGAAGTGGAAACCGGTCGCGTGGGGCTGCCCGGCTTCTATGCGGTCGAAGAGGACGCGTTCGGGGCCTTCAACAACGACCTGGCGCTGCGCACCTGCTCACGCTGCGGAACCGTCCACCCCCACGCCTATTCGATCTTCACCTGGAACGACACCGAAGAACAGAAGGCCGCGCGCGCTGCTGCCTGAAGTTTCCACTCACCCATCCCGTCCCCATCACGAGGATACTTTTCATGTCCACCCCCCCTCGCATCCCGCGTCGTCACCTGCTGCAAGGCGGCCTCGGAGCCGCAGTGCTGATGGCCGCCCCCGCCTATGTGCGCGCCCAGGCGCTGTCACGCCCCAACATCGTGATCGCACGGCCACTGACTGTCTTGAACCATGCCGCTGCGGTCGATGCCGCGCTGCGCATGGACGCCTTCAAGGCCGAGGGCTTGAACGTCACCGTGAGTAACTTCCGCAGCTGGAGCGAGGTCACCCAGCTGACCATGAGCGAGCGCGGCGTCTTTGGCCTGGGCGCCAACACCCTCATCCGGGCAGTGATTGGCCAGAACGCGCCCGTACGCCAGATCGCGATGGTTTCCACCCTCCTGCCCTACAACTTCTGGGCGCGGCCGAACAGCGGTATTGAGAAGTTCTCTGACCTCAAGGGCAAGCGGATACAGACCGTACGCCCGGGCGAGACCCTGGACCTGGTGTGGAACGAGCTGCTCGCAGATGCAGGCGTGGCACCGACCGATGTGGTTCGGGTCGAAGGGTTTGACGGCTTCGGTGCGCTAGCCTCCAACACGGTCGATGCCGCCAACATGAACGACAGCCTGTTCGGAAGGGCGCGGCAGCAAGGCTTCAAGCGCCTGCTCGATTACAACGAGTGGCGCCGTGCCAAGGGCCTGAAAACGGGCGCTGCGAACCTCGGTTGGTCCACCGGCACCGCCACCCTGGAGAACCACCCCGACACGGTGCGTGCGTTCCTGCGGGCCATGGTCAAGGCCACAGTGCGGATGCGCCAGGACAAGGCCTTCACCATGGAGGTGATGACCGCCGCGCCTTACCGTATGGACCCCAAGACCGCCGAAGAGTCCTGGGAGCTCCACCGCGGCCACTGGATGATGCGCATGGACACCACTCGCGGCGACTTCGACTTCGATATCGAGAAGGCCGCACGGGGCATGAACATCCCGCTGGCCCAGGTTCCGCGTGAACGCCTGGTGGCGGCCGAGCCGATCCGAGCCGTCCTCAACGAGTTGGGCGTCAACTTCGGTTGAAGACCGCATGGCCGAACTGCTCCACGTTGATGGAATCCACAAGAGCTTCGACACTGCGCAAGGGTCGCTTTCAGTCATTGACGGTGTGTCCTTCGCGCAGCGTGAAGGCGAGCTGATCACCATCGTCGGGGCCAGTGGGTCAGGCAAGACCACGCTGCTTCGCATCATCGCGGGGCTCGAGAGCGCCCATCAGGGCGCAGTGCGACTGCGGGGTCAGGTGATCACCAAGCCTGGTCCCGACCGGGCCATGGTGTTCCAGCAGTCCGGACTGATGCCCTGGCTCACCGTCATGCAAAACGTGCTGTTTTCCATGCACACCCTCGGGCTGTCGCGGGACGAACAGAACGACCGGGCGCAGGATGCGATCGAGCGGGTGGGACTCAAGGGCTTCCAGAGCTTTGCCCCGAAGCAGCTGTCGGGCGGCATGCAGCAACGCGTGGGGATTGCCCGTGCGATCGCCGCACGGCCCCAGCTGCTGCTGTGTGACGAACCCTTCGCCTCGGTCGACGCGATGACCCGCCAGTCCCTGCAGCACGACCTGCAGCGGGTGGTCAGCGAGGGCAAGACTTCCGCACTCATGGTCACCCATGACATCGAGGAGGCCATCTACCTGGGTGACCGGGTGATCGTGCTGTCCTCGCGACCGGCACGCGTCATGGAGATCATCGAGGTGCAGCTTCCGCGGCCGCGTGATCCCCTGGTGCGGACCCAGCCCTACTTCCAAGATCTGCGAGAGCGCATATGGAAAATGCTCCAGGTCGTATGACCCAACGCCAGCCACTGCCCGCCTGGATCTACAGCCTGTTGATCCTGGTGCTCGTCTTGGGGGCTTGGGAGACGCTTTCACGCCTGAAGTTGATCAACCCCCTGTTCCTGAGCTCGCCCTACGAAATCTTCGTGGCGGGCATCGATCTCATGACGTCAGGCGAATTTTTTGTTCACCTGAAAATGTCCGCCTACATCTATGTGATCGGGGTGGTCACCGGCTGCATCGCCGGGGCCATCTTGGGCATGGCCATGGGCTGGTGGCGGCGCTTTGGCGATATCGTCGATCCCTACGTGGTGTTTTTCTCGGCAATGCCTCGGGTGGCGCTCTACCCGGTGTTCATCATGCTGATGGGGGTGGGCAACCTCTCGCGCATCCTGATTGTCTTCATCGGGGTACTGTTCCCGATGCTGTTCAACTCGTACGTCGGGGCCAAGCAAACCTCCAAACAGCTGCTGGAGGTTGCCCAGGTCTTTGGTTACAGCCGGCGCGAGATTTTCTACAAGGTGGTCTTCCCATCGTCGCTTCCTTATCTGATGGCGGGATTTCGCAATGGCATCACCCTGGGCATGATTCTCGTGGTGGTGTCCGAATTCTTCGGCGCCTCCGGGGGCCTCGGTCAGCAGATCGCCGTCACTGCACAGTTCTTCCAGACGCCCTTCATGTATGCCTGGGTGGTTTACACCTCGCTGCTGGCGCTGGCCTTTGTCAAATTGACCGATTGGCTGGAGCGACGAGTCCTGTGGTGGTCCTGAGGCGGCGCGCGCCGCCCCATCGCCCATGAGGACCTCCCGCGGCAGCGCCAGGGCGGTGCCCGATGCCGCGCCTCCTCAAACGCCAGCTGCCGTACGCCTGTCTTTGCGCGAGCATCCTGCCTTCGCCAACTACTGGGTCGGGCGCCTGGCAGCCACCGCCGGCACGCAGATGCTCGCGCTGTGGCTCTCCTGGCGCATCTACGAGCTGACCGGTAGCGCCTGGCTGCTGGGGATGGCGGGCCTGATCCAGTTCCTGCCCTCGCTCCTGCTCTTTCTGTGGGCCGGCGACCTGGCCGACCAGGCCGACCGACGCTTGATCCTGTTGACGGTGATGCTTCTGACCAGCCTGAGCACCGCCACGCTGCTGGTCGCCGAGGCCCTGGACTCGATATCGACTGGCCTGCTCCTGGGACTGTGTGGGGTGGTCGGCAGCCTGCGGCCCTTCCAGATGTCGGCGCAGCAGTCGCTCCCCCCACGACTGGTCCCTGCGCTCCTGCTGCCGCAGGCCATGGCCTTGAGCAGTGCCGGCTCGCAGGCCATGTTCATCGCTGGCCCAGCCCTGGCCGGCCTGCTTCTGATCTGGGGTGGCACGCAGGTCCTGGCCCTGTGCCTGGCGGCATTCCTGGTGGCGGCGGTGTTTTACTGGCGGGCCCGTTACGGCTACACGCCGCCTGGAGCACGCGGTGGCCGGTCCCTGCGTGAAATGCTCAGTGGCTTTGCCTTCGTGCGGGCCCATCCTTCCATCCTGGGCTCTATCACCCTGGACTTGTTCGTCGTGATGCTGGGCAGCGTCACCGCCCTGCTACCGATTTACGCCAAGGATGTTCTCGCTGCCGACACCTGGGGACTCGGACTGCTGCGGGCGGCTCCCGCCATCGGGGCGCTGACCCTGTCCATCGCGCTGGCCCGCTGGGGCATCACGCGGCATGTGGGGCGGTACATGTTCATCAGCGTGGCGATCTACGCCCTGGCCCTGGTGGTCTTCGGCCTGTCGAACTCGCTGCTGCTGTCGGTGGTGGCGCTGATGGTCAGTGGTGCCGCCGACATGGTCAGCGTGATCATTCGCCAGTCCATGGTCCAACTGGACACCCCGGATGCGATGCGCGGGAAAGTCAGTGCAATCAACTCGGTGTGCATCGTTGGCTCCAATCAGCTGGGTGAATTCCGCGCGGGTCTCAGCGCCCACTGGCTCGGTTCCGCCGGGGCGGTCACGGTCGGAGCCATTGGCAGCCTGGTGGTGACCGTGCTGTGGATCCGCTGGTTCCCGCAGCTGTGGCGCCGCCAGACGCTGGCCTCTTCGCCGCAGACGCACGCATGACACCTCTCAATGCGTCTCGCAGGCTGCCGGGCGCTGCGGTACACCTCAATGTGAAGGTGCGGATAGGGCACGCGGACGTTCGTGTTGGCCCCGCCTGGGGATCGGCCGATCGCTTCGAGGGTTTTTACGGGGCGCGGGGCTAGAACTTACCCTTTGATTTCAAGCGTCCGCACGCACGTTTGTCCACATGGCGAACACTGACGCCAAATCAATTGACCGGTGGGTCAGCGCGATCCAACAATGAGGGTCAACAGCTTCACACACCCTTGCCCCATGTCCGTTGAGCCGAACCCCTTCTCGCCCCCCGCCACGCTCGTCCAGGGCGGCCGCAATATCGTCATCGACCGGCTCGCCAGGGGCTTGCCTGTCTTTGCGTTCGGGGTCCGGATGTCGCGCACCGTCGATGCCGTGAAGATCGCCAAGGCCACCGGCAACCATGTGTTCTGGATCGACTTGGAACACTGCGGCATGTCCCTGGACACGGCCACGCAACTTTGCGCAAGCGCCCTGTGCGAAGAGTGTGCGAAGGGTGTGCGGGGGTGTGCGCAAAGAGAAACACCGCAAGCACTTGCGTACTTGCGGTGTAGATATGGTGGAGAGGAGGAGGATCGAACTCCCGACCTTCGCATTGCGAACGCGACGCTCTCCCAGCTGAGCTACCCCCCCACGCGAGCCGCGATTCTAGCAAGAAGGGCGGGGCCGCACCCGCTCCAGGCGGTAGCCGAAGCCGTAGATGGTGCTGATCTGCCAGCCGCGGTGCGGCCCGATGTCCAGCTTGCGGCGCACGCGGCTGACGTGGGTGTCGATGGTGCGCGTGTCCCATTGCTGCGCGTGTCGCCAGAGTTTCTCCAGCAGCTGGGCCCGCGACTGGGCGGCACCGATGTTTCCGAACAGCAGGCAGGCCACCTCGAACTCCTTGCGCGTCAATCGTATGGGTTCGCCGTCAAGCAGCATGCAATGGTTGCTGTGGTCGATCGCGTAGGGTGCCGTATCGGTGGTGGCGACGGTCTCGGTGTGCATCTGCGAATACTCCTGGCGGTGTTGACGAGGTGGCCTCGCGGCCGGGCTCTCGGAAAGAGTGAATTGGGATTAAATATTACTCATTAATTGTTAGATGTTGAAGAATTTCTTACTAAGTGTCTGAAATTGGGGACCGCTGGCCGGTCTGGGGGCCAGGGGCCACTGCTGCAGGCGGACCTGGGGCTGAAAAAGGGTTGGCCTGCCGCCCGGAGGTCCCGGCGCAGCCCGGGGGTAGAATCTGCGGCCCTCCCGCGCCTGTCCCCGGATCAAGCGCTTACCCTGCCCCTTCATAGGGGGAGTCTCTAGGTCAGGTGAAATGTCTGATTTAAGTCTTCAACTGCAGCAGGCCTCAAGCCAACTACCAGTTTCCAGCTACTTCGACCAGGCGCTCTTCGCGCGGGAGATGGCCACGATCTTCCAGCAGGGGCCCCGTTACGTGGGGCACCAGCTGGCCGTACCCGAGGTAGGCGACTATTACGCACTGCCCCAGGAGGGCGAAGGCCGGGCCCTGCTGCGCACGCCCCAGGGGGTGGAGCTGGTCAGCAACGTCTGCCGCCACCGCCAGGCCGTGATCCTGCGCGGGCGCGGCTCCTTGCGTGAGCGGCCTTCTTCCGGCGGCAACATCGTCTGCCCCCTGCACCGCTGGACCTACAGCGCGGGTCAGGGCGCGCCCGCCGGCACGCTGCTGGGGGCGCCGCATTTCGCGCAGGACCCCTGCCTGAACCTCTCCCGCTACGGCCTGCACGAATGGAACGGCCTGCTGTTCGAGGCCAGCGGCCGCGACCCACAGGCCGACCTCGCCGGCCTGGGCCCGCGCGCCGAACTCGATTTCACCGGCATGGTCCTGGACCATGTCGAGATGCACGAGTGCCACTACAACTGGAAGACCTTCATCGAGGTCTACCTCGAGGACTACCACGTCGGCCCTTTCCACCCGGGCCTGGGCCAGTTCGTCACCTGCGACGACCTGCGCTGGGAGTTCAAGGAACAGTTCTCGGTGCAGACCGTGGGCGTGGCCAATCGCCTGGGCAAGCCGGGCAGCCCTATTTACGAGCGCTGGCACAAGGCCCTCCTGGGTTACCGCGATGGCGTGCCCCCCGCGCATGGCGCGATCTGGCTGACCTACTACCCACACATCATGGTCGAGTGGTACCCGCACGTGCTCACCGTGTCCACCCTGTACCCGGTCTCGCCGCAGAAGACGCTCAACGTTGTCGAGTTCTACTACCCCGAGGAGATCGCCGCCTTCGAGCGCGAGTTCGTCGAGGCGCAGAAGGCCGCCTACATGGAGACCTGCGTGGAAGACGACGAGATCGCCGAGCGCATGGACGCTGGCCGCCGGGCCCTGATGCAGCGCGGCGACAACGAGGTCGGCCCCTACCAGAGTCCCATGGAAGACGGCATGCAGCACTTCCACGAGTGGTACCGGGCGCGATTGGGCGAGCATCTGCCGGCGGCCTGAGCCCTCGCGCCTCGCGCCTCGCACTTCCTGCTGCAGTTGTCGACATGCAAGCCCTGTGGATGCTGCTCGGGGCTTTCTTCTTTGCCGCCATGGCGGTGTGCGTGAAGATCGCCTCTGCCTGGTTCAACAGCGCCGAACTCGTCTGCTACCGCGGGCTGATCAGCATGCTGCTGATCTGGGGCCTGGCGCGCCAGCAGCGGCTGTCCCTGGCCACCCGCTATCCCGCCATGCATGCCTGGCGCAGCCTGGTGGGCGTGGTGTCGCTGGGGGCGTGGTTCTACGCCATCGCGGGTCTGCCCCTGGCCACCGCGATGACCCTGAACTACATGAGCAGCATCTGGATCGCGGCCTTCCTCCTGGGGGGTACCTTGATCGTCTGGAATCCCGCCGCCGGCCCGGGCGCGCTGATGCGCCAGGGCCCGCTCACGCTCTCCGTCCTGGTCGGCTTTGCCGGCGTGGTGCTGACCCTGCAGCCGACCATGAGCCCCGGCCAGCTCTTCGCGGGGCTGGCCGGCCTGCTGTCCGGGTTGACCGCTGCCCTGGCGTATCTGCAGGTGATGGCTTTGGGCAAGCTGGGTGAACCCGCGCCCCGAGTCGTCTTCTACTTCGCGGTCGGATCCGCGGTGGCGGGCGCACTGGGCATGGCGGTGGTGGGCGTATCGCCTTTGCGCTGGCCGCAGGCCCTGTGGCTGCTGCCGGTGGGCCTGCTGGCGACGCTGGGCCAGCTGTGCATGACGCGCGCCTTCAGCCGGGGCGCGACCCTGGTGGTCGCCTGCCTGCAGTACAGCGGTATCGTGTTCGGCGCGCTGTTTGGCCTGCTGCTGTTCGGCGACGACATCCCCCTTGCAGGATGGGCCGGCATGGCCCTGATCCTGGCCAGCGGCATGACCGCCACCGCGCTGCGCGCCCGCGCCGCCCCCCAGTCCCCCGTCGAGGAGCATTGACCCATGACCCTTTCCGCCCACACCCCTGCCCATACCACTCTCATCACTGCGCAGGACCTGATGGCCCTGCAGGCGCGCGGTGCCCGCCTCATGGTGTTCGACTGCAGCTTCGACCTGGCCAAGCCCGGGGTCGGGCTCGAGCAGTACCACCAGTCGCACATCCCGGGCGCGGTCTACGCTCATCTGGGGCATGACCTCAGCGACGAGGGCGTGGTCGGGCCGGACGGGCGCCGCCAGCCACACCCGGATGCGGCCTCGGGCGGACGTCATCCCCTGCCCAGCCGCGAGCGCTTCGCGATGTGGCTGTCCCGGGTCGGCTTCGCCAACGACATGCAGGCCGTGGTCTACGACCGCCAGGGCGTGAACTTCTGCGGGCGGCTGTGGTGGATGCTCAAGTGGGCCGGCCACGACGCGGTGGCCGTGCTCGATGGCGGGTTGCAGGCCTGGGAAGCCGCAGGCGGCGCGGTGCGCGGCGGTGAAGAGCCTGCGCATTTCCAGTCCAACTTCGCGCTGGGCCAGCCGCTGCGCACCCTCGTCACCGTGCACGACGTAGAGGCCCGGCTCGGCAGCGCCGGGCAGACCCTGGTCGATGCGCGCGCCGTACCCCGCTACCGCGGCGAGGTGGAGCCGCTCGACCCGGTGGCGGGGCACATCCCGGGCGCGCTGAACCGGCCCTTCAGCCAGAACCTCGGCACCGACGGCCGTTTCAAGCCTGCCGGCCAGTTGCGCGCCGAATTCACGCAGCTCCTGGCGGGGCGTGACCCGGCCGGCGTGGTGCACCAGTGCGGCAGCGGCGTGAGCGCCATCCCCAACCTGCTGGCCATGGAACTCGCGGGCCTGGGTCCCACGGCCCTTTTTGCGGGGAGCTGGAGCGAGTGGTGCCGCGATCCTTCGCGGCCGGTGGAAAAGGGCTGAACCTTCGGCGCGGCCCACGAGGGCGCGCGGGTGCGCCCGGGAGGACAGCTGCTCAGGACTGCAGGTACAGCGCGCGCAGGCGCTGGTGCTCCGCGTTCCCCAGGCCCAGGGCGTCCCGCAGGTAGGCTTCGAGCGAGCCGTGGTCCTTCTCCACCGCCTCGAAGGCGGCCTCCAGAAACTCCACCTGCACGCCCCACAGCACCGCCGCCACCTCCGGCGCCAGGCCCATGCCCGCGCCGGGCGGACGCCTCAGGCGCTGGTTGGTCAGGAGGTAATCGTCCACGATCTGCGCGCGCGTGGCGCCCAGTGCGTGCAGCACCAGGGCGGCGGCAAAGCCGGTGCGGTCCTTGCCCGCGGTGCAGTGAAAGACCGTGGGCTCACCCGACTCGAGCAGCAGGCCGAAGAACTCCCGAAACCGCCGCGTGTTGTGCCGCACGAAGCCGCGGTAGGTGTCCTGCATGTGGCTCACCACGTCGGCCTGCGTGAGCGCGTGCCCTGCGGCGACCAGGTCGGTGAGCACCTGCACGATCGTGGGCTCGATGGACAGGGCATGGACCCGCACGCCGGGCACCGCGCAGGCGGCCGACAGGCGTTCGTGTTCGCCGCGGAAATCGATCACGCGGCGCACGCCCAGCGACTGGATCCTGCGCGCGTCTTCATCGCTCACCGCGCCCAGGTGGTCCGACCGGAACAGCGTGCGCCATCGCACGGGCACCTGCGGCCGCACGGGCGCAGCCAGGTCGCGGAAGTTGGAGGGAGCGGCCAGGTTCAATTCTTGAAGGGACATCGCAGGGCGTATTGTCCGGGTCCCCAGGGCCCCGCGCCATCACGCCCGGGACAGGCCATGGGGGCGCGGGGCCTTTGCCCCCTGGAACGTGGTGCATTCAGTTCCCGGTGCGGTTGCCGCCCCCCGAGCTGCCGGAACCGCCCGAGCCACCGGAGGGGCTGTCGCCGTAACCGCCCCCGGAGCCGCTGCCCATGCTGCCGCCAGCCCCCGAGGTGGACGAGCCGCCACCCGAGCGGGCCGATCCCGAGTGCGCCTGAGGCAGTTTCTGCGCCTGCGCCAGATGCTGCTCCAGCGAGGGCAGGGTCTTGTCGATCCAGGCCTTTAGCTGCGGATCCTTCACGTCCTTGCTGGCGTCCTGGAATCGCTTGATGTCCCTTTCGTGTTCGCGCACGCCGATCTTGCGCACGAATTCCTGGTCGAACTCCGCGCCGGTCTTCTTGCCCAGTTGCTCGATCTCCCGACGCATGGCGCGCGGCGGGGACGGGGGCAGTTCCAGCCCCTTGCTACTGGCCAGTTCCATCAGCTCCCGGTTGGCGGTGCCGTGGTGGTCCGCCATCATGCTGGCGTAGTCCTTCACGGCGCGGTCGGTGGCCTTGGTGGCTGCCAGCTGCGCGGCCTGCAACTCGAACAGGCCGCTGGCCGCCGCATCCTCGATGAACTTGCGGTCGGCCCGTTCCAGCTTCTGGCCCTGCTGCGGCGTGCTGCGCGTGCCCGTGCCGGGCTGGGTGGTGGGAGCCGCGGCTCCGGCACCGCTGCCAGTGCCTGTGCCCGTACCGGCGCCGGACGACCCGCTGCCGCTGCCCTGGGCCCAGGCGGTCCCGAGGGTGAGCGCCAAGGCCGTGGCGGCGAAGGAGGGCAAGGAAAGAAGGCGAGTGCTGCGTTTCATGGAAGCTCCTGGTTACGAGGGTGGGAAATGGGAGAGGGCGGGGTACCCGGGGTGCCCGCTGGCGCGCCGCTGCCTGAGCGGATGGATTCGGCAGGCGGCGAGAGTGCACGTCCCGGTGCGGATTTGTCGGGGGCCGGTCCCGGCGCGGCTCCCGGTTCAAGGGTGGCCGCGGTGTCCTGCCGCCCTGAACGCCAGGCATCGAATTCATCGGCGAACTTGCGGTAGCGGGCTTCCCGCCAGCGGCGGTAGTCGTTGTCCAGCTTTCGCATCTGTTCGTCGCGCCATTGCTGGTAGTCCTGGTCGAACCAGTCGGGCCGGGTGCGGGCCTGCTCGGTAGATCCATAGGCGCGGGGCGAAGGAGCTTGTGCCTGGGGTCCGCGTGTACCGGCGTAGCCCCCGTAGCCGGTCGCACCGCTGGGGCCGGTGGACCCGGTGTAGCCTGCATAGCCGGTTGGGCCGGCATGGCTCACGCCCGTGCCCTGGCCGGGGTCGCCCTGGCCGTAGCCGCTGTGGCCCGGGGCACCCTGGCCATAGCCCGTAGCCGAAGGGCCGCCGTAGCCGCTGGGGCTGTCCGCCCTGCTGCCCCAGCGCCCGCTGCCGTAGACCGTGCCCTGTGCCTCGCCAACGGCCTGCGCCGTGCCGTGCGGGCTGCCCCAGCCCGCGCTGTGCGTGGCGGCGGTGTCGCCCGCCCAGCGGCCGGGCGCTGGGCGCTCGCGTTCTTCCTCGTCACGTGCGGGCATGGCGTGCTCCTGTCAGGGCTGCCACCCTAGACCGCAGGAGCGGGGCAGCCTGTCGGACAAACGCGTGCGTGGGGTGCGCCTCGTGCGCTGGCGCGTAGGAGTCAAGGACCAGTGACCGCGCCGGGCCCGCAGGCCCGGACGGCAGACCCGCCAGCAGGGTCAGTGGGCGCCGTGAGCGAGTTCGCTGACCAGCATCACGAGCCCGATGCCAGCCGCCAGCCAGGCGACCTGCAGTGCGGTGGCCCGCACGCCCAGTTGCTTCTGCAGCTGCGGGATCAGGTCGGCCAGCGCCACGTAGATGAAGCTGCTGCTGGCGACCGCCAGGAAAAAGGGCAGGAAGTCCTTGAGCTGGTCCACCAGCCACCAGCCCGCGATACCACCGATCAGTGTCACCGCGCCGGCCATCGACACCTTCACCAGGGCGATGCGGCGGCTTCCGCTGGTCTCGCCCAGCACCGCGAGGTCCCCGATGTGGTGGGGCACTTCGTGCGCCAGCACCGACAGCGCCGCGATCACCCCCAGACGCATGTCGGCCATGAAGGCCGACGCGATCAGGATGCCGTCGCCGAAACAGTGCACGCTGTCACCGGCCAGCACTGTCCAGCCGCCGGACTGCAGTGTGTGTCCATGGGCATGAGGGTGTGCGTGGGAGTGGGAGTGGGAGTGTGCGCCTGCAGGGTGATGGCCGTTATCCGCCGGTGCATGGTGATGCTCGTGTCCGTGGTGCCACAACTCCGCCTTGTCCAGCAGAAAGAAGAACACCAGGCCCACCAGCAGGGTGGCGAAGAGGGCCTTGGCGCTGGCGTCGCTCTCGAAGGCCTCGGGCAGCAGGTGCATGAAGGCGGTCGCCATGAGCGCGCCCGCGGCCAGGCTCAGGAGGTGTTGTGCGCCGAAGGGAATGCCGTCATCGCTTGAACGCACGCCCAGGCGCATGAGGAGGGCCGCCAGCCAGACGCTGCCGATACCGGCGCAGAGGGTGGCGAGGATGATGGAAAACAGGGTCATTGTTCTGGTGGGGCAGGCGCGTCGCGCGGCCATGATGGCTGCCAGCCGGGCGCCCATCTTATCCATAATCCTCCGAGCATCCGGCGCGGCCTGGCATCCCGATTGCCCGGGTCGCGGGATGCCTGAAAGGAGGGGTCATGAACGGTGTGCGATTCGCCTCCAGCGCGTGGGCCTGGGCCAGCGGTCTGGCGTTGGCCTCGCTGGCTTGCGCCCCGCCTTCGCCCTCCTTGGCACCTGGCGCGCCCGCCCAAGTGGCCGGCGCCGGGAAGGCTGATGCCGTGCCCCGTGCGAGCGGATCGTGTGACGCGGCCCCGGCCCAGGGCGCGGTGGGCCAGCCTGGGTCGCAGCAGCTCGCCGAAACCGCGCGCCAGCAGGCCGGGGCTCGCACCGTGCGCGTCATCGGCCACGACGACATGGTGACCAAGGAATACGACACCACCCGCCTGAACCTGCAACTGGACCCGCGCGGGCGGGTGGTACGGGTGTACTGTGGCTGATCGCGCCCGGCGTCAGTGCGCCTTTTCCCAGTTCTCGCCCACACCGATTTCTGCCAGCAGCGGCACCCGCAGCTGCGCCACGCCTGCCATCAGGCGCGGCACCTCGGCGCGCACCCAGTCCACCTCGTCCTGCGGCACCTCGAAGACCAGTTCGTCATGCACCTGCATGATCATCCGGGTGCGCCGCTGCTGCGCGTCCAGCGTGTCCAGCACCTTGACCATGGACAGCTTGATCAGGTCGGCCGCCGTCCCCTGCATCGGCGCGTTGATCGCGGCGCGCTCCGCGCCCGCGCGGCGCGGGCCGTTCGGTGAATTGATCTCGGGCAGGTACAGGCGCCGCCCGAACACGGTCTCGACATAGCCCTGGCTCTTGGCACCCAGGCGGGTTTCGTCCATGTATTGCTTCACGCCCGGATAGCGCTGGAAATAGCGCTCGATGTAGTTCTTGGCCGCCGTGTTGTCGATGCCCAGGTTCTTGGCCAGGCCGTAGCTGCTCATGCCGTAGATCAGCCCGAAGTTGATCACCTTGGCGTAACGGCGCTGCTCGCTGGACACCTGCTCGGGCGCCACGCCAAATACCTCCGACGCCGTGGCCCGGTGCACGTCCAGGCCCTCGTTGAAGGCACGGATCAGGGCGGCGTCTTCACTGAGGTGGGCCATGATGCGCAGCTCGATCTGGCTGTAGTCGGCGCTGGCGATCACGTGCCCCGGCGCGGCGATGAAGGCCTCGCGCACGCGCCGGCCCTCCGCGGTCTTGACCGGGATGTTCTGCAGGTTCGGCTCGTTGCTCGAAAGCCGCCCGGTCACCGCGACGGCCTGCGCGTAGTGCGTATGCACCCGGCCCGTGCGCGGGTGCGCCATCTGTGCCAGCTTGTCGGTGTAGGTGCCCTTGAGCTTGGACAGGCCGCGCCACTCCAGCAGCTTGGCGGGCAGGGGGTAGTCCTCGGCCAGTTTCTCCAGCACCTCCTCGTCGGTGCTGGGCGCGCCGGTGGCGGTCTTCTTCACCACGGGCAGGCCCAGCTTGCCGAAGAAGATGTCGCCGATCTGCTTGGGGCTGCCCAGGTTGAAGGGTTGGCCCGCCAGGACGTGCGCCTCCTGCTCCAGCTGCACGATGCGCTGGCCCAGTTCTGCGCTCTGGCGCGCCAGCGTCGGCCCGTCGATCAACACACCATGCCGCTCGACGCGATACAACGCCTCGCTGCTGTCGATCTCCAGCTGGTAGATGAATCGCAGCTTTTCGTCATGCTCCAGGCGCGGCCACAGCACGCGGTGTACGTCCAGGGTCTGGTCGGCGTCCTCGCAGGCGTAGTCGGCCGCCTTGTCGATCGCGACTTGCGAGAACGGGATCTGGTGCACGCCCTTGCCGGTCAGCGATTCGTAGTCCACGCCGCCGCGCCCCAGGTGGCGTTCGGCCAGGCTGGCCAGGCCGTGGGGCTTGTGCACCTCCAACACGTAGCTTTGCAGCATGGTGTCGTGCGCATAGCCCGCAACCTCGATGCCGTGGTTGGCGAACACATGGCGGTCGTACTTCACGTGCTGGCCCAGCTTCTTGCATGCGGGGTTTTCAAGCCAGGGCTTCAGCCGTGCCAGCACCTCGTCCAGCGGCAGCTGCACGGGCGCATCCGGGTAGGCATGCGCCAGCGGGATGTAGGCGGCTACGCCCGGCTGGGTGCTGAAGGACAGGCCCACGATCTGCGCCTGCATCTCGTCCAGCGACGTGGTCTCGGTGTCCACCGCCACCAGGTCCGCCGCCTCGATGCGGGCCATCCAGGTATCGAACTGCTCCCAGGTCAGCACCGTGTCGTACTGCAGGTTGGTGGCCTCGCGCGTCGCGCCCGCCACCGGCGCCTCCGGAATGTCGAACAGGTCCGGACCGCTCGCCTTCGCGCTCCCGCGGGGCTTGCGTCCCTTCTCCTCCTCGGGTTGCGCGTGTTCTTCCAGCTGGCGTGCCAGCCCCTTGAAGCCATAGCGCTCGTAGAAGGCCTTGAGCGCCTCGCTGTCCTGCCCGCCCAGGACGACGTCGTCCATCGCCGGCAGCCGCGGCAGGTGCTCGCGCAGGTCGCAGTCGGTGCGGATGGTCACCAGCGTGCGCCCGGTCGGCAGCCAGTCCAGCGCCTTGCGCAGGTGCTCGCCCACCGCGCCCTTGACCTCGTGCACGCGCTCGATCAGGGCGTCCAGGGAGCCATATTCCGTGAGCAGCTTCACGGCGGTCTTGGGCCCCACCTTGTCCACGCCCGGCACGTTGTCTACCGTGTCGCCCACCAGGGTCTGGTAGTCGATCATCAGGTGCGGCGGCACGCCGAATTCGGCGGTCACCCCGGCCACGTCACGGCGGCGGTCGTTCATGGTGTCGATCACCATGACATGCTCGTTCACCAGCTGGCTCAGGTCCTTGTCGCCCGAGGAGATCACGGTGGCCAGTCCCTGCTGCATGGCCAGGCGCGAGAGCGTGCCGATCACGTCGTCGGCCTCCACGCCCGGCACGCCCAGCACCTTCCACCCAAGCAGGCGCACCACCTCGTGGATCGGTTCGATCTGCGCGCGCAGGTCGTCGGGCATGGCCGACCGGGTGGCCTTGTACTGCGGATAGAGATCGTCGCGGAAGGTCTTGCCTGGCGCGTCGAACACGCACACCGCGTAGTCGGCGCGCACGTCCTTGCGCAGCTTCTGCATCATGTTGATCATTCCCCGGATCGCGCCGGTGGCGGCGCTGGTGGGGTCGCCCGGCACCACTCGCAGGTCGGGCATGGCGTGGAAGGCGCGGTACAGGTAGCTGGAGCCGTCTACCAGCAGGAGGGTGGGGCGCGGGGATTCGGCAGGCTGCGGGGGCTGGGGCTCGCTCATGGCGCGATTGTGCCTGCCGGGCCCCGCCGGACCGCCCCTCCTACAATGCGGGGATGCGCGCGATCCTGATGCTCTTCGCCCTCCTGGGTGTGGCCGGCACGGCCCTGGCCCAGGTGCCGACCCCTGCCGCCGGCCCGTCCGAACCCTTGGACGCCCGCCAGAACCAGAAGATCGAACGCATCCGCCACGAGGACGCCGGCAGCCGCATCGACGAGGTGCGCGTCGGCGGTCAGACCCAAAGCATCACCGTCCAGCCCAAGATGGAGGGGATGCCTGCCTACGAGATCCAGCCCGGCTCCATCATCCGCGGCCGCCCGCGCGACGCGCGCGAAAGCATGGACAACACTGGCGGGCAGCGCTCCTGGAACGTTCTGCGCTTCTGAGCCCACGCCATGGCCGTCTTCACCGAAGTTTCCGCCGACGCGGCGGGCGAACTCCTGCGCGAACTGCGCCTGGGCAATCTCACCGAACTGCAAGGCATCCAGGGCGGCATCGAGAACACCAACTACTTCGTCACCAGCGAGCAGGACGGCCAGTCCCGCCAGTGGGTGCTGACGCTCTTCGAGCGCCTCACCTTCGAGCAGCTGCCTTTCTACCTGTACCTGATGAAGCACCTGGCCCAGCGCGGTATCCCGGTGCCCGACCCCCAGGGCAACGCCAGCGGCGACCTGCTGCATACCGTCTGCGGCAAGCCCGCGGCCCTGGTGGACCGCCTGCGCGGGCGCAGCGAACTCGCGCCCACGCAGGTTCACTGCGCCGGTGTGGGCGACGCGCTCGCGCGCATGCACCTGGTGGCGCGTAACTACGACCGCGCCCAACCCAACCTGCGGGGCCTGGCCTGGTGGAACGAGACCGTGCCGGTCGTCCTGCCTTTCCTGGACGCTGACCAGGCGTGCCTGCTGCAGGGCGAGCTGGCCTACCAGAACCATGTGGCCGCCAGCGCCGCCTATGCCTCGCTACCCCGCGGCCCGGTGCATGCCGACCTCTTTCGCGACAACGTGATGTTCGACGCGGGGGCCGGCGGTCCCGAGCTCACGGGCATCTTCGATTTCTATTTCGCAGGCGTCGACACCTGGCTGTTCGACCTCGCTGTGTGCCTGAACGACTGGTGCATCGACCTGACCACCGGCGCCCATGACCCGGTCCGTGCCGGCGCCTTGCTGCAGGCCTACGCCGCCCGCCGCCCGCTCACCGCCGCCGAGCGCAGCCTGCTGCCCGCCATGCTGCGGGCCGGAGCCCTGCGCTTCTGGATCTCGCGCCTGTGGGACTTTTACCTGCCGCGCGAAGCCAGCATGCTCAAGCCCCATGACCCGACCCACTTCGAGCGCGTGCTGCGACAGCGTCTGGCCCATCCCGTTCGGGCCTGAAGCCCGCAGCTTTATCCCGCCGATGGTCAAACCGCGTTAAATTGCACCGATGAAACTCAACGTCGTCCCCGCGCGCGACGGCATCGCCTGGGTGCGTGCCGGCATGCGGACCTTCTTCAAGCAGCCGCTGGCGCTGGCGGGGTTGTTCTTCATGTACATGGCGCTGGTCATGGTGGCCGCCCTGGTGCCCCTGGTGGGCCCGGTCCTGGCCGGCATGCTGGTGCCCGCCGCCACGCTGGGCCTCATGGCCGCCACCGCCGAAGCCCAGCGCGGGCGCTTTCCCATGCCCTCCATCCTGTTCAGTGCCTTCCGTGCGGGACGCGAGCGCCTGCGGGCCATGCTGGTCTTGGGCGCGGCCTACACCGTGGGTTCGATGCTGGCCACCGGCCTGGCCGCCCTGATCGCCGGCGCGCCGGCCTCGGGCACCGAGGGCGTGCCGGTCAATGCCGCCACCCTGCTGGCGCTGGCGCTGCACCTGCCCCTGTTCCTGATGTTCTGGCACGCGCCCGCGCTGGTGCACTGGCATGGCGTGACGCCCGCCAAGAGCCTCTTCTTCAGCGTCGTCGCCGTGGTCCGCAACTTCGGCGCCCACGTGGTGTACAGCCTGGCCTGGGGCGCGGTGTTCATGGTGGTCGGCTCGGTGCTGGGGGTGGCGGCCGGCCTGGTGGGCGGGCCCTCCGTGGCCCAGGCGGTGATGATGCCCACCGCCTTGCTGCTGGCGGCGATGTTCTCCACCTCGATCTACTTCAGCTTCCAGGCCTGCTTCTCCGAGGAGGCGCAGGCGCCGCAGCCGGCCCCGGCCACCCCGGCGGAGTGATCACCCCACCGGGGTGAGCTTGGCCACGGACAGGGCCAGCCACTTCACCCCATGCCGCCCGAACTTGACCTGGGCCCGGGCGTCGTCGCCGGTGCCCTCCAGCATCAGTACCGTCCCCTCCCCGAACTTGTTGTGGAACACCTGCAGGCCCGCGCGCAGGCCGTGCGAGGGCGCGGCCTTCTGCGGGGGCGAGGGCGGGCTGGTGAATTGGCCCGGGGTCAGGTCCCGCGGATACTGCCCACGCCCATAGCCTGAGCCGAACCCGAAGGAGGAGGGCGCAGGCATCGGCGCCTGCTTGGGCGTGAGCCACTTCAGGGCGTGCTCCGGCAGTTCGTCGAAGAAGCGGCTGCGGATGTTGTAGCGGGTCTGTCCATGCAGCAGGCGGGTCTGCGAGTGGCTCAGGTACAGGCGCTGGCGCGCGCGCGTGATCGCCACGTACATGAGCCGCCGCTCCTCCTCCAGGCCCTCGTGTTCGGCCATGGAGCGCTCGCTGGGGAACAGCCCTTCCTCCAGCCCGCTCACGAACACGCAGTCGAACTCCAGGCCCTTGGCGGAGTGGACGGTCATGAGCTGCACCGCGTCCTGGCCCGCCTGCGCCTGGTTGTCGCCGGACTCCAGGGCGGCATGGGTCAGGAAGGCCGCAAGGGGCGAGAGCGTCTCGCCGGTGTCGGCGGCGATGTCCGCAGGCAATTCGTCGGTCACGGGCTGGGTCAGGTCCAGCCCCTGGCTCGCGGGCGACTGCGCCAGTTCGTCCACCGGCAGGGCCACCGCGTCGCGCCCGAAGCCCTCCTGCGTGACGAAGCTTTCGGCGGCATTCACCAGTTCCTCCAGGTTCTCCACCCGGTCCGCGCCCTCGCGTTCGGCCTGGTAGTGCTCGATCAGGCCCGAGTGCTGCAGCACCAGGTCGATGATCTCGCGCAGCGTCAGCCCTTGAGTCTGTTCGCGCAGGACGTCGACCTTCGCCACGAAGGCGCCCAGGTTGGCGCCCGCCTTGCCTGTCGTAGCGCTCACCGCGTCGTGCAGCGAGCAACCCGCCGCGCGCGCCGCGTCCTGCAGCTGCTCGATGCTGCGCGCGCCGATGCCGCGCGGCGGGAAGTTCACCACCCGCAGGAAGGAGGTGTCGTCGTGCGGGTTCTCCAAGAGGCGCAGGTAGGCCAGTGCATGCTTGATCTCGGCGCGTTCGAAGAAGCGCAGGCCGCCGTACACCCGGTAGGGCACCCCGGCGTTGAACAGGGCGGTCTCGATCACCCGGCTTTGCGCGTTGCTGCGATACAGCACCGCGATCTCCTGGCGCGGGATGCCACCCGAGAGCGGATCGTGGTCGCCGCGCACCAGGTGGCGCGCCTCCTCCACGATCCACTGCGCCTCGGCGAGGTCGGACGGTGCCTCGTAGACGCGCACGGGCTCGCCGGGTCCCTGGTCCGTGCGCAGGTTCTTCCCCAGGCGGCCCTTGTTGTGGCTGATCAACTCGTTGGCCGAGTCCAGGATGTTGCTGAAGCTGCGGTAGTTCTGTTCCAGCTTGATCTGGTGGCGCACCCCGAACTCGCGCACGAAGTCGGCCATGTTGCCCACGCGCGCGCCGCGGAAGGCGTAAATGCTCTGGTCGTCGTCGCCCACGGCGAAGACGGCATTGCCTGCGCCCGAGAACACCTTGATCCACGCGTACTGCAGCCGGTTCGTGTCCTGGAACTCGTCGATCAGGATGTGCCGGAAACGCCGCTGGTAGTGCTCGCGCACCGCCGCATGATCGCGCATCAGCTCGTAGCTACGCAGCATCAGCTCACCGAAGTCCACCACGCCCTCGCGCTGGCACTGGTCTTCATAGAGCTGGTAGATCTCCACGCGGCGGCGGTCCTCGTCGTGGCGGATCGTCACGTCACCCGGGCGCTGGCCGTCTTCCTTGCAGCCATTGATGAACCACTGCGTCTCCTTGGCCGGAAAACGCTCGTCATCGATGTTGTACTGCTTCATCAGCCGCTTGATCGCCGACAGCTGGTCCTGCGTGTCCAGGATCTGGAAGCTTTGCGGCAGGTTGGCCAGCTTGTAGTGCGCCCGCAGGAAGCGGTTGCACAGGCCGTGGAAGGTCCCGATCCACATGCCGCGCACGTTCACCGGCAGCATCGCGCCCAGGCGGGTCATCATCTCCTTGGCGGCCTTGTTGGTGAAGGTCACCGCCATCACGCCGCCGGGCGACACCTGCCCGGTGGACAGCAGCCAGGCGATCCGCGTGGTCAGCACCCGCGTCTTGCCCGAGCCGGCCCCGGCCAGGATCAGGGCGTGTTCGGCGGGCAGAACCACCGCAGCGCGTTGTTCCTCATTGAGCTGGCGCAGCAGGGGCGCGTCGGGCGCGGCGGTCGAAAACGGCGAGACATCGGGCGACATGACGCATTGTAGGAAGCGCGGCCCGCAGGCCCAGGCCGCACGGACCGAAATCCCAGGCGGGTGGGGCGCCGTCCGCAGGGACTAGAATCAGCCACCGGGCCCAAGCATTGCGGCCCGGTCTCATTTGGCCCGGCCGTCGTCGCGATCGCCCGGTTCCGTGGGCTCCGGGCCGACATCCAAGCGCTCTCCCTGTTCCTCAAACAGTTCCCTGGAGCCTGGTATGGAAATCTTCGATTACGACAACGTCCTGCTGCTGCCACGCAAGTGCCGCGTGGAAAGCCGCTCCGAGTGCAACGCCGGCGTGGAGCTCGGCGGCCGCACCTTCCGCATCCCCGTCGTCCCCGCCAACATGAAGACGGTGGTGGACGAAAAGATCTGCCTGTGGATGGCGCAAAACGGCTACTTCTACGTCATGCACCGCTTCGATCTGGACAACGTGGCCTTCGTGCGTGCCATGCATGCCCAGGGCGCCTACGCCTCGATCTCGCTGGGCGTGAAGAAGGCCGACTACGACACCGTGGACACGCTGGCTGCCCAGGGCCTGGTTCCCGAGTACATCACCATCGACATCGCCCACGGCCATGCCGACACCGTGCAGCGCATGATCGGCTACCTCAAGCAGAAGCTGCCGGCCAGCTTCGTCATCGCCGGCAACGTCGGCACGCCCGAGGCCGTCATCGACCTGGAAAACTGGGGCGCCGACGCCACCAAGGTCGGCATCGGCCCGGGCAAGGTCTGCATCACCCGCATGAAGACCGGCTTCGGTACCGGCGGCTGGCAGTTGTCCGCGCTCAAGTGGTGCGCCCGCGTGGCCACCAAACCCATCATCGCCGACGGCGGCATCCGTGAGCATGGCGACATCGCCAAGAGCATCCGCTTCGGGGCCACGCTGGTCATGATCGGGTCCATGCTCGCCGGCCACGAGGAATCACCCGGCCAGACCGTGGAGGTCGACGGAAAGCTGTACAAGGAGTATTACGGCTCCGCCTCCGACTTCAACAAGGGCGAGTACAAGCACGTCGAAGGCAAGCGCATCCTGGAGCCGGTCAAGGGCAAGCTCGCCGACACCCTGCGCGAGATGGAAGAAGACGTCCAGAGCTCCATCAGCTACGCTGGCGGGCGCTCGCTCATGGACATCCGCAAGGTCAATTACGTCATCCTGGGCGGAGACAACGCGGGCGAACACCTGCTGATGTAGGCCCGCGCGGCCCGCGCCTTGCTCCGACGCGACTCAGTCCGTCACGAGGTCCCGGGCCAGCTGGTTCAGGCGGTGCCCCGGCACCGTCATCGCCTCCACCACGCTGAAGTGGTTCAGCCCCGGCACGGCCTCGCACACCGGCACCCGCGCCGGCCCCCAGGCCTGCCGGATCATCTCGTTGTGCCGGATGAATTCCATGCTCTCGCTGCCCCCTACCACGGCGGCCAGCTGCCCGCGCGCGGGCGGCGGCAGCAGCGCGGGGCTGGCCAGGCGCACCTGTTCGGGCGTGAGCCGCAGCGATTCCTGCACCGATGGCGTGCGCCGTAAGGGTTCCAGGTCGAACAGGCCCGATACCGATAGCGCCCGCGTCACGAGATCGGGGGGCAGGGCGGGGTCATGGCGGTCCCACAGGCACGACAGCATCATCGCGGCCAGGTGTCCGCCGGCCGAGTGCCCCGCCACGCTGATTCGGCGCGGGTCACCGCCGTGGCGGGCGATGTGGTGCCAGGTCCAGGCCACGGCCCGCACCATCTGCAGCACGATCTCCGTCAGGGGCACATGGGGGCACAGGTCGTAATTGGGTACCACCACGCAGGCGCCGGCCTGCGCGAAGGCCGGCACCACGAAGGAGTGGTCCCGCTTGTCCAGAGAACGCCAGTAGCCCCCGTGGATGAACACCACCACAGGCGCGTCGGATCCGGGGCCGGGGAACACGTCCAGCGTCTGGCCCGCGGACGGTCCGTAGGGGATGTCCAGCACGCAGCGCTGCTCCTGGCGCACCCTCTGCGAGTCGCGCGCCCAGCGCTCGAAGTGCGACGCGTATTCCGGAACCCGCGCGCGGTTGTTGTACATCGCTTCCAGCCACTGGGGGTCATCGTGCTTCATCGGGTCTCCTGGACATGGGTTTCGGGTCGGGGTGCCGCTCGCGGACTGCCTCGCGCTCGGTCGCCCGGGGCCCGCTATCCTAAGCCGGGAGCCGCCCCGGTCCCCGGCCTAGAATCTCTCTTTCAGCCCGTACGAACCATGCCCAAGGCCCCGCCTTCCACTCCCACCACCTACGAGGCCGCCCTCGAGGAGCTCGAGCAGCTCATCGCGCAGATCGAGTCGGGCCAGCTTCCCCTGGAGCAGATGCTGGCCGGCTACGAGCGCGGCGCTCAGTTGCTGGCGTTCTGCCGCAGCAAGCTCGAGGCGGTCGATCACCAGATCAAGGTCCTGGACGAGGGCACCCTCAAGCCGTGGACACAGGAATGACGGCGCCCTTCGATTTCCCCCGCTGGAGCGCTGCCCACCTTGCAGGCGTGGAAGCCGCCTTGGAACGCTGGGTCGTGGCGCAGGCGCCCGCGGGCCTCGGGCAGGCCATGCGCTACGCCGTCCTCGACGGCGGCAAGCGCCTGCGCCCGCTGCTGGTGATGGCCGCCGCCGAAGCGGTGGGCGGCAACCCGCAGGCCGCCTTGCGTGCGGCCTGTGCGGTCGAATTGATCCACGCCTACTCCCTGGTCCACGACGACATGCCCTGCATGGACAACGACGTCCTGCGCCGCGGTAAGCCCACGGTCCATGTGCAATTCGGCGAAGCCCAGGCCCTCCTGGCCGGCGACGCGCTGCAGGCCCTGGCCTTCGAGCTGCTCACGCCGACTGCCACTGAGATGCCGGAGCCCACCCAGGCCGCCCTGTGCCGCCTGCTGGCCCGTGCCGCCGGCCACGAAGGCATGGCGGGCGGCCAGGCCATCGACCTGGCCAGTGTCGGCCGCGCCCTGCAAGAAGACGCGCTTCGCCACATGCACCGCCTCAAGACCGGCGCCTTGCTTCGCGGCAGCGTCATGATGGGCGCCGCCTGCGGCAGCCCCACTGCCCCGGCCCACGAAGCCCTGGCCCGCTACGGCGACGCCATCGGCTTGGCGTTCCAGGTGGTCGACGACATCCTGGACGTCACCGCCGATTCCGCCACCCTGGGCAAGACCGCAGGCAAGGACGCTGCGCAGGACAAGCCCACCTATGTTTCCCTCATGGGCCTGGAGCGCTCGAGGGCCTATGCTGCGTCCCTCTTCGACGATGCCGTCAGCGCCCTCGCTGCTAGCGGCCTGCCGGATACCCGGGCACTGCATGCGCTGGCCGAGATGGTCATCCGACGCGCCCACTGAGACAGACGACAAGACAGCCGACAAGACAGACGACAGGATGGACGACACGCATGGCTTCCCTGCTTGAATCAATCGCGGATCCCGCAGATCTGCGCCGCCTCACGCGCCAGCAGCTGCCCCAGCTCGCTGATGAACTACGCGCCTACGTCCTGGAAAGCGTCTCGCGCACCGGCGGCCACCTGAGCTCCAACCTGGGCACGGTCGAACTCACCATCGCGCTGCACTACGTCTTCAAGACACCGCACGACCGCCTCGTGTGGGACGTCGGCCACCAGACCTACCCGCACAAGATCCTTACCGGCCGCCGCGACCGCATGGACTCCCTGCGTCAGCTCGGAGGCCTGTCCGGATTTCCCCTGCGCACCGAGAGCCCCTACGACGCCTTCGGCACCGCACATTCCTCCACCAGTATCTCCGCCGCCCTAGGCATGGCCCTGGCTGCGCGCCGCAAGGGCGAGGACCGCCGGGCCGTGGCCATCATCGGTGACGGCGCCATGACCGCCGGCATGGCCTTCGAGGCCCTGAACAACGCTGGCGTCGCCGACTGCGACCTGCTGGTGATCCTCAACGACAACGACATGTCCATCAGCCCGCCGGTGGGCGCGCTCAATCGCTACCTCGCGCAGCTCATGTCCGGCCAGTTCTACGCCGCCGCCAAGAACGTCGGCAAGAACATGCTCAAGGTCGCCCCGCCCCTGTTCGAACTCGCCAAGCGTTTCGAGGAGCACGCCAAGGGCATGGTCGTGCCCGCCACCCTCTTCGAGAAGTTCGGCTTCAACTACATTGGCCCCATTGACGGCCACGACCTCGACTCTCTCATCCCCACGCTGGAGAACATCCGCCACCTCAAGGGCCCGCAGTTCCTGCACGTGGTCACCCGCAAGGGCCAGGGCTACAAGCTGGCCGAGGCCGACCCCGTCACCTACCACGGCCCCGGCAAGTTCGATCCCAAGATCGGCATCACCGCGCCGGCCACGCCGCCCAAGACCACCTTCACCCAGGTCTTCGGCCAGTGGCTGTGCGACATGGCGGCCCAGGACAAGCGGCTGGTCGGCATCACGCCCGCCATGCGCGAAGGCTCGGGCCTGGTCGAATTCGAGAAGCGCTTCCCCGATCGCTACTACGACGTCGGCATCGCCGAGCAGCACGCCGTCACCTTCGCTGCCGGCCTCGCCTGCGAAGGCGCCAAGCCGGTGGTCGCGATCTACTCCACCTTCCTGCAGCGCGCCTACGACCAGCTGATACACGACGTCGCGCTGCAGAAGCTTCCGGTGGTCTTCGCCCTGGACCGCGCCGGCATCGTCGGCGCCGACGGGCCTACGCACGCGGGCGCCTACGACATTCCCTACCTGCGCTGCATCCCGAACGTCAGTGTGGCCTGCCCCGCCGACGAGAACGAAGCCCGCGGCCTGCTCACCGCCGCCTTCCACCAGGATCATCCGGTGGCCGTGCGCTACCCGCGCGGTGCCGGTGCCGGTGTGCCGGTTTCCCCCGGCCTGGAGCCGCTGCCTTTCGGCAAGGGCGAGGTGCGCCGTACGGGCCGTGGCGTGGCCCTGCTCGCCTTCGGTACCTTGCTCTATCCCGCGCTCGAAGCCGCACAGCGCCTGGAGGCCACCGTGGTCAACATGCGCTGGGCCAAGCCGCTGGACGTCCCGCTGCTGCTCGACATCGCCAGCCGCCACGACGCCCTGGTGACGGTGGAAGAGGGTGCCGTGATGGGCGGTGCCGGCAGCGCGGTCCTCGAGGCCCTGCAGGCCGCCGGTGTCCAGAAGCCGGTGCTGCAGCTCGGGCTCCCGGACCGCTTCATCGAGCACGGCGACCCGGCCCGCCTGCTGGCCCTGCAAGGGCTGGATGCGGCCGGTATCGAGCGCTCCGTGCGCGAACGCTTCGGCGCCACCCTGGCCCTGACCGCTGCTTGACGCCTTCGCCGCGGACCATTCCGCGGCACTCCAGTTAGTGCAATAGTTTTTAGTTGGCAGGCCGCCCGGCCCCGCCTTCATCCCCTCTATTGCCCTCAAGGAGTGTCCGTCATGGATCGTCGATCGCTGATCAAGAACGCCGGCATCACCGGCGTGCTGGCCGCCGCAACCGCCCCCGCTGTCCATGCGCAGCCCGTCATCCGCTGGCGCCTGGCTTCCAGCTTTCCCCGGTCCCTCGACACCATCTACGGCGGCGCCGACACCTTCGCCCGTGCGGTGAGGACCATGTCCGGCGGCCGCTTCGACATCTCGGTGCATCCCGCTGGCGAACTCCTGCCGGCCTTCGGTGTGGTCGACGGTGTCCAGAACGGCACCGTCGAATGCGCGCACACCGCGCCCTACTACTTCTTCGGCAAGGACGAGACCTTCGCCATCGGCTGCGCCATTCCCTTCGGCCTGAACAGCCGCCAGATGTCCGCATGGATGTACGAGGGCAACGGCCTTCGCCTCATGCGCGAGTTCTACGCCAAGTACGGCATCATCAATTTCCCCGCGGGCAACACCGGTTCCCAGATGGGCGGTTGGTATCGCAAGGAGGTGAAGTCCCTGGCCGACACCAAGGGCCTGAAGTTCCGCGTCGGCGGCTTCGCCGGCAAGGTCATCGAACGTCTGGGCGGCGTGCCCCAGAACATCCCGGGTGGCGAGATCTACCAGGCCCTCGAAAAGGGCACCATCGACGCCGCGGAGTGGGTTGGCCCCTACGACGACCAGAAGCTGGGCTTCAACAAGGTCGCGCCCTACTACTACTACCCCGGCTGGTGGGAGGGTGGCCCCCAGCTGGACGTCTTCATCAACCAGAAGGCCTATGACGCGCTGTCGGCCGACCACAAGGCCGTCGTCGAAGCCGCAGCCGCGCAGGCCCACGTCACCATGCAGGCCAAGTACGACACGCTCAACCCGGGTGCGCTGCGCCAACTGGTCAGCAGCGGTACCAAGCTGCGCCCCTTCCCGGCCGACATCATGAACGCCGCCTTCAAGGCCTCCATGGACCTTTACAGCGAACTCAGCGCCAAGAACGAGAACTGGCGCAAGGTCTACGCCGACTACGCGAAGTTCCGCGCCGACCAGAACCTGTGGTTCCGCTTCACGGAGGCCAACTTCGACGGCTTCATGCAACGCCAGAAGCTCTGACGCATCTGCGCTCGGCCACGCGGAGTTCGTGTCTCATGCATCGTCGGTCCCTTCTCGCGCGCATCGGCCTGGGCGGCATCCTCGCGGCGGGCAGTGCGCCTGCGGTGCAGGCGCAGCCCATCGTGCGCTGGCGCCTGGCGTCGAGCTTTCCGCGCTCGCTGGACACCATCTACGGCGCTGCCGAAGCGTTCGCACACCGGGTGCGGCAGATGTCCGGCGGCCGCCTGGAAATCACCGTCCACCCCGCCGGCGAGTTGGTCCCGGCCTTCGGTGTGGTCGATGCCGTGCAGGGCGGTGCGGTCGAAGCGGCCCACACCGCGCCCTACTACTTCTTCGGCAAGGACGAGACCTTCGCCCTGGGCGGCGCCATCCCCTTCGGCCTGAACAGCCGTCAGATGAGCGCCTGGTCCTATGAGGGCAACGGTCTGCGGCTCATGCGCGAGTTCTATGCCCGCTACCACATCGTGCAGTTTCCCTGTGGCAACACCGGCGCGCAGATGGGCGGCTGGATGCGCAAGGAGATCGCCAGTGCCTCGGACCTCAAGGGCCTGAAATTCCGCATCGGCGGCTTCGCGGGCAAGGTCATCGAGCGCCTGGGCGGCGTGCCCCAGAACATCCCGGGCGGCGAGATCTACCAGGCCCTGGAAAAAGGCACCATCGACGCCGCCGAATGGATCGGCCCCTACGACGACCAGAAGCTGGGCTTCAACAAGGTCGCGCCCTACTACTACTACCCCGGCTGGTGGGAGGGCGGTCTGCAGCTGGACCTGTACATCCACCACAAGGCCTATGACGCCCTGAGCAACGAGCACAAGGCCATCGTCGATTCAGCCAGCGCCCATGCCCACGTCCTGACCCAGGCCCGCTACGACGTGCGCAACCCGCCGGCCCTGCGGCAACTGGTCGCTGCGGGCGCCCGCCTGCGTCCTTTCCCGCCCGACCTGATGGCGCAGGCCTACCGGCAGGCCATGGCCCTGTACGACGAGATCGCCGCCCGCAACGAGCACTGGAAAAGGATCTACGCCGACTACGCACGCTTTCGCTCCGACCAGAACCTCTGGTTCCGCTTCACCGAGGCCACCTTCGACCGCTTCATGCAGTCGCAGAGGCTCTAACGTTTCACGCAACCCCGACGCGGCGCGTCCTGCGGGAAAACACGGGGCTGTGCCCTTGCCTGCGCGCCGTCCCGCGCTGGCATCCTCGGGGCTGCCATGTCCACTTCCGCCATCCCTCCCGAGATCGACGCACCCGCCGTCCGCCAGTGTGGCCGCGGCCCGCTCTCGCTCGCGCTGATGGACGCCCGCAACCGCACCCTCCACCTGCTGGCGCAGCACCTCGCCGCGGACTCCACTGAAACTTCTCCTGACGACCCCGGACCACCCGCCTGGCAGGTGGCTGGCCAGGCCGCGTGGTTCGCCGACTGGTGGATCCTGCGCAATCCGCAGCGCGCACTCGGCGCGGCGTGCCAGGCTGACGGCCTGCGCCTCGCGCCGCTACTGCCTCAGGCCGACGAGTGGTTGCGACCGCCGTCCCCGCCCGGATCCACTGCGGCCCCGGATCCGGGCACCCTGCGCGACTACATGCTGCAGCAGCTCGAAGCCACCCTCGAACTCCTGGACAAGGCAGAAGAGACCGAGCCCGGCCTGCACCTGTACCGCGCCGCCTTGTGCCAGGAGGACGCCCGGGGCGAGCAGCTTCTGGTGCTCGCGCAGCACCGGTGCGTCAAGCTGCCCCTGCAGGTCCCGGCGCCGATGGCGCCCCGCGACGCGCTGGACCTGCCCGCCACGCGATGGACGCTGGGCAGCGCGGTCGGCGGCTACGCGCCCGCCCTCGAGCGCCCCGCGCACCCGGTCGAGGTTCCCCCCTTCGAGATCGACGCGCAGCCGGTCTCCTGGTCCCAGTTCGTCGAGTTCGTCGACGACGCGGGCTACGACCGGCAGGAGCTGTGGCATCCCGACGGCTGGTCCTGGCTGCAGGCCAGCGGGCGGCGCGCACCGCGCCATGTCGAACAGATCGGCGTGGCCAGCGGGGCGGTGCTGCAGACGCTGTTCGGCAAGCCTACACGCCTGGCCGCCGCACAGCCCGTCATGCACGTGAGCTGGTGGGAAGCCGACGCCTGGGCCCGCTGGGCCGGACGGCGCCTGCCCACCGAGGTGGAGTGGGAAATCGCCGCGGTCACGGCCTCGCGCCGGGGCTTTCGCTGGGGCGACGTGCACGAATGGACCGCTGCTACCTTGCGTCCCTGGCCCGGCTTCGTGCCCGACGCCTGGGCAGTGCACACGCTGCAGGACCCGCAGCCGCACTGGGGGGCGGCGCGTGTTCGACGGGGCGCATCGTTCGCAACAGCGGCACGGCAGAAGCATCCCCGTGCCCGCGGCTTCGCCTTGCCCGGACACGACATCGACTTCGTCGGGTTCCGGACCTGCGCGCTCTAAACCTTCACCCCACCAGCGCTGCCGCCTTCACCTGTGCCCATGCCCGCACACCCGGCGCCAACGCCAGCTGGTGCGCGGCGCGCGCCGTGATCCGGGCCAGCAGCGTCACGCCCGGCGCGGCCTCACCGGGGGCCTCATCGCAGGCCAGGACCACCAGCACCTGGCTCGGCTGCTGCGGGTCGGTGCTCACCTCGTGCACCGTGCAGGGCAGCAGGTTCTGCACGCTCGTGGCCTGGGGCCGATCCAGGGCCAGGCTCACGTCGCGTGCCATCACCCGGACCCGCACTGCTTGCCCGATCTCGCAGCCGCTATCGCGCAGCCACAGGCTCCCGCCCGCAAAGCGCACCTGCATCAGGTGCCAGGCCGCGTCCCGCTGCGTCACCTCGCCATGCAGCAGCACCCCGGCCTCGTCACCCTGGGCCGCGGCCACCTCAGTTCGGCGCAGCACGTCGGCCGCCGGACCGCAGGCCACGGCCCGCCCCTGGTCCATCAGCACCAGCGTATCGGCCAGACGCACCATCTCGTCCACCGAATGCGTCACGTACAGCATCGGTACCTGCTGCGTGTCCCGCAGCCGCTCCAGCCAGGGCAGGATGTCGCGGCGGCGCGCGGGGTCCAGTGACGACAACGGCTCGTCGAGCAGCAGCAGCCGCGGCTGCGTTGCCATCGCCCGCGCAATCGCCACCCGCTGACGCTCGCCGCCCGAGAGCTCGTGCGGCCTTCGCGCGAGCAGGTGCCCGATCCCCAGCAGGGTCACCGCTTCTTCCAGGGGCTCCGTTCCCAACGTTTCGGCGATCGCGCCGCGCGCCCGCCGGCACCCGAACTCCAGGTTGCCCCGCACGTCCAGGTGATCGAACAGGCTGGCCTCCTGGAACACATAGCCCAGCGGACGCCGCCATGTCGGCAGCGACCAGCCGCGCGTGCTGTCCTGCCAGCAGGTCCCCGCGATATCGACCACCGCCACGTCCGCCGGCTCCAGCCCTGCCACGCAACGCAGCACCGTCGTCTTGCCCGAACCCGAAGGCCCGAACAGCACGGTGATGCCGCGCCCCGGCAGCCGCAGGTCCAGGTCCAGCGTGAAGCCGTTGGACCGCGCCAGCTTCAGCCGCAGGTGATGCTCCGGCGCATTCATCCTGCCACCCGCGCCATGCGCCGATTCAGCAGCGTCACCGCCACCAGCACCAGGAAGGAAAACGCCACCATCCCGGCGGAAAGCCAGTGCGCCTGCGCGTAATCCAGCGCCTCCACATGGCCGTAGATCTGCGTGGACACCACCCGTGTGTGCTCGGGGATGTTGCCCCCGATCATCAGGACCACGCCGAATTCACCCACCGTGTGTGCGAAGCTCAGCACCGCAGCGGTCAGCACCCCCGGCCGGGCCAGGGGCAGCACCACGCTGAAGAAGGCATCCACTGGGCGCGCGCGCAAGGTGGCTGCCACCTCCAGCGGACGCCGGCCCACCGCCTCGAAGGCCCGCTGCAGCGGCTGCACCGCAAAGGGCAGGGAGTAGATCACCGAGGCCACCACCAGCCCGCCGAACGTGAATGGCAGCAGGCCCAGCCCCAGTGACTGCGTCAGCCGCCCGCCCCAGCCCTCGGGCCCCAGCGCCACCAGCAGGTAGAACCCCAGCACCGTCGGTGGCAGCACCAGCGGCATCGTCACCAGCGCGCCCACGGGCGCCGCCCACCGGCTGCGGGTCGTCGCCAGCCACCACGCCAGGGGCGTGGCCAGCACCAGCAGCAGCAACGTGGTCAGTCCCGCCAGGCGCAGCGTCAGCCACAGCGCCTGCAGGTCCTCGGAGTTCAGGGGCATCGTCATCGCGCGCGGGCCTGCATCGGCGTGTCAGTGCGCATATCCGTGCGCACGCATCACGGCGCGCGCCGGTTCGCTGCCCAGATAGGCCAGCAGGGTCCGCGCGCCGGCGTGGTCGCGGCCCGGCAGCAGCAGCACCGCGTCCTGCCGTATCGGGTCGTGCAGATGCTGCGGCACGACCCAGGCCGATCCTTTCCCGATGCGGCCTTCGCTCTGCACCTGGGCCAGGGCCACGAAGCCCAGGGTGGCATTGCCGCTGGCCACGAACTGGAACACCTGCCCCACGTTCTCCCCCTGCACCTTGCGCGCGGCGGGTAGCGGCGGCAGGGCCAGGCGCTCCATCACCTGCACGGCGGCGGCGCCGTAGGGGGCCAGCCGGTGATTGGCCAGGGCCAGCCGCTCGAAGCGCCCTTCGCGCAGGACCTGCCCCTGCGGATCCACCCGTCCCGGCTCGGCGCTCCAGAGCGCGAGGCGGCCGATGGCATAGGTCACGCGCGTGCCTGCCACCGCCAGGCCCTCGGCCTCCAGCCGCCGCGGAGTCGCTTCGTCCGCGGCCAGCAGCAGGTGAAAGGGCGCGCCATTGCGTACCTGGGCGTAGAAGCTGCCGGTCGAACCCAGTGCCATGACCACGCGGTGCCCGCTCTCGCGCTCGAAGGCCATCGCGATCTTGCGCATCGGCGCTGCAAAATTGGCGGCGACTGCAACGGTCAACTCCGAAGGGGGCATCGTGGCCGTTACCGGCGCAGGGGCCGCGGCAGGCACCGAGGCATGGACGCCCAAGGTGCAGGCGGCCAGCAGCCATCGCAGGCGGGAGAGGGGACTCGTCAGTCTCGGCACGGGGCCGAGTATCGCCTCAGCCTGACAGGGGAGTGCTGTGTGGGGCTGCGGCGGACACGCGCTGCATCTTGGCCGTGCGGGCCGGCGGCGGTTCTGCCGATGGCGTCAGGGATGACAGCAGCTCGCGCAGCTCCTCGACGCCCGGCTCTTCGTGCAGGTGTTCTGAAGCATGCAGCCACAGGCCTGCGAAGTGGCTGTAGTCCGCGAGCCAGGTGCTGCGCACCAGCTTGCGCAGACGCGACTCGATCAGTGGCAGACCGACCAGCAGCTTCAGCGCCGAGGCGCGTTCCCACCGGTGCAGCCTCACCATTGCCACCAGCACGTCGAATCCATGGGGGCCGTGCCCGATGCGGCGCACCTCGATCGTCACGCAGTCGCTGGCGATTCCCAGGCGGTCGAACTGTGCGCGTACCAGCCGTTCGTACTCGACCTCCAGGCCCTCGGCCGGGCCGGGCCCATGCCCGTGCGCCGGCTCGCCCCCTGTGCGTCCTGCGCTGTGCGGGGAGTCTTTGGCGAAAAGCTTGCGAAGGTCAAACATGGGAAAGGCGTCTGCTTTGCTGGGGCCACTCGCTGTCGGGAGCAGGTTCTCCAGCCACCGAGTTCGTCGACCTGGCCGTGTGATCAGGCGATAAGGCTGCAGCGCCGGGCCATCTTGCCTTTTTTGAGTCCTTTGGTGTTCTTCGGAGGCTGACCGTCCGCCACGCATCCTGCGTTCATGAGGCGCGCGTCGCTTTCGTGCCATAATCGAGGGCTTCGCTGATTGCAGCGGTGTTCCGAAGGGCGTGAGTTCTTGGGGTGCTGCAGGGGTTGGTGGGGGTGGTGAGTGGGGGGGGGCGAGTGAGGGGCGAGTGGCGTGTCTGGCGAGGCGCGGCGGAAATTTTTTGCTGCGCGTTGACTGGGCTGCCGAATTCGTGCCATAATTCAAGGCTTCGCTGATCGCAGCGGGGTGAGCCAAGGGGCGGTCCTGAAGGGGCTGGTTT